>Ga0207654_10000003_pt1 | contig 1030378 bp, 997 predicted proteins | sample KBSC64metaG_FD_184355 | JGI IMG/M metagenome (GOLD analysis project Ga0207654, IMG submission 184355) | Corn rhizosphere microbial communities from Kellogg Biological Station, Michigan, USA - KBS C6-4 metaG (SPAdes) (version 2) | ecosystem: Host-associated > Plants > Roots > Rhizosphere >... | reverse complement strand
CCCGCCCGCCCCGCCCCGTTCGCCCCGCCCTGCCCGCCCCCACCCGCCCGCACCGACCCGCCCGCACCGACCCGCCCGCACCGACCCGCCTGCCCCGACCCGCCTGCCCCGACCCGCCTGCACCCGCTCGCGACTGGTCGGCCGACACCGTCGCCCTGACACGACTTCGTTAGGATCGAGCGGTCAGCCTCTGTAGCTCAATGGAAGAGCAGTTCCGTCCTAAGGAAAGGGTTGGGGGTTCGAGTCCCTCCAGGGGCACCGTCCACGCGGGGTCAGCCCAGCATCCCCCGCTCGATCATGCTCTCGACTGTCTCCACGATCGTCGTCTCGGCTGATCGAGGGGCGAAACCGAGCTCGGCCTTCGCGCGCTCGTTGTGGATGATCAGCGGCGGCAGTTCATCGCCCGGAACCTCGTCGGTCGGTACCTTGGCCGCCGCCTCGCCGAAGTGCGAGCGCAGCAGCTCCGCGACGCCGAGCCAGCTGATGGTCGGGCCGTCGGCGAGCAGCAGGTAGCGCTTGCCCGCGGCCTGCGGCGTGGCCATCGCGGCCACGTGAGCGGACGACACGTCGCGCACATCGGCGATGCCGAACCGTTGCCGGGGCGCGAGCGGCATCTGCCCGCCGAGCATCGCGCTGAAGGCCTGGAGCGACGACCGCGCGTCGGAGGTCAGGGTCGGCCCGGCGATCCAGGTCGGGTTGAGAACCACGAGCTCGGTGCCGCTCTGGCTCTGGATGAGGTCCCACGCGGCGCGCTCGGCGACCGTTTTCGAGAGCGGGTAGGCCGGCAGTCCGTCGGTGTCGGGATCCGTCCAGTCGGTCTCGTCGTACTCGCGCGCCCCCTGCGCGTTCAGCGGCTTGGGGGAGTAACCGACGGCGGCGAACGACGACGTGAAGACCACCCGGGGAACGCCCGACCGGATCGCAGCCTGCAGCACTCGCACGGTGCCGTCTCGGGCCGGGGTGACGACCAGCTCGCGATCCTCGGTCGCGTGGGTCATCGGCGTGGCGAGATGGAAGACGCCGTCGACGCCGGATGCCGCGGCATCCCACCCGGCATCCTCGGTGAGAGAGGCGGCGACGACCTCGAGGCCGGCGCCGTCGGCGCCGCTCCCCGCGAGTCCTCGTCGCACCGCCTCGCGCAGAGCGGGCTCCGAGTCGAGCGAGCGGACGGTCGTGCGCACGTGCGCGCCGGTCTGCAGCAGGTCGGCGATCACCCGGGTGCCGAGGTACCCCGAGCCGCCGGTGACGAGAAAAGTGGATGTGGTCGAAGGAGTTGTCTCTGAATCAGTCATGACTCCAGCAGAACAAACCTCAAGCGCTTGAAGTCAAGCCGCGCGCATCACATGCTCCAACTCGGGCAGGATCGCGTTCACCTGCAGTTGAGCGGCTGCCTCGGCCACGGCATCCCCGCGCTCGCGGGCATCCCAGAGGGCGGCTTTGCGGCGCAGGTACTCGAGGTGCACGTGCAGGGTCGCGATCTCGAGTTCGACCCGCTCGGCATGACGCTGCAGGATGTCGCGTTGGTCGCCAGCCGCCGCGTGCCCGAGCGCCCGGTTGGCCTGGTAGGTGCGCATGTCTTCGATGCCGACGCCCATCGCGCGCAGACAGGCGAGCGCCTGCAGCGCGTCGACGTCGCTCTCGCGGTAGCGACGGTGTCCGCTGCTGTCATCGCGAGCGACGGGCCCGATCAGGCCGACCTCCTCGTAGTAGCGCAGCGTCGGCTCGCTGAGGCCGGTCTGACGCGAGGCTTCTTGGATGGTGAGCAGAGTCATGCGTCCAGTGGAGCACACTTCAAGCGCTTGAGGTCAAGATGGCTCCTGGATCAGCTCGCGCTCTGCTCGACCACCCGCCCCTCCCCGTCGAACAGCCGCCACTGGCCGGTCGACACGACCTCGGGGGCGGATGCCGCATCCCGCACCAGCAGCGCCGTGTCGTCATCCAGAAAATAGACCGGCCCACCGAGCCGCGCCGCACAGCGGGCGATCACCTCGTCGGTGACCTGCGGTTGCCATTCCGCGCCGCGGTGGCAGATGACGGTCCAGTCGAACAGCGGAACCGCCGGCGCGACCGTCGACAGCTCGAACATCGCCACTTCATCCTGGTCGGAGAACGCCTCGACCGACTCCGACTGCCGGCGCGAGAAGATCATCGAGCCGGCGCTCCATCCGAGGTACACCTTCTCGTGGGGCAGACCGTGGGGCGGATCGTGGTGCAGCCCGTGAGGCAGATCGTGGGGCAGACCATCGGATAGGCCGTCGAGCACATCGCCGGTCACACCCTCGAGCAGTTCGGCGAGCACCGGCGCCAGCCCGGACGAAATCCAGGCGTGGGCGAGCCAGTGGTTGCTGCCCCCGTAGCAGAAGATCACGTCGGCCGACCGCAGCCGCGACTCGACCAGCGACGCCGGCCCGGCGAAGAGCGACAGCAGATCGAACTGCGCCCATCCGAGATCGCGCAGGCGCTGCAGGTCGGCGAGCGTCTTCGTGTTGTCGCCGCCGAACGGCAGGATCGCGTCGATCACCGCGACGATGTTCGCCTGCTCGATGGGCTTGCCGATCAGCTCGACCAGCTTGTCGCGGATCAGCTGGTTGTGGACGCCTTCTGACGTGAGCAGCATGCGCATGGCGACACGGTACTGCGGGGCGCCGACGGGCTCTATTCCGCCGTCGCGCGGGCGCGTCGGAAGACCGGGTTCTTCGGGATCAGGGGCAGCGCACACGAGTGCAGTCGATCGCCGGGCGGCGGCTCGAGCAGATAGTCGGTGCCTCGTCGTCGCACCTTCCACCCGTTGTTGTGGACGAGCAGGTGGTGATGCCGGCAGAGCAGGACTCCGTTGCTCACGTCGGTCGCGCCGCGATCACGCTCCCATTCGTCGATGTGGTGGGCCTCGGTCCAGGAGGGCGGCCGCTCGCATCCCCCGGCCGCGCATCCGCCCCAGATGGCGGCCAGAGCCGTCTTCTGGGCGTCGGAGAAGGTGCGTTGGCTGCGTCCGAGGCGCAAGGCGTTGCCGCGACCGTCGAATTCGATGGCGAGGACGCCCTCGCCGCACGCGATCCGCTCGACGGTCGCCACTGACACCGCCGCGGTCTGGCCCTCCACGTGGCCGGCGCCCGAGCGCCGTGCCAGATCGGCCGCCGTGACGTGGACGCGGACGGAGGGGCGGCGGGTGCCGAAGATCCGGCCGTCGTCGGCCGACGCCGCGATGCGGACCATCTCGACCACGGCATCCAGAGCCACCTGCTCGGTGGTGCGCTCGTCGCGCACGATCGCCTCGGCACGAGCCTCGGCGCTCGGGTCGACGAAGCGCGGGCCACCGCGGCGCGGCGACGTCACGGCGTCGACCGCGTCGGTCACCAGAGCCGCCGACTCGGGGTCGAGCAGACCGAAGATCCGCGTCATCCCGTCGGATTGGCGCGTCAGTCGCAGGAACCGCTTCTCGCGCAGCGCCGCCTCGCGATCCAGCACGCCGGCCTCGTCAAGTTCGTCGCGCCGTTCGCGCGCGTGCTGCGCGACCTTCTCGGGCGGCAGCGAGCCTGCCGAGAGAAGAAGGTCGTGGGCCGCGTCGGCCAGGTCGTCGGCCGCGACGGTCTGCGATGGCGCACCCAAGCCGTTCTGGATCGCGGCCGCCGCCCCGACCGACAGCTCGCCCGCGCTCACGCGGCCCGCGACCTCGCCCAGCCACGGCGCCGGATCTCTCATCATCGAGCCGACAGCGGTGAGGGCGTGCGCCTCGGAACCAGAGGTGCCGGTCAGCTGCGACACGAGCGCGTCGGTCGTGCGAGCGCCCGAGCGCTGCGCGAGCCCGTCGTAGCCGAGCTCGAGAGTGGACCGCGCGGCCACGATGCCGGCGAGGGTGGCGAGCCCGGCATCCACTTCGCGCCGAGCCCGACCCCAGGCGCGCATGGCCTCGATGACGACCAGGTCGTCGGCGCGCGACATGCCCTCGAGGGAGGGGACCTCGAGGGCCACGGTCGCGGTGATGGTCACGGAATCATTCTCCCAGAGGGAGAACAAGAATACGAGAGGAGATTACATATTGGTGGATAACTATCGAACGTTTATGCGGTGGAGGAAGGGAGAAACCGCGAGCCGGGAAGAGGCGAGGGGGAGGGTGAAGTGGTAGGGAGAAGGGGCCTATCACCCTCCCACCCCACCCTCCCCACCGCGTCAAGCCGCTCCACCGTCCGCTCATCCAACCGAACGCCCCCCGCGCCCACGTTCTCGACCAGGTGCTCCTGGTTGCTGGTCCCCGTGATCAGCAGGATGTTTGCCGCATGCTGCAACAGCCACGCGAGCGCGATCTGCGCGGGGGTCGCGCCAACCGCCGCGGCGGCATCCTGAACCTCACGCTGGTCGGTGACCTTCGCGATCCCGTCGAAGGCCGAGCCGAGCGGGAAGTACGGCACCCACGCGATGCCTTCGCGCTCGCAGAGCTCGAGCAGGTCTTCGTGCTCGCGGTTGAGCAGGTTGTAGTAGTTCTGCACGCACACGATGCCGGCCGGTAGCGCCTGCTGCAGCTGGTCGGGTCGGACGTTGCTGAGCCCGATCCCGGCGAGCTTTCCCTCGTCGCGCAGTGCGATGAGCTCGGCCAGCTGGTCGTCGAGGTCGACGAGCTGATCGCCCGTCGCCAGAATGCCCGGCGCGTTGTCGGCGCGGCGCAGGTTGACGACGCCGAGCCGATCCACTCCCAACTCGGCGAGGTTGCTCTCGACCTGCGCGCGCAGCTCGGCCGGCTTCTGGGCGGGCACGAGCCGGGCGGCGGGCCGGCCATCGACGGCGCCGATCTTGGTGGCCAGCACGATGTCGTCCCGGTCGGCGTAGGGGAGGAGTGCGTCTCGCAGCCGCCGGTTCGCCTCGCCGTCGCCGTAGAAGCCGGCGGTATCGAAGTGCGTCACGCCCAACAAGACCGCGCGGCGCACGATCGCGATCGCATCCTCGGCGGGGATGGCCGGGCGCCCGTTGAGCTCGGCCAGCTGCATCACGCCGAAGCCGATGCGGGCCACGGGGGTGCCGGCCAGCGTCCGGATGCTCGACCTGCTGTTCGACGGGATCCGGGTGCGGGGGTAGCGGCAGGACAAGGGCCGCGGCTCAGGAGAGACGGCGCGTCGGCAGCGTCCCTGACGCCCCTACATCCCGAACCGTGCCCGCGCCTCCGGCGTCACGGGGGTGAAGACGTTGATGAGGTTGCCGTCCGGGTCGCGGAAGAGCAACGAGCGGTTGCCCCACGGCATCGTCGTCGGCTCGTTGACGAAGGCGGCGCCGAACTCGGCGACGATGGCGGCGAGGCGGGCGTGGTCGGCATCCACGTCATCCACCAGGAAGTCGAGGCACACCGAGCGGTTGGCGGCGGCTTCGGCCGAGCCGGCGCCGAGCAGGCCGACGGTCTGGGTGCTGGCGATGGCGAGCGTTCCCGAGGGGGTGCCGATCTCGCCGAACAGCGGATGGATGCGGCGGGCCGCGACGCCGGTGACGCGCTCGTAGAAGGCGAGCAGGGCATCCACGTCGTCGGTGAAGATGCGCGTGGCGGCGAGGTTCAGCTTGGTGTTTTCCGTGTTGGTTTCATTCATGTCAGTTAACTTATATCAGGCAACTGATAATGTGCTGCCATGGCCTCGGATCTCTCGGACATCTCGGATTTCGGCAACCGGCTGCAGTACCTCTTCCGCCGCATCGACGGGGCTCTCTCGCAACGTCTCGATGACGACCTCCGCCCCTACGGAATCACGCAGGGCCAGCTCTCGGCGCTCGCCCAACTGCACGTCGCCCGCCCGGGTGCGCTCTCGGGCGCCGAACTCAGCCACCGCGCCGGCATCACGCCCCAGTCGATGTCGACCGCGATCGCGGGGCTGCTCTCGCGCGGCTTGGTGGCGCGCGAGCCGTCCCCCGGGCACGGGCGGCGGCTGGATGTGCGGATCACGGATGCCGGGGCGGAGCTGCTGCTGGAGGTGCAGCGGGTCACGGCCGAGCGCGATGCGGGGATGGATCTCGGGCTCGATCGTCGCGAGGAGGAGGAGTTGCGAGGGTTGCTGCGTCGAGTGGCGGAGCGGCTCGGGGTGTACCTGCCGACTCGGTGAACGGTGTGAGCTAGTACCAGACCGCCACCCCACCATGGTGTGAGCAGGTGCCTTGCCGGTGTGCCGAGTAAGAGAGCGTTCCGTCTCTGCACAGCGCCGTTGCCCCACCGTGGTCGGCCGGCGCGGGCGCCGGAGCGGGCGCTTGAACGAGCGGAACCGGCGCGACGACCGGCGGCGACAGGTAGAGCACGACCGTCGAGCCCGCATACAAAGGTGTACCGGCCGGAGGGCTCTCTCGACTGATCGTCCAACCGGTCCAATCGGTGGGCGCCGCCTGCCCATTCGCGGTCTGAAGGCTGACGGTGATGCCCGCCGATTGAAGGGCGCCCTGTGCCGATGCGACGGGGGAGGTCGAGTAGTCGGTCAGCTGAGCGATCACCGGCGTCGGAGTCGGAGTCGGAGTCGGAGTCGGAGTCGGCGTCGGGCTGGCTGTCTTCTCTTGTTGGGACCTACTGCTGGACGTCGTCGCATGGTGGCTGTCGCTCGCCGACTCGGTACTGGGGCTGTGGGGGCCGATCGCTCCCCCGATGATGAGAAGAACCGCCGACCCACCGATCAGCAGACCTCGGACGCTCGACGACGCCGGGATGTTCAACCAGGTGCGGCGCTTCGCCGCGGCGGCGACGATCCCGGTGACGAGAACCGCCAGGCTGATGACCACCAGAAAGCCGCCGAAGCCAGAACTGAGACCGATGAGGGCAGCCAGCAGCACAAGACTGCCGACGATCCAGAACAGGGTGGTGGGGCGCCAACTGCTCATGGGTGTCGGCGAGCCTGGGGCCGGGGTCGTCGCCGCCAAAGCAGTCGACGGCGATCCCTCAGCCGTAACTGACGCGGAGGGAGCTACCGATCCCACGCCGGCCTCGCTCAACGGAACGCTCATGCGGCTCCACTGAGCCCCGTCCCACCACCGGAGCAGCGTCGGGTCGTCAGGATCGGGAAGCCACCCTGCTGCAGGAAGGGACATGCTCAACTCAATTCATCGAGGTCGATGGCGGCGACGAGCTTGGCCACGTCGGGCTCTTTGGCGAGGTCGATCGGCGCGACGGTGAGGGCGGCTCCTCGGTAGTTCACGACGAGGTCGTTCGAGGCGTCGTGGAGGATCGACGTCGCCGAAGCTTGGTCCCAGGCAACGCCGTCCAGAGTCTTGCGATCGAAGGCGGCCGCGGTGAGCGCCTCGGCGGTCACGGCGCCGAACCCGTTTGGGGCTCCAGCGCGAACCGCCACGATCCGCGCGGACGCCAGCCCCGGCGCGACCGCGAATGCTTCGCGGACGGTGACCAGAAGATCCCCAGCAACGAGTTCGCGATAGTAGGCGTCGCGGTCCTTCTTGGTCATCTTGCGGATGCTGAGATTGCCGATGTCGGTCGTCGTCGGATAGCGGTCGGGCACGACCGTGTCGTCGGGCACCATGACCACCAGGGAAGCCTCCGATCTGTTGATCGAGAGCACCGCGGCAGCTGCATCGTTGTCTTCGAATGCTCGGGTGAGAAGCTCCTCGGTGACCTCGGGGTCGTTGCGCAAGAGCTTGGCCCACCAGTCCTTCAAGAAGGCGGCGCGCTCATCCCGCTGTCGAACTCGTTCGGCGAACTGGAGCGCGGCGAGCTCGTCGGCCGCCCGATCCGCCTCGGCCTTCGCAGCCTTGCGTTCCGTTCGCGCAAAGAGGCCGACACCGACGAGGTTCTGTTTGCGCAGCCGGGCACGGAGTGGCGGCACATCGATCGGTTGAGGATCGGGTGCCGTGGGTTCGGTCATCTCGGCGAATGCATGACGGTGCAGAGAAAGGATGCTGTTCAGGGTTGATTGCAACTCCTGCGCGTTCTGGAGCTTCGCCGCCTGCAATGGCGTTAGCCCGGCTGACGACCGCACTCCACCAGAGCCTGACGATCGCCGCTGCCCACTCAGCCCGGAGTAATAGGTGACGGGACCGAACCCGGTTGAGACACCTGGCCGCCCACCGCCCACGTGAACGCGTGCGATCCGTGGGCCGATGCTGGTCCGAATGCCGCGACTGGATGCGCGCACGCGGACGCCCGGCGCAACGCGAATCGATAACCCCATGACGACGGTGTCCTCTCGGGAGGGGTTGGTGCGCACCTCGGCGCAGAACTGAGACTAACTAGAACGGTCTGTCTGCGCGTCCCCCGGTGCCGTACCCCGTTCCACCTCTCGACCCTCGGGATCTACTTCGGCACGTCAACCACTAGAGCGCCCGTTTCGACCAATTGCGTCGACTTCTAACACGTCGCTCTTTGATCATCCCCACGACCTTGATGAAGTCGATCGCTCCCTCGGCGATCGTGGAGATCACGTATTGAACGAGCGCGAGAAGCGGCCCAACAAGAACGAAGATGACCGCAAGCAGCGTCCAAACGGCCCCTTGCGTCGCGTCGTGCTGAGTCGCATTCTCGCCAGCCTGAAGGTAAGCCAGTGACAGAAACAGCCCAAAGATCGCGGCGCCACCAGCGGCTAAATACGCAATCACGGCGACAAAGTTCAGAGCAGTCGCCAACAACTCGCGTATGTCGCCTTCAAGAATGGCACGCGCCCTGTGGCGCCGAGCGGCCGCTCCGATTTCCACAACCAGCGCGATGATCACCGCCGCGTTCACCTGCGCAATGGTTGCCCAAAGGGTTTGTTGCTGAGCACTCAGAGCCGCAAAGGTCTCGATCATGGGGCGATGCTACGGAACAGCTCCGACCTGTTTGCCCGCCGCGCCGCACTGCCGGGGCGGTCTAGCGATGGAGACCGGTTCACCCCAACTGATGCACGTGCACCCCGCTGCTCAACGCCACCCCATTGAGATCGAGATACAGCTGCCCATCGGTCCGCGTCACCGTCATCGCATTGCGCCGCTCGAGTGCCGCGACCGCGGCATCCACGAAGCCCGGGTCGAAGCTCTGCACGGTGATCTGCTCGAGCTGATGGATGCGCTTGCCGGCCCACGCCGCGATCACCTTCTCGGGGTCGCGGTGCGTGTAGACCGTCGTGCGGTCGGCCAGCTTGCTGCCGTAGTGCAGCCGTTCCGCGTCGGGGGCGCCCACCTCGATCCACGTGGTCAGCCGGCCGGTGAAGTCGCGGACGAGCACGGCCGGCTCGGTCGCCGTCGACGAGATCCCCTCGCTGAACGCGATCCCCTCCACGTATTCGAGGCAGTACGCGAGCACGCGCGTCATCATGTACGCGTCGGTCTCGGAGGGATGCCGCGCGGCCCGCAGCGTGACGTCTTCGTAGACTCCGCGATCGACGTCGGCGAGCTGCACGGCGAAGTTATACATCACCGCGCCGGCTGCCATGGGGGTGAGTGTATGGCCCGTGGCTGCGCCAGCGGCGCGAAGTATGCTGCGGCTCTCCGTTCTCGCGGGCTACCCGCAGCTGTGCTCTAGGGCCCGAGGAGGGGGTTCCAGAAGACAAGGATTGAGCAGACCAGCTCAAACCGTGTCGGGCGAACATTTCATGGTTCGGCCGCCTCGGCGACAATGACTCTTTGGATCGAACGCTCACCATCGGTACCGTGGGCGACCAACTTTCGTTCTCCTCTGCGGCGCGTGCGATGCCAGTGCCGTGCGCACTTCGCTACTCTCAATCCGACTTGAGATCTGCTCAGAAGGGATAACGCCTCGGAACCGTTGTTGGGTCTTACTCGCCCGACTCGTGTTCCGGAACACCGCAACGGCGCGTCAAGTGTTCGACTATGGAGGCCCAATGCAATACCGCAGCGCGACATTCGCGTTCATCCGCGAGCTTGAGGCGATCAAGAAGACGGGTAGGCCCGTTACTGTCAGGGGACGCGCGACCCACGAACTCCTCTCCCGGCAGGTCACGTTGGAGAGGCCACGGGAACGCTTCATCACCATTCCGGGTCGCGGTAATGACCCGGTGGCGACTATCGCCGAAACGATGTGGGTGCTGGCAGGCCGCTCAGACATGGCCTTCCTGTCGCGCTACCTGGGCCGGGCGACCGACTACTCCGACGACGGACTGGTATGGCGCGCAGCCTATGGTCCACGCCTTCGCGCTTGGGGTCAGCAGCGAGTCGACCAGGTTGACGAGGTGCGGCGGCTGCTGTCGGCGGAATCAACTTCGAGGCGAGGCGTCGCCGCCATCTACGATCCGGCGCAGGATTTCGCCAACGAGAGCAAGGATGTGCCGTGTAACAACTGGCTTCACTTTGTCCTGCGAGAGAATCGTTTGGACTTAAACGTTGTGATTCGGTCGAATGACATCTTCTGGGGCTTCTCTGGCATCAATACGTTCGAGTGGAGCGTCCTCCACGAGGCGATGGCGTTCTGGCTCGGAGCTGAAGTCGGTGCCGCGAACTTCTTCATCTCATCGCTTCACCTCTACGACGAGTTCGACGAACGCGCCGAACGTTGCCTTTCAAAATTCGACGAACGGTCTGGCTACGAGTTTGGCTGGGCGCCGGTCGGATTCGAGACGCCGTGGGAGTCCTTTGATGGCGTCATGTCGCAGTGGTTCGAAATTGAAACCCGTCTTTCAGAGGGAGAGGACCGCGCCGCGGATGTTGAGGCTTTCCCGGACCCTCTCCTTCGAGACTTTCTGCGAGCAGTTCAGGTCAAATGGGCGCAGAAGTACGGGGCGAACGAGGAAGCGCTACGCGGCTTGATCGATGCGATCGGACACACCGATGTCGCTTTCGCCCTCCGCGAGCTCTATTTCAAGGACTCGCGCACCCTTCTTCCACAGGGTCCGGTGCCTGTCGACACCGGCGCCATTGTCAACGCACTATCAGACCTGCATCGGTCCAAAGACGCGTCGTATGGGAATTCCTGGAAGCGTAGAGGCGAGCAGGTAAGCATCCTGGCGAACATCGCCCGGAAGTCAGACCGGATCGAGAACGTGATCAGTGGCTCGCCGGCCGGGAGTGAGACGCTACTGGACACCGCTGCCGACCTATTTGTGTACGCCTTGAAATACGAAACGTTTCTGGCCGATCAGGATGGGGCCGCGGCGCAATCTATCTTCGGTCGGGCGGGGTCCGGCTTCAGCGACGGGCCTGATGGGTTCTCCGAACTGATTGCGGCACGCGGTCTTCCCGAGCACTTCGGATCTATCGAGGTCGAAGCGGCTGCGGTCGTCTCCCAGTTCGATCAGCTCGACCAGCTCGTGAGGCTCGGGTCACCATCAGTTGACCAGAAGGTGGCGACGGCGCGCCAGCTCACCGACCATTCGGCGCGTCTGCTCCTGGCCACCGCGAGTCGTACCCCGAACCCGGTCGCAGCCCTGCGCGCGGAGGTGGCTTGACGATGTTGCGCGACGATGCCGAGAAGCTTCGGGAGGATCTGCTTGAGCAGATCGCCGCCGGCGCGCGGACCATCGCGCTTGTCGGGAGCGACGAACTTGGACTGGGTCTGATTGACTTCGTTTCTGACCTCCTGCCTGCGTGTTCCGCGAATTGGTACGGCGACCAAGCGCTCGCGGTCGCTTCGGGCAGAGCCAGGTCGCTGGCCGATCTGGCCAGCGATCGCCCTGATGTGGTCGTCGTTCTTGATGACGCCGACAAGGAGGCAACGCTTCTGGCGGCTGCACCGTATCTAACTCACGAGACGGCAGTGCTCGTTGCGGGATACGCGCACTACCGCTTTCGAGATGACCTGTTTGAGCAGCTTTTGGCGGATCTCCACGTTCCATCTATCGCAAACGGGTACGAGAACACGCTTGTGCACCTCTATGAATGCGTGACGAACGCGGCGAGGCTTGAGCTTGAGGGGGCGCTCGTGGAGTTCGGTGTATTCAAGGGCGGGACGACGATGTTCCTTGCGCGCCTCGCACGCGCGCTCGATCGAAATTGGCGGGTGATCGGGTTCGACACATTCGGCGGCTTTCCGCCGAGGAGGTCGCCATTCGACATGTACTCCCACCCAGGTGCTGTCTTCACCGACTTTGCCTCGGTTGAGCGCTATCTCGGAGCAGCCGACGTCGAGCTCATTCGCGGCGACATTGTGGATACCGCGAGGCAGCTCGCCGACATTCCAGTAGTGGTGGCTTTTGTAGACACGGACAACTACAGCTCGGCCAAGGCGGCGGTCGAGGCCCTGCGGGACAACGTCGTCGTTGGCGGAGCAATCGTGTTTGATCACCTCACGGGTGTCGCCCGCTTCCGCTACACGTTGGGCGAGAGGATAGCCGCAAGAGAGCTCCTTGCCGACGATGCTCGCTATTTCAATTTGCACGGGACCGGCGTATTTATGAGACAGAAATAACGGGGAAAATCTCACATTATGAAGAACCCAATCCCACGCCCCGGTGTCTACGAGCTCTATTGGAAGTTCGCAGCAGAACGGCAGAAGGCGTTCGAGGCTCGGGTGAGCGGCGAGTCGTGGCCATGGTCGGATGACCGGATTCTCCAGGAGTACAAGTTCTGCAACGTCTTCCGCGCCGCCGATCGGGTGAGTCAGTACATGATCCGAAATGTTGCGTACAAGGACGACGACTCAACGCCCCAGGATCGCCTCTTCCAGATCGTCGCCTTCCGTACTTTCAGCAACATTCGAACGTGGGAATCGGTGACGGCGAAGTTGGGTCGATCGCCGCGGCTGGAGGATCTCGCCGACGACGGTTTCAAGCGCTCGCTCACGTTGACTCGCGACGAGAACGGTGGGCTCTACACTGGCGCCTTTATTCTGTGTGCCACTGATGCCTACGGGCAGTCGATCAAGCACCTAAACCATGTTGCGCTCTTCAAGCACATGTTCCTCATGGAGGGACTCGCCGACCGGCTACTCGCAGCAACGTCGCTCGAAAATGTCTACCTGATGCTCCACGAGTTCCCTCTCATGGGTGACTTCATGTCGTACCAGACGGCAATCGACATCAACTACTCGGCACATATCAACTTCTCCGAAGACGACTTCACCCAGCCTGGACCGGGCGCCGTGCGGGGGATGAAGAAGGTTTTCCTCGACCTGAACGGTCTGACCCCACGCGAAGCCATCATGTGGATGGTCGACAATCAGGAAGCCGAGTTCAAGCGGCTCGGCTACAACTTCAACGGACTGTGGGGGCGCCGGCTACATGCGATCGATGCTCAGGGGCTGTTCTGCGAGACGGACAAGTACTGCCGGGAAGCGGTCCCTGAGTTGACCAGCGCGCGTAGTCGAATCAAGGCCCGCTTTTCTGCGGCCTCGGAACCTATGCAGCTGTTCTTCCCGCCGAAGTGGGGCATCAACTCGCTGCTACCCGAGGGTGACATCTTGGGAGATTCCCCTGTTGAGCGCGAATTCGCCTCGGTGTGATTACTTGACATTGATGTCAGATTATCTGACACTTTACTTATGACGTTGACCTCGACACCGCAATCAGCGGTCTTTCCTGGGTCAGTTCAGGACGCATATGTGCTCTCGGCCGGCGACGTGCGGTCGCTCGTCGAGAAGACGATCGCCGACGCCTACGGCGAGACGCCAGTCGAGTTTGCAGATGCGACTGCGACCAGCTCGGATGGATCCCCGGTCCTGGAATCTCCTCAGGCGGTGATGGCGGTCAATGCGTTCAACGCACTCTTTGGAAAAAAGCGTCTGATCAAGCTGTCGAAGGTCGCCGACAAGGACTGGTCATCCATGGCCGCGGTCTCTGCGTTGATCTACGCCGCCCTTCAGGCGCGGAGGGTGGCGACGTCGTGACCGTCTTTGTGCCCCCGCGGTCGAACATTGCAGAAGCGTGGGTCGATGCGCTCGACGTCGCAGTCTCTTTCAAAGGAGGTATTGCAACCAACTTCGTCGTGACAGTGACTGACCCCTTGAACGATGCGGACGCCGGCGTGACTGCATTAGTGGGCTCGGCACTGACCACCGCCAAGCGACAGAAGATCGAAACGGTCGCTAACACACTCTTTCCACGTTCGCTCTATCGCAACAGGGGCGTCAGCTGGTCGCCCCAGATGTCGAAGGCCGACATGACGAAGCTCGACGAGAGCGCCGACCGGCTCTATGCGAACTACCTCGGCATGCTCGACACCCTGAAGACAGAGCCCACCAACAGTCGCGGCACCTACTTCAGCCGCATGATCACCTGGCCGGGCAAGGACGTTGGTGGCATCAACCAGCTCGCGAAACGTGTGGCGCAACTCCGCGCTGCGCACCGGAACAATCAGAAGTCGCAAAGCGCGGCAGACATGACCCTGGAGGAGCCGGGAGAGGCGGTCACAATCATGGAATACGCCGCCGACGACAACCGCAAGATGTCCTTTCCGTGTCTCGTGCACATCTCCATGACGGTGCATGAGGGTCGGCTCTCTTTGACGGCCGTTTACCGCAACTGGTACTTGATCACGAGAGGCTTTGGCAACCTAGTCGGCTTGTCGCGGTTACTGGCGTTTCTCTGCGACCAGACGGGCTACCAACCTGGCGAACTGGTCATCCACGCGACGAAGGTGAGCGCAGAGTTCACTCCATATCGCAAAGCGGACATAGTCAAGATGGTCGCGTCGGCCCGAGCCGTTCTCAACGCATGAGCGCGGTCACGATCCATACAGGGGTGGATGTCGTGAGTATCTCCGACCTCACGAAGTTAGTTGTCGCTGGAGGCGCCTACTTCTTGGAATCCACGTGGACCGCACACGAACGCGAGTACGCAAGCGATCGGCCCGATCGTCTCGCTACACGCTGGGCAGCGAAGGAGGCAGTTATCAAGGCGCTCGGCAAAGGGATTGGCTCCGTCGATCCGATCGATATTGAAGTCGTGTCGGTTGAAGGAAGTGCGCCCACGCTGAAACTTCGACGAAGTGCCAAGAGCGCGGCTGACGCGCTCGGCATCGATGACTGGTCGCTGTCCATGAGCCATCAAGGTGACATCGCAATTGCGACTGCATCGGCTCTAGGAGGACATCATGCCTGATGCGGGCGAAGGGCAGCGCGAGGAACTTGCGCGACGGTTGCGCGAGTCGCGGGAGTTTGTTGGGCTGACCCAGGAGGACGTGAGCAGCGCGCTCAATATTCAACGGACGAGCGTGCATGCGATCGAAGCCGGAACCAGAAACGTCAGCGCGACCGAGCTGGCGCAGCTGGCCAAGCTTTACGACAGGCGGGTTGAATGGCTGCTCGGCACTGAAACAACTGACGTCGGAGCGGACGCAGCGCTCTTCCGAGTGGCGAGCGGACTGACCGACGACGACCGGCTCCAGCTTCTCAAGTTTGCCGAGTTTCTTGCGTCAGGTAATCGACCAGACGGGCAATCCTAGCCGTGGCGCTCGCGGGCCTGGATGCCATGCAACTTGCTGGCGAGGCGCTCAACGAACTGAACGTGGATCAATCGCGTCCCATCGATCCCTTTCCGATCATTGATCAGCTGGGCTTAAAACTCGCCTTCCAGCCCCTCGTTGGCTTGTTGGGCGCCATCCTTAACCCGACAGCGGAGCTGGCGAATCCCGGTGTGTTAATTTCAACTGCGCGCGGTGCAGGTGCCCAGAGGTACACCGCGGCGCACGAGATCGGGCACTGGTTCATGCATCGTGAACAGCTCGCCAGCGATCCGGCTGCCGACGGGGTTGCAGAGATCTATGGAGGCCGAAGCACTGCACCTCGAGAACGAGAGGCCCAACTCTTCGCCTCATTCTTCCTGATGCCGCTCCCGCTGGTGGGAAGCGTCGCTCGTAACTATGGAGTGCGACGAAACGGCGATGTCACGCCGGCTCAGTTGTATTCGATCGCGCGTGATCTGCGTGTGAGCTACGAGGCGGCTGCTCGTCAGTTGGCTAACCTCCGCTTTATCACTCGAGGGGTGCGGGACAATCTTCTCCGCACGCAGCCAGCGCAGGTCAAGAAAGTGCTCGGCCATGGACGTCCTCCGACGCATTCCGGTGCAGATGTCTGGCTTGTCGACCAATCAGGGGACCGGACGATTGACGCGTATGTCGGTGATGACATCGTGCTGAGCCTCGCTGAGAACCCGACGACGGGTTTCCGTTGGATGACGCGGGAGGCCTACGAGCACGCGCTCGAGGCGAGCAATGCTTCGACTGCGCCCCCGGCATTCGGTGACGGCGTCGAGCTTGCCCTGCCCGCCGGTGAAACCGCAGCGGGCCTGGATGTTCTAAGGGGCGAAGAGCTCGTTCGTCCCGTTGCAGACCGCTTCCTCCGAGACTCCTTCGACGCCGACGCCGACGCCGACGCCGACGCCGTGGGGCATGGCGGTGAGAGAGTCGTCACGCTGGTTGCCGACCGAAAGGGAGTGTGGACGACGGACCTTGTTTACGCGTCACCGTTTGAGCCGGCTTCGGCAGCCGACGAACTTGCCCTCACGGTTGACGTTCTCAGCGGCCCGGAGCAGTGGGCGAAAGACATGCGGATAGCGTCGGTTCGTGGCGGGGTGCAGTGACTCTGGCAGATATTGACCTCCGCCCGCTTGTGACTGATGTTGTGCATTTTCAGGGCAACCGTCCGCTCTGCGTTGCATTCGCTACGTCACTTCTTCACGAAGCCGAACGAACTCGAGGCGGCGCCGACATTGCGTCACTTGCGCCCGAAGCCCTGTGGGCCAACGCCTTCGGTCGGGGCTTGACGAGCAAGAACGGGACGACCACCACCGCGATTGCCGAGGCGCTTGGGGACGAGGGGCAACCCACGCTCGCTGACTGGCCATTCAATGGCGGCCTCAATGAACTGACCGAACCCGCGCCAGGTGGCGCCGGAGCGCCACCGTGGATGCGGGGTGAAACCCGTCACTTCCAGCTCGCTCGAGACGGAGTCGAGGCTGAGCTCGAAGGGGTGCTCGCCACGGGCCAGATGGCGCTCATCGTGGTGGACGTCACGAACGAGTTCTATTTCCCGCCTGTGTCTGGAGTTGTTGCGACCGTCGCGAGCTCTGCGCGCCTTGGACGCCACGCCGTCACTTGCGTCGGTGCCGCAACCGTTACGGGCGAGCGGCTGTTCTTGGTCCAGAACAGCTGGGGTGCTAGATGGGCTGCGGGTGGCTACGGGTGGCTGAGTCACCAGTACTTGTCCACGTTCGGGAGTGAGGGCGCCGCGCTCATCGGATTGTTGTAGGTATCCGAGCCACGTGTAGTGGGGACGACTTCCCCTCCCAAGTTGAGGGGCCGGACCTTGCGATGGTTTGTCACGCTTGGACGAGATTTCGCCCCCGCGTCCCTCGGTCCACTCAGCAGGCGCAGTTGTCCGCTGCTACGTTGACGACATGATTGACCGCCCGGTTGGGGAGGCTTTGGCCAAATTCGTCGCGGAACGCGACTGGGCTCAGTTCCATACTCCTGAGAACCTTGCCAAGAGCATTGCGATTGAGGCTGGCGAGCTTCTTGAGTGCTTTCAGTGGGGGTCAGAAGGCGACGACAACGAAGTTCGTAACGAGTTGGCGGACGTCCTAACCTACTGTCTCCTGCTCGCTGATCGAATCGGTGCGGATCCTGATCAGATCGTGCTCGAGAAGCTTGAACGCACTCGTGATAAGTACCCAGTCGAGAAGTCGCGCGGCAGTAGCGACAAGTATGACCGGCTTTGAGATCCAGCGACTTCGCTTCGCTCGGGAGCAGGTCAACGCTTGGGCGCCCCTGGATCGACGCAACACCAACTGGCCAGTCGTCTACGTTCTTGACGGCGCGACTCCGTTTGCAAGGAAGGACGAGCCCGCACGGAGCGTCTACGTCGGGGAGTCGATCAACGCCGCGGCGCGAATGCGCCAGCATCTAGATTCGCCCGAGAAGACAATCCTCACCGAGCTGCGGGTGATCGTCGATCCGAGCTTCAACAAGTCCGTGTGTCTCGATCTCGAGTCGTACCTGATCCGGATGCTCGCGGGGGATGGTGGGTTCCGGGTGATGAACCGGAACGACGGCATCACCGACGCCGACTACTTCGACAGGGAGCGTTACCGCGAGACGTTCCGCCAAGTTTTCGATGAACTCAAGGACCAAGGCGTCTTCACTCGGACAATCCCGGAGATCGAGAACAGCGACCTGTTCAAGCTGTCGCCGTTCAAAGCCCTGACCGACGATCAAGCTGCGGCCGTCGAGGACATTGTCGAGGGGCTTTTCGCCGACCTCGAGTCCGGCGAATCGAGCACGATCGTCATCCAGGGCGATCCCGGAACGGGCAAGACGATCGTGGCGATCTTCCTGCTCAAGCTACTGAAGGACATCGAGGTATCGACTGACCTCGAGGACCTGGACAGCGATTCGTTCTTCTCGGAGTTCTTCACCGAGGGATACCGCGAGTTGCTCGCCGACCTTCAGATCGGCCTCGTCATTCCGCAGCAATCCCTTCGCGAGTCGGTCAAACGCGTGTTCCGGAAGACACCGGGCTTGCGGGCCGACATGGTTCTCACGCCGTACGACGTGGGAGAGAGTGATCGCGACTTCGACGTCCTGATCGTGGACGAGGCGCATCGCCTCAATCAACGCGCCAACCAGTCGTCGGGGATGCAGAACAAGAAGTTCAAGCAGATCACCGAACGCCTCTTCGGCGTCGACGACGTCTCCAAGACGCAGCTGGACTGGATTCGGGCGAAGAGTCGCCACCAGATCCTCCTTCTCGACTCGGCTCAGAGCGTGCGCCCAGCTGACCTGCCGATCGAGGTCTTGTCCGCCCTGGTCGATAGCTCGCGCATCAGTGGACGGCATTTCAGGTTGGCGACTCAGATGCGCGTCGAGGGTGGGGCCGACTACGTCTCGTACGTGCGGCGTCTGCTGGGCGCGGAGTCTGCGGTAGGCCCCCTGGAGCCGACGAGCTTCCCCGGCTACGACTTCCGGCTCTTCGACTCGCTTCAAGACATGCGCAACGAGATCGAGCGTCGTGATGCGGTCGATGGCCTCTCGAGGATCGTCGCCGGGTACGCCTGGGAGTGGAAGACCAAGACCGACAAGACGGCTTTCGACATCGAACTCGACGGCGTCTCACTGCGATGGAACAGCTCTGAAACCGACTGGATCGCCAAGCCTGGATCGCTCCACGAAGTTGGCTCGATCCACACCGTACAGGGCTATGACCTCAACTATGCGGGCGTCATCATCGGGCCGGATCTGCGTTTCGATCCAGAGTCTCAGAGCCTGTTCGTCGATCGAGATTCGTATCGGGACAAGAAGGGCAAGGAGAACAACCCGGTGCTCGGCAAGGTCTACGACGACGACGACCTTCTCCGGTTCATCGTGAACATCTATACCGTGCTGATGACCCGCGGCATCCGAGGGACCTACCTCTATGTCTGTGATGACTCGCTTCGCGCGCATCTGCGGGGCTTTGTACCCGAGGCATGAAGCGGAGCGCACCAGGGTGTCTCGTCGGCCAATTGCCGCAGGACTGGCGCAATTGACTTCTTGGCGATCACAGCCGCGGTGGCTGCAATAGAAAGTCGAGGGGCGACCGCTAACGTTGTCCGAAAGCTTCAGAGTCGCTCCCGTGGAATCCCCCAAAACTCGAGGTCGATTTGAGCAACAGAAGATCCGGCTCGAGCAGGAGCCGACGCCAGGCAAAAGCCCGACAAAAGCAAATCGCCGCACCCCCGCTCTCTGAGGGCATCGATGCGTCGAGCTCGAAGGCAGCGCGGCCGGACGTTAAGTCGGCGGCGCCGAAGAAGCCAAGACCGTCGCGAGGACAGATTGCGGTCACGGCGATCGTCGTTGTCATCATGTTGGTCGCCATCGGCTCACACGTTGCGCTGCTTGTCGATTCCTCGGCCGCCTCAACATCGCAGCGCCCGCCGATATTTGCACTTGAACCGCTCCACAACTCGACCTACGCCGGCGCAATTGCCACAGATATGCATGTAGATATAGAACGTCCGACGCGGTCTGGGGACGGCCCTTTGGGAGGCCCAACTCCAGATGACATGGTCGAGATGGACATCCTCATGGATGTCGCAACGCCGGTGTCCAACCGTTTGTCTGACGCCGCTAGCTACACCTGGCGACTCGTGCTCCCAAAAGGAACTTTAGGGTTCTCTACGCCACTGATTCCCGAGTCGGCAAACCAGCGACTGGTTCAACGAAAGAACGGATTTGGGCAGCCTGTCACCGCTCTGCAAACTTGGCCAATCTATCTTCACCTCTGGCAAGCCCCGACCGCGGGCCAGAAATATCTCGACCTTGACCCAGTTCAGTACCAGTTCGACTCGGCACCTGGCGACCCGACGTCCCATCGGGATCTAGAGGTGGTTGCTGTGCGTCTGATCATCCGGGACCCCCTCGTGTCCAGTTACGCAGGGCTGGGAACACCGACGCAAACAAAGCAGATCGAATGGAAATCTCCCATTGACGTGCCTTCGTTCATTGCTACTCGGATTCCTGATTCAGTCGTTAGCCAGCTTCAGATTTGGAAGATGACGGACGAGAACGTTCCGCTCAATGCCAACGAGCGGGCAAAGGTTGACATCGAGGTCTGCAGCACCTGCAACGGAGGTTCGATCAGTCCGTCATTTGATACTGCGAATGTCACTTCCGTGAACAATGCTGGCTTGGCGAGAGCAGTAGAAACGGTCGATTTCGGGGGAAATCAGTTGATCGGATGGACCGTGGCATGGCAACCCTGGTGGGCGTTCATCGTCGTGGGCGATTGGTTAGCGGCCGCCGCACTGACCTATATCGTCGGACTCATCTTTGCTCTCGCCTGGAGAACTTTACGAGGCAAGCCGGCCGAAGACTCGAAGGGTGGATGAGCCCGGCGTGAGTTCGAGAAGAGGAAAGTCAAGCGCGAGACGCGGATCCGCGCGCAGCATCCGCACCTAGGCGGCGTGATCCTCGCCCTGACGGACGAGCCGCAGCGGACGCGCGCATGGGCCACCGGTGCCGACGGCGAGGTCGTGCTCGGGCGGCGGCTCGATGCGGCGGAGGGCGTCTGCGTGCTGCATGACCGCCGCATCCCGGGGTCGAAGGCGAACATCGACCACCTCGTCATCGGGCCGCGCGGGGTGTTCGTCATCGACGCGAAGCACTACAAGGGCGGGCCGACGCTGCGCACGAGTGGCGGGCTGTTCTCGCCGCGGGTCGAGAAGCTCATGATCGGATCGCGCGACCGCACCTCGCTCGTCGGCGGCGTCCACAAGCAGGTGCACCTGGTCGACGACGCGCTCGAGAGTGCCGGCCTCGCGCACATCCCAGCGTTCGGGATGCTGTGCTTCGTCGAGGCGACGTGGCCGCTGCTCGGCGGCGACTTCGTGATCGACGACGTCGAGGTGTTGTGGCCGCGCAAGGCGGTGTCGCGTGTGACGAGCCCGGGGTCGTTCGGTGGCGACGAGATCGAAGCGGTGTTCCGCGCGCTGGCCGTGCGGTTCCCGCCCGCTTGAGCCATTAGCTCCCGCTCGCCCCGACCGCCCTCGCTTCACGCGCCGCCTCCGCGATCACCTCGGCCGCGACCACCGCTCCGTTCTGCGTCTGGCTCTCCTCGCCGATGCGACCGGCGGCAGCCCGAACTCCCGGGTCGTCGAGCAGCCGGCGAGCCGCGGCGCGGATCCGCGACGGGGTCGCCGACTTCGGCAGCAGCATCCCGGCGCCGAGGGTCTCGACGGCGCGCCCGATCGCCGGCTGGTCCATGAGCGGATGCATCGGCAGCACCAGCACCGGGATGCCGTGCTCCAGCGCCCGCGCGGTCGTGGCATGGCCGCCGTGGCCGATGACGAGTGAGGTGCGGGGCAGCAGTTCGGCGTGATCCTGGGAGCGCACGACGCAGGCGTTAGTGGGCGGGCGCAGGGCGGCCGGGTCGACAGCGCCGGAGGTGACGGTCACCTGCACGTTCTCGTCGGCGAGCGCGTCGAGCACGCGCTGGAGCGCGGCCGCCTGCCCCGGAAAGCTCGTGGTGCTGAAGCTCACCAGCACCTCGGGGGTCGGCTGCGGGGTGGCGGCGACCGGCGTTCCCTGCCACACGAATCCGGTGTGCGGGTCGGCGCGCGGCGGCTCGAAGTCGGCGCGCGTGGTGATCAGGCGCACCGCCGCGTCGCGCGAGGCGAGCGGGTCGGCGCCGCGCAGGCGGGCGAGCAGGCCGAGCGGTCCGCGGGCGTTGCGGTCGAAGAAGTCGGCGCGGCTGTGCACGAGCGAGATCACCGGGATGTCGGTGTCGATCAGCGCGCGCGTCGCGCCCCAGAGCAGGCAGTCGACGACGATCACATCGGCCGGCTCCTCGGTCAGCAGCGCGAGCGCGTCATCGGCGATGCCGCGATCCGCGAAGAGCGCGACGAGACCGAGCACGCCGTCGACCGTGCCGCGCGGCTCGGCCGACACGTAGTCGCGGCCGCGGGTGATCGGGTGGAACTCGAGGCCGGCCGCCTCGATGGCCGGCTTCTGGATGGCGTGGCCGAGCACGCGCACGCGGTCGCCGCGTCGCACCAGCTCGCGGGCGATGCCGAGCGCGGGCGGCAGGTTGCCGCCGCCGTCCCAGGTGACGAACAGGACGCGGGTCATGCGCGGGCCTCCTGGAAGTTGCGGGCAGCGTGGGCGAGCACGGCATCCGTCAGCGCGGTGATGCGGGCCAGCACCTCGGCCGGCTCGAGCCCGCGGTCGAGGCGGAGCAGCTTCCAGGTGTAGAGATCGGTGGCGACGACGAGCAGGTCGGTGAGCTCGGGCGAGCCGGGGGAGAAGACCTCGGTCACCCAGTCGCGGTGCAGCAGGCGGCCGCCCGCGGTGATGCCGCCGGCATCCGGGTCGTCGTCTCGCGACAGCAGGCGCAGCATGAAGCGGCCCCACTGCTCGTAGTGCTCGACCAGCAGCCTCAGCGCGCCCGGGATGTCGCCCGGCGTGGCCGGCCGGCGTTCGGCGGCGACGCGCGCGCTGCCCCGTTCCACCGCCTGCAGCACGAGTCCATCGCGCGACCCGAAACGGCGCAGGATCGTCTGCACGGTGCGATCGGCGCGCGCGGCGACCTCCTCGAGCGAGAAGTCGAGCCGCTGGGTCTCGAAGGCGATCGCGATGGTCGCATCGAGGATGCGGTCGCGGGTCTCGGCGGCGGCAGCGGCGCGGGCCGTCATCGTGTAGCTGCGCGGGGTCATGGGCCGACCGTAGTGCGCCACGGTATTTCATGTCAATGACACCAACATGAATATTTGCGCGGTCGCCCTCCACCCGACTGACCTGCGAGCTGCCTGACAGCCCAGAGAGCGAAGGTGGCGGGCGGCCGAGCCCGAGTGCCACTATCGAAACGTGGGTTCTGATGGTGGGGTGGGCGCAGGCGAGCCCGAGCCGGTCGTTCTCGTGCTGATGGGGGTTTCCGGATGCGGCAAGTCCACCGTCGCCGCGCTGCTGGCGGGCGAGCTGGGGTGGCCGTTCGAAGAGGGCGACTCGCTGCATCCCCAGGCCAACATCGACAAGATGGCGGCCGGGCATCCGCTCGATGATGAGGACCGCTGGCCCTGGTTGGAGAAGGTGGCCGAGTGGGTCGAGGAGTGCCTCGATTCCGACCGCAGCGGCATCATCACCTGTTCGTCGCTCAAGCGCTCGTATCGTGACCTCATCGATCGCCGTGGTCACGGGGTCGAGTTCGTGTACCTGGCCGGCTCGAAAGAGCTGATCGCCGCGCGGCTGGCCGCCCGGCAGGGGCACTTCATGCCGCCCGGGCTTCTCGACAGCCAGTTCGCCACCCTCGAAGAGCCGACGCCCGACGAGCCCAGCATCCGGGTCGAGGTCGGGCCGCCCGCGCCCGAGATCGCCGATCAGATTCGTACGATCCTTCACCTGGAGGGCTCGCAGAAGGGAAAGGCAACGCCATGATCTCGCTCAGCGCACTGGCACGAACCGCGGCGGCAGCGGCGAATCCGGCCGATCAGCCGTGGGCGCCGCACGACACCCAGGTGTTGATCGTCGCCGTCATCGGCATCGCGATCGTCGTGACCCTGATCGTGTGGCTGAAGTTCCACGCCTTTCTCGCGCTGACGATCGGGGCACTCTTCGTGGGGATCGCCTCGGGCCTTCCCCTCGACAAGGTGACCGCGTCGTTCGAGACCGGCGTGGGCGGCGTGCTCGGCTACGTCGGCGTGCTGATCGGCCTCGGGGCGATGCTCGGCAAGCTGCTCGCCGACTCGGGCGGAGCCGACCGGGTCGTCGACACGCTGCTGCGCGGGCGGCCGGCGACGCTGCCCTGGAAGATGGCGCTCATCGCGGCGATCATCGGCATCCCGATGTTCTTCGAGATCGGCCTGGTGCTGCTGATCCCGGTCGTCATGCTCGCGGTGCATCGCTCGAAGGGCCCCGCGATGCGGCTCGGCATCCCGGCGCTCGCCGGGCTCTCGGTGCTGCACGGGTTCATTCCGCCGCATCCCGGCCCGCTCGCCGCGATCGGCATCCTGCACGCCAACGTCGGCGTCACCCTCGCCTTCGGTCTGCTCATCGCCATCCCGGCGGTCGTTGTCGCGGGCCCGCTGTTCGGGATGCTCGCGGCCCGCTGGGTGCCGATCGGCGCGGCCGGCGCCGGTCTCGCCGTCGTCGGAGCGACCGCCGACGCGCCGACCGACGCGCCCGGGCCGAAGACCACCGACGGCAAGGCCCAGGACCCGGATGCGACGCGCACCCCGTCGTTCGCCATCACCCTCGTGACGCTGCTGTCTCCGCTCGTGCTGATGCTGCTCAAGGCCGGGGCCGACCTCTGGCTGCCGGCGAAGGCCCCGCTGCGTCCCTTCTTGGACTTCATCGGCGACCCGGTCTTCGCCCTGCTGTTCGCCGTGCTGCTCGCGATGGTGACCTTCGGGCTGCGTGTCGGATTCAACGCCGCCACGCTCAGTAAGAAGATCGGCGCGAGCCTGCTGCCGATCGTCGGCGTGCTCTTCATCGTCGGGGCCGGCGGCGGATTCAAGCAGGTGCTCGTCGACGGCGGAACGGGCACGGCGATCGCCAAGGTCGCCCTCGCCACCGGCCTCACCGCGATCGCGCTCGGCTGGATCGTCGCCGCCCTGATCCGGCTGGCGACCGGCTCGGCGACCGTCGCCACCGTGACCGCGGCCGGCATCGTCGCACCGCTCGCCACGCACCTGTCGCCGATCCACCTGGCGTTGCTGGTGCTCGCGATCGGAGCCGGCTCGCTGATCTTCTCGCACGTCAACGACGCGGGCTTCTGGCTCGTGAAGGAGTACTTCGGACTCACCGTGGGTCAGACCCTGAAGACCTGGTCGGTGATGGAGACGATCATCTCGGTGATCGGTCTCGCGATGACGTTGTTGCTGTCGGCGTTCTTGACCTGAGTCGGACGCCCCTGAGTCGGGCGCGCTACGGGCGGCGCATCACGCCGTCGAGAACCGCAGCACGACCTCCGACTGCAACTCGACCGCGAGCCCGCCCGCCAGCCCAGCCGGCTCGAGCGCCGCGACCAGCGCCGCCTCCGCCATCCCCTCGAGCGGCTGCCGCACCGACGTCAGGCGCAGCGCCTTCGCCAGCAGGCTGTCGTCGAAGCCCGAGATCGCGACCTCGCGGCGGCCCGGTTGCACGCCCAATTGCTGCAGCACGCCGACCGCGATGAGGTCATTGGCGCAGATGATGGCGTCGGTCTCGGGCCAGGTCTCGGTGATCTCGCGGGCGGCCGCGCGGCCGATCTCGGGCGACATGGCCTCCTTGACGAGGCGCAGCGGCTGGTCGGGGTAGTCCTCGGCCATCAGCTGCGCGAAGCAGGCCTCGCGCTCGCGGGAGGTGGGGATGGTGACCTGCTGCCCGATGAACGCGAGGCGGTGCCGGCCCGAGTTCTGCAGGTGGCGCACGATGGCGCGGATCGGCTCCGCCTGGTTCGCGCGCACCCACGGCAGCGCGTCGTCGGCGACACGGTCGATCTGGACGGTGGGCACCATCCGCGATGCCTCACGCACAGTGTCGACGCTCTCGGTGTGGTGCGTCGCGGAGATCAGGAGGGCGCCCACCCGGCGGTCGGTCAGCATCCGGACCCCGTCGCGTTCGATGGACGCGTCGTTGTTCGCGTCGACGATCAAGACGCCGACGCCGCGCGCCCGCGCCGCCTTCTCGACCGCCTGCACCAACGCCGGGAAGAACGGGTTGCCCAGATCGGGGACCACCAGGCCGATGTCGGCCGCGCCCGCTCGATCTGTGACGCCGGTTGTCACGTCGGACATGCCGAGTCGTCCTCTCACCCAAGGCCCCAGCCACCGCCAGCCTACCGGCGGTCACCGGGGCGCGCACGAGCCGCATTCGGGTCGCATTACCCTGGCACGCATGGACACCACGCAGCTCGTCACTCTGGTGGTCGTCGCGGTTGTGCTGGTCATCGGCGTGGTGTCGTTCTTCGCCCGTCGCATCGGGGTCGCTGCTCCGCTCGCGTTGACGGTCGTCGGGGTGGGGCTCGGGGCGATCCCGGCCGTGCCGCACTTCGACGTGCATCCGGATCTGGTGCTCACCGTGATCCTGCCGCCGCTGCTGTACGCGGCTGCACGGCAGGTGCCGTTCGTCGACTTCCGTCGTAACCTGCGGGTCATCGTCTTTCTCGCGGTGGGGCTGGTGGTGGCGTCGGCGCTGCTGGTCGGCGGTGCGGTCGCGCTGCTGTGGGGCATCCCGATCGCGCTGGCGATCGCCCTGGGCGCGGTGGTCGCGCCGCCGGATGCGGTGGCGGCCACCAGCCTCGGCAAGCGAATCGGCCTGCCGCCCCGCATCGTCACCATCCTCGAGGGCGAGGGTCTCGTCAACGACGCGACCGCGCTCGTGCTGCTCGCCACCGTGCTCGCGATCGTCGACACGCGCGCGGCCGGTCACGCTGCCACCCCGAACGGATGGATGATCGCCCTCTCGTTCGCCTGGGCCGTTATCGGTGCCGTGCTGATCGGCGGGGTCTTGGGGGTGGCATCCGTCGCGCTCCGACGTCGGATCACCGACCCCGTGCTCGACGCCGCCCTCTCGCTGGCCGTCCCGTTCATCGCCTACCTGGCCGGCGAGCTCGCGCACGCCTCCGGGGTGGTGGCCGTGGTGATCGCCGGCATCATCGTGGGCAACCGGGGCGCGTACCGCATCCGAGCCTCGTTCCGGCTCACCGAGGCGGGCACCTGGCGCATCGTGACGCTGCTGGTCGAGAACGCGGTGTTCCTGTTCATGGGGTTCCAGCTCTGGCCCGTGGTGGGCGAGGTCGCGGCCGGCGGCAAGCTGTGGAGCACCCTCGGGGTCGCCGGGATCGTGATCGTGCTGCTGGTCGGCATCCGGTTCGCGGCGATGCCGTCGCTGCTCTGGTCGATCCGTCGGCGCTACCGCCGGAACGCGGCGCGAGCCGATCAGACCAATCAGCGTTTCGACAAGCTCACCGAAGAGGACTTCCAGCAGCGCGCCGCGAGCTTTCAGCAACTCGGCCTCAAGCGCTCGCCGGTGCGCAGCGTCGCGCGCGGCGTGCGCGCCACACTCGGGATCACGACCAAGAAAGACAAGGCGGCGCGCGAGAAGATCGTCGCCCAGCTGGCCGAGCTCGAGACGAATCCGCCCGCAGAGCCGATCGAGCTCGACGAGACCACCCGCGCGCGGTTCTCGCAGGCGTTCCAGAACTTCCGCAAGCGGCTCGACCAGCAGAACAACGATCTCACCGCCGAGCGCGACCAGGCGCTCGGATGGCGCGACGGTGTGATCCTGGGCCTCTCGGGCATGCGCGGCGTGGTCACGGTCGCGGCGGTGCAGACCATCCCGGCGGGCGCCCATCCCGGGATGCGCGACTCGCTGGTGCTCGTCGCCTTCGCGGTCGCGATCATCACCCTGGTCGTGCAGGGGCTGCTGCTGCCGCCGGTGGTGCGGCGGCTGCGTCCGGTCGACGACGCGCCCGGCAGTGAGCGCACCGAGGTCGTCGAACTGCGCAAGGTGATGAAGCAGGCGGGGGATGCGGCGGTCGCGTCCGCGGTCGAGGCGGCCTCGGCATCGGGAACCCCGATCGCGCCGATCGCGCTGACCGAAGTCAACAACCAGAGCGAGACCTGGATCAGCCGCCTCGAGCTCTGGTCGACCGCCGACCTGGATGACCCGGCCAACGAGGTGGCGCAGTACCAGCGCCTGCGTCGCATCGAGGTGGCCGCCGAGCGCGACGCCCTGCGCGACGCCTACGAGCGCGGCACCTTCTCGTCGCAGGCCATCGAGCGGGTGCGCAACTCGCTCGACTCGGAAGAGATCTCACTGGATGCCGTGGATCGGCCCGACGACGACTGAGGTCAACGGCTGAGCGGCGTCGCCGGGCGAGGGGCGTCAGCCGGCCAGGGCGAGACCCATCGCGTTGAACCGCAGCTGCACGGCTCCGCGCAGGTGGGGCAGGTCGTGGCTGCCGTCTCCGGTGGGGGTGATGAACGTCACCTGCTCGGTCCAGGTGAGGTCGGTTGCGGGGGTGGCTTCGGCATCCGTCGTCTCCGCAGCAGCCGCCGCCGCCGGATCGAAGGTGACGGTCACGAGTGACGCCCAGCGGGGCAGTTCGGCGACGATCGACTCGTCGGCGAAGACCAGCCGATGCGGCGGCTCGAGGTGGAAGTAGATGGCGCGGTTCTCGAGCTGCTCACTGCGTCCGTCGGGCTGGGTGAAGACGCTGCGCGCGTGATCGCCGCCCCCGACCCGGAAGTCGTGTTCGTAGCTCGCGCCGGATCCCGGCATGCGCGACCATCGGCGCCAGAGCTGCTCATCGGCCCACAGCTGCCAGACCGCATCGGGGGATGCCTCGAAGCGGCGGGTGAGCGTGAAGGTGTCGTGGGCGGTGGCGGGGGGCATCGTTCCATTGTCGGCGAGCCGCGCGGGCACCCCCGACGGCGCACAGTGGAAGGCGAGAAAAGTCCTGCGCCGACGTAAGCAGCGTCCTGTGCGCTAGCAACTCCGCAACCTGCGTGGCAGCTGGCGTGGGCTGGAGAACCGCGGGTTGCCACGCAACTTCGCGAGCACGCGGGATGGGGGAGAGCTCTCCCGGGTGTTGCCGTAGACGGCCGCCAACTCGCTGTCGTCACCCCACGCGGCGACCGACCTACTTCTGCGGCAGCTCCGCCGCGATATCCGGCACGTACTTGTACAGCTCGCGCCCCGGGCGGTCGTAGTCGTCGGCGGCCGGGCGGTCCGGCAGCGTGATCTTCTTCGGCTTGACCGTCGCGTACGGGATCTGCGACAGCAGATGGTGGATGACGTTCAACCGCGCCGCCTTCTTATTGTCGCTCTCGACGGTCCACCATGGTGCTTCCGGCAGGTCGGTGACGGCGAACATGGCGTCTTTGGCGCGCGAGTACGCCTCCCACTTGGTGATCGACTCCAGGTCGGTCGGCGACAGCTTCCACCGGCGCATCGGGTCTTTCAGCCGGGAGCGGAAGCGGCGTTCCTGCTCCTCGTCCGACACCGAGAACCAGTACTTGAGCAGGATGATGCCGTCGTCGACGAGCATCCGTTCGAGCACCGGAACCTGCTGCAGAAAGAGCTCGTACTGCTCGGGCGTGCAGTAGCCGAGCACGTGCTCGACGCCGGCCCGGTTGTACCAGGAGCGGTCCATCAGCACGATCTCGCCCTTCGTGGGCAGGTGCTCGATGTAGCGCTGGAAGTACCACTGCCCCTTCTCGCCCTCGTCGGGCGTGGGCAACGCGACGACCCGCGCCGATCGCGGGTTGAGGTACTGCGCGACGCGCTTGATCGCGCCGCCCTTGCCCGCGGCATCCCGCCCTTCGAAGATCACCACGATCCGCGCACCGCTCGCGATCACCCACTGCTGCAGTTCGACCAGCTCGGTCTGGAGCTTCTTTAGCTCCTTCTCGTATGCCTTCTTCTTCGGGGCAGAGTTCTGCGGGGCACCGTTCTTCGGGTCAGAGTCACCCGGCGCCGCACTGCTCTTCTTGCTCACAGTCGCGCCAGCCGGGCGCGCGCGAAGGTGTAGATGCCGAACGCGATCAGCCCGACCCCGACCGCGATCAGGATCGCCGAGCCGAACGGCAACGCGGCCAGCGCCTTCAAGGCGCCGTCGAGTCCGGATGCCTGGCTCGGGTTCACGATGACCGCCGCGATCACGAACAGCACGCCCACCACCGCGATCGCGATGCCTTTCGCCACGTAGCCGACGGCGCCCACCACCAGCACGGCGCGCTTGCTCGGCCCGGTCGGCAGCACGATGTCGTTGACGAACCGACGCCGAGCGCCCTTGGTGATCAGATAGATCCCGACCCCGAAGGCGATCAGGCCGACCAGCCCGAGCAGCAGTTGCCCACCGGGCACGGTCAGGATGCCGCTGGTCAGCTGCTCGGTCGAGCTCGACGCGTTCGTCGATCCGCCCTGCGCGAAGGTGAGCGCCGTGACGCCGAGCGCGAGGTACGCGACCGCCTTCGCGACGGCGACCAGGCTCCGCACCCAGCGCTTCTTCGACGGGTAGCCGATGCCGAGGATGGCTTGGACCACCAGCCACAGCGCCAGCGCGAACAAGCCGACCACGGCGATCCAGAGCATCACCATGCCGGCCGGCAGCTGAGCGATCTGCGCGATCGCGCCGGACTGGTCGCCCTCGACGTTCTGCTGCAGCGCGACACGGATCGCGAGCAACCCGATGAAGAGATGGATGAGCGCGCTGCCGGCGAAGCCGACCCGGGCCAGCACCCGGAGGGGACCGCTCGTCCCGACCGAGCGAGCGACGCGAGCGGGGCGGGCCCCGCGGGCACTGCGTGCGGTTGTCATGTGCCGTCCTCCTGAGGTTGCGAGCCGCCGCCGAGCACACGCTCGCCCGGCACGCGGACCGTGCGGTGCGTATCGACGATGATGAGGGTCCCGACGATCACCAGCGACAGCGCCATCGACGCGGTCGTGTCACTGATCCAGTGATAGCCGAGGTAGAGGCGGCTGATGACCTGCGCCACGATACCGAGGATCGCGATGATCACCGCGACCGTCGTGAACCACGCCCGCCGGATCCGGCTGGCGAACAGGTAGCTCAGGATCAGCAAGAAGTCGCAGGTGCCCAGCACGTGCCCGGAGGGGAATGAGAAGGTGTGGTCGACGCCGAACAGCATCATGCCGATCGGCGGACGCGGGTGCTGCACGATCGGCGCCAGCCCCTCCGCCAGGATGACGCCGGTCACCATGCCGCAGAACAGCAGCAACGGCCGCCAGAGATGTCGCGCCACGATGATCCAGATCACGAGGACCACCGCCACGATGATCGGCATGGCGACCGGCCCGAAGATGATCGCGAGCCCGATCATGAGCCCGGTGGTCTGGGCCGAGCGCTGCGCGTCGATCCACTGCTCGACGGGCGGGTCGAGCAGGGCGAATCCGCTGTGCGTCAGCACGCTCACCAGCAGGTAGGTGAAGCCGACGGCGCCGATCGCGATCATCGCCGACGCGCCGAGGTACAGCCGTCGGCGCTCGGCCGGCTGAAGGTATCGCTCTTCGACCACGAACTTCGCGCGCCAGCCGGTCGCGCGGCTGCGGGTCGCGCGACTGCCGGTCGCGAGCTCGCGGCCGGTCTGGTCGTCGTGGGTGTGGCTGGGTGCGCTTGTCATCAACTGACGATCCGACACCATCCGAGTCCCGGCGAGACTCGCGGTCGAGGAACGTCCAGGCAACGTGGAGGGAGCGACCGGAGGCCGGGAGCAGCCGGTGGTGGGCAGGGGCGGCTCGATGCTCTGCAAATTGCGTGGCATCTCGCGTTGCCGCGGACTGCCGCGACTTGCCACGCAAGTTCGCGAGCGCGCGGGGGTGTTGCCGGTGACCTTGGGCCAGCGATGTCGGCCAGCGAGTCGGCTAGGGAGGTCGGCCAGGGAGGTCGGCCAGCGAGGTCGGCTAGCGACTCCGCCAGGTCATCAGCACGTGCATCAGTGGCAGCAGCGACGCGGCCATCAGCGTCCAGCCGAGCCACGGCACGGTCGGCAGCAGGAACACGCCCGCGAACAGCAGGCCCGCAAAGATGATCGCCGAGACCAATCGCCCCGTCGCCCGTTCCAGCGAGCGCAGCCGGCGGTCGACCTGCGGGGTCTGCACGGCGACCTGGCCGCGGTCGATGCGTTGCACGAGCTCGTCGACGCGGCGGGGGAGGCCGGCCATCGTGGTCGCGTAGGCGAGCGCCTTCTGCGGCAGTTCGCGCAGCGCGCTCGCACCGCCCGACGACAGGACGTCGCGGGCGAAGGGCTCCACCGCATCCCACATGTTGAAGTCCTTGTCCAGCGCGCTCGTCACGCCCGAGGTCAGCGAGATGGTGCGGATGAGCAGCAGGAAGTTCTCGGGCAACTGGAACGGCAGCGCACGGATGGTCTCGCCGAACTGGCGGGCGAAGGCCTCGAGCTCGCGCTGGTCGACGCGCTGGAGTTCGGCGATCCCCATGCCGCCGAAGCGGTCGAAAAGAGCGGTCATCGCCCGCTCGAGTTCGTCGGTGTCGGCGGCCGAGAGCAGCACGCCGAGCCGCTCGAGCGAGCGGACCAAGCCTCGGCTGTCGCGCCCGACCGCGGCGAGGATGAAGTCGCGCAGTCCCGCACGCAGGCTGTCGGAGATCGCGCCCATCATGCCGAAGTCGACGTAGGCGAGGGTGAAGGCGCCCTCGGTGCCGGGAGTCACGAAGATGTTGCCGGGGTGCGGGTCGGCGTGGAAGAAGCCGGCCACGAAGATCTGCTGGAAGGCCGACCGCGCGAGCGCCATCGCCACCGCCGAGGGGTCGATGCCCGCGGTCGTGAGCGCGGCGACGTCGATGATCTTGATCGCGGTGACATCGCTCAGCGTCAGCACCCGCAGCGAGGTGCGCTCCCACGCGACGACCGGCGCGGTCACCTTCGGGTCGCGCTCGAAGTCGGCGGCGAAGTGCTCGGCGTTCGCGGCCTCGTGCAGGTAGTCGATCTCTTCGAGACTGGTGGCAGCGAACTCCTCGACCAGCGCGGGCGCGTCGACGCGGCGCGAGATCAGGCGCACGCGGTCGACCCAGCGCGAGATCCGGCGCAACGCTGCGAGATCGACGGCGACCACCTGCTCGATGCCGGGGCGCTGCACCTTGACCACGACATCCGCGAAACCCAGGTCGGCGGCGATGCCCGGTGTCAGGCGGGCGCGGTGGGCCTGACCGAGGGATGCCGCGGCGATCGGCACCGCCTCGAACGACGCGTAGGCGGCCTCGAGCGGCATGCCGAGCTCGGCCTCGGTCTGCGCGCGGATGCCGTCGAACGGCTCCGCGGCCACCTCATCCTGGAGCCCCTCGAGCTCGTCGGTGATCTCGGGCGGCAGGATGTCGAGGCGCGACGACATGAACTGCCCCACCTTGATCATCAGCCCGCCCAGCTCCACCGCGAGCCCGTGGAAGCGGCGCGCGAGTTTCTGCAGGCGGCGCGCCCGGCCGCGCGCGGCGAGGCCGCCCAGCCCGATCCGCGGCAGGACCAGCTCGAACCACCACGCCTGCACGAAGGCGCGCGTGGCGAAGCGCATGATCCGGCGGTAGCGAGCCCGGAACCGTCGGGTGCTCACTCCTCGGCGAGGATCGCGTAGAGCTTGCGGCGCGCGTCGTCGATGATCGCGATCGCGCGTTCCTGCTGCTCCTTGCTGCCGCTGCTCGCGACCTGGCCGAGAGCCTGCGCGAGCTTGGCGCCGGCCTTGGGCAGGGCGGCGCGCTCCGGGTCCCAGCCACGACGCGACTCGGAGGGATGCGGCGCGGCCGTGAACTCGGCGGCGGCCTCCTTGCCGGCGTCCGTCAGCGCGTACACCTTTCGCTCGCCGTCCTGGGTGGCGGTGGCCAGCCCCTCGTCGACCAGCAGCTGGAGCGTCGGGTACACCGACCCCGGGCTCGGCTTCCAGGTGCCGCCGGAGCGCGTCTCGATCGCCTGGATCACCTGGTAGCCGTGCATCGGTTCGGCGGCGAGCTCGACCAGGACGGCGGCGCGGATGTCGCCGCGGCCCATGCGGCCGCCCATCCGAGACGCGAAGCCGGGGCCGAATGCCGGAGCGAAGGCCTCGCGCAGGCTGTCGACGGCCTCGCGCAGATCGAAGCCGGGGGTGGATGACGGGCTCATGATGGTGTCCTCTCACGATCGTGGTGGTACGTCGAGCGATAGCTGACGATACATCGCTGAGCGGTGTCGTTCCTGGGCGCGGGGTGCATCATGGGAGTCATGGACGACCGTCCGCCCCCGTACGACGAGACCAAGGTCACTGAGCAGCCCTCGCTGACCTTCTCGACCGGACGCATCTGGCTCGTGGTCGGCGGCCTGTTCACGGCGATCGCGCTCGCCGTGCTGATCCCGCAGGCGATCGCGGGACTGCCGCCGCGCGGGGTGCCGGTGGTGGCGGCGATCGTCGATGTGCTGCTGTACGCGGGGATGGTCGTGGTGCGATTCGTGGTGCCGGTGACGCGGCTGCGGCTGCGCCTCGGCCTCATGGCGATCGGGATGCTGGCGATCGCCGCGGTGTCGCTGGCAGCCGTCCTGATCGTCGGCTTCGCCAGCGGCACCCCGGTGACCTGATCCGCCGCCGCGGACGCCGGCTACTCCATCGCCTCCGCGATCCGCTTGATCGCGGCGAGACGGCGGTCCCATTCGGCGCCGATCGCGTCGAGGCGGCGGGCGGCGTCGCTGAGCGTCGAGCCGAGCGCGCGGAAGCGCACCTCGCGCCCGACGCGCACCGGCTCGACCAGGCCCGCGGCCTGCAGCACGCCCAGGTGCTTGGCGATCGCCTGACGCGACACCGGCAGCCGCTCGGCGAGGGCGGATGCCGAGGCATCCCCCTCGCCGAGCGCGACCAGGATCGACCAGCGCGTCTCATCCGCCAGCGCGGCGAACACAGCGACGAGCTCGGTCGCGACGGCTGGGGAGCCCGGTGCCGAACTCACGCAGATCCCTCCACGAAGGCGACCAGCTCATCCAACTCGGAGTCCCAGCCGCCGCGGTTGCTCTCCATGGCCTTCGCGGGATCGGCCAGGTTGTCGAAGCCCGACTCGACCACGGTGAGCCGCGTCGCGGCCCCGCCGTCGAGGGGCTCGAGCGTGAACCGGAAGACGGTGGAGTGCTCGTCGAGGTCGGTCGGCGTGGCGTTCTCGTTGCCCCAGCGGTAGGCGATCGCGTGCGGGGCATCCACCTCCTCGATGCGGATCGGGAAGCGGCCGTACCCCTCGAAGCCGAACTCGCCCTCGGCGCCCACCTCGAGCCGGTCGAGCTGGGCGACATCGCCGAACCACTGGGTGATCAGCTCCGGTCGGGTGACGGCGGCCCAGACCTTGTCGGGCGTGGCGGCGATCGTGACCGTGCGGCTCACGGTGAAGGCGTCGGCGTCGATGGTCGACGGATCGTTGATGGTCATGCTCATGATGGTGGTCCTTTCGAAGAGATAGTGCAACTCTGAAGTTGCAGTATGGCCTCGAGGAACTGCAACTGTCAAGTTGCAGTAGGTGGTGTGATCTCGGTCGGCACGGCGTGCGGGCTCGTGCTACGTGCAGACCCCGGCTCGGGGCGGCGGGGCTTCTGAAGCCCATTTCAGTTCGGACGTAATTCAGCGCGAACTGAAATGGGGAATGAAGCACTCGCCGGCGAGCCGTCAGCCGAGCTGATCGCGCCGCCGGGTCAGATAGGCGGTCTCGGCGGTGTTGCCCGAGAGCTCGATGGCCCGGTCGTATGCGGCGCGCGACTCGGCGCTGCGGCTCAGTCGGCGCAGCAGATCGGCGCGCGTCGCGTGGTAGGGGTGATATCCGCTGAGCGCACCTTCGAGCCGGTCGATGGACGCCAGCGCCACCTCCGGCCCGTCGAGCTCCGCCACCGCGACGGCGCGGTTCAGCGCGACGATTGGCGAGGGATCGAGCGCGACCAGCTGGTCGTAGAGCGCGACGACCTGCGACCAGTCGGTGTCGCGGATGTCGCGCGCCGAGGTGTGCACCGCGTTGATGGCCGCCAGCACCTGGTAGCGGCCCGGCGCCTCGCCCCCGTCGCTGGCAGAGATAGCACGCAGGCGCTCGCGAACCAGCTGGTGGCCCTCCTGGATGAGCGCGGCATCCCAGGCACCGCGGTCCTGCTCGTCGAGGGTGACCAGTTCGCCGCTCGACGACAGGCGGGCCGGCCGGCGGGCCTCGGTGAGGAGCATGAGGGCCAGCATCCCGGCCACTTCGCCGTCGCCGGGAAGGAGCGTGCGAATGAGCCGCGTCAGCCGGATCGCCTCGGCCGTCAGCTCGGCGCGCACGGGGTCGGTGTCGGGTCCGGTGGCCAGGTAGCCCTCGTTGAACACCAGGAAGAGCACGGTGAGCACGCCGTCGACACGCACCGGCAGATCGCCGGCCGAGGGCATGCGGAACGGGATGCCGGCGTCGCGGATCTTGTCTTTCGCCCGGGTGATCCGCCGTGCCATGGCGCTCTCCTCCACGAGGAACGCCCGCGCGATCTCGGGCACGGTCAGGCCGCCGACCATCCGCAAAGTCAACGCGACCCGCGCGTCGAGGGCGAGCGCCGGATGGCAACAGGTGAAGAGCAGTCGCAGCCGCTCGTCGTCGATCGCGCCGAGCGACGCGAGCGGTTCGTGGGGGTCGGGGATGTCGCTCACCAGCATCGCCTCCCGGTACTTGTCGTCGCGCTTCTTCTCGCGACGGATGCGGTCGATGGCCTTGCGGCTCGCCGTCGTGGTCAGCCAGCCGCCGGGGTTGGGCGGGATGCCGTCGGCCGGCCAGCGCTCGACCGCGGTGGCGAACGCCTCGGCGGCGGCCTCCTCGGCGATGTCGAGATCGCCGAACCGCTTGGCGAGTGAGGCGACCACCCGCGCCCACTCCTCGCGGTGGGCCCGGGTGATCGCGTCAGTTACTGAGGAGCCACCGCTCACAACGGCAGCGGCTGGAACGGACGCACCTCGACCTTGCCGCGGCAGGCCTTCGAGCCCTGCGCTGCCAGGTCGAGCGCCTGGTCGAGGTCGGTGGCCTCGATGATCCAGAAGCCGCCGATATACTCCTTCGACTCCAGGTACGGGCCATCGGTGACCACCGGCGGGTCCACCCGGCCGTCGACCACGGTCGCCGAGGTGGCCGACGCCAGGCCGTTGGCGTAGACCCAGTGGCCCTCGGCCTGCAGCTTCTTGTTGAACTCGTCGGTGTCGGCGAGCGCCTGCAGCATGCTCTCCTTGTCGGGGTAGCTGCCGAACTCGCTCATCTCGGCCGGGCCGAACACGGACATCAGGTACTGCATCGGATCATCTCCCGTCTGGGGCACCCATCGGTGGGCGGCCACTCACCAGCTCCACGAACGAGTCTGCCTCGATCGGACAGGGTCTCAGATGATTCTTGCCGCGGCGATCAGTACAGGTACGGCACGATCCGGTATTTCACCCGCGCCGTGTACTGCTCCCACAGGGTGCCGTACTTGGCGTGGCAGATCTTGTCGTCGTCGGCCTGGCGGCTGAGGAAGAGGGCGATGTAGTACAGCGGATAGAGCCACACCATCCAGACGCCGAAATATCCCGGCGCCAGTGCGATCGCGACCGCCTGCACGATCTCGCCGAGATAGTTGATGTGCCGGCTCGCGCCCCAGAATCCGTTGACCAGCAGGCTGTGCGATCCGTCGCTGATCGCCTCGGGCCGCCAGATGAACCGTCGGCCGGGGGCGGTCTTGAAGAAGAACTTCTGCATGTTGGCGCCGCGCGTGAACACCCATCCCACCAGGAACAGCACGGCGAACAGCACGGTCACCCAGAGCGGTAGATGGGGGTCGGGCAGGTCGGCCGTGAACCACAGCGCGACCGAGTAGAAGTACGGGTAGAACGCCAGGCAGCCGAACCCGAGCTTGAAGCCGACGCGCTCGGCGATGAAGTCGTAGGTCCACAGGTGCACCCGCTCGAAGATCAGGTACTCGTAGCAGAACCAGGTGAGCATCGCGCAGCCGAGCAGGAATCCCGGGTTGATGCTCCGGACGTGCTCGAGGTGGAAGGCCGCGAACGACAGCACGTTGAGCTGCAGCAGGACGGCGCCGACCAGATAGAGCCAGACCTTGGCATCCACGAAGCCGTCTCGAAGTTGCACGTCCTTCGCCCGACCGAACCACAGATCGGCGGCAAAGCTCTTGCCGGTCGAGGGATGCCGCAGCACGACCACGAACGAGAACACCAGCCCGATCACCACGGCCCCGATCAGCCCCCACCAGCGCGTCTCGTACAGCCAGGTGAACGGGACGATGCGGAAGTACCCGAGCAGGAACCACAGGATGACACTGGCCAGCAGCACGTACTTGCCGTTGGTGCGGTAGTTCAGCACTGCTCCGTCGGCGCCCGTCACGTAGCCGGCTCGCCGGCGCGACGGGATCACGACGTGCAGCAGCGTGATCACCGCGTAGGCGATCAGGGGAGTGATCAGACCCAGGAAGATCGTCACGACAGGCCTCCGGTGTTCTTCGACATGATGGCGATGGCGGCGCGCCGGCTGAGCAGACGCGTGAGCACGAAGCGGCCGAGCTTGTTGACCGCTCCGGGGATGACGATCGGGCCGTGGCCCAGCGCGGTCACCGCCTGCTCGGCGACCTCCTCGGGTGCGAGGGTGCCGGGCGCGGGCGTGGCGCCCTCGGCCTGCTGATATCCGGGGGTCAGGATGGCGCCGGCGACGCAGGCGAGCACGTCGACTCCGCGGGGTTTCAGCTCGCTCCACAGGCCCTCGGCGAGGACGGTGGTGAAGGCCTTGGTGGCGGCGTACGTGGCGATGTTGGGGCTGCCTTGCGATCCGGCCAGGGAGGACATCAGGATGATGCCCCCGCGACGGCGCGCGATCATCGGCGCCAAGAGCGCCTTTGTCAGCAGCAGCGAGCCCCGCACATTCACCGCGGCTGCCTGCGCCAGCTGCTCGGCCGTCGTGTCGGCGAACGGGCCGATGGGCGCATACGCGGCGTCGTAGACCAGCAGGCCGAGCTCGAGGTCGAGGGCGGTGATCTTCGTGCTCACGGCGTCGACGTCGGCCAGGTCGGCGACGATGGTGACCACCTCGACACCGTGAGCCTGCTTCACCCGGGCCGCCGTCTCGGTCAGCTCCTTCTCGCGGCGCGCGATCAGCACCAGGTTGACGCCCCGGCGCGCGATCGCGTCGGCGAAGGCGGCGCCCAGACCCTCGGATGCGCCGGCCACCACGGCGTAGGGGCCGTAGCGCTCGGCGAATCGCGCGGCGCTCACGCCGGCCTCGCCAACTCGCTCGGAAGCAACGAGAAGGTGCGGGCGTGGGCGAGCCGTGCCTGCCGCGTCATGTATCCGACGAGGGGCAGCGGGGCGGTGACGACCGTGGTCTCGTGGAGCATCGTCGAGGCGCGCGAGCCCGTCGCCGACGTGGTGGTGACGAGCGTGCATCCGGGTGCCGCGGTCACATCGCCGCGCATCGAGGTGGGCGAGGTACGGGTCATCCGCGCGGGAAATCGGATCGTGTAGCGCAACGGGCCCAGCCGCGGGCGCTCGATCACGCGCCAGTCCTGCCAGGTGCCGTCGGCATCCTGTCCGCTCACGACCACGTCGGCCGAGACGACGTAGGGATGCAGCCCATGGTGGCGCGACAGATCGACCAGGAAGTCGATCGCGGCCTCAGGGGGGACGGGCACGGTCGTCGTCAATTCGAAGGAGCGGGTCGCCACCGCATCAGTATGGCGGCGAGCATCCGTCGCCGCGCGCTATGACGTGCCCGTCAGCGCCCCGATCCAGTGGGCGATGTCGGCCACGACGGCCTCGTCGACGTGCTGGGCCGGCTCGTAGTCCGCCGGGGTCGAGCGGCCGGAGCCGGGGAAGAACAGGTGGTCGTCGGCGTCGTACACGCGGATGGTCACATCGGCGCGGTCGCCGAGCGCCGCGCGCCAGCGGGCGAGGTCGTCGTCGACGGTGACCTGGTAGTCGCGAGCGCCCTGCGCGATCAGGATCGGTCTGGGCAGCTCGCGCGCCGTCGCGACCGGATCGTAGGCGCGTACGTCGAGCCAGAACGCGCCCGAGTACCCGAACGGCAGCAGCCCCGGATCGGTGCGCCTGGTCAGTTGGGGGCTGTCGACGTTCGCCGCGAGCACCTCCATCTTCGCGGCGGCGTCGCGCATGACGGTCGAGGTCGGGTCGAGACTCGCCAGGTAGTTCATCACCCGCACGGCGGCGCGGTTCATCGGCTCGGCTTCGGCAGCCAGCAGCACCACTCCCGCGACCTCGGGGCGCGCCGCGGCGATCCGGGGCGCGAAGGTGCCGCCCATGCTGTGGCCGACCACCACGATGCGCGAGGCGTCCACCTGCGGATACGCCGCCAGCAGGTCGACCGCGCCGGCGCCGTAGGGCAGGTACTCGTCGGTGGGCGTGAAGTCGGGCTTCTTGGCGATCAGCTGGGGGTGCGCGTGGCTGGCCTTGTCGAACCGCAGCACGGCGACGCCCCGGCTGGCGAGACCCCAGGCCAGATCCTTGCCGATGCGGTTGTTGCCCATCGTCATGTCGCGATCGAAGGGGCCGCCCCCGCTGAGCAGCACGACACCCGGCACGGGATCCGATGCCCGGGGGATCGTGACCGTCCCGCCCACTGCGAGCGGGCGGTCGCCGAGCACCACCTCGCCCTCGGCGAAGGAGTCGGGGTTCGCATAGGCCGGAGGCGCCCACGGCGGGGCTAGCGGCGTCACCTGCAGATTGAGCAACCGGCCCTTGCGGTCCAGCGACACGTCAGCCTTCAGCGACATCGCCGGGGTGTTCATCACCACGGTGACCACATCCATGCCCGAATCGGAATGGATGCCGGAGGGCTCGAGGCTCCAGACCGCGCCGTACCGCACCACGTGGGTCTGCCACGCGGCGTTGATCGCCTCCGGAGTCAGCCGGCGCTGCTGAGCAGCCGCGAACATGGCGAGCACTGCGGCGAAGTCGCCTCGACGCGCCAGGTCGAGCGCGGTCATGGCGACCTGCGTCTGCTCGGTCTCGCGGCTCATGACGCGCTCACCGAGATCGCGCCGACGACCCGGCCGGCGTCGTCGCGCACCGAGGCGCGCGGCAAGCGCTCGGCTTCGTCGGCGCTCAGGGCACCGGTCTGAACGAGTAGATGCACGAGACCCTCCTCTGCTGCGATGCGCGACCCGTCGACGGCCTTTGCCGCGACGGCCAAACCGGCGTTCGGCGCCATGGCCAGGTGCATGCCGTCGGTGCCGACCTTGCTGATCACGCGTCCGGCGGTGGCCTCGGCGATGGCCGTGTCGAAGCGCCCGGTGCCCGCAAGGTACCAGGGGTGCGCGGCGATCGAGGTGCGGATGCGGGTGCTCGAGGTCGTGTCATCCATCAGCGTCGCCCAGCCGCGCGCGACGGCCTCGAGGGTGACGCAGGGGCAGGGGGCGCCGCATCCGTCGCCGACGATGTCGTCGTCGCCCAGCGCCATGCCGCAGCGTTCGGCGACCGCCGCGAGCGCCGCCTTCTGCACCCCGCCGGCACGATCGAGATAACGCACCGGATCGGCGCCGAGGTGCGCGCCGAGGGCGAGAAAGCCGGCGTGCTTGCCCGAACAGGTGTGGCGGATACGCCGCGGCGTGCCGCCGTGAGCCAGGTACTCGTCGGCGACCGCCCGCGAGTAGGGCAGCGACGCCCCGCATTGCAGGTCCCCTTCGCTCAGGCCGAGGCGTTCCAACAACGATGCGACGGCGGTCACGTGGCCCTCTTCGCCGCTGTGGCTCGCGCAGGCGAGGGTCAACTCGACGGGCGTCATCGCCAGCTCGTCGGCCGCGCCCGAGTCGACCAGGGCGAGCGCCTGCAGCGGTTTCGCGGTCGACCGCAGTGGCAGGCGTCTGCCGACCATGCCGAACGACTCGACGAGGCGTCCGCTGGCGTCGACGATCGCCGCGTTCACCCGCGACTCCATCTCGACCACCGCGCCGCGCGTGGTCTGCACGGTGAGGGGGTCGGGCGCCATGGCTCAAGTGTCGCATCTGCGGGTACCCTCTGGACATGGCGGACGACGTCCCGATCCTCGCGCGCATCCGCGACGCCGTGATCGGCGACGATCAGCTCATGGTCGGTCCGTTCGGGCCGCGCCGGGTGACCTACGCCGACTACACCGCCAGCGGTCGCGCGCTGACCTTCATCGAGGACTTCGTCCGCGACGAGGTGCTGCCGCGCTACGCGAACACGCATTCCGAGTCGAGCGGCACCGGACTTCAGACGACGCGCCTGCGCGAGGATGCGCGGGCGATCATCCACGAGTCCGTGCACGGCACCGACGACACGGTCGTGATCTTCACGGGAAGCGGATCGACCGGGGCGATCAACAAGCTGGTCGGCATCCTCGGGCTGCGGGTGCCGTCGGCCCTCGACGAGCGCTACGGGCTGACCGCGCAGATCCCGACGGAGCAGCGGCCGGTGGTCTTCATCGGGCCGTACGAGCACCACAGCAACGACCTGCCGTGGCGCGAGTCGATCGCCGATGTCGTGACGATTCACGAGGACGCCGACGGGCACGTCGACGTCGAGAGTCTCACCGCCGAGCTCGAGCGCTACGCCGACCGACCGCTCAAGATCGGGTCGTTCAGCGCCGCGAGCAACGTGACCGGCATCCTGACCGACACGGCGACCATCACCCGCATCCTGCACGAGCGCGGTGCGCTGGCCTTCTGGGACTACGCCGCGGCCGGTCCCTACATCGACGTCGACGCCACGATCGGCGACGCCCTCTTCCTCTCGCCGCATAAGTTCATCGGCGGTCCGGGGACGCCCGGAGTGCTGGTCGTCGACAGGCGGTTGCTGACCAATGCGGTGCCCGATGAGGTGGGCGGTGGCACGGTCGCCTACGTGAATCCGCTCGAGCACCGGTACATCACGAACGCGGCCCATCGCGAAGAGGCCGGAACCCCCGCGATCATCGAGTCGATCCGCGCCGGCCTGGTCTTCGCACTGAAAGATGCCGTCGGGGTCGAGACGATCCAGGCGCGTGAGCACGAGTTCCTGGCCAGGGCGGTAAGCGCGTGGGGCGCGCATCCCTCGATCCAGATCCTCGGCAGCCCCACCGCGGAGCGGCTGTCGATCGTGTCGTTCGTGATCAAGCGGCCGCGCGGTCGCTACCTGCACCACAACGTGGTCGTCGCGATCCTCAACGACCTGTTCGGCATCCAGGCTCGCGGCGGATGCTCGTGCGCCGGCCCATACGGACATCGCCTGCTCGGCATCGACCTCGACCGCTCGCACGAGTTCGAGCGCGAGATCGCGGGCGGATGCGAGGGCATCAAGCCCGGCTGGGTGCGCGTCAGCTTCAACTACTTCCTCAGCGACGAGGTGTTCCGCTACATCGTGGATGCCGTCTCACTGGTCGCGGATCACGGCCACAAACTGCTGCCGCAGTACCGCTTCTCGCCCGACACCGGGCTCTGGCGGCACGAGCGCGGACTCGTGGAGCCGCCGCTGCGGCTCGACCAGCTGTCGTATGGGCCGGACGGCGCCCTGCGCTATCCGCGGCGCGCCGATCGCGCCCCGGAGTCGGCGCTCGCCGGCTACCTCGACGAGGCGCGCGCCCTGCTCGAGTCGCTGCCCGATCCGACGGTCGACGGTGCCATGCCGCACGCGGCTGATGAACCCCTCACCGACGATCGGCTCAGCGCCGACTTCGAGCAGTTGCGCTGGTTCGACCTGCCCGCGGAGTCGCTCGGGCGCTAGGCGGGCGCCCGCGCCGACCCCGATAGTCTCGGCTGTGTGACTTCGGACTCCGCTCGTGGCGCCGGCTGGCCGGCGATGTACGACGGGCAGCGCCGAGTGCTTCGCGACCTGATCGTGCACGGAGGCCGGTCACGCGTGGAACTTGCCAGGCGGCACGACGTCTCGCGGGCGAACCTCAGCCGCGTCACGCGCGAGCTGATCGACCTCGGCTTCGTGGCCGAGGGGGCGGTGCAGCACAGCGCGACGCGCGGCCGCCCGTCAGAGCCGCTTCACATCCGGCCGAGTGCGGCCCATTTCGCCGGCGTCAAGCTGACCGGCACCGACCTCTACGCCGTGGTGACCGACTTGAGCGCGACCGTCGTGGCCGCCCACGACGAGCCGCTGCGGTCGACCGACCCCGACGCCGTCGCCGAGCAGATCGCGACTGTCGCGAACCGCATGCTCTCGAGCGTCGACCTCGCGGGAGCGCTCGGGGTCTGCCTCGCCGGTGACGTGATGGATCGCGACGGCGTCCAACTGGTCGAGCGCTCGAACTTCCTCGGGTGGAGCAGCACGCCCCTGCGCGCCCTGGTCGGAGCCCGGGTGGCGGTTCCGGTCACGGTCAGCAACGACGTCGTCGCCCTGACGGCCGGTCATCACTGGTTCGGCGCCGGGGTCGGCGCCGAGACGCTCGTCGTCTACGGACTCGGCGCCGGCATCGGCGCGGGCATCGTCGTGCAGGACGAGGTCCACATCGGGGCTCACGGCCGATCCGGCCATGTCGGGCACTCGCGACTGGATGCCGTCGGCCGCCCCTGCGAGCTGGGTCACGTCGACTGCATCCACAGTTTCGTGACCATGGGCGCGATCTGCTTCAACGCGGGCGCCGACGAGAGCGACTACCCGGAGGTGCTCGAGCGAGCCCGATCGGGCGAGCCGCGAGCGGTGCACGCGTTCGAGCTGGCGGCCCGCGCGCTGGGGGTCGTGATCGGCACCGCCGTCAATGCCGTCGATCCAGACAAAGTGCTGGTCACGGGCGAAGGCGTCGACATGGTCGGCCTGGCTCCCGCGCAGGTGCAGCTCGGCCTGGCCGAGCAACTCGAACACGTCGACCCCGCGGCGGTGGTGGTCGAGCTGCCCCCGTTCAGCTTCTCGGATTACGCGCGCGGCGCCGCGGTCTCGGCGATGAGGGATCTGGTCTGACGCGTCCCGACGGGAAACGATTTTGTTGCGTGACTTGACAAAATCGAGCAGGTGCGCTGATCATGTATCCGCACGTGGTCCGTCAGGGAGCCCCCTGCCCCGGATTCTCATCAAAGGAGAGAGAGATGCGTTCACGTTTCATCGCCACCGGCGTTGCGCTGGTCGTGGCGACGGCCCTGCTGGCCGGCTGCTCGAGCGGCGGCGGCACCGGCTCGTCGGCCGTCAACACCAAGCCCGACGGGAAGGGCAAGACCCTGACCGTGTGGGACTACGAAGGCGACACCAGCGCCATGGGCATCGCCTGGAAGGCCGCCATCGCCGAGTTCGAGAAGGAGACCGGCGCCAAGGTGAAGTTCGAGGCGAAGAGCTTCCAGCAGATCCAGTCGACCGCGAGCCAGGTGCTCAACTCCAACTCGGCCCCCGATGTCATGGAGTACAACAAGGGCAACGCCACCTCGGGCCTGCTCTCGACCGAGGGCCTGCTCACCAACCTCGACGGCGCCGTCAAGGCCTACGGCTGGGACAAGGATCTGAGCTCCTCGCTGCAGACCACCGCGCGCTACAACGCGAAGGGCGTCATGGGCAGCGGGAGCTTCTTCGGCATTCCGAACTACGGCGAGTTCGTGATGATGTATTACAACAAGGACGAGTTCGACAAGTACGGCGTCAAGGTGCCGACCACCTTCGACGAGCTCGAGGCCGCGATGGCCACCTTCAAGAAGGCGGGCATCACCCCGCTCTCGGAGTCGGCGGTCGAGTACCCGCTCGGACAGCTCTGGTACCAGCTGGCCCTGCTGCACGCCGATCGCGCGTGGGTGAACGACTACCAGACCTACGCGGGCAAGGTGGACTTCCACGACAGCGACTTCACCTTCGCCACCCAGACCATCAAGGACTGGGTCGACAAGGGCTACATCAGCAAGGACGCCACCGGCATCAAGGCACAGGATGCCGGCGACGCCTTCCAGGGCGGCAGCTCACCGATGTTCTACTCGGGCAGCTGGTGGTACGGCACGTTCACCTCGGGCATCAAGAACTTCCAGTGGGGCACCTTCCTGTTCCCCGGTGCGAAGCTCTCGCCCGGGTCGTCCGGCAACCTGTGGGTCGTTCCCACCAAGTCCAAGAACAAAGACCTGGCCTACAAGTTCATCGACATCACGATGAGCAAGAAGATCCAGAACCTGATGGGCAACAACGGCGGCATCCCCGTCGCCGCGGACGCCTCGGCGATCACCGACGCCAAGAGCAAGGAGTTGATCGACAACTTCAACACGCTCACCGGGCAGGACGGCCTGGCCTTCTACCCCGACTGGCCCACGCCGAGCTTCTACGACCAGATCAACACCGCGCTGCAGAAGCTGGTCAACGGCAGCGCGAGCCCGAGCGCCGTACTCGATGAGTTGGGCAGCGAGTACGCCGACGGCGTGAAGCAGATCACCGGCTGAACGTCGTTGACACGACCCGGGGCTCGACGGACGACCGAGCCCCGGGTCCGCTCGAAAGGAACAGATCGATGGCGACCATCCCGCTCGCCGGCGCGCCGGGCTCGGCCCGCACGAAACGGCCCGCGCGGCTCGACAGCCTGCTGCCCGCCACCGGCGGCCGGAGCTTCTGGATCTACCTGGTGCCGGGCGGCGTGCTGCTGACCGTCATCGTCATCGTGCCGCTGATCTGGAACGTCTACCTGAGTTTCACCAGCTGGCGCGGCGTGCTCGCGCCCGTCTGGGTGGGCGGCGACAACTGGGCGCGGCTGCTGCAGGACAGCGACTTCTGGACCTCGTTCCTCAACAGCATCGCGATGATCGTGGCGATGGTGATCGTGCCGACGCTGCTCGGCCTGGTGGTGGCCGCCATCCTGTTCGACCTGATCGGCAAGAAGTTCGGCGCTCGGCTCGCCAGCTTCCTGCGCGCGACCTACTACCTGCCGCAGCTGCTGCCGGTGGCCATCGGCGCCGTCGTGATCGGCTGGATCCTGCGCCCGCAGAACGGCGCGCTCAACACCGTGCTCCAGGCGATCGGTCTCGGCTCGCTGCAGCACAACTGGCTCGGTGACCCGAGCACCGCCCTGCTCAGCATCATGTTCGTGATGGTCTGGGTGCAGATCGGCTACCCGGTCGTCATCTTCATGGCGGCCCTGCAGCGCGTGGATCCCGAGCTGTACGAGGCGGCCGAGTTGGATGGCGCGGGCTGGTTCCAGCGGTTCCGCTCGATCACCGTGCACATCATCCGTCCCGAGATCTTCGTCGTCACGCTGACCTGCACGATCGCGGCCCTCAAGGTGTTCGGGCCCATCTTCACGCTGACCCGCGGCGGCCCCGGCAACGCGACCATCGTGCCCAGCTACTACTCGTACAACGAGTTCTTCAACGTGCAGCAGGTCGGGTACGGCGCGACCATCGCCACGGCGCTCACCGTCGTCATCGTGCTGCTCACCATCGCGTTCATCAAGGCGCAGCAGCGCGCAGAGGAGCAGGACCGCTGATGACCGCGCTCGCCCGGCCCGAGAGCACCTTCCAGCTGCGCCATCGTCGCGCCCGCCGCTCCGCGGCCGACTGGGTGCTGCTGATCGGCATCGTGATCGTCGCGTTCCTGATCGCGGTGCCGTTCCTGATCATCCTGATCAACTCGTTCAAGTCGCCGAGCGACTACGCGTCGTCGGGCCCGCTCACGCTGCCCAAGGCGCTGTATTTCGGCGGGCTCGAGAAGTTCTGGAACTACGTGAACTTCCCGTTGAAGCTGTGGAACAGCTTCTTCATCAGCGCGGTCGTCGCCGTGCTCGCGGTGATCGTCTCGGTGCTGAACGCGTTCGCGATCGGGATCGGCCGGGTCAAGGGCCGCACCTGGATCCTGGTGCTGTTCCTGCTGGCGAACACGATCCCGCAGGAGGGGCTGCTCTACCCGCTGTACTACATGTTCAAGCAGGTGAATCTGTACGACACCCAGTGGGCGGTCATCATCATCTTCACGGTGATCCAGAGCGCGTTCGGCACCTACCTGCTGTCGTCGGTATTCGGCACCTTCCCGACCACAGTGCTCGAGGCCGCGGCGCTCGACGGCGCGAGCCGGTGGCAGATCCTCTGGCGGGTGATCGTCCCGATCAGCCGGCCCACGCTCTCGGTGATGCTCATCTTCTTCTTCATCTGGACCTGGAACGAGTTCCTGATCCCGCTGACCTTCCTGATCAGCAACGACAACCAGACGGTGCCGGTGGCCGTCAGCCTGCTGCAGGGGGACAAGATCATGGATGTCACCACGACGAGCGCCTCGGCCCTGCTCGGTCTGCTGCCGACCCTGGTGTTCTTCCTCATCTTCCAGCGCACCCTGTCGCGCGGCATCACGGCGGGAGCGGTCAAATGAAATTCACCGACGGATTCTGGCAACTCCGCCCCGGCGTCGATGCGCTCTACGCGCAGGAGGCCCGCGACCTCGTCGCGCTCGACGGCACGCTCTCGATCACCGCCCCCACCAAGGCGATCGAGCGCCGAGGGGATGTGCTCAACCGGCCCGTGCTGATGGTCACCCTGAGCTCGCCCCTCGAGGGCGTCGTGCGCGTGCGCATCGAGCACCACCGCGGCTCGGTGGTGCGAGACGGGTTCGACCTGGTCGGGGCCGAGCCCGGCGCCGCCCAGGTGATCGTCACCGACGAGGAGGGCGTGCTGACCAGCGGATCACTCGAGGCTCGGGTGCGGGTCGGCGGCCCGTGGAGCCTGGAGTTCCGCCACGAGGGGCGGCTGCTCACCGCATCGGGCCACAAGTCGGTCGGCTACCTGCGGCTGGACGCGGACGCCGAGGTCGACCGCGGCATCCCGGCCAACGCGCGCACCGGCTCGCCGCCGCCTCCCGGATCGAGCTACCTGCACGAGCAGCTCGAGCTCGGCGTCGGCGAGCTGATCTACGGACTCGGAGAGCGCTTCGGCCCGGTGGTCAAGAACGGGCAGTCGGTCGAGGTCTGGAACGCCGACGGCGGCACCTCGAGCGAGCAGGCCTATAAGAACGTGCCCTTCTACCTGAGCAATCGCGGCTACGGCGTGCTGGTCGACTCGTCGAAGCACGTCTCGTTTGAGGTCGGCTCCGAAGCCGTCGAGCGGGTGCAGTTCTCGGTCGCGGGCGAGGCCCTCGAATACCTCATCATCGACGGCCCGACACCGGCCGATGTGCTCGAGCGGTACACCCGACTCACCGGGCGTCCTGCTCGGGTGCCGGCCTGGTCGTACGGACTCTGGCTCTCGACCAGTTTCACCACCGACTACGACGAGGCGACCGTCACCTCGTTCGTCGATGCGATGGCGCAGCGCGAGCTGCCGCTCAGCGTCTTCCATTTCGACTGTTTCTGGATGCGCGAGTTCAACTGGTGCGACTTCGAGTGGGATTCGCGGGTCTTCCCCGATCCCGAGGGCATGCTCCAGCGGCTGCACGCCAAGGAGCTGCGCATCTGCGTGTGGATCAACCCCTACATCGCGCAGCGATCTCCGCTCTTCGACGAGGCGGCCGCGGCCGGCTACCTGCTCAAGCGGCCCGATGGCACGGTCTGGCAGTGGGATCTGTGGCAGGCGGGCATGGGCATCGTCGACTTCACGAATCCCGATGCCACGGCCTGGTTCCAATCCAAGCTGCGCCGGCTGGTCGACCAGGGCGTCGACTGCTTCAAGACGGACTTCGGCGAGCGCATCCCGACGGACGTGGCCTGGCACGACGGATCCGATCCCGACCGGATGCACAACTGGTACACCCAGCTCTACAACCAGGCGGTGTTCGAGGTGCTCGAGCAGTCGCGCGGCGCCGGAGACGCGGTGCTGTTCGCGCGCTCGGCGACCGTCGGCGGCCAGCGCATGCCCGTGCATTGGGGTGGGGATTCCACCTCGACCTTCGCGTCGATGGCCGAGACTCTGCGCGGGGGGCTGTCACTCGCCCTCAGCGGATTCGGCTTCTGGAGTCACGACATCGGCGGGTTCGAGGGCACGCCCGACGCCGGCGTGTACAAGCGCTGGACCGCGTTCGGGCTGCTCTCGAGCCACTCCCGCTTCCACGGCTCGGGTTCGTACCGCGTGCCGTGGGCGTTCGACGACGAGGCCGTCGAGGTGACGCGCCGCTTCACCCGGCTGAAGCTCTCGCTGATGCCCTACCTCTATGCGGCAGGCCTGGAAGCCAGCGAGACCGGCATGCCGGTGATGCGTCCGCTGCAACTGGAGTTCGCCGACGACCCGGCCGTCGGTCATCTCGACCGGCAGTACCTGCTCGGCCCGGATGTGCTGGTGGCGCCGGTCATGGACCCGGATGGCGACGTCGAGTTCTACCTGCCCGCCGGGCGGTGGACCAGCCTGCTCGACGGCTCGGTGGCCGAGGGCGGTCGATGGCACCGGCAGCGCCATGACTACCTGTCCCTGCCGGTGTACGTGCGCGAGGGCGCGGTGCTCGCCATGACCGAGCGCGTCGACCGTCCCGATCATCCCTACCTCGACGGGCTGGCGCTGGTCGTCTATCCGGGCGGCACCGCACCGCGCACCATCACGGTCACCGAGCCCGGCGGGCGGTCGGCCGAGTTCCGGGTGGAGTGGACCGAGACCGGAGCCCGGGTGCACGGGGATGCCGCGCTCACCTGGAGTGCCCGAGCGACGGGTTCGCCCAGCATCCCGGCGGTCGGCGGCGTGGTCGAGCTGAGCTGGTAGCGGCAGCGGTGGGCGCGTCGTCCGGCGCGTCCTGCTCGTTGCCTGTGCCTTTCCTCGTCCCGTCCTGGCCGAGGCCGGTGGGCACGATACGGTCGCACCATGAGCACGGACGGACGCGGCGTGACGTCCGGCAGCGCACGGAGCCTGGGTGACGCCGAGGAGCTGCAGCGCGACGCGACGATCGGCCGCGTCGACCTCACCCGATGGTCGAGCACTCCCGGCCGCGCGGCCGCCCGTCGGGTCGCCAAGGCCAGCCGGCGTGTCGGAACCCGCGCGGCCCTGCTGCTCACGCTCGCGGTCGGCGCGCTGCTCGCGCTCGCCCTCAGTTTCGTTGCGTCGCGCGTCTACGACTCGGTGACCGAGTCCGACGGGATCGCGGGGCTCGACCAGCCGATCCTGCAGGCGGCGATCCAGGCGCGCTCTCCCGTGCTCGACGTCATCGTCACCGGGTACACCGATATCGCCGGGCCGATCGGGATGCCGATCATCGCGGTCGCCGCCATCCTCATCCTGTCGCTGCGCAGGCGTTCGTGGACGCCCGCCATCCTGATCGCCTCGGCGGGAATCGGATCGCTCATCATGACCATCGCCGGCAAGGACGTCATCGGCCGGGTGCGCCCACCGCTGCCCGAGGCGGTGCCGCCGTACGAGTACTCGGCGTCGTTCCCCAGCGGCCACACCCTGAACGCGGTGGCCGTGGTCGGCACGATCGCGTATCTGCTGATCCTTCGGCAGACCTCCACACTCGCGCGTGCGCTCACCGTGACCGGCGCCGCGTTGTTCGCCCTGACCATCGGGCTCAGCCGGGTGTTCCTCGGGCACCACTGGTTCACCGATGTACTGGCCGCCTGGCTGCTGGGAGCGGCGTGGCTGGCGCTGGTGATCACCGCGCACCGGCTGTACATCACCGCGCGCCGAACGCGCGACCCCGAGCGCGCGGGGGTGCCCGCATGAGCGCGCGCAAGGCCGTGGTGGTCTACAACCCGATCAAGGTGGACCTCGAGGCTCTGCAGGCGTCGGTGCGCGACGAGCCGGCGGCGGCCGACTGGACGGTGGACTGGACGCCGACCTCCGAGGACGACGTCGGCCAGGGCCCTGCGCAGGCGGCTCTGGACGCCGGCGCCGAGCTCGTGATCGTGGCGGGCGGCGACGGCACCGTCCGCGCCGTCGCCGAGGTGATGGCCGGCAGCGAGGTGCCCCTCGCCCTGCTGCCGTCCGGAACCGGCAACCTGCTCGCCCGCAACATGAAACTCACCCTCAACGACGCCGCGCACTCGCTGCACACCGCTTTCGCCGGCGACGATCACCGCATCGATGTCGCGCGCATCGACATCCGCCGTCAGGACGACTCCGTCGACAGCCATGTCTTCCTCGTGATGGCCGGCGCGGGTCTGGACGCCCAGATCATGGCCAACACCGACGACGAGCTGAAGAAGAAGGCCGGATGGCTGGCCTACGCACAGGCGCTGATCTTGGTGCTGCGCGACAAGAACATGCTGCGGCTGAGCTACCAGCTCGACCGTCATCGCGCCCGGAGCGAGCGGGCGCGGGCGCTGATCGTCGGCAACTGCGGCTCGCTGCCCGCCAACATCATGCTGCTGCCCGACGCTGCGGTCGACGACGGGCTCCTCGACATGATCGTGCTCAAACCGGAGTCGGTGCGCGGCTGGCTCGCGGTGATCGTTAAGATCTTCTGGGAGAACGGCGTGATCAAGCGGACGCCCCTGGGCGGGCACCTCAAGGAGCTCGATTCGCGGTCCGTCGACATGCGTCAGGGCACGGAGCTGGTGGTGCGGCTGAGTCGGCCCGAGACCCTGCAGCTCGACGGGGATCCCTTCGGCGAGACGATCGGATGTCGGATCGCGGTCGAGCCAGGGGCGCTGCTGGTGAAGATCCCCGGCTGAGCTACCAGCTCCAGGGCTGAGCGCCGAGCGGCACCGGATCCGGGCGCTGCACCGTGCTGGTCACCTCGACGGTGGCGTGCTCTCGGCCCGCTCGCAGGATGGACTCCATCACGTCGAGCACGTGGAACGCCAGCTCTCCCGATGCGCGGTGCGGGCGGCCGGTCTCGATCGCGCGGGCCAGGTCGGAGAGCCCGACTCCGCGCCCGGCATCCGGGTAGCCCGCCGCGAACGGCACCTCGGCGAAGGCGGGCGCGCTGGCGACCGCCACCGAGACCGGGTCCGAGAACATGTTCGGGTCGGGCACGGCGATGGTGCCGGCCGTTCCGTAGACCTCGAACTGTGGCGCGCGGGTCGCCCAGATCTCGAAGCTGACCGTGACCGTGGAGGTGACGCCGCCGGCATGCTCGAGCAGCGCGGTCACATGGGTATCGACGTCGACCGGGACGGCCGCGCCGGCGTTCGGGCCGGTCGCGACCGTCCGCTCGCGACGCGATCGGCTCACCGTGCCCGACACCCGCGTCACCGGGCCGAACAGGGTCACCAGGCTGGTCAGGTAGTACGGGCCCATGTCGAAGAGCGGTCCGCCGCCCGGTTGGAAGTAGAACGCCGGCGCGGGATGCCAGGTCTCGTGGCCCGGGTTCGACCAGTGCACCGCGGCGCCGATCGGGTCGCCGATCCGGCCCGAGTCGAGCACGGCGCGCGCGGTCTGGATGCCGGTGCCCAGCACGGTGTCCGGCGCGCTGCCGATCCGCAGGCCCGCCGCCGTCGCCGCCGCGAGCATCGGGCGCGCCTCGGCGGTGGTGAGCGCGAGCGGTTTCTCGCCGTAGAGGTGCTTGCCGGCAGCGAGGGCGCGGAGGCCGATCTCGGCATGAGCCGCGGGGATGGTCAGATTGAGCACCGCGTCGACGCGCGGATCGGTCAGGAGCTCGTCGACCGAGAGCGCGACGGCGCCCTGCTCGGCGGCGGCGCTCGCGGCGCGATCCGGGTCGAGGTCGGCGATCGCGGTCAGGCGCAGGTTGGGCAGTTTCGCGAGCTGGGCGAAGTACTGCGCGCTGATCACGCCGACGCCGACGACGCCGACGTTCAGGGGTGTCGCACTCATTGGTAAACCGGTCAGCGGGCCGCCCACAGCAGCCCCCTCTCGATGATCGTCTTCACGTTCGGGTTCTCGACGATCTCGAGCCGGTGGCCGGGAGCCGAGACGAAGATCCGGCCGGCGCCCCACTGCCGGGTCCAGATCGCCGGGGCGGTCACCGGGCGGTTCCAGGCATCCCACGGACGCACCGCCTGCGTGGTGGTGGCCAGCACGTCGTTGTACTCGTCGCTGAGCACCCAGTACTGCTCGGTCACGAGGTCGAAGTCGTCGATCCCCTCGGTGATCGGATGCCGTCGACCGAGCTCGGTGATGTGCACGGTGTAGGGGATGTAGTTGTCCTCCTGCCCGCCGGTGCGCTCGGCCGGATCCTTGCCGGCGTGATGGGCGAACTGGCCGCCGATCATGTGCAGGTAGTCGGCGGAGTCGCGGTAGGCGTCGGCGATGCCGCCGTGCCAGCCGGCCAGGCCCGTTCCGCTGATCACGGCCCGCTGCAGGCCGGCCAGCTCGTCGGGCTCGATCGTGCTCATCGTGTTGATCTGCACGATCAGATCGACGGTGTCGAGGTAGGCGGCGTCCCGGTAGACGGCCGTGCCGTTCTCGATGCGCACCTCGAAGCCGTGCTCCTCGAGGAACGGGATGAAGACGTCGGTGGTCTCGACGGGCATGTGGCCGTCCCAGCCGCCGCGCACGACGAGGGCGTGCTTGGCAGCACTCATCCGGTCGTGACCCAGGCGCTGCCGTGGGCCGCGCTCTGCTCGATGGCGGCGAGCACCCGCTGCACCTGAAGCCCATCGGCGAACGACGGCTTCGGGTCGCGGCCGGCCACGATATCGCTGACGAGGTCGGCGGCCTCGTGCGAGAAGGCGTGCTCGTAGCCGAGGGCGTGCCCGGTCGGCCACCAGTTCGCCGCGTACGGATGCTCCGGCTCGGTCGCGATGATGCGCGTGAACCCGCGCTCGCCGGCCGGCGCCGTCGCGTCGTAGAACTGGAGCTCGTTCATCGACTCCATGTCGAAGGCGATCGCGCCGAGCGAGCCGCTGAGCTCGAAGCGGAAGGCGTTCTTGCGTCCGGTCGCGTAGCGGGTCGCCTCGAACGAGCCGACCGCGCCGGAGCTGAGGCGGCCGGTGAACCAGGCCGCGTCATCCACCGTGACGGGGCCCCGCTGCACCTCGGCACCACCCGCGGATGCCGCTCCGCCCAGCCCGCGTGTCTCGCCGAGCAGCGGCCGCTCGGTCACGAAGGTGGCCAGTGTCCCGCTGACGGAGTCGACCGTGGTGCCGGTCAGGTACTGGATCATGTCGATCGCGTGCGCGCCGATGTCGCCGAGCGATCCGGACCCGGCCAGCGACTTGTCGAGTCGCCAGGTCAGCGGTCCGTTCTCGTCGACCAGCCAGTCCTGCAGGTAGGTGGCCCGGGTCTGCCGGATCTCGCCCAGGCGTCCATCGGCGACCAGCCGACGAGCGAAGCCGATGGCCGGCAGGCGGCGGTAGCTGAATCCGACCATCGACCGGATGCCGCGGGCGGCCGCGCGCTCGGCCGCCTCGACCATCCGCTCGGCCTCCTGCACGCTGTTGGCCAACGGCTTCTCGCACAGCACGTGCTTGCCGGCCTCGAGGGCGGCGATGGCGATGTCGACGTGCGAATCGCCTGGCGTGCAGATGTCGACGATGTCGATGCTCGGGTCGTCGATCACGCGGCGCCAGTCGGTCTCGGCGGCCGCCCATCCGAACTTCTCACGAGCCGCCTCGACACGCTCGGCGTCCCGGCCCACGATCACGGCCATCTCGGGCTCGGCGGGCAGGTCGAAGAATCGCGGGGCGGTGCGCCAGCCCTGGGAGTGGGCGGCTCCCATGAAGCCGTATCCGATCATGGCGACACGCAGCGTCGGGGAGTCAGCGGGCATACCTCTATCTTCGTACGACCCCGCGCGTCTCCGTCGGCGGTGACGAGGGGAAGTACGCGGGGTACCGGGCGCGGAGCTCGTCGGAGTCGGCGATGATCCGGTTGGCATGGCGCCGGATGACCGCCTCGCCGCCCGCGGCGTCGCCGCGCTCGAGCGCCTCGACGATCTGGGTGTGCTCGTCGATGATGTCGGAGCTCGCCATCGCGTGCGGTAGGTGCAGGTGCCGCAGACGATCGAGGTGCACCTTGACGCCGCGAACCACGTCCCACACCTGCGGCACCCCGGCCAGCACGAACACGGCCTGGTGCAGCAGCTCATCGGTGGCGAAGAATCCGTCGGCGTCGCCCGCGTCGAAGAACGCGCGGTTGGAGGCCAGGATGCCGCGCAGCTCACCCAGCTCGAGACCGGGCGCGAGCTCTCGCCCGTGCGCGATCGCCTGACGCAGCGCTCCCGCCTCGAGTGAACTGCGGATGAAGCACGCGTTCTCGACCTCGCTCATCAGGATCGGCGCGACGCGGGTGCCGACCTGGGGCGTCACGGTGACGAGCCGCTGGTCGGCCAGCCGCGCGATCGCCTCCCGCACGGGGACGCGGCTGACCCCGAGCCGCGCAGCCAGGGTCGGCTCGGACAGCTTTGTGCCCGGCGGCAGCTCGAGGCTGCGGATCGCCTCGCTCAGCTCGGCGTACACGCTGTCGGACAGCCGATCGCCCGTCAGCCGGGGTGCCGCGCTCTCTGGCATGTGCACATCATGACATGGCATCCGCAACTTGCATACAAGTTCGGGATGCTCGATACTGACGCCCATGGCAGACGACACCTTCGACCGAGTGCGAGCCGGTGGCATCGCGGCGATCCTGACCGTGCACGATGCCGCCAGCATCGGCGATGTCGTCGACGCCCTGGTCGACGGCGGCGTCTCGACGATCGAGGTGACCCTGCGCACCAGTGCCGGCTGGGACGCGATCGAACGGCTCTCCGCCCGCACGGATGCGGTGATCGGGGCGGGCACAGCACTCACGGTCGAGGACGCCCGCCGCGCCATCGACCTGGGCGCGCGATTCGTCGTGAGCCCGGGCCTCGATGCGGCCGTGGTCGAGGCGACGGCAGGCGGTGGAGCCCTTCCCCTGCCGGGCATCGCGACCCCGACCGAGCTCCAGCGCGCGCTGCAGCTCGGGCTGAGCACGCTCAAGCTGTTCCCGGCGGAGCCGCTGGGTGGCGTCGCCATGCTCAAGGCTCTGGCCGGACCCTTCGCCGATGTGGCGTTCATGCCCAGTGGCGGGGTCACGCCGGCTCTGCTCGAGAGCTACCTGACGCAGCGGAACGTGTTCGCGGTCGGATGCAGTTGGCTGGTGACCGCCGACCTGGTGGTCGATCGGCGGTTCGACGAGATCCGCACGCGCGCCCGCGCCGCCGCCGCGGTGGTGGCCGCCACCCGTTCTGCGCGGAGCTGACCGGTGCCCGACGCGAGCCCGCGCTACGACCTCGTCACGATCGGCGAGGCGATGGCGGTGCTGGCTCCCGCGCCGGGGGTCCGGCTGGCGACCGCCGAAACCCTCACCCTGGGCACCGCCGGAGCCGAGGCGAATGTGGCTCGCACGGCGGCTCGGCTGGGCGATCGGGTGGCCTGGGTCGGCGCGCTAGGCGCGGATCCGCTCGGCGACCGCATCGTCGCCGATCTGCGCGACTCGGGCGTCGACGTCTCGCACGTCACCCGCGATGCATCGGCGCCGACCGGGCTGTACCTCAAGGACACCGAAGCGAGTCGAGCGTCGCGCATGTACTACTACCGCAAGAACTCCGCGGCGTCGAAGATGGACGCCGCCCTGCTGGCGTCGTTGCCGCGCCGCTCCGTGCTGCACCTCAGCGGCATCACCGCGGCCATCTCGGAGTCGGGGTTGCGGCTGGTCCGAGCCGCCCTGCTCGGCCCGCACGACGGCCTCGTCAGCTTCGACGTGAACCACCGCCCGCTGCTCTGGAGCGCGGCCGACGCCGCCCCCGTGCTCGCCGAGCTCGCCAACGCGGCCGACCTCGTCTTCGTGGGCCGTGACGAGGCGCAGGCGCTCTGGGGCACCGACGGCGTCGAGAGCATTCGCGCCCTGCTTCCCGATTCGGCGACCATCGTCGTCAAAGACGGCGAGATCGGGGCCACGTCGCACGTGCTCGGCGAGGAGTCGTGCTTCGAGCCGGCTCCGGTCATCGACGTGATCGAGCCGGTGGGCGCGGGCGATGCCTTCGCGGCCGGGTATCTGCACGCCCTCATCCAGGGCAGGTCCGAGCGCGAGCGACTGATCTCGGGTCACGCCGCGGCCGGCCGGGCCCTGGTCACCACCGGTGACGTCGGGGCGGGCGACGTCGACGACCTGTTCAGCGGAAGCGATCGGTTGCTGTGATCAGCGCATCGAGGATGCCCGGCTCGTCGTAGGCGTGGCCGGCGTCGTCCACGAGCACGAAGTCGGCGGCCGGCAGCGCCTGGTGCAGCTCGTAGGCGGTGACCGCGGGGGTGCACAGGTCGTAGCGGCCCTGCACGATCACGGTCGGGATCCCGGCGAGCCGGCCGGCATCCCGCAGCAGCTGCGACGGCTCGAACCACCCGTCGTGCACGAAGTAGTGGTTCTCGATGCGCGCGAACGCCAGCGCGTACCCGGGCTCGGCGAACTCGGCGATCAGCTCGGGGCGGGGGATGAGCGTGATCGTCGACGCCTCCCAGGTCGACCACGCGACGGCCGCCGGGCCGTGCACGGCGGGGTCGGGGTCGGCGAGCAGGCGCGCGTACGCCGAGATGTAGTGCCCGAACCGGCGGTCGGCGGGCGGGACCGCCGCGTCGAAGCCGGCCCAGAAATCCGGCGCCATGTTGCCGGCCGGGCCCTCGTAGAACCACTCGAGCTCGCTGCGGCGCAGGGTGAAGATGCCGCGCAGCACCAACTCGGTGACGCGCTCGGGGTGCGTCTCGGCGTAGGCGAGGGCGAGGCTCGACCCCCACGATCCGCCGAAGACCTGCCAGCGGTCGATGCCCAGGTGCTCGCGCAGCAGCTCGAGGTCGGCAACCAGGTTCCAGGTCGTGTTCGCGCTCAGGTCGGTCGCGTGATCGCTCGCGCTCGGGACGCTGCGCCCGCAGTTGCGCTGATCGAGGAGCACGATGCGGTACCGCTCCGGGTCGAAGAGGCGCCGGTGGTCGGGTGTGCACCCGCCGCCCGGCCCGCCGTGGAGGAACACGACAGGCTTGCCCGCCGGGTTGCCGCAGACCTCCCAGTAGACGCTGTTGCCGTCGCCGACGTCGAGCATGCCGGAGTCGTGGGGCTCGATCGGCGGGTAGAGGGTGCGCACGAGTCCATTCTGCCCGGGAGTGGATGGACGCCCGGTCAGCCGATCTGCCGATCGCGGGCCGCCAGCACCGAGACGATCAGCTGCGCGACGACGAGGCCCAGGATGACGACCAAGGCGACGTTCCACGATCCGGTCGCGTCGTGCAGCACGCCGATCGCGAGCGGGCCGGCCGCCGCCATCAGGTAGCCGATGGACTGCGCCATGCCCGACAGCTCGCTCGCCTGGCGGTGGTCGCGGGCGCGCAGGGCGAACAGCGAAAGGGCCAGGCTGATCGTGCCGCCGGTGCCGAGCCCGATCACGCAGACCCAGACGGTGCTGAGCGATGGCACCGCGAACTCGGCCGTGAGTCCCGCCGCGATCAGCACCGAGATCACCACCGCGATCGGGCGCTGGTCGCGGGAACGGCGATGGATCGCCGCCGCCGTCAGCAGGCTGCCCGCGATCCCGCCGGTGTTCAGCAGCAGCTGATGGAATCCCGCCGTCGTCGCCGAGATCCCGGTGGTCCGCTCGATCGAGGGCAGCCAGGTGATGAGGATGAAGTAGATCGCCGACTGCACGCCCATGAAGAGCGTCACCTGCCAGCCGAGCGCCGAGCTCCAGGGGGAGCGGCCGCGCGCCTCCGGCGCTCCCGGCGCGACGGTGTCGACATCGACCTCCCGGGGCCGCCGCATCCGCGGCGCCAGCACGGCGACACCGACCACCGCGAGCCCGGCCCAGATGCCGAGCGACCATCGCCATCCCTCGTGGGCGAGTCCGGCGATCGGCACCGAGATGCCCGCCGCGATGGCGGCGACAGCCGAGAGCACCGCCGCGTAGACGCCGGTGAGCTGGCCCACCCGGTCCGGGTAGTCGCGCTTCACCAGCGACGGCAGCACGACGTTCATCACGGCGATGGCCGCCCCGAGCAGAGCCGTGCCCATCCAGAGGGCCGGCGTCCACGGCAGGGAACGGGTGACGATGGCGACCGCGAGCAGGCCCAGGGCTGCGCCGAGCGCGCCTTCGAGACCGAGCCGGCGCGAGATCCAGGGGGCGACGGGCGAGAAGAGCGCGAAGGCGACCAGCGGGATGCTCACCAGGACCGACGCGACGCCGCTCGACAGCTCCAGGCTCGAGCGGATGTCGTCGAGCACCGGCCCGACCGCCGTGATGCTGGGCCGCAGGTTCGCGGCGATCAGCAGGATGCCCAGCAGCAGCATCCAGGACGATCGCTGCGGCGCACGCCTCATCGCGGTGTCGGGCATGGTCCATGGCAGCAGACCGAGGCGGCCCGCGCAAATCGAGGTGCCGACCGGCGCCCGGACGCTAGGGTGTCGCTCATGTCAGACACGACGGATCCTGCCGGATCGACGCCGCCCGCCGCCGCACCGCCCGCGAACATCCCGCCCGGCTGGTACGACGAGGGCACCGGCTCGGGCCAGATGCGCTGGTGGAGCGGCGCCGAGTGGACCGAGCATGTCGCGGCGCCCGCCGCCGCACCGTATGCCGCCGCCCCGGCGCGCCCGGCCCTTCCCGCGGACCGCCCGATCTACAGCGTCTGGATCTGGCTGGTCGTGCTGCTGCCGCTGCTGTCGTACATCTCGTTCCTGTTCTACCGGCCCGACTTCAGCTACCTCTCGAGCTCCGACTATCTCAACGACCCGCTGGCCTTCCAGTCCCACTACCTGGCGTCGGTGTTCAGCCCCGCCTACGTCGTCATCCTGCTCACCGGATGGCTCGTCTACGGACTCATGGTGGTCTTCGCCTGGCGCGATGTGGTGTGGCTCCGCACGCAGGGCGTCGTCCGCCCCTTCCACTGGGCGTGGACGTTCCTGAACTCGTGGGTCTACATCATCGGCCGCTCGGTGATCGTCTACGGAGTCGCCCGTCCCCGTGGCCGCGCACCGATCTGGGTGCTCATCGGCGTGGCCGTGCTGGGCTTCGCGGTCTCGATCGTCTGGACGATCAGCATCATGGGCGGCATGTTGTCGCAGATCCCGGATGTCAGCAGCTACAGCAACAGCTGAGAGTGCGAGTGGTGCACGACATCCTGATCACCGCGGAGGACCTGGCCACCGAGCAGGCAGCCGGTGAGGGCGGCCGCCTTCGCGTGCTCGATGTGCGCTGGCGGCTCGATCGGCCCGACGGTCGACCCGACTATCTGGCGGGTCACATCCCGGGCGCCGTGTATGTCGATCTCGAGACCCAGCTCGCCCGGCACGGCGCCCCGCGGGAGGGGCGCCATCCGCTTCCTCCCGTCCAACAATTGCAAGAGGATGCGCGCGCCTGGGGCATCGACGATGGCGACACCGTCGTCGTCTACGACGATCTCAAGAACCTGTCGGCGGCACGCGCCTGGTGGCTGCTTCGATACGCGGGCGTTAGGGATGTGCGGCTGCTCGACGGCGGGCTGGCGGCGTGGAAGGCGGGCGGCCTTCCCATGGAGACGGGCGAACCGGCGCCTCCTGAGCCGGGCTCGGTGACCCTGCAGTACGGGAGCCTGCCCGTGCTCACGATCGACGAGGCGGCGGCGTTCCCCGAGGGGGGCGTGCTGCTCGACGCGCGCGCGGGCGAGCGGTTTCGCGGCGAGGTCGAACCCGTCGACCCGCGAGCCGGCCACATTCCCGGGGCGGTCAGCGCACCCACGACCGAGAACGTGGATGCCGACGGCCGCTTCCTGCAGCCCGAGCGGTTGCGCGCGCGATTCGCCGCGCTCGGCGTCGAGTCGGGCGGCGAGGTCGCGGCCTACTGCGGATCCGGCGTCACCGCCGCGCACGAAGTCGTCGCCCTCGCCCTCGCGGGCTTCGACGCGGCGCTCTTCCCGGGCTCGTGGAGCCAGTGGTCGAACGACCCCGAGCGCGCGGTCGCGCTGGGCGACTGACACCGCCCGCGGCCCCGAACGGGGACTCGTTGGGCATCGCTCACGTCTCTAGCGTGGCAGCGTGAAGAAGCGCTGGATCGTGGGAGGCGTCCTGGCTGTCCTGCTGGGCGTCTCAGCGACCGGCGTCGCCGTGAACGCGCACTGGCTCGGCGGGCGATGGGACGCCTCGCACGCCGCCACCGACCTCGCCGCCCGGCTCCAGAAGCTGGAGGGGGTCACGGAGGCTACCGTCGCCTACGACCCTCTTGGGTTGCCCGATCCGACCGTGGTTGCCGACGTCACATTTGCGACGGACGCGCAGCCGTCCCGGTGGGGTGCAGCGACCGCTCTGGTCCGCTCGGCGGCGTCGTCCCGTGCGCTGATCGGCACGACGACCACGGCCGTGTTCAGCCAAGCAGGGGCGGCGACATCGGTGATGGTCGAGCCGACCTTCTTCGCTCCCGACACGGTCACGGCGGAGATCGCCGCGTGGCGGCAGCTGCGGCAGGCCGTCGGCGATCGAGTCTCACTGCGCCTGGGACATGCGAGTGGCTGGACCGACCCGCCCGGCCCCATCGTTCGTGAATACGACGTGACGAACGAGGAGGACGCGCGCCGGGTCGCCGCGCTCTGGCCCGACACGCCACCGGCGGTCGACCCTGCGATCCCCACGAATTGGAAAGGGCCTGGCCTGCAGTGGTTCGGGATGCCGTCGAAGGCGCTGATGGCGAGCCTGAGCGCGGTGGGGGCGTCACTGCCACTGGCATCCACCGACAAGGACCCCACGCTGACCGGTACGTTCGCCGTGATTCTGCCGTCGTTCGATGGCTACCAGGTGACCGTGCTCTCCCTGCGAAACGGCGAGTTGAACGCTGGGGAGCCGAACGCGCGGATGGCTCGGGCGGCACAGGCGGCGTTCGCGACGGGCGCGAGAAGCGTCGAGTGGGAGAGTTCCCACTGGTTCGCCTCGTTGATCTCGGGGGCCTGTCCGGCGACGAAAGACGGTCACCGCACGACGTTCTATCACCTCCACAAGGATGATGAGTTCGCGACCGAGCTCGCCGGCCTGGGTTTCGTTCAGCCCGTTGACGTGCGCGCAGGAGGATGTACGACGTGAGCGCAGAACGATCGGCCAGTGCTCCGCCCGTTTCGAAGGTTTCCAGGATTCGCCACGTTCTGTGGGTCGCTCAGTGGTTCGCGGCGGTCCTCGTGCCGACCTGGTTGGTGATCGGGACCACCGTGTTCTCGGGCGGGGGCTTGTCCGTTGCCTTCATCATGATCGTCTCCGCTCCTGTCGTGCTCGGTCTGCTGCTGATTGCGGCGACCCTCTCCGTCGTGATCACGCCGGCACGGCGGGCTCGCGGCGGCCCCTGGTACGTCTGGCTCCTCGTCGCCGTCTGGGTCTGCATTGCGATTCAAACTCTGCTGATCGAAGGGGGCTTCGACACGGTCAGCCCATCGGGGCTCGAACGTCTCGGCCTCTCTGAGGGCGTCGACCATTTCCTGATCAGCCTCTTCTTCTGGGCGGCTGCCGTGCTTTGGGTGCTGGCGTGCGTCTCGACCGGTGCGGCCGGCGCTGCGCCACCCCTCGGAGACGGGTCGCCTCGTGAATCAGGCCCTACCCGTGCAGCTCCTGGTGCAGGTTCACGTAACTGATCGAGTTCGCCGAGGTGGCGACCAGGCCGAGGTTCACCCGCAGCAGCTTCGGCGGCAGCTCGTTGCCGGGCGGCGGCGTCTGGTCGGTTCCCAGGGTGAGACCGATGCCGCCCAGCGTGGTGCCGGTCAGCGAGTCGAGCCAGACGCTCACGTTGCCCTTCAGCTCCATGCGGTCGGCGGTCGACACCAGGGAGGGTCCGGTCGCGCGGCGCACGTCGAGCAGGAAGCCCGTGATCACCACGTCATCGGCTTGCAGCTTGATGACCGGAAAGCTCGTTCCGTCGATCTTCTTGACCGTGACGAGGCCGACCTGATGGATGCCGCTGATCGAGATCGACGATCCGCCGAGCTGCCCGGCCGGCAGGGTCATCGGGTAGGCGGAGTCGTCCGGCCCGATGACGAGCGGAGCCGCGCCCGAGGCGCCGGGCGCCTTCACGCCACCGAGCAGTCCGCCGACGAGACCGCCCACGAGGCCGCCGCCCGAACTCGGGCTGGGGCTCGGACTGGGTGACGACGGCGGGCACTGCATCAGGAGCGGAATGCACAGAGCGGAGGGCTGGGCGGCCGACCCCGTCGCGGGCCCGGTCAAGGCCTCTGCCTGAACCGCAGGGGCCTCGGCGGCCCCGACGCCGGTCAAGGCGGCGACGAACAGCAGGATCGCGGCGGCCGCGGCGCCCGGCTTGCTGCCTTTACGCGGCGTCCCCGAGAAAGGGGGCGGCGCCGCGGGGGTGTCGTCCAGGTTCCCGCGGCGGCCGACCAGGGCCGGGTAGGGCACGAACTCGGCGTGCACGGCTCCGTCGTGCGACGAGGCCATCGCTCCGACCAGCTCGCGCTCGGCGGGTGCCGGCTCGGGGGCGGCTGAAGCCGGCCCGGGTGCGGCCGCATCCTCTGTTTCGGCCGCACCCGAGGTCGTTGTCGCACTCGACGCCTCCTGCGGCGCCCGGGTTGGTGGCGCCCACGAGACGACGAGGATCCCGCCCACGGCGCTCAGCAGCATCCCGATCAGGAAGCCCCCGAGGTTGACGCCGATGATCGAGTAGATCGAGAGGGCGAGCGCGATCACGCCGTAGAAGATCCGGTGTTGCGGCATCACGGCGATGAGGACGGCGAGCAGCACGAAGCCGATCGGGATGATCGTGGCCTGGAAGCCCTCCACGCCCATCTGGATGTGCAGCTTGCCGATGTCGAGCTGGGTGGAGAAGAACGTCTCGACGCCGGCCAGCAGGATCAGCAGCGACCCGACGAAGGGGCGTTGCCGCCTCCAGTCGCGGAAGGCCGCGGTCGAGGATGTGGCAGACATCAGAAGCACTCGTCGTCGCCGTTGGTGAGCGCCACGTGCATGCCGTTCAGCTCGAACACCGCGGCGGTCGTCGACCACGAGACCTGCTGCAGGTTCGTGATGGTGACGGTGTCGGAGTCCTGGGCGAAGTCGCCGGCCGCGCCCTTGGCGCTCGTGTTCACCGCCGAGGCGTCGATGCCGATGCGGATGTTGGTGAACTTCGCGTCGCCCTTGAGGTCGGTCATGCCGATCTGCAGGCCCTGCGCGACCACCGGCTTGCCGTCGCCCCCGGCGGTGATCTTGACACCCACCTTGCCCAGCGGGGTGTCAGAGGTCACCGACTGGCACATGTTGGTCAGGGTCGCGTTGGCGATGTTGGCGATGGCGACCTGGTGCGCGCCGCCCTTGCTGTCGTTGGTCACGCCCGCGTACTGCGAGAAGCCGGTGCCGTCGAGTGCCGACGCGCTGATCTTGAACTGGCTGCCCGAGATGGCGAACGAGACGGGCACGGCGCCTTGCGCGACGCCGCCCAGCACGACGGTGGCGGCGACGGCCACGGGAACCGCGGCGATCAGGATGCGACCCGCGCGCCTCGCGGTGAACCTGCCCTTGGTGGTTGGCTGCTTCGACATTGAATCCTCCTTGATCCAGACCGTCGCCGAGGGGGTGGCGCCGGTTGTTCCGAGGAGCGTCTGAGAGACGTCCCTACAGAAAGAGACTCGGATCTTGGGGGTTATGACGCGATTTCCCGAACTTTTTTGACTAGCTGTCAATAGGCCCGTTCGTCGCGCCGTGAGGGGTAGTGTGCCCGGCATGGCCGCCGAACGACGCACCAGGTTGACGCCCGAGGATCGCAGCGCGCAGCTCATCGCGCTGGGCGTCGCGTCGCTGGCGGATCGCCCGCTGCACGACCTCAGCATCGAATGGCTCTCGGCCGAGGCGGGGGTGTCGCGCGCGCTGCTGTTCCACTACTTCGGATCGAAGCAGGGGCTCCACCGCGAGGTGGTGCGGGTCGCGCGCGACAGCATGCTGCACGCGACGGCGCCCACGCCCGAGCTCGAGCCGCTCGAGCGACTGCACGACACCCTGACCAGGATCGTGTTGTTCGTGCGCGAGCACCGCGGCACCTTCTATTCGCTGGTGCGCGGCGTCGCGAGCGCCGACGTCGAGGTGCGCGAGGTCGTGGAGCAGGCCCGCGTCGAGCAGGCCGACCGCGTGATCGCCGTATTTCTCGAACTCGGCATGGCCGACACCCTGCTGCTGCGCGTCGCGCTGCGCTCGTGGGTGGCGTTCGCCGAGGAGGCGCTGGTCGAGAGCACCGAGCTGCCGGACCCCGAACTCGTGGAACTGCTCGAGCGCAGCGCCGAGGCCGTGGTCGCCGCCGTCAGTTCCGTTGGTACCGCACGACGTTGACGCCGTCGAAGTGCCACTGCCGGTCGAAGCGGTAGCCCCACGTCGCCAGCTGGACCTGCACGGTCGGGCGCCAGTCGCGCTTGTCGCTCGTGATGAGCCAGATCGTCGGAATGCCGGCGAGCCGCTCGTGTGTGTCTGCCAGCGGGATGCGGCTCTCCCAGAGCCGGCCGCGCTCGGCGCCGGTCTGGTCGAGCTTGAGGTCGGTGATCCCTGAGAACTGCTGGGGATACGCCAGGGCCAGCATCGCCATGTCGGCGTCCGGATGCTTGCGCAGCGGCCCGTAGATCGCCGCGTCCACCTGCCCGGCCGGCTCGGCCGCGCGTTCGCTCGCCAGCAGCGCGGCGACCTGGCCCCACGACGAGTCCTGCTTGCCGTTCTCGGAGCGCTGGTGCAGGTAACTCGGAATGGTCAGCGCCAGGCAGAGCAGCAGGCCGCCCACGGTGATCCAGGTGCGGCGCGGCGCCGTGAGCGCGACGGCGATGAGGATGGCGACGGTGGGAACGCCGAACGTCAGGTAGCGGGCGGAGTACAGCGGCGTCGCCACCGCGGTGGCGACCAGCAGCGCGGCGGGCGGCACGAGCATCCACGGGAGCACGACGGGGGCCAGGCGGGGCCAGGCGATGCCGGTGCGGCGCCGAAGGGCGGGTGCGACGAGCACCGCGATCCCGATCAGGACGAGCGGCCAGCCCACCCAGGCGAAGCGCGAGTTCTCATAGAACCACTGCTGCACGAGCGCCTGCTTGATCGTGCCGGCCGACAGCGGTGCGATCCAGTCGACCTGCTTGCTCTGCTGCACCTCGTCGATGACGAGCGAGGCCATCGCGACCGCGGCGACGGCGGAGGCCAGTGACCAGCCGACGAGACCGCGCCGTGCCGCCGGGGTCAGCTCGCGGCGCGCCAGCAGCATCGCGGTCACGCCGTGCGCCAGCACGAGCAGCGCGAGATAGAGGAAGGTCGCGCAGGCGATCGCTGCGAGCGCTCCGTAGGCGGCCCAGGCCAGGGCGCGCTGGGTGCGATCGCGCCGGCCCCATCCCCACGCGCCGACGAAGACGAGGGTGAGCGCGACGGCCAGCAGCACGCTGAGCGAGTACGAGCGACCCTCGGTGCCCATCCAGGTGACGCGGGGCAGCAGGGTGAAGACGAGACCGGCGACGAGAGCCGTGCGGCGCCCGGCCGGCCCGGGCGCGAGCCGGCGCACCAGCACCACGAGGGCGGCGGCCGCGAGTCCCACGGCGACCGCGCTGGGCAGGCGCAGCGTGAAGGGCGAGTAGCCGACGGCGCCGAGCCAGAAGTGCATGAGCGTGTAGTAGACGCCGTGCACGGCATCCACGTTCTGCAGCATCGCGAAGAGCTGCGGCAGCGTGCGGGTGGCAGCCGAGATGGTGGCGGCCTCGTCGTACCAGGGCGACGGAACCCACGATGCGGCGACCGCGAACGCGAAGCCGAACAGCCCGACCGCGACCGGCGCCGTGGCGGTCGAACCCCGACGAGGAGTCGAGGTGGGTGTGGTGGGCGTCTGCTGCAGAGTGGTCATGCGTTCACATCGAGTGTGCGGTCACCCGAGCCCAGGCGTCGACCGATCCAGGTGTCGGGAAGATGAATTCTCCGACCACGAGCTCTCAGCGCAGACACGACCGCGATGACCAGGATGGCGGCGAGCAGCGTCCACCGGAACGTCACGTGCTGCGGCGCCACCACGTGCAGCGCGAGCACGAACGGGACGGCGAGCCACTCCCAGCGCCCGCTCATCGCGATGAACGGCAGCAGCAGCAGCGCGTACCAGGGGTAGCGCGGGCTCGCGATGATCAGAGTCGCGCCGATCATCACCACCTGTCCGACCCACGGCCGTGACGGATCGCTGAACGCGATGACGAGGCCCGCGATGCCCACGAGCAGCACGGCCGCGACGACCAGGGCGGCCGACCCGGGCAGCAGCGCGGTCAGCAGCACGAAGCGCCCACCGCTGTCGTAGCCCTCCTCGTTGAGATAGCCGGGCAGGTAGCCGAGCACGCCGAGCCCGGTCGTCGCCACATAGGGGATGTAGAGCACCCCGAACGTCGCGACCGCGGCCAGCACCACCTTCCACCCCTGCTTGCGCAGCATCGCCGGGGCCGCCAGCACCGGGATCAGCTTGGCCGCGGTGGCCGCCCCGAGCAGGATGCCGCCACGCCACCGCGCCCCACTCGAGACCGCGAAGGCGGCTGCCAGCGCGAGCAGCGCGCCGAGCACGTCGATGTGCGAGTTCGTGATCGCCTCGGATGCCACCAGCGGGTTGAGCGCCCACAGCGCGGCCCAGCGCGGATCCCAGCCGCGACGGCGCAGCCCGGCCACGAGCAGCAGCGTGATGCCGACGCTCATCAGCAGGCCGGTCAGCTGCAGGGGCCAGTAGGCGGCATCCACCGGGACGGCCGCGCGCACCAGGGCGTAGAACAGCTCGCTGGTCGGCGGATAGATCGTCGGCACGTGGACGCGGTTGATTGTCGTGCACGAGACCGATCCGTCGTTCTCTCGGAAGCCGAAGTTGCGGGGCCCCGGGCAGTGGGTGGCGCCGTCGGCGTCGACCACCGGAGCCGGAAAGAGCCAGCTCGGCCGCAATGAGGCGAGGGCGGGGTCGGAGGGGGAGTAGGCGTAGGGCGAGATGCCGGCATCCTGGACGATGCCGTCCCAGGCGTAGCGTGCCGAGTCGCTGCTGGTGTTCGGCGGCCCCGAGATCGCGGCGCCCCCCAGCGCGATCGAACCCGCCACGATCACGACCAGAGCGGCCCGGATCGGCGCGCGGCGCAGCAGGACAACGGCGACCGCGAACAGCGCCCAGAGGGCCAGCAGGCTCACCAGGAACTCGGTGCGTTTGCTCGTCTCGAGATAGCCGAACTGCGTGACCGTCACGGCGGTGACCGCGACCATCGCGGCGACGACGACGGATGCCGCCACGATCCTCCAGTTCTTCGTCACGCGGGTTGTTCGGAGCGGCAAGCCGTGCGGTTGGTGGCTCCGAACCACCAGCATCGAGAGAGAGGTCTGCCGTGCGACGACTGCTGTACGAGTTGCGGCACGCGTTGGCGAGCCCGTCACGGCATCCGCGGATGGCCGTCGTGCTCGGTCGCCTGCTCGGCAGCGCGTTCCTGATCTGCTTCATCACGGGCCTGTACAGCCACTTCATCCAGAACCCACTGCCCTGGATGGTGTTCCCCACCGTCATCCCCGACCTCTACGCGATCACCCAGGGTCTGCACATCGCCGCCGGGATCGCGTGCTTCCCGCTGCTGCTCGGCAAGCTGTACACGATCTACCCGCGCTTGTTCACCTACCCGCTGATCAAGGGTCCGTTGAATCTTGCCGAGCGCGGCTCGATCGCCCTGTTCGTCGCGGCCTCGCTGGTCGAGATCGTGATCGGGATGATCAACACCTCGGACTGGTATCCGTTCCCCTTCCCGTTCCGCCAGACGCACTTCGTGCTCGCGTTCGTGATCATCGGCTCGCTGGCGATCCACATCGGCGTGAAGCTGCCGCTCATCACCCAGTACTGGACCAAGAAGCGCAGCTACGGGCCGGACGGCGAGCTGCTGCCGCCCAACGACGAGGAGCATCCGGGAACCGATCGCGACACCGTGGTTCCCGATGAGACGCTCGCCTCGACGCCGGCCGGCGGCCTGACCGCCCGGGTGTTCGCCTGGATCGACAAGCCATGAGCGACGACCAGGAGCACAAGCGCGATCGGCTCTCGCGGCGCGGTTTTCTCGTTGCGGTCTTCGGCTCGCTGGCCGGGGTCGTGGCGTTCTGGTCGGGCCAGAGCTTCTCTCCGCTCGACCCGATCAACCTGATCGCGCCGCGCAAGCAGGGCGACGGTCCCAATCACCTGCCGATCAACCGCACCGCCGAGCAGGCGCGCATCACCGCCGACCTGGTCGACGAGAACTGGCGGCTGATCGTGAAGCGCGGGTCCCGGATGCGCACCTTCAGCTACGCGGAACTGCTGGCCATGCCGCAGCACACCGTCGAGCTGCCGATCGCCTGCGTCAACGGCTGGAGCCAGACCGCGACCTGGCGCGGGGTCCGCCTGAACACCCTCATGGATGCCGTGGGTCGCGAGCGCGGTGAGGCGATCATGCTGACCAGCCTCGAGAAGAAGGGCAACTACCGCGTCACCACGATGGGTGCGGAGTTCGTCGAGAACGACCTCACCCTCGTCGCCCTGCACCTGAACGGCGAGGTGCTCGACCTCGAGCACGGCTACCCGGCGCGCGTGATCGCGCCGGCGCGTCCGGGTGTGCTGCAGACCAAGTGGCTGAGCCGCCTGGAGGTGACGACGTGACGCGGGCTCGGGTCGCTCTGATCGTCGGCGGCGCGCTGATCCTGCTGCTCAGCGGGTGGATCCTGCTGACCACCGTCAAGCCGACCCGCTACATCGGCATCGTCGAATGGTTCGCGGCGGCGATCATCGTGCACGACGCGATCATCGCGCCCTTCGTCTTCGCGGTCGGGGTCGTGATGCGCAAGGCCGGCAAGCGGCTGCCGCTGGCCGTGCTCGCGATCGTGCAGGGCGGTCTCGTGATCGGCGCGGTGTTCACGATCGTTCTGGTGCCCGAGATCCTGGCGCAGCAGCACGCGCACCTGTTCCAGACGCTGCTGCCATTCGACTACGTGCGCAACCTCGGGGTGCTGTGGGTGGGGACGCTGGTGGCGACCGGCGCGGCGGTCGCGGGGTTCTACGTGTGGCGCGGTTTCGCTAGGCGCCGGCACGCGAACTAGCTCTCGGCGTCATCCGTGTCCGCGTCGGCATCGACGTTTGAGCCTGGGTGAACCGTCCGACCTTCGCGAATTCGCCACACCAGGACTGCGGCTCCACCTATGACCAAGCCCAGGACACCGAAGGGGATCCGGTGGTAGAAGGATCCCGTTCCGAGTGTGACGCCTACGAGCGCGGGCGCGGCGACAGCGAGAACGACCATGACGCCGACAATCAACTTGCTGAGGGCGTGGTGAGACACACGATCAGTATGCGGCCGAGCGCACCGCAACCAACCGGCTGAACGACCGCCCGCCCGCCATCCACCCCTGTGTCACGCGCAACCCGGCATCCGCCGCGTGCGCGGCCAGGGCGGCGCGTCCGACCTCGGCCCAGGGGAAGGCGTCGCTCATGCGGCCGTCGATGCCGATGAGCGAGCCCTCGTAGGCGCGGTCGCGCAGCGGATCCTGATGCGTCTCGACGATCACGTCGCCGGTCGATCGCAGCACCTCGCGGCAGCGGGCGAGCAGCGCGACCGGATCGCCGCCGATGCCGATGTTGCCGTCGAGCAGGAGGGCGGTGCTCCACGATCCCTCGTGCGGGATCGGGTCGAAGATCGAGCCGAGATGCACGGGCAGGCCGGCGGCGCGCACGATCTCGACGGCGACGGGCGAGACATCCACGCCCAGCGCCTTCATGCCGCGCTGCACGGCGGCCTTCACCATGCGGCCCGGGCCGCAGCCGATGTCGAGCACCGGCCCGCGTGCACGATGCAGCAGGGCGCGGTCGACGGCGTCGGCGTCGTCGGTCCAGCGGGCGACGTCGAAGCGGACGCGGGAACCGTCGACCGAGTGCAGGTAGAGGGCCCGCTGCTCGCGCAGCAGGGCGTGCGCGTAGGGCTCGGAGCCGCCCGAGCCGAAGGTCGCCGGATCGGTCACGCCACGACCCCGATCATCGAACGCAAGGTCTGAGCGAAGAGGGTGTCGGGTGCCAGTGCGGCGACGGCGCGCGCCTCGACGATGGTGTCGATGTCCATGAGCGGCGGCAGCATCCGGACGGCGCCGCCGGTCTCGCACAGCCGCTTCAGCTGCTGCACCCCGGTGTCGTCGCGCGACATCGGGACGCCGCGGATCAGGTCGCCGCGCGGCTCGCGCATGCCGAGGCACCAGAAGCCGCCGTCGAGCGCCGGGCCGAATGCGAAGTCGGTGTCGTCGGGCCACGGAAAGTACGGCGCGAGATCGGCGGCGCTGAGTTGCGGGGTGTCCATGCCGACCAGGAGCGTCGGCCCGTCGGCCGCATCGAACACGGCGGCAAGTCGCTCGTCGAGGTCGCCTGAGGTTTGGGGGATCACGTCGTACGGTTCGGAGCCGGGCGGCGAAACGATGCCATCGAAGGCCAGAATGCGACGCTCGGCGGCCAGCCCGACCAGCGCCGCGAAGGTGTCGGCCAGGCTCGCGGCCGCGGCCTCGGCCGCCTGCTCGAGCGTCAGATCGGGATGCAGCCGGGTCTTCACCCGCCCCGGCAGGCACTCCTTGGCGATCACGACGAGGGTGGTCATGCGCGCACCTTCTCGTGGGCACGGAGCAGGCCGCTCATGTCGTGCACCGCGGTCAGCATTCCGCGCACGGTGCCGGTGACCTTGGACGTGCCCACGCGAGGTGCATATGCGCTGTCGCGTTCGACGATCGTCCACCCGGCTCGGGATGCCGCGAGCACCATCTCGAGCGGATAGCCGCTGCGTCGGTCGTGCAGGTCGAGGGCGAGCAGCGCATCGCGTCGAGCGATTCTCAGCGGACCGAGGTCGTGCAGATCGACGCCGATCATCGAGTGAAGCCGGTGCGCGAGCACGCGGTTGGCGAGCCGGGCGTGCCACGGCCACGCGCCGCGGGTGGTGGGGATGCGGCGTCCGAGCACGAGATCGGCCTCGCCGCTCTGGATCAGGGCGGCGTACTCGGGCAGCTGGGCGGGATCCATCGAGCCGTCGGCGTCGCAGAACGCGACCAGCGGGGCGACCGCGGCGAGCAGGCCCGCGTGCGCCGCCGCGCCGAACCCGCGGCGCGGTTCGTGCACGACCAGTGCGCCGGCGGCGCGGGCGCGCACCACCGATCGGTCGGTCGAACCGTTGTCGACGACGACCGCGCGGTACCCGTCGGGAAGCCGGCAGATGACGTCGACGATTGCGTCCTCCTCGTTGAGGCAGGGGAGGACGACGTCGACCTGGAGCGCGACCGGGATCGTCATGCGCGCACCGCCTCCGGCGAGACAGCCGACCGCAGCGGCGCCGTGGCGAACTCGCGCACGCCCTCGTCGAACGCGGTGGTCGCGCGCCAGCCCAGCTCGCGCTCGATCCGCTCCGACGAGGCGGTGATGTGCCGCACGTCGCCGAGTCGGTACTCGCCGGTCGGCACCGGCGCCGGGCCGCCGGCGGCAGCGCTCAGGGCTGCCGCCATCTCGCCGATCGTGTGGACCATGCCGCTGCCGACATTGAAGGGCCGGAACGATCCGGGCGACATGCTGTCGAGGGCATGCAACGCGGCCAGGTTCGCCGATGCGACATCGCGCACGTGGACGAAGTCGCGGCGCTGGCGTCCGTCTTCGAACACGCGGGGCGCCTCGCCCCGCTCGAGGGCGCTGCGGAACAGCGAGGCGACGCCCGCGTACGGGGTGTTCTGCGGCATCCCGGGCCCGTAGACGTTGTGGTACCGCAGCGCGACGGCGCGGCCGCCGGTCGAGCGCGCCCAGGCCGCGGCCAGGTGCTCCTGCGCCAGTTTGCTGAGCGCGTAGACGTTGCGCGGATCGAGCGGCGCGTCTTCGTCGATGAGCTCCGGATGCAGCGGCTCGCCGTCGGCGCCGACCGGGTCGAAGCGACCGGCGTCGAGGTCGGCGACGGAGCGCGGTCCCGGCCGAACCGGACCGTGAGCGTCGCGGTACGCGCCCTCGCCGTAGACCACCATCGACGAGGCCACGACCAGTCGGCCGATGCCCCGCGCAGCCATGCCGGCGAGCAGCACGGCCGTGCCGGTGACGTTCGTGTCGGTGTAGTCCGGAGCGTCGGCGAGCGAGACGCCGAGCCCCACCTTGGCGGCCTGGTGGCTGACGACGTCGATGCCGTCGAGCGCGGCATCGACGACGGCCGCATCCCTCACGTCGCCGACGAGCAGGTCGACACGACCATCGACCTCGGGTGCTGAGCCATGGATGTCGTTCCGGAGTGAGTCGAGCACCCGAACCTGCCAGCCGCGCTTCAGCGCGTCGGCGACGATCGCCCCGCCGATGAACCCGGCCCCGCCGGTGACGAGCAGCGCGGTCACGAGGCGACCTCGCGGCGCTGAACCTCGCGTGCCAATACCCCGGCGACGGCCTCGGCTGGGATGAGGTCGACGCCGGGGTAGTTCTCGGGGATGGCCTGCAGGATCGTCTCGATCGCGGCGACGATTCGCGGCTGGGCCGCGGCCAGGCGGTCGAGGACGAGTTCGTGCGAGACGGCGTCGGCATCCGGTTGCGCGCCCGCCTGCTCGAGCCCCGCATCCGAGTCGGTGACGAACGCGAGGTTGACCGTGCCGATGCCCAGCTCGGCGGCGAGCGGCACCTCCGGGTACATGGTCATGTTGACGATGTGCCCGCCCGCCGCGGCGAACCACCGCGACTCGGCACGGGTGGAGAAGCGCGGCCCCTGGATGACGACGGCCGTGCCGGTGGGCAGGAAGTCCTCGCCGGCCACCGTGAGCGCGGCGCGCGCGATGCGGTGCAGCTCGGGATCGAAGGGATCCGCCGCCGCGAGATGCTGCACGGAGCCCTGATCGAAGAAGGTGTCAGGCCGTCCGTAGGTGCGATCGATGAACTGATCGGTGAGCACGAGCGAGCCGGGTGGGTACGCCGCGGTGAGGCCTCCGACCGCCGAGCTGGAGACGATGGCCCTCACCCCGAGCGAGGCGAGCGCCCAGATGTTGGCGCGGTAGCCGATCAGATGCGGAGCGACCGAGTGGTCGGCGCCGTGGCGGGTGAGGAACGCAACCGTGCGCCCGGCGAACTCGCCGAGCGCGACGGTGGCGGGGCCATAGGGAGTCGGGATGGTGCGCGACTCGGAGGAGTCCGCATCCATCAACCGGTACAGGCCGGAGCCTCCGATGACGCCGATCGGTGCCGACATGTCGTGCCTCCTGCCGTAATCAGACGAGTGCTGGATGCTGCGAAGACGAGAGGGCCACGGCGATGGATGCCGCAGCCCTCTCGTTCGCTACCGGGTCAGACCGTTACTTGGCGATCTGAGCCGTGATGGTGGCGACGCCGACGAGCAGTTCGCTCGGAACGCCCGTGGTGTTGAACACCTTGTTGAGCACGCCCGCCGCGTCGGGCGAGATGTGGACGGTGGTGCCCGTGAGCACCGCGTTGTTGCCGTCGACCTGGAGCGGCTTCAGCGTTCCGCCGTGAAGGTCGAACAGGTAGGCCTGCGTCGCCGCGACCGTTCCGTTGACGCTCACGTCACCGTAGAGCTTGGAGTTGCCCGGGTTGATCGTGAAGTTGGTCAGGTCGACCACGGTGCTGCCGGCGGTCAGGCTGAGGCCCGATCCGTCGTGCTCGATGATGCCCTGCACGTACGGGCGGTACTTGCCGTTCGGCGACCAGTAGACGACCGAGCCGCCCGTGATCGGGAACGAGACCGAGCCGTTGTCGAGCTTGGCGGTGCCGAGCACGCCGGGCGTGACACCCAGCGAGGTCAGAGCCGAGGTGAACCCGGCGTCGAGCTTGACGGCGGTGTTGCCACCGAAGAGCTCGGGGACCGCGGCGACCGGCGCCGGGATCTTGGCGGCCGAGGCTGCCTCGGATGACGCATTGGCGGCAGAGATGCCGACCCCGGCGACGAGCAGACCAGCAGCGGCGAGCCCGATCACGGTGCGAGAGATCTTGTTCATGAGTGTTGTGTCCTTTGTCAGAGATGGATTGTCGATCGACTCTGTGCAGTGAGTTCGGCACCCCTGCGAGAAGGGATTGGAATGGATGCCGTTCACCGCATGAACACCGCTGAAAGCAGCCGCAGCACCGCCGATCCGCGGTGCTGGTCGCCTGCGTGGCGCTACTGCGCGTATGGCGCGTGCAGCCCATCGCCGGCGTCGTATCGCGCGAGGGCGTCCGCGTCGCGCGCGTCGGTCTGCGCCCGGCGGGCGATGTCGAGGGCGTTCACTGGGTCGGACTCGTTCTGGGCGAGCATCAGCTGGCGCTGCGCCTCGGCGAGCCGGGTGCGCGCGTCGGCCCCGACGCCCCCGCGGTGCCCGTCGATGTAGTCGGTGGCCGCCGCGATCTGGCTCTTCGCCGAGACGAGTGCTCCGCCGAGCGCGGCACGCGCGCCGTCGAGGCGCCGCTGCTGGTTCTGCGCGGCCGCGACGGCTACGTCGAGTTTGTCGCTGGCATCCACCAGGGCATCGAGCTGTGCTGCCGGATCGCGGCGTCCCCGTTTGGCCACGCTCGTGAGCTGGCTCTGCAGGGCGGCGATGGCGTCGTTGACGGCCGCCGCGGAGTCCGGGTCGGGCGGCGCATCCCGCAGCTCTTTGGCTGCCGCGATCGCCCCGGTGGACTCCGTCACCAGGTCGGCGATGCTCTTCTCGGCCGCGAGAAGTTCGTCAAGGCGGTGGTCGATGGCGTCCAGCTGCTGCGTCGCGGTGCTGACCGCGTCTTGCACCGCTCTGAGTTCGTCGCTGACGTTCGGGACCGTGCTCGACGCGAGGGCGGCATCCGCGGCATCCGCCGCCTTCGTGCCGTCGGCGAGAGCGGCGTCGGCGGCATCGAGGTTCGCGCCGACCGTGCTGATCGCCGAGTCGACGTACTTGGTGCGCAGATCGGCGATCGTGCTGGCGCTCGCGGCGCGCCGCTTCGCCAGGTCGGCCAGTGAGGCGCGAAGCACCTTGAGGGTGTCCGGGGCGCCGGCCTCTGTCCGACGGAGGTCGTCGAAGTTCGCCGCCGCCGCGAGCACCGAGGTGCGAGCGCCGTCGGCGAGGGCGCGGATCTGGTGGGTCCATTCGGAACGCTGCTGATCGCTGTCCGGTTCCGCGTCGTCGAGTTGCTGCTGCAGCCGGAAGGCGCGGGTCAGATCCGCTTTGGCGGTGGCGAGGGTGGCGGCGAAGTCACGCGTGCGATCCGTGCCGAACTGGGCGACGGCGAAGGCCAACTCGTCTGCCCCGTCTTTGAGCGCGTCGTCCGCCTGCACCAGTGCGACGCCGGCGTCGGTGCGACCGGGAGCCGGGGCGAGCGCCTCGCGGCGCGTGCGACGCGCCAGCAGTACCACCCCGATGACCATCAGGGCCACGAACGCCGTCACGACGACCCCCACCACGACGCCGAGGATGGTGGCCAGGTCCATGCCGCGATCCTACGGCGGAGCCCGTGCACGCGTGTCAGCGGTATTCGCGAAACCCCCTCTGGCGTCCAGGGATTCCAGGAGACAGGGCCGTAACCTGGCCGCGTGTGGCCTGCCAACCGACGGGATGACGATCCCGTGACCGACGAGGGAACCGAGAGCGCTCAGCCCCCGGCCGCGGTCCCGCGCACCGTCTCGCCCTTCGGGCGCGGCGCGTCGGGTCGGGTGGGCGACGTGGCGGATCCGGTCCGCTCCCAGTGGCGCGCGGAGCTCGCGGCGGTCGGTGGCCGCTCACCCCTGCTGCACTTCGTCGACGACCCGACCACGCGGATCGAGTTGAGCACGACGCATCCCGGCGGACTCGCCCGGTTCATCACGGGCCAGACCACGCTGCTGTCGCAGTTGATCCGTGACGATGTCGCGCTGCGGGCCGCGCGCGTAGCGGCCGACAACGTGAGCGCCAAGGGGCTCGAGCTGTCGACCACGCGCGGCATCGACGCGGTGCGACTCGGCATCGGGCTCGCCTGCTGGAGCTCCGGGCCTGTCGACCGCGGCGGCGAGGAGTTCCGAGCGCCGATCCTGTTGCGCCCGCTCGCGATCCGTCGCCATGGCCGCGACTTCGAACTCAAGCTGCGTGGGGCGACGGTGCTGAACCCGGCGCTCGCCGTCGCGCTCGAACGGCAGTTCGGTCTGGTGCTCGACCCCGAGGCCTTCGTCGCCCTGAGCGACGCAGACGGGTCGTTCAAGCCGAACGCGGTGATCGACCAATTGCGTGCGCTCACCGGTCACCTCCCCGACTTCTCGGTCCAGCCGCGGCTCGTGGTCTCGTCATTCGCCGAGGTCGCGCCCAAGCTGGTCGCCGACGCGTTCGACTTGGAGCATCCGGTGCTCGACGCGCTGGCCGGCAACGCCACCGCGCGCTGGAGCCTCGAGGAGGCGTCGGCTCCCGTCGAGCCGGTCGACTCCGACCACCGCGACCCCTCGACCGACGTGCTGCTGCTCGACGCCGATTCCGAGCAGGAGCTCGTGATCGCCCAGATCGCCGCGGGCAACTCGCTCGTCGTGAAGACCATGCCGGGCACCGGCGGCACGCAGACCATCGTCAACGCCCTCGGGGCCCTGGTCGGGCAGAACAAGCGCGTGCTCGTGGTCAGCCCCCGGCGCGCCACGCTGCGTGGGATCGCCCAGCGACTCGCCGACATCGGGCTGGCCGGGGCGGCGGTGGCGCCGTCCACGCTGCGCCGGGATATCGTGCGCTCGATCGCGCGCAACGAGCGCGCCCACCAGCCCAATCTGAGCGAGGTGGACGAGGCGCTCGTCCGTCTGCGGAGCGTGCTGCTCGACTACCGCGGCTCGCTGAGCCGTCCGGATCCGGACCTCGGGGTCTCGGTCGTCGACTGCGTCACCGAGCTGTCCCGGCTCGCTCTGCTCCCGGTGCCCCCGACCACGACGGCCCGGCTGGATCGCGCGGCCGTCGTGCGCATGGTCGGCGATCGGGCGAGCGTGGCCAAGACGATGGTCGAGGCCGCCCGGCTCGGGGAGTTCCGCTACGGCCCCGGAGACTCGGCTTGGTACGGTGCGCGATTCGCCAACGGCGACGAGGCGCAGCACGCGCACGCCCTGGCGCAGAAGCTGCACGCCGAGGAGCTTCCCCGGCTGCTGGTGCGTGCGCAGCAACTGATCGGGTCCACGCGCATGCGGCCGTTCGAGACGATCGGCGAACTGGGCGTCTATCTCAAGCTGCTCACCGACATCCGTGACACCCTCGATCGTTTCGTGCCGGCGGTGTTCGACCGTTCGCTCAGCGAACTCATCGTCGCCACGGCGCCGCGTCGCGAGGCGCCCGAGATGTCGTCGGCGAACCGGCGCCGCCTCAAGAAGCTGGCGAAGGAGTACGTGCGCCCCGGGATGCACGTCGGCGATCTGCACGAGGCGCTCGGCGCCGTGCAGCGGCAGCGGATCATGTGGCAGCGCTTCGTGGTGGCCGGTGTGGTGCCCGAGGTGCCGGTCGGCATCTCGGACGTGGCGGTCGCCTGGCAGCAGGTCTCGGCCGACCTCGCCGCACTCGACGGCCCGCTCGGGCACGTGACCCGCGAGACGCAGCTGTCGTCTCTGCCGCTCCACACGCTCGGCGAGCTGATGGCCGATCTCGCCGCCGACTCGGATGTGCTGCAGAACCTGCAGGAGCGCAGCGAACTGGTCTCGACCATGCGCAGCCTGCAGCTCGACCCGCTGCTCACCGACCTCGCGGCGCGCCATGTGCCCGAAGATCAGATCGCCGCCGAACTCGAGCTGGCGTGGTGGCGCTCGGCCCTCGACACGCTCCTGGCCGGCGATCGTGCCCTGCTCGGCGCCCGCACCGATGTGCTCGAGCGGCTCGAAGCCGACTTCCGCCTGGTCGATGAGGCGCACGCCGCGGGCAGCGCCCAGTTGCTGGCGTGGCAGTTGGCCGAGAACTGGAAGATCGGCCTGGTCGACTGGCCAGACGAGGCGCACGAGCTCAAGCAGCTGCTGGCCGTCGAAGGGATCACCTCCACCGCCTTGCAGCAGTCGGCTCCGCACCTGGCACGGTCGGTCGCGCCGATCTGGCTGGCGTCCCCCTATGAGATCGACGCGGTCACCGACGCGATGCCGTTCGACACGGTGCTGCTCGTCGACGCGGGCGCGACCACCGTCGCCGAGAACGTCGGCGCGATCCGGCGGGCCAAGCAGGTCGTCGCGTTCGGCGATCCGGTCACCCAGACGCCGACGCCGTTCGAGATCGGCCTCTCCGCCCCGGATGCCGAGGCCGACACCCCGGCGGACGGCACCGCATCAGACGCCGTGCCGGGAGCGCGCGCCCTGGACGAGTTGCACGCGCGGTCGGCGCTCGCGCGCCTGGGGGAACTCCTGCCGAGCCTCAGCCTCACCCGCAGCTACCGCGCCGGCGGCGAGGACCTCGCCGAGCTGGTCAACCGCCGCTTCTACGGCGGCCGCATCGACTCGCTGCCGTGGGCCGGGTCGTTCCTCGGGCACGGCAGCCTGGTGCTCGACTATGTCACCGACGGGACCGGCATGCCGGACCCCGACACCGGCGCCGTCGAGAGCGTCGACGCCGAGGTGAACCGGGTCGTCGAACTGGTGCTCGAGCACGCCGAGGCCCGCCCGCACGAGTCGCTCATGGTCGTGACCGCGAGCGAGAAGCACGCCGTGCGGGTGCTCCAGGCCGTGCTCGCCGCGATGACGACGCGGCCGGAGCTCAGCGAGTTCGTGCTCGGCGACAGCGCGGAGGCGTTCGAGGTGCTGCCGATCGAGCGCGCCGTCGCCCAGAGCCGCGATCGGGTCATCTTCTCCATCGGCTACGGGCGTACGCCGCACGGACGGGTGCTTGCCGACTTCGGCCCGCTCGGTCAGCCCGGAGGCGAGCGACTGCTCGCGGTCGCCATGACCCGTGCTCGCCGTTCCCTGGTGATCGTGTCGTGCTTCCGGCCGTCGGATGTCGAAGACGGCCGCCTGCGCCATGGTGCGGTCGCCCTGGCCGAGATCCTCGACGAGGTCGCGGCGCGACGCGCAGAGCCGCCCCTGCCGGACGACAGCGATCCGATGCTCGTCGATCTCGCCCGCCGCCTGGCCACGCGCGGACTCCGCACGGCGCTCGGCCACCGCGGCAAGCTCGGGTTGGTGGCGGCGAACGGGGGCACCTGCATCGTCGTCGACACCGATGCGGTGCTGGCCGGTCGCAGCCTGCGCGAGTCTCTGCGCCTGCGCCCCGAGGTGCTCCGGCGTCTCGGCTGGCACTATGCGCGCGTGCACGCCTTCGAGCTGTTCAGCGATCCGGATGCGGTGGCCGACCGCATCGCGCGCCTCGCCGGGCTGCAGGGCGGCGCCATGACGCAGGAGATCCCGGTCGTTGCCTCCGCCCAGCACGCCTGAGCCGGAGTCGGAGCCCGTGCAGGAGTCGGGGCCAGACCAGCGAGGTCTGCACTCCGAGGGTCCTGACGCGCCCGCGCCGACCCGCAGCCCGCGGCACCGCCGCCGTGTGACGACGGAGCCGCCGCCCGGCACCGACCCTGCTCCCGCGCCCGAGCCGCCCCGTCACGTGCGCGGCGAGAACGACGACCGGATGCGCGCCGACAAACCACCTCACTACTGAGTCGTTCTGGTTGTGAAGGACGGTCCTTCACAACCAGAACGTGCAGGATGACAACATGCCGTCCCTCGAGCTGAGCCCCGCCCTCGAGCATCCCGAGCTGCTCGCCGCGCCGGTCACCGCGGCCCTGCGCTCCCTCGCGCCCGACCTCGCGGCGCGGGTGGAGGTCGCCCCCATCGACCCGACCCTCGCCGACACCGCCGCGTTCTGCGCGGCATACGGCGTCGCCCCCGAGGTGTCGGCGAACTGCGTCATCATCGCGGGCACCCGCGGCGAGCTGACCCGCTATGCCGCATGCGTCGTGCTGGCGACGACCCGGCTGGATGTGAACGACGTTGTCCGCCGACTCCTCGACGCTCGCCGGGCCAGCTTCGCCCCGATGGACGACGCCGTCGCCCTGAGCGGCATGGAATACGGCGGAATCACGCCGGTCGGGCTCCCGCCCGAGTGGGCGCTCTACCTCGACGCGCGCGTCGCGGCGGTGCCCAGCGCGATCGTCGGCTCCGGCATCCGGGGCAGCAAGCTGCAGCTTTCGGGCGAGGTGCTCGCGGCGCTGCCGGGGGCCGCCATCATCGATGGTCTGGCCCGCGACGCCGACCTCGATCCGACGGGCTAGGGCTTCTTGCTCTGCGCCGCCAGCAGGTCGCGGATCTCGATCAGCAGCTCGGTGTCGGTCGGCCCCGCAGGTGCCTCTTCCTTCACGCCCGCGCGCTTGGCCTGCAGCTTCTTCACGTAGTTCATCGGCACGATCAGCGCGAAGTAGACGACGACCGCGACCAGCAGGAACTGGATCACCGCGGCGATGACGAGGCCCCACGAGAGGACCACGGCATCCTGCCCACCGGAGGCCGCCCGCAGCGTGATCCCGGCTTTCGACAGGTCGCTGGCGTTGAAGAGCAGCGAGATGACCGGATTGAAGATGCCGGTGACGAGTCCGTTGACCACGGCCGTGAACGCGGCGCCGATCACCACGGCGACGGCCAGATCGATGACGTTTCCGCGGAGGATGAACTCCTTGAAACCCTTCAGCATGGTTACTCCTTGGCGGGGGATGCGGTGGTGCTTTCCTTCTTACCTGCAGCCGCGGGCGCGGCCGAGGTGCTCGGAGATCCGGTCGCGGCCGTGCTCGATGCGGTGCTCGACGATGACTCCGACGACCCACCGCCCTCAGACGCGGGCTTGGCGCGGCTGTCCGTGCGGTAGAAGCCGGATCCGTTGAAGGTCACGCCGACCGTGTTGAAGAGCTTGCGCAGCCGGCCGCCGCAATTCGGGCAGACGGTGAGGGAGTCATCCGTGAACGCCTGCTGGATGTCGAAGGCCTCGCCGCACTCGGTGCAGCGGTAGGAGTAGGTGGGCATGAAAGAAAAAGGTCCTCAGAACGAGACGATGCCGCTCGGGGTCACGACGCCGCTGACCGGCATGTCGTGACGCTCGCGCGGCACGGAGTCGACGAGTTCATCGTCGAAGATCACAGCATAGACGGGCGGGCAGGCTTCCATGCTGCCGAGCGTCTTGTCGAAGTAGCCCATGCCCCAGCCCATGCGCATCCCCGTGCGATCGACAGCGGCGGCGGGCACCAGGATGAGGTCGACCCCGTTGATCGCGATCGGCCCGAGCAGGTCAGTGGTCGGCGTCGGCATCCCGAGCACGTCGGTGTCTTCGGCGTCGCCGTCGTACGGTGCCCAATCGAGCAGGCCGTCGGCGCGCGACACCGGGATGAGCACGCGAATGCCCTGTTCGGCAGCCCAGGCGAGGAAGTCGCGGGTGTCCGGCTCGTCGGGGGTGGAGAGGTAGGCGGCGATGTACTTCGCGTCGAGGTCGCTCACCAGGTCGACGAGGTTCTGCGTCAGTGCCGCGCCGTCCGCCGCCCGCGTCGCGGCGGGCTTGACGCGGCGGCGCTCACGGAGCTCGGCGCGCAGTGCGCGCTTCCGCGCCTCGACGTCTTCGACCACCCTGTGAGTCTAGGGCGACTCCGAGATACCACGCCTGGGGCACCCGATAGCCTGGGGCATGGCCTTCTTCGTGACCAAAGCTGTGATCCCCGTTGCCGGACTCGGCACCCGATTCTTGCCCGCCACCAAGGCGATGCCCAAAGAGATGCTCCCTGTGGTCGACAAGCCGGCCATCCAGTACGTGGTCGAAGAGGCGGTCGCCGCCGGACTCAGCGATGTGCTGATGGTCACCGGTCGCAACAAGACCGCCCTCGAGAACCATTTCGACCGAGTGGGCGAGCTCGAAGACATCCTGCGCAGCAAGGGCGAGATCGACAAGCTCGAGAAGGTCAAGTTCGCCACCGACCTGGCCGACGTGCACTACGTGCGCCAGGGCGATCCCAAGGGCCTCGGGCATGCGGTCCTCCGCGCGAAGATGCACGTCGGCCGCGAGCCCTTCGCCGTGCTGCTCGGTGACGACATCATCGACTCGCGCGATCCGCTGCTGAGCCGGATGCTCGAGGTGCAGTCCCAGCGGAACACCACGGTCGTCGCGCTCCTCGAGGTCGACCCCGCCGTCGCCCACCTGTACGGCGTGGCCACCGCGGAGCCCACCGACGAGGATGACGTGGTGCGCATCACCGGTCTGGTCGAGAAGCCGGCCCCCGGCACCGCGCCGTCGAACCTCGCCATCATCGGACGCTACGTGCTCCGGCCCGAGATCTTCGAGGTCCTCGAGACGACGCAGCCGGGCAAGGGCGGCGAGATCCAGCTCACCGACGGCCTCCAGGAACTCGCCACCGGCCCCGAGTGGGGTGGCGGGGTCTACGGCGTCGTGTTCCGCGGTCGCCGTTACGACACCGGCGATCGGCTCGACTACCTGAAGGCGATCGTGCAGTTGGCGAGCGATCGCGACGACCTCGGGCCCGACTTCCGGCCGTGGTTGAAGGAGTTCGCGGCTACGCTGTCGAGCGATGATGAGCATTCCGACGCTTCGTGACGGGTCGGTGACGATCCGACCGATCCGGCTGCGTGACTCTCGGGCGCTCGAGCAGGAGCTCGTCGCGAACCGGGCCTGGCTGCGCACCTGGGAGGCAACCAACCCGCACGGTCCGATCGGGTTCGATGCGCGGGCGAGCATCCGCTCCCTGCTGAGCAACTGGCGGTCCGGCTTCGGCGTGCCGTTCGCGGTCGAATACGAGGGCGAATTCGCCGGCCAGCTCAACGTCTCGGGACTCAGCTACGGGTCGCTCTCGTCGGCGTCGATCGGCTACTGGGTGGCCGAGCGCTTCGCCGGCCGCAACGTGACCCCCACCGCGGTCGCGCTGGCCACCGACCACTGCCTGTTCTCGCTCGGTCTGCACCGCATGGAGATCTGCATCCGACCCGAGAACGCGCCGTCGCTGCGGGTGGTCGAGAAGCTCGGGTTCCGCTACGAGGGGCTGCGCCGCCGCTTCATCCACATCAACGGCGACTGGCGCGACCACTTCTGCTTCGCGTTGACCGCCGAGGAGCTGCCGATGGGCGTACTGCGGCGCTGGAAAGACGGGCGCGTGCCCGCCGGAGCGGGAAGCGTCCCCGAAGCGGATCGGGTGCTCGCGACGCATCCGTTGCGGTTGGGGTAGTCCACTCACGTGACGACCTGGCTCGCGTGACGACTGGGCTCACGTGACGACCGACGCCCGAGACGGGCGTCGGCGCTGGGGTCGCGGCGAAGGCCAGAAATGGCCTTCGCTCATAGCTCCACCGCGCAGCGCGCCTCCTTCAACTTCAGGTTGAGGTCCGTACCGTAGCCCTATGGATGTGAACGGGGCGGGCACGGCGATCATGGTCGCCATCGCGGCCGCCCTCTGGTTCGCGTACTTCCTTCCCACCTGGATGCGCCGCCGCGAGTACCTGGACACCGAGCGCACCGCGACCCGGCTGCAGCAGACGCTGCGGGTGATGGCCGAGACGGCCGAGATCCCCGATCAGGTGCGCGTGGAGGTGAGTGCGCGTGATGCCGCTCGCACCCAGCGCATCCTCCTGGCTCAGCAGCGCCGCGCCGACGCGATCGCCGCCCGAGCGGTGGCGAAGGTGCAGGCCGAGACGCCCGACATCGAGCTGGCCGCAAAGCGGCGTCGTCGCCGAGCGCGTCGGCTCGCGAGCCTGCTCATGATCGCCGCGACGGTCACCATCGGCGTGCAGCTCTGGCTGGTCGCGGCCGGGACGGCCGGCGCGGGTTCCTGGCTGGTGTTCACCGGGGGAGCGGTTCTCGGCGTGTCGGGCATCGCCGTTCGGCGTCGACTGGACCGAGTTCGGGCCCGCCCGGCTCAGGTCGCCCGATCGCGCGCGACGACCCCCGTCGCGGAACACCCGCGCGCCGCGCCCGCCACCCGGTCGTGGACCCCGGTCGCACTGCCGGCGCCGCTGTACCTCTCGCGTCCCCAGACGCAGCCCGTGCGCCCCGCCCTGGACCTTGCCGCCCAGCTGCGCGAGGCCGCCCTCGCCTCGGAGCAAGCCCTCCGCCACGCGCACGACGCGCCGGAGGTCGTCCCGCTGCGTCCCCAGCGCCCGGTTCGCGAGCCTGCTGCTCCCCGGGAGTCGCCCGCCATGAGGTCCGCGACGCCCAGCCGCTGGGCCGCCATGGGGCGCATCGGCGACACGGATGCCGCGGCTCCGGACCTCGATGAGGTGCTCCGCCGCCGTCGCAGCGCCGGGTGAGAGCGGCACCGGGTCAGCGGCGGCACCGTGATAGCGTTGACGGGTTCACGGGCCCATGGCGCAGTTGGTAGCGCGCTTCGTTCGCAATGAAGAGGTCGGGGGTTCGAATCCCCCTGGGTCCACCAACCGTGTGACGCCGCGCATCGAGCACCGGCGTGTCGCGCAGCACCCATCGTCTGCGACGAGCGGATGGCGCTGCCCCCATCCGCTCCGGAAAACAAGGTCGCCCGTGATCTCGGCCATGTGACCGTTTCGCATGGTTATCGAATTGTTACCGCCAAATATGTTGCTGAACACCCTAAATGGGGGCATGCTCAGTCCGCCGCCTCTCAAAGCCGAAGGCGTCCACCAAGGAGTGTTCTTCTCCTTCACCACCAGAAAGGGAGTGACGTGAAGACTTCTTCATCGATCTCGATCGTTGTCGCCGTTGCGGCGTCAGCATTGCTGCTGACGGGCTGTGCGACCAGCGGGGGCGGCGGTTCCACCGCTTCGACCCGTGCCTGTGTGATTCTTCCCGACACGGCCTCGTCGCCGCGCTGGGAGAGCCTCGACCGCCCGGCACTGCAGAAGGCGTTCACCGACGCCGGCTTCGACGCCGACATCCAGAACGCTCAGGGCGACACGAGCAAGTACGCGACCATCGCCGACCAGGAGCTCACCAAGGGCTGCGGCGTCATGGTGCTGACCGACCTCAACGGTTCCGGCCTCGCCGTGACCAAGAAGGCTCAGAAGCAGGGCATCCCGGTCATCGCTTACGACCGTCCGATCACGGATGGCAACGCCAGCGACCCGAAGATGGTTGCTGACTACTACGTCTCGTTCGACAACGAGAAGGTCGGAGCCCTCGAGGGCCAGATGATCGTCGACGGCCTCAAGGCCGCCGGCAAGGACCCGGCCAAGGCCATCGTCGTCTACATGGGTGGAGACCCGACTGACGGCAACGCCAAGCTGTTCCACGACGGCGCAGTGTCGGTCATGAGCGCGGCGGGCATCAAGCCGGCCGCCGAGCCGACCGGTGTCTGGGACGGCGACAAGTCCGCGACCAACTTCGAGCAGGCGCTGACCTCGCTCGGTGGCAAGGTCGACGCGGTGTGGGTCGCCAACGACACCAACGCGGCGGGCGTCATCACCATCCTCGACAAGAACGGCCTGAAGGTTCCCGTTTCGGGTCAGGACGCGTCGGTTGCCGGTCTGCAGAACGTGCTGCTCGGCAAGCAGACCGGAACGGTCTACAAGCAGGTCAGCCTCGAGGCCAAGGCGGCGTCGGATCTCGCGATCCAGCTGCTGAAGGGCGAGAAGCCGAGCGCCAACAAGACGCTCTACGGCAAGCCGTTCCAGGCAGTCACCCCGGTGTCTGTCGGCCCCAAGGAGGTCGAGACCGTCGTCACCAACGGTGACGCCAAGGCCTCCGACATCTGCACGGCTGACGTCGCCGCTGCCTGCGCCACGTACGGCGTGAAGTAGTCACCAGCACTACCGCATGAAATAGGGGGCTCCGCGCCGGAGACGGCGCGGAGCCCCTTCTTCTCGTTCGTGGTTGTAGTGTGACTGCGCCACCCCGCATCACCCCGTGACGCTGACGTCTCGGGACAGAAAGGAACCCCGGCATGGATGTGCCCATCATCGAACTCACCGATGTGAAGAAGAGTTTCGGGCCGGTGAGCGTTCTGAAGGGCGTGAGCCTGAAGGCCTACCCCGGCAAAGTCACGGCGCTCGTCGGCGACAACGGCGCCGGCAAGTCCACCCTGATCAAGGGTCTCGCGGGCGTCCAGCCCTACGACGAGGGAACGGTCAAGTTCGACGGCGAGGTCGTGCACCTCAGCAACCCGCGCGAGGCCTCGCACCTCGGCATCGAGGTCGTGTATCAGGACCTCGCGCTGTGCGACAACCTCGACATCGTGCAGAACATGTTCCTCGGCCGCGAAGAGACCGAGTGGGGCACCTTCGACGAAGGCGAGATGGAGCGGCAGGCGTCCGAGACGCTCCGGTCGCTGTCGGTGCGCACCGTCAAGTCGGTGCGCCAGAAGGTCTCGTCGCTGTCCGGTGGACAACGCCAGACCGTCGCGATCGCACGCTCGGTGCTGAAGGCGGCCAGGGTCGTCATCCTCGACGAGCCGACCGCGGCGCTCGGTGTCGCGCAGACCGAGCAGGTGCTCGCGCTCGTGAAGCGCTTGGCCGAGCAGAACGTCGCGGTCATCATGATCAGCCACAACCTGGTCGACGTCTTCCAGGTCGCCGACTACATCAACGTGCTGTACCTGGGCCAGATGGTCGCCGAGATCGAGACGGCGAAGACGACCAGCGATGACGTGGTCGGCTACATCACGGGCAGCAAGACCTACGGAGGTGCCGCGTGAGCGACAGCAAGAACAGCACGGCCGCGGTCGACGACACGACGGCCCTTCCGGCCTCGGGTCTGATCGGCAGCGGCATGGAGGGTGGGCTCAGCGACCAGGTGAGCGCCTACCTGAGCCGCGTCCGTGGCGGCGACATGGGCGCGCTGCCCGCGGTCTTGGGATTCGTGGTGCTGAGCATCCTGTTCTCCGCGCTCAGCCCGTACTTCCTGACCGAACGCAACTTCGCGAACCTGCTGACCCAGGCCGCACCCCAGGTCATGCTCGCCATGGCCCTGGTGTTCGTCATCCTGCTCGGCGAGATCGACCTGTCGGCGGGAACCACCTCCGGCGTGGCGATGGCGCTGTTCGTGGTGCTGTCGTTCCCCGGCGGCCTCAACCTGAACTGGGTGCTGGCCTTGGCGATCGCGCTGGCCGCGGGCGTGCTGATCGGCCTCTTCATCGGGTTCTTCGTGGCGAGGGTCGGCATCCCGTCGTTCGTCGTGACCCTCGGTCTGTTCCTCGGCTTCCAGGGCCTCCAGCTGCTGATCATCGGCACCGGCGGCCTGTACCGGATCACCCAGGACCAGGTGAGCGCCATCCAGAACAACAACCTCGCCCCCTGGCAGGGCTGGGTCATGCTGGCGATCGTGCTGATCATCAGCGCAGTCACAGCCGTCATCGACCGCCGTCGGCGCGCGAGGGCCGGGGTGCCGAACCGCACCGTCACGCTGGTGTGGATCAAGTTGGCCCTCATCCTCGTGATCGGGGGGCTGGTCATCGCCTTCCTCAACCAGAACCGCGGACAGGTGAGCATCCTGAACGGCAAGGTGGTGGGTCACGGCCAGATCATCGCCGGCGTGCCCATCGTGGTGCCGATCGTTCTGCTGATCATGTGGGTGGGCACCTTCGTGCTCGACCGCACCAAGTACGGCCGCTACCTGTACGCCATCGGCGGCAACGCCGAGGCCGCACGTCGTGCCGGTATCAAGGTGGTCGGGATCCGCTGGGCCGCTTTCGCGATCTGCTCGACGCTCGCCGTGGTGTCCGGCTTGTTCACCGCCTCGAAGAACGGCTCGGTGGATGCCTCGTTCGGTCACGACACGGTGCTGAGCGGCGTCGCGGCGGCCGTGGTCGGTGGCGTCAGCCTCTTCGGCGGGCGCGGTCGCCTGGTGCACGCCGCGGTCGGCGCGTTGGTCATCGCGGTGATCACGAACGGACTCGGACTGCTCAACCTCGGCGGTGGCATCAACCTGCTCGTCACCGGCGGCGTGCTGATCCTCGCGGCCACGGTCGACGCGGTGTCGCGCGTGCGCGCCGGCGGAGCGTTGACGCGAACGTAGCCGTCGTCTGAAGCACGGAGGCCCCGGACTCGAGTGGGAGTTCGGGGTCTTCGTCTGTCTGGCGCTGGTACCGCTAGCGCCCGACGCGCCCACTGAGCGAGGCCAGCGAGGCGAGCAGCACCGGGCGGGCCGCGAACCAGCCGCCGACCATGAGCAGCAGCGATCCGGCGAAGAAGGCGAACCCGATCCAGTTGACATCGTCGCTTCCGCCGTACATGTGGTTGAGGTTGCGCAGGGCGCCCGTGGCGAGCACGAGCGTGACGTGCACCACGATGAACGCCAGGAAGTAGATGAAGATCGGGTAGTGCAGCTTGCGCGCCACAGCGGCCGGGTACACGCGATCGAAGGGCTTCCAGCGCCCCGCGAGCCCGGGCACCATGCGCAGCCCCGTGAGCACCGCGAGCGGCGCCGCGATGAAGACCGTCACGAAGTAGGTGAGCAGCTGCAGCGCGTTGTAGTTGACCCAGCCGTCTTCGGTCGGCCAGTTGAGCGAGGCGTACTTGATGCCCGCCGTGATCGCGTTCGGGATCACGTCCCACCGCGTCGGGATGATGCGCACCCACTGCCCGCTGACGAAGATCAGCACGTAGAACACCAGGCCGTTGAGCACGAAGAGCACGTCCATGGTGAGGTGGAACCACAGGTGCAGCGGGATGCGCACCGGCTGCCCCTTGGTCTTGATCAGGCCCTTGTTGTTGCGGGTCCAGTAGGCCTCTGCGCGACGGGTGGTGTGCACCTGCCACCCGGTGCGGATGATGAACAGCAGGAAGAACGAGCTGAGGAAGTGCTGCCACTCCAACCAGGCCGGGAACCCGACCGGCGCCCCACCCGGCAGTGACGACTGCCCCGGGTAGGTGGTCATGAAGTCCTTGACTGCCGGAATCGACCGGATGCCGTTGGCGGCGAGCACGATGAGCGCAGCGCCGACAATGACGACGGGAACGATCCACACCAGCTTGAACCAGCGGCTGCGCGGCGGACGGGAGCTCGGGGCGGCGGTACTCATCGCTTCAGACCCTACCCAGTCGTTGGCTCAGGCGAGGAACGTCGCGACGGCATCGCCGACGCGCGTCAGCTCGTTCAGCCACGGGGCGTGGCCGCCGGCGACCTCGAGGATCGTGACGTTCGGAATGGCCTCGGCGCTCGCGCGGCCGTGCGCCGGGGTCAGGATCGCGTCGTCAACGCCCCAGACGATGAGCGTGGGCACCGCCAGGTGCGCCAGTTCGCGCGGGGTGAGCGCCACGTCGGCTCGGGCCGAGAGGGGCGTCATCATCGCGCGGAACAGGCTGGCGACACTCGGAGCGAACTCCGCGCGCTGCGAAGCCAGGTAGCCGATCTCGTTGATCTCTGCGGGGTACCCGGCGAGGGCGTCCGCGCCGAGCAGGCGATCGACGGCACGGTCGCGGGCGCGCTGCGAGGTCGAAAGGCCGAGGAGGGCGGTGCCCACACCGGGGATGGATGCGACCCGCATCCCGAAAGTGGGCCGCGCCTGCGAGAACGCTGCCCCCGGCGCGCCGAGCAGCACGAGTCTGCGCAGCCGCTCCGGATGGGCGAGTGCGAAGTACAGCGCGATCTGGCCGCCCAGCGAGTGACCGATGATGTCGACGGCGTCGAGGTGGAAGAAGGCCAGCACCTCGTCGAGCACCTCGACCGTCGTGGCGCGCAGGCTCTGGCCGGCGGGCACGACGCCCGCGCCCGAGAGCCCGTGGCCCGGCCAGTCGACGGCCAGAACGCGACGATCCGCGAGGGGCGCGAGCAGCGGCACGGCCGTCGCCGTCACCGCGGCGATGCCGTGCAGGAGCAGGATCGGCGGCCGGCGGTCTGCGGCATCAGACGCGGCATCCGTCGCCGCGTCCGACGACCGCGTCGCCGGGTACTCGACGACGCGCACGGTCGACCCGGAGGCCGTCGGGATCGAGTGCTCCACGAGGGTGCGGCCGTAGTGCGCCGCGAGGGTGAGTTCCGCTGCCCGTACCCGGGCGTCCAACTGGGCGGGGTCAGCGGTGGCCATCAGCCCTTGCGGGCTTTCACGGCCTCGATGAACTGCGGGACCACGGTGAACAGGTCGCCGACGATGCCGAAGTCGGCGACGTCGAAGATGGGCGCGTCGCCGTCCTTGTTGATCGCGACGATGGTCTTGGCGGTCTGCATGCCGGCCTTGTGCTGGATCGCGCCCGAGATCCCGACGGCGATGTACAGGTTGGGAGAGACGGTCACCCCGGTCTGGCCGACCTGGTAGCTCTGCGGCACGTAGCCCGCGTCGACCGCGGCCCGCGAGGCGCCGACGGCGGCTCCGAGCACATCGGCGAGCTGGTCGACCAGGGCGAAGTTCTCGGCGGATCCCAGGCCGCGTCCGCCGGAGACCACGATCGAGGCCGCCTGCAGATCGGGGCGCGACGACGCCTCGATCGTCTCGTGCCGCGCCGTGATCCTGGCAGTCGGCGCGGTGTCGCCCGAGACGTCCAGCGCGTTCACCGCACCGGCGGCGGCGGGAGCCGATCCCTCGACCGAGTGCTGCCGCAGCGAGACGATCGGGATGCCGCGTCCCGCCGCCGAGGTCACGGTGTACGCGCCGCCGAACGCCTGCTGGGTCACCGTGAGGGGCGACGAGCCCGTTCCCCCGGTCGCGCTCAGCCCGACCGCGTCGCTCAGATACGCGCCGCCGATGCGCACCGCGAGGCGTGCTGCGGCCTCGCGGCTCTCGAGCGAGGTGCCCACGAGCACCGCGCCGACATCGCCGGCCGCGTCGACCGCCGCCGCCAGGGCCGCGACCTTCGGGGTGACCAGCACGGAGTCCGCATCGGGAACGGTCGCGACGTGGACCGCGACCGCGCCGAGCGCGCCGAGCGCGGAGGCCAGCGCCGCCGCATCCGTCGAGGTCACGACCACCGCGTGCGGCTCGCCGAGCACGGCAGCGGCGGCCAGGAGTTCTGCGGCGTTCGCCGCGGGCTTCGATTCGCTGTGCTCGATCAGCACCAGGATCTTCGTCATATCAGGCTCCTCTGCCGATCTAGATGAGTTTCGCGGCGGCCAGGTAGTCGGCGAGCTGGGTGCCCGCCGTTCCGTCGTCGGTGATCACGGTTCCCCCAGCTCGTGCGGGTCGCGCCACCACCTCGAGCACGACCGACCAGGAGTTCGCGGCGCCGGTGTCGGCGGCATCCAGCCCCAGGTCGGCGACGGCGAGCGTCTCGACCGGCTTCTTCTTGGCCGACATGATGCCCTTGAAACTCGGATAGCGCGCTTCGGCGATCTGCTCGGTCACCGACACGACGGCGGGCAGAGAGGCGGCGACGTCGACGTAGCCGTCGTCGGTGGTGCGCTCGCCCGTCACCTCGGTACCCGAGACGCTGAGGGTGCGCAGGTTGGTCAGTTGCGCGGTGCCCAGCCGCTCGGCCAGCATCGCCGGCACGGCGGCCGTCCGGCCGTCGGTCGACTCGTTGCCGGCGATCACCAGGTCGAAGCCGCGGGGAGCCAGCGCCGCGGCCAGCGCCGCCGAGGTCTGCACGGCATCCGAGCCGATCAGTCCGTCGTCGAGCAGATGGATGGCGTTGTCGGCGCCCATCGCGAGCCCCTTGCGCAGCCCGTCCATCGCGCCCTTGGGTCCCATGGTCACCACGGTGACCTCGCTGCCCGGATTCGCCGCCTGCACCTGGAGCGCGATCTCGACGGCCTTCTCGTTGACCTCGTCGACGACCTCGTCAGAACTACGGTCGACCCGCTTGGTGGCCGGATCGATGCGCCGGTCTCCCCAGGTGTCCGGCACTTCTTTCACGAGAACGGCGATCTTCATGGTGTTCCTCTTCGTCGAGCGGGGGGTGAGCGATGGTGCAGCGTCGGATCAAGCCTAAGTCGCGTCGCGAGCGAGCCCGGCCGAGAATTTAGTAGGACGTCCTGGTAAATACTAGGACGTCCAGCTAATATGAGCCTCACGGTCGCACCGACGCGATCGGCATGCGCCACAAGCGCCGTCACATGCACCGGCATGACAACGAGGAACCCACGATGTTCACCCTCACCCGCGACCAGCAGAGCATGGTCGACGCCGTCCGAGACTTCGCCGAGAACGAGCTCGCCCCGCACGCCGCGGAGTGGGATGAGACCGGCCGGCTCCCGCTCGACGTGCTGCGTGAGGCGGGCGCGATGGGTCTGGGCGCGATGTGCGTCGATGAACGGTTCGGCGGATCGGGCCTGAGCCGCTCAGACGCTGTCCGGCTGTTCGAGCAGCTGGCAGAGGGCGACACCACCATCGCGGCGTACATCTCGATTCACAACATGGTGGTCGGCATGATCGACCGCCACGGCGACGACCGGCAGCGCGCCGAGTGGGTGCCCGCGCTGGCCACCATGGAGGCGCTCGGCAGCTACTGCCTCACCGAACCGGGTGCGGGCTCGGATGCCGCGGCCCTTCGAACGCGGGCGGAACGCGTCGGCGACCAGTACGTGCTCAACGGGGTGAAGCAGTTCATCTCGGGGGCCGGAGCCGCCGCCCTCTATGTCGTCATGGCCCGCACCGCCGAGACCGGCAGCCACGGGATCAGCGCCGTGGTGGTGCCCGATGGCACGCCGGGCCTGAGCTTCGGGCCGCCGGAGAAGAAGATGGGCTGGCACGCCCAACCGACGCGTCAGGTGATCTTCGACAACGTGCACGTTCCGGTCGCGAACCGGCTCGGCGCCGAGGGCGACGGATTCGGGATCGCGATGACGGCGCTCAACGGCGGTCGCCTCAGCATCGGCGCCTGCTCGCTGGGCGGCGGGCAGGCGGCGCTGCGCAAGGCCGTCGACTACCTCCGCACCCGCGAGGCGTTCGGCGCTCCCCTGATCGAGAATCCGGCGCTGCTGTTCCGGCTGGCCGACATGGACACCGAACTCGAGACCGCGCGCACCCTGCTCTGGCGCGCCGCCGACGCGGTCGATCGCGGCGATCCGCAGCAGGTCCGCCTCTGCGCGATGGCAAAGCAGGTCGCCACCGATGCGGGGTTCTCAGTGGCGAACGCCGCGCTCCAACTCCATGGCGGGTACGGCTACCTGGCCGACTACGGCATCGAACGGATCGTGCGCGACCTGCGGGTGCACCAGATACTGGAGGGGACGAACGAGATCATGCGCCTGATCGTGGGCCGCGAACTCACGGGAGAGTGACGGTGACCGAGGCAGCCCTCGACGCTGGTGACATGCCGGGCGAGGTTCTGGCATCCCGCAGCGGTGTGCTCGGTCGGCTCGTGCTGAATCGCCCGCGCGCGATCAACGCGCTCAACCACGCGATGGTGCGACTGCTCGCGGCCGCTCTGTCGGAGTGGCAGGCCGACGACTCGGTGCGCACCGTGCTGCTCTCGGGCGCCGGCGACCGCGGCCTGTGCGCCGGCGGCGACATTGTGGCGATCTACACGGCGGTGCGCGGCGGCCGCGACGACGCCCAGCGCTTCTGGGCAGACGAATACCGGCTGGATGCCGCGATCGCCCGCTCCTCGAAGCCCTACGTCAGCCTGATGGACGGCCTGGTTCTGGGCGGGGGCATCGGCCTCTCGGCTCACGGCGGGATCCGCGTGGTCACCGAGCGCACGCGCGTCGGGATGCCGGAGGTCTCGATCGGCTTCTTCCCGGATGTGGGCGGCACCCGCCTCTTGTCGCGGGCGCCCGGCGAGCTCGGCACGCACCTCGGGCTGACCGGCGCGACGGCATCCGGGGCCGACGCGATCGCGATCGGGCTGGCCGACCATTTCGTGCCGAGCGAGCGGCTCGCCGAGCTGGCCACGGCGCTCGAGAGCCGGGACATCGACGAGGTGATCGCCGCATTCGCCATCGAGCCGCCCGCCTCGGAGTTGCTGGCGCAGCGCCCCTGGATCGACGAGCTGTACGCCGGGGATGATCCCGAGACGATCGTCGAGCGCCTCGCCGCCTCCTCCGAGCCGGCCGCGCGGGAGGCCGCCGAGACGATCCGCTCCAAGTCGCCGACCTCGGTGGCGGTGACACTCGCCGCGCTCCGACGGGCGGCAGCGCTGCCGAGCCTGGAGGCCGCGCTCGACCAGGACTACCGGATCGCCACCCGGATGAGCCAGGGCTCCGAGGTGGTGGAGGGCATCCGTGCGCAGGTGATCGACAAGGACCGCGCGCCGCACTGGTCGCCCGCGACCCTCGCCGAGGTGACCGCCGAGGACGTCGAGCAGTACTTCGCGCCGCTGGGCGACGCGGACCTCGGGCTGGCCGCGTCGGCCCCCCTGATGAGCTGATGAGGAGCTGATCGTGACCATCGCGTTCTTGGGTCTGGGCAACATGGGCGGACCGATGGCGGCGAACCTGGTCGCCGCCGGACACACCGTGCTCGGCTTCGACGTCGTGCCCGCAGCCCTGGATCGCGCCCGCGAGCGCGGCGTCACGGTGGCGCAGGATGCCGCGACCGCCGTCGCCGACGCCGACGTGGTCATCACGATGTTCCCAAGCGGCGCACAGGTGCTCGACGCCTACCGCGACGGACTGCTCGCCGCCGCCCGACCGGGCACCCTGTTCATCGACAGCTCGACGATCGACGTGGCCGACGCGGTCGCGGCCCACGAGCTGGCCGTCGCCGCCGGTCACCGCGGCATGGACGCACCGGTCTCGGGCGGCACGGTCGGCGCCGAGGCGGGCACGCTGACCTTCATGGTGGGCGGCGACGCCGACGACTTCGCCGCCGCGCAACCGATCCTCGAGATCATGGGCGGTCGCGTGGTGCACTGCGGCGGCGCGGGTGCCGGGCAGGCCGCCAAGATCTGCAACAACATGATCCTGGGCGTCTCGATGATCGCGGTCAGCGAGGCCTTCGTGCTCGGCGAGAAGCTGGGGCTGAGCAACCAGGCGCTGTTCGACGTCGCCTCGGCGGCATCCGGGCAGTGCTGGGCGCTCACGACCAACTGCCCGGTTCCCGGACCGGTGCCGACCAGCCCAGCGAACCGCGACTACCAGCCGGGATTCGCCGGAGCCCTGATGGCGAAAGACCTGGGTCTGGCGCTCCGCGCCCTCGAACAGACCGGGACCGCCGCCGAGCTCGGCCCGCTGGCCGCGCGCATCTACCAGCGCTACGCCGAGGAGGGCGGAGCGGGCCGCGACTTCTCGGGCATCATCACAGTGATCCGCGACAAGTCGGCGGAGCCTCCGTCACCAACCGCGAAGCCAGATCATTAAAGTGGCGGGATGAGCACCGAGTATTCGACCATCGCGTATTCGACGATCCTGGTCGAGCAGCGCGGGCGGGTCGGCCTGATCACGCTGAACCGGCCGGAGGCGCTGAACGCGATCAACTCCCAGGTGCTGAAGGATCTGCTGGCCGCGGCCACTGCCTTCGACGCGGACCCCGGGGTCGGCGCCATCGTGCTCACCGGATCCGAGCGCGCGTTCGCTGCCGGAGCCGACATCAAGGAGATGGCCGACCAGGGCTACCTCGACATGTACCTCAGCGACGTCTTCGCCACGGGCGACCGGCTGACCGGCATCCGGACCCCCCTGATCGCGGCCGTCTCGGGCTACGCGCTGGGCGGTGGCTGCGAGCTGGCGATGATGTGCGACATCCTGATCGCCTCCGACACGGCGACCTTCGGGCAGCCCGAGATCAAGCTCGGCGTGATTCCGGGTATCGGCGGCACGCAGCGGCTGACGCGCGCCGTCGGCAAGGCCCTGGCGATGGACCTCGTGCTCACCGGCCGCACCATCGACGCCGCCGAGGCCCTGCGCGCCGGCCTGGTGGCGCGTGTCGTGCCCGCCGATCGGCTGCTCGACGAGGCGATGGAGGCCGCCGCGACCATCGCGGGGATGTCGCTGCCGGTCGCGATGCTCGCGAAGGAGTCGGTGAATGCCGCATTTGAGACCACACTGAGTAGTGGGCTCCGCTTCGAGCGCCGCGTCTTCGACTCGCTGTTCGCCACGGACGACCAGAAGGAGGGGATGCGCGCGTTCACCGAGAAGCGCGCTCCTCGCTTCACCAACAGCTGATGACCACCTGCACGCCCGGGAGAACGCAATGACCGACACCACGACCCTGGCCCCGAGCGATGTGCTCGGAGGCCGCACCGACCGCCTGATGTGGATCGGCGGTCAGGAGGTCGAATCACTCACCGGCGAGTGGCGAGAGGTGAAGAACCCCGCCAAGCGCGAGACCGTCATCGCCCGCGTGCCGGCCGCCGGCACGGCCGATCTGGATCGCGCCGTGAAGGCAGCGCACGACGCCTTCCCGGCCTGGCGCGCCCTGCACTTCACCGAGCGGTCCCGAGCCCTCAACAAGATCGCCGACGAGCTCGAGCAGCGCACCGAGGAGTTCGCTCGGCTGACCGCGATCGACACCGGCAACGCGATCCGCACCCAGGCCCGGCCCGAGGTCGGCGTGCTGGTCTCGCTGTTCCGTTACTTCGCCGGCGTCGCCGGTGAGGTGAAGGGCACCGTGCTGCCGGCGGGCGACAACCAGCTGCAGTACACGCGGCTCGAGCCGCTCGGCGTGGTGGGCTGCATCCTGCCCTGGAACTCGCCGCTCATGATCGCCGGCTTCAAGATCCCGGCGGCGCTCGCAGCCGGCAACACGGTGATCATGAAGGCGGCGGATGACGCGCCGCTGACGATCCTGCTGCTCGCCGAGGTCTGCAACAAGCACCTTCCGGCCGGCGTGGTCAACGCCCTGACCGGACGCGGCAGCGTGGTCGGGCAGGCGATGGCCGAGCATCCCGGAATCGACAAGGTCTCGTTCACCGGCTCGACCGAGGTCGGCAAGGGCGTCGCCCGTACGGCTGGCGAGCGCCTCGCGCACATCTCGCTCGAGCTCGGCGGTAAGAACCCGTCGATCGTGTTCCCGGATGCCGCCGCCGCCGACAACATCGACGCACTGATCGACGGCTTGCTGCTCAGCTCGCGGTTCGCGCGTCAGGGGCAGAGCTGCACGGCCGGATCTCGGCTCTTCCTGCACCAGGACATCTACGACGAGGTGCTCGGCGCCCTGAGCGCGCGGCTCGGCGCCATGAAGGTCGGTGACCCGCTCGACGAGGCAAGCGACATGGGCGCGATCATCAACGCCAGCCAGTTCGACTCCATCGCCGGCTACCTCACCGAGGGCCGCGAGAGCCCGATCATGACCACCGTGCTCGGCGGGGAGGTGCCCAGCAGCGGTCCGCTGACCGAGGGCTACTACCACGTGCCCACCGTGTTCGGCGGCGTCAGCAACGACTTCCGCCTCGCGCAGGAGGAGATCTTCGGGCCCGTGCTGGTCGCCATCCCGTGGACCGACGTCGACGACGTGGTGCGCATGGCCAACGACAGCAACTACGGCCTCGCCGCCTATGTCTGGTCGCACGACCTCGACGCCGCCATCACCACCTCGAACCGGCTCGAGGCGGGCTGGGTGCAGGTCAACCAGGGCGGCGGCCAGGTGGTCGGGCAGTCCTACGGCGGGTACAAGCAGAGCGGCATCGGCCGCGAGGTCTCGCTCGAGGGGATGCTGGCCGGCTTCACGCAGACCAAGCAGGTCAACATCCGGCTGAAGGGCTGAGCCGTGGCCGGGCCGACGGCGGCGCTCCCGCTCGACGGGATCGTGGTCCTCGATCTGACGCGCGCGCTGGCCGGCCCCTACGCGACGGCGCTGCTCGCCGACCTCGGCGCCACGATCATCAAGGTCGAGAGCAAGAAGGGCGGCGATAGCACCCGCTCGTGGCCGCCGTTCGAGGGCGCGCACAGCCTGTACTTCGACTCGGTGAACCGCAACAAGTCGTCGATCGCGATCGACTTCTACGCGCCTGAAGGTGCCGCGCTGTTGCGCCGCATGGCCTTGGATGCCGATGTCGTGATCGAGAACTTCAAGCCGGGCACCCTGGCCGAGATGGGTCTCGACCCCGACGAGCTCCGCGCCGGGAAGCCCTCGCTCATCGTCGCGTCGGTCAGCGGATTCGGCTCGACCGGACCATTGGCCCAGGCCGCGGGGCTCGACCAGGTCGCGCAGGGCATGTCGGGTCTGATGTCGGTGACCGGTGAAGACGCCGAGCACCCGACCCGGGTCGGCGTTCCGATCGTCGACATCTACGCCGGCGTGTTCACGGCGCTGGGCATCGCGGCCGCGCTGGTCGGGCGCGAGCGGACCGGAGGCGCCGAGCACGGCGTCGGGCGGCTCATCGAGACCTCGCTGCTCGAGGCCGCGATCGCCGTGTCGGCCTTTCAGGGGCAGCGCTACCTGTCGACCGGCGAGGTGCCGCAGCCGCAGGGCAACAACCACCCGGTGCTCGCGCCATACGGCGTCTTCGCGACGGCCGACATCCCGATCATCATCGCGGCGGGCAACGACCGGCACTTCCAGCAGCTGGCCGAGCTGCTCGGCGAGCCGGGGCTGGCCGACGAGGAGGAGTTCGCGACCGGGCGCGCGCGATCCGGCCATCGGCAGGAGCTGACCGCGCGACTCGAACAGCTTCTCGCGGCGCGCCCGGGGCTCGAGTGGGTCGACGAGCTGCGGCGGATCGGGATCCCGGCCGGCCCGATCCTGAACTACGCGCAGGTGTTCGACGACCCGCAGGTGCGGCATCTCGACATGGTCAAACAGCTCACCCGGCGCGACGGCAGCGCGCTGCCGCTGCTGCGCGGGCCGATCAGCGTCGACGGTGTGGCACCGGGCATCCACAAGGCGCCGCCCGAGCTGGGTGAAGACACCCGGGCGGTGCTCGACCGGCTGGGGCTGACGTCCGAGCAGATCGAGGGGCTGCTGGCCGCCGGCATCGTGACCGAGCCCGCACCATGACGGGGCGGGCGGGCTGATGCCCGAGCTGCGCGTCGACCTGGCGGGCCAGGTGGCCACCCTGACCATCGACAATCCGGGGCGCCGCAACGCGCTGACCGGGGCGATGTGGGATGGGTTCGCGCCGCTGCTGGAGGAGCTGGCGGCCGACGACGAGGTCGCCGCGCTCGTCGTGCGCGGGGCGGGCGACGACTTCTCGGCCGGGGCCGACATCCGCGACCTGGACCAGATCCTGCGCGATCCGGCAGCGGGCGACGGCGGGCACGTGACGGCCGGGGAGCGTGCGCTCGCGGCCTTCCCCAAGCCGACGATCGCCGCGATCGACGGCTACTGCGTGGGAGGCGGGTGGGAGCTCGCCGGCGCCTGCGACATCCGCTTGGCCTCCGATCGGTCGACCTTCGGCGTGACCCCGGCACGGCTGGGCATCCTGTACCCGCTCACCGGCATGACCCGGCTGGTGCAGCTGGCTGGTCCCGCGGCGGCCAAGCACCTCATCTTGAGCGGCGAGTTGGTGGATGCCGACACCGCCGCCCGCTGGGGCATGGTCTCGCGCGTCCTCCCCACGGCCGACTTCTGGTCGGGCATCGCCGCCTTCGTGGAGACCCTGGTCTCGCGCTCCCGGCTCACCCAGCAGGCCAGCAAGGAGCTGATCGACCTGATCGCCGATCGCGATCCGGCGCTTGCCGATCGGGCGGCCTTCTGGGATGCCGAGGTGGCATCCAGCGGCCAGGCGGCGATCGGCGCCGCGGCCTTCCTCGCGAAACAGACTCCTGCATTCACCTGGCGCGGGATACCGTGACATCGTGACGACCCAGGTTTCCGAGCTGTTCGACCCCACCCGCTGGACCGCCGTTGCCGGTTTCGAGCAGCTGGACGACGTGACCTACCACCACGACACCAGTGGCCGGATCGCCCGCGTCGCGTTCAACCGGCCGGAGGTGCGCAACGCGTTCCGCCCGCAGACGGTGGACGAGCTGTACCGCGCGCTCGACGACGCGCGGCAGAACGTGCGCATCGGCGTCGTGCTGATCACCGGCAACGGACCCAGCCCCAAGGACGGCGGCTGGGCGTTCTGCTCGGGAGGCGACCAGCGCATCCGGGGCCGCGATGGCTATCAGTATGACGACGGGAGCGCGGCGACCGGGAGACTGCACATCCTCGAGGTGCAGCGCCTGATCCGCACCATGCCCAAGGTCGTCATCGCCGTGGTGCCCGGCTGGGCAGCCGGCGGCGGCCACTCCCTGCACGTGGTGTGCGATCTCACGATCGCCAGCGCCGAGCATGCGCACTTCAAGCAGACGGATGCCGACGTCGGCTCCTTCGACGGCGGCTACGGCAGTGCACTGCTCGCCCGCCAGGTCGGCCAGAAGTTCGCCCGCGAGATCTTCTTCCTCGGTCAGGAGTACGACGCCCAGCGCGCCTACGACATCGGCGCGATCAACGCGGTCGTCCCGCACGCCGAGCTCGAGGCCACGGCCATGGAGTGGGCCGAGACGATCCTCGGCAAGTCGCCGACCTCGATCCGGATGCTCAAGTTCTCGATGAACGCGGTCGACGACGGGCTGGCAGGCCAGCAGGTGCTGGTGGGCGAGGCCACCCGGCTCGCCTACGGAACCGACGAAGCGGTCGAGGGCCGCGACGCCTTCCTCGAGAAGCGCGCGCCCGACTGGAGCCCGTACCCCTGGCAGTACTGAGCTGTGTCTTGTTCGCCGGTCCCCGCCCGGCGAACCCGCTGCGCGCGACGTACACGCCGCCGCGCTCCGCTGGCGCTGTTACTCGCTGAAGTCGCCGGCGTCGCGTCGGAATCCGGTCAGCAGCGAGTTCAGTTGCTCGATCTGTTGGGCGTCGAAGCCGGTGCGCCGGAAGATCGCGCTGTTGAGCTCGGCGGTCGCCGCCTCCACGCGTTCCCGACCCTCCGGGGTGATCTCGACCAGCGTGGCGCGGCCGTCGGTCGGGTGGGGCACCCGCTTGACGAGGTGGGCCGCCTCGAGCCGGTCGACCGCGTTGGTGACGCTCGTCGGGTGCACCTGCAGGCGCGAGCTGGCGAAGGCCATCGGCAACGATCCGTGCCGCGTGAAGCTCAGCAGCCGCAGCAGTTCGAAGCGGGCGAAGGTGAGATCGAAGGGCTTCAGCACGGCGTCGATCCTGGCCATCAGGATCTGCTGCGTGCGCACGATCGCGGTGACGGCAGCCATGCCGTCTGCGGCATCCGCCCAGCCGTGCTCCTGCCACTGGCGGTGCGCCTCGGCGATCGGGTCGGAGGGCAAGGGGGTGGTCTCGGCCACGCGGCCTCCTTCGGGTCGTCCTGCGCCATCCTGCCACGCGCTCGACGCCGTCACGGGTCCACCGTGCGGGCCACCAGGAAGTGCCATCCGATCCACCACCAGAACAGCAGCAGGGTGATGCGCGCGGCGCGCTCCCCGAGGATGAGGTCGAACAGCTGACCAGTCGGGGCCAGTCCGAGCGCGTTGCGCCGGCCCGTGAGCCACAGCAGGATCCCCGCCGCACCGCACGCTATGAACACCAGCGCGGTGAACCAGGCCATCAGCGGTGCCCTCCCCGGCCGAGGAGGGCGACACCGAGTGCCACCCAGCCGGCGGCGAATAGCGCACGGAACCACAGCTGATCCAGTGCCGGATCGAGCAGGTCGGAGATCGCGGGATGCTGGGCCTTCTGCTCGGGCAGCAACCGGCCGAGCACGAAGGAGGTGAGCTCCCACAGGCAGGTGGCGACCGCCACCGCCGCCCAAAGGATGCCCGTTCGCCGGAGCGTGCCGTCTCGATGGTGGCCGTCACGGACCTCGTCGTCCCGATCAGCATCCGCTCGGGGACGCACGCCTGCCCAACCGCCGACGAGAGCAACGACCCCGACGGCGACCAGGACGATCCCGTCGACGATGCCGTGCCGAGGGGTGAACGCCAGCGCAAGGCAGCTTGCGAAAGCGCCGGCGAGCACCGGCGCCGTGCCCGGTGCTGCGAGGGCGCCGACGTGCGGCACCAGGCCGAGCGCATCGGCCAGCAGAGCGAGCGCCATGAGGGTGAAGACGGCACCATCGACCGGTGCCGCGCGCACGAACTGAACCACCGCGGTGAGGGCAACAATCGCAACCCAGGGCAAGGCCCGGGCAATGGCCCGCGGCGCGCGAGCCGCTCGCGTTTGGGGACTGGTCGGTCGGCTCTCCGAGCGCTCGTCGCTCACCCATCGAGGCTACGCCCGGCGGGAGCGTCCCCGCAGAGGGGAGGATGGGGTGGTGATCTCCACCGCCCTCGCTCGAGAACTCCGGACCGCCGGTCTGGTCTGGACCCCGGTGTCCGGTGATGCTTTCCAGATCGCGCTCGGCGGCGACCTCGGCGGTGATTCGGGCGGCGATCAGAACGACGACTTCGAGGGCGATGTCTTCACCGTCAGCGACATGACGATCGAGGCGCACCGCTATCCGACCGGGACGGTGCTCGGCTTCAACGGGACGACCGAGTGGGCGCTCGATTCGGTCGCGCTCGAGGACGCGCTGTGGCTTCCCCGTGAGGATCAGCTGCGCGAGGCCCTGCGCGGAACGTTCCGCTCCCTCACTCGCACCACCGCCGACGGTGGCGGAGTCGTCTACACCGTGATCGCGACCATCGATGACGCCGAGGCCGCCTTCTCGAGCGACGACCCCTCAGAGGCCTACGGCCTCGCCGTGCTGGCGCTCATTCGGTCGGTGCGGGCGGAGTAGCCGCGGCACGCGCCATCCGCCGCCGGACCAGGCGCACGATGAGCAGTGTCACCACCGTCGCCACGCCCATGAAGAGCAGCCACGGCAGCAGAACCCCGATCACGACGAGCGCTCCGGCCCAGAAGGCGACGAAGGAGTGCCACCCGGCACCGAGGCCCGACCAGAAATCGGCGGGCTTGACCGGGGGAGCGGCCGCATCCGATCGGAGGTCCAGGGTGATGGTCGACATGCTGATCTGGTCAGTGAGCCCGCGCTGTTGCGCTTCGAGGCTCTCGAGCTCGCCCTGGCGGTCGCTGATGGCCGTCTCGATGGCGATCAGGTTGGTGGTGTCGGTCGCCTTCGCCTCCAGCTCCAGCAGGCGAGCGATCGAGGTGCGCAGAGCGTCGATGCGCGCGCCGAGGTCCTGGGTCTCGGTGGTGACGTCCGTGGCGTTGATCGAGACCTGGTCGGCGCGGCCGAGCTTCTTGAGCGCGTCGAGGGTCGGGGTGAGCTTGGCCGCCGGGATCCTCAGCACGAGGGTCGCGCTGCCCTGATCCCGGTCGGTCGCCGCGTTCTCGGTACGGCCGTCCACGCGTCCCCCCGCGGCTTCGACGATCGAGACGGCCTCGTCGGCCGCGGCGAGAGGCTTCTCGGCGGTCACCGTCATGGTGCCGGTCACGACTACCGAGCGGTCCGCCGTCGACGCCTTGCCGGAGTCCGATTTCGACCCCGTCGCGGGGTCGGGCGCGACGGCGTCCTGCTGAGAGGAGCCGCCCCCTGCCGAGATGTTGTGCGACGAGGTCGAGCCGCCACCGGCCGCCGAGCAACCGGCGAGCGACAGGGATGCGATCAGCAGTGCGGTGCCGATCATGAAAGAGCGCGCGACGCGTGTCATGGTCACGAGGGTAGAGAGATCGGTCCGGCGGCACATCCCAACGTTCATCACGATTCGATCGTCACCGGTCACGATTCGGCCACGGCGGTGGCGGCTCGTCGCGACCTGAGGGCTGCCTGACAGCTCGGGGGCGCCGCCACCCTGCCGGGTTAGCGTCGGAGGCAACGAAGGGAGCAGCACATGGGACTCATGGATGACGCCAAAGACGTTGCAGAAGAGGCCGGCCACAAGATGGGCGAGGCCGCGCACGACACCAAGGAGCGCCTCGAGGACAAGGCGGACCAGATGAAGGCAGACGCCGATGTCCGGTCGGCGGAGGCCAATCGCGACGCCGTCGAGAAGAAGAACGAGATGAAGGAACAGCTGCGCGACAGCTGACCGTCACCGGCTAGCCTGAACGGCATGGGGCGACTGCGCGGATTCTTCCGGCGGCCGCCCCTTCTGCATGTCGCGGTCGACACCGGCACCGGCCCCGCCGTCGTGATGATCCACGGCATCGCCTCGTCGTCGGTGACGTTCGAGAACGTCGTGCCGCTGATCGAGGGCTCGCACCGGGTGATCGCCATCGACCTGCTCGGCTTCGGCGGCTCCCCGGCTCCCGACGATGCCCGCTACACGATCGAGGAGCACGTCGCTTCGCTGTCGCGCACGATCCGCGCGCTGCGCTTGCGCGATCCGTTCGTCCTGGTCGGCCACTCGATGGGAAGCCTGATCGCTGCGCGGTATGCAGCGACGCGTCACGCGCGACTGCGCCGTCTCGTGCTGGTGAGCCCGCCGATCTATCTGGCGCCCGACGCCATCGGCGATCGTCGCGATCGCACCGCGATGGAGCTGTACCTGCGCCTCTACGAGTACCTGCGCACCAACAAGGACTTCACGATCCGCGCCGCGGCGGGCCTGGCCAGGCTCTCGCCGATCAAGAACCTGCTGGTCGTCTCGGAAGCCAACTGGCACGCCTTCGTGCTCTCGCTGCAGAACTCGATCGAATCGCAGACCTCGGTGAGCGACCTGGCGTCCGTTCGCGCACCGGTCGAGGTCGTCTACGGGTCGCTGGACCCGTTCCTGGCTCCGTCGGGGATGCGGATCATCGAGCGGCTGCGGGGCGTCACGGTTCACCGTGTCGACGGGGTCGACCACGTGATCCGGCCGAGGATGGCGCGGGTCGTCGCCACCGCGATCGGCTGAGCGCGCAGCAGTCGGTCTCGCTCGCGGCCTAGGCTCGATGGCGTGGAACAGCGCACTCTCGGCCGCACAGGCCGCACCGTCTCGGTCATCGGCCTCGGCACCTGGCAACTCGGGGCCGACTGGGGAGATGTCACCGAAGGCCAAGCCCGTGACGTGCTCGACGCGTCTCTGCGCGCCGGCGTGACCTTCTTCGACACCGCCGATGTGTACGGCGACGGCCGGAGCGAGAGCATCATCGGCGGCTGGCGGGCGGGGCTCTCGGATGCCGACCGCGACGCGATCACCATCGCGACGAAGATGGGCCGCCGAGCCGAGCTGCTGCCCGAGAACTACACGGCCGCGAACTTCCGGGCCTGGACCGACCGCTCTCGGAGCAACCTCGGCATGGACACCCTCGACCTGGTCCAACTGCACTGCCCGCCGGAGGCCGTGTACCACCTCGACGCGAGCTACGACGCGCTCGACGCCCTGGTCGAGTCCGGCGCGATCGCGGCATACGGGGTCAGCGTCGAGACGACCGAGCAGGCGTTGACGGCGATCGCCCGCCCGCACGTGGCGACGGTGCAGATCATCCTCAACGCGTTCCGGTTGAAGCCGCTCGACGAGGTGCTCCCGGCCGCCCGGGATGCCGGGGTCGGCATCATCGCGCGGGTGCCCTTGGCGAGCGGACTCCTCACCGGCCGCTACGGCCACGACACCGCCTTCGCGGCGAACGACCACCGCACGTACAACCGCCACGGTGAATCCTTCGATCAGGGCGAGACCTTCTCGGGGGTCGACTTCGACGAGGGCGTCGATGCGGCCGCGGAGTTCTCGGCGCTCGCGGCCGGCGCCGGTCTGACCGCGCCCCAGGCGGCGCTGGCCTGGGTGGCGCAGCTGCCCGGCGTCAGCACCGTCATCCCGGGGGCCCGCAGTTCGCAGCAGGCCGAGGCGAACGCGGCCGCCGGCTCGATCGCCCCGCTCGGCGACGCGTTCACCGCGGCGGTCCGTGAGCTCTACGACCGACGATTCCGTGAGGCGAGCCACGCCAGGTGGTGACGCAACGGCGGCCGCGCGTGATGGCGCGGAATACGCCGGAGTCCTCTCCTGTTGGCCGAGATAAGTGACGCGTCAACAATTGAGGAGCACTGATCGCATGACCACCCGTCTCATGATCGTCGTGGGCAGCGTGCGGCCCGGCCGGATCGGCCTGCCCATCGCGAACTGGGTGCGCGAGCGCGCCGAGGCGCACGGCGGCTTCGAGATCGACTTCGTCGACTTGGCCGAGCTGAACCTGCCCTTCATGGACGAGCCGGACCACCCGCGGCTTCGGAAGTACACGAAGTCGCACACCATCGCCTGGAGCGAGCGGGTCGCGGCAGCCGACGCCTTCGTCTTCGTCACGCCCGAGTACAACCACAGCTTCTCGCCCGCGCTGAAGAACGCCTTCGACTTCCTCAACAACGAGTGGTGGCGCAAGCCCGTCGGCTACGTCAGCTACGGCGGTGTCTCGGGCGGCACTCGCGGCGTCGTCGCACTCGATCAGGTCGTCACCCCGCTCATGATGAAGATCGGTGCGAACGTGGAGATCAACTTCGCCGGTGCGCAGGTGGCACACGGCGTCTTCACCCCCAACGAGAAGCAAGCGGCGCTCATCGAGAAGGAGTTGAACGAGCTCATCGAGCTCTCTGACGTCCTGAAGCCGTCGCGGGTGAAGGGCTAACTGCACTCAGGGTCCCGACCCGCTTCGCCCGAGTCAGCTGGGCTGGGCGGGCACCGGTTCGGTGTCGGCCTGCGGACTGGCGTCGCGCCCGCGCAGGTCAGGCAGCGTGCGGTGGAAGATCACCGGCACGAGCGTTCCCACCACCGCGAACAGGACGGCGACGATGAAACCGCCCAAGCCGGGGCTGCCCGCGTGCCTGCCCGATACGAAGTCGATGAGGAAGCCGGCGACCGCGGATCCGGCGGCGGCTCCGATCAGCTGACCGGTGCCGACCCAGCCGTACGCCTCCGCCGTGTCACTGAACCGGACGCTCGACGACACGACCGCGAACATGACGGCCAGCGCCGGGGCGATGCACAGACCGGCGACCAGGAGCGACCCGCTCAGCGTCCAGAATCCGGCAGGAGTGCCCGCCCAGACGAGGATGGCCACGACGCCGAGCACCGAGCCCACCAGGACGACCGTCATGCGGCGCGCAAGAGCCCACGGGCTGATCGGCAGGTGACCGAGCAGGAGGCCGCCGAGCAGAGACGCCACCGCCCAGATCGCGAGCACGACGCCCGAGGTCGAGTTGCCCTGGCCGAAGGTCGCGACCACACCGGCCTCGGTCGCGGCGCAGGTGCCCACCAGCAGGAAGCCGACCAGGGTGGTGAGCAGCACCGGTCCGCGGGTGAGGACGCTCCCGAGCTTGCGGCGGCTGCGCGGGATGCGCACTCGGCCCACCTCGGGCGAGAGCAGGAACCAGAGGCCGCCTCCGACCAGGAAGACGACGGACACCAGGATGCCGACGGTCGTCGAGATCTGGGTGGCGACGAAGGTCACCACGACCGGACCGGCGATCCAGATGATCTCTTGCGCCGAGGCGTCGAGCGAGAACAGCGGGGTGAGCTGCCGCGAGTTGACCATCTTGGGGTAGATGGTGCGGACGGCCGGCTGCACCGGCGGGTAGCTGAGACCCGCGATCAAGCCGGCGATCATGTAGCCGACCAGCGGCAGAGGCGCCAGCGCCACCGTGAGCAGCGACACGGTGCAGACGGAGGTGGTGAGCAGCAGCACCGGCCGCATGCCCCACTGCCCCATCCAGCGGCTGGTGAGGGGCCCCGAGACGGCCTGCCCGACGCTGGTCGCGGCGAGCACGAGACCGGCCGCGCCGTACGAGCCGAAGATGTGCTGCATGTGCAGCAGGAATCCCAGCGAGAGCATCCCGCCCGGGAACCGAGCGGTGAGCTGCGCGGCGATGATCCGGGCCACCCCGGGGGTGCGCAGGAGGCTCAGGTAGACGTTCACAACCTGTCCACTCTAGTGCTGCCGAACCGGCTCCGACGGGTGTCGGAGGGGCTCCGTAGGGTGTGGAATCTGTGGACAAGTCCGCGAACTTATCCACATTCTGTGGACGACACGCCCACTACATGTAGTGGTTGCCACTCGGTCGGTGCCCCGATATATAGTGGTGAAACTTCCCGGCCGGGGGATGGGACATCGGTCGTCGAGCGTTGTATTTTGCGGGTGATTTTGCGTGCCGTGCGGCACAGGAGGAGTGGGAAATGACCATCACGGTCGTGAAGCGCAACGGTGAGCGCGAGCCGTACGACGCGAACAAGATCAACATCGCGATCGAGCATGCGAGCCAGGGTCTCGACGAGAACATCACCTGGGTCACGCAGATCGCCAGCGAGCTGGAGCTCACCCTCTTCGACGGCATCACGACCCAGCAGCTCGACGAGGCCGTCATCCAGGTCGCGCTCCAGAACGTCAAAGACGACCCGCAGTTCGACACCGTCGCGGCCCGCCTCCTGCTGAAGACCATCTACAAGGGCGTGCTCGGCGACTACACCACGGCCGACGAGCTCAAGGCGCTGCACGTCGCGCACTTCCGGGAGCGGATCGAGCGCGGTGTCGCCGAGACCCTGTTCGACCCGCGTTTCACCCAGCTCTTCGACCTCGAGCGTCTCGCCGGCGCGCTCGAGCCCGCGCGCGACGAGCTGCTCAAGTACATCTCGGTGGTCACGCTCAACAACCGCTACGGCATCAAGGCCCGCAACGGCGAGCCGCTCGAGGTGCCGCAGTACTTCTGGATGCGCATCGCCATGGGCCTCGCCCTCAACGAGGCAGACCCGACGACCGTCGCGCTCGGCTTCTACGACAAGATGTCGAAGCTCGAGTACATCGCGGCCGGATCCACGCTGGTCAATGCGGGCACCGCGTACCCGCAGCTGAGCAACTGCTTCGTCATGGAGATGCAGGACGACATCGAGAACATCGCCAAGAGCGTCCGCGACGTCATGTGGCTCACCAAGGGCACGGGCGGCATCGGCCTCTCGGTGACCAAGCTGCGCGCGCAGGGCTCGCCCATCCGCTCCAACAACACGACGAGCACCGGTCCGATCCCGTTCATGCACACCATCGACTCGGTGCTGCGCGCGGTCAGCCGCGGCGGCAAGAAGTTCGGCGCCCTCTGCTTCTACATGGAGAACTGGCACATGGACTTCCCGGAGTTCCTCGAGCTGCGCAACAACTCGGGCGACCCCTACCGCCGCACCCGCACCGCCAACACCGCGGTCTGGATCAGCGACGAGTTCATGAAGCGGGTGCAGAACGACGACGACTGGTACCTGTTCGACCCGCTCGAGGTCGGCGACCTGAACGAGCTGTACGGCAAGGCCTTCTCGGAGCGCTACGCGTTCTACGCGGCCGAGGCCGAGGCCGGACGCATCCACATGTTCAAGAAGATCGGCGCGCGCGCGCAGTTCAAAGACATCCTGATGTCGCTCCAGACCACCAGCCACCCGTGGCTGACCTGGAAGGACACCATCAACAACCGCGCCCTCAACAACAACACAGGCACGATCCACCTGAGCAACCTCTGCACCGAGATCTGCCTCCCGCAAGACGAAGAGAACATCTCGGTCTGCAACCTCGCCTCGATCAACCTGTCGACGCACCTGGCCGTCGACGCCAACGGCACGCTCGGCTTCGACTGGGCGCGCATCGACGAGAGCGCCCGCAGCGCGGTGCGCCAGCTCGACAATCTGATCGACATCACGGTGTCGTCGGTGCCCGAGGCCGACCATGCGAACCTCACCAACCGCGCCATCGGGCTCGGCGTGATGGGCTTCACGGATGTCGTGGAGCGCCTCGGCCTCAGCTACGAGAGCGACGAGGCGGCGGCCCTGATCGACGAGATCATGGAGCACGTCTCGTACGCCGCGATCGACGAGTCGGCCGACCTGGCCCGCGAGCGCGGCTCGTACGACAACTTCCCCGGTAGCCGCTGGTCGCAGGGCCTGGTGCCCTTCGACTCCATCGCGCTCACCGAGGCCGACCGCGGCACGCCGATCAAGGTCGACCGCACGACGCGCCTCGACTGGGACGCGCTGCGCGCGAAGGTGAAGGGCGGCATGCGCAATGCGACGCTCATGGCGATCGCGCCGACGGCATCCATCGGTCTCGTCGCCGGCACCACGCCCGGTCTCGACCCGCAGTTCTCGCAGATCTTCAGCCGTGCCACCAGCAACGGCAAGTTCCTCGAGGTGAACCGCAACCTGGTGAACGACCTGCAGAAGCTCGGGATCTGGGGCGACGTGAAGGAGTCGATCTTGCGGTCGCAGGGCGACATCCAGAACATCGACGCGATCCCGGAGTCGATCAAGACGATCTACAAGACGAGCTTCCAGCTGTCGCCGTACTCGTTCCTCGAGGTCGCGGCCCGCGCTCAGAAGTGGATCGACCAGTCGATCAGCCGCAACATGTACCTCGAGACCCGCGACCTCGGCGACATGATGGACATCTACTACGCGGCGTGGGAGCGGGGCGTGAAGACGACCTACTACCTGCACATGAAGCCGCGCCACACCGCCGAGCAGTCGACGGTGAAGGTCAACAAGGCGGAAGAGATCGTGGCGGCCGCCCCGGCGGCCACCGACACCGCGGCTGCGGCCGCGCCGGCTCGTCGTGGATTCGGAGGGCTCGGCAAATGAGCACCGTCAACGTCGATCAGATCAACGGCTATGAGGTCCCGATGGACCCCATGGACGACCTTCAATGCGAGAGCTGCCAGTGACCATGGGCATTCTCGGAACCGGCCTGCAAGACGGCCTGCTGCTCAAGCCCATCAAGTACCAGTGGGCCATGGACCTCTACGACCAGGCGGTGGCGAACACCTGGTTCCCCAACGAGATCCAGCTCGGTGAGGACATCGCCGATTTCAAGAAGATGACCGATGAGGAGCGTCACGCGGTCACCTTCCTGATGAGCTACTTCAACCCGAACGAACTGCTGGTCAACAAGGCACTCGCGTTCGGCGTCTATCCCTACGTCAGCGCGGCGGAGTGCAGCCTGTACCTCGCCAAGCAGATGTGGGAGGAGGCGAATCACTGCATGAGCTTCGAGTACGTGCTCGAGACCTTCCCGATCGACCGCAACGAGGCGTACAACGCGCACGTCGACGTCCCCTCGATGGCGCGCAAGGAGGAGTTCGAGTTGAAGTACATCCGTCGCATGACGGAGCAGACGCTCGACATCTCGACGGTCGAGGGCAAGAAGGACTTCGTGCGCAACCTGGTCGCATACAACGTGATCCTCGAGGGCGTCTGGTTCTACTCGGGCTTCATGGTGGCGCTGTCGTTCCGGCAGCGGAACCTGCTGCGCAACTTCGGCTCGCTGATGGACTGGGTGGTGCGCGACGAGAGCCTGCACCTGAAGTTCGGCATCAACCTCATCCTGACCGTGCTCGAAGAGAACCCCGAGCTGCAGACGGAGGAGTTCGCCGCCGAGATCAAGAAGATGATCACGGATGCGGTGGAGATGGAGGAGCAGTACAACCACGACCTGCTGCCCGGAGGCATCCTGGGCCTGAACGCGAACTACATCAACCAGTACGTCAAGTACCTGGCCGACCGCCGACTCGAGGAGCTCGGCTTCGACCCCGAGTACAAGGTGACGAACCCGGCCAAGTGGATGGCGACGGCCAACGACACCCTGCAGCTGGTCAACTTCTTCGAGTCGACGAACACCTCCTACGAGTCGAACGCCTCGGCGTCGTCGGGGAAGAAGTAGACCCGGTCGCCCGCACCTTCGCTATCGTGCCGCGATGCACGAGTTCGAACTGCTGGCGGATCCGACGCGTCGGCGCATCGTCGAACTGTTGGCTCATCAAGAGCTCTCGGTCACTGTGATCGCGGTGCGGCACTGTGGGTGATCTGGGAGAACCGCGTGGGTTGGCCGTACCCGGTTTTGGTCGATCCACCCGCGCGCTTGCATCGCGCCGGACGGAGCAGCCTTCGCGGACGCACCCGAGCCGACATCGAACCGCAGGCAGGGGAAGCCGACTGGTGGCGGTTCATGTCGGACTGAGTGGGGACTGTCTCGGGAAAGCATGAACACCGCCTCAATCTGAGGCGCCGCTCATGCTTTCGGGAGGTGGGTGCCGGTTGCCGGGGCGGTCAGTGCAGGAGCGTGCCGCACGTCAACCGGCGAGCAGCGCCTTCATCTGGTTCGCGATGAGCAGCGTCGCGCGTCTCGGAGCAAGCCGTGAGAGGCGGTCCATCAGCCGGGAGTCGCTGCCGATGCGCGAGCGGTAGGTGCCCTTCTCGAGGGCGTCGATGATCTCGCGGCCCGCTTCGGCGACGCTCGTGGTCTTCGGGGCCTTGGCGGCCATCGCCTCCGCTGCCGCGGGCATCGCGACGCCCGAGTTCTGCGTGATGTTGGTCGCGACGCCGCCCGGGAACACGATGGTCACCGCGACGTTCGTCTCGTGCAGCTCGGCGAAGAGCGCCTCGGTGAAGAGCTTGACCGCCGCCTTGCTCGCGCCGTAGACGGCCTGGCCGGGAACCGGCAAGAACCCGCCCATGCTCGACACGTTCAGCACGGCCGCCGCCGGGCGGGCGAGCAGCGCGGGCAGGAACGCCTTGGTCATGTTCACGACACCCCAGAAGTTCACGTTCATCACGCGCTCCATCACGTCGAAGTCGAGATCCTGGATCTTGACGAACGGCTGGATGATGCCGGCCACGTTGAGCAGGCCGTCCACCCTGCCGTGGGCGGCGACCACTGCGGCGGGCAGGGCGAGCACTGCCTTCCGATCGGCGACGTTCAACTGGTGCAGCGTGAGCCGGCCATCCGCGGCGGAGGCGAGCGACGCGGTCTCGTCGAGGCGAGCCTGGTCGAGGTCCACCGCGGCGACGCGCGCGCCGCGCTTCAGGAGGTCGAGCACCACTTCACGGCCCATGCCGTTGCCGCCGCCGGTGACGACGAAGACGTTGTCGGAGATCTGCATGGTGTTCCACTTCCTGTCGGGTTCGCCCAAAGGGGGCACCCTCAGTCTCGGAGCCCGGCTCGCCGACGCCCAGGGCCCAAGGTCCCGCCGCAGCGCACCAGTGCCGCGGGACAGGCCTCAGCGGCGTCGGCGCCCCCGCGCCGGCGCCCGCTGCCCGCCGGGTCAGTGCCGCGGCGATCCACGGCGGAGGCGAGACGCGGCCAGGACGGATCCCAGCAGCACCGCCCCGAGCGCGAGAGGCGCGACCGTCGTGGTGGTGGTTCCGGTCGCGGCGAGGACAGCCCCGACCAGGATCTGGTAGCTCGCGGATGCCGCGGGCCCGATGCCGTTGTCAGCGGTCACGGTCACCGAGAAGGTGCCGGCCCGCGTCGGTGTTCCGGTGATCAGGCCGGTGGCGGAGTCGAGGCTCAAGCCTGGCGGCAGCGCCCCGCCGGTGATCTGGAAGCTGGTGATGCCGCTGCCGGTCGCCGAGAGAGCGAACGAGTACGGGGTGTCGAGCGGAGCGGCCGGCGGGGTGCCCGAGGTGATCGTCGGGCTGGAGTTCACCGTTCCGGCGGATGCACACCCGGTCGGCAGGTTCACGGTGGTGTCGTCGAGGGTGACCGCCCCGGTGCGGGCGAGGAGTCGTCCGTTGACGGTCGTGCTCGTGCCGCTGGAGATCGAGGCGAGCGCCATGACCGTGCCGTACAAGGTCGACGACGTGCCCAGTGTCGCCGACGAGCCCACCTTCCAGAACACGTTGCAGCCGCTCGCGCCGCCGCTCATCACGATGGTGCTGCCGGATGAGGTGATCAACGAGCTCGCCGCTTGGAACACCCAGACCGAGGTGGCCGACCCGGTCAACTGCAGGGTTCCCGAGAGGGTGAGAGCGCCGCCGGAGTAGACGCCCGGTGCCAGGTTCAATCCGACCAGATCGGTCAGGCCGGTGCTGGTCGGCGAAAGCGAGGCGGCGACGTCGTAGGCGGTGGTCGTGTCGGCCTGGGCCTGAGCCGCGACCAAGTCGGCGTGGAGCGTTCCCCCGAGCGTTCCGGGCGGAAAGCCGGTGATCGAGGTGTCGGGGCTGACCCCGAGGTCACCGGCGATCGAACTGGGGCCGGTGTTGGTGACCTCGCTCGCGCCGAGCACACCGAAGGCCGCCGCGGTGCCCAGTCCGACGGGACCGTCGATGCTGGTCACGGCGGATGCCGAGTTCGGGGTGCCGAGCACGAGGCCCAGCCCGAGCACCGCGGCGACGCCGCCGAGTGCGAGCCGAGAACTTCCGGTGTGCGGGTGCGAAGCCAGCGATGCGGGGGTCATGGTGAACCACTCTCGTCCGAGGTGGTGTGCTGCGACCGTGCCGACGTGCTTCGCCTGCCCCCGCTTCGAGTTATATACCCGGTAGACAGTCTCGTCTACCCTGCCAGAGCAACTCTCAGGAAGGCGATCGCTCGCCGGCGCCTCAGCTGAGCGCCCTGCGGATCCGGGCGACGGAGACGGTCCCCGCCGCGCCGAGCTGCTGGGCGAAGAGCGACAGACGCAGCTCTTCGAGCATCCACCGCACCGTGACGAGCTTCGGGGACGTCGTCGCCTTGAGCGGCAGCGTGCCGCCCGCGTCGCGATACAGGGCCGTGGCCTGCTCGACCTCGGTCTGCCAGACCCGGTCGCGTCCCGGGTTGTCGGCGAGCTTGTCGACCCGGTGCACGATGCCGGCGAGGTAGACCGGCACGCGCCGCAGTTGGGCGACTCCGGTGATCCGCAAGAAGCCCGGATGCACCAGCGCGTCGAGCTGCGACCGTGCGTCCGCGAGCGCGGCCATCAGGCTGAGGCTCGCGGCTGACGCGATCGCGCGGTCGGCCTCGCGCGCGACGCCGAGGACTCGGGCGGTCAGGGCCACGGTGGCGAACAGTCCGTCGACGAGTGCGCCGTTGATGTCGGCGCGAAGGGCCTCGAATGCCGCGCGCGTGAACGGGGCGCGCGACGCGGCGGGAGCGGCATCCACGAGGCTGTCGATGGTGGCCAGCAACGCGTCGTCGAACAGGCCGGCCGTCGTGGGATACGGGCTGGTGGCCAGCTGCAGCTTCTCGGTGGCGATGAGGTGCTCCTGCACGTACCCGAGTGGACTCGGCACGGTGAGGGCGATGAGGCGACGGACGCCGCGGCCGTGCTCGCGCTGCTGCTCGGCCTCCGTTCCGAACACGCGGATCGCGACCGAGGCGCCCTCGTCGACCAGGGCGGGGTAGCCGATGACCGTGCCGCCGGCGATGCGGGTCTCGAGTCGCGTCGGAAGCGCATCGAAGTCCCAGCTGGTCAGGCCGGCGCGCTCCAGCTCGCTCGTGGGAGCGGCGGCCACGGTCGCCTTCGCCACGCTGCGGCGCGAGCGCTCTGCCAGGGAGTGCTGCAGCGCGGTCAGGCTGCGCGAGCTCGCGACCCGTCGGCCGCGCTCGTCGACGGCCGTGAAGTTCATGCGCAGATGCGACGCGAGTCGCGCCTCGTCGAAGTCGCCCGCTGTGATGACGGTGTGCGTCAGAGCCCGGATGCGACCGGCGAGGAACTCCGCGAGAGGCGCAGAGTCGTCCGCCTGATCGAGCAGCCGCCGAGCCCAGTCCGCGACCGGCACGACATTGCGCCGGATCGTCTTGGGCAAGGTCTTCAGCAGGGCGGCGACGAGCTCCTCCCGCAGCCCGGGAACAAGCCAGTCGAAGCCGCGGTTCTCGAGACGCGCGAGCAGCGGGAGCGGGATCTCGACGGTGACCCCGTCGTCGTCGGCGCCGGGCTCGAAACGGTAGCGCAGCGGCATCCGCTGCTCGCCCTGCACCCACTCGCCCGGGAAGGCGTCGGTGTCGAGTTCTTCCTCCGGCTCGTCCTCCACGAGCTCGCCGCGGGTCATCGTCAGCAGCTCGGGCGTCTGGACGCGAGCCTTCTTCCACCAGGCCTCGAAGCGCCGGACATCGGTGACGTCGACAGGGACGCGCCGATCGTAGAAGTCGACGACCGTCTCGTCGTCGACCAGGATGTCGCGGCGCCGGGTGCGCTCCTCGAGTTCGCTCAGCTCGTCGCGCAGCTCCTGGTTCGCGCGCGCGAAGTCGTACAGGCCATTGCGCTCGATCGAGTACGGCCAGTCGCCGTCGACCATCGCGTGCCGGATGAAGAGCTCGCGAGCCTGCGGCGCATCGATGCGCGCCAGTTGGATGCGCCGCTTCGGCACGATCGGAACCCCGTAGAGCGTCACCTTCTCGTCGGCGACGGCCGAACCCTGCCGTTTCTCCCAGCGCGGCTCGCCGTAACTGCGCTTCACGAGGTCGCCGGCGAGCTGCTCCGCCCATGCCGGATCGATGGCGGCCACCGTGCGCGCGAACAGCCGACTGGTCTCCACCAGTTCGGCAGCCATCACCGCGGGCGGCCCCTTGCGGGCCAGGCTCGAGCCGGGGAAGATCGCGAACCGCTGGTTGCGGGCGCCGAGGTACTCGGTGACGCGGCGATCCTTCGGTGCCTGCTTGACGCGTTCGTCGCGCAGCCCGATGCGGCTGAGCAGACCGCCCAGCAGCGACTTGTGGATGCCGTCGCTGTCGACCTTCGCCTCGCCCGGCTTGATCCCCAGCTGCGAACCCGCTCGGACGAGTTGGCGATACAGGTCCTGCCACTCGCGGATCCGCAGGTAGTTCAAGAACTCGCTCTTGCAGAGCCGCCGGAACGCGCTGCTCGACAGCGCCCTCTGCTGCTCCTCGAGGTGGTTCCACAGCTTGAGCAGGCCGAGGAAGTCGCTGGTCGGATCGGCGAAGCGGGCGTGCAGCTGGTCCGCCTGCGCGCGCTTCTCGAGCGGGCGTTCCCGCACATCCTGGATCGACAGCCCGGCGACGATCGCGGCCACCTCGCGCACGACGCCGTGGCGCTTGGCCTCGACCAGCATCCGTCCGAAACGCGGGTCGACCGGAAGGGCCGCCAGGTCGCGTCCGACCTTGGTGATCCGGGTGTGGCCGGTGGTGCGGTCGCGCGAGATCGCGTTGAGCTCGAGCAGCAGGTCCATGCCGTCCTGGATGCCGCGCGAATCCGGCGGCTGCAGAAAGGGGAACGCCGCGATGTCGCCGAGCCCGATCGAGATCATCTGCAGGATGACGGCCGCCAGGTTCGTGCGCAGGATCTCGGGGTCGGTGAAGGCCGGCCGCTTCTCGAAGTCCTCCTCCGAGTACAACCGGATCGCGATCCCATCGCTCGTGCGCCCGGCCCGCCCCGAGCGCTGGTTCGCGCTCGCCTGGCTGATCGCCTCGATCGGCAGTCGCTGCACCTTGGCCCGCGTGCTGTACCGCGAGATGCGAGCGGTGCCGGCGTCGATCACGTATTTGATGCCCGGCACGGTCAGCGAGGTCTCGGCGACGTTGGTCGCCAGCACCACGCGGCGGCGGATGCCCGGGGCCCGCTTCGTGTCGAACACCCGGTGCTGGTCGGCGGCGCTCAGTCGCCCGTAGAGTGGCACGACCTCGGTGCCGGTCGCGGGGCCGAAGCGCCCGCGGACGGCGTCTTCGGCATCCCGGATCTCGTTCTCACCGCTGAGGAACACCAGCACGTCACCCGGCGCCTCGCGCCCGAGCTCGTCGAGGGCCGCGACGATGCCGTCGAGGTAGTCGCGGTCGTCGGATGCCTCACCCTCCTCGTCTTCCGAGACCTCGGCCACCAGTGGCCGATACCGGATCTCGACCGGGTAGGTGCGCCCGCTCACCTCGATGATCGGCGCGGGCTCGCCCGAGGCATCCGCGAAGTGGCGCGCGAAGCTCTCCGGATCGATGGTCGCGCTGGTGACGATCAGCTTGAGGTCGGGCCGGCGCGGGAGCAGCTGCTTGAGGTAGCCGAGCAGGAAGTCGATGGTGAGGCTGCGCTCGTGGGCCTCGTCGAGGATGATCGTGTCGTAGCGCCGCAACTCGGGATCGCGGTTCAGCTCGGCGAGCAGCACCCCGTCGGTCATCAGCTTCACGCGGGTGTCGTGTGAGCTGCGGTCGTCGAACCGCACCTGATAGCCGACGACCGTGCCGAGCTCGACGTGCAGCTCCTCCGAGATGCGCTCGGCGATGCTGCGGGCCGCGATGCGTCGCGGCTGGGTGTGGCCGATGCGCTCCCGCCCGAGCTCGAGGCAGATCTTGGGCAACTGCGTGGTCTTGCCCGAGCCGGTCGCGCCGGCCACGATGACCACCTGGTTCGACGCGATGGCGCGCGCGAGCTCGTCCCGCGCCGCGCTGACCGGCAGCTCGGGCGGGTACGAGATCGTGAACGGGAGGGCCTCTGACATGAGCCCTCCAGGATATGAGGTGATCGAGGGGCGCGCAGCGCGTCTCGAGCTCGGAGGGGGTCAGCGCATGCCGACCAGGTCCCCTTCGAGCCGGCGATAGCTCGCCTCCATGCCGTCGGTCATCCCGGTCGCCAGGACCATGTCGCGCTGCGCCATGTCCGGATAGGTGATGAGGAGCGTCATCAACGTCACCCCGTCGACCTCGTCGAAGCTGAGGTCGTTGGTGTTCGGCGGGAACGGCGCGCCCGTCATCCGCTCGGTCGTGACGATGCGGCGCTCGGGCTCGATCACCAGGTTCTCACCCTCGAAGCCGAACGCTTCGCCTGGTGTATCGCCGACCGGCGTCCAGGCGTTGCGATAGGAACCGCCGACGACGAAATCGTTCTCGCACACCGACATCTCCCAGCCATCGGGCCCGAGCAACCAGCGCTTCATGAGCTCGGGCTCGGTGTGAGCGCGCCACAGCAGATGACGCGGCGCCTCGAAGGCCCGGGTGATGCGCACGTGGGTGTCGTCGATGATCTCGGTCTGCGTTCCCTTGCCGAGCGCGTACTCCCTCAGGTCGGCGAGCACGGTATCGAGCTGGCCGATCGCCTGCCGCATCCCCTCGACCTGACCCATGGCGAGCACCTGCTCGAGCGCCTCGGTCGTGTCGAAGATGGACAGCGCGGTGAAGCGCGATCCGGATGCCGTGCTCTCGAAGATGAGCTCCATGTGCCCGGTCGGGACGGAGGGATCGATGTTGCCGTCCGCGTCGGCGAACGAGTCGCGCACGATGATCCGGTTCGGGTGCTCGACGGCCGTGAAATCCCACCGGCCGTAGAAGCGCGCGCCTTCGGGGCTGGTCATCCAGTAGTGCGCGACGCCGCCGGGCTTCAGGTCGTAGCTCTCGAAGGTCGCCGGGTAGCCCGGAGGGCCCCAGAATCGCTCCAACTGCCGGGGATCGGCAAAGGCCGACCAGAGGCGCTCGACGGGCACGGGAAAGTCTCCGACGAGCGTCATCGTGAGGGCTTCCGGATCGGTGGTGACAGAGGTCACGGGCATGGTGCGGCTCCTTCTTCTTCTGGATTGGCTTCTTATTCCGGTTCGGCGAGCAGGGCGTCGAGTCGGTCGACGCGGCCGCGCCACAGCGCGGCGTAGGCGTCGAGCAGCTTCTGCGCTCGCGCGATGGTCGCGGGGTCGGCGCGCACGAGCCGCTCGCGCCCGCGGTTCTGCTTGGTCACGAGTCCGGCTCCTTCCAGTACGGCGACGTGCTTCTGGACCGCGGCGAACGACATCGCGTACGCTGCGGCGAGCCCGCTCACCGAGGTGTCGCCGACGAGGGTGCGGCGCAGGATGTCTCGCCGGGTCGCATCCGCCAGGGCATGGAAGATGCGATCGACGTCCGCGTCGGTGAGTTCGTCGACGATCTCGCTATCTACAACCATTTGGTTGTATGTTACGACACCCAGGCGCGCATGTCAAAGTAGGTCCATGACCACTGTTCCCCGCCTGACCTTCAACGACGGCCACACCATCCCTCAGCTCGGTTTCGGTGTGTATCGGGTCGATCCCGACGAGACCGAGCGGATCGTCAGCGACGCCCTCGAGGTCGGGTACCGGCACATCGACACTGCGGCGCTCTACGGCAACGAGTACGGGGTGGGCCGCGCGATCGAAGCCTCCGGCATCCCGCGCGACGAGCTGTTCATCACCACCAAGCTGTGGAACTCCGACCAGGGCGAGCAGCAGACGCGCGACGCCTTCGACCTCAGTCTCGAGAAGCTCGGGCTCGATCGGGTCGACCTGTACCTGATCCACTGGCCGGCTCCCTCGCGCAACCTCTTCGTCGAGACCTGGCAGACCTTCGAGCAGTTCCGCGAGAGCGGCCGGGCCACGTCGATCGGCGTCTCGAACTTCCGGATCCAGGATCTGGATCGCCTCGCCGCGGAGACGGGCACCGTGCCCGCGATCAACCAGATCGAGCTGCACCCGCTGTTCAGCCAGGTGCCGCTGCGCGAGTACGACGCGGCTCACGGCATCCTCACCGAGTCGTGGGGGCCGCTCGGTCACGCGGCGGTCGACATCTTCGGCGAGCCGGCGATCGCCTCGGCGGCCGCGGCGCACGGCGTCTCGCCGGCCCAGGTGATCATCCGCTGGCACCTCCAGCACGGCCTGGTCGTCATCCCGAAGTCGAACAACCGCGACCGGATGGCGCAGAACTTCGACGTGTTCGGCTTCGAGCTGAGCGCCGACGAGCTCGCCGCGATCGACGCCCTGAACCGCGACCAGCGCGTCGGAGCCGACCCGAACACGTTGAGCTAGCGCCCGCGGGCGCCCGGTCGGGTCAGAGTTCGACGCGCTCCCCGCGAGGGGTCGAGACAAGTAGTCCGGACAAGCCCGCGTCGGCGAACGCCTTCTCGACGTCCGCCCGGTTCTCGCTGAAGTGCTCCCAGTCCTCGACATGGAGAGGGACGACGCGCGGCTCGCCCAGCAGCCGGGCGGCGGCGACGGCATCCGTCGACGTCAAGGTGAGGGCCGCATCGAGACCGGGCACGCGCGCGGCTCCGCAGAACAGCAGGGCGATGTCGATCGACGGAAAGCGTCCGGCGATCTGCTCGACCAGCGGCAGCGAGGCGTTATCCCCGCTGACGTACACCGTCGGCTCGCCCGGCTTCTCGAGCACGAAGCCGACGACGGGCCCGACGAACGGGAGCGAGCCGGGCGGGCCGTGCAACGCGGGCACGATCGTGACCGTGACCTCGCCGATGCTGTGCTGCTCCCAGTCGTCGTACCCGACCACCGAACCGCCCCAGAGCTCGGCGGCGGCGTGCCGGTGGCTCAGGGTCAGCGGTCCGCTCGCGATCAGCTCCAGGCCCTCCCAGTCGAGGTTGTCCTTGTGGCCGTGGTGCGACAGCAGCGCGAGATCGACCGGCTCGATGTCCGCACGTGCGACCCCGGGGCCGTGGGTCTTGACGAGGGTCGACTCCTCCGGGTCCTCGTAGACCTGCGGGGCGTCGAAGGTCGGATCCGTGACGACGCGCAGGCCCGCCCACTCCAGAATCGCGGTGGGCCCACCCACGTAGGTCAGGGTCGTCGTCGACATACCCTGACTTTATGACGAACCGGCTGTCGGATGCTGTGAGCCCTTACCTGCGCTCCCACGCCGACAACCCCGTCGACTGGTGGGCATGGGGCGAGCAACCGTTCGCCGAAGCGGAGCGCCGCAACGTTCCGGTCTTCATCAGCATCGGCTACGCCACCTGCCACTGGTGTCACGTGATGGCGCGCGAGAGCTTCAGCGACCCGGAGCTGGCGACGTACCTCAACGAGCACTTCGTGGCGATCAAGGTCGACCGCGAGGAGCATCCCGAGGTGGATGCCGCCTACCTGGCCGCCGCGAGCGCGTTCACCGGCAACCTGGGCTGGCCGCTGTCGGTGTTCGCGACGCCGCAGGGTGCGGCGTTCTTCGCCGGCACCTACTTTCCGCCCCGCCCGGTGGGCGATACCCCCTCGTTCCGCATGGTGCTCGACGCCATCCTCGAGGCCTGGGGTGAGCGTCGCGACGAGGTCGAGGGCGCCGCCGCGGCGGTGCTCGAGGCGCTGGCGCAGAGCAGGGGGCAGAGGCCGTCGGCGCGTCCGACGAGTACGGAGCTCGACGGGGCGGTCGACGCGTTGCTCCGCATCGAGGATCCCGAGTTCTTCGGCCTTGGCCGTGGCTCGAAGTTCCCGAATGCGCCCGTCGTCGAGTTCCTGCAGGAGCGCGCCGCGGCCGGCAACCCGGCCGCGGCCGGCTTCGCCGACCGGAGCCTCGACGCGCTGGAGCGATCGGCGCTGCGCGACCCGGTCGAGGGCGGATTCTTCCGCTACGCCGTGCGCCGCGACTGGACGGAACCGCACTACGAACGCATGCTGAGCGACAACGCCCAGCTGCTCGCGCGATTCTCGGCGGCCGACCGGAGCGACGCCGCCACCGGGATCGCGTCGTTCCTGCTCGACGTCCTGCGCGTCCCCTCCGGCGCGTTCGCCTCGGCGCAAGACAGCGAGAGCCCGATCGACGGGGTGCGCAGCGAGGGCGGCTACTACGCCCTGGACGCCGCGGCGCGCGCCCACCAGCCTCGCCCCGCCCTCGACGCGAAGGTGCTCACCGGACTCAACGGGCTGGCGATCGGAGCGCTCGCTCAGGCGGGATCGCGTCTGGGGAGACCCGACTGGACCATCGCGGCCCGCGACGCCGCCGACGCCGTGCTGGCGCTGCATCTTCCCGACGGCCCCGAGGGCCCGATCGCCCGGGCCTCACTCGACGGCCGGGTCTCGGATGCGGTGGCGACCCTCGAAGACATCGGCGGCTTCGCTGGCGGCCTGCTGCGCCTCTCGCTCGCACTCGGCGAGCCGGGCTACGCATCGGTCGCCCGCACGCTCATCGAGCGCAGCCGCACGGCCGACGGCGCGATCGCGGCTCCCGGGGGAGCCGACCCGGTGTTGGTCGCGCACGGCCTCACCGCGGTGCCCGACCTGGACGACGGCGCCACGCCCTCCGGAGCCGCTCTGCTGGCCGACGCCGCCCTGCTGCTCTGGATGATCAGCGGCGACGACGCCCACCGCCGCATCGCCGAGGATGCCATCGCGCCCGCCCTGGCGAATGCCGTCGAGCAGCCGAGCGCGTTCGGCGCGGCACTCGCGGTGGCATCGCGGCTGGAGTCGGCGGTGCGGCAGCTGGTGGTCGTCGCCGACGATCCGGGGGAGCCGTTGAGCGGGCTCGCGCGCTCGATCGGGCCCGAGGCGACCGCCGTTGTCACCAGTCGGCAGGCGGCCGCGTTCGCGGCATCCGGATTCGAATTGTTCCTCGGCAGGACGACGCGCGACGGTCACGCCGCCGCCTACTTCTGCGAGCGATTCGTGTGCTCGCTCCCGGTCACCGACCCGCACGACCTGGTGAGACTTCTCGCGCGCTGACCTCGCAGCCACCTAGGCTCGGCGGCATGGTCATTCGTCGCACGCTCACGGTTGCCGCCGCCGTTCCGCTCGTCGTCGTTCTCGCGGGCTCGCTCAGCGGGTGCAGCCCGCTGTCGCTCTTCGCCAGTTGGGGCGGCACTCCCGCACCGAGCCGCACTGCGACGCAGACACCGGAAGCCGGCCCGACCGCGTCTCCGAGCCCGACCACGCCGAGCAGCAGCCCGACTCCTGGCTGCATCGATCGGGTGATCTCAGCGGCGGGAACCTACCGGCTCGACGACTGCGAGAACCTCACCGTCGCGGGCTCCGGGATCACCGTGACGGCCGCGCACCTCGGGACTCTGACGGTCATCGGCAACAGCCTGCAGGTCTACGCGCAGGACATCGGGGCGCTGGACGTCAAGGGCGACCTCAACCACATCGAGACGTCGGACGACCTCCGCATCTTGAAGCTCACGGGCAGTCGAAACCTGATCGCCTGCCACGGCAGGATGGCGACCGCCACCGTGACCGGGGACGACAACGCGGTGCACGTCGACGGAGGAGTCGACGGCGACGTGCAGAACAACGGTCAGCGCAACGAGATCGGCGGGGAGCCGTAAGAGGTCAGCGCGCGCCCTTGCGTGAGCTGATGACGCCGGTGTCGAAGCCGAGCAGGTGCAGGCCGCCGTGGAAGCGCGCGTGCTCGATCTTGATGCAGCGGTCCATCACGATCGTCAGGCCCTTGCTCTCGCCGTAGATGGCGGCATCCTGATTCCAGATGCCGAGCTGCACCCACACGGTCTTCGCGCCGATCGCGATCGCCTCGTCGATGACCGAGGGGATGTCGCTGCCTTTGCGGAACACGTCGACGATGTCGGGCACGACCGGCAGCGAGGCCAGATCGGGGTAGGTCTTCTGGCCGAGGATCTCGTCGACCATCGGGTTCACGAAGAACAGCTCGTAGTCGCTCGACTGCTGCAGGTAGGTGGCCACGAAGTAGCTCGACCGAGTCGTGTTCGGCGACGCGCCCACGATCGCGACCGTCTTCGCATTCTGCAGGATCTTCAGCCGCACCTTGGCGCTCGGTCCGACCCAGGTGCGCTGCGACTTGAGCAGTTTGGCCAGCGGCGAATCCGCCGGCATCTCGCAGGTGAGGCCGTTCGTCAGCGTGACAGTCTCGAGAGTGTCGGCAACCATGTCGCTATTCTCCCTTCACCGCGCGGTCGAGCGCATGGTCGAGGTCGAACAGGATGTCGTCGAGGTCTTCGATCCCGACGCTGACGCGCACCAGACCTGGCAGCACGCCGCCGGCGAGCAGTTGCTCTTCGGTGAGCTGCGCATGGGTGGTGGACGCGGGATGGATCACCAGGGTCTTCGCATCCCCGATGTTGGCCAGGTGGCTGGCCAGGTTCACGCTCTCGATGAAGCGCTGCCCGACTGCGCGGCTGGACGCGGAGCCCGTGCCGGCGACCCCGAAGCTGAACACCGAACCGGGACCCTTCGGCAGGTACTTCGCGGCCCGCTCGTGGTGCGGGTGGCTGGGCAGCCCGGCGTAGTTGACGAACTCGACCCGCTTGTCGGCCTCGAGCCATTCGGCGACGGCCTGGGCGTTCTCGACGTGCGCCTGCATCCGGAACGGCAGCGTCTCGACCCCCTGCGCCAGCAGCCAGGCGGAGTGCGGCGCCAGGGTCGGCCCGATGTCGCGCAACTGCTCGGCGCGCAGCCGGGTCAGAAAGGCGTACTCGCCGAAGTTGCCGTGCCAGTTCAGCCCCCCGTAGTGCGGCACCGGCTCGTCGAACAGCGGGAAATGCTCGTTGGCCCAGTGGAAGCGGCCCGACTCGACGACGACCCCGCCGAGGGTGGTGCCGTGGCCTCCGAGGAACTTGGTCGCCGAGTGGATGACCACGTCGGCTCCCCACTCGATCGGACGGTTCAGGTAGGGCGTCGCCACCGTCGAGTCGACGATGAGCGGGATGTGGTGACTGTGCGCGACCGCAGCAAGCCCTTCGAGGTCGGCGATCTCGCCCGAAGGGTTGGCGATCGTCTCGACGAAGATGAGCTTCGTCTTGTCGGTGACCGCATTGTCGTAGTCGGCCGGGTCGGAGGAGTGCACGAAGGTGGTGTCGACTCCGAAGCGCCGCAGGGTCACGTCGAGCTGGGTGATGGTGCCGCCGTACAGGCTCGAGCTGGCGACGATGTGGTCGCCGGCTCCGGCCAGCGAGGCGAAGGTGATGAACTCGGCGCCGAGTCCGGATGCCGTGGCGACGGCCCCGATCCCGCCCTCCAGAGAGGCGACCCGTTCCTCGAAGCTGGCGACCGTCGGGTTGGCCAGGCGGCTGTAGATGTTGCCGTACTTCTGCAGAGCGAAGCGGGCGGCGGCATCCGCGGTGTCGTCGAAGACGAAGGCGCTGGTCTGGTAGATCGGGAGCGCGCGCGAACCGGTCACGGCATCCGGGATGTTGCCGGCGTGGATGGCGCGGGTGCGGAAACCGTACTCACGGTCGGCGGAGCTGCGTTCTGGCATGCCTGCCAGGCTACCGGCGGCACGGGACCTGTTTCTTCGGGTTACCTCTCGTCTTCGCTCGCGATCGGCACGAGCCTCTGGTCGTCCTCATCGGTGTCGACGCCGTGTTCGACCTCATCATGAGTGCGGATGCGGAAGTAGAGGTAGATGCCCGTCGCCACGATGCCGAAGCCCACCACGATCCCGATCCAGGTCCAGAGCGACGACCCGAGCTCGGCCCAGTTGCCCTCCCACGGCACGACGGCCACCACGAAGATGACGACCGTGAGCAGGTAGAGGGAGCCCCAGATCACCTTCGACTTCTCGTAGAGCTTCTCGCCCTCGAGCAGTTTCAGCGGCAGCAGCTCGACCATCAGACCGACGACCGCCTCCGTGGTGATCGCCACCAGGGTCTCGATCGCGAGCTCGGAGGCGAAGGTGCCGCCCTCTTCGCGCGCATCGAAGAGGCTGAAAGCCAGCCAGGCGAGCAGTGCCAGCGCCAGCAGGATGGACGTGCGCAGCAGGACAGCGCGCCACGCGTGCTTGGCCAGCTGCTTCTCGGAGATCACCAGGCCGAGCACGAGGCCGATCAGGAAACCCGGCGAGAAGTCGAACAGGCGCGAGACCACGACGCCGACCACGGTCAGGATCAAGCCGAGCGGGCGCAGGTTGACCTCGACATCCACTCGCCATCGACCGCGCATGATGCGGCTGACGACGGCGTTGGTGATGTAGCTGACCAGCGCCAGCGCGATCGCCAGGCCCAGGAACAGGCGCAGGGATGCCAGCGAGAACCCGAAGCGCGGGTCGGCGAATCCGAACAGCAGCGCGGTCGCCGTCGTCAGCGCGAGGCCGGCGACGAACGGAGCGCGGTTCAGGAACGCGAGCAAGCGCGCCCACCGTCCTGGGCCGCGGGTGCGCTGTGCACGGCGCTTCGTGAACCGCTCGTACTGCTCGGCCAGCGTGGCATTGAGCAGGTGGCCGGGCAGCACGGCGAAGATCAGCAGGACGAGACCGATCTCGATCGCGGCCGGGATCTTGGCCGGATGCGCGACCACGTCGGCGATCGACTGCAGCCCATGGGTCAGGATGTTGCTGTTCGGGCCGTGGTGGTCGATGCCCGGACCCTCGGAACTGCCCAGCGGCGACGGCGAATCGCTCGGCGTCGGGCTGTCGCCGGATCCGCTCGAGTTGGACGCGGGCACCACCTTGAGCGGCTGCTGGCTCGGCACAGCGCTGCTGCCCGGAGGGGTCAGCGTCATGACGATGGTGTGAGCGCCGGCCGGGAAGTCGGCGGGAACCGTGACGGGCAGCGAGAAGGTGCCGTCCGGCTGCACGACGGCCGATCCGATCGACACCGCCTTGGAGTGCAGCTCGCCGCTGACCGTCGCTCCCGGCGGCAGGCCGGTGCCCGACACGGTGAAGGTGTCGCCCGGGTGGACGTTGTTGAGGTCGACGCCGGTGATGGTGAAGAACCAGTCCGCGAAGTCGGCCGGAGACGCGGACGGCGTCGCGCTGTCGATGATGACCTTGACCGTCTTGGTCGCGCTGAGTGCCGACAGGCCACCCGTCATGTAGACGATGCTCGGGTCGTCGTTGAGGATCTGGTCGTTGCGCCCCGCGCCGAGGTCGACGTCGTAGGCCTGCAGGGTGTGCGTGCCCTGCTTGAGCACGGCGGTCGTGCACGACCACGTGCCGTTCGCCGCCACGACGGTGGAGTTGCACGCGACGGTGGCGCCATCCACGATGACGCGGATGCCATCGGTCGCAACGCCGGTGCCGCTCACGCGCACGGCGCCCCGGGCTGACGCAGTGGCGGAGGTGATGCCGGGAGTCGCGGGAACGACGAAGTAGTCGTCCGAATAGTCGCTTTGGCTCCCGTCATCGGCCAGGTCGACCTGGTAGGCGTACGGGTTGTAGACACCCGGACTGAGAGCAGGCGAGTCGCCGAACGTGCAGCCGATCGGGCCGGTCGGCGGCGGCGTCGCCTCCCCGGCGTCCGGATCAAAGGGGCAGATGGAGCGCCGAGTGAATCCGTCGGATTCCGAGCCGGGGTGCGGCGCCCAGCTGTACCACTCGACGAACACGGAGTCGTAGCCCTCCGCGGGCGTAGACGTGAGTCTGATACCGCCCGGGAAGAATTGATAGCTCAGAGCGGGAGCCGTCGTCGTCGCCGTCACCGTGATCGGGTGGGAGATACCGCCCGGGGTGATCGACAAGTAGTAGTTGGCCCCATCGGTCGACGGGTCCCCGGCATCCGTCTGAGTCACGGTGTAGCTGTGACCCAGATCGAAGCCGGGAATGTCGCAGGACCAGGTTCCCTGGTAGCTCTCGCCCACGCTCTGGACGCGGGTCGAGCAGACCGGATCTCCGGCGTCGTACACCGTAATGGTGTCGCCAACCAAGCCGGTGCCCGAGAACATGGTCCCGGCGTCGCCGTCGTCCCGGGCTAAAGCGGTCGGGCTGGGCGGGATGTAGGCGTAGGCATCCGTCTGAGTGGGGACGCTGTCCAACGTCTGGATCGCGGCGAAGTGCCAGAGGCCGGTGTCGAGGGGGATCGTGCAGTCTGTGCTCGTGGTTTCGACATCCAGCAGGCAAGCCGACTTGACAGGGCCGAGGTCCGATCCATCCGAGTCGGCCGGCGAGTAGGCGATGTAGGCCTCGTCGTTTCCTGCATCGAGCGTGTAGCTGGCGTCGACCGACGCGGGGTCGGCGAAGGTGTACTGCGGGTTCGCGACCGAGGCCGCGAAGAAGCGGGCGAACGTGCTCGGCGTGGAGTCGTCGGACGGCGAACTCGAATCGCTGGGAGCCGAGTCGGTGGGTGACGCGGTCGGGTCACTCGTCTCGGTCGGCGTCGGGCCGTCGGTTGCTGTCGGGCTGTCGGTCGCCGTCGGCGATGTCGCGCCGTCCGTTGTGATGAGGGACGTCGACTCATCGAGGGCAGCGGCTGGGCTTGTCCCGTCGGACGAGGGCGTTGCTGTCCCGGAATCCGTCGCAGGCGTCACCACATTCGTGGCCGAACTGCTCGGGTCATCCATGGGGGACGCCTCGCTGCGGTAGCTCATGCCGAGTGTGGTGCTGAGGGCGATGACGGAGCCGAGGACGATCACGGCGATTCCGGGTGCGCGCAAGGGGTACTCCTGCTGGGAGGGGGGTAAGTGCTGTGGGAGCAATGCTGAGATTGATTTGTGATTCGGGTTGCACCAGGGTAGCCCCCGTTTAGGGGGACACGATCCCTTGCGGCGACCTCGTGTTCTGTCAGTGAGTGACGCGTTCTGTGGGCTCCTCCTGACTGACCTGTTCGTCATGCACAACGCCGGAATGCGCTGTCAGACGGAAGGCGAGCCATACCGCCAAGGCGAGCACAGAGAACAGGACCAGCACCGCGATCCATGCCCAGAAAGAGACATCCGGCCCTTCCTCGGTGAAGGCGCGAGGAATCACCAGGATGGCGAAGAGGAAACCCACGGGGACGGCGATCGCGGCCCAAAGCCACTTGGAGCCGTCGAAGAGCTGCTTTCCCTCCATGAACGTGACGGGGATCAGCGCGACGACGAGGCCGGTGAGCCCTTCGTCGGTGGCAGCGACGAGAGTCTCCCGCGTGAGCAACCCGGCGAAGTCATGCGGTTCCGGGCCCGCGCTCAGAAGGGAGTACACCAGCCAGGCACCCGTCGCGATCCCCGCCGTGATGCCCATGCGAAGCACAACGGCCCGTTTGCGGTGCTCGGCGCGAGCGTCGGATGCCAGCTCGAGTCCCATCACCAGACCGATCAGCAATCCCGGATGGAATCCGAAGATCCGCGATGCCACGACCCCGGCGATCGAGAGCACCAGTGCCCCGGGCTGGACGACGACGCGCGCGCGGGCCGACCAGCGACGGCGGAGCAGAGTGGAGGTGGCGAGGTTCGGCACCTCCATCACGAGAAGCAGGCCGATGGCCAGGGCGAGAGTCGACCTCAGCGACACGAGGTCGAACCCGAATTTCGGATCGGCGAACCCGAAGGCCACGCTCGCGAGCACGATGATCGCGGGCCCCGAGAACGGAATGCGAGGAATTCGCGACCTCAGCCGGCGCCAGCGCGCGGCGACCGGCGCCAGACGGGAGAACCACCCGGCGATCCGATGGGAGTTCGCCTCGATCGTGTCGTCGAGGAAGTGTGCAGGAATGGCGACGAGAAGCAGGATGATCGCGCCGAAGCCGCCGGCGGCTGCGAAGCTCGCCGGTGCCCCGAGCAGGTCGGCCAAAGTCGGAAGGGCATTGCTCAACGAGCTTGGCGTCGACGGTTCATTGCGTGAGGGCGGCGGGCTGGCCGTCGGGTGACTCTTCGCCATCACTGGAGGCGACGCAACGGGACCAGCGTCCGGTGTCACGGGCAGAGCCAGTGTCGTCAGCTCTACTGGCGGACCGTCTGCCTTCTTCGTGGGCTTGCCGCTCGGAACGTGGGGCGCCCCGGGCACGACAGTCGGGATCGATGTCGGGGTGGGTATCGGAGTTGGCGTCGGAGTTGGCGTTGGCGTTGGTGTTGGGGTGGGTGTCGGGGTCGGGGTGGGTGTCGGGGTCGGCGGCACCGGGGCAGGCTTGGGGCCTTGCACCGCGGGCGGCACCACGACGAACCGGCCACTCGCGACACCGCTGGAGGCTCCGGATTGCGTGGCGGTGACCTGGTGATCGCCGTGCGACCACCCGTCGCCAGCCGGAACATGGCACGACCACGAGACCGAGCCGAGGCCGAGGCCTGAACAGGTGCCGTCGACGCTGGCCCAGCTGTTGCCGGGCGGCCGGATGGCGACCGTCACGGTCGAATCGGCGTCCTTGCTTCCCGAGATCGTCACGGTGGTATCGGGGTGAACGGGGCTGGGCCCGATTGCGATCCCGACGCCTGCCACAGCCGGCGATGCAGACATGAGGAGCCCGACCGCGGGCACGCCGAGGAGGAGCGTCAGCGCCAGGGCGGGCGCGACGACAGGACGAAAACGCAGTGGGGGCATCGGGGGCTGCCTTCGGGTATGTCGAAATCATGGCATTCCCGAGCCCCCTGCAGTGTAAAAACTTTGTAACGCGCTGAGGGCCGCTCAGATCCAGCTCGGGAACCAGTAGTGCAACTGCACGAACCAGTGCGGGATGGGCGCACCCGTCCACATGGGGAGGAAGAACAGGCTCAGCAGCACGCAGAGGCCGAGGAAGATGCCCACGACACGCAGGCCGACGACGCGGCGTGCCTCGGCATCCTCCGACGCGCCCATCAGGATCCTCAGCACGGCGACGAGGGCCAGGATCAGGTACGGCTCGAACGCGATCGTGTAGAACTGGAAGACCGTGCGCGTCGAGTAGAACAGCACCCACGGCAGGTATCCGGCCGCGATCGCCGTGAGGATGAACGCGTCGCGCCACACATCGCGCCGACGCACAACGCCCCACACGACGCGGACGAGCAAGAAGAGCGCCGCTGCCGTGCACGCCCACCAGATCAACGGATTGGCGATGTCGAGGATCTGCGACGAGGTGCCGTCGCCGAGGTCGTGGTAGTACATGCTCGTCGGGCGCACCTCGAACAACCAGGTCAGCGGATAGGCCTGGTACGAGTGCGGCGTGTGCAGGTTGACGTTGTAGTTGTAGATCTCGGCCTGGAAGTGGTACCAGCTCTGCAGCGGGATCGGCACCCACGACAGCAGCCCGTGCCACTGGTTCGAGACCGCCTCGGCCCAGTGCCGGTCGTAGCCGTTATCGGTCACAAACCAGCCGGCCCACATGCTCACGTAGGTCACGGCCGCGAGCGGCACCATGATCAGAAACGTGACGGGGCCCTGCTTCAGGATGGTGCCCGCCGACCAGTGCGTCACCCCGGCCCTGCGGCGCACGAGCACGTCGGTGATCACCGAATAGACCGCGAAGCCGGCCAGGAAGTAGACGCCGCTCCACTTGACGCCGCTGGTGAGTCCGAAGCTGAGGGCCGCCAGGGTCAGCCAGGGGCGCCACCAGAGGGCGGGGCCCCAGGCGGTCGAACGGCCGGCCGCGGTGCGCCGCGCCATCCACTCGTCCAGCCGGCGTCTCGACCACTTTCGATCGAGCAGAACCAGGATCACGCCGATGAGCGCGAAGAACGCGACGATCCCGTCGAGCAGCGACACCCTGCTCAGCACGATCGCGTTGCCGTCAATGGCCAGCAGCCCGCCCGCGATCACGGTGAGCAGGGTGGAGTGGAACAGCATCCACGCGATCACCATGGTGAGGATCACCAGCAGGATGCCGACGATCGCCGTCGAGAACCGCCAGCCGAAGCTGCTGCCGCCGCCGAACAGCGCGAGGCCGATCGAGATCACCCACTTGCCCAGCGGCGGATGCGCGAGGAATTCGGGACTGTGCTGGTAGCCGTTCGGGTCGCCGGCATTGAACGCGGTGTTCGGGTCGGCGCCCCAGAGACCCTCGTAGCCGAGGTGCATCAGCGTCCAGGCGTCCTTGACGTAGTAGGTCTCGTCGAAGACGAGCTCGTGCGGGTAGGCCAGGCCGACCAGGCGCAGCAGCGCCGCAACCACGACCACCACGATCGGTGCGCCCCAATGCCAGACGGCGTGGGCGTAACGACGTCGCATGAGCATGTCCCACCAGTCATCGAGGCGGGAGCCCGTCAGCTCGATGATCGTCACCGGGACATGCTACGAGACACGACCCGGGAGAATGGGCAGGTGATCATCCTCGCGGCGACGCCGATCGGCAATCTGGGCGACGCCTCTCGCCGGCTGCTCGAGGCGCTCGGTCGGGTGGACGTGATCGCGGCCGAGGACACCCGCACCACCATCCAGCTGCTCAACGCGCTGGGCATCGAGAACCGCCCGCGGCTGATCGCGCTGCACGAGCACAATGAGGGCGCGAAGGCGTCCGAGATCGTCGAGCTGGCACGGGACACCGACGTGCTGGTGCTCTCGGATGCCGGCATGCCGACCGTGAGCGACCCCGGCTACGCGCTCGTGGTCGCGGCGGCGGCCGCCGGGGTCACGGTCACGGCTCTCCCCGGACCGAGCGCCGTCCTCATGGCGCTCGCCGTGAGCGGTCTGCCGACCGACCGTTTCGTGTTCGAGGGCTTCCTCCCGCGCAAGGGCCGGCTGGCGGCGCTGCGCGCGCTCGCCGCCGAGACGCGCACCCTCGTCTTCTTCGAGTCGCCGCACCGGATCGGGGATGCCCTGGCCGACCTGGCGACCGCGTTCGGCCCCGAGCGGCGCGCGGCGGTGTGCCGCGAGCTGACGAAGCTGCACGAGGAGGTCGCCCGGGGCACGCTCGCGGAGCTCGCCGAGCGGTTCGCCGAGGGTGCGCGCGGTGAGATCGCGCTGGTGGTGGCGGGGGCTCCGCCCGCGTCCGCCTCGCTCGACGACGGGGTCGCGCGGGTGCTGCAGCTGGTGGCCGACGGGGTGCGGCTGCGCGAGGCATCCACCGAGGTTGCCGAGGTCACGGGGCTCGGGCGCCGGGAGCTCTACGAGGCGGCGTTGCGCGCGCGGTAAAGAGTTGTCAACCTGTTGCGTGAACTCGGCTCAGATCGCACGAGAATCTCAGTTGTGCGGCGTCGTTTCTCGGTTCTCCTCATGGTGGCCGTTGTCGCCCTTCTCGCGGGATGCGCGAGCGTATCGGGAACGTATGACGGGTACCGTTCGGACGGTGTCAACGCGGTGTGCCGATCGACAGTTGACGATCGCGCCCTTGTGGAAGTGACCCTGGAGTCGCTCAAGCCCTACCACTGGTTGATGTCCGTCAACGCCGAGGGTGACTCGGTGCACATCGATCGCATCGGTGTGTTGCCGTCTGGCATGGGGCTTCGAGAGGGAGAAGTTCCACCGTCCCTTGCGCGATTGAAAAAGCTCCTCCAGCCGGGCAATGACGACGACAACCCCTTCGAGTCGTTTCAACAGGCAGGACTGCGCTCTCAACCGCAGACGGGGCCGTTCTCCGTTGTGATCGATGTGCATTGGGGAAATGATTCGGCACGTCTCACGGCACTTCGCCTGCACTGGAGCAATGGCGAGCCCGCATTTCTCCAGCATCTCAAGCTCGTTCTGCGCCTCTCCGATTGTTCTCTCTAGCCGGCCTTCGGCTTAGCTCGACGGCGCCCGCCGGTAACAATCGCACCACGCCCGTAGAATCGAGCCATGGCATCCGGTGACTCGTTCTACGTCACGACGCCCATCTTCTACGTCAACGACGTGCCGCACATCGGTCACGCCTACACGGAGGTGGCGGCGGACGTGCTCGCGCGCTGGCACCGGCAGGCCGGTGACGACACCTGGCTGCTGACCGGCACCGACGAGCACGGCGAGAAGATCCTGCGCACCGCGACGGCCAACAACACCACCCCGAAGCGGTGGGCCGACCAGCTGGTCGAGAGCGCCTGGAAGCCCCTGCTCGAGACCGTCGACATCGCCAACGACGACTTCATCCGCACCACCGACGAACGCCACGAGAAGGGCGTCGCCGCGTTCATCCAGCAGTTGCGCGATGACGGCCACATCTACGAGGGCGTCTACGAGGGCTACTACTGCGTCGGCTGCGAGGAGTACAAGTCGCGCGACGAGCTGGTCGAGACCGAGACCGGTGACTACGCCGGGCAGCTGGTGTGCGCCATCCATTCGCGGCCGGTCGAGATCTTGAAGGAGAAGAACTACTTCTTCAGGATGAGCGACTTCGAGCAGCAGCTGCTCGACCTCTACGAGAGCCAGCCCGACTTCGTGCAGCCCGAGAGCGTGCGCAACGAGATCATCCAGTTCGTGAAGCAGGGTCTCGAAGACCTGTCGATCTCGCGCTCGAGCTTCGACTGGGGCATTCCCGTGCCCTGGGATCCCTCGCACGTCATCTACGTCTGGTTCGACGCGCTGCTGAACTACGTGACCGCGGTCGGTTACGGCGACCCCGAGCGGCGCGAGGAATTCCGCCGGCGCTGGCCCGCGAACCACCTGGTCGGCAAAGACATCGCGCGCTTCCACGCGGTGATCTGGCCGGCCATGCTGATGGCCGCCGGGCTGCCGGTGCCCCAGCGCGTCTTCGGCCACGGCTGGCTGCTGGTCGGCGGCGAGAAGATGAGCAAGTCGAAGCTGACCGGCATCGCGCCGCAGCAGATCACCGAGGTGTTCGGCAGCGACGCGTTCCGCTACTACTTCTTGCGCGCGATCTCATTCGGGCAAGACGGCTCGTTCAGCTGGGAGGACCTGTCGGCCCGCTACCAGGCCGAGCTCGCCAACGGTTTCGGAAACCTCGCCTCGCGCGTGGTCGCGATGGTGACGCGCTATCGCGAGGGCGCGGTTCCGGAACCCGCAGAGTACCGGGATGCCGACCTCGCCATCCAGCGCACGGTCGCGACCGCGGCGGCGACCGCCGATGCCGCGATCGATCGCTTCGCGATCCACGAGGCGATCGCCGCGATCTGGACGATCGTCGACGAGCTCAATGGCTACATCACCGAGCAGCAGCCGTGGGTGCTGGCGAAGGATCCCGCGCAGGCCGATCGGCTGAGCACCGTGCTGTACACGGCGACCGAGGGATTGCGTGCCCTGGCGGTGCTGCTGAGCCCCGTCATCCCGAAGGCGACCGCCAAGTTGTGGGACGCCCTGGGAGCCGAGGCCGGGCTCGGGGCGCTCGCCGCGCAGCCGATCCGCGAGGCCGGTCGCTGGGCGCAGCTGCCGGTCGGCAGCGCGATCAGCCCGCTCGAGGGGCTGTTCCCGCGCATCGAGGAGCCCGTCCCCGCGTGACCGAGCCCTTCCTGCGAGCGCGAGAGTCGGAGCCAGGGGATCCGGCCCAGGGCGCTCGCGACCGGGAGTACCCGCCGCTGCCGGAGCCGCTCGTCGTGCCGGTGTACGACAACCACACGCACCTGGAGATCCAGGACGGCGTCACCCCGCTCGACTACCGCGAGCAGCTCGATCGCGCCTCCAGCGTCGGCGTGCGCGGCGTCGTGCAGGTCGGCACCGACCTCGAGACCTCGCGCTGGAGCGCCGACATCGCCGCGCGCGAACCGCGCGTGCTCGCGGCGGTGGCGCTGCATCCCAACGAGGCGCCTGCCCTCGCGAACGCGGGCATTCTCGACGAGCACCTGGCCGGGATCGCGGCGCTCGCCGTCCGGTCGCGGGTGCGTGCCATCGGTGAGACCGGGCTCGACTTCTACCGGACCCCGGACGACGCCGGGCAGCGCGCTCAGCTCGCCTCGTTCGAGGCGCACATCGAGCTGGCCAAGCAGCAGAACCTCGCGCTGCAGATCCACGATCGCGACGCCCACGAGCTCGTGCTGCAGACGCTGCGCCGGGTCGGCGCTCCCGAGCGGACCGTCTTCCACTGCTTCAGCGGCGACCGCGAGTTCGCGAAGGTCGTCGCCGATTCCGGCTGGTATCTCTCGTTCGCGGGCACAGTGACCTTCAAGAACGCGCAGCCGCTGCGCGACGCGCTCGAGGTGATCCCGCGCTCGCGCATCCTGATCGAGACGGATGCCCCGTACCTGACCCCGATGCCGTTCCGCGGGCGCCCGAACTCGGCCTACCTGATCCCGCACACCCTGCGCGCGATGGCCGCGCACCTCGGCACCGACCCGTCGATGCTGGCCGCCCAGATCAGCTCGAACACCGAGCTGGTCTACGGTCACTGGGACGACGAGCCGGTCGACCCGCCGACCGGGCCGTTCGAGCCGCACCCGTGAGCCCGGCGACATTGCTCGGCCCCGCTGAGATCCGGGACCTCGCCGAGCAGCTCGACCTGCAGCCCACCAAGAAGCTCGGCCAGAACTTCGTCGTCGACGCCAACACCGTGCGCCGCATCGTGCGGATCGCCGGCGTCGAGCCCGGCGACGAGGTGCTCGAGGTGGGGCCGGGCCTCGGCTCGCTGACCCTCGGACTGCTCGAAGCCGGTGCCCGCGTGACCGCGGTCGAGATCGACCCGCGCCTGGCCGCGCAGCTGCCGCTCACCGTCGCGGAACTCGCGCCGGATGCCGCCGACCGCCTCACGGTGGTCACCGACGACGCGATGAGGGTCGTCGGATTGCCCGGAGCACCGAAACGGCTGGTCGCCAACCTGCCGTACAACGTGTCCGTTCCGGTGCTGCTGCACCTGCTGCAGACCGTCCCGTCGCTGCAGTCCGCTCTGGTCATGGTGCAGGCCGAGGTCGGGCAGCGGATCGCGGCCGCTCCCGGCTCGAAGGTCTACGGCTCGCCGAGCGTGAAGGCCGCCTGGTACGGCAGCTGGTCGACGGCCGGGCAGGTGAGCAGGCAGGTGTTCTGGCCGGTACCCAACGTCGACTCGATCCTGGTGTCGTTCGCGCGCGTGGAGTCGCTGCCCGGCTCCGAGGCTGAGCGCGCCGAGGTGTTCGCACTCGTGGACGGGGCGTTCGGACAGCGCCGCAAGATGCTGCGCCAGGCGTTGGCCGAGCAGCTGGGCGGCTCGGCCGCCGCATCCGCTCGCCTGGAAGCGGCGGGAATCGATCCGACGCTGCGTGGCGAGCAGCTGAGTATGCCGGACTTCGTGGCGATCGCCCGGGCACGCTGAGGCGACGCGGGCCCGAAACGGGCGCGTAACGCGAGTCGCCTAGGGTGGAGGGATGAACTCCCGGGCGTCTTCTCGCACGGTGCACGTCAAAGCCCCCGGCAAGATCAACGTGTTCCTCAAGGTGGGCGCCCAACTCGACGACGGGTACCACGACGTGGCCATCGCCTACCAGGCGGTGTCGCTGTACGAAGAGGTGCGGGTCTCGGAATCCGACGATTTCCACGTCACCGTCGGAGGCAGCGTCGAACTCAGCAGAGTCCCGACCGACGGCGCGAACATCGCGATCAAGGCCGCCCGCCTGCTCGCGGCGAAGACCGGGTATCGGGGCGGGGCATCCATCGAGATCGCCAAGCACGTGCCGGTCACGGGCGGCATGGGCGGCGGATCGGCGGATGCCGCGGCCACCCTGATCGCCTGCGACACGCTCTGGGGCACCGAGCTGCCGCGCGAGGACATGCTCGAGCTCGCGCGCAAGCTCGGAGCCGACGTGCCGTTCGCGCTGACCGGCGGCACGGCGATCGGCACCGGACGCGGCGACGAGCTCTCGCCCGCGCTCGCGCAGGGCTCGTTCCAGTGGGTGCTCGCGCTCGCCGACTTCGGGCTTTCGACGCCCGAGGTCTATGCGGAGCTCGACCGGCACCGCGAGCGGCACGCGCAGGACATCTTCCCGGTCGACCCACGGCCCTCGGTCGACACCGACGTGCTGCAGGCGCTGCGGGCCGGCGACCCGGCCATGCTCGCGGCCGCGATGCACAATGACCTGCAGGCGGCGGCCCTGCACCTGCAGCCGTCCCTCACCGAGGTGATCGAGCTCGGCGAGCACAACGGCGCGCTGGCGGGGATCATCTCGGGCTCCGGTCCGACCGTCGCATTCCTCGCCGCCGATCTGGATGCCGCCCTCGAGCTGCAGGTCGCCCTCTCGGCGGCGCGGCTCAACGTGGTCCGGGCGACCGGGCCGGTGCACGGGGCCCGGCTAGTCGGCGACTAGTCACTTTCGTCGAACGGCGCTTCGCGCCAGCCGAGTTCAGATCAGAAGCTCTGCGGCTGCGTGAAGAAGCCGGTCGGGTCGAACTTCTTCTTGATCGAGCGCAGCTTCGGCAGGTTGTCGCCGTAGTAGGCGGTGTCGGGATCGCCGAGCGAGGCGTCCGCGTAGTTGACGTAGGCGTGGTCGCCCCAGTGCCGCGTCATGGCGGCGCGGAATCCGCGCACGTAGGCGTCGATCGGCGCCGGATCCCGGCCGTCGTCGAAGGTTCCGGTGTACTGCACGGTGTACAGGGCGGCGCGATGCGGGAACGCCGTCGCGTCGGGGGCGAGGGAGGCGACCTTGCCGCCCAGGGCATCCATCGAGATGCCGCCCTCGCGGATGCCGGCCACCGTCTGCGCGGCCTGCACCTGGGAGATCAGATCGGCGATACCGGAAGGGTCGAGCGGCGTGTAGCCGATGCTCGAGGTGCCCGAGCTCGATTCGCGGGTCAGCTTGCCGCCGGGCCCGGTGGTGCACTCGGTGATGGGAAGGCCGAGGCAGCCCGCGTAATCCATCATCGAGTCGTGGTAGCTGCGGGTGACCGAGCCGTGCGACAGCGGCGCGGGCAGCCCGGCGAACAGCGGGGCGAGTTGCCCGCCGAGCTGGGCCGCCGGACCGGTCCAGGTGCCCGACACGCTGAGGCTGGGCCCATCGGGGTGCTTGGCCGCGCCGCCGAGCAGCTTCAGCGTCGACCAGTTGCGCGGGTCTGAGTCGGGAGCCCAGTTCTGCCAGTTCGCGATCAGTGCAGCCGCCGCCGAGAACGGGAAGTGGTAGTTCCACTCGGTGACCGTGGGCGCCGGCTGGGTCGCGAAGGTCAACGAGGTGGCGACGCCGAGGATGCCGCCACCCCCGCCGCGCGACGCCCAGAACAGCTCGGGGTCGCTGTCGGGGCTGGCCGTGTGCACCGCACCGTCCGCGGTCACGAGCTGGAGTTCGGTGAGCTGGTCGCACGCCAACCCGAAGGAGCGGACGAGCACGCCGACCCCGCCGCCGAGCGTGAGGCCGGCCACACCCACCGTCGCGCAGGAGCCGCCCGCGATCGCGCGGCCGGCCCGCCCGACGGTGTCGTACACCTGCGCGAGGGTGGCGCCGGCACCGACCGTGACGGTCGAGCCGTCGGCGCTGAGGGTGACCGTGTCGAGGGCGGCGGTGCTGATCACGAACGACGGTGCGACGCCGCTACCCGGCGCGCCACCAGCCGACCAGCCGGCGTAGTTGTGTCCGCCCGCGCGCAATGCCACCGGCAGACGGAACTTCCGGGCGAAGCTCAGCGCCGCCGTCACGTCGGCCGCGCCGGCCACCTGCAAGATGGCCAGGGGCTCGGCGGCATCGAAGCGCGGGTTCTCGGTGAGCTTCGCGGTCGCGAACCCGGTGTCGCTCGGCAGCAGGAGCTTGCCCGCCACCTGGCGGGACAAGGCGGCCCAATCGGGGGGACCGATCGGCGTGGCGCTCGACGGCGGCGCCGTGGGATGCCCGGTCGGCACGCAGCCTGCCAGCAGGAGCAGACCCGCCATCCCGACGGTCCCGGTGACGAAGGCCCGTCGCCCCAGTTCGGTCATGCCCGAAGGCTACCCGCCCGGTGTTAGCGTGCCATCATGTCGCCCGACGATTTCGCGCGGTCCAGCGCGGCGCTGCATCGGATGACCGTCGACTTCGTCCGGGTCGTTCCCGACGATCGCTGGATGTTCAGTCCGGCCTCCCCGGAGTCGGCCCGTCCTCCGGCAGATGGCCGGATCGGCAGGGGCTTCGCGCCTTTTGCGAAGCAGCTGCGGCACGTCATCTGCGCCCGCGGTGTCTACAACGCAGCGCTGGCCACCGGGGCCGTGGACTGGAGCCGGCGGCACGAGCACTACCGAGGTCCGCTGACGCGCGACGCGCTTCTCGAGGGACTCGAGCAGCAGCAGGCCGTGCTGCTCACGACTCTCGAGACAGTCGATCCCGATGGGACCTGGGACTGGAGCGGCACCCCCTTCTCGTTGGGACTCGTGGCGGCGGAGTTCGTGCAGCACGAAGCCATCCACCACGGTCAGTGGAGCGTCTGCGCCGAACTCGGCGGCTTCGAGACGCCGATCAGTTGGCGATCCTCCTGGGGCTTGTGACGACTCAGGCGTGAATGCCTGCCAGCTCGAATGCGGTCTGCACCGCGCCGAGCAGGGCGAGCTGGCCCGCGGCGGTGGGATGCACGTCGTCGCTCTGCATCCACTCGGGATGCCCGGACAGCGGTTGACCCACCGACACGAAGGTGCCGCCCACTGCGTGGACGGCGTCGCGCATCTGGGCATCGACATCCGCCAGCTGGGCGGGAGCGGCGGTATCGCCCCAGATGGTGCTGAGTCCGATGATCTGCGCGTTGGGCAGGGCCGCGCGCAACTGTTGCAACTGGCGGAGCGTCTCGGCGGCGAGGGAGTCGTCGTCCTGTCCGAAGTCGTTGCTGCTGCCCTCGACGATCACCGTACGCGGATGCAGCGCCGCGGCCTTCCTGGCCAGGCCGGCGAAGGTCTCGCCGCAATCCGCATCGTCGCCGATGGCCAGGAATCCGGCGCCGTCGCATGCCAGGTTGTCGAGTCGCCAGTGGTCCTGCACGGCCAAGAGGGCGGGCCACGCCTGCGCGGCGGGCAGTCCGTGGCCCTTCATGATCGAGTCGCCGATCGTGACGACGGTCGGGTCGCTGGCGAACTCGGCAGAGGGGCCCGAAGTTGGGAGGCGCGTCGTCGCGCCCTGTGCAGTCGCAGAGCACCCGGCGAGCGCGGCGCATAGCATGCTGCCGACGACGAGGGGTGCGAACCGTCTCACCGCGCGAACCGTCACCCCAGCAGGCTACGGAGGCGAATCGAAGAGCGCGCTGTGAACCGTAGGCTCGAACCATGGCTCATCTGCTCGGTGCGGAGAACGTCTCGCTCGAGTACCCGACCAAGGTCGTCTTCGAGAACGTGACGGTCGGTATCAACGAAGGCGACCGGATCGGCGTCGTCGGCCGCAACGGCGACGGCAAATCGACCCTGCTGCGGCTGCTGGCCGGTCGGCAGGAGCCCGACTCCGGGCGGGTCACGCGGCGAGGCGGCGTGACGCTCGGGATGCTCGACCAGTCCGACGCGCTGGTGACCGGCCTCACCGTTGCGCAGACGGTGGTCGGCGACCGGCCGGAGCACGAGTGGGCGGGCGATGCGCGCGTGCGCGACGTGATCGCCGGTCTGGTCGGCGACATCCGCTGGGATGCGCTGGTCGACGATCTCAGCGGCGGGCAGCGACGCCGGGTCGCGCTCGCCGCGCTCCTCACTCACGACTGGGATGTGATCTTCCTCGACGAGCCCACCAACCACCTCGATGTCGAGGGCGTGGCCTGGCTGGCCCAGCATCTGAAGAAGCGCTGGCCGGCGAACCAGGGCGGGCTCGTGGTCGTCACCCACGACCGCTGGTTCCTCGACGAGGTCTCCACGGACACCTGGGAGGTGCACGACGCGCTGATCGAACCGTTCGAGGGCGGGTACGCGGCCTACATCCTGCAGCGGGTCGAGCGCGACCGGATGGCCGCGGCATCCGAGTCGAAGCGGCAGAACCTGCTGCGCAAAGAGCTGGCCTGGTTGCGGCGCGGGGCTCCGGCGCGCACCACGAAACCGAAGTTCCGGATGGATGCCGCTGCCGCCCTGATCGACGATGTCCCGCCGATCCGCGACTCGGTCTCGCTTGCGCGGCTGGCTGTGTCGCGGCTCGGCAAGGATGTCGTCGACCTGCTCGACGCCTCCGTCTCGTTCCCCGTGATCGAGCCGGACGGCGGCCTCGGCTCGTTGCCGGTCCTGCGCGACATCGAGTGGCGGATCGCGCCGGGGGAGCGCACCGGCATCCTCGGGGTCAACGGCGCGGGCAAGTCGACGCTGCTCGGGCTGGTCGCCGGCACGGTGAAGCCGACGACGGGAGTCGTGAAGCGCGGCAAGACCGTCAAGCTCGCGATCCTCGATCAGCGGCTCGACGAACTCGCCGAGATCGCGAACGACCGGGTGAGCGCGGTGATCGCCCGCCAGCGCTCGTCGTACGTGAGCGGCGGGGTCGAGCTCACACCCGGGCAGCTGCTCGAGCGGCTCGGGTTCACCAGCGCGCAACTGTCGACTCCGGTGAAGGATCTCAGCGGCGGCCAGAAGCGCCGGCTGCAACTGCTGCTGATCCTGCTCGACGAGCCGAATGTGCTCATCCTCGACGAACCCACCAACGACCTCGACACCGACATGCTGGCCGCGATGGAAGACCTGCTGGACTCGTGGCCGGGCACCCTGCTCGTCGTGTCCCACGACCGGTACCTGCTCGAGCGCGTGACCGACCAGCAGTACGCCGTGCTCGACGGGAGGCTGCGGCACCTGCCCGGCGGGGTGGAGGAGTACCTGCGGCTGAGAGCTCTCGCCCCCGGGGTCTCGGGGTCTCGCCCTCAGGCCGCCGCGGCTCCGAAGGCAGCAGGGTTGTCCGGAGCAGAAAAGCGCGATGCCGAGAAGGAGCTCGCCGCCGCCGACCGCCGCCTGGCGAAGTACGCCGACCAGATCGCCGCGAAGCACGCCGAGTTCGCCGCTCACGATCAGAACGACTATGTCGGCCTCGGCAAGCTGCAGACCGAGCTCTCGGCCCTCGAGGCGGAGACGGCGCAGCTCGAGGAGCGCTGGCTCGAGTTGACCGAACTGCTCGAATAGCTATTGCGTTATATAACGCAAGGCTGATACGGTCGGGCCATGGAGGCTCTCGACGCGCTCGGCGACCCGGTGCGGCGGCGCATGGTGCAGCTGCTGTCCCGCGGCGAGAGCACGGCGGGCGAGCTGGCGCGCGCGGTCGGTGACGAGTTCTCGATCAGCCAGCCCGCGGCATCCCGGCACCTGCGCGTCCTCCGTGAGGCCGAGTTGGTGACCAGTGAGGTCGACGGCGCGCGTCGCATCTACCGGCTGCAGCGCGCTCCGTTCGACGAGCTCGACGACTGGCTGCGCGAGGTGCGGGGCTTCTGGGACCGCAAGCTCGACGCGCTCGAGACCGAAGTGGCGCGCGGCATCCGCGATCGCCGGAACGACAGCAAGGAGACCATCTGATGGAGCGCTGGCTCGACGTGACCGCCGACGGCGCCCGCCGTGTCGTGACGCTGGAGCGCGAGTTCCGCACCGATCCCGCCGACCTCTGGCAGGCGATCACCGACCCGGAGAGGGCCGGGCGGTGGCTCGCGTCGCTCACCATCGAGGGCGATGCCGTGACGCTCGGATTCGACGGTGGCTCGTCGCGCTCCGGCAGGATCCTCGACTGCGACGGCCCCCGCCGACTTCGTATCGTGCTGCAGCCCGGCACCGCGGAGCAGTCGTTCATCGGGGTGACCCTCGAGCCCACCAACGTGGGAACCAAGCTCGTCATGCAGCAGGACGGCCTCTCGCCCATCTGGGCCGCCCTCTATGCGGCCGGCTGGCAGCATCATGCCGGGCGAATGGATGCCGCGACCGGGGGCACCGCGACCCCGGTGGAGCTCGCCGAGGTCGTGGCCTCCTATCGCGAGGCCGAGGCCGCCGCCGTCGCCGGCTGGATCACGAAGACCGACGACGGCAGCCAGGTGGAGCTCGAGCGGGTGATCGGGGCGTCGCGCGCGGAGGTGTGGGACGCCCTGACCGACCCCGCACGCGTGAGCGCCTGGTGGCCGGTCGAGAGCTCGAGCGGCTTCACGGAGGTCGACCGACAGGATGGCGACGAGCTGGCTTTCCGCAGCCCCGAGGGCGTCGAGCTCACGATCGCGCTGAGCGATCACCCCAGCGGCACCCTGCTGCGACTTCGGCAGTCGCCCGCTCCCGACATCGAGGTCAATGGCACCCTCCGCTCCGGCGCGGACTTCGGGGCGGGCTGGCACTCGATCATCGATGCGCTGGTCGGCTACCTCGGCGACATCCCGCTGCCCGAGGGCGACGCGATGTGGCGGGCGGCGTACGCGATCTACCTGGCTCAGCAGGCCGGCTGGGGATAGCGCTGAGCGGGGCCGGCGTGGTCCAACCCGCCGGCATGCGCCGGCGGCACCTCCGTGCCGACCGTCTCAGATGCCGCCGCCGCCGCCTCCACCGCCGCCGCCGCCCGACGAGCCACCGCCGCCGGATCCGCCGCTCGACGAGAAGCTGCTCGAACTCGACGACGAGGTGGTGGATGCCGACACGGCGCTGAAGGCGGCGATCCCGGTGCTGAAGGCGGCCACATCGAACGCGCCGATGTTGCTGCCCGAGTACCAGTCAGGAGACGTGGTGCCGTAGTACTTGGCCAGCTCGGCCGCCCACTGCTTCTCGAGCCCGAAGAGCACGGCATAGGGGAGCAGCCGCTCGTAGATCTTCACGATCTGGTTGCCGTCGCTGGTCGTCACCTTGTCGGCGCCCGAGATGCTCTGCAGCATCTGGAGCCGATCGGCCTCAGCCAGTTGGATGTACATCTTGAGCCCGATGAGCTGGTCGTAGAGCTTCGAGCCCTCCGCGGTGAGCGGCCGAAGACCCGAGATGAGACCGAAGACCAGCACAGCGATCCAGGCTCCGGCGTTCGCGCCGATCACGCCGAACGCGATTCCCGCGCCATTGTCGCCGCTGGCGAACGCGGTGATTAACATCAGCACCGCGCCGAGGATGGCGAGGAGGCCGATGACCGTGACGATGACGGGATGCCGCCCCTTGCGCAGTCCGACCGCCTCGGCGTTCTGCTCGACTGAGGTCGTGAGCGACTTCACCGCGTCACCGAGCAGGGTGTCGCTCTTCTCGAACCATTTGATGTTGGCGTCGACGGGGTCGGACGATTCCATCGTCGCGGGCGCGCCGCCGATCACCTTGAGCCCGGGAGGTAGAGCGCCGGTGAACCGGCTGATCATGGCCGCGACATCTCCGAATCCGGTGAACGCGAAGAGCGCGTTCATCACGCCCTCCTCGTCGGGCAGCAGGTCGTCGACGTTCAGCTGCTGAACGCCGAACCTGGCCGCCTGATATCCCTCTTTCGGCTTTTCGATGATGCGGAGCTTGCCGCGCACCGCGAGGTCGACGATCGACGCCGCCATCCCCTTCTTCGGCTTGCCGACGATGTTGGCTGCGAGCATCACGCTGACGCCCTTCGGCGGCTCGTACTGCGCGATGATCGGGTCGCCGCTGCGTCGGCGCCACAGTTGGTAGTGCAGCACGATGGCGCCGCCGACCGCGAGGATCTCGGCGAGGAGTCCGAGCAGGAACGTGACCGGGACGATCTCGAGGATCTTCTCGATCAGATTGAACGGCGCGTCGGCGAAGGTCTTGGGCGCGAATCCGATGGCGAGCGTCATCCCCTGGTATGCGGAGAGCTTCTCGACCTTCGCGGTGATGGTGCCGTTGTCGGCGGTGATGTCGCACTTCTGGGTCGAACCCTGCGATCCCTGGTAGCACGCGTTCTGCCCGTTCAGCTTCGAGACCAGCGGGCGGGCCACGGTCACGGTGGCGCTGACCTCGCCGAAGGGCTGCTGCCATCCGGTGCCGTTGACGTCCCAGTAGAACTCGTCGTCGTCGGTGTCTGTGAAGTACTTGGTGACGTCGGTCTGGGTGTAGTCGATCACGTAGCTCTGCGTGCCGTGCACGTACTGCCCCTGCGGCACCGCGATGGTGATCGTCGTGAAGTCACCGTCGGTGCCCATGCTGTAGCTGCGCTGGTGTCCGCTGCCGTCGGTCACGCTCTTCACGGTGATGTGGGTCGAGTGGCCGTCGTAGTCGGTGGGGATCGAGCGGATGATCCCGCGGTTCTGGTCGAAGTCGGGGAACACCGCCACGAGGGTCTCGGTGGTGTGCAGCATCGAGCGCTTCGAGGAATCCTGGCTCAGAGCGTAGGTGGCGTCGAAGGAATCGAAGGTGAAGTCGTTGACGTCGGTCGGCAGTCCCGCGGCATTCAGCGCCTCGACGGAGTTGCCCGCTGCCGCATGCAGCGGCGCGGCCACGGCGGCCGCGGGCATGCTCAACACGGCCGCGATCGCGACCACCGCGACCGCTGTCGCCCATTTCCGTGCCCGCATCAGATGCCGCCTCCTCCGCCGCCTCCGCCGCCACCGCCGGAGCCACCACCGCCTCCGGATCCGCCGGAACTCGACGAACTCGCCGAGCCCGAGTAGGAGCTCGACGCGCTGCTGCTGAACGACGAGATGCCCGAGGCGAACGCCGCGACCTGGAAGGTGCCGAGGTTGCCGCCGTCGTACCAGTCGGGCGGGTTCTGGTCGTAATACTTGCCGAGCTCCGCGGCCCACTCCTTCTCGAGAGAGAACAGCACGGCGTAGGGCAGCAGCTTCTCGTAGATCTTGACGACCTGGGTGCCGTCGGGCTGCGCGTCGCGTTCGGCGCCGGTGACGCTCTGGAGCATCTTCAGCCGGTCGGCTTCGGCGAGCTGGATGAAGAGCTTGAGGCCGTCGAGGTGCTCGCGGAGGAGCGCGCCGTCGCGGGTCACCGGGCGCGCGCCGCTCACCGCGCTCAGCGAGAAGATGCCCAGGAATCCCCCGATGAAAGCGCCGACGACTCCGAAGGTCGACGCGACCCCGTTGGTCGCGTTGACGCCACTGATCGCCAGCAGGGCGACGCCGACTCCCGACGGGATCAGGACCGTGAGGAAGGCCCACTGCGGCGGCTTGCGCCGCAGCCCCTGGGTGACGGCGTGCTTGGCGACCCGCGTGGTCAGGGAGCGGACGAAGATGCCGAGCGTGGTGTCCTTCTTCTTGAGCCAGGTGACGCCGTCGTCGCCCGCGCCGTCGCCGGCGACCGAGAGGGCCGCCAGCAGCGACTGCTCGTTGGCGTCGAGGCCGGAATCGTTCAATTGCTCGATACCGAACTGCTCGCCGCCGAAGACACCCGCCTTGCGTTCGTGCAGCTTGAGGTGGCCGCGCACGGCGAGGTCGACGATCGCGGCGGCGAACCCGCGGCTCGGCTTGTCGACGATATTGGCGGCCAGGATGACGTCGATGTCCTTCGGCGGCTCGTACTGGGCGATCACGATGCCGGTGCCCTTCGCGCGCCAGGCGACGCGCGGCAGGATCAGCCCGAGCAGCCAGCCGATCGCGGCGAGCAGAGCGCCGACGATGGGTAGCCCGCTGAGGTAGGCGAGCGGGTTGGCGGACGCGGCCGCGAAGGTGCCCTTCTCGAATCCGATCGCCACGGTCACGTTCTCGTGCGGCCCGAGCTTCTGCTGGGTCGCGCTGAAGGCGGAGCCGGCCCGGGTGATCGCGCACGGAGTGGTCGACCCCTCGGGGCCGTAGTAGCAGGCGGTCTTGCCGTTCAGGGCCGACGCGAGCGATCCCGTGAGCGACACCTTCGCGCTCACCTCGCCGAAGGGCTGCTCCCAGCCGGTGCCGTTCACATCCCAGTAGAACTCGTCGTCGCCGGTGTCGGCGAAGTACTTCGTGACGTCCTGCTGCGTGTAGGTGATCACATAGGTCTGCTTGCCGTGCACGAACTGGCCCTTGGGCACGGCGATGGTCACGTCGTAGAAGGAGTTGTCGTTGCTGTCGAGCGCCGCGTCGTAGCTGCGCTTGGCGCCGGTGCCGTCGGTGACCGAGAGGATCTTGATCTGCGTCGGATGCCCGTCGTATTCCACCGGGATCGCGCGGATGATCCCGCGGTTCTGGTCGTACGACGGGAACTCGGCGACCAGTGTCTCGACCGTCCGCAGCGTGGAGTGGTTGCTCGCCGTGCGGCCCAGCGTGTACACCGCATCGAAGGAGTCGAAGGTGAAGGCGGAGGTGTCGCTCGCGCGCGACGGGAGACCGTCGGCGGCGAGAGCGCTCACCGCTGCCGGGGCGGAATGCCGGGTCGGGTGCGCGCTCGCGAGCGCCGGAGCGCCGACGAGCCCGGCGGTCAGGGCGAGGGCGGCGGCCGTGAAGAGATGTCGGGCTCTGGGCATCGGGGCGAGCATATCGTCGGGCCGACCGCGATGGGAGGCCCGCCCGAAAGTGGGTTCTGCGCTGCCGATAGGCTCCGATGCGTGACCCCGTCCAGCCGCGTCGCCGCGCTGGGCGTCCACCTGCCCGAGCGCACGCGTCGCACCGTCGAGACGGAACGCGAGCTGCGCGACCGCAACCCCGGGCTGAGGCTCCCGACCGGCCTCATCGCCCGGATGACCGGGGTCGAGACCGTGCACGTCAAGCCCGACGACTGGCAGGCATCCGATCTCGCGGTGGCGGCCGCGCGCGACGCGCTCGCCGAGTCGCCCGGCCCGATCGATCTCGTCATCTTCGCGAGCGCCAGCCAAGATCTGGTCGAGCCCGCGACCAGCCACATCGTCGCGGCGAAGCTGGGCATCGACGCTCCGGTGATGGACGTCAAGAACGCCTGCAACTCGGTGCTGAATGCGATGGAGGTGGGCGATGCCCTGATCCGGTCGGGTCAATACCGGCGTGTGCTCATCGCGAGCGGCGAGGGCCCGAGCGTCGCGGTGCGCTGGGAGCTGCGCGACCACGTCCAGTTCATCAGCTCGTTCCCGGGCTACACGATGAGCGACGGCGGAGCGGCGGTCGTGCTCGAGGCGAGCGAGGATGCCGATTCCGGCATCCTCGAGACCCGCTTCCGCGCGGTCTCGCGGCACTGGTCGATCGGAACCCTTCCGGGCGGCGGCACGATGCGCCCGCACGACCTGGATGCCGCCTTCTTCGACATGGACGGCCGCGGCCTGCAGCGCGCCTTCCTCGAGCTCGGTCCGGAACCCGTGCTCGAGCTGCTCGCCGCGCGCCACGTGAGCTGGCAGGACTTCTCGCTGGTCGCGATCCACCAGGTCGCGGTGCCGTATCTTCCGCCGATCTTCGAGCGGTTGGGGGTGCCGATGGATCGCACGATCGTGACGGTCGGCGAGCACGGCAACCTGGCATCCGCGACGTTGCCCCTTCAGCTGAAGCTGGCGCGCGAGGCCGGGATGATCGAGCCGGGCCGGCTCGCCCTGCTGATCGGGCTCGCCGGCGGAATCAGCCTCGGTCTGGCGGTGGTGCGACTGTGACCACCTTGGCGAAGCTCGCCGTGGTCGTCCCGGTCTTCAACGAGGCCGCGGGGGTGACGCCGACGCTCGAGGCGCTCGCCGCGCAGAGCGACGCTGACTTCGATGTCTGGTTCGTCGACAACAACTCGACCGACGGTTCGGCGGATGTCATCCGCGCGTTCGCGGCGGCGCACGGCCTGAGCCGCTGGCAGGTGATCGACGAGCCCGAGAAGGGCACCGGCGCCGCGGCGGACACCGGGATGCGCGCGGCGATCGCCGCTGGGGCTGAGCTGCTGGCCCGCACCGACGCCGACTGCCTGCCGCGTGCCGATTGGACAGCGTCGGTGCGGCACGCACTCACCCCGCGCTCCGACGGTGGGCTCGGGCTGCGGCTCGTGGGCGGCGAACTCGTGCCCCGCCACGACGAAGGGCTCGGCTGGCCGACTAGTGTCGCGCTGCGCGGCGCGGTCGAGCTGGCCGAGGCGTTCGGGCGGGTGCGATCGGGCAATCGCGACCCCGCATACCTCGGACCGTACATGATGGCGGCCGGCTGCAACGTCGGGATCACCGCCGAGCTCTATGTGGCGGCGGGCGGATTCCCGCGCACCCGCATCGAGGACCTCCACGAGGACCGCGCGCTGGTCAACGCGGTACGCAGGCTGACCCGCGACTACGCGCGGCGGCGCGATGTGGTGGTGCAGGGATCCAGCAGGCGGGTGCAGGCCTGGGGGCTCAAGAACACCCTGCTCTGGTACAAGGACCACGCCTACCGGCCCGAGCACGTGGATATTCGATGACGCTCCGGCATGCGCGCGCGTGGGAGGAGCGCGTCCTGCGCGCCGCCCATCCGCTCGCGTATCCGGCCCTGCGTGCGCTGCCCGGCTCGGTGCGGCGGGTCCCCGGCCTCGGTGTCGTCGTGAAAGACGCCGGCCTGCTGCGCGCCACTCTGATGAACACTTCCGGGTTCAGCAAGAACGGCCCGGGCGCGCCGAGCGACCTCTGGACGCCGGTGCTCGGCCCGAGCGTGCTGCTCAACATGGAGGGCGCCGACCACGCAGCGCTGCGGCGCAAGCTCGGGCCGCTGTTCGCGCCGTCGTTCGTCGAGGGCTTGGTGGCGGCATCCCTCGGGCCGGCGACCGCGTCGCTGGGCGCGGCGCTGGACGCGACTCGAGACGGCGGCGAGCCCGTCGATCTGGTGGCGCACGCGCGTCGCTCGGCCAGCGCGGTGATCTCGCGCCTGGTCGGTCTGGCCGACGAGGATGGGCGCAGTGAGGTCGTCGACGACGAGCTCTTCGCGCGCGTGTCGGCGATCACGGGGTTCGTCTCGTTGGCGCGGCCGCGGCTGACGGCGCCCCAACTGGCGGCGGCGCGGGCGATCCTGGCCGAGCTGGGGGAGCACGCGGTGCGCGCGTACCACGGCGACGAGTCGACCGTTCCCGGGCGGATGCGCGCACTCGGCCTCGACGAACGCGAGGCCCTAGGTGCCGTGGGCGCCTTCGTCCTGACCGGGACCGAGACGATCGTGTCGTTCGTGCCGCGGCTGGCCGCGATCCTGATCGACAGCGGGTGGCTGCCGCGGCTGGCCGCCGACCGCGCGCTCGTCGATGCGGCGATCGCCGAGGGGCTGCGGGTGACGACGCCGTCGCCGGTCATGCTGCGCTCGACGGTGCAGCCGGGTTCGATCGGACGGGTCGCGGTGCGGCCCGGCGATCGGGTCGTGCTGGCGACGTTCGCGGCGAACCGCGCGCTCGGCGAGTTCGACCCGCAGGCCAATCCGGCCGCGCAGTTGAAGCAGCTCTGGTTCGGGGCGGGGGCGCACTACTGCCTCGGGGCGCCGCTGGCGATGGCGCAGATCCGGATCACGCTCGACGCGCTGCTCGCGCGACCCGCGGTCGAGGTCGTGTCGCGACGCGCGGCCCGCGGTGTGCTGATCCCGTCATACGCCTCGCTCGAACTGAGACTGCCGTGACCGATCTGGTGGCGGCGGTGCTGGCCAGTTGCGACGCGCATCCGGATGCTGCGGCTCTCACCTTCGGGCGCCGGACCCTCAGCTACGGCGTGCTCGCGCGCCGGGTCCGCGCCACCGCGGCGTCGCTCGAGCGCGAGGGGATGCGGCCGGGCGATCGGGTGCTGTTCTCGGTGCGTCCCGGCCCGCATGCGGTGATCCTCGCCCTCGGCATCGTCGAGGCGGGCGGCACGGTGGTGTTCGCCGATCCGGGGGCGGGCGAGGCGCTGTTTCGCGCGCGGACCGCACTGGCCGCGCCGCGCTGGGTCGCTGCGGAGTCGCTGTTGTATCTGGCATCCAGCGGTCCGTTCCGCCGGCTGGCCCGGCGCCGCGGACTCGAGCTGGCCCCCTACGGACGGTTGGTGCCCGAGGCGCGGCACCTGCGCGCCGGAGCGTGGTTGCCGGGGGTACCCAGACACGCGATCTCGGTCGCCGCCCTGGCTGCCGGTCCGGCCGAACGGCCGACGGCGGCGGCACGCACCGACCAGGATGCCCTGGTCATCTTCACCTCGGGCACCACCGACGCACCGAAGGCGGTCGTGCACTCGCGCGAGTCGCTCGGCGCCGGCCTCGCCGACTTCGCCGCAGGGGTCGGGCTGCGTGAGGGACAGCGCGTGCTCACCGACCAGTTGATGGTGGGTATCCCGGCTCTGATCGCCGGCGCGCACTGGACGATGCCGCCGACGGGCGCGAATCCGGGTGCGCGCCCCGAGCAGTACCTCGCGCTCCTGCCCGACGCCGAGGTGCTGTTCGCCGTCCCGGCCGCGCTCGACGCGATGCTGCGGGCGCTCGATGCGCGTCCCGAGTTGGCTCCGACCCGGTTGCAGTCGATCATCCTGGGCGGGGCGCCGGTGTTGCGGCCACTGCTGCAGCGCATCGCGACGCGGTTTCCGGATGCGGCGATCCGCGCCGTCTACGGCATGACCGAGATCCTCCCGGTGGCGATCGCCGACGGACGGGCGAAGCTCGACGCCCCGGCGCAGGACGGTGACTGGGTGGGCCGGCTCGTCCCGAGCGTCCGCGCGCGGCTGGTCGCCCACGGTGACGGCGGGGACGAGCTCGTGCTCAGCGGCGCCGGCCTGGCCCGGGGGTACCTCGCCGAGCTGCCGGAGCATCCGCTCACCGAACTCGCGACGGGCGACCTGGCGAGACTGGACGGCGACGACCTCACCCTGCTCGGGCGGCGCAAAGACATGTTCATCCGCGGCAGCCAGAACGTGTATCCCGGGCTGTACGAGCCGATCATCGCCGGGATGCCGGGGGTCAGCGACGCCGCGATGGTGGGGCTCCCGGATGAGATCGGCGACGACCGCCTGGTCGTGGTGGTCGTGCCGGATCGCGACGCCCCTCGGGATCCCAGCGCGCTGCATCCGGTCGCGCGCGCGGTGGCCGCCGCGCTGCCGGGCCTGATCGACGCGGGCGTGCTGCCCGACGTCGTGCTCGCGATGGCCGAACTGCCCCGAGCCGGACGCAGTCGCAAACTCGACCGGGCCGCCCTCACGGCGCAGGTGCGAGCGGCTCTCGAGGTGCTCGGATGAGGATCGCGGTCACCGGCGCGTCCGGTTTCATCGGGGCAGCGGTGGCCACCGCACTCGCCGATGCCGACCACGAGGTGGTGGGGTTCGGACGTCGGGCCGACGGCTGGTCGCATCCGGCCGGGCGCTACCGCGTCTGGGACATCACCACCGGTCCGCTGCGCGGCGACCGCGACTTCGAGGCTGTCGTGCACGCGGCCGCACTGGCCGACGACTGGGCTCCGATCGACCAGGCGTTGCGGGTCAACCGCGACGGCACGCGCCACGTGGTGCGCAGCTTTCCGGGAGCTCGCGTCGTGCACCTGTCGACCTCGAGCGTCTACGACGCCTTCACGCCCACGGTCGACGCGAGCGAGGCGCTGCCGCCGGCTCGCCGCTTTCTGAGCACGTATTCGGCATCGAAGGCGGTCGCCGAGCTCGAACTGGCCGGCCGGGATGCGGTCATCCTGCGCCCGCACGCCGTCTACGGCCGCGGCGACACCACGCTGCTGCCGCGCCTGCTCGCGGCGGTGCGGCCCGGTCGTTCGCAGGGCCGGCTGGTGCTGCCCGAGAGAGCCGAGGTGCGGCACTCGTTGACGCACATCGACAACCTGGTGCTCGCGGTGCGGCGCGCGCTCGACCCGAGCAGTCCGGCCGGTACCTACAACATCGCCGACGACAGCCCGGTGCTGCTCTCGGTCGTGCTCAAGGAGTTCCTGGAACGCCGCGGCGTGCCCGCCCGGCTCGTGTCCGTGCCGTACCGGCAGGCGTTCGCGCTGGCCGGCGCGCTCGAACGCGCAGCGCGCGTCACGGGTCGCCGCCCCCGCCTGACGCGCTATGCGGTGAGCCAGCTCGGGCTGGAGCGCACCCTCGACCTCACCGCCGCGCGCTCGCGGCTCGACTATCGGCCGACGCCGACGACGCTACAGGGCGCCGAGTCGTGGTGAGTCAGGCTTTCCGCACCACCAACGACGCATAGGCGGGAATCAGCACCTTGCGCCCGTAGCGCCGCGACACGATCTCGAACGGCCGCCCGTCACCGAGCAGCAGGTCGACCACGGCCTCCAGTTCGGCCCGCGCCAGCGGCCCGCCCAGGCACAGGTGCCGCCCCGCGCCGAACCACAGTTGCCGGTGCTGCGGCAGGTACGGCCGGTCGATGCGATAGTCGCCCGCCAGGTTGTTGGCCGTCCAGGTGAGCACGACGACACGCCCGCCCGCCCTGAGCGTGCGGCCACCGATCTCGAGGTCGGCGAGCACCGAGCGACCGATGATCGGGGCCGGGCTGGTGACGCGCAGGGCCTCGCGAACGGCGTCCTCCTTGTGCTTCGGCGCCGCCAGCAGCCGGTGCTGCTCACCCGAGTCGTACAGGAGCGCGGCGGTGCGGGCCATCGCCGATGCGGCGGTCTCGGTGCCGGCCACCATCAGCAGCGTGGCCAGCCCCTTCGTCTCCTGGATGCTGAGGCCGAGCTCGCGGCAGCGGCCGATCACCGTGTCCGGATGCGCCGTGCCGAACACCTCGTCGATGTGCCCGGTGAGTCGCTCGACGATGACGCGCGCGGCGGCGATCTTCTCGGGCGGGAGCACCGTGTCGGCAGTCGTGCCCAGCGCGGTGGAGGCGAGCTCCTCGCCGGTGGCGAAGATCTCACGGTAGGCGTCGTCGCCGCGCGAGGCATCCACGGGTAGCCCGAGCAGGGTGATCACCATGTGGCCGACCAGCACCCGGCTGAGGTCGGCGAGGTCGAGCTCGTCGCCCGCCTCGAACGACGCGCGCGCCGCATCCATCCGCTCGCCCCATGCCTTCTTGACGAAGGCGGCGCTGGTCTTCGCGGTGAAGAGCTCGCGGCTGCGGGTGCGCAGGTCATAGTGGCCGGGCCCGTCGAAGAGCTCGTAGACCCAGTCGCCCAGGATCTGCGCCCACAGGTGCCCGACCCCGCCCTCGCTGAGCAGCGTGAGGTGCTCGGGATCGTTGAGCAGCGCGCGGGCGGTGCGCGGGTCGGCGGTGATCCAGCCGAGCCCCGGCACCTTGAGCAGCGGACGCGCGAACTGGCCGAGCCAGTTCAGCAGCGGCAGAGCCGGTCGCGCGGCGCGCAGCAGCCGGTGCTCGTGCGCCTTCGCCGAGGTGCCGAACCCGTCGCGGATCAGCGAGAGACGCCGCTCGATGACCGGCGCCTCCAGGTCCTCGGCAACGGGCATGGCCTCAGGATAGGGTGCACGCGTGAAGGAGTCGACGCCCGTGAAGCCCGGCGAGACGGTCGCCGAGCGCCAGGACCGCCTGTTCCGTCGCGGCACCGACACCGGCCGCATCGAGTACTTCTCCGATGCCGTCTTCGCGATCGCGATGACGCTGCTCGTACTCGACATCCCGCTCCCCCATGTGGCGCCCGACAAGCTGTGGGGCGCGATCGTGGGGCTGTGGCCGCAGTTCTTCGCCTATGCGCTGAGCTTCCTGGTGCTGGCGCTCAACTGGGTCTTCCACCACCGCAAGTTCCGGGTGATCCGCTCATACGACGTGGGGCTGATCTGGATCAACCTGGTCTTCCTGCTCTTCGTGGCGGTCCTGCCGTTCCCCACCAGCCTGCTGAGCGAGTACGGCAGCGTCGGCGACGCGGGAGTCGTGCTCTACGCCGCCGTGGTCGGCATCCTCAGCGCGCTGCAGACCTGGCTCTGGTGGTACGCCTTCACGCACGGGCATCTCGAGCCCGAGATCACCCGTCCGCTCGCGGTCTACATCGCCTGGGCGAACTTCATAGCGCCGGTGTTCTTCTGGCTCAGCATCCCGGTCGTGTTGTTCGTCCCGTCGCCGGTGGGTGACGTGCTGGCCTATGTGCTGTGGTTCGCCAGCTGGCCGGTCGGCGGGATCCTCGACCGCGTCGCGGGGCGCAAGCTCGCACAACCGCCCGTGGCCTGGAGTCAGTCGTAGTCGAGGCTGAGTTTTCGCAGCAGGGCGCTGAGCCGTTCCTGGTCGGCGGACGACAGGGCCTGCAGCAGCTGCGCCTCGTCGGCGAGCAGCTCGCTGATCGCGTCGTCGACGGCTCGGCGTCCGCGCGCGGTGAGCATCACGAGCACGCCGCGCCCGTCGTGCGGGTCGGTGTGCCGCTCGACCAGGCGACGCTCGACGAGGCGATCGATGCGGTTCGTCATCGTCCCGCTGCTCACCAGCGTCTGCTGCAGCAGCGCCTTCGGGCTGAGCTGGTAGGGCGCGCCGGCGCGGCGCAGTGCGGCCAGCACGTCGAACTCCCAGGGCTCGAGATCGGATGCCTCGAACGCCGTGCGCCGCGCCCGGTCGAGGTGCTTGCTCAGCCGGGCGACTCGCGACAGCACCTGCATCGGCGAGAAGTCCACATCGGGCCGCTCGCGCGACCAGTCGTCGACGATGCGGTCGACTTCGTCGGAGGTGGGCATCTGCCCATTATCGTCGGCGCGGCTCGGGCGCCCGTGGTCTGGCAGACTTGGGGGCGCGGCCGGATGCTGCGGCATCCTGTCTGCGTTCCGCTCTGGTGTAATGGCAGCACTTCGGCCTTTGGTGCCGTACGGTCCGGGTTCGAATCCTGGGGGCGGAGCTCGCGAAAACGACACAAACGTGTCGTTTTCGAGAGCTCCGCCGATGTTCGGGCGCGTCAAGCGCCCGAACGGGGAGAGGCGACCGTTGAGTGCGACGGGACTACGCCGCCTCGAACAGCGGCGACTCGACGACGACCTCGTCAAGCGGCGTCTCGGCCGGTGCCGACGCGGCCGCGCGACCACGTCGCAGCACGGGCAGGATCAGTCCCGCCACCACCGCCCCGAACGCGAAGATCGCCAGCACTAGGTAGCCGTCCGTGTAGCCGGACTCCGTCGGGAGTCCGCTCGGCTCGAGCGAGCTCGTGACGATCGCGGCCATGATCGTCGAACCGAGAGCGCCGCCGATGGTCCGGATGTTCGCATTCATCCCGCTTGCCACCCCGGTCTGCGAGGCGGGCACCGCCTGCACGATCAGCGAGGTCATGGCGGCGTAGGCGATGCCCAGCCCGAAGCCGGCGACGCCGGCCTCGATCGAGACGCCGAGCCTCGTTCCGTGCGCGAACGCGAAGCCGAGGGCCGACGCGGCCATCAGGCCGGCCCCTCCGACCAGCTGGCTCGCGAATCCGATCCGTCGGCCGAGTGGTCCGCTGACGAATCCGGCCGCGGCCATCGCGACGAGCATCGGGAGCATCAGGATGCCCGACTCGCCGACGGTGACGCCGAAGCCGTACCCGGCCGACGTCGGGGTCTGCACGAAGCGCGGAAAGAAGGCGAAGATCCCGAACATCCCGGCGCCGACGAACAGCGCGGCGAGGTTGACGGTCCACACGCCCGGCAGGCGCATGATGCGCATGTCGATCAACGGGTTGGCCGACCGCACCTCGACGACGATCCAGGCCGCGAGCAGCACGGCGGCCGCGACGAACAGGCCGATGACCAGGAGCGAGCCCCAACCCCAGACCATGCCCTCGCTGAGCGGCAGGAGCAGCGCGACGAGCCAGCCGGCGAGCAGGGTCGCGGCGAGCCAGTTGATGCGTCCGCCGGCCCGCGATGCGGACTCCGGGATGACGAGCGCGGCCAGCAGACCGCCCACCACCGTGGCGATCAGCGGGATCCAGAACAACCAGCGCCATCCGAGGCCCTCCACGATGGGACCGGCCAGGATGGTGCCGAGACCGCTGCCGACCGCGATGACCGCGGAGAGAAGGCCGATCGCCGCGGGAACGCGGGCGGCCGGCAGGTTGTCGCGCACGATCCCGAACGCGAGCGGGAACATCGCTCCGCCCAAGCCCTGGATGACTCGGCCGATGAGCAGCACGCCGATCGTGGGCGCCGTGGCGGCGATCAGGCTGCCGAGGGCGAGTGCCGCGAGCACGACGAGCAGGGTGCGGCGCTTGCCGACCATATCGCCGACGCGGCCCAGGATCGGAGTGGCGATGGCCGCCGAGAGCAGCCAGGCGGTGAGCGTCCACGTGATGAGACTCGGCGAGGTGCCGAACTCCTGCTGGAGCGCAGGGAGCACGGGCACCACGAGCGACTGGAGCATGGTCAGCGACGCGAGGCTGACGGCGAGGACGCCGAAGATGACGAGGGGAGAACGACGAAGCACGAGGATTCCGTTCGTGGTGAGGGAGTGGATGATTTCGGAGGTCGCCTCCGTTAGAGTGGAGGTAGGCTCCATTCGGAGGTTGCCTCCGCTTGCACCACAGTAGCGGAGGGTGCCTCCGGTTCGCAAGCTGAAGTCCATTTTTCGTTTCCGATTCAGAAAGACGCCGAACGTGTCCGTCGACATCACCCCGTCCATCACGCTGCAGCGACCGCAGCGCGCCGACGCCCGCCGCAACTTCGACGCCCTGCTCGAGGCGGGCCGGGCGGCGTTCGCCGAGAACGGCTCGGAGGCCTCGCTCGAAGACGTCGCGCGTCGCGCCGGTGTGGGGATCGGCACGCTGTACCGCAACTTCCCGACTCGCGAGGCGTTCCTCGAGGCGCTCTACGTCGAAGAGATCGCTGCTCTGGTGCGCGTCAGCGACGAGTCGGCCGCGCTCGAGCCCGGCGCTGCGTTCCGCGCGTGGATCGATCGGTTCCTCGAATACGCCAAGAACAAGAAGGCGCTGATCGAGGGCCTCAACAGGGAGTCGGACACCCTCAAGCAGTGCCGCGTCGTCATGTACGCGGCGGGGGAGCCCGTGCTCAAGCGCGCTCAGGCCGCAGGTGCGATTCGCGCCGACGTCGACATCCAGGATGTGCTGTTCATGGTGTCGGGCATCGCCGGCGTCGCGTTCACCGACGACGCGCAGCGCGCGCGGGTGCTCCAGTTGGCGCTGGACGGACTCAAGCCTTAGTCCCGACCTCCGCCACCGGCCTGACGAGCAGCCGCGCACGACGGAACAGCGCCGTCGCGACCACGGCCGGCCACAGCGACTCCGCGTCGGCGGCGACGCGTTCGACGAGCCCGACGACCGGCGAGGAGTGCGAGCTCCAGATGACGAGGAACCACACGCACAGGGCCGTGAGGATCGCGGTGCCCAGGATCGACCCGAGCGGACGCACCAGCCAGGGGAAGTCGGCACGCAGACGCATGCCCAGCAGCGGCCAGGCGGCCAGCGCGATGAACCCGATCATCGCGAATGCGGTGTGCGTCGCCGAACTGCCCGCGACCGTGGGCAAGGGGAACGCCGCGACGCCGAGGGTCGCCAGCGCGCCGATGAGAAAGGCGACCCGGCCCGCGATCCCGATGCCGCGCGCGAAGGTCACGGTCACCAGGTGGCACAGCCCGGTCAGCACGAAGAACGCGGTCATCAGAACGCGGGTCGGCGCATCGCCCGCCGCCAACTCGCTGATGGTCTGGCGCACCGGGTCGTACCCGGGCGTCAGCGCTCCGGCGACGAGGGTTCCGCCGATCAGCAGCACCGGCGCGAGATACGACGAGACGATCGCGGGACGCCCGATCAGCTCACGTGCAGTGGTCACGGTGCGACGATAGCGGCTCGCCCCGTCCACAGAACCGCTGCCCACGGGCTATGGCAGAACCGTGATCAGGGCCTCGTTGTGCCGCAACGGGCTCGGCATCCACGGCGGATCGAAGCGCGCGTACGAGACCTCGCCCGTGATCGCCAGGCCCGCGGCCGCGACGGCCTTCATCAGTTCGGCGCCTTTGCGGCGGAAGAGGGATTCGCTCCACCCTCCGCGAAATCGGGCGGCGGCGGCCGTATGCGCCGGGACGACCGTGGTGGCGACGCGGGAGTCGCGGGGAGCGGGAATGGCACCCCGGTCGATGCCGTCCGGGAGCACGAAACTGATCATGCTGCGCTGATGGGCGACCTCCTGCTGGATCACGGGAGCGGTCATCGAGAACTTCGTCGCTGTCCGATTGTCGCCCGAGATGTAGTCGAAGAGGGGCCGGAATGCCCGGTTGCCCGCGCGATCGAAATCGTCGTCGACCTGCACCTGGACGAGCACGCTCTCGGGATACCGCCTCAACTCGAAGCCGTCGAACTCCTTCAGCACCGTGTAGGGCTGCTGTTCCGTCATGCCGAGGATCCTAGGCGCGAGCGCAAGCTCCCGCATCGCCCCGGCTGCCGACGTCCGGTAGCTCGTGAGCGGCGGGCTGTCACAATAGCGATATGACCGACCCCCGCCTCGCCGTCATCGTCCTCGCCGCCGGACAGGGCACCCGCATGAAGAGCTCACGGGCCAAGGTGCTGCATCCGCTGGCCGGCGTCCCGCTGATCGGACACGTGCTCGCGACAGCGCGCGAACTGGCCGCGGCGCACGTGGTGGTGGTCGTGCGGCACGAGCGCGAGGCCGTCTCGGCCGCCGTGGTCGACCTCATGCCCGAGGCGACCATCGTCGACCAGGACGAGGTGCCGGGCACCGGCCGGGCCGTCGAACTCGGGCTCGGCGCCTTGCCCGGCGGCTTCGACGGCGAGGTGGTCGTCGTCAGCGGCGACGTGCCCTTGCTCGACGTCGACACGCTCGCGAACCTGGTCGATGCGCATCGTCGGGCCAGCGCCTCCGCCACCGTGCTCAGCGCCATGGTCGGCGACGCCACCGGCTACGGCCGCATCGTGCGCGACGCCGGGGGCGCGGTGCTGCGCATCGTCGAGCAGAAGGATGCCACCCCCGACGAACTGACCATCCTCGAGATCAACTCCGGAACGTACGTGTTCGCGGCGTCCGCCCTGCGCAGCGAGCTGCCTCATGTCGGAACGGGCAACGCCCAGGGCGAGAAGTACCTCACCGACGTGATCGGCCTGCTGCACGGGGCCGGCCAGGTGATCGACGCGATGCCGGCGCCCGAGGCGTGGATGGTCGAGGGCGTGAACGACCGCGTCCAACTGGCCGCGACCGCGGCCCGGCTCAACGCGATGATCGTGCGCGGCTGGCAGCTGGCGGGGGTGACCGTGCAGGATCCGGCGACGACGTGGATCGACATCCGCAGCTCACTCGCCGAAGACGTCGAGCTGCTGCCCGGCACGCACATCGCCGGCGCGACCAGCGTCGCCCGTGGGGCGCGCATCGGTCCGCAGACGACCCTGGTCGACTGCGAGGTGGGAGAGAACGCGACCATCAGCCGCAGCGACGCGACGCTCGCGGTGATCGCGGCCGGGGCATCCGTCGGACCGTTCGCCTATCTGCGCCCGGGCACCGAGCTCGGCGAGAACGGCAAGATCGGCACCTTCGTCGAGACCAAGAACGCCAAGATCGGCCCCGGCAGCAAGGTGCCGCACCTGAGCTACATGGGCGACGTCACGATCGGCGAGGGCACCAACATCGGCGCGGGCGGGGTCACCGCGAACTACGACGACATCGCCAAGCACGCCACCACGATCGGGGCGCATGTGCACACCGGGGTGCACAACGTCTTCGTGGCGCCGGTGACGATCGGCGACGGCGCGAAGGTCGGCGCGGGGGCCGTCATCCGCAAGGATGTCCCGCCCGGCGCGCTGGCGATCAGCGTCGCCCCGCAGCGCAACGTCGAGGGCTGGACCGAGAAGAATCGCGCCGGCACCGCCTCGGCCGACGCGGCATCACGAGCGGCCACCGAGGGCACCGACTGAGCGCCACGCTCCCGATAGACTGGCCATCCGAAGACGGAGGGCATCGCGTGGCGGAGATCACCAGCAGCGGCGGAAAACGACTCGTGCTGGTGTCCGGTCGGGCGCACATGGCCCTCGCCGAAGCCGTCGCCCACGAGCTCGGCACCGAGCTCATGCACACCGATGCACGCACCTTCGCGAACGGCGAGATCTATGCGCGGTTCGACGGCAGCGTGCGCGGGGCCGACATCTTCGTCATCCAATCGCACACCAGCCCGATCAACGAGTGGCTGATGGAGCAACTCATCATGGTGGATGCCGCCAAGCGCGCCAGCGCCAAGCGCATCACCGTCGTCGCCCCCTTCTACCCCTACGCGCGGCAAGACAAAAAAGGCCGCGGTCGCGAGCCGATCTCGGCGCGGCTGGTCGCCGACCTCTTCAAGGCGGCGGGCGCCAACCGGATCATGAGCGTCGATCTGCATGCGGCTCAGATCCAGGGCTTCTTCGACGGGCCGGTGGATCACCTGTTCGCCATGCCGGTGCTGCTCGAGCACTTCCAGGCGCAGCTCGACCCGGCCACCCTCACCGTCGTCTCGCCCGACATGGGCCGCGTGCGCGTCGCCGATGTCTGGAGCGACAAGATGGGCGCGCCGCTCGCGATCATCCACAAGCGGCGTGATCCCCTGGTGCCGAACCAGGTCAGCGTGCACGAGATCATCGGGCCGGTCGAGGGCCGCACCTGCCTGATCGTCGACGACCTGATCGACACCGGACGCACCATCGTCAAGGCCGCCGAGGCGCTCAAGCAGCACGGAGCGACGGCCGTCGTCGTGGCCGCGACGCACGCGGTGTTCTCCGACCCGGCCGTCGAGATCCTGCAGAGCGAGTTCATCGACTCCGTGGTCGTCACCGACACCCTGCCGATCGCGCCCGAGAAGCGCTGGAGCCGCCTGACCGTGCTGCCGATCGCGCCGCTGCTGGCGCGCGCGATCCACGAGGTGTTCGACGACGGGTCGGTCACCTCGATGTTCGACGGGGCGGCCTGATCGCTTGAAGCGACGCGTAGCGTCGCGCGTCAGGCCGCCCGCGACAGCGGGAGCTTTCGGCTCTACTTCGTTTTCTTGAGGGATGCCGCGGCCTGAGCAGCCACGAACGCCATCGACTCGGCGGCCAGCGCCCGCCAATCCGTCGACGGAGCCGCCACCACCCATTCGCGCATGACCCGGTTGCCGCCGGTCGAGAACGGCTGACCGTCGCCGTTGGCGATCAGTTCGGCCACCCGCTCGGCGGGCACCTTGATGAGCAGGCCGCCGTGCCCGGCCGAGGCGAACAGCTTGCCGCCGACCATCAGCGAGATCCGGCTGAAGGCGCGTTCGAGCGTCACCCCGGGCTTGGTGAGGAACTCGGCGGTGAGGTCGTCCCAGCGCGCGGCATCGGCGGGGGCGGGATCGGGGCCGGGCTTCACGGGGCGGCTTCAGGCGGGCGTTCCGGACGGGTGGTAGGTCAGCCCCGGGATCATTCCGAGCGAGCGCAACATCACCTCGGACCCGTCGAAGCTGCGCGCGTAGCAGTACCAGCCGGGACCGTTGCCGCCCCAGAGCTGGAGCCGCGCATCCGGCGTCGCGTCGGGAGCCGTGGACGACACGACGATCGCGCACGCCGCCCCGGCCGTCGTGACCTGCACGTTGATCGTGTAGATCACGCCCGGTAGCACGAGTGCGACGACGGCGATCACGATGACGACCCGGATCACCGTGAGCGTGATCGGGTGCCGGATCGACCGGCCCTCCGTCGGCACGTACTCCGCGAGCTCGGGGTGGTACTCGTCGTCCAACATGGTGCTCCCAGTCTCGCACGGGCGTGTTCATCCGCCCCGGCTACGATCCGACCGTGACCCAGCTGCAACGACACCTCGGTGTCCCCGCCGCCACCGCGATCGGGGTGGCTTCGATGCTGGGCGCGGGCATCTTCTTCGTGTGGGCGCCAGCCGCCGCGGATGCCGGGGCCGGCATCCTGATCGCCCTCCCGGTGGCGGCGGTGGTGGCCGCCCTGAACGCCCTCAGTACGACCCGGCTCGCGATGGCGCATCCGGTGTCGGGCGGGGCCTACGCGTACGGGCGCGCAGAGCTCGGGCCGCTGCCGGGATTCGTCGCGGGTGTGCTGTTCCTGCTGGGCAAGACCGCGTCGGTGGCGGCGATCGCGTCGATCGCGGGCGCCTACCTCTGGCCGGAGTTCGCGCGGCCGGTTGCGGTGGCCGCGGTGGTCGTCCTGGCTATCGTCAATGCCACCGGCATCCGCAGCACCGCAGTCGTCAGTACGATCATCGCGGCAGCCGTCGTCGCGGTGCTGCTGGTCGTGCTGATCGTGACGGTTGCACAGGGTGCCGGCGAGCCGCCGCGCTCGCCGGTCGTGCTCACCGGCGGCGTGCTGGGCGTGTTGCAGGCCGCCGCGCTGATCTTCTTCACCTTCGCGGGCTACGCGCGGATCGCGACCCTGGGCGAAGAGGTGCGCGAGCCCAGCCGCACGCTTCCCCGCGCGGTGATCGCCGCCCTGTCGATCGTGCTCCTGCTGTCTGCGGCGATCGCGACGGTGCTGCTCGTGCGGCTGGGTTCGCACGCCCTCGCGGCCAGCAGCTCTCCGCTCGCCGACGCGGTCGGCGCGGGGGCGGAGCCCATCATCAGGATCACGGCGGCGGTCGCCTGCCTCGGTTCACTGCTGAGCGTGCTCGCCGGCCTGAGTCGCACCTCCTTGGCCATGGCGCGCGACGGGGAGCTGCCCGGCCGCCTCGCCCGCATCTCGGAGCGCAGCGCGACACCGGTGATCGCCGAGCTCGCCGTCGCGATTGTCGGGGTCGGGGCGGTGCTGCTGCTCGACCCGGCCCGACTGGTCGGCGTGTCGGCCTGCGCGGTGCTCGGCTACTACGGGGTCGCGCACCTGGCCGCGATGGGCCGGGCCCGCCGGCTCGGGATGCGCGTCCCGGTGCTCGCGTGTCTCGGCCTGCTCGGATGCGCCGCCCTCGCCTTGTCGACGCCGTGGCAGGCCATCGTGGGTGTCGCGGTGCTCACGCTTGCTGCGGTCGGAGTCCGCGCCCTCGTGCGCCTCATCGTCCGTCCGCGTCGCGCGGGGTAGCGCTCAGCGGCGACGGTAGTAGTCCCGCCACACCAGCCGATGGATCGGGATCACCCGGGGAATCGAACGCAGGCCCGGGATGAAGGGCACGAGCATCAGCGCCAGGGTCAGGATCGCGACCAGAACGACCACCACGATGTCCGCGTTCGGCAGCGAGGCGAACGGCTCGATCTGGTAGAAGAACGAGAACAACCACAACCAGGATTGGCCAGGATAGTTGCCCGTCTCGTTCATCATCCCCCACTGGTCGCCGCTGAGGTGCAGCCCGGCGGCGAGGTCGTTGAGGTACGCGCCGTCGCCCATGAACAGGATCGCGGGCGTGTAGTCGAGGTTGTAGAACTTGCCCTGCGCCGAGATGACGCTGTCGAGCGAGCCCTGCTTGGCCATGGTGAGCAGCGTGCGCATCAGCGCCGGGACGGGGCCGTAGTCGCCCGCGGCCACGTTGGCAGGGTCGTGGTGCTTGGCCTTGTCGAGAGCCTTGGCGTAGGCGTCGGTCCAGGCGGTGCGCTGGTCGGCGCTCGCGGCCTTCCAGGTGGCGACGCCGGACGGCGGGGTCGGCAGACTCGACAGCGGCCCGATCACGAAGGCCTGCGCGGTGTCGATCGGCAGCTTCACACCGGCCAGGGTCTGCAGGTCGATCGGCCCGAGGGTCTGCGTGGCGCCCGGCGTCGAGTTGTACGGAGGCCCGTAGCCTGCCGTGTCGCTGGTCCCGCCGAGCTCGGCGGTGGCGGTGGCGACGAAATCGGAGGGCTGGGCGACCGCCCACGACTTCAGGCTGACCGCCTTGTCGTCGGGGGAGCCGAAGAGAGCGGATGCCGCCAGCACGAGCACGATCGCCGCGACCAGCCCGATGGTCAGCTCCTTGAAGAGGTCGTACTCGCGCACGGCGCCCTTCCAGGGCCGGCCGGCGATGCCGGTGCCGGTTCGCCACGACATCGGGTTCTCACGACGGGCGGGCTTGGTGGTGGTCATTCCGAGGCCTCCTTCGCGTGCGCGAGCTGCGCATCGGTCTCGGCCGCATCGATCGGCGGGACAACCCCGTGCATCCGAACCAGGATCACGTGGAACGCCACGATGGCCCCGACACCCAGGGGCAGCAGCACGATGTGCCAGGTGAACATCTGCCCCAGGTTCGCCACGTTGAACCAGGCGCCGATCCCAGCGGCGTTCAGCGCGTCCTTGGCCTCGAACGAGATCCACTGCGACTCGAAGTTGGTCTGGAGCAGGTAGCCGGTGAAGGCGGCCGCGATGCCGACGGCGAACGACAGCACGCCGGTGATCCAGGTGAGCACCCGTCCGCCGCGCCAGGCGGCCATCCAGAACTTGCCCCACAGGTGCACGACCATGAAGAGGAAGAAGAACTCGACGCTCCACAGGTGTGTGCTGTTGACGAAGTGCCCGAGACCCGACACGTGCCACCAGCTCGGCCCGTTCAGGCTCAGCACGAGGCCCGAGGCGATGACGACCGCCAGCGAGGCGATCGCGCCCATGCCGAACACGTAGATCCACGACGCGACGTAGCTGGGCTGGCTCTCCGGAAGCAGCTTGTCGGGCGGGAGCTTCTTCAGCATCCAGCGCCGGGCGCGGCCGGTCCAGGTGGAGAAAGGCTCGATGTCGGCCTCGGTCTCGACCCAGTGCTCGGTGACTTTTGTCTTCATGAGCGCTTCCGTCCCTTCGGGAAGGGCAGCACCAGGGCGAGCACGAACAGCACGATCATCGCGGCGATCACGATGAAGTTGCCGAGTTGGATGGTGAAAGCACCCCAGCCCAGATAGACCGTCCCGCCGTCCTGAGCAGCGAGCGCGAGAAGCGGGAGCATCATGACCTCCACGAGGACGGGTCGATGTCCTCATGGCCGACGCTAGGCATGGCCTCGACGCCGGCACAGTGCCGAAGGTCCCGCGCGGTTCCGCATGTTGCCGGCGACGGTCGGCGGCGCGCTAGTGCCAGCGGAGCGCGGCGGCGTGTACGTCGCGCGGAGCGTGTGCGCCGCAGAAGCGGCGGCGCTAGTGCCAGCGGAGCGCGGCGGCGTGTACGTCGCGCGGAGCGTGTGCGCCGAAGAAGCGGCGGCGCACTAATGAGCAGATGGCTCGGTCTCGATCTCGCTGCGGTCGCCGCTCCACAGGGTGTGGAACGTGCCCTCTTTGTCGATGCGCTTGTAGGTGTGCGCGCCGAAGAAGTCGCGCTGACCCTGGATGAGCGCGGCCGGCAGGCGGTCGGCCCGCAGTCCATCGTAGTAGGCCAGCGACGACGAGAAGGCCGGAGCCGGAACGCCGGCATGCGCCGCCATCGCGACCACCCGGCGCCATGAGCCCTGCGCGCGCTCGAGCGCCTCGACGAAGTACGGCGCGGTGAGCAGCGCGACCAGCTCGTTGTCTGCGGCGTAGGCCTCGGTGATCCGGTTGAGGAACTGCGCGCGGATGATGCAACCGCCGCGCCAGATCTTGGCGATGTCGCCCTTCTTGATGTCCCAGCCGTACTGGGCGGCGCCGGCGACGATCTCATCGAAGCCCTGCGAATAGGCGACGATCTTCGACGCGAACAGCGCCAGTCGTACGTCTTCGATGAACTCGTCGGCGTCGCTCTCGGTCCAGCTGTCGTCGGGACCGGGCAGCTCGCGCGCGGCCGCGCGCTGCGCCGGCTTGCTCGACAGGCTGCGCGCGAAGACCGCCTCGGCGATCCCCGAGACCGGGACGCCGAGGTCGAGTGCCGTCTGCACCGTCCAGGCGCCGGTGCCCTTGGCTCCGGCCTGGTCGAGGATGACGTCGACCAACGGCTTGCCGGTGTCGGCATCCACCTGCTTGAGCACCTCGGCGGTGATCTCGATCAGGTAGCTCTCGAGCTCGCCCCGGTTCCACTCGGCGAAGACCTCCGAGATCTCGGCCGGGCTCTTGCCGGTGCCGCGCCGGATCAGGTCGTAGGCCTCGGCGATCAGCTGCATGTCGGCGTACTCGATGCCGTTGTGCACCATCTTGACGAAGTGGCCGGCTCCGTCGTGTCCGACGTGGGTCACGCAGGGCTCGCCCTCGGCCACCGCGGCGATGGATTTCAGGATCGGGCCGATCGTCTGCCAGGCCTCGTCCGATCCACCGGGCATGATCGACGGCCCGTGCAGCGCGCCCTCCTCGCCTCCCGAGATGCCCGCGCCGACGAAGTTGATCCCCGTCTCGCGCACCGCCTTCTCGCGCCGGATGGTGTCCGTGAACAGCGCGTTGCCGCCGTCGATGATGATGTCGCCGGGCTCGAAGACCTTGACCAGCTCGTCGATCACGGCATCGGTGCCCTTGCCGGCCTGCACCATGATCAGGGCGGTGCGCGGTTTCGAGATGGATGCCGCGAAGGCGGCATAGTCGGGGCTGGGCACGAAGCCGGCCTCCGGATGCTCGTCCATCAGGGTCTGCGTCTTCTCGTAGCTGCGGTTGAAGATCGCGACGGTGTTGCCCGCGCGGCTGGCGAGGTTGCGGGCCAGGTTCGAGCCCATCACCGCCAGTCCGACAACGCCGATGTTCGCCTGGGGGGTCGGTTCAGCCATGGTTCCCAGGTTACCGTTGGAGGGATGCCGTTCTCGCGCCCCGTCGTCGTCATGGGCGGCTCCGGCTCCGGCACGTCGACCGTCGGAGTGGCACCGCTCTCGAAAGGATGGCCGATGGCTGACCGCGTGCGGGTCGTGGTCGCGACCGCCCAGACCGACGAGAACATCGAGTGGCTGTGCGGTCGCGAGCCCCGGCTCGACGTCGTCTTCGAGCCGTCGTTGCTCGGGCCGCCGTCGCACAACTGGATGGTGCGCCACCAGCGCACCGCCGAGGAGCAGGCCCGGTTCGAGGCGCTGCTCGACACCGCAGAGGTGCTGTTCGGCGTGCCTGATCACTCGGGCGCCGCTCTGGCACGCACCGTCGCGGCGAACCCCGGGCTGCGCTGGGTGCACACCATTCCGGCAGGGGGAGGCCAGCAGGTACGGGCGGCCCACCTGGACGACGACGCGCTCAGCCGCATCCTGTTCACCACCTCGGCAGGCGTGCACGCCGAACCGCTCGCCGAGTTCGCGGTGTTCGGCGTGCTGGCCGGGGCCAAGATGCTGCCGTACTTGCGCACCGCGCAGATCCGGCACGAGTGGGCGCCGCGCGTGGCGATGCCGCTCGCGCCCGACCTGACGGTCGCGGTGGTCGGGCTGGGCGCGATCGGGCGGCTGACGGCATCCAAGCTCGCGGGCCTCGGCTATCGCGTCGTCGGAGTGCACCGACGCCTCGTCGAGGTGCCGGGCGTCGCCCAGGTCTTCCTGACCGACAAGCTCGCCGAGGTGGCCGCCACCGTCGACGCGATCGTTCTCGCCCTGCCCGGTACCTCCCAGACCGACGGGATGCTGAGCCGCGAGGTGCTGGCGGCCATCAAGCCGGGCGCCTCCGTCGTCAACATCGGGCGGGGCAGCACGGTCGACGAACCCGCGCTGATCGAGGCCCTGTCGGACGGCCGCGTCGGCTTCGCCGCCCTGGACGTGACCGCCGTCGAACCGCTGCCCCATGACAGCCCGCTCTGGGATCTGCCGAATGTGCTGATCAGTCCGCACACCGCCGCGATCAGCGTGCACGAGGCCCGGCTGATCACCGAGCTGTTCGCGCGGAACGCGACCGCGTTCCTCGACGGGCTGCCTCTCGAGAACGTCGTCAATACCGTCGAGTTCTACTGATTCTTCGGCGCGCCGCCGCTCCTGCGGCGCGCTCGGGCGCGGGTGGTTCACACGGAACGCGCTCGGCGAGGGGCGGGCGGAAGCGCAGCCGAGGTTCCGTGCGAATCGACCGCGCGAGCCGGGAATCCGGCGCGGTCGCGTCCTCCCCACGCTCTCCGCTATTCTTCTTGTTGAACTTCGGCGAGGGATGCTGCCAGCGGCATCCGTGATCGACGCGGTGAACGGCTTCTGTCTGTTCGACGTGCGTGCTCCCGACCACTCCAGACGAAAGAAGACCCCTCATGGCTGACGACAACAAATTGGTCGCGGAACCGCGCGACACCTTCGGCAAGGGCGCTGCCCGCAAGATCCGCGCCGCCGGCAAGGTGCCCGCGGTCATCTACGGCCACGGCACCGACCCGCAGCACGTGACGCTGCCCGGTCACGAGGTCGCCCTCATCCTGCGCAAGGCCAACCAGGTGCTCGACCTCGACATCTCGGGCAAGAGCCAGCTCGCGCTGGTGAAGGACGTGCAGAAGGACCCGGTCCGCCAGATCATCGAGCACCTCGACCTGATCGTCGTCCGCAAGGGCGAGAAGGTCACCGTCGACGTGCCCGTGCACGTCGAGGGCGAGTCGTTCTCGGGCACGATCGTCGTGCAGGATGCCAACACGCTCTCGCTCGAGGCCGAGGCCACGCACATCCCGGAGCGCATCATCGTCGACGTCACCGACGCTGAGGACGGCACGCGCATCCACGCCGGCGACGTGAAGCTGCCGGAAGGCTCGACGCTGATCAGCGACCCCGAGCTGCTGGTGCTCTCGGTGACGACGCCGTCGGCGCCGACCGCCGACGACCTGGCCGCCGACGAAGCGGCCGCCGAGGCGGGTGCCGAGGCCGGCGAAGGCGGCGCGGCCGAGGCCGAGTCCGACGCGGCAGAGTCCACCGAGGCCGCGGAGTAACCGCGCCCGTCGTGGCAGGCGACAGCTGGCTGGTAGTCGGGCTCGGCAATCCCGGGCCCGGCTACGCCAGCCATCGTCACAATGTCGGGCAGATGGCGCTCGCCGAGCTGGCCCATCGCACCTCGGCGACCTTCAAGACGCACAAGGCGAATGCGACGGTCGCCGAGGCGCGCCTGTCGCCCGGCGGTCCGAAGCTGATTCTGGCCAAGCCGAACAGCTTCATGAACCTGTCTGGCGGCCCGGTCGCGGCCCTGCTGCGCTTCTACGACCTGGATGCCGACCAGCTGATCGTCCTGCACGACGAGCTCGACATCCCCTTCGACACCATCCGCCTGAAGAGCGGCGGCGGTCACGGCGGCCACAACGGCGTCCGAGACATCGCGGCCGCGATCGGGACGCCCGACTTCGTGCGCGTCCGCATCGGCATCGGCAGGCCGCCCGGCCGGCAGGACGCCGCCGACTTCGTGCTCAAGCCGTTCACCGGCGCCGAGCGCGAGATCCTGCCCTCGCTGCTGTCGGATGCCGCCGACGCCACCGAGCTCGTCATCACCGACGGGCTGCTCGCGGCTCAGGCCTGGTTCCACGCGCCCCAGGAGTAGCGCGTGACCGGTGCTGAGGAGTTCGCGGAGATCGACGCGGGATCGCCGGCCGCGCAGGCGGCGATGACCGCGTACTTCGCCGAGTTGGCGGCGCGCTTCCCCGCCGGATTCGACCCCACCGGATACCTCGAGCCCGACGACTACAACCCTCCGCGCGGCCGCTTCTTCCTCGCGATGTCGGGCGACGAGGTGCTGGGCTGCGGTGGCCTGGTCTGGATGGATGACGCAACCGCCGAGATCAAGCGGATGTGGATCGCCCCCGCCGCGCGCGGCCGCGGGCTCGCGACCCGCCTGCTCGGATTCCTGGAGCAAACGGCTTTCGCATCGGGACGGCCGGTGGTGCGCCTCGACACCAACCCGGTGCTGCTCGAGGCCATCGCGATGTACCGCAAGAACGGCTACCGCGACATCGAGCGCTACAACGACAACCCGTACGCCGGGCTGTGGTTCGAGAAGCGGCTCAGCGCTCGCTGACGGCGCCCGCGAGCCGACGTCGCCCACAGCCCGTCGTCATCGCTCTCCGCGATACCTGGCCGTTCCTGTTCGGTCGGCCGTTCTGTCCGTGTCCGTGTCCGTGCCCGTGCCTCCGCCCGTCCTGGCGCGCTCTGCAATCTGCGGCGCAACTCGCATGACGCGAAGTGTCACGCGAACTGCCACGCAAGTTGTGGAGGCAGCCGGGGTGGCGACATCCTTCTGACCCGGCGCAAGCTGCAGGCGAACCCGGGCACGGGCGTCGGCGGCGGCCCGTAAACTCGCACGAGTGGCACTCGAGCGCTTGATCACCGGGCTTTCGCGCGCCCGCACGCTCGAAACCGCGCTCCACGAGGCCACGCGCGACGCCGATTTCTCGCTTATCGACGGCATGCGCGCGCCGCTTCTCGCGGCGCTGCTCGAGAGGCGCGCGGCAGCATCCGGCCCCGCCGGCGGGCCGCAGGCGCTGCTCGCCATCACCGCGACCTCGCGCGAGTCCGAAGGGGTGCGGGCCGCGTTCCGCAGCTACCTGCCGGCCGCGACCGTGCTGAACCTTCCGGCCTGGGAGACCCTGCCGCACGAGCGCCTGAGCCCGAGCGCCGAGACGGTCGGCGCGCGGTTGAAGGCCCTGCGCGCCCTCGACACCTGGCAGAAGCAGGGCCCCGCCGACCGTCCGGGCCACCTCGTCGTGGTGGCGAGCGTGCGGGCCGCGCTCCAACCCCTGGCGGCGGGCCTGGCCGCGGTCGAACCGATCGTGCTGACGGCGAAACGGCGCGGCTACGACCTCGCGAGCCTCGGCATCCAGCTCGTCGAACTCGCGTACGTGCGCGTCGACCTCGTGACGCGGCGCGGCGAGTTCGCCGTGCGCGGCGGCATCCTCGACGTGTTCCCGCCCGATGCCGAGCACCCGGTGCGCGCCGAGTTCTTCGGCGACGAGCTCGAGCAGCTGCGCGCCTTCTCGGTGGCCGACCAGCGCTCGCTGCCCGGCGAGGTCGCGAGCGCCGAGCTCGCCCCCAGCCGCGAGCTGCTGCTCACCGGCGCGGTACGGCAACGCGCCCGCGAGATGGAGCACGAGTTCCCGACGCTCGCGCCCATGCTCGCGAAGATCGCCGAGGGCATCCCGGTCGAAGGCATGGAGGCGCTCGCCCCCGCGCTGCTCGACAAGCTCGTGCCGCTCACCGACTACCTGCCCGAGGACGCCGCGGTCGCCGTCCTCGGCCCCGAGCGCGTCTCGACGCGCGCCGTCAACCTCGCCGAGACGAACCGCGAGTTCCTGGATGCAGCGTGGAACGCCGCGACGGCAGGCGCCCAGGCGCCGATCGATCTGGGATCCGGCGACTTCCTGACCGTCAGCGGCCTCAAGAAGGCGGCGGGCGACCGAGCCTGGTGGACGCTCAGCCCCTTCGATGCGAATGACGACGACGTCATCCGGATCGATGCCGACCCGGTGCCGAGTTTCGCCGGGCAGCCGGATGGCGCGGTCGATCACGTCGCCGAGCTGCTGCGTCAGGGCTGGACCGTCGCGATCGCGGCAGCCGGACCCGGTCTCGTCGAGCGCGCCGCCGACGTGCTGGCGAGTCGGGAGGCCGCCGCGCGCCCGGTCGAGGCGTTCCCCGAACACCCCGACGAGGGCATCGCCTATCTCGTGATGGGCTCGGTGGAGGCCGGCTTCGAGCTCGCGGAGACGAAGCTCGCCCTGCTCAGCGAGGCCGAGTTCTACGGACGCGCCGCCGGTGTCGACTCGCGCCAGGTGAAGCGCCTCGCCAGCCGCCGCAAGAACGTCGTCGACCCCCTCCAGTTGCGCGCCGGCGACTACGTGGTGCACCAGACCCACGGCATCGGACGTTTCGTCGAGCTGGTGCAGCGCGAGGTGGCGAGCGGGCAGCGAACCGCCCGAGGGCCGCTCGGCACGACGGTCACCGCCGACAAGGTGCTGCGCGATTACCTCGTCATCGAGTACGCGCCGAGCAAACGCGGCATGCCCGGCGACAAGCTCTACGTGCCCACCGATCAGCTCGATCTGCTGACCCGCTACGTCGGCGGCGAGAGCCCGGCGCTGAGCAAGATGGGTGGATCCGACTGGGCCGCCGCGAAGGGCCGGGCCCGCAAGGCGGTGCGCGACATCGCCGTCGAGCTGGTCAAGCTCTACAGCGCGCGCATGGCCAGCAAGGGCCACGCCTTCCCGCCCGACACCCCCTGGCAGCGCGAGTTGGAAGAGGCGTTCCCCTTCGTCGAGACCCCCGACCAGCTCTCGACCATCGACGAGGTCAAGGCCGACATGGAGCGCCCGATCCCGATGGACCGCCTGATCTCGGGCGATGTCGGCTACGGCAAGACCGAGATCGCGGTGCGGGCCGCCTTCAAGGCGGTTCAGGATGGCAAGCAGGTCGCCGTGCTGGTGCCGACCACCTTGCTGGTCCGCCAGCACATGGAGACCTTCGCCGAGCGCTTCGCCGGATTCCCGGTGCACCTGCGCGCCCTCAGCCGCTTCCAGTCGGCGAAGGAGTCGAAGGAGACCATCGAGGGACTCGCCCGCGGCGAGGTGGATGTCGTGATCGGCACGCACCGGCTGCTGAGCGAGGGGGTGACCTTCAAAGACCTGGGCCTGGTCATCATCGACGAGGAGCAGCGTTTCGGCGTCGAGCACAAGGACGCGCTCAAGAAGCTGAAGACCAATGTCGACATCCTGGCCATGTCGGCCACGCCGATCCCGCGCACGCTCGAGATGGCGGTGACGGGCATCCGCGAGATGTCCACGCTGGCGACGCCGCCGGAGGATCGGCACCCGATCCTCACCTACGTCGGCCCGTACAGCGACAAGCAGGTAGCCGCAGCCATCCGGCGCGAGCTCCTGCGCGAGGGCCAGGTGTTCTACGTGCACAACCGGGTGTCGTCGATCAACCGGATCGCCGCGCAGGTGTCGGAACTGGTGCCCGAGGCGCGGGTCGCCGTCGCGCACGGGCAGCTGCCCGAGAGCGTGCTCGAGCAGGTCATCGTGGACTTCTGGGAAGGCAAGTTCGACGTGCTCATCACCACGACGATCATCGAGACCGGCATCGACATCGCCAACGCCAACACGCTGATCATCGACCGCGCCGACAAGTACGGCCTGTCGCAGCTGCATCAGATCCGCGGGCGCGTCGGCCGCGGACGCGAACGCGCATACGCCTACTTCCTCTACGACGACGACAAGCCCCTGAGCGAACTGGCGCAAGACCGGCTGCAGACCATCGCCGCCAACAACGAGCTCGGCGGCGGCATGCAGATCGCGCTGAAAGACCTCGAGATCCGCGGCGCGGGCAACCTGCTGGGCGGCGAGCAGTCCGGTCACATCGCGGGCGTCGGATTCGACCTCTATCTGCGCATGATCGGCGAGGCCGTGAGCGCCTTCCGCGGCGACGTGGCCGAGGGACAGACCGAGCTGCGCCTCGAGCTGCCGGTGGATGCGCACATCCCCGAGGAGTACGTCGAGAGCGAACGGCTGCGGCTCGAGGCGTACCAGAAGCTGTCGACGGCGGCCGCACCGGCCAGCCCCGAGGATGCCATCGATTCGGTCGTCGAGGAGCTCACCGACCGCTACGGCGAACCCCCCGCGCAGGTGCAGAACCTGGTCGCGGTCTCACGGTTGCGCCGCCTCGCCCAGAAGGCAGGCCTGAGCGACGTGGTCGCGATGGGCGGCAACCTGCGCATCGCTCCCGCCGAGCTGCCCGACTCGATCCAAGTGCGCTTGCAGCGGCTCTACCCGGGCGCCCGGCTGTTCGCCCAGGCGAAGACGATCAGCGTGCCGTTGTTCGCGGGCGCGCCCGGAACGGACGCGCCACACGACGACCCCCAGCTCATCGACTGGGTGACGGGACTGCTCACCGCGATCTTCCCGCCGAAGGCCGAGCCGGCCGCGCCGGCCCCGCCGGTCGAGACCGTCGCCGAGTAGCCGCATGGCTGCGCGCATCCGCTCCTCGCTCGCTCAGGCGGCGGTGACGATGCTGGCGGTGCTCGTCACGATCGCGGTCTGTCTACTGATCGCCCCCGAACCCGGCCCGGCCGTGCTCGGCGCGATGCTCTGCCTCACCCTGTCGCGCAGCCAGCTCGAGCGGGACTGGCGCGGCCGTCTCGAGGCCGGCATCGCGCTGCCGGTCATCGGCCTTCTCTCGGCGGGTGTCGGGCTCCTGCTCCTGAATCTGCGCATCCTCGGCGCGATGGTCTACGTGGCCGGGATGTTCCTGTCGATCTTCCTCCGCCGCTTCGGCCCGGTGCCGCGGCGCATCGGTTCGCTGCTCGCGCTGCCGTTCATCGCGCTGCTGGTGGCGCCGAATCCGGTGCCCTCCACGGTCCACGGGCCGTTCGCCGTGCTGGTGCCTGCGCTCGTGGCCCTGGTGGCGTTCGCGTTCGTGACGCTGTTCCAGGTCGCGGCGATCGCCATCCGGCTCCTGCCGCGGCGGCTCCCCGCGCCGCCCGAAGCCGCGCGAGCCGAGGCTCCCACCGTGGCGCAACCGCACCCGGCTCTGGATGCCACGACGCGACTCGCCCTGCAGATGGCGCTCTCGGTGGCTCTGGCCTTCACGATCGGCTTCCTGTTCTTCTCCGACCGCTGGGCCTGGATCGTGCTCACCGTCGTGGTGGTCGCCGTCGGCAACGCCGGGCGTGCGGACGTGCTCTACAAGGGCATCCAGCGCGTCGTCGGGGCGGGGATCGGAACCGTCGTCGCCCTTCTGGGGCTCACCGTGCCGACGTTCGGCGGCCCGAACCTGCCGACCGTCATCGCGCTGCTCGCCGTCGTGTTCGTCGCGCTCATCCTGCGGCCGTTCGGGTACCTCTGGTGGGCCCTGTTCTTCACCGTCGCCCTGACGCTGCTGCAGAGCTTCGGCAGCGAGAGTCCGGGCGGACTCGGTCCTCTGCTCGGGGAGCGGCTCGAAGAGATCCTGCTCGGCACGGTGCTCGCCCTGCTGGTCGCCTGGTTCGTGGCGCCGGTGCGCTCCGAGAACACGGTGCGGCGGCGGATCGGCGCGGTGCTCGGTGCGCTTCAGGCTCGGCTCGCCGAGCAGACTCCCGAGACGGCCGCCGCGCTGACGGCTGCCGAGAAGGAGCTCGCGCGGGTGTCGCCGCCCTACACGGCCTGGCGACGGATCTTCCGCCGGTCGTCGAGGCCGCGGGCAGCGGCGTGGATCGCGACCACCCGCGACAGCGTCGCCCTCGGTCGGGATGGCGGCAGCCCCGCCGCGCGCGCGGCGTTGGGGGAGGCACGTCGCACCCTGCGCGATCCCGACCAGCTGCAACCCGCGCTCGACAGGCTGCGCGCGACCCTCGCAGGCGAGTCGGAGCTCTAGGCGATCGGCGCCACGAGGCAGATGACGTGGCCGTCCACGTCGTGCAGCACCGACTGCCGTTCGCCCCACGCCTGATCGGCGGGCTCGTCGATGACGGTCGCGCCGGCGAGCAGGGCATCCGCGGTCGCCGCGTCGACGTCGTCGACCCGGAAGCTCGGGGCGATCGCGGCATCGCCCGGTGTCGGCGGCCGTTCGTGCAGCAGCACCTCGACGTCGTTCGAGGTGGCGAGCATGACCAGGCCGGGCAGCGCGTAGCGGCGGGTCAGCCCCAGCACGTTCTCATACAGGGGCAGTGAACGGTCGAGCTCGGCGACCGAGATGGTGAAGCGGGAGAGAGCCGAAGTCACGGCTCCAGGCTAGAACCGGCGGCGGCCTTCTGGCGAGCCGGCACCCGCAAGACACCCCCGACGACGACCGGGATCAGCACCAGGGTCCGCAGATCCACCAGGGCGTGCACGACGATCGGCGCGGCGATCGAGCCGGTCAGCACGTACAGGGCCGCGAACACCAGCCCGAGCAGCGCCGAGAACAGGATCCCGAGCGGGCCCTGGTAGAGGTGCAGCATCCCGAACAGCACGGCCGCGATGACGAACGAGAGCGGGCCGAGCCCGAGGATGCCGAACAGCAGGGCGGGTAGCCCCAGACGGAACAGGAGCTCCTCGAAGACGCCCGCCGAGAGCGCCAGGCCCACGCCGTACTTCAGCTCGGCGCGCGTCCGCGGCAGCAGGGAGCGGATGTCGCCGACGGTCGGGATCGCGTCGATCCCGCCGCTCTCGCCGACCGAGCGGCGCAGCAGAAGCACCGGCGCGATCAGGGCGGCCACGAACACCACGACCGCGGCGAGGGAGACGACCGATCCGCCCGGCGTTTCGAAGAACGCGCGCACCGTCACGACCGGCTGCCAACTTCGCGTGTCGTCGAGTACGCGTGGCACGAACGGGACGGCCGCGAGCAGCACGGCCGCGCTCAGCCCGCCCATGACGAGCGCAGACTCGAGCAACCACCTGCCGTAGACCTTCTGCCGCGCCCCCGTCGACCGCAGCCGTTTGAAGCGGCGGAAGGTGCTGCGACTGCGCGTCGCCGCGCGCCACACCAGCAGCCCGAGGACGACCAGCAGCAGGGCAAGCAGGGCGAGTCGCACCCCGCCATTCTGACGGGCGATTCGTTCGGATGCGGAATGAACCGTCGGCGGACGCTCTTACAGTGCAGTGTGACGAATGAGACCTCGATGACCGCCGTCGGCCTCCGGTCGGAACGCGGCCCCGTGCTGCTCGCCATCATGGTGAGCACCGGCCTGGTCGCCATCGACGCGACCATCCTGGCGACCGCCGTTCCGTCGGTCGTCAAAGACATCGGCGGCTTCTCGGCGTTCCCCTGGCTTTTCTCGATCTACCTGCTCGCGCAGGCGGTGACCGTTCCGATCTATTCCAAGCTGTCGGACATGATCGGGCGCAAACCGATCATCATCATCGGCATCGCCCTGTTCCTGCTCGGCTCGGTGCTCAGCGGATTCGCCTGGAGCATGCCGGCACTGATCGCCTTCCGCGCGGTGCAGGGCCTCGGTGCCGGCGCCGTGCAGCCGATGTCGATCACGATCATCGGAGACATCTACTCGGTGGCCGAGCGCGCCCGGGTGCAGGGATACGTCGCGGGGGTCTGGGCGGTCTCGTCCGTGGTCGGCCCGACGCTCGGTGGGGTGTTCTCGCAATTCATCACCTGGCGCTGGATCTTCTACGTGAACGTGCCCATCTGCATCCTGGCCGTCGTGCTGCTGATGCGCGGCTTCCACGAGAAGGTCGAGAAGCGGCCGCACCGCATCGACTTCGCCGGCGCGAGCCTGCTGGCCGTCTCGACCGCGCTGATCGTGCTCGGCGTGCTCGAGGGCGGTGTGGCCTGGGCGTGGGATTCGCCCACCAGCATCGCGATCTTCGTGGTCGGTGCCATCGCGCTGGCGGGATTCATCCTGGTCGAGCGGCGGGCGGCCGAGCCCGTTCTGCCGCTCTGGGTGTTCCGCAGGAGGCTGCTGCTGACCACCTCGCTCGTCGGATTCGGCGTGGGCGGCGCCCTGATCGGGCTCAGCAGTTTCGTGCCCACCTATCTTGAGGGGTCGATCGCGGCGACGCCGCTGATCGCGGGGCTGGCGCTCGCCGCGCTCACCCTGGGGTGGCCCGTCGCGGCCACCTACGCGGGTCGGCTGTATCTGCGCATCGGGTTCCGCCTGACCGCGCTGATCGGCACCGCCTTCGTGGTGGTCGGAACCATCGTGCTCGCGGCATTCGGGCTCGCTCCCTCGCTCGTCGTCGTGGCGGTGGCCTGTTTCGTGATCGGCTTCGGATTCGGCTGGTCGGCCGTCCCGACCCTCATCGCCGCACAGGCCAGCGTCGAATGGGGTGAGCGCGGGGTCGTCACGGGCGCCAACATGTTTGCCCGCTCGATCGGCAGCGCGGTCGGCGCCGCGATCTTCGGCGCGATCGCCAACGGGGTGATCGCCGCACACGGCGGCAACGAGAACGACCCCGGCACGGTGGCGCTCGCCTCCACGGGGGTGTTCATCGGGATCGCCATCACGGCTGCGCTCATCGTGCTCGCCGTGCTCGCCATGCCGAAGACGCCGGTGGCCGCATCCGCTTCGGCGCCGCCGGCGACCGACGCGAGCGACGCGGTCATCGCGGGCTGACTCGGAGCGAATCCGGGGCGAGCAGGTCGCAATCGGGGCGAGGATGGGCGCATGACCGCCTCGATCTCCCCGGCCTTCATCGCCCCGCCTCGTCGCATCCCGGTGCTGCTTCGCTTCGGCTTGTGGATCTCACGGCGCGTCACCGGCGACGACGTGCTGGCGGCGCGTCTGCTCACCTGGTATCCGCGGTCGGCGGTCGGGATCGGCGTGCTGGAATCGCTGGTCGCGCGCGGGGAGGGGAAGGTCGACGACCGGATGCTGCAGTTCGTGCGGATGGCGGTGTCGTTCGCCGTGGAGTGCCCGTTCTGCATCGGATTCAACTCCCGCGGCTGGGAGGCGCGGATGACCGAGCAGGAACGCCTCGCCCTGCAGGGGCTCACCGCGCTCGACAGCGTGGCGAGTCTCAGCGCGCCCGAGCGTCTCGCGATCGAGTACGCCCGCAAGGTCAGCGAGACGCCGCTGACGTTCACACCCGAGTTCGGGCAGCGCCTGACCGCGGTGTTCTCGGAGCGCGAGATCGTCATGCTCGCCACCACCGCGGCTCAGGTGAATCTGTGGGCACGCACCATCCAGGCACTGGGCTGCCCACCGCTCGGCTGACAGGGGATCATGGGGGGATGACCGACCCCCTGGTGCCGACCACGCCGCATCCCGAGCTGGACGAGCTCATCGCGGTGCTCGAGAAGCTGCGCGCACCCGGCGGGTGCGTCTGGGACCGCGACCAGACCCACGCCAGCCTCGTCCAGTACCTGGTGGAAGAGACGTTCGAGCTCGTCGACGCAATCGAGGCCGGAGACCGCGACGAGCTGATCGAAGAGCTCGGCGACGTGCTCTACCAGGTGATCTTCCACGCCGACATCGCGGCCGAGGCCGGCGAGTTCACCCTGGAGGACGTCGCGAAGCACATGCGCCAGAAGATGGTCGCGCGCCATCCGCACGTGTTCGGCGACGCATCCGGGCGGCTGGTCGAGGTCGAGACCCCGGATGACGTGGTCGCCACCTGGGAGAGCGTCAAGGCCGTCGAGAAGGCGCACCGCACGAGCGTGCTGCAGGGGATCCCGCCGGGGATGCCGAGCCTCGCCCTCGCCGACAAGACCTTGGGGCGTGCGGCGAAGGTCGGAGTCGTGCGCGAGGCCGCCGTCATCCCCGCGACCGAAGCGGAGCTGGGCGAGCAGTTGCTCGCCATGGTGGTCGCCGCGAGGGCGGCCGGGCTCGACAGCGAACGAGCCCTGCGTGGGGCGCTTCGGGCCCTCCAACGGGATGTTCACAAAGCTGAGAGTTGACTGGTACCGTGTCGCCGTGGCACACCCGAAGCTTCTGCGCGCCCTCGGCGTGATTTCACTTGCATCCGGTGCTCTTCTGCTGACCGGCGCACTGCCGGCGGCGGCGATTCCGGGGCTCACCGCGTCGGGCACGGGCACCGTGATCAGCGCCGCGCCGTCTCTGGTCAACCCGCCTGCAAACCAGCCCCAGGGTGTCGCGGTCGCGAACGGGATCACCTATGTCTCCAACGGAGCCGGGCACTCCATCGACCTGTACGACGCCTCCGGCGCTTTCGTCAGTGCGATCGCGCTGAGCAGCGTGGCGGTGCCGTCGCCGTACCCGCTGGCGATGGTGGTCTCGTCTGACGGGTCACATCTCTACGTGGCCGACGACAACACAGACGGCTCGGTCTTCGACATCTCGACGGCGACGAACACGCTGGCCCACACCTTCCCCGTGGTCGGGCAGCCTATCGCTATCGCGCTCTCGCCCGATGACGCGACGTTCTATGTCGTCAGCAACTCCGACTCTCTCGTGTACGCCTACGCGACCTCGGACGGTTCCGCGCTCGGGCACTCGGTCAGCGACGGACTGTATGAGACGGCGTTCCACGTGATGGTGTCTGCCGACGGCTCGAAGATATACGAGACAATGCGGGACCCGGTGCCCGTTCCGCCGAACACCACTGGCGGATTGCGGATCCTGCGGGCCTCCGACCTCGGCGAGATCGGGCACGTGGATCTTCCGAATGCGAGTGGGCTCGCTCAGTCGCCCGACGGATCGAGGATCTGGGTCGGCAGCACGGATACGGCGTTCCAGTCCGTCATCGCTGAGTTCTCTCCCGATGGCACCGCCACCGGTCGCGATGTCGCCGTTCAGTCCGACCCCGAGCAGTTCATCGTGTCGGCGGACGGAAAGTGGATTTACGCGGTCTCCCGTTCGACCGGCCTGCTCGACGTGGTCGACACGACCGCCTTCACCGCCGACTTCACCGGCCTGAGCGCGGGGGATCCCGACCAGCTGGCGCTCTCGGCTGACGGATTGCGTCTGTACTCCACCAACGGAGCAGGCGAAGAGGTGAAGGTGCTGTCGATCGCGAAGCTGACACTGACCTCACCCGCCGCCGTTACTCCGGGGACCGGGGCGACCACCTTCTCCGCACAGATCACGGACGGCACCTCGCCGATCGCCGACTACACCACGAACACCGTCACCTTCGACATCCTCAACTCGTCGAACGCGGTGGTCGCCACTGGCACCGCCTCGCCGGACGCGTCGGGAGCGGCGTCGGCATCCATCGACCTCTCGAGCCTTCCCGTCGGCACGTATTCGGTGCGAGCCACGCTCGACCCGATCGCCGGCACGGTCGTGGTGACGGCGACCGGGTTCCGGGTGTCCGACTCCGCAGGGTTGGCGGCCACCGGTATCGACGCGACGCTGCCGACCATTCTCGGCATCGCGTTGCTGGGTACCGGTGCGACGCTGGTGACGGTGCGTCGCCGTGCCGCTCGTCGCGGCGCCTGATCAGCCCGCTTGATCCACCACACCGCCTGTACTCGGGCGGCTGGCAGACTGGGCTCGTGGCAACCCAGGTGAATCCCCCGCGCGGGATGCGCGACTTCCTCCCCGTCGAGAAAGCGCGGCGTGAGCGGTTGCTGGCCGTCATCCGTCGCAGTTTCCGAGCGCACGGATTCGACGAGATCGAGACGCCGGTCATGGAGGACAGCGACCGCTTGCACGCCGGCCTGGGCGGCGACAACGAGAAGCTCGCGTTCGGGGTGCTCAAGCGCGGCCTCACGCACGACGACCTGCAGGCCGCCGAGGAACCGCTCGACCTGGTCGATCTCGGGCTGCGCTTCGACCTGACGGTGCCGCTCGCCCGGTTCTATGCCACGCACCGGGCCGAGTTGCCGACCGTGTTCCGGGCCATCCAGATGGCGCCGGTGTGGCGCGCCGAGCGCCCGCAGAAGGGCCGCTACCGGCAGTTCGTGCAGTGCGACATCGACATCATCGGCGAGGCGGGCATCCAGGCCGAAGCGGAGCTGCTGATCGCCACGCTCGCGACGGTGGATGCGCTGGGGCTGCGCGACAGCGTCATCCGGATCAATGATCGCCGCCTGCTCGACGGCATGCTCGGCACCCTCGGCTTCACGCCGGACGAACGGGATGCCGTGCTCATCACCGTCGACAAGCTCGACAAGATCGGCCAGGACGGGGTCATCGCCGAACTGCGCGAACGCGCGGTGACGCCCGCCGCCGTGGACGCCCTCGAGTCCTTCTTCCGCCGCCCGATGACCATGGAATACCTGCCGTTCGGCGACCGCGCGATCCGGCGCGCGCTGCCCGAGGGCGCTGACGAAACGGTCATCGCAGAGCTCGCCGCATTGGGCGACGCGGTGCGGGCGGCTCGTCGTAGCCCCGACCGTGGTGGCGCTTTTGAACAGGCGGAAGAGCTCGAGATGCAGACGGTGCAGCTCGAGTTCGATCCCTTCCTGGTCCGCGGCATGGGGTACTACACGGGCCCGATCTTCGAGCTCGCGCATCCGAGCGTGCCCTACTCGCTCGGTGGCGGCGGTCGCTACGACGGGATGATCGGGCGCTTCCTCGGTACCCAGGTGCCCGCCACCGGGTTCTCGCTCGGGTTCGAGCGCCTGGTCGATCTGCTCGAGATGGAGCCGGAAGACGCCGCGCCGGCCACCGCCCTGCTCTACGACGCCGACGTGCCGCTCGCCACGCTGCTCACCCTCAAGACCGAGCTCTTGGGCGGAGGCGGTCGGGTGCGACTGGTCGCCCGCCCGAAGAACACCAAGAGCCTGCTCGAGTCGCTCGAGGCCGAGGGGTTCACGAGGTTCGCCTTCGTCGACGCCCACGTCGAGACCGTCGCGCAGCTCGAGCTGCGGTCGCTGGGATCTTGAGCGTTCCGTCGCAGCGCTAGGCTTTCGGCGGACCAACACCCCCGTTTCCGAAGGAGAAATATGTCCGCCATCGAGGCAGTCGGCGCCCGCGAAATCCTGGACTCCCGGGGCAACCCGACGGTCGAGGTCGAGGTGCTCCTCGAAGACGGGACGGTTTCGCGCGCCGCGGTGCCGTCCGGCGCCTCCACCGGAGCGTTCGAGGCCTACGAGCTGCGCGATGGCGACAAGGGCCGCTACCTCGGCAAGGGTGTTCTGAAGGCCGTCGACAGCGTGCTCGACGTGCTCGGCCCGGCCGTCGAGGGCTTCGAGGCCAGCGATCAGCGCCTGGTGGATGCCGAACTCATCGGCGCCGACGGCACCGACAACAAGTCGAAGCTCGGTGCGAACGCGATCCTCGGCGTCTCGCTCGCCGTCGCGAAGGCCGCGGCCGACTCGGCCGACCTGCCGCTGTTCCGCTACCTGGGCGGGCCGAACGCGCACACGCTGCCGGTGCCGCTGATGAACATCATCAACGGAGGCGCGCACGCCGACAACGGCATCGACGTGCAGGAGTTCATGATCCTGCCGATCGGTGCCGAGAGCTTCGCCGAGGCCCTCCGCTGGGGTGCCGAGACCTACCACGCGCTCAAGGCCGACCTGCACAAGAAGGGCTTCTCGACCGGGCTCGGCGACGAGGGGGGCTTTGCTCCCGACCTGAAGTCGGCGCGCGAGGCGCTCGACTTCATCGTCGAGTCGATCGGCCAGGCGGGCTTCGAGGTCGGCAAGGACATCGCGCTGGGCATGGACGTGGCCTCCACCGAGTTCTTCAAGGACGGCGTCTACCACTACGAGGGCAAGGACTACAGCTCGGCCGAGCTCACCGCTTACTTCGAGAGCCTGGTCGCCGACTACCCGCTGATCACGATCGAAGACCCGCTGGCCGAAGACGACTGGGACGGGTACGTGGCCCTCACCTCGTCGCTCGGGTCGAAGATCCAGATCGTGGGCGACGACCTGTTCGTGACCAACCCGGTGCGCTTGCAGAAGGGGCTCGACCTCGGCGCCGCCAACTCGATCCTGGTCAAGGTGAACCAGATCGGCACGCTGACCGAGACCCTGGATGCGGTGGCCAAGGCCCAGCGCGCCGGCTACACCGCGATCCTGTCGCACCGTTCGGGCGAGACCGAGGACACCACGATCGCCGACCTGGCGGTCGCGGTGGACGGCGACCAGATCAAGACCGGCGCCCCGGCGCGCTCCGAGCGGGTCGCCAAGTACAACCAGTTGCTGCGCATCGAGGAGGAGCTGGGCGACGCAGCGGTGTACGCCGGTCGTTCGGCGTTCCCCCGCCACAAGTAAAGGGTCGCGGTTCTCGGCCCTTTCGGGGTGCCGAGCCGTGCGCGGATCAGGACGACACGCCGCGGCGGTGCACGGATCAGGACGATGCACGGCGTGCCGGGCACGGCATCCTGATTTGCGAACGCCCCCGGCCGTTCCGCGGGTTCTCAGCCCGCGTCGATCGCGTCGACGATCTGCTTGGCGACGTCGGGGTCGACCGGATAGCTGAACGCGAACGCCAGCCGGGTGGCGATGCCGGTGAACCGCTCGCGCAGCTGCGCGGCGACCTCGGCGGGCGACCCGACGGCGCTGAACTCGGCGAGCATCTCGTCGGTGATGAGCTCGGTCATCTCGTCCCACTCGCCGCGGCGGGAGGCGGCGTTGAGCTTCTCGGCGACTCCCGTCCAGCCGTGCACCTCGAGCACGCTCGCGTAGGCGGGGGTGCTGCCGTAGAACGCGATTTGCTTCTTGGTCGCGCGGATCGCGGCATCCAACTCCTGCTGGGAGGTGCCGACCGCCACGAACGCGGGCAGGCTCACGCCCACCGCCGACGCGTCGCGACCCGACTTCTCGATGCCGCGGCGCAGCGCGGGCAGGCTGACCTCACGCAAGAAGGTGGGCGTCGTGAAGGTGTGGGCGAGCCAACCGTCGGCGACCTCGCCGGCCACCTCGGTCATCAGAGGGCCGACGCCGGCGATGGCGATCGGCGGGGCACCGTGCGGGTTGGGCCCCGGCGCGAACATCGGCGTCATGAGGCTGTGCTGGTAGAACTCGCCGCGGTAGTCGAGCTTCTCGCCGGTCTGCCAGGCGTGCTGGATCGCCCGCACCGCCAGCACGAAGTCGCGCATCCGGGCGGCGGGCGATGACCACGGCATCGAGAAGCGTCGCTCGATGTGCGGCTTGATCTGCGATCCGAGACCGAGCATGAAACGCCCGTTCGAGAGCAGCTGCAGGTCGTTCGCGGTCTCGGCGACCGACATCGGGTTGCGCGCGAAAGCCACGGCGATCGAACTGCCGAGTTCGATCCGGCGGGTGCTGCGCGCGGCGACCGCCAGCGAGATGAAGGGATCGTGCTGCAACTCGGTCGCGCCGATGCCGTCATAGCCGTCTGCCTCGGCGCGGATCGCGGTGGCTTCGAACTCGATCGGGCCGTCGTGCACGTCGCCCGCGGTCTCGAGGGCGAAGGGGCGGTTCGGTCGGGCAGGAGTGGGCGGCGCTGTCATGGCTCCAGGCTACGGGCACCACTCTCACTTAGCCTGTTCTCATGGCGAGAGCAGGACGGACGCGAGGCACGTCGCGCACCAAGACGGTGAAGGTGCCCGTCGCCATGCCCGAGGAGTCCCGCCCGGCCGCGTGGCTGCGCAGCTTCCGGCTGTCCGGGTTCGCGCTTTCGCTGCTGCTGCTCGTGGTCGCGGCCCTCGTCGTCCTCGCGCCGAGCCTGAAGACGCTGGTCGAGCAGCGTCAGCAGATCGCCGAGCTGCAGACCGAACTCGATCAGGCCAAGGGTGCGGTCACCGACCTGAAGGGGCAGTTGGACCGCTGGAAAGACCCGGCCTACATCGAGTCACAGGCGCGCAACCGGCTGTATTACGTGTTCCCCGGTGACGTCAGCTACCTGGTCATCGGCGAGAGCACCGGCCCGGCGACGAAAGACGGGCAGCCGATCAGCGACAAGATCCAGACGACGAAGGTCGACTGGATGCGCTCGCTGCTCTCGTCGGTGTACACCGCCGGCCTCACCGAGCAGACGCCGACCCAGCTGCAGGGCCCGACGCAGACGCCGCAGGGTGCGTCGAGCCCGTCGCCGACACCGGGAGCAGGCCGATGACACGGCCGCCCTTCGATCCGCCGAGCGAGATCGACGTGGCCGTCGTCACCTCACAGCTCGGTCGCCCCGCGCGCGGCGTCATCGGAATCGCGGCCCGCTGCATCTGCGGCAACCCCACGGTGGTGGCGACCTCGCCGCGCCTCGATGACGGCACGCCCTTTCCGACGCTTTACTACCTGAGTCATCCCGCTGCGACCTCGGCCGTGTCGACCCTCGAGGCGACCGGGGTGATGGCCGAGCTCAGCGCGCTGCTGGTCGACGAGACGGGCGCGCCGACGGAGCTGGGAGCCGCGTACCGCGCCGCGCACGAGAGCTACCTCGCCGATCGCGAGAGCATCGAGGTGGTCGACGAGATCGTCGGATACTCGGCAGGCGGCATGCCCGACCGCATCAAATGCCTGCACGCGCTCGTCGCCCACGCGCTCGCGGCCGGGCCGGGCGTGAACCCGATCGGCGACCTCGCGCTGGAGCGCGCGAGCTGGAGCCCCGACCGCTGCGAGTGCGCTCAACCGGGGCCCGGGGCTCCGGAGTGAGGCACCGGGTCCGCGCGCTGGGCGCGGTCGTCGTGGCGGCAGCCCTGGCGGGCGCCGTGCTGGCTCCCACGGGGGCGGTCGTCACGACCGCCTCGGCAGGTGTGCCGCGCTCGACCGGCGACCTCGTGCGCAGCAAGGAGTACTGGCTCGACAGTTACGGCATCCGCTCGGCCTGGAACGTGACCAAGGGCGCCGGCGTCACGATCGCGATCATCGACACGGGCATCGACGGCTCGGTGGCCGAGCTGCGCGGGGTGGTCGCGGCAGGCGCCGACTTCTCGGGAGCGGGCACGGGCGGTGGACCCGAGGGCGGCGACGGCGACGAGCACGGCACCATGGTCGCGTCGCTCGCGGCGGGCCGCGGCACCGGCGCCAACGCGGGGGTGCTCGGGGCCCCCCGGCAGCATCCCTCATCTCGGCGTCGGTGGGGTTCGGCGCCGCGGACGACAACTCCGATCAGGAGATCGCGGATGCCGTGACATGGTCGGTCGATCACGGCGCGAAGGTGATCAACCTGTCGTTGACCCGCAACACGCTGGACTGGCCCGAGAGCTGGGACAAGGCCTTCCTCTACGCCGAGGATCACGACGTCGTCGTCGTCGCGGCGGCCGGAAACCGGGGCAGCGGCACCGAGGAGGTGGGCGCCCCGGCCACCATGCCGGGCGTGCTCGCCGTCGGCGGGGTCACCCAGAACGGGATCTCGAGCACCGACGCCTCGGCGCAGGGCATCACCCTGGGTGTGGCGGCGCCCAGCGAGAACCTGGTCGGGGTGATCCCGGGCGGCGGCTACGTGCTGTGGGATGGCACGAGCGGGGCAGCCCCGATCGTCGCGGGGGTCGTCGCCCTGGTGCGGGCTGCACACCCCGAGCTGAGCGCGAACGACGTGATCAACCGGATCCTGAAGACCGCGCACGACAAGGGGCCGGCGGGCCCCGACGATCTGTACGGGTACGGCCTGATCGACGCGGCAGCGGCCGTGAGAACCGACGTTCCGAGTGTGAGCTCGAACCCGCTCGGCGACCTGCACGAGTGGGTGCGGATCAACCGGCGCGCGGTTGCGACACCGAGCCCCGCGGCGTCCGGGGGCACCATCATCGCGCCCGCCCCCATCGCCGCCGAGCAGCCGCGCACCCCGGTCGGCACACTGCTGCCCAGCCCCGTACTCTTACAGGTGGTGGGACTGCCGGCGCTGGTGGTACTGCTCATGCTGTTCGTGCTCGGCGGTCTGATCGTCGGAGCCGTGCTGCAGTTCAGGGCGCCTCGTCGCACCCGGTAGATTGGTCCCGCCACTTTCCGAGCGAGGAGACCCCTACACGTGCGCAAGATCTTGATCGTCGGCGGCGGTTACGCCGGTTTCTACACGGCGAAAAAGCTGGAGAAGTGGCTCCGCAGGGGCGAGGCGCAGGTCACCATGGTCGACCCGCTGCCCTACATGACGTACCAGCCGTTCCTGCCCGAGGTGGCCGCGGGCTCCATCGAGCCCCGTCACGCGGTGATCGCGCACCGCCGGCACCTGAAGAAGACCAAGGTGATCACCGCCGCGGTCAGCAAGATCGACCACGCGAACAAGACCGCCGAGATCACGCCGGCGGTCGGCGAGCCGTGGACCGTCGACTACGACATCGTCGTGGTGACCGCCGGAGCGGTGTCGCGCACCTTCCCGATCCCGGGTGTCGCCGATCAGGCCATCGGCCTGAAGAACATCGAAGAGGCGATGTGGATCCGCGACAAGATGACCGACAACTTCGCCAAGGCGTCGAACCTTCCGCCCGGGCCGGAGCGCGACCGCCTGCTCACCACGGTCGTCGTCGGCGGCGGGTTCGCGGGCATCGAGATCTTCGCCGAGCTGCGCAGCTTCGCCAGTTCGCTGGTGGGCAGCTACCACCAGCTGGAGATGGATGACACGCACTTCCACCTCATCGAGGCCCTCGGCCGCATCATGCCCGAGGTGTCGCTCAAGACCAGCCTCTGGGTGATCAAGGATCTCGAGCAGCGCGGAGCCCAGGTGCACCTCAACACCCAGCTCGCCAGCGCCGTCGACGGCAAGGTCGAGATGTCGGACGGCCAGACCTTCGAGTCCGACTTGATCATCTGGACCGCCGGCGTGATGGCCAACCCGGTGATCCGCAACACCGACCTGCCGATCGAGGAGCGCGGTCGCCTGCGCGTGCAGGCCGACCTGCGCGTCATCAACGACGACGGCGTCGTGCCCGACGCGTGGGGCGCCGGTGACGTGTGCGCCGTCCCCGACCTGACCGGCAACGGGGTCGGCGGTTTCACGGTGCCCAACGCCCAGCACGCGGTGCGGCAGGGCAAGCTCATGGCGCGCAACCTGGTTGCCGATCTGCGGGGCGAGACGCCGCGCGAGTACTTCCACAAGAACCTGGGAGCGGTGGCCGGCCTGGGCCTGTACGACGGGGTGTACCAGAACGGCCCGTTCGCCATCAAGGGTCTGATCGCCTGGTTCATGCACCGCGGGTACCACGGTCTGGCGATCCCGTTCTGGGACCGCAAGATCCGCGTGTTCGGCAACTGGTTCCTCAACTTCTTCCTGCGCCGCGACCTGGTCGGCATCCCCGACCGCGACATCCCGCGTGCGGCGTTCGACAAGTGGGCGGCGCGGCCGAAGGGGTAAGACATCCGCCGAAGGGTCGCTCTTGGGGCGCTTGTAGCGGTTTAGCCCCAATTCGCGACCCCTCGCCGATGAGCTCGGCTAGCGTGAGCCTCGAGCTCCCGTAGCCCAATCGGCAGAGGCAGGCGACTTAAAATCGCCTCAGTCTGGGTTCGAGTCCCAGCGGGAGCACAAGCTCTTCGAAAGGATCCCGGCATGGCTGACGTCTCCCCTTCCTGGTCGAAGCAAGGTCCCCCGTCGTACTTTCCGTCCATCGAGAAGACGTACGGTCGCTCGATCGCCGAGTGGCAGCGGATCATCGCGACGAGCCCCGTGAGCAAGCACATGGAGATCGTCAACTGGCTCAAGGCCGAATACGGCATGGGGCACGGCCACGCCAATGCGCTCGTCGCGTGGACGCTGGCGGGCAACGTCGCAGTCAGCGAATAGGGGCCGCGCTCGTTTTTCGTGACTCGATGTCATGAATGCTGAGCCGTCGACACCTACTAGGTGATGAACGTCAACGAGCCGAGCGAGGCCCCGGATATCGACTTCCTGCTGGCGTGCAGAGACGGGGATGTTGAGGCGTTCGCGGCACTGTACGAGAGACACGCTCCCGCCGTGCTCCGCTACGCCTGGTCACGAATAGGCGACCGGTCGCTGGCGGAAGAGATCCTGCAGGACACCTTCACGACCGCCTGGGCGAAACGCACGAGCGCCTCGATCGTGGACCTGTCACTTCTGCCGTGGCTCCTCGCGATCTGCCACAACTACGTTCGCAACCAGGTGCGCCGGAGCCGACGCACCCGAACGCTCCCCCTCGACTCTCGCTTGTCTGATCCGTCGACCGAGGATGTCAGCCTGGCCTGGATCACGGACGCCATGGACGCGCTCAGCGCCACGGATCGCCGCATCGTGGAGCTCTGCCTCATCGAAGGCTTCAGCTACCGCGCGGTAGCCGAACAGCTGGATTCGACGCCGGCCGCCGTCGGGAAACGCCTTCAACGAGCGAGAAGTCGATTGCAGGGAGCCCTATCGCCCAGCGAATCAGAGATGAGGAACTCATGACTCGGATCACGCCACCAAGCGACGAAGACGTCCGAGAGAGTGTCGAGCGGGTTGCCGACCGGATCCTGCCCCGACTGCGCCGTCCGCAGCTATGGAGGCGGAGGATCGTCGCAGCGGTCGCGGGACTAGGGCTGTTCGTCGCCGGCCTCGGAGTCGGTGCCGCGGCATACGGTGCGACGATCACCCCTCGCGCCGCCACCCCCGATACTCAATTCGGGATCAGCTGCTACCTGGACGCCGACGCGACCCAACCCGCCGTCCAGATCGAAATGGATCACGCGGCTCTGATGGGCGATCCCGTCGCCTCGTGCGGCACCGACAGGCACGTGCAGAGCGAGCTCGATATTGTCGACAAAGCCTCCACGCAGTACCTCGTACCGGGGAAAGCGGAGTGCCTCGTGATTTCGAGTCCAGGCTCACCCGATTACTACATGTGGAAGTCGGGGCAGGACCCGGCGGCGCAGAGCATGACGCCATTCTGGGTCCGCGAACCCGGGGTGAACGATCCGATCGGTTATGAGGGATCCAGCACGAAGCCCGACGGATTCCCGACGTGGTGCCTTGCGGTCACCATTGCGCCGACTGTCACGCCGCCGGCCGCGTACGGAGCATGCAAAGTGGACGCCCGTCACGCGGCGGTCTACCCGCTGGGAACGGAGAGCGTCGAGCGAGTGTGCCGGAGCCACCATCTCGCCGTGTGGACGAGGTGACACCGCGATACCGTCCCACCATGTACACATCGACCTTCATGTTCGAGGCCAAGGAGTTCGACGACGAGTTCCACCTGCTCAACGACGAGATCGCCGAGCAGGCCCGGCAGATACCCGGGTGGCTCGGCGAGGAGTCGTGGGAGAACGAGCAGACCGGCCTGCATTCCGAGGTGTACTACGGGGAGACGCTCGACGCCCTCAAGACCCTGGTCGGGCTGACTGAGCATCGCGTGGCCAAGGCCGAGCACGCTCGATGGATCGGCGACTACCGCGTCGTCATCGCCCAGGTGCTGTCGACCTACGGCAAGGCGGGGCTCGGGCTCGAGCACGTGCCGGCTCGGTGACCCGTCGTGATCGCGCCTACTGCCGCGACATGATCCACGCCAGCAGGTAGCTGCGCGAGTCACCGTCGTCGATGAACTTCGCCGGCAAGGTGCGGGCATCGGCCAGCGCCTTCGCCGCCTGCGCGCGACCTTCGAGTGCCGAGTACATCAGCAGATAGTCGCCGAACTGCACGTTGACTCCCGACGGTGCGGCCTCGCTGACGTTGCGGGCGATGCGGCCGGGATCGCCGGCTAGGTAGCCAGATACCGGGTTCATCGGGATCAGCTGGATGCCGAGCTTCGCGCTCGGCTCGGCACTGAACCAGGTGGCGGCATCCCGCTTGCCGCCCCAGTTGATGCCCACGACGGAGTGCCGGTAGCCGGCATAGACCGGGTCGCGGGTGTCGAAGTCGGTCCAGTACGCCTTCGCGGATGCCGCCTCGGCCGACAGCATCCAGCTCGCTTCGTTCGACAGCGAGGCATCGTCGATCGCGGCAGCCCACAGCCCCAACCCGTTCCACGCGTTGATCGCCTCGGAGCTCGACTCCTGGTTGTTACCGTCGGCGAACGGCGCGTAGCCCGAGGCCCAGGAGTGCCCGGCGTAGGCGTCGAACACTCGCCGCACCGGAAAGGCAGACGAGCGAGACGGGCTCGCGATGTCGGCGGCCAACAGGTTCATCGTCGGCTTCAGTCGCGCGACCAGCGACGGGTCGTACTGCGCCGCGACGCCCGCGGCGTACAGGAAGTACCCGTAGTGGAACGCGTGATCGTTGAACTGCTCGGATCCGAAGGATGGCGTCAGGCCGACCATGCCCTTGACCTTCGGGTCGTAGACGAAGCACTCCGTCGATCGCGCGCGGCACCCCTTCGGGTCGGTCCACTTGGTGAGGGCGGCGTTGAGCTTCGACTGCGCGGCTTTCGCCGTGTCGGATGCCCCGAGCTGGTGCGCGAGCGTCAGCAGGTTGGCCAGGCGCGACAGGGCCTTGCCGCCGAAATAGGTGTCGGTCGGCAGGGCCGCCGTGCCGGCCACGTCGCGAGCGAGTTGCGCGGTCAGCTCCGCCTTGTCGGCGGGTGAAAGGCGTGTCAGATCCAGGACGCCATCGGGCTCGACCTTCGTCGAGGTCCACGACAGCTCGGAGCCAGAGCACAGCGCGAGCGTGCCGTCGACCGACGGATAGCTGCCGAGCGAGCAGCGTTTCGGCGCCACGAGGCCGTGCTGCTGGTGGGGCATCGCGGCGACGAGCGTCTGACCTGCCGAGTGGTAGGTCAGCGTGGTGGTGACGTCGCGTGAGCCGACGCGGTAGCTGGACGAGACTCCTGCCAGGGCCGACACACGATCGCCGAGCGAAACCGGGTCGACGCCCTTCGGCGCGACGAACAGCTCGGCGGTCTGCCCGGCTGTGAGGGTGAGATCGGAGCCCGACAGCGAGCCCGGGGAGACCAGTCCATACCCCATGCCGTTCACGGTCGCGGATCGCACGCGTCCGTGACCGTCGAATCGCGTCCCCAGGGTGATGGCGCCATCGCGCTTCGCGGTGTACGTCACCACCGGGGATCCCTCGGCGATCACGATGGTCCCGACCGGGTGACCGGCGGCATCCTTCTGCTCGATGGTGACCGACGCCTCGTCATAGGCGACGACCTCACTCGACACGGATCGGTTGTCGACCGAGATCGCCGGCGTGTATCCGCCCGTAATCGTGTCGGTGCCCGCCACAACCTGCGGCACGCCGAAGCCGAAGCCCGAACCGGTGAGCGCGAACGACAGCGGCAGCGGGAACACCGGCTGCGGCGCGTCACCGAAGACCAAGCCGGAGAACCAGCGATTGGTCGGCGGCGCGAGCTTCGCCGCAAGCCGCATGGCGGGCGCCGCCGCGACCGAGCGATGCGGGACCTCGCCGAGCCCAGCCTCGAGACGGGTTGCCGATGCAGCGGACGAGCCATCCGGGGCCGCGGTGGCACAACCGCCGAGGATGGCGACCACCAGCAGGCCGCAGGCTCCGCCGAGCGCGGTCGTCAGATGGCGCCGGGTCACAGGTGCAGCTTGTGCAGCAGGTCGACGAACATCACGCGGAGTCCGCCCAGCGGGCCGTCGTCCCGCAGGTGGAGGGTCGCCTGAATCGGCGTCCCGGGAACGGCAAGACCGTGGGATGCGCGCTTGGCCAGCTCGGGGCTGGTCACCTTGACCTCGGCACTCGCGGCGCCTCCACCGGTCGTCGTCACCCTGATCTGCGAGACCGTGCCGCTCAACTGCTGCTGATCCGGCAGCACGAGGTCCACTTGGGCGCCCTTCTGAATCCGCGAGAAGTCATAGGGGTCGAGACGGAACTTTGCTTGCACGTACAGCGAGCCGGCGCGATCGATGGTGGCGAGCGAACTGCCGGCGCTGACGAAACCGCCGATTTGGGCTCCCAACCTCTCGATGACGCCGGGCTGCGTCGCCTTCAGGGTGAGCATGCCGCCAGAACCGACGGTGTACGACTCGTTGACCGGGATCCCGCCCTTGACCGCGGATGCCGTGGCGACCGCCGCGCTCTGGATGGTGAGGAGCTGCTGGCCCTTCTTCACGGTGTCGCCCTGCTTGACCTTCTCGTCGACCACGGTGCCCGCGTAGTCGGAGCCGACCGAGTAGGTCACGGCCTTCACCGACGCGGTGCTGCTCGCGACCTCGGTCTGCCGCACGCTGAGGATCAGCGTCGCGGCCAGGACGATCGCGAGGATGATGATGAGCCCGAAGAAGAGTCGGAATCGATTGGCCCAGGTCATGAGATGGTCCTTCCTGCTCCGTCGAAGACGGGGATCAGTCGCTCGGGTTCTGTCGCTGCCCCCGGCCGAACCGTGACGGGTGTCGGCGGTTCGAAGATGGGGCGCTCAGAGGGGGCAAGGCCGAAGGTCGGATACACCTTGGTCGCGGGCGGCACAGCGACCCGCGCCCGGTGCGATTCCCGGAAGGCCGTGAGCACGAACACGCCGAGCACGATCGTGTTGGTGAGGTTCCACGCGGTCGCCAGGGTCAGGGTCTGGTGGCCGTAGTCCTTCACAAGACCGACCACCGAGGTGAGCAGCACGAAGACGAAGAACAAGACCTGCGGGATGATGAAGTTGAACGGCGAGACGCGTTTGGTCTGCGATCCGGTCGCCACCCACTTCTGCTCGCGGCCCGCGAACACGTTGACGAACGCACGCACATAGATCGGGAACGACACGGCGGCCATGATCAGGGTCTCGGGCCGGAACGACCCCATCGTGTGGAAGGCGAGCAGCACCTGCACGCCGTAGAACCCGGCGTAGAAGAGCAGCCAGGTGATCCAGGTGACGGTGAGGTTCACCGGGCGCAGATCGAAGTAGATCTCGAGTGGCGGCACCATGATCAGCAGCAGCGGCGTGATGCCCACCAGGTAATGCGTGGCCGTGACGAAGTACTGCACGCGCTGATCGATGGTGAGCTTCGTGCGCGGGCTGAGCGGGTTGCGTTGCATCAGGATCTCGAAGCCGCCGGACGCCCACCGCAGCTGCTGCTTCGTGTACGCCTCGATCGTCTCAGGTGCGTCTCCGACGGCGAGGGTGACCGCGATGTAGATTGACCGCCAGCCGCGCTCGTGCAGCCGGAGCGAGGTCCAGACGTCTTCCGACTTGGAGTCGGTGCACATCCCGCCGACATCGTCGATCGCTGTCCGGCGGAAGATGACGTTCGTGCCGACGCAGAACGCGGCGTTGAAGCGATTCCGGCCCGGCTGGATGAAGCGGTAGAAGACCGACTGCATGAAGCCGGCGCCGCGCGAGATCAGGTTGTGCATGTTGCCGTAGGCCTGCGGGGTCTGCACGAAGGCGACATTGTCGTCGATGAAGAACGGAACCGTTTCGTAGAGGAAATCGGGGTCGGGCACGAAGTCGGCATCGAAGATGGCGAAGTAGTCCCCGTTCGACAGGGTGAGGGCGTGGTTGACGTTGCCCGCCTTCGCTCCGTTGTGCGTCAGGCGTCGCACGTAACGGACGCCGAGGTCGGCGGCGAGGTCGCGCACCGCATCCGACTCGCCGTCGTCGAGAATCCAAGTGGTGTGCTTGCCGCGCATCCCCAACGCCGCAATGGCGGTGGCGGCGATCTTGTCGAGGGGCTCGCCGAAGACGGTGATGAAGACATCCACCTCGATCCGACGCTCTTCGAGGTACATCGGCCAGAGCGTCGGCTTGCCCGCCAGGCCGGACCGGGTGTTGGTCGCCGCGTCGAACAACCGCTCCTGGGAGTGATGGAACGCGAACGTACGTGGGTCTTGTCCACCGGAAAGGATGGTCCACATCGAGACGAGCGACTGGACGACGAGCAGCAGCTCGGCAGTGATCACGATGCCGTATGGCAGCCAGTCGCCGCGATTGGCGGGCGTCAACAAGAAGCTGGCATAGGCGAGAACTCCCACCGCGGCGAGCAGCACGAAGAGCAGCAGGGTGGGCGACGCCACCGCGGAGTTCTCGACCTTGCGGGCGAGTGGTGCATCTTCGGTGCGGCGAGGTCCTCTGTACGGTTTGTTCTTCCAGGTGGTGGCCATCGGACGGTCTCCTTTGCAGAGCGGGATGCCGAGGAGGCATCCTGTGCACGGGGATGTGCGGCGACAGCGTTGGCGCGTGGAACTCGGGTCGGACGACCCGATTCATCAGCAACGATGAGACATTCGATCAATCAGAGAGCCCTGCCCGACTTGCTGGGCGACCGATCGAAGCCGTCGTGAAACGTCTACCCAACCCTGATCGCGTGAGGATGGCCAGCCTTTGGAGGGAAATCGGAGGGAACTCGGATGCGCAGTCCACCTGGCGGCGGGCGCCCTCGCGATTAGGCTCGCGGCGTGTCCCCTGCCAACTCATCACCTAAGCCGTCCGCCGCGTCGACGTCGTCGTCGACGCCCTCTCGCACCACCGAATCGCGCGCCCGACTGCTGGTCATGCTCGCGGCCGGCGTGGTCACCGCCGTCGTGTCCGGGCTGACGCTGGGGTGGCCGTTCGCGCCCATCACGGGATGGGGCGTCGCGTGCGTGGTCTACATCACCTGGGTGTGGGCGATCGTCGCCCGGCTGGATGGCGCGGCGACCAAGGCTCGCGCGCATCGGGAGGATCCGACCAGTGGGATCTCGGAACTGCTGACCCTGATCGCCAGCATTGCGAGCATCGGCGCCGTGGTGCTGCTGATCGTGGCGGCGAAGCATGCGCACGGGGTGATGGAGGTGGTCGTGCCGGTCGCCGCTGTCGTCAGCCTCGCGCTGTCGTGGTTCCTTCTCCACACCCTGTTCATGCTTCGTTACGCGCGTCTGTACTTCGACGGAACGCCGGGCGGCGTCGACTTCGCGGACACCGATCCGCCCCGTTACACCGACTTCGCCTATCTGGCCTTCACGTTGGGCATGACCTACCAGGTCTCGGACACCACACTGCAGACGTCCCCGTTCCGCGTGCTCGCGCTCCGTCAGGCGCTGCTGTCATATCTGTTCGGAGCGGTGATCCTGGCCGCGACGATCAACCTGGTGGCGGGTCTCGCGAACTGAGGTGACCCTCGTGGCCCGAGAACGCGGGCCGTCGCGGCTCTTGCACACTGGACCACACGTCTGGGACAGTTGACCCACTTCGCCGCAACCGCCGTGGTCGCCAAGCAGAGAGGGTCGCCGTTGTCCCGCATCCCCGCCGCTGAGCGCCGCGCCGCACTGGCGCACGCCGCGATGGCCGTGATCGCGCGCGACGGCGTCGCGGCGGCGACGACCCGGGCGATCGTGGCCGAGGCCGGGATGCCGCTGGCCAGCTTCCACTACGCGGTGGGCTCCCGCGACGAGCTGCTCAGCGACGTGATCGAACTCGTCGTCGCGGGGGAGGGATCCGCCACCCTCGGGTCACTGGAGATCGACGCACCGGACCTGCGCTCGGCCGTGCGGGCGACCTTCGGGGCTTATCTCGACCTGGTCCGCTCCGATCCCGCGCGCGAGCAGGCCATGTTCGAGCTCACGCAGCACGCTCTGCGCACGCCGGCGCTCGCCGATCTGCCGCGCCAGCAATACGACAGCTATCACCGGCTCGCGGCCCAGCTGCTGGCGTCGGGCGCGCAACGCTACGGCGCCGAGTGGGATCTCCCGATCGATGATCTGGCCCGCTTCGTCATCGCCGTCACCGACGGATTCACTCTTTCCTGGCTCGCCGATCGTGACGACGCCGCCGCTGAGCGCTTGCTCGACCTCGCCACCGACGCCCTCATGGCGCACACCCTGAATGGAGCACCCGCATGACCTCTGCACCGCTGCTGCAACCGGCCGCACCGCTCTCGCCGTTCGCCGAGCCCACCCGCCGGGTGCCCGGCGCCTGGATCGCGGTCTTCGCGACGGCGTGGCTGGGCATCTGGATGGCGCAGCTCGCGCCGATCCAGCTGCTCCTCCCGCTCCAGGTGCAGGCCCAGCTGAAGGGCAACTACTGGGTCGACAGCGTGGTGGCGTTCGGAGTGATCTCGGCGATCGCCGGCGTCTGCGCGCTGATCACCTACCCGCTGGCCGGCGCGCTCTCGGACCGCACGATTTCGCGGTTCGGACGGCGGCGGCCGTGGATCCTCGGGGGTGCGCTGCTCTTCGCAATCGGACTGCTGCTGCTCGGCCTGCAGCACTCCCTGATCGGCGTCGGCATCTTCTGGTGCGTCGCCCTCATCGGATTCTGCGTGCTGAGCGCCGCGCTCACCGCGACGATCTCCGACCAGGTCCCGGTCGGACAGCGCGGACTCGTCTCGGCCTGGATCTCGGCGCCCCAGGCGATCGGCCTGATCGTGGGCCTGCTGCTGGTGACCTCGCTCGCCCTCAGCCAGTTCCTCGGCTATGCGCTGATGGCACTCATCGTCGTGCTGCTCGTGCTCCCGTTCCTCTTCTACGTGAAGGATGCGGTGCTTCCCGCCGAGGCGCGCCCGCCGTTCTCGTGGTCGACCCTCATCGCCGGATTCTGGATCAGCCCGCGCAAGTACCCCGACTTCGGCTGGACGCTGCTGGGCCGCATCCTGGTCAACCTCGGCAACGCTCTGGGGACAACCCTGCTGCTGTACTTCATCATGTTCGGCCTGCACCGCGAGAAGACCGCGCAGGACGACCTGCTCTACCTGACCCTCGTCTACATGTTCTTCGTGATCTTCGCATCGATCCTGCTCGGGTGGATCTCGGACCAGAACGGCCGGCGCAAGGTCTTTGTGATCGCCGCGGCGGTGCTGCAGGCGATCGCCGCCATGCTGCTCGCCTTCGTGCCCGACATCGGCGTGACCTACGTGGCGGCCGGCCTGCTCGGGCTCGGCTATGGCTGCTTCCTCTCGGTCGACCAGGCGCTGGCCACCCAGGTGCTGCCCGATGCTCACAGCCGCGGCAAGGACCTCGGCATCATGAACATCGCGACGGCCGTTCCGCAGGCGATCGCGCCGCTGTTCGGTGCGTGGGTCGTGGCGGCGCTGGCCGGATTCACGGGTCTGTTCGCCCTGTCGGCGGTCGTCGCCATCCTCGGCGCGCTGGCGATCGTGCCGGTGAAGGGCGTTCGTTGATCCAGCTGGTTCGTTCGGACGCGACGCCCTGGAAGGATCCCGCGAGTTGGTGGCCGGGCCTGGACGCGGCCACCGCGGAGCTCGATCCGCCCTTCGCCGCGCTCTCGGTCGAGGCGCTGGCGTGGAACGCGCACTTGCTGCTCGACCGCGCGGCGGGCTCGCCGATCCGGGTGGCCAGCAAGTCGGTGCGGGTGCGGGCGGTGCTGGATGCCGTGCTCGCCCTGCCCGGCTACCGCGGCATCCTGGCGTACACGCTGGCCGAGGCGCTCTGGTTGGCCGAGACCCACGACGACGTCGTGGTCGGCTACCCGAGCGTCGACCGCGCGTCGATCGCTCGCCTCGCGGCCGATGAGCGGCTGGCGAAGCGGGTGACGATCATGGTCGACGACGTCGCCCAGCTCGACCTGGTGGATGCCGTGGTCGCCCCGACGCGGCGGGCGCCGATCCGGGTCTGCCTCGAGCTCGACGCCTCGTATCAGTCGCGCGTGCTGGGCTTCGTCGGAGTCCGCCGTTCGCCCGTGCGCGATGCCGGAGCGGCGCGGGCGCTCGCCCAGGCCGTTGTGGCACGCCCCGGGTTCACCCTGGTCGGGATGATGGCCTACGAGGCCCAGATCGCCGGGGTCACGAACCGCGGAACGGGTCGAGGCACGATCATCCGTTCGATGCAGCGCGCGTCGGCGAGGGAGCTCGCCGAGCGCCGGGGCGCCGCGGTCGCGGCCGTCCGCGAGGTGGCCGAGCTCGAGTTCGTGAACGGGGGAGGAACGGGCTCGATCGAGTCGACGCACGCCGACACCTCGGTGACCGAGATCGCCGCCGGCTCCGGTCTGTTCGGCCCGCACCTGTTCGACGGCTACGTGCACTTCAGCCCGGCGCCCGCCGCGTCGTTCGCGCTCGCGGTGGTGCGGCGCCCGACGCCCGACATCGCGACCGTCCTGGGGGGCGGGTGGATCGCCTCCGGACCACCTGGGCCCGACCGTCTGCCCCAGCTCGCCTGGCCGCAGGGGCTGCGGACCCTGCCGCGCGAGGCCGCCGGCGAGGTCCAGACTCCGGTCACCGGCGCCGCCGCGCGCAACCTCGCGATCGGCGACCGGGTGTGGATGCGCCACACCAAGGCCGGCGAACTCAGCGAGCACGTGAACGAGTTCGTCGTGGTCGAGGGCGGGGTCGTCGTCGACACCGTGCCCAGCTACCGCGGCGAAGGGAAGGCATTCCTATGAGCGAGACGATGCGGCGCGCCGATGCCGACGAGCTGCTGCGACCCGGCGGCACCTGGCGCAATTGGGGGCGCTCCGAGCGCACCACGCCGGCGTTCCGCGCGACCCCGACGAGCGTGGACGAGGTGGTCGCCGTCGTGCGGGCCGCCCGCGAGCGCGGTCTCACGGTCAAGGCGGTGGGGGCCGGCCACAGCTTCACCGAAATCGCCGCGACCGAGGGCGTGCTGCTCGACCTGGGCGGGCTCGACGGCCTGCTCGCCGTCGACGCCGAGCGCGCTCGGGTCACCCTCGCCGCCGGTACCAATCTGTACCAGCTGCCCGCCCTGCTCGCGCCGCACGGCTTGGCGCTCGAGAACATGGGCGACATCGACCGGCAGACCATCGCCGGCGCGACCTCGACGGGCACGCACGGCACGGGAGCGCGCTTCCGCGGACTCGCCGCCCAACTCGTCGGCGTCACGCTGGTGACGGCCGACGGTTCCGTGCTGCACGTGAGCGAGACCGAGAACGCCGAGCTGCTGCCCGCGGTCCGGCTGGGGCTGGGTGCGCTCGGCATCGTGGTGGAGGTGACGGTGCAGTGCGTGCCGGCCTTCCTGCTCCGGGCGGTCGAGCATCCCGAATCCTTCGACGAGGTGCTCGACGACTTCGACGCGCGTGCCACGGCGGCCGACCACTTCGAGTTCTACTGGTGGCCGCACACCGACCGCGTCATGACGCGCACCAACACCCGGCTGCCCGGCGACGCCGAGCTGCGGCCGGTCGGGCCGGTGGCGAACTGGATCGAGGAGCGGCTCATGCAGAACGGCGCCCTCGCCCTCAAGTCGGGACTCGGACGGCTCGTTCCGGCCTGGACTCCGCCCATCAACCGTTTCGCGACGCGCGTCTACGGCGACCGGGACTTCGTCGACCGCTCATACGAGGTTTTCACGAGTCCGCGCGTGGTGCGGTTCCGCGAATCGGAGTACGCGATTCCTCGCGAGGCGATCCCGCAGGCGGTGCGCGACATCCGCGGCCTGGTCGAGCGCAGCGGATGGCGGCTGTCGTTCCCGATCGAGGTGCGGGTCGCGGCGCCTGATGAGAACTGGCTGTCGACCGCCTATCGGCGGGAGTCGGGATACATCGCGGTGCACCAGTATTTCCGCGAGGATCACCTGCCCTACTTCCGTGCGGTCGATGCGCTGCTGCGCAGCTACGACGGGCGGCCGCACTGGGGCAAGATCCACTTCCAAGAGGCGGAGGAGCTGGCGACCCGCTACCCGCGGTTCGGCGACTTCACCGCGGCGCGCGACCGGCTCGACCCGGATCGGCTGTTCGCGAACCCCTACCTCGATCGGGTGCTCGGCGCATGACGGGCGGTGAGCATTCCGAGTGGTCGGGGCTGACCGACCCGCGAGCGCTCGCCGGCCTGCTGCCGCCCGAGTTCACGCTCGGCGCGGCGACGGCGGCGATCCAGATCGAGGGTGCGGCCGACGAGGACGGGCGGGGCCGCTCGACCTGGGACGAGTTCGCCGACCGACCGGGACGGATCCTCGACGGCTCGACCCCGCGGGTCACGGCCGATCACTATCACCGGATGACCGAAGACGTCGCGCTGCTGCGCGACCTGGGCGTGGATGCCTACCGATTCTCGATCGCCTGGCCGCGCATCCAGCCGGAGGGCAAGGGGCCCGCGAATGCGAAGGGCATCGCCTTCTACGACCGTCTGCTGGATGCGCTGCTCGAGGCCGGCATCCGGCCGACGGCGACCCTGTTCCACTGGGACACACCGGCCCCGCTCGAGCGGCGCGGCGGCTGGCTGCGCCGCGACACGGCGGAGCGGTTCGCCGAGTTCGCGTCCATCGCGGGCCGCGCCTTCGGCGACCGGGTCGCCGACTGGGTGACGATCAACGAGGCCCTGACGGTGACTCTCGACGGGTACGCCCTCGGCATCCACGCACCAGGCCGGGCGCGGCTGTTCCGCGCGATCCCGGCGGCTCGACAGCTGCTGCGCGCGCATGGGCTGGCCCTGCAGGCGCTGCGCGCGGTGCCGGTCCGCGGCCGGATCGGCATCACCAACGTGCATTCGCCGGTCTCACCGGCAAGCGAGTCGGCGGACGATCGGACGGCCGCCGCGGTCTTCGACTTCATTCACAACCGGCTGTTCGCCGATCCGGTGCTGCTCGGAGTGCGCCCCGAGGTTCCGGCCGAGTTGGGCAAGGCCGAGCGCCTGGTCATCCGCCGGCTCTCCAAGATCAGCCGGGGCGACCTCAAGACCATCGCGCAGCCGCTCGACTTCTACGGGCTCAACTACTACTTTCCCTCGCGCATCGCGGCCGGCCCCGATCCCTCGGGGTCCTCACCGGACGGGGACGCCGAGGCGATGCGGTCGGTGCCCTTCCACCTCGCGGCCTGGCCCGAGTACCCGGTCACGGGATTCGGCTGGCCGGTCGCGCCCGATCAGCTCGCGGTCGTGCTCGACCAGTTGCACGAACGCTACGGGGCGTCCCTGCCCCCGGTGGAGATCACCGAGGGCGGAGTCAGTTATCCGGATGCCGTCGGTCCCGACGGCCGGGTCGACGACCCTCAGCGGATCGAGTACCTCGCCGAGCATCTGGCCGCGGCCGCCGGATCCGACGTCGACGTGCGCGGCTACTACGTGTGGTCGCTCCTGGACAACTGGGAGTGGGCCGCCGGATTCACCCAGCGCTTCGGACTGGTGCACGTCGACTTCGACACCCTGAGGCGCACACCGAAGAGCTCGTTCGCCTGGCTGCGCGAACTCCAGCGGAGCCGACGCGATGCTGGGCCGGCGGCCTAAACCTGCTGGAGAGCGTGGAACGGCACATCGCCGATCCGCGCCCGCCCGTTGAGCGCGGTCAGCTCGAGCACGACCGAGACCCCGGCGGCGACCAGGCCGGCATCGGCGAGGAGCCCGAGGGATGCCTCCAGGGTGCCGCCGGTCGCGAGCACGTCGTCGACGAGCAGCACGCGGGTGCCGTCTGGGAGCTCGTCGGTGTGCAGCTCGAGCGTCGCCGTTCCGTATTCGAGGGCGTAGTCGCGGCTCACCGTCGGGCGCGGCAGCTTGCCCGCCTTGCGGATCATCACGACCCCGGTCTCGGCGACCACGGCAGCGGCGGCCGCGAGCACGAATCCCCGTGCCTCGACCCCCGCGATCACGTCGTACGACCCCGCGAACGGGGCGATCAACTCGTCGATCACGAGACGCAGGGCCGCGGCATCCGCGAACACCGGCGTCAGATCGCGGAACACGATGCCCGGGCTCGGGAAGTCGGGAACGATCGCGGTGAGGCGGTCGAGGACGGCGGTGACGGACTCAGGGGCGGACTCGGGGGCGGACTCAGGCGCGGCGGTCACCCGATCAGCATGTCATGGAGCGCCGCCCGACCCCTCGGGCAGCTCTCGGCAACCATCGAGCAACTCCATAGGCGGCGGCGGCCCCCTCCCCATATGATGATCCGCATGGGTACCGCTCTCGTCGTCATTCTCATCGTCATCATCGCCCTCGTGGTGATCATCGGCATCTACCTGCTCGCCACCTACAACGGGCTCGTGCGTTCCAACGTGCGCGTCGATGAGGCGTGGAGCGACATCACCGTGCAGCTCAAGCGGCGAGCCGACCTGATTCCGAACCTCATCGAGGCGGTCAAGGGCTACGCGGCGCACGAGAGCTCGGTCTTCGAGAAGGTCACCGAAGCGCGTGCGGCCTCGATCAGCGCCCAGACGCCTGCTCAGGCATCCGCAGCCGAGAACCAGTTGCAGGGCGCGCTGAAGAGCCTGTTCGCCGTGTCGGAGGCCTACCCGCAGCTGCAGGCGAACCAGAACTTCTTGCAGCTGCAGGGCGAGCTGGTCGACACCGAAGACAAGATCCAGGCCTCGCGCCGGTTCTACAACGGTGGCGTGCGCGACCTCAACACGAAGATCAAGACCTTCCCGAACACCCTCTTCGTGCGCGGTCTGGGCTTCAAGGAGCGCGACTTCTTCGAGGTCGACGACGCGTCGTCGGTGGCCGAACCGCCGAAGGTGCAGTTCTAGCTCGCTGACTAGCCCACACACAAAGGCATCGCATGTATAGCGCGATCGCCGCGAACAAGCGCAACACCGTCTTCATCATCGCGATCTTCTTGCTCGTGATCGGCGGTCTGGGCGTGCTCGTGGCCTGGCTCTACAACAGTTGGACCATCGCCGTGGTGGTCTTCGTCATCGCTCTGGCGTACGCGATCTTCCAGTACTTCGTCGCGGGTTCTGAGACGCTCGCCCTGAGCGGGGCGCAGCAGATCCAGAAGGCCGACAATCCGCGGCTGTACCGGATCGTCGAGAACCTGGCGATCACCGAGGGCCTGCCGATGCCCAAGGTGTACATCATCAACGACCCGGCGCCCAACGCGTTCGCGACCGGTCGCGATCCGGAGCACGCGGCCGTGTGCGCCACCTCCGGGCTGCTCGACATCATGACCGATCGCGAGCTCGAGGGCGTCATGGCCCACGAGATGGGTCACGTGAAGAACTACGACATCCGGGTCTCCCTGATCGTCTTCGGCCTGGTCGTGGCGATCGGCCTGATCTCGGACATCATCTTCCGGATGATCTTCTGGGGCGGCCGCAGCCGCAACAGCAACCTGGGCGGCCCGGCGCTCCTGGTCGTGATCGCCATCGGTCTCGTGGCCGCGATCCTGGCGCCGATCACCGCCGCTGTGGTTCAGGCCGCGGTCTCGCGGCAGCGGGAGTATCTGGCCGACGCGACCAGCGCACTGACCACTCGCGACCCCGAGGGCCTCGAGAGCGCACTGGCCAAGCTGCAGACCAACTTCCAGCCGGTGCGACGCACCAACTCGAGCATGGCGCACATGTGGATCACCGACCCCAACCGCCCGGGGATCATGAGTCGCCTGTTCAGCACCCACCCGCCGATCCCCGACCGGATCGCGCGTCTCGAGAACAACGCGACCCGGCTCTGAGTCACCGCGCGCTAGTGCGCGTGCGCGTTGTAGCCGCTGACCAGGTGGGCAGCCACCGCCAGGGCTCCGGTCCGCAGATCGGCTGTCGCGAGGTCCCCGGGGTTCGGCGAGTAGATCACCTGGATCCAGTTGCCGCCCAATTCGAGATCGACGGTGCACTCTCCGGCCCCATCCTCGTTCAGGCTCGGATCAAGGCAGCGCACCTGCGCGCGGTCACCGGCGGCGAGTCCGGGGATCGGCGCCGGAGTGATGGCGCCCGAGCCGGGATCCGCCGCGGCAAGGGCGGCGTCGTACGCCCACGCCCCGCCGCGCAGCCAGGTGATCTGGCCGGCGGTGTTGTCCTCATCGGCGTACTGCAGCAGGCATCCCTCGGCGTGAGCGATCTGCTGGGTCGCGGTTTGGATGCTGTAGCCGCCGGCAGGCTGCGTGAACAGGATGCCGCCGCCCGTCACGCCGAGGTCGGTCGCGACCTGACTGGGCGTCAGGAGCTGTGTGCAATCCCCGAAGGTGGTCGTGCCGCTCGGGGGAGTCCAGGCCGCGGCTCCCGGGGCTGCCGCCGAGACCGCGGTGGCGATGGACGCGGCGAGAGCGCGCGACGGCGCCTCACCGGTCACGCCGTACATGTACAGCTCGACCCAGGTCGTCCCGACCAGCTGGTCCGAGATGCAGTTCACACCGGACGGGGTCGAGTTGCAGTGCACCCCTTCGCCTGCGGCGCCGTAGGTGGCGTCGTAGTGCGCCCACTGGGTCGCGGCGTTCGGCAGGATGGAGAGCTGGGCACCGACGTAGTACGTCCCGTCGCCGTGGAATCCGGTGAAGGGGATGCCGTTGCTCCACTCGCAGCTGATGCCGCCGACCGCCTGAAGCACGTCGACGTCCGGGATGTTCGACGAACCCGACGCCTGCGTCGCGAGCGGATCGACGGGGTGCAGGGCCGCGGTGAATGCGGCGGCGAAGGTCGGCGCGCTGAACAGACGCGCGCAGTCGATGTCGAGCGCCGGCTGCGGCACCGACGTGTCGGCGGCTCGGCCCGTGACGAGGTCGGACGGGGTGCTGGCGGATGCGCTGGGTGAGTGACCCGGCCCACCGCCGGGGGTGCAGCCGGTGAGGGCGGCGACCAGCGCTGCGGCGCATGCAACAGGAACGAGGACGCTGAGAGGTCGTGTCATACCGGTACGACGTCCAGACGGGCCCGTCAGGTTGACGCGCGGCTAGCCGACGACCGGCTCTTTCGCGGTCTGTCCGAGTGCCGCCGCGAGGGTGCGGGCCGCGTCTCCGCGATCCATCACCTCGATCTCGCCGAGCCCCTGCCACGCGGCGGTCTCGCGCAGCAGCGGGACGAGACGCTCCTCCATCCCCGCCGGGGCGCCCGGTTCGTGCCAGGCGGACTGCACGCGCAGCACGCCGCGCTGCCGATCCGACTTGACGTCGATGCGGCCCGCGAGCGCTTCGTCGACGAGCACCGGCAGCGTGTAGTAGCCGTAGATCCGCTGCGGTGCGGGCGTGTAGATCTCGATCCGGTAGTGGAATCCGAACATCCGGAGCGCACGGCTGCGCTCCCAGACGACCGGGTCGAACGGCGACAGCAGCGCGGCTGTCTCGATTCGCCGAGGAATGCGGGCTGTGGCATCCAGATAGGCGGTCGCGTTCCACCCGGGAACGCTCACGCGGTGCACCTCGCCGGCGTCGACCAGTTCCTCGAGCGCGGCCTTGGCTTCGGCGTTGTAGAGGCGGTAGTAGTCCGCGACGTCGCCGACCGTGCCGATGCCGAGCGCGCGGATGCTGCGGCGCACCAGTTCGCGCACCGCGGCACCTTTCTCGATCCGCGCCTCGATCACGGCCGGGGGGAGCACCTGCTCGGGCAGCGCGTACACGCGCTCGAAGTTGCGCCGCCCGGCCGACACCACGTCGCCCCACTCGAAGAGGTACTCCAGCCCGAGTTTGACATCGCTCCAGCCCCACCAGGGGCCCTTGCGCACGTTCTCGACGTGCTCGAAGCGGCTGGCGGGCAAGGGGCCTTTGTCGGCGAGCTCGGCGAGCAGCCAGTCGAGCATCGGGCGATTGCCCTGCACCCAGGCGTCCTGCGACTGCTTGGCGCGGATCCGCTCTTTGCGAAAGCCGAACAGCGGCAGATCGACGGTAGGGATGAAGGTCGCTACGTGCGCCAAGTACTCGGTGTAGGGCCCGCGGCGTGCGAAGGTCAGCGCGTCGAGCAGCGCCTTGTCATAGGAGCCGAGTCGGGCGAACACGGGAAGGTAGTGGCTGCGCTCGAAGACGTTGACCGAATCGATCTGCAGCAGGCCGAGTCGCTGGATCAGGAGGTTGAGCTGACGGGTGCCGACGGCATCCGGTCGGGGTCTCCCGAAGCCTTGCGCGGCGAGGGCGATCCGGCGCGCCGAGGCGGGCGAGAGCGAATCGGGCACACGTCGACCCTAGGGCGAGCGACCGACGCCGACGCGGTGCTCAGACCCGGGCTTCCTCCAACTCGGGGATCTCGACCACGCCGTCGAGCACATAGTCGTGCGGGTGCCGCTCCAGGTCGGCGCGGCTGAGGGCGCCGGTGGTGACGCCGACCGCGATCGCGCCCGCGTTGCAGGCCGCCTGCAGGTCGACGATCGTGTCGCCGGCCGCCAGCACCCGGCGCACGTCGTCGACGCCCGTCAGCTCCATGGCGTGGTGGATGAGGTACGGCGCCGGCCGACCGGCCCGCACGTGCGAGGTCGTCACCACGGCGTCGAGCAGCTCACCGGCGCCGACCTTCCATCCCAGCGACTGCAGCAGCGGCGTGGCGACGCTGTCGTCGAATCCGGTGGTCAAGGCGATCCGCACCCCGCGGTCGCGCAGCGTCGCCAGGGCGTCTTCGACGCCCGGGAGGGCCACGGGCGGCGACTCGAGGTAGAACTCGTCGACCAGGGTGCGGAACCGCCCGAAGGCGACCGCGACGGCCTTCTGCGGTGCCTCGACACCTCCCAGGCGCATGAGGGCGGTGATCGCCTCGACCTTGTCGGTGCCCATCCAGTGCTGCAGATCCTCGGGCGCCACCGTGGCCCCGGTCTCCTCGACCGCGCGTCGCAGGGCGACGTAGACGGACCCGTGGTCGTCGATGGTGGTTCCGGCCATGTCGAGGGCGACCAAGTCGATCATGGGTCGAGCATGGCGGGCCTCGGCAACGAGATGGTGAACATCCGGCGACGAGCCGTGGATGGGATGTCGATCGGCTTGCCGTGCAGGTGTGTCGCGGGTCATCCTCGGCGGCATGAACGCCCCGCGCAGCTCAGATGTCCTCATCGTCGGGGCCGGCATCGCCGGACTCTCGCACGCCATCGCCGCGGTCGAGCGCGGCCTCTCGGTGACGATCATCGACCGCGATGCGCGGGCGGTGGGCGCCTCGATCCGCAACTTCGGTCACGCCTGCGTGACCGCCCAGACGGCCGAGCTCGCAGAGCTCGCGCTCGTGGCGCGCGAAAAGTGGCTCCGCTATGGACGCTCGGCAGGACTCTTCGTCATCGAGTCGGGCGCGCTCACTGTCGCGCGCACCGCCGCGGAATCCGCGGTGCTCGACGAGCTGGCCGGTTCGCGCGAGAGCGGGCAGGTGCGGCTGCTGACGCCGCGGGAGGTGCGCGAGCACCTCGGCGCCGCCGCCGACCCGACCATCGTCTCGGGCGCGCTGCTGCGCGACGATCTGCGCGTGGATCCTCGAGAGGCCGTGGGTGGGCTCGCCGCGTGGCTGGCCGTGCAGCCCGGCGTCACCTTCTCGTGGCGCACCAGCTTCCTCGGAGCGAGCGACGGTGTGGTCCGCACCAGCCGAGGCGAGTTCCTGGCCGCTCGCACGATCGTCTGCGTCGGCCACGACCTCGACCTGCTCTACCCGGACCTCGCCGATGCGCACGCCGTGGAGCGCTGCGCCCTGCAGATGGCGCGGGTCGAGGCACCCGAGGGGCTCGCCCTCGGTCCTGCGGTGCTGACCGGCACCTCGATGCTGCGGTATCCCGCGTTCGCCGAGACGGATGCCGCGGTCGCCCTGCGCGCGGAGATGGCGGCCCAGCATCCCGAGCTTCTCGACATCGCGGCCAACGTGATGTTCACCCAGCGCCCGGACGGCACGCTCATCGTCGGCGACTCGCACCGCTACGCGGTGACCCAGGACCCGTTCTTGGCCGAGCCGACCAGCGACACCCTGCTCGAGGCGATCGCGACGATCCTGGGTGCGGCCGAGCTGCGCGTCGTCGAGCGCTGGCAAGGCGTGTACGCCTCCAGCGCGCAGCGGCCGTTCCTGATCGCCGAGCCCGAGGCGGGCGTCACGGTCGCGATCGTGACGAGCGGGGTCGGCATGACGATCTCCCTGGGCCTGGCCGAGAAGACCTTCGGCACGTTCTGACACCGGACTCCTGAACGGCCCCGACCGTTCACCTGACTTTGCCCGCCGCGTAACCCGGGGCGCTCAGTCTGAGCCCGGATCGTCCCCGGGATCCGAGAGTCCGCCCCACAGCGCGGACGACCGTGGACGTTGCCATGGGAAGGGAACACATTCCATGAAGACGCGTCTTCTCGTCGGAACCGCGGTTATCGCGGCTGCGGCGCTCGCGCTCACCGCCTGCGCAGGAACGGCCGGAAGCGGCAGCACCAGCGGCGGCAGCATCAAGACCCTCACGCTCGCCCAGGCCCAGTCGGCCACCAGCGCCGATGACTTCGGCGGCATGGCCGGACTCGTCGCGGCGGCCAACAAGGAGGGTCACCTCAACGTGATCACCCTCCCGCCGTCGTGGGCCAACTACGGCCAGATCATCGCCGGCTTCCAGAAGAAGTACCCGGGCATCAAGATCAACTCCGAGAACCCCGACGGCTCCAGCGCCGACGAGGTCGCCGCCGCGAAGTCGCAGAAGGGCCAGTCGACGGCTCCCGACGTCTTCGACATCGGCACCGCGGTGATGAACCAGAACCTCGACCTGCTCGCGCCCTACAAGGTGCAGAGCTGGAAGGACATCCCCGACGACTTCAAGGATGCCGACGGCACCTGGTGGTACGACTACACCGGCCTGATGTCGATCGGCTACGACACCAAGAAGTTCCCGAAGGGCATCAAGAAGCTCGACGACCTGCTGGGCTCGGACTTCAAGAACGCGGTGGCCATCAAGGGCGACCCGACGCAGGCCAACGAGGCGCTGTCGGCGGTCGCGATGGCGGCTCTGCAGTCCGGCGGCTCGGCCGACGACATCCAGCCCGGGATCGACTTCTTCCAGAAGCTGAAGCAGGCCGGCAACTTCCTCGGCACGCTGCCGACGCAGGCGACCGTCGCTTCGGGTGAGACCCCGGTCGTCATCCAGTGGTCGTTCAACAACGTGGGCTGGGGCCCGGCAGCGGGCAGTGCCGGTAACCCGAACTGGAAGACCGTCGTGCTCCCCGGCACCGGGTTCGGCAGCTACTACAACCAGGCGATCAACAAGGACGCCCCCAACCCGGCTGCCGCCCGGCTGTGGGAGGAGTACCTCTACACCCCGCAGGTGCAGAACCTGTTCCTCGCCGCCGGTGCCTACCCGGCACAGCTCGCGGCGATGAAGAAGGCCGGCACCGTCCACAAGTCGGTTCTGGCGAAGGTCGGCGACGCGCCGAGCGACTTCGTCCAGCTCAGCGCCGACCAGGCGGCCAAGGCATCGACCCTTCTGACGGCCAAGTGGGCCGCCGCGATCGGCTGATGACCTCACTCGCACAGAGCCGCGGCGCCGGGGAGACCCTCCGGCGCCGCGGCGCGCCCGCCGGCCGAACTGCCGGTTCCGGTGCGGGTGTCGCCGCCGGCTGGATCGGCCTCGTGCCCTTCGGCGTCTACGCGTTGCTGTTCCTGGCGATTCCGGCCGTCCTGGCCATCGCCAGCGGGTTCTTCACCGTGGACGGCACCTTCACCCTCGCGAACTTCGACACCTTCGCCGACCCCACCACCCAGAAGGACATCGTCGGGTCGGTCGGTCTCTCGGCGGTCACCGCCGTGGTCGGCGCGATCGCCGGTGCGATCATCTGCTACGCCCTGCTGTCGATGCGACCGGATGGCTGGATCCGGACGATCGTCGACTCGGCGTCGAGCGTCTTCGCCCAGTTCGGGGGCGTCATGCTCGCCTTCGCCTTCATCGCGACCATGGGCAACACCGGGCTGATCGGCATCATCATCAACGGGTTGTTCGGGGACAACACCTACACCTCCCCGCTGTACACGGTTCCGGGTCTGGTGCCGGTCTATCTCTTCTTTCAGATTCCGCTCATGGTGCTGACCTTCATGCCCGCCATGGAGGCGCTCAAGCCCGCCTGGGGCGAGGCGGTCGCCACTCTCGGCGGCACGCGCCGGACCTACTGGTGGCGGGTCGGCATCCCGGTGCTCGCACCGGCGTTCTTCGGCTGCACGATCCTGCTGTTCGCCAACTCGTTCTCGTCGTTCGCGACGGCGGCGGCCCTCATCAGCCAGGGCGGTCTCATCTCCCTCGACATCTTCCGGGCCTCGACCAGCGAAACCGTGATCGGCCACGCCAACGAGGCCGGCTCGCTCGCCCTCGCGATGGTGGTCGTGATGGTCGTGCTGATGTCGGCATACGGCGCACTGCAGCGCCGGGCCGCGAAGTGGGGTGACCGATGACCGCCGCTCGCAGTTCGAGCGCGCGTTTCGGCGCAGCGCCGTCGAAGGCGACCGCGCGCCTGATCCTGGTGATCACGGCGATCCTGTTCCTGCTGCCGATCGTCGCGATGGGCATCTTCACCTTCCGCGCGAACGGCGGCGGGTACACGGTCGGGCACTACCTCGACCTGTTCAACCCGGCGCTCGAGTTCAACTACGACGTGCTGTTCCAGGGCATCCAGAACTCGCTCATCCTCTGCGTCATCACCGCGGCGATCATCCTCCTGCTGATGGTGCCCACGATGGTCTTGATCGAGATGCGCTATCCGAAGCTGCGCCGGATCATGGAGTTCATCTGCCTGGTGCCGGTGACGATCCCGACCATCGTGCTCGTCGTCGGCCTGGTGCCCACGTACTCGGTGGTTGCCCAGCTGCTGGGTTCGGATGCCTGGACGCTCGCCTTCGCGATCGGCGTGATCGCGCTGCCGTACGCGTACCGTCCCGTCGCCGTGAACATCGCCGCCGTCGATGTGCGCACGCTCACCGAGGCGGCGCGCTCGCTCGGGGCCGGCTACCTCTCGATCATGTGGCGCGTCATTCTGCCGAACCTGCGCCGGGGCATCATCGCGGCCGCGTTCATCACCATCACGGTCGTGCTGGGCGAGTACACCATCGCCACGTTCCTCGGGCGCACCACCTTCCAGACAGGCCTGGTGCAGGTCGAGCACGGCGATCCCTATGTGGCGATCATCTTCGCGCTGCTGGCGCTGCTGTTCGGCTTCGTGATCCTCCTTATCATCGGGCGCGTCGGCTCGATCCGACCAAAGAACAAGGACTGACCCATGACCACCATCGACATCACGACCGACAGCATGGCCCAGTACGTCACGCACCCCGGCGCGACCGTCGAGCTCGTCGACGTCGTGAAGGACTACGGCGCCAGCCGGGCGCTCAGCGGCGTGAACCTCACGATGAAGCCGGGCGAGTTCATCGCGCTGCTCGGCCCGTCCGGATGCGGCAAGACGACCGTGCTGCGCTCACTGTCGGGTCTCGAGCAGATCACCTCGGGCGCGATCCGGATCGACGGCGACGATGTCGCGGGCGTTCCGGTGAACAGGCGCGACATCGGCATGGTCTTCCAGTCCTACTCGCTGTTCCCGCACATGACGACCGTGCAGAACGTCGAGTTCGGGCTCCGGATGCGCAAGGTCGATCCCGGCGATCGTGTCCGACGGGCCCAGGAGGCCCTCGACATGGTCGGGCTCGGACACCTCGGCTCGCGCTACGCGCACCAGCTCTCCGGCGGGCAGCAGCAGCGCGTGGCGCTGGCGCGCGCCCTCGTCACGCGCCCCCGGGTGCTGCTGCTCGACGAGCCGCTGTCGGCGCTCGATGCCAAGGTGCGGGTGCAGCTGCGCGACGAGATCCGCCGCATTCAAACCGAGCTGGGCATCACCACCCTGTTCGTCACGCACGATCAGGAGGAGGCGCTCGCGGTCGCCGACCGGGTCGCGGTGATGAGCAACGGCAACATCGAGCAGATCGGCACCCCCGAGGAGTTGTACCTGACGCCGTCGTCGCCGTTCGTCGCCGAGTTCGTCGGACTGTCGAACAAGGTGAGGGGCACCCTCACGAACGGTCGCGTCGCGGTGCTCGGGTCGACGCTCGAGCTGCTCGGGGCGCCGCAACCGGACGGACCGGTCTCGGCGTACATCCGCCCCGAAGACATCGTCTATGGCTCGGGTCCGATCAGCGGCACCGTCATCACGACCAGCTTCCTCGGGTCGCTGCGCCGCACCCGGGTGCTGCTCGACGACGGCACGCTGCTGAGCGTGCAGCACGACGTCTCGGACAAGCCCGAAACCGGCAAGACCGCGAAGCTGTCGCTGCGGGGTCGTCCGGTGAGCGCCGAACGGATCGCCTGAACGACGGGCGAGGATCGCTGAGGAAGCGCCTCGTTCCCGCCGCCTAGACTGGCCCGGTGGCTATCCTCTCCCGTCGGGACGCGCACCCGGAGCCCTCATCGGACCGCGCGGTCGACGCGTCGCTGACGCCCGCCATCCGCATCGCGGGCGCGTGGTCGTGGCGCATCCTCGCGGTGCTCGGCGTGCTGGCGGTGTTCGTGTACCTGTTCATCCAGTTGCGCGACATCGTGATCCCGTTCATGATCGCGATCCTGCTGGCGGCGCTGCTCGTGCCCTTCTCGCAGTGGCTGCAGCGACGCCACCACTGGCCGAAGTGGGCAGCGGTCGCGGTCAGCGAGGTGGGGATCCTGGCCATCCTGGGCGGCCTGCTCTATCTGGTGGTGTCGTTCATCATCCGCGGCTACCCGGCGCTCGAGAAGCAGACGGTCGCGCGGTACGCCGACATCAAGGGCTTCCTGGCCGACACCTTCGGGCTGACCAACAAGGACATCACGCACTACGTCGATCAGGTGGTCGCGAGTTTGCAGAAGGACTCGTCGAGCCTGCTGAGCGGCGCCCTGTCGGTCGGCAGCACCGCGGGCCATGTGCTGGCGGGCTTCCTGATCGTGCTGTTCTCGACGCTCTTCCTGCTGATCGACGGGCGCGGCATCTGGCAGTGGATCGTCCGGCTCTTCCCCGTGAAGGCACGCGCCGCCATGGTCGGCGCCGGCGAGGCGGGCTGGATCACGCTCACCACCTTCGTCAAGGTGCAGATCTTCGTCGCCTTCGTGGATGCCGTCGGCATCGGCCTGGGCGCCTTCATCCTCGGCCTGTTCTCGGGCGGCTTCCCGCTCGTGATCCCGATCGCCATCGCGGTCTTCCTCGGATCGTTCATCCCGGTCGTCGGCGCCGTGCTGACCGGAGTGATCGCCGTCTTCGTGGCCCTGGTGTTCCTCGGGCCGATTCCCGCGCTGATCATGATCGGCGTCGTGATCCTGGTCCAACAGCTCGAAGGGCACGTGCTGCAGCCGTTCGTCATGGGCAACGCGGTGAGGGTGCATCCTCTTGCGGTCGTGCTCGCGGTCGCCACCGGCGGGCTGATCGGCGGCATCCCCGGAGCCCTGTTCGCGGTCCCGGTGGTCGCCACCTTCAACGTGATGATCGGTTATATCGCGCGCGGAGAGTGGCGGACGGATCCGCACCCGACCGTCAGCGATGTCGTCCCGTCGACGAGAGGGGCCCGGCGTGCCCGCGGCAAAGCCACGTCCTGACGACGCGACCGGACTCCAGGCGGAGGCCCTGCCCGGGCCGAGCCTCTCGACGATCCGAGAAGCCAGGGAGCGGGTCGCCGCCGTGGTGTCGACCACGCCGATGGAGGACTCGCGGTTCCTCTCTGAGACGCTCGGGCATCCGGTCTCGCTCAAGGCCGAGAACCTGCAGCGCACCGGATCGTACAAGATCCGCGGCGCGTACAACCTGCTCGCGCAGCTCAGCGACGCCGACAAGGCGCGCGGGGTGGTGGCGGCCTCGGCGGGCAACCACGCGCAGGGCGTCGCGCTTGCCGCGCGTGAGCTCGGGATCTCGGCCACGATCTTCATGCCCCTGGGGGTGGCGCTGCCGAAGCTGCAGGCCACCCGCGGCTACGGCGCCGACGTGGTGCTCCACGGGGCGATCGTCGACGAGACCCTGCGCGCGGCCGCCGAGTTCGCCGAGCGCACGGGCGCCGTGCTGATCCCGCCGTTCGACCATCCCGAGATCGTCGCGGGCCAGGGCACGCTCGCGCTCGAGATCCTCGACCAGGTGCCCGACGTGGCGAACGTCATCGTGCCGATCGGCGGCGGCGGCCTCATCTCGGGCATCGCCACGGCGTTCGCGCAACTCGCTCCCGAACTCGGCAGGAAGGTCCGCGTCATCGGCGTGCAGGCCGAGAACTCGGCCGCCTACCCGCCGTCGCTCGAGGCGGGCGCGCCGCTCACCATCGCCACACTTCCCACGATCGCCGACGGCATCGCCGTCGCCCGACCGGGTTCCTTGAACTTCGAGATCATCCGCCGCACCGTCGACGACGTCGTCACCATCGAGGACGACGAGACCGCCAAGGCGATCGTCGTCCTGCTCGAGCGGGCGAAGCTCGTCGTCGAGCCGGCCGGCGCGGTCGGGGTCGCCGCCCTTCTTGCCGGCAAGCTCGACGTCGAGGGGCCGACCGTGGTGATCCTGAGCGGTGGCAACATCGACCCGATGATCATGGAGCGGGTCATCAGTCGCGGTCTGGCCGCCTCGGCGCGCTACCTGATCGTCAGCATCCCGCTGCCCGATCGGCCGGGACAGCTGGCCCGCATCGCCGAGATCATCGCCGAGGCGAACGCCAACGTGGTCGAGGTGCTGCACACCCGCCACGGCAACGGCCTGCAGATCAGCGAGGTCGAGATCGTCATCCACATGGAGACGCGCGGCGCCGAGCACGCCGAACTCGTGCTGCAGCACCTGCGCGACGAGGGGTACCGCCCGCAGGTCGAGCTCTAATCGGTCACCCGCGGTAGGTGTCGACCTTCGTCACCTTGACGGTGATCTCCTTGCCGTTGGGCGCGGTGTAGGTGGTCGACTCGCCGACCTTCAGCCCGAGGATCGCCTGGCCGAGCGGGCTCGACTCCGGGTAGACGTCGATGTCGCTCGCGTCATCGGCGATCTCGCGGCTGCCGAGCAGGAAGGTGCTCGCGTCACCGGCGATGGTGGCGGTCACGACGGTTCCCACCTCGACGACGCCGTGGCTCTCGGGCGCTTCTCCGACCGTCGCATTGCGCAGCAGCTGCGTCAGCTGCCGGATGCGGGCCTCGATCTTGCCCTGCTCGTCCTTGGCGGCGTGGTAGCCGCCGTTCTCCTTGAGGTCGCCCTCTTCGCGTGCCGCCTCGATCTTCTTGGCGATGTCGGCGCGCGCCGGACCGCTGAGTTCTTCGAGCTCGGCGGACAGCCGGTCGTATGCCTCCTGGGTGAGCCAGGTGGTGACAACGGGATCGGACATGGGTGTACTCCTCAAAAAGCGGGCGACTGCTCAGCCTAGGTCAGCCAACAGGAACCGATCAACCCGCTCTCGGCCGGCGCGGAGGTTCGGAGCCGCTCGGTCAGGATGCGATTGCGCTCGCTCGCGGGCGGCAGCTGCACGACCTTCCATCCGACGATGGCGAACTCCTTGTCGAGGGCCTCGAAGGTGCACGTCACTCGTGTGCCGGGATCCACGGTGACCTGCTCGCGCAGGTCGATCGTGCTCGCATCCACGACCTTGGCACCGATGTCCTGCGTCTCGATCGACGCGGTGGTTCCGAGCAGACCAGCCCACACCACCCAGGCCACGACCACGATCGCGACGCCGCCGCCCACGATGACGGCGATCCAGCGCGCGCGCAGGCGGCGGCCGGGCGTCCGGCCGTATCGCGCGTCGAGTGCGGTGCTCATCGGTCCTCGGGATTCGTCTCAGGGCGTGGGCGTTACCCTAAAAGCAAGGCTAAGCGGTCGTCGCTGACGACCAGGCCATGATCGAGAGGCGCACCGTGCTCTGGCAGTTGACTGCGACGTGGTTCACCACGACCGCGCCGACGAAGGTCGACCCCACGCTCGTCACGCCGGGTGTGTGGGGCTTCGTGATCACGGCCGGGATCATGATCGTCGCGGTGTTGCTGATCATCGACATGGTGCGGCGCATCCGCCGGGTCAACTACCGGGCCGAGATCCGTCAGCGACTCGACGACGAAGCCGCCGCGGCATCCGGATCCGCTCCCGCGAAGCCCGTCGACTAGCGCCTAATAGACCGGGTGCAGCACGAGCAGCAGGATCGCGGTCCAGTGGCAGAGGAACGCCAGCACCGTGCAGGCGTGGAACAACTCGTGGAATCCGAACACCCCGCGCTTCGGATTCGGCCGCTTGAACGCGTAGAACAACGCGCCCACGGTGTATGACAGACCGCCGATGAGCACGAGCACCATGGTCGCGACGTTCGCCGCCACCAGGTCGCCGACGTAGAGGACGGCGGCCCAGCCGAGCACGATGTACAGCGCGACGTAGAGCCACCGCGGAGCCTTCAGCCAGAAGATCCGGAAGGCGATGCCGAGCACCGTCCCGCCCCAGATGATGGAGAGCAGGATGACGTTCTTGGGGAACGGGAGCGCGTTGACGGCGAGCGGCGTGTAGGTGCCGGCGATCAACAGGAAGATGTTGGAGTGGTCGATCCTGCGGAAGACCGCCAGGGTCGACGGCTTCCAGTTGAAGCGGTGGTACACGGCCGAGATGCCGAAGAGCAGGAGCGAGGTCGCCATGAAGACCGCCGAGCTGGCCTTCGCCGCGGGTCCGTCGGCGAGGCAGATCAGCACGATGCCGGCGGCGATCGCGAGGGGGAAGGTGCCCGCATGAATCCAGCCGCGCCAGGTCGGCTTGACGTCGTAGGCGACGGCGTCGTCGACAAGGGGAAGGTGATCGGCGCCCAGTGGTTCGTCGCTCGGTGCTTCGGCGCCCGCTGAGCTCATGGCCCGATCCTAGGCCCCAGGCTGGAGGACTAATCTGGGCGGGTGCCCCCACCCCAGAGCGCTCTGCCATCGAGTGCGGGGCGGCCGGGCCTGCTCTACGGTCTCTACTCGGCGCGTCTGAGGCGGCAGATCGCGGATGCACCCCGCCCGCACCACGTCGCGATGATCATCGACGGCAATCGCCGGTGGGCTCGCGAGCGAGCGCTCGAGACCGCGGCTCACGGTCACCGCGCTGGGGCGGAGAAGATGCGCGAGTTCCTCGGCTGGTGCGACGCCCTGGGCATTCGGGTCGTCACGATCTACCTGCTGTCGGCGGACAACCTGATCGGCCGCTCCGAGGAGGAGCTCGAGCAGCTGTTCGAGATCATCGGCGATCTCGCCACCGATCTCGCGGCCGGGGGAGGGGAGAACGGCGGCTGGCGCATCCAGCACGTCGGCACCACCGAGGGCCTCCCCATCGAGCTGGTCGATCGGCTCCAGGAGGCCCAGAGAGCCACCTCGGGCCACACCGGCCTGCACGTCAACCTCGCCGTGGGCTATGGCGGTCGGCGCGAGATCGCGGATGCCATGCGCAGCATCGTGCGCAGCCACGGCAAGGGCGGCGGCACCATCGACGACCTGGCCGAGATCCTGACTCCGGAGCTCATCGCCGAGCACCTCTACACGCAGGGGCAGCCCGATCCCGATCTCATCATCCGCACCTCCGGCGAGCAGCGGCTCAGCGACTTCATGCTCTGGCAGAGCGCCCACAGCGAGTTCTACTTCGTCGAGGCGCTCGGGCCCGATCTGCGCGAGGTCGACTTTCTGAGAGCCCTCCGTAACTATGCGACGAGGGATCGCCGCTACGGGCAATGATGGGAGCATGACCCCCGCGACGATCACCCCCTCGATGCGCATCGACGAGTACGCCGCCCGCTTCGACGAGGAACCCGGCTACCTCGACTTCTCACGCGTCGGCCCGGTCGGGCGCACCGTACAGGAGGAGTTGAGCGCGCAGTACGCGGCGTTGGCCCGCGCCCGCTTCGGGTCGCTCGACGGCGTCATGGACCAGGGAGACCGCGTGAACGCGGCCGTCGCGGCGCTCACCGGATTCCGCGCTGATCAGATCGTGTTCCAGCCGAACACCAGCCAGGGCCTCATGCACGTCATGTTCGGCATCACCGGGGGAGTCGCGGTCTCGCCCGCCGAGTTCCCCAGCCTCACCTTCGCCGCGGTGCGCGCCGCCCAGTCGCTCGGGGTGCTCGCGCCCAACTGGCTCGAGACCGATCACGGCCGGGTGACTCCCGGCAACCTCCGCGAGCAGTTGACGAGTTCGGTCGTCGCGGTGGGCCTGAGCCTCGTCGACTTCCGCACCGGGTATCTCGCCGATCTGGAGGGCATCCGGCAGGTCATCGGCGATCGCCTGCTGATCGTGGACGCCTCGCAGTGCTTCGGTGTCGTCGACGTCCCGTGGCACCTGGCCGACGCCGTGGTCGCCGGGGGGCAGAAGTGGCCGCGTGCCGGCTGGGGAACCGGCTTCCTCGCGCTGAGCGATCGCGCCCGCGAGCACCTGACCCCCGTCTGGTCGGGCTTCAGCGGGACGGACGTGGTCGGCACTCCGATGGACGAGGTGCCGGATCCGACGTCGACGGCCGCCGCGTTCCAGGTGAGCAACCCGGACCCGATGGCGCAGGCCCGGCTCGCGGCATCCCTCGAAGAGATCGCGAAGGTCGGCGTCCCGGCGATCAACGGCAGGATCGCCGAACGCGTCTCGCGGATCATCGACCTGGCCGACGAGTTCGCGATCCCGGTCGTGTCGCCCCGAGCCGAGGCCGAGCGCGCCGGAATCGTCGTGGTCGAGCCGGCTCCTGATCAGCTCACGGTGCTCGCGGCGTCGCTGCACAACCACGGCGTGAGCGCGACCACCCGCCAGGGCAAGGTGCGTCTCAGCGCGCACGTGTCGACCGAGGAGGAGACCTTCAGCATGCTGCGGGCGTCGTTCGTGTCGTTCGGCACGGCGACGAGCGTCTAGTTCATCTGCTCGTAACGCGGCGCGGGCGTGTCGCGCCTCGACCGTTGCACAGCCGGGCTTAGCGTCGAGACATCGGACACGGCGTCCGATCGGAGCGGCCACATAAGTTCGCCCCGCTACACAACCGGCCGCTCCGCCAACAGGATCCGGATGGCACCCGTGCCACTCGGGGATGGAGTGGTAGTGCCAGCGCTCAACGAACCCCTGCAGAAGTCCGCACGCTCCACGAAGCAGAAGCAGGGGGAGCGCACCTACGTGCTCGACACCTCTGTGCTGTTGAGCGATCCGAAGGCGATCTTCCGATTCGCCGAGCACGCCGTCGTGCTCCCGGTCATCGTGGTGAGCGAGCTGGAGGCCAAGCGCAACGACCCCGAGATCGGGTTCTTCGCCCGCCAGGCGCTGCGCAACCTCGACGAGTTGCGGGTGCAGCACGAGCGACTCGACTTCCCGATCGCGGTCGGAGACGCCGGCGGCTCGATCCGGGTCGAGCTCAACCACTCGAACATGTCTGTACTGCCCTCCGGGTTGCAGCTCGGCGACAACGACTCGCGCATCCTCGCGGTGGCACTCAACCTGAGCAACGACGGTCTGGATGTCGTGGTCGTCTCGAAAGACCTCCCCCTGCGCGTCAAGGCCGCATCGATCGGGCTGGCCGCCGAGGAGTACCGGGCCGAGCTCGCGGTCGACTCCGGCTGGACCGGGTTGGCCGAGATCGACCTGTCCGGCGAACAGATGGCTCAGCTGTACGACACCGAGACCATGTCGAGCCGCGCGGTGCAGGACCTGCCGATCAACACCAGCCTCGTCATCCATTCGGAGCGCGGTTCGGCGCTCGGCCGCGTGATCAGCAGAGGCCAGTTCAAGGTGGTGCGGGGTGATCGCGACGTCTTCGGACTGCACGGCCGCAGCGCCGAGCAGCGCCTCGCCATCGACCTGCTGCTCGACCCCGAGGTCGGGATCGTGTCGCTCGGCGGCCGCGCCGGCACCGGCAAGAGCGCGCTGGCTCTGTGCGCCGGGCTGGAGGCGGTGCTCGAGAAGCAGCAGCACCGCAAGATCATGGTGTTCCGCCCGCTCTACGCGGTCGGTGGCCAGGAGCTCGGCTATCTGCCCGGTGACAAGGACGAGAAGATGAGCCCCTGGGGCCAGGCGGTGTTCGACACCCTCGGCGCCCTGGTGAGCGAGAACGTGCTCGAGGAGGTCGTCGAGCGCGGCATCCTCGAGGTGCTGCCGCTCACGCACATCCGCGGCCGCTCGCTGCACGACGCCTTCGTGATCGTCGACGAGGCGCAGTCGCTCGAACGCAACGTGCTGCTGACTGTGCTGTCGCGGATCGGTCAGAACTCGCGGGTGGTGCTCACCCACGACGTCGCGCAGCGCGACAACCTGCGCGTGGGGCGCCATGACGGGGTCGCGAGCGTCATCGAGACCCTGAAGGGGCATCCGTTGTTCGCCCACATCACCCTCACCCGCTCGGAGCGCAGCGCGATCGCCGCATTGGTTACAGAATTGCTCGAGTCCAACGAGTTGGCCTAGAGCAATGCCCCTCCCTCCCACTCGGCCCATGGAGCCGATTGCTGAGCTGCTGGAGGGCAACGAGCCGGCGTAGCGCGGAGCGCACGTCTTGAGGGCCGGGAGCCCGTCGCCGGGGAAGCGCGGCGGGCTCCCGGCCCGTCCAATCGGCCGCGCCCCGACGCCGCTGTGCAGAACATGCAGGGCGCGCGGATGCCGCACGCTACCGTCGGCCCGTGCGAGTCATCGAGCCGCTGCTGTCGGTCGCCATGGCGGCGGTCGCCGCGCTCGCCGTCGGAGCGAACCACACCCTGGTCGCTCCGCTCGCCGTCGCCGCCGTCGCCCCCGCGTTGGCTCGGGTCGATCGTGCCGAGCACCGGCTGCCGAACCGCCTCGTGCTGCCCGCGCTGCTCGCCGGCCTCCTCGGGGTGGCGCTCAGCTGGGCGGTGTCGGGTCGGCTACCGCTCGTACCTCTGGTGGCCGCGGCGGCCTACGCCGGGGTGCTGCTCCTGCTCGCGCTATTCGGCGGGATGGGGATGGGCGACGTCAAGCTGGCTGCGGCGCTCGGGTTGGCCTCGCCGAGTCCGCTGATCGCGCTCGCGTCGCCGTTGCTGGCGTTCCTGTTCGGCGGAGTGGTCGCCGTCGTCGTCCTGATCCGCCGCGGTCCGAGAGCTCGGATCCCGTTCGGGCCGTTCCTGATCGCGGGGTATTTCGGTGCGCTGGTTGTCGCGGCTGGGCTGCGGCTGATGTGATCCGAGCGCCGAGACGGCGCTCGGGGCTAGCGCGCGCGAAGGCCAGAAATCGCCTTCGCTTCGAGCAGCGCTGGCCCGGGTGGGTCATTCGCTGGCTGACTAGCCGGGGTGGGTCATGCTGAGCACGTCGAGCTTCTCGTCGAGTTGCTTCAGGGTGACCTCGCCGCGCTCCACGAAGCCGAGGTCGATGACCGAGTCGCGGATCGTGATGCCCTTCGCCACGGCGTTCTTGGCGATCTTCGCGGCGTTCTCGTAACCGACCACCTTGTTGAGCGGGGTCACGATCGACGGCGACGACTCGGCCATCGCACGATCGCGCTCGAGGTTGGCGACCAGACCGTCGATCGTGGTGTCGGCGAGCAGACGGGTCGAGCTCGCCAGCAGCCGGATCGACTCGAGCAGCGCCGTGCCCATCACCGGAATCGCGACGTTGAGCTCGAAGTTGCCGCTGGCACCCGCCCACGCGATGGTGGCGTCATTGCCCATGACGCGGGTGGCGACCATGATCGTCGCCTCGGGGATGACGGGGTTGACCTTGCCCGGCATGATCGAGCTGCCCGGCTGCAGGTCGGGGATGTGGATCTCGTTGAGGCCGGTGTTCGGGCCCGACCCCATCCAGCGCAGGTCGTTGCAGATCTTGATGAGCGAGACGGCCAGCACCCGAAGGGCCCCGGATGCCTCCACGAGCGCATCGCGCGCCCCCTGCGCCTCGAAGTGATCCACCGCCTCGGTGATCGGCAGCTTGCTCGACTCGGCCAGGATCGCGATGACCTTCTGCGGGAATCCGACGGGAGTGTTGATCCCGGTTCCGACCGCCGTGCCGCCGAGCGGCACCTCGGCGACGTGGGGGAGCGCGGCCTCGACGCGTTCGATCGCGAGACGGATCTGGCGCGCGTAGCCGCCGAACTCCTGTCCGAGGGTGACCGGGGTGGCATCCATCAGATGGGTGCGCCCCGACTTGACGGCGCCCGCCCACTCGGCGGCTTTCTTCTCGAGCGAGATCGCGAGGTGGTCGAGAGCCGGGATGAGATCGGTGATCAGGGCGCCGGTCACCGCCACGTGCACCGAGGTCGGGAACACGTCGTTGCTCGACTGCGAGGCGTTCACGTGGTCATTGGGGTGCACCGGCGAGCCCAGCTTCTGGGTCGCGAGACTGGCGAGCACCTCGTTGATGTTCATGTTCGAGCTGGTGCCCGAGCCGGTCTGGTAGGTGTCGATCGGGAACTGGTCGTGGTGCTCGCCGGCGATGATCTCGTCGGCGCCGGCCACGATGGCGTCGGCGATCGGGGCCGAGACGATCCCGAGCTCCTTGTTAACCAGGGCGGCGGCGCGCTTGATGCGCGCGAGGGCGACGATCTGACCCGGCTCGAGCCCCGATCCCGAGATCGGGAAGTTCTCGACCGCGCGCTGGGTCTGAGCGCCGTAGAGCGCGTTCTTGGGCACCTTCACCTCGCCCATGGTGTCGTGCTCGATGCGGAACTCCTGCGGGGCGCTGCTCACGTCGACGTGCCTTTCATGCCTGGGTTCGATGCGGCTAAGACAGGGAGCCGATCATGACATCGGGGACCACGCGGCCTTCAGCCAGGCGGTAGTTCGCCCCGACGACTGCCAGCGTACCCGCCGCGACGGCGTCGCTGATGAGCTCGGAGCTTTCGAGCAGCTCGGCCACGGTGTCGTGGAGATGTTCGCGAACCACCTCGGAGATGTCGGGGAGGGCGCCGGCTCCGAGGCCCTGTTCGGCGACGACGCGCTGCACGGCCGGGGCGATTGGGGCGATCAGGTGGGCGATGTGGGGCGGAAGCGGAGCGGCATCCGCGCTCGTGGCGTCGATGGCGGCGCGCACGGCTCCGCACTGGTCATGGCCGAGCACCACGATCAGCGGAACCTTCAGCACGGCGACCGCGAACTCGAGCGATCCGACCACCGAGTCGGAGATGACCTGCCCGGCGTTACGCACGACGAACAGGTCGCCGAGCCCCTTGTCGAAGATGATCTCGGCCGCCAAGCGCGAGTCGCTGCAGCCGAACAGCGCCACGTCGGGGTGCTGGGCGTTCGCCAGCTCTTCGCGGCGCTCCACGTCTTGGCGCGGGTGCAGCGGCTCGCCGCTCACGAACCGCTCGTTGCCGCGAACCATGTCTGCCCACACCCGGGCCGGCGTCTGCGTCATTCCAACTCTCCAGAGATCTCGGTGGCTAATGCGGCGAACTCGGCATCGCTTCCCGTGCCCGCCAGCACGACCGTGCTGTCGCCGACCGTGGTGACCAGCGCATAGGCGAGGTTGCCGGGGTGATCGTCGCTTCGATGGTCGTAGACCTGCCAGCGGAATCCGCCGAAGCTCTCGTCGCCGGTCGACTTCTTGCGCTGAAGCTGACTCGAGACCCAGGTCGCGTCGGCCTTGATGCCCTGCACCAGCCCGATGTACTGGGTCGACGGCGTGAGGAAGCCGATCTGCCAACTGGCGATGCCGTCGGGCGACGATTTCGCATCCACGAGCTCGGCACGGTTCGCGGACCATGTCTTGGGCAACGTCGGCACCACGAGCTTCGTCGACACCGACGGCTGCGCGTCTTTCGCGACCGACACCCAGTCGACCGACCGAGGAGCACCGGACTGGTCGGGGCGCACGACGATGACGACGATCACGAAGACCACGAGCAATGAGGCCGCGAGGGCGATCACCAGATTCAGGATCGTCTGGTTGTTGCGACGGGCCGCGCTGGCTGCCGCCTTGCGTTCGGCGATCTCTTGGGGGGTTTCGGCGCGCCCGAGCTCGGCGACGATCGGCCGGCCCTGCTCGTCGTGCGCCGGCTGCTTGCGGTCGCTCACGAGTCGGCAGGGCTCGCGTTCACGGCGGCATTGCGGGCCGCGTCGAGCCGCTCCTTGGCGCCGAGCAGCCATTCCTCGCAGCGTCGGGCGAGAGCCTCGCCGCGCTCCCATAGCGCCAGAGACTGCTCGAGTGTCGCGCTGCCCTGCTCGAGTTCGCCGACGACTCGCACGAGCTCGTCGCGCGCCTGCTCGTAGCTCAGCCCGGCGACGTCGATTGTCGAGCCTGCAGGGGGTGTCTTCTCGGCGGAATCGGCCACGACACCAGTCTAGCCGCGGCCTGCGTCAGGCCTTCCGGGCGGCCGTGACGGTGGCATCGACCTCGCCGTCGACAAGGGTGAGCGAGAAGGCGTCGCCGCTCTTCGCGCCGGAGGCCCGCAGGATCGAGCCGTCGGCGCGTTGCGCGATCGCGTAGCCGCGCTCCAGGGTGCGCTGGGGGGACAGGGCGCGCAACTGGCCGGTGAGCTCGGCGATCTGGAGGCCGGCTCGATCCACCCGGTGGTCGATCAACTCGGCGCCCCGCGCGACCCACCGGGTGATCTCCTCGGCACGGGCGTCGATGAGCCAGCTCGGGTCGGCGAGGGCGGGGCGCGAACGGATGTGGCCGATCCGGTCGATCTCCGACGTCACGAACCCCGTCACCCGGCTCAGCATCCTGGCGCGCGCCTGCTGCACGCGGGCCAGCTCTTCGGCGACGTCGGGGACGACCCGCTTCGCGGCATCGGTCGGGGTGGAGGCGCGCAGGTCGGCGACCTCGTCGAGCAGCGGACGGTCGGCCTCGTGGCCGATCGCGCTCACCAGCGGGGTGACGCAGGCGGCGGCGGTTCGCACCAGGGTCTCGTCGCTGAAGGTCAGCAGGTTCTGAAAATCGCCGCCGCCGCGCGCCACGATGATGACGTCGACCTCGGGATCGGCGTCCAGCTCGCGGATCGCTGCCGACACCTCCGCTGCGGCCCGGTCACCCTGCACGGCGGCGTGCCGCACGCGGAACCGCACCTCGGGCCAGCGCAGTTGCGCGTTGCGCAGCACGTCTTTCTCGGCATCCGAGTCCTTGCCGGTGATGAGGCCGATGCACGCCGGCAGGAACGGTAGTCGTACCTTGCGGTCGAGGTCGAACAGCCCCTCTTCAGCGAGCTGCCGGCGCAGCCGCTCGAGCCGTTCGAGCAGGTCGCCGATGCCGACGTGCCGCAGCTCGTAGACCTGCATGCTCAGCGAGCCGCCCTTGGGCCAGAAGTTGGGCTTCAGCAGCGCGATCACGCGGTCGCCCTGGGCGAACTCCTCGGTGAGCTTGGCCCGGGTCGACGACCAGACGTTGAACGACAGGGTCACGTCCTGCTGCAGGTCTTTGAGCTTGCCGTAGACGTTGCCGCCCGAGACGCCCCACTGAGTGATCTCACCCTCGGCCCACACCGTGCCGAGGCGATCGATGTAGCCCTTGATCTTGGTGCTGAGCACGGCGACCGGCCACGGCGCATCCGGCGTCGAGGGGGCGCTGCCGTCGGCGGCCGGCGGCTGGTCGGCGCTGGTGTCGCTCACGAGGTCAGGGTACGGGATGCGGCAGACGCGGGCTCACGGCCATCCCAGCCCCGGCACGTGCTCGCCTCGTAGACTCGACTCGTGCCTGGAATCACGAACGGCGCGCTCGGCGTGAGTGTGGAATTGCCGCGACCCCCGGCGGTCCGCGGTCGCCTCGTCGACCGTCCCGTTCGGGACGCCCGGGGCGAGATCCTCGAGAAGCGCGTGCTGCTGGCGGCGCCGCGTGGCTACTGCGCCGGCGTCGACCGCGCCGTCATCGCCGTCGAGAAGGCGCTCGACCACTACGGCTCACCGGTCTACGTGCGCAAGCAGATCGTGCACAACGTGCACGTCGTCAGCGAGCTCGAGAAGCGCGGGGCGATCTTCGTCGACGACGTTGCCGAGGTCCCCGAGGGATCGCACCTGGTGTTCAGCGCGCATGGCGTGTCGCCGGCCGTGGTCGCGGCCGCCGCATCCCGCGACCTGCAGGCCATCGACGCCACCTGCCCGCTGGTGACCAAGGTGCACCGCGAGGCGACGCGGTTCGCGGGGCAGAACAAGCACATCCTGCTCATCGGGCACGCCGGTCACGAAGAGGTCGAGGGCACGATGGGCCACGCTCCCGAACAGACCACCCTCGTGACGAGCCCCGAGCACGCCGACGAGATCGCCGTGCCCGACTCGGTGCTGCGCGGCGAGACCGAGCTCGTCTGGATCTCGCAGACCACCCTCAGCGTCGACGAGACCATGGAGACGGTGCGCCGCCTGCGGGAGCGCTTTCCGCAGCTGCAGGACCCGCCCAGCGACGACATCTGCTACGCCACCCAGAATCGGCAGGTGGCGATCAAGAAGGTCGCACCGGACGCCGACCTGGTGATCGTGGTCGGCTCGGCCAACAGCTCCAACAGCGTCCGGCTCGTCGAGGTGGCGCTGGAGCACGGCGCGCGCGCGGCGTTCCGCATCGACTATGCCAGCGAGATCCAACAGGACTGGCTCGAGGGCGTGGGCTCGGTCGGGGTCACCAGTGGCGCGTCGGTGCCCGAGGTCCTCGTCGAGGAGGTGCTGGCCGATCTGGCCGACGCCGGTTACGGCACCGTGCAGGTGGTCAAGACGGCGGAGGAGGACCTGATGTTCTCGCTTCCGAAGGAGTTGCGGTCCGACGATCGAGCTCTCGGGGGGCGGCGCTCCTAGTGGTCGCGGCCGCCGATGTTCCCGTCGAGCCGGGTGCACCTCGGCCCGCTCCCCGGTACGGCGAATACGCCACGCCCGAAGAGGTCGCGGCGGCGAGAGGGCCGCTTCCCGTCGAGCCGAGCGATCCGGTCTCGCGACTCGCGGCTCCTCTTCCGCCCTCGGCGCCGCCCCGGCGCGCGCTGCAGCCCCCGCCGTATCCGCGCAGAGCCAACAATCTGATCACCACCCTGTTGTTGATCTTCGGGATCTGGAACACGCTCGGCTCCATTCCGAGCTACCTCGACTTCGGCGCCGCACTCTCACAGGGGTTCGAGATCTTCGGGTACGGAACGATCGCGTTCGGCCCCGTCGCCCGCACCGCGGGAATCGTGCTGCTGGTGGCTTCCTTGCTGATCCTGGTCGTCGCGATCGGCCTCTCGCTTCGGCTGATGCGCGACGGGCGCCGGTCGGTCTGGGTTCCCCTCGCCGCGGGGGCGCTCTTCGTCCTGGTCTCGCTCGTCGTCACGACCGTGATCGTGGCGAACACGCCAGGGCTGGCCCAGGTGCTGCACAATCACTAGCAACGACCGCGGCGCCTGAGCGGCCACATCGGAGGCGGTCGGGAGGAGGCATCGTGCGCGTCCGCGTGTTGCCTCGGGATGTCGCCTCGAGCATCATCACCGGATCGGTCGCGTCCTTGGGCTGGGCGATCGGTGCCGCGACCCTCGTGCTCGGCGTTCCCGTGGTTCTGGAGACGACGGCTCGCGCCGGCCGGCTCCTGGCCGCATGGCTGCCGGTCGGGCTGTTGCTGCTCATGCTCGTCAGCCTGGGTTTCGTGGTCTGGCGCGCCAGGGTCTGGGCGGTCGCCGCCTACCTGGCGGTGGGATTCGTGGCGAGCACGGCATACGAACTGACCCTGCTCATGGCCCTGCCCGGCTCGATCGACACCCAGATCTACCTGCTCAACCGGCCGGCGGTCGCGCTCGTCCTGGTGGGCCTCGCGGCCCGCACACCGTTGGCGGGAATCGGCTGGTCGGCACTGGGGTTCGGCGTCTCGACCGCCTCGACCGCGGTGGTTTCGCTGCTCGGGTCGGTGCCGTTCCGCCCGGGGTACGGTCCGATCGTGGTGGTGATCGTCTCGCTGGCGGCCTATCTGACGCTGTGGGGGGTGCAGGTGGTGCAGCGCCGCCGTATCCCGAACATCGACGAACTGGAGGCCGAGAACGATCGGCTCGCCCACGGCGAAGACCTGGCCAAGCGCACGACGGCCGCCGTGCACGACACCCTGCTCAACGATCTCTCGATCGTGATGAACGCCCCCGACGTGCTCGACCATCGTGCGCGAGCCCGGCTGCGTCACGACCTCGAGACCCTGCAGGGCGCCGAATGGCTCGACGCCTCGTCGCAGTTGACAATGGTGGATGACCAGGACGGCTCTCTGCGCAACGACATCATGCGCCTGATCAGCGGCTTCCAGTGGCGCGGGCTCAGCGTGCACGTCACGGGATCGGGCGACGGCATCTACCGGCTCGACCCGGCCATCGAGGCGGCGTTCGTCGATGCGCTCCGGGCCGCGCTCGAGAACGTCTTGCGGCACTCCGGGGCGACCGTCGCCGAGGTCGAACTGGTCTACGAACCCGAGGCGGTGACCGTCATGGTGACCGATGAGGGGGTCGGCTTCGACCCCGCCCAGGTCGCCGACGACCGTCTGGGTCTCCGCACGTCGATCGAGGCACGGATCGCTGCCGTCGGCGGGACCGTGCAGATCTGGAGTTCGCCGGGCTCCGGAACCTCGATCGCGATGAGGATCCCCGTTCGCTCGGTCCTGCGCGAGCACGACGCTCCCCACCATCAGGAGCGCGGCTGATGGCCCGCGGTTCGGCGACGGTCTCGGCCCAGCAGGTCGATCCGCTGAGCTGGTTCACCGGACGGGTTGTCCCCCTGGTGTTCGCCGGACTGGTCGTGCTCTACGGCGCCTTCCGCATCCCCACCTGGCTGACCTCGCCGCTGCCGTGGCTGCAGCCGATCGGCGTCGTCCTCTGCGCGGGAGCCTGCGTCCTGGTCTACGTGTTGACCCGACCGCTGCGACCCCAGCTCGGATGGGGCGGCGGGATCGCGACCGTCCTGCTCGCCGGGGCCGGCGTCGTCGCCTCGTCGATCGGCTACTCGGGAGCCGACATCTCGATCGAACTGTGGTGGGCGCCGTTCTGTTTCGCGCTGGCGATCGCGAGCCTCGCCCCCTATTTGAGCGCGCGCCGTGTGCTGGCGCTCGGGGGCACGTCGGCCGTCGTCGTCGCGGTCCTCGCCTTCTGGCTGGTCGAGCCGGATATCACCGTCTGGGGCCCGCTCTCGTCGATGGTCATCATCGCCGCGCCGATCGTGTGCGGCCTGGTCGCGGCCGTGACCTTCTCGTATGTGCTGGTGAGCCGCATGACGCCGATCATCGAGCGGCGTTCGCAGATGGTGCTTCCGCTCCGCCCGCCGGATGCCGCCGCCGAGGAGGCCGAGCGCCTGCGATTGGCGCGGCTCAGCGCCCGGGCCGTTCCCTTTCTGAGCGGCATCGCCGAGGGCGGGCACATCTCCGCCGCCGACCGTGCCCTGGCTGGACAACTGGCCAGGCGCCTGCGCGACGACCTGGTGACGCAGTCGAATCTGACTTGGCTGGATTCGATCGCCGAGGGCACACGGCTGGTGGTGATCGACCCCGAGCACCGCGCCAGCAGGATGCGGCCCTCGCAGCGTGTCGCCCTGCGTTCGCTGCTGCGCGCCGCGCTCGACACCCCGGGCGCCGACTCCACCTCGCTGCTCATCGAGTTGCGCGGCCGACCGGACGGCGCGACCGCCGTCGCCGTCAGCATGGACATCGAGCTGCCGGAGGGCCGGCGCATCATGCACCTGGCGCCGTACTACCTGACCCTGCGGACGGCCGTCGACGACCTCACCTGGGATGCCACGTCGCTGAGCTTCACGGCGCGGTGACCGGCCGGCTCCCGCGCTACTTGCTGGTGATGCTGTGCCCGGCCGAACCGAGCTGCTTCGTCGCCTCGACCACGCGTGCGGCCATCGCCGTCTCGGCGATCTTGCCCCAGGCGCGCGGGTCGTAGATCTTCTTGTTGCCGACCTCGCCATCTACCCGCAGCACCCCGTCGTAGTTGGTGAATATGGTGCCGGCGATCGAGCGCGTGTAGGCGTACTGGGTGTCGGTGTCGATGTTCATCTTGACGACGCCGTTGGCGACCGCCTCGGCGATCTCGGCGTCCGATGATCCGGACCCGCCGTGGAAGACCAGATCGAGCGGCTTGGCGCCCGTGCCGAACTTCTCGGCGATGCCCCGCTGGATCTCGCCCAGCAGCTCCGGCTTGAGCACCACGTTGCCCGGCTTGTAGACGCCGTGCACGTTGCCGAAGGTGAGCGCGGCCATGTAGCGGCCCTGTTCGCTCGACCCGTCGCCGAGGCCCAGCGCCTCGACGGTCTGGATGGCGTCGGCGAGCGTCGTGTACAGGTGCTCGTTGATCTCGTGGCTCACGCCGTCTTCCTCGCCGCCGACGACACCGATCTCGACCTCGAGGATCGCGTGGATCGCCTTCAACCGCGGCAGCAACTCCTTCGCCTGCGCGAGGTTGTCGGCCAGCGGGATCGCCGAGCCGTCGAACATGTGCGACTGGAAGATCGGGTTGCCACCGGCCTTCACCTGCGCCTCGGATGCAGCGATCAGCGGCTCGACGAAGCCGGCCAGGGCATCCTGCGGGCAGTGGTCGGGGTGCAGCGCGACGGTGATCGGGTAGTTCTTGGCCACCTCGGTGGCGAACGCGGCGAACGCGAGGGCTCCGGATGCGCGGGCCTTGACCGTCTGCCCGGCGAAGTAGTCGGCGCCGCCAGTTGTCACCTGGATGATGCCGTCGGAGCCGGCCTCGGTGAGGCCCTGCAGCACCGCGTTGATCGTCGACGACGACGAGACGTTCACGGCCGGGAACGCGAAGCCCTCGCGCTTGGCGGTGTCGAGCATCTCCGCGTATTGATCGGGGGTGGCGACGGGCATGAGGGCTCCTTGGCTCACGATGGTGGGGGTTCGACGTCGAGTCTAGCGACCGGCCCGGGTAGGCTCGGGCGTGCGCTGGCCGCCACCCCCGCGCATCCATCTCGTCTCTCCGATCGCGATTTCGACAAGGATGCAACCCCCATGGCGAGCCCCGAAACCGGCACCCTCTTCCTCCACCCCGACCGCAACCTGGCGCTCGAGCTGGTGCGCGCGACCGAGGCGGCCGCGATCCGTGCCGTCCCGTTCATCGGTCGCGGCGACAAGAACGCGGCCGACAAGGCCGCCGTGGATGCGATGCGCACGTTTCTCGGAACGGTCAACTTCGCCGGCACGATCGTGATCGGCGAGGGCGAGAAGGATCAGGCGCCGATGCTCTTCAACGGCGAGGTGGTCGGCAACGGTCATGGCCCGGAGTGCGACATCGCGGTGGATCCCATCGACGGCACCTCGCTCACCGCCGCCGGGCGTCAGAACGCGATCTCGATGATCGCGGCCGCCGACCGCGGGGCCATGCTCGACGCGCACGCCGTGTTCTACATGGACAAGATCGTCGCGGGCCCGGAAGGGGTGGGCGTGATCGATATCCGCAAGCCGATCGGCGACAACATCCGCGCGCTGGCCGAAGCGAAGGGCAAGCCGGTCGGCGAGATGTGGATCGGGGTGCTCGACCGGCCGCGGCACGAGCAGCTGATCGCCGACATCCGCGCGGCAGGAGCCGGCACCCGACTGCTGCTCGACGGCGACGTGGCGGGCGGGATCAACGCGGCCAGCTACGAGGGCAGGCTCGACATGTGCGTCGGGATCGGCGGCAGCCCCGAGGGCGTTGCGACGGCCTGCGCGATCAAGGCCCTCGGCGGCGTGATCCAGACGGTCCTGGCTCCGAGGACCGACGACGAGATCCAGAAGGGCGTGGATGCCGGCCTCAAGTTCGACCACGTCTACGAGGCCGACGAGCTCGTCAAGGGCGACAACACCTTCTTCGTCGCGACCGGAGTCACCGACGGCCAGCTGGTGAGCGGGGTGCGTCGCAAGGGGCCGATCATCCGGACCGAGAGCATCGTGCTGCGGGCGCGCTCCGGCACGGTGCGGCGCATCATCGCCGAGCATCGTGCCGAGAAGTGGCTCGGGGACTGACCCGTTACTTTTCACATGCCCCAGCTGGTTCATCTCGAGCCGGTTGGGCAACAATCTGCGACATCTTGACTGGCCGCTTGCGGAGTGAGTGCTCACTCAGTTAGCATTCCGCGGTGACCACCCTCCCTCGTGATTTCGTCGTGGTGCGCACCCGCGCCCAGCCGATGTCGCCCGAGGAGCGCCGAGAGTCGATCGTCGACGCCGTGGTGCCCCTGCTCAAGGAGTACGGCCGTGACGTCTCGACGCGTCAGATCGCCGAGGCGGCCGGCGTGGCCGAGGGCACGATCTTCCGCGCGTTCGGCGACAAGGACACGCTAATCGCGGCGGCGATTGCACGCTTCTTCGACCCGCAGCCGTTCCGGGACGCGCTGCGCGGCATCGACCCCGACGAGCCCACCGTCGACAAGATCACCCAGGTCGTCCAGATCCTCCGCGATCGGTTCCACGGGGTGGTCGGGTTCATGTCGGCGCTGGGCATGCAGGGTGGACCGCCGCCCGGAGCCCAGCAGGCGCCGGAGCAGCAGGAATGGCTCAGCATCCTGGGTCAGGTGTTCCGCCCGGGTGAGCTCACCGTATCGCCCGACGTCTTCGGGCTCTATGTGCGGCTGCTCGCGTTCGCGACCGCTGTTCCGCCCTTCAACGTTCCACGTCAATTCGAGGTGGACGAACTCGTCACCCTCATCACCCGCGGCGTTCTGCCACCGGATGCCGCATCCGCCACCGCCACCACTCGAAAGAAGGACTGACATGCTCGGTCGCCTGCTCGTGCGCTACCTGCGCCCGTACTGGCCGTTGCTGCTCGCCGTCGTCGTGTTCCAGCTCGGCCAGTCGATCGCGTCGCTGTATCTGCCGACGCTGAACGCCGACATCATCAACAAGGGCGTGCTCACCGGCGATACCGCCTACATCATCAACACCGGCATCCTGATGCTGGCGATCACCCTCGGCCAGGTGATCTGCGCGATCATCGCCGTGTATTTCGGCGCGCGGCTGGCCATGTCGTTCGGACGCGATCTGCGCGGCGCGATCTTCCACCAGGTCGGCCAGTTCTCGGAGCGCGAGGTGTCGAAGTTCGGCGCGCCGTCGCTGATCACGCGCACGACCAACGACGTGCAGCAGGTGCAGATGCTCGTACTGATGACCTGCACGTTGCTGGTGTCGGCCCCGATCCTCGCGATCGGCGGCGTGATCTTCGCGCTGCAGCAGGACGTGCCGCTCTCGGGCATCCTGGTCGTCGCGGTCCCGGTGCTGCTGATCGGCATCGGTCTGATCATCAGCCGGATGGTGCCGCAGTTCCGCAAGATGCAGACGCGCATCGACACCATCAACCGCGTGCTGCGCGAGCAGCTCACCGGCATCCGCGTGGTGCGCGCCTTCGTGCGCGAGCCGGTCGAGGTGGCGCGCTTCGCCGACGCCAATACGGCCGTGACCGAGACCGCGCTGCGGGCCGGACGGCTGTTCGCGCTGATGTTCCCGTTCGTGCTGCTCGTGATGAACGTGTCGAGCGTCGCGGTGCTGTGGTTCGGCGCCGGCCGGATCAACACCGGCGATCTGCAGGTCGGGTCGCTGGTCGCGTTCCTGAGCTACCTCATCCAGATCCTGATGGCCGTGATGATGGCCACCTTCATGGCCGTGCTGCTGCCGCGCGCCGCCGTCTCGGGCGACCGGATCGGCGAGGTGCTCGAGACCGAGTCGTCGGTCGTCGCGCCGAAGAACCCGGTGACCACCTTCCACAGCGTCGGCGAGGTGGAGCTGCGCGGCGCGACCTTCTCGTACCCGGGCGCCGACCAGCCGGTGCTGCAGGACGTCACCTTCACCGCGAAGCCCGGCACCACCACGGCGATCATCGGGTCGACCGGGGCGGGCAAGACCACCCTGATCAACCTGCTGCCGCGCCTGTTCGACGTGACCGGCGGCGCCGCGCTGATCGACGGTGTCGACGTGCGCGAGGTCGACCCGGAGCTGTTGTGGGCGCGCATCGGGTTGATCCCGCAGCGGCCGTACCTGTTCACCGGCACGGTCGCGTCGAACCTGCGCTACGGCAAGCCCGACGCCACCGACGAGGAGCTCTGGCACGCGCTCGAGATCGCCCAGGCGAAGGACTTCGTCGAGGCCATGCCCGACAAGCTCGACGCCTCGATCGCCCAGGGCGGCACGAACGTCTCCGGTGGTCAACGTCAACGATTGGCGATCGCGAGGGCCCTGGTCAAACGGCCCGAGATCTACATCTTCGACGACTCGTTCTCGGCCCTCGACACGGCGACGGATGCGCGACTGCGCGCCGCGCTCGACCGCGAGGTGAGCGGCGCGACCCGCATCGTCGTGGCGCAGCGGGTCAGCACCATCCTGGACGCCGATCAGATCGTGGTGCTCGACGACGGCCGGATCGTCGGCATCGGAACCCATGACGAACTTCTGCTCAGCTCGCCGGAATACGCCGAGATCGTGCAGAGCCAGCTCTCGATCGAGGAGGCAGCGTGAGCGACGAGTCGAAGACCGAAGAGACCCCGGTCCGCCCGCCGGTTCGCCGCGGGCCGGGCGGAGGCGGCCCCTTCGGCGCGATGCAGGGTCCCGCCGAGAAGGCGTTGAACTTCGGGCCGTCGGCCAAGCGCCTGGTCGCCCGTCTGGCGCCCGAGCGCGGCATGATCGTGCTGGTCGTGCTGTTCGGCGTCATCAGTGTGGTGCTCAGCGTGCTCGGCCCCAAGATCCTGGGCGAGGGGACCACCCTGATCTTCAAAGCCGTGACGACGCGGACGCCCATCGACTTCGAGGGCTTGAAAGTCATCCTCGGCACCGTCCTGCTGCTCTACGTGTTCGCCTCGATCTTCAGCTGGTTGCAGGCGTACCTGCTCAACGGTGTCACGCAGCGCACCGTCTACCGGCTGCGCCAAGACGTCGAGGCCAAGATCCACCGGCTCCCGCTGACCTACTTCGACAAGACGCCGCGCGGTGAGCTGCTCAGCCGTGTGACCAACGACATCGACAACATCTCGCAGAGCCTGCAGCAGTCGATGAGCCAGTTGATCGTCTCGCTGCTCACCGTGATCGGCGTGCTGGTGATCATGTTCGTCATCTCGCCGCTGCTGGCCGTGATCGCCCTGGTCACGGTACCGATCACCCTGGGGATCACGGTCGCGATCGGCAAGCGCTCGCAGAAGAAGTTCGTCGCGCAGTGGAAGCACACCGGCGCCCTGAACGCGCAGATCGAAGAGGGCTACACCGGCCACTCGCTGGTGAAGGTCTTCGGCCGCCACCAGGAGGTCGAGAAGACCTTCGCCGACAAGAACGAGGAGATGTTCAAGGCCAGCTTCGGCGCGCAGTTCATCAGCGGGCTGATCATGCCCTCGATGATGTTCGTCGGCAACCTGGTCTACGTCGCCATCGCGGTCGTCGGCGGCCTGATGGTCTCGAGCGGATCGATCAGCATCGGCGACGTGCAGGCCTTCATCCAGTACTCGCGGCAGTTCACCCAGCCGCTGGCGCAGCTCGGCTCGATGGCCAACCTGGTGCAGTCGGGGGTGGCGAGCTCCGAGCGGGTGTTCGAACTGCTCGACGCCGAGGAGCAGACTCCGGATGCCGACCCGGCCCAGTCGCCGACCACCCACACCGGCCGGCTCGAGTTCGAGCACGCGTCGTTCTCGTACGACCCCGCGAAGCCGTTGATCACCGACCTGTCGCTCGTGGCCGAACCCGGACAGACGGTTGCCGTCGTCGGACCCACCGGCGCGGGCAAGACCACGCTGGTCAACCTGATCATGCGGTTCTACGAGCTGGACGGCGGCAGGATCACCGTCGACGGCGTCGACATCTCGCAGATGACGCGCGCCGACCTGCGCTCGCGCACCGGCATGGTGCTGCAGGACACCTGGCTGTTCGGCGGGACGATCCGCGACAACATCGCCTACGGACGCACCGACGCCACCGACGACGAGATCCAGGCGGCGGCGACCGCGGCCTACGTCGACCGTTTCGTGCACTCCCTGCCCGAGGGCTACGACACCGTGCTCGACGACGAGGCCGGCAACATCTCGTCGGGCGAGAAGCAGCTGATCACGATCGCCCGGGCCTTCCTGGCGCGACCCAGCGTGCTGATCCTGGATGAGGCGACCAGCTCGGTCGACACCCGCACCGAGCTGCTCGTGCAGCGGGCGATGAGCGCGCTCCGCAAAGACCGCACCAGTTTCGTGATCGCCCACCGGCTGTCGACCATCCGTGACGCCGACCTCATCCTGGTGATGGAGAACGGGGCCATCGTCGAGCAGGGCACGCACGACGAGCTGCTCGTCAAGAAGGGCGCGTACGCCCGCCTCTACGAGGCGCAGTTCGCGGCCCCGATCGACGACGAGGCGGATGCCGCGGCGGCCGGCGCACCGGTGCCCGCCCTGGTCGGCGCCCCGCCGACCACCGGCGAGATCGTGCGCGAGGCGCTGGCCGAGGAGGCCGACGCGCCGGAACAGTGATTAGGCCGACTTGGGCTTCGTGATCTTCGCCACCGGCGGGGTCACGAGGCCCAGGTCGAGCTCGGGGCGCGCGACGCCGTCGAGTTCGTCGAGCGAGGTGAGCTCGGCGGTCAGGTCCGACGAGGTCAGCTGACGGGTGTCTTCGTCGATCTCGGCGAGTTCGGGCAGCACCTTGGACTCGTCGAGCTGGCTCAGGCGGCGCGCCGAGGGCAGCACCTGGTGCTCGAGCGAGCCCACGAAGGTGTTGTAGTCCTTGACGCTGCGCTCGATCGAGCGGCCGAGCTTGTCGACATGGGTGGCCAACGTGGTCAGGCGCGAGTACAGCTCGCGGCTGACGTCGAAGAGCGCCTTCGCCTCCTGCGTGACGACCTCGTGCCGCCAACTCACCGCGACAGCCTTCAGCACCGAGAAGAGGGTGACCGGCGAGGCCAGGGCCACGTGCTTCGAGAACGCGAACTCCATGATCGAAGGGTCGGCCTCGAGCGCCGCCGAGAGCAGCGACTCGCTCGGGATGAAGGCGACCACCATCTCGGGACTCGAATCGAGTCCATCCCAGTAGCTGCGGGCGCCGAGCGCCGAGATGTGGTCGCGCACCGCCTTGACGTGCTGCTTGAGCTTGGTCTCGCGCACGGCGAGCTCGGCCTCGGGCGCGGTCGGCGGAATGGCCGCCGCCTCGAGGTAGGAGTTGAACGGGACCTTCGCGTCGACCGCGATGCTCTTGCCTCCGGGCAGGCGGATGATCATGTCGGGCCGCGCGGAGCGGTCGTCGACCTTGATGCTCGACTGCACGTCGAAGTTGACGTTCTGCAGCATGCCGGCCGCTTCGACGACGGCGCGCAGCTGGGTCTCGCCCCAGACACCGCGGGTCGCGTTGTTCTTCATCGCGGACGCCAACGACTCGGCCGTGGTGCGCAGGCGCTCACCGGACTCGGCGGCGGTGCGCAGCTGCTGGGCGAGCTCGCCGTGCTGCTGGCTGCGCTGCGCCTCGAGTTCCGTCACCTTCTGCTGCATGCTGCTCAGCGACTCCTTGACCGGGGCGAGCGCCTGCAGCACCTTGCTCTCGGCCTGATCGGCGGCAGCGCGCTGCTGCGCCTCGAGCCGGGTTCGGTCCATGAGGTCGCGGTATTGCCCCTGGGCGTCGACCAACTGCTCGCGGAGCCCGGCGAGGGATGCCTGGGCGGCAGCCAGCTCGGCGCTCAGCTCGGTGCGCGCCTCGGCCTCGCGCGAGCGCAGCTCGGCAACGGCTGCGGCGTGACGGGCCTCGAGGACGGCGGGATCGGCATCCACGGCGGTCGACGCCCGGCGGCTGCGCGCCACGAGCGCACCGATGACGACGCCGAGGACGACGCCGACGGCCAGGCCGAGCATGAGAGCGAGGATGGGATCCATTCCGCCAGTGTCGCAGCGGGCACGGACATCGTCGCGGTGGCGCTCCGCGATCATCCGTCGCGGCAGCCGCCGGCCGGCCATCGAGCCCCGGACGGGGGAGCGCGCCGGGACGGGCCCGTCCGTAGCGTCGGGGGTATGACGATCCCGTCGTTCTCGCGCGACCCGGAGTCGCCCGAGGGCCGTGCCCGGGCGGCGGCGACCGCCGTCGTGATCCGGCCGCGCGCCGACACCCGCCAGGTCGCCGCCCTGCAGTTGCTGCCGCTGCTGCCGGTCGTGCTGAGCATGGGCTCCGTGCTGTTCGCGCGCGGCTGGTCGGTGACCAACGTGGTCGGCGCGATCGCCGTGAGCTGTGTCATCCAGTACCTGGTCGCCCGCGCCGACGTCGCGGAACTCGGCAGGCGCGGTTTCGTCGAGCAGGCGCCCGCCGCGCTCGCGCTGGCGTCGTCGTGGTGGTACCTGGCGGTCCGGGCCCGGCGCTGCGACGGTCACGACCCGAGTGCGCGCGACGCGATCGGCTGGGCGCGCGGCACGACGATCGCCTCTGCCGTGATCCTGCTGCTGGGCACCGGGTTCCAGCTCGCGATCGCAGGACTGTTCGCAACCGTGGCGGGCAGCTGAGCCCGACTATCGCCCGGCCGCGTAGCCCTGCGCCATGCGCGGGTTGGCCGCCGCGAACAGAACCCCGGTCGCGGGGTCGCGACCGACCATCGAGAGCCGGCCCAGAGTCCAGTCGCCGTCGACCGTCACTCGGTGTCCGCGAGCCGTCAGCTCGGCGAGCACGTCGGCCCCGACGCGGCCCTCGATCACGAGCTCGCCCGGCGACCAGGTGCGTGGCTCGAACGAGCTCACGTGCGACGCCGTGTGGAACATCGGCGCATCGATCGCCTGCTGCGGCTCGTAGCCGCCGACCAGCCGTCGCAGCAGGTAGGGCAGCTGCCACTGGTCCTGTTGGTCGCCGCCCGGGGTGCCCAGCGTCTCGACCGGGATGTCGCCGCGCAGCAGCAGCGTCGGCGACAGGGTGGTGCGCGGCCGCCGGCCGGGGGTGAGCGCGGAGGGGGATGTGGCATCCAGCCAGGTCATCTGCAGCCGGCTGCCGAGGCAGAACCCGAGCTCGGGGATCGTCGGAGACGACTGCAGCCAGCCACCCGACGGCGTCACCGTCACCATGTTGCCGTGCCGGTCGACCACGTCGAGGTGGCAGGTATCGCCCTGCGGCACATCGGGGTCGGGATGAGCCCGCGTCGGTTCGCCGGTTCCTTCCGCGCTCGGCGTCGACGGGGTCAGGTGCAGCGGCGGCAGCCACGGTTCTCGGCCGCCAGGGCGACCTGGCCGGAACTCGAGCGACGCCGTCTCGCCGATCATGGCCGCCCGTTCGCGTGCGTACTCGGGGCTCAGCAGCTCGGCGAGCAGCTCGGGCGGCACCGTTCCGTCGCCGTACCAGGCGTCGCGGTCGGCCAGCGCGAGCTTGAGCGCCTCGGTGATGGTGTGGATGCCGAGCGCCGTCGACGGATCCAGCCGGACGTCGTCGACGGTGTCGAGCATCGCGAGCGCCTGCAGCAGCACCGGACCCTGTCCCCACGCCGCCGACGTCGCGACGTTGGTTCCGCGGAAGTCGATGCTCACCGCATCTTCGTCCGTCGCCCGGTGGCCGGCCAGGTCGTCGGCGGTCAGCACGCCGGGCACCTCGCGGTCGAGGCTCGGCTGGTAGTGCGGCTGGGCCGCGAAGCGCTCGATGGCGTCGGCCACGAACCCGGTGCTCCAGGCCGCGGCGGCGGCGCGGATGCGATCCTCACGGGTCTGCGCCCCGGTGCCCGCCGCAACCAGGCGCTCGAGCGTGCGCGCGTACGCCTCGTTCGTCACCAGGTCGCCGGGCTGCGGCATCCGTCCCTCGGGGATCCACTGCGCCGCCGAGGTCGGCCAGTGCCGCTCGAACAGCTCGCGCACCGAGTTCACCGTCTTCACCACGGCCGCGAGCGCCGGATGCCCGTTCCGCGCGTACCCGATGGCGAAGGCCAGCACGTCCGCGAGCTCCCAGCTGCCGCGGGTCTCGAGCAGCCGCAACCAGGATGGCACCGCACCCGGGATCGCGGCCGCGAGCACCCCGCTCCCCGGAACCTCGGCGAAGCCCAGCCCGCGGTAGTGCTCGATCGTGGCGCCGGCCGGCGCCGCGCCCTGCCCCGCCATCACGCGCGGAGTCGGATCGTCGGCGGTCGCGTAGATCCCCACCAGATCGCCGCCCGCTCCATTCAGGTGCGGCTCGACCACGTGGAGCACGAACGCGGCCGCTACCGCCGCATCGAAGGCATTGCCGTCGCGCTCCAGCACGGCCTGTGCCGTCGCCGTTGCGATCCAATGAGTGGATGCCGCCATGCCGAAGGTGCCGCGCAGCTCCGGCCGGGTGCGGAACGGGTCGGGCGCGGTGAAGCCGGTCATCTCCCCACGCTACCCAGCGCCCGGACCAGCGGATGATGGACCAGGGCGCCGACTCGGTCTGAGCCGCGGCACAGCGCGAGGAAGGTGCGGCGGCCCAGGGCGGTGTGCGCGAGCACGCGGTGCAGCAGGGCGGGGGAGCGCTCGAGCGCGCGGAGCATGACCTGGCCGGCCCGGATCTGGGGCACCAACTCGCGCTCGACGGCCGCGAGGTAGCCGTCGAGGGCCTCCTGCCGTGCCACGGCATCGCCTGCCCGCGTCGCCGCGGCCGCCGCCGCACCGGCCATCGCCCCCGAGCGCAGCGCGAACGAGATGCCCTCCCGGGTCCACGGCTCCAGCAGCCCGGCCGCCTCGCCGGCCACCAGCACCGAGCCGCGCCGCAGCGGAGACCGGCGGGACCGCCATCGCGTCAGATGGCCCGACTCGCGCACGCGGGTCGCACCCGCGAGACCGAGCTGCCGGAGCCAGAGCTCGAGATAGGCGCGCGTGGCGTCCGGCAGGCCGGTGCGCTGGATGACGCCGATCGTGAGGGCGTCGCGTTTCGGGAAGAGCCAGGCGTACGACCCGCGATCGGCTCCCCAATCGAAGAGCGCGGTGTGCGACCAGTCGTGACCGGATGCCGCCAGCTCGACCTCGAGACCCAGATCCGAGCCCGCGAACTCGACGCCGACGTACCCGCTCGTCCGTCCGTTCGAGCCGTCGGCACCCACCACCACCCGCGCTCGCAGTTCCTCGCCCTCGAGCCGGACCGTCACCCCGTCGTCGTCCTCCGCCAGTCCGCGCACCGCCGTTCCGTCGCGGAACACCGCGCCCGCGGCAACCGCCGAATCGACCAGCAGCTGGTCGAAGCGCTCGCGCTGCACCATCCCCAGGAACGACTCATCGGCGTGCAGCATCACCCGGTCACGACCGCGACGGCTCAGCCCGAAGTCGGTGATCTCGGCCTCGAAGGCTCGGCGGGCGGCATCCGGCATCGCCCGCAGCGAGAAACCCGTGATGCCGCCGCCGCAGGTCTTGTACCGCGGAAAGCGCGCCCGGTCGAGCAGCAGGACACGTGCGCCGGCTTCGGCCGCGATCCGCGCCGCGCTCGACCCGGCCGGGCCGGCGCCGACCACGAGGACGTCCCACACGGTCTCAGGCTAGATCGCCGAGCCGTGTGACGGCGCTGCTACCGGGTTGCCGGCGCGGAGTCGGCGCGAAGCCGTCGAATCCGGGATGCCACCACCGCGACCCCGAATCCTGCGCCGAGGAATGCGAGGGCGAGGCTCAGTGCACCGACCAACTCTGACGTCGGCGTGCCCGTCGCCGCGAGGGTGGGCCTCGGCGCCGGCGGAGCCGGATCGGGCGTGAAACGGAGCGGCGTGATCGTTCCGTCATTCGTGTTGCTGACGTAGCCGAACGTCCCCGCGGCGTTCATCGCCAGCAGGCGTGCTCCTGCACCGACAGGGATCGGCGTCAGCAGCGCATCGGTCGCGACGTCGATCACCTGCATCGCGCCGTTGCCCGGAACGTATGCCCGAGTTCCGTCCGGGCTGAAGGTGACGCTTTCCAGGCTGGACCCGGTCGTCGCGATGGCCGGTCCCGGCGTGTCGGTCGCGACGTCCACCGGCGTGATGGTCCCGCCGTTGTCACTGACGTAGGCCGTGGCCCCGTCGGGGCTGAACGCGACGCCATATGGCACGCCGGGCACCGGGAAGGTGCCGGTCAGGCTGTGACTCGCGACGTCGATGATGGTCGCGTCGGCACTCGCGTAGTCGGCCACGTAGGCCTTCGTCCCCGTCGGGTCGAAGGCGACAGCCACCGGGCCGGCCGACACCGGGATCGTGGCGATCAGCGAGTCGTCCGAGACGCGGTAGGCGTCGATCCCGCGTGTTCCGTCGACGACCCAGTATTCGGTGGCGTCCGGGGTGATCGCGACGAAGAATCCATTGGCCGGGAACCCGGGAGCCGGCAGCAGGACCGTCGTCGTCGCATTCGTCGCGAGATCGATGATCGTCACGGCGCCATCGTTGTAGCTCGAGACGTAGGCCTTCGTGCCATCAGGAAGGATGGCGATGGAGAGCGGGCCGCTTCCCACCGGGATGGTCGCGAGCACGGTGCCCGTCGACGGATCGACCTCGTCGACCACGTTGTCGGTCGTCAGGGTGACGTAGGCGCGTGTGCCCGCAGGGTTGAAGGCGACCCCGACCGGCTGCGAGTTGACTCCGCTGCCGAGGGGGATCGGAGTTCCGGGTGTGATCACGACGGCCGACGCGGGGCCGGCGGCCAGGATCACCGACAGCACAGCGCCGAGCATGACCACGGGCGCCGCGATGATCTTCACGCTGCACAACCTAGCGATCATCCGGGCGTCATGACCGAAACCGGCGGACGGAACATCGCGTCGTCGTCGCCGGGGCATCACGGTAGCCCCCGACGGCGCGACGGTCGATGTCGTCCGGTGGGTCAGCCGGCCTGGGCGATCTCCGCCGGCACGGTCGAACTCACCCGGACTCCGACCAGCGAGGCCAGCTCGACCAGGTCGATCGCGCCCCAGCGATCCGCCGCGTGGATCATGATCGCCGCGCACGCCTCGGAGTCGGCGACCGCATCGTGGTGAGCGAAATCCTCGAAGCCGGCGGCCATCGCCGCGACCGGCAGACGGTAGGAATCTAGGGTGTACGTCTTGCGCGCCACCTGCAGGCTGCACATATACGAGTAGCTGGGCGTCGCGATGCCGGTCGCCGCGCAGGCCGACTTGATCACACCCATGTCGAAGCCGGCGTTGTGGGCGACCAGGATGTCATCCCCGGTGAAGGCCATCAGATCGACCAGCTGCTCGGTCCAGGTCGGGGCGCCGACCACCATCTCGGGGGTGATGCCGTGGATGCGGATGTTCCAGTCGACGAAATGATCGTGCCCGAACGGCGGCTGGATGAACCACCCGATGCGATCGACGACCTGCCCGTCACGCACCTTCACCAGTCCGACCGAGCAGGCGCTGGCGGCGGAGCCGTTGGCCGTCTCGAAGTCGATGGCGGTGAAGTCGAGCGGCACGTCTTGACTCTCGCACGCAGGTCCGACAGCGGGCCGAGGCGCGCCCAGGGCCGCGAAATCCAGGAGATGTCGCGCCAACGCGTGCACATGGCTGCACTCCGCGCGCGGCGCGGCTACCTGCGGTGCGCAGCTTCGCAACGATTCAGGGGAACACGCCGTCTCATCCGCACGACACGCGGGGCCAGCCCGCCATTCGCTGCCAAGTTGCGCGGTCGAATGCCGTGTGCGGCCCAGCAGCGGTCGCATCCCTCGTCGGATCGCCACCGCCTGCCGCCGGTACTGTTGACCCTCGTGGCTCTCACCATCGGCATCGTCGGCCTGCCCAACGTCGGCAAGTCCACCCTCTTCAACGCGCTCACCAAGAACGACGTGCTCGCGGCGAACTACCCCTTCGCCACGATCGAGCCCAATGTGGGCGTCGTGGAGCTGCCGGATGCCCGACTCACCAAGCTCGCCGAGCTGTTCTCGAGCGAGCGCATCGTGCCCGCGACGGTCTCGTTCGTCGACATCGCCGGCATCGTCAAGGGCGCGAGCGAGGGGGAGGGGCTGGGCAACCAGTTCCTCGCGAACATCCGCGAGGCCGACGCGATCGCCGAGGTCGTGCGCGGCTTCGCCGACTCGGATGTCGTGCACGTCGCCGGCGAGGTGAACCCGGCATCCGATCTGGAGACCATCACCACCGAGCTGGCGCTCGCCGATCTGCAGACGCTCGAGAAGGCGATCCCGCGGCTCGAGAAAGAGGTGCGCGGCAAGAAGACCGAGCCCGCGGTTCTGGATGCCGCCCTCGCCGCCCAGACCGCGCTCAACGCCGGCACGCCGCTCTCGGCCGCCAAGGGCGTCGACCTGGCCGCGCTCAAAGAGCTCGGGCTGCTCACCGCCAAGCCGATCATCTACGTCTTCAACGTCGACGAGGCGGTGCTTCGGGATGCCGGGCGCCTGGCCGAACTCGCCGCCCTGGTCGCGCCTGCTCACGCCGTGTTCCTCGACGCCAAGATCGAGTCGGAGCTCAAGGATCTCGACCCCGCCGACGCCGCCGAACTGCTGGAATCCACCGGCCAGACCGAGAGCGGCCTCGACCAGCTCGCCCGCATCGGCTTCGACACCCTCGGCCTGCAGACCTACCTGACCGCCGGCCCCAAGGAGTCGCGCGCCTGGACCATCCACAAGGGCGACAAGGCCCCGCAGGCCGCCGGCGTCATCCACACCGACTTCGAGCGCGGCTTCATCAAGGCCGAGATCGTCTCGTTCGACGACCTGGTGGCGACCGGCTCGATCGCCGAGGCCCGCGCCAAGGGCAGGGCCCGCATCGAGGGCAAGGACTACGTGATGCACGACGGGGATGTCGTGGAGTTCCGTTTCAGTTCAACATCTACGACGAAGTAGTAAGGATCATTGGAACATGACCCTCTCAGAGGATGTCGAGTTCGCCAATGGGCTGATGGATGTCGTGGTCGGGCAAGAGTTGTTCGACTTCCGAATGGGTTTCGGACTGCAGATCGATTTCGGCGGCCACTACTTCCTGACCGTCGAGACGCCGTTCTCGATGGTCGGAGGCGCGAAACCCTTCAACGGAGAACCTGTCAGCGGTGTCGCTGCTGAGGTTCTGATCCCGCTCAGGCTTCAGCCAGTGCGTTTCATTCGAGTGCTTTCGGACGGCACACTCACGCTAGGGATTGGTGAGGCGACGCTGACAGTTCCACCGCATCCGCAGTACGAATCGTGGCAGGTCGCAGGTCCGGCCGGTTTGCTAGTCGTGTGTCCGCCCGGCGCCTCATACATCGCTTCCTGGACCCCTGACGAAAAGTAGCGCCGTCGAGTTCCCCTTCAGTTCAACATCAACGACCAGTAGGGACGACATGACCGAACCATCTCGCTTGGCTATCTCAACGGGTGACTTGCGAGCGGCGTTCGAGGCCCACATCGAAGAGCGCTCGGGGAGCATGGTCACGCTGCCGGGGGATTACTTCTGGTGGATTCAACGTCCCGATGTCTATGACGTGGGAACCCAACCTCAGCCGGATTCTCTGACCATTGGGCAGTTGACCGAGGCATGGCAGTTCCTGATCGAAGGCGTGCGGACGGACGGGGTCGTCTCGCAGTCCGCTGTCTGGCTGTCCCAGGTGCTCCGGGCGGTCGGCGAAGAGGTGATCGGCTGATGTTGATTCAGGAGCGCCATCTGGTGGAGTTCCGTTTCAGTTCAACATCTACGACCAAGTAGGCAAGCCCGTGAATGTTGACGAGTTCTCTGAACTGACGGCTGCGTGGTGGCTCCGGGACTTCGACGCCGCAGACGAGGTTGATCGAATCACCCGCGAGCAGAAGGAAAGACTGCCGTCACTGATCCGCGCATTGGTTGAGAGCGCGCCAGATGGTGCCCTTTCATACATTGGTGTCACCATCCTGGAGGACCTGGCCGACTTCGCGGTTCAGGAAGGTGGGGACGACCCGTCACTGGGTGTGCTGATCGCAGCCAAGTTGACGCTCGCCGACACATTCGAAATCCTCTCCGGCCCTTACCCGCACTACCTCCAGAGGTGGGGAATCCGGGAGCACCTGGCAAAGATGTTCTCGGTGGCGCAGTTCGATGCGTTGGAAGATTGGGAAGGGCGACGGGACCAGAGACTGATACTTGACGGCGATGGCGTCCGACTCGTACAGCCCTCGACATGGTTTGGGTCGTGATGTTGATCCGGGAGGGCCATCTCGTGGAGTTCCGCTTCAACGTGTAGGGATGGGTCGATGGCATCGAAGAAGAAGGTGCACGCACGACTGTTGCGCGCCATCGACGAGCAGCACATAATCCGGGTCGAGCGCACACCGAAGTTCGCCGACCGAGTGGACGGATTTGTGGTGGGCGTCGGCGAGGAATGGGCGCTCCTGGCCCGATCGTCCGACGGCGGATTCTTCAACGGCTATGTTGCATTCCGGGTGCGCGACGTGAAGCGGATCAGGCGCGACAAGACTTTTGAAACAACGTTTGCGAAGACGCAACCAGAGTGGCCGCCGACTCAGCCGCAGGACGTCACCTTGAACTCCACGAGCGAGGTGATTGAGGGGCTGGCGCGCGGTGGAGCCCTGATCGGGATCCAAAAGGAGAACGAACGAGAGGCGCTGTGGATCGGCACGTTGGAGGAGCTTCGAAAGCGAGTCGTCTACCTGCACGAAGTCCGTCCTGACGCGACCTGGCATCCCGCCCCGCTCGGATACAAGCTGACGGCCATCACCGCCGTCGAGGTTGGGACGCATTATCTCCGGGGTCTCGTCGCAATAGCCGGAACTGGCCCTGTGATACCACAGTGATACCATTGTCCTCATGGCCATGACCCTCCGTCTCAACGAGCAGCAGGAGCGTGCCCTCGCCGCGCTCGCCGAGGCCGACGGCATCAGCAAGCAGGAGGCCGCGCTCCGCGCGATCACGGATGCCGCCGCGCGCCGGGGGCACGAGTCGCGCGTGCGTGAGGCGTCGGCATCCGGTCGCGAGCGCTACGCGGCCCTGCTCGACCGCCTCGCTCAGTGACGGTCGAGTACCTCCAGCTCGAGGATCTGCTGCAGCTCGCCTCCGACCTGGGCGATCTGGTCGTGCGCGATCTCGGATTGCTTGGGGCGGCCTCGCAGCGCCCGCAGACCACGCTCTATGGGCAGGAGGCCTACCCGGGCATCCCCGAGAAGGCCGCGGTGCTGCTCGAGTCGCTGACCCGCAACCACGCCCTGGTCGACGGCAATATGCGCATCGGCTGGCTCGCCATGGTGGTCTTCCTCGACCTCAACGGGCTCACGCTCGACGCGCCCGGTGACGACGCGTACGACCTCGTCCTCTCCGTGTCGACAGGGGCGCTCGACTATTCCGTGGTCGCGCGGAGCCTCGAGAAATGGATCAAGACGCACTCCTGACGACAGCGCGCCTGCGCTGCGGCGCGATCAGCACCATCGACAGGTACGTGATCACCGCAAGCGCCACGTGCATCCAAACCAGCACCAGCACCGCCTGAGCCGATTGCCCCTGGTGCAGGATCCAGACGTCGGGAGCGAGCGCCGCGATCGAGACCAGCACCGCAAGCACCAGGTAGAGGCGGCGCGCCCGGGTCGTCACGTAGCAGGCGGCGGGCCATCCGAGCGATGCGATCACCACGCCGATGACGGTGAGCTTGGTGTAGTCGCCGAACTGGAAGTGCTCGTAGCCGGCCGTCGACGGGAAGACCCGGATGCCGACCGCGACCAATGCCGCGCAAGCGGCGATCGACAGCCCGACCGCCACCACCGTCGCGACGACGAAGCGCCACGCCCGCGGTTGGGCCGCGCCGCTCGGAAAGTCCACGCCCCAGCGGGCAAGGGCCGGCATCGGACGGTCGAGAGACGGTGTCGGCTCGTTCACCCTTCCACGCTAGGGAGCGAGTCTGAATCGAAGGGGCGATCGACGGCCCTCCCTGATGAGAGATGTCACATCCACGGGGAAGAATTCACTGGCCGACACGCAGCCGACGGAGCATGATCAATTGTCAGGCCCCGCCTCAGGTCTCCGACAGGTCCTTCCCCTCACCCCCGAAGGAAAATCGATCATGGCTGAATCCCCCACCGTCGTCCTCGTCCACGGCGCGTTCGCCGATGCCGGCAGCTGGGCCGGTGTCACCGCGATCCTGCAAGCCGCGGGCGTCACTGTGCTGGCGCCCGCCAATCCGCTGCGCAGTGTCACCAGCGACTCGGCATACATCGCGAGCGTGATCTCGCAGATCGACGGCCCAGTGCTCGCCGTCGGGCACTCCTACGGAGGCGCCGTGATCTCCAACGCCGGCACCGCGGCGACCAACGTGGTCGGGCTGGTCTACGTCTCGGCGTTCGCCACCGATGAGGGCGAGAAGCTGGGAGAGGTGACGGCGACCTCCGCCGACGCCATCCTCAGCACGGCCCTGCTGACGCGTCAGTACCCGACCGGATCGGGCGAGTCGGCCGTCGAGCTCTACGTGGACCCCGCGAAGTTCCACGAGGTGTTCGCGGCGGATCTCCCTGCCGCCCAGTCCGCGGTGTTGGCCGCCTCGCAGCGTCCCGTCGCGGCCGCGGCGTTCGACGACGCGACCGGGGTCCCGGCCTGGAAGCACTTGCCCTCGTGGGCCGTCGTCGGCACCGGCGACAAGGCGGCGGGCGCCGACGTCACGCGCGAGCACGCGAAGCGCGCGGGATCGCAGCTCACCGAGCTCGACGGATCGCACCTGGCGTTCGTCGCCCAGCCGCAGGCGGTCGCCGACGTCATCCTGGCCGCAGTGAAGGCGGTCACCGCGTGAGCGAGGATGCGCTCGCCGGCAAGCTGAAGCGCACCGAGCTGCAGCACAAGCCGTCGTCGATCCCCGGTCGCGAGATCGTGCAGGTGCTCACCGAGATCCCGGTCGGCGTCGAGTCGGGATGGCACACCCACCCCGGCGAGGAGGTCGGCTACATCCTGGCGGGCACCGTCGAGATGAAGATCCACGGGCAGCCGAGCCTGCTGCTCAACGCCGGCGATCCGTTCCTTATGCCACCCGGCACCCCACACAACGCGCTCGACCTCGGGCCGGACACCGGGATGATGCTCTCGACCTACATCGTGGATCCCGAGCAGCCACTGGCGACCTTCGTCGACGGCTGACGCTCCGACGCCCCGCCGTTACGGCGTCGGCGACGGGCTGTCGGTCGGCTCGAACCCGCACTGCTTGCGCTCTTGCTCCACCTGCAGCGTGAGACGGGACTTGCCCGCCGCGTGCGCTTCGGCGACGGTGCCGGAGTAGATGGTGTTGTCCTTCGACTGCAGGTTCACGGCAGACGCGGCGGCGCAGAGGTGGAACACCTTGCCGGTCTTGGTCCAGTAGACGAGGTTCTGGCCGCCGGTGGCATCGGTGACGGTCTGCGTCTCGGAGGCGTACTGCTCGGTCGACGGCGGGTTGAAGCTGGCCCCGACGGTGCCGGACGCACCGAGCAGCACGATCGCGATGATGCCCGCGATGGCCTTCTGCTGGCCGGACATGTTCTTGTTGGTGAAGATCAGGATGATCAGCGGGATGAACGCGATCGCCGAGATGATCACGCCGAGCTGGTTCTGCACGAAGAAGCGGACCTTGTCGGACTTCGACGCCGGATCGAGCCGGTTGGACTGCTTCCACAGCAGCGAGCCGCCGATGGCGAGGCCCGCGATGACGACGAGCAGGATGATCAGCAGCACCATCTGGATCGGGTTCTGCTTGAGCACCCAGAAGATGGTGAACGCCTCGGTACCGATCGCGAGGAGCCACAGAACGATCGCGAGGATCCGGAAGGTGGTGGCCTTCTTCTTGGCCTCGGGAGTCGGCGTCCACGTCGCGCCGCTTGTCGCCGCGGCCGATTCTGCGGCCTTCTCGTCGGCGGTCTCTTCGACTCGAACGACCTTCTTCTTCGGTGCGTCAGCCATGACGTTCCCCTTGCCTCGCGGACTGTTGCTGCGAGCTTAGTGGCTTCATGAGACGCACAGATTGCCGATATGGCAGGGTTTTCGGCATGCCTGATCCGACCCCGATGCTCGACTTTTCCGGCATCCGATGATGGATGCCGCAGCCGACGCGCGAGCGGCGATCGCCTCAGCGATCGACCGTCTCACGGCGGCGCACGCGCGCACCGAAGCCCTGGCCGAGTTGCACACCCCGCGCCGGTTCGGACCCCTCCGCCGAGCCCCGCGGTTCGTGCGCGTCGGCGAGGTGTGGCGGCTCGGGGTGCTGCTGCTGGCGGCGGATCCGATCGGCGACGCGCGGCTGTTCGCAACGGGGGCGGTGACGCGAGCGCGTGACCCACGGCATCCCAACTTCACCTCGGTATCGGGGGAGGAGCGTCGTGAGGTGCGCGAAGCGGCGCGCCGGGCCGGATTCGACGCCGGTGCGACCGTCAACTTCGACGCGACGGCCCTGCCGCTCGATGACACCTTCGGAGCGATCGGGCCGCTCGTGCTCCGCGACGACGGCCTGTTCGTCCGCTGGAACGCGCTCTCGCCCGAGTCGCTCGCGCCGTTCGACGCCTACCTGCGTGAGCGCGTCGACCTGCTCGCCGATCCGCCGGAGGGCAGCTGACTCGTCAGGAGACCGCGCTGTCGGTGCCGACGCGTGACAGCAGTTTGAGCAGTGCCGTGCGCTCGGCGTGAGTCAGACCGCCGAACGACTCGGTGAGCACGGCGTCGACGACCCGGCCTCCGGCTTCGTACATCGCCTGCCCCGCCTCCGTGAGATGGTGCTCGACGCGGCGTCCATGCCCGGGAGTGCGGACGACGAGGCCCTGGTCGACGAGTCGCGAGGCGAGTGCTCCGAACGCCTGGTCGCTCATGAAGGTCTCGCCGGCCAGCCAATGAGCTGACGAGCCGGGATACCGCGCGATCGCGCGCAGCGCATCCCACTGCGGAAGGGTCGTGCCGATCTTGCCGAGCTCCCGATCGGCCCATCGGTGGTGACGGTATTGGGCTACCTTCACGGCGCGTCCCAGCTCTTGCAGCGAGTTGAGTTCCGCGGTCGTCGTCATCGGCTCAGTCTATCGCAACTTGTGTATATAAACATGTTGATATAGCGTGCCCTCATGACCACGCAGACCATCAGCCTTCCCTCCGACCTGACGCTCACCGTCGACGAGACCGGGCCGGCAGACGCCACCCGCACCGTTCTCGTGCTCCACGGCGGCGGCGGACCGTTCACCGTCGCGCCGATCGCCGCGCACCTCGATGACGACTCCCGCGTGCTCCTGCCGACCCATCCGGGCTGGAACGCGACCCCGCGACCCGAGTGGCTGAGCGACATCCCGGCGCTGGCCGATGTGTACCTGCGTCTGCTCGCCGAGCGTGGCCTGACCGACGTGGTGGTGATCGGCTCGTCGCTGGGCGGCTGGATCGCGGCGCAGATGGCGGCGAGGGATACCGACGGTCGGGTCGGGCGGATCGTCATCATCGACGGAGCCGGCATCGAGGTGCCGGGCGAGCCCGTCGTGGACTTCGTGAGCCTGAGCCCCCGCGAACAGGCCGAGCACTCCTGGCACGACGCCGACAGGTTCTTCGTCGACCCGGCGACGCTGCCCGCCGAGCGGGTGGCCGCGCAGCGCGCGAACATGCAGACGATGGGGATCCTGACCTCCCAGCACGGCATGTCCGACCCCGATCTGCAGGCGGAGCTCGGGCGGATCGGCGTCCCGGCCCTGGTGCTCTGGGGCGAGAGCGATCGCGTGTTCACGCCGGGCTACGGTCGCGCGTACGCCGCGCAACTCGGTAACGCGCGCTTCGAGCTCGTCGGCGGCGCCGGACACCTGCCTCAGCTCGAGCAGCCTGCGGCGACCTTCGCCGCGATCGACGGCTTCCTCGCCGAGTGACGGCCGCCCTGGTTACGCTGGCGTCATGAGCGCAGCATCCTGGTGGCCCCTTCTCGACGCCGACACTCAGCACTGGCTGAAGCATCACCACAACGAGGCTCTGACCGAAGAGGTGCTCGACGCGGTGATCGCCGCGGGCGGCGAGCCAGAAGGCGAGTTCACGCCGGGCGTCGGCCAGGAGGAGCCCGACCGCTACGACCTGACGCAAGACGACTGGCACTGGATCCGCGAGAACGCCTGAGGTGACCTCGGCACATCCGGTGTCGCCGGCGATGCGCTCGCCCGACGTCAAGCGCTGGACCGGCGTTTCCGCCATCGGTGTCGCGGCCTTGCTGATCACCGAGTTCACCCTGCATCAGGTGGTCGGTCCGCGGCCCGAGCTGGACCAATCGGCCGACCTCGCTGCCTTCTTCGTGAAGCACCACAACATGCTGCTCACCATCGTGCTGATCGACACCGTTCTGATGGCCAACATCATCGTGTTCCTCGGCGGATTCCGGCAGATCATCACCCATGCCCGCCACGACCTGCAGTGGATCGCCGACATCACCTTCGGCGCCGGCCTGGTGTTCGTGGCCATCACGATGGTGGGCGATGCGATGGAGGCCGGTTCCGCGCTCGACGTCGTGCGCCTGACACCCGACGCTTCAGCGATCCGGGCTCTGACCGAGGGGCACGCCGTGATGTTCGGCGCGACCGGGTGCGTGCTGCTGGCCGTCGTGTCGGGCTCGTCGGCATACACCGTCCTCGCCTCGCGCGCCCTGCCGCGCTGGACCGGCGTCGTCGCGTGGATCGTCGCCGGCCTTCAGATCTTCGGCCTCGCGACCGTGTTCGGCGGCACGAGCGACCGCTATTGGTTCTCGTCGGGCGGGGTCGGCGTCACCCTCACGGCGACGTTCCCGTGGGTGGCGTGGGTGATCACCGTCGGGATCGTCACGATCCAGGGTCACAGCGGATTCCGCCGGCGCAGGTCGACCATCGCCGACGCCATGGCCGACGGGGCGAGTGCGTAGCCTCCCACCGCTGGGCGTGACACACTGACGCGATGTCGACTCCTGCGCTCCCGCCCGTCGTCGCGCCGGCGCCGGCTCCGGCACCGCGTCGCAGTCTTGCGGTGCTCGGCACCACGGCCGCCCTGTTCGCGATCGGCCTGATCCTCGAGCTCTGGGGCGGCATCAACTTTCCGGTGAACGCCCCGGTCGAGCAGTTCTATTGCGCCGCCGTCACCCTCGACATCGCGGCCGGGTTCGTCGTCGCGACGACCGGCGCGATCATCGCGGCTCGCAGCCGTCGGCCCCTGAAGCCGTCGCCGGTCGTCACCATCGTGGGTGCCATCCTGGTCGCCGTCGCGCTCGGCGGATGGATCTGGCTGAGCGGCATCGGGATCGTGCTGCGCCGGCCGACCGGTGAGCGCGGCCGGTACATGTACGACGCCGCGGGCGCCGTCTATTTCGGCATCCCGTGGATCGTGGGCACCATGTTCTGCGCATACGGGTACCGCCGCGGGGGCTCGCGCGTCAACGCCGTGCTCGCGATCGTGGGGACGGTCGTCGGGCTCGCCCTGCTCGCCGCCACCGTCGCCTCGGCCGTCCTCTACGGACTCGGCTTGACCGACTAGAGTCGGGTGCACAACCGAATACCGGGCCGCACGCGATGCGGGAGAGCCGGCAGCGCCCGTGAAGGCCGCCCGGCACCGAAGGAGCAAGCCTCCCCGCCAATCTCTCAGGTACGTGTACCGCATCGACCAGGCCACTCTGAAGAGAGATCTCCGAACTGCACCATCGGAGGTCCGCCCATGGTGAAAGCCCGCTCACGCGGTCGAAGCTCTCAGGCACCAAGACAGAGGGGGAGTTCACCGCAGCCATCGCACGCGCTCAGGGAGAGAACTCGCCGCCATGTCAGACACCCCCCTCGACCTTCCTGACGCCGGTCGGCAGCCCGCCCCGCCGTCGACGCAGCCGGCGCCCGGCACCCCCGAAGCGGCTGACGCCTCGTTCGACGAGCTGCTGAGTCCTCTGCATGAGCTTCACGTCGAGGCCGGTGCGTTGTTCACCGACTTCGCCGGATGGCAGATGCCGGTGCGGTACAGCTCCGATCTGGCCGAGCATCGCGCCGTTCGCACGGCCGCCGGCCTGTTCGACCTGAGCCACATGGGCGAGATCGTGGTGGTCGGTCCGGAGGCGGCGCAGGCGCTCGATTACGCGCTGGCCGGCAAGCTCTCTGCCATCGCCGAGGGGCAGGCCAAGTACTCGCTGCTGCTGGCGCGGGATGGCGGCATCCTGGATGACCTGGTCGTCTATCGCACCGGCGCTGACCGCTACCTCGTGGTCGCCAACGCGTCGAACCGCTCGCTCGTCGCCGACGAGCTGCGCGACCGCTGCTCGATCTTCGACTGCGTGGTCGAAGACGAGTCGGACGATATCGCTCTCATCGCACTCCAGGGCCCGATCGCCGAAGAGATCCTGCGCAATGTCGAGGGCTTCGACCTGCCGGGGCTCGACGACCTCAAGTACTACCACTCGATCGCGGCCGACTTCCGCGGCCATCCCGTGCTGGTTGCGCGCACCGGGTACACGGGTGAAGACGGCTTCGAGTTTTACCTGGCTCCCGAGCGAGCGGCCGAGCTCTGGGAGGCTCTGAGCGCGACCGGTGGCGGTTCGGGTCTGGTCCCCGCCGGCCTGGCCGCACGCGACACCCTGCGCCTCGAGGCGGGGATGCCGCTCTACGGTCACGAGCTCAGCACGTCGATTTTTCCGGTTCAGGCCGGGCTGGGCCGCGTCGTGGCGCTCTCGAAGGAGGGCGACTTCGTGGGCCGCGCGGCCGTCGAGGAGGGTCCGGCCGCCGACGCGCGTGTGCTCGTCGGCCTGATCGCCGAGGGCAAGCGCGCCGGGCGCGCCGGCTATCCGATCGTGCTGCCCGACGGCGCGCATGTTGTCGGCGAGGTCACCTCCGGAGCGCTGTCGCCCACCCTCGGCGTCCCGATCGCGATGGCCTATGTCGACCCCGAGTACGCCGCGGTCGGCACCGCCCTGCATCTGGACGTGCGTGGAACGCGCGTTCCCGCATCCATCGTCGCCCTGCCCTTCTATCAGCGAGAGAAGAACTGACATGACCGAGCCCGCAGCCGACCTGCACTACACCTCCGACCACGAGTGGATCGCCGTGGACGGCGATATCGCGACCGTCGGCATCACGGCATACGCGGCCGAGAAGCTCGGCGACGTGGTCTACGTCGACCTCCCCAAGGTCGGGGCAAAGGTCACCGGCGGCACGGTCGTGGGAGAGATCGAGTCGACCAAGTCGGTCGGCGAGCTCTTCGCCCCGGTCGCCGGCGAGGTGGTCGAGGTCAACCAGGCGGTCATCGATCAACCGGACCTCGTCAACGCCGACCCCTTCGGCGACGCCTGGATGATCAAGGTGCGCTTCACCGAGCTGCCCGCTCTTCTCACCGCCGCCGAGTACGCGGCTCTCACCCGGTAACGGCTTCATGACAGACCAGTTCGCCGATCGACACATCGGCACCGATTCCGTTGCGCAGCTCGCGATGCTCGAGACCGTCGGCTACGACAGCGTCGAGGCGCTGATGGATGCCGCCGTCCCCACCGCGATCCGCGTCACCGAGCGGGCGCCCAGCAGCATCCCCGCGCCCGCCACCGAGCGCGAAGCTCTCGCGGAGCTGCGCGCGCTGGCCGCGCACAACACCGTGCGCCGCTCGCTCATCGGTCTCGGGTACTACGATACGATCACTCCCGCGGTCATCCAGCGCAACGTGCTCGAGAACCCGAGCTGGTACACCGCATACACGCCGTACCAGCCCGAGATCTCGCAGGGTCGGCTCGAGGCGCTCCTCAACTTCCAGACCATGGTCACCGACCTGACCGGCATGGCCACCGCGACGGCCTCGATGCTCGACGAGGGCACCGCCGTCGTCGAAGGGATGCTGCTGGCGCGCCGTGCGTCGGGCGCCGAGTCGCATGCGTTCGTCATCGACAGCGACCTGTTTCCGCAGACCAAGGCGCTGCTGCGCGGTCGTGCCGAGGCGGTGGGCATCGACATCGTCGAGTTGCCGTTGGCGATCACGGCTCCTGCCGACATCCCGGAGTCGTTCGGGGTCGCGATCCAGTACCCGGGCGCGTCCGGCCGGCTGTGGAACCCGGCGTCGATCGTCGAGGCATCGCACGCGCACGGCGGCCTTGCGGTGGTCGCTGCCGACCTGCTCGCCCTCACGCTGGTGAGCGCGCCCGGCGAGTTCGGCGCCGACGTCGCGGTGGGGACCACGCAGCGGTTCGGCGTGCCGATGGGATTCGGCGGCCCGCACGCCGGCTACCTCGCCGTGCGCGAGGGGCTGGAGCGTCAGCTCCCCGGTCGGCTGGTGGGCGTCTCGGTGGATGCCGAGGGCTACCCCGCATACCGCCTGACCCTGCAGACGCGGGAGCAGCATATCCGGCGCGAGAAGGCGACGAGCAACATCTGCACCGCCCAGGTGCTGCTGGCCGTGATGGCGTCGATGTACGCGGTCTACCACGGCCCCGGCGGGCTGACGCGGATCGCGCGCGAGGTCGCCCAGCAGGCGGCGGGCTACGCGGCGAAGCTGCGCGCCGCCGACATCCCGGTCGAGCACGACGACTTCTTCGACACGCTCACCGTGCACGTGCCGGGACGCGCGGCCGAGGTCGTCGCCGCGGCTCGGGAGCGCGGCATCCTGGTGCACGCCCTCGACCGCGACCGGGTCTCGATCAGCTTCGACGAGGTGAGCGCCGAGCGCACCACGAGCGGCGCGCTGCCGCCCATCGAAGCCGACCTCGATCAGGTGTTCGGGCTGAGCGGCGGCAGGGCTTTCGCCGACGCGGCGATCCCTCAGGCGTTGCGCCGAACCAGTGATTTCCTCACCCACCCGGTCTTCACCACGCACCACAGCGAGACCGCGATGATGCGCTACCTCAAGTACCTCGCCGACAAGGACTACGCGCTCGACCGGGGCATGATCCCGCTCGGCTCGTGCACCATGAAGCTCAACGCCGCCACCGAGATGGCTGCGGTCACCTGGCCGGAGTTCGCGAACATCCACCCCTTCGCCCCCGCCGCGGATGTCGAGGGTTACCTCGTGCTGATCTCGCACCTCGAGACCTGGCTGGCCGAGGTCACCGGCTACGACACGGTCTCGCTACAGCCCAACGCCGGAAGCCAGGGCGAGCTCGCCGGGCTCCTGGCGATCCGCGGGTACCACCGGGCCCGAGGTGAGGAGCACCGCACCACGTGTCTGATCCCGTCGAGCGCGCACGGGACGAATGCCGCCAGCGCGGTGCTGGCGGGCATGAAGGTGGTGGTGGTCGCCACCACCGAGCTCGGCAACGTCGACCTCGACGACCTGCACGCCAAGATCGCCGAGCACGCGAGCGACCTCGCAGCGCTGATGGTGACCTACCCCAGCACGCACGGGGTGTACGAGCACGAGATCCGTGCGATCACGGATGCCGTGCACGCGGCGGGGGGCCAGGTCTACGTCGACGGTGCCAACCTGAACGCCCTGCTCGGCTACGCGCGGTTCGGCGACTTCGGCGGCGACGTGTCGCACCTCAACCTGCACAAGACGTTCTGCATCCCGCACGGCGGGGGCGGTCCGGGCGTCGGCCCGGTCGCGGCGAAGGCCCATCTGGCGCCCTACCTGCCCGGGCATCCGCTGGCGCAGAGCGCGCAGCATCCGGCGTTCGACCTGACCACCGGTGCAGCGGGGGAATACGAGCACCTCGGCGCCCCGGTGTCGGCCGCTCCCTACGGGTCGCCGTCGATCCTTCCGATCAGCTGGGCCTACGTGCGCATGATGGGCGCCGATGGCCTGCGTCGAGCCACCGGCGCCGCGGTGCTCTCGGCCAACTACATCGCGGCTCGGCTGCGTGAGCACTTCCCGGTGCTCTACGCGGGCGAGAACGGTCTGGTGGCGCACGAGTGCATCCTCGACCTGCGGCCGCTGCGCGAGGCGACCGGCATCACCGTGGATGACGTGGCCAAGCGCCTGATCGACTACGGCTTCCACGCGCCCACGATGTCGTTCCCGGTCGCCGGCACCCTGATGGTGGAGCCGACCGAGAGCGAGGATCTGGGCGAGCTCGACCGGTTCATCGAGGCGATGATCGCGATCAAGGCCGAGGCGGATGCGGTGGCAGCAGGCACCTGGCCGGCCGACGACAACCCGCTGGTGCACGCGCCGCACACGGCCGCTGCCGCGATCGTCGGTGACTCGGGGACCGGCGAGTGGACGCACGCCTACTCGCGCGAGCAGGCGGTCTACCCGCTGCCGGGGCTGCGCCACCGGAAGTACTGGCCGCCGGTGCGCCGCATCGACCAGGCCTACGGCGACCGAAACCTCGTCTGCGCCTGTCCGCCGATCGAGGCGTTCGCGTGAGCCATCTGGCGCGACAAGCGGCTACGCCGGAGGGGCGAACGCGAACGCCGTGCCGGAGGGTGCCGGGAAGAGCCGCAGGATCTGCTCGCGGATCTCGGCCGCCTTGCGGTAGGTGAAGCCGATCATCGCGACGTGCTTCCAGCGGATGATGCCCTCGCCGTCGATGATGAAGATCGCGCGCCGCAGCATGCCGCCGAGTGCGACGCCGTATGCCCTGCCGACACCGTCACGGTGGTCGGCGAGCAGCGGGAAGGTGAGGCCGTTCTTGAGCGCGAACTCCTCGTGGCTCTCGACGCCTTGCAGGCTGATGCCCCAGATCTCGGCGCCCAGCTCTGCGAAGCCCTCGAAGTCATCCTGGTAGGCGCACATCTGCTCGGTGCAGACCTTGCTCTGGTCGAGCGGGTAGAAGGCCAGCACCACCGGACGCCCTCGCCGGTCAGCCAGCGAGTAGACGTCGTGCTCGAATCGGCCGTCGACCATCCGGATGCCCGGAAGGTTGACCTCCGGCGCCCGATCGCCGATCTCGAGTGCCCCCATGCGGTCATTCTAAAGGCCGGAGGGGCCTCGTCCGCACGGGTTGTCTACCTCGTCACGCCGAACAACGCGGGGAAGGCGACAACGGCCCACGGGTACCCCACGAAGATCGCCGCATCGATCACGAAATGCGCGATCACGAAGGGCAGCACCCGCCTGCTGCGCGAATAGAGGTAGCCGAACAGCATCCCCATCAGGAAGTTGCCCACGAAGGCGCCGAAACCTTGATACAGGTGGTAGCTGCCTCGGAAAACGGCGGCGGCCACGATGATGCGCCACCGCCCCCATCCGAGCTGTCCGAGCCGCTCGAAGAGGTAGCCGAGCACGATGACCTCCTCCTGGAGGCCCGCGCGCAACGCCGACAGCAGGAGGATCGGGATCGTCCACCAATGGGAGTTCAGGCCGGCCGCATCCACGGTGACGCCGAGGTCGAGCGCCTTGGCGCCCAGATACAGCGCGATGCCCGGGATGCCGATCACCACCGCGAGCCCCAACCCCAGCCCTGCGTCACCGAAGGGCCGCGAGACGTCGATCCCCAATCGCGACAGATGGGGACGCGTGCGGCTCCAGAGCAGGTAGCAGACGAGCACGACGGGCACGACGTCGAAGACCAGCGCCAGCAGTTGGTAGATGAGGTCGAAGACCTCGCGGTTGCTCAAACTGGGGTTGAGGGTCGCGGTCTGATGCGACAGCGGCGTGGGCTGCGTCAGGCTGTCGAGCAACGACACGATGGCGTAGATCGCCGACTGCCCCAGCGACACGGCCAGGACGAGCGCGACCTCCCACCAGATGCGGCGTCGGTCGAAGGCGTCGACGACGGGCCCGGGGGCCGAGGGGGCCGTGTCAGTCACGCGGCAATGCGCACGCCGGCGTGCCGCCCGGCAGCAGGTGGCGATAGCGGGCGATGAAGCGGTAGCCGAGCGCGGCGACCCAGGAGAAGGGCGGCGTCGCGATCAGGTGCCCGGCAAAGCGCAGGCCGACGCTCGGCTGGCTGCGCAGCAGAGCCGAGAAGGCGAGGTGGCCGGCGTACTGGTGCCCGGGCGTCAGGTACCAGGCGTAATGGGTGACGTCGTCGTGCGAGAGACCGAGGGCGTCGAGATCCGCCCACTGATAGGGAATCGTCTCGGGATAGCGGGGAAGAGCAGTGCGCAAGCGCTCGACCCAGGTGCTGCAGAATGCGCAGTCGCCATCGAACACGAGCAGCCCGTTGCTGGAGGGTTTCGACAATCCGGAGCCCGTCACGATGTCGATGCTACGCCGCCGGGGCGAATGCAATTCACGTCGCCTCCCGGGTTCGACGCACAATTCCCGCGATAGGCGACGCATCCGTGCAATAGTCCCGCGTCTGCGCAAGAATCCGCAGACCACATTTCCGCCGTGTAACGATTCCTCCTAGGGTTTTGTCAGGCCGTGGCCCCCTCTTTAGGGTCGAGGTATCCAGCGCGGCGTGGGGGCATGCCCACGCGCCGTCTCATCTTGCACAGGAGGAACATTGAAACTCACACGGGTTTCTCTCGCGGTGGCAGTTGTCGCCGCGGGAGCCTTGGCACTGGCGGGTTGTGCCGCCGGCGGGGGCTCCGAGGTTGTGAAGGGTACGTCCATCAGCGTGGCGCAGAACTCCGCCATGACCTCGATGAACGCCTTCACGTCCACGAACTACTCGACCTACAACTCGAACGTCGCCTACCTGTACCAGGGAGTCGGCTTCAACTACTACGACAACTCGCCCAAGCTGCTGAAGAACACCGCATTCGGCACTTACAAGAAGCTGTCCGACAGCCCGCTGACGGTCAAGTACACGATCAATGACGGCGTGAAGTGGACCAACGGCGACGCGGTCGACGCGGCCGACATGATCCTCGCCTGGGGCGCGAGCATCAGCAAGTACAACGACCCCAAGGGTGTGAACTTCACGGGCGTCTCGGCCGGTTCCGGTCTGGACAACGTGACCAAGGTTCCGAAGATCAGCGACAACGGCCGCTCGATCACCCTGGTGTTCGACAAGCCGTACGTCGACTGGGAGATCCTGCCCAGCATCACGCCGAACATTCCGTCGGCCGTGCTGTGGGAAGAGGCCGGCATCGACAAGAAGACCGGCAAGGCCGCGCAGGACGCAGTCGTCAAGGCCTTCCAGGATGACGACACCGCGACCCTGACCAAGCTGGCCAAGGTCTGGAGCACTGGCTTCGACATGACCTCGACGCCGAAGGACGCCAAGCTGCTCACCAGCTACGGCCCCTACAAGGTGCAGTCGCTGACGAAGCAGTACGTCACCCTCGTCACGAACCCCGACTACAACTGGGGTCCGAAGCCGAAGATCGCGAAGATCACCGTCCGCTTCATCCCTGACCAGACCGCACAGGTCCAGGCGCTGGAGAACGGCGAGCTGAGCGTGCTCTACGGCCAGGCGACCGCTGACACGGTCAAGGCGCTCCAGGGACAGTCGGGCATCAAGTCGACGACCACCCCGACGGCGACCTACGAGCACATCGACCTCACCATGGACCACGGCGTCTTCTCGCCGGCGGCCTACGGTGGAGACGCCGCCAAGGCCCTCCTGGTCCGCCAGGCGTTCTTCGACGTGATCCCGCGTGCCGACATGCTCGACCGTCTGATCAAGCCGCTGTCGTCGACGGCCAAGCTCGATGACTCGTCGCTGTTCCTGCCGGGTCAGACCGGATACGACGAGGCCACGAAGGCCAACGGTTCATCGAAGTACGACAAGGTCAACATCGACGAGGCCAAGTCGCTTCTCGCGCAGGCCGGCGTCACCAACCCGACCGTCAAGTTCGCGTACGCCACGGACAACCCGCGTCGTGCCAGCGAGTTCCAGCTGCTGCAGGCTTCGGCTGCGCTCGCGGGAATCAACGTGGTCGACGTCGGCAAGCCCGGATCCGAGTTCTTCGGTGACAGCGGCCTCGGCAGTGGCAAGTACGACTACGACGCGTGCGTGTTCGCGTGGCAGTCGAGCTCGTCGGCCGTGACCGGCAACCAGGGCGCATTCCAGACCGGTGGCGGAAGCAACTTCCAGGGCTACTCGGACAAGGATGTTGACGACATGTGGAAGACGATCGTCGGCGAGACCTCGGACGCGGCAGCGCTTCCGACTCTCCAGAAGATCGACGTGAGCCTCTTCAAGAACGCGGTTACCATGCCGCTGTTCCAGCTGCCGGATGTCTCGGCCTGGTCCTCGAAGATCTCCAACGTGTCTGACGCTCCGTTCAGCCCGAACATCTTCTGGAACTTCTGGGAGTGGACCGAGTCCAAGTAAAACCATGACGGCTCTGCCGTCGTGAAACGAGTCGGGGTCGTGCATCTGCACGGCCCCGACTCACACCTGGCTCCCCCACGCGGGTATCGTCCCGTTCACCAGACAGAAAGTCGGCCACCTTGGTCTCGTTCATCATTCGGCGATTCCTGGCATCCCTCGCGGTGCTGCTGATCGCCTCATACCTCGTCTACATCCTCGCGGCGAACTCCGCGGACCCGCTCTCCGACCTGCGATCGTCAACGCTGCCGACCGCCCAGAAGGAGCAGCTCATCGCGCAGCGCATCGCGCTGCTGCATCTCGACGTTCCCCCGTACCTGCGGTACTTCCTCTGGCTGGGCGGCGTGCTGGGTGCCTTCGTCGGCAAGTTCACGCTCGGTGACAACATCGACGGCCAGCACGTGACCGACGCCCTGGGCGCGGCCATCGGATCGACGCTCCAGCTCGTGACGACCGCATTCCTGATCGGGATCATCGTCGGCGTCACGGTCGGCATCGCGACCGCCCTGCGCATCTACTCGTCGTTCGACTACGTCACGACGTTCATCGCGTTCCTGTTCTTCTCGCTGCCCGTCTTCTGGGTCGCCGTCATGCTGAAGCAGTTCGCGGCCATCAACTTCAACGACTTCCTGGCGCATCCGGTCGTCGATCCGGTGTGGATCGCGGTGATCGCCCTGATATCCGGTGTCGTCTGGATGGGCATCATCGGCGGTCCGTGGAGGCGAAGACTGCTGGTCTTCGGCGTCGCGGCCGTCGCGGTGGTCGCCGTGTTCCTCTACACGAACCTCAGCGGCTGGTTCAACAACCCCAGCCTCGGCCCGGTGGTCACGCCCGCGCTCTCGATCGGCGCCGCGGTGATCGTCACGGTGCTCTCGACCGGATGGGCGAATAAGCGCGCACGATGGACGTCGCTGAGCGTGGCAGCCGGCATCTCGATCGTGCTCTACTTCCCGCTGCGCGCGCTGTTCGACCAGTTCGCGATCATCAACATCGGCACCATCATCGCGTTGGTGATCGTCCTGGTCTTCCTCGGCGGTCTCGCCGGGTACTTCTGGGGCGGAAATGACCGCCGTCCGCAGATCCGGACCGGCGCGATCACGGCTCTGGTGGTGTCGTTGATCGTCCTGGTCGACCGCTTCATGGGGTCGTGGAACATCTACGCGACCCAGGTGGCAAACGGACGCCCGATCTCCACCGTCGGCGGCGGAACGCCCGACCTCCAGGGATCCTTCTGGATCACCGGGATCGACGGCTTCACCCACCTGCTCCTGCCGACCACCGCACTCGTGCTGATCTCGATCGCGAGCTACAGCCGCTACGCGCGCTCGAGCCTGCTCGACGTGCTCAACCAGGACTACATCCGCACGGCCAGGGCCAAGGGCCTCACCGAGCGCACGGTGGTCATGCGGCACGCGTTCCGGAACGCGCTGATCCCGATCACGACGATCATCGCCCTCGACCTCGGTGGCCTGATCGGCGGTGCGGTCCTCACTGAGACCGTGTTCGCCTGGTCCGGCATGGGAGCTCTGTTCGTGCAGGCCCTCAACCGGGTCGACCTGAATCCCCTGATGGGGTTCTTCCTGGTGACCGCCATCACCGTCATCGTGTTCAACTTCCTCGCCGACATCGTGTATTCGGCGCTCGACCCACGGATCCGGGTGACCGCATGACCCTAGGACAGCTCAACCCCGGCGGAACCGACGCCGGCACCCCCGGCGGAGAAGATCCCCGCAACCTCGCCAACAGTCAGGCGGCGGGAACGATCGACAGCGCCACCACGAACCTCGAGACCACCATCGAGATGCGCGAGATCGAGGGCCTCAGCCTCGGCCGCATCGTCCTGCGCCGCTTCCTGAGGCACCGGGCCGCCATGATCAGCCTGATCCTGTTGCTGATCGTGGTGATCGTCGCGTTCAGCTCCGAGGGCATCGACGCCTTCGGTCTCAAGCTCCGCGGCTGGTGGATGTGGAACTACGCCGAGGTGCCGACCGTGATCAACGGAGGCACGCCCACGCTCTCGCTGTTCCCGTTCCAGATCGGTATCCACCCGTTCGGTCAGGACACCGTCGGTCACGACATGTTCGCGCAAGTGATGCGCGGCACGCAGCAGTCGCTCATGATCGTGTTCGTGGCCGGGATCGTGTCGACCTTCATCGGGGTCACCCTGGGCGCCATCGCCGGCTATTTCGGCGGCTGGATCGACGCGGTCCTGATGCGCGGCACCGACATCGTGATCATCGTGCCCCTGTATCTCATCGCGGCGATCGTCGGACGGGGCGCTGGCAACGCTGGATCGTTCGTCCTCGCGATATTCCTCGGGGCGCTGGTGTGGACGACCCTCGCCCGGCTGGTCCGCGGTGAGGTCTTGGCGCTGCGCGAGCGTGAATTCGTCGAGGCGGCCAAGGTGGCCGGGGCCTCGGACTTCAGAATCGTGTTCCGTCACATCCTGCCTAACACTGTCGGCGTGATCGTCGTCTCGGCGACGCTGGTGATGTCGGCCATCATCCTGACCGAAGCCGCGATCAGCTTTCTCGGCTTCGGTGTGCGGTCGCCCGACACCTCTCTCGGTTTGATCATCAGCCAGTACCAGAGCGCGTTCTCGACGCGGCCGTGGCTGTTCTGGTGGCCGGGCCTTTTCATCGTCACGATCGCGTTGACGATCAACTTCATCGGCGACGGCCTGCGCGATGCCTTCGACCCGCGGCAGCGTCGCGGCTTGACGCGGCGGGCGCGCGCCGAACGCGCACTGGCCGTTGCGCAGGGCACCCCCGACCCGGTCGGGAGCACGAAGTGAGCAGTCGATCAGGGAATCGTCAAGCCGAGCACGACCCCTACCGTCAGAACCGCCACGGTCACCAGCAGCGGAACGTTCCAGCGCTTCGTCACGCCATCGCCTTCGACGGCGCCCAGCAGCCCTCGATCGCGGTACGCCTCCCACTGCAGGACGATCAGCTGGCGGGCCTGCTCGGCGCCCCTGCTCTCGCGCTCGGAGCCGAGAGAGACGCGGAAGGCGTCGCGCCGCATCCTGGGCAGCTGGCTGAACAGACCGGGCGATGGCGCGGCCCACGCCGTCACACGGCCTCGCACCGTGTTGAGCACCAGCGACCAGCGCGAGTCGATCTCGCGGATCGCCGGCCAGCTGATGCGGTAGCTGCGGAACGGGTTGATCACGCGCAGTTCGGCAGGGTCGAGCTCGACGTGCGGAGCCCAGAAGCCCGCATAGGTCAGCGCGGCGACGAGCAGCACGGCCGGCGTGGCACGCACGGCGAGCTCCGCGTGTCCGTACACGATGAGCGACGCCTCGACGACCGCGCAGATCACCACGACGACGGCGGCCAGGATGCGCGAGCCCAATGGGTACAGAACGCTTTCCTGGGGTCCGACAGCCATCCCGCCATTCTCGCATTCGACCACCGCAGGGAGACCCTCCGATGACCGCCACCGCCGCGGGCCGCGATGACGCCGCCCCGATCCTCGAGGTCACCGACCTCGACCTGGACTTCTGGGTCGACGGCACCTGGTATCCGGCCGCCAAGAAGCTGAACTACGACGTGAAGGCCGGCGAAGTGCTGGCCATCGTCGGCGAGTCCGGTTCCGGCAAGAGTTCGAGCTCGATGGCGCTGCTGGGTCTCACCCCGCAGAACGGCCGCGTCGCCGGCAGCGCCAAGCTGGGCGGCCGGGAACTGATCGGGATCTCAGAGGGCAAGCTGCGCTCCATCCGCGGCAAGGACGTCGCGGTCATCTTCCAGGAGCCGATGACGGCGCTCAACCCGGTGTACACGATCGGGTTCCAGATCGCCGAGAGCCTGCGCACCCACCTCGACATGACACCGATGGATGCCGAGAAGCGCGCCGTCGAACTGCTCAAGATGGTCGAGATCCCCAACCCCGAGGCCGCGATCCGCAAGTACCCCCACCAGCTCTCGGGTGGGCAGCGTCAGCGTGCCATGATCGCGATGGCGATCTCGTGCGACCCGCTGCTGCTGATCGCCGACGAGCCGACGACGGCGCTCGACGTGACGGTGCAGGCCGAGATCCTCGACCTGCTGCGCAACCTGCGCACCCGGCTCAACAGCGCGATCATCCTGATCACGCACGACATGGGCGTCGTGGCCGACCTCGCCGACAAGGTGATCGTGATGAAGGATGGCGCGATTGTCGAGTCCGGATCGGTCTCTGACATCTTCACCAAGCCCACCCAGCCGTACACGAAAGAACTGCTCGCCGCGGTGCCGCATCTGCGCATCGGCGTCACCGACATCGCGGTGAAGGCGCGCGAGGGCGAGGCGGTCGTCGAGTTGATCGACGTCGCCATCGAGTACCCGAAGCGCGGGCGCGTGCCGGCGTTCCGGGCCGTCGAAGACTTCAACCTGACCATCCATCCCGGCGAGGTGGTGGGACTGGTCGGCGAGTCCGGTTCGGGCAAGACGACCGTCGGCCGGGCCTGCGTCGGCCTCCTGCCGGTCGCCGAGGGCTCGTTGGTGGTGCAGGGCGTCGACCTGACGACGGCGTCGCGCGCCCGGATGCGTGAGATCCGCCGGACGATCGGCATCGTCTTCCAAGACCCGGGGTCGTCACTGAACCCGCGCTTCCCGATCGGTCAGTCGATCGGCGAGCCGCTGCTGCTCTCGGGCCGGGCGAAGGGTGACGCGATCGACAAGCGCGTCGAGGAACTGCTCGACCAGGTCGAGCTGCCGCGCAGCTTCCGCAACCGCTACCCGCACGAGCTCTCCGGCGGTCAGCGGCAGCGTGTCGGCATCGCCCGCGCTCTCGCTCTGAACCCCTCGTTGCTGGTCGCCGACGAGCCGACGTCCGCCCTCGACGTGTCCGTTCAGGCTCGATTCCTCGATCTGCTTCAGGGCCTGCAGGATCGGTTGAAGTTCGCGTGCCTGTTCATCAGCCACGACCTCGCGGTCGTCGACATGCTCTCGGATCGCATTGCGGTCATGAACAAGGGGCGACTGGTGGAGGTCGGCACCCCCGATCAGATCCTGCGCAATCCCAAGGACCCGTACACCCAGCGCCTCATTGCGGCGGTGCCGGTGCCGGATCCGCGTGTGCAGCGGGAGCGTCGCGAAGAGCGCCGAGCCGGCTGACCGCTCGCGACCAGGTGCGGGAGCGCCGCGCATAGGGTTGTCCGGTGAGACAACGCAGGGCCATCGCCTTCCTGGTGGGCGCGATCGCTCTCGGTGGGCTGACAGCATGCACCCCGCAGACCACCCTGGTCACGGGCAGCGAAGTGGTCGTGGCGGTCACCGACCCCTTCACCTCGGCGAACGCCGACACCTCGTACGGGCGGAGTTCCGCGACCAACGCCGACGTCCACCTGCTCACCTCGACGGGCTTCGGCTATCCGGATCGGCACGGTGCGACCGTGCTCGATACCTCGTTCGGCACCGCTCACCTCGTAACCCGCTCGCCGTTGACGGTGACGTACACGGTCAACCAGGGGGTCGACTGGTCCGACGGCACGCAGATCGATGCGGCCGACCTGCTGTTGGCGTGGGCGGCCAACTCCGGATCGCTGAACACCCCGAAGTTCGACGACTCGAGCTACGTGGATGCCACCACCGGCCGCTACACCGGCGACTTTCCTCGCGGGGTCGTCTTCTTCGACGGTCGGGTGGGTGGCGGCCTGGAGAAGGCCGCCGACCTGCCCGTCCTCGGAGCGGACGGCCGATCCCTCAGCATCACCTTCGGCTCGCCGGTGGCCGACTGGAGCACGGTGCTCGAACCCGGAGTGCCTGCCCACCTGCTCGCGCGGCGGGCGCTGCACACGAAGGCCGGCGACGCCGAGGCGGGCAAGACCGCGGTGCTGGACGCGATCCAGAAGCACGACACCGCGCGCCTGCACGCGTTGGCCAACGCCTGGAACAACGCGTACAACCTGACCTCGACCCCGCAGGATCGCGCTCTGCTGGTCTCGAGCGGCCCCTTCACCATCGCGAAGATCTCGGGGGACCGGGTGGTGCTGGCCGCGAACCCGCACTACACGGGTGACCGCCGTCCGAGCATTGAGAAGCTGACCCTGCGGGTCTCTCCCGATCCGCTCGAGACCGCACGGCTGCTGGCCGATGGCGAGGTCGACGTCGCGACCCCGCAGCCGACCCTGGCGGCGGCGAAAGCACTCGCGGCCGTTCCTGGCATCACAGTGACTACCGGCAGCGAGGCGCAGTACGAACACCTCGACCTGCAGTTCAGCCGGGGCAAGCACACCACGTTCAGCAACGAGAAGGTGCGCCGGGCCTTTCTCGAGACGGTGCCGCGTCAGAAGATCATCCGGGCGCTGTCATCGCCGAATGCGGCGGGCGGAGGCCAACTCACGGCGCGGATGCTCGACTCGTTCGTGCTGCGCTCGGGAGCGGCCGGCTATTCGCAGGCGATCGCCAGGAACGGCTCACGGGCCTACTCGGCCCCGGACATCGAGGGCGCGCGGCGCCTCCTGGCCGAGGCGGGCGAGACGAGCCCGGAGGTGTGCATCCTGTACGACCCGTCGAGCCAGCGCAGGGTCGCCGAGTTCCAGCTCATCCAGCAGAGCGCCGGCCAAGCCGGATTCGTGGTCACCGACTGTTCGAGCGCGGATTGGCAGGGACTGCTGGGCGTCGACGGCACCTACGACGCCGCGCTGTTCGCCTGGGACACCACCCGTCTCGGGCCCACGGCACAGGCCTCGATCTTCCGAAGCGATGCGGCGCTGACCAACTTCAGCCACTACAACGACCCGGACTCCGACGCCCTCATCGGCCAGTTGGCCGCGACGGACGATCCGGCGCAGCAGACCGCGATCCTCACCAAGCTCGACACCCGGATCTGGTCGCAGGCCTATGGGATCCCGCTCTACGCCTACCCGACCCTCACCGCGGTCGGACCACGGGTGACCGGCGTCACGCGTTCGGCCCTGGCGGGATCGGTGTTCTGGGACGCCTGGTCGTGGAAGCCGGCCACGGCGTCCGGGGCGCCCTCCACGAGCCCCTGAACCGGAGTTCTGACCGTCGGTCGGCTAGAATGAAGGGTCAGGCTGGCCCGCTGTCGCGCCCCGTTCTGATCGTCCGCCGAAGTTCCGGCGCCCTCCCTTCGTTCTTCTCGAGGTATTCCCATGGCCATGGCCACCCGTTCCGATCTGCGCAACGTCGCGATCGTCGCCCACGTCGACCACGGCAAGACGACGCTCGTCGACGCCATGCTGCGCCAGACCAACTCCTTCGGCGAGCACGCCCACGTCGACGAGCGCGCCATGGACAGCAACGATCTCGAGCGCGAGAAGGGCATCACGATCCTCGCGAAGAACACCGCCGTGACCTACAAGGGTGTTCACGCGACGGAAGGCCCGGTCACGATCAACGTGATCGACACCCCCGGTCACGCCGACTTCGGCGGCGAGGTCGAGCGCGGGCTGAGCATGGTCGACGGCGTCGTCCTGCTGGTCGACGCGAGCGAGGGCCCGCTGCCCCAGACCCGGTTCGTGCTGCGCAAGGCGCTCGAGGCGAAGCTGCCGGTGATCCTGCTGGTGAACAAGACCGATCGACCGGATGCCCGCATCGACGAGGTGGTCGAAGAGAGTCACGACCTGCTGCTGGGCCTCGCGAGCGACCTCAGCGACGACGTGCCCGACCTGGACATCGATGCCCTGCTCGACGTCCCGGTGGTCTACGCCTCCGGCCGCAACGGCGCCGCGAGCTGGAACAAGCCGGCCAACGGCACGCTGCCCGACAACGACGATCTCGAGCCGTTGTTCGAGGCGATCCTGAAGCACGTGCCCGCTCCGTCGTATGACGACGGCGCGCCCCTGCAGGCCTGGGTGACCAACCTCGACGCCTCGCCGTTCCTCGGCCGCATCGCCCTGCTCCGGGTCTTCTCGGGCACGCTGAAGAAGGGCCAGACCGTGGCGTGGGTGCGTCACGACGGATCGCACTCGAACGTGCGCATCACCGAGCTGCTGAAGACACGCGCGCTCGAGCGCTACCCGGCCGAAGAGGCGCACGCTGGCGACATCGTGGCGATCGCGGGCATCGGCGACATCACCATCGGCGAGACCATCGCCGACCCCGACGACGTGCGGCCGTTGCCGGCCATCACGGTCGACGACCCCGCCATCTCGATGACCATCGGCACCAACACCTCTCCGCTGGTGGGCAAGGTCAAGGGCCACAAGCTCACCGCGCGCCTGGTGAAAGATCGGCTCGATCGCGAACTGGTCGGCAACGTGTCGATCAAGGTCGTCGACATCGGACGGCCCGACGCCTGGGAGGTGCAGGGCCGTGGAGAGCTGGCGCTGGCCATCCTGGTCGAGAACATGCGGCGCGAGGGATTCGAACTCACGGTCGGCAAGCCGCAGGTGGTCGTGAAGCAGATCGACGGCAAGGTGCACGAGCCCTTCGAGCACCTCACCGTGGACACTCCCGAGGAGTACCTCGGCGCGATCACCCAACTGCTGGCCGCCCGCAAGGGCCGCATGGAGGGCATGACGAACCACGGCACCGGCTGGGTGCGCATGGAGTTCATCGTCCCCTCGCGCGGGCTCATCGGCTTCCGCACCGAGTTTCTGACGGTCACCCGCGGCGCGGGCATCGCGAACGCGATCTCGCACGGCTACGAGCCCTGGGCGGGCACGATCACGACCCGCGTCAACGGGTCGATCGTGGCCGATCGCGCGGGTGTCGCCACGCCGTTCGCGATGGTGGCGCTCCAGGAGCGCATGTCGTTCTTCGTCGAGCCGACGCAGGAGGTCTACGAGGGCATGATCGTGGGCGAGAACTCGCGCGCCGACGACCTCGACGTCAACATCACCAAAGAGAAGCAGCTCACCAACATGCGGCAGTCGACCGCCGACAACTTCGAGCGCATGACCCCTTCGCGCAAGCTGACTCTCGAGGAGTGCCTCGAGTTCGCCCGTGAGGACGAGTGCGTCGAGGTGACGCCCGAGGTGGTGCGCATCCGCAAGGTCGAGCTCGACCAGGCCGCGCGCGCCCGCCGCACCAGCAGACTCAAGCGCCAAGACGCCAACGTGTGACCTAGCCGGGCGCGCCGCCGATTCTGCGACGCTCGCGGCTGTCGTCAAGCGTTACGCCACCGTTACGAGGGTGGGTCGATACTTGCCGCATGACAACTCACTCCCGGGCGCCGCGCGCCCTCTCCGTCGCCATCGCCGCGTCGTTGCTCGTCGCGTCCCCGCTGCTGCTCTCGGGGTGCAGCCTCCTGCCCGGTCACCATGGAGGTGGCATCAGCATCCCCGGTGTCGGCAGTTTCGGCTCGGGCAAGCTGCCCTCGGATTGGCCGAAGGACGTTCCGGTCATCTCGGGCGACGTGCTCACCGGCGCGACCGTCGGCAACGCGAACTCGAAGGACGGCCAGGCGTGGAACGCCACGATCAAGGTGTCGGGCGCCGACGCCTACGGCCAGATCAAGACCCAGCTCACCGGCGCCGGTTTCACGGTCGACAGCGAACCAGATCCCGGTGACGCCCAGGGTGGCACGGGCACCTTCAAGAGCTCGAAGTACGGCGTGCTCGTCGTCGTGACCAAGACCGACGACAAGACCGGGTGGGTCGCGAACTACACGGTGACGACGACCGACACCTCGAACGGATAGCGGTTTCGGGCCGTTCGGATGTCAACCCCGGACGGCCCCTCGTTCGTCGCACAGATGACGCGGCAGACCGCATTTGTGGCCCGTTCGGGCCGTCAATACACTGTCTGGGCACCCTGCCCGAGAGAACGAGGACCCCATGACCACCATTCGCCGTCGTCGCCTTCCCCTGATCGCCCTGGCGGGCTCGCTCGCCCTCGCGGCTCCGCTGATGCTCTCGGGCTGCAGCCTGCTTCACCTTCCGGGCTCGCACAGCAGCGGGATCAGCATCCCGGGCGTCGGCTCGGCCGGCACCGGCAAGCTTCCCAGCGACTTCCCGACGGCCGACGTGCCGGTCATCAAGGGCGACATCGTCAGCGGCCTGTCGCTGGGCAGCGGCAACGACAAGGCCTGGAACGTGACCGTCAAGGTCTCGGGGATCGACGCGATCGACGAGATCGCCTCCGAGCTCACCGGCGCCGGATTCAAGCAGGAGGAGCTCGGCGGCAAGACCGACACCGGCGCGACGGGTGCCTTCAGCAAGGGCGACTACCACGTCGTCATCCTGCTGAGCCAGGCCGACGACAAGACCGGTTTCGTGGCCAACTACACCGTGACCAAGTCGACCTCGAACGGTTAGGCGAACAACCCCGCGCCGATCGACTGCCCCGTGCGGGCGCCGGGCGGCACGGCGAAGATCGCCGAGCCGACGTGCTTGATGTACTCGTTCATCGCGTCCCGCGCCAGCCGGCGCTGGATCGCGATGAACTGCTCCGGTGAGCGCTGGAACGAGATGAAGAACAGGCCGGCATCCAGTCGGCCCAGGTCGTCGTTGCCGTCGACGAAGTTGTAGCCTCGGCGCAGCAGGCGCACGCCGTTGTTGAGATCGGGGTGCGCCAGCCGCACATGCGCGTCCTGATCGATCTTCGTCGTGCCGCCGGCCGACCGCGCGCGGAAGTCGGGTTCTGTGAACTCGGATCCGCCGGACAGCGGCGCCCCCTCGCCCTTGTCGCGCCCGATCACCCGTTGCTGCTCGCCGAGCTGGGTGTGATCCCAGTTCTCGATGATCATCCGGATCCTGCGGGCCACGAGGTAGCTGCCGCCGGCCATCCAGCTCGGGCCGTCGCTCGCCGTGGCCCAGACGTTCGCGTCGACGTCGGCCGTCTCCTCGGCTTTGATGTTCGCGGTGCCGTCTTTGAACCCGAACAGGTTGCGCGGGGTGACCTGCGAGGTCGAGGTGGATGAGGTGCGTCCGAATCCGAGCTGCGACCAGCGCAGCGCGGCTCGCCCGAAGGCGATGCGGCTGAGGTTGCGGATCGCGTGCACGGCGACCTGCGGGTCGTCGGCACAGGCCTGGATGCAGAGATCGCCGCCGCTCGACGCGGGGAGGAGCGCATCCCCGGCGAACCGCGGAAGCGGCTTGAGCAGCGGCGGAGTTCGCGACGCGATACCGAAACGGTCGGCCCCGGTGGCGTCCGTGAACAGCTCGGGCCCGAATCCGAAGGTGATGGTCAGGCCGCTGGGCGGCAGTCCCTGGGCCTCGCCGGTGTCGTCGGGCGGAGCGAGCAGCTCCCCGTCGACCGCACCGTCGCCGACCGGCATCCCCTGCGTCATGCGGGCCGCCGCGACCGTCCAGTCCGACAGCAACGACTCCAGATCGGCGCGAGACGCTCCGGATGCCATGTCGAAGGCGGCGAAGTGCAGGCGGTCCTGGGCCGGCGTGGTGATGCCGGCCTGATGGAATCCGTAGAAGGGGTAGTGGGCGCCCGCGGGCGACGATCCCACACCGACGGCCGCGGCGGTGGCCGCGACCCCGGCTCCGCCGCCGAGGGCGAGGCCGGCCGCTCCGGCGCCGGCGAGACCGAGGAGGCCTCGCCTGCTCAGCGTGCCATCGGAGCCCCGGGCATCGCCGCTCATGACGAGGGAACGTCGAGCACGGTGTGCGTCAGCTGCGACAGCGGTTCGGCCAACGCATTCACCTGGTCGGAGAGGGTCTTGCGCTGGGCGTCCGTGACCTCGTCGTACGGCGTGAAACCCGACTCGATGCTGCCGTATCCGGCGAGGAGTCGGTTGAGGGCGGCGAACTCCCGGGAGATGCTGGCGACGAGTTTCGTGCCCGCAGGACCTTGGGATGCCGCGACGGCTTTCACGGCGTCGAACGCCGCCTCGGCGCCCTGCAGGTTGGCTTGGAAGTCGTTCAAGTCGGTATGCGACCACCAGTCCTCCTCGCCGGTGATCTTGCTGGCCGCCACCTCGTCGAGGAGGCCGATGGCGCCGTTGGTGATGTCGGCCAGCGTCAACGTGAAGTCGGGCCCGTTCACGAGGTCGCTGAGCTTCTGCACGTCGGCGACCAGCTGGCTGCCGAGGGCGGCGCGCTCGGCGGGGGTCGAGGGAGTCCAGTTGAGTGTGGCGCTCGTGCCGTCGGAGTTCAGCGCGCCCGGCGCCGGTGGCCACAGATCCTTCTCGATGCGGTGGAATCCGGTCCAGGAGAGGCCGTCGCTCACGGCGTCGACCTCGCGGTAGTCGATCTTCGGGTCGAGATCGCCGAAGCGCTCGGCCGTGGGCTCGATCCGCTCGTAATAGACCCGGGCAGCCGCGAACAGGCTGCGCGCGACACTGTCGTCGCCCGCCTCGTACGCGGTCGTGAGCCGGGCGACGGCGGGGACGAGCTGCTTCACCTGCGAGCGGAGGTACGAGAGGTAGCTGGCGACCGCCGCCGTCGCGCCCTTCGTCGTGCCCACGTCGACGGTGGACGATGCGCCGGTGACGGTGAACGTCGCCTCGCCGACGATCGCTCCCGCCTGCTGGAACTTGCAGCCGGTGTGGTAGCTGCCCGCGTCGAGTTGAGCGACCAGCGTCACGGTCTGCCCCGGGGCGATGTTCTCCTTCTCGGCGACGGTGCGCTTCTTGTCGTGCGTCAGGATCTCGAACTCGTTCACGTCGGTGCCCGAGTTGGTCAGCGTGAAAGCAACCGCGCCCGAGGGCACGGTCGACCGCGAGACCTTGCAGCTGTCATCGGAGATCTTGACGCTCACGCGCGTGTTCGTCGCGGTGTTCTGCACGCATCCGGTCAGCACGGCGGCTGCCGCGACGGCGAGGGCGATCGCGAATCCGACACGAGGCTGAGGGCGCAGAGGCATGGTTCTCCCAGGGAAGGGGCGGGTGGGGAGGAGAGGCGGGCTAGTGACGGTCGCCCGCGTGAGCGGCAACCGGGGCGGGCTCGGCAGCGGCGGGCGCTGCGACCGCGGGCGCCTTCTTCGCGAGAGTGACTCGCAGGAACAGCGTCAGCACGACCACGGTGTACACGAGCCAGCCGATGACCTGCAGCCAACTCGGGTCGGCCTTGAACTGGAACAGACCGCTGAGCAGGGTGCCGTACCAGCTGGAGGCCGGGATCACGGCGTGCAAGTCGTATGCCGGCGGGCCGTCGGGCAGGATCCCGCCCTCCTGCAGGTCGCCGAGCCCGTAGGCGAACACCCCGGCGGCGACGACCACCAGGAACAGCCCGGTCCAGAAGAAGAAGCGCGACAGGTTGATGCGCACGAAGCCGCGGTAGATCAGGTACGAGATGACGACCGACGCCAGGATCCCCAGCAGCGCCCCGATGAGTCCCAGCAGCTCCTGGCCGCTGGAGGTGACGCTGGCCCAGATGAACAGGGCCGTCTCGACCCCTTCACGGCCGACGCTGACGATCCCGAGCACCACGATGGCCGCCGCGGAGCCCGCGAGCGCGGTCACGAGCCGGCCCTGCAGTTCGCCCTTCAGGTGGCGGGAGTGCCGCGCCATCCAGAAGATCATCCAGGTGACCAGGCCGACGGCCGCGATCGACAGGCTGCCGCCGAGCGTCTCCTGCGCCTGCGTGGTCATGCCGTAGGGGCCGAAGGTCAGCACGGCGCCGACGCCTAGCGAGATGGCGATCGCCGCGGCGATGCCGATCCACAGCTTGGGCAGCACATCCCGGCGGTCGAGCTTGTTGAGGAACGCGACGAGGATGCCGACGACGAGGCCTGCTTCGAGGCCTTCGCGCAGGCCGATCAGCGCGTTTGCGAGCACGATTTGCTTTCGGGAGAGGTGAGATGAGCTTTGGTGAGGCTAGCCTTACTTATCCCACCCTAACCTTCGGTCGATAGTGTTGTCCACCGGAGGCACGACCATGCAGAGCATCCCCAGCAACGCGGCGACCGAGACGCCGGTCGGCGCGCCCGCCGACGCGTCCGTCGAGCCATCCGCCGGGCCACCCGTCGAGTCGCTGGGCGCCGGTGCGACGGCGCTGAGCTCCGTGTTCGGGTTGCTGCTCGGCATCGTGGTCGGCGTCATCACGACCTTCACCCACGCGCAGCTGGCGCCATGGGGTCTCATTGCCGGGCTGGCCATCGCGGTCGCGCTGGTCGCGGGGTTCCGCCTGGTCTTCGGCAGCCGCATCGTCGGCGCCGCCGCCGCGCTCGGCGTGATCGGTGCCAGCGCCGTGCTCGCCGTGCCGGGCGCCGGAGGAGCGGCTCTCGCCCTCGATGGAGTGAACGGATACGTCTGGGCATTCGGCCCCGCCGTGCTCTCGGCGATCGTGCTGCTGATCCCCGCCGGCCGGCGCCGGGGGAGTGCCTGACCTCTGCATAGAATGGAGGGGTGACCTACGTCATCGCCCTCCCCTGCGTCGATCTCAAAGACCGCGCGTGCATCGACGAGTGCCCCGTCGACTGCATCTATGAGGGCGATCGCATGCTCTACATCCACCCCGACGAGTGCGTGGACTGCGGAGCGTGCGAGCCGGTGTGCCCGGTCGAGGCGATCTACTACGAAGACGATCTGCCGAACAAGTGGGCTGACTACTACAAGGCCAACGTCGAGTTCTTCGCCGAGGTCGGATCGCCGGGCGGTGCCGCGAAGGTCGGCGTGATCGCCGGGGATCACCCCCTGATCGCTGCGCTTCCGCCGCAAGGAGCCTGACATGAGTGACCCGGCGCCCGAGACGGGCGTCGGCGCTGGCGCCGCGGCGGACGTCAGAAATGACGTCCGCCCTGAAGCGAGGCGCGCGCTCGACTTGCCCGACTTCCCGTGGGATGCGCTCATCCCCTTCGCCGAACGGGCGCGCCAGCATCCGGACGGCATCGTCGACCTGTCGGTGGGCTCGCCGGTGGATCCGACGCCACAGCTGGTGCGCGATGCCCTCGCGGCAGCAACCGACGCCCACTCGTACCCGGCGACCGCAGGATCCCCAGCCCTGCGGGAGGCCATCGTCGACTGGTACCACCGGCGCCGCGGCGTCACGCTGGGCGTCGCCAACGTGCTGCCCACCATCGGCTCCAAAGAGCTGGTGGCCTGGATGCCGCTGCTGCTCGGCCTGCACGACGGCGACGTCGTGGTGCACCCCCGCGTCGCCTACCCGACCTACGCGGTCGGAGCCGCTCTGGCCGGGGCCACCGCGCTCGCCTCAGACGACCCGGCCCAGTGGCCGGCCGAGACGCGGCTGATCTGGCTGAACAGCCCGGGCAATCCCGACGGGCACGTGGATTCGATCGAGCACCTGGCGGCGGCGGTCGCGCGAGCGCGCGAACTCGGTGCGGTCATCGTCAACGACGAGTGCTACGCCGAGCTCAGCTGGACGAGCGACCAGCCGACGCCCACGATCCTCGATCCCCGGGTGATCGGCGACAGCCGCCGGCTCGTGCTCTCGGTCTATTCCTTGAGCAAGCAGTCCAACCTGGCCGGCTACCGCGCCGGATTCGTGGCCGGCTGCTCGGACCTCATCGACGAGCTGCTGGCGGCCCGCAAGCACGCCGGACTCATGCCGCCGGCTCCCGTGCAGCACGCCATGATCGCCGCTCTGGGCGACGACCGGCATGTGGCCGAGCAGCGCGAGCGCTACCGCGCCCGCCGGGCGACGCTGCTCGGGGCGCTCGAGGCCGCCGGCTTCCGGGTCGACGAGAGCGGTGCGGGACTGTATCTCTGGGCGACCCGGGGCGAGGAGTCGATGGCGACCGTCGGCGCGCTGGCCGAGCTCGGCATCCTGGTCGCTCCCGGCACCTTCTATGGCGAGGCGGGGGCACGCCACGTGCGCGTCGCCATGACGGCGACCGATGAGCGGATCGCGGCAGCCGCCCAGCGTTTGGGCCAACTCTCCAACGCCTGAGCCTCGCGTTTAGCTGTTGCGGCAGTAGTCGCGGGCACCGAATAGGCTGTAGCCGTGAACGATTCCCTCGGCGATCCCGACACCGTCACGTTCTCCCACAAGGGGACGACGGCCGAATTCGCCGTGCTCCCCGCGGTCGACGGAAAAGACGCGGTCGACTTCGCCAGCTTCACGAAGCAGACCGGTCTCACCACCCTCGACCAGGGATTCGTCAACACGGCATCCACGCGCAGTGCGATCACCTACATCGACGGCGATGCCGGCATCCTGCGGTACCGCGGCTATCCGATCGAAGACCTGGCGCGCAACTCGACCTACCTCGAGGTGGCCTGGCTGCTGATCTACGGCGAGCTGCCGACCCAGTCCGAACTCGTCGAGTTCGAAGAGAAGGTGCGCCGCCACACCCTGCTGCACGAAGACCTCAAGCGCTTCTTCTCGGCCCTGCCGCACACCGCGCACCCGATGTCGGTGCTCTCGTCGGCCGTCTCGGCGCTCTCGACCTACTACGAGGACTCGCTCAACCCGCACGACCCCGAGATGGTCGAGTTGAGCACCATCCGCCTGCTCGCGAAGCTGCCGGTGATCGCGGCCTACGCACACAAGAAGGCGATCGGCCAGGCGTTCCTCTACCCGGACAACTCGCTGAGCTTCGTCGAGAACTTCTTGAAGCTCAACTTCGGCAACCTCGCCGAGATCTACCAGGTCAATCCGGTGCTGGTGAAGGCGCTCGACCGGCTGCTCATCCTCCACGAGGATCACGAGCAGAACGCCTCCACCTCGACGGTTCGACTGGTGGGGTCGACCGAGGCGAACATGTTCGCGTCGATCTCGGCCGGCATCCAGGCGCTGTCCGGCCCGCTGCATGGCGGGGCGAACGAAGCCGTGTTGACGATGCTCGGTCAGATCCGCGAGTCGGGTGAGGGCGTGAGCCGGTTCATCGAGCGGGTCAAGAACAAAGAAGACGGCATCCGTCTGATGGGATTCGGGCACCGCGTCTACAAGAACTTCGACCCGCGAGCGACTCTCGTCAAAGAGAGTGCCGACGAGGTGCTGGCCGACCTGGGCGTCAAAGACCCCCTGCTCGACATCGCCAAGGAGCTCGAGCAGGCCGCGCTGGCCGACGACTACTTCGTCGAGCGCAAGCTCTATCCGAACGTGGACTTCTACACCGGCGTGATCTACAAGGCGATGGGCTTTCCGACGCGGATGTTCACCGTGCTCTTCGCCATCGGCCGCCTTCCCGGCTGGATCGCCCAGTGGCGCGAGGCGAACGACGACCCGGCCACCAAGATCGGCCGACCGCAGCAGCTCTACGTCGGGCCTCCGGAGCGCCGCTGGCCCGCGGGCCGCTAGCGGATCCGGCATCATCGGGTCGCGCGTAGTCTGCTGCCGATGAAGCTGTTCCGTCGGACCAAGCGGGTGAATGTCGGTACCTACACCGACCCCATCCCGACGCCTGCGCCCACGATCGAGGCGCAGATCGAGGATGGCGTGCTCGTCGCCGTCGCGGCTGTCCGTCTCGCGGTCACCAATCGACTGATCGTGCGCTCGCTGCGCGACGGGCAGGACTACAACGAGGAGCGCCTGCGACAGCGCGTCACGACCGAGCTCCAGAAGCTGGCCGCCGAGAAGGAGAAGGATGCCAAGCGCATCCGCAAGGTGCTCGAGACGGTGAGCGAGAAGCCCGGCGCGGCGGCGGGCCCCAGCGACTTCCGGGCCCGGGACGCCAAGACCCTCAAACGCCGTGCGAAGGTGTCCGAGGGTTTGGCTGAGCGTTTGACCGAGTTGTCGGTCGATGCAGACGTCGTCGGCGACATCGCCGAACGCGCCCACGCCGCGTTCCTCGACGAGTTCGCCGTGTCGGTCGCGCGCGGTGCCCACGCATTCGACGATCCGGTGCGCGGCGCGCCGCTCAGCCCCATGGACCGCAACGCCGCCTTGCAGGGGTTGAGCGAAGACCTGGAGGAGTTGGGGCGCGCTACGCGTGCAGCTGCGGATTGAGCTCCACCGCGCCGCCCGAGCGCGGCACCGCCTCGACGGCGCCCGTGAGTGAGTTGCGCCGGAACAGCAGGCCGGCCACGCCGCTCAACTCCACGGCTTTCACGGTGCGGGGCTCGGCATCCGGAACCAGCAGCGTCACCTTCGTGCCCGCGGTTACGTAGAGGCCCGCCTCGACCACCGAGTCGTCGCCGATCGAGATACCGACGCCCGAGTTCGCGCCGAGCAGGGCGCGCTCGCCGATGGTGATGCGCTGCGTGCCGCCGCCCGAGAGGGTGCCCATGATGGATGCGCCGCCGCCGACGTCCGACCCGTCGCCGACGACCACGCCCTGCGAGATGCGCCCTTCGACCATCGAGGTGCCGAGCGTGCCCGAGTTGTAGTTGACGAAACCCTCGTGCATGACGGTGGTTCCTGGGGCGAGGTGGGCGCCCAGGCGCACGCGCGAGGCGTCGGCGATGCGCACCCGATCGGGCACCACATAGTCGAGCAGCTGGGGGAACTTGTCGACGCCCTTGGCCGAGATGCCGGCGCGTTGCAGAGAGGGCCGCAGACGCGCAAAGGCCTCGGGCAGCATCGGGCCGGCGGTGGTCCAGGCCACGATCGGCAGGTGCGCGAAGATCCCGTCGAGGTTGATCGTGTTGGGCGCCAGCAGCAGGTGGCTCAGCAGATGCAGGCGCAGGTAGGCGTCGGGCGTGGATGCCGGCGGGGCGTCGGTGTCGATGGCGACGTTGACGTAGTCGACGCTGACCTCGCGCCGCGGGTCGTCGCCCACCCACGACTCGAAGTCGGCGGGGGCGATGTGCGGATCGGCTCCTTCCGGCCGGGCGCCGAGTCGGGGCGCGGGAAACCAGGTGTCGAGCACCGTTCCGGCGCCCACGCCGGAGGTAGCGGTTGTGGCGAGCCCGTGGCCCCAGGCGGCGGTCATGCTCTCAGGGTATCGGCGCGACAGACCGTAGGCTGTCACGGTGTCCTCGCCCGCCGCGCCCGACGCGCCCTCGCCCGACGTGCTCGACCTCACGCTGCCCGCCGTCGAGCTGACGCGCCGTCTGGTCGACATCGAATCGGTCTCGGGCGACGAACAGGCGATCGCGGATGCGGTGGAGGCAGCCCTGCGCGCCCACCCGCACCTCGAGGTCGTGCGCGATGGGGATGCGGTGGTCGCTCGCACCACCCGGGGACGCGCGCGCCGCGCCGTGATCGCGGGGCACCTCGACACGGTCCCCGTCAACCGCAACCTGCCGTCGCGGCTCGAATCGAGCTCCGCCGGTGACATCCTGTGGGGCCGGGGCACGGTCGACATGAAGGGCGGCTGCGCCGTCATGCTCGCACTCGCCGCCTCGGTCACCGAACCCGTCGTCGACGTCACCTGGGTGTTCTACGACCACGAAGAGGTCGACTCGAGTCTCAACGGGCTGGGCCGCCTGGCACGCAACCATCCGGAGCTGCTGGCCGCCGACTTCGCGATCCTCGGCGAGCCGACCGGGGGAGAGGTCGAGGGCGGCTGCAACGGCACCCTCCGCGCCGACATCCGCACGACGGGCACGCGCGCGCATTCCGCTCGCGCGTGGATGGGGTCCAACGCGATCCATGCGCTCGCTCCGGTTCTCGCCACCCTCGCGGCCTACCAGCCGGAGTCGATCGAGGTCGACGGCCTGGTCTACCGCGAGGGGCTCAACGCGGTGGGCATCAGCGGCGGGGTCGCCGGCAATGTCATCCCCGATGAGGGCGTGGTGAGCGTCAACTACCGCTTCGCCCCCAGCCGCGATGCGGCGCAGGCCGAGGCGGTGGTCCGCGGGCTGTTCCCGGAATTCGAGGTCGAGATCACCGACCTCGCAGAGGGTGCGCGCCCCGGCCTCGACGATCCGCTCGCGCAGGCGTTCGTGGCGGCGGTCGGCGGCGAGGCCAAGCCGAAGTACGGCTGGACGGATGTCGCCCGCTTCGCGGCCCTCGGCATCCCCGCTGTCAACTACGGGCCCGGCGACCCCTCGCTGGCACACGCCGACGATGAGCGCGTGCCGGTCGAGCAGATCGAGCGGTGCGAGCAGGGCCTCCGGGCGTGGCTGCTGGCGCGCCCCGCTTGAAAGCGAAGGCCATTTCTGGCCTTCGCAGCGGTGCCAGCGCCGACGCCCGTCTCGGGCGTCGGGTCACGGAAGCGCCCTGGTGGCTCAAGGTCATCGTGATCTTCGCCGCGTCGCGCGTGGTGACGACCGCGATCATCCTGATCTTCGCCAACATGCAGGGCGTCACCTACTGGACGGGGCCCAAGCCCGACTACTTCGCCTTCGCCGGGATCTGGGACTCGGATTGGTACCGGATCGTCTCCATCGTCGGATACCCCAGTCAGCTCCCCCTGGGCGCCGACGGCCACGTCGCCCAGAACGCCTGGGCCTTTCTGCCCGGCTACCCGGCGGTGGTGCGCGGGTTCTTACTGATCGGCATCCCCTTCGAGTACGCCAGCGTCATCGTGTCGGTGGCGTTCGCGCTCGGTGCGGCGCTCCTGTTCTACCGGCTGATGGCGCGCGTGCTTCCAGACGGCACGGCGCTGTTCGCGGTGGTCCTGTTCTGCACGGCACCGCTCTCGCCGATCCTGCAGGTCGGGTATGCCGAATCGATGCAGCTGTTCTTCCTGTTCCTCGCGCTGCTGCTGTTTCACGACCGCCGGTACTACCTGATGATCCCGGTGATCGGGATCGCGGCGCTCACCCGCCCGAGCGGCCTGGCGTTCGCCGTCATGCTGCTGCTGCATCTCGTGGTGCGCTTCGTGACTCGGGCGCGCGATCCGTTCCCGTGGCGCGAGCGGATCGCGGTGATCGTCGCCGGCCTGGCGAGCGCCTTCCTCGGCGTGCTGTGGCCCCTGGTGGCCTGGATCGGGACCGGCGTGCCGTCCGCGTACACCGACACGGAACTCTCGTGGCGGGTCGGCTATATCGGCTATCAGGACCTGCTCCCGTTCGCCCCGTGGGTGCAGGGCTCGCAGTGGTGGTTCACCTGGATCCACTTCCCGGCGGCAGCCATCGTCGGACCGATCGTGCTGGCGATCGTGGTGGCCCTGTTCGCGCTCCTGCTGTTCACGCCGCCCGTGCGCCGACTCGGGGTCGAACTCCGGCTCTGGTTGGTCGGCTATGCGGTGTACCTGCTCGCGGTGTTCTTCCCGCAGTCGAGCACGTTCCGCCTGTTCATGCCCTTCGCTCCCGCGCTCGGTGCGGTCGCCATCCCACGTTCTCGGGTCTACCGCGTCGCGCTGGTCGCGCTCGGGATCGCGGGCCAGGCGGGGTGGATGGCGATCTGCTGGTACGTCATCAACCCCGACTGGTCTCCGCCGTGAGCGGCCCGTTCACTTGCCGGCGATGATGTGGTTGGCGAGGGTCGAATACTTCGCAGACGAGATCACGGTGGTCACCACGATGTGGAAGCTCACCTGCCCGCTCAACACCACGAGGTAGGAGCCCGTGCCACCGCCGGTCGAGGGAGTGTCGTAGTACGCGGCGTCTCCGATGCCCGAGACCGACTGGAACGCCGAGGTGGTCGGCTCCTCCGACTTCAGCTTGGCGAGGGCCGCATCCGGGGTCAGTCCGGGGGTGAGCGCGAAGTTGATCGAGACCGCCGGCCGCGCGCTGCCGGCGAGCAGATAGAAGCAGCCGGACGAGGGGTCCGACCCGTCGCCCGTCACGCTGATCCCCAAATCGCTCGAGACCTCGCTCGCGCTCGGGCAGTTGGCGGGGATCGCGGTCATGGCGGGAGAGGCAGCCCCTGCGTTCGCGCTCGCCGCGGCGGAGGGGCCGTTCGTCGGGCCACCGGACGAGCCTCCGGAGGGTGCGCCGCCCGAGAGCGAGCAGCCGGTCAGCGCGGCGAGCAGCGCCGTCGAACCGAGCAGAATGGCGAACGGACGCGAGCGGGACATGGGGGCTCCAATCGGTTGACGAGGTGCGTGCCCACGCTAGACACCGGCTGTAATGCCTCCGTAACGGCTGGCAGACAGGACGTGGTTCCCGGTGCCCTCGCGGATGCGGGATAATGGTGGAGTATCCATCGAAAGGGGACACCACATGGCAGCCATGAAGCCGAGGACCGGTGACGGACCGATGGAGGCTGTTAAAGAGGGTCGCCTGATCATCGTGCGGGTTCCGCTCGAGGGTGGCGGCCGCCTCGTCGTGTCGGTCAACGACGCCGAAGCCTCCGAGCTGCGCGACGCCCTGGTCGGCGTCGTCGGTGCTGCCTAGTCCGCTACCTTCACGAGCTGCAGCAGCCCGTCGCCCGCCGTGCTCACCGCTGAGATGACGGCGGTCGATTCGGCGATGGTCGTCAGCAGCGCGCGGAAGTCCTCCGCAGTGTCGTCGCGGCGAGCGGGATCGGCGACCCGTCCCCGCCACAGCGCGTGGGCGACCAGCACGAGGCCGCCGCGGCGGGCGATCCGCAGGGCGTGCTCGACGTAGTCGAGCACCGACGCCTCATCGGCGTCGACGAACACCAGGTCGTATGCTCCGTCGTTCATGCGCGGCAGCACCTCGGCCGCGCGTCCGGTGATGAGCCGGATGCGGTTGGCGGGCACCCCGGCCGATGCGAAGGCCGTGCGCGCATGCTGCTGATGATCCAGTTCGATGTCGATCGAGGTGAGCACGGCATCCGGAGCCCCGGTCAGCAGCCATAGTCCGCTCACGCCCGCGCCCGTGCCGACCTCGAGGATCGAGTGCGTCGAGCTGGCCGCGGCGAGCACCGCGAGCTGCGCGCCGGTGGCCGGGGAGACGGGGTCGATGCCCAGCTCGAGCGAGTGCTGCCGCGCCGTGAGGATCGCGGGGGCTTCGACGACGAAGTCCTCCGCGAACTTCCAGCTCAGTTCCTTGTCGGCCACAGTTGCACTCTAGGGCGGGGCTTGGTCTCAGCGAGTATCCTTGCCGGGTGTCCTTCGGGTTGACTCCAGACAAGCTGATCATCATCGCGGTGATCGCTGTCTTTCTGATCGGCCCCGACCGGTTGCCGGGCTACGCGGCCCAACTCGCGAGGCTGGTGCGTTCGCTGCGCGGCCTGGCCGACGGGGCCAAAGACCGAATGCGTGAAGAGATGGGCTCCGAGTTCGACGAGGTCGACTGGAAGAAGCTCGACCCACGCCAGTACGATCCGCGACGCATCATCCGCGAGGCTCTGCTGGAAGACCCCGCTGCGGGAGCGGCGACCGCCCCCGCAGCGACAGCGGCCGCGGGAGCGGACCTCGCGGGGTCGGATTTCGCGGGACCGGATCTCGCGGGGCCGAACGCCGCTGCGGGTGACCCTGAGAAGGCGACGCCTGACGTCGCTCCGAACCGGCGCAACGTCGAGTCGGCCTATGAGAAGCGTCAACGCCGCCTCGGCAAGGGCCGACCAGCTCCTTACGACATGGAGTCGACCTGACCCTCGCGAGAACTCGTCATGACTAGCATGATGATGTCTACGTTGGAGTAGCCGAGCGAGGATCCCGAAATGTCGAACGTCACCGAGTCATTGCAAGGCCTTGTCGAGCTCGCCGGAGCGCGATCAGCGGCCCTGGTCGACAGTGCGACCGGGATGGTGCTCGGTCACGCCGGGTCGGACTCCGACCTCGAGATCACCGCGGCGGCCAACACCGAGGTGGTGCGCGCCCAACTGAAGTCGCTGGGCGACCTGAAGTCGGCCGATGCAATCGACGACATCATCATCACGATGAGCACGCAGTACGACATCATCCGGCCGCTGGCCTCGAACCCGTCGATCTTCCTCTTCCTGGCAATGGACAAGAACAAGTCGAACATGGCGCTGGCGCGCTACAAGGTCGCGGAGTGCGATCAGCAGCTCGAGTTGTAACCCGGTGACACGGGTGTCCTCCTAAACGCCCACAAGTGGGGGTTTCTGACGCCGCCGTGGCTCGACACCATGGAGTATCCGGCCCGCGTCAGACAAGGAAGTCCATTTCCATGAGCGTTGATTCACGATCCCCGCTGCGTGCGCTTCGTCGTAAGAAGGAAGACGAGCGCCCGGACTACTCCGAGCCCGATTTCACCGGTTGGGGCGCGAAACTCGACGACTTCATCCCCGCCGCCAAGGCCGCGCCGGCCAAGGCCGCAGCCACGTCCGCACCCGCCGCTCCCGTCGCCCCGGCGGCCGAACCTGCCGCGGTCGTCGAGCCGGCGCCCGCCGTCGAGGCGGTCGACAACCGCCCGAGCCTCGAGAAGGTGCTCGAAACCCTGCTGAGTTTCGATGGTGCGCTGTGTGTTGCGGTGGTCGACAGCGACAGCGGGATGATACTGGGCAAGGCCGGATCCGGAATGGAGATGGATCTGGCGGCCGCGAACGCCTCCGTGATCCTTCGGGCCCGGTTGGCGAGCACGAAGGCGCTGGGGACCAAGGAAAAGATCGATGACATGCTGATCTCGCTTTCGAGCCAGGTGCAGATCATCCATCCGCTTCCGCAGAATCCGTCGATCTTCACCTATCTCATCGGAGACAAGTCCAAGTCGAGTCTCGCGATGGCGCGGTTCAAGGCAAACGAAGCGGATCAGCTGATCCGCCTATAGCCTCCCTGAGGCCGCGAGGTGCACACAATGACAATGGACGGGACACACGTGAGCCCCGAGCCATCGCCCCAGCCTGGCAGATTTCCCGTCTCGGTCGGGTGGACGCAGGCGGCGATCGCCATCAGTTCGGTGATGGTGCTCAAGACGCCGATGAATCTCAAGATGCACATCGAGATGCACGGCCCGCTGCTGATCGACTTCCATCACCGCGCGTTCTCGTGGTCGACGCCGCTCGAGCATTTCCCGGTCGACGCGGTGCACACCGGACTGGAGACCATTCCGGGCGGGCCGGATGCTCCGCCGCTGTTCGAGCTTCCGGGACACGACATCGACGGTCTGCTCTGGCAGATCGGGCTCAACTCCTTCGACGGCAAGCCGGCCTTCTGGCTCTCGCCGGGGGAGCGCTATCGCCTCACCCGGTGGCCGAACCTCACGCAGCACTCTCACGACATGAGCCAGGTGAAGATGATCGCCGTGCTCGGCAACGCCTATGTGAGCACGGAGGAGCTGGCGAAGTACACCGGGGTGCACCCGACAGACGCCCAGAGGCTCATCAACGCGCTCAGCCTGATGCGCATCCTGTCGCGGTCGGCGGAAGCTCCGGCCGCCGTGGTGGTTCCGGAGACCGCCGCCGCGAAGCGTCAGAGCCTGTTCGGGCGGCTCCGCAAACGGCTCGGACGCGCTGATGGCTGAGCACGTCATCCTGTTCACCGGCCCGATGGGCGCCGGCAAGACCACCTCGATTCAGAGCCTGAGCGAGATCGAGGTCGTTCGCACCGAGGCGAACAACTCGGAGCGGCACGTCGTCGACAAGGAGACGACCACGGTCGCGCTGGACTACGGCGAGATCCTGGTCGACCGCGACGAGAAGGTGCGCCTCTACGGCATCCCGGGGCAGCAGCGGTTCAACTTCATGTGGGCCATCCTGAAGAAGCGCGCCAAGGGCATGATCCTGCTCGTCAACAGCGATGCCCCGGATCCCATCGGCGAGATGACCTTCTTCCTCGACGAGTTCCGCGAGCTCTACGACCGCGGTGGCGTGGTGATCGGCATCACCCGTGCCGATGTCGTCGCCGGTCCGAGTCTGGACGACTTCGCCGAGGCGTTGGAACGCACGAATCCGGGTCTTCTGATCCCGGTGTTCACCGTCGACCCCCGAGACCGTGATCAAATGGTGAATGTACTGCTCGCGCTGATCGCCAATATCGAGATGCGGGCGATGTTCGGCATGATCACAGAATCGGAATCGGAGTCAGCGTGAGCCCAGGACTGCACACCAAGCCAGCAGTGGTGAAAGCAGCATCGGGGTTGCTCGCCGATATGCAGGGAGCGTCGGCCTCGCTGACCTATGCGGCCCTGCTGACCGACGACGGATTCGACGTCGCGCGACTGCCGGGTGAGACCGACGGCACGCGATTCGCCGGCATGGCCAGCTCGATGCAGGCTCTCGGTGACGCCGTGACGCACGAGCTCAAGATCGGTGCCAGCGAGTACATCATCATCGCCTCGGGCAAGGGCCACGTCGTGCAGCTGCGGGTGCCGAATCAAGAGCTCGTGCTGTCTGCGCTCTTCGACAACGACGCCACCGTCGGGCACGCGCTCGCCGTGGCGCGCACCTTCGCGCAGAAGATGGCCGAACTGCTGGCTTAGTTCGCGTGGGCAGCCAGAAAGGCGGCTGCCTCATCCCGCAGCGCGTCGACGACGAGCCGGACCGAGGGCCGCACGGCCCGGTCGGGGCGCATGATCGCCCAGATGCCGCGTTCGGAGCGGACACCCGCCAGCGGACGAGTGACCAACCCGTTCTCGCGGTCGCGCGTGGTGAACCGGGGGAGGATGGCGATGCCGTGACCGGCGGCGACCAGCACCTCGACGATGCTGTTGTCGATGAAGCGCTGCACGATGTGCAGTTCGTGTCCGGTCAGCACCCCGATGCGCTGCAGGATGCGGTCGAAGGGGTAGCCCTCGGTCGTCCCGATCCAGTTCTCGTCGACCACGTCGGCAGGCGTGAGCTCGGCCTTCGCCGCCAGCGGATGCCCCTCGGGCAGCACGATGTCCAACGGCTCGCGCATGAGCTCGACGGTCACCAGGTGGCGCTCCCGCCACGCGGGCAGGATGCCGGGGGCGTCGGCGACGACGATGTCGTGGTCGGCGGTGAGGTCCGCGAAGTCGGGCAGCAGCGGATCCTGGTCGGTGCAGACGACCTTCAAGCCCTGCACGTGGGCGACCCGCGTCAGGAACCCGGGCAGCAGCATCTCGCCACCGGTGGGGAAGAAGGTCACCGAGACCTCGCCGCGCGGCTGCTCGACGAACTCGGCCCACGAGGCCTCGGCGCGCTGCAGGGCCACCGCGACGTCCTGGGCGGTCTGCGCCAGCGCGTGGCCCGCCGTGGTGAGGGTCAGCCCCCGGCCGACGCGTTCGGTCAGCGCCACGCCTGCTTCGCGCTCCAGCGTCTTGAGCTGCTGCGACACGGCGGAGGGGGTCAGGTGCAGCGCTTGCGCGACGGCGGTGACGCTGCCGCGCTCGGACAGTTCGCGCAGCAGGCCGAGGCGTCGGACATCCATGTCTTCATGGTACGTCAGTTAAGTCTGCCTACATCGGCAATGCAGAAAGGTTCGATTGTGCTAAATGATCGCAGCGATTGTAATGAAGGCATGGCCTTTTTGATCGTTCTCGCCGCCGGCTCAGCCGCGGCCATCGCCGGAACCGGTGTCGTCGCTGCGCGCGACAACTACCGCCGCGTTCCCACCCGTCGCGTCTAGTCCTCTCAGACCGCGCTCTCGGGCTCACCGACCCGCGTAGATCCGTTCAGGATCACGCGGGTCGATCCATATCGGGATCTCGCGCCCCGGCCGCCAGCGCCGCGCCGTCGCCGGGCCGAAGATGTGCTCGTAGACCAGGATGCGCGCCGAGTCGGGCTCGGCGGGATCCAGGATCTCGAGCTCGACCACGATGATCTGAGCGCCGTTGAAGCGCCGATCGCTCGTCTCGCGCGCGAGGACGATCGCGTTCGCCTCTCGGCCGTGCTCGACGAGCTCGACCGCCTCCTCGACGCGGGCCAGATAGGCGCGCTTCTCCTCGGGCGATCCGACGCCCTCCATGCTCGGGCGCGGAGCGTCGTAGACGTGCTGCCGCTCCATGTGCAGAGACTACTGCGAGGTCGTGAAGGGGAGGCGCCGCTGAGAGAGCCCCCTTTCGCGTGTCGCGAGCGCGTCGGCGAGCGCCAGGATGCCCCGCGCCGCTGGGTCGTCGGGGTCGCTCAGCACGATCGGCTCGCCCGCGTCTCCGCCGACGCGCAGGGCCACGCTCAGCGGGATCCTGGCCAGCACCGGCACGCCGAGACGCGCCGCGAGCTCGTCGCCGCCCCCGGTGCCGAACAGCTCGAGCACGCTCCCGTCGGCCTGCGCCAGGCCCGCCATGTTCTCCACCACGCCGATCACCGTCTGCCCGGTCTGTCGTGCCACCAGACCGCTGCGCTCGGCCACCTCGGCCGCCGCCTGCTGAGGGGTCGTGACCACGACGACCTCGGCGTGCGGCAGCAGTTGCCCGAGCGAGATCGCGATGTCGCCGGTTCCGGGCGGCAGATCGAGCAGCAGCACGTCGAGGTCGCCGAACCAGACATCGGTGAGGAACTGCTGGAGGGTGCGGTGCAGCAGCGGCCCGCGCCAGCTCACGGCCGCCTGCCCGTCCACGAACATCCCGATCGAGACGACCTTCACCCCGTGCGCGATCGGCGGCAGGATCATGTCGCCGACCTGTGTCGGCTTCGAGCCGGCGATTCCGAGGATGCCGGGGATCGAGAACCCGAACACGTCGGCATCCACGAGCCCCACCCGCAACCCGCGCGCCGCGAGCGCCACCGCGAGGTTCGCGGTGACAGTGGACTTGCCGACGCCGCCCTTCCCGCTCGAGATCGCGAAGATCTTGGTCAGCGAGTCCGGGCCGAACTGCTGCTTCTTGGTACCCCGGAGGCGCGCGGTGAGCGCCTCGCGCTCGGCGACGCTCATGACTCCGATGTCGAGCTCGACCCGGTCGACCCCCTCGACGGTCGCCGCAGCCGCGCGCACGTCGGCTTCGATGCGGTCGGCGGCGGGGCATCCGACGATCGTCAGCTTCAGCTCGATCGACGCGACCCCGTCGACGACCGCCGCGGCCCGCACCATGTCGAGCTCGGTGATCGGCCGGCGGATCTCGGGGTCCTGCACCGTGGCGAGCGCGGCGAGCAGCGCCTCCGAGGTCATCTCGCGGGGCTCATCGGGTCTTCGCGGCCGGCTTGGGCGCCGCCTTGGCGTCCGCTTTCGCGGGCGCGTCGAGCTCTTCGAGCAGGGCGCGCAACTCGGCCCGGATGAAGTCTTTGGTGGCGACGTCCTTCATCGCCAGGCGCAACGACACGACCTCGCGCGCGAGGTACTCGGTGTCAGCCAGGTTGCGCTCGGCGCGCTGCCTGTCCTGCTCGATCTGGACGCGGTCACGGTCGTCTTGCCGGTTCTGCGCCAACAGGATGAGCGGCGCCGCATACGAGGCCTGCAGCGACAGGATCAGCGTCAGCAAGGTGAAGTTCGTCAGGTGGGAGTCGAACTGCAGGTGCCGGGGCGCGATCGAGTTCCAGATCAGCCACACGATCACGATGACGGTCAGTGCGAACAGGAACCAGGTGGTCCCCATCGCCCGGGCGAAGGCCTCCGAGAAGCGGCCGAACCGGTCACTGCTGTTCGCCGAACCCCCGCCGAAGCGCGAGGCGAAGTTGGTGCGCAGGCCCTTGGGGTTGTCGAGGCGGATATCGCGGCGGTTACTGGTTGAGCGTGCCATGCGATGCCCTCCTCCTGGTCGGAATGGCTGCGGTCGAAGTGCTTACGGGTTCTGGTTCGTCGCCGGGGTGGTCGGCGTTCGAACTTCGCCAGTCGTCGGGCAGCAGATAGTCGAGGACATCGTCAATGGTCACCACCCCGACGAGTCGGTGGTTCTCATCCACGACCGGCACCTGCACCAGGTTGTAGCTGGCCAGGATGCGCGACACCTCGGCCGCGCTCGTGTCGGCTGTCACGGGCTCGAGACTGGGGTCGAGCAGGGTGCCGAGTCGCTCGTTGGGCGGGTAGCGCAGCATCCGCTGGAAGTGCACGACGCCGAGGAAGCGCCCGGTGGGCGGTTCATAGGGCGGCAGCGTAACGCAGACCGCAGCGCCGAGGGCCGGGGCCAGTTCGTGGCGACGGATGAGGGCGAGCCCCTCGGCCACGGTGGCGTCGGCCGACACGATGATCGGTTCGGTCGTCATGAGACCACCGGCCGTGTCCGGGGCGTAGGAGAGCAGGAAGCGCACGTCTTCGGCTTCCTCCGGGTCCATCAGGCCCAGCAGGGCCTCTCCGCGCTCCTCGCTCAGTTGCGCGATGAGGTCGGCCGCGTCATCCGGCTGCATCTGGTCGAGCACGTCGGCGGCATGGTCGTCGTCGAGCCGGCTGATGAGCTCGACCTGATCCTCTTCGCTCATCTCTTCGAGCGCGTCGGCGAGCCGGCCGTCTGGCAGTTCTTCGGCGACTTCGAGACGCCGCTCCTCGGGCAGGTCGAGCAGCGTGGTGGCGAGGTCGGCGGGCAGCAGGTCGGAGTAGGTGGCGATGAGCTGTTCGGCCGACTGGGCCTCGCCGCCGCTCTTCTTCTCACTGATCTGGTTCCAGGCGGCGAACAGGGTCGGCCCCTTGCCGAACGGCGAGCCGCCGGCGCGCGGCCGGCGCAGGAACAGGTCGGAGACCGCCCACTCACCCGGCGCGGTCTGCTCGATGGCGACATCCTCGATGGTGGCCTCGCCCGACTTGTCTTTCAGCGTCACCTTGCGGCCCAGCAGCTCGGCGATCACGCGCACCTCGCCGCCGCGCTGCTCGAAGCGGCGCAGGTTGATCAAGCCGGTCGTGATGATCTGGCCGGCACCGATGCTCGTGACTCGGCCGATCGAGAGGAAGACGCGGCGCTTGCCCGGGATTTCGACGATCAGGCCGACCACGGTGGGGGATTGCGTGCTGCGGTAGACGACCAGAACGTCGCGCACCTTGCCGACCTTGTCGCCCGCGGGGTCGAAAACGGAGCACCCGGCCAATCGGGCGACGAAGACTCTCGAGGCGCTCACGTTCAAACCCTATGCCCATCGGGCCCTGCGGCCTCTGCGGTCCGAACGCTACACTGGCGCGCGTGACCAACCCCGCCCCCGCCCCCCGCCCGCAAGACCTCCTTCGTGTGCCGACGGGAGATGTGCTCGGAACCTACGACACCTACCCCGAGGCGCAGGCGATCGTCGATCACCTCGCCAAGGCCGACTTCCCGGTCGCCCAGGTGTCCATCGTCGGCAACGACCTCAAGTCGGTCGAGCGCGTCACGCGCAAACTGTCGTGGGGCCGCGCAGCCCTCGAGGGCGCCCTGAGCGGCGCCTGGTTCGGCTTGTTCCTCGGATTCCTGTTCACCTTCGTCACGCCGGTGTTCAACCTCGGATTGTTCGCTGCGGCGGTGCTGATCGGTGCCGCCTTCGGCCTGTTCTTCCGCCTGGTCACCTACGCGATCGGCCGGCGCAGCCGCGACTTCGACTCGACCAAGCAGGTGCTGGCCTCGAACTACCAGGTGCTCGTGCCATCGGATCTCACCGCCCAGGCCCAGCAGATCCTCGCGACGCCGCTGCCCGAGTAGGAGCAGCGCCGCGACGCGAAGGTGCGCGGCTAGGCGGGCGAACCGGCGGCGCCCTTCGCGCGCAGCCAGACCTCCACGTCATCCGCGGTGCGCGGGATGCCGATCGACAGGTTCTCGGCGCCCGACTCGGTGACCAGGATGTTGTCCTCGATGCGGACGCCGATCCCGCGGTACTCCTCGGGGACGGTGAGGTCGTCCGGCTGGAAATAGAGGCCGGGCTCGATCGTGAACACCATGCCGGGCTCGAGCACGCCGTCCAGGTAGAGCTCGCGGCGCGCCTGCGCGCAGTCGTGCACGTCGATGCCGAGGTGATGGCTCGTGCCGTGCACCATGTAGCGGCGGTGGTACTGCGCGTCGGGGTCGAGCGACTCCTCGGCGCCAACCGGCAGGAAGCCCCATTCGGCGGTCTTCGCCGCGATCACCTTCATGGCCTCGGCATGGATCTCGCGGAACCGGATGCCGGGGCGCACGATGGCGAACGCCGCGTCCGCGGCCTCGCGCACCGCCTCGTAGACGCGGCGCTGCACCGGGCTGAAGGTCCCGTTGATCGGCAGCGTGCGGGTGATGTCGGCCGTGTAGAGGCTGTCGAGCTCGATGCCGGCGTCGAGCAGGATCAGGTCGCCTGGGACGACGGGGCCGTCGTTGCGAGTCCAGTGCAGGATGCACGCGTGCGGCCCGCTCGCTGCGATCGTGTCGTAGCCCACCTGGTTGCCCTCGGCGCGGGCGCGTCGGTTGAAGGTGCCCTCGACGAGGCGCTCGCCGCGCGGATGCGCGGTGATCGCCGGGCGGTCGGCGACCACGTCGTCGAAACCCTGCTGGGTAGCGGCGATGGCGGCGCGCATCTGGGCGATCTCCCAGGGGTCCTTGACCAGCCGCAGCTCGCTGAGGTCGCGCAGCAGTCGGGCGTCGCCGTCGGCCTCGGGGCTGCCGGTGTCGAGCGCGGTGTCGTCGGCGAGCTCGGCATCCAGGAGGCGGCGTCCGTCCACCTGGTCGGTAAGCTCGCGGTCGGCCTCCCGCACGATGCGGGTCGTCGCGCCGGTCGATTCGAGCACGGCCTCGAGGGCGCCGAGCTCCTTCGTCGCGATCCCGAGATCGGCGCTGACATGTGCGAGCGACGGTCGCGGCCCGAGCCAGAACTCACCGATCGCCGCGTTGGCATAGAACTCGTCGGAGTCCCGTCCAGCGGTCGCGCGGAAGTACAGGGTCGCCTCGTGGCCGTCGGCAACAGGCTCCATCACCAGCACGCTGTCGGGCACGGCGTCCGACCCCCAACCTGTGAGGTGCGAGAAGGCCGAGTGCGCGCGGTAGGCGTAATCGGTGTCGTTCGAGCGCACGCGCGCCGGCCCGGCCGGAATGATCAGTCGCTCGCCGGGATGAAGAGCCGAGATGCGCAGGCGGCGCGCGGCCGCGAACGCCGCCACTTCGCGCGGCGCGGGCAGCGTCTCGGTGCGCTCGGCCCATTGCGTCGAGATGTAGTCGCGGAACGTCGTGGACACCGGTGTCGTCGAGCGGTTCGCGTTGGGGTTCTCGGCCGTCGTGGAATCTGCCATGCCTCTATTGTCCACCCGCCGCTACCCGGCGCTTCAGCGACCGGGGCGCAGCGCAGCGCGGCGGCGTGTACGGCGCGCGCAGCGGGCGCGCCGCAGAGGCGGCGGCGCGCTACGGGCGCAGCTGCGCGAGGATCGGGCGGTGGTCGCTGCCGGCGCCGTCTTCGCTGCCGATCACGCGGAATCCGACGAAGGTCCAGCCCTGGCTCGCCATCACGTGATCGATCGGCGCGCCCAGCTGGGCGGGCAGCGAGGTCGGCCAGGTGCCGACCGCGGCACTCCCTTCGGCCCGGGCCCCGTCGTGGCAGGCCCCGAGGTCGCCGGTGCCGTTCGGGGTCTCGGTGCCGAGGCCCGAGTAGTGGTCGAGGGTCGAGTTGAAGTCGCCGGCCATGATGATGTCGTCTCCTGCGCCGCAGCGCTGGGCCAGCCAGCTGAGCCCCTGCCTCCAGTTGGCCATCTCGCCCGGAACCGGGGCGACCGGATGCGCAGCAATGATGGTCGGTCCGTCACCGTCGACCGGCACGGCCACCACGCTCGGGAGCGCCGTCGTGGAGCCGTGGGAGGAGTCGAGGCGGTACGCGCCGAGCTTCTGGCTGATCAGCAGCGATGTGGTGCGCGACTTGGCGACCTGGTCGAAGCTGACGTGCAGCTCGCGCATCGGCGAACCGGCCTGGGTCATCAGCTGCCGCACCGCGTCGGCCGTCGCGGCGCTGGTCTCGGGCAGGGCGACGATGTCGGCATGCTGGGCGAGGGCGAGTTTGGCGATCTCTGCGGCACCCGGTGAATCGCCCAGCGTGTTCCAGCTCAGCACGGTGAGGTCGGCGTCGGCCTTGGTCTGGAATCCGGCGGGCGTGGCGCCCCGCGTCGCCAGCACCGCCGCGGTCACCCCGGTGAAGGCCAGCAGGAGCAGGGCGACCGACGCGGCGAGACGCCGTGCCCGTCGCGAGAGCAGCGCGATGAGCAGCAGGGCGATCACGCCGACGCCGGCGATCAGGGCGGCCAGACCGCGCAGCGAGACGACTTGGGCGATGCCGGCCTGACGCTCGAGCCCGAACAGCTGCGGCCACGCGGCGATCAGCAGGGCGGCGGCGACGATCACGAGGATCGCCGAGGCGAAGATGCGGCGGGCCATGGCTCGATGAGCCTAACCCGACGCGATGTGCGATCCGGGTGCGAGCACCGGGCGGGCGCCGGTCATACGATGGCGGGATGTCCCGCCCGATCGATCTGCACGCGCACAGCAGCGTCTCCGACGGCACCGAGACGCCGGCCCAGCTGGTGGGTGCGGCGGTCGTAGCAGGGCTGGACGTGATCGCGATCACCGATCACGACTCCACGGCGGGATGGGGCGAGGCGTTCGACGCCGCCCGCGGCACCGGGATCACCGTGCTGCCGGGCCTCGAACTGAGCACCCAACTGCAGTATGCGAGCGTGCACGTGCTCGGCTACCTCGTCGACCCGACCGATGCGGCACTCGTCGCCGCGACGGCTGAGATCCGCGAGGAACGCCTGCATCGGGCCGAGACCATGGTGTCGCGCATCGTCAAGGACTATCCCGAGCTGAGCTGGGATGACGTGCTCGCCCAGACCACGCCCGGCGCGACCGTGGGTAGGCCGCACATCGCCGACGCTCTCGTCGCGCGCGGCTACGTGCCGGACCGCAGCGCGGCGTTCCAGAGCATCCTGCACTGGCGGGGCGGCTACTACCAGCCGCACCAGGCGCCCGAGCCCCTCGTCGGGGTGCGGCTCATCGCGGAGGCGGGTGGGGTGCCGGTGATCGCGCATCCGGGGGCGCGGGGTCCTGAGCGGCTGCTGAACGACGAGCGGCTGCGTGCCCTGGTGGATGCCGGTCTGTTCGGTCTCGAGGCGTACCACCGTGACAACCTGCAGGGCAGTCCCGAGAAGTGGGCCGCCACCGCGAAGCGCTTCGGGCTCGTCACGACCGGATCGAGCGACTATCACGGCGACGGCAAGCCCAATCGGCTGGCCGAGAACACGACGAGTCGCGAGGTCTACGAGCAGATCGTCGCGCGCGGCACGGGCGCGGTGCCGTTCCGCGGCTGACGAGGGGCCACAATCGCAACGGAATCCGCGTCATAGTTCCGCCGAAACGCGGTCTCTCCGAGTACCCAGACATCTCTGGGCGGATGTCGCGATGCAATCGGGTTTGCGCCGCGAGATCGCGGGGGGCTTCGGGTCGGGGGATCGGAAGCCCCCTTTCTCGTGCGCTGCGTCAGCTTTCTCGTGCGCTACGCCAGTGCAGAACCTTCAGATCAGGCAGCAGGCGGAGTCGCGCTGCCGCCGCCGGTGCGCCGCCGCGTTCGGCGGCGGCGCGTCGGCGCCGTGCCGTCGTGGGCGCCGCCGCCGGGCTCGCGGTGAGCCGGCTTGCCCTCGACGTGGGAGCCGCCCGATGCGCCCGGTCCGCCGGACGCCCCCGAGCCGCCGCGCGTGCGCTGACGCGCGGGACGCGAACCGCTGCCCGAGCCGCCGCTCGAACCCGAACCGCCGCGCTCGCCCGTCGACCCGGCCGTGCGAGCACGCGGCTCGTGCACGAGCGTCGAGGCGCGCAGGCGCCCCTTGACGCCCTGCGGGATGTCGAGGTCGGTGTAGAGGTGCGGCGACGATGAGTATGTCTCCACCGGCTCCTGCGGGCCGAACTGCAGACCGCGGTGGATGAGGCCCCACTTGTGCAGGTCGTCCCAGTCGACGAAGGTGACCGCGATGCCGGTCTTGCCCGCGCGGCCGGTGCGGCCGGCGCGGTGCAGGTAGGTGTCCGGGTCGTCGGGCACGGTGTGATTGATCACGTGGGTGACGTCGTTGACGTCGATGCCGCGCGCCGCGACATCCGTGGCGATCAGGATGTCTTTCTTGCCGGCCTTGAACGCGGCCATGGCGCGCTCGCGCTGCTCCTGGTTGAGGTCGCCGTGCACCGCGGCGGCGTTGAAGCCGCGATCGTTGAGTTCTTCGACGAGTTTGGCGGCTGCGCGCTTGGTGCGTGTGAAGATCACGGTCTTGCCCCGGCCTTCGGCCTGCAGGATGCGCGCGATGATCTCGTCTTTGTCGAGCGAGTGGGCACGGTAGATCACGTGCTTGATGTTGGCCTGGGTGAGGCCCTCATCCGGATCCGTCGCCCGGATGTGGATCGGCTTGTTCATGAAGCGGCGCGCCAGGGCCACGACCGGGCCGGGCATGGTGGCCGAGAACAGCATGGTGTGGCGCGTCGGATCGGTCTGCGCGAAGAGCTTCTCGACGTCGGGCAGGAAGCCCAGGTCGAGCATCTTGTCGGCCTCGTCGAGCACCATGACCTTGACGTTCTTGAGGCTGAGCAGCCGCTGGCCCGCGAGGTCGAGCAGGCGGCCGGGGGTGCCGACCACGATCTGCGCGCCCGCCTTGAGCTGCTCCACCTGGCCCTCATAGGCCTTGCCGCCGTAGATGGCGACGATCTTGGTGTCGCGGTTGGACGCGGCGATCTCGAGGTCTTCGGCCACCTGCACGCACAACTCGCGGGTGGGGACCACCACGAGCGCCTGCACGCCGGGCTCGGGATGCAGGCCGAGCGCCTGGATCAGCGGAAGGCCGAAGCCGAAGGTCTTGCCCGTGCCGGTCTTGGCCTGGCCGATGATGTCCTGGCCGGCGAGCCCGAGCGGGATGGTCTGGGTCTGGATCGGGAAGGGGTCGATGATCCCCTTCGCAGCGAGCGCGTCGACCATGTCCTGGTCGATGTTGAGATCGGTGAAAGTCACAAAAAAGCCTGTCTGAAGTCGAGAAATACGAGTCTACCGGGCCCCAGCACGCCGCATGTCGGCTGCGGCCGGGCAGCCGTTAGTCTGGAACGGTGCCCAGCCTGTTCCGGCGCCTCTTCGGGCGCGGTCGTCGTCCGCGTCCGAGCGCGCCGCACATCCATCCGCGCTCGGAGGCCATCGCGGTCGCCCGGGTCGAGTTGGCCGAGCTCACGCCGCCGACCAAGGTCTACCTGGGCCAGCTGGCCTATCTGACCCTCGTGCTGTTCGAGAACCTCAGCCGGGCCGTCGCGCTGGCCCCGACCACCCAGGCGAAGACCAATCTGAGCCGTGCGACCGCCGAGGTGCTCGAGGCGCACGAAGCTCTCATCAGCGAACTCGAGGATGCCGGCATCGATCCCGTCGCGGCGATGGAGCCGTTCCGTGCCGAGCTCGACGACTTCCGCCGTCGCACGCAGGGAGCCGACTACCCCGAGACCCTGGTCACCTGCTATCTGACCGGCGGATTCCTCACCGACTTCTTCACCGGGCTGGCCGCCGGCCTGCCGAAGGCACTCGGTGAGCGCGTCTCGGCCTTGCTCGACATCGACGCCGGACAGGACGCCCTGGTCGCCGAACTGCGCACCGCGATCGACGCGAGTGCGCGGCTCGCCTCCCGGCTCGCCATGTGGGGGCGCCGCCTGGTGGGCGACACCATGCTGGTCGCCAGGTCATCCCTCGTCACCGGAGGCCGACCGCCAGGCGAGGAGCGCATCGAGCCGGTGTTCACCGAGCTCATCTCGGCGCACACCCGTCGCATGGATGCGCTCGGCCTGACCGCCTGAGCTCGATCTAGGCGCGGCCGCCCGAGAGGTGGTGCAGGCGCTGCTCGTCGCTGATCTTGCGGACGCGCGGCAGCAGGAGCCCGAGCACCAGCGAGACGACGGCCGCGGCGCCGAGGGCGACGACCCAGATCCATCCGCCGTCGAGCTTGAGACCCAGCCAGACGGAGGCATCCCACGCGACGCAGGTGGCCGCGGCGCCGATCGCCGGAAGCAGGAACAGCCCGGTCAGGTGACGGTCGGGCAGCACGTAGTGCAGGACCAGGCCGATGAAGGCGCCGATGACGCCCGCGTAGATGAGTTGTTCCACGGCGTCAGTCTAGGTCGAGCCGAACTACGCGACGAAGCCGACCCGACCGCGCTCTTCGCCACCCATCTCGAGGTACGAGAACGACGCGACGGGGACGATGTAGAGCTTGCCCTTCTCGTCGACGAGCTTGATGAACTTGGCGTCCGACTCCAGGGCGGCCGAGACGATCTTCTCGACCTCTGCCGGAGTCTGCGACGACTCGATGTTGAGCTCGCGGGGGCTGTTGGCGATACCGATGCGAATGTCCACACAGCGAGAGTACGGGATGCCGCGCGGGCGAAGTCGCGCGGTTCACCCACAGCAGAACGGGCATCGTCTGCGGGGTCGCCTGCTGGCCGTCGGCACTCCCCGGTACGGTGGGCGCATGAGTGGGATCCGGTTCGAGCGCTCCGCTCAGGAAGCCCACGTGCCGGTCGTTCTGGATGCCGGCCAGCAAGCCGTCGTCGACCTGCCTGATGCCGCATCGGCCGCTGTTCTCGGGGCTCCCGGCTCGGGCAAGACCACCACGATCGTCGAGCTGGTCGCCGACCGGATCGACCGCAGGAGATGGTCGCCCGACTCGCTGCTGGTGCTCGCCTCATCGCGCGCCGCGGCGACCCGCCTGCGTGATCGACTCGCCCTGCGGGTCGGCAAGCCGAGCAACGGGCCGCTCGCTCGCACCGTCTCATCGCTCGCCTTCGAGCTGGTCGGCGCGGCCGCGCGGGCCGCTGGGGCGCCGCCTCCGCGGCTGGTCACGGCGGCCGAGCAGGATGCCGACATCGCGGCGATCCTCGACGGTCACCTCGAGAGCGCGTCCGGGCCTGCGTGGCCCGAGCCGCTCGACCCGAGCGTGCGGCGGCTGCGCGGATTCCGCACCGAGCTGCGCGAATTGATGGCCCGCGCCACCGAGTACGACGTGACTCCCGACCGACTGCGCGAGCTAGGTCGCCGCACCGGGCGTCCGGCGTGGGTGGCCGCGGCCGACTTCATCCAGGAATACCTGTCGATCGTGTCCTCCAGCCGGGCCACGCAACTCGACCCCGCCGAACTCGCGCGATTCGCGGTGGCCGCGATCCGGCAGGGCAGCCCGGATGATCGCGTGGCGGCCCTCCGGTTGGTGGTCGTCGACGATCTGCAGGAGGCGACCGAATCCACCCTGGCCCTGCTGCGGGCGCTGCGCGATCGCGGGGTCGCGGTGATCGCCTTCGGAGATCCGGATGTCGCGGCCAACGCCTTCCGAGGCGGCGAGCCCGACGCCCTCGGCCGGTTGAGCGCGGTGCTCGGTGATGCCGAGCTCACCCAGCTCGTGCTGCCGACCGTGCACCGTCAGCCGGCCGCGCTCCGCGCCCTCACCAATGCGGTGATCGTCGAGGGGCGGCTCGGTACTGCGGCGGCTGGCAGGCAGCGTGCCGCGACGTCGAGGCAGCAGCGATCCCTCTCGAAACTGCCGCTCGCGCGCATCGAGGCGACGAGCCCCGCCCGCGAGTGGGCCGCGATCGCGCGGCTGCTGCGCGAGGAGCACCTCGACCGCGACGTGCCCTGGAACCAGCTGGCGGTGATCGTGCGCAGCAGCGCGCTCGCGCCGGGCATCGCCCGGGCGCTGGCGCTCGCCGAGGTGCCGACCCGCACCGCCGGCGGCGGTGTCGCCTTGCGCGACGAGACCGCCGCTCGAGGGTTGCTCTCGCTGGTCGAGCTCGGGGTCGGCCGCACCGAGCTCACGGCCGAACTGGCGACCGAGCTTCTGCTGTCGGCCTACGGCGGGCTCGATGCGCTCGCGCTGCGCCGACTCCGGCTCTCGTTGCGCGCCGAAGAGCTGGCGGGCGGCGGATCACGCACCAGCGACGCGCTGCTCGTCGACGCGTTGAGCGCTCCGGGGCGCTTCGCCACCATCGACAGCAGGCCCGCCCGTCAGGCAGAGCGCCTTGCCGAGACGCTGGCCGAGCTGCGGGCCGGCGAGGGCACGATCGAGGACCTGCTCTGGCTGGCCTGGGACCGCAGCCGCCTCGCCAAGGTCTGGCACGATCAGGCGCTCGGCACCGGGCCGGTCGCGGCCGAGGCCGATCGCAACCTGGATGCGGTGGTCGCCCTGTTCACCGCGGCGAAGCGATTCGCCGAGCGCCGTCCCGATGCGCCCGCCTTCGAGTTCTTGAGCGAGGTGCTCGACGCCGAGGTGCCCGAAGACGTGCTGACCCCGCGGCGCAGCGACGACGCCGTGCTCGTGACGACGCCATCGGGAGCGGTGGGCCTCGAGTTCCGGACGGTGGTCGTCGCTGCTCTGCAAGAGGGGGTGTGGCCGAACCTGCGGGCTCGCGGCTCGCTGCTCGAGCCGCAGAACCTGCTGCGTGCCCTCCAGAGCTCGGGCGAAGGCGAGGCGGCCGAGCGCGCGGTCGACGACCGCAAGCTGGTGCTCGACGATGAGCTGCGCATGTTCGCGCTCGCGGTCTCGCGCGCCAGCGAACGGGTGGTGCTCTCGGCGGTTGCCAATGACGACGAGCAGCGCAGCGTGTTCTTCTCGCTCCTGCCCGCCGAGACGCCGCTGATCGATTCGTCGACCAAGCCGCCGCTGTCGCTGCGCGGTGTCACGGGTCGACTGCGGCGCACCCTCGCCGACCCGCGGTCGAACCGGGCGGATGCGGCGGGCGCCGCCGGCTCGCTCGCCGAATTGGCGAGGCTGGGGCTGCCGGGCGCGGATCCCGCCGACTGGCACGGGCTCGAGCCGATCTCGTCGACCGGTCCGCTGTTCGAGGGGGGAAGCATCCCGGTGTCGCCGTCGCGCATGGAGCGGCTCGAGGAGTCACCCCTCGACTGGTTCCTCGAGACCATCGCGGGGGGAGACTCGGGTGTGGTCGCGGGTGTGGGCACGATCCTGCACTGGGCGATGGAGACCACCAGCGACCCCGTCGTCGACAAGCTGTGGAGCGCGGTCGAGTCGCGCTGGGGCGAGCTGGTGTTCGAGTCGCCCTGGCTGGCTCAGCGGCAGAAGCAGCTCGCGCGCGGATTCACCGAGGCGCTCGCCGAGTATCTGGCGGATTTCCAGCGCGAGGGCAAGACCCTCGTCGCCGCGGAGGGCCGGTTCAAGCTGGAGTACGGCGAGGTGCCGGGCGCCGAGCCGCGCGACGACGGAACGTCGGTGCCGCAGATCGTGGTGAGCGGCTCCATCGACCGCATCGAGCGCGGCCCCGACGGCGAGGTCGTCATCGTCGACCTCAAGACCGGCCGGCCGATCACCTCGCCGGCGACGATCGCCGCGCATCCGCAGCTCGGCGCGTACCAGCTCGCCTACGCGGAGGGGAAGTTCGACGAACCGCTGGCCGAGCACGGCGACCACGTTCCCGGCGGCGCGAAGCTGCTCTATGTGCGCGAAGGGATCGGCGGCAAGCGCTACCGGGACGGGCACCAGGCCACCCTGGATGCCGAGGCCCTCGAGGCGGTGCGCAAACGGATCCGCCAGGCGTCGACACTGATCGCGGCGGCCGAGTTCGAGGGACTCGTCGAGCTCGAGCAGTACGGCGGGTTCGGCAGCACACCGCGCTTGCTGTTGCACCGGGTGCGGGCGGTGTCGAGTGACTGATTCCTTCTCGTCGAACGCGCTGCCTTCGCAGCCGCAGCCGAGTAAGTACTCGGCTCTCGATATTGCTGCCGCTGTGAACTTGCCCGAACCGACCCTTCAGCAGCAGGCCGTCATCCAGGCTCCTCTCGGCCCGGCGCTGGTGGTCGCCGGCGCCGGCAGCGGCAAGACCGAGACCATGGCCAACCGCGTGCTCTGGCTGCTGGCGAACGAGCACGTGAAGCCGAGCGAGGTGCTCGGTCTCACCTTCACCCGGAAGGCGGCCGGGGAGTTGCTGGTGCGCATCCGCGATCGCATCGGGCAGCTCGCCAAGGCGGGGCTGACCCCTGAGGATCACGATCCGTTCCAGGCGCCAGCGGTGTCGACCTACAACTCCTTCGCGAACGCGATCTTCCGCGACAACGCCCTGCTGGTCGGGCGCGAGGGCGACGGCGCCGTGCTGGGCGAGGCGGGGGCGTGGCAGCTGGCCCGCGCGACGGTGACCCGCTCCCGCAATCCGCGACTTCCGGAGCTCGAGAAGAACCTCGACCCGGTGACCAACGCCGTGCTGGGGCTCAGCAGGGCGATCGCCGAGAACATCGCGGATCCCGAGCAGATCCGCGACTTCGCACGGCGTTTCGCCGCGGCGCGCGAGCTGCCGCCGGGCGGGCGTGGCGCCTACGCCGCCGTCGACGCCATGACCTCGGCCGTCGGCGCCCTCGACGTGCTGGTCGACCTGGTCGGCGAGTACGAGGCGGCCAAGCTCACGCGCAGTGCGGTCGAGTACTCCGATCAGGTCGCGCTGGCGCTGACGATCCTGCAGAAGCAGCCGGCTGTGGCCGACGAGCTGCGCGAGCGGTATCGCGTGGTCCTGCTCGACGAGTACCAGGACACCTCCGTCGTGCAGACCTGGCTGCTGGCCCAGCTGTTCGCGGGGCATCCGGTCATGGCGGTCGGTGACCCCAACCAGTCGATCTATGGATGGCGGGGCGCCTCGGCCTCGAACCTCGAGCAGTTCGCCGCGCAGTTCGGCGCGGCCGGGAGCCCCTATCCGCTATCGACCAGCTGGCGGAACGGGCACCGCATCCTCGACGCGGCGAACGCCCTCGTCGCGCCGCTGTCGCTCGTCTCACGGGTCCCCGTCGAGAAGCTGCAGCCGGCACCGAAGGCCACGGACGTGCCCATCGCGGTGCGCTTCGAGGAGCACCTCGAGGCCGAGGCCGAGGCGGTGGCGAGCTGGTTCGCGGCGAGGATTTCGGCTCACCAAGGTGCCGCGCCGGATGCTCAACGCGGCGCGCTGCCTTCGGCAGCGCTCCTGTTCCGCGCGCGCAAGACGCAGCCGTATTTCCTGCGGGCGCTCAAGAAGCACGGCGTGAAATACCACGTGCTCGGAATCGGCGGGCTGCTGGCCGAGCCCGAAATCGCGGATCTGGTGTCGATGCTCTCGGTGCTGAGCGATCCCGGGGCGGGCCTCGAGCTGATCCGCGTGCTGGCCGGCTCGCGCTGGCGGATTGGGGTGCAAGACCTGCACGCGCTCAACCGGCTGGCATCGTGGCTGCGCGATCGCGACCACGCCCAGCAGGTCTACGCCGACGAGGTCAAGGAGCGGATGCGGTCCAGCCTGACCGAGGGCGAGGGCGGCTCGATCGTCGACGCGCTCGACTTCCTCGCCCACGCTCGCGAAGGGCATTCCGCGCTCGCGCACTTCAGCGAGGTGGGGCTGGCGCGGCTGCGTGACGCCGGGGGCGTCATCGCGCGGCTGCGTGCTCGGGCATCCCTCTCATTGCCCGACCTGGTGTCGCTCGTCGAGCAGGAGCTGCGGCTCGACATCGAGGTCGTCGCGAACGAGGACCGTCCGCTCGGCGGCGCGCCGATGGAGGCGCTGTTCGACGCGATCGACGGCTACCTGGCGCTCGACGACGCGAGCACGCGGGTGGGATCCGAACTCAACGGATTCCTGTCGTGGCTGCGCGCGGCCGAGGAGCGCGAAGACCTGGCGCCTAGACCCGAGGACCCCGAACCCGGTACCGTGCAGATCCTCACGATCCATGGGGCCAAGGGTCTCGAGTGGGACTTGGTCGCCGTGCCGCGGCTGGTCGCCGATGAGCTGCCGATGAAGCCCATCGACGGCACGAACGGCTGGCTGGCGTTCGGGCAGCTGCCGTGGCCGTTCCGCGGCGACGCGGCCGACCTGCCGGTCTACGACTGGGAGTCGGCGACAACGCGCAAAGAGCTGCTCGACCACCGAGAGGTCTTCAAGGCCGCCGTGAGCGGTCGTCTGCAAGACGAGGAGCGGCGCCTGGCGTACGTCGCGGTGACTCGCGCCCGCCACGAGCTGCTGCTGAGCGGGTCGTTCTGGGCAACCCAGACCAAGTACCGCGAGCCGAGCCCGTTCCTGCGCGACCTCGCGGTCGCGGGCGTGATCGACGAGCTCCCGGCGGCGCCCGAGAGCGAGACGAACCCGATGGGCGACAACCTGGAGTGGTTCCGCTGGCCGCGCGATCCGCTGGGCGATCGGCGGTCGGCGGTGGAGGCGGCGGCGGCCGCAGTCCGTGCCGCCGAACCTCGAGTCAGCGGGCCGTGGGCGCACGAGCTCGAGCTGCTGCTCATCGAACGAGCCCGACGTCTGGCGGGCGCGGGGGCGGTTTCGCTGCCGACTCGGGTGCCGGCATCCCGGTTCAAGGATTTCGTGACCGACCCGGATGCCGTGGCCTCGTCGCTGCTGCGCCCGATGCCCGAGAAGCCGTTCAAGGCGACGCGGTTGGGCACGCTGTTCCACTCCTGGGTCGAGAACCGCTACGGCCTCGGGGCCGGATCGGACGAGCTGGATGCTCCCACGCTGGAGCTGGACGACGGGGGCGACGGCGTCGAGGCCGCCGACCTCGCACGCCTGCGCGCAACCTTCGAGGCCTCGGAGTGGGCCGACCGCCGGCCGATCGAGGTGGAGCGCGAGATCCACCTGCCCTTCGACGACCGCATCGTGATCTGCAAGATCGACGCGATCTACGCGCTGCCGCCCGGCGACGACGGTCTCGAGCGCTTCGAGGTCGTCGACTGGAAGACCGGCAAGGCCCCGAAGGATGCCGACGACCTCGAGCGCAAGACGCTGCAGCTGGCCCTGTACCGGCTCGCCTACTCCAAGTGGGCGGACATCGACCCGAGCCGGATCAGCGCCGCGTTCTACTTCGTCGCCGACGACCGGGTGATCCGGCCGGAGCACATCGACGACGAAGCCGAGCTGCTGGCGCGGTGGCGGGCGGCCTTCACGTAGGCGATCGTCTCTTCGCGGGCGACGTCGTACCAACCTCCCCGGGCCATGCCGCACTCCGTCTGGAAACGTGTGAGCTCCGCCTCAGATTGAGGCGATATTCAGGCGTTCGCGAGGACCCGTGGTGTTCATGGCGGTACGGCTCATGGGCACACTCACCGTCGGGTCAGGTGCTAAGCCCCGGCCACCGAGGATCGCGCCACGATCGCCGACACCAGAGCGTCGACCGGCTCTCGCGCCGCCCGCGGGTTGTCGAGCAGCGCGAAGTCGACCTCGCCCAGCGTCGGCAGCCCGAACGTCGTGGTGACGGGCACGAGATCCGCCGGGATCAGGCTCTGCGGGAAGACCGCTACCCCGATTCCTGCCCGCAGCGCCGCCAGCACGCCGTTGATCTCTCGGACGTTGCAGGTGATGCGCCAGGTGCGGCCGGCATCCTCGAGGGCGCGGATCGCCGCGCTGCGGGACAGTGACGGGGCTTGGTACACGATGAGGGGCACCGGCTGGTCCGGCTCGAGCTGCAGCGACTTGTGCGCCACCCAGACCAGGCGCTCGCGACGCACGACGCGACCCTCGGGCTGATCCGGTTCCTGCTTGATGTACACCAGGTCGAGTTGGCCGGCCTGCAGGCGCCGCGCCAGCACGCCGCTTTGGTTGACCGTGAGCTCGAGATTGATCTGCGGGTACAGCTGCCGGAAGTCCCGCAGCACCTGGGGCAGCTGCGTCAGCGCCAGGTCGTCGGCCGAGCCGAAGCGCAGACGCCCGCGCATCGCCGACCCGGTGAAGTAGGCGGCGGCCTGGTCGTGCGCGGCCAGGATGCTGCGGGCGAAGCCGAGCATGGCATCCCCGTTGTCGGTGAGGGCGACCGCTCGGGTGTCGCGCGCCACCAGCTGGCGACCGGCGGCCACCTCCAGCTTGCGGACCTGCTGGCTCACGGTCGGCTGGCTGAGGTCGAGCAGCTCGCCGGCGCGCGTGAAACTCAGCGTCTCGGCGACGGCGACGAAGGTGCGCAGCAGGACGGGGTCGAACATGACTCTCGCGCTCTCATTCAGAAATCCAATAGGACTTATAGCCACGATTCCACAATCGAATGATGAGCGCGAGCGTACCGTTGATCAACGTGACCAATCTCAGCGGCGTCGAACCCGAGAGCGTCACGCAGCCGATCCCGGTCATCACGCAGGCGCCGCGCTGGCGCGACACCTTCATCGCGCTCCGGGCATACAACTACCGGCTGTACATCGTCGGCCAGCTGTTCGCCAACGTCGGCGGATGGATGCAGCGGGTCGCCATCGACTGGCTCGTGCTCGAACTGACCGGCAACGTCGCCCTCGTCGGCCTCACGGTCACCCTCCAGTTCGCCCCCACCCTGCTGATCGGCCCCTGGGCCGGAGTCATCTCGGACCGCTACAAACGCCATCGCACGCTGATCATGACGCAGTCGGTGGGCACCGTCTTCAACGGACTGCTCGCCGTACTGGTGCTCACCGGAGTCGCCCAGGCCTGGATGGTCTTCGTGGTCGCGACGATCACGGGCTGCTCGATGGCGGTCGACTCGCCGTCGCGGTCGGCGTTCGTCAGCGAGATGGTCGGATCGCACCGGCTGCGCAACGCGATCACGCTGAACGCCAGCATCTTCCACCTGGGCGGCCTGCTCGGCCCGGCGATCAGCGGGGTGCTGATCACCCTGGTGGGCTCGGGATGGTCGATCGCGATCAACGCCGGAACCTCCGCCATCGCCGTGCTCGCCCTGTCGCTCATGCGCACCCACGAGCTGACCCGCTCGCGGCCGGTGGTCGCCGCCAAGGGGCAGATCCGCGAGGCGCTGCAGTACGTGGTGCGCAAGCCGACCATCTTCTGGCCCATCGTGCTGATGTTCTTCGTGGCGACCTTCGGCATGAACCTGCCGGTGCTGTTCACGGCGTCGGCGAACACGAGCTATCACACCGGGGCCGCCGGCTACGGGCTCTACAGCTCGTTGGCCGCGGCGGGGGCTCTTGCCGGGGCGCTGCTGTCGACCCGCCGCCGCTCCCTGCGGCTGCGCGCCATCGTGATCGCGGTCGTGATCTACGGCGCCGTCACGGCGCTGGCGGGAGTCGCTCCGTTGTATCTGGTGTTCCTCGGGGCGCTGGTCGGCATCGGCATCACGCGCATCGCCTTCGCGACCGCCTCGGAGTCGTTGACGCAGCTGTCGACGAATCTCGGCATCCGGGGCCGGGTGATGTCGTTCTACATCATGGTCAACGTCGGCGGGCAGGCGGCGGGCGGCCTCATCATCGGCTGGATCGCGCAGAACCTGGGCGCGCAGCCCGCGTTCCTGGTGGCGGGCGGCATGCCCGCCGTGGCCGGACTCGTGGTCGCGGTCATCCTGGCGCGTCGCCACGAACTCACCCTGCGGGTCGACCTGCGCAGGCCGCGCCAACTGGTGCGGATCGTGAAGCGCCCGACCGCTGCGGCGCTGAGCTAGCTAGCGCGTCAAGCGCTCCGAATGATCGAGCAGTGCCTCGATCTCATCGGTCCGCAGTCGCACGTCGCTCAGGTCGACGGTGTCGCCGCTGACGGTGCTGCCGAGCGACTTCTGCGCGTCGTCGGTGAGGGCCGAGAGCATCTCGACGGCGTCGTCCACGATCTCGGTGCTGCGCACCTCGGTGCCGTGCAGCAGCCAGCGGGCGACCTCGAGCTCTGCGAGCAGGGTGGCGCGCTGACGCAACTGGCGATCGATCTGCCCGCGGGCCGCGGAGTACGCGTCGAACGCGGCATCCGTCGCCCCGGGTTGACCGCAGCCCAGCAGCCACTGCAGGTCGAGGGCCGGGTCGCCGACGCGCAGGCCGTGCCAGCCGAGCACGCCGGTGAGCTGATCGGAGGCGGCCAGCACCGAGTCCGACCCGAACGAGCCGTTGATGACGGTGGGGGTGTACTGCCAGAGCGCCGATTCCGCGATCGCGTGCTCCCAGCGCTGCTGAAGCGCGATGGGGACCAACCCGGTCGCGCACGCCCGGTCGATCAGCGTGCGAGCGGCGCGGTGGCCGTCGACGGCGCTGTGCCCGGGAAGGCCGGCATCCACGATGAACGAGGTGGGCAGCGCGTGGATCGCCGCGATACCGGCGCCGATCGACGCCGCCAACTCGGGCGTGATCTGGGCAAGAGACACCTTGGTGCCGTAGACGAACTCGTAGACGACGGCGCGCGTGCCTCCGACCGGGACCTGCCCCGCGTAGCTCGAGACCGCGAACGGCAGACGACTGCGCACCCCTGCGCTCAGGGCGCGCAAGGCAACCAGGTCGGCGGACTGCTCCGCTTCGGCACGCTCGCTGCGCGGGACGCGCACCACCCAGTGCCGGCCGTCGCTGCCGGTGAGCAGTGCCGCATCGAAATCGCCCTGGCCCATCGAGCCGAAGGCCTGCACCCCCGCGACATCGAGCTCGGCCACGGCCGACGTGGCGAGCGCGGCTAGAGTGAACTGGGATCTGGCCATGACGACAGGGTAGGTCGGTGCAGGCCCGGCCCGGCCGCACGCCACGCCCTTCTCGCCCGCTCCGGAGGTAGCCGTTTGACCGACTCCTTCGGCTCCCGGCTGCCGCTGGCCCGCGCGTCGATCGATCGCGACCACCTGTCGCGCGGCCTCGGGCTCGAGGCGGTGCTCGCCGAGCCGCTCGCCCGCGTGCTGGTGCTCCACGAGCGCAAGGCGCTGCTGGCGGGCCCGGCCGAGCTCGCGCTGCTCGAACCGACACGCGTGCCGAGTCACGAACTCGGCCTGTATCTCGGCCGTTCGATCGTGCACGAGCCCGACCTGCCCGCCGGTTCGCCGATCGCGGCATTGCTGGTGGATGCCGAGACAGCCGCTGCGTTGGCGGCCGACGGCTCCGAATGGGGCGACCTGCGGCTGCTGGGCGCGCAGCTGAGCGTCCGAGATGCGGGACTCTTCACCGAGGCCCTCGCCCTCGCCAACTGGCACGCGAGCTACGGATTCTCGCCGCGGAGCGGGCACGCCAGCATCCCGGAGGCATCCGGCTGGACCCGCCGCGACACCGTGACCGGCACCGAGCTCTTCCCGCGCACCGACGCCGCGATCATCGTCGGGATCACGGATGACGACGACCGGTTGCTGCTGGGATCGAACGCACTGTGGGAGTCCAATCGCTTCTCGCTGCTTGCCGGATTCGTCGAGCCGGGGGAGTCGCTCGAGGCGGCTGTGGTCCGTGAGGTCTACGAGGAGTCGGGCGTGCGGGTCGTCGACCCGGTCTACCGCGGCAGCCAGCCGTGGCCGTTCCCGGCCTCGCTGATGGTGGGATTCCGCGCGCGGGTCGCGCCCGGCAGCTCGACGGTCGGACGACCGGACGGTGAAGAGATCCTCGAACTGCGCTGGTTCAGCCGCGAGGAGTTGGCCGCCGCGAACGCCGCACGCGAGATCAGGCTGCCCGGCAGCACGTCGATCGCACGCGCCATCATCGACGAGTGGTACGGCGGCGAACTTCCGGACGGCGGGCGCTGGTGAGCCGCGAGCTGGTGACGCGGCCGCCGGGGGCGCGCGCATGACGCCCGCGCTCGACGACGAGCTGCTCGCCGGACTCGACCCGGAGCAGCGCGAGGCCGCGGTCGCCCTGCTCGGCCCGGTGTGCATCCTGGCCGGAGCCGGAACCGGCAAGACCCGTGCCCTGACCTATCGGATCGCCCATGGGCTGCGCACCGGCACCTATTCGCCGGGCAGCGTGCTCGCGCTCACCTTCACCACGAAGGCGGCCGGCGAGTTGCGCGAGCGACTGCGCCAGCTCGGCGCGGAGGGGGCGGTGGCGCGTACCTTCCACTCGGCGGCCCTCGCCCAGCTCGGGCAGTTCTGGCCGGATGTCGTGGGCGGCCCCTCTCCGAAGCTGGTCGAGAACAAGTCGCGGCTGATCTCGGAGGCGGGCGACTCCCTGCACCTGCGGCTCGGTAGCGGAACGCTGCGCGACCTGGCGGGCGAGATCGAGTGGCGAAAGACGTCCGAGTTGAGCATCGAGCGCTATGCCGCCGCCGTGATCGAGCAGCAGCGGCCGATGCCGGGCGGGCTCGATGTGGCGGCGGTCGTCGACATCCAGACCCGCTATGAGCAGCTGAAAGACGATCGGCGCCGCCTCGATTTCGAGGACGTGCTGCTCGCGACCGCCGGCATGCTCGACTCTGAACCGCGCGTGCTCGCGACCGTGCGCGCCCAGTACCGCTTCTTCACCGTGGACGAATACCAGGACGTCTCGCCGCTGCAGCACCGGCTGCTCACGCTCTGGCGCGGCGATCGGACCGACGTCTGCGTGGTCGGGGACGCCAGCCAGACCATCTACTCCTTCACCGGCGCGACCAGCTCGTATCTGCTCGGATTCGAGCGGGAGTTCCCGCAGGCGCACATCGTGCGGCTGGAGCGCAATTACCGCTCCACACCGGCGGTGCTGACCCTGGCGAACCGTCTGATGCGCGACCGGCCCGGAGCACTCGAGCTGCGCCCGACCAGCACCTCGCCCGAGCCGGTCTCGGCCGTCGCGGTGTTCGACGACGACGTCGCCGAGGCGCAGGCGGTCGCCTCAGCGGTCGCGGCAGAGTTGGCGGCGGGCACCCGTCCCGAGCAGATCGCCGTCCTGTTCCGCGTCAACGAGCAGGCGGTGGCCATCGAGGCGGCGCTCAAGCAGAGCGGTGTTGCGGTGCGCCAGCTGGGATCGAGCAGCTTCTTCAAGCTGCCCGCGGTGCGCAAACTGCTGCTCGCCCTGCGGGTGCAGGTGCACGCCGAACCCGACGAGCCGGCTCGCGCCCTCGTCTCCAACCTGGCGCGCGAACTCGGCTGGAGCCTGCTGCCCGAGGCCTCCTCGCTGCCGCGCGAGAGCTGGGATGCTCTGGACGCCATCGTGCGCTTCGCCAACGAGGTTCCCGATTCGGTGTCCCTGAAGCGATTCGCGGCTGAGCTGGCCGACCGGGAGGAGAGCAACAACGAACTGACCGTCTCGGCCGTCGTGCTCTCGACCCTGCACAGCGCGAAAGGCCTCGAGTGGCAGACGGTGTTCCTGGTGGGCCTGAGCGAGGGGCTGCTGCCGATCAACTACGCGAAGACGCCCGCCGCGGTCGACGAGGAACGCCGGCTGTTCTACGTCGGGATCACGCGGGCACGGCGACGGCTGCTGCTCTCGTGGTCGCGGATCGGTCCACGGGGTCAGCAGCGAGAGCCCAGTCGCTTTCTGCAGGAGCTGCGCAGCGGCACATCGCATGCGGCATCCATCCGCGCAAGCTGACCTCGCCCGTCGGGGCGGCGAGTCTCCAGCTCACGGCGCCGCCGGGGCCGCCGTTCAGCCGCTCGAGCACGCGTCGCGCGACGAACCCGGCCGCCTCAACCACGGCGACGCCGCTGAGCTCGGGCGCCGGCCGGTTCCACAGTTGCGTCGCGATCGCCGGCCAGGCCGGATCGTCATCGGTGCGGATGAGCTGAACGCAATACAGGCATGGCCCGCTGCCCGGCTCCACGAGCGGCCCGACCGTGACGCCGCCATCGCCGATCACGACCGGCAGGTGCGGGATGTCGCGGCGCAACCAGCTGCCGTGATCCTCGGGCGAGATCACCCAGCCCGCCACGATCACCGCGAGGTCGGGCGCGCTCGCGTCCGGATCCGCGAGCACCCGGTGCGCCCGCAGCACTCGGCGCAGCTCGTCGGCGAGCGGCCCGTCGCCGCTGACGGCGACCCTCGCGCCGGGTGCCGCCGCATCCGCCGTCTCTGATGCGAGCACTCGTTCGAGCCGCGCCAGCAACTCGCTGGCGGCGTCGGAGGGCATCCCCGCGCTGCGCGCCATCATCTCGAAGCCGGTGGACGAAATGCCGCCGACCAGTGCACCGATCAGCCGTTCGCTGCCCTCGTCAACGTCGTCGAGCACCACCAACGGCTCGTCGACTCCGAACTGCAGGCTGCTCGGACTCCGCCACACGAGCGGCACTCCATTCCGCACCTTCAGCACCATGCGCACAGGATGCCGCGGTGCGTGCCCGGGCGTCGTCGCTCCTCCACAGGCGCCCTGCCACAGTCGGCACCGAGCCGCCGCATCAACGGCAGGGCGGGATCGCCCCACCGGCAGTCCGATCCGCGGCGTTCCGGTTTTCAAGTGCTGCACTTGAAAACCAGAACGTTTCGTGGAGGCGTGTCGGTGTCGACTCGCGCCGCGCTCCACTTCCCGACTCGCGGCCGGGTCAGACCTCGTGCGGCCGGTCTCCGTCGTCGTTCAGCAGGTCCTCGATCGCCATGTCGACGTCATCCGGGATGCGCGTGTCGGACGTGAGGCGCGCGATCAGGGCAGAAGGGTCGTCGATGTCGGCGTCGGTGGGGATCAGGTCGGGGTGCGCCCAGAGCGCGTCGCGCTGGTTGTCGCCGGCGGCATCCGTCACCTTCTGCCACATCGCGGCGGCCTCGCGCAGCCGGCGCGGGCGGAGTTCGAGTCCGACGAGGGTCGCGAAGGCCGACTCCGCCGGTCCTCCCGCCGCACGACGACGGCGCACGCTCTCGGCGATGGCGTCGCTCTTCGGCAGGCGCGAGGTGGCGGCGGCGGTGACGACATCCACCCAGCCTTCGATCAGGGCAAGCATCGTCTCGAGGCGCGAAAGGGCAGCCAGCTGCTCCTCGCTCTTGGGCGGGATCAGCGCTCCGCTCGTCATCGCGGCCCGCAGCTCCTCCGGGTTCTGCGGGTCGAAATCGGAGGCGAGCTCTTCGAGTCGGTCGGTGTCGATCCGGATGCCGCGGGCGAAGTCGGTGATCTGGGTCAGCAGGTGCAGCCGCAGCCACTTGGCATGGCGGAACAGCCGCGCGTGCGCGAGCTCGCGCACCGACAGGTACAACCGCACCTCGTCGACCGGGATGTCGAGCCCGGCCCCGAAGGCATCCACGTTCTGCGGCACGAGGGCCGCCTGACGCGCCTCGCCGTCCAGCAGCGGGATGCCCACGTCGCCGCCCGAGACGACCTCGCCGCCCAGCTGGCCGACCACCTGGCCGAGCTGCATGGCGAACAGCGTGCCGCCGACGTTGCGCATGAGCTGGCCCGCGTTGCCGAGCATGCCGCTGAGCTCTTCGGGCGCCTGCTCTTCGAGCACACCGGTGAGGGCGTTGGCGATCGAGTGGGCGACCGGCTCGGCGAGCTGGGTCCAGACCGGCATCGTCGCCTCTGCCCAGCCGGCGCGGGTGAGCAGAACGGGCGGCACGGTGAGTTCGGCGATCGAGGTGACCTCGTCGAGCCAGAGTGCCGCGACGTGCAGCGCCTGCTCCATGGCCGAGGTCTCGGCGGGTGTGCTCACCACCGCCGAGCGGGTGGCGAGGCCTTTCGCCTGTTCGAGCGCGAGCCCCCAGTTGATGCCCTCACCGCTGTTCTGCAGTGCCTGCTGCAGTTGGCCGATCAGCCGCTGCACCATCTCGGGATCGTTGGGTAGCCCCGCAGCGCTCGCGAGCTTCGCCGGGTCGAGTTCCGTATTGCCGGCGAGAAAATCGCGCAGCATGTCGCGGAAGTCGTCTTCAGACGGCTCATCCCGCGAATCATCAGCCATGCGTTCTAAGGTAGCCCTCGCCCGCTCGAGAGTCCGGGGGATTCGCCTAGGCTGAGCCAGAGCGGCCTCCGCCCGCAGCGAACACAGCCGACACACCTCATCACGACAGGCGGACGAACACGGTGCGCAGCTTCCTCTCCGATCGCGGACGCGCAGGCCGAGCGCTCGGCTGGATCCTGCTGGTCGCCGCCGTCGTCGGCGCCATCCTGCTGGGGATGTCGCCGTCCCCGTACGCGGTGGAGCGTCCGGGCCCGGTGTACGACGTGCTGGGCAAGACCGAGGTGAACGGCACGACAGTGCCGCTCATCGACATCCCGAGCGAGAAGACCTACCCGACGACGGGCACCCTCGACATGCTGACCGTCTACATCGACGGGACGCCGCAGAACCGGGTGAGCTGGATCCAGCTGGCCGGCTCGTGGTTCGACCCCAGCCGCGCCGCCGTGCCGCTCGACGAGCTCTACCCCGCGGGCCAGACCGAGCAGCAGTCCAATGTCGAGAGCGCGATCGACATGACCAACTCGCAGCAGGATGCCATCGCCGCCGCTCTGACGAAGTTGAAGATCGACTACGCCTCGCAACTGGTGGTGGCCCGGGTGATCAAAGGCACTCCGGCTGCCGGCAAGCTGAAGGCCGGAGACGAGCTGGTCAGCGCCAACGGCGAGCAGGTGACCGGTCTCACGATGCTGCAGCACACCATCCAGGGCAATGGGGTCACGAAGCCGGTCGAGCTGGTGGTGCGCAGGAAGGGCGCGCTGAGCACCCTCGAGATCACCCCGACCATCAATCCGGACAGCAAGAAGCCGGCGATCGGCATCTACACCGGATCGACCTACACCTTCCCCTTCGAGGTCAAGATCCAGCTTCAGGATGTCGGCGGCCCGAGCGCCGGGATGATGATGGCGTTGGGCATCTACGACAAGCTCACCCCAGGAGATCTCATCGGCCACGCGCACATCGCGGGGACCGGCACGATCGATCCGAGTGGAGCGGTGGGGCCCATCGGGGGCATCCGGCAGAAGCTGTACGGCGCTCGCGACGCGGGAGCGAAATGGTTCCTCGCGCCCGACTCGAACTGCAACGAGGTGCGCGGCCACATCCCCAGCGGACTCACCGTGTTCTCGGTGAAGACCTTGGATGACTCGCTGGCCGACATCGCGGCGATCACCTCCGGCGGCGACACCTCCAAGCTGGCTACCTGCTCGCGACCCTAGGATCATGGCGTGACGTCCTCCACCGCCAGTACCCAGCCGAAGGCCCCGCGCAACCGCAGCCGTGCCGCCTTCGCGATCACCGCCGCCGCGATCGCCGTGCTGATCATCCTGTTCTTCATCTTCTCGGGGCTGTACGCCGACGTCCTGTGGTTCGACCAGCTCGGGTACCTCAACGTGCTGACCACGCAGTGGTACGCCGCGGTCGTGATGTTCCTGGTCGGCTTCCTCGGCATGGCGCTGCTGGTGTGGCTGAGCATCTTCATCGCGTTCCGGTCGCGGCCGGTCTACGCCAAGCTCAACTCGCAGTTGGACCGTTACCAGCAGGTGATCGAGCCGCTCCGTCGGCTCGCGATGTACGGCATCCCGATCGTGCTCGGCATCTTCATGGGCGTCTCGACGGCGACCCGCTGGCCCACGGTGCTGCAGTACCTGAACCGCACGAGCTTCGGCACGGTCGACCCGCAGTTCCATCAGGACGTCTCGTTCTACGTGTACGAATTGCCGTTCTTCCGGGGGATCGTCGCCTACGCGTCGGCGGCCGTGATCGTCGCGGGCCTGGCGGCACTGGCGACCAACTACCTGTACGGCGGCATCCGCATCTCGGGTCGCGAGGTGCGCATCACCAGGTCCGCCCGCATCCAGCTCGCCCTCACCGCCGCGATCTACGTCGCCCTGCAGGCGGTGAGCGTCTGGCTCGACCAGTACGCCACGCTGACCGACGAGTCGCCCATCGGCGCCAGTGCCACGATCACCGGCGCCGGCTACACCGACGTGAACGCCACCATCCCGAGCAAGGTGATCCTGGCCGGGATCGCGGCTCTTGTCGCGGTGCTCTTCATCGTGACCGCGGCGATCGGCCGTTGGCGGCTGCCCCTGATCGCCACCGGTCTGCTGATCGTGTCGAGCCTGGTGATCGGAGCGATCTACCCGGCGATCGTGCAGAACCTCCAGGTGAACGCCAGTGCGCGCACCCTCGAGGCGAAATACATCGGCTACAACATCGATGCGACGCGCAAGGCCTATGGGGTCGACGACGTCAACGTCGTGCAATACAACGCGACCACGGATGTCGAAGCCGGCCAGCTGCGCGCCGACGCGGAGACGACGGCGCAGATCCGCATCCTCGATCCCGCGCAGGTCAGCAAGACCTTCGCCCAGCTGCAGCAGGTGCGGCAGTACTACCAGTTCCCGAAGCAGCTCGACGTCGATCGCTACACGATCAAGGGCAAGACCCAGGACACCGTGATCGCGGTGCGCGAGCTCGACTCGGCGAACCAGAGCTCGAACAGCTGGTACAACGACACCCTGGTCTACACGCACGGCTACGGCATCGTCGCGGCCTACGGCAACCAGCGCGCGGCCAACGGCGAGCCGAAGTTCCTCGAGTCGGACATTCCTCCGAAGGGAGCGCTCGGCAACTTCCAGCCGCGCATCTACTTCGGTGAGGCATCGCCCGAATATTCGATCGTGGGCGCCCCCAAGGGCTCGAAGGACATCGAGTTCGACTACCCGTCAGGCGGCGGATCGACCGCCTCCGATGCCGAGACCGACGGCGCCACCACCACGTACACGGGCAACGGCGGGCCCAAGCTCGACACCTTCCTCAAGAAGCTGACCTACGCCATCCACTTCGGAGCGCAAGAGATCCTGTTCACGGATGCCGTGAACAAGGACTCGCAGATCCTCTACGACCGCGACCCGAAGACCCGCGTCGAGAAGGTCGCGCCCTATCTGACCCTCGACAGCGACCCGTACCCGGCCGTGGTGAACGGGCATGTGGTCTGGCTCGTCGACGGGTACACGACGACGGCCGACTATCCGTACTCGCGGGTCGAGCAGCTCAGCAACACGATCGTCGACACCTACACGCCGCAGCCGGGCTACGCGCTCGATGACGTGAACTACATCCGCAACTCGGTGAAGGCGACCGTGGATGCCTACAGCGGCAAGGTGACCCTGTACGCCTGGGACGACAAAGACCCGGTGCTCAAGACCTGGGAGAAGATCTTCCCGTCGACGGTGAAGCCGCAGAGCGCGATGAGCACCGAACTGCTCGCCCACGTGCGCTACCCGGCCGACCTGTTCAAGGTGCAGCGCTCGATCCTGCAGACCTACCACGTGACCGACGCCGGTTCGTTCTACTCGGGCGTCGATGCGTGGAGCGTCCCCAACGACCCGACCCAGCCCAAGTCGAGCGCCGTGGCGCAGCCGCCGTACTACCTGACGATGCAGGTGCCCGACACGAAGTCGCCGGCGTTCACGCTGTATTCCACCTACATCCCGAAGTCGAGCTCGTCGTCGAGCAGGAGCGTGCTGACCGGATACCTCTCGGTCGACTCCGACCCCGGGCCTGACTACGGCAAGATGACGCTGCTCACCCTGCCCAAGCAGGACACGGTGCCCGGTCCCGGCCAGGTGCAGAACACCTTCGAGTCCGATCCCACGGTCGGCCAGGCGCTCAACCTGCTGCGCCAGGGCCAGACCGAGGTCGTCTCGGGCAACCTGCTGACCCTGCCGGTCGGCGGCGGGCTGCTGTACGTGCAGCCGGTCTACGTGCAATCCAACGCCAACGCCGACACCAGCTACCCGCTGCTGCGCAAGGTGCTGGTGGCGTTCGGCGACAAGATCGCCTTCGAAGACACACTGGATGCTGCGCTCGACTCCCTCTTCGGCGGTGATTCGGGCGCGAGCGCGGGTGACAACGGCGCAGGTGGCTCGTCGGGCACCGGAAGCGGAACGGGTACGGGAACCGGCACGGGCACCGGGACCGGGACGGGCACCGGCCTCACCGATGCGCAGAAGGCCGCCCTCCAGAAGGCCCTCGGCGACTACCAGGCCGCGCTGACAGCCCGAACCGCGGCCTACGCGGCGAACGACCTGGTCAAGGCCGCCCAAGCCGATCAGGCCATGCAGGACGCGATCAAGGCGGCCATGGCCGCGATCGGCCAGTAGGGGCGTCGTCGCCGAATCTGCAGCACCCCGCGGCGCGTGATAGAGTCACTCTTCGTGCCGCGGGGTGGAGCAGTTCGGTAGCTCGCTGGGCTCATAACCCAGAGGTCGCAGGTTCAAATCCTGTCCCCGCAACTAACGAGAGAGGCCCCGGTCTAACGACCGGGGCCTCTCTCGTTGCGCGAGGAGTCAGGCGGGCCCACGCCGGCGAGGGGCCCCGCGCGCCGCGTTCAGCGGCGGGTGGGGGAGCCTGGTGGGGCGCCCGCAACGAAACAGAAGGCCCGGTCCTCAGGACCGGGCCTTCTGCATGTGGGCCTGCTGCTCGCTGAACGTGGCCGTCGGCGCATCGACCTCTCTCGGCAGGGCACACGTTCGTTTGCCCCCGCTCATCCTCCGGGCGTAGGGTCCCCCGAAAGGGAGGTAATGTCATGTCGTCTTTGACCATCGTTCTCGTCCATGGAGCATTCGCCGACGCTGCCAGCTGGGCCCCTGTCACCCGTCTGCTGCTCGACCGCGGGCACAACGTCCTCGCGGTCCCGGCATACAACCGCAGCCTGATCGCGGACGCCGCATCCGTCCGAGCTCTTGTCGAACACATCGACGGCCCGGTCCTTCTTGCGGGCCACTCATATGGCGGCGCAGTCATCACCATCGCGGGCGTCGCGGACAACGTGGTCGGACTCGTCTATGTCTCCGGTTATGCCCTCGACGAAGGCGAGACCATTGCGAAACTGCAGAGCGGCTTTCCCGATTCGGAACTGATCGCGAACCTCGTGTTCACGCCGTTCCCGATCGCGGGACAGCCCGACGGCAACGACGTCTCGGTGAACATCGAGAAGTTCCCGGCCATCTTCGCCGCGGGCGTCGACCCGCGCGTCACCGAGGTCCTCGCCGTGTCGCAGCGACCCCTGGCGGCCTCCGTGTTCGACGAGTCCGCTCCGGTCGCCGCCTGGAAGACGAAGCCCGCCTGGGCGATCGTCTCCAAGAACGACCACACCATCAATCCGGACGTCGAACGTTTCGGCTACAAGCGGGCGGGGATCGCCGACGTCACCGAGCTCGACGCGCCGCACTTGGTCATGCAGTCCAACCCGCAGGATGTCGTCGACGTCATCGAACGCGCCGTGGCGGCCACCGCCACGAGCTGAAGCATCGGGGCGCTCGCCGCTACTTGTCGATCACCCGCACGAGCTCCTCGATGAACGTCGCGAAGTCCGTCGACCGCTTGATGAGCTCCAGCACGTCGCCGCGGTCGGCGAAGACCTCGACGAATTGGTCGAACACCTTCTGGAAGGAACTGCGCCCGCTCGACGAGAAGGCGATGAGGGCGATCACGTTGACGCGGTTCTCGCCCCAGTTCATGGGTGTCTCGTTGACGGCGATCGCGATCGAAGTCCGGGACGCGCTCATCACCATTGCGTGCGGCACGGCGATGGTGTCGGTGAACGCGGTCGACGACATCCGCTCGCGCTCGACCGCGCCCTCGACGTAGCTCTGGTCGATGATGCCGCGGTCCACCATGAGCGCGCCCAAGGTGCGGATCATCTCCTCCTCGGAGTCGGCCGCGGCGTTGCGGAGGAACAGGCCGTCCGAGAAGTAGAGGAGCAGGTCATCCTTGATCTGGGCGCGCCGGCGGTGTCGGCGGACCCGCGTGATCGCCCGTCGGATGGCGTCGATGTCGGCGTCGGTGAGGAAGGGCTGGATGACGACCACGTTGTCGCTCCCGCCTCGCGCCGCGATCGTGGTGAGCACCAGGTCGGTCGAGAAGTCGAGCCAGTCGATGTCGGTGCGGGTCACCACGACCTCCACCGAGAGCTCGGAGCCGAGGGCCTCCTCGATCCGCTCCCGCAGGATCGTGTGCATGTCGTAATACCCGGGGCACACGATGGCGACGGTGAGCCGCTCCTCGCGGCGCGACTGGCGTTCCAGGAACGAGCCCAGGTGCAGCGCGATGTATGAGATCTCGTCGTCGTTCATGGTGATCGACTTGGCACGCTGGATCTGGGATGCCATGAAGACCGCGACGTCGTAGATCATCGGGTACGAGGTCTTGATCGAGCGCACCATCGGATTTCTCGAGAACGAGTTGTCTTGCGCGCGCGCGACCAGGTTGCCGAGGTGCAGCGCCAGGCGCACCATGAAGCCCTCGTCGTCGAGGTCGACCAGGTACTCCTCGCTCACCTGCGCGACCACGCTGCGAACCAGCTCGAGGTCGTCGGGATCGACATAGTGCTCGGCGACCTGCTCGACCGGCTGGCCCTGCCCCGGCGTGATGACCCGCGTGGTGAGCAGTTTCGTCAGGTACTCGAGGTCGGCGTCGGCCAGCTGCACGTCGAAGTGGGTGCTGATCAGGGTGGCGAGTCCGAAGCTGATCGGCTCGCGATCGGGATCACGCGCGACCGGTGCGACTGAGGGCAGGCGCTGGTCGCGCAGCACGCGATCGACCGCGATGGCGACATGCAGCAGCACGCTGTTGACGCCGTACTCGTTCACAAAGTATCCCTGGTCGTCGAGCATGGCGATCAGATCGGTCTTGAACGATCCGAGGTCTTCCGACGCGAACTCGCGCTGCACGTTCTCGAGCTCGAGGAATCCCTGCGCGCTCTCGCTGTGGAACAGCTTGCTGAGCAGTCGGCGATGACCGCTCTCGGAGCCGGTGAGCGTCACCGTGCTGCCGTGGCGCACGAGGGTGACGCCGGCATCCTCGCTCAGCGCCTTCACCTTGCGCAGCGCCGACTCGATGGTCGATTCGCTGACGAACAGGCTGTCGGCGAGCTCGTGGATGTCGAGACCCTGGGGCGCCTCGGTGAGTCGGCGGATCAGGTAGTGCACCCGATCCCGGGGCGTGTCGACCTCGCCGTCTTTGGCGCGCGCACCGGAGGCGAAGGTGGCGTATGCCTCACGGTTGAGGCGGTAGCCGCTGGTCGACGCCGTGATGATCGGGAGAGGGTGAGCGGCGGCCTTCGCGGCCGTGACATAGCTGCGCACGCTGCGCGTCGTCACGCCCAACTGATCGGCCAGCTCGTTCGCCGTGACCCAGCCCTCGGACTGCACCATGTGATCGAGCAGGCGCTGATACTTATCGCTCATTCCCCGTCACTGTATCCGGACACGGGAACGGGCTGCCGTCGTCGCCGCCTTTCCGCACCCCCGGAAGCATCTCTGTTGGCGGCCACGCGCGCGCTCGCCCGATCATGGACGCGAGCCACGGAGAGATCCGCGCTCGCTCCCCCGCATGGCACAGGAACGCAAGGAGGCGATCCCATGGACTTGGTCCTCGTCGTCTGCGGAGCGGGGGCGTCGAGCACCTTCCTGGCCAGCCGGATGCGCGTCCTCGCCGCCGAGCGCGGCCTGAGCATCACGGCACGCGCGGCGAGCAACTTCGATCTCGCATCGAACCTTCCCGATGCGCGCGTGCTGCTGGTCGGACCCCATCTGGAATCCGACTTCGCCCAGCTGGCGGCCGAAGCGGCGGCACGCGGTGTGCCCGCGGCCCTCCTGCCGGTCACGGCGTTCGGACCCCAGGGCGCGGCGGATGCCCTCGACCAGGCACTCGCCCTGCTCGCCCCCACGACAGAAGGAAGCTCCCATGCCTGAGCGCACCGTCACGATCGCCTCGGCCCACGGATTGCACGCGCGTCCGGCATCCCTCTTCGTTCAGGCGGTGACGGCATCCGGTCTGCCGGTGCAGCTCACCAAGGGCGACAAGACCCTCAACGCGGCGAGCATCCTGGGCGTGATCTCGCTCGGCATCGAACACGGCGACCAGGTCACGCTCGCCGCGGAGGGCGAGAACGCCGACGCGGTGCTCGACTCCCTGGTCGACCTTCTCACCACGGACATGGACGCATGACGCCGACGAATGCATCCGCCGCCCTGCAGGGGGTGGGCATCGGCCGCGGCCTGGCCATCGGGCCGGTGCTGAGGATGCCCGATCCGCTGCCCGAGCCCGCCGACGCTCCGAGCGCGCTCGCCGCCGACGACGAGAAGGTGCGCGCCGCGGGAGCCCTCGCGGCGACGGCCGCCGACATCCGGCTTCGAGGGGAGAAGGCCGGCGGGTCGGCGAAGGACGTGCTCGAGGCGCAGGCGTTCATGGCCGAAGACCCGACGCTGAAGGACGATGTCCACGCACGGATCGACGCCGGCAAGACCGCCGAGCGCGCCGTCTTCGAAGCGTTCGTGCAGTTCCGCGACCTGCTCGCCAGCATGGGCGGCTACATGGGGGAGCGCGCCACCGACCTCGACGACGTCTCGCAACGCACCGTTGCTCACCTCCAGGGCGTTCCGGCCCCGGGCGTGCCGACGCCCGACTATCCCTTCGTGCTCGTCGCCCGGGATCTCGCCCCGGCCGACACCGCCCTGCTGGACCTCGAGAAGGTGCTGGCGCTGGTCACGAGCGACGGCGGACCGACCTCGCACACGGCGATCCTGGCTCGCGAGAAGTCGATCGTCGCCGTCGTCGGAGCATCTGGCGCCCTGTCGCTCGACGACGGCGAGACCGTCATCGTCGACGCGGCGACCGGGATCGTCGCAGTCGGGCCGACGGAGGCGGAGCGCGCCACCGCCGAGGCCGAGCGCGCGGCCCGCGCCAGCGCCGCAGCGGCTCCGGTCGGCCCGGGCAAGCTCGCCGACGGCACCCCGATCCCCCTGCTCGCCAACCTCGGATCGGTTGACAAGCTCGCCGCGGCGGTCGACCTCGGCGCCGAGGGGGTCGGACTGTTCCGCACCGAGTTCCTCTTCCTGGACTCGGAGAAGGCGCCGACCGTCGCGGACCAGCAATCCAGCTACACCGCGTTGTTCGAGGCCTTCCCGGGCAAGAAGGTCGTCGTCCGGGCGCTGGACGCCGGCGCGGACAAGCCGCTCAGCTTCTTGAACGACGAGCCGGAGGAGAATCCGGCTCTCGGTCTGCGCGGTCTGCGCGCGCTCCGCGCCCATGAGCCGATCCTGCGCGACCAGCTGACCGCCATCGCGAATGCGGCCGCCGCCACCGAAGCCGAGGTGTGGGTGATGGCCCCGATGGTCTCGACCGTCGAAGAGACCCGCTACTTCGTCGGACTCGCGAAGGAGCTCGGCCTGAAGACGGCCGGCGTGATGGTCGAGGTGCCCGCTGCCGCTCTGCTCGCCGACCGGATCCTGGCCGATGCCGACTTCGCGAGCATCGGCACCAATGACCTGACGCAGTACACGCTGGCCGCCGACCGCCTGCTGGGCTCGGTCGCATCCTTCCAGGATCCGTGGCATCCGGCCGTGCTGCGCCTGGTCGGCGAAGTCGGACGAGCGGGTGCGGCGCTCGACAAGCCGGTCGGGATCTGCGGCGAAGCGGCCGCGGACCCTCTCCTCGCGGTCGTCCTCGTGGGGCTCGGGGCGACATCGCTGTCGATGTCGCCCGCGGCGCTCGCGGACGTCCGCACGGAACTGTCCCGTTTCACCCAGGAACAGGCGGTCCGATTCGCCGAGATCGCACTTTCGGCACACAGCGCCGTCGAGGCCCGCGCAGCGGTCTTCGCGGCGGCAACCCCCCGCAGCACCAATCCAGAGAAAACGGAGTAGCAATGACAACGTCGTCCGTACTTGCTCAAGCCCCAGCGGGATCGTCCCGCGGGCGAGTATTCGTGCAGAAATTCGGCACATTCGTCAGCGGCATGGTTCTGCCGAACATCGCCGCGTTCATCGCATGGGGCCTCATCACGGCCCTCTTCATCCCCACGGGATGGCTGCACCTGCTCAACTTCGAGCCCACCTGGGTTCAGCAGCTCGGCGGGTGGAGCACCGACCCGAAGGTGACCAACGTCGGCCTGGTCGGCCCGATGATCACCTACCTGCTGCCCCTGCTGATCGCCAACACCGGCGGTCGCATGGTCTACGGCGTCCGCGGTGGTGTCGTCGGCGTCATCGCGACGATGGGTGTCATCGTGGGCGCGGGCATCCCGATGTTCCTCGGCGCCATGATCGTCGGCCCCGGCGCCGCCTGGGTGATGAAGCAGGTGGATCGGATCTGGGACGGCAAGATCCGCCCCGGCTTCGAGATGTTGGTCGACAACTTCTCGGCAGGAATCGTGGGTGCCGCGCTCGCGGCGGTCTCGTTCTTCCTGATCGCCCCGGCGGTCACCGCACTCAGCAACTGGCTCGAGAGCGTCGTGCAGACCCTCGTGCACAACGGCCTGCTTCCGCTGGCCAGCCTGTTCGTCGAGCCGGGCAAGATCCTGTTCCTGAACAACGCCATCAACCACGGCGTGTTCACTCCGCTGGGAACTCAGGAAGCCGCGAAGAACGGGCAGTCGATCCTGTTCCTGATCGAGGCCAACCCCGGCCCCGGCCTGGGCATCCTGCTCGCGTTCGCGGTCTTCGGCGTCGGCCTGCTCCGCGCCTCTGCTCCGGGCGCGATCCTCATTCAGTTCATCGGCGGCATCCACGAGATCTACTTCCCTTACGTGCTGTCGAAGCCGATCCTCGTCATCGCGGCGATTCTGGGTGGCGCGACGGGCGTTCTCACCAACGTGCTGTTCCACTCCGGGCTCCGAAGCCCGGCGTCTCCAGGGTCGATCATCGCCGTCGAACTCGCGGCGCCTCCTAGCAGCATCCTGGGTGTCACGCTCTCGGTGGTCTTCTCGGCAGCCGTGTCGTTCCTGGTCGCGTCGATCTTCATCCGGGCGACGCGCAAGCGCGATCTCGCGGCGATCGAGCTCTCGGGTGATGTCGCCCTGGCCAACGCGGTCGCCGCCAACGCGGCGAACAAGGGCACGGCCAGCCGCGTCGGCGACCTGATCGGTACCGGTGGCAAGAACCCGTCGGGCGAGACCACGCGGGTCGTCACCGACCAGCCCATCCGCACGATCGTCTTCGCCTGCGATGCAGGTATGGGATCGAGCGCGATGGGAGCGACCGTCGTCCGCAACAAGCTCAAGAAGGCCGGGTTGGGAGACGTCACCGTGACCAATGTCGCCATTGCGAACTTGACGGATGACGTGGACATTGTGATCACGCAGTCGCAGTTGACCGACCGGGCCAAGGAGAAGGCTCCGCACGCCCAGCACCTGTCGGTCGACAACTTCATGGCGAGCCCGAGGTACGACGAGGTCGTCGCCGAGGTCAAGGCCTCGCAGGGCGCGTAACCGGCACAGCGGGTGGCCAGGAGGGAACAGGGATGAGCAAGGTACTCGAGCTCGCGCAGATCAACTTGCACGGCACAGCGACCAGCAGTGTCGAGGCGATTGACGAAGCCGGTCGGATCCTCGTGCAAACGGGCGCCGTGACCGCGGAGTACCCGCGGTACATGCACGATCGCGAATCCGTGGTGTCCACCTACATGGGCAACTTCCTGGCCATCCCGCACGGGACGAACGAGGGCAAAGACACCGTGCTGGCGTCGGCGCTCTCGTTCGTCCGGTACGACACCCCGATCGACTGGGATGGCAACCCGGTGCGATTCGTAGTCGGGATCGCGGGAAAAGACGGCGGGCACATGGATGTGCTCTCGAGCATCGCCCTCATCTTCAGCGACGAGGAGCAGGTAGCCCGGCTCCTCGTCGCTGAGACCCCGGAAGAGGTCCTCGAGCTGTTGGGTGATGTCAATGATTGAGACGGGCGCTCTGTGTCGCTGAAGGCGGTGCACTTCGGTGCGGGGAACATCGGTCGGGGTTTCGTCGGCTCGGTGCTGCACAATGCGGGCTACGAGGTGGTCTTCGCGGATGTCTCGGCGCCCCTCATCGACGCGCTGGCGGCGAGCACGAGCTATCGGGTTCGCGAGGTCGGGGTCTCGGCGAAGACGAGCGTCGTCGACAACTACCGCGCCATCAACAGCGCGACCCACGAAGCCGAGGTGATCGCCGAGATCGCCACGGCGGATGTCGTGACCACCGCGGTCGGTCCGAACGTGCTCCGCTTCGTGGCGCCGGTCATCTCGGCGGGACTGGCCCAACGCGACCCGGCTCGAAAACGGCTCGCGGTCATGGCGTGCGAGAACGCCATCAATGCGACGGATCTGCTGCGCAGCGCCTGTGCCGAGTCGATCGACGACCCCGCCCACCTGGATCGCGCGGTCTTCGCGAACACGGCGGTCGACCGGATCGTGCCCGGCCAGTCCGAGACCACGGGGCTCGACGTGACCGTGGAGGCGTTCTTCGAGTGGGCGATCGAGAAGCCGCCGTTCGGGGCGGACGTCCCCGTCATCCCCGAGGCGCATTTCGTCGACGATCTCGCCCCCTTCATCGAGCGGAAGCTCTTCACCGTGAACACCGGTCACGCCGCGACCGCCTATCACGGTCTTCTGGCCGGGGCAGGATCGATCGCGGAGGCGATCGGGATGCCCGCCGTGCGTGACGAGGTGCGCTCGGTTCTCGCCGAGACCAAGGCGCTTCTCGTCGCCCAGCACGGGTTCGCCCCCGAGGTGCAGCAGGAGTACATCGAGACGAACCTGGTCCGCTTCGCCAACGAGGAGCTCACCGACACCGTGGAGCGGGTCGGTCGACAGCCGCTCCGCAAGCTGTCACGCAACGAGCGGCTCGTCGGTCCGGCGGCGGAACTCGCCGAGCGCGGGCTGGCCGCCGATGCCCTGGTTCGAGCCATGGGAGCGGCGCTCCGCTTCGACGTGGCCGACGACGAGCAGAGCGTTCAGATGCTCGAGCTGCTGAGGTCGACCGCCGCCCCGGACTTCGTGACCCGGGTCACCGGGCTGGAGCCGGGGCACCCCCTGTTCGCCGCCGTCCTCGCCGAGGTGCAGGCGGCGCAGGGCTCGCCACGCGTCTGACGCGGCCGCGCGATACCGCCGACGAATCGGCAACCTGAGCGCTGACTGTGCTCGCCGCGTCACGTTCACCTCGGTGCTCTAGGGTGCGGGAATGGCTACGGAGTTGGACGCCGACGACGTCATCACGCAGGTCACCGAGAGCTTGTCGACCAAGTTCCCCCAGCACGATCGAGGAGACGTCGAAACGCGCGTGCGGCACGCGGTCGACGATCTCAAGGATCGGCCGGTCACGGACTACGTCGGCGTGCTCGCCGAGCGGGCGGTCAAGAAGGAACTGACGGCGGACTAGCGCCGGCCGAAGCCCTGTTACGCGGGATTGCGTCGCGTGTGGACGCCGCCCGGAGTGGGCTTTACCGTCGAGGCATGCCCGTTCCCGGCCCGCTCGTGTCGACCCAGTGGCTCGCCGACCACCTGGGCGCCGAGGACCTGGTGGTGCTCGACGCGACCGTGCTGTCTGTCGAGGGCGGCGGCCACGTCGCGGGCGACGAGGAGTACCTCGTGCATGGGCACGTGCCCGGTGCCTACTCCGCCGACCTGATCGAGCAGTTCTCCGACCCGGACGCGCCGTTCACATTCACCCGGCCCAGCCGCGAACGCTTCGAGCGGGTCGCCGGGGGGCACGGGATCTCGAACGACACGACCGTGGTCGTCTACGACACCGCATTCGGCGCCTGGGCCTCGCGGTTGTGGTGGCTGCTGCGCTCGTTCGGCCACGACGACGTCGCGGTGCTCGACGGCGGACTGACCCAGTGGCGGCTCGAGGGGCGCGAGCTCGAGACGGGCTACCGGGCTCCGGTGGCGCGCACATTCATCGCCGAGGAGCGGCCGGGTTTCTGGGCTGACAAGCGCGACGTCGACGAGGTCGCAGCCGGCACCCGCGCCGGCGCGTTGGTCTGCGCCGTCCCGGCCAAGGAGTTCCGCGGCGAGGCGCCGGTGCGGCGGCGAGCGGGGCACATCCCCGGCAGCGTGTCGGTGCCGGCGCGGTCCCTGGTCGACCCCGAGACGCGTCGCCTGCTCGCACCGGCGGAGTTGGCCGAGCGACTCGCACCGGTCGCGAGCGGCGAGCCGGTCATCCTGTATTGCGCGGCGGGGATCGCAGCCACCTCGGACGCCCTCGCGCTCACGCTGCTCGGCCACACGAACATCTCGGTCTATGACGGGTCGCTCAACGAGTGGGCCGCTGATCCGGATGCCGAACTGACGCTGGCATAGCTGCCGCGGCCGGCTCAGTGCAGCTGGTCCTCCGAGGCGGCCATGAACATCGTGGTGATCGTGGAGTCGTGGCCGATGAACGAGAACACGTGTCCGTCGTGCGAGCGCGCCACGATCGCCCCGACGGGGAAGTACTGCCCGTAGGGCCCCGCGCGGTAGCCGGCCAGCACGCTGTCGGGCAGGGCGAGATCCCAGGGGTTGGGATCTTCGGGCGTGAACATGAATTCCATGGCCGTCACGGCGTCGTCGGGCGTCATGTTCTCGCTGAGATCGCTGTTGGCCGCGAGCACGAAGACCGGGTTGCTGAAGGTGCCGCCCTCGGCGAGCACCGCCGTGTTCTGCGAGTTCAGGACTTCTGACATCGTTTCGGGCAGGTCGCTGTCGAAGGTGCCCTGGTCGGCGGCGCTGGTGGCCGTCGGCGTCGGGCTCGCGGTGGCGCTGGGGGTGTCCGAGGGAGACGACGATGCGGACTCCGTCGCGGTCGGCGACCCGGAAGCCGAGGGCGCGCCCCCGCCGGCGAACAGCGCGATACCGAGGATGATCAGCAGCACGACCGCGACGATCGCGAGCACGATCCAGAGCCAGACCGGCAGGGGACCCAGACGTCTGCGGTTCGGGCGCTCGGGCGCGCTCTCGGCATTCTGATTGCTCGCTGCGTCGCTCATGGCCACAGGCTAGTGGTCGCCTCCGCCGGGCGGGGAGTGATCTTCGTCGCGCGCGGGCGTAGGGTCTGAATATGAGTCACACTCTGCTCGAACGTGAGCAGCTCATCGCAGCCGCAGATGAGGCGCGCGAGCGCAAGCGGCGCCGTCGGATCACCAGTCGGGTGATCGGCATTGTCGGCTCGGTCGGCTTGGTCGCGATGGCGGTCTTCTGCACCATCGGATTCACCAACTCCTGGTGGGTCGAGAAGACTCCCGCCTCGAGCGATCAGCACGCGAGTGACGGCAGCTCCGTCTTCACCCAGGCCGGGATCGACTACTTCACGAAGCAGGGGGTGCTGCGCGTCACGATGGGCGCCGACCGTCCCCGTGCCGCAGAGCTGGGTCTGCCGGCATCCGGAACCAAGCATGTCGACCTCCTCGTGCCCGTGAAGGTCACCGTGACCGGGACCGAGACCGTGGGCGTCGACATCGTCGGCTCACTCGACGTGGTCACCTCGCACGGCAGGATCTCGGCGATCGAGCTGCCGTTCGACGGCGGCTACCACAGCCTGATCCAGCAGGTGCAGGAGCTCGCCCCGCGCATGGGGTGGTCGGCCGCCGACATCGATCGCTTCACGACCCGCCTGCAGGCCAGTCGCGCCGCGCACGACTTCAGCGCGTATTCCGCCACGATCGGACCGGTGTTGCACGACGGCATGCGTCTGTCGGCGACCTTGAGCGCGGATGCCACCAGCGGCCCGACCCTCGTCGTCACCTTCCAACCCCGCGACTGAGACCCGCGACAAACGCCGGGCGCCTCTCGAGGCCTGCTCTCCGCCCTCAGCGAACCGGATGCCGCGCGCCCGCGTTCGCGCGCACGATCGATGCATGCCTGGCGACATCCGTGACGAGAGCCCCCTCGACGCCTACTCGCGCACCGTGATCGGCGCGGCCGAGACCGTGCTGCCGAGCGTCGCGAGCGTCACCGTGCGCACCCGGCGCGGTGGTGGTGCGGGCAGCGCGAGCGTCATCACCGGCGAGGGCCATCTGCTCACGAGCGCTCATGTCGTGGACGGTGCGCGCGAGGTGGAGGCGACCTTCTCCGACGGGACGACCGTCACCCTCGACGTGGTGGGCCGCGATCCGCTCTCGGACCTCGCGGTGCTGCGCGCGCACGGTTCGGCGCGCGACCGTCTGCCATCTCCGGTCGAGATGGGCGACGCGGCCGAGCTCAAGGTGGGTCAGCTCGTCGTCGCGCTCGGCAATCCGCTGGGGTTGGCGGGCAGCGTCACCGCGGGCATCGTCTCGGGCCTCGGCCGCTCGCTGCCGACGCAGGCCGGCCGCGTGATCGACGAGGTCATCCAGACCGATGCCGCCCTCAACCCCGGCAACAGCGGGGGAGTGCTGGCGGATGCGGCCGGCCGCATGGTCGGCGTGAACACCGCCGTGGCGGGCATCGGAGTCGGTCTCGCGGTGCCGATCAACTCGACGACGCGCGAGATCATCGCGGCCCTGATGTCGGCGGGTCGCGTGCGCCGCGCCTGGCTCGGGATCGCCGGCGTGCAGGTCGCTCTCGCACCGGAAATCGCGGCCCGGATCGGATCCCCGACCGGCCTGCAAGTGGCGGGCGTCTCCGAGGGCAGCCCGGCCGCGGAGGCCGGATTGCGTCGCGGCGACATCGTGGTGGAGCTCGACAAGCAGACCGTCGTCACGACCACGGCCGTTCAACGACTCATGGTCGAGAACGCGATCGATCGGCGGATCGAGATCACCGTCTGGCGCAACGGCGCCCTGGTCGATGTGGTGCTGCAGCCCCGCGAACTGGACGTGCGCTCGTAGGCTCGGGTCATGGCCCAGAAAGCAGCTGCCGAGAACGCCGCTCCCGTCGCGATCGCGGTCGCCCAGTTCGCACCGGGAGACGACACCGCCGAGAACCTCGAGCGGATGTCGCGGCTGGCCGGCGACGCGGCCAACCGGGGCGCGCTGCTGGTGGTGTTCCCCGAGTACTCGAGCTACTTCACCCCCACCATGGACGCGAGCTGGGCCGAGCACGCCCAGGGCCTGCACGGCCCGTTCGTGCGGGCGCTCGCCGAGCTGGCGAGCGAGCTCGGCATCCACGTCGTGGCGGGGCTGGTCGAGCGCATCCAGGGCGAGACGCGGGTGGCGAACACGCTCGTCGCGCTCGATCCGAACGCCGAGCTGGTCGCGTACTACCGCAAGGTGCACCTCTACGACGCGTTCGGCCAGCGCGAGAGCGAATGGATCGTGCCCGGCCCGGTCGAGGCGCCGCAGACCTTCGCATTCGACGGCTTCACCGTGGGGCTGCAGACCTGCTACGACCTGCGATTCCCGGAGGTCACCCGGCGGTTGGTGGATGCCGGGGCCGACCTGGTGCTCGTCCCCAGTGAGTGGGTGCGCGGTCCGCTCAAAGAGGCGCACTGGCGCACCCTGGCCACGGCGCGCGCCATCGAGAACACCGTGTATCTCGCCGCGGCCGACCACGCCCCGCCAGTCGGCGTGGGCAACAGCCTGATCGTCGACCCGATGGGTGTCGAGCTCGCGGGACTCGGCGAGGAGGTCGGCACGGCGGTCGCCTGGATCACCCCGGCCCGCGTGACCGAGGTGCGTCGGATCAACCCGGCGCTGCAGTTGCGCCGGTTCACCGTCGTTCCGCGCTGACCCGCGGTGGCTGCTCGCGACGCTGCTACAGCGCGGCGGACCCCGTGGGCTTCGGGGTGACGACCGGCGACATGCGGCGTGCCTGGATCGCGGCGATGATGAGCACCACTCCGATGATGATCGCGTAGACGCCGACCAACCAGATCAGGTTGACGATGCCCGCAAGCGGTGAGAGGAAGACGATCACCAACAGCGCGATCCCCAGCAGGATGCTCAAGATCGCCACGATGAAGCCCAGCACCTTGCGGCCGCCGTCGACGACGCTGGCGGCGGCCGGAATGCCGGCGATGCCCATCATGATCGCGTAGATGCCGATCAGGCTGAGCGCGAAGATGCCGAGCGTCAGGCCTGCGGCCAGGGGGAAGACGAAGGCGACCCCACCGGCGAGCACCGACAGGATGCCCTGTGCGAGCAGCCAGCCCCACCGCTTGTCGCGGTTGCGCACGCGCACCGCGTGGACGATGTTGACGATGCCGTCGACGAAGGCGAAGGCGGCAAAGGTGAAGACCAGGGCGAGGAACGCCACGCCGGGGTGGATGAGCGCGATGACGCCGAAGACGATCGCGAGGATGCCGCGGATCAGCACGAGCCACCAGATGGCCTTCGCGGCCCTGGCGACCTCGGCCGGTGCGATGGTGTTGTCAGTCATGGCCCTACCCTAATGAGCCGGTCCGGTGAGGCCAGCCGCGTATTCGACAAAAGCCGTCTTCCCGGGCGCGGTGTCCACGACGTCGGCGTCTGCGGCGCGCTCCAACACGACCGCGAGTCCGTCGATGAGCTGGTCGAGCTCCTCGTGAGGAGCCGTCAGCGCTGCACCGGCGGCCACCGCGGTGATGAGCGCCGACAGCGAGGCTGAATCGATGTCGTGACGCACCATCCCGGCTTCCTTCATCATGTCGATGAACTCGGCTCGAACGCCCAGCTTGGGCATGTATTCGAAGCCGTAGGCCTCGCGCAGGATCGAGTTGAGGGCGACCGGGTCGGTCAGGTAGAGCGCGCGGGCCAGGGGACGCTCGTGCACCGCGCCCAGGGTGTGACGGTAGATGTGCGACAGCAGGCCCCCACGTGGATCGCGGTCCATGTGGTCGACGATCACCCGGAAGATGCCCGCATATTCGCGGTTGAGCAGGCTGACGAAGAGCTGCCCCGACGAGTGGAAGACCTCGAGAAGTTGCTCTTCGGTGATGCCCGCCCGGTCGGCGACTCTGCGGAGATTGGCCGCGTCGAACCCGTCTTCGAGCACGATGGCTGCCGCCGCATCGAGAACCGGTTCGACATCAACAGGCTGAGCCACGGTGTTCGCCTTCTGGGCAGGTGGGAGACGGGAATGCAGCAAGCATAGGGGGATGGGACGACCCGTCTGTCCACCCCGATCACGTTCACCCGCCGATCACCCTGGTCGGCGCGGCCGACGCGGGTGGGCCGCGCCTCAGCGACGCAGATCGGCCAGCTGAACGGCCGCCCGTTCGAGCACGTCGGTGCGCTTGCAGAAGGCGAATCGAACGAGGGAGCGGAAGGCGGCGTGGCGCTCCGGGCGCACGAAAGCGGTGAGGGGGATGCCGACGACACCCGCGAGCTCGGGAAGCCGGCGGCAGAACTCCACGGCGTCGTCGAAGCCGAGGGGAGCCGCATCCGCGAGGATGAAATACGAGCCGCTGGGCCTGCTGACCTCGAACCCCGCGCGGCGCAGCCCCGCGCCGAGCAGGTCGCGTTTGGTCGCGAGGGTGGATGCGGCATCCGCGAAGAAGCTGTCGGGGAAGCTGAGCCCGAGAGCGATCGCGGGCTGGAAGGGCGCCCCGTTGACGTAGGTGAGGAACTGCTTGACGCTGAGGATCGCATCCACGAGTTCGCGGGGCGCGATCAGCCAGCCGATCTTCCAGCCGGTGAGGCTGAAGGTCTTGGCACCGCTGCTGATGGTGACGGTGCGCTCGCGGGCTCCCGGCAGCGATGAGACCGGGATGTGCTCGACCCCGTCGAAGGTGAGGTGCTCGTAGACCTCGTCGGCGACGATGATCGCGTCGTGCTGGTGGGCGAGCTCGACGACGAGTTCGAGCGTCGACCGGTCGAGCACGGTTCCGGTCGGGTTGTGCGGCGAGTTGATCAGGATGATGCGCGTGCGTGAGGTGACCGCATCCCGCAGCTCGTCGAGATCGGGCGCGAAGTCGGGGGCCCGCAGCGGCACCGTGACGTGGACACCGCCGGCCAGTGCGATCATCGCGCCATAGGAGTCGTAGAACGGCTCGAAGGTCACCACCTCGTCGCCCGGCTCGAGCAGACCCAGCAGGGTCGCCGCGATCGCCTCGGTGGCGCCCGCCGTGACGAGCACCTCACGATCGGCATCGAGCTCGAGACCGTAGAAGCGATGCTGATGGCGGGCGATGGCTTCGCGCAGTTCGGGGATGCCTCGTCCCGGCGGGTACTGGTTCGACCCCGAGTCGATCGCCAGCTTGGCGGCGTCGCGCACCTGCTGCGGGCCGTCCTCATCCGGAAAGCCCTGGCCGAGGTTGATCGCGCCGGTGCTCGCCGCGAGGGCCGACATCTCGGCGAAGATCGTCGGCCGCAGTTCACCGTCGTCGGCCAGCAGCATCGCGCCGCGCGCCGCGCGGGCCCAGGCGCCGGAAACCGTCATGGGGTCACGGTACCGGGGTTCGGGGTGGAGCTTGCTTTGCGCCCTCCCCACCTGGTGGGCGGCTGTCGTCATCCCCGCTGTGGATTGCGGATGCCGTGGGTCGCCGTCGTGCCCTACCGTCGTGGATATGCGCACCGGCTCGCTCGTCGTCGCGGCAACCCTGTTGCTGGCGCTGGCGGGGTGCGTGCCGACGGACGGACACCCGAGTCCTTCGCTGAGCGCGAGTGCGACGCCGGTGTTCGCATCGGATGCCGAGGCTCTGGCGGCGGCGGAGAAGGCGTATGCGGCGTACTTGAAGGTGTCTGATGAGGTGGGTCACGACGGCGGGAATGACCCGGAACGTTTCTCTCAGGTCGTTACCGCAGCTTGGCTTTCGACCGAGGTGTCGTCCGCTCACGAACTCAAGAAGAGCGGGCGTCATCAAACTGGGATCACCACATTTTCACCGCTCCAGATGCAGCAGTGGAGTCAAGATGACACCACAGTTCATCTCGTCGCTTACACCTGCCTGGACTCGACCGACACCCGATTCTTGGATGCCAATAACCAAGACGTGACGCCCTCGTCTCGTCAGCCAAGGCTTTCGATCGAAGTTTCGTTTGTCAGTGCCCCGCAGTCACCCTCTCATCTCTTGGTAGACAGCAACGAACCATGGTCTGGGCAAACCTTCTGCTGAGCGGGTTGGTCGGCATAGGCCTGCTTTCTGGGTCCCCGAGCGCGACCGTCAACTCGTGCACCGTTATCCAGATCAACGCTGGCACCTGCTCGATCGACGCCTCCGTCGGTGGTGACGACGTCACCCTCGTCGGCACGGCAACGTCGCCGGGTTCCGGCGGCAGCGACAGTAGCGCGCCGAAAGGCTCAGGCAACACCGCCAAGCCGTCGTTCACGTGCCAGATCTTCGTGCAGAACCGATGCCTGGTGCGCGCTCCGCGTTCGGGGCCGGCGGCGCCGCCGGTTCAGCCGATCACTCTCCGCGACATCGCGGCATTCCGTCCGGCACCCGGGGTCCAGTTCATGGAGCCCGACGGGTGGGTTGTCCCCGGCCTCGACGCCAACTTCTACTCGGTCGTCGGCCAGCAGTTGGTGACCGGCACCCTGCTCGGACAGCCGGCCACCGTTCGATTCACTCCCGTCGGCTGGCATTGGAATTACGGCGACGGATCAGCGGTCGTCCGCGCCACAAAAGGCACGACCTGGGCGAGTCAGGGCCTCCACGATTTCGACCGCACCCCGACGAGTCACGTGTACGCGGCCGAGGGCGAGTACGTCATCCATCTCACCATCGACTTCCGTGCCGAATACCGTTTCGCCTCCACCGGATTCATCCCCATCGCCGGCAACATCAACCTGCCCGCCAACGACCTGCACGTCATCGTCACGGGCGCCAAGACCGTGCTCGTCGAGCACGATTGCGTTGCAAATCCGGCCGGACCAGGATGCTGAGCGGCGGCCCCGCAGAGCGGCAGTAGGCTCCCAGCGCCGGCATATACAACGCTCAGCTTCAAGCGGGATGCTGGCAGCGCTGAAAGGAGCATCCCGACCATGTCCGACGCACCCCACACTCCCTCCGAGGCACAGCCGCCCGTAGACCAGAACCCGGCACAGGCAACCGCACAGCAGCCCACCGTCGAGCAGCCCACGGTGGCCCAGCCGACCGCCGCCCAGACCGCGGCAGCACCCAAGCGCAATGTCGGCCCGCTGGTCGGCGCGCTCGTCGTCGGAGCGGTACTGGGCGGGGCATCCGGGGCGGGCGTCGCCGCGTGGGCGGTCAGCGCCAACAACGGCTCGCACGGCAGCGTGGTGTCCGGACCTCAGACCGTGACCATCAACAACAAGGATGACGTCAGCACGACGACCGCCGTCGCCGCCAAGGCCGGACCCTCGGTCGTCACCATCGACGTGACGGCCAGCAGCGAAGGGGGAACCGGCTCGGGCGTCGTGCTCAGCAGCGACGGCTACGTGCTCACCAACACGCACGTCGTCACCCTCGACGGCCAATCCGCGAGCGGCACGATCGAGGTGACCACCTACGACGGCAAGCTCTACACCGCGAAGGTCGTCGGCATCGACCCGGTCGTCGACCTGGCCGTCATCAAGCTCGACAACGCGTCGGGCCTGCAGCCGATCGAGTTCGCGGACTCGTCGAAGATCAACGTCGGCGACAAGGTGGTCGCGATCGGTGCGCCGCTCGCCCTGCCGAACACGGTGACCGACGGCATCGTCAGCGCGGTGAACCGCAGCATCCAGATCGCGTCGTCGGCCGTTCCGAACAGCGGCTCGGGTGACAACTCCACCCCGGGAGACGGATCGAGCCCGTACAACTTCTGGAACTTCGGCGACGGAAGCGGCAACGGCAACGGCAATGGCAACGGAAGCGGGTCGAGCTCGGGTCAGACCGCCGACATCTCGCTGCCCGTCATCCAGACGGATGCCGCCATCAACCCCGGCAACTCGGGCGGCGCCCTGCTCAACAGCGACGGCAAGTTGATCGGGATCAACGTCGCCATCGCGAGCACCGGCAGCACCAGCGGCTCCGGTCAGTCGGGGTCGATCGGCGTCGGCTTCGCCATCCCGTCGGATCTCGCGCAGCGCATCGGCCAGGAGATCATCAAGACCGGCAAGGGCACCCACGGTCTGCTGGGCGCCTCGGTCACCACCGCCACGAGCGACAAGAGCTCGGTCGTCGGTGCCCTGATCGCGGACATCACCTCGGGCGGCGCCGCCGACAAGGCCGGACTCAAGAAGGGCGACGTCGTCACCTCCTTCAACGGGCGGCCGATCACCGACAGCACCGACCTCACCGCGCAGGTGCGCACGCTCGCGCCGGGAAGCACGGCGAAGCTGGTCTACGTCCGCGGCAACGAATCCACGACGGTGTCCGTGACGCTCGGCACGCTCAAGCTCTGACGAGCGAGGGCGGCGACCAGGGCCGCTGATAGGCTCATCCGACCATGGCTGAGCCTCGCACCGGCGTCTCGTACGTCATGCCCGTGCTGAACGAGGCGGGCTACGTCGAGTCGGCGATCCGGAGCGTGCTCGAGCAGGACTACAGCGGTCCGGTCGAGGTCGTGCTGGCTCTCGGGCCCTCGCACGACGGCACGCGCGCGATCGTCGAGCGCATGGCGGCGGCGGATGCGCGCATCCGTCTGATCGAGAACCCCGACATGGACATCCCGATCGGTCTCAATCTCGCGATCAAGGCCGCGAAGTATCCCGACATCATCCGGGTGGATGCCCACACCGAGCTCGCGCCCGGCTACACGACTCGCGGAGTGGACGACCTCGAGCGCACCGGCGCGGCGAGCGTCGGCGGCATCATGGTCGCCACCGGGGAGCCCGGCTTTCAGGCCGCCGTCGCTCGGGCCTACAACAGCCGATTCGGGCTCGGCGGCGGCGCCTACCACGGCAGCGCCGCGGTGGCCGGACCGGCCGAGTCCGCGTATTTGGGCGTGATGCGCGCCGACGCGCTCGCCGAGGTCGGCTATTTCGACGAGACCCTGCGCCGCGGCGAAGACTGGGAGCTCAACTACCGCTTCCGTCAGGCCGGCAGGATCGTCTGGCTCGACCCGGAGCTGCGCGTGAAGTACTGGCCGCGCAGCACGCCCGCCAAGCTCGCCCGGCAGTTCTTCGCCACCGGCGTGTGGCGTGCCGAGCTGGTGCGGCGACTTGGAACCCGCAATCCGCTGCGGTTCTTCGCTCCGCCCGTACTCGTGATCGCGACCGTGCTCTCGATCATCGCGATCCCGTTGCATGCGACCGGGGTGCTGCACGGCATCCTGGGATGGATCGTCGCTCTGGTCTACCTCGGCCCGATTCTCTACGCGGTGCTGCTGATCGTCGCCGCGGTCACCAATGCCGGTTCGTTCGCCGACCGGCTGCGGTTCATGGCGGTCATCGCGATCATGCACTTCAGTTGGGGAACCGGATTTCTGCGCGGCTTCATCGGCGGCGCGGGCAACGCGGTCGACACCTCGCGCACCGAGAGCTGACGGCCTCCCCGGACCTGACTCGTCGACGACTCGTCGAGGAGGCTCCCTCATGGCCAGGTCGCAGGGTGCCCGTCTTTCCTCATTTCAGTTCGCCCTGAATTGCGCGCGAACTGAAATGGGGATTTCGAGGGGGTGACCAGCGCCGTGCTGCGCGCCGCGGAAGGGCTCAGGGCAGCCAGCCCTCGTCGACAAGCCGCGCGACGACTCGTGCCCCCGCCGAGCCGTCGTCGCGGGGCGTGAAGCGAGCGCGCCAGGCGGCGCGCTGAGCGGCGAAGGCGGGAGCTGCGGCATCTGCCCCGATGATCGCGGCGAGTAGCTCGTCGCGCGTCTGAACGACCGGTCCGGGTGCCTCGGCGAGCAGGTCGAAATAGAACCCGCGCAGATCGGTGCTGTAGTGCGCGAGATCGGGGGTGAAGAAGATCAACGGCTTGTCGGTGCCGACCACGTCGAACATCGCCGATGAGTAGTCGGTGACGAACACATCGGCGATCTGCAGCAGGTCGGCCATGTTGGGGTAGCTGGTCACGTCGATGAGGCGGTCGGCTTCGAGATCCTGTCCGTAGCGCAGCGTGCGGGAGTGCCCGCGCACCAGCAGCACGTGGTCGTCGCCGAGCTGGCCGGCGAAGCTCGCCAGGTCGACGTAGTCCACCATCTCGGTGCGGTCGTCCCGCCAGGTGGGGGCGTACAGCACGACGCGCTTGCCGGCAGGCAGTCCGAGCGCCGCGCGCACCGCCGGAATGCGCCCAGAATCGGCGAACACGTCGTTGCGCGGGTAGCCTTCCTGCCAGATCGGGCGGCGCATGTCGTACGCCGAACGGAATATCTCGGCGCTGTACGGATTCTGCGCCAGCAGCGCGTCCCATCGCGCTCGCTCGCGCTTCACGGCGATCCGCGTGCGCAGGCCCGGATCGCGATCCAGCGCCAGGCGCTTCAGCATGGTGCCGTGCCAGGTCTGCAGCACGTGCTGATGCGCGCGCCGCCGGTAGCGTTTGCGCAGCCAGTCGTTGACGACCAGCACCCGCGCCGCCCCGCGAGCGTGCCACCACTCACGGCTGCCCTCGATGATGCGAACGGCGCCGTCCGGCACGGCCACCGAGCCGTCAACCACGCTCCAGTAGCGCATCGTCTCGGGTCGCAGCTCAGCCAGTGCCGTGTCGATGCCGAGCGGGTTGTCGGAGCTGGACTGGCCGTAGAAGCTCTCGAAGAACACCGCATCCTCGGGGGTCGGCCGCGAACTGCGGTATGCCCGCTCCAGCCGCTTCTGGGCGGGGCGGCCCCGCTCGTCATCGTCCAGGGGTGGCGAAACCCGCAGCACCAGGCCGCCGGCGGTCGCCAGCACCTTCGCCCGGAACAGCGGATGCCGCAGCTCGGCGGGCAGTTCGGCGGCGACGTCCACGCGAGCCGTGCTGGCGCGCGCGCCGCCGGCGTCGAGGGTCAGCCGATAATCGCCGGACGGCATGGCCAGGTCGGGCGTTCCCCAGCGCGCGGACAGCATCCGGAACGTCGCTGTCGCCCGGCCGCCTGCCGTGGTCACCGACGCCGCCACGCGCTGGGAACGGGCACCGTCGAGTCGCAGGGTCTCGATCTCGTGACCGATCGGATCGACGGTGACGGTCAGGGTGGGCGAGGCTCCCGAGGGCTCCGCGAACGCGACGTCGGTCACCCGTGGCCTCACCGTGAGCGGCGACGGCACCTCGGTCACCGTCAGGCCGAGCGCCTGGGCCACCCCGCTGCGTCGCAAGGTCTCGGCGAGCACCCGCTCGGTCGCGTGTCCGTCGAGCAGGTCGAAGTTCTCATCCCGCAGCCAGGCCGAGTGACGGGATGCCGCGCTCGCCGCCGCCGATCCGACCTGCCCCACGGCGTCCAGGCGCGCCAGCGCGTCGGGCCAGCCGGCCACCTGCTGGCCGCCGGCGAAAGCGCGGTACGGCAGGTAGAGCCCGCGCCGCTTGGCGTAATGCTCCAGGTCGGGCGCGAGGAACACGATCGGGCCGCCCACCAGGCTGTAGTCGTAGGCGATCGAGGAGTAGTCGGTCACCAGGGCGTCGACCGCCGGCAGTGCGGGCGTGATCTCGGCGAGCAGGTCGGAGCCGAGCATCCGGATGCGGTCGGATCGCAGCGGCCCGCCCGCGTAGTCGCCCCGGCCCAACGGATGCGTGCGCACCAGCAGCACCGCATCGGTGCGTTCCAGCCAGTCGGCGATCGCTGCCCAGGTCGCCTCGTCGGGAGCCCCCGGATCGACGCCGCCGTCGCGCCAGGTCGGCGCGGACAGGATCACCCGCGCCCGCGGCGGCAGCTCTCCGACCGCCGCCGTCAGCAGCGCACGCGCCGCGTCGCGTCGCGCCTCGACCGTGCCGGCGAGCAGCACGTCATCGCGCGGGTCACCGGTCACCACGACGCGGTCGGACGCGACCCCGAACGCGCTCACGATGCGCGGCGCGACCAGCTGCGATGCCACCGGGAACAGCCCGATCCCTCGCCCGGCGAAACGGTACGCGCGCGCCAGCACCGCGCGCACCAGGCGATGGTTCGGCAGGAACGACACGCGCAGCGTGGCATCCGAATCCAGGTGGAGCCGCTTCAGCGGGATGCCGTGCCAGAGCTGCACCACGAACCCGCCCCGGGTCGCAAAGCGGTTGACGTCGCCGAACCCGTGAGTGACCACGAGCACGCGAGCACGCAGCGTGAGGCGGAAGCCGCGCCATCCCGACCGCCGCTCGGCGTCGAGCCCGGCCGCGATCGCCGCGGTGAGCTCGGCCGAGGAGCCGGCCAGCCAGACCAGCCGCACCGAGTCGGGCAGCGCCGCCCGTGCCGCGCGGTAGAGCGGGAGCGCGCCCTCGCCGACGCCGATCCCCGACCCGAACACCCAGAGGCGAGGCGTGCGCGGAACCAGGAGCGTCGCGAGGGCTCCGAGCGCGTAGAGCGGAAGGCGCAGCACCTTGCGGGCGTTGCCTGCTCCGAAAGTGAAGCTCGCCATTGTCTCAGGGTGATTCTGGCACGATGGAGGGGTGCGGCAACGCGAGAGGCGGCGGCCATGTCGGTCATGAGCGATTTGCGGTCCGCCCGCAAGGTGCTCGGCAACGCCGTGAGATCACGCACCACCCGACGCAAGTTGGCGCACGAGCTGCAGGGCCGCCGGCCTCCCGTTGACGGCTCGATCAGGATCGCGGTGTACTTCGCCGACACCCCGGTGAACCTGTACCAGATCCGGCAGTGGTACGCGCCGCTCGCCGAACTGGCGCAGACCCATCCCGTCGCCCTCATCACGCGCAGCCCCGCAGCCAGCCTGCAGTTGCTCGCCGAATCGCCGCTGCCGGTGATCTACTGCCGCTCGGTGACCGACATCGAGGAGTTCGTCGACCGGCAAGACATTCGCATCGTGTTCTACGTCAACCAGAACACCAAGAACTTCCAGATGTTCCGCTACGGCCGCATGTGGCACGTCTTCATCAACCACGGCGAGTCCGACAAGATGTACATGACGACCAACCAGTTCAAGGCGTACGACTACGCCCTCGTCGCCGGGCAGGCCGCCCTGGACCGCCTGTCACGCAAGCTCTGGGATTTCGACCTGGCGAAGAAGGCGATCCCCATCGGACGGCCGCAGGCCGACCATCTCGCCGGCGCCCTGCCCTATACCCCGGATGACCGCACGGTCGTGCTCTACGCGCCGACCTGGGAGGGCGACCGCCCGGCCGCCTCGTACGGCTCGATCGCCTCGCACGGTGTCGCGCTCACCGAGGCCGTGCTGTCGTCACCGAGCCACCGGTTGATCTACCGGCCGCATCCGCGCAGTGGCGTGATCGACGCGGAGTACCGTGCGGCCAACCAGCGCATCATCGCGGCCATCTCGGCCGCCAATGCGCGCGATGTCGGGGTTCAGCACGTGTTCGACGACGGTCCGGAGCTCGGCTGGCAACTGGCGGCCGCGGATGTCGCGATCACCGACATCTCGGCGATGGTCTACGACCGGCTGGCAACGGGCAAGCCCATCGTGGTGACGCGTCCGGTGAGCTCGGAGGCGGATGTCGACGAAGACGGCTTCCTCGGCTCGGCCGACTGGCTCACCGCCGACGAGGCCCCGAACGTGCTCGCCGTTCTCGACCGGGTGCTGCACGACGAGTCGGCCCGCGAGAACCTGCGGTTCTGGGCGACCCATCACTTCGGCGACACGACGCCCGGCGCGTCGACTCGGCGCTTCCACGAGGCGGTCGAGCTGCTCATGGCGGAGTGGGAGCGCAACGCGGCCGTGCACGCGGGTGACCGTCCCGATCACTCCGGCGACGGGGCCGACGACGAAGACGACGAGGGGATGCCGGGAACCTAGGGCGTGCCACCGTGATACCACTCCTGGTAGCATCCAGGTATGAAGGTGAGCGTCAGCCTGAGCGACGAAGACGTCGCGTTTCTCGACCGCGAAACGGGCTCCGGCGCGTTCGAGTCCCGTTCGGCCGCCATCTCGGCGGCGGTCCGCCTGCTGCGGCAACGCGAGCTCGTCGACGCCTATCGCGAGTCCTTCGCCGAATGGGCGAGTTCCGATGACGCCGAGCTGTGGGACCGTGCGTCGTCCGATGGGCCCCTGTGACCGACACCGGGTGGCGAGGATCGGATTTCCGGCGCGGGCAGATCGTGTTGGTCGAGCTGGATCCCGCTCGCGGATCAGAGCAGGCGAAGACACGTCCCGCCGTCATTGTCAGCAACGACGCAGCCAACGCGGCTGCGTCACTCAATGATCTGGGTGTGGTCACCGTCGTCCCGCTGACCAGCAACACTCGTCGCGTCCGCGATTACCAGGTGCTCGTGCGCGCCGAAGATTCCGGACTCCCGGTCGACAGCAAGGCGCAAGCCGAGCAGCTGCGAGCGATCTCGACAACCCGGATCGTCCGTCCCCTCGGGCTGCTGCCGCTGCGAACGGTGGCGGCGCTCGACGACGCGCTGCGGGTGCACCTCTCGCTGTGACGGAGACGGGCGACGCCGGTCGACCGGGTCGTCAGTCGGGGCGGCGATCTTCGGCGGCCGGCGGCGAGAGGTGCGCTCCCGCTCCAGCGCCCGGCAATGGCGAAGGCGGGCGCAGCCGTGGCCCGAGTCGTTGCGGCGCTCGCGGGACGCGCTCGGCGCGCGGCGCGCGGGGCGTGCGGGGGGCCTTCGGAACCTTCACGACCGCATCCAGTGATGCTGGGAACGTGTCGGGCGGAGCCGGGAAGGCGTCGCGGGCCGATCGAACGATGCGTCGCCCCAGGATGTTGTTGCCCACGCCGCCGAAGACCGCGCCGACCCCGAACGGGATCGCTCGGCCGACGACCGAGGTGCCCTGCGTCACGGCGAAGCGCTTCAGGAACGCCGCGCGGATCCGGTCGGTGAGGGGGCCGAGCGCGGCGCGCGGCATGCTCTTGGTGACGAGTTCGCCCCAGTAGGCTGACCGCGATCCACGGCCGGCCGCTTCACTGGCGAACTGGGCCAGCAGCTCTTGGCCGCCGCTGCCGAGCATCATCGCCATCACCAGGGTGCGGGCGCGCTCCGGTTCGACCACCGCGATGCCGTGGATCTCGGTGACCGACTGCGCGAACAGCGCGCTCGCTTCGAGGAATCCCGCCGTCTCGACGCCCGACAGCAGGATCGACGTGCCAACCCCGACCGCGGGGATCGCCGAGCTGGCTCCGACCAGCGCGCCGCCGCCGGTCACCGCCGTGAGGTAGCGCCGCTCGAGGATCGCGATGATCTGGGCGGGGGAGGCGCCCGGCTTGCTGCTCCGGATCGCGCGGATGTGGGCCAGAACGACCGGCCGCTGCACCGACAGGACCTTGTCGATGCCTTGCGCCAGGCGCGGGTGCAGCCCGTCCGAGGTGATCGGGGCGATCTGCTTCGTCATGCCACCACCGTAACCGGGGCCGCCGCGACCCGCCCAGCACCGCCGAGTTGCACGGTCTTCACACAGGCGACGTCAGGTGTTCACCTCGTGTGCAGGGTGGGATCACGATCGCCCGCGACCCTGAGTCAGGGCGCGACAGCACGCGTCCCGACCGGGCTGAAAGGGGCGCGCAGATGGAGCACCGCCGCACGCCGCTGGCCTGGGTCGAATCCCCGCTGCAGCTGCTCGGCGCCGCCGAATACGCGGCGACCCTCGGTCGCCCGATCGCGGTCGCCTCCCGGCTCACCGGCCCGCAGATGCCGACCACGATGGCGGAGCTCCTCGCACGTGGGGCGCTCTTCTCGAGCGTCGCGCCCTACTACGGCATCCCGTGGTCCCTTCTGCACGATCAGCCGGACTGGGCGATCGGCGACGGCTTCTCCGGTCAGTTCCGGATGGCGGCCGCCCTGCTGCGGCCGCGCTCGATCACCCTGCTCGACGACGGTGACATGTCGATCCACCTCGCCTCGGCGCTGCTCGGCCGCACCGGTTTCGCGCGACGCGGCATCCACGAGAGCGGACTGGCGACCCTGCTCGGCGGTCTCGCGCGCGACCGCATGCTGCGGCTCGCCGGCTCGCAGCGGCTCACCATGTTCAGCGCCTTCGCCGACGACCCGACCGTCGCGGCGGTTCCCGCTCGCGACATCGCGCTGGTGCCCCACACCTTCGGGTGGCTGCGAGCCCATGCCAAGCCGGTGCGGCTGCCGCACCCGCGTGTGGTGCTCGGCTCGGCGCGGGTCGCCGACGGGTTGACGAGCGCGCCGAGCTATCTGGACTGGCTCCGCTCGGTCGCCGCGGACGGCCCGATCAGCTATCTGCCGCACCGTCGGGAGCAGAACAGCCACCTCGCCGGCATCGCGTTGCTCGAGGGCGTCACCGTCGTCGACGTCGGGCTGCCCGCCGAGCTGCTGCTGGCGGGCACCCCCGAGCCACTCGACATCCTCATGATGCGCTCGTCGGCCTCCACGACCTTGCGTGCCGTGCTCGAGGGCACCGGCAGCACGGTGACCGTCAGCTCTCCGGCCGAGCTGGTGCGATGAGCGTCGAGGGGCGGTCTGCGGACCCGACGGGTGAGACAGTCGCGGTCATCCCGGCCCGCGGCGGATCCAAAGGTGTCCCGCGCAAGAACCTGCGCAGGGTCGGCGGCATCCCGCTGGTCGCGCGCGCGATCTCGACCGCGCGCGCGGCGGACCGCATCGACCGCGTCGTCGTGTCGACCGATGACCCGCAGATCGCCGCCGTGGCGCGCGAGTGGGGTGCCGAGGTCGTCGTCCGCCCGGCTGAGCTGTCGGGCGACACGGCGAGCTCCGAGAGCGCGGTCGAGCACGCTCTCGGCGAACTCTCGAGATTCGGGATCGACGTGGGCGCCGTGGTCCTCATCCAGGCCACCTCGCCGTTCATCGACCCAGCCGACCTCGACGCCGCGGTGGAGCGCGTTGTCGCCGGCGAATCCGATTGCGTGTTCTCGGCGGTCGAGTCGTGGGGCTTCCTCTGGCGGACCACGTCCGGCGGCGCGGGTGCCGTCGGGATCAACCACGACCACCGCCGCCGCCCGCGGCGACAGGAGCGTGAACCGGAGTTCCTCGAGACGGGCGCCTTCTACGTCATGGATGCCGCGGGCTTCCACCGCGCGAAGCACCGCTTCTTCGGGCGCATCGGCGTGGCTCTCGTACCCGAACAGCACGCGATCGAGATCGATACCGAGGAGCAGCTGGCTCTGGCATCCGCCATCGAGCCGCTCGTGAGCCGCGGCACAGGTGCGAGTGCGGCGATCGACGTGGATGCCGTGGTCACCGACTTCGACGGCGTGCACACCGACGACACGGTGCTGGTCGGTGAGAGCGGCGAGGAGTTCGTCCGGGTCAGCCGCTCGGACGGCATGGGCATCGGTCGGCTGCGCGCGGCCGGCATCCCCGTCCTGATCCTGTCGACCGAGACCAACCCCGTCGTCTCCGCTCGCGCTCGCAAGCTGGGCGTGGAGGTCGCGCAAGGGAGCGGCGACAAGGCGGTGGCCCTGAGGGCCTGGGCGGCGGAACGCGGTCTCCCGCTCGACCGGATCGCCTATCTCGGCAACGACCTCAACGACCTCGGCTGCCTCGACCTGGTCGGCTGGCCCGTTGCGGTCCCCACGGCACATCCCGAGGTGATCGCGGCGTCGCGGATCGTGCTCGCGGCTCCGGGCGGCGCCGGCGCGGTGCGCGAACTCGCCGATGCCGTGCTTCTCGCCAGAACCGCCCGCTCACAGCTGTCCCACCCCACCGGCACCAGCACCAGCACCACGACCAGGAGAGACTCATGACCGTCACCATCGGATCGCACGACATCGGCGAAGGACTGCCGGCCTACGTCATCGGCGAGATCGGCCTCAACCACAACGGCTCGGTCGAGCTGGCCAAGAAGCTGATCGACGTCGCGGCCGACGCCGGAGCGCAGGCGGTCAAGTTCCAGAAGCGCACCCCCGACATCTCGACGCCCGAGCACATGAAGAACGTGCTGCGCGAGACGCCGTGGGGCGAGATGACCTACCTCGAGTACCGCTACCGCGTCGAGTTCGACCGCGAGCAGTACATCGAGATCGGCGACCACGCCACGCTGCGCGGCCTCGACTGGTTCGCGTCGCCGTGGGACGTGCCGGCCGTCGAGTTCCTCGAAGACCTCAACGTGGTGGCGCACAAGGTGGCCTCGGCGAGCGTGACCGACCTCGACCTGCTCAGCGCACTGGCGGCGACGGGCAAGCCCGTCATCCTGTCCACCGGGATGTCCACGATGGAGCAGATCGCCGCCGCCGTCGAGGTGCTCGGCACCGACAAGCTGGTGATCCTGCACGCGACGTCGACCTACCCGCTGCCGCCGGAGGAAGCCAACATCCGGATGATTCCGACCCTTCGCGCGGCCTATCCCGGCGTCCCGATCGGCTATTCGGGTCACGAGCGCGGGCTGCAGATCTCGCTCGCCGCGGTCGCGCTCGGCGCGACCGCCGTGGAGCGACACATCACCCTCGACCGCGCCATGTGGGGTTCCGACCACGCGGCGTCGCTCGAGCCGACCGGCTTCGAGCACCTGGTGCGCGACATCCGGGTGATCGAGCAGGCCATGGGCGACGGGGTGAAGCAGCTCTTCCCGGGCGAGCTCGCGCCGATGGCCAAGCTGCGCCGGGTCTCGGCGTAGCTCGCGCGGCGGGGCGCTTCCGGGCGCCGGTTCGATGAAAGGGGGCGGCGTGAAGGTCATCGCGATCGCGGACTCCGATTCCTACCTCAAGTGGGCCGCGGCGTTCCTCGGCACCCTGCCTGGCGTGACCGAGCGCGAGCTGCTGCTCATCGAGACCCCGGTGCTGCCCAGCGACAATCAGCGGGCCGCGGCACTGGCCGTCGGCGGGGTCCCGCCGGAGCAGCTCGTCAGCCTGCCGCTGAACTCGGTGCTGGGCACACTGCGCAGCGAGCGACCGGATGCCGTGCTCGTCGCCCTGCGCGGGCCGGTGGCCGCCGTGCTCATCCGCATGATCGCCGAACTGCCCCATCGGCCGGTGATCGTGACCGGCCTGCCGGGGATCTCCATCCCGGCCACCCGCAAGGCGCTCGCGTTCCGCCGGCAGGCCGACCTGTTCGTGCTGCACAGTCGTCGCGAGATCCGCGAGTTCACGGCGATGTCGCGCGAGTACGGCTGGACGCACCGTTTCGCCCTGGCCACCCTGCCGTTCGTCGAGGAGCGCACGGGGGCGGTCGGCACCGACCTCGTCTTCGCGGCGCAGGCGGTCGTGCCGTCGACCCTCGACGACCGGATGCGCGTGCTCGAGCTGCTGATCGCAGCCGCGCGAGCCGAGCCGTCGCGACGCGTGGTCATCAAGGTGCGGGGTCTGGCCGGCGAGCGGCAGACGCACGACGAGCAGGCGAGCTATCCCGAGCTGCTCGAACAGGTCGCCGACCCTCCTGCCAACCTGGTGATCTCGACCGCGCCGATGTCGGCCGCGCTCGATGAGGCGCAGGGCCTGATGACCGTGAGTTCGACCGCCGCGATCGAGGCGATCGCGCGCGGCATCCCGGTCATCGCACTCGACATCTTCGGCGTGACCGGCAAGCTGATCAACACGGTGTTCGAGGGCAGCGGGCTGTTCGGGGGAGAGGACGCGGTCGTCCGTCGCGAGTTCCGGCATCCCGACCCCGCGTGGCTCGACGACAACTACTTCCATCCCGTCGAGGCGGACGACGTCGCGGTGCAACTCGAAGCGCTGGTCGCCGCGCGCCGGCAGGGCGTGCTGCCGGCCCGCGAGCCGGCGCGGAAGGCCGGCGGCAAGCTCCGGCTCGCCTGGGACCGCAAGCGGGCATTCGGGGATGCCGACCGCACCGTATCGGGCGCGGTCGCGCTCGTTGTCGGCACGCCGGCCCGCGCGACCGTGGTCGCCGCGCGCAAGGTGAAGCGCGCGCTCTAGCGGGCCGCCGCGATCAGCCGGCGGCGCCCTGGTGGTAGTCGGCGTTGTAGCGGTCGAGCACCTCTCGGATCGGCCCGTCGAGCACCAGTGCGCCCTTATCCAGGTAAAGACCGCGCGTGCAGAATCGCAGGAGGTCGCGCTCGCTGTGCGAGACCAGGAACAGCGTGCGGCCTCCGGCCAGCAGCTCGTCGATGCGCTTGAAGCACTTCTCGCGGAATCCCTTGTCGCCGACCGCGAGCACCTCGTCGACCAGCAGGATCGGCTCCTCCAGCCGCGAGATCACCGCGAAGGCGATGCGCACCTTCATCCCGCTCGAGAGGTGCTTGTACGGGGTGTCGACGAAGTCGCCGATGCCGGCGAACTCGATGATCTCGTCGAAGGTCTGGTCGATCTCGGTCTTCGACATGCCGTGCAGGCCTGCCGTCAGATAGACGTTGTCGCGCACCGAGAGGTCGTTGACGAATCCGCCGGTGATCTCGATGAGCGGAGCCACGCCGCCGTTCACGTGCACCTCGCCGATGTCGGGGAACATCACCTGGGCGACCAGCTTGAGCAGGGTGGACTTGCCCTGGCCGTTGCGACCCACAACCCCGATCGACTCACCGGGGTGGACCGTGAAGCTGACGTCCTTGAGCGCCCAGAACTCCCCGGGACGCGACCGACGGTCGCGTCCGGCGAACAGGTCCTTGAAGCTGCGGCGCGATGAGCGGTTGCGTTTGAACCGGATGCCGACGCCGTCGACCCGCATGCCGCCGACCCCGATCGCGGCCTCGGCTGTCGCCTTCGCCATCAGATCTCCTTCAGCACGGTCCGGATGGTGCGGCGGAACACCAGGACGCCCGCCACCACGATGAGCGCCGTCATCCCCGCGCTGACCGCGACGGCGAACCAGTTGAGGTCTTGGGGGAAGAACGCGCTCCGGTACAAGCCGATGATGCCCGTGAGGGGGTTGAAAGCTCCCCAGAACTCGAGGTGCAATTTCTTGAGGTCGGTGAGTCCGTAGATGATCGGCGATGCGTAGAACAGCAGGCGCAGGATGAGCTTGACCGCACGCTCCAGGTCGCGGAAGAAGACGACGAGCGGCGCGATGATCAGGCCGAGTCCGAAGGTCAACGCGGCCTGCAGGATGATCGCGGGGATCCACAGCGCCGCCTCCCAGTGAACGGGCGCGTGGAAGAGGACGGCGAAGGCGATCAGCACGGGGATGCTGAGCAGGAACTCGATGCCCTTGCTGAGCACGATCCGACCGATCCAGATGGTGCGGGGGATCGTGGTGGATCGGATCAGCTTGCCCTCGCTCGTGAAGGCGCGGGTGGCATCCGAGATCGAGCCGTTGAACCACGTCCAAGGCAGGAGCCCCGAGACCAGGAACACGATGTACGGGGATTGGCCGGGGACGTGCCGGTTGAAGATCAGCACGAAGACGAAGAAGTAGATCCCCGCCATCAGCAGCGGATCGAGAACCGACCACACGTACCCGAGGAAGGACGTCGTGTAGCGCACCTTGAGGTCGCGCGAGGTCAGCAACCACAGCGAACGGCGGTACCGCTCGAATGGCGACCATCGCGCGCGGGACAGCGTCGACGTGGTCACGGAACTCAGACTACAGAGTGAGACCTTCGGAACCGGGCAGGGCTAGAAGCCCCACGAGTGACGACGAGAAGGGCGGCGCGATCACACGTAGAGGTTGGCCCGCTCCAGGTCTTCGGCGAAGTCGATCTCGACCGCGTACAGGTCGGAGATGTCGACCGGCTGGATGCGCAGCTTCTCGTCGGCGATGGCGGTCTCGATGCCGCGCTCGAAGTAGTCCTGGTCGCCGACCTTCGTCAGGTGGCGCAGCAGCGTCGCCTTGTCGGAGCTCGAGATGTAGTTAATGCCGACCGCTTCGCCCAGCCCGCCCACGACCGTCTTCGACAGCTCGCTGATGAAGCCGTCGGCATCCGTCGTGTACTTGACCTCTTCGTCGGACACCTTGGCCGTGTTGACGCTGACGAAACTGCGGTCCTGCGCGACGAGGTCGCCGACGCGGACCAGCACCTCGGGGTCGAAGACCACGTCACCGTTCATCCAGAGCACGCCTCCGGCGCTGGATGCCTGCAGGGCCCGCATGAGGCTCTTGCTGGTGTTGGTCTGGTCGTACTGCTCGTTGTAGACGTAGGACGCGTGCGGGAAGGCGTCGATGATGTGCTCGAGCTTGTAGCCGACGACGATGCTGATGGCGGCGTCGTTGCCGAACGCGGCGTAGATGTTGTCGAACTGCTGCTGCATGATCGTGCGGCCGTCGCTGAGCTCGGTGAGGGGCTTCGGAAGGGAGCGGCCGAGTCGGCTGCCCATGCCGGCGGCCAGAATCACGATCTGGGTGGTCGGCTTCGGGGTGCTCATGGTGATGATGCTCCTCAAGGTTTCGTCTGCGAGTAGAACGACGATGAGTGTGGATTCAGGGGGGATCGTTCACCCGCTGTTCATCGCCGATCCGGCTGTGCGACACACCTTTGTGCTTGTGAGGATTCTAATCGGCGGGTTCGGCGAGTCAGGGGAAACTCAGGATTCCGTTGCCGTTTCGTGATGCCGCTTTCAGGTCATCTGTGCATGCGTTCGAGTGAGCGTCGCTCGGTTGTCCTGTTGGTACGTTGTACCAGTGGAACCCGATTCGGAGCCGTCGACGCCCCAGCGGCGGGGTCCGGGAGGCAATTCCGCCGCGGCTCGGTCGAATGCCGCGCGCCGCGCGAAACCGGCGGGAGCGGGCGCCTCCGCAGCATCGCGGAGGCCCACCACGCCGAAGGGTTCTTCGGGCGCGACGGCGACCGGAGCGAAGGCAGCCGGCGCGAAGGCCGGAGCGAAAAGGCCTTCGCCGGCGGCCCGGCCCACGCCGCGCCCCGCCCAGCGCGCCGCTGGACAGACCACGGCAGCCGCGTCCGAGACGTCGACCGAGACTGCGACGGATGCATCGGCCGACGTGGCAGCTGACACGACGATCGACTCGTCGCCGATCCGTCGTTCGGTCATCGCGACCCCGGTGCTCGGGGCCCCGCGCGGGGGCACCGCGCACCCGCAGTCGGACGAGACCCCCGAGCCTGACGAGACGGTCGAGGAGACGGTCGACGCGGGTTCCGTCCAGCCCGCTGAGACCGAAGAGCTGACCGAGCCCGAGGAGCTGACCGAGGCCGAACCGCAGCCTGAGGTCGAACCAGAACCGGAGCCCGAACCGCAACCGGAGCCGGAGCCCGAGCCGGAGCCCGAGGAGCCCGAACCCGAGCCGGGGCCCGAAGCAGAGCCAGAGCCCTCACCGGTCCCCGAGCCGGTCACGCCCCGGGCTCAGCCCCACACGCACACCGCCAGTCGCGCTGCGTCTGCCCACCCGACATCCAAGGGAGCCGCAGCGCGGACCACCTCGGAGGTCGCCCTCTCGATCACCGGACTCACCAAGACCTTCGGCGACACCCTTGCCGTCGACGCGATCGACTTGACCGTGCCCGCGGGATCGTTCTTCGGGTTCGTCGGTCCGAACGGTGCGGGCAAGACCACCACCCTGTCGATGGTGACCGGTCTGCTGCGTCCCGACTCCGGCATCGTCAAGATCTACGGCGTGGATGTCTGGGCGAACCCGGCTGTCGCCAAGAAGTCGCTCGGCGTCCTGCCCGACCGGCTTCGCCTGTTCGACCGGCTCACCGGGTCGGAGTTCCTGCACCACGCGGGCGCCCTCCGCGGCCTCGACCGCCAGACGATCAGCAGCCGGGTCGACGACCTCGAGCGGGCGTTCGGCATCGAGCACTCGGCCAAGCGGCTGGTCTCGGATTACTCGGCGGGCATGATCAAGAAGATCGGGATCGCGGCGGCCATGATCCACTCGCCGCGCTTGCTGGTGCTCGACGAGCCGTTCGAGTCGGTCGACCCGGTCTCGGCGCAGGTGGTCATCGACATCCTGAAGAAGTTCGCCGCCGCGGGCGGCACCGTCGTGCTGTCGAGCCACAGCATGGACCTGATCGAGCGCGTCTGCGACGCCGTCGCCATCATCGCCGAGGGGCGGATGCTGGCGAGCGGCCCGATGGCCGACGTGCTCAACGGGCACTCCCTCGAGGAACGTTTCGTCGAGCTGGCGGGTGGGGCCACCGCCGTGGAGGGCATGGAGTGGTTGCAGAGCTTCTCCGACTGAAGGCCCGCCTGCTGCGGAACGGGTTCCGTCGGCCGCCGTCGCGCATCTTCGGCTCGGCCGTCGTGCTCATCATCGGGCTGCTCGCCTTGGTGGTGCTCTTCGGCGTCGCGTCGCGGGTGACCGAGTTCGACGGCGAGATCGTCGGCCGCGCCGTCGTGCTCGCCGGGACCGAGGTCAGCCTCGGGGCGTTGCTGCTGCCGATGATGTTCTCCCGCTCGCAGCTTGTCGAGCCCCGGGCCTTCCTGGGCTATCGGATCTCGTCGCTTCCGCTGGCGGGCGCCTTGCTGCTGTTGACGCTCATCGGGCCGGCCGCGCTGGTGATCCCTGCGGTGTTCATCCCCGCTGTGGCGTGGCGTGATTTCGCCGGTGCGAGCGCGGTCGCGGCCGGAGCGGCCCCTCTGCTCCTGGTGCAGCTGCTCCTGCTCACCCGGATCGGCGTGGCGGTCGGCGCGTGGCTGTCTCGCCGCGCGCTGGTGAGGTCGTGGGCGCGAGTGGTCGCTGCGGCCATCCTGCTCGCCGGGCTCCTGCTGCTCGCCGGGCTGCTGCTGCCGCGTGCCGTGCTTCTCGCCCCGGAACGCTCGCTTGCCGCCCTCTCGCCGCTGGCTCGGCTCCTCGCTCAACTCCGGCCCGAGCAGATGTCTGACGCGCTCGCCGGCTCTCCCGTCGCGTCGCTCTGGGGGGCGCCGGCGCTCACCGTCTCGGGGCAGGGGAGCCCGAGCGCGGCCCTCTGGATCGGCGCCGCGGTCATCGTCGCCCTCGCCCTGCTGTGGTGGGGTCTGGTCGCCGGAGCGCTGCGACCCACGCACGCGCAGAAGCTGACCCGCGCCGAGCGGACGCCGGGGTGGTTCCGTCGGATGCCGTCGACGCCGGCAGGCGCGATCGCGGCGCGAAGCTTCATCTACTGGCTGCGCGACCCGCGCTATCGAGTGGTGTTCGGCATCCTGCCCCTTCTTCCGATCCTGACCGGGCTCGCCTTCTTCATCGGAGGCGTGCCGCTGCGGATCGGCGCGTTCGTCCCGCTGGGGCTGATGGTGCTCGTGCTCGCCTCGTCGACGGTGCACAACGACATCGCCTACGACTCCACGGCGGTGTGGTCGCACGTCGTGGCGCAGACTCGCGGGCTTCACGACCGACTCGGGCGCATCTGGCCGGTGCTCGCCTTCGGCGTCATCCTGATCGCGATCGGGACGCCCCTCACGGTCTGGGCGCAGGGCGATCCGGATTCGCTGCCGGCGGTGCTGGGCATCAACCTCGCCCTGCTGCTCGGGGGCGTCGGCGTGGGGAGCGGGCTGTCCGCGCGCTTCCCGTACCCGGTTCCGCGCCCCGGCGACGGACCGTTCACCTACCCGCAGGCCTCCGGCGGCACGGGCGGCGGCGCCCAGGCCGGGTCGTTCCTGTTGACCCTCCTGGTGGCGTTGCCGCCGATCGCCGCGACCGCCCTGTGGCTGATGGGCTTCCCGGGTCCGCTGCCGTGGATCGCGCTCGCGGTCGGACTCGCGTCGGGTGCCGTCGCGCTGGCGCTCGGGCTGCGGAGCGGAGCATCCGCGTTCGATCGCCGCAGCCCGGAACTGCTGGCCTTCACCATGCAAAACTAGGGGTATGAGCGCGCACGCGATGAGCACGGTCGAGATGAGCACCCTCGAGCCCGGCGGTCCCGACACGGCCGGCGGCGGCGCCGGAACGGATCTGCTCGAGAAGGAGCTTCAGGAGCTCATCGAGAAGGAGCTCACCGAAGACGGCGACCACGATCGCTTCTCGCACTATGTGCAGAAGGAGAAGATCCTCGAGTCTGCCGTGACCGGCAAGCCCGTGATCGCGCTGTGCGGCAAGGTCTGGGTGCCGGGCCGCGATCCCGAGAAGTTCCCGGTCTGCCCCGACTGCAAGAAGATCTACGACCGGATGAAGTAGCGCGCTGGAGCTGCCACCGTGGCGCAGGTCCTCCCCACTCCTGTTTTTCCCCAGCTGGGTCACCTGATGGGTCCGCGGGAACCATCTGCGACCGCTCGTCCGCGATTCTGGCCGGATGGAGCCCTTTTTGGTCGCGGACGGCATCCGGTCGGGCTTGTCGCGCGATTCCCTGCGGTCGTCGTATTGGCAGGCGCCGTTCTATGGAGTCCGCGCGGTGTCGGGCAGCCTCCGCTCGGTCGAAGACGTCTGCACTGCCTATGCGCTCAAACTTCGCCGAGGTTCCGTATTCGCCGGGGTGACAGCGGCGCGGCTTTGGGGGATGCCCCTGCCGGCGTACATCGGCCGCGACATCGGGGTCGTGCACGTCTCGGTCGAGGACCCACGCCGGGCGCCCCGCGGAGTCGGCGTTCGGGGCAGCCGGCATCGTCGAGGTACCTCGACGACGCGGATCGGATCCCTTCCCGTCCTGTCTGCGGCGGAGACCTGGCGATCGCTCTGGCGCGACCTCGACCGGTGCGACCTCACCGCGGTCGCCGATCATCTGCTCTCGGATCGCACCGGGCCACCCATGTCGACTCTCGACGCCCTGGGCGATCTCGTGAGAGACCACCGGCACGGCCCCGGGATCGAGAAGCTGAGAGCGGCGCTCGCGGATGCCCGCGCGGGCAGCTGGTCGCGGCCGGAGACCCTGGTTCGACTCGTTCTGTGCTCCGCGGGCATCCCCGAGCCGGAGTTGAACCTGGCGATTGCACCCGGTGGGCGATCACCGCGAGTGGATCTGGCGTGGCCGACGGTTCGATTCGGCCTCGAGTACGACGGTGATCAGCACCGCTCGCCGGCTGAGTTCTCAGCCGACATCCGGCGTCAGGAGCGTGTGCAGGACCGAGGATGGTCGCTGATGCGGGTCACGAGAAGCGACCTCTTCGACCGGCCGGCCGAGTTGGTCGATCGAGTGCACCGGCGCCTTGCGGAGCGTGGATGGGCCGGCATCCGGGTTCGCGGGTCGCAGATGGTGCTCGTGCGGCGATGAGTTGCCCCAGCTGGGACCAATGGCCGCGGGGGAACCGGCGGGCAAAGGCGCGAGCCGCGCGCGAGGAGCTACAAATACCGCGTCGGGATCGCCGGCTCGCCCCGTGAGAGCGAGAGCGCCTGCACCGGCAACTCGGCCATCACGGCCGCGTGGTGCGCGCGCGCCGCGGCGACCCCGGTGGATCCCAGCAGCGATTCGACCGGCTCACCGTTGCGCACCAGATCGATGAGCAAGGGCCGCCCTGCGGAGGCGTCGACCGGGGGGTCCTCGACGTAGATGTCCTCGGCGACTGCGACCCCGTCGCGCAGGGTGCGCACCGGTTGCTTGCGGCCGCCGACGGTGGCCTTGCCGTCCGACTTCTTGCCGACGGGCAGCCACCCGGCCGTCGACGCATCGGGGCCGTCGAGGTGGGCGACGAGCTTGTAGACCATGCCGGCGGCGGGGGATCCTGATCCGGTGACCAGCGAGGTCCCGACGCCGTACGAGTTCACCGGTGCCGACCGCAGCGCGGCGATCGCGTGTTCGTCGAGATCGTTGGTGACCGTGATCCGGGTGTTGACCGCGCCGAGCGCGTCGAGCTGGGCCCGCACCTCGCGGACCACGACGCCGAGGTCGCCCGAGTCGATGCGCACGGCACCCAGCGACGGCCCGGCGACGCGCACCGCGGTCTCGACGGCGGTCGGGATGTCGTAGGTGTCGACCAGCAGCGTCGTCCCGACCCCCATCGCCGCTACCTGCGCGCGAAAGGCGTCCTCCTCCGAGTCGAAGAGCAGGGTGAAGGCGTGCGCGGCGGTTCCCATGGTCGGGATGCCCCACTCGCGCCCCGCCTCCAGATTGCTGGTCGCGCCGAACCCCGCGATGTACGCAGCTCGGGCGGCCGCCACGGCGGACCGCTCACCGGTGCGCCGCGATCCCATCTCGGCGAGCGGTCGCCCCTCCGCGGCCGACACCATGCGCGCGGCCGCCGATGCGACCGCCGAGTCGTAGTTGAATACGCTGAGCGCCAGGGTCTCGAGCACGACCGCCTCGGCGAAGCTGCCTTCGACGACGAGCACCGGCGAGCCGGGGAAGTACAGCTCGCCCTCCGCATAGCCGCGGATGCTGCCCGAGAAGCGGTACTCCTCGAGCCAGTCGAGCGTGGCGTCGCTGACCACGTGCTCGCGTTTCAGGAACGCGAGCTCGCGCGCCCCGAAGCGGAACTCCTGCACGAGCTCGAGCAGCCGCCCGGTGCCGGCCACCACGCCATACCGGCGCCCGGTCGGCAGTCGGCGGGCGAAGAGCTCGAACACGCTGGGTCGCAGCGCACGACCGTCGGCCAGCGCTGCGTCGATCATCGTCAGCTCGTAGCGGTCGGTGAGGAGCGCGCTCGTCATGCAGTCGAGCCTAGAGCGCCCCGGCGGCCCCGGTATCCTGATGCGGTGACCGCCAGCCTGCCGACCGACGCCCCGATCGGCGTGTTCGACAGCGGTGTCGGCGGTCTGACCGTGGCGCGCGCGATCCTCGATCAGCTGCCGCGCGAGTCCATCCTCTACGTGGGTGATACCGCGCACTCGCCCTACGGGCCGAAGCCGATCGCCGAGGTGCGCGCCTACGCGCTCCAGGTGCTCGACGACATGGTCGCGACCGGGGTGAAGGCGCTGGTGATCGCGTGCAACACGGCCAGCGCGGCGATGCTGCGGGATGCCCGGGAGCGGTACGAGGCGGCCAGCGGCATCCCGGTGATCGAGGTGATCCAACCCGCGGTCCGCGCCGCGGTACGCGCCACGCGCAACGGACGCGTGGGCGTGATCGGCACGGCCGGCACCATCCAGTCGCGCGCCTACGACGACGCGTTCGCCGCAGCATCCGGGATCGAATTGTTCAGCCGCGCCTGCCCCCGCTTCGTCGAGTTCGTCGAGGCCGGCGTCACCAGCGGCCCTGAGCTGTTCGCGGCTGCGGAGGAGTACCTCGCTCCGCTGCGCGACGCCGGCATCGACACTCTCGTGCTGGGCTGCACGCACTACCCCTTGATGTCGGCGGCGATCCAGTACGTGATCGGTCAGGATGTGCGGCTCGTGTCCAGCGCCGACGAGACCGCCGCCGACCTCTACCGCGTACTGGTGAGCAACGACCTCGAGCGCACCGCCGCGGAAGCCCCCACCCACACCTTCGAGAGCACCGGCGACGACGAGCTCGCCTTCCGGCGGCTCGCCGCGCGCTTTCTCGGCCCCGAGGTCACACGGGTCGAGACCTTCGAAACCGGAGCGATCACCCTCCCGCGCGGCTGAGCATCCACACGGCCCGCCCCATACCACCCGCCCCCGCCTCAGCGCCCGAGCGATAACAACCCGAAAGGCATCATGACCCGCATCGACGGTCGCAGCAGCGACGACCTCCGCCCGGTGACCATCGAGCGCGGCTGGAGCAAGCAGGCGGAGGGCAGCGCGCTGATCAGCTTCGGCGACACCCGCGTGCTCTGCACGGCCAGCTTCACCAACGGCGTGCCACGCTGGCTGACCGGCAAGGGCAAGGGGTGGGTGACCGCCGAGTACTCGATGCTGCCGCGATCCACGAACGACCGGATGGATCGCGAGTCGGTGAAGGGGCGCATCGGCGGACGCACCCACGAGATCTCGCGCCTGATCGGGCGCAGCCTGCGCGCCGTGATCGACACCAAGGCGCTGGGCGAGAACACCCTGGTGATCGACTGCGACGTGCTGCAGGCGGACGGCGGCACCCGGACCGCTTCGATCACCGGCGCCTATGTGGCGATGGCCGACGCGATCGAGTGGGGCCGCGACAAGGGATTCATCGGCAAGAGCGCGAAGCCGCTCATCGACTCGGTCTCGGCCATCAGCGTGGGCATCGTCGACGGGGTACCCATGCTCGATCTGGCATATACCGAGGATTCGCGCGCCGAGACCGACATGAACGTCGTCGTCACGGGTCGCGGTCTGTTCGTCGAGGTGCAGGGAACGGCCGAGGGAGCGCCCTTCGACCGCACCGAGCTCAACACGCTGCTCGACCTGGCGCTCGGCGGCACGACGACGCTCGCGACCCTGCAGCGCGAGTCCCTCGGCTTGTGACGACCTTCGTCCTCGCGACCCACAACGCGCACAAGGTCGACGAGCTGCGGCGCATCCTCGGCGACCGGCTGGGGCATCACCGCCTAGTCGGGTACGACGGTCCCGAGCCGGTCGAAGACGGGGACAGCTTCGAGGCGAACGCCTTGATCAAGGCGCGGGCGGCGGCGGTCTTCACCGGCCTCCCCGCGATCGCCGACGATTCGGGGATCTGCGTGGACGCGCTGGGCGGCGAGCCCGGCATCCACTCGGCCCGCTATGCGGGCACCCGGGACGACGCCGACAACTACCGCCTGCTGCTGACCAACCTGCAGGGCGTGGCCGATCGCGCGGCCCAGTTCGTCTGCGCCGCCGCCCTGGTCGACCTGGCGGCCCTCGACTCCGGTCCCAGCCGCACCGGGCTCCAGGGCGCTGGCGCCGCCTTCGAGCACACGGCGCGAGGAGTCTGGCCGGGCACCGTGCTCGAAGCGGCCGCCGGTCAGGGCGGATTCGGGTACGACCCGGTGTTCCGCCCGGACGGATTGGACGTCAGCTCGGCCGAACTGACCGCCGACGAGAAGAACGCCCAGAGCCACCGCGCGCGGGCATTCGGGCTGCTGGTGACGGTGCTTCGAGAGCGGTACGGCTAGGCGGGGATCGACGGCCGCCGTCGCGTCGCGCGTCGCCCGCGACCCAGCAGCACCCCCATCCATCCCCGTTTCAGTTCGCGCGCAATTCAGCGCGAACTGAAATGAGGATTCGGCCCGCCCCCGGCCCCGCCCCCGCCCCCGCCCCGGCCGCGCCCCGGCGGCGACCGGATTCGCGGACGGCGTCGCCGGTACCCTGAACTCATGGCCCACGACCACGCGGAGCACGCCCACGGCAACCGCCGCCGGCTCGGCGCGGCACTCGCGATCGTCGTGGTCGTCCTGCTTATCGAACTGCTCGGCGCCTGGCTGTCGGGCTCGTTGGCCCTGTTGGCGGATGCCGGCCACATGACCAGCGACGCAGTCGGCCTGGTCGTCGCCCTCGTCGCCAGCGCCATCGCCGCACGGCCGGCCACCGACCGTCACACCTTCGGATTCCGCCGGGTCGAGGTGCTGGGCGCTCTCGTGAACGGCGCCCTACTCACTGTGGTCGCCATCTCGGTGGCCATCGAAGCGATCCGGCGCCTCGTCACGCCCGAAACCGATCACGTCAACGGCCTGCCATTGCTCGTCGTCGCGGCCATCGGACTGATCGCCAACCTGGTGGCGTTCGCGATCCTGCGCGGCGGCGACCGTGACTCGCTCAATATGCGCGGCGCCTACCTCGAGGTGCTGGGCGATCTGCTGGGATCGATCGCCGCCCTCGTCGCCGGAGTCATCATCGTGACCACCGGTTTCGCGGCGGCCGACGCGATCGCCTCGCTGGTGATCGCGGCCATGATCGTCCCGCGCGCCGTCTCGTTGCTGCGCGATGTGGTGCGCGTGCTGACCGAATCGGCTCCGCGCGGAACCGACGCCGAGGAGATCCGCGCGCATCTGCTCGAGACGGCCGGGGTCGTCGACGTGCACGACATCCACGTCTGGACGATCACCTCGGGCGACCCGGTCTTCACCGCCCACGTCGAGGTCGATCCCGGGGTGTTCGCCCGTGGCGAGACCGACCAGATGCTCGACCGTCTCGGCGAGTGCCTGAAGGGGCACTTCGACGTCGCGCATTCGACGTTCCAGCTCGAGCCGGCCGGCCATGCGGAGCACGAGGGGGAATCCCATCGCTGAGTCCGACCGCACCGGACTGCGCGGGCTGCTGCCGCTTCTCGGTCCGGCGATGGTCGCCGGCGTCGCCTATCTCGATCCGGGAAACGTCGCGAGCAACGCCAGCGCCGGGGCGCGCTACGGCTACCTTCTCGTCTGGGTCGTCGTGGTCGCGAACACCATGGCCTGGCTGGTGCAGTACCTGTCGGCCAAGCTCGGCGTCTCGACCGGACAGAGCCTTCCGGGGTTTCTGGGCCAGAGTCTGCGCAACCGCGGCGCCCGCTACGCGTTCTGGCTGCAGGCCGAGCTGGTCGCCATGGCCACGGACATCGCCGAGATCCTGGGCGGAGCGATCGCGCTCAACCTGCTGTTCCAGCTCCCGCTCATCGTGGGCGGTCTGATCACCGGGACCGTCTCGTTGCTGCTGCTGGGACTGAGCAACCGACGCGGCTCCCGCGCGTTCGAACGGGTCGTGACCGGACTCGTCGTCATCATCGCCGTCGGATTCTGCGCCGGCATCCTGTTTGCGCCCGTCGACGGCCGGGCGGCCGTGGCCGGCCTGGTGCCGCACTTCACCGACTCGAGGTCGGTCGTGCTCGCGGCGTCGATCCTCGGGGCGACGGTGATGCCGCACGCCATCTACGCGCACTCCGCCCTCACCCGCGACCGCTTCGGGCTGGTGGCCGACGGTTCACCGCGGCGACGCGTGCTTCGAGCGACCCGGATCGATGTGACGGTCGCGCTCGCCGTCGCCGGCACGGTCAACGTGGTGATCCTGCTGCTCGCGGCCGCGACCCTGCCCGGAGTCGATGCCGCGGGAACGCTCCCCGGCGCATACTCGGCGATCTCGGCCGCGCTCGGACCGGTCATCGCCACGCTGTTCGCGGTGGGGCTGCTGGCATCGGGGCTGGCATCCAGCTCGGTCGGCGCCTATGCGGGCGCCGAGATCATGCAGGGGCTGCTGCACGTACAGGTGCCTCTGCTGCTGCGACGCCTGATCACGCTCATCCCCGCGCTGGTGGTCTTGGTGATCGGGGTCGACCCGACCAGCGCGCTCGTGATCAGCCAGGTGGCGCTCTCGTTCGGCATCCCGTTCGCGCTGATCCCGCTGGTGCGGTACACCTCGAGGCGGTCGCTGCTCGGCGAGGCGACGAACCGGTGGTGGACGACGGCGCTGGCCGTCGTGGCGGCGGCGTTGCTGGTGGGACTGAACGCGACCCTGATCGTCCTGCTGGTCGTCGGCTAGAGCGAGGGCTTCTTCGGCTTGCCCTCGAACACCGTGGGGTCGAGCAGCACCTCGTCTTCGCTCATCGCGTCGGTCATGCCGGCGGCCCGCGCCCTGCGGGCCGCGAGGCTCGACCGGATGGTGTGGAACACGGTCGGGATGATCGCGATCGCCACGGCGCACAGCAGCAGCAGATCGATGTAGTTCACGATGAAGTTGCGCAGCGGCGGGATGTAGTTGAGCAGATAGCCCGCGAAGGTCAGCCCCGATCCCCAGATGACGGCGCCGATCGCGTTGTACAGCGAGTAGCGGCGATAGTTCATGTGGCCGACGCCGGCCGCGACCGGTGCGAAGGTGCGCACGATGGGGACGAACCTTGCGGCGATGACCGCGAGTCCGCCGAAGCGGACGAAGAAGGCGTTGGTGCGCTCGACGTTCCTGCGGCTGAAGAAGCCGCTCTCTTTGCGCTCGAAGACCCGGGGCCCGGCCTTGCGCCCGATCAGGTAGCCGACCTCGCCACCCGCGAACGCCGCGGCCGAGATGGCCAGGCAGACCCACCAGATGTCGATGTGGATGACCTGCTTGGCACCGGGGAAGGCGAGCACTCCCGAGATGATCAGCAGGGTGTCGCCCGGCAGCACGAAGCCGACGAGCAGGCCGGTCTCGGCGAACACGAAGGCGCACACGACGACGAGCGCCCAGACCCCGAAGCCCTCGATGAGGTGCTGGGGGTCGAGCCACGGGATCAGACCCGTGACCGGATGCAGCACGGAGGGGTGGAGCAGCGCGGGGAGCATCCGCCCAGCGTACCGGGTGCCTCTGAACGGGCTATGCCGGGTTCGTGCGTCGCGCCCTGCGGTCCATCAGCCAGGCGCGGATCCCGGCGACCAACGAGATCGCGATCACCACGCCGGCGATGATGTACGCCGCCACGCGCACCTGCGGGTTGGATGCCGCGAAGTATCCGATCACGGTGATCGCGACAGCCCAGGTCAGGGCGCCGACGACGTTGGCGGTGGCGAAACGGAGGTACGACATCTTGCTGATGCCGGCGATCGGAGCGATGAACACCCGCCCCCATGGGATGTAGCGGCCGATGACGACCGACCACCACCCGAACAACTCGTAGAACCGCTCGGTCCGCTCGACGGCCTTGCGCACCCAGGCTCCGCCTCGTCGGGTGAGCACGGGTTTGCCGAAACGGCGTCCTGTCCAGAATCCGACCTGGTCGCCGGCGAACGCGGCGATGCCGACGCCGATGGCGAGGATCCAGATGGAGATGTGATTCGACACCGTGCCCGCGATGATCCCGGCCGCGAAGAGCAGGGAGTCGCCCGTGATGAACGGGAAGATCAGCCCGACGAAGAGCGCCGTGCCGACGAAGACGAGCCCCCACACGACGAGGTAGAACAGCACAGCACCCGAACCGGCAAGCAGGTCGGCGAGTTGGCCGTCGATCGACGATGCCGGCAGAAGAGACACCACTCACTCAGCCTAGAGGCGCACGTTTACGCGGCGCTCGGAGGCATGACACCACGATGACTTGACATGACACCACGGTGGTGTCATAGTTGTGTCATGGAATTGGGAACGTACGTGAACGAACTGCAGCGACAGCTGGTGGATGCCGCGTCGAACGGCGCAGAAGACACCCGCGCGGTCGCCGAACGGCTCGCCATCGGGCTCGACGCGGCCACCCGGCTCGTGCTGCTCGACGTGCTCTCGGCCGCCGCCGGAGAGATCACGCGCGACCTGGCTCCCGGCTCCGTCGACGTGCGACTGCGCGGCCGCGAGGTCGAGTTCGTCGTCACCCAACCTGCTGGCGAGAGCGACGGCGACAGCGCAGCGGTCGCTTCCGTCGACCTCGACGATGCCAGCACCTCGCGCACCACGCTCCGGTTGCCCGACGCCCTCAAGGCGCGGGTCGACGAGGCCGCTGCCGCCGACGGACTGTCGGTGAACACCTGGTTGGTGCGGGCCGTCGCGGCCGCGCTCCAACCCAAGGAACGACGATCCGCGCAGCGCACGCTGCGCACCGGAGACAACTTCGCGGGATGGGCGCGTTAGCCCGCCCGGCTCAGCCAACTTCATCCACTCCCCACCAGCTCGCGAGCCCGCGAGCCGGACGAACACGCCCACAGAAAGGGACGCGTCAGCATGCCCACCTTCAGCACACCCAGCCCCATCGATGTCGCGATCAAGCTGCCCGTCGGCGCGGTCGAGGTCATCGCGAGCGATCGGACGGACACCGTCGTGACCGTCTCGCCCACCAACCCGAACAAGCCGGTCGACGTGCGCGGCGCCAGTGAGACCAAGGTCGACTTCGACGGCCAGCGCCTCACCGTCACCGGCCCGCGACCGCGGTTCAGCTTCGTCGGACCGTTCGAGTCGATCGACGTCAAGATCGAGGTGCCCAGCGGTTCGCGGTTCACCGCCGAGAACTCCAGCGGCCCGGTCCGCGGCACGGGCCGGCTCGGCGCCACGCGGATCAAGAGCTCCCTGGTCGAGCTCGACGCGACCGGCGACCTGTCCGTTCGCGCCCTCAACGGCAATGTCGAGGTCGCCGCGATCGACGGCAGTGCCGACATCACGGCGGACCACGGCCAGATCCGGATCGGCGAGGTGAGCGGCGACGCGCTCCTCAAGGCATCGCACGGCTCGGTCACGATCGCCCGGTCGGGCGGTGACGTCGATGCCAAGCTCGCCTACGGCGATCTGCTGATCACGCAGGCCCTCGGCTCGGTCGAGGCGAAGACCGCCTACGGCAGCATCGACCTGCTCGAGGTCAGCAGTGGCTCCGTCCAGGTCGAGAGCGGCTACGGCCGCGTGAAGATCGGCGTGAAGCCGGGCGTCGCGGCGTGGCTCGACCTGTCGTCGAAAGACGGTCGCGTGCGCAACCAGCTCGGCAGCGAATCCGCCCCCGAGCCCTCCGAGCAGACCGTCGCGGTGCGCGCTCGCACCCAGTACGGCGACATCACTGTCATGCACTCCACCAGCACCGCAGCGAACGGAAAGGAAACGAAGTGACCACCCCCGCAATCGAAGTCCACGGGCTTCGCAAGTCCTACGGCAAGAAGGTCGTGCTCGACGATGTCGACCTGACCGTCGCGGCCGGCACCGTCACGGCCCTCCTCGGGCCGAACGGCGCGGGCAAGACCACGACCGTGCACATCTTGTCGACTCTCGTGCGGCCCGACGGTGGCACGGCAGCGGTCAACGGGTTCGATGTCGTCCGCGACGCGGCTCAGGTTCGTGCCGCGATCGGCCTCACCGGCCAGTTCTCGGCGGTCGACAAGCTGCTCACCGGCGAAGAGAACCTGCTGCTCATGGCTCGGCTGCGCCACCTCGGCGCGAAGCGCTCGAAGCAGCGGGTCGCCGAGCTGCTCGAGCAGTTCGACCTGGTCGAGGCCGCGCGCAAGCCGCTCGCCACCTACTCGGGAGGGATGCAGCGCCGCCTCGACCTGGCCATGACCCTGGTCGACGCACCGAGCGTGATCTTCCTCGACGAGCCGACCACCGGACTCGACCCGCGCAGCCGCCACACCATGTGGGACATCGTGCGCAGCCTGGTAGCCGACGGCACCACCGTGTTGCTCACCACGCAGCAGCTCGACGAGGCCGACGAACTCGCGAACCGCATCGCGGTTCTCGACGGCGGACGCATCGTCGCCGAAGGCACGGCCGACGAGCTCAAGCGCCGGGTGCCCGGCGGGCACGTGCTGCTGCGCTTCGCGGACGCTGCGGCGCTCGATGCCGCATCGCACCTGCTCGACGGCTCGACGCCCGACGACGCGGCGCTCGAACTCTCGGTGCCGAGCGACGGGGGAGTCGGCGCCCTGCGCACCGTGCTCGACCGGCTCGACGCCGCCCACCTCGAGGTCGACGACCTCAGCATCCACACCCCCGATCTCGACGACGTCTTCTTCGCCCTGACCGGCAAGAAGGACCACGCAGAAGGAGAGAACTCATGACCACCATCACGGTGCCGCGGCCGTCTGCCTCGGCGGCTCACCGGACATCGCACGCGTTCTCGGACGCCATCACGATGCTGCGGCGCAACCTGCTCCACATCATCCGCTACCCCGGACTGTCGATCTTCACGATCGGCGGGCCGGTGGTGATCCTGCTGCTGATCGTGTTCGTGTTCGGCGGCACGCTCGGCGCGGGCCTTCCGGGGGTGAAGCCGGCCGACGGGCGCGAGGCGTACCTGGCCTACGTCATGCCCGGCATCCTGTTGATCACGATCGCCGGCACGGTGAGCGGCGTCGCCATCACCGTCGCCATGGACATGACCGAGGGGATCACGGCACGATTCCGCACCATGGCCATCTCGCGCGGTGCGGTGCTCGCCGGGCATGTGCTCGGCAACACCATCCAGGCGGTGATCGCGGTCGCGCTCGTGCTCGGGGTCGGCGTGCTGGTGGGCTTCCGGCCGACGGCGACGCCGATCGAGTGGCTGGAGGTGGCCGGCATCGTCGTGCTCATCTCCTTCGCCCTCAGCTGGATCGGTGTCGGCATGGGCATGCAGACCAAGACGGTCGAGACGGCGAGCAACCTGCCGATCATCCTGACCGTGCTGCCTCTGCTCGGCAGCGGGTTCGTGCCGACCGCCTCGATGCCGGGATGGCTGCAGTGGTTCGCGCAGAACCAGCCGTTCACGCCTTTCATCGAGACCGTGCGCGGGCTGCTGCTGGGCACGCCCCTCGGCTGGAACCCGTTGCTCGCGGTCGGCTGGTCGATCGTCATCGCTCTCGGCGGGTACATCTGGTCGATGGCGATCTACAACCGCAAGTCGGTGCGCTGACCGTTTCGGCGATGTCGAGCGGGTGGTCACGAGTTCATCGCGACCACCCGCTCCTTCGTGCGAATACCCGGCTTCGGGGCGGACAATGGGGCCCGTGTCCAAGTTCTCAGCCCTAGTCGTCGCGGTCGCGCTCTGCGCCGCCCTGACCGGATGCACCGGCCAGGCGCAGGCGCAGGCCGGCCACACCCCGACCGCTACCCCGACTCCCACGCCGACCCCGACGCCGACGCCCGTCGCGACGCCTCTCAGCCTGAGCGTTCGTGAGCCGACGCTGCGCGACACCATCTCGGTGACCGGGATCGTGCGCAACTTCCCGATCGAAGGCAAGAAGAACAACGACGAGATCGTCCTGGTGCAGGTGACGGTGAAGACCGGCGGTCAGTACTGGTCCGGCTGGGACACCACCCGGCTGCTGCTGATGGATTCGGCGGGCCACGAGTATCCGCCCAAGACGCTCGACAACATCACCGCCGCGATGACGAAGTGGGGCTTCACTCCGTTCGAGGTCGCCAACAACGGCAGCAGTATCCCCTATTCGCACACGAGCCAGCCGGGATGGGTCGCGTTCGACGTCTACAGCGTCACGCCCCCGCTGTACTTCGCCGACCGGCTGGTGCCGGTCGAGGGCGGGACGCCCAGCACCTATCAGGTGGCGTTGCCGTAGGGCACTGAGTGCGGAAGGTGGGACTCGAACCCACACGCCTTTCGGCACAGGAACCTAAATCCTGCGTGTCTACCGTTTCACCACTCCCGCGAGCGGTTGAAGTCTATTTCGGCGACGCCGTCGGACGTGCGCGGCAGGATGTCGCCGTGATGATCGAGTTGCGGGACTTCGCCGAGGCCGACGCGGATTCCCTGTATGAGTGGATGCGCGATCCGGTCTCGGTGCGCATGGCGGCGTTCACGGCGCAGGATCCGGATGATCGCGCGGCCTTCGACGCCTGGCTGGCGCGGGTGCGCGAAAATCCGACCGTGATCCAGAAGATGATCTGGGTCGATGGCGCGCTGGTGGGCTCGATCTCGACCTTCGAGATGGAGGGCGAGCGCGAGGTGAGCTACTGGATCGATCGCGCTCACTGGGGGCGCGGCATCGCCTCGGGTGCCCTGGCGGCGATGCTCGAACTCGACTCCTCGCGACCCCTCTCCGGGCGCGCCGCCGTGGCGAACCCGGCGTCGGCAACGGTTCTCGAGCGCGCCGGATTCGTCGAGGTCGGCCGCGACCGCGGCTTCGCGAACGGGGTGGGCGCGGAGGTGGAAGAGATCATCTTCCGGTTGGACTAGGCCGCCCTAGACCCCGAACAGCCCCTCGCCGTGGCGATGGATCGCGTCGTACGCCTCGCGGTAGGTGCGGGGCACCGGGTCGTTCGGCGCGTAGCGCGCGAGCAGCAGGGCCACGAGACCGATGCCGGGAGGGCTGAGCGGCCGGTCGTCGTCGCCGTCGGCGGTGGGATCCAGTGATTCCGGGTTCGGTGGCGAGTACAGGGGGAAGGTGTTCGGCCAGGTCGCGGGCGCCCGCGGTGTCGTCAGCGTGTGCGCGTTGTCGATGGTCGGGGCGTGCTCGTCGCGTGCCGTCAGGTGCTTCAACCCGAACCGGTGGGTCAGGGTCGAGATCAGCGAACCGTGGTGCATCGGGTCGTTGATCACGGTGCTCGGCGTGTATGCCGAGATCACCAGGGTCGGCACCCGAACGCCGAGGCGGTCGAAGCGGAAGTCCATCTCGGTCTCGCCGGGCAGCGCCGGAGCGACCGCGGATGGTGGCGGAACGTGGTCGTAGGTCCCGCCGTGCTCGTCGAAGGTGACCATGAGGGTGGTGTTGAGGGCGTGCGACCCGGTCGGGGTCGAGCTCTCGCGGATCGCAGAGTAGATCCGGTGCAGCAGCGCCTCGCCGGCCCGTACGTCGCTGATGCCGCCGCCTTCGATGATCGTGCCGTCGACATCCGTACGAGTCAGCGGTCCGACCGGCGGGTGCATGTCGTTGTGGTCGAAGGTCAGGCGCGGCTCGATGAAGCTGTAGGTCGGCAGGGTGCCTTTCGCGACATCCTCGTAGAAGGTCTTCATGGTGCGGAAGTGCGACTTCCAGTACGGCTCGAGGTGAGGAGCGTGCAACATGCCGGTCAGCGAGATCAGCTGACGCTCGTCGTAGTAGACCCGCCAGGTGATGCCCGCCTCCTCGAGCCGGTTGAAGATGGTCGTACCCGTGTTGTAGACGGGGTCGAGCCATTTACCGATGCCCGGGTGGAAGGCGTTGGTCACGAAGCCGTGCGAGGTGCCGGCGTGGAAGAACGAGCGGTTCGGAAAGGTCTGGCTCGGCACCGCGCAATGCCAGTGGTCGTAGACCGCGAACTCGCGCGCCAGGGTCGAGAACACCGGGAGCATCTCGGGCGTGAATGAGCCCATGATCTGGCGGTACTCCTCGGGGCGTGGATCGCGCCCGTGCTCTCCGCGGGACTTGTCGATGTAGTCAGTCAGAAATCCGCTCATGTCGGGATGGGCGGCGTCGCGCGGCGCGTTGTACGGCGGCTCCAGCTCGGGCACCCGGTGCGACGCGTTCGACGCGGGGTCGACCGTGCCGAACAGCTGGGTGTTGACGAAGGGGTACTCCTCGCCCGGGTCCGGGTCGGGGCTGCGCATCACCCGGTCGGTCGGCCCGTCGTACGGATGCACGGCGACCTCGACTCCGTCGCGGGTGCGGTTGCTGAGGTGCTTGTCGGCGACTCCCTCGAAGCGCTGGCCGGGCGGCACGGGCGTGACCGCATCCGAGTACAGGTAGCCGAGCAGGTTGTCGAAGGAGCGGTTCTCGAACATCACCACGACCAGGTGGTCGAAGCCGGGGCCGTCGGGGCGCGGGCCGAGCGTCGTGCCGTGCAGCGACTGGATGGGCGGATGCTGCTGACTCGCGGCCACGCCGGCCAGCCCGCCCGCGATCCCGCCCACGCCGAGCCCGGCGGCGGTGAATCCTGCCGCCCGAAGGAAGTCGCGGCGCGAGGTCGACCGATCCGTCGGCTGCTTCTTCGGCTCCGACTCGGAGCCGGCGTCTCGTTTGGCCACTACGGCTGCTGGTCGAGCGCCACGTAGGGCTGACCGCCGACGATGATGGAGCGTTTCGACTCCGGGCGTTCCGGGTCGTAACGGATCGGGATCTTGTCGCCCGGGTTGTAGAAGCCGCCCGTGATGCCGGTGCGGAAGTAGCGCTTCGTGCCCTTGGTGTCGGTGAAGCTGAGCGTCATCCGCTGGTGCTGGATGTAGTTGACCATCCCGTCGACGCCGATGCTCTCGATGCTGGCCATGGTGTCGACGCCGCGCGAGCGCGTCACGGCGACGGCGGTACGGCGCAGCACCCAGAGCACGAAGCAGACGGCGGCCGCGACATACGGTGCGGCGACGATCCAGAAGCCTTGATGGATGACGCTGGTGTCGTCACCCAGCGGAACGCCCGAGGCGAGCACGAGGAACACCCCGCCGACGTAGGCCGCGATGTAGGCGGCGAGGATCCACGGGGTCGGCCGCACCACGTAATAGCCGAAGATGCCGGCGCCCACCGAGATGAGTACGAACGCGACGAAGGTCCAGATCTCGTTGCCGCCGCCGGCGACGTTGATGACGGCCAAGACCGGCCCGGCGAGAACGCCGATGATCGCCAGGGGGAGAGCGGCCGGGATCAGGATGTGGCGGATGGTCCGCTTGACGTCATCCGGGTTCGTGGTCGACATGGGTTCATCGTAGAAGTGGAGGGTGCTTGCCGGGGCGTGCCGCCGCGGCCAATATGGCGGGATGAGCCCTCAGAACGTCTTGCTGGTCGGCATCCTGTTGCTCGCTCTCGTCACGGTCGAGAGCGGCGGCCTGTTCATGAAACGCGTCGTGGAGGGCCGAGCCCCCGCCAACGAGTTGCAGCGCAGCTTCTTCCGGGCCGGGCACGCGCACGCGGCGGTGCTGATCATCCTGAGCATCGCGATCCTGGCCTTCGTGGATCATGCGGTGCTGCCGAGCTGGATCGCCTGGCTGGCGCGCCTCGGCGTCCCGATCGCCGCGATCTTCATGCCCGCCGGGTTCTTCCTGTCGGTGACCGGCAAGGATCCCGCCAAGCCGAACCGGCTGATCGCCCTGCTGTGGATCGGCGTGGTCAGCCTCACCCTCGGGCTGCTGACCGCGGGGATCGGGCTGATCGTCGGTGCGGTGCAGGCGATGGGCTGAGCGCGCTCGCACGGCGGCGTTCCTGCGGCGGCCGCGTCCGGCCGTCCCGAATCCCCATTTCAGTTCGCGCTTGATTGCTCGCGAACTGAAATGAGGAAACGCGACACCGCCAGCCTCCCGTGCCCGCCGCGCGTGTGGACAACTCAGATGGCATCCGCGCCGTCTCGGGCACACTGCACGCGTGACCAGCGCGATCGGCCTCATCACCGAGAGGGTGCGCGAGCGCGTGCGATCCGAGGGCGTCGATCTCGCGGGCGACGAGGCGCTCGCCGCGCGACTCGTGCGCGACGAGGTGCAGCGTTACAGCGAGCACGCGCTCGGCGGATCGCATCCGCTGCTCAGCGACGAGGCCGCCGTCACGCGCCAGGTCGTCGCCACGCTCACCGGGTTCGGCCCGCTCCAGCCGTTCCTCGACGACCCGAGCGTCGAGGAACTCTGGATCAACGGACCCGACCGTGTCTTCATCGCGCGCGAGGGCGTTTCGGAGCGGGTCGACCTGGGGCTGACCGAGTTGCAGGTGCGCGAGCTGGTCGAGCGGATGCTGCACTCGACCGGGCGCCGCGTCGACTTGAGCTCGCCGTTCGTCGACGCCTCGCTCCCCGATGGGTCGCGGTTGCACGTCGTCATCCCGGACATCACGCGTGCGCATTGGGCGGTGAACGTGCGCAAGTTCCGCCGCGGCATCCGGGATCTGCGCGAACTCACACGGCTCGGCTCGCTGACCCAGCAGGCGGCCGAGTTCTTGCACCTGTGTGTACGGAGCGGTCAGAACATCCTGGTGTCTGGCGCGACCCAGTCGGGAAAGACGACGCTGCTCGGCGCGCTGCTGGCGAGCGCGCGACCCGACGAGCGCGTCGTCACCGTCGAGGAGACCTTCGAATTGTCGGTTCCCGTCGCCGACTGGGTGGCGATGCAGTGCCGCCAGCCCAGCCTCGAGGGCACCGGCGAGATCACCCTGCGGCGGCTGATCAAAGAGGCGCTCCGGATGCGCCCCGACCGGCTCGTGGTCGGCGAGGTGCGCGAGGCCGAGTCTCTCGACCTGCTGATCGCGCTCAACTCCGGGTTGCCCGGCATGTGCTCGCTGCACGCGAACCATGCCCGCGACGCGCTCGCCAAGCTGTCGACGTTGCCCCTGCTGGCCGGTCGGAACATCGACGCCGGATTCGTCGTGCCCACCGTCGCCTCCGCCATCGACATCGTCGCGCACGCCGAACTCGAGCGCGGTGGTCGGCGGCGCGTGGTAGAGGTCGTGGCCACGACCGGGCGCGTGGTCGACGGAGCTCCCGAGGCGACGACGCTGTTCGCGCTCGCGGGCGGTCGCGGGGGTCAGCTCGTGGCGACCGGCGAACTGCCCGAGCGGGCGGCGAAGTTCCAGCGGGCGGGCATCGACCCCGCCGTGATCCTGCGAGCCGCATCATGAGGGCGTCGTGACGATCGCGGTGGGGTTGCTGCTCGGTGCGGGCCTCGTGCTCGGCATCTCGCCGTGGGTTTGGCCGCGGGCCGCGGTGGCGGCTGGGCAGCGTTCCGGTGCCCTCGACGGACTTCGCGTCCGGTTGCGCCAAGCCGGGCTGCCGCAGGTCTCCGCCGGGGTATTCGTCGTGGTCAGCGTGCTGCTCGCGGTGGCCGTGCTTGCTCTCGTGACCATCGTCACGCCCGTGCTCGCGCTCGGGGTGCTGGCGGGCATCATCGCCGGGATGCTGCCCCTCGCCCTCCTCAACGCCCGAGCCCGCGTGCGGCGCCGCGCGCTGCGCGCCGCCTGGCCCGATCTCGTCGACCACCTGGTGTCGGGGCTGCGCGCCGGACTCCCGCTCGCCGAGAGCGTCGGTGCCCTCGCCGCGGTCGGCGCGCCCGAGACGCGGGATGCCTTCGTCCAGTTCGAGCGCGAGGTGCGGTCATCGGGCGCGGTGTCTCCCGCTCTCGACGCCCTCAAGGAACGGCTCGCCGACCCGGTCGCGGATCGCATCGTCGAGACCCTGCGGATGTCGCGCGAGGTCGGCGGCACCGAGTTGCCGAGCGTGCTGCGCGGTCTCGCAGCATCGCTGCGCTCCGAGCTCGCGGTGCGCGCCGAGGCCGAGGCTCGGCAGTCCTGGGTGTTCTCGGCGGCCCGGCTCGGAGTCGCGGCGCCGTGGATCGTGTTGCTGATCCTGGCGTCGAGACCCGAGGCGGCATCCGCCTACAACTCGCCACTGGGGCTGGCGGTGCTCGGAATCGGACTGGTCGTCACGATCGTCGCGTACCGGCTGATGATCGCGCTGGGGCGGTTGCCCGAGGAGCGGCGGTGGTTCGCGTGAGCTGCCGTGTGATTGGGCGCTGGTCGTGACCGGGGCGGTCGCGGCATCCGTGCCCCTGGGCATCGTGCTGGGGCTCGGACTCTGGTCGCTGCTCGCACTGGTGCCCCGTATCGGTGCTCCGCGGTTGGCCGACCGGATCGCCCCGTATCTCGTCGATGTCTCGCCGGCGGCGCGCGAGCGGGCGTCGCGTCGACCGGCCGAGCCGGCGTCGTTGATCGCCGGCTTGCTGGCGCCGGCGGGACTGCGCGCACGACGCGCTCTCGCGGGCGTGCTCGGCGGCGACGCGACCGTAGCCCAGCGCCTGCGGCAGGCCGGATCGACAATGACGGTGGAGCGTTTCCGGTCGCGGCAGTTGCTGTGGGCGGCAGGCGGTGCGGGAATCGGCGTGCTGCTCGCAACGCTGATCTCGCGAGTGTCGGCCGCCGGCGTCCCTGTGCTCGTCGGGGTGGTCGTGGTGGCCGCCGCCCTCGGACTCCTCGCGCCCGAACAGCTGCTGAGCCGTGCGGCCGGAGCTCGACTCGCGCGCATCTCGGCCGAGCTGCCCACGGTGGTCGAGTTCTTGACGCTGGCGCTCTCGGCGGGGGAGGGCATCCTGGATGCCCTGAAACGCGTCGCGCGCACCGGCAACGGCGAGCTGGCGCGCGAGCTCGGTCGGGTGGTGGCCGAGGTCAACACGGGCGTCGCTCTACCGGATGCGCTGCAACGCACCGCGTCGATGATCGGCCTGCCCGCCCTGAGCCGCACCATCGACCAGTTGCTCGGCGCGCTCGAGCGGGGCACGCCGCTCGTCGAGGTGCTGCGTGCCCAGGCTCAGGATTCCCGCGAGGAGGGCAAGCGGCTGCTGCTCGAGGCCGCCGGCAAGAAGGAGGTGGCGATGCTCGTGCCGCTCGTTTTCCTGATTCTGCCCGTCACGGTCGTGTTCGCGATCTTCCCGGGGATCCTGGTGCTGCAGTTGGGGTTCTAGGGCTTATGCCTTCACTGGAGTCTGGTCATTGACACGTCGCAGCAGCCACGCTTCGATTTCGGGCGTGAAGATCTGGCGCGGCAACGGCGTGAATATCGCGCTCTGAGCGCGCTGCAACACAAGGAACTCGCCCACGATGACCGCCCTGCGCCAGATCGCGTAAGAAGATTCGCTCGCGACCATCCAATCGCGCACTCCCAGCGCGTTTCGACGCAACATCACCGAGTAGGTGGATCCAGGCGGGATCAACACGCGGAGCCGGCGACGGTTCGAGAAGTAGCCGAGCGTTGCCGTGACCGCGGCGACGCCGACCCCGACGGCGAAAACGCCGATGCCAACGAGGAGCCGCGTCGCGAGGTCCTGAGATGGCGCGATCACACCCCAAGCCAGCCCGACGATCGCGAAAACGGCGAGTTGGGTCACGATACGAGTGCGATTCATCCGGTATCGGAAGGACGCGGCGGCGAATCGATCCGGGAAGCCGATATCGGTCGTATACGAGCCTTCATAGAAGATCGGGTCCGGTGCGACGGAATCGACGGTACTCATCGCTCTCGACGGTAGCTCGGATTCGCAGCCCGTCCAATGCCCCGAGCAAGGGCCACCGCCCTCCCGGCGCCAGCGCCCGCATGTCGCACCTCATCCCTACGATGGCAGGATGCCCAGCCTCGGCGAACTGATTGCACCCCGCCGCCTGGGCCGGGACTTCCGCTGGCTGATGGCGTCGTCGTGGAGCACCGACATCGGCGACGGGATCGCCCTCTCAGCCGCGCCGTTGCTGATCGCGTCGCTGACGTCATCCCCGGTTCTGGTCGCGGGCGGGCTGCTCATGCAGTACCTGCCGTGGCTGCTGTTCGGGCTGCTGGCCGGATCGGTCGCGGACCGCCACGATCGGCGCCGGCTGGTCATCATCGCCGACGGATCGCGCGTCATCGTCGTGGCCGGACTGGTCGCCTTCCTGCTCACCGGCCAGGTGACGGTGTGGATCGTGCTGGGCATGGCGTTCCTCTACGGAACCGCCGAGGTGTTCGCCAACACCGCGGGATCCACGCTGATGCCGATGCTCGTCAAGCCGGCCGACCTCGGCGTGGGCAACGCACGGCTGCAGGGCGGCTTCCTGGTCGGCAACCAGCTGATCGGCCCGCCTCTCGGCGCGTTCCTCTTTGCGGCGGGCACGTTCTGGCCGTTCGTGACGCAGATCGTGTGCGTGAGTCTCGGCGTCATCCTGATCTCGCGGATCATGCGCACACCCGTGCCGCCGAAGTCCGCACCCCGGCCGACCCCGGAGGCCGCCGAGCCCACCGAGCCCGCCGAGCCCGTCGAGCCGGTCGAGACCGTGCTCGGCGTCGGGGTCGAGGCGAGCGCCGCTCCGACCCCGCACCCGATCCGCGAGGGCCTGCGCTGGCTGCGTGGCAATCCGCCCGTGCGCACGCTGGTGATCATCATCCTGGTGTTCAACGTGACCTGGGCGGCGCCGTGGAGCATCCTCGTGCTGTACGCCACGAAGCACCTCGGCCTCGGCGCGGTCGGCTACGGCGCCCTCACGACGAGCGCCGCCGTCGGCGGTCTGCTGTCGACCTTCGGCTTCGGCTGGCTCGAGCGGCACGTGAAGCTCGCCACCCTGATGCGCATCTGCCTGTCGCTCGAGGTGGTGATGCACCTGTCGTTCGCGCTCACGACATCGGGCGTCGTCGCCCTGATCATCATGTTCGTGTTCGGCGCCTACGCCTTCGTCTGGGGCACCATCTCGACCACCGTGCGGCAGCGGCTCGTGCCGCTCGAGCTGCAGGGGCGCATCGCCTCGGTGAACATGGTCGGGGTGTTCGGAGGCCTGGTGATCGGCGAGCTGCTCGGCGGCGTGATCGCGCAGACCTGGGGGCTGACCGCGCCATGGTGGTTCGCCTTCGGGGGATCGCTGATCACCCTGATCATCGTCTGGCGGTCGATCTCGCACATCATGGCTGCCAAGCCCGTGGTTTCATGAAGGCAAGACAAAGGAGTGCGCGATGACGAGCATGACCCCGTTCCTCTGGTTCGACGATGACCTGCAAGAGGCGCTCGACCTGCATCTGAGCGTGTTCCCGGATGCGCGTGTTCTCCAGTCGCAGAGCGGGCCCGATGGCGCCCTCTTCTTCTGCACCTTCACCCTCGCCGGCCAGACCTTCTACGGGATGAACGGCGGCCCCGGCCACCCGCACACCGACGCGTTTTCGATCTTCGTCAGCTGTGAGGATCAGGCCGAGGTCGACCGCTACTGGGATGCCCTCACCGCCGACGGCGCGCCCGTCGCCTGCGGCTGGCTCACCGACAAGTTCGGCATCTCGTGGCAGATCATCCCGAAGCGCCTGATGGAACTGCAGGCCGACCCCGACCGGGCGAAGGCCGCGCGGGTCAACGCCGCGATGCTGAAGATGGCCAAGATCGATGTGGCCGAGCTGGAGCGCGCAGCGGCCGGCGGCTGAGCGCGAGCTGCCGATGCGGCGGGCGAGCCGCTAGCGGCGCCGCCGGCGCCGGAGTCCGACCACGGTGAAGACCGCAGCCCCCACCACCAGGCAGGCGAGCACGACCGTGACCACGGTGAGAATGATCATGAGCTGAGGAGCACCGCCAATCCGGCTACCGCCATCCCGCTGACATTGAGCACACTACCGACCCGGATCGAGAAGATCTTCTGCGCGTTCGCTTGAGCGAGCGGAAAGCCGAGCACCGGGCATCCGGCCCAGATCAGCAGGGCGACGCCGATGGCGGCACCGATGGCGCCGATCCACCAGAAGGTCTCGGCGAAGCCGGGCAGGTGATCCGGACGCCAGCCGGCCGCGAGCATCGGACCCAGGATCAGGGCGGGCGCGATCACGGCGGCCGCGGTCCAGATCGTGCCGGTCCGGATGATGCGGTCGTTCTCTGCCTCCAGGGATTCGAAGCTGTCACTCACTCATGTCAGTCTGCTCCGCCGACCGCGCCGTCGAGCGATCGGTGACCTGTCACTCAGCGAATTGTCGGGCAACACGCACCGCTCACTCGTCTTACCTGGCCCGAACATCGCCCGAATGCCGGGCAGATGCGTGTGCGGCACGCTGGTGGCATGACTCGGATGCCCCGCCTCGCCGCCGCCGCGCTCGCTCTCGTCGTGGTCGTGACGCTGAGCGGATGCGGAATCCTGCGATCCGCGACACCGGCGCCCGGCGGGTCGGCGGTCGCGCCGACGACGACGGCCGGCGCGGTGCCGGTCGGAACGTCGAGTCGAACCCTCGAGATCGACGGGCAGACCCGCAGCTACCTCATCCACCGGCCGGCAGTGCTCGATGCCTCGGCTGCCCTCGTCATGATGCTGCACGGCGGCTTCGGCTCGGCCGCGCAGGCCGAGCGCAGCTACGGCTGGAACGCCGAGGCCGACGCCCAGCACTTCGTCGTGGTCTATCCCGACGGGGCCGGCCGTGCCTGGAACGTGGGCGGCGGATGCTGCGGCACGCCGGGTCGCACCGGGGTCGACGACGTGACCTTCCTGGCCGCGGTCGTGCACGACGTCGAGCTCGCGCTGCCGATCGACCCGGCCCGGGTGTACGCAACCGGGATCTCGAACGGCGGGATGATGGCCTACCGGCTCGCCTGCGACACCTCGCTGTTCGCGGCGATCGGCCCCGACTCGGCGACTCTGCTCGGCGACTGCCCGACGCCGCATCCGGTCTCGGTGCTCGCCATCCACGGCACGGCCGACCACAACATCCCCTACGACGGCGGTGAGGGATCGGGGTTCGCGAAGATCGACGGACCGAGCATCCCGGCGGTGAATCAGCTCTGGCGGACCGCCGACGGGTGCGACCCTCCGACCAGTTCGGTCGCGGGCCAGGTGACGACTTCGACCGCGAGCTGTCCGGGCGGGCGCACCGTGGAGCTCATCACCATCGCGGACGCCGGCCACCAGTGGCCGGGCTCGACGAAGGGTCGCCAGGGCGCCGATACGCCCTATCCCGGGCTGGATGCGACCCAGGTGATCTGGGAGTTCTTCGCCGCGCACGCCGCGGCGTGAGTTCGCGATCGCAGAGATCTAGCGGTCGACCGCCGCCAGGATCGTCGCGGCGAGCTCCGCGGGCTTGGTCAACTGCGGCCAGTGCCCGGTCGGCAGGTCGACCAGCTCGTAGTCCGTGCTGGCCGTCAGCTCGGAGGCGAACCCGCCCTCCATCCACCTGCGCATCTGCTCGGCCCGGAACTCGCAGCAGATCACCGTGGCCGGCACGACGTAGCGCCGCGGGTCGCTCAGGTGGACCTTGTCGCTGGTGACGCGCACCGGTTCGGGGATCGCGATGGCGCGGAACCGCTCGCGCAGCTCGTCGGTGAGATCGACTAGATCGTCGGGCTCGAACACCGACCAGTCGGGCAGCGGGACTTCGCCGTTGACGACGGGCAGCTCGTCATTGACGCAACCGCCCTCGGCCAGCGGGCCGCTGTCGACGTAGATCACGCGGGCGACACGGTCGGGGCGGGCGTCCACGGCCGACCACGCGATCGCGCCGCCTCCGCTGTGCCCGACCAGCACCACGGGGGCGTCGATGGCGTCGATCGCCGAGACGACGGCATCCACGTGATCCTGGAAGGTGATGCCGGTGCGGTCGGCGTCGCGCGACTCGAGCCCGGGCAGCGTGAGCGCGTGCACCGTGTGCCCGGCGGCGCGTAGCGGTGCGGCCACCTCGTTCCACGAGTCGCCATCGAGCCAGAAACCGGGGATCAGGATGATGTCCATGGCTCGACGGTAGGTGGCGCGACTGACAGCGTCTCAGCCACGGGGCCGTCCGGGGTTAGCGTGTGTTGAGTGACGCGTGCTGCACCTCTGGGTCGATCCTTCTGGACGGTGCTCGGTGCCAGCGCGGTCGACGGTCTGGGCGACGGCGCCCTCGCGGCGGCCTTGCCCCTGTTGACCGCCTCGCTGACTCACGACCCGTTCCTGGTCTCGTTGGTGTCGGCGGCGGCGTACCTGCCCTGGCTGCTGATCTCGTTGCCCGCTGGCGCGATCATCGATCGCGGGGACCACGCGCGGGTCATGTGGATCTCGCAACTGGGTCAGGCGCTGGTGGTCGCCGCCCTCGCGATCGTGATCGCCGCCGGCGCAGCCAGCATCCCTCTGGTGATCGCTGCGGCATTCCTGATCGGCGTCGGCGAGGTCATGTTCGGCAATGCGAGCCAGTCGATCCTGCCCAGCGTGGTGCGCCTGGAGCAGCTCCCGCGCGCCAACGGGCGCCTCAACATCGTGCAGACCGTCAGTGAGTCCTTCGCCGGCCCGCCGCTGGGCAGCGTGCTGTTCGTGGTTGCCGCCGCCCTGCCGTTCGGGCTCGATGCGGCGACGTTCGCGGCATCCGCTGTACTGATCATGACGATGCCGCGGCGCGTCGAGACACCTCCGGCACCGCGCATCTCGTTGCGGCACTCGATCGCCGAGGGTCTCCGCTACCTGGCATCGCACCGACTTCTGCGGACTCTGGCGGTCGTGCTCGGGCTCAACAACCTGGCCGGCACGCTGGGCACAGCCACCGTCGTGCTCTTCGCGACGCGCACGCTCGGCATGTCGGAGCAGCTGTTCGGCACGCTGTTCCTGGGCAGCGCGGTCGGGGCCGTGGTCGGCGGGCTCGTCGCGCCGACGATCGTGCGGGTGCTCGGCGAGCTGCCCTCGATCATCATCGGAGCCGCGGTCATGGCGGCGCCGTTTCTGGCGGCGGAGTTCGTCACCGACGGCTTCCAACTCGCCGGTCTGCTCGCGGTCGTGGGGTTCGCCGTCGTCCTGTGGAACGTGGTCACCGTCAGTCTGCGGCAGCGGATCGTTCCGTCGGGCCTGCTCGGCCGCGTCAACAGCGTTTACAAGATGGTCGGTTGGGGGTTGATCCCGGTCGGCGCGGTGCTCGGGGGGTGGGTGGCGGCCACCTGGGGCTTGCGTGCCCCACTGCCAGTGGCTGGCGGGATCCGGATCCTGGTGCTTCTCGTGGCGCTGCCGTCGCTGGTCGGCGGGATGCGGGCGCTGCGACAGGCGAGCATCGACCCCAATACCCAACAGCACTAGGTACCTTGCACCGCTAGGTATAGAGTGGCGTCCGTGAACATCGACAAGGATCTGGTCGCCGCGATGGCCACACCCCTGGTTCTGGCGATCCTGCTGGAGGGGCCGAGCTACGGCTACGCCATCCTGAAACGGGTGCGCGAACTGTCGGACGGCGACCTGGAATGGACGGATGGCATGCTCTACCCGCTTCTGCACCGCCTCGAACGCTCCGGCAGCGTCGAGAGCGAGTGGCGAGACTCCGACGCCTCGCGCCGTCGCAAGTACTACCTGATCACCGAGTCGGGCCGGGCTCAGCTGGCTGAGCAGCGCCGCCAGTGGGCGACCGCGAACCGTACCCTCGGCGGTCTCTGGACGCAGGCGGCCGGCGCATGAGCGAGCAGGTGAGCGAGCAGTTGATCGATGAATGGCGCGCCGCGGTGCGCCGCAACAAAGCCGTCGACGAGACGGATGCCGACGAGCTCGAGAGCCATCTGCGCGACGCGATGGCCGACCTCGAGGGCGCCGGACTGACCGCCGACGAGGCGTTCCTCATCGCCGTGCGCCGAGTCGGCGCGGTCGACTCCCTGACCGCCGAGTTCGCACGCGAGCACAGCGACCGGTTGTGGAAGCAGCTCGTCGTCACGCCGACCGCCGACCCGCGACCATCGTCGTGGCTGGTCATGCTGGTCTTCGCCGTGATCGCGGCGGTGGTCATCGAGGTGGCGCGCATCGCGTCGAACTTCCCCAACAGCACCTCGGGCGCCGAGTGGTTCGCCCGCGATCTCGGGCTGTTCGTGCTGCCGGTGCTCGCCGCCTACTTCGCGGTGGTGCGGCGGATGCCGTGGCGCCGCATCCTGCCGCTGGCGGCGATCGTGGTGGTGCTCGCGCTCGCTGTCAACCTGTTCCCGTATCACGGTGACCGGGCGACCGAGGTGATCGTCGGCATCCATCTGCCCGTGGCGCTGTGGTTCGTCGTGGGGCTCGCCTATCTCGGAGGCGAGTGGCGCTCGTCGGATCGCCGGATGGACTTCTTGCGGTTCACCGGCGAATTCATCGTCTACTACGCCCTGATCGCGCTGGCGGGCGGCGTGCTCGTGGGACTGATGGACGGCGTGCTCTCGCTCGCCGCACCCAACGCCGCGCAGACCGTCTTCGTCTGGATCGTGCCGGCCGGAGCCGCCGGCGCGGTGCTGGTCGCGGCCTGGCTGGTCGAGGCGAAGAAGAGCGTGATCGAGAACATCGCGCCCGTGCTCACGGCGATCTTCACGCCGCTGTTCGCCGCGATGCTGCTGGTCACCACGGTGATCTACGCCGCGACGGCATTCGGCCGCAGCTTCGACCGCAACTCGCTCGGTCTGTTCGACGCGCTGCTGGTCGTCGTCGTGGGCCTGGTCATCTACGGCATCTCGGCGCGCAGCACCCGACGCCCCGGCTTGATGGATGCCCTGCGCCTCACCGCGGTCGTGGCGGCCGTGCTGCTCGACCTGCTCGTGCTGGTGGCGATGCTGGCCCGCGTCGGCGAGTTCGGCTTCACCGCCAACCGTGTCGCGGCGCTCGGCCTCAACCTGGTGCTGCTTGTCGACCTCGTGGTCACGGCCGTGATCATCATCCGGATGCTGCGCCACCGCACCCCCGTGCTCGCCCTCGAGCGCTGGCAGACCTCGTATCTACTGGTGATCGGGGCCTGGGTGACGGCCGTGGTGTTGGTGCTGCCGCCGGTGTTCGGGTTCGCGTGAGGTGTGGATAGTTCCGACCGCTGAGCAGCGAGATCTGGCACCCTGCGGGGCATGGTTCTGAGGCTGAAGAAACGAGTTGCCGGGCTCCTGGCCGAGGAGCGCGGCGACGTTCCTGGCTGGGTGCTGATCACCCTGATGACGGCGGCGCTCGTGATCCTGATCTGGGCGCTGGCTGGGCCCGCGCTCAGCCAGATCTTCGAGAACGCGATCGCGAAGGTCACCGGGCTCTGAGCCGTGGGCCGGCTCGGCAGGCTATTCGCTCGACTCGCCGATGACCGCGGCTCGGCGGTCGCCGAGTTCGTCATGGTCGGCGCGCTGCTCACCGTGCTCACGCTCTCGGTGCTGCAGCTCGGGCTGGCGCTGCACATCCGCAATACCGTTCAGGATGCGGCTGCCGAGGGTGCGCGCTACGGAGCCCTGGCCGACAACGCTCCCGCCGACGGCGTGCGGCGCACCCGCGAGCTCATCGACCTCGCGATCGGAGACGACTACGCGCAGAACGTGACCGTGCACGGCGGCAGCTGGATGGGGCATCCCGCCGTCACAATCACCGTGCGCACGCGCCTGCCGCTGGTCGGGCTGGTCGGCGTCGACGGGGTGCTGGAGGTGTCGGGACATGCGGCGGTCGAGACGCTGGGCTAGCCGCGTCGCGGCCCGGCTCCGCGACGCTGTCCGAGATGTCGTTCGCGACGACCGCGGTTCGGCGAGCCTCGAGTTCATCACCGTGGGCGTGCTGCTGCTCGTGCCGACGGTCTACCTGGTGCTCGCGCTGTCGGCGCTCGAGAGCGCGTCGTTCGGCGTCGAGGGCGCGGCGCGGCAGGCGACGCGGGTGTTCGTGCAATCCGAGTCCGAGGGGGCTGCCGAGTCGGCGGCCCGCGCGGCGATCCAGGTGACGCTCGCCGACTACGGACTGGACGCGCACAACGCCCAGGTCGCGATCAGCTGCCGCCCGAATCCGGCCGACTGCCTCAACCGGCGCGGCTACGTCACGGTGACGGTCACGACGACCGTGCCGCTGCCGCTGATGCCGCCGGTGCTGCAGCTGCACCTGCCCGCGGGAATCCCGGTGCAGTCCGTGGCGACGGAGCAGGTCTCGCGGTTCTGGGGGTCCCGGTGATCCGGATGCTGCGGTCCCGGCTTCGGGATGACGACGGTTCGACCCTGCCGCTCGTGATCTTCTACGGGTTCCTGGCTCTGGCGCTCGTGCTGATCGTGGCCGCGGCCTCGTCGCTCTACCTGGAGCGCAAGCGCCTGTTCACCCTCGCCGACGATGCGGCGCTGGTCGGCGCCGAATCGTTCGACCTGAACTCGGTGACCTTTACCGGGCACGGTGTGCGGCCGGTGCTGACGCCAGCGCAGGTGCATGCGGCGGTCACGAGTTACCTGGCCGGCAATCCGGTCGACCGCTTCGAGGGGCTGGTGGTGGAGCGGGCGACGACGGTGGACGGCGAGAGCGCGACGGTCACGGTATCGGCGATCTGGCATCCGCCGGTCGTCACGGTGTTCGTGCCCGACGGACTGCGCATCGACGCGACCGCGGTGGCGCGGTCGGTGTTCGGGTGAGTGCGCTCCCGTGCGCCAACGGTGCAACGTTGTGTGCCGCTCCTCGCCCGCGCAACCCGGCAATGTACTGTCGGCGACCCGCCGCGCGGCGGCGCCGCGGCGCCGCGTGTCGCCCGGAATCCATGCTCAGTTGCGCGGGCTGGCGGTCATGCCTGCGTCGGGCTCCGCAGGGTCAGGGTTGCTTGCCGGCAAACCTGACCGGCGCACGGAATGCAGTATCAGCCGACGTGAGCCCTCAGGAACCGTCCGATCTCGGCGGTGGCGCGCGCCGCTTCGGGCGTCCCGTCGGCCAGGGGATACACGTGCGGCAGTCCCTCGCCGAGATCGAGCGTGACGTCGACCCCGGCGAATCGGGCGGACTCCGCGAGGCGTTCGGAGTCGCTGAGTAACAGGTCGGCGGTGCCCGTCACGATCAGCAACGGAGGCAGGCCGGCCAACGGGGCGAACAGGGGAGAGGCCGCAGGAGTCCGTGGATCGACACCCGCCAGATAGTCGGCGGCCAGTTGTCGCAGCAGTTCGGGCGTGGAGATCGGATCCTGGTCGACGCGCTCGGTCATCGACGCGCCCGAGCTGGTCAGGTCGACCGTGGGCGACATCAGCACGGCGGCTGCAGGCAGAGGCTCGCCGGCGTCGCGCTCGGCGACCAGCAGGCTGACCGAGAGACCGCCACCCGCTGAGTCTCCGGCGATCGCGAGGGATGATGCAGGCTTTCCCTGATCCACCCGCAACCACCTCCAGGCCGCGCGAGCGTCGTCGAGCGCCGCGGGAAAGGGATGCTCGGGCGCGAGCCGGTACTCGGGGAACAACACGCGCATCCCGGCCGCCCGGCCGAGCCGAGCGGCGAGCTCGCCGTCGCTAGCAATCGAGCCGAACTGGAATCCGCCGCCGTGCAGAAAGAGCAGCACGCGGTTCGTGTCGACCCCGGGCGCGTCGAGCCAGTGCGACCGGACGCCCCCGGCGACCACCGCCGTGACGGTCACGTCGCTCGGGATGGGGTGCGGCCGCCCGATCGGCAAGAAGCCGGCGCGCAGCTCGGCCAGGCTCGGGGTGGGCAGACTCGCGGCCGCGCGCTGCCGAGCACGCAGCTCGTCGAGCACCTCCGACATCTCGCGACTGGGCGACATGCTCATCCGAACGTGAACACGTACGCCTCGGCGCCGGGTTCGTCGAAGACGATGTCGACCGTGCGATCCTCGATCGGGCCGGGCTGCCGGATCAGCTGGTACAACCGCGGCTCGGTGAGCGACCCGCGTCCGAACTCGTCGACGTCGGCACCGTGGGCGAGGCCGGGGGCCGTGCCGTCGAGCAGCACCCGGAACGGCACCGCCACCCCGGGCGTCGCCGACCGCAGCACCAGGTTCACGTCGCGGGCGTGGAAGCGGTACCGGATGCCGCCGCCCGCCTGATTGACCATCACGTCGCCGTCGCCGATGGTCCAGTTGCCGAACAGCGCCCACGAGTTGAGGATCAGCGAATCCGGCGCGGAGTAGCTGTGCGGGTGGTCGAACACCGTCGGCCGCGGCGAGGCGAAGTTGCGGCCTTGCTGCGCGCCCACGTAGCTCTCGGGGGAGCGCAGGTCATCCCAGTCCGCCTGCGCCTCGACGCCCTCGAGCACCGGCGGCACCAGCCCGTCGGGCACGTCGGCGTTGCCCGCCTCGCGCAGTAGCCGCTGGATGAACCGCTCGGTCTCGTCGTACTCGCCCTCACCGAAGACGTGGTGCTGGATGCGGCCGTCCGCGTCGGCCAGGTACAACGCCGGCCAGTAGTGGTTGCCGAAGTCCTGCCAGACCGCGTAGTCCGGGTCCAGGGCGACCGGATAGCGGATCCGCATCTCGGCGACCGCCCGCTCGACGTTCGCGCGTTCGGCCTCGAAGGGGAACTCGGGCGTGTGCACCCCGATCACCACGAGTCCGTGGTCGGCGTACTTCTCGGCCCACCCGCGCACGTAGCTGAGGGTGCGCAGCCAGTTGATGCAGGTGTAGGTCCAGAAGTCGACCAGCACGACCTTGCCGCGCAGAGCCTCGCGGGTGAGCGGCTCCGAGTTGAGCCATCCCGTCGCGCCGTCGAAGCTCGCCAGCCGTCCCTCGCTCATGACCCGCCCTCGCTCATCCCTGGCCCGCTCACAGCGTGCCCGCCTGCACGTCGAGAATGGCCCGCGCGAAGGCATCCGGCGCCTCCTGCGGCAGATTGTGCCCGACGCCGCCGGTCACCTCGCGGTGCGCATACGGTCCGACGAACTGGGCGGCATACGCCGCAGCGTGCGGATGCGGCGCCCCGTTGTCGCTGCCCTCCATCGTGATGGTCGGGACCGTGATCGTCGGTGTCGTCGCCAGCCGCGCCTCCAGCTCGGCGTACTGCGGCTCGCCGTCGGCCAATCCCATGCGCCACCGGTAGTTGTGGATCACGATCTCGACGTGATCGGGGTTGTCGAACGCGGCCGCGCTGCGCTCGAAGGTCGCGTCGTCGAAGGCCCACTTCGGCGAGGCGTCGTGCCAGATGAGCTTGGCGAACTCTCGGGTGTTCGCGGCATAGCCCGCCCGGCCGCGCTCGGTGGCGAAATAGAACTGGTACCACCACAGCTTCTCGGCGGCGGGCGGGAGGGGCATGGCCCCGCTCGCCTGGCTTCCGATCAGGTAGCCGCTGACTGAGACCATTCCGGTGACGCGGTCCGGCCAGAGGGCGGCGAGCACATCGGCGGTGCGGGCGCCCCAATCGAAACCGGCGACGGTCGCCTTCTGGATGCCGAGCGCATCCATCAGATCGATCGCATCCTGTCCCAGCGCAGCGGGTTCGCCGTTACGCACCGCGTCGTCGCGCAGGAACCGGGTCGGCCCGTAGCCGCGTAGATAGGGCACGATCACCCGGCACCCGGCTGCTGCCAGCGTCGGTGTGACCTCGTCGAACGCGTGGATGTCGTACGGCCAGCCGTGCAGCAGCAGGACCGCCGGTCCATCGGCGGGCCCCTGCTCCAGGTAGCCGACGCTGAGCGCGCCGGCGTCGATCTGCTTGACCTCGAGCACGCTGCGCCCCCGCCTCAGCGCAACGACGCGAACGAGGCGCGCATCTCGCTGACGAACTCGTCAGGTTGCTCCCAGGCGAGGAAGTGACCGCCTTTCGCCACCCGGTTGTAGTGGATGAGGTTCGGATACGCCTGGCGCACCCAGCTCTCGGGCGCGGTGTAGATCTCCTCGGGCGACGCGGTGATCGCCGTCGGGAGGGTGACCCCCTTCGGAGCGAAGAAGGCGAGCTTGCTCTCCCAGTACAGCCGCGCGGACGAGACCGCCGTCTTCGTGAACCAGTAGAGGTCGACGTTGTCGAGCACGTCATCCCTTGACAGTCCCTCGCTGCCGCCGGCGAAGGCGCGGGCGATCATCGCCTGGCTGGCCGCGTCGTGGTCGAGCATCCAGGAGGCCAGGCCGATGGGGGAGTCCTCGAGGGCGTAGAGCGTCTGCGGGCGCCCGGCCATCTCTTGCGCGTAGCCGAGGCCGTGCAGCCAGAAGTCGACCAGCTGATCCCAGGCCTTTTTTTCGTCGGGCGAGAGGCCGGCCGGTTCCGGGCCACCGGGCACGATCGCCGAGATCGCGTCGGGCTCGGCCGCCGGCATGTTGGTGTGGATGCCGATCAGCCCCTCCGGCTTCTGCAGCGCGAGTTGCTCGGTGATCGCGTTGCCCCAGTCCCCGCCCTGCGCGACGTACCGGGTGTAGCCGAGCCGCGACATCAGCTCGGCCCAGGCGGAGGCGATCTTGATCGGGTCCCAGCCGGTGACGGTGGGCTTGCCCGAGAAGCCATGGCCGGGCAACGACGGGATGACGAGGTGGAAGGCATCGGCCGCGGTGCCACCGTACGATTCGGGATCGGTGAGCGGCTCGATGATCTTGAGCTGCTCGATCACCGATCCCGGCCAGCCGTGCGTCACGATCATCGGCAGCGCATCGTCGTGCTTCGAGCGGACGTGCAGGAAGTGGATGTCGACGCCGTCGATCTCGGTGAGGAACTGCGGGAACGAGTTCAGCCGCGCCTCGATCCGGCGCCAGTCGTGCTTCGTCGCCCAGTAGTCGGCGAGCGCCCGCATCGTGGCGAGCTGGACGCCCTGGGACGCGTCGTCGACGGTCTCCTTGGTCGGCCACCGCGTGGCGAGGATGCGTCGTTTCAGATCGTCGAGGTCCTCTTGTGGGATCTCCACACGAAAGGGGCGGATCGAGGGGTCGGTGGTGGTGGGCGAGGTGATAGTCGTGCTCACGGCGTGCTCCCGAATGGAGGAGGGATCTTCGGTTCGTGTTGGGTGATGTTCGACCTGACGCAGGGTCTGCGTAGAACGCGAGCCTCGCTCGGGAGCAGGTGGCGTGCTCAAAATACTCCCGACGCGTACCCCCCGTAAAGGGGACACCTTACGCAGAGATCGCGGTGGCTCCGGTGTCGGGCCGCGGCCCCCGCGGCGAGGAATACCGCGGCACGAACACCCGCAGCACCACCGCTCCGACGAGACCGAGCACCCCGAGTGCGCCGGCGGCGAAGGGCAGAGACACCAGCGCCGTGAGCCCTGACACGATGAGCGGCGCCGCGGCGGCGCCCGAGTCGTTCGTGAACCGCCAGGCGCCGAGAAACGGGGCCGGATGCCGCGGGTCGGCCAGATCGGCGCCGAGCGTCATCAGGATCCCGGCTCCGATCCCGTTGGCGAGTGACAGGAACATGGCGATCCCGATGAACCAGCCGACCGTTCCGGGCAGGAACGCGGTCGCCGCGAGGGCGAGGTGGCCGACGCCGAGGCCGACCATCGAGGGGACGGCGGTCCAGAGCCGGCCGAAGCGATCCATGATCCAGCCGCCGGCGAAGAACAGCGAGAAGTCGACCAGACCGGCGACACCGATGATGAGCGAGGTCTGCGTCTCGTGCAGGCCGATGCTGACCGCCCACAGCGGCAGCAGCACCTGCCGCGAGGCGCGCAGGGCGGCGACCGTGGTCGAGCCGAGTCCCAAGGTGAGCAGCACGCGCCTATTGGCTCGGATGGTGCCGAACAGCCCGCGGCTCTCTTGTTCGACCTCGCGCTCGCCGGGTGTCTCGACGTGCGTCCGGGCGTGGGCGCCGGCCCGGACTCCCGCCCGCGCGAAGGTCTTCTCCGGATCGGCGAGCACCAGCAGCACGACGGCCGCCGCCGCGCATCCCGCGATGTGCACCCAGAACACGCTCGACGCGGCGCCGGTCAGCGAGATGACCCCCGCACCGAGGAACGGGCCGATCAGATAACCGAGCCGGAAGCTGCCGCCGAGGGTCGACAACGCGCGAGCGCGGTACTGCATGGGCACGAAGCTCGTCATGAAGGCGTGGCGGGCGAGCGCGAACACCGCGGTGGCGATGCCGACCACCAGGATGCCGAGAGCCAGCACCCAGGGGTTGGGCGCGAGTAGGGCGGTCAGCAGCCCGAGCACCGAGAGGCCGGACGCCGCGATCATCGCCGTGCGTTCGCCGATGTGCGAGATCACCACGCCGCTCGGGATGTCGCCGAGCAGTTCCCCGAGCACGAGCATGCCCGAGACGAAACCGGCGATGGCCAGGGTGGCGCCGACGTTGCCGGCGATGACCGGGATCACCGGGATGATCGCGCCCTCGCCGGTCGAGAACAGCAGCGTCGGCAGGAGAGCCGCCACCAGCACCGATCGCCAACGGAAGGGCTGATCGGCGGAGGCGCTCATGGCCCGCTCCACGTTACGCCCGCCGGTGGCTCTGCCAGACCGCCGGAGGCTGAGTCCGACCGCCGGAGGCTCGGCGCTCCCGCCGGTAGGCTGAACGACGCCATGATCGACCTCGACCTCAGCGACCAGATCGCCGCCCTCCGCCAGACCTTCAGCGACATCCGGGCGGTTGTCGGCGTCGACAAGCTGCAGGCCGAGATCGCCGAGTTGACCTCGCAAGCGGAGGCCCCGGATCTCTGGGACGATCCGGATGCCGCCCAGAAGGTCACCAGCGCCCTGAGCCACCGGCAGAGCGAACTCGCGCGCATCGAGAGCCTGCAGAGTCGGATCGACGACCTCGAGGTGCTCGTGCAGTTGGCCAACGAGGGCGACGACGCCGAGAGCGCGGAGGAGGCGAAAGCCGAGCTGGCGTCGATCCAGCAGAACCTGGGCGATCTCGAGGTCAGCACGTTGCTGAACGGCGAGTACGATGATCGGCCCGCGGTCATCACAATCCGCTCGGGCGCCGGGGGAGTGGATGCCGCCGACTTCGCCGAGATGCTGCAGCGCATGTACCTGCGCTGGGCCGAGAAGCACAAGTACCCGGTGACCGTGATGGACACCAGCCACGCCGAAGAGGCGGGCATCAAGTCGACGACCTTCGAGATCGACGCCCCGCACGCCTTCGGCACCTTGAGCGTCGAGGCCGGGACGCACCGGTTGGTGCGCATGTCCCCGTTCGGTGCGGCGGGCAAGCGCCAGACGAGCTTCGCGGCGGTCGAGGTGATCCCGCTGATGGAGGAGACCGAGGCGATCGACATCCCGGAGTCCGACATCCGCGTCGATGTGTTCCGCTCCTCGGGGCCGGGCGGCCAGTCGGTGAACACCACGGACTCGGCGGTGCGCATCACCCACCTGCCGACGGGCACCGTGGTGTCGATGCAGAACGAGAAGTCGCAGATCCAGAACCGCGCGGCGGCGATGCGGGTGCTGCAGTCGCGCCTGCTCCTGCTGCAGAAGGAGGCCGAAGCGGCCACCAAGAAGGAGCTGGCGGGCACCATCACCGCGAGCTGGGGCGACCAGATGCGCAGCTACGTGCTGGCGCCGTACCAGATGGTCAAGGATCTGCGGACCGACTACGAGGAGGGAAACCCCTCCAAGGTCTTCGACGGCGACATCGACGGCTTCATCAACGCGGGCATCCGCTGGCGCAAGCGAGACCAGGGCTCCGACTAACTCCTTCGCGGTACCCCAGCGCCATGTGTGCCGCATCTGGCGGCCACGGCGAGCGCGTGCGATTCTGTGACGGCGCGTTCTGAACCCGGCCCGGGATGCCGTGTCCAGTGGACGACGACCGGGGCATCCGGCCCGAGCCGTTTCTTTCTGTCATCGGGATCCCGCAGCTGGCACGATCCGTTGGCGACTTCGACATGGAGGACGCGTCCCGCGGCGACGCCCGAGTGATACTCGAGGGCGCTGACACAGGTCAGCCGACCGCCCATTCGCCAGGCTCTGAGGACCTGCGGCGACTCATCGGCGCGTGCGTACCAGCCCTTGCGAACGCGGATGACAGCCCATCCGTACCAGGCCGCGACGTCGATCGCGCCGTCATCGACGCCCCACGCCCGCAGCTGGCGCCGGCTCACGACGCCGCCCAGCCGATCGATGACATCGAGAAGTAGTTTCACGGCGAAGATGATGACGCGCCGGGGGCGTCGATGGGGTGGCGTCTGCCAGCCGGTGGAAAAACGCGGTACGAGGTAGGTCAGCGCGGGGAGAGGACCTTCCCCTTCGCCATGTTCTGGTTGTCAAGTGCAGCACTTGACAACCAGAACGTCGCGGCAGCGAGGTGTCCTTGCGGGCGTGCCGGCCAGTTGGTCAGCGGGGCAGCAGTCGCAGCGTCGACTCCAGCGGTCCCTGCTCGTTCATCGCGGCCGCCTCGTCGAAACGGCCGTACTTGCTGAGGAAGGTCGCCGAGATCTGCTCCTGGATGGGCGCCGCAGCATCCACCTCGTCAAAGGTCACGAGCTGGGAGACGCCGCCGCCGGTGACCTCGATGGAGCCCTGATGCGAGGCGATCGCGTCGCGATACCAGACGGCGGTCGGTCCCTTCCAGGAGCGCACGTAGAGTTCGTCGCCGACCCCGATCGACCAGATCGTGCGACGGGCGCGCGGCGATCCGTCGGTCGCGAACGGGGTGACATCCACCTCGAGGGCGGCGGCGAGGGCGGCCAGAGTTTCGGGATTCCACGGTGACGCGGTCATTGTCGACCCCTCTCTGTGCGAACGTGTTGGTGGCACGAGTGTTGCACCCTAGTCTCGTGATGTCATGACGCGCTCGGATGAAGCACCTCGGCTGCGGGTCGGCGTCGTCGGCACGGGAGGGTGGGGCGAGCAGCACACGCGGATCTTCGCTCACCGACCCGACACCGAGCTGGTCGGCGTGCTCGGACGGGATCCCGCCCGAGCCCAGGCGCGCGCGGCGCGATACGAGACGACCGCCTTCACGTCGCTCGACGCGTTCCTCGAGACGGCCCCCGGCCTCATCACCGTCTGCCTGCCCAACGAGGGTCACTTCGAGATGACGAAGCGACTGCTCGCGACCGGCATTCCACTGCTGGTCGAGAAGCCGTTGGTCTTCGAGCTCTCCGAAGCGGACGAGTTGCTCGCCGCCGCCGAGGCATCCGGCTCGTTCTTCGGCATCAACTTCAACCACCGCTATGCGGAACCGGTGCGACGCGCCCGGGCCGCGATCGACGCGGGCGAGCTCGGGCAGCTGGTGTTCGCGACCTGGCGGTTCGGCGGCGAGGCGAACCACGGGACGAGCAAGCACGCGAATCTGATCGAGACGCAGTGCCACGGCTTCGACATGCTCGAGCACCTGGTGGGGCCGATCTCGTCGGTGATGGCTCAGATGACCGATGCGACGTACGGCGACTGGTCGACCGTCGCCCTCGCGCTCGAGTTCGCCGACGGCGCCGTGGGCACCATGCTCGGCAGCTACGACTCCTCGTACGCCTACCCCGACTCGCAGCTCGTCGAGGTCAACGGAACGGCCGGCCGCCTCGTGATCCGCGACACGGTTCGAGAACTCGAAATCTCGCGCGCGGGGGACGAGGTGACCTCCCGCTGGCGGGCCGGCTATTTCGACGACGAGGCCCGGTGGTTCGCGGGCACCTTCGATCGTCACGTGGATGACGTGATCCGGGCCGTGCGGGCGGGCGGGCCGCCGCCCATCCATGCCCGCGCCGGTCGGCGTGCCCTCGAGCTCGCGCAGGCCGCGATCCGGTCCCACGAGCTCGGTCAGCGGGTCGCCGTGCCCGCCCCGGCTCTCTGAACGCTCATCTGTGAGTCTGGCGCTCGCGGGTGTCGCACCCGGCATCCTGAGTCGTCGAACCTAGTCTCGTGGTGTCATGATCCGCTTCGACCACGTCACCAAGACCTATGCCGGAACGACGCGACCGGCGCTCAACGCGGTGGACCTCGAGGTGCTCAAGGGGGAGTTCGTCTTCCTGGTGGGCGCATCGGGCTCCGGCAAGTCGAGCTTCTTGCGGCTCGTGCTTAAGGAAGAACGTCCGACCAAGGGCAAGATCCATGTGCTCGGGCAGGAACTGAATACCCTGCCGGCGCGCAAGGTGCCCTACTTCCGCCGCAATCTCGGCGTGGTCTTCCAGGACTTCCGGCTGCTTCCGCAGAAGACCGTGTTCGACAACGTCGCCTTCACCTTGCAGGTGATCGGCAAGAGCAAGGGATTCATCCAAGAGGCCGTGCCCGACGTGCTCAAGATGGTGGGCCTCGCGGGCAAGCAGGGCCGCTTTCCGCACGAGCTGTCAGGTGGTGAGCAGCAGCGCGTCGCGATCGCGCGAGCCATCGTGAACAAGCCGGCGATCCTGCTCGCCGACGAGCCGACCGGCAACCTCGACCCGGCCACCAGCGCCGGCATCATGCAGTTGCTGTCGACCATCAACGCCAACGGCACGACCATCTTGATGGCGACCCACGACTCCGGCATCGTCGACCAGATGAAGCGCCGCGTGATCGAACTGGTCAGCGGTCAGGTCGTGCGCGATGAGCGCTCCGGCGGATATCAGACCCAGGCCGTCCCCGTGCAGAACTTCAATCTCACCGGCAGCCTGGTCGCGAGCAGCATGGCGGCGGCGCAACCGTCGTCGCGGGTGGCAGCGGCGCCGGCACCGACGCCGGCCCCCACGCCGAGCTCGGCTCCGGTGACGACACCCGCCCCTGTGACTGCTCCGGCGCCGGTCTCGCAGGCGCCCCGCCGTGAGGCGGCGGAGGCCCCATCGGCGCCTCCGCCCTTGAACGAACCGGGGCGCGGCGCATGAGACTCGGACTCATCCTCAGCGAGGTCGGACAGGGATTCCGCCGCAACCTCTCGATGGTCATCTCGGTGGTGCTGGTCACCTTCATCTCGTTGACCTTCTTCGGCGCTGCGATCCTGTTGCAGTTCCAGATCAACCAGATGAAGGGGTACTGGTACGACCGCGCCCAGGTCGCCGTCTACTTCTGCACCGACGTCTCCACGGATGCTCAATGCAACAGCACCGAGGCCAGTGCCGATCAGATCGCCCAGGTAAAATCCGAGCTGTCGGGCAGCACCCTCAAGCCGTACATCAAGCAGGTCACCTTCGAGAATCACCAGCAGGCCTACGAGAACTTCAAGAAGCAGTTCGCCAACACCTCGTTCGCCGACCTGGTGACCCCCGACATCCTGTCGCAGGCGTTCCGGATCAACATGAAGAACCCGAGCCAGGCGGACATCGTCATCGAACAACTGAGCGGCAAGCCCGGTGTGGAGTCGGTGGAGGATCAACGCGCGCTGCTCGATCCGATCTTCTCGATCATGAACGCCGCCAGTTACACCGCGATCGGCATCGCGGCACTGATGCTCATCGCCGCTGTGCTGCTCATCTCGACGACCATCCGGCTCAGCGCGTTCTCTCGTCGACGAGAGCTGGGGATCATGCGGCTGGTCGGCGCGTCCAACCGCTTCATCGAGACGCCGTTCATTCTCGAAGGCGTGCTCGCGGCCCTGATCGGCTCGCTGCTCGCCGGCGGCGCCATCATCGCCATCGTGCAGTTCTTCGTGCAGGGCTACCTGCAGAAGACCATCTCCAACACCGCGTTCGTCGGCCTGCCCGACGCCCTGATCGTCGCGCCGATCCTGCTGCTGGTTGGGGCGGTGCTGGCCGCGCTCTCGGCCAGCGTCGCCATCCGGCGGTACCTGAAGGTCTGAGCGTTATACACTGACAGGCTGTTCATCGAGCCGGGAGGTGTGAAATGCCGAAGAAGCAACGCGGAAACGCGGTCGTCGCGACGAATCGTCGCGCCCGGCACGACTACACCATTGAAGACACCTACGAGGCCGGGCTCGTCTTGACGGGCACCGAGGTCAAGTCGCTCCGCGAGGGGCGCGCCTCGCTGGTCGATGGCTACGCCTTCGTCGACGGCGGCGAGGCCTGGCTGGATGCGGTCTACATCCCCGAATACACCGAGGGCACCTGGAACAACCACGCCCCGCGTCGCAAGCGCAAGCTGCTGTTGCACAAGGCCCAGATCATCAAGATCAGCCACAAGACCAAGGAGGGCGGGTACACGCTCGTCCCCCTGCAGATCTACTTCCTCGACGGCCGTGCGAAGGTCGAGATCGCGGTCGCCAAGGGCAAGCGCGAGTACGACAAGCGGCAGGCGCTGCGCGAGCGCCAGGACAAGCGCGAGGCCGATCGCGCGATGTCGACGCGCCGGCACCTCGGCGAGTAGCGGGCCCCTTCAGCCGATCAGACCGCGGCGAACCGTGCGTCGACCTGCGCGGAGATCTCCAACTCCTGTGGCGAGAACGCGAGCGCACTGCCGTCGCTCATGGCTTTGGCCGCGAACATGCGCGGGGATGCCGGGAACGGCTCGGGCACGGCACCGGGCGAGCCGAGCAATCCCGGGTCGGCGATCGCGGTCGCGGTCACCGAGGTGAGTCCCGCGGCCCGGGCGTAGACGAGGGCTTTGGCGGCGGCATCCTGCACCGCCTGCGTGCGCACCTCCTCGAGCAGCGCGTCACGCGTGGCGTCGCGCAGCTCCCACTCGATCGAGGTCACGGCCACCCCGTTCGTGACCGCGACCGTCTCGACCCAGCGAGCGAGGGCGTCGAAATCGCTGAAGGTCGCGCGGATGCCGATGCTGGCGTGGAAGACCAAGGGCAGTTGGGCTCCCTCGTTGTTCCACGGACGGTCGGACCACACGCTGACGCGCTCCGATGACCAGGCGATCACGGGCCCGGACCGCGTGTCGTGCAATCCGGTCAGAGCCGTCGTGATCGTCTCGGCGACCTTCGTGGTGTCGGAGAAGACCGCATCGCGGGCCGGTCCGTCGTTCGAGACCGTGATGCTCACGGTCGCCTGCTCGGGCGCCTGCTTGGTCGAGGCGGTGCCCTGGACGGTGATCACGGTTTCGCTCATGGGCCCATCTTCTCAGCGGCACGGGGGCGCGTCATCGTATGATGGGAGGCTGCATCCGAAAGGCTGCAGTTTGACAACTCCACAGCGCGCGACAACGGCCCGCGCTCTGCTCATGGCTCGCCCTTCGGGCGACGCACCTGAGCAACGCGAAACATGGGGATGATCGGTTTCGACATCGCCTGCGAAACTGCGAGAAGCGGGCCGAGGATGCAGGGTTATCTCGTAAACGATCTCTGCAAACAACAGGTGCCAATCTCAAGCGCACCGACGTTGCTCTCGCTGCGTAAGCAGTAGAGCCATAACGTCCGTCAGACCGGGTTCGCCTTCGCCCCGGACCCTGGCGTCATCTAGAGGGCTTGCTGATCAACTGTGTGTCAGGGTTGATCGGGACTTTCACTGATACTGGGCTCGTCGACCTAGATGCTCGTGGCAAAGGTCGGAGTCGAGTAGAACGCACTCACGAGCTGCGCCCGGAGAAGGCGCAGGCTCACAGCGATGGACGGGGGTTCAATTCCCCCCATCTCCACCATTGGCCGTTGTCGCGCGTTGTGAGAGGTAGCCGCAGAGCGCACTCCCGATCGCGCCGCCGTCCGGTGCGGGGTCCCGTGGCTGGGTGCATTGCCGCGGCCCCACGATAGCGAGGGAGCTGTCGCGCCGGATCGAGTTGGACCAGCGGCTGTACGCGTCCTGCGTCGTGAAACTCCTCGCGAGCAGTGCGAATCCGATGGCGAAGTCACCGTTCTTGCTTCGGGACGCGTTGGCCATGGCGTCGACAGCGGCTTTGAGGGCGGGCCACGCCGTGGTGTCCTGGGCGGGCGCCAGCTGGCTGTTGTCGTCATCCGCTCGCGCGACGTGGAATACGCGCGCGCTGAGTTCGTTGAGGCGCGGATCTCGGACGATGTACACGTATTCCGGTGGGCCGGTGCTCGGCCAGGCTCCGTTGAGTCGGATCCCGAGATCAACCAACCACGGCTCGGGAAGGCCGGTCGACGTTTCGAGGGTGACTCCGCCCGCAGGTGCGCGGCCCTCGCTCGTGAACGGCCTGTCGCCCTGTGCCGGGATGGTGAGCTTCCAGGCCTGCTCACGCAGCCGTTTCGGCAACGAGCTCGACACCGTCTGCAGTCGGCGCGCGGTGCTGTTGGCGACGAAGCGCTCTTCGGTCCGCGCGGCATTATCGTCAAGAACAGTGAGCTGGGCGCCAGGATCGATGAGAGCACGGACGGTCAGCCAGTCGCGGACCGTTCGAGCGAAGGCCGTCGGCGAAGGCTGGTCGTAGTCCTTCTCCATGGTGAGCTGAGCCACAGCCGACCTCGCGAGTTCATTCGCGCGCGCTGGTTTCTCCGGCGCCTTCTTCTGGACCAGATATTCGATCCTGAGGGAGTCGCCGTCCCGAACCCACGCGGTGTCGTTGTACAGGGATGCGTAGGTGGCATCGATCTCTGCAGCTGAGCACTCCGGCCCGAGCCCGACTTGGATGACGGCGCTGGGAGGGACATCGAAGCTCCCTCCTTCGGTGGTCGCCCTCGCCCAGGTGACGCAGGGCATCGTTTGCGCATGCCACACCGCCAGGTCCACGTTCGGAGCCAGAAAGGGGCCTACGAGGGCGTGGATCACGATGATCGCTCCTCCGACGATGGCGACCACGACCGCTCCCGCGATGACCATGAGCGCGATCGCCCACAAGGGTGGCGGCGCGCGAAGCCGTCTGCGCGGTGCGGCGTCCGCCTCCAGTGAGGTGCGATCGTCGAGGTCGTCCCCCATGACTCGACGGTACCCGGCCATGGGCTTCGACATCTCGCCCCCAAGATGGGGAAAGCGACGATCATTCTGATCATCTGGCCACCGTCGGAAGCCCTGGTTAGCCTGGCGGCATGGCACTCGACGCGACGCTCGCAGACTGGTTGCTCGACACCGACCCGGCCCTGCGATGGCAGGTCGAGCGAGATCTGCTCGGCGAACCTGAGAAGGTCTGGCAGGCGACTCGGGCGAAGGTCGCGACCGAGGGCATGGGCGCCGAGCTGCTGTCGCACCAGGATGCGGACGGGCAGTGGGCGGGCGGGGCATACTTCCCGGGCGGGTGGGACTTCGATAACGACGAACCCGGTCAGCCGTACACGGCGACCACCTGGAGCCTCAACACCCTGCGCGACTGGGGTCTGGATGCCGCGGTGCTGACCGGCACGGCGGACAAGCTCGCAGCCAACAGCCACTGGGAGTACAACGACCTGCCCTACTGGGGCGGCGAGGTGGACTGCTGCATCAACGCCTTCACCCTCGCGAACGGCGTCTGGCTGGGAGCCGAGGTCGCGCAGCTGGGCGATTGGTTCGTCGAGCACCGCCAGCCCGACGGCGGCTGGAACTGCGAGTGGGTGGAGGGATCGACGCGCTCGTCGTTCCATTCGACGCTCAATTCGCTGAAGGGCATCCTGTACTACCAGACCATGACGGAGGGCGGCAGTGAGCAGCTCGAGGTCGCGCGTCACGCCGGCCAGGAGTATCTGCTCGAGCGGCGGCTGACAAACAGACTGAGCACGGGGGAGCATGTCGACGACTGGGTCGAGCGCTTCACCTACCCGATGCGCTGGCGGTATTCGGCGCTCAATGCCGCCGACTACTTCCGCGCGGCGTCGCTGCACGACGGGGTCGCACCCGATCCGCGGCTGGCCGACGCGATTGAGATCATCCGCTCGGCGCGGCAGCCCGATGGCACCTGGCTCCAGGGTCGCCCGATGCCGGGCGCGGTCTGGTTCCCGATCGACGTCCCCGAGGGCGAGCGTTCGCCGTGGCTGACCTTCTACGGCACGCGGGTGCTCGAGTGGTGGGACGCCGCGCACGACCCTGTCGCCTGAGCGGGCCGGCGTGCGTCAGACCTCGATCGCGCCGCCGTGCTCGGTGAGGTGGCGGCGCAGGGTCATCGTCGGGTCCGACGCCTGCTTGGCGAGGAAGCCGGCGAAATCGAGCTGCGCCCGCAGGCTCTCGCCCGCATGCATGCGCTCGGCCTGAGCGGTCTCGGTGGCGACGATCTGCGCCGCCGTGGCGAGCACCTCCTGGGCGTTCTCGGCGGCCACGAAGATCACGCCGTCGTCGTCGCCGACCACCAGATCACCGTCGACGACAGGCACGCCATCGAGGAAGGCGCTGCGCATCGGGGCGCCGGCGGGCGGCACGCGACGTGGTCCCGCCGAGTACGCGCCGGTGCTGTGCAGCGGCAGTCCGATCTCGCGCAGTTGAGCCGTGTCGCGGTGACGCCCCCAGACGACGATTCCGGCGAATCCGGCCTCCCGTGCCTCCAGCACCATCAGGTCGCCCAGGCAGGCCTCGTCGTCGCGGCCGCCGTTGTCGACGACCAGCACGCTTCCGGATGCCGCCCCCTCGATGCTCGCCAGCAGCACGTCGACGCTGCCGAGGTGGGTGATGGCGCGCGCCGGACCGCTGAACGGCCGCCCGGGGAGCAACGGAGTCACCGCCGCGGGCGCGAGCCGCAGCGGCACTCCGAGCCGCACGCAGGCGTCGGCGACAGCGGCGGTAGGAAGGACGTGGGAACTCATGTCACGAGTCTGCCTCAGGCCGTGACGAAGGGCAGCGCGATCTCGACGCGCAGGCCGACACCGGGCGAGTTCACCAGGGCGATCTGGCCGCCGGCGACCGAGACGATAGCCGAGACGATGGCGAGGCCGAGTCCGGCGCCCGTGCTGTCGGGGGTGCGCACGGCGTCGCGGGCGAAGCGGTCGAAGGCGTGCGGAACGAAGTCCTCATCCATCCCGCCGGCCTCGTCCTCGACGGTGAGCAGCACCCCGCCCGGCTGCGCGCCATCGGGCTGGGCTCCCAGGGTGAGCACGATGCGACCCGAGCCGGGGCGGGCCGCGAGGGCGTTGGCGACGAGGTTGTCGCAGATCCGGCCGAAATCGTGGGGCGACACCGCGACGAGCCGGCCGCTCGGCGGCACGTCGACCGAGAAGTCGATCACGGCCTCGCCGGAACCGACCCGCAGGCGGCCGCGGTCTGCGGCGTCGGCCAACTCCACGGCGAGCTCATCGATGGTCGCCGACCCGCTGGCCGACTGTGCGTCGATGCGCGACAGCTCCAGCAACGACGTCGCCAGAGCCGAGAGGCGTTGCAGCGTCTGCTGAGCCGAGGCGACCTCGGTGCGCATCTGATCGAGGGTCGCCGCCTGGGACTGCGCGAGTTCGAGCTTGGTCTGCAGGATCGCGAGCGGCGTGCGCAGCTCGTGGCTGGCATCCGAGACGATCTGCCGTTCGCGGTCGGCCGATGCGCGGAGCTCGCCGATCAGCTCGTTGAGCGTGCGGGCCAGCTGCGAGATCTCGTCGTCGGCCGGTCCGACCGGCAGCAGTTCGCCGCCGCTTCGCGACGCGAGCTCTTCGGCGCTGCGTCGCAGGCGGTTCACCGGACGCAGCGCCGCTGTGCCGATGAACCACGACCCGACACCGAACCCGACGTTGACGACGGCCAGCGTCACGATCAGCAGGATCGTCACCGAGTTGAGCAGGGAGCTCTGCACGTCGCTGTTGCGCGCCGCGACGATCGACCAGACCCCCTGCGGCGTCACGACGGTCGTCACCCTCACCAGGTAGTGCACGCCGCTCGCCACGACGGTTCGGGTGTCGGTGTCGTGCGAGATGAGCTCCATCAGCTTCGGTCGCAGGTGCCGTTGCAGGGTGTCGATCACGACCACACCGTCGGGGTTGACGACGGCGGCTTCCTGCTCGCCTCCCGGAGGGTCCAGGTCGGTGGTCGGGTCGGTCTTGAGCGCCGCCTCATAGGGCGCCGTGATGCTGCGGAGCACCGACACCTCGCCGTCGTAGTCGATGCGCACCAGCTGACCTTGAATGATGAAGCCCGCGATCACCGACATCAGGATCGCGATGACCACACTGCCCCCGGTGATCCGGGCCCGGATGCCGAAGCGCTTCAGGCGCACGCCCGGTACCTCACGCGGGGTCCGCCGACAACCGGAAGCCGACGCCCCGCACCGTGATGATCTTCACGGGCGCGGCGATCGCGTCGAGCTTCTTACGCAGATAGCTCACGTACTGGTCGACGATGTTGGAGTCGATGAAGCTGCCAGAACCCCAGATGGTCTCGAGGATGTCGGCGCGAGGCATCACCTCGTCACGATGGGTCGCCAACAGGCGCAACAGGTCGAATTCGGTGCGGCTGAGCCGAGCCTCGCGACCGTCGACCGAGATCCGCTGCCCGGCGAGGTCGATGGCCATTCCGCCGATCTCGAGCGCGGTCGGCGCGTGCGCCTCGCGACGGCGCAGCGCCCGCAGCCGCGCCGCGAGCTCGGCGAAGGCGAACGGCTTGGTCAGGTAGTCGTCGGCGCCCGCATCCAAGCCGCGCACGCGGTCGTCGATCGCATCGCGCGCGGTCAGCAGGATGATGCCGATGCCCTGCACCTGATCGCGCAGCCGTCGGCACAGCTCGAATCCCGACATCCCGGGCATGGTGACATCGAGCACGGCCAGATCGAAGCGTTGCTCGGATGCCAAGGTGATCGCCCCGATGCCGTCGGACGCGACGCCGACCTCATAACCCTCGCCGACCAGGCCGCGGGCGAGAAGCGCGGCCATCTCCTTCTCGTCGTCGACCACGAGCACGCGCATCGCTGGCTCCTCGTAGCACGCTGTGAACACCGCGGATCGGTGGCGGATGCGCTTGATCCTAGTTCGATGCGTGGAAGATCTACCGTGATCCGGGCGAGCCAGGAGCTCCCTGAGAGCCTTCTCACCCGCGGGCAGCGGGTTTCCCGGCTGCCCGTGACCCGGTACCGGGAGCATGGGCTCGTGGCCACCCTCGCACCCTTGTCGCCGATCGCCCTCGCCCCGTCAGCGCCCCGTCCCGGAGTCGCCGGGCGGATGGCCGAGCGCGCACGCCGGCTGCCGGTCGGGCCGACCGCGTGGGTGCTGGGAGCCCTGGCCGCCTTCGTCGCATGGCTCGGCTCCTGGAATGCCTCGTACTGGGGCGATGAGGCCGCGACCGTCATGTCGGCCGAGCGCCCGCTTCGAACCCTGTTCGCCGAGCTGGGCCATGTCGATGCCGTGCACGGTCTGTACTACCTCGGCATGCATTTCTGGATCCGGTTGTTCGGCGCCTCCGAGCTCTCGACCCGGCTTCCGAGTGCGATCGCTGTCGGCGCTCTGGTGGCGGGCACCGTCGTCCTGGGCGCCCGGCTCGTCGACGTGCGCTTCGGCATCCTGGCGGGCGTGGTCTGCGCTCTGCTGCCGCGCACCACGTTCATGGCCACCGAGGCCCGGTCGTACGCGATCGGAACGGCGATCGCGGTCTGGGTGATGGTGTACTTCGTCGGTCTGTGGCGGCGACGCGAGCTGCGCCGCTGGCCGTGGATCGTTCTGGGCGTGATGATCGCCGCCGCGAGCTACCTGTTCCTCTACCTCGTGCTGCTGGCGGTCGTGCAGGGCGCGATCCTCATCGCGTCGGAGCGGGGGCGGGCACTGCGGCGGCAGTGGCTTCAGTCGCTTGTCGTCACGGCCCTCGGCACGGCACCGATCGCTCTGCTGGCCTACGCCGAGCGCCATCAGGTGGCCTTCCTGGCCAAGCGCAATTACGCCAACGCGCAGCACGTGCTGGTCAACCAGTGGTTCGGGACCCCCGGCATCACGATCGCCTGCTGGGCGCTGATCCTGTTGGGCGTTGCGCTCTTCCTCGTGCGCCGGCGCTCTCGGAGCACGGTCGCCATCCTGGACCGCCGCCGGTCCGATCGCGAGGTGCTGCTGCTGGGCGCTGCGTGGCTCGTCCTGCCGACGGCACTTCTGCTGATCAGCAATGCGATCTCACCGATGTACAACACGCGGTACCTGTCGTTCAGCACCCCGGCAGCCGCGCTCCTGGTCGCGTTCGGGGTCGTCGCACTGGCGCGGATCGCCGTGCGCGTGGCGAGCACTCGCGGGTTCCGGGTATCGGCCGTCGCGGTCCTCGGCGTCGCGGTGATCGCGCTCGGGGCGCTCGCGGTGCCCGACTACGCCCATGACCGCGGTCCCTTCGCCAAAGACGGCGGCAGTGACCTCCGCCAGACCGCCGAGTACCTCGCGTCGCAGGCCAAGCCGGGCGACGCCGTCGTCTTCGACCAGACGCCGAAGCCCTCGCGTCGGCCTGAGATGGCCTACCGCTTGTATCCGCAGCAGTTCGCCGCGGTCACGGTGCCCGAGCTGGTGACGCCCTACTACCGGCGTGCGGACATCTGGGATCGGATGGCGCCGATCGCGTCGATCCGGTCGGAACTGGCCGCCGCTCCTTCGGTCTGGGCGATCGAGTTGCCGACAGCGGGCGATGTGCCCGCGGACATTCAGGACCTCACCTCGCACGGCTTCCGGGTGGTGAGCACCCACCTCGTGAACCGGCTCGAGGTGTTCCAGCTGGTGAAGGAGAGTCTGTGACCGAGTCGACCATCGTGGTGCTGCCCACGTACAACGAGCGCGAGAATCTGGCCGGCATGGTCCAGCGTCTGCTGGGCAGCGTCCCTGATGCTGGGCTCCTGATCGTCGACGACGGGTCGCCAGACGGCACAGGCGCGCTCGCGCGGGAGCTGTCGGCATCCGACCCGCGGATCCGGGTGCTGCAGCGGACCGCCAAGGAAGGGCTCGGCGCTGCGTATCTGGCCGGCTTCGCCTGGGCGCTCGAGCACGGCGCGGACGTCGTGGTCGAGTGCGACGCCGACGGCTCCCACCAGCCCGAGGAGCTGCCCCGCCTGCTTGCGGCGCTCCCGGATCACGACCTGGTGGTGGGTTCGCGCTGGGTGCGCGGAGGCAGCATCGTCAACTGGCCGCTGTCGCGACGCGTGCTGTCTCGCGGTGGCAGCCTCTATGCGCGTGCGCTGCTGCGCTTGCGCGAGCGGGACGTGACGGGCGGCTATCGGGTCTTCCGCGCCGACGCCCTGCGCGCCGTCGGACTCGGCCGGGTCGACAGCCTGGGCTACTGCTTCCAGATCGAGATGCTGTGGCGCGCCGAGCGGGCAGGACTGCGCGTCGTCGAGGTACCGATCACGTTCGTTGAGCGAGTGCATGGCGTGTCGAAGATGACCGGCGGGATCGCCCGTGAGGCGATGCTGCGGGTCACGCTGTGGGGCATGCGAGAGGCGCTCGATCGGCTGCGCGGACGCGGCGCGGCGAGCGTGCCCGCGAGCACGCGGGCCTCGCTGCCGGCCATCCGTTGAGCCCGTTCTGGTTATGAAGGACTGTCCTTCACAACCGGAACGTCGCGACTACAGGCCCCGCATCCGCTCGCGCAGCTCCTCGAGCTGGCGTCGCACCGCATCCGGCACCCGGTCGCCGAAGGTGTCGAAGAACGCCTCCGCGTCGTCGGCCTCCGCGAGCTGCGCGGCCGGGTCGATCGAGAACAGCTCCTGCCAGTCGGCCTCGCTCACGTCCACGCCGTCGAGCTCGACCGCCGCCTCCGCCGGCAGCCAGCCGAGCGGGCTCGCAACCGCGGCCGCTCGACCCTCGACCCGATCCAGGATCCAGGCCAGCACCCGCCCGTTGTCGCCGAACCCGGGCCAGAGGTAACGCCCGTCGTCGCCCTTGCGGAACCAGTTGACCTGGAAGATCCGCGGCACCCCGCCGGTCGCGCGCAACCGCGCGCCGACCGACAGCCAGTGCCCCCAGTGGTCGGCCATGTTGTAGCCGCAGAAGGGCAGCATCGCGAAGGGGTCGCGGCGCAGCTCCCCGACAGTGCCTTCGGCGGCCGCCGTGCGCTCGGACGAGATCGTGGCGCCCAAGAAAACGCCATGCTCCCAGTCCCGTGCCTCCGCCACCAGAGGCACGTTGGTGGCACGCCGGCCGCCGAAGATGATCGCGTCGATGACGACGCCCCGCGGGTCGTCCCAGTCGTCCGAGATGGACGGGCACTGGGCGGCCGACACGGTGAAGCGGGAGTTCGGATGGGCGGCAGGGGTGCCGGATGCCGGCGTCCAGTCCTGGCCCGTCCAGTCGACGAGATGGTCGGGCGGGCTCTGCGTGAGCCCCTCCCACCAGATGTCGCCGTCGTCGCGCAGGGCGACGTTGGTGAAGATCGTGTTGCCCCACATCGTCTCGACCGCCGTGGCGTTGGTCGAATGACTGGTGCCCGGAGCGACGCCGAAGAACCCGGCCTCGGGGTTGATGGCCCGCAGCTTGCCGTCGGCGCCCGGGGCGAGCCAGGCGATGTCGTCGCCGATGGTCTCGACGGTCCATCCGGGCAGCGTCGATCGCAGCATGGCGAAGTTGGTCTTGCCGCACGCGCTCGGGAATGCCGCGGCGACGTGGAAGACGCGACCGCGCGGGTTGGTCACCTTGAGCAGCAGCATGTGCTCGGCCAGCCAGCCCTCGTCGCGCGCGATCACGCTGGCGATGCGCAACGCGAAGGCCTTCTTGGCCAGGATGGCGTTGCCGCCGTATGCCGAACCGAACGACCAGATCTCGCGGGTCTCGGGGAAGTGCGAGATGTACTTCGTGGGATTGCACGGCCAGGCGACGTCCGCCTCGCCGTCCGCCAGGGGGGCGCCGACGGTGTGCGCCGCGGGCACCCACTCGGTGCCGGGCCGGATCTGATCGAGCACGGCGGACCCCATCCGCGTCATGATCCCCATGCTGACGACCACGTAGGGGGAGTCGGTCACCTGCACGCCGTAGCGCGACAGCGGACTGCCGAGCGGTCCCATCGAGAACGGCACCACGTACATGGTGCGGCCGCGCATTGCGCCGGCGAACAGTCCGGTCAGCGTCTCGCGCATCTCGCTCGGCTCGACCCAGTGGTTGGTCGGCCCGGCATCGGCCTCGTTCTCGCTGCAGATGAAGGTGCGCGATTCGACGCGGGCGACATCATCGGGGTTGCTGCGCGCCAGGAAGCTGTATGGGCGGTGCTCCGGGTTGAGCTGGATCAAGGTGCCGGCCTCGACCATGCCGTGCAGCAGCGCATCCTGCTCGGCGCGCGATCCGGTGACCCAGACGACGGCGTCGGGCGTGGTCAGAGCGGCCATCTGGTCCACCCAGGCGACGATCCGGGGATCCGCATTCGCGGGGGCGGCGTCGTGCCGGTGACGGGGGATCTCGATGGGCGCGGCCTGAGCCGTCGAAGAGAGCTGGGCGGTCGAGGCGGCCTGCGCTGTCGAGTCGGTCTGGGCCGTCGCGGCCGGGGTCTGAGGGCGGGGGTGGGCGGTCAGGGTCACGATGCCCTCCTTCGAGTCATGGTTCGGAAAGAACCTCCGTGAGTTCAACTCTGCGCCGAGTTCAGGACAACGAATTCGGATTCGCACTGGAAAGAACACAAGTTCTTTCCGTATGCTGCATTTTGTGAACGATCTCGCAACACTGGGCCAGAGGATGCGTCACTTCCGTCTGGCCGCCGGCCTCACCCTGGATCAGCTCGGCGCGAATGTGGGTGTTGCAGCCAGTCAGCTGTCGCTGATGGAGAACGGCAAGCGCGAACCGCGGCTCTCGTTGCTGGGCGCGATCGCCGACCATCTCGGCATCCCGGTGTCCGATTTGCTCGACAGCGCGGCGCCGAGTGAGCGCGCGGGCCTCGAGATCGAACTCGACCGCGCGCAGGCCAGCCCGGTCTACGCCGAACTCGGCCTGCCGACCCTCCGCCCCGGCAAGAGCATGACCGATGACACCTTGCGCGCGCTCGTGGGCCTGCACCGTGAACTGGCGCGTCGGGCCCGCGAGGCGATCGCCACCCCCGAGGAGGCGCGGCGGGCGAACACCGAGCTGCGCGCTCTGATGCGCACCCGCGACAACCACCTGCCCGAGATCGAACAGCTCGCCCAGCGCGAGGTGGATGCCGTCGGCCACGTCGCCGGCGCGCTCACGCACCGCAGCGTCGGGCGCATGGCCGAGCGCCTCGGATTCGAGCTGGTCTACGTGTCCGACCTGCCGCACTCGGCCCGCTCGGTGACCGACTTCGCCAACGGACGGATCTACCTGCCGCCGGCATCCATCCCGGGTGGGCACGGACTGCGCTCGATGGCACTCCAGGCGATCGCGCACCGGCTGCTCGAGCACACCGCACCCGAGAGCTACGCCGACTTCTTGCAGCAGCGCCTGGAGATCAACTACTTCGCGGCGGCGGTGCTGATGCCGCGGCGGCAGTCGGTCGAGTTCCTGTCCGCGGCGAAGGAGGAGCGCAACATCGCGGTCGAGGACTTCCGCGACGCCTTCGGGGTGACGCACGAGGCCGCGGCGCTGCGGTTCACGAACCTGGCTACCGCCCATCTCGGCATCCGGACGCACTTCTTGCGCGTGGACGGCGCTGGCAGCATCGCCAAGGCCTACGAGAACGACGGACTGCCGCTGCCGGTCGACATCACCGGATCGATCGAGGGCGAGATCGTCTGTCGCAACTGGAGCGCCCGGCAGGCCTTCGCGCGCACCAACCGGACCACCGAGTTCTACCAGTACACCGACACGCCCAGCGGCACGTTCTTCGAGTCGACCCAGATCGGCACCGGCGCCAACGACGAGTTCTCGATCACGATCGGGGTGCCTTTCGCCGACTCGAAATGGTTCCGGGGCCGAGAGACCACGCGTCGCGAGACCTCGCGGTGCCCGGATGCCTCATGCTGCCGTCGTCCGCCCGCCGAGCTCGCCGAGCACTGGGCCGGCCGCGCCTGGACGAGCGCCAAGGTGCACGCCCACATCTTCTCGCCGCTGCCCTCCGGCACCTTCCCGGGCGTCGACGACCGCGAACTCTACGAGTTCTTGGAATCCCACGGTGCTAGTTAGTGCTCCGCCGCTTCTGCGGCGCACGCCGCGAACGCGACGCACACGCCGCCGCGTTCGCTGGCCAGCTGGCTCAGGGTCTACCTTTTGGCGCCCTTGAGCGTGCCGGTGGTCTTCACGCCGTCGTCGTAGATCGTGCAGAGGATCTCGCGGTCGCCGTTCGACCAGCTGTCGGACGTCGGGAAGTAGTACGAGATGCTCAGCTTGGAGTCGTCGTACGGAATCCCCACGAAGTCGGGGAACGCGTCGGCACAGCCCTGGTCGGCCTGCGTCTTGACGGCCTCCTCGCCCGGGAAGTCACCATCCTTCATCAGAATGCTCTTGTATGCCTCGGAGTCGTGCGGCTTGCTGCACGGGACGATCGGGGCGGTGGTCACCGTGCCGCTGGCGGTGGCGTCGTTGAGGCAGTCGCCCACCTTGATGCTGAAGACGTCTGCGTTGTCGTTCTCGGCCGTCGGCGTTCCGCTCGCGTCGCGCGGCGTGGTGTTCGTCAGCTGGTTGAGGATGCTGCAGCCCGACAGCAGCAGGCCCGCCGCGGCAATCGAGGCGACCGCGAGAAGGCGCACCACGCGAGCAGAAGGGGCGGACGTCGGCATGGGGTGACCTCTTTCTCGAAGCTGTGAAAGTGCTGTGTGACTATCTACTCTGTCAGCCTGCCGCGAGCACCGCTAGGGCGCGCTCATGCAGGAGGCCGTTCGTGACCAGGATGCTGTCATCGCCGAGCGGCTCGTCGCCGGCCAGCGTGGTCACCCGACCGCCGGCCTCGCGGACGACCGGCACGAGGGCCGCGATGTCCCACGGCTTGAGGTCGTACTCCCCGGCGATGTCGACGGCGCCCTCCGCGACGAGCATGTACGACCAGAGGTCCCCGTATGCGCGGGTGCGGCCCACCTGCCGACCGAGCCGCACCACGTCGTCGAGGTGGCCGGCTTCATCCCAGCCCTTCAGGCTGTTGTAGCTGAGGGATGCCTCGGCCAGGTCGTCGATGCCGCTCACGGCCAGGCGGCGCGGCTCGCCCCCGTCTTGCTGCATCCACGCACCGTGTCCGGTCGCACCCCACCAGCGCCGACCGAGAGCGGGGGCGCTCACCACTCCGAGCTCGGGGACGCCGTCGACGAGGAGGGCGAGCAGAAGGCCCCAGATCGGCACGCCTCGGACGAAGTTCGACGTGCCGTCGATGGGATCGACGACCCACTGCCTGATCGACTCGCCGCGGCCCGCCAGCTCGCCGCCGAATTCCTCCCCGAACACCGCATCGCGTGGGCGAGCGGAGGCCAGGTGGTCGCGGATCATCCGCTCGACGCGGGTGTCGGCATCGGTCACCTGGGTGCGGTCCGGTTTGAGCTGCACGTCGAGGTCCTGCGAGCGGTAGCGCTCCATCGCGATCAGGTCGGCCTCGCCGGCCAGAGTCAGGGCGACGGCCAGGTCGTCCGCGAGGTTCGGAAGGGATGCCGTCGGCGCGTTGGTCACGAGGACCAGGCTACCGAGGGCAGGTGAACGCCTGGTTTCAGGCCCGCGGTGGCGCTACGGCGCCAGGCTCTGGAGCAGCCGCTGCAGCGAGTCGACGCGCTCGGCGGGCAACTTCCCCTCGGCCACGGCCTCGTTCAACGCGCAATCCGGGGCGTCGGGCAGGTGACTGCAGCCGCGCGGGCAGGATTCCGAGACGGCCAGCAGATCCGAGAACGACCGCAGGATGTTGTCGGGATTCACGTGACCCAGGCCGAAGGACCGGACGCCGGGGGTGTCGATGATCCATCCGCCGGTCGGCACGCGCAGCGAGACGGTCGACGACGAGGTGTGCCGACCGCGGCCGGTGACGGCGTTCACGATGCCGACCGCGCGATCCGTCCCCGGCACCAGCGCATTGACCAGGGTCGACTTGCCGACCCCCGAGTGCCCGACGGCGACCGTCGTGTGGCCCGCGAGGACCGGCGCCAGCTCGTCGAGGATCCGCCGCTCGACACCGCCATCCGGGCCTTGCGCGCTGCGGAACACCGGGATGTCGAGCCCGGCGAAGTTCGCCAGGAACTCGTCGGGATCTCGCAGGTCGGTCTTCGTGATCACCATGAGGGGCGCGATCCCCGCGTCGTAGGCCGCCACCAGGTAGCGGTCGACGAGCCGGGGTCGCGGTTCGGGATCGGCGGCGGCCACCACGATCATCAGCTGGTCGGCGTTGGCGACGATGATCCGCTCGACCTCGTCCGTGTCGTCGGCGCTGCGGCGCAGCAGCGTGGTGCGCTCGCGGATCCGCACGATGCGCGCCAGGGTCCCCTCGTCGCCGCTGGTGTCGCCGACCAGATCGACGCGGTCGCCCGTGACGATGGCCTGGTCGCGCAGCTCCCGCGCCCGAGTGGTGGTGAGCACGCGCTCGGCCGCCTCGCCGCTGCGGGGGCCGTCTTCGTTGATCAGCACGGTGTAGCGACCGCGATCCACCGCGAGCACGCGCCCGACGATCGCGTCGCCGTGCTCGGGGCGCGTCTTGGTGCGCGGACGGTTGCCCTTGGGATTCGGGCGCACGCGCGCGTCCGACTCATCCCACTCGCCGAACGCCTCGTCGGGTTCGTCGTCGCTCAGCCAGCTCATGCGGGCAGACTCACGGGCACCGGCCCATCTAGAGGGCCAGCCAGTCGATCGGCGCGGCAGCACGCGCGGCCGCGTGCGTGCCGCGCAGCATCTGCGACCAGAGTTGCGGGAACTCGGGAAGGGTCTTGGCGGTGCTGCCGATGTCGTCCACCTCGACGCCCTGGACCGCGAGCCCGAGCAGCGCGCCGCTCGTCGCCATCCGGTGGTCGTCGTAGGCCAGCCACGGGCCGCCGTGCAGGGGGGCGGGTTCGATGGCGAGGCCGTCGTCGAGCTCGGTCACCGACCCGCCGAGGCGCGCGATGTCGTCGCGCAGGGCGGCCAGCCGGTCGGTCTCGTGACCGCGCAGGTGCCCGATCCCGGTGAGGCGGCTCGGCTCGGATGCCAGTGCGGCCAGCGTCGCGAACGTCGGAGCCAGCTCGCCCGCCTCCGACAGGTCGAGGTCGACGCCCGGCAGGGCGGCACCGCCGCGGACCCCGGCACCGCCGTCCACCGTGAGCGCGTCGTCCTCGCGGCGCACGACCGCCCCGAGGCGCGGAAGCAGCCGCTCGAGCTGCGCGCCCACCTGCGTGGTGTGATCCGGCCAGCCGACGATCGTCACCGTGCCGCCGGCGACGAGCGCCGCCGCGAGAAACGGCGCCGCATTCGACAGATCGCTTTCGATGGTGAGGTCGCGCGATGAGATCGGTGCCGCGGGCACCCGCCAGACGCCCGGCTCCGGATTCTCGACCACGACCCCGCGCGCGGCGAGCACCGCGATGGTCATCTCGATGTGCGGCAGGCTCGGCAGGCGCTCGCCGGTGTGGCGCAACTCGAGTCCGCGCGCGAAGCGCGGCGCCGCCAGCAGCAACCCGGACACGAACTGGCTCGAGGCGGAGGCGTCGATGGCGAGCTCGCCACCCTCGACCCGGCCGGTGCCGTGGATCGTGAACGGCATCGTGCCGGAGCCGTCGTCATCCACCTCGACGCCGAGATCGCGGAGGGCCTGGATGGTGGTGCGCATCGGCCGAGCGCGAGCCGCGGCGTCACCGTCGACGGCGACCGGGCCCAGCGCCAGGGCGGCCACCGGGGGCAGGAAGCGCATGACGGTGCCCGCCAGGCCGGTGTCGATCGACACGCCGCCGTGCAGCTCGGTGGTGGGTGACACTCGCAGGTCGGGCCCGAACGCGCCGTCGCCCGGCACCTCCTCGATGCCCACGCCCAGCTGCTTGAGGCCCTCGATCATCAGAGCGGAGTCGCGCGAATGCAGGGGACGGCGCAGCAGCGACGGGCCATCGGCGAGGGCGGACAGCACGAGTTCGCGGTTGGTCAGACTCTTCGAGCCTGGGAGCATGAGCCGAGCGGTCAGCGGCTCGGCGGCCGTCGGCGCGCTCCAGAACGGCTCGGACTCGTCGGTCGCGAGCAGATTGCCGAACTCGTCGCGGCTGGAATACCTCTGCAATGCCATCGGTTGTCAAGAGTACCGGCCCCGGGATCGCGGGGTCGAAGACGACAGAAGGGGTGACGGATGCCTACCTCCGTCCTGGAGAGGCCGCGGCACGCGGTCGGCTCCCTGCACCCCGAACTAGACTCGTCGGCGATGGACGACCATGAGCAGGTAGAAGTCGAACTCGACGCGATCGATGCGGAGGACATCCGCCGCGGCGCGAAGCGCTCGACGTTGCCCGCCGCCGAGCTGCGCCGCCTCTTCGAGGAGCAGGCGATCCCCTTCATGGACCAGCTCTATGCGGCGGCGATGCGGATGACGCGCAACCCGGCGGATGCTGGCGACCTGGTGCAAGAGACCTACGCCAAGGCGTACTCCGCCTTCGCCCAGTTCCAGCAGGGCACGAACCTGAAGGCGTGGCTGTACCGGATCCTGACCAACACGTTCATCAACGGGTACCGCAAGAACCAGCGCAACCCGTACCAGAACACGATCGACGACCTCGAGGATTGGCAGCTCGGCTCGGCCGAATCGCTGACCCAGGGGCGCTCCACGCGCTCCGCCGAGGCCGAGGCGATCGACCATCTTCCTGACAGTGACGTCAAGGAAGCCCTGCAGTCGATCCCGGAGGACTTCCGGCTCGCTGTGTACCTCGCCGATGTCGAAGGCTTCGCCTACCAGGAGATCGCCGACATCATGAAAACTCCCGTCGGCACCGTGATGAGCCGACTCCACCGCGGGCGCCGCCTTCTGCGCGGCCTGCTCGCCGACTACGCCCGCGAGCGCGGCTTTGCCGCCACTGCGGAGCCCGCATCTCCCAGGAGCACGACATGACCGATTGCGGCTGCGACAAGGCCAAGGCCGAACTCGAGGAGTACCTGCACCGCGAACTCAGCGACGAGGACTTCCGCGATGTGACGGAGCACCTCGAGAACTGCGAGGACTGCACGGGCGAACATCTGGTCGGCCTCACCATGACGCTCAAGATGCAGAAGGCATGCCAAGAGAAGGCGCCAGACGAACTCCGCAGCGCGATCCTGAATTCCCTCTAGGTCGAACGGGTCGGCTTCGCCGAGCCCAACCGAGTGAGCATCGAGCGGCCACGGCGAAGCCCCGGCCTCTCGACTTCTAGAGCGTCAGCGCCCGCTCGATCAGCTCGGTCTGCTGAGCAGCGCTGCGCTTCGACGAACCCGTCGCGGGCGAGGCGGATGCCGGGCGCGACACCACGCGGATGGTGCGACCGCCCAGGTACTTCACCAGCTCCACGTCGATGAACGGCCACGCCCCCTGGTTCTCGGGCTCGTCCTGCACCCAGACCAGCTCGGCGTTCGGGTAGCGGTCGAGGATCGGCCGCAGCTCGGCATCGGGCAGCGGGTAGTACTGCTCGAGCCGGACCAGGGCGACCTGGCTCGCGACCTCCTGACGCTTCTCGAGTTCAGCCAGCAGGTCGTAGTGGATCTTGCCGGAGTGCAGCAGGATGCGGCGCACCGCCGACGTGTCGGCGCCGATGTGGCGCGCGTCGTCGAGCACGGGCTCGAACCTGCCGTGCGTGAAGTCGGCGACCTCGCTGGTGGCACCGCGCAGGCGCAGCATCGACTTCGGCGTGAAGACGACCAGCGGGCGACGCGGGCGCGCGTAGGCCTGGCGTCGCAGCAGGTGGAAGTACGACGCCGGGGTCGAGGGACGAGCCAGTGTCATGTTGTTCTCGGCCGCGAGCTGCAGGTAGCGCTCGATGCGCGCGGAGGAGTGGTCGGGACCCTGACCCTCGTAGCCGTGCGGCAGCAGCAGCACGAGACCGGAGCGCTGGCCCCACTTCTGCTCGGCGCTCGAGATGAACTGGTCGATCACGATCTGGGCGCCGTTGGCGAAGTCGCCGAACTGCGCCTCCCAGATCGTGAGCGCATCGGGGCGCTCCACCGAGTAGCCGTATTCGAACGCCATCGCCGCGTATTCGCTCAGCAGGGAGTCGTAGATCGCGAAGCGCGCCTGGGTCTCTGACAGGTTCGCCAGCGGCAGCCACTCCTGACCGTTCTCGCGGTCGTGGAAGACCGAGTGCCGCGACACGAAGGTGCCCCGTCGCGCGTCCTGGCCCACGAGCCGCACCGGGGTGCCCTCGAGCAGCAGCGATCCCAGGCCGATGAGCTCGCCGAAGCCCCAGTCGATGGAGCCCTGACGGCTCATCTCGTAGCGCTTCTTCAGCAGCTGCTGGAGCTTGGGGTGAACGGTGAAGTCGGCAGGCGGGTTGTCGTGGGCATCGCCGATCAGCTCGACGACGCTCTGGTCGATCGCCGTGGACTCCGGCTCGACCGTGCTGTCGTCCTGCTGGGCGACCGGGCGCTCGATGTCGTTCTTCGCGTGCTGATCGCTGGTGATCACCGGGATCGTGCCGGTCTGCGCCGCGTGGGTCTCGGCGAATGCCCGCTCGAGGCGCTCCTGGAAGTCGCGGTGCGCGGCCTCGTACTCCTCTTCGGTGATGTCGCCGCGGCCGACCAGGGCCTCGGTGTAGAGCGTGCGCACCGAGCGCTTGGCCTCGATCAGGTTGTACATGAGCGGTTGCGTCATCGAGGGGTCGTCGCCCTCGTTGTGGCCGCGCCTGCGGTAGCAGATCAGGTCGATGACCACGTCGCGCTTGAACTGCTGCCGGTAGGCGAAGGCGTGCTCCGCGACGCGCACGACCGCTTCGGGGTCGTCGCCGTTGACGTGGAAGATCGGCGCCTGGATGGTCTTGGCGACATCCGTCGCGTAGATCGAGCTGCGCCCCTCGCTGGGCGGGGTTGTGAAGCCGACCTGGTTGTTGATGACCACGTGGATGGTGCCGCCGGTGCGGTACGCCCGCAGCTGGGACATCTGCAGGCCCTCGACGACGACGCCCTGACCGGCCATCGACGCGTCGCCGTGCAGCAGGATCGGCAGGGTCGAGAACTGCCCGTCGCCCTTGCGGTCCTGCTTGGCCCGCACGACGCCCTCGAGCACGCCGTTCACGGCCTCGAGGTGACTGGGGTTGGCTGCCAGGTAGACCGGCATCTCTTTGCCCGACGCCGCCACGAAGGTGCCCTCGGTGCCGAGGTGGTACTTGACGTCGCCCGAGCCCTGCACGGTCTTCGGGTCTTGTGTGCCCTCGAACTCGCGGAAGATCTGGCCGTAGGTCTTGCCGGCGATGTTCGTCAGCACGTTGAGGCGACCGCGGTGCGCCATGCCGATCGCGACCTCGTCGAGGCCGGCGTCGGTCGCACCCTGCAGGATCTCGTCCAGCAGCGGGATGGTCGACTCGCCACCCTCGAGGCTGAAGCGCTTCTGGCCGACGTACTTGGTCTGCAGGAAGGTCTCGAACGCCTCCGCCTCATTCAGCTTGCTCAGGATGCGCAGCTGCATGTCGTGCGAGGGCTTCTCGTACTTCTGCTCGAGCCGCTGCTGGAACCAGAGCCGCTGCTCCGGATCCTGGATGTGCATGTACTCGACGCCGACGGTGCGGCAGTAGGTGTCGCGCAGCACACCGAGGATGTCGCGCAGCAGAGCCGCCCGCTTGCCGCCGAAGCCGCCGGTGACGAACTCGCGGTCGAGATCCCAGAAGGTGAGGCCGTGGCTGCCGATCTCGAGGTCGGGATGGGTGCGCTGCTTGTACTCGAGCGGGTCGATGTCGGCCATCAGGTGACCGCGCACGCGGAACGAGTTGATGAGCTCCTGCACGCGGGCCGTCTTGCCCGGCTTCTCCGCCAGGTCGACCGAGATGTCCTCGGCCCAGTGGATCGGGTCGTATGGGATGCGCAGCGCCGCGAAGATGTCCTCGTAGAACCCGTGCTGCCCGATCAGCAGCTCGTGGATGATCTTGAGGAACTCGCCCGAGCCGGCACCCTGGATGACGCGGTGGTCGTAGGTGCTCGTGAGCGTGATGGTCTTGCCGATGCCGAACTCGGCGAGCGTGCGCTCGGACGAGCCCTGGAAGGCCGCCGGGTACTCGAGCGCGCCCGCGCCGACGATGCAGCCGGCGCCCTGGGTGAGCCGCGGAACCGAGTGCTCGGTGCCGATGCCGCCCGGGTTGGTGAGTGAGATGGTGGTGCCGGCGAAGTCGGCGGCCGTCAGCTTGTTGCTGCGGGCGCGGGCGACGACGTCTTCGTACGCCGCGAGGAACTCGGCGAAGGTCATCGTGTCGGCGCGCTTGATGTTCGGCACCAGCAGCGAACGGGTGCCGTCGGGCTTGGGCAGGTCGATCGCGATGCCGAGGTTGACGTGCGCGGGCACGACGACGCTGGGCTTGCCGTCGGGTTCGGCGTACGACACGTTCTGGCTCGGGAACACCTTGAGGGTGCGCACGATCGCCCAGCCGATCAGATGGGTGAACGAGACCTTGCCGCCGCGGGCACGACGAAGGTGGTTGTTGATGACGATGCGGTTGTCGATCATCAGCTTGGCCGGCACGGTGCGGACGCTCGTGGCGGTGGGGATGCTGAGGCTGGCATCCATGTTGGCGGCGAGGGTCTTGCTCACCCCGCGCAGGGGCGTGACGACGTCCTCCGCCGGGGCGGCATCCTGCCCGTCGACGACCGGGATGCCCGAGGTCTGCGGCGCCTCGGCGGGGATCGGCTGCGGCTTGGCCGGGGCCGAGGTGGTGCGAGCGACGGGCGTCGACGCGGTGGTGGGCGCGGGCTCCGAGGGCGCTGGCGCAGCCTGCGTGGCGGGTTCGGCGGCTTTCTCCGCCTCGGGCGCGGGAGCGGCAGGTGCAGCCTCGGGCGCGGGCGCAGCCGCAGTTGTCTCGGCTTCGGGTGCCGCGGCCTCGTCCGTCACCACCGGGATCGACGTGGTCGGCGTCGGGTCGGTGACCGGGTGGTAGCTCTCCAGAACCGGCCACCAGCTCTTGTCGACGGAGTTCTTGTCGACGAGGTACCGCTCGTACAGCTCGTCGACCAGCCATTCGTTGGCGCCGAATTCGCCCGAATTCGGGTCGTCAGGTGCGGTTCCGGTGATGGGGCTCGACACGGCTTGACCGCCCACTCTCAATTCTCGATATCGGGTTGTGCTGGTGCGGCCTGCCGGTGGTCACACCAGGGTCAAGCTTAATCACTCCCGGGCCGGAACGCCGTCCCCGGAGTGAGGTACGCGCCGGAAAAAGCACGGTTCTTGGCCCTACCGTGGAGGTATGCGCTTTCTCGGCCCCGTTCCTGCCCACGATCTGACCTATTCGGACGTGTTCCTGGTGCCCAGCCGTTCATCCGTCACCAGTCGGCTGGATGTGGATCTCGCGCCCGGCGACGGCACCGGGGCTACGATCCCGATCGTCTCGGCCAACATGAACTCGGTGACCGGACCGCGCCTGGCCGCCACGTTGGCGCGCCGCGGCGGCCTCGGCGTGCTGCCCCAAGATCTGCCGCTGCAGGAGCTGGGCGAGGCGATCCGGTGGGTCAAGCAGCAGCCGGTCGCCTGGGACACGCCGATCGTGCTCTCGCCGGAGCAAACCGTCGCCGAGGCGCTGCGCCAGCTGCCGCCCGCCGAGGGCCACGGCCTCGTGTTGCGCGGCGCGACCGGCGAGGAGCTCGGAGCCGTTCCCGCGTCTCGCCTCGGAACGGCCCTGCCGGACGCGCGGCTCGGAGACCTGGTGCACGGCTCGATCACGGCGCTCGACGCCGACGACCTGGACGGGCCGCGTGCTGCCTTCGACCTGCTGGTCGCAGCCGACATCGACTTCGCGCTCGTGCAGCGGCACGGTCACGTGATCGGCACGGTGTCGCGCCGCAGCGCCCTCCGCGGCACGCTGTACCAGCCGGCCCTCGACGGCAGTGGGCGGCTGCGGGTCGCCGCGGCCGTGGGCATCAACGGCGACGTCGCGGCGAAGGCGACGGCGCTCGCCAAGGAGGGCGTCGACGTGCTCGTGCTCGACACGGCACACGGTCACCAGGAGGGGATGCTGCGCGCGCTCGCCGCCGTCAAGAAGCTGGGGCTGGGCATCCCGATCGTCGCGGGCAACATCGTGACGGCCGACGGCGTGCGCGACCTTGTGGAAGCGGGCGCCGACATCCTCAAGGTCGGTGTCGGGCCGGGCGCCATGTGCACGACCCGCATGATGACGGCGGTCGGCCGTCCCCAGTTCGGCGCGGTCCTCGAGACCGCCGAGGCCGCGCGTGAGCTCGGCGCGCACGTCTGGGCCGACGGCGGGGTGCGTTACCCGCGCGACGTGGCGCTCGCGCTGGCGGCGGGGGCGGCATCCGTGATGATCGGCTCGTGGTTCGCCGGCACGATCGAGGCCCCTGGCGTTCTGGAGACGGATGACACGGGTCGCCTCTACAAGCAGAGCTGGGGCATGGCATCCACCAAGGCGGTGCACGAGCGCTTCGGTCGCCTCGACGCCTACCAACTCGCCCGCAAGGAGCTGTTCGCCGAGGGCATCTCGAGCTCGAAGATCTACCTCGACCCGCTGCGCCCCTCACTCGAGGACCTGCTCGACATGATCACGTCCGGCGTGCGCAGCTCGTTCACCTACGCGGGCGCGGGCGACCTGGCCGCCTTCCAGGAGCGGGCGGTCGTCGGGTTCCAGAGCGCGGCCGGCTACGAGGAGGGCAAGGCGCTGCCCGTATCGTGGTGAGCATGATCCAGGCCATCCTCGACTTCCCGGTCAAGCCGGGCCATCGCGACGAGGCGGTGCGCATTCTTCAGGGAGCGCTCGTGGCGACGCGGGCCTTCGAGGGCAACCTCGGGGCCGAGATCCTGCTGGATGACGACCCGAACCACTTCCTGCTGATCGAGACCTGGCAATCGGCGGCTCACAATCACGCATACCAGGCGTGGCGGCTCACGCCTGAAGGCACCACCCCGGGATTCGCCGACCACCTCACCGGCCCGTTCACCATGACCGAGTACACCGTCGCCGATCACTGAGGTCTGCCGCCGTCTCCGGCACGCTACGGTGCGCCGATGGATGTCTTCGCCCTGCTCGCCGAACCGGTGCGGTATCGCATCATCGAGATCTTGGCGACCGGGGAACATACCTCCGGTCAGCTGGCCGACGTGCTCCACCACGAGTTCGGGGTCGGATGGCCGGCTGTCTCACAGCATTTGCGCCGGATGCGCGGGGCCGGATTTGTCGTGTCCCGTCCACAGGACAGGAGCCGGTTCTATCGACTCGCGCCGACCGCGCTCGACGAGCTGGACCGCCGCATCGACCGTCTGCACGAGCTGTGGGACGCGCGATGCGGGTGGCCGTATCGCGCCGATCCGCTCTCGCCCGGCACCCTCACGATCACGCGGAGGCCGAACCGGGGCAGGGGTGCCCGTGGCCGAAGCACGCGCCCGATCGTCTTCGAGATCACCGAAGACAACGACCCCTGGCAGTGGCTAGGCGACTGAACTCGCCCGCACTCCCGCCGGGCGGAGGTCCGTAATCCCCATTTCAGTTCGCACGTAATTCAGCGCGAACTGAAATGGGGATTTCGCACCTCCCTCGCTCCTGGCGCACAGCCCCGGCGTCCGACGGCTCGATATACTCGGGCGAATCATGGATGACCCCCCGTCCGGCCGCCTGACGAACGGAAGCGCGCCGTGAGCTCCGAGTGGATCTTCCTGATCATCGGGATCGTGCTCACGATCGGCACGGGATTCTTCGTGGCCAGCGAGTTCACGCTGGTCAACCTCGATCGCGCGGATCTCGAGGCGCGTCAGGAGCGCGGCGAGACGATGCTCGGACCGGTGATCAGCGGGCTCAAGCGCACCTCGACGCATCTCTCCAGCGCTCAGTTGGGCATCACCCTGACGACCCTGCTCACGGGGTTCACCCTCGAGCCGGCGTTCAGCCACTTCCTGCAACCCCTGTTCACCGCCATCCATCTGCCCGAGGAAGCGGTGCTGCCGGTCGCCACGGTCGTGTCCATCGCGATCGCGACCCTGCTGTCGATGATCGTCGGCGAGCTGGTTCCGAAGAACCTCGCGCTGGCGATCCCGCGGCAGGTGGCCAAGGTCGTCATCCCGTTCCAGCTCGGTTTCACGCTGGTGTTCAAGCCGTTCGTGCGTCTGCTGAACAGCACCGCCAACCTGCTGCTGCGCGCGTTCGGGATCGAACCCAAGGAAGAGCTCAGCTCGGCTCGCACCGCGGAAGAACTGCGCAGCCTGGTGCGGCGCTCGGCCAGCGAGGGATCCCTCGACCGCGACACGGCGACGCTGCTCGCCCGAACGCTGGTCTTCTCGGATCACACCGCAGCCGATGTCATGACGCCGCGGCCGCGGCTGGCCAGCATCGACCGGTCGGCGAGCGCCGACGCCGTGGTGGAGCTCGCCCGCAAGACCGGATTCTCTCGGTTCCCGGTCATCGACGACGACATCGACGACGTCGTCGGCCTCGTGCACATCAAGCAGGCGGTGGCCGTGCCGCGTGAGCGACGGCCGGAGGTGCCCGTTTCGGCACTCCAGTCCGACGCCCTGCGGGTGCCCGAGACCATGAAGCTCGACACCCTGCTCGGCGAGCTGCGCGGTCGCGGATATCAGATGGCGGTGGTGGTTGACGAATACGGCGGCACGGCGGGCGTCGCCACCCTCGAGGACCTCGTCGAAGAACTCGTCGGCGAGGTGGCTGACGAGCACGATCGCGCCCGCGCCGATGTGGTGCGCAGCCGCGACTGGCTCACCTTCCCCGGAGCGCTGCGCCCGGATGAGCTCATCGAGCGCGCCGGCGTCGTGGTGCCCGAGGAGGGTCCATACGAGACGGTCGCCGGCTTCCTGATGAGCGAGCTCGGCCGGCTCGCCAAGGTCGGCGACACGGTCGACATCGAGGCCGGCACCTTCCGCGTCGAGCGGATGGACGGGCGGCGGATCGACCGGGTGCGCTTCACGCCGCGCCACGACGATGCGTCTTCGGCAGGTTCCGGCTCGTCGGGCCAGGAGCCGGCCCAGCCCGAGCCGCCGAGAGGGGGTGCCGCATGAGCGCCGCCGATTGGTGGGGGATCGCCTGGCTCGTCATCCTGCTCGCGGTCAACGCCTTCTTCGTGGCCGCCGAGTTCGCGATCATCGCGGCCCGGCGCAGTCAGATCGAGCCGCGGGCCGAAGCGGGATCGCGCGCCGCCAAGACGGCGATCTGGGCCATGGAGCACGCCACGCTCATGCTCGCGACCACGCAGCTCGGCATCACCATCGCGAGTCTGCTGATCCTGAATGTGTCGGAGCCCGCCATCCACCATCTGCTGTCGGTGCCGCTGCACCTCACCGGCTGGAGCGCGACCGTGATCGGCACGATCGCGTTCATCATCACGCTGATCATCGTGTCGTTCTTGCACGTGGTGCTGGGCGAGACGGTGCCCAAGAACATCTCGTTCTCGGTGCCCGATCGGGCCGTGCTGATCCTGGCCACGCCGCTCGTGGGAATCGCCACGGTGTTCCGGCCGGTGATCGTTGTCTTGAACGCGATCTCGAACGGCGCCGTGCGACTGTTCGGCGTGCAGCCGCGCAACGAGGCCAACTCGGCGTTCAGCTTCGACGAGGTCGCAACGATCGTGGCCACCTCCACCCGCGAGGGGGTGCTGACCGATTCGACGGGCACGCTCAGCAATGCCTTCGAGTTCACGACGAAGACGGTGAAGGACGTGCTGGTGCCGATGCCGAAACTCGTCACGCTGCCCGACGACACCACGCCAGAAGACGTCGAGCGCGCCGTCGCTCAGCACGGCTTCAGCCGCTACGTGCTGGTGGACGACGAGGGCGAACCGAGCGGGTACCTGCACCTCAAAGACGTGATCGACCTGGATGACGACGAGTTCGACGAGCCCGTTCCGCCTAAGCGGATCCGTCAACTGATCTCGATCTACCACGACGCCGAGCTCGAGGATGCCCTCGCGACCATGCGCCGCTCCGGCTCGCACCTGGGCAGGGCCTTCGACGAGAACGGCGCCACGAAGGGCGTGCTCTTTCTCGAGGACATCATCGAGGAGCTGGTCGGCGAAGTGCAGGACGCGACGCGGCGGCAGCGCTAGGCCCGTGGATTCTGGCCCCGTGAGCGCCGCCCGCTATCTCAGCGCCTCGATCCCGTTGCGCATCGCCGGATCCGGCGCGACCGTCGTGCTGCCGATCTTGGCGGTTCAGCGCCTTCATGACGTCGCGATCGGCGGCGGCCTGGTCGCCGCGTCGCTCGCCCCGAGCGTGATCGCGGCACCGATCGTGGGGGTCATTCTCGACCGCGCGAGGCATCCGCGGTGGTGGATCGCGGGATCCGGGCTGATCACCGCGGCGGCCTTCGCCCTGAGCGCGTTCCTGGGCACCGTCCCGCTCTGGGTGATCGTCGTGGCGCTCATCGCCTCAGGAGCGGCATCGCCGTTCTTCCTGGGCGGGTTGTCGAGCTTCGTCACCGACGGCGTCCCGGACGAGCGCCGGGCGTACGCGGCCGATGCTCTGTCATACAACGTGGGGGCGGTCGCCGGTCCGGGACTGGCAGCCATCGTGGTGAGCCTGGGCGCCGCGGGGGCCGGCGCGTTCATCGTCGCCGGAGCGTCGCTACTGGGCGCGATCGCGGTCGCCGGGGTGCGGATGATTCCGCGGCCCCGACCCGACCACGGAGCGATCGCGGCGATCGCCGCGGGGAGCCGCTACCTGATCACCCATCGCCCGCTGGCCACCGTGACCCTGTCGGGCACGATCGCCCAGCTGGGGGCCGGCGCCCTGCCGATCTGCGCGGTCGCCCTGGAGCTGCAGCGCTCCGGTACGCCGGAACGCGGCGCGTGGATCGTCACCGCCTTCGCGATCGGGTCGCTGGTGGGATCGCTGATCGCCACCGGGCGCCCGCCGCGCCGCTGGCGCACCGAGACGGTGATGCTGGTGGGATTCGCCGGCACCGGTCTGCTGACCATCATCGCCGCGGCGAACCTCGGCCTGCCGTGGACCATCGCCGGGATCGCTCTCTCTGGGATCTGCACCGGCCCGAGTACTGCGGCCATGCTGCTGCTGCGCAAGCAGCAGAGCCCGCCGATCCTGCGCTCCCAGGTGTTCACCGTCGGATCGGGGTTGCGCACGACGGCGGCCGCGGTAGGCGCGGCGGTCGCCGGCCTCGCCGCCGGGTGGGATGCCGGCATCCTGATCGCGGTCATCGGCGCGGTCTGGGTGGTCTCGGCCCTCGTGTTGCTGGCCTACCCGCGCGATACGGCGCCGCTCGAGGAGTGACCGCGATCAGGGCCAGCGGGCCCTGAGGTACTGCGGCGGCCAATAGTCGAGCTCGACGCCCAGCTCGTGCGCGGCGCGCAGGGCGAAGTGCGGGTCGCGCATCATCTCCCGGCCGAGCATGACGGCGTCGGCCTGGCCGCTCTCGACGATCGCGGCCGCCAGCGCCACCTCCGTGATCAGGCCGACGGCGCTGACCGCGACGTCGGCCGTCTCGCGCACCTGCTCGGCGAACGGGACCTGATAGCCCGGACCGAGCGGGATGCGCACGCCCGAGATCAGACCGCCCGACGAGATGTCGAAGAAGTCGGCGCCCGCCTCGTGCGCCCAACGAGCGACGACCGCCGTCTGCTCGGCGTCCCAGCCGCCCTCGGCGTAATCGCTCGCCGAGAAGCGCACGAACAAGGGCACCTGCTCGCCGATCTCTGCCCGGACCGCGCGCACGATGTCGAGCAGCAGTCGCGCGCGGTTCTCGAGCGGGCCGCCGTACTCGTCGGTGCGCGTGTTCGACAGCGGCGAGAGGAACTGGTGCAGCAGGTAGCCGTGCGCGGCGTGCAGCTCGACCAGGTCGAATCCAGCATCGACGGCGCGGCGCGCGGCTGACGCGAAGGCGGCGACCACCCCGGGCAGTTCGTCCGTGGCGAGCGCGCGCGGCGCGCGGTAGCCCTCGAACGCCAGCTCGGACGCGGAGACGGTCTGCCATCCGGCGCCGGGGTCGACGTCGGCAGGCGCATCCAACGGGATGCTGCCCTTCTGCCCGAAGCCCCACTCCGGGTAGACGGAGGCTTTGCGGCCGGCGTGCGCGAGCTGGAGTCCGGCCAGCGCGCCCTGCGCGTGGACGAAGTCGACCACGCGGCGCCACCCGGCCACCTGCTCGTCGTTCCAGACGCCGGTGTCGTGCGGCGAGATCCGGCCCTCGGGCACGACCGCGGTCGCCTCGGCCATCACGATGCCGGCGCCGCCGACCGCGAACGAGCCCAGGTGGGCCAGATGCCAATCGGTCGGCACGCCGTCGCGCGCGAGCACCGAGTACTGGCAGAGCGCCGGAACCCAGATGCGGTTGCGTGCGGTGACACCGCGCAGGGGGAGCGGGTCGAACAGGGTGGGACTCATGAGGCGAGGGACTCCAGGAAGGCGCGCAACTCGGCGACGGTGGTGAAGACGTGACCGGTGACGCCGAGGGCGACCGCGGCGTCCACATTGATCTCCTTGTTGTCGATGAACACCATCTGCTCGAGCGTGATTCCCAACTCACGGGCTGTCACCCGGTAGATCTCGGGATCGGGCTTGATGAGTCCGAGTTCTGCGCTGACGAACATCGCCTCGAAGTAGGCCGCCATGGGCGAGTGCCGGAACGGGTCCGAGAAGTCGAAGCCGGCGTTCGAGAGCAGAGCGACGCGCGTGCCGCCGGCGTGCAGTTCGGCCAGGAGCTGCACAGTGCCTGGCTCGACGCTGATCCAGCTCCGGATGTCGGCAGCCCACAGTTGCTGCAAGGTGGCGGGCGGCCACTCGACCCCGGCGTCGCGGGCGATCAGGTTCCAGTACTCGCGGGGGAGGGTGACGCCCTGGTCGAGATCCTCCCGATACCGGTCGTAGAGCTGCCAGAACAGGCCGGGCTCGAGTCCCGAGATCTCGACGAGCGCGGCGCGGTCGACTTCGCTCTGCGAGACCGAGATCACCTCGCCGTAGTCGAAGACGATGACGCGGTCGGGAATCCGGATGTTCACCGAGCCAAACTATCGTGGCCTGCATGGAGTCCTTCTTCGGCCCGCCCGATGCGGCCCGCTGGATCGCGGTGCCCGGCGTCGACGACGACAAGTACTCGCGCGGTGTGGTCGGCTTCGTCACCGGCTCGGCGAAGTACCCGGGCGCCGCCGTGCTCGGCGTGGAGGCGGCCGCGCGCACCGGCGTCGGGATGATCCGCTATCTGGGCGCCGGGCGCCCGACGCGCCTGGTGCTCCAGCGCCGCCCGGAGGCGGTGACCGCCGACGGACGGGTGCAGGCCTGGGTGCTGGGCTCCGGGCAGGATCCGGAGGACCTCGACGAGATCACCGCGGGGATGGTCGATGCGGCCCTCGGCCAGGCCGTCCCGATGGTGCTCGACGGCGGAGCGCTCGGCCGACGCTCCGCTGCGCGCGGGCCCGTGCTGCTGACCCCGCATGCCGGCGAGCTCAGCAGGCTGATCGGCCTCGACGTCGAGGCGATCCGCGCCGACCCGGATGCCGCCGCTCTGCGGGCGGCGCGCGAACTCGACGCGACCGTGCTGCTGAAGGGGCACACCACGCGCATCGCCGTTCCGACCGCGACGACGGGCAGCACCGAGCCGATCCGCGTGCGCTCGGCGCCTTCCTGGCTGGCGACGGCAGGCGCCGGCGATGCGCTCGCCGGCATCCTCGGCGCCCTCCTGGCCACGCACCACGAGGAGCTCGCCGCGGATCCGTCAGTGCTCGCACCCCTGGCGGCGACCGGCGCCGTACTGCACGGCCTGGCCGCCGAGCGCGCCAGCGCCGGTGGTCCGCTCACGATCCTCGATCTGGCGGCGGCGCTGCCCGCAGTGGTCGCCGAGCTTCTGCGGATACCCTGACCACATGACGGACGCCGCCCTCCGCCCGCGCGACGCGTGGGCGACGCTCGCGACGCTGGTTCGGCATCCGTTCACCCTGTGGGTCGCCTTCGTGCTTGTGCATTTCTGGCTCGGCGCGCTCGCGCTCTATGGACCCGGCTATCCGCTGGGCGACGTCAACTGGGTCTACAAGTTCTGGGTCGAGCACGGACTGGTCTCGGGCCAATGGGTCGGGCTGCAGACCTCGTGGGTCTACCCGATCGTCGCGCTGCTGCCGATGCTCGCGTCCTATGCGTTCGGGCCTGCGCTGTACGCGAGCACCTGGCTGACGCTGGTCATGGTGGTGGATGCCGCGGCCTTCGCCGTCGTGATGGCGTTCGGGCGCGATCGCCGGGTGTCGCACGTCGCCTGGTGGTGGCTCGGGCTGCTGGTCGCACTCGGCCCGGTGGCCGTCGGCCGCATCGACGCCGTGGCCGTCGCCGTTGCGGTGGTCGGACTGCTCTGCCTCGCCACCGCCCCACGTCTTGCCGGGGTGCTGCTCGCCGTGGCCACCTGGATCAAGGTGTGGCCGGCGGCGCTCGTCGCCGCCGTCTTCATCGCGGTGCCGGCCCGGGTGCGGGTGGCTCTGGCGGCCGCGGTGACTTCGGCGGGGATCCTCGCCATCTCGATCGTGCTCAGCGGCGGCGGAGCCAACGCGTTCAGCTTCATCACCCAGCAGACCGGCCGTGGTCTGCAGATCGAATCCGGCATCGGGACCTTCTGGATGTGGGACGCCTTCAGCCGCCGCCCCGGTGCGAGCACGCTCTACTACGACACCAGCATCCTGACCTATCAGCTGCGCGGCCAGGGTGTGCAGACCGCGGCGGAGATCGCCACTCCGCTGCTCGCGTTGGTGGCTCTCGCTCTGCTTCTGCTGGCCATCATCGTCGTCCGTCGCGGCGCGACGGCCGCCGAGCTGCTTCCCCCGCTGACCCTGGCCCTGACGTCCGCTCTGATCCTGTTCAACAAGGTCGGTTCGCCGCAGTTCGTCACCTGGCTCGCGGTCCCGATCGTTCTCGGACTCTCGACGGCGGCAACCGGCCGCGGCGTCTCGTTCCGCTTTCCCGCCGCGCTCGCTCTGGTGATCGCCGGCTTGACCCAGCTCATCTATCCCTACCTCTACGACCAGCTGCTGGCCCTGAACGTCTGGATGCTGCTCGTCCTGACCGCGCGCAACCTCCTCTATCTGGCCCTGCTGGGCTGGGCCGTGCGGAGCATGACGCGCCTGCTGAGCCCGGGTGACGATCTGCAGCTGGTCGACGAGTCGAACTGGCTCCCGCGGGTCTGGCCGTTCGTGCCGGAGCGCGGCGATACCGAAGGGCTGCGCCGTTGACGACCGTCGCTCCGCCCAACGCGCCCGCTCTGTCGCCCGCGCGCACCCGCCTCGCCCTGCTGGCGCTCGCCCTCGGGGGCTTCGGCATCGGTGCGACGGAGTTCGTCGCATCGGGCCTGCTGCCGAACATCGCGGCCGACCTCCTTCCGAAGCTGGATGCCGCATCCCACCAGCAGGCGATCGCCCAGACCGGCATCGTGATCTCGGCCTACGCCGCCGGAGTCGTGGTCGGCGCCCCGACGATCGCCGTGTTCGCCGCGCGGCTACCGCGCAAGGGGCTGCTGCTCGCGCTGGTCGGTGCCTTCACGCTCGGCTCGGTGCTCTCGGCCGTCGCGCCCAACTTCGAGCTCCTGGTCGTGGCGCGCTTCGTCGCGGCCTTGCCGCATGGCGCGTACTTCGGCATCGCCTCGCTGGTCGCCTCATCGCTGATGGGGCCGGGCAAGCGCGGCCGGGGAGTGGCGTTCGTGCTCTCGGGCCTCACGATCGCCAACGTGATCGGCGTGCCGGCCATCACCTTCCTCGGCCAGCAAGCCGGATGGCGCGTCGCGTATCTCGCCGTGGCCAGCGTGTTCGCGCTCGCCGTGCTGGCCATCTGGATCGTCGTCCCGCGTCAGCCGGGCGACCCGCACGCCACGGCCGCGCGCGAGCTGGGCGGCTTCAAGCACCTGCCCGTCTGGCTCGCCCTGCTGACCGGTGCGGTCGGATTCGGCGGCTTCTTCGCGGTGCAGAGCTACATCGCACCGATGGCCACCGAGGTGGCTGGCCTGCCGTCGGGCTTCGTGCCGATCGCGCTCATCGTCGCGGGACTGGGCATGACCGTCGGCAACGTGGTGGGCGGGCACCTGGCCGATCGTGGCCCGCTGCGAGCCATCTTCCTGTGTTTCGGCGCGTTCGCCGTGTCGTTCGTGGTGCTCGGACTGACCGCGCACTGGCCGGTTGGCCTGTTCGCCGGGGTGTTCCTGGTCGCGGCGACGGCATCCGCGCTCTCTCCGGCGATTCAGACCCGCCTGATGGATGTCGCGGGCGAGAGCCAGACCCTGGCTGCGGCCGCCAACCACTCGGCGCTCAACCTCGGCAACAGTCTCGGCGCGGTGCTCGGTGGAGCGGTGATCGCCGCCGGGTTCGGCTACCTGGCGCCCACCTGGGTCGGGCTGTTGCTCTGCGTCCCGGGCGCCGCGCTCGCGCTGTGGGGCGCGCTGCTCAGTCGCCGAGCTCGCTAGAAGCTCGCGCCGTCGACGGAGTCCTGGATCAGGATGCCGTCCTGGATCGCGCGCTTGCGCAGCGCGACCTTGGTGCCCACATCGATGCCCGCGACCCGGTACTTCTCGCGGATCCGCTTGAGGTAGCTCTTGGCCGTCTCCTCGGAGATGCCCAGCTGGTAGGCGACCGACTTGACGGGCTCACCGCCGCCGTAGAGCGCCATGACGCGGCGCTCCTGGGCGCTCAGCTTGGGGGCGCCTCCGACGTCGGCGGCGTTCAGGGCGAGGTCCAGTTCGGCCGAGACGAAGCTCTCACCCTGCGCGGCGGCGCGGATCGCCTCGACGATCATGCCGGCATCCTCGCTCTTGACCAGGTAGCCCAGCGCGCCGGCGCCGAGCGCTTCGCGCACCACGTTCGGCTCGGAGTATGTGCTCATGAGCACGACCTTCACGCCGGTGGTCTTGAGCGTCGAGATCTTGAGCGCGACCGGGATGTTGTCTTTGAGGTCGAGGTCGAGCAGCACGACATCGACCGGGAACTCCGGATGCGTGAGCAGCTCGGGCCAGGTGGTGACAGCGGCGACCATCGAGATGTCGTCTGCCGCATTGCGGATCCACTCGGTGAGCGCCCCCAGGAGCATCCTGTGATCGTCGACGAGCGCGAGGCGGATGGGAGCCACGGTCGGCTCTCCTTTCTTCGGTTCTAGCTGGCTGTGATGCCGGATGGTCGCGGTGCCTGGCGGGTCAGACGTCTGCTGGATTGTCGACCAGGCACTCGATGTCGACACGAAGGCTGGAGTCCTGGGTGTGGTCAGAGTAATGCCCGACACGGCCCAGAGCATCCCAGATCGACGGGTCGACACGATTCCGTGCGACGCCGGTTGTCGTGATGGTGATCGGAATCAGGATCTTGTGCTCGGGCACCGGGGTCTCGCCGGGTGCCACGGGACCCACCTGCACGGTCACGGTGCGGCTGGCGTTGGAGGTGATCGTGTCGCCGACCAGCAACCAGGCGGCCGCCAGCAGGCCGTCGCGCTGGATCGGGTCGAGGAGCCCCGCGAGGCTGGATTTGTCGACCAGCGTGACCGCCTTGCCGAGCATCTCGGACTCGCTCACCGCGTGGTAGAGCCAGGTCTCGCGTCGGCCCTCGATCAGGTGCAGGCGCAACTCGGTGGCCAGGGATGCCGCGATCGACGCCATCTTCGGCGCCAGCGGCAAGGGGGTCTTCTTGCTGGCGATCGACTCCAGCAGCTCCTCGGCGGCGAGGTCGAGGCGGGCGAGTTCTTCGGATGCCAGCATCCCGACCGCGTAGCGCGGCGCCGACACCGTGGACTGCACGAGCACGCGGTCGAGCTCGACCTGCACCATCCGCCGGAAGCTCTCGACGATCGCCACGCCGATGACGGCAGGGAGCACGGCGGACGCGACGGCGGTGATCTGGGGGGCGATCCAGTCGGCGGTGATCTGATCGGACGGGGGCGTGTCGAAGAAGATGACCACGGCGAGACCGACCCCCAGCACGCCGGCCGCGATCAGGAGCTCTGACGAGCCGCGCACGGTCACCACGATCAGGAGCGTCATGCCGGCCGCGAGGGCGGCGGTCGCGTCGCGCCCGATGTCGTGCAGATCCCAGACCGCGATGACGTCGAGGGCGACGGCGACGAGCAGCCCGGTGAGGAACAGCCCGAAGATCCAGTCGGGGAGTCGGTCGCCGATCACGCGCGTGGTGACGATCGCCCCGACGATGACAGCGCCGAGCACGATCCAGGCGGACAACGCGGCGAGCGGTTGCGAATACACGCCACGACCCCAGAGTCCGATGAACCAGCTCACGCCGTAGACCGCGCGCAAGCCGACCAGGATGGCGGCGCCGAGTCCGAGGAACGCGGTGCCGAGACTGGCGCGATGCGCCGAGGCGCGGCCGAGCCGCCGTGCCGTCTTGCCGACGGCGCGTCGCGCGTTGCCGACGACCACGCCGAGGGTGTTCTCTTCCGGGGCCGAGAAGGTCATGCGCCCCCCTCTGTCGTCGCGTCGCCGCGGGGAACCTCGAGCACGACCGTGGTGCCCGAGCCGGGTGCCGAGAACAGCCGCGCATTGCCGCCGACATCACGCAGTCGCGCGACGACCGATTCCGTGAACCCGAGCTTGGCCTCGTCGATGTCGGTGATCTCGAATCCGACGCCGGAGTCGGTGACCATGGCGCGCACCATCTTGGTGTCCTCGGTGATGGTGACGTGCGCCTCGGTCACCCCCGAGTGGCGTCGCACGTTCTCGAGGCACTCGGCGAGGGCGAGCAGGAAGGCATCCAGGATGTCGCTGGGCAGCAGCACCTGCCCTGTTCCGTGCCAGCTGACCTGCAGTCCCATGCGACCGAAGCGCTGCTTGACCGACTCGAGGGTGGTGCCGAGCACCGGCTCCTCGATGATCGGGACCGGGGAGGTCTCGGTGCCGACCGCACCCTCTGCTGTGCCGCCGCCTGCACTCGGTGTCGGGCCGGTGCCGAGCCGCAATTGCCGCAGCAGCTTGGCATCATCGCCGGCCTGCTGGCGAAGCGCGTCGGGCGTCACGCCGACGCCGGAGTGAGCCAGCAGCGTGAGCGTGGCCAGGACCGTGTCATGCAGCAGGCGCGCCCCCTGTCTGCGCTGCGCTTCGATCTCACTGGCCTGGCGTTCGGCCCGGTGCGCCCGCCCGATGCTCGCGATCCGTTTGGCGACCTGGGGCACTCCCGCACTGATCCAGATGGCGATGAGAACCGGAAGCACCCATCCCAGAACGTAGATGCCCGCCGTGCGCAGCGGCGCCTGCAGGTCGCTGGTGAGCAGCAACAGGGTGGCGCCGACGATCAGGAACACGATGGTCAGGGCGGCGATCCGTGCGGCGCTCGACGTGAGGACGAGTCCGACGGCCGCGAGAGAGGCGGCGGCCAGTTCCACGACGGCGGTGAATCCGGCCTGCGACGGCCGCGCTCCGACGGTGCAGGCGACGACCACGATGGCGAGACCGGCGATCAGCGCGACGGCGAGCCAGGCCGGGGACTGGCTGATCCCCATCCGGTACTGGGCGATGCCGACGACCACGAACAGGGGCAGCGAGATGAAGAGGGCGGTCATGCTGACCGCGCCCGGCAGCACGAAGCAGAGCAGGGCGACCACCGTGAAGCTGAGCCCGTACACCCGCGCTGTGCGCTGAAGGAGGCGATCGCGCTCTTTGGTGATCAGGTCCATCTCGTTGTTCTTTCTCCTGCGGCTCGCCTCATCCGGAGACATGCTCTCAGAGGGGGCACCCGGAAGGGGGGTGCCACGCGGAGCGGATTCTCAGGCAGAGAAGAGCCGTCGCAGCTGTTCGGACACCAGCGCATCCTCGATGAGGAAGGCGTCGTGCCCGAAGGGAGATGCCAGAACGACCGGCACGTCGCCATCGATGTTGCCGGCCAGGTGGCGGGCGATGATCTGCTGGCCCGGCACCGGGAAGAGCCGATCGGAGTCGATGCCGATCACGACCGCTCGCGCGGTGGCCAGTGCAAGGGCTGCGGCGACGCCGCCGCGGTCACGGCCGATGTCGTGCGAGTTCATCGCATCCGTGAGCACGAGGTAGCTGTTGGCGTCGAAACGGCGGGTGAACTTGTTGCCGTGAAAGCCCAGGTAGCTCTCGACGGCGAACAGGCCGCCGCCGCCGAGCGGGCTGAGGCCGCTCTGCCAGCTGCGCTCGAAGCGGTCGTTGAGCTCGGTGGGGGAGCGGTAGTTGAGCAGGGCCATCCGGCGGGCAAGCGCCAGACCGCGATGCGGGCCGCCGCCGTCCGGGGCGCCGTAATAGTCGCCGCCCGCGAACGCCGGGTCGCTGCGGATCGCCTCGTTCTGCACCGAGTTGAGGGCGATCTGGTCGGCGCTCGAGATCGGCGGTGCCGCGAGGATGGCCACCCGCTCGACGCGGGAGGGATGGGTCACCGCCCACTCGAGCGCCTGCATTCCGCCCATCGAGCCGCCGATCACGGCCGCCCAGCGCGAGACGCCGATGGCGTCGGAGAACAGGCGCTGCGCCTCCACCTGATCGCGGATGGTCAGGTAGGGGAACCGCGGCCCCCATTCCCGGCCGTCCGGCGCAAGCGATGCCGGGCCGGTGCTGCCCTGGCATCCGCCCAGCATGTTGGGCGCGACGATGAACCACTCTGCGGGGTCGAGCACCTTGCCGTCGCCGACCAATCCCGACCACCATCCGGCGGTGGGATGCCCGGGGCCGGCCGGGCCGGTCAGGTGACTGTCGCCGGTGAGGGCGTGCAGCACGAGCACGGCGTTGCTCGCGTCGGCGTTCAGCTCGCCCCAGGTCTCGTAGGCGATGGTCGCCGCGGGCAGCGGCCCTCCGCGTTCGAGGCGGACATCGCCGATGTCGACGAACTGGCGGTGACCAGGATCGTCGCCCGGGCGCCAGGCACCGGATGCCGGGGGCTCCGCCGACAGCGCCCGTCGATTGGACTCCGTGACGAACGCCGAGGGCACCGCGTCTTCCGGTGTCTGCCAGTCCATGTCATGGCCATTCTGGTGGATGACGAAGGGGCCCTGCCGTGTGTTACGACGGCAAGGCCCCTTCGTTGTCGGCGCTCAGTCGATGATGTGCATCATCTGCTCACGCCATCGGTTACGCCACGGAGCTGGCGCTCCGTGCCTGAGCGGAAACCGACGCGGCCGCGGCGAAACCGGTCTCGAGGTCGGCGATCAGGTCGGCGACGTTCTCGAGTCCGACCGACAGGCGCACGAGACCCGGGGTGACGCCGGTGGTGAGCTGCTGCTCCGGCGTGAGCTGGCTGTGCGTGGTCGACGCCGGGTGGATGATCAGGCTGCGCACGTCGCCGATGTTGGCCAGGTGGCTGAACAGGGTGACGTTCTCGACCAGGGCCTTGCCGGCATCCACACCGCCCTTGAGCTCGAAGCTGACGACGGCGCCGACGCCCTTGGGCGCGTACTTGTTGGCGGCCGCGTACCACGGGCTGGAGGGCAGGCCCGAGTAGTTCACCGAGGCGATGTCGGGGTGGTTCTCGAGCCACTCGGCGATGGCCTGGGTGTTCTGCACGTGACGCTCGATGCGCAGGCTCAGGGTCTCGACGCCCTGGATGAGCGCGAACGAGCTGTCGGGCGACAGCGCGGCGCCGGTGTCGCGCAGCAGCGTGACGCGGGCCTTGATGATGTAGGCGATGCCGTCGCCGACCGCGGCCGTGTAGCTCGCACCGCCGTACGACGGGTCGGGCTCGGTGAGGCCGGGGAACTTCTCGACGTTCTTGCTCCACTCGAACTTGCCGCCGTCGACGATCAGGCCGGCGATGACCGTGCCGTGGCCGCCGAGGAACTTGGTGGCGGAGTGTACGACGATGTCGGCGCCGAAGTCGAAGGGCTTGATCAGGTAGGGCGTGGCGATGGTGTTGTCCACGATCAGCGGGATGCCGTTCTGGTGCGCGATGCCGGCGACCTTCTCGATATCGAGGATGTTGATCTTCGGGTTTCCGATGGTCTCGGCGAAGAGCAGCTTGGTGTTGGGCCGCACGGCAGCCGCCCACTCGGCCTCGTCGTCCTGGTTCTCGACGAAGGTGACCTCGATGCCGAGCTTGGCCAGCGTGTACTTGAACAGGTTGTAGGTGCCGCCGTAGATCGAGCTCGACGAGACGATGTGGTCACCCGCCCCGGCGATGTTCAGCACCGCGTAGGTGATCGCGGCGGAACCGGATGCCGTGGCCAGCGCGGCGGTGCCGCCTTCGAGCGCGGCGATGCGCTGCTCGATCACGTCGGTCGTCGGGTTCATGATGCGCGTGTAGATGTTGCCGAACTCGGCGAGCGCGAACAGGTTCTTGGCGTGGTCGGTGCTGTCGAACACGTACGACGTGGTCTTGTAGATCGGCGTGGCGCGCGCGTGCGTCGCCGGGTCGGGGGCCGAACCTGCATGGATCTGCAGCGTTTCGAACTGGTAGTCGGACATGCGGTGTTCTCCTTCGGGGTGATCCATCGGGTTGTGGAAGTCGTGGACGACAGTAGGCCGACCGCCTGAGGGGAGCAACGGAGCGCGCAACGGGGAGTAATAGAGTCCGCGAGAGGGCTTGACACGCGCGACTAGTCCTGCGAGAGTACTCGCGTGTCCAGCATCCGGCTCTACATCCTCGGCGCCCTCGCCGACGAGGGCGACATGCACGGGCACCAGCTGAAGCAGTTGGCCGAGAAGGAGCACATCGACGAGTGGACGGACATCTCGGTCGGTGCGCTCTACGGTGCGCTGAAGCGGCTTCGGGCTGAAGGTCTCATCGACGAGGTCCGCACCGAGCGCGAGGGCAGCTACCCCGAGCGGCAGGTGTGGACGATCACCCACGCGGGTCGGATCGCCCTGGGCAAGCTGCGCTACGACGGTCTGACCGAGATCGTCACCCGCGCCGACCCGTTCGACCTCGCCGTGAGCCGCCTGGACCTCACCCAGCTCGACGACGTCCCGGCACTCCTGCAGAACCGGCTCTCGCAATTGCGCCTGCTGCTGGCGCAGGACGAGCTGAAGCTCGAGTCCATCGCCCGCTATCTCACCCCGCTCGAGATGATGGTCATGTCGCACCGGACCGACAGACTGCGAGCCGACATCACCTGGCACGAGAAACTCCTCTCGAGCCTTCCCGACCTCCTCGCCGAGGAGCGCACCCGAAAGGCCGCACCATGACCTCCACCGCCGCCGCGACCGCACCCGTGGTCACCAGAAGGACCTGGGCGGCATTCGCCGTCCTGATCCTCGGGATCGCCATGGCGCTGCTCGACACCACGATCGTGAACGTCGCGCTGCCCACGATCCGCACCAGCCTGAAGGCCGACGAGGCGACGCTGTCGTGGATCATCTCGGGTTACGCGCTCGCCTACGGGCTCGCGCTGATCCCCGCCGGCCGGATCGGCGACCGGGTCGGCCACAAATGGGTCTTCCTGGTCGGCATCGTCGGCTTCACGCTGGCGAGCTTCTGGGCAGGGGTCTCGAACGACACGGGCAACCTCATCGTCGCGCGCGTCGTGCAGGGGCTGTTCGGCGGCATCTTCTTCCCGCCGGTGACCGCGCTCATCCAGCTGATGTTCCCGCCGCGTCGTCGCGGTCAGGCGTTCGCGATCTTCGGGGCGTCGATCGGATTCTCCACCGCGCTCGGCCCGCTCGTCGGCGGACTCCTGATCCAGTGGCTCGGCGACGCCGACGGCTGGCGCTCGATCTTCTTCGTCAACCTGCCATTCGGCGTAATCGCGGTGATCGCCGGGCTCATCCTGCTGCCAGGCGGCGCCGAGTCCAAGGCCACCTCGGCGCTCGACTTCTTCGGCTTCGTACTGCTGGCGGGTGGCCTGGTCGCCATCCTCATCCCGCTCATCCAGGGCCAGCAGGACGGCTGGCCGCTCTGGACCTACCTGTCGATCGGGGGCGGCATCCTGCTGCTGGTGGTGTTCGCCATCTGGGAGCTGTCGGTGGCTCGGCGCGGCAAAGAGCCGCTTGTGCCGCCGCATCTGTTCTCGCATCCCTCGTTCACCGGCGGTGTCATCCTCGCGCTCGTCTATTTCGCGGCGTTCACCAGCATCTTCTTCACCATCTCGCTGCTCTGGCAGGCCGGCCTGGGCCACACGGCACTGGAATCGGGCCTGGTGTCGATCCCGTTCGCGATCGGGAGCATCGTCGGCGCCTCGCAGAGCGACCGGCTGGCGCAGCGACTGGGCCGCACGGTGCTGTCGATCGGAACCGGGCTGGTCTCGCTGGGCTTGATCTCGCTCTGGCTGGTGCTGCTGCGGGTCGCGCCGGGCGACCTGACGAACTGGGCGCTCCTGCCACCCCTGCTGGTCGCCGGCATCGGCTCGGGCATGTTCATCGCGCCGAACGCGCAATTCATCGTGGCGACCGTGGACCGCACCGAGGCGGGGGCCGCATCCGGCGTCATCGGCACGGTGCAGCGGGTCGGCTCGGCGATCGGCATCGCGGTCATCGGATCCGTGCTGTTCGGGAACCTGCCGAAGGACTTCGGGCCCACGGCGGCGCAGGCCGCGGCGGCGGCGCAGGCCCACGGGGCGCAGGGTTCGGATGCCGTCAAGGCGGCGATCCAGAAGATCGTCGATCACAACCTGGCCGTCGGTTTCGGCCACGCGTCGACCCTGGCGCTGGCCGTCAGCGCGATCTTCGCCGTGGTGGCGTTCTGCCTGGTGTTCGTGCTGCCCAAGCGCGTGTCGCAGGGCTGGGAGGGCGCCCCCGCCGGGGAGTGACCCCGACGCCCGAGACGGGCGTCGGCGCTGGCGCCGCGCGAAGGTCAGAAATGACCTTCGCCTCGAGCGAAGCGCGCGCGCTCAGTCGCGGCGCGATCCGGTCGGATCCGTGTGCGACTGGCCCTTCGGCCGCTCGCGTTCCGTCGCGTTCCTGGTGAACAACCAGCGCGGTCGTGGCTCGACCAGGGGCCGGAAGACCTTGCGCACGATCGGGCTCGACAACGCGATGGCGATGGCGATCGACGCGAACACCATCGTGAGCAGCCAGACCGCCGATGCGTGATCGTCCTTGAGCACCCCCGACTCGCGGATCGGGTAGAGCACGAAGCTGTGCAGCAGGTACACGTACAGCGTCGCCTGCCCGAACACCGTGAAGATCGTCTCGCGCCGCGGGATCAGCGCGAAGAACGCAGCGCACAGGATGACGGCGAGCACGATCAGTCCGAGCCGCACGAAGCCGGCCCACCAATCCCAGGCGTCGAGGCCGGAGTACGAGTCGTCGTAGAAGAACCAGTGCACGCTCAACTCGCGGAACGGGGCGATCTGCGTCAGGATCACGGTCAACCAGGCGCCGAACACCACCACCGCGGCGGCGCGAATCGGCCAGACCGACGCGCGCTGGCGCATCCACCAGTCGGCGATCTTCCATTGCCGCAGCTGCCAGCCGAGCACGAAGAACGGCAGGATGCCGATGGTCCGCGCCAACGAGAACGTCGAGTCGACTCCGGGCCAATAGCCGACCGCGACCGACAGCAGCACGGCCCAGGCCAGCGGCCACCGCAGCAGCACCAGGTAGGGCAGCGCGACCCGGAACGCGGCGAGCGCGAGCAGGAACCACAGCGTCCAGTGCGGTTGGGCGAAGTCGAGCGAGTTCGCCCCGTCGACCAGGAACTGCACGAGCGACCAGATGCTCTGGAAGATCACGTACGGGATCACGATGTCGGTGACGATCTTCAGCATCCCGCGGGTCGAGGGCGGGCTCGCCTTCGAGAAGTACCCGCTGATGATCGCGAACGCCGGCATGTGGAAGGCATAGATGAACAGATAGAGCGTCAGCGCGTTGTTCGAGTCGCTGGTCTGACGCTGGATCGCGTGGCCGACCACGACGAGCGCGATGGTCGCGAAGCGGGCGTTGTCCCAGAACGGGACGCGCACACGGGACTTGGTCGCGCCCACCGGGGGAGGGGGAGCGATCGGTGCATCCGCCGCGGTCATCCGATCCAGCCTAACCAGCGTCTCTGGATACCCTGGATCCATGGTGAAGCGCGTGGTCGTGACCGGAGCGAGCTCGGGGATCGGGGCCGCGACGGCCCGGCTCTTCGCCGAGCACGGCTGGGAGGTGATCGGCGTCGCCCGTCGCGGCGATCGCCTCGCGCAGCTCGCCGCCGAGACGGGCGTCATCACCCTCGCGGCCGACCTCACCCAGCAGGCCGACGTCGATCGGGTGCGCGACGAGCTGGCGACCCTCGGCCCGTTGCACGGCCTGGTCAACAATGCGGGCGGCGCCTTCGGCATGGGGCCGATCGAATCGGCCGACCTCGACGACTGGCGCGCCATGTTCGAGATCAACGTGCTCGGCACTCAGCGGATGATCGGGGCGCTGCTGCCGCTGCTTCGAGACGGGGCACGGGACGCCGGCGTCGCCGACATCATGACCGTCACCTCGATCGCCGGTCACCTCGCTTACGAGGGCGGCGCCGGCTACAACGCCGCCAAGTTCGCGGAGCACGCACTCGTCGCCGTTCTGCGGCTCGAGTTGGCCGGCGAGCCGATCCGGGTGCTTGAGATCGCGCCGGGCATGGTCAAGACCGACGAATTCGCCCTCACGCGATTCAAGGGCGACCGGGCTCGAGCCGACGCGGTGTACGAGAACGTGCCCGATCCGCTCACCGCCGACGACATCGCGGCCGCGATCGTGCACACCATGGAGCTTCCGGCGCACGTCAACCTCGACCTGATCACCATCAAGCCGGTGGCGCAGGCGGCACCGCACAAGGTGATCCGCGGCAAGCTCGAGCCCAAGGGCTGACGTTCGACGACGTCTGGGGTTTCCGCCAAGATCGGCTCATGGCTCAGCGCTCACCCCTACGCCTCGGATTCGTCTTCACGCCCGCCATGCCGCCCGAGCGGCTCCGGCCGGTCGCGCGCGCCGTCGAAGAGGCGGGACTTGACGAGCTGTGGGTCTGGGAGGACTGCTTCACCGAGAGCGGGATCGCCTCCGCGGCGCTCGCGTTGGGCGCCACCGACCGGATCACCGTGGGCATCGGTCTCCTGCCGGTCCCGCTGCGCAACGTGGCCCTGACCGCGATGGAGCTCGCGACGCTCGAGCGCGCCATCCCGGGCCGGTTGATCGCGGGAGTCGGCCACGGGGTGCAGGCCTGGATGGGGCAGATCGGCGCCCGCGTCGAGTCGCCGGTGACGCTGCTGCGCGAGTATTCGACCGCCCTTCGGCAGCTCCTCGACGGCGATACGGTCACCATCCACGGCCGCTACGTGCGGCTCGAGGGCGTGGCGCTGGGCTGGCCGCCCGCAGGCCGAATGCCCGTGATGATCGGCGGGGGAGGCCCCGTGACGTTGCGGCTCGCGGCCGAACTCGGCGACGGCGTGCTGTTGGCCAACGCGTTGACCCTCGACGAGGTGGATGCCGCCGCGAGCATCGCGGGAGCGGAAATGCCCCTCATGGCGAACATCATCGCAGCCACCGGCCCGGGCGCTGCCGCTCGGGTGGACGCCGACCTGCTGAGCTGGCGCGCCGATGCCGATCCCAGCGCTCGCGGCTACGCGGTCGTCAGCGGCGACGCCGCGGAGCTGGCCGAGCAGCTGCGGGATCTCGCGCGGCGGGGCGTGACGAACCTCGCCATCGAGGCGACCCGCGATGAGCCCGACGTCGACGGGCTGATCGCATTTCTCGGCCGCGAGGTGCGGCCGCTGCTGGCCGACTAGCCGGCTGGGTGCTGGCGGCGACTGCCGTCAGCATGATCGGGAATCAGGACTTGGCGTCGGGCACACCGCGGAGAGTCCTGATCCGCGAGCACCGCGCCGCCGATCTCCTGAATCCGGTGCGGTTGAATCCGGTGCGGTTCTGGGGACTAGGCGGTCTCGGTGCCATCGACCGCGCCCACCGCATCCGCCGTGAGGTCGACCTCCGAGTCGGAGAACGCGAGCTTGGGCACGAGGAACAGCAGCACCGCCGCGACCAGCGCACCGACGCCGCAGATCGTCCAGACCGCAATGTAAGCGGCGAGCCCGGCGCCGCTCGTCGACGCGGTCGAGGTCAGGCCCACGTGCAGGATCACCCCGAACACGGCAGACGCGAACGCGCCGCCGATGGTCTTGGTCGTGTTGGTGAGCCCGGTTGCGATGCCCGACTGGCCGGCGGGCGCCGCCGCCGCGGCCGCGCTCGGCAGGGCGGCGACCAGGGCGCCAGAGCCGATGCCGGCGATCACCATGTTGACGATCACCTGCCAGACCTGGTCGTGCAGCGGGATGAACAACAGATAGCCGCCCGCCACGAAGAACGTGGCGACGATGAGCGCGATGCGAGGAGTCGCGCGTCGCGCCAGGATCGGGAACAGCAGGGCTCCGACGATCAGTGCGATCAGGTAGGCCCCGATCAGGTACGAGATGACGTCCGAGTCGAGGTTCAGCCCGTAGCCCAGCTTCGCGGGGTCGGCCGCCGCGAAGGTCGACAGCGGGATCTGCGCCCCCAGCACGCTGATCCCGAACAGTCCCGCGGTCAGCTGGACGGGCCACATGCTCGGCTGCGCGAGCACCTTCAGGTCGATGGCCGGATCCGGCTGCCGCCGCTCGAGCCGTGCGAAGGGGATGAGGATCAGCAGTCCGACGGCGATCGGCACCCAGACCGTCCAGCTGCCGGGTCCGTTGAGTCGCAGGAAGGTCAGCCCGCCAGTGACGAACAGCAGCGCCAGGGTCAGCAGCACGAAGCCGGCGCCGTCGAGCTTGCGGCCCGGAATCGGTGTCGACTCGCGCACCCCGAACAGGATGGCGAAGAAGACCAGGGTCACGCAGATCGCCGGCACGGCGAGCGTCACCGGGAAGTTCTCGCCCGTGCCCTTGAACACCCGGCTGCCGGCGAGCGCCCCCAGGATGGCGCCGGCCTCGAGGGCGACCACGAGCAGTCCGGCGGCTCGGCGGGTGGTCGAGGCCGTGTTACCCGTGCGACGGCCGCGGTCGAAGATCAGCGCGACCTCGAGCGGCAGCCACACCACGTAGAAGCCCTGGAGGGCGAAGGCGATCAGGTAAGCGGCGAAATTCCCCGATGCCACCATCCCCCAGCTCGCAAGCGCGGTGACCGCCGTCGAGACCAGCAGGATCCGCTTGTGGCCGAACATGTCGCCGAGCTTCGCCAGCACGGGCACGACCAGGGCCGAGACGAGCAGCTGCGCGGCCTCGGTCCAGTTGTAGTCGGCGGTGTCCACACCGATGTGGCCGGCGATCTTGCTCGCCAGCGGAACGTAGTAGCCCTGCAGGATGCCGCTGGTCAGTTCGACCAGGAAGAGGAATCCGACCAACCCGAACGCCATCGTCCGGAAAGTGATGCGATCAGCCATGCTCGGATGCTAGCCGTCGGCTACCGTGAGAGCGTGCCCGACGAGCGCGAGATCCTGAGCTACGAGCTGTTCGGCCGGGCCGCGCGCGAGCTCGCCACTCAGATCGCGGCCGATGGATTCCGACCCGACGCGATCGTGGGAATCGCCCGCGGCGGGCTGCCGCTGGCGGGGGCGCTCGGCTACGCCCTCGATGTGAAGACGCTGGGCAGCCTCAACGTGGAGTTCTACACCGGCGTCGGCTCGACCCTCGACGAGCCGGTCGTGCTCCCGCCGACCCTGGATCGCGAGTCGCTCCGAGGCAAGAGCATCCTGCTGGTCGACGACGTGGCGGACTCGGGTCGCACCCTGCACCTGGTGGTCGAGCTGCTGCGGGCGGGTGGCGGCCAGGTGCGCACCGTGTGCCTGTACAGCAAGCCGACCACCGTCGAAGAGCCGGACTACGTGTGGCGCAGGACCTCGCGCTGGATCATGTTCCCGTGGAGCTCAGAGGGTCCCGTGGCCCACCCGGCATGATGAGGGGCCCGGCATGATGGGGCAGACCGCATGACCGCGCGACCGCTCGCCGAGCTCGTCGACCCCGGCTGGGCCGCTGCGCTCGAGCCGGTCGCGCCGCAGATCGCGGCGATGGGCGACTTCCTCCGCGCCGAGGTGGCGGCCGGACGGCCGTACCTGCCGACGGGGCGCCAGGTGTTGCGGTCCTTCGAGGCTCCGCTCGCCGACGTGAAGGTCCTCATCGTCGGGCAGGATCCCTACCCGACGCCCGGGCATCCGGTCGGGCTGTCGTTCTCGGTCGACCCCTCGGTGCGCCCGGTGCCGCGCAGCCTGCAGAACATCTACCAGGAGCTGCGATCCGACCTCGGCATCCCGACTCCGCCGAACGGCGACCTTACGCCCTGGACGCGCCAGGGCGTGATGCTGCTGAACAGGGTGCTCACCGTGCGGTCGGGCGTGTCGGGCTCGCATCGCGGCAAAGGGTGGGAGGCGATCACCGAGCATGCGATCCGCGCGCTGGCGGCGCGGGGCGGCCCCCTCGTCGCGGTGCTCTGGGGGCGGGATGCCGGCACGCTGCGACCCCTGCTGGGCGGAATCCCGATCATCGCGAGCGCGCACCCGAGCCCGCTCTCGGCGAGCGCCGGATTCTTCGGATCGCGCCCGTTCAGCCGCGCCAACGAACTGCTCGTCGCCGCGGGTGCCGACCCCGTCGACTGGAGCCTCGGCCAGCAGGCGAGCGCGACGTAGGATCGCCACATGCCGGAGGCCCGCTGATGCTCGAAGAGGAATACAACCCGCGCAGACAGCTGCCGCCGCGGCTTCGCCCCTCGCCGCCGCCCGAGCCGGAGTTCTCGTTCGAGCTACGCCAGGCGACCGAGCGAGACGTGCCGCACATGCTCGAGATCTACAACCACTACGTGGCGAACAGCACGGTCACCTTCGATGAGGACGCCCTGACCCTGAAAGAGATGCGTCACAAGTTCCGTGACGTCGAGCGACTGGGGTTCCCCTGGATCGTGGCCGAGTCGCCGAGCGGGATGATCTTCGGCTACGCCTACGTCACTCCCTGGAAGGCGAAGGCCGCGTACCGTTACACCGTCGAGGACTCGATCTACCTCAGCCCGGCCGCGACCGGCAAGGGCATCGGCAAGGCCCTGATGGCGCGCATGTTGGACGACGCGAAAGCGGCCGGCATCAAGGAGGTCATCGCCGTCATCGCCGACAGGGGCGCGGACGCCTCGATCGCCATGCACGAGAAGTTCGGCTTCACGAAGATCGGCGAGATGGGCAAGGTCGGGTTCAAGTTCGGCCGCTGGTTGGGCACGGTGCTGATGCAGAAGAGCCTGAAGACATCGAGGAGGTCGAAATGACCGCGCTGCAACTGCGGCTGGTGCTCGAGACCGCGGACCTGGATGCGGCGCTCGCGTTCTATCGCGATGCCCTCGGGCTGCCCGAGCTCGAGGCCTACGAAGGCGACGACGGCGCCCGGGTCGCGATCCTCGGGATCCCGACGGCCACCCTCGAACTCGCCAACAGTGCGCAGGTCGCCATGATCGACGAGGTCGAGGTCGGGCGGCCGGTCGCGCATCCGTTCCCGCTGCGGGTCCGGGTCGCGTTCGAGGTGCCGGATGCCGCGGCCGCGACGGCCACGCTGGTCGACGCCGGTGCCGAGCAGGTGGCGCCGCCGACGCGCACCCCGTGGAACTCGCTGAACGCCCGCCTGGAAGGACCAGACGGGCTTCAGCTCACGGCGTTCCAGGAGCTCACCCCCGCGGAGTAGCCCTCCGCAGGATGAGGTAGCCGAGCACGGCGCCGATCGCGGCTGGGACGAGCAGCCATGACGCGATCCCGAGCGCACCGGCCGCGGCGAAGGCGCCCCAGAAGCCGTTCCACGAGTCGGTCAGGGTCAGCGCGGTGATTCCACCCAGAAGGACGACCGCAAGGGCGGTGAAGAACACGACCATGCCCGTCACCTTCCACCGCACCCACACGGCGGCGAGAGATGACCCGACGAAGAAGAAGAACAGCAGACCGAAGAAGCAGATGAGCCAGCGCTGCCACCACTCGTCACCGAAGTAGATCGGGGTGAACATCCGGCCGCCGAGCCCCCAGCCGTGGGTGGCCTGCTCGATGGCGCCCAGGATGGTGAACCCGGTCGCGTACATCAGCGACAGCAGCACGAATGTCACCGAGCTGCCCAGCCAGTAGTCGCGGCGGGTCGAGCCGTAGCTGAGCGCGAACGGGAAGGTGATCGAGATCGCCTGCACCGCCACGATCAGCATGTAGACGCCGATGTAGAACGACGACCCGCTGTACGAGAAGCCGACCTGGGCGTTGATGGCGTCCTTACCTTTCGTCCCGACGGCGATCGCGATCAGGCCCCAGATGGCCAGGTTGATGAGCAGGATGATGCCCAGGATGGCCCACGGCAGCACGATCGTGGTGTACGGATTCGCCAGGTGCAGCCGGACCACGGTGAGGATGCGGCCGAGTGGCGTGCGCGGCTCGCGGTGGACGGGAGCGGCTTCGGCTCCGACGGGGACGGTGGTCACGCGCTGACCTCGCTTTCGAACTCGGACGAGCTGGATGGGTCGGTGGTGGTGAGCCGCACGATCAACGACTGCAGCGACACGGGAGCGAGCTCGAGGCCGGCGGCTGTCGCCTCCGCGCGACCGGCCGCGTCGAGTTCCGAGACCGTGGCCGACGCGAGTCCGCCGATCGCTGAGCGGTGCACGACGGTGCGCCCGGCGACGAACGCGTCGACTGTGGCACGGGTGCCGACGACATCCGTCGCCGCTCCTCGCAGGTCATCGGCGTCGCGGTCGATGATCAGCCGTCCCTTGTCGATCACCAGCACGTGCTCGAGCAGGTTGCTGACCTCGTCGATCAGGTGAGTGCTGAGCACCACGGTGCGAGGATGCTCGGCGTAGTCGGCGAGCAGCCGGTCGTAGAACAGCTGGCGGGCGACCGCGTCGAGCCCCAGGTACGGCTCGTCGAAGAGCGTGAGGGGGGCGCGCGAGGCGAGGCCGACGATCACGCCGACCGCCGACAGCTGGCCACGTGACAGCTTCTTCATCCGCCGGTCGAGGGGCACGCCGAAGTCGGCGATCAGCCGTTCGGCGAAGCTCTGATCCCAGTCCTGGAAGAACCAGCGGGCCGCGCGGAAGACGTGCTTGGCGCGGAAGTTGTCGGGATAGCGCTGGCTCTCCTTGATGAACGCGGTCTGCTCGAGCACCCGGGCGTTCTCGACCGGCGGCTCGCCGAACACCCGGATCTCGCCGGACGACGCGAACTCCTGCCCGGTCAGCAACTGCATCAGGGTGGTCTTGCCCGCACCGTTGCGGCCGAGAAGGCCGTAGATCTTGTTCTCGGTCAGGGTGAACGACACGTCGTTGACGGCCTCCACCTTGCCGAAGTGCTTGCTGAGGTGCGCGACCTCGACCACGACGGATTCAGCGGCGGTCATTTCGCGTCCTGGATCATGGCGGCGACGTCAGCGCTCGAGATGCCGAGCTTGCTCGCCTCGGCGAGCAGGGGAGCGACGAACTGCTCCCGGAATTGGTCGCGGCGGGTGGCCACGAGACGGGCGCGGGCGCCCTCGGCGACGAACATGCCGATCCCTCTCTTCTTGTAGAGGATCCCCGCGTCGACGAGCAGGTTCACACCCTTGCCGGCGGTTGCCGGGTTGATGCGGTGGAACGCGGCGAACTCGTTCGTCGAGGGGACCTGCGTCTCTTCGGGAAGCACGCCCGAGATGATGTCGTTCTCGATCTGCTCGGCGATCTGCTGGAAGATCGGACGGCTCTCGTCCATGGGGTGCCCTCCCTCCGATGGTCGGTGGTCTCCGATGAGCCGGCGCCTGGCTCATTGGTTGGTTACTCGACCAACTAACCACCGAACCTCGCCGGTGTCAACCCGAGACGGCCGCCAGTTTCGAGCTGAAATGCAGCAGAACCCGCCGAGGGATGAACCGGGTGCTGAACGCGGCGGCACGGTTGGCGAATCCCGGCATCACCTCCGGGGCGACGCGGATGCCGCCGCGCGGGCCGCGACCCAGCCCGCGATCGAGTGCACGCAAGCCGGCCTCGGCGATGCGTGATGGTTCCCAGTAGCTGGTCGGCGCGGGGATCCGCTGCCCGTCGGCGAAGAATTCCGAGGCGACGGCGCCGGGGGCGACCGCGAACACCGTCACGCCGTCCGGCCGCGTCTCGTACCACAGGGCCTCGGTGAACAGCTTGACGAAGGCCTTGGATGCGGCGTAGACCGCCATCCCCGGAACCGGCTGGTACGCCGCGGTGCTGGCGATATTGAGCACGACACCCGAGCCGCGCGCGATCATCGGCACGACGAAGGTGCGGCAGAGGTCGACGACGGCGGCGACATCGACCGCCACCTCCTGCGCGAGCCGATCGGGGTCGGTCGCCGCGACCTGCGCCTGGATGCCGAATCCGGCATTGTTCACGACCAGATCGGGCAGGCGATCGCCGAGCGTCGCGAGCAACGCCGCACCCGGTCGCGGCTGCGACAGGTCGAGCGCGACCACCGTGCACCGGATGCCGTGCTCGGCCTCGAGCTCGGACGCCAGGGCGCGCAGCCGGTCGTCCCGTCTGGCCACGAGCACCAGGTCCGAGCCGCGCGCCGCGAGGGCGCGGGCGAATGCCGCGCCGATCCCGGAGCTGGCTCCGGTGACGAGGGACAGAGAGGGACGGTACTGCGCGCGGGCCATGTGCTCACGGTACCGGCGGCCTAGGCTCGGCTCGTGCCCGCCTATCACGACCTGAGCGCGCTCGAGCAGCTGAACCGTCTGCGTCGCGGCGAGCTCTCACCGCGCAAGCTGGTCGATCACTACCTGGAACGCATCGAACGCTTCGACGGCGGAGCCGACGGGCTCGGCGCCTTCGTCGAGGTCACCGCCGACGCCGCACGTGCACGGGCCGACGCGATCGACGAGCTGCCGAAGGCGCTCGCCCTCTGGGGCCTCCCGACCGCCGACAAGGACCTGGTCGACCGGGCAGGCGTCCCGACCCGCTACGGCTCGCGCGCCTTCGCCGACCACATCCCCGAGACCTCCGACGAACTGGTCGAGGTGCTGGATGCTGCCGGCGCGATCAGCCTCGGCAAGACCGCCACCCCCGAGTTCGGGATGCCCAGCTACACCGAGCCGGTCGCCGGACGGCCGGCGCGCAATCCGTACGATCCGACGCTCGGACCCGGTGGGTCGAGCGGGGGAGCGGCGGTCGCGGTGGCGGCGGGCCTGCTCCCGGTGGCTCCCGGGTCGGACGGCGGCGGGTCGGTCCGCATCCCGGCGGCCGCGACCGGACTGGTCGGGCTCAAGCCGTCGCGCGGCCGCATCCCGGCGAGCCCCGGCTTCACGAACCTGGGCGGCCTCGGCGTGGCGGGCCCGCTCGCCCGCTCGGTCACGGATGCCGCACTCCTGTTCGACGCGATGCTCGGCGACGGCCGCCTCGACTACGCGACCGGGGCGCCGAGCTGGGACGGCGGCGCGTACCTCAACGCGGCCGTGCGCGGCGAGGGCCGCTATCAACTCGGGGTGACGACCAGCTCGCCCTGGGAGACCGCCTACGAGATCGTCGTGGCTCCCGAGGCTCAGGACGCCCTCCGGGTCGCGCGCGAGCACCTGGATGCCATCGGGCACGGACTCGAGGAGTTCCGACTCGAGCCGGAGGAGGGCTACGCCGCCGCGTTCACGACGCTGTGGCAGGGGGGCGCCGCCGGCATCCGGATCGAGGGCGAGCAGCTCGACCAGGTCGAGCCGCTGACCCGTTGGCTGGTCGAGACCGGTCGCCGGCTCGGTGCTCGCGAACTGGCCGCCGCACTGGGCTGGCTGACCAAGTTCGAGCGCCGGATCATCCGGCAGCTGTCGCGGTTCGACGCGGTGCTGACGCCGACGCTCGCGATGACGCCGCGCCCGATCGGCTGGTACGACGCCGAGGACGGCATGCGCAACTTCGCTCAGCAGGTGCAGTACACGCCGTTCACCAGCTTCGTGAACGTGTGCGGCCTGCCCGCCATCACGCTTCCGGTGCACGTCACCGAACGCGGCCTGCCGATGGGCGTCCAGCTGATCGGGCGACCGGGTCGCGAAGACGTGCTGCTGGCCATCGGGGCACAACTCGAGCGGCGGATCGCCTGGCAGGAACGGCATCCGCCCGGCTGGTAGTCGGTGCGGTCAGAGGTACCCGCCGCGCTCCAGCCCCGCCTCGACCTCGAAACGGTTGCCGAGCGCATCGGACCCCGCCGCGATGTACAGCGGCAGGAAGCACAGGCCGTACTTCTTCCACTGCCGGGTGTGCACCAGTTCATGCTCGAGCACGCCCTCGCGGGTGGTGTCGTTGGTCAGGTAGATCGCACCGACCGTCGTACCGGCGCGGCCGAACGCCCAGTTCGGCAGAGAGGTGAACGAGTACAGGCCGCGCCGCCGCCCCCAGTGCCCGAGCAGCAGGCATCCCCAGACGAACGCCGCCAGGGTCGCGAGCCAATAGCCGGGCCGGGCGATCACCGGCAACAGGAGGAAGCGGCGCAGACCGGGGACCCGCACGGCGCCCGCGATGATGCGCGCCATCCCGCGCGCGAAGCGGCTCGGGTCGACCGGGGCGACCCATGGGGTCGGCTCGAACTTCACGCTCCGCCTCTCACGCGGCGCGTCTCAGGCGCTGCGTTCTAGGCACTGCCGCGCCCGTCGGTCTCCAAGAAGCGCAGCCACACCTCGTTCAGCGTCGGGTAGGCGGGCACCGCGTGCCAGAGCCGCTTGAGCGGCACCTTGCCGACGATCGCGATCGTCGCGGCGTGCAGCATCTCGCCCACCTCGCGCCCCACGAAGGTGACGCCGATAATCACCTCGTGCTCCGCGTCGATCACGGCGCGGGCCCGCCCCTCGTAGTGGTCGGCGAGGGCGCTGGCCCCGGCGATCCAGCTCAGGTCGTAGTCGACGACGCGGATCTCGTAGCCCGCCTTCTTCGCGGCCTCGGCGGTGAGCCCCACCGACGCCACTTCGGGATCCGTGAACGTCACCTGCGGCACGGATTCGATGTCGGCCGTCGCGACGTGCCGTCCCCACGGGGCATCATCGACGGGCTGACCCAGAGCGCGCGCCGCGATCACGTCACCGGCCGCCCGCGCCTGGTACTTGCCCTGGTGCGTGAGCAGCACGCGGTGATTCACGTCGCCGGTGGCATACAGCCAGTCGAACCCCTTGACCAGCATCGTGTCGTCGACGGTGAGCCAGTGACCGGGGGTGAGGCCGATGGTCTCGAGCCCCAGATCCTCGGTGCGGGGCGTGCGGCCGATGGCGACGAGCAGTTCTTCGGCGAGCACGCGCGATCCGTCGGTCAGCGCCACCACCACGTTCTTCTCGGCACGGTGCACCGACGCGGCTTCGGCGCCGATCCGCACGTCGACGCCGGCCTTCTCGAGCGCGGCCTGCACCGCCTCGCCGGCGAACGGCTCCAGCGTGCTCAGCAGCGGGCCGCGCGACAGCAGGGTGACCCGGCACCCCATCGAGGCGTATGCGGTCGCCATCTCGCACCCGACGACCCCGCCGCCCAGGATCGCCAGGCTCTCGGGCACGTGCTTCACGCTGGTGGCCCCGCGGCTGGTCCAGGGGTTCACCTCCGCGAGCCCCGGGATGTCGGGCAGCAGGGCTGCGCTGCCCGTGCTCACCGTGACGGCGTGGCGAGCCACGAGCTCGGTGATCGTGCCATCGTCCGCGGTGACGGTCAGCTGCTTGGGCCCAGTGAAGCGCGCGTGTCCGCGGATCAGCTCGATCCCGGCACCTCTGACCCAGTCCACCTGGGATGCGTCGTTCCAGTCGTGCACGATCGCATCGCGCCGCCGAAGCACGCCGAGCGGGTCGACCCCGCCCGAGATCGCCTGCTTGGCGCCGTCGACATCGGCCGCCGCTCGCAGCACCGCGCCGGCGCGCAGCAGGCCCTTCGACGGCATGCAGGCCCAGTACGAGCACTCGCCGCCCACCAGTTCCGCCTCAACCAGGGCGGCGGTCAAGCCGCCCTGCACCGCGCGATCGGCGACGTTCTCGCCGATGGCGCCGGCTCCGATGACGATCAGATCGAATTCTCGTGCGGACATGCCTCCATCATGTTCGATAGCGTGAGGCACCCGCTCATCTTTTCGGAGGTCCGTCTCATGCGCGCAGGTCCGTTCGCCGCCATTCTCGCCGCCGCATCCCTGGCCCTGCTCGCCCTCACCGGATGCAGCGTCCAGGCCGAGGCCGGACCGACCGTGTCCGGCGCGAGCGTCGCCCAGACGGCGGCCAAGGCGCTCGCCGCGAAGGTCGGATCGACGCCGGCGATCGATTGCGGCAACGACGACATCGTCGTGGTCAAGGGCAAGAAGATCACCTGCGAGCTGACCGACACCGACGGCCTGATCTACGACGTGGCGATCACCTTCACCTCGGTGAAGGGCAAGACCTACCACATCGACGTCAAGGTGGCCGATACCGCCAAGAACGCGCCGACGCCGACCGTCGACCCCGGAAGCACCCCGACGGTGAAGGGCACCGACATCGCGCAACTCGCGGCCGAGGCGCTCTCGCCCTCGCTGAAGTTCACGCCCGACATCGCTTGCGTCGACGAGGAGGTGAAGGTCGCCGTGGGCAACACCGAGGCCTGCAGGTTCACCGACCCGAGCGGGGTGGCCCACGACGTGACGGTCACCATCACGAAGTTCGAGGGATCCAACTACTCCATCGACGCGAAGGTCACCGACTGAACGCTGCGAGTCGCCGCCCTATTCGCTCTCTCTGAGATCACCCGCTCGCTTCTGAACGACTCGGATCAGATCCGCGGTCGTCTTCTCGTCGAAACCGATGTCGTGGGCGTGCTGAATGAGATCGACACAGGCGTCAGCGACCTGGGCGATGATCCTGCGCGTCGCCGTTTCGGGGACGGCGTGTCGCGCGGCCAGCGCGACGAAGTCTCGTGCGCGCAGATTGTCACGACGTCCCTCCGTTTCGAGAGCGGTCGTGCGATCCCCGTAGGGCAGGGTGGTGAGGACGTCGTAGGCGGGCGTCAGGCGCCACAGCCCGTCGATGCTCTGCACGCTGACGTTCTTCGCGTGCAGATCGCCGTTGCCGATGACGTAACTCATCGCGACGAGCCTGACGAGTTTCGAGATTTCCACGACGGGCGCCGCAGAGACCCTCGCCACGGCAGCGAATACCTCGCGCGCGCTCATCAGGTATTTGGAGGCGGGCCAGCGACCGGCGAGCTGCACCGCGTCCTCTTGGGCGATGGAGACCTCGCGGCCCCCAACCCGACGGCGATCGAACCGCCGGACGACCAAGGCCGATTCGCCATCCCGGTCGTGAATCACCTGTGCGGACGCTGCCTCAAGGCCGCACGCTCGGGCGACGTCGAGAAAGAAGGCCTCGTTCTCCACCAACCGGGGCGACGCCGGCGGTGACAGCTTGATGATCGCCGGTCCGAACGTTCCCGACACCGGCACCGAGATCATCTGCTCGCTGATCTTCGACTGAACACCCGCGACCGCCTTGTCAGCGAACGGATTCTCAAGAAGGTCTGCGAACAGGCGGCGGAAACTGACGTCGTCCGGTCGGGGGAGATCCCGAACCGCCGCAGCGGGACGCTCCTCCGCTGCCGTTCCTCGAGGAAGGACTCGTACGTCGCCCACGCAGTCGGCTCCGACGGCGATCAGCTGACTGAACTCGTCGTCAGCCGACGTCTTCAACTGAGCCTGGATCGCGCTCAGTCGCCGCCCCTCGGGAAGGAGCCCGGCGAAGAAGGGGGGCACGGCCCCGCCGCGCTCGCGGTATTCGTGCGCAGTTCTTGGCAAGGTCGTCGCAACGTCAGGACCGTCTGTCGTCAGGTAGGCGTCGTCGTACTCGAATACGACGTCATCACGATCTCGGCGCAGCGTGCCGGCCAGGCGCGGCCCTTTGTAGACATCGGCGACGTCGACGTCGACCGGGTCGATCCCGGTCACGGGCGCTTCGCCTCGACGACGTCGAGGGTCAGACCTAGGACCGAGAGCACCGAGAGCAGGGTGGTGATGGTTGCCCCTCGTGTCCTCGTGCCGTTTTCGAGCGCCGAGAGGGCACTTCTGCTGATGTTCGCAAGTCGAGCGAGATCGGCCTGATTCAGGTTGAGGCGCTTCCGTCGCAAGGCCACCAGCTCGCCGATGTCTGTCTCGTTCATGACTCGTTTTCCCTACAAGGTTGGACTTCGAGTTCCCAACCTAGCGAGAGATTCCGGTTTCGTCCACTTAAGTAGACATGATCAACTATTTCGACTGACGAGAGCCCCGTTGCTCCGGATCTGTCCACAATAGAGGACAAATCCAGCACCGAGTGCGGGTCAGGAGTTCAGCCCGAGCGCTGCGATCACCCGCAGGATCGTCGGGGCGTCATCCGGCACGTCAGCGGCCGCTGCGGGAGCGTAGGCCGCGATCGTGGCGCCTGCGAGCGCGAACTGCTCCCGCAGCGCCTTGATGGTCGCGGCCAGGGTCGAGCCGCTGAGCCCGAACGGCTCGGGATCGAGGAGTCCGGCGATCTCGCCGGGGTCGAGCACGTCCAGGTCGATGTGCAGGTAGACCGATTCGGCGCCGGTGGCGGCCACCGCATCCACCAGCGACGTCGGGTCGCTCAGCTCGTCGACGGTCAGGGAGCGGATGCCCGCCTCGGCCGCGAACGCGTCCTCGCCCGGATCCCACGAGCGCGCGCCCGCGAGCAGCACACGCCCGGCGGGCACCAGCCCGTCATCGATGATCGAGCGCAGCACCATGCCGGAGTACGCGCCGGACGGCGAGCTCTCCGGCGAGTTGAGGTCGGGGTGGGCGTCGAACCAGATCAGGGCGAGATCTCCGTGCCGGTCGACGGCGTGCGCCACCGCGGCCGACGAGACCCCGCAGTCGCCGCCGATGACGACGGCCGTGTCATCCACATCGCCGAGAGCGTCTCGCAGGCGCTCGCGCACGAGCTGCAGCGAACTGAAGCGGGCGACACCCGTGCCCTGCTCGTCTCCTGCCTCGAGTGGAACCGAGACGTCGACGGTGCTCGCCGACGGCAGGTCTTCGCGGATCGCCGCGGCGCCCTCGGCCAGCCGCATGGCGCGCGACGAGGGCGAGCCCTGCCACTGGGGGACGACGACGAAGGTGGCGGTCACGCAGACACTCTAGAGCGCACAGGCGGTCGCTCGGCGGGCGGCCGGCTCAGGCCCGTCCGGGCGGGACGGCAGCCACTAGTGCGGCATCGAGTTCGGCCGCGGTCAGCTCGGGACCGTATCCGGGCGTGCCGGCGTCGATGCGCCAGCTCTCCGAGAGCGGGCCGACGTCGACCACGTCGAAGCCGATCCCGTCGATGAAGTCGGTCACGGCGCGCTTGGCGTGCTCGTCGTCGCCGGCGATCGCCAGAGCCCGGCGCCCCGGCGTCCCGCTCGGCGTGGCGGTGCTGATGATCTCGGTGGCCCGGATGTGGTTGAACGCCTTCACGACCTTCGCGTCGACGAGGTGGCGCTGCAGCACCCCCGACACCGTGATCGCGCCGCTCTCGATCTCGTCCGAGACGCCGTCGCGCTGCGCGTAGTAGTTGTTGGTGTCCATCACGATCTTGCCGGCGAAGGGCTCGACCGGCAGGTCGTTGACCGCGTAGAACGGCACGGTCACCACCACCAGATCACCGGCGGCCGCCGCCTCGGCCGGCGTCGCGGCCCGGGCGTGCGGGCCGAGTTCCGCCACCAGCTGCGCCAGCGTCTCGGGCCCGCGGGAGTTGCTCAGCACCACCTCGTCGCCTCGGGCGATCGCCGCGCGTGCGATCGAGGAGCCGATGTTTCCCGAGCCGATGAATCCGATGGTCGTCATCCGACCATCACAGCAGACCGCCCCCTCCCGATGCTGGGAGGGGGCGGAATGCCGAGTCTGCTGTGGGCGAAAGCCGGGCCGATCGACCGGGCTAGTCGCCCGAGGTGACCGCCTTGGGCGCGGCGGCTCCCGACTTGAGGGCGGCGAGCCGGGTGTCGACCTCGGCGGCCGTGCCCAGGTCGTCCAGGCTCTCGAACTGCGAGTCGAGGCTCGAGGCGTCGAGCTCCTGCTGACCGGCGACCTGCGCCTCCTGGCGGCGCACCTTGTCTTCGAAGCGGCCGAGCTCGCTCGTGGGGTCGAGCACGTTGATGCTCTTCACCGCGTCGTGCACCTGCTGCTGGGCATCAGCGGTCTTGGCTCGGGCGACCAGTTCGTCGCGCTTCGAGATGAGCTGATCGAGCTTGTCGTGCATCTGCTGCACGCCGGTCTTGAGCTGCTCGACGACGGCGTTCTGGGATGCGATGGTCGGCTCGGCCTGCTTGGCCTCGTTCTCGCTGGTGATCTGCTTGCTCAGCGCGACCTTGGCCAGGTTGTCGAACTTGTCGGCATCCGCCGCGTTACCCGCTGCGCGCAGCTGATCAGCCTTGGCGCTCGCGGCCTGCGCCTTGAGGCCCCAGTCCTGTGCGGCGGCGACGTCCGCGTCGTGGTCCTGCTCCATCAGGCGCAGGTTGCCGATCGTGGTCGCGACCGCGCTCTCGGCCTCCGCGATGCTGTTCGTGTAGTCGCGAACGAGCTGGTCGAGCATGAGCTGCGGGTCTTCGGCCTGGTCGATCAGGGCGTTGATGTTGGCCCGCACCAGGGTCGAGATCCGCCCGAGGATCGATTGCTTCTCCGCCATGATGTGTCGCCTTCCGTTCGCGGCCCGATCTGGGTACGGGGGAAGCCTAGCGAGCGCTCAGTGCAACGTCACGGGCGAACTGGGACCGCTGACGAGCACCGCCGCGATCTGCCCGTTCGCGTCGGCGGTCGCCGGCGTCACATCGAGGGCGGCCGAGAGCTGGTAGCTGCCGGGTCCGGCGGCGGGCAGGTCGTCACGGAAGGCCTCCTGCTCGTCATCCCTCACCCCGCACACCAGCGGTTGGAAGCTGGCGGAGAACGCCGTGCTCGCCCCCGGTGCCAGGTCGATCTCCTGCGCGAGGGACGGGACCGGTCCGTTGCTGTGCCAGAGCACGATCCCGTCGCGCGACAGCGTGAGGGCGGGGAACGGCGAGAGAGATCCCGTCACGCGCTGCGTTCCGGTGTTCGTCAGGGTGACGGTAACGGGGATGTCGCGGGCGCTGGCCGCGGCATCCACCGGCGCCACGGTCAGCACGAGTCCGTCCTCTGCCGGGGCCGGAGTCGCCACCGCGCCGGTGCACAGGTTGATCTTGTCGGCGGGCGCGCGCTTGATGGCCGCCCCCGACCCCGATGCGTCGGAACCGTTCGTGCTCTCGCCCCCGAGGTGCACCGGGCCGCCGGATGACGGCGCCGCGTGCGGAGCGGATGCGGCGCCCGCGTCCAACAGCGAGGTCGCCGACCGCGTTCCTGCGATGCTGATCGACACCGGGACGACGATGCCGATCACCGCGAGCGACGAGACGACCGCCGCCGCCACCACGCGCGGGCGGCGACGCGCGCGACTGCGGCGCAGCACGGCATCCACGTCGATCGTGCCGCGACCGGTCGAGCCACCCGGCTCGTCGTCGTGGAACTGCTGGCGCAGTTCAGATTCGGTGGGCATCCATCTCTCCTTGCTCGGTTCGCGCGCGCGGCGCAGGGCCGGCCGCCCCCAGGCGGTCAGCGGCGGTGCCGTCGTCGGCCAGGGCGATGGCCATCTTGGCCAGCCCGTCGCTCAGGTAGCGCTTGACGGTGCCCGCACTGATGCCGAGGGTCTCGGCGATGGCGGCAACGGTGAGGTCGTCGTAGTACCGCAGCACCAGGCAGGCGCGTTCGCGCGGGGTGAGTTTGCGCAGCTCGCCGTGCAGGTCGAGCTTGACGTCCACGGCGGGGGAGTCGGAGTCGCGCTGCTCGGGCACGTACTCGAGCGGGGCGACCCGGCGCCAGCGTGTGCGGCGGCGGCCGCCATCCAGGTGCGTGTTCAGGATGACGCGGCGCACGTACGCCTCGGCGCTGTCGACCCCGAAGCCGTTGCGCAGCCGCCCGAAGGTCTTGACCAGCGCCTCTTGGACCAGGTCGGCTGCGTCGTCGCGGTCACCGCAGAGCAGGGCGGCATAGCGCAGCAGCGCGTCGCCGCGCTCGGCGACCAGTTCGGTCACCACGCGTTCCCACCCGGCTTCTCGTGCCACTTCTCGCCTTCCCTTCACCGACTAAGACGACCAGGTCGACGAAAACGTTGGGATCATCGGCGCGAAGTATTCATCAGCCGGCTGACTAATGGGATACTTCCGCTATGAGGCACACACCGGCTCGCTGGATCCGCATCGTCGCACCGCTCATCTTCGTCGTCATCTGGCTCGGTGTCTCGTCGCTCGGCGGACCCACCTTCGGCAAGCTCAGCACGGTGGTCAACAACGACCAGGCGAGCTACCTGCCTGCCAGTGCCGAGTCGACGCAGGTGCAGAGCGATCTGAAGAAGTTCTTCCCCTCCGACACCGTCCCGGCGATCGTGGTCTACGCCCGTTCGTCCGGCGTCACCGCCGACGACAAGCGGTCGGTTGCCGAGCGCGCCGACGCCGTGGGGGCGATCGACGGCGTCGGCACCGTGGTCGGCCCGATCCCCTCGACCGACGGCCAAGCGCTCGAGGTGTTCGTCCCGGTGAAATCCAGTGCCGACGCCAAGACGGTCATCGCCGAGGTGAGGAAGGCCGCGGTGGCGGGCCTGCCCTCCGGGCTGACGAGCTACACCACCGGGCCCGCTGCGCTCGGCGTCGACTTCGGCGCCGCGTTCGGCGGGATCGACGGGATCCTGCTGGTGGTCGCGCTGCTCGTGGTGTTCGTGATCCTGCTGGTGGTGTACCGGTCGCTGCTGCTGCCGATCCTGGTGCTCGTGACCTCGGCCTTCGCGCTGACCGGCAGCATCCTGATCGTGTACCTGCTGGCCAAGGCCGACATCATCACCGTGACGGGGCAAAGCCAGGGGATCCTGTCGATCCTCGCCCTCGGCGCGGCGACCGATTACTCGCTGCTGCTGGTCGCGCGGTTCCGCGAGGCCCTGGTGACGCACCGCATCCCGTGGGAGGCCATGCGCGTCGCGCTGCGGGCCGCGGTCGAGCCGATCGTGGCGTCGGCGGCCACCGTCATCCTCGGCGTGCTCTGCCTGCTGCTCTCGGGGCTGAACTCGAACCGCGGACTCGGTCCGGTCGCGGCGGTCGGCATCTTCTTCGCGCTGCTCGCCGCGCTCACCGCACTGCCCGCACTGCTCGTGCTGTTCGGGCGCACGGCGTTCTGGCCGTTCCGGCCGAAGTACGTCGAGCCGGTCGACGGCGTCGAGGCGCCGGTGAAGACGTCGCGCCTCTGGGGAGCAGTAGGCCGTCTGGTGTCGCGCCGCCCGCGCGCGGTGTGGATCACCTCGGTCGTGCTGCTCGGCGCCGCCGCGCTCGGACTGCTGCAGCTGCAGGCGAGCGGCGTTCCGCAGACCGACCTGCTGCTGAGCCAGTCCGACTCGGTCGACGGGCAGAAGCTGCTGGCCAGGCACTTCGACGCCGGTTCCGGCAGCCCGATCTACATCGTCGCGAAGCAGGCGGATGCCGATCGGGTCGTCGAGCTGGCGAAGTCGACCGACCACATCGCGGATGCCGTGGTCTACACCGGCGCATCCGGCGCCCCCGGCGCCCCGGCGTCGCCGCCCGTGGTGGTGAACGGCACCGTGCTGGTCGAGGCGACCCTCTCGGTCCAGGCCGATTCCGATGCTGCCGAGAAGGCCGTGACGACACTGCGCGACAAGCTGCCCGACGTCGACGCGACCGCGAAGGTGGGCGGTGTCACCGCGCTCGCGCTCGACAGCAACGCGACGGCCACCGAAGACCTGCGGGTCATCATCCCCGTCGTGCTCCTGGTGGTGCTGATCGTCCTGATGCTCCTGCTGCGCTCGATCGCCGCGCCCCTGCTGCTGATCGGAACCGTGGTGCTCTCGTACGCGGCCACGCTCGGCGTCTCGGCGCTGGTGTTCAACCACCTGCTCGGATTCCCGGGCGCCGACCCCTCGGTGCCGCTGTTCGGCTTCGTGTTCCTGGTGGCCCTGGGCGTGGACTACAACATCTTCTTGATGACGCGGGTGCGCGAGGAGTCGTTGCGGCTGGGCACCCGCCCCGGCATCGTGCGGGGCGTGCAGGCGACGGGCGGTGTCATCACTGCGGCCGGGATCGTGCTGGCGGCGACCTTCTCGGCGCTGCAGGTGATCCCGATCCTGTTCCTGGTGCAGATCTCGTTCATCGTCGCGTTCGGCGTGCTGCTCGACACGATCGTCGTGCGCTCGCTGCTGGTGCCGGCGCTGTCGTACGACCTGGGTCGGCGCATCTGGTGGCCGTCAAAGCTGGCGCGCCAGGAATGACCCGCCGGGAATGACCCGCCAGGAATGGGAAGTGCCCCCGACTGGATTTGAACCAGCGACTTCTTCCTTCGGAGGGAAGCGCTCTATCCACTGAGCTACGGGGGCCGACGACGTCACGAGAGACGGCGTCAATAGATTAGCAGGGTGACTTCGAGCGACTTGCTGACGGGATGGCGCCCCCGACTGCGCGCGCTGCCGGTGTTCGACACCGAACCGCCGATGTTCGACGCCTCATCCGCTCCCGACGATCCCTTGGAGCTGATCGCCGAGTGGCTCGAACTCGCCATCGCATCAGGCGTGCCGCAGCCGCACGCGGTGACCCTGGTGACCGCGACCCCGGACGGAGCGCCGTCGAGCCGCACCGTGATCCTCAAAGACCTGACGGCCGAGGGCCTGTGGGTGGCGACCCCGTCCGATTCGCCGGCCGGGCGTGACCTGGGCGAGAACCCGCGCGCGGCCCTGCAGTTCTACTGGCCGCTGCTCGGCAGGCAGATCCGCATCGAAGGATCGGCAGCGCCCGGCTCGGCGGCGGTGTCCCGCGCCGACTGGGAGGCACGCTCGGCACCCGCCCGTGCGGCGTCCGATCCCGCCACCTGGACGGCCTATCTGCTGCGACCGACCCGGATCGAGTTCCTCTCGGTGGCAGCGACCCGCTCGCACATCCGGCTTCAGTACACAAGGCCCGGCGGCGAGTCGTGGAGCCGTGACATGCTCGCTGCGTGACCCTGCGCCGCGAACTCCGATCGAGCATGACGCTGCAGGTCGACGACCAGACCGAATTCGTGCTCGCGGTGTCGACGGCCCGCGACGTGCCGTTGGCGTGGGATGCCTTGACGCTGAGCATCGACGGGCGGGCCATCGAGCCGCGCGAACTCGACGAAGACCCGGGCACGCGCCTGCAGTTGTTCGAGACCGGACCCGGGATGCTGATGATCGACTACGCGGCCGAGGTGACGGGCCGCGCGCCCGCACCCCGGGTCGCGCCGCTCGACCCGATCGTGTATCTGCGGCCCAGCCGCTACGTGCAGTCCGACACGCTCACGCCGTTCGCGCGCGAGACCTTTCCCGGGCTCACCGGGCCGCACCACGACGGGGTTCAGCTGGCCCGCGAGGTGTCGAGCTGGGTGCACGACCGGCTGGTCTACGCGCCCGACTCGACCTCGCCGACCGGCGGAGCGGTCGAGACGCTGGACTCGGGCCGTGGGGTCTGCCGCGATTTCGCCCACCTCACCGCCGCCCTGCTGCGTGCGCTCGACGTGCCGGCGCGTCTGGTCTCGGTCTACGCGCCCGGGCTCCAGCCGATGGACTTCCACGCGGTGGTCGAGGCACTGGTCGACACCGGTGGGCGGCAGCAGTGGGTGGTGGTCGACTCCACGCGGCTCGCCCCGCGGCGCGGCATGGTCCGCATGGCCACCGGGCGGGATGCGACCGACACGGCGTTCCTGACCAACACGCTCAGCGACATCCAGTTGCTGCGCCTCGAGGTGGATGCCACCAGCAGCGAGCCGTTCGACGACGACCCCGACGAACTGGTCGTGCTCGGGTAAACCCGACTCGCTGAGCGTGCCCTACTTCAGGGCGCCCAGCGCCGCCGTGATCAGGTCGGCCGGATCGCCGGGCTCGAGGAAGTCGACCGAGGTGGCGACCAACCAGAAATCGCCCTGGAACACGATGGCCGTGCCCACGCCTCCGCTCGTCGAGAAGTAGGCCTCGTCGCCGTAGGTCGGCACCATGGTGCTCTTCTCGACGGCGGCGTTCTTCAGCGCTTCGATCGAGGCGGCGTCGAGGTGCGCGACCGAGATGTCGATGGTGTCGCCGCTGGTCTGGTTCTGCCAACGGCACGCGATGCCCTGCTCCGACTTGGCGGTCGCGGCCGCCGATCCGGCCTTCGGCGTCCAGCTGGTGATGAGGCCGAAATTCGGGTTGAAGGCGTAGATGTCGTCGGGCGTGATCAGCGTGTTGCAGCCGATGGTGATCGGCGTCGACACGGTGCTCGGGGTGGGAGTCGGCGTGGCCGATGCGCTCGGGCTGTCGGTCGGGGTCGCGCTGGCCGTGCCGCTGGCGGTCGGCGAGGGGGTCGGAACGCATCCGCTGAGCAGGGCAAGAGCCAGAGCGGAGACGGCGAGAGGCACGACGGCGCGGCGCAAGGGCATGCTCCATTGTCACCCGGTCTCGCTGGGCGCGGCCTCCAACACCCCGGCTCGGTAGGATCGCTCCTTGTGAATCCCGCCGAACTGACCGCCGCTCTGCTCGACACGGTTCGTGCGACGGTCGGGGCGCGCGCGAGCGAGGTCGAGATCGATGACGTGAGCATCGAGCGTCCCCGCAACCGCGATCACGGCGACTGGGCCTCGAACGTCGCCCTCAAGCTGGGCAAGCGGCTCGGACTCGATCCGCGGGTATTCGCGACCTCTCTCGCCTCGGCACTCGAAGCAGTCGACGGGATCGCGAAGGCCGAGGTCGCCGGCCCCGGCTTCGTGAACATCACCCTCGATGCCGCAGCGGCCGGACTGCTCGCGCAGAAGATCGTGGAGGCGGGCGAGCGCTACGGTCGCGGCACCCTCTACGATGCGGTGCCGATGAACCTCGAGTTCGTCTCGGCGAACCCGACCGGCCCGCTGCACATCGGCGGCACCCGCTGGGCGGCGGTGGGTGACAGCCTGGCCCGCATCTTCGAGGCGCAGGGCGGCGCGGTCACTCGCGAGTACTACTTCAACGATCACGGCGCGCAGATCGACCGCTTCGCCCGCAGCCTGGTGGCGGCCTACCGCGGCGAGCCCGCGCCGGAGGACGGCTACGGCGGCCAGTACATCCTCGACATCGCGGCGCGGGTGATCGAGGCGTATCCCGGTGACCTGGATTCGCTCCCGCCCGCCGAGCTGCAAGAGACCTTCCGCGCGGTCGGCATCGACCTGATGTTCGGCGACATCAAGGCGAGCCTGCACGACTTCGGCGTCGACTTCGACGTGTACTTCCACGAGAACGACCTGCACGCGTCGGGCGCGGTCGAGCACGCCGTCGCGCGCCTGCGCGAACTCGGCCATATCTACGAGGCCGACGGGGCGACCTGGCTGCGCACCACCGAGTTCGGCGACGACAAGGATCGCGTCGTCATCAAGAGCGATGGCGAAGCCGCATACATCTCGGGCGACCTGGCCTACTACCTCAACAAGCGCGAGCGCGGATTCGAGCGCAACATCATCCTGCTCGGCGCCGATCACCACGGCTATGTGCAGCGCCTGATGGCGATGACGGCCGCCTTCGGCGACGTGCCGTACGTGAACCTCGAGATCCTGATCGGCCAGCAGGTCAACCTGGTGCGCGACGGCGAGCCGGTGCGGATGTCGAAGCGCGCCGGCACGATCGTCACGATGGAGGACCTCGTCGACGTCGTCGGCGTCGATGCCGCCCGCTACGCCCTGGTGCGCAGTTCGATGGACTCCGCGCTCGATGTCGACCTCGACCTCTTGCAGAAGCGCACCAACGACAATCCGGTCTTCTACGTGCAGTACGCGCACGCCCGCACCCAGGCGGTCGCGCGCAACGCCGACGCGGCGGGCGTGCCGCGCGGCCGCTTCGACGCCTCCCTGCTGACGCACGAGACCGAGAGCGCACTGCTCGGGGTGCTGGCCGACTATCCGCGGGTGGTGCTGCAGGCCGCGGAGTTCCGCGAGCCGCACCGCGTGGCGCGCTACCTCGAAGAACTGGCGGGCACCTACCACCGCTGGTACGACGCGTGCCGCATCATCCCGCAAGGCGACGACTCGGTCGAGGCCGTGCACGAGACCCGGCGCTGGCTCAACGACGCCACCGGCCAGGTGCTGCGCAACGGGCTCGGCCTGCTCGGCGTCAGCGCGCCGGAGCGGATGTAGGCGTGACCGACGCGACGGAACCGCTGCCGGCGTCCCTGCCGAGCACCGCTCCGGCGCCCCCGGCGAAGAGGCGCCGTCGCGTCTGGCCGTTCGTGGTCGCGGTCGTCGTGGTCGCGGCGCTCATCGTCGGTTTCTTCGTCGCGGATGCCGCGGTCGCCGGCTACGCGCGCGACCAGATCAAGCAGAAGGTCGTCGCCGCGCTCGGGGTGGACCCGGGTACCCAGGTCGACGTCAAGCTCGGCGGCGGCTCCGTGCTGCTGCAGGCGTTGGGCGGCAAACTGGCGACGGTGGACGTGACGATCCCGAAGCTCGCGTTCGGCACCCTCGTCGGGTCGGCGACTATGCACGCGACTCAGGTGCCGCTCGATCAGAGCGCGCCCCTGCAGAAGCTCGCGATCACCTATCGGGTGAGCGAGAAGAACGTGCGCGTGCTCGCGTCCCAGTTGAGTGGGATGACGCTCGACACGATCACGCTCGAGCAGCCCGAGATCGTCGCGAACGCGACCTTCACAGTGCTCGGGTTCGGCATCCCGGTCGGGTTGGGGCTGACGCCCTCGGCGTCGAAGGGTCAGCTGGTCTTCACGCCGACCACGATTCTGGTGTCCGGGCAGAAGTTCACCTCGAAGCAGCTGATCGCGACGCCGGGACTCGGATCGCTGGCGCGCAAACTGCTCAAACAGCAGTCGTTCTGCATCGCCCAGTACCTGCCGAAAGCTCTGACGGCGTCGTCGGTGAAGGTCGTCGACCACCAGCTGGTGCTGGGCATCTCGGGCGACGGCGCCGCGCTCGGCGGCAGCGCCTTCACGACGAAGGGCAGCTGCAGTGGCTGAGCCCGTGAGCGCGCCCGCTGCCATCGAGCCGCTGCCGTTCCAGCCGATCCGCAACAGCGTCTACACGGCGCAGGAGCTGTTCGACGGGTACCAGCCCTCGGTGGCCGGCTCCTACGGCACGACCATGGATTTCCGTTCGTACCAGTGGTTCGTCAAGACCGGGCGCAGCACGCCGACCGACCCGTACGCGGCGATGATGCGCGCCCTGCACGACTCGTCGGTGACCTTCGACGTCGGGGCGATCATCGCCGGGCGCCGGGTGGTCGGCATCATGGGCGGCCATCAGTTGCCGCGCGACTCCCACGCCTACCGCAGCATCGCCGAGCTCGGGCGAGACCTCGCCCGCCGCGACATGCTCGTGTGCACGGGAGGCGGCCCCGGTGCCATGGAGGCCGGGCACCTCGGCGCGGCGCTCTCGGGCCACGAGGATGCCGAGCTCGAGTCGGCGATCTCGGTGCTGCGTGCGATGCCGAACATGCCGACGCTGATTCGCATCGTCCGCCCGGACGGCACCGCCGATCCCGCGCTCGTGCAGATCGCGCACGACTGGTTCGCGCCCGCCTGGGAGATGAGTCGTGCGATCGTCGACCCGGTGGCATCCATCTCGATCCCGACCTGGCACTACGGCCACGAGCCGACCACGCCGTTCGCGACGCACATCGCGAAGCTGTTCCAGAACAGCATCCGCGAAGACGGCCTGCTCACCATCGCGCGGCAGGGCATCGTGTTCACGCACGGCAGTGCGGGCACCCTGCACGAGGTGTTCCAGGATGCGGAGCAGAACTTCTACGCCACCGGCGGGTCGCTCTTCAGCCCGATGATCTTCCTCGACAGCGACTACTGGACCACCAAGCTGCCGGTGCACCAACTGGTGGATGCCCTGTTCGAGACCGCCGACCCGGCGGTCGTGAAGGCGTTCAATAAACTCGTGCTGGTGACCGACGACATCCGGGAGGCGGCCGAGCACCTGGACGCGTTCCAGGCCGACACCTCACGACTGGAGCGACGCGCATGAACCCCTGGGAGATCGTCATTCTGGCGCTGGTCGGCGTCGTCGCGGTCGCGATCTTCGTCGTGATCATCCGCAACGACAACCGCAACGTCGCGCGAGGCACCGCCGAGGCCGAGGCCAAGGGCGAGCCCGTCAAGAAGCGCCCGCCGCTCGGCGTGGTCTATTTCGCGGTGGGCGCGGCGTTCATCGTGGTCGGGATCTTCACGTTGCTTGGGCAGCACTGAGGGTCATGAAAGCGATCGTTCGCGCCATCACCAGTCCGGATGTCGACCTCGACACCTACAGGTCTGAACAGCCGGAGGACGACGGCGTTTGGATTCGCCTGATCGCGGGGCCGGCTGATGGACCGGGTGAGGAGAGCTTCGATGTTCTCGTCTGCACGCCCCTCTGGCTACGGCGTGCGGTCACGGTGGATGGCCCGCAAGACGGCCGGCATCACCTCATCGTGGATCCCATGAATCTGAAGCTCGCGGCCGATTACTTGCGTCGACGATTCGAAGAGGCGGACGCTGCAGACTGGCCGACTCTCGCTGAGAAGCTCGGTCGCCTGGGCCGTTGGGAGTTCGAGGATTACCGGTCGTAGCTGCCAAAGCGCCTGCAATACACTGATCTCGGCTTCAGGGACCAATCCGGGTTCGCTCGCCTCACTCTCGTTTCCGACGACCACTGTGAGGTCTTGTGACCGCGAACCCGCTCGCTCCCGACTGGCTCCGCCAGCCGGGAGTCGCTGGTGAGCCCGACGCGAACGCGCTCGCCGCGAGCGTCTGGCCGCGCAATGCGGTGCGCGCGGCATCCGGCGAGATCACGCTCGCGGGTGCAACGGCCACCGCGCTCGCCGCCGAGTTCGGCACCCCGCTCTACGTCGTCGACGAGGACGACGCGAAGTCGCGCGCCGCTGAGGTTCTGGCTGCGTTCACCTCGGCGTTCGGCGCAGTCGGATCGACCGCGCACGTCTACTACGCCGGCAAGGCCTTCCTCAGCACCGAGATCGCGCGCTGGGTGACCGCCGCCGGGCTCAACATCGACGTGTGCAGCGGGGGAGAGCTGGCCGTTGCCCTGGCCGCTGGCGCCGACCCGGCGCGCCTGGGATTCCACGGAAACAACAAGAGCCTCGCCGAGATCGACCGTGGTGTCGAGGTCGGCGTGGGCGCGATCGTCCTGGACAGCGTCGTCGAGGTCGAACGTGTCGCCGCCGCGGCCGAGCGGCACGGGCGGGTGCAGGCCGTCCGGCTGCGCATCAACAGCGGGGTACACGCCTCGACCCACGAGTTCTTGGCGACCGCGCACGAAGACCAGAAGTTCGGGGTGCCGCTGGCCGACGCTCCCGACGTCGTCGCCGCGATCCGTTCGCACCCGTCGCTGCGGTTCCTCGGGCTGCACTCGCACATCGGATCGCAGATCTTCGAATCCGACGGGTTCGCCGAGGCGGCCGGCCGCTTGCTCATGGTGCACGCCGGACTGCTCGAGGGCGGCGAGGTGCCGGAGCTCAACCTGGGCGGCGGATTCGGTATCGCGTACACGAGCGCCGACCAGGTGACTCCGATCGCGACGATCGCCCAGGAGCTCGCGCGGGTCGTCGCCGCCGAGTGCGCGGCGCTGGGCATCCCGGTTCCCGCGATCGCGGTCGAGCCGGGCCGGGCGATCATCGGACCGTCGACGGTCACGCTCTACGAGGTCGGCACCATCAAGGACGTGAAGGTCTCGGTCGGCGACACGGGTGACGTCGCGGTGCGCAAGTACGTCAGCGTCGACGGCGGCATGAGCGACAACATCCGGGCCGCGCTGTATCAGGCCGACTACTCGGTGCGCCTGGCCAACCGGACCTCGGATGCCGCTCCCGCGCTGATCCGCCTGGCCGGCAAGCACTGCGAGAGCGGCGACATCGTCGTGCGGGCCGACTACCTCCCCTCCGACGTGGAGCCGGGCGACCTCGTCGCCATCCCCGCCACCGGCGCCTACTGCTGGTCGCTCGCCAGCAACTACAACTACCTCGGCCGGCCCGCGGTCGTGGCCGTCAAGGATGGCGCCGCCCGCGTCATTGTGCGGCGCGAGACCGAGGCCGACCTGCTCAGCCGCGATGCCGGCGCGGTGGAGCTTAGAGCGGAGGTCATTTCTGACCTCCGCCGCGACCCCAGCGCTGACGGCCGTCTCGGCCGTCAGTTAGGAGAAAAGTGATCGAGTACCGCAACCTCCGCATCGCCCTGCTCGGGGCGGGCGCCGTCGGCGCGCAGGTCGCGACGCTGCTGCTCGAGCACGCCGACGAGCTCGCCAGCCGGGTCGGCGCGGGGCTCGAACTGGTGGGAATCGCGGTGCGCGACCTCGACGCGTCGCGCAGCGCCGACATCCCGAAGCAGCTGCTGACGACCGACGCGCGCTCGCTGATCCTCGGCGCCGACATCGTCATCGAGCTGATGGGCGGCATCGAGCCGGCCCGCGAATACCTGATGCTCGCTCTCAACTCGGGCGCCGACGTGATCACGGCGAACAAGGCGCTGCTGGCCACGCACGGCCCCGAGCTGTTCGACGAGGCCGAGCAGGTCGGCGCGCAGCTGTACTACGAGGCCGCGGTGGGCGGCGCGATCCCGATCATCCGGCCGCTGCGCGACTCGCTCGCCGGCGACCGGGTGCACCGCATCCTGGGCATCGTGAACGGCACGACCAACTACGTGCTCGATCGGATGGATCGCGAGGGCGACTCGCTCGAGGAGGCGCTGGCCGCCGCCACCGAACTCGGGTACGCCGAGGCCGACCCGACCGCCGACATCGAGGGATACGACGCCGCGCAGAAGGCGGCGATCCTGGCGAGCCTGGCGTTCCACACCACCGTGCCGCTCGAACTCGTGCACCGCGAGGGGATCACGGCGATCACCCACGAGCAGGTGGTCGCCGCCCGCAAGGCGGGCTTCGTGGTCAAGCTGCTGGCCGTCTGCGAGCGTCTGACGGATGCAGAAACCGGCGTCGAGGGCGTGAGCGCACGCGTGCATCCGGCCCTGATCCCCGATACGCATCCGCTGGCCGCGGTGCACGGCGCGAACAACGCGGTCTTCCTCGAGGCGGAGGCGGCGGGCAGCCTGATGTTCTACGGCGCCGGGGCGGGCGGCATCCAGACCGCGTCCGCGGTGCTCGGCGACGTGGTGTCGGCCGCGCGCCGGCACGTCATCGGTGGGCCCGGCGTCGCGGAGTCGACCCACGCCAACCTGCCGATCCTGCCGATCTCGAGCGTGGTCACGCGGTATCAGATCACGCTCGAGGTCGTCGATCAGCCCGGTGTGCTCGCCGCCATCGCGACCCTGTTCAGCGAGCACGGCGTCTCGGTCGAGGCGGTCGCCCAGTCGGTCTCGCCGTCGGCCCCCGCATCGGCCACGGCGGCGTCCCATGGCTCGGAGGCCCCCGACGCCACCGCTACCCTGGTGATCGGAACGCATCTGGCCACCGAAGGCGCGCTCGCCGACACCGTGGCCGCCCTCGGTGCCAGCGATGTCGTCATCGAGGTGGCCAGTGTTCTGCGCGTCGAAGGTACGGAGTAGAGGAAGACATATGGCACAGTGGCGCGGCGTCCTGCGCGAATACGCGGACCGGCTCGACGTGACCGACGCGACCCCGATCGTCACGCTCGGCGAGGGCGGCACGCCCCTGCTCCCGGCCGACGCGCTCTCGGCGCGCACCGGCGCGAAGGTGTGGGTCAAGTTCGAGGGGATGAACCCCACCGGCTCGTTCAAAGACCGCGGCATGACGATGGCGGTCTCGAAGGCCATCGAGCACGGTGCCAAGGCCGTCATCTGCGCCTCGACCGGCAACACCTCGGCCTCGGCCGCCGCCTATGCGGCGCACGGCGGGATCACCGCCGCGGTGCTCGTGCCCGAGGGCAAGATCGCGATGGGCAAGCTCGCCCAGGCCATCGCGCACAACGCTCAGTTGCTGCAGGTGCAGGGCAACTTCGACGACTGCCTCGACATCGCCCGCGAGCTCGCGGCGCAGTATCCGGTGCACCTGGTCAACTCGGTCAACAACGACCGCATCGAGGGCCAGAAGACTGCGGCGTTCGAGGTGGTCGAGGTGCTGGGTGACGCGCCCGACTTCCACTTCATCCCGGTGGGCAACGCCGGCAACTACACCGCGTACGCGCGCGGCTACGCCGAGGATGCCGCTCGCGGCGTGACCACCAAGCGCCCGCGCATGTTCGGCTTCCAGGCCGAGGGCAGCGCCCCCATCGTCCGCGGCGAGATCGTCAAGAACCCCGACACCATCGCCAGCGCGATCCGGATCGGCAACCCGGCATCCTGGGAGCTCGCGCTCACGGCCCGCGACGAGACGAACGGCTACTTCGGCGCGATCTCGGATGCCGACATCCTGGCCGCGCACCGCATCCTGAGCTCCGAGGTCGGCATCTTCGTCGAGCCCGCATCCGCGATCAGCGTGGCCGGGCTGCTCGAGCGCAGCGCGGCCGGTGAGATCCCGAAGGGCTCGACCGTGGTGCTCACGGTCACCGGGCACGGGCTGAAAGACCCGCAGTGGGCGTTGCGCACGGCCGACGGCGGCGAGGTCACGCCGACCGTCGTGCCGATCGACACCGCGGCGATCGCCGAGGTGCTCGGCTTGGTGCCCGCTCCGTCGGCGGGCACATGAGCTCCGCCGCGGCGCGCTCCACCGCCGCGGCCCTGCGTGGTCGCTCGGTGCATGTCAAGGTGCCCGCGACCACGGCGAACCTCGGGCCGGGCTTCGACACCCTCGGGCTGGCGCTCTCGGTCTACGACGAGCTGACGGTGACCGTGCGCGACGAGCCCGGCGTCACCGTCACGGTGGTCGGCGTCGGCGCGGGCGAGGTTCCGACCGACGAGAGCAACCTGGTCGCGCGATCCATCGCGTATGTCTTCGACACGCTCGGGTACGAGTTGCCCGGCCTCGACATCGTGGCCCACAACGCGATTCCGCACGGGCGCGGCATGGGCTCGTCGGGCGCCGCGATCGTGTCGGGCATCATGGCGGCCAAGGGACTGCTCGAGGGGATCGTCGAGATCGACTCCAACGAGCTGCTGGCACTGGCGACCGCGCTCGAGGGGCACCCCGACAACGTCGCGCCCGCCCTGTTCGGAGGTCTGACGATCGCCTGGGTGACGCCCGAGGGTCCGCAGTTCAAGAAGCTCATCGTGCACCGCGGCGTCTCGCCGCTGGTGGCGGTGCCCGCCGCGACGATGTCGACCGCCCTGGCCCGCAGTCTGCAGCCCGAATCGGTGCCGCACGAAGACGCCATCTTCAACGTCTCGCGGTCGGCGCTGCTGATCGCGGCGCTCATTCAGAGCCCCGAGCTGCTGCTCGCGGCCACCGAGGACAAGCTGCACCAGAGCTACCGGGCGAGCGCGATGCCCGAGACCGATGCCCTGATCAGGATGCTGCGCGCGCACGGTCTCGCCGCCGTCGTCTCGGGTGCCGGACCGTCGCTGCTGGTGCTCGGAAGCGACCCCGCACAGCGGCTCCGAGCGGCCGAACTCATCGCTGAACACGCGACGACGCCATGGGAGTGCCTGCTGCTGGCCGTCGACTTCAAGGGTGCTACAGTGATGATGCAATCGGCAGACGCGGTGGCATAACCCGCAGCGGTCCTTTCACAAAGAGGGTCACTTTCGCCGAACGCATATCCCACACCGGCATTCGCCAAGCGGACTCCCGCTCTCAGCAGCCTGCTGAAGACACCCGACCCGCACTCAGGCGAACCGCCGATTCCCGGGGCGCTCTGTGCCCGGGTCGAACCGAAGGAATCCCCAGCCGTGACCGATGTCGTTGCACGTGCCGATCTGAGCCGCCTCAAGCTCCCCGAGCTCCAGGCGCTCGCCGCTGACCGCGGCATTGCAGGCGCGTCGAAGCTTCGAAAAGGAGAACTCGTGGATGCACTGTCCGCCGATGGCCCTCAGACCTCTGACGCCCAGACTTCCGATGCAGAGCTCGCCGCCCCCATCGACGAGATGAGCGCCGACGCGCCCACCGGCATCGTCGACGACCTCTCGCCCGAGAGCGCCGATGACAGCGCGGGCGACAGCGCCGACAGGGTGTCCGATGACGCCGTGTCGTCCGATGACACGGTGCCCGTGCGTCGCTCGCGCCGCGTGACCGCCTCCGGCGCCGACGCCGCAGCCCTGGCCGCGACCCCCGCCACCCAGCACGTCGCCGCCGCGGATGTGGCGGCCGACCTCGACAAGCTGCTCCCCGAGGTCACCTCGGGTGCCGCCGACGCCGACACCGAGGAGGGCGGCAGCAGCCGCAGCCGTGGACGCAACCGCAATCGTGGCGGCGGCCAGAACGGTGGCCAGAACACCGGCCAGAACGGCGGGGGCCAGAACGGCCAGAACGCCGGCCGTCAGCAGGGTGGCCAGAACAACGGTGGCCAGAACAACAACGGCCAGAACAACGGCGGACCGCAGTCCGACGGCGAGGCCGGCAGCAGCCGCAGCCGGTACCGTGATCGCAAGCGCGGCCGCGGCGGTCAGAACGACGACTTCGAGCCGGAGCTCAGCGACGACGACGTGCTGATCCCGGTCGCCGGCATCCTGGATGTCCTCGACAACTACGCCTTCGTGCGCACCTCGGGCTACCTCCCGGGCGCGAACGACGTCTACGTCTCGCTCGGCCAGGTCAAGAAGTACAACCTGCGCAAGGGCGACGCGGTGGTCGGCGCCATCCGCCAGCCGCGTGAGGGCGACCAGCAGAGCGGACGCCAGAAGTACAACGCGATCGTCAAGATCGACTCGATCAACGGCCAGACCGTCGACGAGGCCGCCAACCGCGTCGAGTTCGGCAAGCTCACCCCGATCTACCCGAACGAGCGCCTGCGCCTCGAGACCGAGCCGAGCAAACTGTCGACCCGGATCATCGACCTCATCGCGCCGATCGGCAAGGGCCAGCGCGGTCTGATCGTCGCACCGCCGAAGGCGGGCAAGACGCTCATCCTGCAGGCCATCGCCAAGGCGATCGCCGAGAACAACCCCGAGGTGCACATCATGGTGGTGCTCGTGGACGAGCGCCCCGAAGAGGTCACCGACATGCAGCGCTCGGTGCGCGGCGAGGTCATCGCCTCGACGTTCGACCGTCCGGCCGAAGACCACACCACGGTCGCCGAGCTCGCCATCGAGCGCGCCAAGCGCCTCGTCGAGCTGGGCAACGACGTGGTCGTGCTGCTCGACTCGATCACCCGCCTGGGCCGTGCGTACAACCTGGCGTCTCCGGCATCCGGTCGCATTCTCTCCGGGGGAGTGGATGCCAGCGCGCTCTACCCGCCGAAGCGCTTCTTCGGCGCCGCGCGCAACATCGAGGGCGGCGGCTCGCTGACCATCCTCGCGACGGCTCTCGTCGAGACCGGCTCCAAGATGGATGAGGTCATCTTCGAGGAGTTCAAGGGCACCGGAAACATGGAGCTGCGCCTCTCGCGTCAGCTCGCCGACAAGCGGATCTTCCCGGCGGTCGACATCTACGCGTCGAGCACCCGCCGCGAAGAGGAGCTGCTCAGCCCCGAAGAGGTCAAGATCACCTGGCGCCTGCGCCGTGCACTGGCCGGTCTGGAGCTGCAGCAGCAGCTCGAGGTCGTGCTGAGCAAGCTCAAGGAGACGCAGTCGAACACCGAGTTCCTGGTGCAGATCCAGAACTCGCTGCCGGCCGCCAACGGCAACGGGAACGGCCACAGCAACGGGTCGCACTCCCACAAGGAGTAGGCCGTGTTCGAATCGGTCGCCACGCTGCGGGCCGAGCACGAACAGCTGCAGCAGCAACTCGGCGATCCCGCCCTGCATGCCGATGCCGCGCGCGCCAAGAAGGTCAACCGGCGCTACGCCGAGCTGAGCAAGATCATCAAGGCGCACGACGACTGGCTGCAGGCGCAGGACGACCTGGCGGCCGCCCGCGAGCTGGCCAAAGAGGACGAGGCCTTCGCCGCCGAGGTGCCGGGGCTCGAGACCGGGCTGACGGACGCGCAGGAGCGACTGCGCCGCCTGCTGATCCCGCGCGATCCGGATGACGGCCGTGACGTGATCATGGAGATCAAGGGCGGCGCGGGCGGGGCCGAGTCGGCGCTGTTCGCCGCCGATCTGCTGCGGATGTACCTCCACTATGCGGAGTCGAAGGGCTGGAAGACCGAGATCCTCGAGGCCGACCCGACCGACCTGGGCGGGTACACCAACGTGCAGGTCGCGGTGAAGTCGAACGCGACCGATCCGGCCGAGGGCGTCTGGGCGCACCTCAAGTACGAGGGAGGCGTGCACCGCGTGCAGCGCGTGCCGGCGACCGAGTCGCAGGGCCGCATCCAGACCTCGACGGCCGGCGTTCTCGTCTTCCCCGAGGTCGACGAGCCCGAAGAGGTCGACATCAGCCCGAACGACCTGCGCATCGATGTGTTCCGCTCGTCGGGGCCGGGCGGTCAGTCGGTCAACACCACCGACTCGGCGGTGCGGATCACCCACATCCCCACCGGCATCGTGGTGTCGATGCAGAACGAGAAGTCCCAGATCCAGAACCGGGAGGCGGGGATGCGCGTGCTGCGCGCCCGCCTGCTGGCGCGTCAGCAGGAGGAACTCGACGCGGCGTCGAGCGCGGCCCGCAAGTCGCAGATCCGCACGATGGACCGCTCGGAGCGGATCCGCACATACAACTTCCCCGAGAACCGGATCGCCGATCACCGCACCGGCTACAAGGCGTACAACCTCGACCAGGTGATGAACGGCGCGCTGGACGCGCTCATCGACTCCTGCATCCAGTTCGACGAAGAGGCGCAACTGGCCGAACTGGGCGCTGAGTAGCGCTCGGGCACGCCGTGACCACCATCTCCGCCCTGCGCGAGCACAGCATCGCGGTCTTGAGCGGCGCCGGCATCCGCAACGCGGACGTCGACGCCGAACTGCTGATCGGCCACGTGCTGGGCTTGAGCAGGGGGCAGGTGCAGGCCAAGGCCGTCACGGATGCGGGGCTCGATCCCGAGCAGCAGCTGGCCGTGCTCGAGGCGGTCGAGCGCCGCGCCGCACGCGAGCCGCTGCAGCACATCACCGGTCGCGCACCGTTCCGTTCGCTCGAGCTCGCCGTCGGTCGAGGAGTGTTCGTGCCGCGCCCCGAGACCGAGTCGGTCGCGCAGGTGGCGATCGATGCTCTGCTCGCCGTGGCGAGCCCGGCGCCGCGCGCTATCGACCTCGGCACCGGATCCGGCGCGATCGCGATCGCCCTGGCCACCGAGGTGCCGCACGCCCAGGTGTTCGCCGTCGAGAACTCGCCGCGCGCCTTCACTTGGGCACGGCAGAACGCGCGCGAGCTGGCCGGCGACAACCTGCGCTTGATCTTCGCCGACCTCGCCGAGCTGCCCGCGGAGCTCGACGGATCGCCGCTCGACGGCACCTTCGACGTGGTCGTGTCTAACCCGCCGTACATCCCGCTCGGCGCGATCCCGCGCGATCCCGAGGTCCGCCTGCACGACCCGGAGGTCGCGCTCTACGGCGGCGACGACGGCCTGGATGTCGTGCGTGCGATCTCGATCCGCGCCGCGGCGCTGCTCCGGCCGGGCGGCACCCTGGTGCTCGAGCACGGCGAGCTGCAGGGCGCGGCGATCCGTGAACTGCTGGCCGCCGATGGCTGGCGCGCGGCCGCGACTCATCGCGACCTGCTCGGGCGGGACCGCACGACGACCGCGCTGCGCTAGGCCTGCGCCGAGGCGGCATCCGACTCGCTACGCTCTGAGCCATGGATCTCGCTGTCGAACTCATGAACCTGGCCGGCAAGAGCGGCCCCAACCTGTTCCAGTGGATCGGGATCATCATCGCGGCAGCGATCGTGTCGGCCGTCCTGTTCCTGGTCGCTCTGTTCGTGATCATCGGCGGCCACCGCTTCACGGCGGGCGCGAAGTTCCTGTGGATCTTCGGCGTGCTGCCCTGGCCGATCATCGGTCCGCTGGTCTACCTGCTGGTCGGGCGCCACATGAAGTTCATCAAGGCGAGCGTGCGCGCGCAGGAGGATGCCGCCCCGGCGATCGAGGCGCCTCCGGCCAAGGCCTAGGGCGCGCGCCGGCGGCTCAGACCGTCGCGGCCGCGCGCTCGGCGAATCGCTCGATCGCTGCATTGAGCGAGGCGGGATCAGTGAACAGGTGGGCGTCGATCCCCACCGAGCGCGCGCCGTCCACGTTCACTTGCATGTCGTCGGCGAAGAACACCTGCTCGGCGGGCACGCCGTAGTGCGTCAACATGTTCGCGAACACGGTCGGATCGGGTTTGCGTGCGCCGTAGAAGCTCGAAGTGTGCAGTTCGGCACCGAACAGCGGGACGAGTTCCGGCGCGAGTTCGGCCAGATGCGCTTCGACCAGCGGGCCGTTGTTGGTGAGCAGGCTGACGGAACCCAGTTGCGCGGCGCGCTCGACCGCGGCGAGGGATTCCGGCCAGGGGGTCATCGCCGAACGGCGGTTGGCGATCCAGTCCTCGACCGAGATCGGCAATCCCAAAGCCGTGGTGAAGGCCGCGTGGTACTCGTCGGCGTCGGCGAACCTTCCCGCCTCGGCCGCCCACTCTCCGTCGTCGTGCCACCAGCGCTGGCGCAGCTCGGCGATGTCGTAGCCGGTCAGCTGGGTCAGGCCGCGCATCCTGACCCGCCAGTCGTAGTCGTAGAGGACGTCGTCCATGTCGAAGACGAACAGCGGGGTGCGGGTCATGATGCATCCAGTCTCCCGCACTCGCCGGGATCGCGTTGGCGCGGCAAGTAAGGTGGTCTGCGTCATGCCCACCTTCGACACCGCGATCCCGGCCGAGTTGCTGACCGGCATGCGGTTGGCGCGCGCCGCGATCGCTCGCGGCGAGCTCGTCGTGATCCCCACCGACACGGTGTACGGGGTCGCCGCCGACGCCTTCTCGCCCGCGGCGGTGCTGCGCCTGCTCGAGGCCAAGGGTCGCGACCGCACGGCTCCGCCTCCCGTGCTAGTGCCCGGCATCGCGACGCTGGACGCCTTGGCCGAGTCGGTCCCCGACGAGGTGCGCGCACTGGTGGCCGAGTTCTGGCCGGGCGGGCTGACCGTCATCCTGCGCGCGCGTCCGACGCTCGACTGGGACCTCGGCGAGACCCGGGGCACGGTCGCGCTGCGCATGCCGAGCGACACCATCGCCCTCGAGCTCCTGGCCGAGACCGGACCGCTCGCGGTCTCGAGCGCGAACCGCACGGGCGAACCGGCAGCCACCACGGCGGCCGAAGCGGAGGCGATGCTCGGCGACACGGTCGAGGTCTATCTCGACGGGGGCCCGGTGGGCGCGGCGTATCCCGGCGCCGAGGAGCGCGTGGGATCCACGATCGTCGACGCCACGTCCCTCGACTCGCCCGGGCCCGACGGCACAGGCGGCAAGCTGCGCATCGTGCGGCACGGCGTCATCCCGGATGCCGAGATCGCCCGCATCGTGGGGGCCGACAAGTGCGCATAGTCTTCTACGTCCTCGTGGCCGGAGTCGCCGCCCTGGTGACCTTCGCGCTCGCGCTGCTGATCTGGAAGCTGAGCACCAAGTACCGCCTCTACCCGAAGATCCGGGCCCGCGACGTGCACACGCGCCCGACCCCGCGGCTCGGCGGTGTCGCGATGTTCTTCGGCGTGCTGGTCGCGTTCGCCATCGGCTCGCAGGTGCCGCAGCTGTCGATCGTGTTCTCCGAACCGGGCAAGATCCTCGCCGTGCTCGGGGCCGCGGCCATCATCGTCGGCATCGGCGTCGCCGACGACATCTGGGATCTCGACTGGCTCACCAAGCTCGCCGGCCAGATCATCGCCGCCGCGCTGCTGGCGTGGCAGGGCATCCAGATCACGCAGCTGCCCGGACTTCAGCACACCGCGCTGATCCTGTCGCCCTACATGTTCCTGGCGATCACGGTCTTCCTGGTCGTGCTCGTCATGAACGCGCTCAACTTCATCGACGGGCTCGACGGGCTGGTGGCCGGCGTCGCCATCATCGCCAACAGCGTGTTCTTCATCTACTCGTACATCGTCACGTATCAGCCGACCGGGCAGAGCGCGTACTTCAACCTGCCGCAGTTCGTCTCCGCCGTGCTGATCGGAGCGTGCGTGGGCTTCCTGCCGCTCAACTGGCACCCGGCGAAGCTGTTCATGGGCGATGCCGGAGCGCTCCTGGTCGGCCTGCTCATGGCGACCTCCACGATCGGCTTCACCGGCACCTTCGACGCGGCGACACTGAGCGACAGGAAGCTGCTGCCGGCCTTCATCCCGATCCTGTTGCCCTTCGCCGTGCTGCTGGTGCCCCTGCTCGACTTCGGGTTGGCGGTGTTCCGACGCCTGCGCGCCGGCAAGTCGCCGTTCAGCGCCGACCGGTTGCACCTGCATCACCGGCTGCTCGACATGGGGCACTCGCACCTGCACGCGGTGCTGATCTTCTACGCGTGGACCGCGACGGCATCCGTCGGCCTGCTGCTGTTCCTGTTCACGCCGTCGTGGGTGGCGATCGTGGTGACGGCCACCGGTCTCGTCATCTGCACGATCGTGACCCTCTCGCCGCTGAGCAGGCGCAAGGCCGTCGAGGCGGCCGTGCAGAGCGCCCCGCCCGGCAGCGTCGGCCCGCGGGATGTCGCGGCCTACGACCCACTGGACGCGGCGGCCGACGCCACCGACGTCGAGTCGTCACCGACGGAGGCCGAGGCCGAGCGCGCTCTGAAACGGGTGACCAGAGCTCGCCAGCGCAAGCGGGAGGCCACCCCGTGACGATGTCGCCGGTTCTCACCCTCGCCCTGCGCTACGGCGCGATCTTCGCCGGCGCGGTCGCGATCGTCGCCGGAACGATCGGGTTCCTGGTCGCCGGCATGCCCGGCCTGGTCGGGGGGCTGCTCGGGGCCGCTCTCGCCGCCGTCTTGCTCGGCATCACTGCGGTCAGCTTCCTGGTCGCGGCGCGCGTCGCACGGGGCGACAGCACCCATCCGGCCTTCTTCGGGATCGTGATCGGCGTCTGGCTGCTCAAGCTCATCGTCTTCATCGTGGTGGAGGTGCTGCTGCGCAGCCAGCACTGGTTCGATCCGCTGGTGTTCTTCTGGTCGATCCTGGCCGTCGTGATCGGCTCGCTGGTGCTGGACGGGGTGGCGATGTACCGAGCCCGCGTGCCGTACGTGGACGTCGCGCTGCCCGGCGACACCCCGCAGAACCGGGCGTCCTGAGCCCGTCCGGTCGGGCCGCACGCTGTGCGGCGGCCGGGATTCCTTTGATAGGGTTGGGGTTACAAACGCCCTCAATCGCCGCGATTTTCGCGCCCGATGCTGGAGAAGGTCCTGATAGCCTCCGCCCTCGCCCCGTCCCTGCCTTTCCTCGTCAACGCTGACGATCCGAACGGCGGATTCGTGGGTCCCTCGATCGACGATTTCTTCCCGCCGGCGGTGCTGTTCCAGGGGACTCCTTTCGAGCTCAACCGGGTGCTGCTGATCCGTCTGCTCGTCGTCGTGGTCCTGGTGCTCGTGCTGTGGCTGGGCACCCGCAACTGGAAGATCGTGCCCACGCGCGGCCAGGTCGCCATGGAGTTCGCGATCGACTTCGTGCGCACCGGCGTCGTGATCGAGACGCTCGGCGAGAAAGAGGGCAAGCGGTTCATGCCGCTGCTGGTGACGATCTTCTTCCTGACCCTGGGGTTGAACGCCACCGGAACGGTGCCGGGGCTCCAGATCGCCAGCACGGGGCTGATCGGTCAGGCCATCATCATGGCGATCATCGCCTACGTGACCTTCATCTACGCGGGCATCAAGGCTCACCGCTTCAAGTTCTTCCGCAACGCGCTCTGGCTTCCCGGCGTTCCGCTGCCGATCCGGCCCGTCATCGCCGTCCTGGAGTTCCTCTCCACCTTCATCGTCCGACCGATCACGCTGACCCTCCGGTTGACGATGAACATGGTGGCGGGCCACATGCTGCTCACCCTGTGCTTCTTGGCGACCAACTTCTTCTTCATCACCGTGCTGGCCGGGGGCAACGCGATCGGCCTCCTCGGCGCCGGAACGCTCCTGTTCGGCATCGTCTTCACCGTGCTCGAGCTGTTCATCGCCGGACTGCAGGCCTACGTCTTCACGATCCTCACCGCCATCTACATTCAGTTGGCGCTGGCCGACGAGCACTGAGCTCGTCGACCACAATCACCACCCTCGAAAGGAACCCGCAGTGAATGACGTAGTTGGACACCTTGCGCCCCTTGCCTTCGGCTTCGCCGTCATCGGCTCGGCCATCGGCGTGGGCATCATCGTCGGCAAGACCATCGAGTCCGTGGCCCGCCAGCCCGAACTCGCAGGTCGTCTGCAGACCCTCATGTGGATCGGTATCGCGCTGACCGAGGCGCTCTGCTTCATCGCCATCGGCGTCGCGTTCATCCCGTTCCCCGCGCCCACGCACTAGGTTTCGGACCCGATCGAAGGAGTCTGAATGCTGCACGCAATTGTGAAGGCGGCCGAGAGCAACAGCATCCTCGTGCCGGCGCTCCCCGACCTCGTCTGGGGCACGATCGCGTTCGTCGTCGTTCTGATCGTCGTCTGGAAGCTCGTGCTTCCGAACGTCACCAAGGCGCTCGACGCACGTGCCGAGGCGATCCAGGGCGGCCTGAAGAAGGCCGAAGAGGCGCAGGCCGGTGCCCAGAAGGCGCTCGAGCAGTACAACGCGCAGCTGGCTGAGGCCCGTGCAGAGGCCGGTCGCATCCGCGACCAGGCCCGCGAAGACGCGAAGAAGATCCGCGCGGAACTGGTCGAGCAGGCGCAGGCGGATGCCGCACGCATCGTTGCGAACGCCCAGACCCAGATCGAGGCCGAGCGCTCGTCGGCGCTGACCTCGCTCCGCACCGAGGTCGGATCGCTGGCCCTCGGCCTCGCATCCACCGTGATCGGCGAGAGCCTCACCGACGACAAGCGCTCCGCCGCGATCGTCGACCGGTTCCTGGCCGACCTCGAGACCGTGGATGCCGCAGCCGCGAGCGCCCGACCGTCGGGGGCTCGTCGGTAATGGGTTCTGCATCTCGGGAGGCGCTCCGCACCGCCGTCGACCAGCTGGTCGCGACCTCTGGCGTCACCGTCGCCACGGGGGAGCAGCTGCTCACGGTCTGCCGGGCCGTTGACGACTCCGCGCAACTGCGTGGGATCCTCGCCGATCCCGCGGTCGCGCCGAGCGACAAGTCGCGCCTGGTGGCGCAGATCTTCCCCGGGATCTCGTCGACGGCGACGAAGCTGGTCGACACCATCGTGAGCTCGCGCTGGTCGAGCGGAGACGAGCTGGTCGACGGGCTCGAGCAGCTGGGCATCCGGGCCATCGCTCAGGGCGACAGCCACTCGGCGGTCATCGAGTCGGAACTGTTCGACTTCGCGCGCATCACCGCGAACGACGCGCCGCTCGAACTGGCTCTCGGCAGCAAGCTGACCGATCCGAAGGGCAAGGCCGCGATCGTGCGGCAGCTCATCGGCGCCAAAGCCCACCCGGGCACGGTCGCCATCGTCGAGCACCTGGTGAGCAGCCCGCGCGGTCGCCGTATCGGCGAGATGCTGGCCGGCGCCGCAGATATCGTCGCCGCCGCGGGCGCACGCCGGATCGCGACCGTCACGTCGGCGGCTCCGCTCAGCGCCGCCCAGCAGAAGCGGCTGGCTGGCGCCCTCACGAAGCAATACGGCAGCGACATCCAGCTCCAGCTCGTCGTCGACCCGAGCGTCGTCGGTGGCGCGCGGGTGCAGGTGGGCGACGACGTCATCGACGGCACGATCGCCTCACGGCTTGCCGACCTCAAGCTCCAGCTCGCCGGCTGACCCGGCGCACCCCAGACCACCCGCACAGCGGGCCGATTTTCTGACAGAGAGGAAGGGCCATGGCAGACATCACCATCAGCCCCGATGAGATCCGCGACGCCCTGCAGAGCTTCGTCGACACCTACCAGCCCGCCAAAGCTACCTCGGCCGAGGTCGGCACGGTCGCCGACACCGCAGACGGCATCGCCCACGTCGAGGGACTGCCGGGCGCCATGGCGAACGAGCTGCTCCGCTTCGAAGACGGCACGCTCGGCCTCGCATTGAACCTCGACGAGAGCGAGATCGGCGTCGTCGTGCTCGGCGAGTTCGACGGCATCGAGCAGGGCCAGCAGGTCACCCGCACGGGCGAGGTGCTCTCGGTGGCGGTCGGCGACGGTTACCTGGGCCGCGTGGTCGACCCGCTCGGCAACCCGCTCGACGGCCTCGGCGACATCGCGACCGACGGCCGCCGTGCGCTCGAACTGCAGGCTCCCGGCGTCATGCAGCGCAAGAGCGTGCACGAGCCGATGCAGACCGGCATCAAAGCCATCGACGCGATGATCCCGATCGGCCGCGGCCAGCGTCAGCTGATCATCGGCGACCGTCAGACCGGCAAGACCGCCATCGCGATCGACACGATCATCAACCAGAAAGACAACTGGGCGTCGGGCGACGTCAACAAGCAGGTGCGCTGCATCTACGTCGCCGTCGGTCAGAAGGGTTCGACGATCGCGGCCGTCAAGGGCGCGCTCGAAGACGCCGGAGCGATGGAGTACACCACCATCGTGGCCGCCCCCGCATCCGACCCGGCCGGCTTCAAGTACCTGGCTCCCTACACCGGCTCGGCGATCGGCCAGCACTGGATGTACGGCGGCAAGCACGTGCTGATCATCTTCGACGACCTGAGCAAGCAGGCCGAGGCCTATCGCGCCGTGTCGCTGCTGCTGCGCCGTCCGCCGGGACGTGAGGCCTATCCGGGCGACGTCTTCTACCTGCACTCGCGTCTGCTCGAGCGCTGCGCGAAACTGAGCGACGAGCTCGGCGCGGGATCGATGACCGGTCTGCCGATCATCGAGACCAAGGCGAACGACGTCTCGGCCTACATCCCGACCAACGTGATCTCGATCACCGACGGGCAGATCTTCTTGCAGTCCGACCTGTTCAACGCCAACCAGCGTCCCGCGGTCGACGTCGGCATCTCGGTGTCGCGCGTCGGTGGCGACGCACAGGTGAAGAGCATCAAGTCGGTGTCCGGGACCCTGAAGCTCGAGCTGGCGCAGTACCGCTCGCTCGAGGCCTTCGCGCTGTTCGCCTCCGACCTGGATGCCACCAGTCGCCGTCAGCTGGACCGCGGCGCACGTCTGACCGAGCTGCTGCGTCAGCCGCAGTACTCGCCGTTCCCGGTCGAGAAGCAGGTCGTCTCCATCTGGGCAGGCACCAACGGCAAGTTGGATGACGTGCCGATCGACGACGTGCTGCGCTTCGAGTCGGAGCTGCACGAGTACCTCGCCCGCAACACCCAGGTGCTCGACACGATCCGTGACAGCGGCAAGCTCGAGGACGACACCAAGGCCGAGCTCGAGAAGGGGGTCGACGCCTTCAAGAAGGAGTTCCTCACCGGCTCCGGCGACCCGCTCGCCAGCGCAGGCAAAGAGGTCTTCACGCCGACCGAGGTCGAAGACGTCAACCAAGAGAAGATCGTCAAGTCGAAGCGCTAGTCGCTCCAGACTGACCACGATCGCCGACACCACCAGTATCGAAGGGAGGACCGAATGGGAGCCCAACTCCGCGAGTACCGCGCCCGTATCAAGAGCGCGCAGACCACGAAGAAGATCACGCGCGCCATGGAGCTGATCGCCGCTTCGCGCATCCAGAAGGCCCTCGCCCGGGTGAAGGCCTCAGCGCCGTACGCCCGCGCCGTCACCCGCGCGGTCTCGGCCGTTGCCACCTACTCGAACGTGAACCACGTGCTGACCACCGAGCCCGAGAAGATCACGCGCGCCGCGATCGTCGTGTTCGCGTCGGACCGCGGTCTGGCCGGAGCGTTCAACGCGAACGTGCTGCGTGCGTCGGAAGAGCTCGCGACGCTGCTGCAGAACCAGGGCAAAGAGGTCGTGTACTACCTGATCGGTCGCCGAGCGGTGGGCTACTTCAGCTTCCGCAAGCGCGCGTTCGAGCAGGTCTGGACCGGCGACACCGACAGCCCGCAGTTCACCACCGCGCAAGACATCGGGCGGACGCTGGTGGCCAAGTTCATCCAGTCGGAAGACGAGGGTGGCGTCAATGAGATCCACATCGTCTACAACCGCTTCGTCTCGATGCTGACGCAGGAACCCGAAATGGTCCGCCTCCTGCCGCTCGAGATCGTCGAGGGGGTCGAAGATCCGGGCGACACCGAGGTGTTCCCGCTCTACGAGTTCGAGCCCGAGGCCGACACGGTGCTCGACGCCCTGCTGCCGGTCTACATCGACTCCCGCATCTTCAACGCGCTGCTGCAGTCCGCGGCGTCGAAGCATGCGGCCACCCAGAAGGCGATGAAGTCGGCGAGCGACAACGCCGACACCCTCATCCGCGACTACACCCGACTTGCCAACAACGCGCGTCAGGCCGAAATCACCCAGCAGATCTCTGAGATCGTGGGCGGCGCCGACGCCCTGAGCTCCGCGAAATAGGCTCCGCCTACTACCGAATAAAGGAAACCCATGGCTACTGCGACCACCAAGGCACCCGCCGCCAAGAAGCCGACGGCGAAGGCGCCCGCGAAGAAGTCCGACTCCGGCGCCGGCTCGACCGACGCGGTCGGCGTCGGCCGCATCGCACGCGTCACCGGTCCGGTCGTCGACATCGAGTTCCCGCACGATGCGATCCCCGACATCTACAACGCGCTGAAGACCACCATCACCCTGGATGGCGTCGACAACGAGATCACCCTCGAGGTCGCGCAGCACCTGGGCGACGACCTCATCCGCGCCATCGCCCTGAAGCCGACAGACGGCCTGGTGCGCGGCGGCGAGGTGCGCGATACCGGCGCGCCGATCTCGGTGCCGGTCGGCGACGTCACCAAGGGTCACGTCTGGAACGTCACCGGCGAGCTGCTCAACCCGGTCGAGGGCGAGAAGCTCGAGATCACCGAGCGCTGGCCGATCCACCGCCGGCCCCCGGCATTCGACCAGCTCGAGTCGAAGACGCAGCTCTTCGAGACCGGCATCAAGGTCATCGACCTGCTGACCCCGTACGTGCTCGGCGGCAAGATCGGCCTGTTCGGCGGCGCCGGCGTGGGCAAGACCGTGCTCATCCAGGAGATGATCTACCGCGTCGCCGCCAACCACGGTGGTGTCTCGGTGTTCGCCGGCGTCGGCGAGCGCACCCGTGAGGGCAACGACCTCATCGGCGAGATGGAGGAGGCGGGGGTCTTCGACAAGACCGCCCTGGTCTTCGGCCAGATGGACGAGCCGCCGGGAACGCGTCTGCGCGTCGCCCTCTCGGCCCTGACCATGGCCGAGTACTTCCGCGACGTTCAGAACCAGGACGTGCTGCTCTTCATCGACAACATCTTCCGCTTCACCCAGGCGGGCTCCGAGGTGTCGACGCTGCTCGGCCGCATGCCGTCGGCGGTGGGCTACCAGCCCAACCTGGCCGACGAGATGGGCGTGCTGCAGGAGCGCATCACCTCGACCCGCGGCCACTCGATCACCTCGCTGCAGGCGATCTACGTGCCCGCCGACGACTACACCGACCCGGCTCCGGCGACCACGTTCGCGCACCTGGATGCCACGACCGAGCTCAGCCGCGAGATCGCGTCGCGCGGTCTCTACCCCGCTGTGGACCCGCTGACCTCGACCAGCCGCATCCTCGACCCGCGCTACCTGGGTGAGGACCACTACCGGGTTGCGACGACGGTGAAGCAGATCCTGCAGAAGAACAAGGAGCTGCAGGAGATCATCGCGATCCTGGGTGTCGACGAACTGTCTGAAGAGGACAAGATCACGGTGTCGCGCGCGCGCCGCATCCAGCAGTTCCTGTCGCAGAACACCTACATGGCGACCAAGTTCACCGGCGTGGAGGGCTCGACTGTCCCGCTCAAGGACACCGTCGAGAGCTTCGACGCAATCGCCAAGGGCGAGTTCGACAGCGTGGCCGAGCAGGCGTTCTTCAACGTCGGCTCGATCAGCGACGTCGAAGAGAAGTGGGCCCAGATCCAGAAGGAGAACAGCTGATCATGGCCGACCTCACGGTGAGCGTGGTCTCGGCAGATGCCGAGCTGTGGACGGGCGACGCCCGTCAGGTGGTCGCGCGCACCATGATCGGCCAGATCGGCCTCCTCGCCGGCCACCAGCCGGTGCTCGGAGTGCTCGCCGAGGGCGAGGTCCGCATCACGACGCTCGACGGCGACGTGATCCGGGTCAACGCTCAGGACGGGTTCCTGTCGATGCAGAACAACGTGGTCACCGTCGTGGCGGGCGCCGCAGAGCTGCTCTGACGTCTTTCGTCGATCGGGGATGCAATGCTCATCGTGACGGCCGGCCTGCCGGGCGCGGGCAAGAGCACCATCGCCGAGGTGGTCGGCAATCGCATCGGCGCGCCGGTGGTGTCGGTGGATCCGATCGAGTCGGCGATTCTCAGTGCGGGCATCGAGGCCGATCAGCCGACCGGTCTCGCCGCCTACCTGGTGGCCGAGACCATCGCCGAAGCGGTGCTCGCGGGCGGGGGCAGCGTGATCGTGGATGCCGTCAACGCGGTCGAACCGGCTCGCGATCAGTGGGTGAAGCTGGCGGCCCGTCAGGAGGTCGCGATCAAGTTCCTCGAGGTGGTGTGCTCGGATCCCGAGTTGCATCGCACCCGCATGACCACTCGGGGTCAACGTCATCCGCACCTCGCCGAGCCGACCTGGCACGCCGTCGAGCAGAGCCTGGACGAGTGGGAGAGCTGGTCGGGCACGAGCGGCGCCGTGCCACGCATCACGCTCGACTCGGTGCAGCCGCTCGGGGTGAACGTGGAGCAGGCGCTCGCGTTCCTCAACGCCTGAGCCCCGGACGGCGACGACCGTGACCGCCCGGCGATGCTGATCGTCCTGCCGCCCTCGGAGACGAAGCGCGACGGTGGAGACCCGGCACGCCCGCTCTCGCTCGACGCGCTGAGTTTCGCGCAGTTGACGAAGCCGCGCCAGCGCGCGCTCTCGGCGATGCGGCGGCTCGCGCGCAATCGCGGAGCCGCGGCCGCGTTACGGCTCGGGCCGACGCAGGCACGCGAACTCGAACGCAACAAGCAGCTCGAGAGCGGTCCGACCATGGCTGCGATCGAGCGCTTCGAGGGAGTGCTGTACGAGGGGCTCGACGTGTCCACCCTGCCCCGGACGGCGCGCGCGTTCGCCCACGACCACCTGGTGATCGCGTCGGCCTTGTTCGGGCTGGTCGGCCCCGATGATCCGATCCCGGCGTACCGGCTCTCGCCCGATTCGCGCCTGCCGGGGACGCCGCTGAAGGCGCTCTGGTCGGCGCCGGTCGCCGGGGTGCTCGCCGAGGCATCCGGGATGATCCTGGATCTGCGTTCCGAGGCGTACGTCGCGCTCGGCCCGGCACCGGCACGCGAGGAGTCGTGGTATCTGCGCGTCGTCTCGGAGGGTGACGACGGGCGGCGCCGCGCCCTCAACCACTTCAACAAGAAGGGCAAGGGAGAGTTCGTGCGGGCGCTGCTGCTGGCCGCCATCGACCATTCGGATGCCGCGTCGCTCATCGCGTGGGCCGCCACCGCGGGCATCCGGCTCGAGACGGCCGACGATCGCGAACTCGTGCTGGTCGTGTGAACCATCGGACCTAGTCTGGGACGGTGAGCTACGACTACGGCGACAACTCCGCGCTCGGCGGCTTGATCGCCGGCTTCATCGTGACGATATTCGTCGGCATGTATCTGCTGATGCTGGTCGGTGCCTACGTGCTGATGGCTCTGGCGATGTCATCGTTCTTCCGCAAGGTCGGCGTTGAACCCTGGATCGCCTGGGTTCCCATCTACAACTATTGGAAATGGTTGGAGGTCGGCGGACAGCCCGGTTGGCTGTCGGTGCTCGTGGTGGTGCCCTACGCGAGCATCATCACGGCGGTCTTCTTGGCCATCGGCAGCTATCGAACCGGCATCGCCTTCCGCAAGGATTCGAGCTGGGTCGTGCTCGCCATCTTCTTGCCGTTCGTGTGGCTCTTCCTGCTGGGCCGGCCTTCCGAGGTGTACGACCCCGCGCTGATCACGGCGGCCGGCTACCCGCCGCCCCTGGCCGGGTACGGCGCCGTTCGTCCTCAGACCGCGCCGCCGTCGAACACTCCGCCGCCTGCGGCTCCCAAACCGGCCGGCTGACTCAGGACGACGACCGCCAGCACCCGGCCACGTGGTCGTCGACCAGTCCGCCGGACTGCATCAGCGCATAGATCGTGGTCGGGCCGACGAAGCGGTAGCCGAGCTTCTTGAGCTGCTTGCTGAGGGCCGTCGACTCGGCCGTGACCGCCGGTAGCTCGCTCAGCGACGCGGGCGGACGCTCGCGGCGCGGCGGGGCGAAGCCCCAGATCAGGTCGTCGAGCGCGCCCGGATGCGCGCGGACCAGCGCCTGCGTGACCCGTGCGTTCGAGATCGTCGCCTCGACCTTGAGCCGGTTGCGGATGATTCCCGGATCCGCCATGAGGCGCTCGATGTCGTGCTCGTCGAAGGCGGCGACCGCGTCGATGTCGAAGTCTCGGAAGGCGGCGCGGAAGGTGGGGCGTCTGCGCAGGATGGTGATCCACGACAACCCGGCCTGGAAGCCCTCGAGGCTGAGCTTCTCGAAGAGCGGACGGTCACCGTGCAGCGGCGTTCCCCACTCCTCGTCGTGGTACCGCTGGTACTCGGCATCGCGACCGGCCCACGCGCACCGCGCGCGCCCGTCGTCGCCGACGATCAGCGAGCTCACGCCGGCTGACCGAGCGTGGCCTCGTCGAGTGCGCCGATGTCCAGTTGGTTCTCGCTGTCGTCCGGGCGGCGACCGCTCACCCGGACTCCGGAGGCGATATGGGCGATGCCCTCGTGCTGCAGCAACCAGGACTTGGTGGGGATGCCATTGCCTCCGCTGTAGCCGGTGATGCGCCCGTCGCTGCCGAGCACGCGATGGCACGGCACGATGATCGGGATCGGGTTCGCGCCGACGGCGCCGCCCACCGCGCGCCCGGCGGTCGCCCGACCGGTGCCGAGGCCGAGCTCGCCGTAGGAGACCACCTCGCCGAAGTCGAGGGCGGCGATCTGCTCCCAGACGGCCAGCTGGAACGCGGTGCCCGCCAGCGACAGCGGCAGATCGAAGTCGCGGCGATGGCCGGCGAAGTACTCCTCGAGCTGTTCGACGGCGCGATCGAGCACGGGGTCGCCCTGCTCGGGAACGCCGTCCCAGGGGAGGGCGCCGTCGCGCTCGATCGCCAAAGAGACGATGGCGTCACCGTTGCCGATCACTTCGATGCGGCCGATCGGGCTGTCGATGCGGCGCAGGTGCGTCGGAACCACGGTGACCTGCTCTGTGATGGTCTGCATGCTCCGAGAGTAGCCGCGGCCGACGACACTCCCTCGCGGAAATCGGACACGGCGCAGAGGCGCCGCCGGGTACGGGCGGGGGAGGACAGGAGCATACGCTGAGGGGATGGAAACCCGCGTGCTCGGCCCGTCATCCCTGTCCGTCTCGGTGGTCGGTCTCGGCTGCAACAACCTGGGCAGACCGGGTACCGCGAGCGACGACCAGGCGGGCTCGAACGCGGTCGTGGGTGCCGCGATCGAGGCGGGCGTCACCTTCTTCGACACGGCGGACATCTACGGGGCCGAGTACGGGCTCAGCGAGACGCGGCTCGGCGCAGCCATCACGGGCCACCGCGATCACCTCGTCATCGCGACCAAGTTCGGCCACACCGAGTTCCCCTCGCCGATCCCGGGTCACAAGGGGTCGCGCGACTACATCCGCGCGGCCGTCGAGGGCTCGCTGCGCCGTCTCGGCACCGACCGCATCGACCTGTACCAACAGCACACGCCCGATCCCTCGGTCCCGATCGAGGACACGCTGGGCGCCCTCGACGAGCTGGTACGCGAAGGCAAGGTGATCGAGATCGGCAACTCCAACTTCGACGCCGCTCAGATCGCCGAGGCGGATGCCGTCGCCGAGCGACTGGGCACGGCGCGCTTCGTCTCGGCCCAGAACGAATACAACCTGCTCGCCCGCTCGGTCGAGGTGGACATCCTGCCCGCGGTGCGCGCCGCCCGGCTGGGATTCCTGCCCTTCTTCCCGCTGGCGAACGGCCTGTTCACGGGCAAGTTCACGCGCACCGAGCGTCCGGCGGACACCCGGATCTCACGCCAGCGACCTCACGTGGCCGACGACGCACCGTGGAACGAGATGGAGGCGTACGCAGCTTTCTGCGCGGCCCGCGGCATCTCGATGCTCGAGGCGACGTTCGGCTGGCTGCTGTCGCGTCCCGGCCTGACGAGCGTGATCGCCGGCGCGACCAAGCCCGAGCAGATCATGCAGAACGCCTCGGCGGGGTCGGGCTGGCGGCCGTCACCCGCCGAGGCGGAGGAGATCGAGGGACTGTTCCCCCTCACCTGAGGTCTGCGGGGGCCGACCCGCGCGTCAGGCGGCGGCCGACGCCTCGGCTTGCTGCAGGTCGACCTGCAGGTCGATCGTGATGGTGACCTCGTCGCCCAGCGTGAATCCGCCGGCCTCGAGCGCGGCGTTCCAACTCACCCCGAAGTCGTGACGGTTGATCGTGGTCGACGCCGACGCGCCGGCCTTGGTGCGGCCGTAGTCGTCGGTGATGATGCCGCCGAACTCACCGGTCAGGGTCACCGGCTGGGTGACGCCGCGCAGGGTGAGCTCCCCGTCCATCGTGAAGTCGTCGCCGTCCACCTTGATCGCGGTCGAGCGGAAAAACATGTGCGGGTGCTGCTCGACCAGGAAGAAGTCGCTCGAGCGCAGGTGGTTGTCGCGGGCATCCTGACCGGTGTTCACCGAGGAGACGTCGATGGATGCCTCGACGCTGATGTCGCTCGGGTCCTCGGTGGTGATCACGGTGACATCGAAGTCCTCGAAGATGCCGCGCACCTTGCTGATCTTGAGGTGGCGCACCCAGAAGGACAGTTCGGAGTGGGCGGGGTCGAGCTTCCAGGTCCCCATGCGGTAGTCGGGACGGGTCGCGAGCGAATTTGTTGTCATGTCACCAATCAAGCACAGGGATCGGGCGGCTATTCCCGATTTGGGTGACTTGTCAGCTAATTGTGGAGCGCGAGGTACAGATTGAGCGTGGTCGCGTAGAGCACCCACGCCCAGTACGGGATCAGCAGCACCGCGGCGAGCCGGCGGACGCGCCAGAACCGGAGCATGGTGACCAGGACCATCACGTCGATCGCCGCGATGATCACGAGCGCGATCCAGAGAGCCGAGGCACCGGCGACCGGGTACAAGCCGAAGAACACCGGCGTCCACAGCGCGTTCAGCACCAGTTGAACGATGTAGACCACCAGCGCCGCGCGCCGATGTCGGCCGGCGGGCTCGCGCCAGACCAGCCAGGCGGCCACCGACATGAGGGTGTACAGCACGGTCCAGATCGGGCCGAACACGACGTTCGGCGGCGTCCAGAACGCACGGTCCGCGTGGGCGTACCAGCCGTCGACGTTCTGAATCGTCGAGAGGGTCCCCAGGGCGGCCACGCCGAACGAGATCGCCAGGAAGCAGACGAGAGCCAGCGCCGACCGCCCTGCTCCCGGATGGCGCGCGGCGGTCGACGGGGCGGGGGCGGGAGCCGAGGACGCGGGGGAGGCCATGATCCGAGGTTAGGGCCGCGCGCGTCGCCGAGCCCCGATTGTCAGGCAGCCGTCAGTGCCCGACCAGCGGCCCCATGACGCGCGCGGCGAGTGAGCGGCGCCCGGTGACGCGCTCCTCGGCGTCGGCGAACGCCATCGCCGTCATGCCGGCGTTGGCGCCGATGAACCGCAGCGGCTCGACCTCCCACGAGGGGGAACGGTGGTTCACCCACGGCAGTCTGGTCAACTCGGTGTCGGCTCCGGTGAGTAGATCGGCCAGGGTACGTCCCGCCAGGTTGGTCGTGCTGAGACCGTCGCCCACGTAGCCGCCGGCGCTCGCGATCCGGGTCGCGGGGTCGTAGCTCACGCTCGCGTGCCAGTCGCGCGGCACGCCGAGCGGGCCGCCCCAGCGATGGGTGACCGCGGCATCCATCGACGGGAACAGCTCGCGCAATGCCCGGTGCAGGTGCTCGAAGACCCGCGGCGACCGGTCGTATCCGGGGCGGATGCTGCTGCCCCAGTGGTAGCGCGCGCCCCGCCCGCCGAACGCGAAGCGATTGTCTGCGGTGCGCTGTCCGTAGATCAGCAGATGCCGGAAGTCGGTGAAGGTCTGCCCGTGCCGCAGCCCGATCTCGTCCCAGAACGAATCGGGCAGGGGCTCGGTCGCGATCATGAGCGAATACAGCGGCAGGATGCGGCGGTGCGTCTGACGCAGCATCGCCCCGTAGCCCTCGGTGGCCAGCACGATGCGGTCGGCCGTGACGACGCCGCGGGTGGTCACCAGCCGGCCGGGTCGTCCGGGTGCCGAGTCCCACTGGAGCACGGTGGTCTGCTCGGCGATCGTCGCGCCGGCGCGTTCGACGGCGGCAGCCAGTCCGCGCACCAGCTTGGCGGGATGCACTCGGGCGCACGCGGGGTCGAAGACGGCGCCGAGCGCGCCGCCGGCGCCCAGGGGATGGGTGGGATCCGCCCCCGCCTCCCAGAGTTCCAGGGCGTCGACTCCGTACTCGCGCGCTTCGTCGACCTCCGCCCGTGCTGCCGCGAGCTGCACGGGCGAGCGCGCGAAGGCGATCGTGCCGCCCTTGACGTAGTCGGCGTCGACGCCGGCGTCGCGCGCCGCCCGCTCCACCTCGTCGACGGTGGCCATCATCGCGCGCCGCATGGCGAGCGCCGCGTCGAGCCCGTGAGCCCGCTCCAACGACGCGGTGGAGCGCGGGAAGAGCGCGCTGCACCAGCCCCCGTTGCGGCCAGATGCGCCGAAGCCCGCGATGTCGCGCTCGAGGAGCACGACCTTGAGCGCCGGGTCGCGCTGCAGCAGGTACCAGGCGGTCCACAGTCCGGTCAGACCGGCGCCGACGATCGCGATGTCGGCATCGGTGTCACCGGCGAGCGGCGCTCGCGGAACGAGCGCCTCCGCACCGAGCGAGTCGTGCCAGAAGGACAGCCCCGAGTAGCTCGCCGCCGCGCTCAGACCTTGGTCCACGCCTCGCTCAGCACTCCGCGCAGGATGCTCTCGATCTCGTCGAACTCCTTCGGGCCGATCGTGAGCGGCGGCGCGAGCTGCACGACCGGGTCGCCGCGGTCGTCCGCGCGGCAGTACAGGCCGGCGTCGAACAGCGCCTTGGAGAGGAAGCCGCGCAGGAGCCGCTCCGACTCGTCGTCGTCGAAGGTCGCCTTGGTCGCCTTGTCCTTCACCAGCTCGATGCCGAAGAAGTAGCCGTCGCCGCGCACGTCGCCGACGATCGGCAGATCGAGCAGCTTCTCGAGGGTCGCGCGGAAGATCGGCGAGTTCTCGCGCACGCGCTCGTTGAGCTTCTCTTCTTCGAAGATATTGAGGTTCTCGAGGGCGACGGCCGCCGACACCGGATGACCTCCGAAGGTGTAGCCGTGATAGAACGCGGTCGTGCCGTGGCGGAACGGCTCGTAGATGCGGTCGCTGATGATCGTCGCGCCGATCGGGGAGTAGCCGCTGGTCATCCCCTTGGCGCAGGTGATCATGTCGGGCACGTAGCCGTACTCGTCGCAGGCGAACATGTGGCCGATGCGGCCGAAGGCGCAGATCACCTCGTCGCTGACCAGCAGCACGTCGTACTTGTCGCAGATCGCGCGCACCTGCTGGAAGTATCCGGGGGGAGGCGGGAAGCATCCGCCGGAGTTCTGCACCGGCTCGAGGAAGATCGCGGCCACCGTCTCGGGGCCCTCGAACAGGATCATCTCCTCGATGCGGTTCGCCGCCCAGACCCCGAACTCGGCCTCGGTGCCCGAGAAGCCCATCTCTTCTGCGCGGTAGTAGTTCGTGTTCGGCACCCGGAAGCCGCCGGGGGTGACCGGCTCGAACATCTCCTTCATGGCCGGGATGCCGGTGATCGCCAGCGCGCCCTGCGGTGTGCCGTGGTAGGCGACGGCCCGCGAGATCACCTTGTGCTTGGTGGGGCGGCCCTGCAGCTTCCAGTAGTACTTGGCCAGCTTGAACGCCGTCTCGACGGCCTCGCCGCCGCCGGTCGAGAAGAAGACGCGGTTCAGGTCGCCCGGCGCGTAGTCGGCGAGCCGGTCGGCCAGCTCGATGGCCGAGGGATGCGCGTACGACCAGATCGGGAAGAACGCGAGCTCCTCGGCCTGCTTGGCGGCGGTCTCGGCGAGGCGTCGGCGGCCGTGGCCGGCGTTGACCACGAACAGGCCGGAGAGCCCGTCGAAGTACTGCTTGCCCTTCGAGTCCCAGATGTGGTGGCCCTCACCCTTGACGATGATGGGCGTGCCGTTCGCCTCGACGGAGGACTGGCGCGTGAAGTGCATCCACAGATGGTCTTTGGCCATCTGCTGCAGCTCGGCGTCGGTGTGCACGGTGCTCGTGCTGATGGGCGTATCGATGGACATGAGGTCCTCTTTTTCCTTACCTGGTTCCCCAGTTGTAGAACTGCTTGTGCAGTCGGAGATAGACGAAGGTCTCGGTGGACTGCACGCCCTCGATCCCTCGGATCCGCTGGTTGAGCAGCTCGATCAGGTCGTCGTCGTTCTCGCAGACCACCTCCGCGAGGATGTCGAAGCTGCCCGCCGTGAGCACGACGTAGTCGACGGCGGGGATCTCGCCGAGCAGCCGCGCGACGCGCGTGGTGTCGCCCGTGACGCGGATGCCGATCATCGCCTGGCGGTAGAAGCCCAGCTGCATCGGGTCGGTGACCGCGACGACCTGCATCACGCCCGATTCCTGCAGCTTCTGCACCCGCTGCCGCACGGCCGCCTCGCTCAGGCCGACCGCCTTGCCGATCTCGGCGTAGCTGCGGCGGCCGTCGGTCTGCAGCTGCTCGATGATGGCCTTCGAGACATCGTCGAGCACAGAGGGTTTCGGTCGGGCCGCCATTGCTCGATTCTGTCAGCCGAGATGCGCGCATACAAGCGAATCCGTACTTCTGGGGGTCAGAAAGTGACGGAATCGGCCGTCTTGACCCTGGTTTCGGCTCGCGCGGCCACGTAGCCTGATCGCATGGCCTCCGGACACGCACCCGACCGCATCCTGCGCAACTTCATCAACGGCGAGTATGTCGAGGCGAGGGGCGACGACGCATTCGACGTCGTCGACCCGGCGACCGAGACCAGCTACGCGCTCTCGCCGGTCTCGGGCACCGCGGATGTGGATGCCGCATACGCGGCGGCGGCGACGGCATTCGAGCAGTGGGGCGAGTCGACCCCCGCGGAGCGCCAGCTCGCGCTCTTCCGCATCGCGGACGTCATGGAGGCCCGCGCCGAGGAGTTCGCCGACCTCGAGTCGCAGGACACCGGCAAGCCGCGCGCCGCCCTGGTGACCGACGAGATCCTGCTGTCGGTCGACCAGATCCGCTTCTTCGCGGGGGCCGCGCGGGTGCTCGAGGGCCGGGCGACCGGCGAGTACATGAAGGATCACACCAGCTCGATCCGGCGCGAGCCGATCGGCGTGATCGGCCAGGTCACCCCCTGGAACTATCCGCTCAACATGGCGGTCTGGAAGATCGCGCCGGCGATCGCCGCCGGCAACACGACGGTGCTCAAGCCGAGCGACACGACACCGCAATCCACGCTGCTGCTCGCCGAGATCGCGGCCGAGTTCCTGCCGCCGGGCGTGCTCAACGTGATCACCGGCGATCGCACGACCGGTGCCGCCATGATCGAGCACCCGACCCCGCAGATGGTGTCGATCACCGGGTCGGTGCGGGCCGGCATGGAGGTCGCGAGGGCGGCCGCGAGCGATCTGAAGCGCGTCCATCTCGAGCTGGGCGGCAAGGCGCCGGTCATCGTGTTCGACGACGCCGACATCGAGAAGGCCGTCGAGGGCATCGCCATCGCCGGCTACTTCAATGCCGGCCAGGACTGCACGGCCGCGACCCGCATCCTGGTGCAGGAAGGCGTGCACGACGAGTTCGTCGCGGCGATGACCGCTTACGTGCGCACGAACGTGTCGACGGGCGACCCGCACGACGCCGCCACCTTCTACGGGCCGGTGAACAATGCGAACCAGCTCGAGCGCGTGCTCGGGGTCATCGACGCGCTGCCCGCGAACGCGACGATCGAGACCGGCGGAACACGCAAGGCGGGGGCGGGGTACTTCATCGAGCCCACCGTCGTCAGCGGTCTCGTCCAGACCGACGACGCGGTGCAGAACGAGATCTTCGGGCCGGTGGTGACCGTTCAGAAGTTCGCGGATGAGGCGACGGCGCTCCTCTGGGCCAACGGCGTGAACTACGGCCTGGCATCGAGCGTGTGGACCACGGATCACAGCCGCGCGATGCGCTTCGCCAAACGCCTCGACTTCGGCTGCGTGTGGATCAACACCCACATCCCGATCGTGGCCGAGATGCCGCACGGCGGCTTCAAGCACTCGGGCTACGGCAAGGACCTCTCGATGTACGGCTTCGAGGACTACACCCGCGTGAAGCATGTGATGAGCTATATCGGCGAGTGACCGACGCGCCGCACCCGAGGAGGACAATGTTCTCTGTGGAACCCGACGCGAGCGACCTCGACGACACCGTCGCGCGTCCGCCGCGGATGCCGCGGTCGCGTCCGCTCGCCGCGACGCCGGTCGACGATCTCGAGAAGACCATCACCGTGCAGCGAGCGCCGAGAGCGGCGGCGGTGACGCCCCCCGTTGTTCCCATCGAGCCGGTCGCGCTCGTGGAACCTCCGGTGCCGCTGCGGTCCTCCGACCTGCAACCGGTCGATCCGGCGCGGGCGTTGCCGCCCGCGCCCGACGTGTCGGACAACGTCTGGTCGCAACCCGTGCCCGAGCGGCCCCGTCCGTTCCGGCTCCGGCTCGCCGACGGCACGCTCGTGCCGCTTGACCAGCCGGTGTACTTGGGCCGCAAGCCGAGTGTGCCCCGCATCCATCCCGGGGGCGTGCCCCTGCTGGTGACCCTCGACTCGCCGCAGCGCGAGGTCTCGTCGACCCATCTCGAACTGAGCATGGTGGGGGCGACGATCGTCGCGAGCGACACCCGATCGACCAACGGCTCCATCCTGCGCATCCCGGGAGCCGAACCGCGCACCCTGATCGGCGGCGAGTCGGTCGTCGTGACACCCGGCACCGTCATCGAGTTGGGGGACGGCAATCTGATCGAGCTGCTGGGCCCCGATCCGGATCCGGCGCCCGAGTCGGTGGGAGCACGCTCATGACCCGCTTCGGTGACGACGGCGTCGAGGTGCACGTCGCCTTGCCCGGGCACGATCAGGACCTGGTGCTGAGTTGGGCGGCCCGCACCGACATCGGTCGTCGCCGCTCCGCCAACGAAGACAGCCTGCTGGTCGGACTGCCGGTGTTCGCGGTCGCCGACGGGATGGGCGGTCATGCGGCTGGCGACCGGGCGAGCGCCGCGGTGGCTGAGCGCCTCTCGCTCGAATCCGGACCGTTCGCCGAGCTGGCGGCCCTCGAGCAGGCCTTCGTCGATGCGGGAACGGCGATCGACGCACTGGCCGAGGGCATCCCGATCGGGGTCGGGACGACCATCACGGGCGCGGCCCTCGTCAACGACGGACCCACCCCCTCGTTCCTGGTCTTCAACATCGGCGACAGCCGCGTCTACCGCTTCGAGCGCAACGAGCTCACGCAGGTCACCATCGACCACTCGGTGGTGCAAGAACTGGTGGATGCCGGCGTGATCGCTCCCGAGATGGCCGACAGTCACCCCGAGAGCAACGTCATCACCCGCGCCCTCGGCTTCCACGACGAGCCGCTGCCCGACATCTGGCGGGTGCCCGTGCGCGCCGGGATGCGGCTGCTGATCTGCTCCGACGGCCTCACCAAGGAGGTCGGAGACGACCGTCTTCGGCTCCATCTTGCCTCGGGGATGCCGGCCGCCGAGACCGCGAGCGCGCTCGTCGACGCCGCCCTGGCGGCGGGCGGACGCGACAATGTGACGCTCATCGTGGTCGACGTGATCGAGGCGCCGCGCGCGCCGCGCAGTCCGAAACACGACACGCAGGCCACCCAGGAGCACCCACCCGCGGCCCCCGATCTGGGACGCACGCATGGCCGCCCCCCTTCGGGGGGCAACCCGGGGTAGCTCGGAGCCCTCTGCCTAGAATGGAGGGTCCTACCGATGCTGAGGGGGTAGTGGTGGCCAGACGCCTGCCGTCGCAGCCCCCTGTCCTCCCGGGGTTCTCGTACGTCCACGTTCTCGGCTCCGGGGGCTTCGCCGACGTGTTCCTCTATGAGCAGAACATGCCGCGCCGCCAGGTCGCTGTCAAGGTGATGCTGAGCGAGGTCGTCAACGAGCAGGTCCGCCAGATGTTCCAGGCGGAGGCGAATCTGATGGCGCAGTTGAGCGCTCATCCGGCGATTCTGACGGTCTACCAGGCGAGCGTGTCGGCCGACGGCCGCCCGTATCTCGTCATGGAGCTGTGTTCCGCGTCGCTCAGCGAGCGGTACCGCCGCGAGAGCATCCCGGTGCCCGAGGTGCTGCGCATCGCGGTGAAGATCGGCAGCGCGATCGAGACGGCGCATCGTGCGGGCGTGCTGCACCGCGACATCAAGCCCTCCAACATCCTGCTGACCGCCTACGGACATCCCGTGCTCTCCGACTTCGGCATCGCCTCGACGCTGACGGCATCGCGCGAAGACGACTCGGTGGGACTCTCCATCCCGTGGTCGGCGCCCGAGGTCCTGCTCGACGAGGTGCCGGGCAGCATCGCCTCCGAGGTCTGGGCGTTCGCCGCCACCGTGTACTCGCTGCTGGCCGGTCGGTCTCCATTTGAACTGCCGGGCGGTTCGAACACCTCGAGCGACCTGATGTCGCGGATCGCGCGCGCCAAGCCGCAGCCCATCGGGCGCGCCGACGTTCCCGCCAGCCTCGAGGCGCTGCTGCGCCGCGCCATGTCGCGCCGGCCGGAGCTGCGTCCGGGCAGCGTGCTCGAGCTGGTGCGCGAGCTGCAGCTGATCGAGACGGAGCTGGGCGTTCCGCAGACGGCCATCGAGGTCGCCATGGACGACTGGGCCCTCGGCACCGTCGCCGATCTCGAGGAGCGCACCCGACTGCGCCCCCTGGCGGGCGCGGCCAAGGCGCCGTCGTCGCGGCGGCGGCGGCGCGAGGCCGCGCGCAGCGGCGAGTACTCGGCGGTCGGCACGGTGCGCGAGGTGAGCTCACCGGGCGTGCGCTCCAACAGCCGGGCGACGCGACCGGTTCGTGTTCCCCGTGCGGTCACCGGGATCGTCGTCGCGGTCTCCGTGCTCGTGGTCGCCTTGGCCGTGACGGCGATCCTGTTGTCGCTCCGTGTGGTGTCCACCGGAACCTCGATTCCGGTGGTCACCGACATCTCGGGATCGTTGAGCGGTGACACCGTCCACTTCAGCTGGCAGGACCCCGGATTGAGCGCGACCGACCGCTACCAGATCCAGGTGACCGGCGGCACCTCGAGCATCCAGCTCACCCCGCGGTTCGTCGTCGACGCGTCGCCGGGGGACCACGTGTGCATCACCGTCGCGGTGAACCGCGACGGCAAGATCGGCGATTCGAGCGCCGAGAAGTGCGTCGATGTCCCTCATGGATGACCTCGCATGATCGGCACGTGGCTGGCCGCCCACCGCCCGCTCGTCGCCACGGCGACCAGCGGCACGGTGATCGCCGCCGTCGTCGCGACCCTGGCCATCGTCTCGACCGGCTTCACGTCTCAGAAACTGGATCTCGGCGACGGCAGCGTCTGGGTCGGCAACAACAGCTCGCAGGTGGTCGGGCGCGCCAATCCTCAGGTGCTCGAACTCAACACCGTGGTGCGCAGCACCGGCACCGATCTCTCGGTCGTGCAGGCGGGCGACGAGGTGCTGCTGGTGGATCACACCGATGCCACGGTCTCCATCGTCGATCCCGCGACATCGACGGCAGGGGAGAGCGTCGCCCTCCCGCCCGACCAGCCCGAGGTCTTCCTGGCGGGGACCAGGGTGGCGATCTATGCCGCGGGCACCGGTGAGCTCTGGCTGCTGCCGCAGAGCGAGCTGCAGAACTTCGATGCGACGACACCCGCGACGCTGAGCCTCGGCGTCGGGACCGTCGTCCAGGTCGCCCCGGACGGAACGCTGGTCGCCTTCTCGCCCGAGCTCGGCCAGGTCTACCGGCTCGATGCGACCAAGTCCGACCAGGTCGCCCAGCGCTGGAAGGTGGCCCTCGGTGCCGCATCCGACGAGGTGCAGATCACCGCGGTCGGCGATCAATGGGCGGTCCTCGACGCGACGACGCGCAAGCTGGCCGTGGATGGCCACACGATCTCGCTCAACGGCATCGTCTCGAGCGGATCGACGCCTCTGCTGCAGAAGCCCGGAGAGGCATCGAACCGCGTGCTGCTGTCGACCGACGCCGGGCTGTGGGCGCTGCCGTTCGACGGCGGCTCGCCGCAGAAGGTGCTCGGCGGTCAATCGGGAACGCCGGCCGCGCCGGCCGTCCTCAACGGGTGTCAGTTCGCCGCCTGGACCTCGGGGACGGCCTGGCGTCACTGCGCGGGCGACCCGGCCGAGGGTACGACCCTCTCGCTGGCGTCGATGCCGGGCGGCGCCCGCCTCTCGTTCGCGTCCAACCAGCAGCAGCTCGTGCTCAACGACGGCCGCTCGGGCGGGACCTGGGCGGTGCAGGGCAACGGCGAGCTGATCGACAACTGGAACGATCTGATCCCCAAGGACGACAACCAGCAAGCCCAGCAGAACAACCAGGATGTGCCGCCGACGGTCGATCCCGAGCAGAAGCCGCCGGTCGCCGTCGACGACGCCTTCGGCGCGCGACCCGGAAAGGCCACGCTGCTGCCGGTGCTGCTGAACGATTACGACCCCAACGGCGACGTGCTGGTGATCACCGCCGTGGACACGATCGACGAGAACGTCGGGCACCTGGATCTCGTGGCCCGCAACCAGCAGCTGCAGCTCACGCTGTCGCCGGCGGCCTCCGGCGTGATCGAGTTCGGCTACACCATCACCGACGGCCGAGGAGGGTCGGCAAGTGCGACGGTGCGCGTCACCGTTCGAAGCCCGGAGGAGAACTCCCCTCCGCAGCAGGTCCGCGTGACGAAGACAACGGTCGCCGCCGGCGGCCGGGTCTCGACGCAGGTGACCGGCGACTGGATCGACCCGGACGGCGATCCCTTCTTCCTCACCTCGGCGACGACCGCGGGCACGGACAAGATCAGCTATCAGCCCGACGGGGTGGTCGTCTTCACGGATTCCGCAGACGGCGGCCTGCAGAAGTCGGTGACGCTGACCATGAGCGACGGCCGCGCAGAGGGCAGCGGCAGCATGGCCATCACGGTGAAGCCTGCAGGCCAGGTGCCGATCGTGATCGAACCCTGGATCGCGCTGGCCACCTCGGGCGAGAAGATCACGATCCGCCCCATCGGCCACGTGCGCGGCGGCAACGGCCCGTTGCGCCTCAACGCCGTCCCGGCGAAAGCGGGCGTCACGATCGTCCCCAGTTTCGACTCGGGAACCTTCACCTTCGAGAGCGACGTGGTCGGCACCCACTACCTCGAGTTCACCGTGACCGATGGAGAGCAGAACACGACGGGCCTGGTGAGAGTCGACGTCTCGGCGCCGCCCAACGGCAGCACGCGTCCGATCACCGTCCCGAAGACCATCTTCGTGACCACCCTGGGCAGCGACACGGTCGATCCGACGACGACCGACATCGACCCGGCGGGCGGCGTGCTCGTGGTCACCGGGTTGCTCAACGTGCCGGCCAACTCGGGGGTCGAGGCCGAGATCCTCGACCAGCGGCTGGTGCGGGTCACGCTGGGCAAGCCGCTCGATGGCAAGACCGTGGTGTTCAACTACCGCATCAGCAACGGTCTGGCCGATGCGGTCGGCACGATCACGGTCGTCGAGATCCCGCTGCCCAAGCAGTTGCAGCCTCCGGTGGCGACCGACGACTCCGTCACGGTGCGCGTCGGGGACGCGATCGACATCCCGGTGCTCGACAACGACTCCCAGCCCGACGGCCAGCCGATCGTGCTGGTTCCCAAGCTCGCCCAGGCGCTGCCGAGCGGTGCGGGACTGCTGTTCGCATCCGGTGACCGTCTGCGGTATCTGGCGCCCCAGACCGCGGGGAACTACTCGGCCGTCTATTCGGTGGCCGGTCCCGACGGCCAGACCGCGCAGGCCCGCGTCAACATCTCCGTGCGTGAGATCGACGTCGCCACCAACAACCCACCGGTCGCTGCCCAGGTAACGGCTCGCGTGCTCGCCGGGGAGACGGTCAGCATCCAGATCCCCCTGACCGGGATCGACCCAGACGGCGACTCCGTGCAACTGATCGGCGTCGCCAGCAACCCCGAGAAGGGATCGATCCAGTCGGTCACCAACGGGGCGATCGTCTACCAGGCCGGGGACTACTCATCGGGCACCGACTCGTTCACCTACACGATCGTCGACGGCCTGGGGGCACGCGCGACCGGTGAGGTGCGCGTCGGCATCAGCCCGCGTCTGGATGGCGCGCGCAATCCGGTGGCGAACGCCGACTCGGTGTCGGTGCGCCCGGGCCGGACCGTCTCGGTGCAGGTGCTGGCCAACGACTCCGACCCGGATGGCAGCCCGCTCACCGTCACGGCCGTGGAGCCCAACACCCCGGGAACCAAGGCCAAGATCATCGACAAGACCAGCATCGACATCACTCCGCCCAAGGACCCCGGCCACTACTCGGTGGTCTACACGATCCAGAACGAGTACGGCGGCACCAGTCAGAACTTCGTCACGGTCACCGTCGACCCGAATGCGCCGCTGAGCTACCCGGTCGTGAACGACACGACCCTGTCGGTCAGCGATGTGATCGGCCGCACCTCGCTCGATGTCGCGGTGCTGAACAACGTGTTCTTCGCCGACGGCAGCGTCAACAGCCTGGGGATCTCGCTGCTTCAGGGGTACAGCGGTTCGGCGCAGGTGCTGCCGAACAAGAAGATCCAGGTGCAGATCGGCAACAAGAGCCAGATCATCCCGTTCTCGGTCTCTCATCCGGATGACGACTCGATCCGCTCCTACGGCTTCATCCGCGTCCCGGGATACGACGACGCCCTGCCGCAGATCAACCTGAAGGCACCGGCGTTGAAGGTCAAGAGCGAGCAGCCGCTGCGGATCGACCTCAACCAGTACGTGGTCGCCCTGGGTGGTTCTCGGGTCCGCATCACCGACTCGGCGTCGGTCAAGGCCACTCACGCCAACGGCGCACCGCTCGTCGTCGACGATCACACGCTCGTGTACACCTCCGCGGATCGCTACTTCGGCCCGGCATCCATCACCTTCGAGGTCACGGACGGGCGTTCGGCCACCGACCCGAGCGGGCATGTGGCGATCCTGACCTTGGCGATCGACGTGCAGCCGCGTGACAACCAGCCCCCCGCCTTCATCGGCGGCGTCATCGACTTCGAGCAGGGTCAGCAGAAAGAGCTCGACCTGGTGCGGTTGACGAACTATCCGTACCCCGACGTCAATGAGCTGACGTACACGATCCTGGCGCCCGATCCGACGGGTTTCACCTATCAGCTCGACGGCCAGCGCCTGGTGGTGACGGCCAACGAGAGCGCCGTCACCGGCAGCACGACGTCCATCGCGGTCGGGGTCCGCGATGCGGTCAACGATGGTCTGGCGGGCAAGATCCAGCTGCAGGTCGTTCCCTCGACGCGCCCGTTGGCCAAGCCCGTCCCCGACGCGGCGATCGCCAAACGCGGCCAGACCACCACGGTCGACGTGTTGAGCAACGACCAGGCGAACAATCCCTTCCCCGACACCCCGCTGCGGGTGCTCGACATCCGCGGGATCGACGGCAGCTCGCTGCCTGCGGGGGTGACCATCACGCCCAACGCCGACAAGTCCAAGGTCGCCGTGACCGTCTCGGCGTCCGCACTGCCGTCGGATGTCAACTTCCAGTACGAGGTGGCCGATGCCACCGGCGACCCCGACCGCTACGTATGGGGCAATGCGACGATCTCGATCCAGGACGTGCCCGATCCGGTCAGCAATGTGCACGTCACCGAGTTCGGCGACCACTATCTCAAGGTCTCGTGGCTTCCCGGCCAGTTCAACAACTCGCCGATCACCGAATACGACATGACGATGACCAACGCGGCGACCGGTGACGTGATCTCGACCACGGTCTGCAGTACGACGGTCGGATGCCAGGTGACGACCCCCGGCAACGGCCCGGGCAACGCCGTGCGCTTCTCGGTGATCGCGGTGAACGCCATCGGTCCGTCGACGCCGAGTTCGAACCCCGGACCGATCTGGTCGGACATCATCCCGCCGCCGCCGGCCGCTCTGAGTTCGCGTCCGCTCGACGCCGGCCTCCGCGTGGGCTGGAAGAAGCCATCGGACTCCGGGGGAAGCCCCATCGAGCAGTACGTCGTCGTCGTGGGCGGCGTGAAGCAGGTGGTCCCGGTCTCGGTATCGGATCCGGTCGGAACGCAGTACTTCATCAACATCCAGGCCCCGGGATCGATCGCAAACGGCGCGGTCGTCGGCTTCTCGGTGAGCGCGCGCAACAGCGCGCCGAACTCCCTGGCGACCTGGAACGAGGCGGACGGCTCCGACATCCCGGCCGGCCCGCCCCTGGTGGCGGCCAGCCCCACGGCGTCCGGGTCGACGACCGACGGAACGACCGCCAGCGCCTCGTGGGCGGGTGCCTTCGCGACCAACGGCGCGACCATCACCGACTACTACGTCTCGCTCTACACGGGCTCCGCGCCGGATTGCAGCGTCAGCGGTGTCGATGTGGGCGATCCGCACGTCACTCCGCCGCCCGGAGCCCGCCACCTCTCGGGTGGCACGACAAGTACCGATTTCTCGGGTCTTTCGCCGAACCAGACGTACTCGATCACCGTGTTCGCCTACAACGGTCAGGGCTGCACGGCCTCGCCGCAGGTGCAGGTGACGCCGCGTGCGACGCCGGGGACGGTCACCGACATCTCGACGTCCGGCCCCCTGTCGAGCGGCGACGGCACCTGGGACTACCGGATCGACGGCTTCACGATCGGCTCAGGGTCCACCGACGCCGACAAGATCCTGTACGAGTACACGAGCGGCGCCGAGGGCTCGGTGCACGGTCCGATTACGCCCGGCACCAACCTCCTGCTGACCAATGACGGATCGCAATACGGCAACGCCGTCTCGGTCGCGGTCAAGGCGTGCAAGCAGTACCCGGAGGGGCTCCTCTGCAGCGACAACTGGTCCGCACCGTTCGCGCTCGGCACGCCGGTGAACAACAGCGTGCCCGGTGCCCTGACGGCGACCCAGACCTCGCCGTTCTCGGGCGACTGGACGTGGGGTTCCTCGCCGACCGGCAACTACGACTCGATGCAGTACTCCTGCGACCGAGGAAACACCTGGACGGACATCGCGTTCGGCGATGGCGGAACCTGCCATGTCACGGGGCTGCTCTCGCGAAACACACTGCAGTTCCGCATCCAGGCTGACGGGGTCGCGGGTGGCTTTGTGCGAAGTTACTCATGGACGGATTACCAGCAGTGACGACTCCACCGAACCCGACGACGACCCGCTATCGAGAGGACATCCCCGCGATGACCATGACCCCGGAACAGGCATCCGCCTTCCAGGAGACCTTCGGCCGTCTGGTCGCCAACGTCGAGCAGGTCCTGCTCGGCAAGACCTTCGTGGTGCGCCTCGGTTTCGTCGCGCTGTTCAGTGAGGGACACCTGCTGCTCGAGGACTTCCCGGGCACGGGCAAGACGTCGCTCGCACGCGCGATCGGCCAGAGCGTGTCGGGGACGAGCAACCGCATCCAGTTCACCCCCGACCTGCTGCCCGGTGACATCACCGGGGTCAGCGTGTACGACCAGCGCAGCGGCGAGTTCGACTTCCACAGCGGTCCGGTGTTCGCCAACATCGTCCTCGCCGACGAGATCAACCGGGCCAGCCCGAAGACCCAGGCGGCACTTCTCGAGGTGATGGAGGAGGGCCAGGTCACCGTCGACGGCGAGACCCACCCGGTCGAGGCGCCGTTCATGGTGATCGCCACCCAGAACCCGATCGAGCAAGCCGGAACCTATCGACTGCCCGAGGCTCAGCTCGACCGCTTCCTGCTCAAGGCGTCGATCGGCTATCCGGACCACGCGTCGACCCTGCGCATCCTCGAAGGCGCAGGCGTCAAGGCGCATGAGACCACCGTCCCGCCGATCGTGACGGCCGACGCCGTACTCGAGATGGCGCAGTTGGCGCGCACTGTGCACGTCGATCCGAGTGTGAACGACTACGTGTCGCGGCTCGTCGAGTCCACCCGTGGCGCCACCGAGGTGCGCCTGGGCGTGAGCGTCCGCGGCGCGCTGGCCCTCGTGCGCGCCGCCAAGACGCTCGCCGCCGCATCCGGGCGGCATTACGTCGTGCCGGACGACGTCAAGTCGCTGGCGGAGCCCGTGCTCTCGCATCGCCTGGTGCTCGACCCGGAAGCCGAGTTCGACGGGGTCACCCCGTCGAGCGTCATCGGCCAGCTGTTGCTCGAGACCGCGCCTCCGAGCGATCGGCAAGCCGTGTGAGCACGCCGCGTTCTGGACAGCGCGGTGCGGCGTCGAAGACGACGGCCGCGCACGCCGACGCGATCACGCTGACGGGCGGGGCGGGGCTCACCAACACCCGCACCCGGATCGTCGGTGCGCGCGAGGGCCTGCTCGCCGACGCGGTGATCAACATCGTGCGCATCGCGGCGCTGTTCGGGGCGGCTGCCGGACGGATCGGCGCGCGCATCGCCGCGGTGGTGACGCCGCTCGGCTGGGTCATGCTCGGGGTGATCCCCCTGTCATTCCTCACCGGGTATCTGCTGGGGTGGACCGAGCTGGTGCTGGTCGCCTGGGCGGGGCTCGTGCTCGCCCTGATCGCGGTCCTGTACCTGGTCGGGCGCTCGCCGTTCCACGTCGAGCTCGGCCTCGCCCACCGCCGCGTGGTCGTGGGGGAGCCTGCTCGGGGGATCGTGACCGTCGACAACCCCTCGTCGCGACGGGTGCTCGGGGTCAAGGTCGAGATCCCGGTCGGGCACGGCCTCGCCGAGCTCGCCATGCCGAGCCTGCGCAAGGGCGCGGAGTACAGCCAGGAGTTCGCGATCCCGACCGTGCGACGCGGCGTCGTGATGGTCGGCCCGGTGCGCACCGTGCGCGCCGACCCGATCGGGCTCGTGCGACGGGAGCTGGTCTGGACCGAGACCGTCGAGCTCGTCGTGCATCCGCGGACCATCGGGGTGCCGTCCACCAGCACCGGCCTCATCCGCGACCTGGAGGGCACCCCCACCCGTGACCTCACGTCGAGCGATGTGGCCTTCCACGCGCTTCGCGAGTATCAGACGGGCGACGAGCGCCGGTACATCCACTGGAAGTCCACCGCCAAGACCGGCCGGTACATGGTGCGGCAGTTCGAGCAGACCCGGCGCAGCCACCTCGTCGTGGCGCTCAGCCTCGCGATGGCCGACTACGCCAGCGACGAGGAGTTCGAGCTCGCCGTCAGTGCCGCCGGCAGCCTGGGGGTGCGGGCGATCCACGACGGCCGCACCGTCTCGGTGGTGGTCAGTTCGGTCACGCCCGAGTTCGCCAAGCGCAAGAACTACTCCGTGCGCGCGCTCGCTACTCACCTGCCCTCGCGACTGCTCGACGACCTCGCCGTCATCGACCTCGAGGCCTCGGCTCTCGGCATCCGCGACGTGGCCAGGGTGAGCGCCGACGAGGTGGTCGGCATCTCGGTGGCCTTCCTGATCTGCGGGTCGGTTCCGACTCCTGCCGAGCTGCGGGCCGCATCCGGGAGCTTCCCCCTCGATGTCGCGGTCGTCGCGATCGTCTGCGACCCGGATGCCGTGCCCGGCTTCAAACGCGTCGCCGGTCTCAGCGTGCTCACCATCGGCTACCTCGACGATCTGCGCATCGCGCTCGCCAGGACGGCGGCGGTCGCATGAGCGGCGTCGAGGACACCCTCAAGGTCGCGCCGCGTCCCAGCAAGGACCAGGGGCTGCGTCCCAGCCAACGGACGCGTCCCGTGCGGGTGCGCGGACCCCGCTCCGAGGGTTTCGTGATCCTCGCCGTGCTGCTGTGCTGGTTGGCGATCGGGATCGCGGCGGCGTCGCTCTGGCCGATCTACCAGACCGGACGCTACCCCGTGCTCGTCGGTGCCGCCGTCCTGCTCGGCACCCTCATCGCGGGGTTCGGGGCTCGATTCCACTGGCCATCGTGGGTGCTGATCGTCATCGGATTCGCCGGCTTCCTCGCCGTGGGCGTGCAGCTCGCGGTGCCGGGCGAGACCATCTCGGGCGTGCTGCCGACCGTGCAGGGGCTGCTGGATCTGGTCTCGGGCATCGCCCTCGGCTGGAAGCAATTGCTCACGATCACCCTGCCCGTCGGCGCGTACCAAGCCCTCCTCGTTCCGGCCCTGCTGCTGGTGCTCACCGTGACGATCGTGTCGATCAGTGTCGCGCTGCGCGCCCGCTGGGGCGAGCTCGCGGTCATCCCGCCCATCGTCCTGTTCCTGGTCGGGATCGTCTTCGGGCCGGACCGCATCGGCACCCCGGAATGGCTCGCCCTCGCCCTGCTGGGCGTGACACTTCTCACCTTGGTGTGGCGCAGATGGCGGCGACGGCGGGAGTCGATCCGTCGGCTGGCGCAGTCCACGCCGGATGCCGAGGGGCGGCCCCTCGCGACCGCGGGCGACACCGGGCTGGGGTTCCGGGGCATCGTCGCCGGCGGCGTCATCCTCCTCCTCGCCGGCGGTGCATCCATCGCGGCGAGCAGCGCGCTCCCCTCGGCGACCGACCGGCACGTGCTGCGCGACACGATCGCCCAGCCGTTCGACCCGCGCAACTACCCGAGTCCGCTGGCCGGTTTCCGGCGCTATCTGCGTGACGACAAGACCGCGCAGGTTCAGTTGCGCATCACGGGCCTGCCCGATGGAGCGCGCATCCGCGTCGCCACCCTCGACAGCTACGACGGCGTCGTCTACGCGGTCGGCAGCTCTGCGGTGGACAGCGCATCCGGCACCTTCGTGCGGATCCCCTCCGCGGTGGACCAGTCGTCGACGAAGGGGACCGCGCTGAACCTGACCGTTCAGATCGCCGGCTACTCGGGTGTCTGGCTGCCGACCGTCGGGCGCTTCGAGTCGATCGACTTCACCGGATCCGACGCGGCGCACCTGAGCGACGCGTTCTACTACAACAACACGAGCGGCACTGCAGCTGTGCTCGGCGGACTGCACGCCGGAGATCGATACTCGCTGCGAGCCGTGCTGCCCGAGCAGCCGACCGCGAGCCAGCTGGATGCCGTCACGCCCGGTGCCGCGACCGTGCCGCCGCTCGGCGTGATCCCGGATGATCTGGCGCAGCACCTCGACAGCTATGTCAGCGGCAAGGACGCACCGGGCGATCGCCTCGTCGCCATGCTCGATGGGCTGAAGAAAGAGGGCTACATCAGCCACGGGCTTGACCCGAAACAGCCGGCGAGCCGCTCGGGGCACGCCGCCGACCGGATCACCGAGCTCTTCACCGATCCCCGCATGATCGGCGATGCGGAGCAGTATTCGGTGGCCGCCGCGCTGATGGCTCGGCAGCTCGGTTTCCCCGCCCGAGTGGTCTTCGGCTTCGCTCCACAGGGATCGGCCAGCACCCTCGATGTGACCGGCGCCGACGTCTCGGCCTGGATCGAGGTCGACACCGCCCAGTACGGCTGGGTCACGATCGATCCGAATCCGCCCGAGCGCCCGATTCCCGCGGAGCAGCCGCAGGACCCGACCAAGATCGCGCGTCCGCAGTCCGTCGTGCCGCCGCCCGCCGACAAGGTGGATCCGAAGCAGAATCAGACGACGCCGGATACCACGCAGAACGAACCCGATGCGCTCGACCCTGCGCTGGTGGTCTTGCTCCAGGTGCTGAAGGTCGGCGGCATCGTCGTGCTCATTGTGCTGATCCTGGCGGCGCCGTTCTTGCTGATCATCGCGGCGAAGCTCCGACGTCGGCGCATTCGCCGACGCGCCGATTCGGCGCTGCAGCGCATCCGTGGCGGCTGGGATGAGTTCGCCGACGCCGTCGTCGATCACGGCTACCAGCCGCCGCCCGCGGCCACCCGATCGGAGGTGGCCGGCGTCGTCGGAACGCTGCCGTCCCGCGTGCTGGCCGCGGTCGCCGATCGGGCCGTGTTCGCGCCCGGCGAGGCGGACCCCGCCGACGCGGACCGTGTCTGGGATGCCGTCGGCGAGTTGCGTGCCTCGCTCGACAACGGCCTGAACCGTCGTCAGCGGCTTCTGGCGCTCGTCTCGCTCCGTTCGCTCGGTGGCTATAGTGTTCGAGGTCTGCTCCGGCGCACCGGACGCAAGGGGGGTGCCGCATGACCTGTCGCTACTGCGGTACGGCGCTGCCCGACGGGGCTCTGTTCTGCGGGGAGTGCGGGCAGCCGGTTGCGGCAGCAGCCGCCCCCGTCGCGGAGGAGGTCCTCGGCGGAACCTCCGTGATCGTTCCCGCCGCGCGGTCGGTGCGCAGTGGTGGCGGATCGACCACCGGCCCGGCTGCCGAGGTGGTCGCGGCCGACCAGTACGATGCCGCCCGCCCGTCCGCCGGCTTCTCGATCGCCGACCTCGCCTTCAGCTCGCCGGGGGAGACCTCGCAACCCGACGACGAGGACCGCGACCTGCCGGACGGAAGCCCGCTCGATCACGACGAAGCCGAGGCGGCCGCCCGTTGCCCGCAGTGCGGCGAACCGATGGCGCGGGGCGACGTGTTCTGCGGCGAGTGCGGCTTCGTGGTGCGCACGGTGACGCCTCCCTCGGGCATCAACCTGATCACCCTCGGCGAGTTCCCCGCCGACCCGGATGCACCCGCGCGCGAGCCCGTCGCCAATGACGCCGACGCCACGACCGAGGTCGAGCGGCTGACCGACGACCTCGACGACGAGCTGGATGCGGACGACGCGGACCTCGTCGACGCCCCCGAAGGCGACGCCGCCCCCGACGCAGACGGCCCGGCAGCCGGCGATGATGAGGACGACGAGCCCGGGATCGACCGCCTCGTGGTCGAGTCGGCACCCGTCGTGGCCCCCGAGGGGCCCGAAGCCGATCCGGATCTGGAATTCGACGATCCGCTCCCGTTCTCCGAACAGCAGGCGGTGCCGAAGCCCCAGGGATCCCCACGGTCCCGGCCCATCCCCGATCCCTTCCCCTGGGGCACCGAGCAGCCGCTGCGCGAGGACCTCGAGGCGACCCGTCTGGTGGCGGATTCCGGATCGGGCACGCGCTACGTCCTGCAGTTCAGCACGGGCGAGAGCGTGACGGTTGCGGGTTCGGGGTTGATCGGGCGGAATCCCTCGATGCAACCCGGCGAATACGTCGACCAACTGGTGCCGATCTTCGACGCTGGCAAGTCCGTGTCGAAGACGCACCTGGAGTTCGGGCAGGAAGCCGGCCGATTCTGGGTCAGCGACCGCTACTCGACGAACGGTTCGGTCATCCGTCAGCCCGACGCGGAGCCGCGCCGCTGCGACGCCGGCAGGCGGTACTTCATCGCGCGCGGCACCCGGGTGGATATCGGCGAGCAGTTCTTCGTCGTGAGCTGAGGTTCGTCCCTTCCGCGGCGCGGTTCGGGTGGCTTGTCCACCTGCTCGCGGTCGGGACGCCGTCGGCGCGCGGTTTGCGTCCACGATCTTCTCGTGATCCCGGATGCCGCTCCCGAACACCTGGCGCTGCCGCCCATGGCCCCGCCGCCCCCGCGTGCGCCGTTCCCGTTCGTGGCGACTGCGGCGCCCGTGCTGGTCTCGGTCGGGATCTGGGCCGTGACCGGCTCGGTGTACTCGCTCCTCTTCGCCGCTCTGGGGCCGGTCGTCGCCGTCGGGAGCCTGCTCGACGGCCGACGGCAGCGCAGACGGACTGCGCGGCGCGACGCCGCCCGGGCCGTTGCGGCGCTCGGGCGGCTGCGGCAGCGCGTGCTCGAGGTGCAGGAGCAGGAACGCGCGCGCCTGGCGCACCTGGCTCCTCCACTCGCCGAGCTCTGCCGGCCGAACGCTCTCGCGGCGAGGTGGATGGATGCCGAGCCGGCTCGCGATGCCGACGATGCCGCACCGCTTCCGGTGCGCCTGGGGCGCGCTCAGCGCGAGTCCCCGGTGATCATCGACGGGGGATCGCCGGCCCATGAGGTGGATGACGACCTGCCCGACGAGATCCGCACGGAGCTCGGCGAACTGCAGAGCGTCGCGGCCGCTCTCCGCGATGCGCCGTGGGTCGTCGATGCCCGCGACGGGATCGGTGTCGTCGGTGACCCGATGGCAGCGCGCGCCCTTGCGAGATCCATCGCGGTGCAACTCGCGGCGAGCTGCTCGCCGCGCATTACCCGGATCGCCATCGACGCTCCTTCAGCCGGTGATGAGGCGTGGGTGCGGCTGTTGCCGCACCCGTCGACCGTCGCGGCGGTGCACGACGACCAGGTCACCTACCGGTTCACAGGCCGCGGGAAGGGGGTGGTGGTGGCCTCCGCGGCCCAACGATCTGACCTGCCGCCGGGTCTGGCCCTGATCGTCGATCTCTCGCCCTCCGTCGACCCGGTCGCGCCCCACCCGCGATTCGAATGGGTCGGCACCGCGCGAGCGGCCGATGCGGCGACGACCCTCGCGGCGGTCGCGGCCGAGCGCGGGATGCTCGCGTCTCATCGCGACCTCCCCGAGTCCGTCCGGCTGTCGGACGTGCTCGCCGTCGGTGAGGGCGGGAGCGCGGGCACCGGCGCGGGCGCGTCGAGTCTGCGCGCGCCCGTCGGACGCGACGCCGCCGGCATCGTCGAGCTCGATCTGGTCCGTGATGGCCCGCACGCGGTGGTCGCTGGCACGACGGGTGCCGGCAAGAGCGAGCTGCTGGTGAGTTGGGTGCTCGCCATGTCGGCGCGGCATCCGCCGAGCGCCGTGACCTTCCTCCTGGTCGACTTCAAGGGCGGCGCTGCCTTTGCGCCGCTGGCCGGGCTGCCTCACGTGCTCGGGACGGTCAGCGACCTCGACGGACGTCGCAGTGCACGAGCGATCGACAGCCTGCGAGCGGAACTGCTGCGGCGCGAGCGGGTCTTGTACGAGTGCGGAGCGCGGTCGATCGACGAGGTGGAATCCCGGCGGCACGAGGCGGCGGGCGCGGCCGCTCGCCTCGCCCGGCTCGTGATCGTCGTCGACGAGTTCGCCGCCGTGGTCTCGGGGCAGCCCGAGCTGCACGAACTGTTCGCCGATATCGCGGGCCGCGGCCGATCGCTCGGGCTTCACCTCATCCTGTGCACGCAACGGCCCTCCGGGGTGGTGCGCGACGCGGTGCTGGCCAACGTCATGCTGCGGATCTCACTGCGCGTCACCGACCGGGGCGACAGTCTGGCGATGCTGGGGACGGATGCGGCGACCCGGCTGGCGCCCACCGCTCGCGGCCGCGCGCTGATCGCCGACGGCAGCGGGGAGGTCCGCGAGGTCCAACTGGCGATCGCCGGGCCGGCCGACGCCGACGCGCTGCGCGGAGATGGGCGCCGGGCCGATGGCAGCTTGTGGTGCGATCCGCTGCCCGAGCGGATCCCGCTCGACAGCCTCATCGACGATCCGCTCGGCGACCGTGAGCCCGGCATCCCGTTCGGCCGCATCGACCTCCCCGCCGAGCAGCGACAGCCGATCGCCCGGCACGATCCGCGCACCGATGGTCACCTGCTCGTGCTCGGAGCCGCTCGCTCGGGCCGGACGATGGTGCTCCGCACCTTGGCGGAAGGCGCGGCGCAGACCGGCGTCTCTTGCATCGTCGTGTCCGACGACCCGGCCGAGGCGTCATCGCTGCTCACCGAGCTGCTGGAACATCCGCAGCCCGACGCCGCGGTCGTGCTGTTCGACGACCTCGACCTGGTCGTCGGTCGGATGGATCCGGATGCCCGGCACGAGCTGATCGACCTGCTGTCACGGTTCGTCCGGGGCGCGCGTCGACTCAGCCTGGTCATCACCGCGCAACGCCTGACCGGAGCCCTTCAAGGTCTCGCGGGACTGTTCGATGCCCGGCTGCTTCTTCGTCAGCCGAACCGGGACGAGCACGTGCTCGCGGGCGGTGACGGCTCGATGTTCGATCCGCGGCTGCCCGCCGGCGCCGGGACGTGGACGGGGAGTCGAGGGGCAGGCGCGACGGTCCAGGTGGCGATCGGATCGGCCGAGTTGCCGGCGGCCGAACTGGTCGAACTGCCGCGGCTCCGACCGGGCGACGAGCGGACGCTCGCGATCGTCAGCGCGCGCCCCGGTGAGCTCGCGCCCAGGTTGAAGGCCAGCGGCGCGCGAGTGATCGCGCTCGGCGACGATCCCGCTCCCGCAGACGACGAACTCCGTATCTCGCGAGGCGAGGCGCCCGTGGTGCTGCTCGGTGATCCGGAAGCCTGGCAGGCGGAGTGGGCGCTTCTGAACCTGGCCAGGCGCGAGCTTCCCATCGCGGTGATCGGATGCAGCGCGCCCGAGCTCCGCGCGATCACGAGGGCCCGCGACGCGGCGCCTCCGCTCGGCAGTCGCCCGGGCGAGTGCTGGTGGGTCGACGCGGGAGCGGTGCGTCGCGCGCTGCTGGACGTCGACCGCGACGGCTAGGCGATCGCCGCCGCGACCGTCCCCGCCTCGAGCCCCTGCGCCGCCGCGACGGCCGCATTGACGACCTTGCCGCCGTGGACGTTCAGGCCGAGCGCGAGCGCCGGATCCGCCCGCAGCGCCTCGGTCCATCCGAGGTTCGCGATCGAGCGGACGTAGGGCAGGGTGGCGTTGGTGAGCGCGTACGTCGAGGTGTGCGCCACCGCGCCCGGCATATTCGCCACGCAGTAGAACAGCGACTCGTGCACGGTGTACGTCGGGTCGGCGTGCGTGGTCGGGTGGCTGTCTTCGAAGCAGCCGCCCTGGTCGATCGCGATGTCCACCAGCACGCTGCCCGGCTTCATCCGGGCGACGAGCGCATTGGTCACGAGCTTGGGGGCTTTCGCGCCCGGCACCAGCACCGAGCCGATCACGAGATCCGCGTCGAGCACCGCCTTCTCGATCTCGAAGCTGTTCGAGGCGATCGTCTGGATCCGGCCCGCGTAGTCGGCATCCAGTTCGCGCAACCGCTGGATGTTCGTGTCGAGCACGGTCACCCGGGCACCCAGGCCCACGCTCACGCTGATCGCGTTGGTGCCCGCGACGCCGCCGCCGAGCACGACGACGTGAGCCGGATGCGTGCCGGGCACGCCCGGCACCAGCAGCCCCGGGCCCCCGTTCGGGCGCAGCATCGCGTTCGCTCCGACGATCGGCGCCAGTCGCCCGGCGACCTCGCTCATCGGGGCCAGCAAGGGGAGCGCGCGGGACGGCAATTGCACGGTCTCGTAGGCGATGGCGGTGATCCCGCTCGAGACCAGGTGCGCGGTGAGCTCGGCCTCGGCAGCCAGGTGCAGGTAGGTGAAGAGCACCAGGTCGTCGCGGAAGTACGCGTACTCGCTCTCGATCGGCTCCTTGACCTTGAGGAGCAGCTCGGCGCCGTCCCAGACCTCCTTCGCCGTCGTGGCGATGGCGGCACCGGCTGCGCGGTAGTCGTCATCGCTGATCGACGACCCGAGGCCTGCCCCGCTCTGCACGGTCACCGAATGCCCGTGCGACGAGAGGTCGTGTACCCCCGCCGGCGTGATCGCCACGCGGAATTCGTTGTTCTTGATCTCGCTCGGAACTCCCACCTTCATGCCGCCAGCGTAGCCGCGCCTAACCATGGAATCCGCAGCGAAAATCCGCGTTCTGGTGCTGATTTCGTGAAATCTATGTTTCAACATGGGCCCTTTGCGCCCTGGAGCGTTCCGTCACGCCACGCGGTATGTCAGGATCGAGCCACGACGCCGGCCACAGCTGCGGCGCCGAACGCGATCGCACGAAGGAGTCCTCGATGGTCCGGTCCCTGCCCGAAGATCCGCTGATCCGCTCGCTCGTCATCCAAGCGCGCCGAGCACAGTTGACGCGCCGCGGTCTCCTGGCCGGCGCAACGGCCGGGGCGGCGGCCCTCGCTCTGGCGGCCTGCGCGCCGACGGGAAGCGGCAAACCCAACCCCGCGACCGACATCTCGTCGACCGACAAGAAGCTGATCTGGGCGAACTGGCCCCTCTATCTCGACACCGACGACAAGACGAGCAAGCATCCGACGCTCGAGGCCTTCACGAAGAAGACGGGCATCACGGTCGACTACCGCGAGGACATCGACGACAACAACACCTATTACGCCAAGGTGAAAGACCAGTTGGCGCTCGGCAAGGACATCGGCGCCGACATCGCGGTGCTGACCGACTGGATGGCGAGCCGCTGGATCCGCCTCGGGTACACCCAGGAACTCGACCACAGCAAGATCCCGAACATCAAGAACCTCAACCCCGCACTGCTCAATATCGACTACGACAAAGGGCGCAAGAATTCGCTGCCCTGGCAGGGCGGATTCGCGGGCATCTGCTGGAACAAGGACAAGTTCCCGAAGGGCTTCCGCAGCGTCAGCGAGATGTTCAAGGAGCCGGAGCTGAAGGGTCGCATCGAGGTGCTCAGCGAGATGCGCGACACCGTCGGCCTGATCATGCTCGAGCAGGGCGTCGAGATCTCCAAGCCGATCGAGAACTTCCAGTTCCAGAATGCGCTCGACGTGCTGCAGAAGAACATCGACGACGGGGTCATCCGCAGCGTCAAGGGCAACTCGTACACCGAGGATCTGGTCAGCGGGGATGCGCTGGCGGCCATCTGCTGGTCGGGCGATATCACGGCCACCAACGCGTCCAACGGCGACCACTGGGAGTTCGCCATCCCCGACGCGGGGGGAACGATCTGGAACGACAACATGCTCATCCCGGTCGGCTCCCGCCACAAGGCCAACGCCGAAGCGGTCATGAACTGGTACTACGACCCCGAGATCGCGGCCGAGGTCGCGGCGTATGTGAACTACATCACGCCGGTCGAGGGAGCCAAGGAGGCGGCGGTGAAGATCGACCCCGAGCTGGCCGACAACCAGCTGATCTTCCCCGACGCCGACACCCTGAAGAAGGCGCACATCTTCGCGACGCTGACCCCGGCGCAGGAGCAGACCTTCACCGCGGGGTTCCAGAAAGTCCTTCTGGGCGCTTGATGGCCGGCGCCCTCGACGACTCCGGCGCCGACCTCGAACTGGTCGGCATCACCAAGCGATTCCCCGGCTTCACGGCGATCGAGAACCTGAACCTCACGATTCCGGCTGGCTCGTTCTTCGCGCTGCTCGGTCCCTCGGGGTGCGGGAAGACGACGACCTTGCGGCTGGTGGCGGGGCTGGAGACGCCGACCGCCGGCCGCATCCTGATCGGCGGCAAGGATGTCACCGACAGCAAGCCGCACAAGCGCCCCGTCAACACGGTGTTCCAGAGCTACGCGCTGTTCCCGCACATGACGGTGCTGCGCAATGTGGCGTTCGGGCTCTACCGGCGCGGCGTCTCGAATCCGCTCGAGCTCGCGCACGAGGCGCTGCGGCTGGTCGAACTCGACCACCTCGCCGGCCGCCGCCCCGCGCAGCTCTCGGGCGGCCAGCAGCAGCGTGTCGCGCTCGCTCGGGCCATCGTGAACAAGCCGGCTCTGCTGCTGCTCGACGAGCCGCTCGGCGCGCTCGACCTCAAGCTGCGCCGTCAGATGCAGCTGGAGCTCAAGTCGATTCAGGATGACGTGGGCCTCACCTTCCTGCATGTCACGCACGACCAGGAGGAGGCCATGACGATGGCCGACACGGTCGCGGTGATGAACAAGGGCGAGATCGAGCAGATGGGGGCTCCCGAGGAGCTCTACGAGCTGCCCAAGACCGCGTTCGTGGCGAACTTCCTCGGGCAGTCGAATCTGTTCACCGGCAGTGTGGTCTCGTCGAGCGCCGCCTCGATCGTCGTCGACATCGCGGGCACCAAGCTCGAGGTGCCGCGCGACCGCGCGCAACGGCACACCGGCACGGTGACGATCGGAGTCCGCCCCGAGAAGCTGAGCCTGCTGACCGAGAAGCCCAAGGCCGCGCCCGGGGTCAACGTGCTCGGGCCGGGGACCGTCACCGACGTCTCGTTCAGCGGCGTGAGCACGCAGTACCTGGTCGAGGTGCCGGGCGTGGGCACCATCACCGTCTTCGCCCAGAACATGGTGTTCGGCCCGGTGGTCAACCGCGGATCGCAGGTGTGGGTGAGCTGGACGGTCGACCACGGGTTCGGGCTCGCCGACGAGCAGGGCGTCAGCCCGCGCTTCGAGGAGGACCCGGCCTGATGGGCGCGCGGCTGATGGATCGGTGCCGCTGATGCACGGGGGCAGCTGATGGCGTTCGGAGCGTTCTCGAACGTCGACGCGCCGGTCGTCGAGGCCCCGCGCCGGCGCAGCCGGGCCGCACTGTGGTTGCTGCTGCCGGGTGTGGTCTACCTCGGCGCGACCTACCTCGCGCCGCTGGTCTCGCTGATCCTGACGAGCCTCAAGGCTCCCGACCTGGTCAACTACGACATCGGCCGCTACGTCTACGCCTTCAACATCGCCAACTACGCCACGGTGCTGGGCGAGTACTGGCCGATCATCCTGCGCTCCTTCGAATACGCCGCTATCGCGACGGTGGCGGCGCTGGTGATCAGCTACCCATTGGCGTATTTCATCGGGGTGATGCTGCGCAAGTACCCGCTCTGGCAGGCGCTCGCGCTCATCCTGGTCATCGCGCCGTTCTTCATGAGCTTCCTGCTGCGCACCCTGGCCTGGAAGGCGATCTTCGCCGATGAAGGCCCGGTCGTCAGCTTCCTGCAGCACCTCAACATCCTGGGAGCGAACGCGCACCTGAACGGCACACCGGTCATGGTGGTCTTCGGCCTGACCTACAACTTCATCCCGTTCATGGCGTTGCCGATCTACGCGTCGCTCGAGCGGCTCGACCTGCGCTATCTGGAGGCGGGAGCCGATCTGTACGCCAATCCGGCGACCACGTTCTGGCGCGTCACCCTGCCGTTGTCGCTGCCCGGAGTGGTGTCCGGGACCCTGCTGACCTTCATCCCGGCGACCGGGGACTACGTGAACGCGAGTCCGCAGTTCCTCGGCAGCACCCAGACCAGCATGGTCGGAAACGTGATCTCGGACACCTACTTCAACCTGTCCGACTATCCGTCGTCTGCGGCCTTGTCGATCATCCTGATGGTGCTGATCCTCATTCCGGTGGGCATCTACCTCTCCCTGACGAAGACGGAGGACCTGCTGTGAGCGGGATCGCGGAAGGGGCCGTCCTCGGACGTCTCGAAGAGACGCCGCGGCCGCTCAAGCGGCCCAAGTCGCGGCGCGGCAACTGGGGTGTCGCGGTCTATTCGGTGCTGATCCTCGCCATTCTGCTGATCCCGATCGTCTACACGATCGTGTTCTCGTTCAACATCCCCGCTCGCACCAACGTCAGTTGGCGCGGATTCTCGTTGCAGAACTGGGAGACCCTGGCCAGCGACCCCCGAGTGGTCGCTGCCTTCGTCAGCAGCATCGTGGTCGGCGTCGCGGCCACGGTGGTGGCGGCTGCGCTCGGCACGGCGATCGCGATCGCCCTCGTGAGATTCCGCTTCCGGTTCCGCACAGCGCTGACCGTGCTGCTCTTCCTCCCGATGGCGACGCCCGAGGTCGTTCTCGGGTCGGGACTCGGGTCGCAGTTCCTCAACATCGGGGTCGACAAGGGAATCGCGACCACGATCATCGCCCACATCATGTTCTGCATCAGCTTCGTGGTCATCACCGTGCGGGCCCGCGTGGCCAGCCTCGACCCCGCCATCGAGGAGGCCGGCCGAGACCTCTATGCGACGCCCGGCCAGGTCTGGTGGCGGATCACCTTCCCCCTGCTGCTGCCCGGCATCGTCGCGGCCGCTCTGCTGTCGTTCGCGCTGAGCTTCGACGACTTCATCATCACGGCGTTCGTCTCGGGCAACTTCGAGACCTTCCCGAAGTACATCTACACGGCCGCCGTCCGCGCCATTCCGGCGCAGGCCAACGTCTTCGCATCGATCATCTTTCTGCTCGCGATCGTCGTCGTGCTGGCCAGCCAGCTGAGCGCCGCCGTGCGCAGGCGCCGGCTCGCCCGCGAGGGCTGAGCCCCGTCGGATCGCCGGCGCAGCTCGGCGCGCGCGGTCTCGGCGGGTCAGACCCGGGGGACCAAAGACCCTCGCGGTCGCCGCGGATGACGCGCAGGATGACGTGATCGCCCCTTCATCCTGAAGGGAACGCATCGGGAACCGCTTCGTACCCCTCTACCCCCCGAAAATGTCCCCCGAGCAGGGGCTGGCCTCCGACGCGATGTGAGCACAGGATCATCGACAAGGGGGTGGTGCACCGTGGATCAGGGCATCATGACACTCATCACCGTGGGACTCATTCTGGCGGCAGCCGCATTCACCATGTGGCTGCTGTACACCGTCATCTGGCGCGCCGTGCGCCGCGGACTGCAGGAGTTCGAAGTCGCACGCTGGGAGCGCGAAGAGCAGGAGCAGCAGCAGGAGCAGGAGCTGGAGCAGCCGGGGGCGGCCCCCTCGCATCGTCTCCCGCACCTGCATCTGCCGGTCCGGCACCGCGTGCCGAACGACGTCGACGAGGCTCTCGTCGTTCCGGACTACCCGCCCAGCGAGTGGTTCTGAGCCGCTAGAGCGCCGCGAGCGCCGCGTCGAGCACGCCGACCGCATCGGCGAGCTGCTCGTCGGTGATCGCCAGGCTCGGCAGGAACCGCACCACGTTGCCGTAGGTGCCGGCCGTCAGCACGAGCACGCCCTGCTGGGCGGCGAAGGCCGCGACCTTGCCGGGGACGTCGGCGAGCGGTGACCCGGTCGACGGGTCGTTGAACTCGACCGCGAGCATCGCGCCGATGCCGCGCACCTCGGCGATGATCGGGTACTTCTTCTGCAACTCGAGCAGCGCGGGCTTGAGCACGCCCTCGATGCGGGACGCCTCAGCCAGCAGTCCGTCCTGCTCGATGCGGTCGAACACCGCGATCGCCGCCGCACAGGCCACCGGGTTGCCGCCGAAGGTGCCACCCAGGCCGCCGGGCTGGCTGGCATCCATGATCTCGGCGCGTCCTGTGACACCGGCGAGAGGCAGGCCGCCCGCGATGCCCTTGGCGCTCAGCACCAGATCGGGCACGAGCCCGAAGTGCTCGCTCGCGAAATACGCGCCGGTGCGTGCCATGCCGCTCTGGATCTCGTCGGCGATGAATACGATGCCGTTGGCGGTGCACCACTCCTGCAGGGCGGGCAGGAACCCGTCGGCCGGCACGATGAAGCCACCCTCGCCCTGGATCGGCTCGACGACGAGGCAGGCGAGGTCGGATGCCCCGACCGTCTTCTCGAGGTAGGCGATCGTCCGGGCGGCGGCGGCCGCACCGCTGAGCCCGTCGTGCAGGGGGTACGAGTTCGGCGCCCGGTACACGTCGCCCGCGAAGGGTCCGAAGCCGAGCGAGTATGGCATCGCCTTGAAGTTCATGGCCATCGTCAGGTTGGTGCGACCGTGGTAGGCGTGCTCGAGCACGGCGACGCCGTTGCGCCCGGTGTACTTGCGCGCGATCTTGACGCCGTTCTCGACCGCCTCCGCGCCCGAGTTGACCAGCACGGTCTTCTTGGCGAAGTCGCCGGGCGTGTGGGCGGCGAGCAGTTCGGCGACCCGCACGTACTCCTCGTAGGGGGTGATCGTGAAGAGCGTGTGGACGACGTCGCCGAGCTGCTGCTGCGCGGCGGCGACCACGTGGTCGTCGGTGTGCCCGATCGTCGTCACCCCGATGCCGGCGCCCAGGTCGAGGAAGGCGTTGTCGTCGACATCCACCAGGATGGCGCCGTGAGCGCGGGCGATGAACACCGGCAGCGCGCTCGAGACGCCCGCACTGACGGCCGCCTGACGGCGAGCCTGCAGGGCGACGGACTTCGGGCCGGGGATCGCGGTGACCACCCGACGCTCGGTGGGAACGGTTGCTAGCGTGTCGGGCAGGACGTCGGTCATAGTGCCGATTCTAGCCGCGCGGCGCTGGACGCGCGATGTGCGGAATCGTGCGTGAAACAGCCTGCGATGAAGGGATTCCGATGAACTCCGAGCATTCCTTCGCGGTTTCCGTCGAATGGCAGGGCAATCGCGGAACCGGCACCAGCGGGTATCGCGACTTCTCGCGCGCGGTCGAACTGCGCGCGGAGGGCAAGCACGCCATCCTCGCCTCGGCCGCGAAGACCTTCCACGGCGATGCCGACCGCTGGAACCCCGAGGAGCAGCTGGTCGCGGCCCTCTCGCAATGCCACCTGCTCAGCTACCTGCACGTCGCGACCCAGGCCGGTGTCGTGGTCGAGGCGTACACGGATGCCGCCACCGGCACCCTGCGCACGAATGCCGATGGCAGCGGCGCGATCATCGAGGTCGTGTTGCGCCCGGTGGTGACCATCTCGGCGGGGGACCCGCGGGTCGCCCAGCAGCTCCACGCCGAGGCGAACCGGCTGTGCTTCATCGCCAATTCGGTGAACTTCCCGGTGCGGCACGAGCCGACCATCCAGGTGCTCGACGACGAGCTGAGCTGATTCCGCTCGGAGCGAATCCTGTGGAGGGGCGGGTGACCGCGTCCGAGGCCCGGACTAGGTTGTCAGCATGTTGCTGAGGCATGCCATCGGGGCCGCGCTGCGCCGCATCCGTCTCGACGAGGGCCGTACCTTGCGGGAGGTGTCGCGCGACGCGAACATCTCGATGCCGTACCTGTCCGAGATCGAACGAGGCCGCAAAGAGCCGTCGAGCGAGATCCTGGCCGGCATCTGCGCCGCGTTGGGGCTCACTCTGCTGGACCTGCTGAACGAGGTGAGCTTCGAGACGCAGCTGGCCGAAGCCGTCGTCGTCGACCTGACGGCCGCCACCGGCACGGTGACCGCGATCACCTCCGCGTCTGCTTCGCATGCGCCCGAGGTCGCTCTGGCGGTCGCCGCATGAGCACGACGCGCTCCGGCATCTCGAGCCGGATCCTCGGCACCGGCCTGCTGTCCGCCGAGACCTCGCGCGAAGGAGATCGCGCGACGACCCTCGAGCTGTTCTTCGACTTGGTCTATGCCTTCGCCTTCACCCAGGTCACCGCGCTCATGGTGCACAACGAGACCGCCACCGGGGTGCTCCAGGGCCTGGTGGTCCTCCTGCTGCTCTGGGGTCCATGGGCCTCGTTCGCCTGGCTCGCCAATCAGGCGCACGCCGACCGCGGAGTGGTGCGGATCGGGATGGTCGCCGCGATCCTGATCATGTTCTTCGCCTCGTTGGCGGCTCCCGCTGCCTACCGCGCGCCGGACGGTCCGCTGCTGGGCACCCTGCTCTTCGCCGTCTCGTTCTTCCTGGTGCAGCTCGTGCACACGGTGGTCTACCTGATCGCGGCGGGGTCAGACACCGCCCTGCGCCGGCAGGTCATCATCTCCGAGGCGAGCGCGCTGCTGCCGGGCTCCGCACTCCTGATCATCGGTGGATTGGTCGGCTCGCCCTTCCAGGTCTGGATCTGGCTGGTGGCCCTCGTCTTCCAGTGGGTGATGATCTACGTCACCTCCAACGGCGGCGACTGGCGGATCAACTCGCTCGCCCATTTCGCCGAACGGCATGGCCTCGTGGTCCTCCTCGCGCTCGGCGAGTCGATCGTGGCGATCGGCTCGGGTGTCGCGCGGCTGCCGCTCGGCGGGTCGGTGCTCGTCGGATCGGGATTCGGGATCGGCATCGGCATCGCCCTGTGGTGGCTGTACTTCCACCACCTCGCGCCGAAGGTCGAGCACGCCATCGCGCGGCGGTCCGGCGTCGAACGCACGGGGCTCGCGACCGAGGTATTCACCTACCTGCACATGTCGCTGATCGCGGGCATCGTGATCGCGGCCCTCGGCGTCGAGACCACGATGCGGCACGTTTCGGGATTCGCGGCGCCTGGGCTGTTCCCGGCGTTCGCGCTCGCGAGCGGCGTATCCCTGTATCTGGCGGGCACCGGATTCGTCTGGCTGCGGGTATCGGGGGAGTGGTCCCTTCCGCGGTTCGCGGCGGGCGCGCTCCTGCTCGTACTGATCCCGGTGCTGGCGATCGCACCGGCGCTGATCGACCTCGGCGTCGTCCTGGTGATCGTGGTCGCGCTCGCGGTGGCCGAGGGGCTGCTCGGTCAGCGGGCGAAGCTGCGCGGCAAGAAGGCGGCGGATTCGACCGGGGCATGAGGTCGTCGCTTCACCGAGGGGTGGGATTGCGCGGCGTGTGGGTCTTCCAGAAGGTGAAGAACGGCCGTGACCCGATGAAGATGCTGAGGCCGACGTAGATCACCGCAACGATGCTGCCGACCACGACGGCGGCAGTCACGGCCGAGCTCGCCATCATGACGATCGCCGCTGCGAGCAGGCCGACCAAGGCGCCGTTCACGACGATGATGAACACCATCGTGCTCCCGAGGATCTGGCTGCCGTTTCGCCGTGGTCCGAGAAAGTAGTAGGTCGTGAACGCGCCGGCCTGATCGTCGTGGACCGACGTCATGAAGGCGTCGTCCACTCCCGGCGCCAGTTCCGCGTAGGCGGCGCGGAGTCGGTTCATGGCGATGACGTGACCCAGATCCTCCATGGACACGTTGATCACCCGGATCTGCGTGAGAACGCCCACGATCGCCGCGAACGTCAGGATGGCAATGGCGAACATCGGGAAAGCATCCCCGAAGTGCGTCGCCTGCCCGACCAGTGCGAGGCTCACCAGGGTGGCCGAGACCAGCGTCAGGAAGATGCTGATCCGTGCCAACACCTCGTTCTGCGTCGTCGTCCGCGAGGCGAGAAGGCTCCAGTGCTCGGTCGCCAGGATCTGCGCACGGAGGCCCGGCGTGCTGCCGTCGAACGACGGTGGCGGCGGTGTGGGGGACTTCGGCATGGCCGACATTGTCCTCGGGCGGGCATGTCGACGGAAGAGGTCGCCTAGAGCCGCGCCAGTGCCTCTTCCAGCACCGTCGCCGCGTCGTCGATCAGCGCCTCGCTGATCACGACGCTGGGCATGATGCGCAGCACCGAGTCCCAGCTGCCCGCGTCGAGCGCGATCACGCCGTTCGTCGTGGCGTGCTTCAGCACGGCGGTGAGCGCCTCGGGGTTCGGATCCTTGGTTCCTGGATGCACCAGCTCGACGCCGAACATCGCGCCCTTGCCGCGCACCTCGCCGACCACGGGGTACTTCGCGGCCCAGTCGCCGATCCGGGCCTGGAGCGCGCGCTCCACCCGCTGCGCCTCGCCGAGCAGGTTGTCGCGCTCGATGAGGTCGAACACTGCGAGCGCCGCCGCGGTCGAGACCGGGTTGCCGCCGAAGGTGCCGCCGATGCCGCCGGGCTGCACGGCATCCATGATCTCGGCCTTGCCGGTCACCGCCGCGAGAGGCATGCCGCCCGCGATGCCCTTGGCGCTGGTCACCAGGTCGGGCACGACGCCGTGGTGCTCGATCGAGAACCAGGTGCCGGTGCGGCCGATGCCGGCCTGGATCTCGTCGGCCACGAACACGATGCCGTTCTCTTCGCAGAAGGCCTTGATCGCCGCGAAGTAGCCGGGCGCCGGGATGATGATGCCGCCGTCGCCCTGGATCGGCTCGGCGAAGAAGGCGGCCACCTCGGTGGCGCCGATGTGGGTGACGATGTAGTCGATGGTCTTCGCAGCCGCCTCCTCACCGCTCAGCCCGTCACGGAACGGGTAGCTGATCGGCACCGAGTACAGCTCGCCCGGGAACGGCCCCATGCCCGCCCGCTCCGGCCAGGGGCGGTAGGTCATCGCCATCGTGAGGTTGGTGCGGCCGTGGAACGCGTGGTCGAGGCTGACGATCGCGCGGCGTCCCGTGTACTTGCGGGCGATCTTGACCGCGTTCTCGACCGCCTCGGCGCCCGAGTTGACCAAGATCGAGTGCTTCTCGAAGTCGCCCGGCGTCAGCTCGGCGAGCTTCTCGGCGACCCGCACGTAGTTCTCGTACGGCGTGACGGTGAACAGGGTGTGCGTCAGCTTGGCGACCTGCTCGCTGACCGCGGCCGCGACATCCGGATGCGCGTGCCCGATGGTCGTGACGCCGATGCCGCAGCCCAGGTCGATCAGCTGGTTGCCGTCGACGTCGACCAGGATGGCGCCGGCGCCGTGATCCATGTAGATGTTCGCCAGCGTGCCTGCGCCGCGCGAGACGCTCTTGACTCGGCGCTCCTGAAGGGCGACCGACTTCGGGCCCGGCAGTTCGGTGACGAGCTTGCGTTCCTGCGGCACGCTGAATTCCATGGATCCAGCCTAGGCGCGTGGCACGCAGGCCCTGTCAAGCATCGGTAGGTGAGGATGGAGCCCGTGCCTATCGCCTCCGCTCGACCCGTCCTGCTCGCCTCGGCCGTCGCCGCCGCCGCCATCGCGTTGGCGTTCGCGTTGACGGGGTGCACCGCATCCGGGTCCGGCTCCCCGTCTGCATCGGCGAAGCCGACGTCGGTCCCGACCGTCAGCGCGGCGTGCGTCGATAGCGGCTCGGCCTCCGACTCGGTCAAGGTGACCGGCGCATTCGACACCACTCCGAACGTCTCGATCGACGCACCGCTGAAGGTCTCGTCGACGCAGCGCACCGTGGTGATCCAGGGCACGGGTGACAAGGCTGCTCCGGGCAGCATCGTGAACGTCAGCTTCACGCTCTACAACGGCACGACAGGCAAGACGGTGACCTCGACCGGATACGGCGCAGGCCGCTCGAGCGCCATCACGGTGGATGCCAGCAAGGTGATCACCGGGCTGGTCAAGACCCTGAACTGCGCGCAGGCCGGCACGCGGGTCGTGGGCGTTGTGCCGGCATCCGAGGCGTTTGGCAAGGCCGGCAACGCGCAGTTGGGGGTCGCCGGAAACCAGGTCATGGTCTTCGTCGCCGACGTCGTGAGCCTCGTCCCGACGAAGGCGGAGGGCACCGCCGTCACCCCGCCCGCCGGACTGCCGACGGTCGCCGACGCCGCGGACGGCAAGCCGAAGCTCACGGTTCCGGACGGCTACAAGCCCCCGGCGACCACCCAGATCGCGACCCTGATCAAGGGCAAGGGTGCCGTCGTCGGTCCGACCGACCAGATCGTGATCCAGTACCAGGGCACCAACCTCGCCACGGGCAAGATCTTCGACCAGACCTGGGGCAAGGGCCCGTACTCCGGGGCGGCCAACGGGTTCATCCCGGGCTTCACCAACGCCATCGTCGGGCAGACGGTCGGATCGCAGGTGCTCGTCGTGATCGCTCCGGCCGACGGCTACGGACCCCAGGGCGGCAACTCGGGCGCCGGGATCGGCAAGGACGACACGATCGTCTTCGTGATCGACATCCTGGCTGCCGAACCGCCGGCCGCCGGCTGATCGGGCCCACCGGCCCGGCGGCCTCGCTAGCCTGACATCATGCGGCGCGTCATCGTTCTCGGCTCCACCGGGTCGATCGGCGTGCAGGCGCTCGAGGTGATCGCCGCCCATCCCGACCGCTTCGAACTGGTCGGACTGGCCGCCGGTCGCAATCGCGAGAAGCTCGCCGAGCAGGTTCTCGCGACCGGCGTGACCGCGACGGCACTCGGCGTCGACGAGGCCGTCGACCTGGTGCGCTCGGTGGACGCGGATGTCGTGCTCAACGGCATCACGGGATCGGTGGGCCTGGCGCCCACGCTGGCCGTGCTCGAGACCGGAGCCACCCTCGCCCTGGCGAACAAGGAGTCGCTCATCGTCGGGGGCGAGCTGGTCACGTCGGCGGCGCGGCCCGGGCAGCTCGTCCCGGTGGACTCCGAGCACTCGGCCATCGCGCAGGCGCTGCGCTCGGGCGAGCACGGCGAGGTGCGCCGACTGGTGCTGACGGCATCCGGCGGACCGTTCCGCGGGCGCACCCGCGATCAGTTGGCCGATGTCACCCCCGAGGAGGCGCTCGCGCATCCCACCTGGGACATGGGGCTCGTCGTGACCACCAACTCGGCGACGCTGGTCAACAAGGGGCTCGAGATCATCGAAGCCCACCACCTCTTCGACATCCCCTACGACCGCATCGAGTCGGTGGTGCATCCGCAGTCGATCGTGCACTCGATGGTGGAGTTCACGGATGGATCGACCATCGCGCAGGCGTCGCCGCCCGACATGCGGCTGCCGATCTCGCTCGGGTTGGACTGGCCGCACCGCGTGCCGGGGGTCGGAGTCCCGCTCGACTGGACCCGCTCCCAGAGCTGGACCTTCGAGCCGCTCGACGACGACGCGTTCCCCGCTGTCTCTCTCGCGAAGCGGGTCGGCACGGCGGGCGGGACCTATCCGGCCGTGTTCAATGCGGCGAACGAGCAGGCGGTGCAGGCGTTCCATTCCCGGCGGATCCCGTACCTGAGCATCCTGGCCGTGGTGGAGCGGGTCGTCGACGCCCACGAGCCGGCGTCCGGGCCGCTCACCCTGGAGGGCGTACTGGATGCCGAGCGCTGGGCGCGCGACGCCGCCGACCGGCTGCTCGCCGGGTCGGTCGCCGAGTAGCGAGAGCTCGCACCCACCTCGACAGCACGCGGGCTGTGCCCCGTTCGCGGTCGGCGCGTTCCAAGACTTCCTGACGTAGCCTGTGGCCGTGGAAACGGTGCTGCTCTACATCCTCGGCGTGGTGATCATCGTCGTCGGTGTCGCGCTGTCGATCGGGCTCCACGAGATCGGCCACCTCATCCCCGCCAAACTCTTCGGCGTCAAGGTCGGGCAGTGGATGATCGGCTTCGGCCCCACCCTGTTCAAGAAGAAGTTCGGCGAGACCGAGTACGGCGTCAAGGCCATCCCGCTGGGCGGCTACATCTCGATGGCGGGCATGTTCCCGCCCGGCAAGGTGAAGACCCGCGCGATCGACCGGGCCGGCCATCTCCGCGATGAGCTCGAACTCGAGTTCGTGGAAGGCGATCTGCACGACGTCGCCGAAGACCGCGCGCTGGCGTCGAGCGCCGCCCGTACGAAGCCCAAGATGGACACCACCGGCTTCTTCAACGTGCTGGTGCAGGACGCCCGCGACAGCTCCGCCGAGACCATCGCGCCCGGCGACGAGGACCGCGTCTTCTACAAGCTCGCGTTCTGGAAGCGCATCATCATCATGCTCGGCGGCCCGGCGATGAACCTGGTGCTGGCCTTCGTGTTCTGGGGCATCGTGCTCTGCCTGTTCGGCGCGCCGGTCACCACCACGACGGTAGGAAGCGTCTCGCAGTGCGTCCTGCCCTCGACCTCGACCGCGAAGAGCTGCCCCAGCGGGGCAGAGCTCTCGCCGGCCGCCTCGGGCGGGCTGAAGCCCGGCGACCGGGTCCTCAGCATCGACGGCGTCGCCATCACGAGCTGGGATGCCGAGACCAAGCTGATCCGGAAGTCCGCAGACACGACGCTGACCTTCGTCGTCGAGCGCGACGGTTCTCGCCTCAGCCTCGAGATCACGCCGGTCGAGAACTCCGTGGTGGACGCCACCGGTGCGACGGTCGTCGCCGGGTTCATCGGGATCGGCCCGGCCGCCAAGATCGAGCCCCAGCCCATCACGGCGGTGCCCGGCAGGGTGGGCGACAACATCGCCGGAGTCGGCCGGGTGATCGTCAATCTGCCCTCCGAGCTGGTGAACGTGGCTCAATCGACCTTCGGCACCGCCAAGCGCGATCCGAACGGTCCGGTCAGCGTGGTCGGTGTCGGGCGTCTGGCGGGCGAGATCGCGACGCTCAACTCGGTGCCGGTCGCCGACCGGGCGAGCGCGATGCTGCAGATCGTCGCCCAGCTGAACGTCGCCCTGTTCGTCTTCAACCTCATCCCGCTGTTGCCGCTCGACGGCGGCCACGTCGTGGGAGCCCTCTGGGAGGCGATCCGGCGCCGGTTCGCGCTGTGGTTCAAGCGTCCGGATCCCGGGCCGGTCGACATGGCGAAGGCGGTGCCGGTGACGCTGGCGGTTTCGGCGATCCTGGGTCTGATGTCCGTCCTGCTGATCGTCGCCGACATCATCAACCCGATCAGCATCGGGTGATCGCGCTTCGGATGGCGGCGCGCTGATCGCGCGCGCCACGCACCCGGCGTTGCGACAGGCGCGCGCGTAGGCTGAACACATGCCTGCCCTGAACATCGGGATGCCACGTGCATCTGGACCATCGGCTCCTCCCGAGGTGCTGGCTCCGCGCCGCAAGTCCCGTCAGATCAAGGTCGGCAAGGTGCTGGTCGGCGGCGACGCCCCGATCAGCGTGCAGTCGATGTGCACGACGCCGACCACGAACATCAACGCGACCCTGCAGCAGATCGCCGAGCTCACGGCATCCGGCTGCGACATCGTGCGCGTCGCGGTGCCGAGCCAGGACGACGCCGACGTGCTGCACATCATCGCGGCCAAGAGCCAGATCCCGGTGATCGCCGACATCCACTTCCAGCCCAAGTACGTCTTCCAGGCGATCGACGCCGGCTGCGCGGCCGTCCGGGTCAACCCCGGCAACATCCGCAAGTTCGACGACCAGGTCGGGGCCATCGCGGCGGCGGCCAAGGCGGCCGGCGTGAGTCTGCGCATCGGCGTCAACGCGGGATCCCTCGAGCCGAGCATCCTCCAGAAGTACGGCAAGGCGACGGCCGAGGCGCTCGTCGAGAGCGCCGTCTGGGAGGCCAGCCTCTTCGAGGAGCACGACTTCCACGACTTCAAGATCTCGGTCAAGCACAACGACCCGATCGTGATGGTCAAGGCCTACCGGCAGCTCGCCGAGCGCGGCGACTGGCCGCTGCATCTCGGGGTCACCGAGGCCGGTCCGGAGTTTCAGGGCACGATCAAGAGCGCGACCGCCTTCGGCATCCTGCTCAGCGAGGGGATCGGCGACACCATCCGGGTCTCGCTCAGCGCGCCGCCGGCTCAGGAGGTCAAGGTCGGCCTGCAGATCCTGCAGTCGCTCAACCTGCGTGAGCGCAAGCTCGAGATCGTGTCGTGCCCGTCGTGCGGGCGCGCCCAGGTGGATGTCTACACTCTCGCCAACGACGTGACCGCCGGGCTCGAGGGCATGACGGTTCCGCTGCGCGTCGCGGTGATGGGCTGCGTCGTCAATGGACCCGGGGAGGCCCGCGAGGCCGACCTGGGCGTGGCATCCGGCAACGGAAAGGGCCAGATCTTCGTGAAGGGCGAGGTCATCAAGACCGTGCCCGAGAGCGAGATCGTCGCCACCCTGATCGAAGAGGCGAACCGTCTCGCGGCCGAGATGCCGCCCGGCGAGCTGGGCACCCCGGAGGTCGTCACGGTCTGAGCCCCCCCCCCGCCCCCTTTCCGCGAAGGGTCGCGTTTGGGGGCATAGCCGGGCTGCTTCCCCCCAATGGCGACCCTTCGCGCGGGCTTAGGGACGCCATCCGCGCTCTCGGAGTGCTCGTGTCACCTTCGCGAGCACCAGGTCGCGATCCGCGATCAGGGTCTTGTCGACCCTGATGTGGCGATAGCCGGCCTCTGCGATGTCGTCGAGGCGGCGGATATCGGTGGCGAATTGCTTGGGATCTTCGGCGTGCTGCCGCCCGTCGTACTCCAGCACGACGCGGTGCTCCGGCCACACCAGGTCTCCATAGGCGATCCAGGTGCCATTCCGGTCGAACAGGGATGCATTCACCTCTGGCTCGGGGAGACCGGCGCGCACGACGAGGAGGCGAAGCGCCGTTTCGCGGGCGGAGTCGGTTCCGGCACGCAACTGCGGCAGAGCCGACCTCAGGCGCGCCGTGCCGCGCCTCCCCGAACGCCGCCGAACGGCGCCGACCATCTGATCCAGAGTCGCCAGTGGGTGCCGTCGCCGGATGAGTCCGTCTCCCATGACGATCAGATCGTCGACACGCAGCAGGCTGGCGCACTCGCACCACGCATCGACGGGGCTCGAGGCGCGAATGCCGTCCGGAAGAGCGAGAACCTGGATCGGCATGGTGGTCTTGTGGCCGACGACCCAGGATCTCCGCATCGCTCGACTCGCCTCCTGTCCCGTCACGTGCACCTGCAGCGCTCGGCGCCCCTCCGGCATCCGCATGCCGTGGAGTTCGGCGGATGTCAGGTGGCTGAAGTACTGGGCGGAGTTCAACAGTGGCGCCAGCGCGCGAGCGGCGCTTTGGACATCGACGGGGGCGTCCCGCACACGCGCGCCGACGAAGGGATGCGCCAGGTCCCGCGCGCGCAGTCGGTCTCGGCTCATCCCAACGCTCATCGCGTCACGCACGGTGAAAGCCCAGTCGAGCGATTCGGGGAGTGGACCAGGATCCCGCATGCAAGACGGTCCCGCGTTGCGGTCCACCTCCCTCCGGCCGCGCGCCGGTCTGTGGAGTGTTCCCCCGGCGCCGTTCCTGTCGACGACCTGCCGAGGGGTCGCTCTTGGGGACTCCGGGGCACCAAGAGACCACAACAGCGACCCTTCGGCCGGAACGGAGGGCCCGCGGCCCCCGGATACCATGGGCGGGTGCCTACACGCCTCAGCCAGCTCTTCGTCCGAACGCTGCGCGACGATCCCTCCGATGCGGAGCTGATCAGCCACCGGCTGCTCGTCCGCGGGGGGTACATCCGCCGCCAGGCTCCCGGGATCTTCGCCTGGCTGCCGCTGGGGCTGCGCGTGCGCCGGCAGGTCGAGCGCGTCATCCGTGAGGAGATGGATGCGATCGGCGCCCAGGAGGTGCACTTCCCCGCCCTGCTGCCCCGCGAGCCCTACGAGATCACCGGGCGCTGGGAGGAGTACGGCGACGGCATCTTCCGCCTGCGGGACCGCCGCGGCGCCGACTACCTGCTCGCGCCGACGCACGAGGAGGTCTTCACCCTGCTGGTGAAAGACCTGTACAACTCGTACAAAGACCTGCCTTTGGCGATCTATCAGATCCAGGACAAGTACCGCGATGAGGCGCGGCCCCGCGCCGGCCTGCTGCGAGGGCGCGAGTTCTCGATGAAAGACGCGTACACCTTCGACATCGACGACGCGGGGTTGGACGTCTCGTACCAGGCCATGCGCGACGCCTACGAGCGCATCTTCACGCGCCTCGGCCTCGAATACGCGATCGTGCAGGCCGATGCCGGCGCCATGGGCGGATCACGCTCCGAGGAGTTCCTGCACCCCACCCCGATCGGCGAGGACACCTTCGTGCGCTCGGCGGGCGGCTACGCCGCCAACGTGGAGGCGTTCACCACCCTCGCCCCTCCCACCCGCGGCTACGAGAAGCTGACACCGGCCGAAGTGCTCGACACTCCGGGCACGCCCACGATCGCCACGCTGGTCGACGTCGCGAACGAGAAGCACCCCCGGCCGGACGGCCGAGCCTGGACTGCCGCCGACACGCTCAAGAACGTCGTGCTGCGCCTCACCCACCTCGACGGCACCCGCGAGGTCGTCGTCGTCGCGCTGCCCGGCGACCGCGAGGTCGAGATGAAGCGCGCCGAGGTCGCGTTCGCGCCCGCCGAGGTGGAACCCGCAGACGCCTCCGACTTCGAGAAGCACCCCCTGCTCGTCAAGGGCTACATCGGGCCGTGGTCGCCCACCGGGGCGGTGCTCGGCGAGGAGTCGGCCACCGGCATCCGCTACCTGGTCGACCCGCGCGTCGTCGACGGCTCCGGCTGGATCACCGGCGCGAACATCGAGGGCAAGCACGTCTTCGGTCTGGTGGCCGGCCGCGACTTCGGCAACGACGGAACCGTCGAGGTCGCCGAGGTGAAGGCCGGAGACCCCGCTCCCGACGGCTCCGGGCCCGTCGAACTCGCCCGTGGCATGGAGATCGGCCACGTGTTCCAGCTGGGGCGCAAGTACGCCGAGGCGCTCGGACTGAAGGTGCTGGACGAGAACGGCAAGCTCGTCACCGTCACCATGGGCTCGTACGGGATCGGGGTGACGCGACTGGTCGCCGCGATCGCCGAGCATTCGGCGGACGACAAGGGGCTGGTGTGGCCGGCCGAGGTCGCGCCCTTCGACATCCACCTGGTCGCCACCGGCAAAGAGGACGAGGCATACGCGCTCGCCGAGACCGTGGCCGCCGACCTCGAGGCCGCGGGATTCGACGTGCTGTACGACGACCGTCCGAAGGTCTCGCCCGGCGTGAAGTTCGGCGACGCCGAGCTTCTCGGGGTGCCCACGATCGTGATCGCCGGTCGAGGCGCCGGACAGGGTATCCTAGAGCTTTGGGATCGGCGCTCGGGGGAGCGCACAGAGGTCCCGGCAGCAGAACTGATCGCTCGTCTCGGCTAGACACCGAGCCACGATCCCCGTTCCCCCCGGAGGACCTTGCGGTCCCGCCGCCCCCCGGTCGAGAGCAGCAAGTACCAGCAGCGAGTCACAACAGCAGAGAGCAGGACGCAACGTGGAGTTGTCCGTCGGCAAGACCCTCGTCTACCCGCATCACGGTGCGGTCACCATCACGGCGCTGAGCAAGCGCACGGTGGCCGGTGTCGAGAAGGAGATGATGACGCTCAACGTGCACACCAGCGAGCTGACGATCATGCTCCCGACCGACAACGTCGAACTGGTGGGCGTGCGCGACGTGATCGACGCCGACGGGGTCAAGGCGGTGCACCAGGTGCTGCGCGACCCCTTCGTCGAGGAGCCGGGCAACTGGAGCCGTCGCTACAAGGCCAATCAGGAGAAGATGGCCAGCGGCAGCGTCTACCGGGTCAGCGAGGTCGTGCGCGACCTGTGGCGCCGCGACCAGGACCACGGCGTCTCGGCCGGCGAGAAGCGGATGCTCGCCAAGGCCCGCCAGATCCTGATCAGCGAGCTCGCCCTCGCCCAGAAGCTCAGCGAAGAAGACGCATCGGCCGCCCTCGACGAGGTGCTCGCCTCTGCGGTGACCCCGGAGGGCTCGGCGGCGTAGGCGCAGCGGCGTACCCTTTTTCTCACCAGTTGAACTGAATATCGGAGGGTCCTGACCATGGACATCGACCTCACCATGCTGCGCCTCATGGAGCGCGAGCGGGAGATCCCGTTCGACGAGCTCGTCGGCATCATCGAGCAGGCGATCCTGACGGCCTATCTGAAGCACACCGACAAGGACGCCGACTCGGGTGCGCGCGTCGAGCTCGACCGCAAGACCGGGCACGTCACGGTCTACGTGCCCGAGCTCGACGAGAACGGCGAGGTCATCGGCGAGGCGGTCGACAGCCCCGACGACTTCGGGCGCATCTCGGCGTTCGCCGCCAAGCAGGTCATCAACCAGCGGTTGCGCGACATCGGCGACGACAAGGTGCTCGGGGAGTTCCGCGGGCGCGAGGGCGACATCGTCGCCGGCGTCATCCAGCAGGGGCCGAACCCGCGGATGATCCACATCGACCTGGGCAGCGTGGAGGCGATCCTGCCGCCAGAGGAGCAGGTCCCCGGCGAGGACTACTCGCACGGCAGCCGCATCCGCGTCTACGTGACCAGCGTGAGCAAGGGCCTCAAGGGTCCGTCGATCACGGTCAGCCGCACCCATCCCGGACTCGTGCGCAAGCTGTTCGCGCTCGAGGTGCCCGAGATCGCCAGCGGGCTGGTCGAGATCGCCGCCCTGGCGCGCGAAGCCGGCCACCGCACCAAGATCGCGGTGCGGGCGACGCAGCCGGGCATCAATGCCAAGGGCGCCTGCATCGGCGAACTCGGGCAGCGCGTGCGCGCCGTCACCACCGAATTGCACGACGAGAAGATCGACATCGTGGATTGGTCACCCGACCTGGCGACCTTCGTGGCCTCCGCGCTGTCGCCGGCCAAGGTGACCAGCGCGTTCGTCGTCGATGAGAACCTGAAGGCCGTTCGTGCCCTCGTCCCCGATTACCAGCTCTCGCTGGCCATCGGAAAAGAGGGGCAGAACGCGCGGCTGGCGGCCAAGCTCACCGGCGCGAGAATCGACATCCAGCCTGACTCGGTCATGGAGGATTAGGTCGATTCTCGCGCCGCAAGCGAAGGCGCCCATGGCGGCTTCGGTCTGCGGGTCACGTTCGGCAGCCACAGAAGGGGTACCATGGAACCCGTCAGAACCTGCCTGGGTTGCCGGCAGCGCGCCCCCCGATCCTCACTTGTGAGACTGGTCGCGCGCGATGGACGTGTTGTGGTGGATGCCGCGGCGCGACTTCCCGGGCGGGGCGCGTGGCTGCATCCCGCAAGCGCGTGCCTCGAGACCGCGATCTCGCGCAAGGCCTTCGGCCGGGCGCTTCGCACCACGGTTCTCGACACGACATCCCTCAGCACAGACCTCGAAGAACGGGCTGAAAGACCAATGGACAACTAATGAGCAACTCGAAATGAGTTCCCTCACCCTTTAGTGTCCGCTCCTGCATCTGGGGCGGACCCCAGACAGGAGAAATGTGGCCAACCCACGTGTTCACGAAGTCGCTGCCGAACTCGGCATCGACAGCAAGATCGCCCTTGACAAGCTCAAGGGCATGGGCGAGTTCGTCAAGAGCGCGTCCTCCAGCATCGCTCCGCCGGTGGCGCGCCGCCTGAAGGCCGCGCTCGAGGCCGATGGCTACAAGGCGCCTGCCGCTGGAGCCGCTCCCGCGGCCACCGCGACGGCGTCGCGCCCCGCTGCCGCGCGCCCCGCGCCGGCGCCCGCCGCGCCGGCTCAGGCGTCGGCCCCGGTCGCCGAGACGCCCGTCGCTCCGGCGCCTGCCGCTGCGCCTGCCGCGCCCCCGGCTGCCGGGGGCGCTCCCGGAACGCCTGCTCAGCCCGCCGCGGGCACGCCCGCCGCGAGGCCCGGCAACAACCCGTACGCCAGCGCTCAAGGCATGTCGCGCCCCGGCACGCCGCGCCCCGGCAACAACCCCTTCGCCGGGTCCCAGGGGATGCCGCGCCCGGGTGGCGCGGGCGGCGCGATTCCGCGTCCGGCTGCTCCGCGCCCCGGCGCACCCCGCCCCGGCGCCCCGCGTCCGGGCGGACCGGGCACCGGGCGTCCCGGCGCCCCGTTCCAGCAGCGTCCGGGCGGCCCCGGTCGTCCGGGCGGTGCTGGCGGCGGATTCCAGCGCCCCGGAGGCGCTCCCGGAACGGCGGGCGGATTCGCCGGTCGCCCCGGTGGTGGTGGCGGCCGCGGCCGTGGTCCGGGTGGAGGCACCGCGGGTGCCTTCGGCCGTGGCGGCGGCAAGAGCCGCGCCCGCAAGTCGAAGCGGACGAAGCGCGCAGAATTCGAGATGCGCGATGCTCCGTCGCTGGGCGGCGTCGCGATCCCTCGCGGCGACGGCTCGACGATCATCCGCATGCGTCGCGGCGCATCCATCTCCGACCTGGCCGACAAGCTCGAGCAGGTCACCAAGTACTCGGTGCAGCCCGGCGCCCTGGTGACCGCGCTGTTCCACCTCGGCGAGATGGCGACGGCGACCGAGTCGCTCGACGACGCGACCTTCGCGATCCTCGGCGAAGAGCTGGGCTACAACATCCAGATCGTGTCGCCCGAGGACGAAGACAAGGAGCTCCTCGAGGGCTTCGACATCGACCTCGAGCAGGAGCTCGAAGACGAAGACGACGAAGACCTCGAGATCCGTCCGCCGGTCGTGACCGTCATGGGTCACGTCGATCACGGTAAGACCAAGCTGCTCGACGCGATCCGCGAGGCGAACGTCGTCGCGGGCGAGGCCGGAGGCATCACGCAGCACATCGGTGCGTACCAGGTCTGGACCGAGCACGAGGGCATCGAGCGCGCCATCACCTTCATCGACACCCCGGGTCACGAGGCGTTCACCGCCATGCGCGCCCGTGGTGCGCAGGTGACCGACATCGCGATCCTGGTGGTCGCCGCCGACGACGGCATCATGCCGCAGACGGTGGAGGCGCTGAACCACGCGCAGGCCGCAGGCGTGCCGATCGTGGTCGCGGTGAACAAGGTCGACAAAGAGGGGGCGAACCCGGCCAAGGTGCGCCAGCAGCTCACCGAGTTCGGTCTGGTCGCCGAGGAGTTCGGTGGCGACACCCTGTTCGTCGACGTGTCGGCCCTGCAGAAGAAGGGCATCGACAAGCTGCTCGACGCCGTCCTGCTGACCGCGGACGCCGGCCTCGACCTGCGCGCGAACCCCAACAAGGACGCGCGCGGCATCGCGATCGAAGCCAAGCTCGACAAGGGCCGCGGCGCCGTGGCGACCGTGCTCATCCAGTCCGGAACGCTTCGCGTCGGAGACCCGATCGTCGCCGGCCTCGCCTACGGGCGTGTGCGTGCCATGCACGACGAGAACGGCGATGTCGTCGAAGAGGCCTACCCGGCCCGTCCGGTGCAGGTGCAGGGTCTGTCGACCGTGCCGCGCGCCGGAGACACCTTCCTGGTGACGGAAGACGACCGCACGGCCCGGCAGATCGCCGAAAAGCGCGAAGCCGTCGAGCGCAACGCCCAGCTGGCGAAGGCCCGCAAGCGGATCAGCCTCGAAGACTTCACCCGTTCGCTCGCCGAAGGCAAGGTCGACTCGCTCAACCTCATCATCAAGGGTGACGTCTCCGGTGCCGTCGAGGCGCTCGAAGAGGCCCTGCTCAAGATCGAGGTCGACGACAGCGTCCAGCTGCGCATCCTGCACCGCGGTGTCGGAGCGGTCACCGAGTCGGACATCGACCTGGCGACGATCGACAACGCGATCGTCATCGGGTTCAACGTGCGGCCCGACGTCAAGGCACGCGAGCGGGCAGCTCGCGAAGGCATCGACGTGCGCTTCTACTCCGTCATCTACTCCGCGCTCGAAGACATCGAGAACTCGCTCAAGGGCATGCTCAAGCCCGAGTTCGAAGAGGTCCAGTCGGGTGTGGCAGAGATCCGCGAGATCTTCCGCTCGTCGAAGGCCGGCAACATCGCCGGTGTCATCGTGCGCAGCGGGACGATCACGCGCAACGCCAAGGCGCGGGTCATCCGCGACGGCGTCGTCGTCGGCGACAACCTGCAGATCGACTCGCTGCGTCGCTTCAAGGATGACGTCACCGAGGTCCGCACCGACTTCGAGGCCGGTATCGGGCTGGGCAAGTTCAACGACATCCAGATCGGCGACGAGATCGAGACGATCGAGCTCAAGGAGAAGGTCCGGGTGTAGTCACGTGGGGTCGCCGGGGCGGTCGGTTGTTCTTGCCGAGCCGCATCCGGCGACCACCGCGAGCGGCGTTCGCTGCCAGCCCCACCAGCGGCTCGGCAAGAACAACCGACCGCCCCGGCTGGGTCGCCCGTTTCGCCAAAGGACAAGGTCGGCGGCACGTTTCACCCACAGAACACGCTGAGGCGTAGGTTTCACCAACGAACAAGGGAGGGGTCGGGAGGCGGTCTTCGATTCGAGTCACTGGCTGGGTCTGGCAGGAGCGCGGCGCAGCCACGCGACCGGATGTGACTCGAATCGAAGACCGCCTCCCGGGCCCCGACACAGGAGGACGACATGGCGGGATCAGACCGACCGGCGAAGATGGGCGACCTCATCCGCCAGGTGATCGCGAAGCGCCTCGAGAAGGGGCTGCGCGATCCGCGGATGGGCTTCGTCACGATCACCGACGTCCGCGTCACCGGCGACCTCCAGCACGCGAGCGTGTTCTACACCGTCTACGGCACCGACGAGGAGCGCGCAGACACCGCCGCTGCGCTGAAGGCGGCCACGGGGATGCTCCGCACCGAGGTCGGCAAGAACGTGACGACGCGGCTCACTCCGACGCTCGAGTTCATCCCCGATGGGATCCCCGAGAACGCGGCGATCATCGATTCACTGCTGCGCGAGGCGCAGACCCGCGACAGCGAGGCGGCGGCGCTCGCCGCGACCGCCAGCTACGCGGGCGACGAAGACCCGTACGTCAAACCGCGCGAGATCGCAGAAGACGACGCCGACGACGAGCTCTAGCTCGGCCGCAGGCTGCCGTCACTTCAGCAGCCGCGACAGCACCCGGTCGGCCAGCGGTTTGCCGCCGGTCTGGCAGGTCGGGCAGTACTGGAACGTCGAGTCGGCGTAGATCACCTGGCGCACGGTATCGCCGCAGACCGGGCAGGGCAGGCCGGTGCGGCCGTGCACCTGCAGGTTGCTCTTCTTCTCGCCCTTGAGCTCGCTGGCCGAGACGCCGTCTGCGCGCTCGACCGCTGCTCGGAGCGTCGACTGGAGGGCCGCGTAGAGGCGGGCCACGTCATCCTGATTCATGTCGGCGGACTTGAACGGCGACATCTTGGCGGCGTGCAGGATCTCGTCCGAGTACGCGTTGCCGATGCCGGCGATGATCGACTGGTTGCGCAGCACGCCCTTGAGCTGCGCCCGCCCCTGCCCCTTCAGGATGCCGGCGAACACCTCTTCGGTGAAGGCCGGGTCGAGAGGCTCCGGCCCGAGTCGGGCCACGCCCGGCACCTCCTCCGCACGCCGGACCAGCGAGATCGACAGGCTCTTCTTGGTTCCGGCCTCGGTGATGTCGAGCCCCGATCCATCATCGAGCACGAGACGTGCGGCCAGCGGGCCCCTGCCGGGGCCACGCGGCATCGGCGCCGGGGCGACGTTGCGCCAGCGCGGCCAGCCCGCGCGCGCCAGGTGGATCAGCAGGTGCAGCCGCTGGTTGTCGATCGTCGTGACGTGCAGGTCGAGGAACTTGCCGTGACGGCTGACGTCGGTCACGGTGGCACCGAGCAGTACCGACAACGGCGGGTCGTAGGTCTTCAGCGCCGGGAAGGCGAGGATGTCGAGCCGTTCGAGCACGCGCCCGCTGAGGCGCCGCGACAGGTCGGTCGCCAGCGCCTGCACCTCCGGCAGTTCGGGCATGGCACCTAGTGTCGCCCAGACCGGCGATGTTCGCTGCCCCGCCGAGCGGCGATCAGGTCAGGGGTTCTGTCGGGCTCGAACCCTCGGGCTCGGCGCCGGGTTCGAAGGCCGACGTCGGCGGCGTCTCGGAGTCCGTCGCCGCCACCATGGCGGTCGGCAAGGTGCGCATCCGCCAGAGCTTCGAGAAGATCACCGGGATGCCGCCCAGCAGGCTCCCCGCGCACCCGACGATGATCGTCGGCAGGACGCCGATCCCAGTCGACAGCAGACCGGCGACCAGTCCGCCGATCGGCATCACGCCCCACACGATGAAGCGGATCGACGCGTTCATGCGGCCGAGCAGTGCGGGCGGGCAGATCCGCTGGCGGAAGCTGACCTGCGCGATGTTGTAGACCAGCACCGAGGCGCTGAAGAAGAACTCCCCGGCGATGAGCAGCGGCACCGCGATCGCGGGCAGGAACGCCGCCAGCGGCATGAGGAACACCGCGAGCCCGAACACGATCTGCGACAGCGGGATCGCGTGGCCCTCGCCCACCCACTTCTGGATGCGTCCGGACAGGCTGGCCCCGAGCAGTCCACCCACGGCGCCCGCCGAGCCGATCAGACCGAAGAACGCGGGACTGAGCCCGAGTTCACGCAGCACGAGGATCGGCATCATGGCGAAGATCAGGGCGCCGAACAGGTTGCTGATCGCCGTGCAGAGCACGATGCGCACCAGCAGCGGCTGGTGGAACACCCAGCTGAGCCCCTCCTTGATCTCGACGACCAGGGGCCGGCGATCTTCGACGGGCTTCGCCACCTCGGTGTCTCTGATGCTGGTCAGGGCGAAGAACGACAGCAGATAGGTCACCGCGGTCACCGCCAGCAACAGGGGAGCGGCCAGCAGGGCGAGCAGGCCACCCGCGGCGGCCGGACCGGCGATCCTGGCCACCTGCGCGCTGGTCTCGAGCTTCGAGTTCGCGTCGCCGATCTGGTCGTTGCGCACGAGATTCGGGATGAAGCTCTGATAGCTCACGTCGAAGAACACCGAGCACACGCCGACGGCGGTGGCGACGATCACCAGCTGCCAGAACGCGAGCAAGTGCGTGAACCAGAGGACCGGGATCGCGGCCAGCAGCAGCGCGCGGATCAGGTCCGCCCGCAGCATCACCTTCCGCTTGATCCAGCGGTCGATCCAGGCGCCGGCCGGCAGCCCGATGACGAGGAAGGCGAGCGTCTCGGCGGCGTTCAGCAGGCCGACCTCGAACGAGGTCGCCCCCAGCACCGAAACCGCGATCACCGGGATCGCGAGGTTGCCGAACTGCTCGCCGAACTGGCTGGCCGTCTCTCCGGCCCAGAGCCGCAAGAAGCCGCCGTGCCGCCACAGGCTCGGAGCGGGTGTCGGCGCCGACGCCTCCGCCGCCGTCACGCGGCCGCGCCCGTCGGTTCGAACAGGATCGTGGAGGTCGCGACATCCGCCTGCACGAGTTTGACCTTCAGCGCCGTCCCGTTGCGGGCGTGCCCCGTGCACTCGGCGGTGACCGCCGGATCGAGCAGCTGCACCACGCATCCGCTCTTGTTCTGCGCGATGACGACGCCGTCGAAGGTCCCGCCCACTCGCGGGGCCAGCACGGCGGCCTCGACGGCATCCAGCGACCGGTGATCCAGCTGCCCGGCGATGTTGTTGCTGCGCGCCATCTCGACGGGCAGCTCTGGCAGGGCGGAACGCGCCCAGCCCGGCACCTCGGTGCCGGCGGCGAGCGCCTCGCAGATTACCAGTCCGAACCGGTCGACCAGGCGCCGCAGGGGAGCCGTGACGTGCGCGTACGGGGCGCCGACCGCCGCCTGCATGGTGTTGGCGGGCGGCGCGCCGTCGAACGGCGTGTAGCCCGCTCCGCGGAACAGCGACGCCGCCGCGTGCAGGATCGCCAGATGCTTCGGATTGCTGCCGTCGAGCGTCGCGAGGTAGTCGCCGTAGGGCTGGGACGTCGGCCAGGGATGGCCGAGCGCGTTGGTCTGATGGCGGAACCGGTCGATCGACTCCGGGTCGGCATCCGGCATCGTCCTGAGGATGCCGACACCGCCCTTCAGCATGATCGCTGCGGCCTCCATGCCGGTCAGCAGCGACAGCTCGGCGTTCCAGTTCTCGACCGGCAACTGGGTGCGGCGAGTGGCGACGTAGCGGCCGTCGACCTTGTCGATCAGCACCTCGGGGATGTTCAGACTCGCCCCGCCGCGGGCGCGCTCCAGCACCAGCCGGGCCAGCCCGACCTCCTTCAAGAGCTGAAGCGTCTCGTCGGCGGTTCCGGCGTCGAGTTGAGCCTGCACTCCCTCGTAGTCGAGGCGGCGCCGACTGCGCACCCGGCCGCGCGCGACCGTCGAGCTCGTGACGTTGGCGTTCGCGTCGAGGGCGAACTCCCAGACGAAGGCGCCGCGGAGCTGTCCCTCGAGCAGCGACGCCGCCCCCTCGCTCAGGACGGTCGGTTGCAGCGGGATGCGGCCATCCGCCGCGTAGATCGTCTGCCCGCGCTTGTGCGCCTCGATGTCGAGCGCGCCGCCCGGCGTCACGAACGCCGGAACGTCGGCGATCGCGTACCAGAACCGGTAGCCGGAACCCTCGCGGACCAGCTGGAGCGCCTGGTCGAGGTCGTTCGACCCGACCGGGTCGATGGTGACGAACTCGATGTCGGTGCGATCGGGCAGCCCGTCGAGGAAGCCGGGCGCGAGCGAGGCCGTCGCGGCGGCGTCCGCATCGGCCTGCGCAGCAGGGGGGAAGTCGCGCTCGATGTGCAGCTGGCCGGGGAGCGCGGCCAGGACCTTCGCGAGCTCGTCGTTCGCGGCATCCGGGCCGATGATCCTGGCGCTGGGGCGCAACGACGTCGTGGGCACCGGATGAGCCTACGACGGCTTCGAGGGCGCACGGCTCAGGCAAGCGGCGCGCATCTCCCATTTCAGTTCGCACTCCATTGGGCGCGAACTGAAGTGGGGATTCAGGCGAGGGGGAGAAGGTACCCGTCTGCCGGGCCGCCGGCGACCAGCCCGTCGTGCAGCAGGCCGGTGAGGGCGCGTTCGAGCTGGTCGGCATCCGGCCAGAGGGCGAACAGGGTCTCGCGCGGAACCGGGATGTCGGCCGCACGTAGTTCGCGCAGGATCAGGCCGCGCACCTGGCGATCCGAGCCCTCGTACTTCTTCTGTCGCGGTGCCCGCACGCCGTCGTAGTCGGGGTAGCCGCTCGCGCGCCAGGCGCACAGCTCCGCGATGGGGCACTCGTCGCACGCCGGCGCGCGCGCCGTGCACACGGTCTGACCGAGCTCCATCGTTCCGGCGTTGGTGAGCCGGGCGCGCGCCGGATCGGGCGGCAGGATGGCGTCCATGGCGGCGAGATCGCGACGCGTCTGCGCCGGTCCGGGTTCCGCCTGGCCGCCGAGGGCCCGCGCCAGTACGCGTCGGACGTTGGTGTCGACCACCGGGGTCCGCACCCCGTAGGCGAACGCCGCGACCGCGCGAGCGGTGTACGGCCCCACGCCCGGCAGGGCGAGCAGCTCGTCAACGTCGGAGGGCACGCGGTTTCCGTGCCGGTCGGCGATCGCGGTCGCGGCCGCGTGCAGGTTGAGCGCGCGCCGCGGGTAACCGAGGCGGTCCCAGGCCCGCACCGCCTCACCGGGTGGGACGGCCGCGAGATCGGCCGGGGTCGGCCAGCGCGCGAGCCATTCCGCGAGCCGGGGGATCACGCGCGCCACGGGGGTCTGCTGCAGCATGAACTCGCTCACCAGGATGCCCCAGGCCGGGTAGTCGGGATGCCGCCACGGCAGCTCGCGATGTCCGGCCGCGTACCAGTCGGCGATCCGTTCACCGAGCTGTTCGCCGGTCTCGATCTCCGGGTTCGTCGACACGCCTCAACAGTAGGCTGGCGGTCATGGCCAGGTGGGCGCCCGAGCGCCGAGACACTCTTGCGGCGATCGTTGCGACGCTGCAGGGCAACTATCCGCGCGGGCGCGTGATGGTCGCCGTCGACGGTCTGACCGCAGCGGGCAAGTCGACGTTCGCCGACGACCTGGCGACGAGCTGGCGCGCAGCCGTCAGCGACCCCGCGGGTGCACGTGAGACCTCGGTGCTGCGGGCGTCGGTCGACGACTTCCTGAAGCCGCGCGCGGCGCGATACGCCCGGGGGCGGGACTCGGCCGAGGGGCGCTACCACGACTCCTACGACTACTCGTTGCTGCGCAGGGTGCTCATCGAGCCGTTCCGGATGGGCGGCAGCGCCGGGTTCCAGCTGCGCGGCTTCGACCGCGAGGCCGACCGTCCGTTTCAAAGCGAGTGGACGACGGCGGGCCCCGACGCCATCCTGATCATCGATGGCAGCTTTCTCAACCGTCCGGAGCTGCGCGGCGTGTGGAACGCCGTGATCTGGCTCGAGGCGGATGCCGCGGTCCGCGACGCCCGCATCGCCGAACGCGATGGCATCGCCCCCGACAGCCCCAGCGCGGGCCGCTACCGTGGCGCCGGCGACCTCTACGAGGAGACGAAGCCTCGCGACGCCGCCACCTTCATCGTCGACAACACCGACCCCGACCATCCCCGGTTGCGTTTCGAGGACAGCTGCTAGCTGTCCTCGAACATCGGCACAGTGAGGACAGCTGCTAACTGCTAGCTACCGCCTGAGCTTGACCCGCTCGACGACCTCCTGCGGTGTCAGGAAGGCGCCGGTGTGCTCCACCTCGTGCACGAGCGCCACGATCTGCTCGTTGATCGGCGCCTCGACACCGCCCTGCTTGGCGGCCGCGACGACCGCTCCGTTGAGGAAGTCGATCTCGGTCAGCTGGCCGCGCCGGATGCTCTGCAGCGTCGATCCCGGATTCGGCACGCTGCCCATGCGCGATCCGAGCGTCTTGGGAAACCACGCGCCGAAGGCCAGGGGGGCCGAGCCGATCGCACCGAGGACGCGGCCGTTCACGCCCTGCACCTTGCCGAAGCGCACGCCCAGTCGGCGCGCCACCCGCACCGTCTCGCGCATGCTCGCGGTCATGACCTGACGCAGCCCGAGATCCGCGATCACCTGCTGGACGCTCAGTCCGGTGATCGCGGGCAGTGCGTTGACATGGTTGATCAGCAGCTTCGTCCATTGCGCGCCGACGATGTCATGCGTCACCTCGACCGGGATGGCCTCCTCGAGCACGCCGACCACCCGCTCGAACACCGCGTCGGGAGTGCCCAGGGCCGCGCCGACGATGAGCGGGAGTGCCGCGGTCACGGTCACGCGACCCGGCTCGAGGTACGAGGCGGCGAAGAGGGCCAGGCCGCCGAGCAGCGGGGACTCCGGCAGCACCGACCGAGCGACCTCGAGCCCGCCGAGACCGTTCTGGGCGACCAGGAGCGGGACAGTGCCCAGGACCTCGCGGTTGGCGCGCAGGGCGGCAGCGGCATCCTGCGCCTTGGTCGCCAGGATGGCGAAGTCGGGCTCGGGTGCGCCGATCCACGCCAGCGTCTCGTGCGCCTCGACGTGCGCGGTGTGCTCGCCCCAGCCCCCGTCGAGCCGGAGGCCGTGCTGTTTGATCGCCGCGAGGTTGTCGCCGCGCGCGGTGACCTCGACGTCGTGCCCCGCGCGATCGAGAAGGGCGGCCAGGGTTCCCCCGACCGCCCCTGCTCCGATCACGGCGACGCGCATGCAGCGAGCCTAGATCGGCTCGGCGTCAGACTCCCACCGGCTCCGCCTCTGCGGCGAGCAGTTCGTCGGTCTCCTCGGTGTGGTCGACGGGCGCTGCCGCGTGCGGCGTCTTGCCGGCCGGGAGGAACAGTGCGACGACCGCCGTGGCGAGCACGACGGCGGCGCCGACGAAGACGGCGGGGATCGCCGCATCCACGTACCCCGTGGGGGTGAGCTGGCCACCGTTGCCGGTGAAGACCGCCGTGAGCACGGCGATACCGAGCGCGACCCCGATCTCACGGACGGTCGAGTTGGTGCCGCTCGCCTTCGCGCTGTCCTCCGGCTTCATGTTGGCCAAGACCGCGGTCGACGAGGGGGCGAACACCAGGCCCATGCCGATGCCGGCCGAGATGAAGGCAGGCAGCATCGTGGTGTACGGCACCGTGGCGGTCATCGTCAGCGCCAGCCAGAACAGCCCGGCCGCCTGGAACAGCAGACCGGCGACGATCAGGGTGCGCGTGCCGATGCGCCCGGCGAAGATGCCGGCGAGCGGGGCCACGACCATCGGGGCCATGGTCCACGGGGTGGTCTGCACGGCCGCTTCGAGGGCGGTGTGGCCCTGCACGATCTGCAGGAACTGGATCAGGATGAAGACGGCCCCGAACATCCCGAAGCTGAAGCCGAAGCCGACCAGATTCGCGATCGAGAAACTGCGGTCGCGGAACAACCGCAGCGGCAGCAGGGGAGCACTGTGACGCCACTCCCACACCAGGAAGACCCCGAGCAGCACGCCACCTGCGATCAGCGAGCCGACGACCTCGAAGCTGTCCCAGCCCGCCGGGTTGCCGCGGACGATGCCGAACACCAGCCCGAGCACGCCGAGGCCGGCCAACAGCACTCCGACGACGTCGGCGCGCACCTTGGCCCCGAAGGCGTTGGGCAGCACGGCAAGGATGATCGGGATGGCGATGAGGCCGACCGGCACGTTGATCCAGAAGATGCCCTGCCAGTTCCAGCCGTTGATGACCGCGCCGCCGATCAGCGGGCCGGCGGCGACGCCCAGGCCCGCGATCCCGCCCCAGATGCCGATCGCCAGCGGGCGGCGCTTCGGCTCGACCGAGCCGGCGAGCAGCGACAGCGAGAGCGGCATGATGCCGGCACCGCCGAGCCCCTGAATGGCGCGCGCGACGATGAGTTGCGTCGGGTCGGTGGCGAACGCCGCCGCCGCAGAAGCAAGAGTGAAGATCGCGATGCCCGCGACGAAGACCGTGCGGCGGCCGAAGCGGTCGCCGAGGGCGACCGCGAAGAGGATGAGGCTGGCGAACACCAGCGTGTAGGCGTTGACGAACCATTGCAGCTCTTCGACCGAGGCGTGCAGGTCGGCGTGCAGCACCGGGAGCGCCGTCGTCATGACCAGGTTGTCGAGGGTGGCCATGAACATCGGGATGCCCGTGGCGAGAAGCGCGAGCGCGAAGGGAATCCGTCGCGTGCTGGGGGCGGTGACCGTCATGAGAGGACTCCCTAAGAAGTTATCGAATGATTACATGTGGAGATTAGTAATCAGTTGATACCATGTCAAGCGTGACCACGACATTGCCCGAGAAGCTCGCAGAAGCCCCGACCCGCATGCGGGCAGAGGATCGGCGCGAGCTCATCCTGGAGGCGGCGACGGCCGTCTTCGGCGAGCGCGGCTACGTGGGAACGACGACCGACGCCGTGGCGAAAGCCGCGGGCGTCAGCCAGCCGTATGTCGTGCGCATGTTCGGCACAAAAGAGGCGCTCTTCCTCGAGGTGCTGCACCGCGCGCTCGACAAGCTGCTCGTCACCTTCCGTGCTGCCCTCGCCGACGGCATCGCCGCGGGGGAGAGCGGGATGGATGTCGCGCACCGCATCGGCATGGCGTATGCCGACCTGCTCACCGACCGCGGGCTCCTGCTGAGCCTGATGCACGCCTTCATCCTAGGCTCGGACCCGGTCATCGGAAAGGCCGCGCGAGAGGGCTTCCTCGACGTCTACAAGTTCCTCCGATTCGAGGCGATGTTCTCCCCCGAAGATGCCGACATCTTCTTGGCCCACGGCATGATGATGAACACCATGGTGGGGCTCCGCATGGCCGACGAGTACGCGAACGGCGACCCCTGCGCGATCGACCTGCTCGAGACCGCGATGCCGACCAAGCTGGACGTCCTGCTCGACGCCTCGACCCGGCGCACGCCGGGCCAGGGCGCTCGCGGCGAGGGTGCTCGGGTGCTGGGAGCGCCGGCACAGGGCGCACCAGCACAGGGCGCGCCGGCGTGAGCTCGGGCATCCTCTTCGTCGACAAGCCCGCTGGCATCACCAGCCACGACGTGGTCTCGCGCGTCCGCCGCGCCCTCGGGACGCGCAAGGTCGGGCACGCGGGCACTCTCGATCCGATGGCGACCGGGTTGCTCATCCTGGGGGTCGACAGCTCGACCCGGCTGTTGACCTACCTGGTGGGGCTGGGAAAGCAGTACACCGCAACGATCCGGCTGGGCCAGAGCTCGACCACCGACGATTCCGAGGGCGAGCTCTCCGAGCCGATGGATGCCACCGGCGTCACCCGCGCGCAACTCGACGCCGCCGTCGCCGCGCTCACCGGCGAGATCTCGCAGGTGCCGTCGACGTACAGCGCCATCAAGGTGGACGGCAGGCGCTCCTACGAGCGCGCACGCTCCGGCGAGGAGGTCGCGCTCGCCGCGCGTGCCGTCACGGTGTCTCGTTTCGAGATCCTGGCCGAGCGGCGCGAGCCGCCGTTTCTCGACGTCGACGTCGTGGTCGACTGCTCGTCGGGCACCTACATCCGCGCGCTGGCGCGGGACCTCGGTGCGTCGTTGTCGGGACAGGATGGCGCGCTGGGCGGACACCTGACGGCGCTGCGCCGCACCGCCGTCGGCCCCTTCTCGGTGGCGGACTCCGTGGAGGTGGATGCGATCGCACCCGACTGCCTGCGCGACCCGGCCGCGGTGGCGGGCGAACTGTTCCCCGCCGTCCGGCTGTCGGACGCGCAGGTCGCCGACCTCACGCAGGGCAAGAAGGTGACGGTCGAGGCCGCGGACGCCGACGTGGTGGCGGCGCTCGCCGCATCCGGTCGACTGGTCGGTCTGGTCTCGGTGCGTGACGAGATGGCTCGCGTTCTGGTGAACTTTCCCACGGCGGAGGTTCTGGCCCACGACAGCGATCCAGGGATCGGCGAGGGAGTGCGATGATCGCGGGATTCACGGTCGCGCAGGTCATCGTGGCCTGCGTGGCGGGGCTGCTGTGCACGGTGCTCGGGCTCGCGCGCCGTCGCCCCAACGATCTGACGCTCGGCGCCCTCGTGGTCGTCGAGGTGCTCCTGCTCGCCCAGCTGGTGATCGCGCTGGTCGCGCCGGCACTCGGCTATCCTCCGCACGGCAGCGTGCCGCTGTTCTACGTGTACCTGATCAGCGCCCTGCTGATCCCGCCGCTCGCGGTGTTCTGGGGGCTGATCGAGCGCACCAGGTGGAGCACGGTGGTGCTCGGCGTCGCGGCGTTCGCCATCGCCGTCATGGTGGTCAGGATGCAGCAGATCTGGACGCCGTAGGCCCAGCAGACGATTCCTGCGGACGGATAGTCTGGGAGCGATGTCCGGCGCGCAGAACTCCGAAACCCCCGAGGCGGCGGCTTCCGTCTCTGGGCCCTCCGTTACTGAGGCGCCCGCTCGGCGCACCGGATCCGGTGTGGGCCGCGTGCTGGTCGCCGTCTACGCGATCCTGGCGCTCGCCGCGACCGGACGATCGGTGTTCCAGATCATCGACCGCTTCGGCGAGGCGCCCGTCGCCTTCCTGCTGTCGGCACTGGCCGGAGTGATCTACATCGTCGCGACCATCGCGCTCGGCGCCCGGCTGCGCACGCTGGCTCTCGTCACGATCAGCATCGAACTGATCGGGGTTCTGGTCGTCGGCACCCTGAGCCTGGTCGCCCCCGCACTGCTCGGGCTGCACTCGCTCGACCCCTTCGGCCGCGACTCGACCGTGTGGAGCGCCTTCGGCGCGGGGTACCTGCTCGTCCCGCTGGTGCTTCCGGTGCTCGGCCTGCTGTACCTGCGCGCAAGCCGCAGCAGCGGCGGTGCGCGCGGTGCGACGCGGCGGGCGAAGGTCTGACCGTGCAGTTCTTCGACGGCCTCGGCGAGGTGCCGGCCGGATTCGGGCCATCGGCCGTCACGATCGGCAAGTTCGACGGCCTGCACATCGGTCATCGCAGCGTGCTGCACCAGTTGCGCGGCCTCGCGGACGAGCGCGGTTTGACCGCCACCGTCGTCACCTTCGACCGCAACCCGTTGCAGGTGCTCGCCCCGGAGAAGTGCCCGGATCCGCTGGTCGGCAACGAGCAGAAGCGCCGCCTCCTGGCGGCCGCGGAGGTGGATGCCACCCTGATGCTCCGGTTCGACAGGGCTCTCGCCGACGAATCGGCTGAGCAGTTCATCGAGAGCGTCCTGACCGGAGCCCTGCACGCGCAGGTCGTGCTGTGCGGCGCGGACTTCCGCTTCGGCGCACGCGGCGCGGGCGACGTCGCGCTGCTTCGACAGGCCGGAATCGCCAACGGCTTCGACGTGGTGATCCTCGACGACGTGCAGGTGTCGGGTGCCTCCGGCCCTCGGCGCGCATCGGCCACCTGGGTGCGGGAGCTCCTCGCCGAGGGCCGGGTGCGCGAGGCCGCCTCGCTGCTCGGGCGACTGCCGAGCATCCAGTCCGCCGTGGTGCCCGGCGTGCAGCGCGGTCGCGACCTCGGGTACCCGACCGCCAACCTCGACCCGGCGATCCAGGGGTACCTCCCGAAAGACGGGGTGTACGCGACCTGGGCCGTCGTCGACGGGGTCAGCTACGGGGCGGCGACCTCGATCGGCAACAATCCGACCTTCGACGGCGTGCCGCAGCACCAGGTGGAGACGCACCTGTTCGATCAGAAGCTCGACCTCTACGGCAAGCCGATCGAGCTGCAGTTCGTCGACTATCTGCGGCCGATGAACAAGTTCACCTCGGTCGAGGCGCTCGTCGAGCGGCTGCGCGAAGACGACGCCAGCATCCGCAAAATCTTGGCCTCGGAGCCCGCGCCGATCTGAGCCGGTGCGGATCTCAGCACGCGCGGATCTGAGACGCGCCCGCCGGGGCCTGCCGTGGGGAGCTCAGACGGCGGGAACCAGCTCCGCCCGATGGATGAGCGCCGCGGCGCCGACGAGCGGCCCGTCGCCGGAGAGGGCCGACGGCACGACGCGCACCTCGCGGATGTAGTCGAACTCGCGCCGCTCGGCGATCGGTTCGGCGATCATGTCGAAGATGTCCGGCGTCACGTGCGAGAACCCGCCGCCGATCGCCACGAGTTCGAGGTCGAGCAGGGCGGTGGCCGAGGCGATGGCTCGTCCGATCGCCGTGCCCGATCGCCGGACGGCCCGGATCGCGACCTCGTCGCCGGCCGCGTACGCGGCGGCGAGCTCTTCACCCGTGCTGCCGGTGAATCCCTGCGTGCGCGCCCACGCGACCGTGTGCGGGCCGGAGGCGATCGCCTCGATGCACCCGTGGCCGCCGCACGGGCAGGGATCGTCGAAGCCGGCCACCTCGATGTGGCCGATATGCCCTGCGTTGCCGCTCGGGCCCGCGACCGTCTGACGCCCCAGAATGAGGCCGCCGCCGACTCCGGTCGAGACGACCATCCCCATCACGTTGTCGACGCCCTGCGCTGCGCCGATCCAGTGCTCGGCCAGCGTGATGCAGAGCCCGTCCATGCGGAGCGTCACCGGCACGTCGGGGGTCGTGCGATGGACGAGCGCCCGCACCTGCTCACGCAGCGGATACCGCCGCCAAGCGGCGAGATTCAAGGGAGACACGGCACCGTCCGTGACGACGATCGGGCCCGCCGATCCGATGCCGACCCCGATCAACTCGGCGTCCGCCGGCAACGAGCCGAGCGCCTGCGAGACGGCGGCATCGACGGATGCCGCGAGCTCATCCGACGACCGTGTCGGTCCGGTCGGCTGCCGAAACCGCGTGCCGGGCAGAATCGCGCCCCGCGAGTCGACGAGGGCGGCTTCGACTTTGGTGCCGCCGAGATCGACGGCCAGAGCGACGGTCGGGGAGGTCATGACGGCAAGGCTATCGATCCCCGCCGGGGGTGGACCGTAGGCTGGCGGCGTGGAGGCGACGGTGCGGATCGAGCGGGTCATCGACCTCCCGCGCGTCATCGTCGACGACGCACTCGTCGATCCGGTGCTGCTCGAGGGCTGGCTGCATCCGGTGCTGCGGCTGGTCGATTTCGCCGAGGTGCGCGTCGTCACCGAGGAGGTGGCGGGGGGCACGCGGGGATCGTCGACCCGCGTGTTCGTCGAGGTGATCGTGCCCGATCCGCGGTTCTCCGCCGCGATCGAGCAGACCTGGCAGATCCGGCTCGACCAGCTCGAGAACCTGCTGCGCGGGCATCCCACCGATTGGCGCGAGCAGTCGAGCGACTCAGCCCGCGCCCGACGCGCGAACTAGACTCGTCTGATGCACTCGCCCGCCTCCTCTCACGGCACCGCATCGCACGGCACCGCATCCAGCGCTTCATCCACGCCGGCCGCCGTGGCTCTCGCGCCGGCCGAACGCGCGGTGCGCATGCTCGGCGGCGACCTCACCGAACGCAGCCTGCGGCTGCACCTCGAAGGGCTGAGCGGCGTCGACGCGGTCGGGCTGGAGCAGCGCGCAGCCGGCCTCGGAACCCGCTCCATCAAAACCACCTCGAAGGCCTGGGCGCTCGACAAGATCATCGAGCTGATCGACCTGACCACGCTCGAGGGAGCCGACACGCCCGGCAAGGTGCGCTCGTTGGTCGCGAAGGCGCTCACGCCCGATCCGTCCGACCTCACGGCACCGCGCGTCGCTGCGGTGTGCGTCTACGGCGACATGGTTCCGGATGCCGTCTCCGCCCTCGGTGCGGCCCACGGCGACCCCGACGCCGGCCTGGTGTCGGTCGCCGCCGTCGCGACCGCGTTCCCGAGCGGACGCGCCAGTCTCCGCGTGAAGCTCGCAGACACGCAGGATGCGGTGGCCAACGGAGCCGACGAGATCGACATGGTGATCGACCGGGGCGCATTCCTCTCCGGCCGCTACGGCGAGGTGTTCGAGCAGATCGTCGCCGTCAAAGAGGCGTGCCGCCGTGACGACGGCAGCTACGCGAGCCTCAAGGTGATTCTCGAGACCGGTGAGCTGAACACCTACGACAACGTGCGCCGCGCATCCTGGCTGTCCATCCTCGCGGGCGGCGACTTCATCAAGACGTCCACCGGCAAGGTGGCACCGGCGGCGACCCTGCCCGTCACCCTGCTCATGCTCGAGGTCGTGCGCGACTGGTACCGCCTTACCGGCGAACGGGTGGGCGTCAAGCCGGCCGGGGGCATCCGCACCAGCAAGGACGCGATCAAGTACCTCGTCACCGTCGCCGAGACGGTGGGGGAGCAGTGGTTGCAGCCGCACCTGTTCCGCTTCGGGGCATCCAGCCTGCTCAACGATGTGCTGCTGCAGCGTCAGAAGCTCACCACCGGTCGCTACAGCGGCCCCGACTACGTCACGATCGACTAGGACCCCGCACCATGAACGACATCGTCCCCGCGTCGGGCAGCTTCCTCGAGTACGCACCGGCGCCCGAGTCGACCAGCATCCTGCACCTCAAGAAGAGCTACGGGCTGTTCATCGACGGCTCATGGGTGGCGGGGCACGGCAAGCCGTTCGCCTCCATCTCGCCGGCGACCGAGAAGCACATCGCCGAGATCGCGACCGCGACGGCGAAGGATGTCGACACCGCCGTCGCCGCCGCCCGGCGCGCCTACGATAAGACCTGGTCGAAGCTGAGCGGAGCCGACCGCGGCAAGTACCTGTTCCGCATCGCGCGGCTGGTGCAGGAGCGGTCACGCGAGTTGGCCGTCGCCGAGAGCCTCGACAACGGCAAGCCGATCAAAGAGAGCCGTGACGTCGACGTGCCACTCGTGGCGGCCTGGTTCTTCTACTACGCGGGCTGGGCAGACAAGCTGGATCACGTCGGGCTCGGCGCGAATCCGCGCGCCCTCGGCGTGGCCGCCCAGGTCATCCCCTGGAACTTCCCGCTGCTCATGCTCGCGTGGAAGATCGCCCCGGCGCTCGCCGCCGGCAACACCGTGGTGCTGAAACCGGCCGAGACCACTTCGCTGACCGCACTGCTGTTCGCCGAGATCGTGCAGCAGGCCGAGCTGCCCAACGGCGTGGTGAACATCGTCACCGGCGCGGGTGAGACGGGCGCGGCGCTGGTGCGGCATCCCGACGTGAACAAGGTGGCGTTCACCGGCTCGACAGCCGTCGGCCGCGAGATCGCGAAGGCCGTGGCCGGAACCGGCAAGAAGGTCACGCTGGAGCTCGGCGGCAAGGCAGCCAACATCGTCTTCGACGATGCGCCCATCGACCAGGCGGTCGAGGGCATCGTCAACGGGATCTTCTTCAATCAGGGGCACGTCTGCTGCGCCGGATCGCGATTGCTCGTGCAGGAGAGCATCCACGAGGAGGTCGTCGACCGCTTGAAGGCGCGGCTCGCGACCCTGCGACTCGGTGATCCGCTCGACAAGAACACCGACATCGGGGCCATCAACTCGCGCGAGCAGTTGGAGCGCATCCGCGAGCTGAGCGACATCGGCGAGGCAGAGGGCGCCGAGCGTTGGACGGCGCCGTGCGTCATCCCCGAGAACGGGTTCTGGTTCGCGCCGACGATCTTCGACAACGTGTCGACGTCGTCGCGGATCGCGCGCGAGGAGATCTTCGGGCCGGTGCTCTCGGTGCTCACCTTCCGCACCCCGGCTGAGGCGATCGCCAAGGCGAACAACACGCCGTACGGGCTGTCGGCAGGCATCTGGAGCGACAAGGGCAGCAAGATCCTGGCCGTGGCCGACAAGCTGCGCGCCGGCGTGATCTGGGCGAACACCTTCAATCGCTTCGATCCGGCGTCGCCGTTCGGTGGCTACAAGGAGTCGGGCTACGGTCGCGAGGGCGGCCGTCAAGGCCTCGCCGCCTACTTGACGTCGGGCACGGCTCTGAAGGGGGCGAAGTGATGGCTGCTCGTCTGGCGGTCCCGAAGACCTACAAGCTCTACATCGGCGGCGCCTTCCCGCGCAGCGAGAGCGGGCGCACCTACGAGATCACCACGGCGAAGGGCGCCTTCCTGGCGAACGCCGCCCAGGCGAGTCGCAAAGACGCTCGGGACGCCGTGGTCGCCGCCCGCGCCGCACAGTCCGGCTGGGCGAACGCCACCGCCTACAACCGCGGCCAGGTGCTGTATCGCATCGCCGAGCTGCTCGAGGGCCGTCGCGCCCAGTTCGTCGACGAGCTGCGAGCGTCGGAGGGGGTCTCGGCGGCCGCCGCAGCCACGCAGGTCGATGACGCGATCGACACCTGGGTCTGGTACGCCGGATGGGCCGACAAGTACATCCAGGTCGCCGGCTCGGGCAACCCGGTCGCTGGCCCGTACTTCAACCTGTCGGTGCCCGAGCCGACCGGGGTGGTCGCGATCGTGGCTCCGCAGGGCGCCTCCTCGCTGCTCGGCCTGGTGAGCGTGCTGGCGCCGGCCCTGGTTTCCGGAAACTCGGTCGTGGTCGTCGCCGATCAGCTGCATCCGCTGAGCGCGATCAGCCTCGCCGAGGTGCTCGCCACCAGCGACGTGCCCGGGGGAGTGGTCAACATCCTGACCGGATCACCCGCCGAGATCGCGCCCTGGCTTGCGGCCCACGCCGATGTCAACGCGCTCGACCTCACCGGCGCCGGCGACCTCGCGTGGGTCGACCTTCAGATCGCGGCCGCCGACACGCTGAAGCGCGTCGTCGAGCCCGAGCCGGGCGTTCCGGGCCGCTCCCTGGACCGCATCCTGGCGTTCACCGAGACCAAGACGGTCTGGCACACCAAAGCACTGATCTGAGCGAGCGCTCTCCTTTCTCGCGAGGCGCCGTTCAGGAGATTTGGCGCGAACAGTACATGGTTCAGGTGCCCGGCCGGTGTGTCGCCCTGGATCTCCTGATCCGTGAACTCCGCCGGGGCAGCCCGGTTGCATCAGCCGCTACAGGGCACTGATCAGGCGGCGGAAGAACGCGATCCCGCGCAGGTACGTCGAGACGCGGATGCTCTCGTCGATGGCATGGAGAGCCCCGCGCTCGGCGGTCGTGAGATCGAAGGGCAAGAAGCGGTACACGCCGTCGCTGATCTGGGCGAAGTGCCGCGCGTCGCTCGCCTGCAGCATCACGTACGGGGTGACGACGCTGCCCGGAAAGGTGTCGGTGATGGCGTCGGCGAGCAGCTGCCAGACCGGGCCCTCGCTGCGCGACACCGGCGCCGGCTCGCTGCCGTAGACCAGGCGGACCGCGACGTCGGGGTCGTCGACCGCCTTCCGGATGTCGTCGACGGCCCGCTCGAGGCTCGACCCGACCGCGACGCGCACATTCACCATCGCGGTCGCCCGTTCGGCGATCACGTTGTCGGCGGCGCTGCCGGTCAGCCGCGTCACGGCGCGCGTCGTGCGGACCATGGCTTCGGTCTCGGGGCCGAGTCGGGCGAATGCGGCGGCGAGCAACCCGCGGAACACGCGGGCCCGCGTGAAGACGAAGCGCAGCGGCTGGCGGGTGTGCGGTCTGAGTGCTCGGATCATCGCCATCGTCGGCGCCGGGATCGACGCCCGGGCAGGCCTGCGCTCGAGGCGCAGGATGGCGCGGGCCAGCCGCGAGGTCGCGCCGCCGCGCACCGGGGTCGAGGCGTGGCCGCCCTTCTTCGACACCGACAGTTCGACGCCCGCGATCCCCTTCTCGGTGACGCCCACGACGGCGATCGGCGCATCGACACCCGGGAAGACCCCCGTGACGACCGCGCCGCCCTCGTCGATCACGAGCGCGGGGTGGATCCGGCGGGCCCTGAGCAACTCGACGACGTCGGCCGCGCCGTCGCCCGCTGTCTCCTCGTTGTGCCCGAAGCTCAGATACACGTCTGCCGCGGGCTGAAAGCCCTCGGTCAGCGCGGCCTCGACCGCCTCGAGGATGACGGCGAGCATCCCCTTGTCGTCGATCGCCCCGCGACCCCAGACCCGTTGCTCGTCCCCGTGGCCGACCAGCTCGGCGCCGAAAGCGTCGTGCGTCCACCCGGGCTCGTCGGCGGGCACCACGTCGTAGTGCGCCATCAGCACGCTGGGCGCCCCGGGGCCTCGTCCCGGCCAATGGAACAGCAGGCTGCCGCCGCCGACCACCTCGAGCTCGAGTCGATCGTGCGTCAGCGGATACAGTGAGGCCAGCAGGGCGCGGAAGGCCTCGAATTGCGTTTCGTCGGCCGTCTCGGGCGCCGTGCGAGACACCGTGGGGATGCGGATCAGCGCACGCAGGCGCTCGACGGACGCCTGAGCGGCTGCGTCATCCCGATCACCACTGGCCATGCCCCGATGCTACGGCGCAGGCCACGGGAGCCGGCGCCTACTCCTTGACCGCGCCCTTGCTCCAGTCGACGACCACGTCGTTGGGTCCGTCGCCCAGCATCGCGTACAGCTTCGAACCCGGGAACAGCAGCGGCAGCGCAGTGGCCGGCACCGGATTGCCGACCTGGATCTGGTAGGGCGTCGGCACGCCCGTCGCGACCGTCAGCGTCAGCGCCTGCACGTCGATCCCGTCGGCGTTCTTCACGCCGATCGGCTCGTTCGCCACCAGCACGACCGTGATGGGCTTGCCGTTGGCCAGCACCCACGCCGCGCTGTTGTGCCCCTCGCTGCGCGGCATGGTGATCGTCGGCACCGGGGTGTTGAAGTCGATGGCGACCTTCGAGTGGTCGGCCTCCTCGACCCGCACGGCGACGATCGCCGAGCCCGACGACAGCTGGGGCAGGTAGATCTCCTGGATGCGCTGCACCGCCTGCGCCTCGTAGGGCTGCTGTCCATCGAGGTACACCTTGAGCGTGATCGTGCACTTGCGCTCGGTGAGGCCGTTGCCGACCTGCAGCGTCATTCCCGACATCTGCACGCCGAGCACTTCGCCGCGCCCGATCAGCGGGCTGTTCATGATCGCACTGTCCGGTGAGCCGATCAGATCGCCGAAGAATCCCATGAAGGCCAGCCCCTTTGTCGATGTCATCGGTGGATGCCGCAGCCAACAGCGCGGACGGCGCAAGAGTATTGCCGTCGATAAGCTGGGGGCAATGAGCAATCGAGGCGCCCCGCGCACCGCCGCGCAGAACCGCGACCGGTACGGCGCCCCCGCGTTCCGGCGTCTGGCGCTCGCCCCGGGCCTGCTCGCGGCCATCGTGCTCATCGCGGGCTTCGCACTGATCGAGGGCGGCGGGTTCATCATCATCCGGTACGTCGTGGCGATCCTGGCGCTGATCGTCGGGTATTTCGCGATCCAGGCAAAGCAGTGGTGGTGGCTGCCGCTGCTGCTCGCGATCGCGGTGGTCTGGAATCCTGTCGTGCCGTTCAGCTTCTCGGGGGTCTACTGGTACGGCGCGCAGTATGCCGCGGTCGTCGTGTTCATCGTCACCGCGATCTTCGTCAAGGTGCCGCTCGCCGAGGCTGAGAAGCCGGGGCGAGTGCGCTAGACTCGATGCGCGCCTCTCCCACCGGCAAAAGCCGGGTTCTGGGATGTGGGCTCGTCGAGTCCGGGCTTCTTGAGCTCGGGTTCCTTGAGTTCGAGGCTGCATCACTTCCCTTCCGGTGACCGGGGCGGCCTCGCCTCCGCGAATCGGAGCACCATCACAGTCGGTGGGGGATTCGTCCTCCACCCGAGGAGCAGCATGGCCACAACCGGCCGCAAATCCAGCACTCGGCAGGGCGCTCGCCGCGGTGCGCCGCAGCAACGGCGCAGGCAGCACCAGGACGAGGCAGGCGTCATCCCGGTGCTCGCGCGAACCGTGCGTGCGATCGAGAACTCGGCGGAGCGGGGCAAGGTCAACCCGGCCAACCGCACCCGCTTCCGCGTCGTCGCCGTCCTCGTGCGCGAGGAGCGCGCCCGCATCAAGGGCGACAAAGACCTGAGCGACGCCGAGCGGACCAAGGAGCTCACGCGGCTCGACGGGATCGCCACGATCATGGCCAAGACCGCCGCCCGCGACACCACCCTCATCCAGCTTCTGACCGACAACGCGCCCCTCACGCCCGCCGCGCAAGAGGTGCGCAGGTCGATGCTCATGGAGGCAGGAGGCGAGCTCAGCCCCGACGACCTCATCGTGGTCACCGAGGCGCCGACCAAGCCGGTGGTCGAAGAGCGTCAGGTCATCCCGCAGTCGGTCAAGCAGTTCCAGATGTCGAATCCGTTCCTGGCGCCCGACTTCAGCGCGGTCAGCGCTCCGGCGCCGCGCGCCAACCGGCTTGCCAACTGGGAGCTCATCGAGCCCCTGTTCCGCTCGTTCGAGGTGGGGGTCGGCGGCGCGGCGAGCATGGAGCTGCCCGAGGCCCGCTCGCTGGCCACCCCGGGCGGCATCGAGCTGATGCGTCACCAGGCCCGCTTCATCGAGAGCGCTCGTGCCGGCCACCGCACCTACCTGCTCGCCGACGAGCCGGGCCTGGGCAAGACGGCTCAGGCTCTGCTGGCCGCCAACGTGACCGGATCGTTCCCGCTGCTCGTGGTCGTGCCGAACGTGGTGAAGGTCAACTGGGCGCGCGAGGTCGAGAAGTGGATCCCGCAGCGCGCCTCGACGGTCGTGCACGGCGACGGCGACGACATCGACGCCTTCGCCGACGTCGTGATCGTCAACTACGAGGTGCTCGACCGGCACGTCGCGTGGCTGTCCCGCCGCGGGTTCAAGGGCATGGTCGTCGACGAGGCGCACTTCATCAAGAACAAGGAGTCGCAGCGCTCCAAGAACGTGCAGGCGCTCTCGAAGAGCATCCGCGCCGTCACCCCCAAGGCGCTCATGATCGCGCTGACCGGAACCCCGCTGATCAACCAGATCGAAGATTTCCGGATGATCTGGCAGTTCCTGGGCTGGATCGACGAGAAGAAGCCGCTGCCCGAGCTGATGAAGCGCCTCGAGGACACCGAACTCGATCCCGGGGATCCGGGCTTCTTCCGCGCCGCACGCGACGCGGTGGTCGACATGGGCATCGTGCGTCGCAAGAAGGTGGATGTCGCGGCCGACATCCCCGCGCGGCGCATCGCCGACATCCCGGTCGAGCTCGACGGCGAAGCGGGGCGCTCGATCCGCGAAGCCGAGGCGGCACTCGTGGCCCGGCTGGTGGAGCGCTACCGTCGCGTCCTCGCGACGCGGCCGGAGTCCGATCCGAGCGACCTCATCCGCCTGGTGGCGGCCGCGGAGCTCGAAGAGACCCGGCAGGCGGGCGGTGACGGCAGCGGCGACAACGTGTTCACCATGGTGCGCAAGATCGGCCAGGCCAAGGCCACGCCGGCCGCCGACTACACGGTCAACCTCGCCCGGAACGTCGGCAAGGTGGTGTTCTTCGCCAAGCACATCGACGTGATGGACCAGGCCGAGAAGCACTTCGCGGCCGCCGGTCTCAAGACGGTGTCGCTGCGCGGCGATCAGACGTCGAAGGCCCGGCAACTGGCGATCGACGCCTTCACCAATGATCCGGATGTCTCGGTCGCGGTCTGCTCGCTGACCGCCGCCGGCGTGGGGGTCAACCTGCAGGCCGCGTCGAACGTCGTGCTCGCCGAGCTGAGCTGGACGAACGCCGAGCAGACGCAGGCGATCGACCGGGTCCACCGGATCGGGCAGGAGCTGCCGGTGACGGCCTGGCGCATCATCGCGGCGGGAACCCTCGACGGCCGGATCTCGCAGCTGATCGACGCGAAGGCCGGCCTCGCGGCGCGCGCCCTCGACGGCGAGACCGCGCTGGATACGGCAGAGGGCTCCGTGCAGCTCGAGGCGCTGGTCGCCGTGCTGACGGATGCGGTCGCGCAGCTCTGATGCACACCCGCGGGCATGGGCGTGATGAACACCACGCAAACTTTCAACTATCTAGCGAAACTTGACGGGTTGTCCGGCCCGCCAGTCTGAGTAATGTCTTCATCACTGGAAGACGGAGCCGCAAGGCAAAGTCGGAAGGTAACAGAAAGGCCCTCGGGTCTCGACGAACCGCTCGTGCTGGTGCCTTCGGGTGCCGGTCTCGGGTGGAACGCGGAACCGGGGGCCTTTCGTTTGCGCGGCCAGTGCCTGTGGCGCCCGGCCTGTGGCGCCCGGCCTGGGGCGCGCCCACTGGGCACCGAATGTCCCCCAAAGGGCGGACACCCCCACTGGGGACAGCGGCATCCCCGCCTCACTGCGTATCTTCAGAAGCGCACTAGTTGGGGGACTAGCGGCGGCGGTGGTCCTGTCACATCGCGATTCCGGAATACGGGGGTAGATCGGAACCTGCGGACGGACCGCCGCCGCCAGTATTTTCCGGGCGATTCAGTTTTATCCGGACCCCCATCCAGCCGCGTGAGCCCTTGCGCCGCGGTTGGGCCGAGGGCCGGCTTTCCCAACCGGCCGGTTCTCGCGCGTCCCCGGACACCGATGCCCGCGACTCTCAACCATCTAGCGAAACTTGACGTCTTGCGTGCTGTTCACCGCTGAGTAATCTCTAGTCAACCGATAAGGCGCAACCCGAAACGAGCGAGACGCAGCAGAAATGGTGCGGCGCGCGAGCTACGGGCCGCAGCCGGGTCGAGGTGGTCAGCCGCAAGGCGGGCCGGCTCGGCGCACCGAGGTCAGCTGAGACGGCGGATGGGCTTCCACGCCCGTGTGCCCATCGAGCAGCCGAGGTGGTCGGGGCCGCAAGGTCCTGGCGCCGGCCGCGGGTTTCGGCACTGCTGAGGGCTCGTCCCTCGGCCTCTGCGGAACTGCCCTGACCTGAGAGCTCGCGGGTCGTGGCGCGTCGGATCTGTCACAGAAGTGCCCCGGATCTAGAGCCGGGGCACTTCGTGGTTTAACGAGCACCGCGAGCAACCGTGATCAACCCCGGCTGCTGTTCTCGGTCCGCCCGCGCACGATGCCGATGAAGGTCTCGACCGCAGGCGTCGTGCGAACGGTCGGCCACACCAGGCTGATGGCGGTGGCCGGGGCATCCCGGAGCCCGCGGGCGACCACGTCGCGACGGCTGAGCACCCGCGCCACCGACTGCGGCATGGTGGCGACACCGACGCCGGCCGCGACGAGTTCGATCGTGTCGGCGTCCTGACCGCCGAGCACGTTCTCGGTCGCCAACTCGTCGGCGCGGATCGTCTCGTGCGCCGCCGCGGCCGCGAACAGATGGTCGCGGGACGCCACGACGACGGGTTGCTCCTCGTAGAGCCGGATGGCGCTGAACTCGTCGTCGGCAGCCACGTCGCGCAGGAAGGCGGCATCAGCCCGGCCGTCGCGCAGAGCCGCGATCGCCTCGGTCGACGTCGCGGGGCGCAGCTCGAGGCGCTGCCGCCGCATCCTCTCGTTCCACACGCGCGCCCACTTGGTCGGCGTGACGCCCGTCACGAACAGAACCGTGAAGGTGGGGAGCGGAGCCGGCATGCTCTCAGGCTAATCACGGCCGCCCGGTAACCTGGCTGCATGGCCGCGAAAACGCAGACGATGAAACCCGAGACCGCGGCGAAGAAGCTCGAGGTGCTGCTCTCGGCGACTCCGGAGTCATTCCGCGACCACGACGTCACCCGCGAAGAACTGGCCGCGCTGCAGTCCGACCCGCCCGAGTGGCTCGTCGAGTTGCGCAAGAACGGGCCGCACCCGCGTTCCGTGGTCGCGGGACGCCTGGGGGTATCGAACTCGGGGCTGGCTCGCGCGGGCGTGATCGAGCCGCTCACGACCGCCGAGATCGGGGCCATCCTCGATGCCGCGCCGGAGTGGCTCGGCGTCGAGCGCGAGCGCGCGCGGGTGGTGCGTGCCGAAGCGGCGCGGCTCAAGCGCGCTCAGGCCGGGGCGCGCGGAAGCTCACCGTCTCTCTGACGAGCCCAGTTGCTCTCTGACGACCTCGGTTGCTCAGGCCGGGGCTGATCGCTCCGCGCTATTCCGTTCGCGCGTGCAGGTACGCGTTGATCTCCGAGGTGAGCTCGGTGTCGATGGAGCGCTCGACCCCGTCGACGGCGCGGATCGGAGCGGCGTGGCGTCCGCTCGAGACCAGCCACGCGGCATCCGCCCCCGCCAGGTCGTCGACCGTGAGCATCGCGTACTCGGTCGCGAAGCCGCGGCCGGACGCCCAGGTGAAGATGTCGGCCTGCGTCGTTCCCGCCAGGATGCCGAGGTCGGTGCGCGGGGTCAGCAGTGTCTGTCCGCGCTTCAGAACCAGGTTCGAGACCGCCCCCTCGAGCAGGAAGCCGTCCGAGCTGACGAAGAGCGCGTCGTCGGCGCTGCGCCGGGCCGCCTCGCGATAGACGCCGCGATTGATCGCGTAGCTGAGCGTCTTGGCACCGGCCAGCAGCCAAGGCGAGGTCTGCGCGATGTCGTGGCGGTAGCCGCGGTCGAGCAGAATCACCCGGATGCCGTTCCGCCGGGCAGGGCCGTGGTCGGGCGCGACCGCCGCGAGCGCCCACCCGGTCGGAGCCATGGCACCCGGGAGCAGCGAGCCCGAGCCGCCCTCGACGCCGCGTGTCATCACGATCTTGACGAAGCCCTCGTCGACCGGCTTCCCCGATGGGTCCACCAGGTGCGCGGCGACCTCGACGATCGCGGCGCGCCAGTGGTCGGCATCCGGTGTCGGCAGATCGAGCATCGCGGCCGAGTGGGCGAACCGCGCCAGGTGCGGTTCGAGCGCCTGCAGATGCCCGTTGCCCAGGCTGATCGTCTCGAAGATCCCGTCACCGCGGGTGACCCCCAGGTCGAGCACGCTGAGCTGGGGTGCGGCGACGTCGGCGGGGTAGTGTGCGGGCACCGTGTGGGAGGGCACCGTGTGGGCGGGCGTCGTGTGGCCGGCCGGCGTGCCGTCGTCGGTGAACGCCAGTCGCACCAGGAACGGGCCGCTCACTCGTCGGCCGATGCGCCGCCGGCGCGGTTGCGGGCCACCGGGTCACCCGACGCGTGGTCGCCGGCGCGCCACCGAAGCCGATCGAGCCGCTCGAGCATCCCATCGATGGTCGGGCTCAACGCGGGATAGGCGGCGCGGATGTCGCCGAGCATCCGCCGATCGCGCGCGTAGTCGCTGCCCGGCTTGCGTCCGCCTTCGGCGTCGAACAGATCGGCGCGCAGCAGCAGGACGACGAGCTCGTCGATCGTCGGCAGCTCGTCCATGAACGCCCACGGGTCCTCGCCGCCGTGCAGGCGCTCGGTCACCACGGAACCGAGCTCATCCTGAGCCTCGGCACGAAGCCCCTCGAGGCTGGCGCGGCGGAGCACGTCGGCAGTCGCAGTCACGGATTCGAGCCTACGCCGCGGAGCCGCACGAGGCCGTGCGCCGTGACGCCCGCCTGCCGATACGCTCATCGCGTGATCAGACTCGTTCGCCTCCTGGCCGTGTCGGCACTCGCGCTCGGAGCGGTGGCAGCCCCGGCCAGTGCGCTGGCCGAGCCGGTGGCCTCGGCTCGGGCCGCTGTCCCGGCCGTTGCGGCTCTTCCCGGCGACGCCACCGACTTCAGCTTCCGCAGCTTCCACGCCGACTTCCGGTTGGGCCGCACAGCGGATCAGCATGCCACGCTGGCGGTCACCGAGACGCTGGTCGCGCTGTTCCCGCAGAGCGATCAGAACCACGGGATCATCCGCGATATCCCGGCGACGTACGGCAGCGCCGATCTGCAGACCGATGTCGCCTCGGTGGTCGATGCGCACGGGCGCGACGTGCCGTATCAGCAGAGCGATCAGGGCGGCTTCATCCAGTTGCAGATCGGCAGCGCGGACACCTACGTGCACGGCGCGACCACCTACGTCATCAGCTACACGCAGCGCGACACGATCCGGCACTTCACCGACACCGACGACGACGAGTTCTATTGGGACGTCAACGGCACCGGATGGGGTCAGCCGTTCGGCACGGTGAGCGCGAAGGTGACCGTGGCCCCCGAGATCGCATCGGCGCTCAACGGGCACACCGCCTGCTACCAGGGACCCGACAGGTCGACCACCCCGTGCGAGAGCGGTGTGCAGAGCACCGGCGCACCGACGCCGACGGACGCGCCCAGCGACACGGCCAGCCCATCCGCCAGCGCCGCCTCGGATGCGGCCGCGAGCCCATCTGCCGGCTCCACCTCGGATGCCGCTGCGACACCCGCCGTCTTCACCGCCTCGGCGAGCAAGCTCGCCGCCGGCGAGAACCTCACGATCGCGATCGGATTCGCGTCGGGCACCTTCGTCGACGTCTCGAGCGATCCGGTGGGCAACGGGGACAACTACACCCCCACCCCGGTCACTGGTGGCGAGGTGGCGGGCTGGCTGCTGTCGCTTCTGGGGTTCCCGGCCGTCGCCGTGGCGACGATCGGCGGACTCATCACCCGCCGCAAGAGGACCCAGCCGGCCCGGGGCATCATCGTGCCGCAGTACAGCCCGCCGGAGGGGATCGACATCATGGCGGCGGCCGAGCTGATCGGCAGGCCGTCGACGAGGATTCCGGCGCAGCTGGTGAACCTCGCCGTCCGCGGCAAGATCAAGCTGCTCGGATACCCGGTCGACAGCGCGCGCTCCGCGGATTACGCCGTTCAGCTCGTCGAACGCACGGGCCTGACCGACTACGAACCGCTCGTGGTGGACGCCCTGTTCGGCGACAAGAAGGTCGGAGCGACCCGCGACCTGAAGCGATACGGCGACACGGAACTGTCCGACAAGCTGCAGGGCGTGCTCGACCTGGTCCCGATCTGGCTCGAAGACAACGGCGCGTATGCGGGCACGCGCCGCACCGTCGGATCGGTCATCACCCTGGTCGTCACCGCCGCGCTGTTCCTCGTCGCGCTCGTGGCGGCGATCTCGGGGGGATCGGGCGGACTCGCCTTCGCCTTCGTCAGTCTGCTCGCCGGGGGCATCGGCGTGATCGCCGCGTTGGTGGGCCTCGGCGGGGTCAAGAAGCTCAGCGACAAGGGCGCCGCCTGGAACGACTACCTGCTGGGGATGCGGATGTACCTGCAGCTGGCCGAGGAGGACCGTCTGCGTGTCCTGCAGAGCCCGAAGGGAGCCGAGCGCATCGACGTCGGCGACGGCAAGCAGTTGGTCAAGCTGTACGAGAAGCTGCTGCCCTGGGCGATCATCTGGGGCGTCGAGGACCAGTGGTCGAAGGTGCTCGAGGTCGAGCTGCAGCGCACCGGCACGACCCCCGACTTCTGGGTCGGCCAGTCGGCGTTCTCGTCGGTGGTGTTCAGCTCGATGCTGAGCGGAATCGGCACCTCGACCCTGCCCGTTCCGACCTCGACCACCAGCGGAAGCGGCAGCGGATGGTCGAGCTTCTCGGGCGGCTCGTTCGGCGGCGGCTTCTCCGGCGGCGGAGGTGGGGGCGGCGGCGGAGGCGGCTGGTAGGAGTACGGCAGACTATGGGGGTGCCAGAGAGTCCGCTGACGTCGAGTCCGTACGCGGTGCTCGGGGTTCAGGTGGATTCGACCACGACCGAGCTCCGACGGGCGTACCGCAGGCGGCTGCGGGAGACGCATCCGGATACCGGCGGCTCCTCGGATCAGTTCGACGCGGTGCAGCGGGCCTGGGAGCAGATCGGCACCCCGGAGGCGCGCGCCGCGTACGACAACGGCACCCAGAAGGTGTGGGATCTCGACGACGTTCCGCGCACCTGGGCTCCGCCCGCTCCCACCTCGCGGGCGAGCACCTCGCGGCCGCAGGCGCGCACCTACGGGCATCCCGGTGGCTGGTACCGGGAGCAGTACCTCGACCTGCTGCACGAGTGGGTGGGTCGCGGGGTCGCGATCCCGGATCCCTATGATCTGACCCTGGTGCGCTCGGCGCCCCGAGAGATCCAGCGCCTGCTCGCGTCGGCGGTCGCCGAAGAGGACACCGCCGTGGTCCTCGCCAGCCTCGGCATCGGCTTCACCGTCTGGAACGACGTGCGCACCGATCCGGTGCGCCGCAACGCGCGCCCCGAGAACGGGCTCAACGCCAGTCCCCAGGGGGCAGCGGGCAAGATCGACCACATCGTGCTCGGGCCGAGCGGTCTCTGGGGGATGCTGAGCGAGGACTGGGGCGGAACGGTCGCGGTCCGGCGCGGCGAACTGGTCGGCCCGGGCATCCATGCCGACGAGCGCCCGATGCACGAACTGGCCGAGCGCGCGCGCAACTTCGCCCGTCAGGCCAAGGTGAAGTTCTCTGCCCTCGCGATCGTGGTGCCCGATGACGCCAGCCCCGAGGGCGTGATGGCGCTCGGAACGATTCGCGGGGCGCAGACGCTGCTCATCCAGCGATCGCGACTGGCCAACCTGGTGCGTATCGGCGTGCCCGGTGTATCGGTGGGGGGCACCGATCTCTTCGAGGTGCGCACCAGGGTACAAGCGGCCGCGCGCTTCGTCTGAAACTTTCGCAGAGATCCGGCTTCTTCCCGGGGCCAGAACGGTCGTATTGTCGGTACTATGGGGGACATCCGGCCACGTTCAACCAATCAGGTCGGCGGCGAAGATCAGGTCGCCATGACCAGCAGCAGTGTGATCATCCTCAGAACGAGGCAGCCGTGAGGGGCCCGGCGAGCTTCGTGCTGGGTCGGGCACTCGAAGCCATGTTCAACCGCGCCCTCTCGCGCTACGGCGATCTTCCCATCCCGCACGACACGCCGGTCGTGCATGCGGTCGGCCCCGACGCCGACCGCCTCCTGCTGATCGGCTCGGGCACCGTGCGCGGGCTCGGCGTCACGACCAACGACCTGGGCCTCGGCGGCCAACTCGCCAGACGGATCTCGCCGCTGACGGGCCGGGGTGTCGACCTCGAACTCGCCGGAGCCACGACGCTCGTGACCCGCCAGGCGGCCGAGTTGATCGACGACTACGACCTCAGCCGTTTCGACGCGATCATCCTGGTGATGGGAATCCGCGACGCGGTCGGCCTCACCGGCGCGAAGGATTGGCGGCGCGACATGCGCCGACTGCTCGAGGCGGCGACGCGGGTGCCCCAGGTGTTCGTGATCGCGATCCCCGACTTCACCCGGTACACCGACCTCCCGCCGTCTCTCAAGCGTGTCATCGTCCGCCACGCCGCGCGCCTGAACAAGGTCTCGCAACGACTCACCGAGACCATGCCGGGGGTCCAGTTCGTGCCGGTCGAGGCGTACGACCCGGGGCACTTCGTGCGGCCCGGGTCGATCGAGGTCTACGAGATCTTCGCCGACGCGATCGCGCCGGCCATCGCGCGCCGTCTCGATCCCGTTCTGCATGCGCTCCGGCGGGGCGAACCGGTCACCGAGGAGGAGCGCCAAGCCTCCCTCGATCGACTGGGCGTGATCGGCACCGGCAGCGACCCGCGGGTCGACCGGATCGCCCACATGGCCCGCGAGCTGCTGGGCGCATCCGGCGCCGCGGTGACCTTTCTCGACCACGACCGGCAGTGGATCAAGTCGGCCGTCTCCGTCAGCTCCGACGACATGCCCCGGGTCGACGCCTTCTGCAACACCACGATCGAGGGATCGCGGCTGTTCATCGTCGAGGACGCGACCAAGGACGCCCGGTTCGCGTCGCATCCCTGGGTGGTGGGCGAGGAGCACGTGAGGTTCTACGCGGGCTACCCGCTGGAGGCGCCGGAGGGGGTGCGCGTCGGTGCCCTCTGCATCGTCGACACCAAGCCGCGTCACTTCAGCAGTGCGGAGGCCTCGCTGTTGCGCGATCTCGCTCTGCAGGTTCAGGCGGTGCTGTGGTCGGGAGCCAAGGCCGGCAAGACCCGGCGCAGTTGAGCCGAGTGCCGCGGACGTCGGCCATCGGGCCACGTGCCTGAGTCGGCTGCCGCGCATACGCTGGGGGCGTGACCGGAACCGCCGCTGCCTCCGACTTTCAGACCGCACCGCCCGACCCGACCTCGGTGGCGAGGCTCGCCGAACGGGGCCTGCGCTACGCCCTCGTCGACACGAGCGACGCGGCGGCCTTCGGCACCTGGTTCCAGGCGGCGAATCGCGGCTTCCTGTCACCGACACGCGGCGACGAGCAACTGACACGCACGCTCGAAGGTCTCGCGTATCGCCGCACGACCGGCGTGTACGACGACGCGCTCGCGGTGCAGGCGGAGTGGCCGATCGCGACCGTCAACTCCTGGCCGGGGCAGTTGACCGTGCCCGGCAGCACCATCGAGCGGCCGCGCACGCTGCCGTCGTGGGCGATCAGCCTGGTCACGGTGGCGCCGACGCATCGCCGCCGCGGCGTGGCCCGCGACCTCCTCGAGGGCGAGTTGCGCACCGCCGCAGCGCTCGGGATGCCGATGGCCATGCTGACCGTGTCGGAATCCACCATCTACGGCAGGTTCGGCTTCGCCCCCGCCGCCTTCGCCGGCGACTGGACGATCGACACGCGGCGGGTGCGCTGGTCGGGGCCCGTGCCGACCGGATCCGACGGCCGCGTCGAGTACCTCGGCATCGCCCAATATCGGGACCAGCTCGCGGCGCTGCACGATCGCATCCGTCTGGCCAGCCCGGGCGAGATCGACGTCTGGCCACTGCGCTGGGATCAGCTGGTCGGTGCCGACGCACCGGAATCCGACCGCACCAAGAGCCTTCGGGCTGTGCGCTACGTCGATGACGGCGGGCACACGCTCGGGCTCGCGCTGTTCCGGCTGAGCGGGGGCGACGAGGACTTCACGCAGCACACGGTCACCGTCGAACGTCTCGACGCCGAAACCTCGGATGCCGATCTCGCCCTGTGGCGGTTCCTGCTCGAACTCGACCTCACGACCGAGCTGAAGGCGCACCTGCGCCGGCCCGAGGAGCCGATGCGCTGGCTGCTCGGCGACTTCCGCGCCGCGCACGTCGACGTCTGGGAGCACCAATATCTGCGAGTGCTCGATGTCGCGGCCGTGTACCAGGCGCGCAGCTATTCGGCATCCGGTTCGGTGGTGTTCGACGTGGCCGACTCCCTGGGGTTCGCCGCGGGGGTCTGGCGGCTCGACGCTGGAGCCGAGCCCGCCGTGACCCAGCTCGGCGCGATCCCGGATGCCGTGCCCGCCCTGCGCATGACGGTCAACGAGCTCTCGGCGCTGTACCTCGGCGGCGTCAGCGCGGTCACCCTCACGGCCGCGGGTCGGATCACCGAGCTCACCCCCGGCGCCGCCGCGGTCGCCGATTCGCTGCTGCGGGTCGAGCGCGCGCCGTGGTTGAGCGTCTGGTACTAGGAGGTTCGTGTCATGACCCGTTTGCAGAACATCACCGTGCTGGGCACCGGCGTGCTGGGATCGCAGATCGCGTTCCAGTCCGCGTTCAGCGGCTTCGATGTGGTCGCCTGGGATGTCGACGAACCCGCACTCGAGGCTGCTCGCGTGCGGTTCCGCAAGCTCGCGGATCGCTACATCCGCGAAGACTTCCAGGGTTCGGCCGGAGGCAAGGCCGAAGCCGCGCTGGGGCGCCTGCGCTACACCACCGACCTCGCCGACGCGGCGAAGGATGCCGACCTGGTGATCGAGGCGGTTCCCGAGCAGCTCGAGCTGAAGCGTGGCATCTACGCGCGCCTCGGCGCTGTCGCCCCCGAGAAGACGATCTTCGCCACGAACTCGTCCACGCTGCTGCCGAGCAAGCTGATGGATGCCACGGGCCGCCCCGACCGCTTTCTCGCCCTCCATTTCGCCAACGAGATCTGGAAGTTCAACGTCGGCGAGGTGATGGGCACCGACCTCACGTCGCCCGCCGTCTACGACACCGTCGTCGAGTTCGCCCGCGACATGGGAATGGTGCCGATCGAGATCAAGAAGGAGAAGGCCGGCTACGTGCTGAACTCGCTGCTCGTGCCCTTCCTGAACGCGGCCGGCGAGTTGCTCGTCGACGGGATCGCCGACCCCGAGACGATCGACAAGACCTGGCGTATCGCGACCGGCGCCCCCTCGGGCCCGTTCCAGATCTACGACGTGATCGGGCTGATGACGCCGTACAACGTCGCCCGAGCGAACCCCTCGCCCAAGTCGCAGGCGTTCGCGGAGTACCTCAAGACGAACTACATCGACAAGGGCAAGCTCGGGGTGGCGACGGGGGAGGGGTTTTACTCCTACGGGAAGCGGGAGTAGATACTGGCGTAACCTGGAATCTTCCGGCAAAGTAAGGAAGACCTTTTGGCAGAATGCATCCACGGCTTCGAAGACGGGCTGTGCGACATCTGCTTCCCGCGACGGGCGCCTGAGCCGGCGCGAAGTGCGAGGGTCCCGGCCGCTCGGCGATCGGCGGCATCCCGAAGCGCGACCGGCGCGACGCCGCGGCCGCAGCCCAAGCGCACGAGTGCGCGGCCGACGATGCTGCTCAACACGCAGCGGGTCTACCACGTGACGCATCTGCGCAATCTCGAGGCGATCGTGATCGACGAGGCGATCCGGGCGGATGCCGCGCCCGAGGTCGACGTCAGCTCGGCCACGACGCGTGAACTGCGCGCGAGCGTCGAGTTGGCAAGCGGCGGCACGGTCGCCGATCGCGTGCCTTTTCAGCTGAGCCCCAACGCCCGTCGGTGGAACGAGTTGCGCAGCGGGGCGTCCGGCGTGCACTGGTCTGACGCGGCGCGGGCGGCAAACCCGCTCGAGTTCGTCATCCTGGTGACCTCGGCCGGCGCGGTCGGTCCCGACGTGATCTTCGCCAACGGGGATGCCGCGGCTCCCGCCACGCGCTTCGCCGCCGGCGACGACGGCACGGCACTGTTGCGCGCCACCTTCGCGCTCGACCCCGAACTGCTGGATGCCGAACTGCTGGCCGCCGCTCCCGTCCCGTTCTCGGCGATCACCCTGGTCGGCGTGGCCAATGAGCCGGTGCGCGACCAGGTGCGCCAGCTGCTCGCCGACGTCGGGGGAGCGGCGCCGAAGGTGGCGGTGTACCCGCCGTGGTTCCAGGCGGAGTGACCTGCTAAGCTAGCCAGGTCAGCTAGCCAGGAGGTCCGATGGAACCCGTCAACATTCTGGATGCCCGAAACAACCTCTCCCAGTTGGTCACCGCTGCGGGCAACGGCGAAGAGGTCGTGATCGCCAAGCGCGGCACTCCGGTGGTGCGTCTGATTCCGGTCGCACCCCCTGAGCGTTCCGCGGCGGGGGCCGCCCGTTGGTTCACCACGAACCCCGCTCCGACGAGACCTACCGCATCGCCGGCCGAACTCGATGAACGGATCGCGCGAGAGCGAGCCGACTGGGAGTGATCTACCTCGACTCCTGCATCGTGATCTATGCCGTGGAAGATGACTCGGCGCGTGGTCAAGCCGTCCGCCAGCGCCTGGCTGATGCGGGCGACGAAGCCGTCGCCATCACGCCCTTGGTCATGCTCGAGTGTCTTGTCTCTCCTCTTCGCGACGACGACCTGGCTCTCGTTGATCACTATCGCCACGCGTTCGAGCAGTTCCGAGTGCTCGATTCCGGGGTACCGGAGCATCTGCGCGCCGCCGAACTTCGGGCCCGGCAGGGTCTACGAACTCCTGATGCGATCCACCTGGCCACCGCTCAACTCAACGGATGCCGCGAACTGTGGACCAACGATTCGAGGCTGGCGGCCGCATCCCACGGGCTTGCCGTGAATGTGACGCCTTAGCCTGGCCCGCTCGCCTCGCGGGGGGACCTCCACGGGACCAAAGCCCCCTCCCCGCGGCCCGATCACTGCCTACGGTCGTCGGTGAGCCCTCGGCGCCACCGTCTCGACGGCTCGAACCACGCGGCGGTGGAGAACGAGGCCATCATGGCGACTTACGACGTGGCAGGACGTTCCGCGATCGTCACCGGGGCGGCATCCGGGATCGGCAAGGCGACTGCACTGCTGCTGGCGGCGAACGGCGCAGAGGTCGTCGTCGTGGATCTGAAGAAGGAACCGGTGGATGCCGTGGTCGCCGAGATCACGGCGGCGGGCGGCACCGCGATCGGACTGGTCGGCGATGTGACCGACCCCAAGCTCGCCGTCGCGGCGGTGGACGAGGCGAACGCGCTCGCGCCGCTGCGGATCGCCGTGAACAACGCGGGTATCGGCGGCGAGATCGCGGCCCTCGGCGACTACACGCTCGAGGGGTGGCGGCACGTCATCGACGTCAACCTCAACTCGGTGATGTACGGACTGAAGGCGCAACTGCCCGCCATGGCCGAGAACGGCGGCGGGTCGATCGTCAACATGGCGTCGATCCTGGGATCGGTCGGGTTCGCGATGTCGAGCGCCTACGTGACGGCCAAGCACGGGCTGCTCGGCCTCACTCAGAACGCCGCGCTGGAGTATGCGGCGCACGGCGTGCGGGTGACGGCGGTCGGCCCGGGCTTCATTCACACGCCGATGGTGGAGGGCGCACTCGACGCCGACACCCTGGCGTTCCTCGCCGGCAAGCACGCGCTCGGCCGACTCGGCACGCCCGAGGAGGTCGCGGCTCTTGTCGCGTTCCTGGTCAGCGACGCGTCGAGCTTCATCACCGGCAGCTACCACCTGGTCGACGGCGGCTACACGGCGCAGTAGGCAGCGCAGCGCGTCGGCGCGGCTAGCATCGGCCTATGTCCGTGCTGTCCGCGTCCACACGCGCCGCGCTCGACCGGGTGACAGGGCTGAATGACACGACCGCTCCGCTCGAGCAGTTGGCGGCTCTGCGAGCGCTCCAGATGGCGCTCGACGCCGATCCCGCCGCGCTCGACGCCGTTCGCGCAGCGCTCGAGGCGGGCGCGAGTTGGAGCGACATCGCACAGGCCGCACAGCTCAGCCCAGCGGCATCCCGGTGGCGGTGGCAGGGGAGTGAGGCCGAGATCGCGGCGCGCCACGAGGCCGGCCGCAAGCGCAGCGAACGCCCGAGCAGTAAACCCACCGATCTCCCGGGCCTGTCGGTCGCCGACGCCGCGAAGCAACTCGGCGTGACCGCGCAGGCGGTCTACCTCCGGGTGTCGCGCGGGCAGCTGCGCGCCGAGACGGTCACGTTGCCCGACGGGCGCAGCTACAAGCGCGTGTTCCCCGAGGGCGACGCCGCGGGCTAGCCAGGAGCGGCAACGCGCCCATCGTGGACATGCCGACCGGCGAATGCGAGGATTCAGGCAGCCGCACCCGATCGAAGGAGATCGCATGTTCAGAAGCCCGTACCCCGACGAGGTCATTCCGAAGGTGAGCGTCTACGACTTCCTGTTCAAGGAATTGAGCGCCGAGGACGCGGCACGGGTGGCTCTGATCGACGGGCCGAGCGGGGCCGAGACGACCTACGGCGCGCTCAAGGCGCAAATCGACCTGCTGGCCGGCGCGCTCGCGGCGCGCGGGCTCGGCCTCGGAGACGTGATCGCCCTGCACTCGCCGAACGTGCCGGCGTTCGCGACCGTGTTCCACGGCATCCTGCGCTCGGGCGCGACGGCGACGACTGTCAACGCGCTGTACACGGCGGAGGAGATGGGTCGACAGCTCACCGACTCGAAGGCGAAGTTCCTCTTCACCGTCAGCCCGCTCCTGCCGGTCGCCAGTGCCGCAGCAGCGATTGCGGGGATCCCCGACGACAAGATCGTCGTGCTCGACGGATTCGAGGGCTACACGGGCCTGCGTGACCTCCTGGGCGAGGGTCAGGCCGCCCCCGAGGTCAGCTTCGACTCGGCGACGCACGTCGCCGTCATCCCGTACAGCTCAGGCACCACCGGATTCGCCAAGGGCGTCCAGCTCAGTCACACCAACCTGGTCGCCAACGTCGTGCAGTGCAAGCCGGTGCTCGACGCCACCGCCGACGACCGGATCATGGCCTTCCTGCCGTTCTTCCACATCTACGGCATGACGGTGCTGCTGAACCTGGCCTTCTACCGCCGTGCTTCGCTGATCACCCTCCCACGCTTCGACCTGCCGCAGTTCTTGCAGGTCATGCAGGATCAGAAGAGCACCTTCGCCTTCATCGCGCCGCCGGTCGCGGTGGCGTTGGCCAAGCATCCGATCGTCGATCAGTACGACCTTTCGGCGGTGCGCGGGATGATGAGCGGCGCGGCTCCCCTGTCTGAGGGCCTGGCCCTCGCGGTCACCGAGCGCCTCGGCGTGCACATGCAGCAGGGCTACGGCATGAGCGAGCTCAGCCCGGTTTCGCACGTGATCCCGCCGGATCGCGACGACCTGTCGCGCGGCACCATCGGATTCCCGATCGCCAACATCGAGTGCAAACTGGTGAACACCGAGACCGGTGCAGAGATCGAGATGCCGGCCGAAGGCTCGAGCGAGGCGGGCGAGCTGTGGGTGCGCGGGCCGAACGTCATGCTCGGCTACCTCGGTCAGGAGGAGGCGACGCACGAGACCATCGATGCCGACGGCTTCCTCCACACCGGCGACATCGCCCAGGTCAACCACGACGGGTCGTTCCAGATCGTGGACCGCCTCAAGGAGCTCATCAAGTACAAGGGCTACCAGGTGGCTCCGGCCGAGTTGGAGGCCCTGCTGCTGACGCATCCCGAGATCGCGGATGCCGCCGTGGTGGCCGCCCTCGACGAGGAGGCCGGCGAGATCCCGAAGGCGTTCGTCGTGCTGAAAGACGGGTCGGAACTCGATGCCGAGGCGGTGATGCAGTTCATCGGCTCGCAGGTCGCGCCGCACAAGAAGGTGCGGGCGGTGTCGTTCATCGACGCGGTGCCGAAGTCGTCGGCCGGCAAGATCCTGCGCAAGGACCTGAAGGGCAAGTAGGAGCTACTCGAGCGGCTCGGCGGTCACGTCGTCGGCGGTCGGGTCGTTGAGCGCCTCGCCGCCGATGGGCTCGCCAGCCCAATGGGTGAGTTGCCACCCCTCGGTCGGAGAGCCGTTCAGTGCCACAATTCCGGTGTTCTCGAGATGCTGACGACCCGGGAACTCGGGGTCGATGTTGGTCGCCCTGCCCGCCGTCCAGACGCGGATCGCGGCACCGTGGCTGAACACGGCAACGGTCGCGTCGCGATCGTGCTCGGCGGCGACCCGCGCGAGGTCGGCGTCGAAGCGTCCGTAGAACTCGTGGCCATCCGCGCCACCCGGCATGCGCGGGTCGAGGTCGCCGGAGCCCCAGGCCCAGATGACGTCGAGGTAGGCGCGCACGGCATCCTTGTCGGTGCGTCCCTCCAGGTCGCCCGCCTGGATCTCATGGATGCCGGGAAGCACCACGCGGTGCATCTCGCCTCGCACGCGCGCGAGCGGTGCCGCCGTCTGCTGCGTGCGGACCAGCCGCGACGCGTAAATGCCGTCGATCCGCTCGGCGGCCAAGGCATCCGGGATCGCGTCGGCCTGAGCTCTGCCCAGCTCGGTCAGTGCCGGCCCGGGCGCCGCCGTGTCGAGCGCTCCGCGCACATTGGCAGGCGTCTGGCCGTGCCGGATCAAGAGAAGTCGCACGAGACCTCAGCCTAGGCAGCGTTGCCGACAGAAGAGCCGGCCGGCGGCCGGGCTAGGACGTGCCCCCGGCGGTCGTCGATGCCACGGTGAAGTCGCCCGTCCAGTCGACGATGGTCACCCGGAGCGGCAAGGTGGCGCCCGATGTCGTGGCCGTGCACGTGAAGGTCGTGCCGGGAACAAGGCTCGGCACGTTCAGGCAGCTGACGGTCGCGGTGATGTTCTTCGCGGCCAGACCGGCTTCGATGCTGGACTGGATCTGGCCGACCCGCGCGGCGGTCGGTGCCGTGAAGGCCGTCATGAGCGCGAACGTGATGACCGCCGAGCCCGCGACGCCAGACAGCAGCGACAGGACGATCGCGAGCGGCGCGCCACGGCCCTGCCCGCGCAGCCGCGTGGCGCGCACGATCAGGTAGACCAGCGGCGGCAGGAGGAGGATCCAGAACGGCGAGGCCAGATCGAAGTATCCGCGCTTCGCCAGCGCATTCCGGTCGAACTGAGCGGACGCGAGCGAGAGCACGCCGATCAGGGCGACGATGCCCCCGATGTACGGGAAGGTGTCGGTCGTGATCGTGGCCGACGAGATCAGCTGGACCCAGCCGAAGTACGCGGCGGCCTGGATCAGCGGGGCGAGGAGCATGAACGCGAGGCCGCCGGTCCAGGTCGAGCCGGAGGGCCCGATGGGCGCTGCGGCGTATGCGCGCATGCCGGGTCGTGCGGTGCTCGCCGAGTTGTAGGGGTCGCGCGAACTGAACGGGATGACCGGAACCGGCTCCAGATGCACGCTGGTGGGATCAAACGGGACGTAATCGCCCGGGTTCGGCTGGTACTGGGTGCCCGGAGGCGGAGTGCCCTGGGTCGGCCAGTACTCGCCGGGTGCGCTCGGAACGACGTACGGAGTTGCCGGGACGAGCTCGGATCCGGTCGCCGATGCTGTCGGCGCGGAGAGCTGCAAGGGCTGGGGAATCGGGCGCGGCGCGACGGGCGTGTAGGTGGCGCCGGGGGTGCTGGCGGCGAAGGGCTGGAAATCGGGAGGCGCGACCGGGTTGGTCGCGACCTCGACCGGAGCGGGGCCGGTGTAGAGGACGGCCTGCGGAGCCGGGGCCTGCGGCGCGACGGGCTGCGGCGCGACGGGCTGAGCCACGACGGCCTGGGGTGCGACGGGCTGAGCCACCACGGGCTGCGCCACCACCGGCTCGGGCGCCGGAGCCGCAACCGGCGCGGGCACCGGGGCCGCACTGGGCGCGGCGGCGACCGGCACCGGCGCGGGAACCGGCATCGGCTCGGCAGGGGGTACGGGGGCCGCAACCGGCGTCGCCGCGGGCGCGAGGGTCGCCAACATGGCGGCCTCGGCCGCCGCGGGTTCGGTGATCGGTTCAACGGTGGGCACGACGGTGGGCACGATTCCCGGGAAGGCGTCGCCGACGGGCGGCGGGACCGCGGTCGGCGCGGCCGCAGCCGCGACACCGGCGACTGGGAAGATGTCCGCAGACAGTGAGGAACCGGACCCAGCCGGCGTGATCGGCGCTCCCAACGCGATGGGGGCGGGGGCGACGGGCGCGGACGCGTGGGGCGTCGCGGGAGCCGCGGCAGGATCCACCGGGAACAACTGGTCGACCGGCGCGGCAAGGGGCGCTTCGACCTTCCAGACCGGTTCCTTCTCGGCGACGACCGGCTCCTCGGCGCGCAGCATCGGGAAGGCGTCAACCGACACCGGGATCGGAGGCTCCGAGGGAGTGGAGGTCAGCGCGAGCTGAACCGGGACCCCGCTCAGGGCGACCTCCGGTGAGATGTCGGCGAACCCGGACCACTCCGGAACGTAGGCGTCGCCGGCGGTCTCGGCCAGCTTGAACACCGAGTTCGGCGGCACGTACGGCTCGTCGGGACGCGGAACCGCGGTCAGCAGGGGCGGCGCGGTCACGGGTTCTGCGGCGACGGACTCCGCGCTCAGGGCAGCGTCGGACGGCATCGTCTGCTTGCTCCAGGTGGCGCCATCCCACCATCGCAACAGCGATGCATCCAAAGGATCGGCGTACCAGCCTCCAGCTGGCGTCGGCGAAGCAGTGGACACGTTTCCCCCCATCAACGTTTCCTGGCCCCAGAGTAGGGGTCGCGCGTCAGCTAACCGAGTCCCCCTTTCGGGGCTTCGACCCGATCACGTCTCGTCGAGACCGCCGCCTGTCAGGCGGACAGCAGCGATCCGCCCGGAACCTCGGCGCGCTCGCGCGGGCGGATCCGGGGTGCGCGCGGTGCCTGGCGCGGCGCGGGACTCGCGCCGGCGGCGTGCCGGCCGATGTAGCCGAGCTGTTGGCCGGGCTCGGCAGCCGCATGCTCGGCGTCGGCGGCGGCCAGCGCCGCGTCGGCCTCGTCGATCTGCGGCAGGCCGGACTCGACGGCACCTGGGTGAGCAGCACCCTGTTGGGCGGCGACCTGCTCGGCAGCGACCTCGACCGAGACCGGAGCTGCAGGCACCGAGACGTGCTCGGTCCACTTCGTTCCATCCCACCAGCGCACACGTCCGGGCGATTGCGGGTCCGGATACCAAGCAGCGGCGGGGGCGTCATTCGGGTATGACATAGAGGATCCCCCCTCGACGGGCGCTCGAATCGGGTTTCTCACGCTCCACTTTGCAGCCTAATCAGCGTGTGACGACCGGGTGAGTCCCCTGTTCGCGGGTGAACGGACAGGCGCGGGTAGCACGAGGCGCGGGTGGGCGCGCGGGTGCGGTCAGGGGCGCGCTACTCCATCTCGTGGCCGTCGCCGACCAGGCCGTGCTCGATGAGCGCATTCGGGTTGGCGGGCGAGGGCGCGACAGGATCGGCGTCGGTCAGCGCCGCGTCGAGATCCACCCCGACATGGGTGTCCGGCGAGATGACCGCCTGCGGCTCCAGGAGCCCGGGCTCCGCGACGTGCCGGGCATGCTCGTGCGGCGTTGACTCGGCATCCATGGTCTCGGCGTCGGCTGCGACATCGGCTGCATCGCCCTCGTCGCTCCCCGCGTCGGCGTTGACGTGTCTCCCCATCCGTCTACGTTAGCCGCGGCGCGCGGAAAGTCGCCAGGGGTGTGAGAAACGACTCAGGATCGGGCCAGGTCAGAGACCGAACGAGTAGCTGAACTTGCCGTATCCGTCGATGCTGACCCAGATCGTGCGGTGAACACCGGTGCCCAGGGTGGCGTCGCAGGTGTAGAGCGAGCCGACGGTCGTCGCGTCGACGAAGGGCGGGCAGTTGACGAAGACGGCCTTGTCGTGGCTGATGTAGTCGGCGCTGATGGTCCGCTGGATGTTCAAGGCGTTCGTGAGTCCCTGCGTCGCGCCGAGAGCGGACGCGAGCAAGGGGGCGCCGAAGCCCAGAACGGCGACGACCAGGAGCATCGCGATCGGTCCGGACCCGGGAACGCGGGTGCGTCGCACGATGAGGTAGCCGAGACCGGTCAGGAGGGCCAGCGCCGGGCTCGGCGGGGTGAATCCCCTGGCACGCAGGGTGCGGCCGTCGGCGAACGCCCAGAGCACGCACAGCAGGTACGGGATCGCTACCGCGATCACGAAGACGAGGACGTTCTGGAACAGGTACAGGTAGATGTAGGCGGCGGCGATGCCGACGACAAGAGCCAGGAGCGGGCTCAGCGCGATCATCCAGGCTGCGGCGGTCGAGCCGCGGGCCGCCGACCTTGTGGACGTCGCGGTGAGCAGGGGAGCGGCCGTCGCCGCCTGGCTCGACGCACGGGCGCCGACGAGAGGGTTGTCGACCGCTCCGATGCCGAACTGGTGCTCGAGTTCGCGGACGGCGGCGATGCGCTGCTCGTGGGTCTCGGCGGTGTCTGCAGCCGCCGTCGACGACGCGCTGGATGCGCCGATCGACGACGCGGTCGACGCGGCGGTGGTCGCGGCCGTGGTCGATGAAACCGTGGGGGAGGTGGTCGGCTTCTCGCGAACGTGTTCTGTCCAGGCCAGACCATTCCACCAGCGCACCTGAGCGGATGACGCGGGGTCTTGGTACCAGCCTGCCGAAACGACGCGCGTTGCTTGATCGGTCACGCGCATCCCCTCCTTCGTTTGACGGCAATGTCAGTCTATGAGCGGGGACTTCGAACAACAGGACCCCATTCGGGGTATGTTCTCGGTCCCCATTAATGAGGTCACGGCGTGACTCAGCTGTGAGCGGAGAAAACGCCCCAGTCGTCGACGCGCCAGGCGATCCAGCCGTTGGAGCGCTGCAGGCTGACGGTCACGTCATACGTCGACCCGCCGGGCTTGTGCGCCTGGCAGACGAACGACTGCGAGGGGATCAACGGCGGCATCGTCGGGCACTTCGCCTCGAGCTGGATGCCGAGCGACTGGCCGCTCTGCACGATCTCGATCTCCGCCTGGTGAGCGAAGGTCGCCGGCGCGAGCTGGATGATCAACCCCGGCACCGCCACGTTGGCCACGATGAGCGACAGGCCGAGCGCCAAGAAGGTGAACAACGGCCCGAATCCGGTGCCCGACTCGCGAACCGTGCGGGTCAGGCGCGCGACGAGGTAGATGGCGACGCTGAGGATCGCGAAGGCCCAGGGGGCCGGCTGATCCATGCCGCCACGACGCAGTGCGCGGTAGTCGAGGATCGCCAGCACGATGCCGGCGACGTACGGGATGCCGAACATCATCACGAGCGCGACCGTCGACATGCCCTGCGCAGAACCCGAGAGCAGGAGGAGCAGGCCCATCACCAGCGTATAGAGCGGAATCAGCGACATGATCCAGACCGGACCGGTGCTCGTCGGCACATCGGTGATCAGACGGGTCTGCATCGGCTCGGGCTGCCACGGCTGTGACGGCCACTGCTGCTCCTGCGGTGTGGTCGGGATGAACGAGGTGGCGGACTCGCTGACGTGGGCGAACGCCGAGCGGGGCACGGATGCCTCGCCGAGCAGGTCGTCGAAGCGCGTGTCGAGATCGTAGGGCGCACTGGTCGGCGCGTCGTCGAGGATGCCGGCCATCGAGAAGGCGGCGGACGGCTCGTCGACCGGCACCTGATCGCGCTCGGGCGCCTCGAGAGAGCGGATGGGGTCGGCGAAGGCGGCGGCGGCCGGCGGAACCGGGTCGCGATCCGCGGCGCCGGACTCGAGAGGCTCGTCATCGAAGACGCGCTCGCGTTCGCGGCGTTCGCGGCGGCTGAGCTCCTGCTCGGCCTCGTCGGCTGCCGGGTCGGCGAAGGGGCGCTCGCTCGACGGACGGTCGTCGTCGGCGAAGGCGAGCTTGGAGGTGACCGTCTCGGTAGCCATCATGGGCTGGCGCGCGTCGGAGATGTGCTCGGTCCAGGCGTGGTTGTCCCACCAGCGCAACTGCGGCAGTCCCAGGGGATCGGGGTACCAGCCGGCGGGGACGCGCACGTCATCGTCTGGCATGCTGCTCTCCTTCGCGCGATCGGCTTGGGTCCCGCTGATTCCCTTCTGAATGGTACGGGGAAGAAGGCGTCGGAGGATACTACCTGCACTGACCCCAACATGGGGACACGGATGTCCCCCCAGGGGACAACGCCGGGGGGCAGCTGTCCGCCCTTTCGCGGACGCCGACCGTCACGCCGATCCGTGCCGGTCCGCGCCGACCCGGGGGTGCGGCAGACTCGATTTCGTGCTCGTCGACCGACTTCCCGACCCCCGGCACGCGGGGGACGGCTCCGGGGCGTTCGACGCCGATGAATTCGTCGGCATCTTCGACGACTGGGTGCGCGATCAGGGCATCCGGCTGTATCCGGCCCAGGAGGAGGCCATGCTCGAGTTGGTGCTGGGCAAGCATCTCGTGCTGTCCACGCCGACCGGCACCGGCAAGTCGCTCGTCGCGCTGGCCGCCCACGCGATCGCGCTGGCCCAGGGCCGCCGCAGTTGGTACACCGCACCGATCAAGGCCCTGGTGAGCGAGAAGTTCTTCCAGCTGGTCGAGGCATTCGGAGCCGAGAACGTCGGCCTGGTCACGGGCGATTCCAGCGTCAATCCGGATGCTCCGATCGTGTGCTGCACCGCCGAGATCCTGGCGAATCTGGCCCTGCGCCGGGGCGCCGACACACCGGCCGACGTGGTTGCGGGCGGCACGCCCGACATGGTGGTGTGCATGGACGAGTTCCACTTCTATGCGGATCCCGAACGCGGCTGGGCCTGGCAGGTCCCGTTGCTCCTCCTGCCCGGCGCGCAGTTCCTGCTGATGTCGGCGACGCTCGGCGACGTCACGGCGATCGCCCAGGATCTCGAGCGCCGCACCGGCCGTGAGGTCGCACAGGTCACCGGGGTGGAGCGTCCGGTGCCCCTGGACTACCGCTACGTTCTGACCCCGGTGCATGAGACCGTCGAGCAGTTGCTCGCCGACGGCCTGGCACCGGTCTATATCGTGCACTTCTCGCAGGCGGCAGCGGTCGAGCGGGCGCAGGCGCTCTCGAGCACCAAGATCGCCAGCCGCGAGCAGCGCGATGCGATCGCCGAGGAGCTGGCGGGCTTCCGATTCGCCGCAGGGTTCGGCGCCACGCTGTCCCGACTGATCAGGGCCGGTGTCGGGGTGCACCACGCGGGGATGCTGCCCAAGTACCGCCGGCTGGTCGAGCAGCTCGCGCAACGCGGCCTGCTGCGCGTGATCTGCGGCACCGACACGCTGGGAGTGGGCATCAACGTGCCGATCCGCACCGTGCTGTTCACCGGACTCACCAAGTTCGACGGGACCAGGATGCGGCAGCTCAGCGCACGCGAGTTCCACCAGATCGCGGGCAGGGCCGGCCGCGCCGGCTTCGACACCGCGGGCGAGGTGGTCGCCGAGGCGCCCGAGCACGAGATCGAGAACGCGCGGATCGGGGCGAAGGCGGATGCGGCGGCGGCATCCGGAAAGCGCGCGAAGGCGACGCCCAAGAAGCGGGCGCCCGACGGCTTCGTCAGCTGGGGACCGCAGAGCTTCGAGCGGATGATCGCGGCCGTGCCCGAGACGCTCACCAGCTCGATGCAGCTCACCGCCGCGATGATGATCAACGTGCTCGGGCGGCCGGGGTCCGACGTGCCGGCCCGCGGGCCGGGCTCGGCCTTCTCCAACGTGCGCGCGCTGATCTTCGACAACCACGAGACCCCCGCGCGTCAGCGCGAGCTGGCACGACGCGCGATCGGGATCTACCGCACCCTGCGCGCGGGCGGCGTGGTCGAGCAGCGCGGGGGCGGGTTCGACGGGAGCGCGTCGATCCGGCTGACGGTCGAGCTGCAGCCCAACTTCGCGCTCAACCAGCCGCTGTCGCCGTTCGCGCTCGCGGCGTTCGAGCTCCTCGACCCGGACTCACCCGGCTATGCCCTGGACATGATCAGCGTGTTGGAGTCGACGCTGGATGACCCCCGCGCGATCCTGTCTCAGCAGCAGTTCAAGGCCCGGGGCGAGGCCGTCGCCGCGATGAAGCGCGAGGGCATCGAGTTCGACGAGCGGATGGAGCTGCTCGAGGAGGTCACCTGGCCGCGGCCGCTCGCCGAGCTGCTGGAGCAGACCTTCGAGACCTTCGCGTCGAGTCAGCCCTGGGTGCGCGACTTCGAGCTGTCGCCCAAGTCGGTGGTGCGCGACCTCTACGAGCGCGCGATGACCTTCGGCGAGTTCGTCGCGTTCTACCAGCTCGGCCGCAGCGAGGGGCTGGTGCTGCGCTACCTCAGCGACGCGTTCCGTGCGGCGCGGCAGACGATCCCGGATGACGCCAAGACCGACGAGCTCCGCGACCTGATCGAGTGGCTCGGCGAGCTGGTGCGGCAGGTGGACTCGAGCCTGCTGGAGGAGTGGGAGGCGTTCACCCATCCCGAACTCGACGTCACGGGTGCGGTCGACGCGCCGATCCTTCCGCCGACCCCTTCCAGCGTCGTGACCAACCGACGCGCCTTCCTCGTCCTCGTGCGCAACGAGCTCTGGCGCCGGGTCCAGCTGGCCGCGTTGCAGCACGACGACGAGCTGGTCGCCATGGATCCGGATGCGGACTGGCCCGAGGCGCTCGACGCCTACTTCGCCGAGCACGACTCGATCGGCACCGGACCGGACGCGCGCAGTGCGGCCCGGGTGATCATCGACGAGGCGCGCGCGGACTCCGACGGGGTCTGGACGGTCCGGCAGATCCTCGACGACCCGGCCGGCGACCACGACTGGGGCATTCGCGCCGAGGTGGATCTGGCGGCATCCGCCGAGCAGGGCGTCGCCGTGGTGCGGGTGCTCGGCGTGGACCGCCTGGACTAGCCGCGCGGTGGCGCGCCGTCAGGCGCTATGCGCCGCGGGGCGAGACGAGACCGACTGGCCGGCGAGCTGCACGCGGGCTCGTCGTCCGCTGCGGCCGCCGCGGTGGCGGCCGGTCGAGCGTGCAGCCGGAGCGAGCGGCTCGAAGCCGGACCCGGCGAGCTCATCGTGCTCGCATCCGATGCCCGCGCAGTGCGTGCCGTGCACGACGGGAATCGGCGCGAGTCGTGTCGCCGGATGCTGCAGCATCGTCACGGTCAGAACCGATCGTCGAGAGCGAGCGAACGGGTGCGGCGCCGAGCGAGCAGCGCCTCTTCGATGTCGGCCTCGTGGTTGCTGGTGCGGCTGGCCTGGATCGCCTCGACGATCCACTGCACGGTGGGCAGGATGCTCACCAGCAGTGCCAGGGCGCCGAGCGCGGCGAAGGTGACGGCGACCGGGGGCACCGACTCGTCGGTGCAGGCCACCCGCGATCCGACGCAGTTGTTCGCGTCGGCGATGGAGACGTCGACGATGCCGAAGCTGATCGCCGCGACCACGATCGCGCCGAGTGCGACAGCACCGAGAACGCGACGTGAATGCACGATGTTCGATTCCCCCCGGAGTGCGGCCGGAGAATGCACCGGCCGTGTCCCGTCAGCGTACGGTCGCCCTTCGATCGACCGCGATGCCCAGGTCGGGGGGCAGACCTCTTAGACTTCTCGCCAGTGGACGTCACGCTGCTGGTCGCGCTTGTCATCGCGTTGGCCTTGATCTTCGATTTCACCAACGGCTTTCATGACACAGCCAACGCGATGGCCACTCCCATCGCGACCGGTGCGCTGAGGCCGAAGGTCGCTGTGGCGATCGCCGCGGTGCTCAATCTCGTGGGCGCATTCCTGTCCACGGAGGTCGCCAAGACCATCTCGGGCGGGCTCATCAACGAGGGCAGCGGCGGCGTGCAGATCACCCCCGTGCTCATCCTGGCCGGGTTGATCGGGGCCATCGTGTGGAATCTGGTGACCTGGTTGCTGGGGCTGCCGTCGTCATCCAGCCATGCGCTGTTCGGGGGACTGATCGGGGCCGCCATCGTCGGCGCCGGATTCGGGTCGATCAACGGCGGCGTGCTGGTGTCGAAGGTGCTCGTTCCCGCGGTACTCGCCCCGTTGACCGCCGGGCTGGTGTCGTTCCTGGCGACCAAGATCGCCTACGGGATCACGCGCAAGCGCGAGCGCGACCGGTTCAAGATCGGGCAGATCTTCACCTCCTCTCTCGTCTCGCTGGCGCACGGCACCAACGACGCGCAGAAGACCATGGGCGTCATCACACTCGCTCTCATCGCGGCCGGGGTGCAGCCGTCGGGCAGCGGTCCCGCGCTCTGGGTGATCGGCGCCTGCGCGCTGGCCATCGCCGCCGGCACCTATTCCGGTGGCTGGCGCATCATCAAGACGCTCGGGCGCGACATCACCGACATCGAGCCGGCGCAGGGCTTCGCCGCCGAGTCGGCCACCACCGCCACCATCCTCGCTTCGAGCCATCTCGGTTTCGCGCTGTCGACGACGCAGGTCGCATCCGGATCGGTGATCGGGGTGGGGCTCGGCCGCAAGGGCGCATCGGTGCGATGGGGGACCGCGGGACGGATCGCGCTCGGCTGGCTCATCACGATTCCGGCGTCCGGAGTGGTCGGGGCCCTGGCGGCGATGCTCTCGCAGCTCGGGTTGTGGGGCGTGATCCTGGATGTCGTGCTCGCAGTGGGCGCGATCCTCACCGTCTACCTGGTGGCGCGCAAGCGCCGCATCGACGCCCGGCACTTTACCCAACCCGCACCCGGAGTCTTCGTGCGGCCGAAGCGCCGCAAGAAGAAGTCCGGCGCCGTTCCCGCCGTCGCCGCGACGGAGGCGAACCCCTCATGACGATCGATTGGCTCGCCTTTCTCACCGTGGTGCTCGGTTCCCTGGTGTCCGCCTGCCTGCTGGTCACGCTGTTCTCGATCGGCCTGCGACTCAGTGACGGCACGGCACCATGGCGGCGCCCGGTCTCGGTCGCCCTGTTCGTGGTGTGCGCCGCCGTCGTCGTGTTCGGTATTTACCTGATCGTGCCCTTCTTGCACCCCTGAAACCCCCTACGGACCGCTTTCGGCTCGTAGCATCGATCGGGTGCCCACAAGGCGCACATGCTTCGAACACCATCACGATCAAGGAGGATTGCGATGCCCGACACGACCGGAATCGCCCTGCACCCGAGCGACGAGCAGCACATCGTCGGCGACGAGCACACGGTCACCACCGGACCCGACGAATCGCCGGAACAACTGGCGGGCGACGGCCCCACGCGCACCGAGACCGACTCGCTGGGCTCGATGGAGATCCCAGCCAACGTCTACTGGGGCATCCACACCGCCCGCGCCCTCATCAACTTCCCGATCTCGCGCCGCGCGATCAGCAACTATCCCGACCTCGTCCGCGCGTTGGCTCGCGTCAAGCAGGCCAGCGCGCGCGCGAACAAAGAGATCGGCGTGCTCGACGCGACCAAGGCAGACATCATCGACGGGGTCTGCCAGCGCATCGTCGATGGCGAATTGCACGCGCAGTTCGTGGTCGGCGCCATCCAGGGCGGTGCCGGCACCTCCACTAACATGAACACGAACGAGGTCATCGCGAACGCGGGTCTCGAGGTCATGGGCAAGGCGTTCGGCGACTACTCGGAGCTGCATCCGATCGACGACGTGAACCGCAGCCAGTCGACCAACGATGTCTATCCGACCGCCATCAAGCTCGCCATGGTGTTCGGCCTGCAGCGCCTGCTCGAGGAGCACGCCAAGCTGACCAAGGCGTTCGCCGCGAAGGGCGTGGAGTTCGCGCACGTGCTGAAGGTGGGTCGCACCCAGCTCCAGGACGCGGTGCCCATGACCCTCGGGCAGGAGTTCAGCGGGTTCGCCCACACGCTGCAAGAGGACTTCGACCGGCTCAGTGAGGTCATCCCGTGGCTCAACGAGATCAACATGGGCGCGACGGCGATCGGCACCGGGATCACCGCAGACCCGCGCTACGCCGAGGCGGTGCGCCGTCACCTCGAGGAGCTCACCGGCATCCCGCAGGAGACCGCGCCCGACCTCATCGAGGCCACCGCCGACGCGGGCATCTTCATGACCCTGAGCGGCACCCTGAAGCGCGCGGCGGTCAAGCTGTCGAAGATCTGCAACGACCTGCGGCTGTTGTCGTCCGGTCCTCAGGCGGGGCTCGGCGAGATCTCGTTGCCGGCTCGACAGGCCGGCTCGAGCATCATGCCGGGCAAGGTCAACCCCGTGATCCCCGAGGTCGTCAACCAGGTCGCCTTCAGCGTGATCGGCGCGGATGCCACGGTCACCGCCGCCGCCGAAGCCGGCCAGTTGCAGCTGAACGCCTTCGAGCCGGTGATCGCGCACAGCCTGCTGCAGTCGCTCTCGTGGATGACCAACGCCTGCCGCACCCTGCGCGTGAACTGCATCGACGGGATCACCGCGAACACGGCACGGCTCACCCAGCAGGTCGAGACCAGTGTCGGCGTCGTCACCGCTCTCACCCCCTACATCGGATACGCGGCCTCGGCATCGCTCGCCCACACCGCTCTCACCACCAACGCCTCCATCGCCGACCTCGTGGTGGCGGCCGGACTCATGTCGGAGGATGAGGTCGCGCGGGTGCTGTCGCCCGAGCGTCTCAGCGGGGTCGTGCCGGCGACGGGCGTGATCGTGCTGCCGCAGGTCGAGCTCGAGAACATCGCCCGGGCGAAGGCCGAGTCGGACGAGAGCTGACCATGAGCGGAGCGGGGCGGTGCTGACCGGCGCCGCCTCCGCCCTGCTCGCGCTCGGGCTGCTGGGGTTCCCGGGGGCTGCCGCCGATGCGGCCGATGCCGATGCGGCGACGCACGTCGAACGGGCGGGCTCGCACCCTCTGACGGTCACCATGACGGCGGAGAACGACGGTCACGCCGCCTCGCTCCTCGACCCCGCGCATCCGGTCTGGGCTCACCTGGCCCCGACCGGGGCCGTGACCGACGTGACGACGACCGTGCAGCTGGACGGCACCCCGATTCACGAGTGGGTCGCCCACCTCGACACGCCCGACGCCTTTCAAGGCGTGACGCCCGTCGACTGCCGGGGCGATGAAGAGGCCCCTCCCCGTGATGTCAGCTGCCACTTCGCGGTGCAGGCGGCATCAGGGGTCAACCGTCTTCAGTTCCACTTCTCGGCGGACCACGGACGGGTCGACGTCGAGGCGGACGGCGCGATCACGGGCGGCCAGTTCGACTGGGATGCCGGGTGGCAGGTGCTCGATGCGACCGGTCGGTGGAGCGCGACCACCCGTGAGCAGCCCGTGCTGCTCCCGGCGACCATGACGAGCGCGCTGCGCTACGTCGTGACGAACACCGGCGACATCCCGTTCCGGGTGACGAACGGCTGCGAGCACCGGGTGATCGCGGCGCGCGCCGAACTGGTCTGCCTGGAACGCGGGGTCCGATCCGTGCAGTCCCTCGCGAGGGTCTACCACGAGCTCCTCACGCTGAGAGACGCGGTGGGCGCGACAGCGGAGCCCGACATCCTGGCCTCGATCCGGTCGTTCGCGGGCGTCTTCGCGCTGGAGTCGTCGAGCGTGACCGTCGGCCAGAACGTGGTCGTCAACGCGAGCGGATTGCCGCGCGACCAGCCGTTCGTGCTTCAGTACCGACTGGGCGGGGAGTGGGTGCGGGTCGGCACCACGATCAGGCGCGCGGGAAGCGCGCAGTTCACGTTCCCCTTGCCGACCGTGCCGCTGGGCACGACCCAGCTCGAGATCGTCCACAACGGGCTCGCGATCGCGCGCCTGCCCGTCGAGGTCGGTAAGACGCCGCGACGTCCTGGCGACCCGCCGCCCGCGTGGCTGGTACCGGCTGCCGTGATCGCGAGCGCGTGCGTGGCGGTCATCGCGGTGCTCCTCATCGTCGGGGCTCGACGACGCCGCCGACGTCGGACGGTCCCGGCATGATGTGCGCATGACACCAGGCGACGGCATGGCAGTGGGCGGACCGGTACGCAGCGCGCAGATCGCCCTTCGCGGTCCCTACGACCTGGCCGAGGTCGCGATGATGGGATTCGGCCACCGCAACGAGGCGTCGTTCGACGGGGTGATGCGCCTGGCCTTCTGCGTCGACGGCTTCGAGCAGCAGGCCGGGGTCGAGGTGCGGCAATCGGGCGACCACCTGGATCTCGTGGTCCACGGCGACGGCGACCTCGACACCATCACCGCTCAGGTGGCGCGCGTCGTGTCGGCCGATGCCGACGGCGCAGCGTGGGACGCGATCTGCGTGTCCGACCCGGTGCTGGCGCCGGTGCACGCCGTGGCGCCCGGGTTTCGGCCCTCCAACTTCTTCTCACCCTACGAGGCCGCGGTCTGGGCGGTCGTCTCGGCTCGGCGCGCCCGAGCGCAGGGCATCGCACTGCGCCGCAGAATGGCCGAGGCGCACGGACGCGTCTTCGATCTTGCCGGGCGCACCGAGGCGGCGATCCCGACACCGTCTCACCTGCTGACGATCGGCGATTTCCCGGGACTGCCCGCCGATCGGATCCCGCGGCTGCACGCCATCGCGAACGCCGCGCTCGACGGGCAGCTCGACGTCGATCGGCTGCGGGCGATGGAGCCCGAGGCGGCCATGCTCGACCTGCAGCAGCTGCCGGGCATCGGGCCGTTCTACAGCGCGCTGATCGTGATCCGAGCACTCGGGCTCACCGACGTGCTGTCGACGCAGGAGGACCACACCCGCGAAGCGGTCCGGGAGCGCTACGGGCTCGATCACGTCCCGGATGACGTCGAGCTGGCCGCGATCGCCGAAGCATGGCGGCCGTTCCGCACCTGGGCGGCGGTGACCTTGCGGGCGCTGTCGTCGCGGGCGCGCGATGGTGCCTCGCCCGCTGGCGCCCCGCCCGCGGGCGCCTAGCCCGCGACCTCCCGCGCCACCTGATCCGGGTTCTTGTCGGGACGCCAGCCGCGCCAGGCCGGAGCTCGAAGTCGCCCATCGCTGGTGACCTCGGCGAACTCCACCTCGCCGACCAGGCTCGGCGTCACCCAGTGCGCGTCGCGCGCGTCGGCGCTGGGCACGTCGATCAAGGGGCTGGTCGTGCGGGCCAGCCCGTCGAGCCGGGTGCGCAGCTCGGCCAGCTGACGATCGGTGAACCCGGTGCCCACCCGGCCGACGTAACGCAGGCCATCGGCATCCGGGATGCCCACCAGCAGCGACCCGACGCTGTCAGCGCGGTGACCGGTTCCCGGGCGCCAGCCTCCGACCACGACCTCCTGAGTCAGAGTGTGCTTGAGCTTGATCCAGTCGCGGCTGCGCTTGCCCTCGCGGTACGGGCTGTCGAGGCGCTTGGCCATGACCCCCTCGAGCCCGAGCTTCTTGCTGGTGGCCAAGGCCTTGTCGAGGTCCCGACCGGCGTCGGGCGGCACGGTCACGATCGGATTGCCACGTGGTCCGCGGTCTTTCACGCTCCTGAGCAGCAGGGCGCGGCGCTTCTCGTAGGGCAGCGACTCCGTCGAGTCTGCGCCGAGCCGCAGCACGTCGAACACGAAGTAGTGAACCGGCGTGGCCAGCCGCGCCCGCTCCACATCGCGCGGACTGGTCAGCCCCATGCGCTGCTGCAACGCGCCGAAGCTCGGGCGACCCGTCGCGTCGAGCGCGACGATCTCGCCGTCGAGCACCGCGTCGCCCGTGACCGCGTCCACCAGCACCGCCAGCTCGGGGTAGCTGGCCGTCAGGTCGAGCCCGTTGCGGCTGCGGAGGCTCAATTCGTCTCCGCGGATCGTCGCGATCGCCCGGATGCCGTCCCACTTCATCTCGTACGCCCAGATCGGATGAGCAGGGTCGTCGCCGCCGCGGAACCGGTCGACGCCCGTGATGGCCCCGAGCGTCGCGAGCATCGGGTGGATCGAATCGCTCGAGATCCGCGACCCGACGATGGTCTTCTTGCGGGCGCCGAGGCCCTTGCGCCCGGTCGAGACCGCAGCGTGGCCGTGCCACCTGCCCCCCGTCACCTTGTCGACGGGGCCGCCCTCGGCCTCCCAATCGACCGGGTTCTGGCTCTTCATCAGGTGCAGCATCCAGTTCTTGGGGTTGTCGCCCTGCTTGGTCTGGATCAGGGCGAGCCGGTGCGAGCCGTGCTTCTCGCCATGGATGGTGAGGATGACCTCGCCGCCCTCCTTGCCATCCCCGTCGCGCCACTTCTCGAGCTCGTAGCGGCCTCGGTCCCAGATCGCGACGTCGCCGGCTCCGTACTCGCCCTTCGGGATCACGCCCTCGAAGGTGCCGTACTCGAAGGGGTGGTCTTCGACGTGCACGGCGAGGTGATTCTGCTTCGGGTCGGTCGGAACGCCCTTGGGCACCGCCCAGCTCACCAGCACGCCGTCGCGCTCCAGCCGGAAGTCGTAGTGCAGCGAGCTGGCGTGGTGCTCCTGGATCACGAAGTGCGGATTCGCGGGATCGGGCGTCCAGCTCGGGTCGCTGCCCGGCACATCACCGAAGGGCTCGGGCGTGACGTTCCTGTTGCGCATCCGCCGGTATTCGGCGAGATCCTCAGCGGTCTGGGCGGCTACGTGGCCCGCCGACAGGTCGGCGAGCAGGTCCCCCTTGCTTTCCAGGCGCTTCAGGACCTCGGTGAACTCGAGCTGCTTCAGCCCTGGCGAGGCGATCTCGCGCCAGGTGCGCGGCGCGGCGACGGTCGGATGCACCCGGCCACGCAGCGAATACGGCACGACGGTCGTCTTCGAGCCGTTGTTCTGGCTCCAGTCCAGCAGCACCTTGCCGCCACGCACCGCCTTCTTCATGTCGCTCACCACGAGGTCGGGATGGTCGGCCTCGAGCGCGCGGGCCAACTCATGCGCGACCGCCGAGACCTCGTCACTGGACTGGGTGCCGTCGAGCGCGGCGTAGAGATGGATGCCCTTGCTCCCGCTGGTCACCGGCATCGGGTCGAGGCCCATCCCCTTGAGCAGCTCGCGCACCAGCTTGGCCAGTTCGGCGCACTCGGCCAGTCCGGCGCCCTCGCCGGGATCCAGGTCGAGCACCATGCGATCCGGGTTCCGGCGGACGCCGTTGCGGCCGAACCGCCACTGCGGCACGTGGATCTCGAGGGCGGCCTGCTGCGCGATCCAGACCAGGGTGGCCAGGTTGTTCACGAGCGGGTACTCGTTGACGTGGTCGGAGTGCTGGATCGACCGGTGGGTGATCCAGTCCGGAGCGGAGTCGGGCAGATTCTTCTCGAAGAACACCTGCCCGGGCTTCTCGGCGGTGCCGACCCCCGAGACCCAGCGCTTGCGCGTGGCGGGCCGGTCGCGCGCGTGCGTGATGAGCGCGTCGGCCACGCGCGAGTAGTAGTCGATGACCTCGCCCTTGGTGGTGCCCGTCTCGGGATAGAGCACCTTGTCGAGGTTCGTCAGGCGCAGGCGATGACCGCCCACGTCGACGTAGGTGTCTGAGCCCTCGCTCGCCTTGGCCATACCGCCAAAGTAATCAGCGGGGTGTACATCGTCCACATCCGCAGAGGAAAATGACAGGATGCGCTCGATCTGGAAGGGCTCCCTGAGCTTCGGTCTCGTCAACGTGCCCGTGAAGCTGTACGCCGCGACCGAAGACCACGACGTGCCGCTGCACCAGGTGCACGACAAAGACGGCGGGCGCATCCGGTATCAGCGCCGCTGCGAGATCGACGGCGAGATCGTCGACTACGAGCACATCGCCAAGGCCTACGTCGACGGCGACGAGACGGTCATCCTGACACCGGAAGACCTGGCGTCGCTGCCCGCCGAGCGCAGCAAGGACATCGACGTCGTCGAGTTCGTGCCCAGCGACCAGGTCGACCCGATCATGTTCGAGAAGAGCTACTTCTTGGCTCCCGATTCGAAGTCGACCAAGGCCTACGTGCTGCTGCGGCAGACGCTGCAGGCGACCGATCGCACCGCGATCGTGCAGTTCGCGTTGCGGCAGAAGACCCGGTTGGCCGCGCTGCGCGTGCACGACGACGTACTTATGCTGCAGACCCTGCTCTGGGACGACGAGGTGCGTGAGGCCCGATTCCCGGAGCTCGACGAGGCGCCGAAGATCACGGATGCCGAACTGAAGATGAGCAAGCAACTGGTTGAGAGCTTCGCCAGCGACTTCACCCCCGAGAAGTTCACCGACGAGTACCAGGAGCAGCTGCGCACCCTGGTGGAGGCGAAACTCGAGCAGGGCGACGCGCTCGACACCGAGGCGACCTTCGGTCGCGCCGAGGGTCAGGGCGGGGGAGAGGTGCTCGACCTCATGGAGGCCCTGCGCCGCAGCGTCGAGAACAAGCGCGCGGCGGCGCCGAAGCCTGCGGCCAAGAAGCCCGCGGCGAAGAAGAAGACCGCGTAGCGGTCTTCGCGTGCGGGCACAGTGAAGACCGCGTAGCGGTCTTCACGTGCGGGCATCGTGAAGACCGCGTAGCCCTACCGCTTTGCGGTCAGAAAGCGCAGCACCACCGGCCACGCTTCGACGATCGTGGTGGCGGCGTTCGACCAGGTGCCGAAGCCACGGGCCGTGCTCACGCGGCGGAGGTACCACTCGGGGTCGGAGTCGTCGCTGGAGATGGTCACGGTGCGCGAGCTCACGTTCGTCAGCGAACCTGCCCAACTCTTCTCGTTCAGGGCGCGCCGGTCGAGCGCCTCTCCGCCGTCGCCGCGCCGGGCCGACTCGAGCATGAGCTCGAGGCGGTCCGAGGCCCCGGCGAACCTGTTGAGGGCGGGCGCGTCGTCGAGCCGGGCGTCCACCGCATCGCCGGAGGCCGCGGCATCCCGTCGGGCTCTCGAGGCACCCGTGGGCTCCACGAGAGCGACGCGGTCGACCAGCTCGGGGTGGCGTGCGGCGAGACCGACGGCGTACACGGCGCCCACCCCCCATCCGACCACACCGATCGGACCGAAGTCGGTGTCGGCGATGGTGCGGGCCGTTCTCTCGATCGACTCCAGGTACTCGTCGACGTCGTCGAGCCAGGCATCCACGGGCGAGACCTCGTCCGCGCCGAGATCGGATGAGCCGTAACCCGGCCGGTCCAGCGTGATGATCCGTACGCCCGAGGTCGAGGTTGCGGGCGGGTCGGGGTCGAAGCCGCCCGCGCCCGGGCTCGGATGGCAGAACAGCACCAGTCGGTCCGCCTTCGGATCGCCCAGGCCGGTCACTCCGACCTGACGGCCGTCGCGCAGTTCGACGACATGGTGCGTCATCGCAATCCCCTGCCCGCGCTGCGGCCCGCGACGAGCCCGACCACCGTCGCGGCGACGGCGCCCGATCCGGCCAGGGCCGCGGCCAGCATCCCGCGCCGGTGCTGGATCGCCCAGGTCTGCGGAGTCCACGACCACGACCGGCTGCTGAAGTCGCCGCGCGCCCCGTGATCGCCCGCCACCGGCAGATAGAGGTTCGGCCCGATCATCGGCGAGCGGTCCGAGCTGGTCTGCTGGCCGTCGTACCCGGAGCGTGCAGCGCTGCGATCGGCCAGCCGGCTGGCGAAGCGGTTGCCGAGGATGGTCATCACGGTCGACTCGCCCACCCAGGTCCGGCGGCGCGGCCGCTCCACCACATCCACGACGACGCGCGCGCACAACTCGGGCTCGTAGATCGGCGGCACGGGCTGTGGGTGCTCGGGCAGCGCCGATTTGACCCAGTCGAACTGCATGGTGTTCATCGCGGGCATGTCGACCTGCGAGATCCGCACGGCCGAGTGATCGTGCATCAGCTCGCCCAGCACCGACTCGGTGAACCCGGTGATCGCGTGCTTCGAGGCGCAATAGGCGGCCTGCAGCGGGATGCCGCGGTGCGCCAGTGCCGAGCCGATCTGCACGACGTGGCCACGATCCCGGTTCTTCATGCGGCTCAGTGCGGCGCGGGTGCCGTTGACGAATCCCAGGAAGTCGACCGCCACGGCGCGCTCGAAGTCCTCGGCCGCGGTGTCGAGGAACTCCGCGAAGACGCCCACCATGGCGTTGTTGATCCAGACATCGATCGGTCCGAGCTTCATCTCGATCTGGTCGGCGGCGCCCTCCACCTGATCGCGGTCCGAGACGTCGGCCGAGACGCCCAGGCCGCGCCGACCGGCCTCCACGATCTCGTCGACCGTGGCGTCGATGCCGTCCTGCCCGCGTGCCAGGACGGCCACGTCGAACCCGCGTCCGGTGAGTTCTCGCACGATGGCGCGCCCCAGCCCGGCGGTGCCCCCGGTGACGACGGCGACCCCCTTGGCCGAGCGCTGTCTCTGGTCGTCCTGGGTGACTGCGTGCACCTCCATGTCTCCTCCGAGTCCTCAGCCGCGCGTGTTCCGCGGTCCAACAGTTGTTTCCACGGTTGCACTCGTGCGACCCCGATGTTCAAGCTCACAGGAGAAGCTCACGTACCTCACCCTCACCGTTCTGGAATGCATCCGACTGGCCTACGGCATCGCCCAACTGCGAAGACCGGCGATGGTCGCCCGGGCGGTCGGCGGTCGCACCGATGACGACTCGCTGCGGGTGCGGCGCGTGCTCGGGGCGAGGCACCTCGTGCAGGCGCTGCTGCTGCTCGGCGCTCCGCGCGGGTATCACCTGATCGGGGCGGGGATCGACGCCGCTCATGCGGCGACCGCTCTCGCGTGGGCGGGTCTGGACCGCACGCGACGCAGCGACGCGGTGATCAACGCCGCTGCGTCGCTGGCCTTCGCGATCGCCGAGACGACCCGATGACGGGCGGGGTGCTCGGGGTCGCGGACTTTCCGCTCGCCCTGACCATCGTCGCCTGGTCATCGCTCGGGCTGGGGGCGGTCAGCGGGGCGCTGCTGCTGGTCGACGTCGTGCGGCATCCACCTGCCATGCGGATCATGGCGGCCGTTTGGCCGCTCACCGCGCTTTTCGGCGGTCCGCTCTGGGTCGTGATGTACGCGCGGTGGGCTCGCGCCGGTGGCGCTGCGCGGTCCCGGCGGACCCCGCGCGCCGTCTCGATCGCCATCTCGACCAGCCACTGCGGAGCCGGGTGCGCCCTGGCAGACCTCGTGGTCGAGTGGCTGGTGTTCGCCGTCCCCGCCCTCGCGGTGGCCGGCGGGCTGGGCACCCTCTTCCACGACCGGATCTTCGCGGTGTGGCTGCTGGAGCTGGTCGTCGCCTTCCTAGTGGGGATCGCGTTCCAGTACGCGGCGATCGTTCCCACGCGCGGCCTGGGCGTCGCGGCGGGAGCGCGGGCGGCGATCGCGGCGGACACCGCATCCATCGTCGCGTGGCAGTGCGGGATGTACGGGCTGATGGCAATGCTGCAGCTGCTGCTTCTTCCGTCGCTGGTCGGCGGCCGAGCCTCGGTGGCGACCCCCGAGTTCTGGTTCGCGATGCAGTTGGCGATGCTCGCAGGCTTCGCGGTCGCCTACCCGGTCAACGCGCTGCTCATCCGATCCGGACTAAAGGAGGCGATGTGACAACCACAACGTTCCCGCCGAACAGCCTGGGAGGACCCTCCGCATCCCCCGGATGCCCGCCGCGCGGCGCGTATACCGGAGGTATGCCGCAACGCACAGCCATGCCTGCACGCCCGCCCCTGCGCCGGTCCCGTCGCCGGCCGGTGAGCCCGACTCGTGGCCGGGCCGAGGCCGCCCGGGCTGCCCGCGGAATCGACCGCTTCATCGTCGATGTGCGCCACGGGCGCTTCGAACGTGCGCTGTCCGGGGTGACGGCGGTCGGAGCGCTCGTGACCACGGCCGAGATCTTCTTCGAGCACGACAAGGCCAGCTTCGGCAAGCCGTGGATGTGGGCCCCGATGGTGGTCGGGCCGCTGGGTGCGCTCGCCGGCCTCGGCGGATTCGTGAGCCACCGGCTGGCCAAGACGGCCCTGCCGATCGCCTCCGCGGTCGTGATCGCAAACGGTTTGCAGGGCACGCTCCTGCACGCGCAGGGCATCTCGCAGAAGCCCGGGGGATGGCGCAACCTGCGTTACAACATGGAGATGGGTCCGCCGCTGATGGCGCCCCTGCTGGTCACCATGGTCGGCGGGATGGGGCTGCTGGCCGCGATCCTGCGGCGCGAACCGTGACGGACGGCCCCCGCTTTCCCGGATTCGACGTGCTCGCGCAGTCCTCGCACTGGGACGACTTCACCCGGGCGGTGGTGCTCGACCGCCTGCACGACCTGCCCGCCGTCCGGTTCTTCACCCCCGACCAGCAGGCGACCCTGGTGCATCTGGTCGATCAGCTGGTCGGCCAGCGCGTCGAGCCGGGCGAGCCGAAGGTCGAGATCGCCAGGATGATCGACTCCCGCCTCGCCGAACGTGAGACCGACGGCTGGCGCTACGACACGATGCCGCCGGACGGCGAGGCCTGGGTGCGCACGCTGACCGCCCTCGACGACGACGCGAGCGCCGCGTTCGGCGCCCCGTTCGCCGAACTCGCCTGGGACGATCAGCACGAGCTGATCGAGCGCTTCCGCTCATCCGACCAGCCGCACTGGCACGGTCTGCCGCGCTCGGCGGTGTGGAGTCTGTGGACCCGCTACGCGGCCACCGCCTTCTACTCGCATCCGGCGCTCTGGAACGAGATCGGCTTCAGCGGTCCGGCCTATCCGCGCGGGTACAAGAACCTGGGCGTCGACAAGCGGGAACCGTTCGAGGTGCGCGACGCGCATCCCGATCGCGATCCGCTGCGGGGCGATGCGCGATGAGCACCGTGCGCGAGCGCAACGAGTCCGCCTGGCTGCTGAGCGACGACGGCCTGCGCTACCGGCACGGCCTCCGCGACGACATGCGCCGTTTCGACGACGACGACGAGGTGGATGCCGTGATCGTCGGCGCGGGAGCCGGCGGTTCCACGATGCTGCAGCGCCTGGCCCGCCAGGGCTGGCGCGTCGTCGCCCTCGACGCCGGGCCGTTCTGGAATCCCGAGACCGACTGGGTCAGCGACGAGGCGAGTTCGCACAAGCTGTATTGGACCGAGCCGCGCCAGATCGGCGGCGACGACCCGGTGCCGCTCGGGTCGAACAACTCCGGCCGCGGCGTCGGCGGATCGATGGTCCACTACGCGGGCTACACGCCGCGGTTCCACCCCAGCGACTTCCGCACCCTCAGCAACGATGGCGTCGGGGCCGACTGGCCCATCGACTACCAAGAGCTGAAGCCCTACTACGAGAACATCGAGCAGGAGCTGCCGGTGTCGGGCGACGACTGGCCGTGGGGCGACCCGCACGGCTACCGCTATCGGCCCCAGCCGGTGGGCGGCAACGGCGAGCTCTTCCTGCGGGGGGCGCTCGCGGCCGGGATCGAGGCCAGGGTCGGGCCGGTGGCGATCGCGAACGGCCGGTTCGGCAACCGGCCGCACTGCATCTACCGGGGCTTCTGCCTGCAGGGGTGCAAGGTGAATGCGAAGGCCTCGCCGCTGATCACCCACATTCCGGATGCCCTCCAGCACGGCGCCGAGGTGCGGCCCGACAGCATGGTCACCCGCGTCGAGGTGGATGCCCGCACCGGGCGGGCGAGCGGCGTGCACTACGTGCGCGACGGCAGCACGCGCTTTCAACGGGCGCGCGCGGTGATCGTCGCCGGGTACTCGATCGAGACGCCCCGGCTGCTGCTGAACTCGACGTCGTCGCGATTCCCGAACGGCATCGGCAACGACTTCGATCAGCTCGGGCGGTACCTCATGGTGCAGGGGGCGCCGCAGACCGCCGGCCGGTTCGACCAGGAGGTGCGCATGTTCAAGGCGCCGCCGCCCGAGGTCAGCAGCGAGGAGTTCTACGAGACCGATCCCACCAAGCCGTACAAGCGGGGGTTCTCGATCCAGACCGTGTCGCCGCTGCCGATCACCTGGGCCGAGCACGTGATGGCTCAGGGCTACTGGGGCGCGAAGTTCCGCACCTACATGAGCGATTACGTGCACTGGGCGTGCCTCGGGGCGCTGTGCGAGTTCCTGCCGCTGCCCGACAACCGGGTCACGCTCGCCGACGAGGTCGATCGCAACGGCATGCCGATCGCCCATTTCTCGTACAGCCGTTGCGACAACGACCGTCGATTGATGGATGCGGCGACCGCCGTGATGGAGCGCATCCTGAAGGCCGCCGGGGCCGACGAGGTGATGACCATCAACCGCAATGCGCACCTGGTCGGGGGAGCCCGGATGGCCGAGAACGAGCAGCAGGGCGTCGTCGACCGCGACTGCCGCAGCTTCGCCGTGCCCAACCTGATGATCACCGACGGCAGCGTGCTGCCGACCCAGGGCAGCGCCAATCCGGCGCTCACGATCATGGCGATCGCTGCTCGCGCGGCGGCCCGCCTGATCGAGCGACCGATCGAGTGAGGCCCGAGACAACGAAGGAGAACAACATGCACACCGTCAGCGATTTCGTCATTCAACGCATGCGGGAGTGGGGTGTTCGCCGCGTCTTCGGATTTCCGGGAGACGGGATCGGCGAGTTCGACGGCGCGCTGGGCGCCGCCGACCGGGCCGACGACGGCTTCGAATACATCCGGCCCACCCACGAGGAGATCTGCTCGCTGATGGCGACGGCGCACGCCAAGTTCACCGGCGAGGTGGGCGTCTGCCTCGCCACCTCCAGCCCCGGCGCGTTCCACCTGCTGAACGGCCTCTACGACGCGAAGATGGACAACCAGCCGGTGGTCGCCCTGGTCGGCCAGCAGGGCCTGGCGGCGTTCGGTACCTTCACCCAGCAGGAGAGCAACCTCGAGCGCACCTTCGCCGATGTGGCCGCCTATGTGCAGACCATCGTCAGCCCCGAGGGGGCGCAGGCCGTGGTGGACACCGCGTTCCGCACCGCGATCGTCACCCGGCAACCCACCGTGATCGTGCTGCCGCACGATGTTCAGGGCATGAAGGCGGCCGAGCTCGGCCCCGAGAACTGGGTGTCGCGATCCAGCGCGGTGGCGCCGTCGACCCGCGTGGTCGGCCCGGCCGAGGAACTGCAGCGGGCCGCCGACATCATCAACGCGGGCAAGCGGATCACGCTCCTGGTGGGCGCCGGCGCCGCGGATGCCGGGCCGGAGGTGCTCCAGCTCGCCGAGCGGGTCGGCGCCGGCATCGTCACCAGCCTGCGTGGCAAGCCGGTGATCTCGTCGGAGGTGCCCTTCCACACCCAGCAGCTCGGGCTGCTCGGCACGCTGCCGAGCCTGCATCAGATGGACGACTGCGACACCCTGGTGATGCTGGGCACGAACTATCCCTACGGGCAGTTCCTCCCCTCCAGCGACCAGGCCCGCGGCATCCAGGTCGATCTGCGGGCCGAGCAGCTCGGCCTGCGCTACCCGACGGAGGTCAACCTGTGGGCCGACGTGAAGGCGACGCTCACCGCGCTGCTGCCGCTGATCGAGCAGACCAGCGACCGCGAGTGGCAGGACAAGATCGTCGACGAGATGCGCGGCTGGGAGGAGGAGATGCACGCCCAGGCGATGCTGGGCTACCCGGATGGCGCGAACCCGCGGCGGGTCTTCCACGAACTGAACGAGCGGCTTCCCGACGACGCCATCGTCACCGCCGACGCGGGGACCACGGCCGACTGGTACGGGCACCACATCCGACTGCGCGGGCGGATGAAGGGCGATCTCTCCGGCCGGCTCGCCACCATGCTCGCGGCCATGCCCTACGCGGTCGCCGCGAAGTTCGCCTATCCCGAGCGCCCGGTGATCTGCACCATCGGCGACGGCGCGTTCCAGATGCTGGGCATGAACGAGCTGATCACGATCAAGAAGTACCAGGAGCGCTGGAGCGACCAGCAGCTGATCATCGTCGTGATGCACAACGACGACCTCAGCCAGGTCTCGTGGGAGATGCGCACCGAGGACGGCAACCCGGTGTGGCCGGGCTCGCAGGATGTCGAGTCGGTCGACTACGCGGGGTGGGCGGAGCTGCTCGGCTTCCAGGGCATCCGGGTGACCAGCGACGACGAGATCGGGGCGGCCTGGGATCGCGCCTTCGCCCACCGCGGTGTGACGCTGATCGACGCCTACGTCAGCAAGAACGTGCCGCCGCTGCCGCCGCACATCACCTTCGAGTATGCGAAGAACATGGCCCGTGCCCTGCTCAAGGGCGACCCCAACGAGTTCGCGGTCATCCGCGATTCGGCTCGGGCGCTCGCCTCGGAGGGCCTCGAGCGGGTGAAGGGTGCTCTGCACGTCGGTCACGGCCACCACGGGGAGTCATGAACCGCGGCGCCGGCGTCGGCGACGGCATCGACGCGATCGCCATGAGCGCATACGAGGTACCCGCCACCACCGAGGGGCGCGAGCAGGCCGAGAGCGACGGGACGGCCCGGTGGAGCAGCACCGGCGTGCTGATCGTCGAGCTCACGGCGGGCGGCGAGACCGGGATGGGCTACGCGTACACCTCGCGCGCGGCGCTCGCGATCGCGCAGGATCAGCTCGCCCCGCTGCTGCTCGGCGCCGATCCGCTCCAGACCGGCCGCCACTTCTGGGCAATGGCGGGCGCGGTGCGCAACCTGGGCTGGAACGGGATCTGCGCGGGGGCGATCTCGGCCATGGATGTCGCGCTGGCCGACCTGTCGGCGCGCCTGCTCGGCATCCCGCTCTGCACCTTCGTCGGCGGAGCCCGTGACCGGGTGATGGCCTACGGCAGCGGCGGATTCACCAGTTACAGCGATGCGCAGCTCGAACGGCAGCTCGGCGGCTGGGCGGCCGACGGCCTCCGCGCGGTCAAGATGAAGGTCGGAACCGATCCCGGGGCCGATCCGGCGCGCGTCGCCCGCGCCCGGCGGGCGATCGGCGACGGTGTTGAGCTGTTCGTCGACGCGAACGGGGCGTACTCGCGCGCGCAGGCGCTCGGCATGGCCGAGGTGTTCGCCGGGTCGGGCGTCTCGTGGTTTGAGGAGCCGGTGTCGAGCGACGACCTCGAGGGACTCCGGCTGCTGTGCGAGCGCGCTCCGGCGGGCATGCAGATCGCGACGGGGGAGTACGGCTACACCCCGGCCGCCTTCCACCGGCTGATCGCCGCGGGCGCGGTCGACACGCTGCAGGCGGACGCCACCCGGTGCGGCGGCGTCACCGGATTCGTGTCGGCGCATGCGCAGGCGCAGGCGGCGACCATCGCGCTGAGCGCCCACACCGCGCCCGCCCTGCACGCGTCGATCGCGTCGGGGCTGCGCGACGTCGTGCACGTCGAGTACTTCCACGATCACGCGATCATCGAGAAGCGGTTCTTCGACGGAACCCCCGCCCTGATCGACGGCGACCTGGTGCCCGATCTCGACCGCCCGGGGCACGGGCTGACCCTGAAGCGGCAGGATGCCGAGCCCTCCCTCCGCGAGGAGCTGCGCCTCACCCGCGACGCAGCTGCCTGATCAGCTCGCTCTTGGTCTTGTGCGAGTACCCGCTCATCCCGAGCTCCTTGGCCCGGCTGCGCAGCTTCGACACCGTCCAGTCGTCGTACGAGCCGGCCTCGCCCCCGCGTTCGCCGACCGCTTGCGATCCGTCGCGCGCCACGGCGTTCGAGATGCGCGCGGCCTTCTCCTTGCTGTCGCCCTGCTGGCGCAGCTCCTCGTAGAGCTTCGGATCCTTGAGGCTGTTGGTGCGTGATCCCGGCATGATCTGACTCCTCTGCCTTCCGTGTTGCGACATGACCGCTCTCCGGACTACGCCGCGACGAGCACGATCGCAAGGGGTTCTGCCTGTCGTGCAGGCTCTGCTCAGGTGGAGCCCGACGGCTGCCGCCCCCTAGGATTTCGCGGGTGACCGTTCAGGACCCGCCGCGTTCCTCGGGTGACGACGCCGTGCTCGACGGTGCGGCGCCCGACGGCGGGGTGCCCGACGACGCGGTGCCCGATGACGCGGCAGCGCTCGACGACGCGATCCCGCACGATCTGGACTGGACGATCCCACCGCTCGGCTCGATCGCCTCGCGCTTCGCCGCACCCAGCGGTGAGCTCGCGGTGGTGTCGCTGGGCGATCCCTCCCATCCCCGGGTGGTGCTCGTGCCCGGCGTATCGGGGTCGAAAGAGGACTTCGTGCTGGTGCTTCCGGTGCTGGCGGCGGCCGGGTACTTCGTGCAGACCTACGACCTGGCCGGCAACTACGAGTCGGCCGACGCCGCGCCGCCACCAGGTACCCCCTACTCCTATGAGTTGTTCGCCGACGACCTCATCGCGTTCCTCGAGTCGGGCGGACCCGCCCACCTGCTCGGGTACTCCTTCGCCGGCACGATCGCCCAGATCGCGACGGTGCAGCGTCCGGAGCTCGTCCGCAGCCTCGCCCTGCTGGCCACGCCGCCACGGCCGGGCAACGGCTTCCGCGGCGTGAAGATCCTGGGCCCGTTCACCTGGATGGCGACCGGCGACGTCGGCGCGAAGCTGATGCGCTGGGGCATCGTCACCAACAAGAACAAGGTGCCGCAGACCCGGCTCGACTTCGTGCGCCTGCGCTTCGAGAAGACGACGATGCGCAGCATGGCCGACATCATCCGGCTGATGAAGCGCGCGCCCGAACTGCGTCCCCAGCTGCGGGATACGGCCATCCCGAAGCTGGTCGCCGTCGGCTCGCACGATCTCTGGCCGGTCGAACTGCACGCGGAGCTCGCCGAGCGCATCGGAGCGCGACTCGCGGTCTACGACACCGGACACAGCCCCTGCGAGACCACACCGAACCAGCTCGCGCGGGATCTGCTGGCGCTCTATGAGAGCGCTACGTAGGCAGGGCCTCTATCAGAGCGCTACGTAGGCAGGGCCTCTATCAGAGCGCCTCGTAGGCAGAGCCTCTACGCCGCGCGGCCGTCCGCCGAACCCGATCCGTCTGGCAGGTCGCTGTCCGGCGATGGCGCGTACGCCATCGCCCACCGACGGCGCGCGGCGCGGCGGGCCCACGGGTTGTCATCCGGCCAGTGGTTGCGCAGCGTCGGGAGCACCCACGAGATGCGACGGCGCAGGCCTCCGAAGGTCGCGAACGGGCGCGCCGAGATCTGGACGACGAACTCGGGGTCGTAGCGCACCGTCATCCACGGCTTGATGTGCAGGCTCAGGTCGAGATCGTCGTGGATCGTGCGCTGACTGCGATGAACTTCGTCGCGCAGTTCGTTCCACACCCCGTGACGCATCACGAAGTTGGAGCCGAAGATGGGCGGATGCCCGAGATACGGGGTGAGCGACCAGTACATCCCGCCCAGGTACCAGGCTCTGCCGAGCCGGTGCACCAGCTCGCTCGAGCCGTAGAACTCACCGGTGCCGGTCAGCACCGAGAGCTCGTCGTCGTGGGCGAAGATCGCGATGGCACGGGCCAGCCACCCGGGAGGGCACACCGAGTCGGCGTCGATCCGGGCGATCAGCTCTCCGCGCGCCGCGTCGTAGCCGGCCGAAGCCGCACGCGGAATCCCGGGCACCGGCTCGGTGACCACGCGCGCGCCGCCCTCGCGCGCGATCTGCGCCGTGTTGTCGGAGCTGCCGTTGTCGACGACGACGATCTCGACCTCGACCGACTCGGGGATGCCGGCCTGCTTCGCGAGCGCCGCCAGGCAGACGGCGAGCATCTCGGCATCATTCCGGGCCGGGATCACCACGGAGACGAGCATGCATCCACTCCTGTTGCGCCGGGCCAGGGTGGTCGGGCGCAGAACAGGTTACTCCGGAGGGACACGCACAAGCGCTCACCGGTTGCGCCTCCACAGGTGCAGGCTCGCGTAGCTGCGCCACGGGGCCCACGCTTCGGCGCGCGCGGCGAGCGCCCTCGCCGCGGACGGTAGCCCGAGCGCTTCGGCCCTCTGTCTGATCACCAGATCCGTCTCGAGGAAGCTGTCGGGGTTGCCCAGCGCGCGCATGGCGAGGTAGTCGGCGGTCCACGGTCCGACGCCCGGCAGCGCCAGCAGCTGCTCGCGCAACTCGGCCGCGGGAGTCTCGACGTCGAGGCGGAGGCGGCCGCTCGCCACGGCATCCGCGACTCGGATGATGGTGGCCACCCGGTTCGCCGGCCCCCGCAGCACGGCGGCGCCGCGTTCGGCGATGGCCTCGGCCGTCGGGAACATCCGGAAGCCTCCCGAGATCGGCTCGCCGGATCTCTCGCCCGCGTCGCCGGCATCGGCCGCCACCGGTTCGCCCAGGTCGGCCACGAGCCGCCCGACGACAGTCCGCGCTGCCGCGACCGAGATCTGCTGCCCGATCAGGGTGCGGAACAGCGTCTCGGCACCGTCGGCGCTGCCCGGGATGCGGATGCCGGGCGTGGCCGCCACCAGCGGTGCCAGCACCGCATCGGAGGCCAGCGCCTCGTCGATCGCCACCGAGTCCGCGTCGAGGTCGAACAGGCGCCGCACCCGGGATGACAGCGCGGGCAGGTCGGCCAGGCTCGCCAGGCGCGCCGTGACGATGACGCCGGCGCGCTCCGGATCCAGCCGCACCGTCACGTCGGCCCGGCCGTGCGGCAGGGCGAGCGGACGCGAGAACTGCGTGTCGTCGCCGGTCTCGAGGCCCGGGATGGCGTGGTCGGCGAAGAAGCGCATGAGCCCGCGACCGTCGAAGGGCGGTCGCGCCGGGAGCCGCAGCGTGAGGGGCGTCGACGATTCGTCGACGCGCTCGTCGGGACGTGCGGCGAGTCCCCGGCCAGACCGCGCGATGCGCCGTAACTCCGTCGGGGTGGCCCGATAGACCTCGGCGATGGTGTCGTTGAACTGACGCAGGCTGCCGAATCCGGCGGCGAACGCGATGTCGGTCACCGGCAGCTCGGTGGCGGCGAGCAGCGAGCGCGCGGTCTGGGCACGGTTGGCGCGGGCGAGCGCGAGCGGCCCCGCGCCCAGCTCGGCGCGCAGCACGCGGGTCACGTGCCGGGAGCTGTAGCCGAGCCGGCGCGACAGGCCCTCGACGCCCTCGCGCTCGACGACGCCGTCGTGCACCAGGCGCATGGCGCGCGAGGCCAGGCCGTCGCGCAGGTTCCATTCCGGCGAGCCCGGCACGGCGTCCGGCTGGCAGCGCTTGCAGGCGCGCAGGCCCGCCTCGTGGGCGGCCGCGGCGGTGCGGTAGAAGCTCACGTTGCCCGGCTTCGGGGTGACGGCGGGGCAGCTGGGGCGGCAGTAGATCCCGGTGGTGTGGACCCCGGCGATGAATTGGCCGTCGAACCGGGCGTCGCGCGACGCCAGCGCGCCATACTTCCGATCGAACTCCACGTCATCCATGCCTCAACCCTCGCACGGGCCGACGACACCGATCAGCGGAAATCGGACATCGCAGCGAGGGCCCATCGGACGCCATCCGATAATCTGGCCGCATGACCACGGCCATCGGCAGCACGGTCGCGCCGGAGCTGCCGCCCGATCCCCGGCTGGCCGCCCTGCGGGCCGAGCTCGGCGACGTCGTGCGCACCGACGACGCCGCACTGAACGCCGCGCGGGCCGACCGCTCGGGCCAGGTCTCGCAGAGCCGCCCGCTCGCCGTGATCGAGGCGACCACGGTGGAACAGGTGCAGGCGACGATGCGGTTCGCGACCGCGCATCAGCTCCCCGTCGTTCCCCGGGGGGCGGGTACCGGGCTCGCCGGCGCGGCCATCGGGGGCGAGGGCGAACTGGTGCTCTCGACCCGAGGGATGAACCGCATCCTCGAGGTGTCGGTCGACGACGAGCTCGCGGTGGTGGAGCCGGGGGTCCTGAACGGTGACCTCAACGCCCAGCTGGCCGAGCGCGGGCTGTGGTGGGCTCCCGACCCGGCGAGCAAGGCGATCTCGACCATCGGCGGCAACATCGCCACCAACGCCGGTGGACTGCTCTGCGCCAAGTACGGCGTCACGCGCGAGGCGGTCCTGGGCTTGAAAGTGGTGCTCAGCGACGGGCGGCTGATCAGCATGGGTCATCGCACGGTCAAAGGCGTCACGGGCTACGACCTGACCGCGCTGATGATCGGCTCGGAGGGCACCCTGGGCGTCGTCGTCGAGGCGACGCTCAAGCTGCGTCCGCTGCCGCGCGGCACCGTGGCCACCATCAGCGCCGGGTTCGCCAGCGTCGAACTGGCCGCGCGCGCCGCCGCCGTGATCGTCTCGAGCGGCATCAAGCCGGCAATCATGGAGCTGCTGGATGCCACGGCCCTCGACGGCATCGGCGCCTACCTGGGGCTCGACTTGAGCGGCCGCGGCGCCCAGCTGCTGATCCAGACCGACGGGATGGGAGCCGACGCCGAGGCCGAGGACGCGCTCGCGGTCATCCGCTCGCTCGGCGGCGAGGCCGAGTTGACGACGGATCGCGACGAGGGCGAGAAGCTGTTCGCGATCCGGCGGCAGTTCCATCCGGCGATGGTGGCGCGCGGCACCGTGCTGATCGAAGACGTCGCCGTGCCCCGCAGCGCCCTGCCCGCGATGTTCGCCGCGATCGAGCGGATCGAGGCGAAGTACGGCATCAGCATCCCGACGGTCGCACACGCCGGAGACGGCAACCTGCACCCGAACTTCGTGTTCGGCGAACCGGGAGACCGGGCCGAGATCGTCGACGGGCACATCGAGGTGCCGGAGTACGTCTGGGCGGCCGCCGACGAGCTGTTCCTGGACTGCCTGCGGCTCGGGGGCACCCTGACCGGCGAGCACGGGGTCGGGATCCTCAAGAAACGTTGGCTGCGCGACGAGCTGGGAGACGACAGCTTCGCCCTGCAGAAGCAGCTCAAGCAGGTGTTCGATCCGTTGGGGATTCTCAACCCCGGCAAGGTGTTCTGAGGCCACCGCTTGAGGGCCTTTCGCCCCGTTCTGCCGACCGCTGTTCGCAGCGCTCTCCCAGGAATAGTCATGCGTGCGCATGGGTTGTATCAGGCAAGGTGACTACTCAGATGACTTCCACGACAGAATCCCGTGCGGCTGAGACCCACGCGCCTGGGGCCCCGCTGACCCGAGTCCCGGCGCTCGCCCGCACGCCCGTGCCCCGTCCGACGATCGGCCGGTTGCGGCTGCGTCCCGCGCGCCGTGGTCGCGGCTTCATCGTCGGATCGGTGGATGCCGCCGGCCCCGACACGAACGGCTTCGCGCCGCGCGACCGGGTGGCATGGCGCGACACCGGCGACGAGCTCGACGACCTGCTGCTGATCGACCAGGACGACGTGCTCGGCGTCCCGTCGTGGATCACCGACGAGCAGGTCGTGAGCTACCTCGGCCCCGGCCTGATCGCGCGGGCGCTCGTGCGCACCCGCCCGTTCGCGCGCGGCGACCAGGTCCGCATCGTGTCCACCGACCGCGTGGTCGCCGACATGACGGCGGCCTGGGCTCGCTCGCTCGGAGCGCGCGTCGTGGATCCGGCAGCCGACGCCGCGGGGCAGACCGCCCGCATCTCGATCCACGATGAACCGCGCGTCCGCAAGACGGTGCTCGGCAGCCACGGCAAGCTCGCGCAGGCGGCGGTCGAGGTCTTCCAGGCGATCCGTGCCGGCGTCTTCGACTCCGTCGAGACGATCACGGGTCGGCCGGTCGGCGCGGCGTCCAGCATCGCGGCCTGAGGGAGTTCGCGCAGCGGTCGCGCGCCCGCTTCACGCGGTGCCGAGGCGGCATCGTAGGCTGGGGCCATGGCCTTCCTGGCGCTGAACAGCGACGACGAGTTGACCCCGGATGCGGCGGCGGCCGCCCGCGAATTCCTGGCGACGCATCCTGGCCCGCTCTCGAATCTCGATCGCGTGCTGCTCGGATCGGCGTCGGTCTTCACCTCGTACACGGCCTGGTTCGCCCTGCGCGACGAGCTGATCCCGTTCCTGGGGGAGCGGGCGGTCAACCTGTTCTGCTTCGCGATCAGCGACGGCTATCCGGCGCCCTACCCGACCACCTTCTTCCGGCGTGAGCTCGAGCTGAACGGCGACGACCCGCTCGACCCGCAGGTGACCGAGGCCGAGCGGCTGCTGATCGACTGGGGCCGCGCGCTCGGGGCCGGGGCGGCATCCACTCCCGCTGCACTTCGTGACGCCGTCGAGCAGACCTTCCAGCCCAAGCTGCGGTTGCTGCTCACTGCGTTCGCCGGGCTGATGGTTGCGGTGTGCGTCGTCACGGTCGTCGGCCAGGTGCCGAACAACGACTGACCGCCGTAGACGACCCGCCGACGTAAGGTTCACAGGATGAACATCCCCGCCCTGCTCACCAGTGCCCTGTTCATCGGGGGCGTGGTGCTCGGCCTGATGGTCGCCGATGCCATCGGCGGCATCATCGAGGCCCGTCGCGCGCGCAACGCAGAGGACGACGGTGAGCCCGACACGCTCACCCGTGTGCGAGTGCGCGAACTCAGTTGGACGGTCGTGGTCACGGCGGCGCTCGCGGTCATCGTCGCGTTCGGCGTGGATTCGGCGGCGCGCCTGGTCTGGGACGAGGAGCGCCCGCTGGTCGGGGCTTCGATCCTGCTGGGGCTCACCCTGCTCAGCTTCCTGATCGGCATCACCGCCGTCGTCGCCGTGGTGCGCCGGGAACGGCCGACGTACGCGCGCATCCGCCGCGATCTGCGCGACCGCTCGTCGTTCACGCTCGAGCGGCAGGAGCTACTCGAGTTCGAGGACCGCCTCGACCGCGCAGACCGGAGCCGCACCCGGCGCTCGCAGGCCGCGACGGTGCTCCGCGCGGTGGGCGTCGCCGTGCTCGTCGGGCTGACCGTGCTCGCGGCGCTGCTGTTCACGCCGGGCGTCGCCATCGGATTCGGGGTGGGCGCGCTGCTCGGAGTGGCGGCCTTCGTGGTTTCGCTGCGGGCGCGCGTGGTCGCCAACGCGGCCCTGGATGCCGTGCTCGACACCCAGCGCGCCGAGGTCGCCGTGCTGCTCGAGCGCGCCCGGATCCCGGCCCGCGGCAGGGTGCCCGGGTTGGGCAACCGGGTCGCCCGCGCCCTGGCGATCCTGCGCGAGCAGCAGAAGAACTAGGGTGTGAGCCATGACGGCCATGCCCCCCCATTCGACCGCGCGCTACGCGGCCAGCACGGTCGCGGCTCAGACCGTGATGCCGGAGGCGCCGGCTGAGGTGCAGGCGGCGACGATCGATGCGCCGCATCCTCAGCTGGCGCAGCCGGCGCAGCACCGCTCGACGCTGCTCGTCTTCGGCATCATCGGCTTCCTGATCGTGGGTGTGGCCGCCCTGATCGTCGTGGTCTACTTCCTGTCGTTCCTCGGTCCCGGCCTCACCTTCGTGGGCGGGATCCTCGCGCTCGTTCCGCTGACGATCGTGCTCTTCGGCATCCGCTGGATCGACCGGTGGGAGCCCGAGCCGTTCGGTATCCTGCTGTTCGCCTTCTTCTGGGGCGCCGGCGTCTCGATCGTGCTCGCCCTCACCGTCGACACCGCCGCGCAGATCGCGATCGGTGCCCGCGGCGGCCCGACGAGTGCCACCGATCTGCTGCAGTCGGTCGTGCAGGCCCCGATCGTCGAGGAAACGGCGAAGGGCTTCGGCGTGCTGCTGATCTTCCTGGTGGCCCGCAAGTACTTCGACGGCCCCGTCGACGGCATCGTCTATGCGGCGACCGTCGCGGCGGGCTTCGCGTTCAGCGAGAACATCCAGTACTTCGGCGTGCAGATCTCGACCGAGGGCGGATTCGACGGCTCGGTCGCCGAGATCTTCTTCATCCGGGGTCTGCTCTCGCCCTTCGCGCACGTGATGTTCACCTCGATGACGGGGCTCTTCATCGGGATCGCGGCACGGCAGGGCAGCCGCATCCTGGCGATCGGACTGTTCTTCGTCGGCCTCATCCCGGCGATCCTGCTGCACGCGCTGTGGAACGGCGCGCTCGAGATCGTCTACGACTTCTACGGCTACTACGCGCTGGTGCAGGTGCCGCTGTTCGCGATCGCGGTCGTCGGGGTGGTGCTGCTGCGACGGCGAGAAGTCAAACTGACCCAGTTGAGGCTGGGCGAATACGCCGCGGCGGGCTGGTTCAACGCGGCCGAGGTGCAAACCCTCGCGACGCCGGCCGGACGTCGCCGCTCGCTCGCCTGGGCGAAGAGCCGCGGGCAGGGCTCCCAGATGAGGACCTACATCCGGGATGTCACGCGGCTGGCCTTCGCGCGCAACCGCATCGTGACGCAGCGCGACCACCGGGCGGCGCAGGCCGACGAGGCGGTGCTGCTCGGCAAGATCACGGCGGAGCGCACCGCGCTGGTCGCCGCACTCGCCTCGGCGCCCACCGCGCCCGGCGCGGCACCGGCTCCGGCGATCTAGCGCTCGCCTAGGAACCGGTGAAGAAGCCGGTGAAGACGTCGGAGAAGACGTTCCAGCCCCAGAACACCAGGAATGCGGCGATGATCACGACACCGAGTACCGAGACGCCGCGTTTGAGCCGTGCGCCCTGGGGCGCCACGATGTTGACCGACGGATCGCCGATCCGGTCATCCGCATAGCGCGCCGTCTGGTCGAGGGCCTTCGCTCCCACCGTGTCGGCGATGGTGAACAAGCGCTGCAGCACGGCCGGATCGGTCAGCTGGAACATGCGCGAGGAGTAGACGAACATCCACTGATCGATCAGCTCGACGTCGAACGGCGCCGCCTCGTCGATCAGCAGCGACATGAGGTCGGGCGTGAAGATGTACAGCGCGTCCTGCTCGTACTCGGCGGGGCAGTACAGCGTGAAGTGCTGGTCGAAGTCGCCCTCGAGGTGCAGCACCTGCTTCTTGTCGAGCACGACGGGCAGGTTGCTGCTGAACAGGGAGTTGTTCGACTTCGCGTCGAGCACGATGTTGGGCATCGCGCGATCGAGGTAGAGGGCCAGGAAGCCCCAGTGGTGGGTCGTCTGGCTCTTGCCCGATCCGGTGATGTAGCTGAAGTTGCCGATGTCGAGAAAGCGGCCGCCGGTCGTCAGGTGCTCCAAGACCTTCTGATCGCGTCCGATGTGGAAGATCTCGCCCGGGTATGACGGCGCGACGTCCCTGGGCTGAAAGCGCATGCCGTTCGCGCGGGCGAACCGATCGAGGCGGTACCACTGCTCCCATCGGCTGCCGTTGGTGAGCCGGGAGCGCACGGCGCCGATCGTCACGGCCGCGATCACCACGACGAAGATCGAGGGGAACAGCACGCCGATCGGATCGCCGGTCTGGATGCCCTCGGTGAACAACGAGGCGAGCACCCCGCCGAACACGAAGACGAAGATCGCCACGAACAGGCCGACGCCGATCGCCGACCCGAGCGCGAGCGTGTTGTTCGCCCACGGCTGCCCGGATGCGCGTGCCTGTGCACGCCAGGCCGTCAGGTCCGCCCGCGCGACGGGCTCGGTGAGCGCGGAGTAGTCGAGCGTGCGGACCGCCATGGGGACGATCTAAACAGACTCGGGGCCCGAACAGACATATCGCCCAACAGACTCATCGCCCGAACAGACTCATCGCCCAGTGGCGGGTCATTGACTCCGGCTCTTCTGGGCGATGAGTTGTTCTGACCCCAGCGTGCACCCGACTGCGCGCGAGGTCAACCCTTCGCGGGCGCTCATCTCGGGCGGGCTTCTACGATCGAGAGCATGAATCGTGTGGTGCGCTTCGATCGGTTCGGCGGCCCCGAGGTGCTCGAGATCGTCGATGAGCCGCTGACCGAGCCCCGGGCCGGCGAGGTGCGGGTGGCGCTCCGGGCCGCCGGGCTCAACCCGGCCGACTACAAGCGCCGACGCGGCGGACCGCAGTACGCCGTCACGCTGCCGACCGGGATCGGGCGCGAGCTGGCCGGTCTGGTGGAGGCGGTCGGTCCCGCGGTGGACGGCCCCGGCGCCCCCCTCTCGGTCGGCGACGAGGTCTTCGGCACCGTCCCGGATGGGGCATTCCAGACGCATCTCGTGGTCGGCGCGGGCTACTTCGCGCGCAAGCCGGCCGCGCTGCCGTGGCCGGTCGCCGGCGGACTCGCTCTGGTCGGCCAGACCGCGTGGGACGCGCTGGCGTCGCAGCCGCTCGAGCAGGCGGCCGAGCACGCACCGCGCCCCACGATCGTGGTGAGCGCGGCCGCCGGGGGAGTGGGCGGCATCCTGTCGCAGCTCGCGGTGCTGCGCGGAGTCCGCGTGATCGGGAGCGCATCCGTCGAGAACCACGCGTGGCTGCGGTCGCGGGGGATCGAGCCCGTCGAATACGGCCCGGGTCTGGTCGAGGCCGTGCGGGCGCTGGCGCCCGAGGGCGTGACGGCCGGCTTCGACCTGCACGGCGAGAGCAGCATCCGGCAGTTCCTGGAGCTCGGGATCCCGCCGCACCGGATCAACACCAACGCGATGGACCCCGCGGCCATCGCCTCGGAGGCACCGGGTGTGCGGCGCGTCGGGCGCGGGCCCACCAGCATCCCGACCCTGGATGCGCTGGCCGCCCTCGTCGTCAGCGGCGACCTCGAGCTGCCGATCGCCGCCTCGTACGAGTTCGACCGGGTGGCCGACGCGTTCCGGCGCCTGGAGACCGGTCACCTACGCGGCAAGGTCGTCATCGTGTCGGGGGAGGCGGCTAGACCAGAGTCATGACTGATACCGCGACCGCGTCCGCCTGGGTCACCGCGTACCGCACGGCCTGGGAGACCAACCTGGACGCCGACATCCGGGCGCTGTTCACCGACGACGCCGAGTACCTGATCGGGCCGAGCGACGAGCCGGTGCGCGGCATCGACGCGATCGTCGCTACGTGGCTCTCACGGGCCGAGAAGCCCGACGACACCACGTTCCGCTGGCAGGTGCTGGGCATCGACGGCGAGCTCGCCTTCGTGCAGGGTCAGGTCGACTACCGCGACGGGCAGCTCTTCGACAATCTCTGGGTGATCCGGCTCGCGGCCGACGGGCGTGCGACGTCGTTCACCGAGTGGTGGATGAAGCGGCCCGGCTCGAAATAGCCCGGCGCGCGACGGCCGGCGGCGCCTCGAGCCCGTGCCCGCGGCCCGCGCCGGGCATTCTGGGCGCTGGCGCGCAGCCCGTTCATAGGGTGTTCCGAGAATCCGGGCATCAACTGGGGACATGAGCGACAACGACCCCCAGCCCGTCGGCCCCGCCCCTTCGGAGAACGGCGCGCCCGCTGCATCCCTCGCCGACCCGACGATGGGCAGTGGGGCCCCCAACGCGGCAGCCCCGGTCAGCGCCGCGCGTCGATACCGCGGGTTGCTGATCGGCGGCGCGACCGCGATCGCCCTCGGCATCGGAGCCTGCGGGGTCGGCGTCGGAATCGGACTGTCAGGATTGCCGACGAGCTCGACCAGCCAGGCGACCGGCGGCGGCTCATCGCAGGGAACCCTTGGCGGCGGATCGGGCGGCTCCGGCGGCTCCGGCGGTCGTCAGGGCACGTTCGGCGGCTCGGGCACCACCCTCAACGCGACCCCTGCCACCGACGCGCAGAAGGCCGGAGTGGTCACCGTGGTCTCGACGCTCAACTATTCGCGCGCCGAAGCGGCCGGCACCGGCATCATCCTGAGTTCGACGGGCGAGATCCTCACCAATAATCACGTCGTGCAGGGGTCGACTGCGATCAAGGTCACGGTGGAATCCACCGGCGCGAGCTACACCGCCAAGGTCGTGGGCACCGACGCGACCGACGACGTCGCGGTGCTCCAGCTGGTCGACAGCAACGGCTCGGCCGTCACCGGCCTGACCAAGGCCACCATCGACACCGGCACGCTCTCGACCGGCGATGCGGTGACCTCGGTCGGCAACGCGGAGGGCACCGGCAACCTGATCGCCGCGAGCGGCACGGTCACCGCACTCGATCAGGCGATCACGGTCGCCAACGACATCACCGGGAGCCCCGAGCACCTCAGCGGACTGATCGAGACGGATGCCGACGTGGTCTCCGGGGATTCCGGTGGTCCGCTGATCGACAAGCAGGGCGAGGTCACCGGCATGGTGACCGCGGCATCCAGCGGTTCACGCACCGTCACCGGATACGCGATACCCATCACGTCGGCGCTCGCGATCGCCAAGAAGATCGTCAATGGGGAGGCGAGCTCGACCATCGTGATCGGGCTGCCCGCGTTCCTCGGGGTCGAGCTCGCGACGGCGCCCGGGGGATCCGGTGCGCAGTCAGGGTCGGATGCTGGGTCCGGCGCTCAGTCCGGGTCGGGCGCGCAGCCCGGGTCGGGTGCGCAATCCGGCGTCCTGATCGGCGGCATCATCGCCGGCACGGGGGCGGCGGGCACGGGCCTCGCACCGGGTGACCGCATCACCGCCGTCGACGGAACGGCGGTGTCCAGCGGCGACGCGCTGCGGTCGCTGATCACGGCCCACGCGGTCGGCGACAGCGTCACGATCACCTACACGGATGCGTCCGGGGCGACTCAGCAGGTCGCCGTCACCCTGACGGCGGGCCCAGCAGCCTAGACACCGACAGCCGAGGAACCGGCGGCCCGGGACGTGGCGCGCACTCCTAGAAATGCACGCCCAACAGCATCAGCACGCCCAGCGCAGCCACCACGAGGGCGGCTCCACCGAAGATGGCGGTGACCGTCGCCAGGACGAGATCCCGGCGCTCGAATCGCGAGTTGTAACCACTGGTCATGTGAGCCCCCCTCACTGCTCTCTTCACATGACCCTAGTTCGGGGGACAGCGCATCGCCAAGCCCCGCGCATTCGCCCTCAGCGGACATCCAGGAACGGGCCACGAAATCCGGGCCACTCCGCCGCTCGGTGAGCCGGAAAAACTCGTACCCTGCTCGCAGCAATATGTCCCTAGGATGGGGGACATGTCGGTCGCCCCCCAGGCTGACACGATCTTCCCCCAGATCGCTGTCGCTTCCCCTTCCTCGTGCGCCCTGTGCGGCGCGCGCATCGCCCAGAGCAGTGCATACTGCTCCCACTGCGGCGCCGCTCACGCGGTCGCCACGGATCGCAAAGGTCGGCCCGTCGACCTTGCGGCAACCCGCAGCCTTCAGCTGGCCATCCTGGTGATCGTCGCCAACATCGTCGTCGGAGCGTTCGCGCTCGGCGTCGTGGTGCTGACCTCGGACACCAAGAACCTGGTCAACGCCGCGCTCGCGCTCGAAGTGTTGCATTTCTTGGTAGTCGGCGGGCTGATCGCCGCGACGATCTCGTACGGGGTGCGCGGCATCCGCGAGACCAGGAACGGGCGGCTCGGCCGTCGCAACTGGGCGGTGCTGAGCATCGTGGTGTCGGGGCTGGTCGGGGTCGTGCTCGCGGGCTCGCTCACGGCGACGTTCCTGATGTTCCTGCAGCAGCAGGGCTGACGAGCAGACGACCTGAGCACCGCCGCGGGTGTCGGGGCGGGCTCAGCCCTTTACGCACGCTCCGGAGCTGATTGGCGCGCTGAGTCCCGCCGCCTGCTGCACCACCGGCGCGAGTACGGTGTCGGTCATCGCGTAGCCGAGGTTGGCATCCGTCGAGCTCTTGGCGAAGACGATGCCGGCGATCGAGCCGTTCTGCTCCAGCAGCGGACCGCCCGAATTGCCGGGCTCGATGTCGGCGGCCAGGGTGTAGAGGTCGCGGTTGGTGCGCGCGCTGTTGTAGATGTTCTCGACGCTCTCGGTCGAGTGAGCGAGAACCTGGGCGCCACCGGTCGTGAAGGGGCCGCCGAACGGATAGCCGTCGATCACCCCGTCGTCGCCGACGGCGAGCGGCCCGCCGAGCGCGAGGGTGGGCACGCGCAGGCCGGACACCGCGATCACGGCCAGGTCGTTCTGCGGGTCGAAGTAGACGATCCGTCCGTCGAGCGCCTGGCCGTTCGGTGCTTGCACGATCGGCTGCGTCACGCCGGCGACCACGTGCGCGTTGGTGACGACCCGGTCTCGGGCGACCACGAAGCCCGAGCCCGACTGGTTCTGGCCGCAGGCGTATGCGGTGCCGTTGATCCTGACGACCGACGCCGCGGCGGCCGCGAGCGCGGAGGTACCGGTGTCGACCTTGGGGACGCCGGGCGACTTGGTGATGCCCGAGAATCCGCCCGAGATCACCGGGAGGCCCTGGGCGAGCACCGCGGATCGCAGTCGGGCGAGGGCGGCGGTGACCGGCTCGGGGGTGACGGTGTTGATGGCCTGGAGCACCCACGAGTTGCTGACCGCGGCGCTCAGCACCGGGATGCCGAGCGAGGCCACGCTGCCCGCGAGCAGAGCCGTGATCAGGGCGCCGACCACGAGATTGGCGACGGCGCCGCCGATGCGGTCGAGGGGACGCAGCGGGGACTTCTCGACCCGGCCGCGCAGGGCGCGACCGACGCCGGCGCCGGCCATGCTGCCCAGGATGATCAGGGCGACCGCGCTCGACACCACGAGGAAGGTGCGCCAGAACGGGTCGGGCACGACGGTGCCGATCACCGGGATCAGGAAGAAGGCCGCGACGGCGCCGGCGACCAAGCCCACGATGGCGCTGAGGCTGCGGATGAAGCCGGTGCGCCATCCCTCGCTCAGATAGACGAGAAGCACGATCACCACGAGCACGTCGAGGAGTCGGGCGGCCAGCATCCCCTCAGTCTGACGGATGCGACGCTGAATTGACTCTGAGCGCGCGCGGCGTCGTGTCAGTCGGCGCGCGCGAGCCGAGCCCGTTAGGTCGCGGGCGGCGCCGCCGACGCCGCGGCATCCTGAACCGCCGCGACCGGCACGCTCGGCTCGCACAGCCGCGCGATCAGCACGATCAGCCCGGCGAGGGGGAGCAGCAGCCAGAACAGCTGCGTCCAGCTGCGTCCGGCGTCGCGCAGCCGGCGCACCGCGACCGCAAGGCTCGGCAGCAGCACGGCGATCGACCACAAGCCGGCCAGGCTGAACGTGGTGTAGCCCCCGGTGAACGCCGGGCCGTAGTCGAGCATCCGCGAGTACATACCGCCGAACATCGGCACGCTCAGCGCGTTCAGGGCGGCGCTCACCAGCGTCGTGAAGAGGGTCCACCACCAGAACTCGGGCCGGGTTGCTCGGCCGGTGAACTCGGCGTACTTGCGGAATCCGGTCTTGATCGCGTCGAAGAAGGTCATGCCCTCAGCCAACCGGCGTGCGGTGGCGGGCGGCAGGGTCGAAGGGCCCATGGATGCCGCTGCCGCCACTGAAAGACCGGCCGCCGAAGGCGAGCTAGGGCAAGTACCGCTGCACGAACTCCAGCGCCGTGTCGGCCACCTCGCGCCACCCGGAGTCGATGATCAACGAGTGCCCGCGCCCCGGGATCACGGCGAGCTCGGTGTCGTTCGGGTTCTTCTGCTGGATCTTGTACTCGTTCTCGACGACCGCTTGGGGCACGGTGTGGTCGTCGGCGCCGGCGATGAGCAGCAGCGGTCCGCGGTCGTCGCCGTCGGTCTTCACCTCGGCCTCGGAGTGGCGCGTGAAGTTCGCGGTGGCGGCCTGGAAGATCGGCATCTCGGAGGCGGGCACGTGGTACTTCTCGTACAGCGCCTTCCCCTCCTCCTCAGGCACGGCGTTGGTCCAGCCATACGCGAACTGCTCGTAGGTGAGCGTCACACCGTGGTCGGTGTGGTTGAAATGCAGCAGAGCGGGCGCGCCCGACTTGAGCGCCGACAGCGGCAGGGCCGTCACGCCCTTGAACTGGGCCGGGTCGATGGCGACCGTGACATCCGCCTTGCCCTCGCCGGCGAGCTTCTGCGCGATCATGCCGCCGAAGCTGTGGCCGATGAGCACGGGAGGTCCAGTGAGCTGGTCGATGGCCTCGGCGTAGTGATCGGTGACCTGCTGGATCATCTTGCCGGCGAAGGCATCCTCATCGGCCTTGGCCGCCTCGACCGTCTCGGGGTCGCCGGGCCAGCCGGGGGCGAGGGTCGCATAGCCCTCCGCCTCGAACAGCTCTCGCCACGGCTGCCAGCTGCTCGACAGCAGCCACAATCCGTGGATGAACACGACGGGCGTCTTGCCCGAGGCGTTGGCGGCGTCGACTTCGGCTTGTTCTGCGGGGGTGAGGGTCATGGCGAGGCTCCTGAAACGGGTTGGGGGTCGCGGTCCAGGCGCGCGTGCTGAGGCGAGCGTCCGTCGGATTCAGGATGCTCCCGCCCGGCCGTCCGCGATAGTGGGCGGTTTGGGGGACACCGAGCAGCCCCGCGCGCACACCCGTCGCGAGGCGGGCGACCCCCGCCAGGGCGCGTTGCATCATGCCGCGACCCCGAGGCGCGACTTCGTGACGTGCCGCCACTGCTGGGCGGCGTCGATCCAGGGCGGGCTGAGCAGATGAGGTCGGCCGCGGATCATGCGCATGCGGAATTCGCCGGCGTGCAGCAGGTGGTGGTGGAACGAGCAGAGCAGCACCCCGTTGTCGACGTCCGTCGGGCCTCCGTTCTCCCATTCGTCGACGTGATGAGCGTGGCACCAGGACGGTGGGGCCGTGCACTGCGGCCAGACGCATCCGCCGTCGCGGGCGGCGAGGGCCCGGCGCTGCGCGGGGGTGAAGTAGCGCTCGCGGCGGCCCTGCCAGAGGGGTTCGCCGGCCGCATCCACGATGATGCGCCGGAGGCCGCCGTCGCAGGCGAGCTCACGGGCGGTGGCGATCGAGATGGGCTCCTGGGTGTCGTCGAGCCAGGCGGCGCCGGTTCCGCGAGCCAGATCGTCGATGCGAACGACGGCGGTCACAGTCGCGGTGCCGTGCAGCGAGCCGACGATCGCGTTGTCGGCACGGACACCCGCCGTGAGCAGCCCCATCAGCACGTCGAAGCCCCGTTGCTCGCGCGACCGCTCGTCGCGCAGACCGCCGTCATCGCCGACCGACACAGCCGGGTCAGCGGGGTCGACGAACCGCGGCTGCCGCGTGGGGGAGGTGCGCTCGGCGATCGCCGCCCGCAGCAGCGCGGCGTTGACCGGGTCGGCGAGGCCGGAGAAGGGCGTCATGCCGTCGTGCGCCTCGCGGCCGAGAGTGAAGCGTCGGCGTCGCCGCTGCGCCTCTTCGCGCGGCTCGACGCCGTCGGGGTCGAGGGCGACGGCGAGCATGCGCGCCTGCACGGCGACGAGGTCGGCGCAGGTGGAGCGCGCCGCGCCGACGAGGTGCGCCTCGGCCTCGCGCAGCTGCGCGGGTGAGGCGGTGCGCCCTGCCTCGGTGAGGTGGCGGATGATGGCGGCCGCGGCATCCACTCCGATCTCGGCCTGCTGCATCGCCTCGCCGACCAGCGGGAACGCGGCGGGCAGCACCTCGCCCGCCAGCGAGACGTGGGGCGCAACGCCCCGACCGACACGGACGCGCCGGGCCGCCTCGCGCTGCGAGATGCGGGTGACGAACTCGAGCAGGTGGACGCCGCCCGCGAGCCCGTGGCGCCGAGCGAGCTTCTCCATCGAGTCGACGTGCGAGCGGGAGTCGAGCTCGGCGGCCACCTCGACCCGCAGTGCATCGACGAGCCGACCGAGCCGCTCGACCTCGTCGGCGCGGGTGCACAGCTGCTCGTCGCCGAGCGCCGCCGCCGGCTCGCGCGCGGCCGACGCCAGGGCCCGGGTGGCCTCGGCGATCGCCTCTGCTGTGCTCATGTAAGAAGTGTGAGGCGCACCACCGACATTCTGTTTTTGCTGATCAGAAGGCAGTTTTTCGGTGGATAAGCGCCGCCGGCGCGAACTGTGGAGGAATGGTCGCGCGCCGTCACCAGATACATGTTGTGTAACCAAATGACACGACATACAGTTGATCCCATGCCCGCCACCCGCACCACCCCCGCCATCACCAGGGTCTCGATCCTCAGCACCGGCAGCGTCGCGATCCGCCCCGAGCACGTGCGCGGCAACGGCAGCCCGATGCTCTGGTGGCTGCTGACCAGCCGACGCTGGACCGCCCCGCGCCCGATCAACGTCTACGTGATCGAGCACCGTGACGGGCTCGTGCTCTTCGACACCGGGCAGGATCGCGCCTCGGTCACCGACCCGCACTACTTTCCGCGCGGCATCGTCGGCTTCTTCTATCGCCGGCTTGCGCGCTTCGCGATCGGCGCCGGCGACACCCTGACGGCGCAGCTCGAGGCGCTGGGCTACCGGGCGTCCGACGTGAGGATGGCCGTGCTGTCGCACCTGCACCAGGACCACATCGGCGGCATCGCCGAACTGCCCAACGCCGAGATCGTGGTCAGCGCGATCGACTGGGCCGGCATCGATCGACCGGGCGCCCTGCTCGAGGGAGTGATGGCCGACCACGTGCGGGTGCCGGGGGTGCGGTACCGGCCGGTCGACATCCCCGCCTCGAAAGATGCCGAGATGGATGCCGCGATCGCGCCGTTCACGCACGCCCTCGACCTGCGCGGCGATGGCAGCCTGCTGCTGCTGCCGACTCCCGGCCACTCACCGGGATCGATGTCGCTGCTGGTGCGTGCCGAAGGGATGCCGCCCCTGCTGCTCGTGGGCGACCTCACCTACGACGTCAGTCTGCTCGTCGGCGAGCACGTGCCGGGAGTCGGCGCGAAGAAGGGACTGCTCGCCTCGACCCGGGCGGTACTGGGGCTGCGGGAGCGGCAGCCGGATCTCGTCGTGCTCGCCGCGCACGACCCCGCCGCGGCCGGACTGCTCGCCGCCGCCGTCGCACCTGCGAGCGCACGGTGAGACGCGCCGAGCAGCTGCGCTGGCTCATCCTCGCCGCGCAGCGCGAAGGCAACCGGATGCTCGCGGCCGCCCTGCGCCCGCTCGGCCTCACGCCGGCGCAGTCCGAGGTGCTGCGCCTGCTCGGCGACTACGCGCCCCTGACGCTCACAGGCCTGGGCGAGTTGCTGGTCTGCGAGAGCGGCACCAACCCGAGCCGCCTCGTCGACCGTGTCGTCGAGCTGGGCTTGGTCTCACGCACGACCCCGGATGTGGGGGATCGGCGGCAGGTCATCCTGCAGCTGACCGCGAACGGTCGCTCGCTGGAGCAGCGGGTGCGGGGGATCGAGGAGGGGATGTATGCGGGGCTGGACGGGATTGGGACGGATGCGGAGCTCGCGACCGTGATCGCGGTGCTCGAGCGGGTCGTCGCGGGGCGTGCGTCGGGGGATGCGATTGCGGCGCGGGTGGCGCGAGAGGAACCTGGGGTCGAGTGGCGCTAGTCGTCGCTGCGTCGTGTACCACCGCTCGTTGGCCAACCCGCCTGATAGTTTCAGCCACGTGCGCCCTGAGCCTTATCTGCCCGTGCGCGTCGGGTTTGAGGCGCTAGCGGAACTGGACCGCGTCGACTGGTCATCGCTCAGCCATGCCTACGGAAGAGGCGTCGTCGGCGAGGACATCTCTGGCGACGTCGCCCGTTCCCTGGCTTTGATCCGCGAGGACTCCTGCAGGGCGTTGGTAGATGGACTGTGGTCCAACGTCTGCCACCAAGGAACTGTTTACGAGGCCACCGCATATGCACTGCCCTTCATCGCGGCGATCGCGGCCGGCGACGTGCCCTTTGAATCGCGTTCGCTACTCGTCGCCCTGCTGGGTGATATTGCCGTTGGGGGAAGCCATGTCGCACCCGGGGGTTCATACGCCGGTTCATTTGGCGAGGGTGTCGACCTTCTCATTCGCGACACTGTGAGGCGCTGCGAGGGATATCTCGCGCACATCGAAGAAGCAGAGCCCGCAAAGGCTCCCCTGATTGCCGCGATTCGACTCGTGACCGCCGAGCCGTCGGATGACAATCGCCAAGCTGTCTTGGATCTCATCGATCCGGAGGGGTGACGCCCGCTCGGCCTGACGTCGGCGCAGTCCGAGGTGCTGCGCCTGCTCGGGGACCACGCGCCGCTGACGTTCACCGGCCTGAGCGAGCTGCTGCTCTGCGAGAGCGGCACCAACCCGAGCCGCCTCATTGATCGCGTCGTCGAGCTCGGCCTCGTCTCGCGCACGACCCCCGGATGCAGGCGACCGCCGCCAGGTCATCCTGGAGCTGACCGCGAAGGGCCGCTCGCTACAGGTGCAGGTGCGGGGGATCGAGGAGGCGATGTACGCGGGGTTGGACGGGATTGGGTCGGCTGCGGAGCTTGCGACCGTGATCGCGGTGCTTGAGCGGGTGGTCGCGGGGCGGGCATCGGGGGATGCGATTGCGGCGCGGGTGGCGCGCCGGTGCATGGAAACCACCAATTCGTAGAACCGGCCACTCTGACGGAGGGCGGGCGCCAAGTATTGCGTCAGATCTACGACCTGCTGCCTAGTGCCATACTCCGATGCATGTCCGGTGAAGAGGGTTCTAGCCTTACCGAGGGGCGCGATTCAAAGTTGCTCCCAACCCCCAGTCTCGATCCCGACGGATTCGAGGATTTCACGGAGCGCCTGCTCAGCGCACATCGCTTCAGCCCGTCTCCGGTTCGTCACGTTGCCCGTGTCGAACGCTGGGGTCGCAAGGGCGACAAGCAGGATGGCATTGATTTTGAGGGTGGCTGGAGCGACGGAAAGTCCGCGGCTTGGCAGTGCAAGCGCCAAGACAAGTTGACCGTGGCGGATGTGAAGAAGTACGTCGGCGAATGCACTTTCCTCGCGGATGAGTACTACCTCGTCTTTTCGGGTGAAGCGTCCTCACAAGCGCGCGCCGAAATCAAGCGACACAAAGGCTGGCAGTTGCTCGACCGGCGAGGACTGGGCCGGATGCTCGAAGACTTGCCACTACAGATGCGGCGCCGAGTTCTCGACCAGACCTGGGGAGCCACGGACCGTCGCCGATATCTGGGCGTTCCTGGAGAAGACTCTTTTCTGACAATCGCCGACGTCATCGAACGCCGACGAGACGACCGCGACCTACTGAACGATGTTGGGCCGGCGATCGGTCGGTTGCAAGAGCGGGAAACACTCGATGCTGCTTTGGATCGTGACGGTGATTGGCCGCCGGTGATCGTAGTCGCAGGCGTGGGTGGTGTCGGCAAGACCCGACTCGTTTCAGCGGCGCTCGGGGCATTCCAGGAGTCTCATCCTCAAACAACGGTGTTGTGGTTGTCTCCGGGGCGAGCCATCGATCAGGACGCTCTTTCCGAGTTGCCATTCGAACCCGCTGTAATCGTTGTCGATGACGCACACCGCGACCCTCACCAGCTACGGTCGCTCCTCGAATACGTCAGACGACGTAGCGACACCCAGATCGTGCTCGGATCGCGCGGGGCCGGCGTCGAACCCATCCGCGCGGCGCTGATCCTTGGTGGCTATCGCGACTCACAGATTCAGGTCGTTTCTGTAGGGCCCCTGAGCCCTGGTGAAGCAAGGCGACTGGTCGAGTCGCTCGCGTCCGGGCTGAACCTTCCTTTCCAGATCAAGGAGTACGTTGCAACGCAGGCGAGGGATGCCCCATTCTTGGCGGTGCTAACGATCAACCTCTTGCGCGCGGGCGAGATGACCGGGTCCCTGGCGCTGGACGAGGGTCTCCGCGAGCAGGTCCTCGCACAATATGAGGAGACCCTGGTGAACGGGGTCGAGGGATTCGATGGCTCGATCGTGCGCCGGATGCTCGCCATCTTCTCGGCACTCGGGTCGGTTGACGCGACTGACGAGTTACTTCGTGACCGTCTCGTTGCCCTGAGTGGGGTCGACCGGACCGGTTACCTTCGCCTCTTGGAGAAGTTGATCGACAGAGGGCTGCTAGTCGGGTCGCAAGAACGCCTCCGCGTCATCCCCGAGGTTTTTGCCGACCAAGTACTTGAAGCTGAAGCGGCAGTGGGGGCTGTCGACACGGGCTTCACGAATGACCTGTGGGTCGCCCTGCATGACGTTGCAGGGGAGGCCTTGTTAGCTGGCCTGGCGAGCCTCGACTGGCGCCTGACCCGCAGAGGTGGTCCCAGCGTGATAGACGTCGTCTGGGCTGGCGTTGCCCAACAGGTAGGCGAGGCGGGATACGCACAACTACATTCTCTGTTGAAGAACTCCGAGTCACTCGTCTACACCCAACCTGACGGGCTAGTAGGCATGCTTCGTCGGGTTTCAGACCGCCTAGACGAGCTCGATCTGCTGGACCCCGCGGACAGACCCACCGACGACAGCGTCGAAGAGACTGTCCGCGGAATCATGGGTATGCCACCACTTTCTCGCGAAGATGTTGAGCGGCTGCTCCCCAAGCTCTACGGAGGAAGCGCCGTCAGCTCGCCCGCCCTTCTGGAGCAGGCCCTCGCAGCGTTATGGACGCTCGGGAGGCGCGATGGACGATCCACCAACTCGAACACAGATCATGCTCGGCGCATCCTTGTTGATCGCCTCGCTGACGTCGGCGATCTCCCGGATGCGAGCTTCCCAGATCGCATCCTGAACTGGGTCGACGAAGCATCCGCTGAACCACGCGAGCCGACTGACGTGGCCTCCCCCCTTTTTGCGATCCAGCCCTTGTTGGCAAAACAAGGCATGGGCACGTCGATGGTTGATCGACGCACTATCTCCTTGCGTCCCTACTTCGTGTCGCCTGCATGGGCAAGGCCGATTCGGGACCGCGCACGCGATCTGCTCCAACGGCGAGCGCTTGATGACGATCTCGTCTTGGCGGCTGAGGCCATCACCCTGCTTGGTGATGCCCTAAGAGAGCCGGTCGGCATGATGGGCGCCGAAACAACCACGGAGCAGGTCCTGGCGTGGGAGGAAGACGACCTGGCGACTCTCACTGTCCTGCAACACATCGCGGGCACTACCCCAAAAGCATCTCTTCGGAGAAAGATCCGTCGGGAGATCGAATGGACCGCTGAGCGAGGTTTGTCGCCTAAAGTCCAGCACGCCGCTCTCGCGCTGTTGACCGATCTCGACCAGATCGAGGGGGATGACTTGGCTGACTTTCTTTTAAGCAACGACTATCACTTCGGGCTCGAGTCGCGACGGGGAGTTCCCACGCCGAGCATCGCGGAGTTTGAAAACTCTCGGAGAGAAGCCGCAAGCGTTGAGGACGAAATAACCGAGGCGTCTATCTCCGCGCGCATCAAGCAGTCCACCGCAGCCGATGAGGCCACCATGGCCCGCGTCAGCGCAACACTTTGGCCGATAAATCGCACGCCGGCCAACCTAAGGCTCGAACTCGAAGCAGCTCTAGACGAAGTTCTCGCCGTCAACGCGACCCAGCATGCGCGCGTAGATGACCTCTTTAGATACGTCGTGAAGGAGCGCTCCGAGCTCGTCAAGCCACTTATCGACGAGATGGCAACCGCCCCTGGCCCATTGGATGAAGGTCTCCACGTTCTTCTCGGTGGATGGCGTGAGCTGGATGAGACGTCACTCGTCGAGTTCATCTCGGGCATGCCAACGCTTCGAGTCGGCGTGCGACGCGCTATCGCACTGGCCGCGTCGAGGTACGGGTGGACCGCTTCCTCCGGCCCGCTGAGAGAGCACGTTGTCGCAGGCACGGTAGACGAAGACGAGGAAACACGTCAGCTTTTCTTGGCTTCGCTCTCAATGAAGGAGGATCCCGTCGGTGTTGCGCGGATCCTCGCCGACGCCAAGGCGTCCGCCGCCACGGCGGAACAGGTCCTGCGGCGAGCCTCCTATCCGCCAAACGAGAACTGGGGGCGGTCGCTAACCGTCGAGCAAGCGCAGGCAGTACTTGACGTGATCAGAATCGCTAACGAGGACGACTGGGACATCCAACGCCTGACTTCCAACATTGCAATTGCGCATCCGAAACTGGTCCTCGACCACTTGCTCCATAGTCACGGAGCAAGGCGACGAGTCCCTCAGCATGCCCAAGGTCTTGGCCACTCGTTCGTCGGCGCGCCGGATGTGGTCGCGACATGGATCCTTTCCCAAGCGCGGGGTGAATACGTCGATAGAGCGAGATTGGTGGTGGCAGCGGTGTTCAAGGACGGGTTGCCGGATGAGATCGCCACTGCCATCTCAGTGAAGGTCACCTCGCTCGACGCGAACGACCTCATCAATACGCTCGACATCCTCGGCGGGCTCACTTGGGTTCCTGTCCAACCGTTACTTGCACGAAAAGTGTTGGCTCGCGCCCGTGAACTCGACCCATCCACTGTCGACACGGTTCGCGTGAAAATCGGTGCGGCCATGACTGCCAACCATTGGGGTTTCGTCGACGGAGTGTCGAGCGACCTAGACCAGGCGCTCGAGCGCAGTGAGGCACTTCTGGAGGTGGAGACAGATTCGGACCTTCGTGAGGCACTTCAAGCAAGCGTGGAAACGCTACGGGGACGAATTGAGTCGACAAAGCGAGACGACGAGGATGATGACTAGAACCCAGTTCATCGAGTGACAATGCGGGCGTGCCAGACCCGTCTGCCGCGAGACCTCCGCGACAGCCACGGCATCCTGATCCCTGCTACCATCTCAAGGTTGCCGTTCTATCGGCCGCGGAGAAAGAGAGCCGCTCCATTCGGGAGCCGGCGCCGCGCAACAAGCAGAGAGGGGATCCCATCTATGGCACTCGAACAAGACGTCAAGAAGGCGATCATCGACGAGTACGCAACCCACCCCGGTGACACGGGTTCCCCTGAAGTGCAGGTCGCAATGCTGACCCGCCGCATCAAGGACCTCACCGAGCACCTCAAGGAGCACAAGCACGACCACCACTCACGTCGTGGTCTGCTGCTGCTCGTGGGACAGCGTCGTCGACTGCTCGGATACCTCCAGGACATCGATATCGCGCGTTACCGCAGCCTGATCGAACGCCTGGGACTCCGTCGCTAGTCGATTTCAGGGCTGAGATGCTCTGAGTCCCGCTGATTACGCGAACTCTTGCGAACGGGCCGTCATCCTTCGGGGTGGCGGCCCGTTTCGGTTGTCGGGATGCCGTAGGACCTTCGGCACTGTGCGCTCGCGCGGCCCGCCTGTCATCCTTCAGCCAGTTGGGAACCACACAGGCGTGGGGCCGCGGACTTCTCGGCGGGCTTGGTCCGGACTCCACGATTGGTGAGCGTCATCGCTCGCAGAAAGACCGCCTCGGTGTCGGGTCCGCGGCGGTCTTTCTGTTTGTGCCGGCTCGCGAGCGGCGGAGTCCGTGGGACTTCCGACCCGTCCGCACCGCGCCGCGTCGTCCCATCATGTCGGCATGAGCACTCACCCCATCGCCCGCGTCCTTCTCCTGATCGTTCAGGCTTTCGTCGGGGTGACGGCCGTTGCCGGCGGCGTCGCTCTCATCCTCGGGGCCGCCGTTCCGTCGCTCGCCACCGTGCTCAGCCCGCCCGTCGCGTACCTCGATGGCTCGCCGTTCACCAGCTACCTCGTGCCGGGGGAGATTCTCGCGATCCTCCTCGGCGGAGTGCACCTGGCCGCGTTCTGGATGCTGCTGCGGCGGCACTCGAGCGCGCTCGTCTGGGCTGCGGTGGCCGCGTTCGATGCGGCCATCTGGATCTTCGTCCAGATGGTGATCATCCCGTTCAGCTTCCTGCAGGCGGTGTACTTCGTGGCGGCGCTCGCCGAGTTCGGCCTGCTGCTGCTGTGCCTGGGGTTGCTGCGCAGAGCGGGGAGCGGCGCCGGCCGCGTTACGGCATCCGACCCAAGCTGATCGTCGCCTGCGCCTCGAGAGCCTCGGCAGTCGGCGGCGTGCCGAGAGTCAGGTCGCCGAACGCCAAGAAGTTCGGGCCCTTGAGCAGGTAGAAGTCACCGCCCGAGATCGTCTGGCCGTCGAGGACTGCCGAGCCGGTGCCCACGGCGGCCTTGTCGCCGTAGCCGGTCAGATCGGTCTTGACCACCTGGATGTTCGCGCCGCCGAAGCCGGACGCCAGGTTGGCATCCACCTCGGCCTCCTCGGTCGCCCAGGCCGCCTGCGCCGCCGACGCGCTCGCGGCCGAGCCGACCTGCACGAAGAAGACGTTCTTGGTCTGCGCGCCGTAGGTGCAGCGCTTGCCGGTGCCGTTGGATCCCGTGGTCTCTTCGAGACCGGGGCCGAAGGTGACGCCGGCGATCACGGATGCCTCGGCTGCCGTGACGAGTTGGCACGGATCGAGGGTGGTCGCAGCGCTCGCCGTCGGCGTTGGAGTGCTGGTGGGCGGTGGCGTCGGATTGCCGCCGGTGGTGCAGCCCGCAAGAGCCGCGAGCACAGAAGCCGTGAGAACGAGTGCCAAAGTCGTACGCATGCCGATCATTGTGCAGCCGGTGCGTAACGCGCGCGTAAGGCGGGGTGGCGGATGGCGGCCCCGTCGCGGCGCTAGCTTCCTCGGCTCAGGTGCACGGCACCCATGATGCCGCGGATCGAGCCGAAGATGATCGCGCCCCAGGCCACGACGAAGGTCTGACCGGGAGCCGCCGCCACCCAGGTGACGACCGTGATGATGATGCCCACGACGGCGGCGCCGAAGCCCCACAGCATCATCTTCATCCCGGGCCGGTTGAGTCCGGTCGGCGTGACCGCGTTCGGTGAGAAGGCGTTCGGTGAGACGGCGTTCGATGAGATGACGGCGTGTGGGCCCAGATAGCCGGTGCTGGCGTAGGGCGCGGCGCCGTACGGCGAGTTGGCGTAGGGAGACACCGGCGGGGCGATCGTGGACGGCGCGACGGCGGATGCGGCGGCAGCGGCGTAGGTCGCGGCGGCGGGATCGCGGGAGTACGGCGAGAACTGCGGGGCCGGGCGCAGGGTGGGCGGCGGCCCGAAGTCGGGAGCCGGGGGAGCGACAGGTGCCGGGGCGGCGACGGGAGCGGGCTGAACAGCAGTCGGGGCCGCCGCAGGCTGCGCCTGAGCCACCGGCTGCGCGGCCGGCGGCACGTACCGCGGCTGCCCTTGCGCGCTCCACTGCTCATAGAAGTGCGCGAAGGTGCCGGGGTTTCCGGCGAGGGCGGTCAGCGACTCCTGCGGCAGCTCGAGACCGTGGGCCTGACGCAGCGACTCGGACGCGAGCACGACCCTGAGGTCGTCGGCAGTGAGCATGGCGAGGCTTTCGGCTGAGAAATCATCGAACACGTGGTCGTGTCGAGGCTAAGCCGCGAGTCTTCGCGCTGTCATGCCCCCGAACGAGCGGCGCGGGCATCCACCGCCATGAGGTCCGCCTGCGCGGCGGGCGAGGTCAGCGCATCCACGAGGCCGGGGAATCGTTCGTCGAGCACGTCGCGGCGCAGGCGGATGCGGCACTCGCGCCCCACGACGTAGGTCTCGGTGAACCCGGCCTCGCGCAATGTCCGAAGGTGATGAGACAGTGTGGACTTCTGCACCTCGAGCTCGGGCAGGTCGACGGTGTGGTGGAACTCTCCGTCGGCCAGCGCCATCACGATCGTCAACCGGTTCTGGTCGGCGATCGCCTTCACCAGATCGGGCAGCCGAACCTCGTCGGCGGCGGGCATGGGAAGGGGCGAGCCGGCCATGACGACTCCTTCCGATTGTTTGACGAACATCGAACTAATGACTACGGTAACGGTATGACGACTATCGAACAATCGTACGCGCCCTGGCGCGAGATCGTCCTCAAGCTCGGCATCCTCGCATTCGGCCTGTTCGTGGTCGGCACCAACGCCTTCGTGATCGCGGGCCTGCTGCCCAAGATCGCCGACACCCTGGGCGTGACGCCCACCGACGTCAGCTACTCGATCACCTTCTACGCGCTCGTGGTCGCGGTCGTCGCCCCGGTCATCTCGATCAGCCTGGCCAGGATGTCGCGCACCGTTCTGATGGCATCCGGCCTCGGCCTGATCGCGGTCGGCACCGTGCTCGCGGCCCTCTCGCACAACCTCGAGCTCTTCACCCTCGGGCGCATGATCGCCGGAGCAGGGGGAGCCGCCCTGGTGCCTCCGGCCACGGCCGCCGCGACCGCGATCGTGCCGCCGGAACGGCGGGGCACCGCGATCGCGTTCGTCAGTGCCGGATTCACGCTCTCGACCGCGATCGGCGCTCCCCTCGGCACCGCGATCGGCGCGGTCGGCGGCTGGGAGCTGCCGCTCTGGATCCTCGCCGGGCTCGCGACTCTGCTCGTGCCGGCTGTGCTGCTGGGCGTCCGCCGCATCCCGCTGCCGGCCGCCGCAACCCTGCGCCGCCGGCTCGCCGCGCTGCGCGATCGGCGCCTCGTTCTCACTCTCATCGCGGGCCTCCTGATGTTCGCCAGCTTCAACAGCGTCTACATCTTCAGTTCGGCCGTCACCCACGGTGCGACCGGCGGTTCGGGATCGCTGCTGGCCGTGCTGCTGTTCGCGTACGGGATCGCGGGGATCGTCGGCAACGTGTTCGCCGGGCCGCTGACCGACCGCGCGGGCAGCCGGCGGTTCGCGATCGCGACCATCGGCATCCAGGTGCTGCTGATGCTCGCGCTGCCTGTGCTCGACGGCAGCTTCTGGGGCACCGCCGTGCTGTTCGTCATCTGGGGCCTCACGGCCTTCGCCACGGTGGTGCCGCTGCAGCACCGGCTGGTCGAGATCGACCCGGCCAACGCGGGCATCTCGCTGTCGTGGTGGGCGAGCGCGACCTACCTCGGCATCGCGGTGGCGCCGCTGCTGGGCGCGGCGGTGCTCGGGGTGAACGTGCAGCTCGTCCCGGTCGTGGGAGCACTGCTGGCGCTGACGGCGATCGTGGTGTTCCTGGTGGGATTCGGCCGGGGTTCTCGCGCCGCGGCGCCGGTTGCGCTCGAACCGCAGGACGAGCAGCCGATGACCAGCCCGGCGGCGTAGCCCGCCGGCGTCCCCCGCGGAGCGGTGACACTGGTTCAGAAACATGTGAGCGGCGCCTCACCATGAGGCGCGGCTCACGCTTTCTCGGGCGGGGCACCTACCCTGGAGTCGTGACGCCCGAGCAGCTGCAGACCCTCGCGCTGCTGCGGCGTGCCCGCGATCAAATGGACCGCGACTTCGCGCAGCCGCTCGATGTGGCGGCCATGGCATCCACCGCTCTGATGTCGGCGGCGCACTTCTCGCGGCAGTTCAAGGCGGCGTATGGCGAGACGCCGTACGGCTACCTGATGACCCGGCGGATCGAGCGGGCGATGACCCTGCTGCGGGGCGGGATGTCGGTGACCGACGCCTGCATGGCGGTCGGCTGTACCTCGCTCGGCTCGTTCAGCTCGCGCTTCAGCGAACTCGTGGGGGAGTCGCCGAGCTCGTACCGCGCCCGCGACCACGACGCGCTCGAGGCAATGCCCGCCTGCATCGCGAAGGTGCTCGGGCGGCCGCAGCCGCCATCCCTGAGAAAGGAACAATTCGCATGACCGGCGCCACCGCGTACTTCCAGTTCCCCGGCACGGCCCGGGATGCCCTCGAGCGCTACCAGCAGATCTTCGGCGGTGACCTCAAGATCTGGACCTACGGCGAGTTCGCGCGCACGGACGGCCCCGCGGATGCGGTCGCCCACGGCGCCCTCGACGGCATCGTCAGCGTCTTCGCGGCCGACGCCGCCGAGGGCGAGGCCGCGTTCACCAGCACCGGATTCTTCCTCTCGGTGCTGGGCGGCGGCGACGCCGAGACCTCGCACCGCTGGTTCGACGCGCTGAGCGACGGTGGCACCGTGCTCGACCCGCTGCAACAGCGGGGGTGGGGCGGGTTCGACGGTCAGGTGCGCGACCGCTTCGGCGTGACCTGGCTGATCGGGTACGAGCCCTCGGAACAGCCGGCGGCCTGAGCCGGCCGCCTGAGCAGGATCGGAGAAGCGGCAACGACATCCGCTCTCTAGCGTGGTCGTCATGAGCCTTTCACTTCAGTACACGCACATCACCGTCAACGACGTCGAGGAGTCGATCGCGTTCTACCGCGACGCGCTCGGGCTCGAGGTGATTCAGGATGTCAGCTCCGGCGATCACCGCTGGCTCACCTTCGGCACCGACAGCCAGCCCGGGCTGGGCATCGTGCTGAGCGATCCGCACGCCGGACGCAGCCAGGCCGACGGCGACGCCCTGCAGGAGCTGCTGGTCAAGGGCGCACTGCCGAACATCGTGTTCAGCAGCGACGACGTCGACGCCGCCTTCGAGCGGGTGCGCGCCACCGGTGCCGAGGTGCTGCAGGAGCCGATGGACCCCGGCTACGGCACCAAGGACTGCGCATTCCGCGACCCCTCGGGCAACATGGTGCGCATCTCGCAGGCGTAGTCTGAAATGCATGCGCGGCGGAACGATCTGGACCATCCTCGGGGTCGTCGCCGCGATCGTGATCGCCTGGTTCCTGGTGAACGCGCTGCTGAGCCTCATCTGGCTGGTGGCGAAACTCCTGATCGTGCTCGTCGTCGCGGCGATCGTGTTCTTCGCGTTGCGGGCGGTGTTCTCGCGACCGAGCGCCTAGCGCTCGAGCATCTGACACGCGAGCTCCCAGCCTCCCGCTAGTGTCGTCTCACTGACCTCAGGGAGCGACGATGAAGAAGCCCAGTCTCGGCGAGAGATTCCGGTACTGGTTCGACGGCTGGATGGCCAAGGGCACCGGATCGCTGATCGCCCTGCTGGCCATCGTGACGGCCGCGCTCATCCTGGTCCTCACGGTGATCACCTTCGTGATCGGCAAGGCCGCGTATCCGGTCGGGCAGCCGCACGACTTCCCCGATCTGCTCTGGGGCACGCTGGTGCGCGCGCTCGACTCCGGCACGGTCGCGGGCGACAACGGCTGGGGCTACCGCGGCCTCATGATGCTCATCACGATCGCCGGCATCGTGATCGTGGCCAGCCTGATCTCGATCATCTCGGGGGCGTTCGACGCCAAGGTCGACGAGCTGCGCAAGGGCCGCTCCCGCGTGCTTGAGACCGACCACACCCTGGTGCTCGGCTGGAGCCGCAAGGTGTTCTCACTGGTGAACGAGCTCTCGATCGCGAACGAATCGCGGGGCAAGGCGGCCATCGTCATCCTGGCCAACATGGACAAGGTCGAGATGGAGGACGCCATCCGGGCCCAGGTGCCCGACACCGGCAAGACGAAGATCATCTGCCGCACCGGCGACCCGATGAACCTCGTCGACCTCGAACTGGGCAACCCCAACGGCGCGCGCAGCATCGTGCTGCTTGGCGGCGACGACGACGAAGACCCGGATTCGACGGTCATCAAGACCTGCCTCGCCCTGACCAACAACAAGGACCGCAAGGCCGAGGAGTACCACATCGTCGGCGAGCTGCGCGATGCCGCGAACCTCGAGGCCGCCGAACTGGTCGGCAAGGGCGAAGCGCACTGGGTGCTCGGCGCCGACCTGATCAGCCGCGTCACCGTGCAGAGCTGCCGGCAGAGCGGCCTCAGCGTCGTGTACACCGACCTGCTCGACTTCGAGGGCGCCGAGATCTACTTCACCGAGCAGCCGACGCTGGTCAGCAGGAGCTACTTCGAGACGCAGTCGGCCTTCTCCGATTCGACCGTGATCGGCATCTCCACACCCGACGGCATCCTGATCAACCCGCCGGCCGAGCGGGCATATGCGGCAGGCGAGCAGCTGATCGTGATCGCCGAAGACGACAGCACGATCAAGCTCAGCCCCGCCGGCTCGTTCGACGGGAGCGCGGTGCTGTCGCCCAAGCCGTTCAAGCCGGCGCCCGAGAGCACCCTGGTGCTCGGCTACCACTCGGGGCTGCACATGATGCTCGCCGAGCTCGCCTCATACGTCACCAAGGGGTCGACGGTGCTCGTGGTCGCCGACGTCGACGACCCGGGATTGCCGACCTTCCCGAACATGCCGGTCACGTTCCGGCGCGCGGATCCCTCGCACCGCGCGGTGCTCGACACCCTCGGGGTCGACGCCTCGGATCACATCATCGTGCTGGCATCCAAAGAGGCGCTGCCCGCGCAGCGCGCCGACGCGAAGACGCTCATCACGCTGCTGCACCTGCGCGACATGGCCGACAAGCTCGGGGTCGAGCTCAACGTCGTGAGCGAGATGCTCGACGACCGCAACCGCGAGCTGGCCGAGGTCACCAACGCCGACGACTTCATCGTCAGCGAGAAGCTGGTCAGCCTGATGCTCAGCCAGGTGAGCGAGAACGAGCAGCTGACCGATGTCTTCGGCATCCTGTTCGACAGCACCGGCAGCGAGATCTACCTGCGCCCCGCCGAGCTGTACATCAAGCCCGGCACCGAGGTGGATTTCTACACCGTGCTCGAGGCGGCGCGCCGAGTGGGCGAGACCGCGATCGGCTACCGCGTCGAGAAGTACGCGCACCACGCCGACGAGAACTACGGCGTGCACCTCAACCCGCTCAAGACCGATCGGCTGACCTTCTCGGCGGGCGACCGGATCGTGGTGCTGGCGGAGGAGTAGGCAGCCCCTAACCCGGGAAGTCGGGCGAGTTCACGAACTCCAGGTGCAGCACGGTCTGCGACAGGGCCGAGAGCAGGTAGAAGCTGCGCAGGTTCTGCCAGCCGACCGTCCAGCGCAGCCGGCTCGCGACCTCCCACACCGTCGCGTCCGGCTGCTCGCGGATGACGGCGGCGGCCGCGCGCGAGCGGTGCAGGTGGTGTTCGGCGAGCTGGGCGTTGCGCTCGATCAGTCCGCGGAACCGGTAGCCGTGGCCCGGCGCCACCTCGAAGTCGTCGTAGCGCGCGAGCGCGGTCAGGGAGTTCAGGTAGTCGGCGATCGGATTCGGCGCCGCCGACCCCGGCACGCCGCGGTCGCCGAGCCCGAGGCCCGAGAAGATCTTGGGCAGCACGGTGTCTCCGGTGTAGACGAGCCCGGCCTCCGCATCGACCAGGCTGGCCGAGCCGGCGGTGTGCCCCGGCGTCCACAGCACCTCGATCTCGCGGCCCGGCACGTCGAGGGCGTCGCCCGGTTCGTACCTCACGTCGACTGTCGGGATGCCGCGGGCCACCAGGTCGGCGCCGAGCGGGATGCTCAGCTCGGCCCGGCGTTCGGGCGGGACGCCCCAGCCCTCGAGCAACCCCTCGGGCGGCACGAGCCCACCGGCCGCGACCGCGGCCAGTCCCTCGTGCTCGCGGCGCAGCATCCCGACTCGAGCGCCGCTCGCCGCGCGCAGCCGCTCGGTCATGCCGAGATGATCAGGATGCAGGTGGGTCACGAACACCGACGCGACGTCGTCGACCGCGAGCCCGAAGCCGTCGAGCGCCCGGCGGAACAGCGCCCAGTTCTCGTCGCCGTCGTAGCCGGTGTCGATCAGGTGCAGCGAGCCGTCGTCGCCGGCGATCAGGTAGCTCAGCGAGAACGGGTTGCCGGGCTGCTGCATCGGCAGCGGGATCGACCAGATGCCCGGTCGCACCTCGTCGGGCTCGGGGATCCGGTCGGCCATCGCGGCGTCGAACTGGGCCTGGCTGGTGGGGTGCACGGCTCCATTCAATCGCGGCTAGCGTGAAGACATGGACACGCTTCGTTTGGGCGCGAGCGGGCTCGAGGTCTCGCGCATCATCCTCGGCTGCATGAGCTACGGCGATCCGGGCAAGGGCAATCACGCGTGGAGCCTTGGACTCGACGAGAGTCGGCCGTTCTTCCGGCAGGCGATCGAGGCAGGCATCACGACCTTCGACACCGCGAACGTCTACTCGCTCGGCTCCAGTGAAGAGATCACCGGCCAGCTGCTCGGCGAGTTCGCGCGCCGCGACGAGGTCGTCATCGCGACGAAGGTGCACGGGCGGATGTTCCCCGGGCCGAAGGGCGGCGGCCTGAGCCGGGCGGCGATCCTGACCGCGATCGACGACAGCCTGCGCCGGCTGGGCACCGACTACGTGGACCTCTACCAGATCCACCGCTGGGACCCCGAGGTGCCCATCGACGAGACCATGGAGGCGCTGAACGACGTCGTGCGCTCGGGCAAGGCGCGTTACATCGGCGCGTCGTCGATGTGGGCATGGCAGTTCGCGCAGGCGCAGTACACCGCCGACCTCAACGGCTGGACGCGCTTCATCTCGATGCAGGACCAGTACAACCTGCTGCAGCGCGAGGAGGAGCGCGAGATGCACCCCTTCTGCCTCGACCAGGGCGTCGGCGTGATCCCGTGGAGCCCGCTGGCCCGGGGCAAACTGACCCGGCCCTGGGGCGACGAGACCGCGCGCACCGAGTCCGACGCCTTCGCCAAGACCCTGTATCACGAGGAGTCAAACCACCAGATCGTGGATGCCGTGGCCGCGATCGCCGCCGAGCGCGGCGTCTCCGCCGCCCAGATCGCCCTGGCCTGGGTGCTGAGCAAGCCCGCCGTCACGGCGCCGATCGTCGGAGCCACGAAACCGCAGCACCTCGCCGACGCGATCGCCGCCACCGAACTCGAACTGAGCGAGCTCGAGCTGGCCCGCCTCGAGGAGTACTACACGCCACGCGCCGCGAGCGGGTTCTGATGGGGATGTTCGGCAGCAAGCGCGGAACCGACGAGTCGCTGCCCCGCAACGATCGGGGCGCCGGGGATCTCAACGACTACAGCTACGGCTTGCGGGCGCGCAACCGGCGGGTCACGATCGTCCTGGCCGACAGCGACCCCTATCAGGACGAGTTGCGCGCCGTGGTCGAGGCTGCGGGAGACGGCATCGGCGACCTCGAGACGGCGATCTCGCCCCGCAGCCAGGAGCAGGAGCGCGTCGACGCTCCCATCGTGGTGCGACTGTTCACCGGACGCCGGGTGAGCGGGCCGGTCGGTTCGGTGCCGCGCGGGCTGGAATCCGTTGTCGACGACACCCTGCGCCGGCTCGACGACACGATCGGCAAGGCGCGCATCCCGGCGCGCATCGTGACGAAGGGCGGCAGCTACCGGGTCGAGCTGCTGATGGGCGCCGTGCGCTGAGAGCGCACACCGCCTGCTGCGTCCGTACCGTCGACGAGGTGGCCCCCGCGCCACACTCTGCAACTTGCGTGGCAACCCGCGTCATCCTCGGGCGCCGCAGCTCGCCACGCAGATACTAGAGCGTTGCCCAGCCGACTACGGAAGGGCGGCCGCGCTAGCTCGTGACGCCCGGCACGTTGCCGCCCGAGGTGGCGATCGAGATGCCGAGCGCGACATGCGTCGCCAGCACCGCGAGCCCGAAGATCACGCCGAAAACGCCGAGCACGCGACCACGATTGCGGGCGGCGGCGACGATCCCGAGGATCACGGCGAGCAGGGCGAAGAGGATGCCGGCGAAGAACACCAGGAACTCCAGGATGATCACGCCGAGAAACGCGCCGAGACTGTTGTCGACGTTCGTGAGCGTATGCGGCAGATCCGTCACAGCTCCGAGCAGCGTGAAGAGGGCGACGGTGACGCCGATCAGGTCGCCGAGGATCGCCAGCAGGCCGAGAACGAACGCGGCGACACCGATCCCGCGGCGCCGCGGCGTCACGGTCGGAGCGACGGCAGTGGCCGGAGCGCCAGGAGCGGGCTCAGCGGCGGTGGGCGGCGGGGGCGGGACTGCCGCGCCAGGAAGGGGCGTCGCGTCGGGAAAGAGATCGTCTGAGCCGGACATGGCACGACTGTAGCGGCTGCTACGCCTCGGCGGTGGCCTCGGCCGAGGCGGGGGCGCCCACGTTCTGCGCGGCGATCTCGGCGCGGATGGCATCCATGTCGAGCGCGCGGACCTGGCTGATCAGGTCCTCCAGGGCCGGGCGGGGCAGCGCGCCGGCCTGCGAGAACACGCCGATGCCGTCGCGGAACGCCATCAGGGTCGGGATCGCCTGGATGCCCATGGCCGCCGAGAGCGCCTCGTTGGCATCCGTGTCCACCTTGGCGAACACGATGTCGTCGTTGGCCGCCGACGTGGAGTCGTAGATCGGCGCGAAGGCCTTGCAGGGGCCGCACCAATCCGCCCAGAAGTCGACGAGCACGATGCCCCCGTCGAGCACGGTGCGTTCGAAGGTCTGGTCAGTGAGATCGACGGTCGCCATGCTTCGAGGGTAGAAGACCGCTGGCGGTTTTGCTGGCCGCGACAGGGGAATCGTGACAGGGGAATACCGCCGTGCCCTGCATGGTTGGATGGGTTATCAATGCAAACGCATGGAACAACGAGGAGCAGGCCATGAGCCAGATGCAGTTCGGCATCTTCACCGTCAGCGACATCACCGAGGACCCGACAACCGGGCGCACCCTCAGCGAGGCCGAGAAGATCCAGGACACCCTGACCATCGCGCAGCACGCCGAAGAGGTCGGCCTCGACGTCTTCGCGCTGGGCGAGCACCACAACCCGCCGTTCTGGTCGAGCTCGCCCACCACGACGCTCGCCTACCTGGCGGCGAAGACCACGACGCTGCAGCTCAGCACCGCCACCACCCTCATCACCACGAACGACCCGGTGAAGATCGCCGAGGACTTCGCCATGCTCCAACACGTGTCCGGCGGCCGCGTCGACCTGATGCTCGGCCGCGGCAACACCGGGCCGGTGTACCCGTGGTTCGGGCAGGACATCCGGGAGGGCATCCCGCTGGCGATCGAGCACTACGCGCTGCTGCATCGGCTGTGGCGCGAGGACGTCGTGGACTGGCAGGGCAGGTTCCGCACTCCGCTGCAGGGCTTCACCTCGACGCCGCGCCCGCTCGACGGAGTCGCGCCCTTCGTGTGGCACGGCAGCATCCGCAGCCCCGAGATCGCCGAGCAGGCCGCGTACTACGGCGACGGCTTCTTCGCGAACAACATCTTCTGGCCGGCCGAGCACTACCAGAAGCTGATCGGGTACTACCGCCAGCGCTTCGAGCACTACGGTCACGGCACCGCGGCCCAGGCGATCGTCGGACTCGGCGGTCAGGTGTTCATGCGCAAGAACTCGCAAGACGCGATCGACGAGTTCCGGCCGTATTTCGACAACGCGCCGGTCTACGGCCACGGCCCCTCGCTCGAGGACTTCAGCGCGATGACGCCCCTGACCGTCGGCAGCCCGCAGCAGGTCATCGACCGGTACGCCGGCATGCGCGACCTCTTCGGCGACTACCAGCGCCAACTGTTCCTGATGGATCACGCCGGCCTGCCGCTGAAGACGGTGCTCGAGCAGCTCGACATCCTGGGTGGCGAGGTCGTGCCGGTGCTCCGCAAGGAGCTCGCCGTGAACCGTCCCGCCGAGACGCCGGATGCCCCGACCCACGAGTCGCTGGTCGCCGCGGCCCGCGCGGCCGAGGCCCTCGAGGCCGCCGAGTCCGAGCTCGCGGAGGCGAAGTGATGACCGACACCCGGACGATCACCGTCGTCAGCGCCGGACTCAGCCAGCCGTCTTCGACCCGCCTGCTCGCCGATCGTCTCGCGCAGGCGACGACCGCGCGCCTCGCCGCCGACGGCGTGACCGCCGAGGTGCACGTGATCGAGCTCCGCGATCTGGCGCAGGACATCACCAACAACCTGCTGACCGGTTTCGCGGCGCCGAAGCTGGCGGCGGCGATCGAGCAGCTCACGGCATCCGACGGGGCGATCTTCGTCACCCCGATCTTCACGACCAGCTACAGCGGCCTGTTCAAGTCGTTCATCGACGTGCTCGACCCGGATGCCCTGAGCGGCATGCCGGTGCTGCTCGCCGCGACCGGCGGCACCGAACGGCACTCGCTGGCGCTCGAATACGCGATGCGGCCGCTGTTCAGCTACCTGCGCGCGGTCGTCGTGCCCACCACGGTGTACGCGGCGTCGAGTGACTGGGGGAGCACCGGCGACGCTGCCGCCTACGCGGGCGGGGGCGGGCTTCCCGAGCGGATCGACCGCGCGGCCGGCGAACTGGCCGCTCTGGTGCGCGCCGGCGATCGCTCGGCGCGGGTGCGGGATCCCTTCGCGCTGCCGGCCGGGTTCAGCCCGGTCGGCGGGTTCGGGGCGCAGTAGCGCTCCTAGACTCGAGCCATGCGGCGGCGAACGATCGCGGGAGCCGGGGCGGTCCTGGCGGGGGTCGTCATCGTGGCTGCCGCCCTGGCGTTCCCCGCGTCGCACTCGGGCGCGTCCCGGCGCCCCGTCGTGCTTCCCGCCGAGCTTCAGCAACTCGTCTTCACCGCCTGTCTTCCGGGCCTGTCCTCGGCGAGCGGCAGCTCGAGCCGGATCACCGGCGGGCCGGCGACCGGCGCTCTCGCCGCCGAGCAGGGCCTGCGGTTCACCGTGGGCGGATCGCCTGGCGACCTGAACGTGGGCATCGAGGCACCGGGCGACTGGGCGGTCACCGTCACGCACGACGGGGCCACGGTGCAGAATCAGCGGCCGAGCGCCGACCAGGCTCAGCTGGATGAGGTCACCGCCGAGGCGATCCCGGCGGCGCTCTCGCTCTATCAGTGCATGGAGCCGTACCGCTTCGACGACTACCCGCCCCAGACGCTGACCTCGCGTGCTCAGCTGTTGCAGCTGTACCGCTACGACGCGGCGGTTCTCTGGCCGTGCCTCAAGTCCCACGGGATCGACCTGGGCGAATCGCCCTCACGCGACGAGTTCCTCACCGCCGAGTCGGCCGTGACGACGAATCCGCTCGCGCGCACCACGGTGTCGAGGAAGATGCTGCCCCGCCTGGCGCCCGCCCTGCGCGCCTGCCCGCTTCGGCCCGCTTATCTGGGCTGAGCATTCGGGCGGAAGTCGTGCCGCGGCGGCGTCCGTGTGCTCAGATGGTGGCATGCAGGCGCGACGCAGGGCAGCGATCGGGGCGGCGACCGCCGCTGCCGTCATCACGCTGGCGCTGGCGTTCTCGGGATGCACCGCGACGGTGCACGTGCGGGGCGATGCCCACCCGCAGCGCCTGCCGCTGGGGCTGCCGACGAGCGTGGTACAGCAGTGCGAGCAGAGCGTCGGACTGGGCGACTCGGCGGTCGCCCCCACCTTCTGGCGCGACAGCCAGGGCGTGCACCTGCGCATCGGCCACGGCGATCGGCACGGAACCGGGGTGGGCAGCGGTGGCGGGCTCTCGAACACCGAGTCTGCCCTGCTCTCGTGCCTGACCGTCGCGACCGGGCCGTTGCAGAGCTATCCGACCGACTCCGCCGGCCTCCTGCTGCTCTGGAGGTATACGACGGCCGTCCTGTGGCCATGCGTCGCGGAGCATGGTGTGGACCTCGGCCAACCGCCCACGCGCGCTCAGGTGCTGAGCGGCGATCCGATGCTCATCGATCCCTACGCCCAGCTGCACTCGGCGCTCTCGGCGACGCGACTGGCCCAGTTGCAGCACGCGTGCCCGGCGCTTCCCGCGTATCTGGCTCCGGCATCCTGATGACCGCCTGGCGCGGGGCTGCTGCGGTGCTGACCGCCGCGCTGACGCTCGCGCTCGTCGGCTGCGCGGCCACGCCCCAGCCCGTGCCGTCCCCGCGGACGACCGCGAACACGGTCGAGCGTGCGGCGGTCCAGCGCACGACGCAAGAACTCTCGGCCGAGACGGGTGACGCGCGTCTACCGTGGGTGCAGCTGTGGACCAGCGCGCAGTTCCCCGTGGCATTGCAGCACTGCGTCGGCGTCGAGAGCCACGGTCAGCTCAGCGCACGCGTCGACCTGCCCGAGTTCACGCTGAGCTACGGCATCGTGGGCAGCGGTTCCTGGCCCGACGAGGCGGAGTCCGCGCGCATCATCGCGCGCTGCGCGGCCGCGACGCCGCTCGACGATCGCGTGCTGTACCTGCCGCGAGCCGACTGGGACGCGCTCTACTCCTACGAGCTCACCACCCTGCGGCCCTGCCTGCTCGCCCGGGGGTATCACGTCAGCCGGATGCCATCACGCGTCGACTTCGAGCTGCGCCTGGGTGATCGGCATCCCTGGAGTCCCTACGACACGGTGTCGGTCCCGACGCGATTCGCCTGGTACGCGCTCTCGGATGCCTGCCCGGCGCTCCCGGCATCCCTCGCCGGCTCGGTCTCGGAGGACTGAGCATGCCGCGGCATACGCGTTCCCGGATGCGCCGCCTCACCCTGCCCACGGGCGCTGTCGCCGTCGCCGCTGTGCTGCTCGCCCTCGTGTCGGGGTGCAGCGTGGGCGCCGCGGCCCGGTCGCCGCGCACCACCCCGGACCAGCTGGAACGCTCCGCCCTCGCCGGCGCCCAGCATCCGGCCATGCGCGACGGGGTCCCGATCGCCGAGGACGTCTGGACCCAGCTCTGGACGCCGAACCAGGCGGGCGCGGCCATCGCGCACTGCGTCTACGAGGGCAGCGGGGGAGTGCTCGACTTCCACGCGGCTCCCGTCGCGCGCCAGTCCGGTGCGGTGCTCAGAGGCGATGGGTACCAGGGCACGATCTCGGCGCTCAGCGCGCTCGGCGACTTCACCGACCAGCGTGCCGTGGGCCGACTCGTCGACAGCTGCGTGGCCGCGTATCCGATCGACGTCCGACTCTGGCTCGTGCCGGAGCAGGATCGGGACGCCCTCTACTCCTACGACCTCACGGTGCTGCGCCGCTGCCTGCTCGCGCACGGTCAGACCGTGCCCAGGATGCCGAGCCGGGCGCGCTTCGAGAGCCTGCTGCGAGCGAACGCGCCGTGGAGCGCCTATGACCTCGTCGTGGTGAAGAACCGCCGCGCCTGGTACGCCCTGTCTGACGCGTGCCCTGCGCTCCCGCCGATCATCGACGCGCACGTCACGGGTCAGCGACCTCTGACCGCTGAGACCGCGCAGAGCGGGTGGCCTTGAGTCGGGTGGGCCGGGCGCGGCTGAGGCGTGCACCGATCGCGTCGACCGTCGCTCCGACCACCAGCGCGATGGCGACCGAGATCACGACGGCGATCACCGGGTTGGGGACCAGGCGTCCGACGACGGCGCCGATCACGGCGTTGTAGACCGCCCATGCGGTGCCGGCGACGGCTGCCAGGGGCAGGAAGACCCGGGCCGGCAGTCGCGTGGCGCCGGCCGCGAGGTTCACGGCGATCCGCGCGAAGGGGATGTAACGAGCGGTCAGGATGAGCGCGGCGGGTCGCCGGTGCACCCCGACGCGTGCGCGCTCGACCGCGCGGGAGACGCGCGGGGATCGCTGCCAGCGCCAGCGGTCCAGACCGACGGATCGCCCGATCCGATAGCAGAGCAGATCGCCGGTGAGTGCGCCGAGCGCCGCGACCGGGATGACGCCCCAGAGCGGCGGCTGCCCGGTCGCCGCCGACAGCACCCCGAGCGCCACCACGAAGGTCTCGCTGGGAAGCACGACCAGGAAGGCGTCGCCGACCACCAGCAGGTAGAGCACGGGATACAGCCACGGCGATGCGGCGACCGTGTGCAGCCAGGCCTCGGACACTCCCGAAGCATGGTCGACGACGGTGAACGGCGGGCAACGATCCGGGGAGCAGGCGGCGTCCCGGAGAACGGCCGACGGACACCGCGTGAATCCTCGGTGCGGTCAGCCGTCGCAACGCGACGCGAGGCTGCGCTCCGACGATCCTGGATGCGTGAGAGTCGTCCTGGTCGCCGAATCGTCGCTCATCCACATGAACGGGGTCACCCATTCGCTGCTGCAGGTGCTGCGGCACCTCGAGGCGCAGGGGCACGAGACCCGGGTCATCGCGCCGCGCGGCACGCTGCTGGAACGCGCGAATCCGGTGGACGACGTCGTCGGACCGCACGGATCCGAACTGTCGCTGTTGCGCTCGGTCGGCCTGCCCTCCTATCCGGAGGTGCGGGTCACCTTCGCCCGCGCCGCGCTGCTCACCACGATCCTGCGCGACTTCGCGCCCGACGTGATCCACCTGGCATCGCCGTTCGTGCTCGGCTGGCAGGGGCTGCGCGCTGCCGACCGTCTCGGCATCCCGACGGTCGCGATCTACCAGACCGACATCCCCGGCTATGCGCAGCGTTACGGGATGCCGGGGGCGCAGCCGGCGCTCGCGCAGCACGTCGCGCGCATCCACCGGCGGGCGACGCTGACTCTGGCGCCGAGCTCTGCCGCGATCGCCGAGCTGCGTGCCGCGGGCGTCGACCGGCTGCGGCTCTGGGCGCGCGGCGTGGACAGCGTGCGCTTCCGGCCTGAGCGGCGCAGTACCTCGTGGCGCGCGACGGTCGCCCCGCACGGCGAGACCATCGTCGGCTACGTGGGCAGGCTCGCCCCCGAGAAGCAGGTCGAGGACCTGGCGGCTCTGGCCGGCATCCCGAACACCCGGCTGGTCATCGTCGGCGACGGCCCGAGCCGCGCGGCCCTGGAGAGGCTGCTTCCGGAGGCCGCGTTCCTCGGCTTCCTCGGCGGCGATCAGCTGGCCGAAGCCATCGCGAGCTTCGACGTGTTCGTGCATCCCGGCGAGAACGAGACGTTCTGCCAGACCATTCAGGAGGCGCTCGCGAGTGGGGTCCCGGTGGTCGCCACCGGACGCGGCGGTCCGCTCGACCTGGTGCAGAACAGCCGAACCGGCTGGCTGTACGCGCCGGGCGACCTGGGCGAGCTGCGATCGCGGGTCGCCGACCTCGCGGGAGACGCCGCCAAGCGCCGGGCCTTCGCCGCCGCCGCCCGCGCGTCGGTGCTGCACCGCAGCTGGTCGCGGCTCGGCGACGAGCTGCTCGGGCACTACCGCGATGCGATCGCGGTGGGGCGGGCGCGCGCCCCTCTCTCACTGCTCACTCAGCCGGCTTCGCGCGACGGCGAGCCCGACGGCCTCCGGGCGCCCATGGCGCCCCGGTATTCGCACAAACGTTGGAAGCGCTACGTCGCCCTCGGCGACTCGCTCACCGAAGGTCTCTGCGACGACTCGCGGCAGGCGCCGGGCGAGCTGCGCGGCTGGGCCGACCGGCTGTCGATGCTGCTCGTCGGCGTGGGCGGTCAGCAGCTGGGCGCGCCGCCGAAGCGCCTGCGCTACGCCAACCTGGCCGTGCGCAGCCGGACGGTCGCCGACCTGCTCGAGCGGCAGGTCCCGCACGCCATCGCGCTGCGCGCCGACCTGGTGACCGTGCTGATCGGCGCGAACGACGTGGCGCTGAGCGGGCGGCACCCGGAACGGATCGCGGCGCGGATCCAGGATGGGGTGGTGCGGCTGCGCGCCTCGGGGGCCGACGTGCTGATCGTGACACCGTTCGTGGCGCCGTGGCCGCTGCTGCGCATCCTGAGCAGACGCACCATCCGCCTGGCCGCCGAGCTGCGCACGGTCGCGACACGCACGGGGTCGATGCTGCTCGACGTCACCCGGGATCCGGATCGCCTCGACGAGCGCATGTGGGCCGCCGACCGGGTGCACCTCAGCTCGTACGGGCACCGGGTGCTGTCGTATCGCGCCGCCGTCGCGCTCGGAGTGCCCGGAGCCGGCGAGCTCGGCGCGCTGGACGCTCTCGTGCACGAGGACGCCCCCGAGGCGCAGGTCAGCAGGATCAGCACCCCCGCCTGGCTCTGGACGCACGTGCGCCCCTGGGCGGGCCGACGGCTGCGCGGCAGGACCGCGGGCGACGGCCGGGCGCCCAAGCACACGACCCTGGTGGACGTCGTGCCGCGTGTCGCCCCGGCGGGCCGGAAGCAGCCGCGATCGGACGGGGTCAGCGGCCGCCCGGTGTGACACGGTGCGGGTGTGACAGGTGCGCGATGTGACACGCTCGACCCGTGCGAACGCGAAGTGCAGGGGCGACAGCGGCGACGACGGTGCCGGTGGCGCTGCTGCTCCTCGCGCTCGCGACAGGATGCACCGCGACGCCGCATCCGCGCACGGCCCCCGACGCGGTGGAGCGGGCCGCTCTCGCTCAGGCGCGGCAGACCGCGATCCGGAACGGGGTGCCGATCGCTGCGGACGGCTGGACGCAGCTCTGGACCACGAATCAGGCCGGGGGCGTCATCGAGCGCTGCGTCGAACGCGAGAGCGGCGGATTCCTCGCGGTCCGCATCGCGCCGCCGCACGGGACCTCCGGTCTGGAGATCGAGTACGGGATCGTCGGCAACTTCTCCATCCGCGACGACCCGTTCACGGCACCGGACCGCGCCGCCCAACTCGTGCAGGGCTGCGTCGCGGCGACGCCGATCGACACGCGCCGGCTGCGCCTGCCGCGGCGGGACGAGGCAGCGCTGTACTCCTACGACCTGACGGTGCTGCGCCGGTGCCTGATCGAGCACGGCCAGCCGGTCCCGGCCGTCCCCGATCGCGCCGACTACGAGGCGATGCTGCGGGCGAGTTCGCCGTGGAGTCCCTACGACCGCGTGCGCGTGACGACCCGGGCCGCCTGGTACGCGCTGTCCGACGCGTGCCCGGCGCTGCCCGCATCCATCGCGGGGGATGCCGCACCCTGATAGAGTGAACCGTCGCGATTCCGCGGCATCCGGAGCAGGCCGGCACGAAGCTGGTCACCGGTGGTGGTCTTCCGAATCAGCCGATTCGGCGCACTTCTACTGTTGACCAGAGCAGCTGGTCCATTCGCATGGCCCTTTTCTTCCTGCCCGCTCCCTGCTCCGTTGTAGATCGGTGTGCCGTATGCGCACCAGCTAACAAAGGAGAAACCCCTTGGAGGGTCCCGAAATCAAATTCGCCGAAGCCGTTCTCGATAACGGCAAGTTCGGCACGCGCACCGTCCGGTTCGAAACCGGCCGGCTCGCACAGCAGGCGCAGGGTGCGGTCGCCGCATACCTCGACGAGGACACGATGCTCCTCAGCGCCACCAGCGTCGGCAAGAGCCCGCGCGAGGGCTTCGACTTCTTCCCGTTAACGGTGGATGTCGAGGAGCGCTCGTACGCGGCCGGCAAGATCCCCGGTTCGTTCTTCCGTCGCGAGGGCCGTCCCTCGACCGAGGCGATCCTGGTCTGCCGCCTGATCGACCGCCCGCTGCGTCCGTCGTTCGCCGACGGCATCCGCAACGAGGTGCAGATCGTCATCACCGTGCTGAGCATCGCGCCCGACGAGTTCTATGACGCGCTCGCGATCAACGCGGCCAGCGCATCCACCCAGATCTCGGGCCTGCCGTTCAGCGGTCCGATCGCCGGTGTGCGCCTCGCGCTCATCGACGGCCAGTGGGTCGTGTTCCCCAAGTTCAGCCAGCTCGAGCGTGCCGTGTTCGACCTGACCGTCGCCGGTCGTGTCGTGCGCAACGACGACGGCACCGACGACGTGGCCATCATGATGGTCGAGGCCGAGGCCACCGAGCACAGCTGGGGCCTCATCCAGGGCGGTGCCATCAAGCCCGACGAGGAGCGCGTGGCCGAGGGCCTGGAGGCGGCCAAGCCGTTCATCCGTCAGCTCGTCGAGGCGCAGGAGCTGCTCGCCTCGCAGTCGGCCAAGGAGATCCAGGAGTACCCGCTCTTCCTCGACTACACGCCCGCCGTGTACGACGCGGTCGCTGCGATCGCCTACGACGACCTGGTGAACATCTACCAGATCGCCGACAAGACCGACCGTCAGAAGCAGGACGACGAGCTCAAGGCGCAGGTCAAGACCGCGATCGCCGCGCAGGTGGAGGAGGGCAAGCTGCCCGCCGACGCCAACAGCATGGTGAGCGCCGCCTACAAGGGCGTCACGAAGAAGATCGTGCGCGGCCGCATCCTCAAGGACGGCATCCGGATCGACGGCCGCGGCTTGACCGACATCCGGGCGCTCGACGCCGAGGTGCAGGTCATTCCGCGCGTGCACGGTTCGGCGATCTTCCAGCGCGGTGAGACTCAGATCCTGGGCGTCACCACGCTGAACATGCTCAAGATGGAGCAGCAGATCGACTCGCTCTCGCCCATTACGAAGAAGCGCTACCTGCACCACTACAACTTCCCGCCGTACTCGACCGGTGAGACCGGCCGCGTCGGCTCGCCGAAGCGTCGCGAGATCGGGCACGGCTTCCTGGCCGAGCGCGCGCTCGTGCCGGTGCTGCCGCCGCGCGAGGAGTTCCCGTACGCGATCCGTCAGGTGTCCGAGGCCCTCGGGTCGAACGGATCCACCTCGATGGGCTCGGTCTGCGCGTCGACGCTCTCGCTGCTCAACGCCGGTGTGCCGCTGCGCGCGCCCGTCGCGGGCATCGCGATGGGTCTCGTGACCGACACGGTCGACGGGGTCACCCAGTACGCGGCGCTGACCGACATCCTGGGCGCCGAGGACGCGCTCGGCGACATGGACTTCAAGGTCGCCGGCACCAGCGAGTTCGTCACCGCCCTGCAGCTCGACACCAAGCTCGACGGCATCCCCGCCTCGGTGCTGGCCGGCGCGCTGAAGCAGGCCAAGGAGGCCCGCACCGCGATCCTCGCGGTCATCAACGCGGCGATCGACGGACCCGACGAGATGGCGCCGACGGCTCCTCGCGTCATCAGCGTGCAGATCCCGACCGACAAGATCGGCGAACTGATCGGCCCGAAGGGCAAGACGATCAACGCGATCCAGGACGAGACCGGCGCCGACATCTCCATCGAGGAAGACGGCACCGTCTACATCGGTGCGGTCGACGGTCCCTCGGCCGAGGCGGCCCGTGCGCAGGTGCTGGCGATCGGCAACCCGCTCAACCCGGAGGTGGGCGAGCGGTTCCTCGGAACCGTCGTCAAGCTCGCGGCGTTCGGTGCGTTCGTCTCGCTCATGCCCGGCAAGGACGGCCTGCTGCACATCAGCGAGGTCCGCAAGCTCGCCGGTGGCAAGCGTGTCGAGAACGTCGAAGACGTGCTCTCGGTCGGCCAGAAGGTCCAGGTCGAGATCACCAAGATCGACGACCGCGGAAAGCTCTCGCTGGCTCCGGTCGTCGACGATGCTGACGGCGGCGACACCGAGGGCCGTCCCGAGGACGACACCCATGTCGACACCTCCTCGGAGGGCCAGCCGGTCGACGCGTAGCACGCGGCTCCGAAAATGGGCGAAGGGCCCGTCCCGTGGAGCATTCCACGGGACCGGGCCCTTCTTCATGCCGTCACAGGGGCGGCGATGCGATGGCGACTCCGTACGCTGTGGACGACGTCACCGGATGCACGCGGCATCCGCACGAGCCCAACGTTAGGGGCACGACCCTCGGCGGGCTAGGGGTGCACACCGGATGTTCGCTGTGTGTTCGGACAGGACGCTCTCTGAGGGGCATGTCGGGGCATTCTCACGATTCATAACGATTCCGCGATCCTGCCGCGACGGCTCGCGGCGCGGGTTTACTCTCGCACCAGGACGCGCCAGATCCCCCGCCGGTTCGTCGGATCGATGGTGGTCCCAGGAGGCGGAGATGGCAGAGGCGGCAGGCAGCAGCAGCGGCTCCGCCCTGCGCACCGGCCCGGTCGATGCGGCCCCCACGACGGCGCCCACGGCCGTGCCCCCCACCGCGCCCACGACGGCTCAGACCGCGGCGATCGTCGGGTCCGATTCGGCTCCGCACCGCGACATCGGCGGCTCGGGTCTATCCGTCTTTCCGATGGCGATCAGCGGCAAGCCGTTCGGTGCCGCGGTCGATGATGCGACCAGCCACGCGATCCTCGATGGCTTCGCGGCCCGTGGCGGCACCCTCATCGACACTGCGGACTCCTACTCGGGCGGCCGCAGCGAGTCGCTGATCGGGGCGTGGATGCGATCACGCGGCGTGCGCGACGCGACCGTGATCTCGACCAAGGTGGGCAGGAGCGTCGAGCACCCCGGTGTGGATGCGCGTGCGATCACGGCCGCCGTGGAGGCATCGCTGAGGCGGCTCGACACCGACCGGATCGACCTGCTGTTCCTGCACGCCGACGATCCCGGCGTGCCCTTCGAAGAGACTCTTCTCGCCGTCGACGAGTTGATCCGGGCGGGCAAGGTGCTGGCGTTCGGGGCGGCCGATCACTCCGGCAACCGGCTCTTCGAGGCTCGCATCGCGTCGGCCCAGCTCGGCGTCGCGCCGATGGCCGCGCTGCAGACGCCGTACAACCTGCTGGAGCGGCGCCACTACGAGGACGAACTCGAACAGATCGCCCAGCGCATCGGTCTCGGGGTCTTGCCGCGGTTCGCGCTGGCGGGCGGCTTCCTGAGCGGCCGCTACCGCACGCGGGCCGACCTGGCGGCATCCGATCGCGGAGTCGGCCTGGCCGGCTACCTCACGCGCACCGGAGCGAAGGTGCTGTCCGCGCTCGACGAGGTGGCCGCCGTGCACGACGCGGCCCTGCCGACCGTCGCGCTCGCCTGGCTGCTGAGCAAGCCGAGTGTGGTCGCGCCGATCGTCTCGGCCACGTCACCCGAGCAGCTCTTCGACCTGATGGCGGCGCCGCAGCTTCGGCTGACCCGCCACGAGCTGACCCAATTGGATCGCGCGAGCGAACCGCGGCACTGAGGCCGAGCGGTCCGCTCGCGCGGCCGTGATGCGGGCGAACGCTACGCGTTGATGCCCGGGATCGAGATGTTGTGCGTGCCCAGCGTCAGCCAGATGATCAGCAGGATCAGGGCGATCAGTGCAAGCCACACCGAACGGCGTGCCGTTCCTCGGAATGCGAGCACCAGGATCAGGAGCAGAACCGTGATGAAGGCCAGCAGAACGGATCCGAACGGGATGCCGGCGAAGAACAGCGACAGGATGAACAGCGCCGAGACGATGATCTGAAGGATGCCGAGCACCGCCGCGTGGCTGCGGACCGCCACGATGCCGTCGATCAGCGCGAGAACACCGCCGACCACGGCGATGATGAACAGCAGACTCAAGGCGGGGATTGTGAATGTCATGACGCTCATTCCCTTTCGCTTCGGCACCGCCCAACGCGGCACCGCCCATCACCCTAGCGGGCGTGACAGAGCGTGGAGAAGGCGTTCAGGAAAGCGTCAGTCAGCATCCAGAGCGCCGACGATGGACGCGGGGTCAGGCCTTCGCGTCGCGGAGAACGCGCTCGAACGCGCGGGCCAGAGCCGTACTGGCGGCGATCGGGTCGCCGGCATAGCCGCCGGTCATGGCGCCATCACGCGCGAGCATCAGGTCGTCGGCCGCCTCTCCGGCGAGGGGGTGGCCGACGGCGCGCAGCAACTGCTCGAGTGCGCCGACGAACCACTCGCGGTGCGAGATGACCGCGCGGCGAACGGGATGCACGGGGTCTGAGAACTCGGCCGCCGCGTTGATGAAGGGGCAGCCTCGGAAGTCGGGCGACGAGATCCAGCTGGAGATGCTCTGCTGCAGGGCACGCAGCACGGCCCCGGCGTTCGGCTGCTGGTCGACGAGGTCGGCGAGCTCGGTGACCGCCTGACGGTGCCGGTGGTCGACGTACTCGGCGATCAGCCGGTCTTTGGAGCGGTAGTGCTTGTAGAAGGTCGCCTTGGTCACGCTCGAGGCGCTGATCAGGCGGTCGACACCGACCGACCGGATGCCCTCGTCGTAGAACAGCAGGTCGGCGGTGTCGAGGATCCGCTTCTTGGCGGGCGCGAGCGGAGGAGTCGGCGCGGGGCGCGCGATCTCGATCATGGTGGGCATCGGGTCCTCTGGTCGAGTCTGTGTCCCTGCGCGCCGTGACCGTCGGGGGGAACGGCCACGGCTTCACGGGTGCGGGTTCGGGTAGCACGCGAATACAGCGCTGGGAAGCCGTTTCGGCTAGGGCCGATCCGCTTTCCGTTCGTCGAGCATAGCAGGTGAGGACAGACAGACTTGTCTGTCGCGTCGGTCTTTCTGTACCCCAATCCGGGTGTCGCGTTCCGAGCCACCCGGTTCAGGGGGATGACGTAGGCTCGTCGCAATGAATGGCGCGGTGGCACTTCCTCTCGATCTGAACGAGATCCGCATCACCGCATCCGGAGGCTCGCTGGTGCGCAGGAGCGTGCTGCCGAGCGGTGTCCGGATCCTCACCGAGCACATGCCCGGCGCCCAGAGCGCGACCGTCGGATTCTGGGTCGCGGTCGGGTCGCGCGACGAGCAGCCGGTGACCTACGGCTCCACCCACTTTCTCGAGCACCTGCTGTTCAAGGGCACGCCCTCGCGCACGGCGCTCGACATCGCCGTCTCGTTCGACGCAGTCGGCGGTGAGCACAACGCGCTGACGGCCAAGGAGTACACCTGCTACTACGCCAAGGTGCGCGACCAGGACCTGCCGATGGCGGTCGCCGTGCTGGCGGACATGTTCACCTCGTCGCTGATCGACTCCGATGAGTTCGAGAGCGAGCGCGGCGTGATCCTCGAAGAGCTCGCCATGGCCGACGACGATCCCTCCGATGTGGTGAGCGAGCGGTTCTTCGAGGGGGTCTTCGGCGCGCATCCGCTCGGCCGCCCGATCGGCGGCAGCCCGGCGTCGATCGCCGCCGTCGGCCGCGACGCGGTGTGGGACCACTACCGGGCCAACTACCGCCCGCAAGACCTGGTCGTGACCGTCGCGGGTGCCGTGGACCACGACGTGCTGGTCGCGGCGATCACGACAGCGCTCGAGACGGCGGGCTGGGACCTCGGTGCCGTCGGCTCGCCCGTCGACCGCCGCCACCCCGGATCCGGGTCGGCGATCGAGCGGGGCACTGCCCTGACGATCGTGGACCGGCCGACCGAGCAGGCGAACCTGCTGCTCGGCGTTCAGGGGCTCGCGGCATCCGACGATCGTCGCGCAGCGGTCACCGTGCTCAACTCGGTGCTGGGCGGCGGGATGTCGTCACGGCTCTTCCAGGAGGTGCGCGAGAAGCGCGGGCTGGCCTACTCGGTCTACTCGTTCTCGGCCGGCTACTCCGACGCCGGTCTCGTCGGGCTCTATGCGGGATGCTCGCCCAAGAGGGCGGCGGATGTGGCCGAGCTGATGCTCGGCGAGTTCCGCCGCTTGGCCGCCGACGGCATCACCGACGAGGAGCTGTCGCGCGCGCAGGGGCAGCTCGGCGGGGGAGCGGCACTCGCCCTCGAGGATTCCGACTCGCGCATGACCCGGCTGGGTCGCAGCGAACTGACTTTCGGCGAGTTCTCGGACCTCGACGAGACCCTGCGCCGTCTCGACGGCGTCACGACGGCGCAGGTGGGCGAGCTCGCCGAGGAGCTGGTCGCGCGTCCGCTCTCGCTTGCCGCAGTGGGCGCCGTCACGAAGTCCGCCTTCGACGGACTCGTCAGTTCTGACGACTCCGTCGCCGCCTGATCCGTCACCGCCGTCCCCTCCATCCCCCTCAGACTCGATTCACACAGAAGGCACGCAATGTCGCGGTATCTCTACCTGGTGCGCCACGGTGAGCAACAGGACGCCGAATACGGGCTGCCCGACGGTCCGCTCAGCCCGCGCGGCGTCCGCCAGGCGCAGGCGATCGCCGAGCGTCTCGGGGGAGTGCCGTTCACCGGCGCGTGGACCTCGCCCCTGACCCGCGCGCAGGAGACCGCGCGGATCATGACCGAGCGCCTGCCCTCGCTGGAACCGCAGCCCTCGGCGCTGCTGATGGACTGCGTGCCGTCGGGCCCGGGCGTGGACATGCCGCACGCCTTCGAGCCGTTCTTCGGCGGCATCACCGAGGAGGAGATCGAGGCCGGCCGGGCTCAGATGGCCGACGCGACCGCCGAGTGGATGACGCCGTCGCGCGAGGACCGCCACGACCTCCTGATCACGCACAACTTCGTGATCGGCTGGTTCGTGCGCGAGTCGTTCGGAGCGGCGGATTGGCGATGGCTCGGAGTCAACCAGGCGAACTGCGGCTTGACGATCATCCGGGTCCGGTCGGCGAAGCCGCCGGTGCTGGTGACGCACAACGACCTCGGCCACCTGCTGCCGGAGTTGCGGACGGGCCTGCCGGTCGAGCAGCCGTACTGACCGGGGGCGTCAGAGCGCCGAGTGCACCTTCTTCGCGAGCGATTCGAAGGCCGCGCGGGTCAGCGGACTCATGTCGCCCGGTCGCAGCGAGTCGATGACGGCGACGACATCGCCGCCCCACGCGACATCGAGCTCGTTCTGGCCGAGTTGAGCGCTGTCGCCGATCCCGCTGATCGACTGCAGCTCGTCGTCGTCGACCAACGACTGCTGGTACGCGAAGATCCCGCGCGGATCGCCGCCACGGAACACCTGGATGTCGAGGAGGATCTGATCTGTACCCGCACCGACGTCGCCATCGTGGTACTGGCATCCCGTCGCGTGAACGCCGTAGACATCGCCGGACGCCGATGCGGCGGCGGTGTAGGCGCGACCGGTTGCGGCATTCACCGCGGCGAGGGGGACCGCAGCGCAGACGTCGACGGCTCCGGCCGACCCGCCTGTGGATGAGGCGTGGCTCGGCGACGCTGACGCGGGCGCGGAGGCGGCGTGGCTGGGTGCCCGCGTGGATCCGCTCGCGCCGAGCGAGCCGACACTGCAGCCCGACAGCACTGTCGCCGAGGCGACGACGAAGAGGATGAGGGGAAGACGCGACATGCTCATGCCGGAAGTCCACTCGTCACGCGTAATGGCGACGTAACGCCCTGAGGTCGGCCCGCTGCGTGTCGTGAAGGGAACCGTCACCCTTGCTCTGCGCCGTGTGAGCCGCGCCTCATACTGAGGCGGACTTCACACGTTGTGAAGGGTAGCTGCGAGATATCCGAGGGTTACGGCAAGAACCGATCCTTGGATCCTCACCGTACGTCCACAGGAAGGCGGCGCCCTGCGCGCCGGAGAACGTGATCGTGAACGGCTCACGCATCAGAGCACGGGATCGGGATCGTCGCCGAAGAGCCGCTTCGCGAACCAGTTCGTCGCGTTCGGGTTGTCGTTGTAGGGCTCGACATCCTCGTAGCCGGACGAGCGGTAGAGCCCCTGCGCGGCCTCGAGGCTCGCGTTGGTGTCGAGCACGATCTCGCGGGCGCCGAGTCCGACGGCGTGGGCTTCGAGTTCCGCCAGCAGTTCGCGGCCCCATCCTTTGCCGCGCGCGCGATCGCGCAGGTAGAGGTGCTTGATCTCGGCGCGGCGCTCATCCAGCATCCGGACGCCACCGCAGCCGACCGCGCCCAGGTCGTCGTCGACCACGAAGAAGATGCCGGCGGGAGGGACGAACTTCTCGGGGTCGGGGAAGACGGTGCGGTACTCGCCGAGGTGCTCGGGAAAGGTGTGCGCCCGCATCTCGAAGTACTCGGCCAGCAGCTCGTGGGCGTCGTCGTCGGCGGGGGAGGCGGGACGGTAGACCGGCATGGGCCCAGGCTACGCTGGAGGGCATGGTGACTGGCGGCGCGACGGCGGGCGTAACGTCGGTGGCGATCGTCGGCGCGACCGGCCGGATGGGGCAGCTCGCCACCCGGCTCATCGACAGCAGCGACGACCTGCGCGTGCATGCGGGGCTCGGCTCGTCCGACCCGATCGAGCGGATCGAGGGCGCCGACCTGGTGCTCGATCTCACGGTTCCGGCCGTGTCGCCCGAGATCGTGGGCGCGGCGCTGGATCGCGGCATCCCGGTGCTGGTCGGCACCTCGGGCTGGACGTCGGATCGCATCGCCACCCTCGCGCGCCGCATGACCGAACTGCCCGAGCTCGGCGTGGTCATCGTGCCCAACTTCTCGCTCGGCTCGGTGCTGGCGACGATGGCGGCGACGATGCTGGCGCCGTACTTCACCTCGATCGAGATCGTCGAGGCGCACCACGCGGGCAAGGTCGACTCACCGTCGGGCACCGCGATCCGCACCGCCGAGCTGATCGGAGCCGCGCGCAAGGATGCCGGCCCCGTCGACGCCCCGCATGCCGACCAGCGGGCGCGGGGGCAGCAGGTGGCGAGCGTGCCGATCCACAGCCTGCGCATGAACGGGCTCCTGGCCCAGCAGGACGTCATCTTCGGCGGCGTCGGCGAGACCGTGCGGGTCAGTCACGAGACCTTCAGCGACGAGTCGTACGCGGCCGGACTGCTGCTCGGACTCCGCGCGGCGCCCACCGCGCGCGGTGTCGTGGTCGGGCTCGACAAGCTGCTGGGCCTGCCGGCCACGGCGAACCAGGGCTAGTGCGCACCCGCATCGCGGTCGTCATCATGGCGGCCCTGCTCGCGCTGTACCTGGTGTTCGCGCTGCGCTACGGGTTCATCCTGATCGGAGTGCGCCAGCCGGTGCCGGTCGCGATCGGCGTCGCGCTGCTGGTGCTTCCGGTCGTCGGCGCCTGGGCGATGGTGGCCGAGCTGCTGTTCGCCGTGCGCGCCGATCGCCTGGCGAAACGCCTCGAAGACGAGGGCGGGATGCCGAGCGAACGCGTGCCGGTCAGCCCCAGCGGCCGCGTCGACCGGGCCGCCGCCGACGCGCTGTTTCCGAGCTATCGAGCCGCCGTGGACGCCGACCCCGAGAGCTGGCGTGCCTGGTTCCGACTGGGGCTGGCCTACGACGCGAGCGGCGACCGCCGTCGGGCGCGCTGGGCGACCCGCACCGCGATCAGGCTGTCTCGCACGGCAGGCTAGGGCTTCGCGAAGACCGCGTCGATCGCCTGCTCGACCCGGCGGTGCTGCCACTCGAAGCCGTCCGCCTCCAGTCGGGTCGGAAACACCTTGGCGCTGTCCAGCAGCAGCCGCTCGCCCGCCTCACCCAACAGCTTGACGGCGCCTTCGGGCACGCGAAGCAGGTACGGACGATGCATGCGGCGCGCGTAGGCGTGCGTGATGCGGTCGCTGGTGGCCGGGGTCGGGCCAGCCAGGTTCACCGGGCCGCTGAGTTTCGACGTCAGCAGGTGCCGGATGGCCGCGACCTCGTCGTGCAGGCTGATCCACGGCCAGTACTGACCGCCGGTGGCGAAGCGCGATCCGAGACCGAGCCCGGTCAGCACGCGCACCGGGGCGAGTCCGCCTCCACGCGCGACCACCACTGCGCTCCGCAGGTTGACGACCCGGGTCTTCTTCGGTGCGAGGGCGGCCGCCGTCTCCCAGGCCGTGACCAGCTCCGGGAAGCAACCCTCGCCGGCGCTGGAGTCCTCGGTCAGCCGCTCGCCCGGACGATCGCCGTAGAACCCGACGGCCGATCCGCTGAGGAACACGGCGGGCGGCGTCGCCACCTGGTTCATCGCCTCGGCGAGCGTCTGCGTCGGCTGAACGCGCGAATCGAGCAGCGTCTTGCGGTAGCCGGGCGTCCAGGGGATGCGGCCGACGCTCGCCCCCGAGAGGTTGACCACGGCATCCACCTCGCCCAGCACGCGGAAGTCGATGGTGCGCGCACTCGGCGCCCAGTTCACCTCGTCGTCGGCGCCGGTGCGGCGACGCACCAGCCGGAGGACCGTGTGACCATCAGCGCGCAGTTGCGCGGTGAGGGCGGTGCCGATGAGTCCGGATGACCCGGCGATCAAGACGCGCAGGGCGCCACGGGCCGCCATCAGGCCAGACTCGCCTCGAGGGTGATGGGGATGCCCGCGAGCGCCTTCGAGACCGGGCAGTTCGCCTTGGCGTCCTCGGCGAAGGTCTGGAACTGCTCCTCGGTGATCCCCGGGACTTTGGCACTCACCAGCAGGTGGCTGCCGGTGATGCCCTCGCCGGGCTGGAAGGTGACCGCGGCCGTGACCTGCAGGCTCTCGGGCGCGTGCCCGGCGGTCGCGAGACCGTTCGACAGCGCCATCGAATAACAGGCGGAGTGCGCTGCACCGAGCAGCTCCTCGGGGGTGGTCATGCCGTCGACGCCTTCGGCGCGGGCCTGCCAGCTGACCGGCAGCTCGGCCGCATCGCTCGAATCGAGCGACGTCGTGCCGGATCCGCTCATCAGGTCGCCGAACCAGAGGGTGGTTGCTTCACTCGTGTGGGCCATGGCCCCACCCTACGCGGGCTACGCGGAGGCGGGCCGGGAACGGCCGAGCACACGGGCTCGTACCAGGAACAGGTAGATCTGGCAGCCGAGGCAGTAGCCGAACACCGAGTTGAGGAACGCCGCGACGAAGGCGAGAGCCGCCGCGATCGGCAGCGCGAGCGTCAGACCGAGCAGCGTGAGGATGACGCCGATCGCCGTGATGACGAAGCCGACAGCCTGCGCGAAGGTCGGTGGGGTGGGCGCTTCGAGCTCGGTCGGCGGCTTCAGTCGCGGACGGATCAGCTTCTTGAACAGCCACCCGTAGGGATGCCGCGCGATGCCGGCGAAGGCACCCCACGCGAACAGCAGTGTCTGTGCCGAGAAGATGATGAGCGCCGGGACGATCAGTCCGGCGAGCGAGAGCCCGATCACGACGAGCAGCAGCACCGCGGTGATCCCGGCGCCGAAGCGCGGCCCGCGGGGGTCGATCCCGGTCGCAGCCTTCGTCGTCTGGGTGCTCATGCCGCGGCCAGGACCCGGTGAAGCTCGGCCTCGACCACGTCGCGCCGCACGGCACCGCCGATCCGGGCGCGGACAGCACCCGCGGAGTCGAGGATCAGCGTCGTCGGGGTCTGGAGCACATTGAACTGGGCGGCGAGGTCGGGCCGGTGCGCGATGTCGATCTCGATGTGGCGGACGCCCTCCGCCACGATCTCGCCGAGGACCTTCGCGGTGGCCCGGCAGGGCGCGCACACCTCGGACGACAGCTGCAACAGCGTCGCGTGGCCGCCGAGCTCGACGCCGCTGACGACGCCGCGGCCGCTGGTCACCCGGCCCTGCGAGGCGCGCCACAGCACTCCGAGCACGGTCGCGACGGCGACGAGCCCGATCAGAGTGGCGGCTACCTGCATGAAGGCACGATATTCGCGCCGATCCGCCGACGGGCCAGTGTTGCGGAAGGTTACGGAATACCATCGAGCCGATGAGCCCCCAGTCCTTGCCCTCGCACCCCTACGAAGAGCTGCTGCGCGACACCTTCGAGCACGGCGCGCACAAGACCGACCGCACCGGCACCGGAACGCGCAGCGTGTTCGGACGACAGCTGCGCTACGACCTGTCGCAGGGCTTTCCGCTGATCACCACGAAGCGGGTGCACTTCAAGTCGATCGCCTACGAGCTGCTGTGGTTCCTGCGCGGCGAGAGCAACGTGGGGTGGCTGCGCGAGAACGGGGTGACGATCTGGGACGAGTGGGCGGATGCCGCGGGCGAACTCGGTCCGGTCTACGGCGTGCAGTGGCGCTCCTGGCCGACCCCGTCGGGCGGGCAGATCGACCAGATCTCGGAGGTCATCGAGCAGATCCGCGTCAACCCCGACTCGCGGCGCCTGATCGTCTCGGCCTGGAACCCCGCCGACATCCCCTCGATGGCTCTCGCCCCCTGCCACGCGCTGTTCCAGTTCTATGTGGCCGACGGCAAGCTGTCGTGCCAGCTGTACCAGCGCAGCGCCGACCTGTTCCTCGGCGTTCCGTTCAACATCGCCAGCTACGCGCTGCTGACACACCTGGTGGCGGCGCAGACCGGTCTCGAGGTCGGCGACTTCGTCTGGACGGGCGGCGACTGCCACATCTACGACAACCACGTGGATCAGGTGGCGGAGCAGTTGACGCGCGATCCGTTCCCGCTGCCGACGTTGTCGATCACCACGCCGCGCGACAGCATCTTCGATTACACCTTCGAGGACTTCGAGCTGCGCGACTACCAGCACCATCCCGCCATCCGCGGGGCCGTTGCGGTCTGATGGTCGCGCTCTGATGGTCGCGCTGTGAGCATCTCCCTCATCTGGGCACAGGCGTCGAACGGCGTCATCGGCGCCGAGGGGACCATGCCGTGGCATCTGCCCGAGGACCTCGCGCACTTCAAAGAGCTGACGATGGGCGCGACGGTGATCATGGGTCGCCGCACCTGGGAGTCGTTCCCGGAGCGTTTTCGTCCCCTTCCCGGACGACGCAACGTCGTCGTCACCCGTGACGCCGCCTGGACCGCCGAGGGCGCCGAGGCGGCGCATTCTGTCGACGAGGCGCTCGCCCTCGACGCGAGCCCCTGGGTCATCGGCGGCGCCCGCCTCTTCGGCGAGACGATCGACGCCGCCGCCCGTCTCGAGGTCACCGAGATCGACATCGCGCCCGACGGAGACACCTTCGCCCCCACGATCGACTTCTCGGTCTGGCAGCTCACACCCCTCACCGCGGATGCCCGCTGGCTGACCTCCCGAAACGCTCTCCGCTACCGCTTCCGGACCTACACGCGCATCTGACCCGCCGGCCTCCTCGCATCCCTCCGGCGGCGCCCGATCGTGCCGCGCCGCCCCTTCTCGCCCCTTCAGCGCGCCTCCTTGTCGCCTCAGCGCACCTCCTCCTTTGGCTCACCGCACCTCGTGTCAGGCCGGGTCAGCACCGCCGGCACCTGAACACGGCCTTACCCCTGGGCCCCCTCCCGGCCGCACTCTGGAACCTGCGTGCCAAACCGCGTGGCCCACCGATAACGCGAGTTGCCACGCAAGTTGTGGAGTCTGCCGGCAAGGACCTGCCCGGCCGGACAGCTGACGGCCGGACAGCTGACGGCCAGGCAGCTGACGGCCCGACCGTCGCGAAACCCGCGACTCGCGACCGCTCCTTCACATCAGAGAGAAGGCGCCGTCGTCCAGTCGTTGAGAGTGACGGCACCGCCGCTCTGACGGTCGCGGCACGATCGCGCCATGTTCTTCGTCGAGAACGCGCTCCGCAAGCAAGGCGGCCTGATTCGCACCTGGGAGCTGGCAGCGGAGGGTGTCGGAGCCGAGTTCGTCGAACTCGCCCTCGAGAGGGGGCGGATTCAACGGCTCCGGCGGGGCTGGTACGGAGCCCCGGACCTTGATCCGACCGTCGTCGCGGCGGTCGGCCTCGGGGGAACGCTGGCGTGCCGGAGCGCCCTCGAGTACTACGGGGACGACGCCGGAGACGGTCGACTGCACATCGCCGTCGGCTCGGGGCGCCGGCCGGCCGCGGGAGGTGGCGTCGTGGTCCACTGGACGCGCACTCCCATCGACCGCAGACGTCCCGCGGTGTCGCGCGCGGAGGCCGAACGGCAGGCCGCACGGTGCGCGCCCACGCCACAGCCCGCTAGCCTGGAGCGCGTGTCGACGCCAGAGAATCCCTTCGGACAGGTGCTCGTCGCGCTCGTGACCCCGTTCACGGCCGACGGCGAAGTCGACTGGACCGACGTCGAGAAGCACATCGACGATGTGATCAACGACGGGGCCGACGGCATCGTCGTCACCGGGACCACCGGTGAGACCAGCACGCTCACCGACCCCGAGAAGATCAAGCTCGTCGAGGTCGCCAAATCGGTCGCGAACGGTCGGGCGAAAGTCATCACCGGCGGCGGATCCAATGAGACCGCCCATGCCATCGAGCTGTACAAGCACAGCGAGAAAGCCGGCGCCGACGGCGTCATGATCGTCACGCCGTACTACAACAAGCCGACGCAGGCGGGCGTGCTCACGCACTTCCGCATGATCGCCGACGCGACCGATCTGCCGGTGATCCTGTACGACATCCCGGGGCGCACCGGCATCCCGATCAAGTACGAGACGATCCTGCGCGCGGCCAAGCACCCCAACATCCGCGCCGTCAAAGACGCCAAAGGCGACCTCAGCGAGGTCAGCCGCGTGCTCAACCAGACCGAGCTGCTGTACTTCGCCGGCGACGACGCCAACGCGCTGCCGACCCTCGCCATCGGTGGGACGGGACTGATCGGCGTCACCGCCAACATCGCCCCGGCGCCGTACCGGGCCATGGTGGATGCCGTCAACGCCAACGACCTGGCGACCGCCACCGCCGAGCACAAGGCGCTCGAACCGCTGGTCCGCGCCGTCATGACGCACGTGCCGGGAACAGTCGCCGCCAAATACATCCTGCACGGGCTGGGCCGCATCTCCAGCCCCCGGGTGCGGCTGCCGCTGGTCGGCCCGGAGGAATCCGAAGCCGCCCTGATCGAAGACGAGATCGCTCTCGTCGGCGAGATCGCCGGAATCGACTTCTCGAACTTCCGCCCCGACCGCAACGCCGCCGCCGGTGGCGCATTGCCGAAGGTCGCGGGCACGACGCGCTGAACAGCGCACCAAGGACAGCACCCCACCACATGCCAGGCACCGACGTCTTCGACCCGCCCGCACTCACCGCAGGAACCCTGCGTGTCACCCCTCTCGGCGGTCTCGCCGAGATCGGTCGCAACATGACCGTCTACGAGTTCGACGGCAAGCTGCTCATCGTCGACGCCGGCGTGCTCTTCCCCGAAGAGCATCAGCCGGGGGTCGACCTGATCCTGCCCGACTTCACGCCGATCCGTGAGCGTCTCGACGACATCCTCGGGGTGGTGCTCACGCACGGCCACGAAGACCACATCGGCGCCGTGCCGTACCTGCTCAAGCTGCGGCAGGACATCCCGCTGCTCGGTTCGCAGCTGACGCTCGCGCTCGTCGAGGCCAAGCTCAAAGAGCACAGGATCACGCCGTACTCGCTCACGGTGAAGGCCGATCAGAAGGAGAAGCTCGGCCCGTTCGAGCTCGAATTCGTCGCCGTCAACCACTCGATCCCCGACGCGCTCGCGGTCGCGATCCGCACTCCGGCCGGTCTCGTGCTGCACACCGGCGACTTCAAGATGGATCAGCTGCCGCTCGACGGCCGTATCACCGATCTGCGTGCCTTCGCCCGGCTGGGCGAAGAAGGTGTCGACCTCTTCCTGCCCGACTCGACGAACGCCGACGTCCCGGGGTTCACTGCCCTGGAGCGCGACATCGGCCCGGTGCTCGAGAGCGTCATCGCCAAGGCCAAGCGGCGCGTGATCGTCGCCAGCTTCAGCAGCCACGTGCACCGGGTGCAGCAGGTGCTGGATGCCGCAGCCGCCAACGGCCGCCAGGTCGCCCTGGTGGGCCGCTCGATGGTGCGCAACATGGGCATCGCCGCCGAACTCGGCTACCTGAAGGTGCCGGATGGCATCCTCGTCGAGCTGAAGAAGGCGCTCGAGCTGCCCGACGACCGGGTCGTGTACATGAGCACCGGATCCCAGGGCGAGCCGATGGCGGTGCTGGCGCGCATGGCCAACCAGGAGCACCAGATCGAGGTGGCGGAGGGCGACACGGTGATCCTGGCCTCCAGCCTGATCCCCGGGAACGAGAACGCCGTCTACCGGGTCATCAACGGGCTCACCAAGCTCGGCGCGATCGTGATCCACAAGGGCAACGCCCGCGTGCACGTCTCGGGCCACGCCGCCGCCGGCGAGCTGCTGTACTGCTTCAACATCATCAAGCCCAAGAACGTCATGCCGGTGCACGGCGAATACCGTCACCTGACCGCCAGCGCGGCGCTCGCGATCGAGACCGGCGTGCCGGAGCGCAACACGATCATCGGCGAGAACGGCACCGTCGTCGACCTCCGCGACGGGGTGGCTCGAGTGGTCGGCCAGCTCGATGTCGGCTTCGTCTACGTGGACGGCTCGACGGTCGGCGAGATCACCGAGGCCGATCTCAAGGATCGCCGCATCCTGGCCGAGGAGGGCTTCATCTCGGTCTTCGTCGCGATCGACACGCAGACCGGGCGTGTGGTGGTCGGCCCCGAGATCCAGGCGCGCGGTTTCGCCGAAGACGAGTCGGTCTTCGACGACGTGCTGCCGCAGGTCGTCAAGGCGCTCACCGAGGCCGCGCAGAACGGCACGCGCGACACGCACGGCTTCAGCCAGGTGGTGCGCCGCACCGTCGGACGCTGGGTCAACACCCAGCACCGCCGTCGGCCGATGATCATCCCCGTCGTGATCGAGGCCTAGGCCTCGATCACAGAAGGCGCTGCATCGAGCGCCGAGCGCGAAGGCGCTCGAGGCCGAAGCCTCGATCTCCTCCGAGAGGATGATTCCCTGAGGGGTCCTCGAAACGTAGTCTGGCAGGATGAGCGCCGCGTCCCCCGGAATCGCCCGCAAGTGGGTCCTGCCCATCCTGCGAATCGTGATCTTCGCCGCCATCGCGGCAGCCCTGGTCAAACTCGCCTTCTTCGGCGGGTTCAACACGGCGGGCTCCGATTCCGCGGTTCCCAGCGGCGCCGTCTCCGATCCGTTGATCCAGGTCGAGATGGGCAGCATCAAGAACGACGTCGTGCTGGATGCCACGATCCAGGCCGATCCCGCCGTGCCCGTCCGGGCGACGCTCACCGGCGAGGTCCGCAAGGTCCTGGTCTCCGCCGGGCAGGCCGTCGTCGCCACGACCCCGATCGCGAGCATCCGTTCCGAGACGCCCAATCCAGATGGCACCACCAGCTACAAGACCGCGACCGTCACGGCGGGGGCCGCCGGCACTCTGTCGGCCCTGCCGATTCTCGTCGGCCAGTCGGTGGCGGTCGGCGACGCCGTCGCGCAGGTGGCTCCCGCGTCGTTCAGCGTTGTCGCGAACCTGCCCGCGGCCCAGCAGTACCGATTGCTCAACAAGCCGACCGAGGCGCAGACCAGGATCACCGGTGGTCCTGCCCCCTTCACCTGCACGGGACTCACCATCTCCACGCCGTTGGCTGGAGCCGGCGCCGGTTCCGGTGGTTCGTCGGGGTCGGATTCCGGTGCAAGCGGGGCGGGTGGCTCCTCGGCGGCGACGGTCCGGTGCGCCGTGCCGAGCACGGTCACCGTCTTCTCGGGCCTCGCGGCCAAGCTCACCATCGACGGCGGAAAGGCCGATCACGTGCTGGTCGTCCCGACGACCGCTGTCGAGGGTTCGGTGGGCAGCGGCTCGGTCTATCGTCCCAGCGCGGGCGGCGGCAAGCCGGCCAAGCAGGCCGTGACGCTCGGGCTCACTGACGGGGTGAACGTCCAGGTCACGGGCGGGCTCAAGGAGGGCGACACCATCCTGCAGTTCGTCCCGGGCGCCCCAGCCGATCCCCAAGGCGGGCCCGGCGGCGGGCCCGGCGTGGTGAACGGCTGATGCCACTTCTCGCGCTCGAGGGCGTCACACGCACGATCGAACTCCTGGATGCCGCCCCCTTGCACATCCTGCGCGGCATCGACCTGGAGGTGGAGGTCGGCGACCATGTGAGCATCGTCGGCCGTTCGGGCAGCGGAAAGTCGACGTTGCTCAACATCCTCGGCCTGCTCGACGAACCGACGAGCGGGCGGCTGGTCTTCGACGATGTTCCGCTGGAGCGGATGCGGTCCGCTGAGCGCGACCGGCGCCGAGGGCGCGACGTGGGTTTCATCTTCCAGCAGTTCAATCTGCTCGCCGGGCGGACGGCGCTCGACAACGTCGTGACCCCGCTGCTCTACGCGACGGGCCGGGCCTTCTGGCGTCGCACGACGCTCGCGGCAGAGATGCTCGAGCGGGTGGGATTGGGTGATCGACTCGACGCCCTGCCGTCTCAGCTGTCGGGAGGCGAGCAGCAGCGGGTGGCGATCGCGCGCGCCCTGGTGCGCGGGCCGCGGCTGATTCTGGCCGACGAGCCGACCGGCGCGCTCGATGTGGACACCGGTGCGACCGTCATGGCGCTGCTCGACCAGGTGGCCGAGAGCTCCGGCGCCGCGTTGATCACGATCACCCACGATGTCAACGTTGCGTCCCTCGCGCGGCGGCACTACCGGCTCGATGCCGGGGTGTTGACAGAGACGACGTCTGCGGTGCGAGAGCCGGTCGTGTCCGCGGTCGGCGGGAAGCCATGATGCGCCTGCTCACCGGCGCGATCGGCGCCGTCGTGGAAGCCTGGTCTGAGGTCCGTGTCCACCGCACCCGGGTGCTGCTGAGCCTGATCGGCGTCGCGGTCGCCGTCGCGGCCATCACGGGCGTGGTCGCGGTGGGCGGTGTGCTCCAGCAGTCCTTCACCGAGAGCTCGGAACGCTACGGCGGCCGGCCCGCCATGCTGTCGGTGAGCGTCACGGACAACACGGGCACCGGCACGCCCTCAGCGAGCACATTGGATGCCGCCTTCGCCCGGCTGGCCGAGCGCTACGGCGTGCGCTACCACGCCCGCGTGCTCCAGGCCGCGTTGTCGGTCGACACCCCTCAGGGGACGCTGCAGAGCAACGCGCTCGTGGTCGATCCCGACTACCCCACCATGCACCGGCTGCGCGCCACCACGGGCCGGCTGCCGGACCGCGCCGACGAGAAGAATCTGGCTCCCGCGGTGTCCATCGACGCGAACACCTGGAAGCTTCTGGGTTCGCCGCCGATCGCGAGCCACCCCACGATCACGCTCGAGGGATCGCAGCCGGTGACCGCCGTCGTGGTCGGCGTGCAACGCGCCGACTGTGACCAGTGCTACTCGGTCACGATGCTGTACGACCAGTACCAGCGGCTCGACTTGTCCGCCGACCAGCAGCAGGGGGTGGTGCCGATGTGGGAGGCATGGGTGCCGCCCGCGCACGCCCGCGGGCTGAGCGAGCGCTTCACGTCGGACCTCGGCTCTGAGTTCGGGGCCGGGTGGAACGTGTCCGTCGGGCGGAACGACTACCTCGCGGGCGGCGGCATGGATCCGCTTCTGCCCCTGAAACTCGGGGTCGGCGGGATCGCCGGGCTCGTGCTCCTGCTCGGCGCCCTCGGCCTGCTGAACATCTCGCTGGTGACCGTTCGATATCGGATTCGCGAGATCGGCATCCGGCGCAGTTTCGGGGCGACAGCGGGTCGGGTCTTCTTCTCGGTGATGATGGAGAGCGTCGTGGCCACGGTTGCAGCCGGATTCGTCGGGGTGATCGTGGCGATCGTCGCGCTGAAGAATCCGTTGAGCGCCTCGCTCGTCGCGCAGACGGTGCAAGACGTGCCGCCGTTTCCGGTGTCGGCCGCGATCCTCGGTCTCGTGGTCTCGACCGTCGTCGGCGCGTTGGCGGGACTGTTGCCCGCGATCGTCGCGGTGCGCGTGAAGCCGATCGATGCGATCCGCTATTGACGCGCTGACTCGCTCTGTTGACTCTCCGCGCCGCCTCCCCGCTGCCGGCGCAGGTCACGGCTACCGTGACCTCATGGCCACGAGCACCCGGTCGTCGACCCCGCGCGCCCGCACGAGCACGACGCGCGGGTCCGGCACGCGCTCGAACGCCACGCGCAACCAGGCCACGAAGAAATACCCGGCCAAGAACGCGACGGTCGTCGACGAGCCGGGCATCCTGAGCAGTGCGTGGCTCGGCCTGGCGCACATCGTCGGCGGTGCCGCCCGGCTGTTCGGCCGCGAGACGCTGGCCAAAGAGGAGCGACGCGACGGGGTCCCGTTTTTCCTGGTCGTGCTCGCGGTGGCCGGAGCCATCGTCGAGTGGTTCAACCCGACCAACGACGTGGCGATCTCGCTCGACGCGTACACCTTCGGCGGCCTGCTCGGTCGTGTTGCGTTTGCTCTGCCGGTGATCATGCTGGTGTTCGCGGTCTGGCTGTTCCGGCATCCGGCGACCGTGCACGACAACACGCGGCTGGGCATCGGGGGAGCTCTGCTGCTCACCACGATCGCAGGACTGAGTCACGTCTTCGGCGGGCATCCGCAGCCCAAGGACGGAGCGGTCGCCCTCGCTCACGGCGGCGGCATCGTGGGCTGGATCGTCGGACAGCCGTTCGTGTCGGTGAACGCCGGTTGGGCGGCGGTCGTGATCTTCGGCGGCTTCGCCCTGCTGTCGCTCTTCATCATGACCAAGACGCCGCCGAACAAGCTCGGGTGGCGTCTGCGCGAGCTGTACGCGTACCTGTTCGGCGCGCAGGCGCCGGAGCCGCGCGAGAAGGCCGCGCCCGGCGAGACCGGGGCGCCCGAGTTCGGTTCGCTGAGCGACCTCGGCCTCGAACTCGACGACCCCTCGTCGATGCCCTGGTGGCGGCGGGGCAAGCCCAAGCACACCGAGCCGGCCTTCGACAGCCCGGTCGTCAGTGCCGATCAGCCGACCGACATCATCGACCACACGAAGGGCGACGACCAGTTCGACATCGACCTGCTCGAAGAGCTGGTGCGCGCCGAGGATGCCGTGAAGCGCTTCACCGGCGAGATCGACAGCGGCGCGACCGGGTTGCGCGACGACGGCGGTGCCGCCCTCCCGGGCTTCGGCAGCGCGGCCGAGCGCGGCGCCGAGGGGCAGTTCGACGGGGCCGCAGCACCCACCCCTGCGGCCCGCCCGAACACCCCGCCACGCCGGCCGTACCGCTTGCCCGCGGCATCCATCCTCAGCGCGGGCACGCCGCCCAAGGCGAAGACCCCCGCCAACGACGAGGCCATCGCCGCCATCACCAGCGTGCTGAGCCAGTTCCAGGTGGACGCGCGCGTCACCGGTTTCAGCCGCGGCCCCAGTGTCACGCGCTACGAGGTCGAGCTCGGGCACGGCGTCAAGGTCGAGCGCGTCACCGCGCTGGCCAAGAACCTGTCGTACGCGGTCGCGAGCAACGAGGTCAACATCCTGTCGCCGATCCCGGGCAAGAGCGCCATCGGCATCGAGATCCCGAACAAGGACCGCGAGATCGTCTCGCTCGGTGACGTGCTGCGCTCCGGCGCCGCGGCCAAGAGCGTGCACCCGATGACCATCGGACTCGGCAAGGACGTCGAGGGCGGCTTCGTCGTCGCGAACCTCGCCAAGATGCCCCACCTGCTGGTCGCCGGTGCGACCGGCTCCGGCAAGTCGAGCTTCATCAACTCGATGATCACGAGCGTGCTGATGCGGGCCAAGCCGGCCGAGGTGCGCATGGTGCTGATCGACCCGAAGCGCGTCGAGCTGGCCGCCTACCAAGGCGTGCCGCACCTGATCACGCCGATCATCACCAACCCGAAGAAGGCCGCAGAGGCGCTGCAGTGGGTCGTCAAGGAGATGGACATGCGGTACGACGACCTCGCGTCGTTCGGGTTCCGCCACATCGACGACTTCAACCGCGCCGTGCTCGCGAACGAGATCGTGCTGCCGGCCGGCTCCGAGCGGGTGCTGCAGCCCTACCCCTACCTGCTCGTCGTCGTCGACGAGCTCGCCGACCTGATGATGGTCGCGCCGCGCGACGTCGAGGACTCGATCGTGCGCATCACCCAGTTGGCACGCGCGTCCGGCATCCACCTGGTGCTGGCGACCCAGCGTCCGAGTGTGGATGTCGTGACCGGGCTGATCAAGGCGAACGTGCCCTCGCGGCTGGCCTTCGCGGTGTCGAGCATGACCGACTCGCGCGTCATCCTGGATCAGCCGGGAGCCGACAAGCTGATCGGCCAGGGTGATGGACTGTTCCTGCCCATGGGCGCGTCGAAGGCCATCCGGGTGCAGGGTGCGTGGGTCAGCGAAGACGAGATCGCCGACGTGGTCAAGCACGTCACCGAGCAGGCGCGACCCGAGTACCGCGAGGACGTCGAGGCCGTCGCCGAGAAGCGCGAGGTCGACGGCGACATCGGCGACGACCTCGAGATCCTGCTGCAGGCCGCCGAGCTCGTCGTGAACACCCAGTTCGGCTCCACCTCGATGCTGCAGCGCAAGCTGCGGGTCGGGTTCGCCAAGGCGGGCCGCCTGATGGATCTGCTCGAGTCGCGCGAGATCGTCGGCCCGTCAGAGGGCTCGAAGGCGCGCGACGTGCTGGTCACCCCCGAGCAGCTGCCCGAGGTGCTCGCCTCGTTGCGCGGAGACGGGCCGCCGCCCGCGGCGTCGTCGAGCGCCCAGGCTGGGGGTTCGTCCCGGGACGCCGTCGCCGAGATGATGAGCGGATATCCTGAGGATGAGGGCCCTTCAGACGAGGACGCCTGGAAGCTGACCGGCAGGGAGTAGCGCATGGCGGCCTCTGCTCCTGAGAACCGTGCAGGCGCGACTCCGAGCGACCCCGGGCACGTTCCGGAGCATCCCAAGAACGCGAACCCGATGAAGGGCCGTGTGGTCGCCATCGGCGATACGCCGGCCAGCTGGGGCAACATCGCGAACATCGTGACGGTGGTCCGGATCCTGTTGGCGCCGGTCTTCATCGTCCTGCTGCTGACCGACGGTGGCCACGACGGCTACGTGCGGTACATCGCGGCCGTGCTGTTCGTCCTCGCCATCACCACCGACTCGGTCGACGGCCTGCTCGCGCGGCAGCGCAACCTGGTGACCGACCTCGGCAAGCTCATCGACCCGATCGCTGACAAGGTGCTGACCGGCGGCGCGCTCGTCGGCCTGTCGATCCTCGGCGAGATCCCGTGGTGGATCACGATCGTGATCCTGGTGCGCGAGATCGGCATCACCGTGTTCCGCTTCATCGCCCTGCGCGACCGGGTGATCGCGGCATCGTGGCTCGGCAAGCTGAAGACGGTGGTGCAGGCGGTGGCGATCTCGTTCGCGCTGTTCCCGTTCTGGCAGCTGGTCGGGCACTGGATCAACTGGGTCAATGCCGTGCTGATCGTGGCCGCTCTCGCGCTCACCGTGTTCAGCGGCATCGAGTACCTCTGGCAGGCCTGGAAGGTCGGACGCGCCAAGCGCATCGAGCTGCCGGAGTAGCGGCGTGGGCGCCGACACGTCTGGGCCCGAGCCGAGCGACGCCGCCGCCCGTCTGATCGCCGAACTCACGCGACGGGGGATGACGATCGCCGTCGCCGAGTCGCTGACCGGCGGGCTCGTGGTCGCCGAGCTGGTGAGCGTGCCCGGCGCGTCGGCGGTGGTGCGCGGGGGAGTGGTCGCCTATGCCACCGACCTCAAGTCGACCCTGCTCGGTGTCGATGCCGAGCTGCTCGCCGCGCGGAGTCCGATCGACCCCGAGGTCGCGCGTCAGATGGCGGAGGGAGTGCGCACACGCCTGGGCCGCGAGGGGGCACCGGCCGACATCGGACTGGCGACCACCGGGGTGGCCGGCCCGGATCCGCAGGACGGGCATCCGGTGGGCGAGGTGTGGCTCGGCCTCTCGATGAAGGGCCGTGTCGAGGCCAGGGGCCTCGCTTTGGGGGGTGACCGAGCGTCCATCCGAGCGGCTACTGTCTCCGAATCACTGATGTTCGTGATGGAGCGTCTGCTGGACCGCCCCGCGGAATAGCCGGCGTTTCGATCTCGTTACATGTGGAGTCGTCACAGGCAAGATCGAGGCGACACGATTTAGAGTTTGCGTATCGACCGGGATAGGGTTAGCGCCCCGGTCGGAACCACCGACCTCATCCGGTCGGAGTGAAAAGGAGGACTCCATGGTTCTGGTACGTCAGGAAATCGGCGATGTTCTCCGTGACTTCCGTCTGCAGAAGGCGATGACCCTGCGCCAGGTGGCGGGCCGCGCAAGCGTGGCCCTCGGCTACCTGAGCGAGGTGGAGCGTGGCCAGAAAGAGGCCAGCTCGGAGATTCTCGCGTCGGTCGCCGACGCGCTCGACACGCCCATCTCGGTGATCATGCGTGAGGTGGGCGACCGCCTCGCGATTCTCGAAGGCGTCTCCCGTGTCCCCGACACGCTTCCCGACGAGCTGGTCGCGGAGTTCGACGCGGATCTCGCGATCCGCTAGGTCCGAACGCACGATTTCACGAGGGTCCCGGCTACGGTCGGGGCCCTCGTCGTTTCCTGTCCCTAAGGTGTCCCCATGAAGCTCAGCGAGTTCGAGCTCGCCATCGCCGAGGAGTTCGGCGCGTTCGGGCGGGTGTTGCGGCGCGACACGGTCGTCGTCGCGCTCGGCAACCGGACTCCGGATGAGGCGCTGGCCGCGGGCGTGCCCGCTCGCGAGGTCTGGTTCGCGCTGTGCGCCGCGCAGGACGTGCCGCCGCAGCGCTGGCACGGCGCGGGCCGGCCGACACCGCCACGCGGCTGAACCTTTTCGTCGAACGGCTTCGCCAGTGGAGTCATCCGGCGACACGCCGTCGCGAAATCACTCGAACATCCATTCGGATGTCGCGTAGTCTCCTCACCAACGTCTTTCGAAGACGAGTTGTGCACGAGATGCCCGTCGGTCCCGAGAAATGTCGGGACTCGGGCATAGCGTCACCACTACCAAGCAACACGAGCCCTGTCACGAGAGCCCCGACCTTGCCCCATCGGTCGAAGCAGGAGCGGCAGCCTATGGGCGCATCATCCGGCACCGTGCACCACAGAGCATTTCGCACGGGACCACGAGCACGAAGGAGACGGGCCATGCCCTCACCAGCAGACCGCGAGAAAGCCCTCGAAACGGCTCTCGCACAGATCGACCGCCAGTTCGGCAAGGGTTCCGTCATGCGCCTCGGCAGTGACGAGCGCGCGCCGGTCGCCATCATCCCCACCGGCTCCATCGCGTTGGATGTCGCGCTCGGCATCGGGGGTCTTCCCCGCGGCCGCATCGTCGAGATCTACGGCCCGGAGTCCTCGGGCAAGACCACGCTCACGCTGCACGCCATCGCGAATGCCCAGAAGAACGGCGGCATCGCGGCCTTCATCGACGCAGAGCACGCGCTCGACCCCGAATACGCGAAGAAGCTCGGCGTCGACATCGACTCGCTGCTCGTCTCGCAGCCCGACACGGGTGAGCAGGCGCTCGAGATCGCCGACATGCTCGTTCGCTCCGGCTCGATCGACCTGATCGTGGTCGACTCCGTCGCCGCGCTCGTGCCCCGTGCCGAGATCGAGGGCGAGATGGGCGACTCGCATGTCGGCCTGCAGGCCCGCCTGATGTCCCAGGCGCTTCGCAAGCTGACCGGTGGGCTCAGCCAGACCGGCACCACGATGATCTTCATCAACCAGCTCCGCGAGAAGATCGGCGTGTTCTTCGGCAGCCCCGAGACCACCTCCGGCGGCAAAGCGCTCAAGTTCTACGCCTCGGTGCGGCTCGACATCCGTCGCATCGAGACCCTGAAAGACGGAACGGAAGCCGTGGGCAACCGCACCCGGGTCAAGATCGTCAAGAACAAGATGGCGCCGCCCTTCAAGCAGGCGGAGTTCGACATCCTGTACGGCGTCGGCATCTCGCGCGAGGGCAGCCTGATCGATTACGGCGTCGAGCACGAGATCGTCCGCAAGTCGGGCGCCTGGTACACCTACGATGGCGACCAGCTCGGTCAGGGCAAAGAGAACGCGCGCAACTTCCTCATCGAGAACCCCGACGTGGCTGCCGAGATCGAGAACAAGATCCTGGCCAAGCTCGGCATCGGCGAGGCGGGCAAGGCGGCTTCGGCTGCTGCGGCTGCGGAGCCGGTCGCGGTCGTCGCGCCCGTCGCCAAGGGTGCGGCAGCGAAGGCGCCCGTTGAGAGCGCGCCCGCCGAGGAGTCCTTCCCGGAATCGATCGACGACGAGCTCGCGGCCCGCATGGCCGTGGGCGAGTAGCCGCCGAGTAGTCGGCGAAACCACCATGGAGCGATCCGACGGGACGCGACGCCCCGCACGACAGCACGGCCTGGCGCCGGTCACGTACCTCCCCGGCGCTCGGTCGGGGCAGGTCCAGGCAGTCGCTGATCAGAAGCCGGCCGATCAGCCGGCGGTCGATGCGGGAGTCCGCCCGTCGGATCGTCTTTCTGTTCCTGCTCCCGCTCCTGCTGCGCGCGAGTTGCCGAGTCTGGCGTCGGTGTTCGGCCAACCGGAGGCCGAGATCGAGGCGGAACTGTTCGAGCGGCGCGAGGCCGACGAGAAGGCCGCGTTGGCAGACGGTCGTGCCGAGGCGCGCGCGTCGGCCAAGGCCGAGCGCATCAGCATGAACGCCCTGACGCGTCGCGGCATGTCCCAACGTGAAGTCGAGCGCAGCCTTCGCGCCCGCGACCTCGACGACGACACTGTCACCGCAGAACTCGAACGGTTGGCGGGCGTCGGCTTGATCGATGACATGGCGCTTGCGCAGAATCTCGTCGGCATCCTCCAAGAGCGCAAAGGCCTCGGTCGTTCGGCGATCGCCGCGGAGCTCACTCGTCGTCTGCTCGCCCCGGCCGCCATCGAGTACGCGCTCGAGCTCGTCGACACCGGCGATGAGCTCGGCCGGGCGCGCGAACTGGCCGTCAAACGCGCAACCCAACTGCGTTCCTACGACCACGAGACGGCCGTCCGGCGGCTGAGCGGGTTCCTCATGCGGCGCGGCTACTCGGGCAGCGCGGTTCGCGCCGCGGTCGAGCATGCTCTGCCGGTGTCCCCGAACGCGGGATCGACCGTCCGCTTCCGCTGAGACGTGATTCCTCGGCGCCTCCGGGTGGTCCACACAGACGTAGGCTTGAGCGCACCATGACATTGCTTGAGACGTCGTCCGCACCGAACGGTCCCGCGCGCCCGCGGACGTACGAGGTGCGCACCTTCGGGTGCCAGATGAACGTGCACGATTCCGAGCGCCTGAGCGGTTCGCTCGAGGCGGCCGGGTACGTCCGCGCCGAGGGCGCCCCGGCCGACGTGGTGGTCATCAACACCTGCGCGGTGCGCGAGAACGCGGACAACAAGCTCTACGGAACACTCGGCCACCTCGCGAGCACCAAGCGCGAGCACGAGGGCATGCAGATCGCCGTCGGCGGCTGCCTCGCCCAGAAGGACAAGTCGGTCATCCTCGACAAGGCTCCGTGGGTCGACGTGGTGTTCGGCACGCACAACATGGGATCGCTGCCGACGCTGCTCGAGCGCGCTCGCCACAACGGCGAGGCGCAGCTCGAGATCCTCGAGTCGCTCGAGGTGTTCCCCTCCACCCTCCCCGCGCACCGGGAGTCGACATACAGCGGCTGGGTGTCCATCTCCGTGGGGTGCAACAACACCTGCACCTTCTGCATCGTGCCGTCTCTTCGTGGCAAGGAGAAGGATCGCCGCCCCGGCGACATCCTGAGCGAGATCGAACTGCTGGTCGACGACGGCGCCATCGAGGTGACGCTGCTCGGTCAGAACGTCAACTCCTACGGCGTCGAGTTCGGCGACCGGCTCGCCTTCGGCAAGCTGTTGCGCGCGGCCGGCCAGATCGACGGACTCGAGCGCGTGCGCTTCACCAGCCCGCATCCGGCCGCCTTCACCGATGACGTGATCGACGCGATGGCCGAGACGCCCAACGTGATGCCGCAGCTGCACATGCCGCTGCAGTCGGGATCCGATCGCATCCTGCGGCTCATGCGTCGCTCCTACCGCTCCGAGAAGTTCCTGGGGATCCTCGATCGCGTGCGGGAGCGCATCCCGAACGCGGCCATCACGACCGACATCATCGTCGGATTCCCGGGCGAGACCGAGGAGGACTTCAGCGAGACGCTCCGCGTCGTCGAGCAGGCCCGGTTCGTGTCGGCGTTCACCTTCCAGTACTCCATCCGCCCCGGCACCCCGGCCGCCACCCTGCCCGACCAGGTGCCGAAAGAGGTCGTTCAGGAACGCTACGAGCGCTTGACCGAGCTGCAAGAGCGGATCTCGGCAGAAGAGAACGCCAAGCTGGTCGGTACCGCCGTGGAGGTGCTCGTGGCTGCGGGCGAGGGCCGTCGCGACGGCGCGAACGCGCGCATGTCCGGACGGTCGGAAGACGGGCGTCTCGTGCACTTCGACGTGCCGACCGGCAGCGAACTCCCGCGTCCAGGTGACGTGGTGAGCGTCGTCGTGACGCGGAGCGCCTCGCACTTCCTGATCGCCGCCCCGGCCGCAGGCACACTGCCGGTGCGGCGCACGCGAGCCGGCGACGCCTTCGACCGCGCAGAAGCCGAGTCGTGCGCCGTTCAGGCTCACAGTCCGGCGAGCGAGGGTGCCCCGCGCGGCGCGGTCAACATCGGGTTGCCGAGCCTTCGGCCGCCTCGCTGAGTCCCGGGACACCGAGCAGCACCATGCCGACGACTCCGCTCGTCGCGATCGTCGGAGCGACCGGGACCGGCAAGTCCGAACTCGCGCTCGACCTGGCCGAGTCGCTGCGCGCCGAGGGCCGGCAGGCAGAGATCGTCAACGCAGATGCCATGCAGCTCTACCGCGGCATGGACATCGGCACCGCCAAGCTCCGCCCCGAGGAGCGCCGAGGCATCCCGCATCACTTGCTCGATGTGCTCGATCCGCGGGAGGAGGCGAGCGTCGCTGCCTATCAGCTGCAGGCGCGCGCCGCGATCGACGCCATCCTGGCTCGCGGCGTCACCCCGATCCTGGTCGGCGGCAGCGGGCTCTATGTGTCGAGCGTGCTCTACCCCTTCCGGTTCCCGGGCACCGATGCCGCGGTGCGCGAACGGTTGGAGTCCGACCTCGCCGCCGACGGTCCGGGGATGCTGCACAGGAGGCTGCAGGCGGTGGATCCGGTCGCCGCCGAGGCGATCGGCCCGCACAACGGAAGGCGGCTGGTCCGCGCCCTCGAGGTCGTGACGATCACCGGCGAGCCGTTCGGCGCCGGCCTGCCGGGCGAGGACGAGCTCTGGCGCCCGACCCTGACGATCGGGTTGCAGCTCGACCGCGACGCCCTGATCCAACGACTCGACGCGCGCGTCTCCCGGATGTGGCGCGACGGGCTGGTCGACGAGGTCGCGGCCCTGCGTCGTGCGGGGCTGGGCATCACGGCGGGTCGCGCGATCGGCTACGCGCAGGCGGTCGCTCAGCTGGATGGCATCCTATCCGAGGCTCAAGCGATCGAGCAGGCCGCGTCGCTCACCCGGCGGTACGCGCGGCGCCAGGTGGGGTGGTTCGGGCGGTACCGCACAACCCACTGGATCAGTTCTGGCGACTCCGAGCGCGTTGCGCTCGTCCGGGCGGCGCTCGCCAGCGCCTTCGGCGCGGGCGACGATAGCCTGAACCCGTGAGCACGGCACTCCACTTCACCAAGGGTCACGGCACCGGCAACGACTTCGTGCTGTTCGCCGACCCCGATGGCAGCATCGACCTGGATGCCGATGACCTCGCCGGCATCGCCGACCGCCACTTCGGCGTGGGGGCCGATGGCGTGATCCGCGCGGTGAAGTCATCGAAGATCGACGTCGGAGCCGATGCGCTGGCCGAGAATCCGGCCGCCGAGTGGTTCATGGACTACCACAACGCCGACGGAAGTCCGGCGGAGATGTGCGGGAACGGCATCCGGGTCTTCGGCCTGTTCCTCATCGAGAACCGGCTGGTGAAACTGCCCGTCGGCGCCTCGATGGCCGTCGGGACGCGCGGGGGAGTGCGCACCCTGACCCGCACCGCAGACGGCTTCGAGACCGACCTCGGACCTTTCGTCGTCCTCGACGCCGAGGCGATCGTGTCGGCCAAGAACCTGGCGATCGATCGTCCCGGCCTTCCGGTGGGTGTCGGCAACCCCCACGTCGTTGTCGCCCTGGCCGACGACGACGAGCTCGACGCCCTCGACCTGAGTGAGGCGCCGGTTGTCACGCCGACCCCACCCGAGGGCGCGAACGTCGAGTTCGTGGTCCCCGCGGAGCCCCTGGTGGTCGGCGGGATCGGACGCATCAGGATGCGCGTGCACGAACGCGGAAGCGGTGAGACCCTCTCCTGCGGCACCGGTGCCGCGGCGGCGGCTCTCGCCATCCGCCACTGGGCGGGACCGAGCGCTCCCGATGTGTGGCGCGTCGAGGTGCCGGGCGGAGTGGTCGGCGTTCGGGTCATCGAGACCGACGACGGCCAGCATGTGGCCCTGAGCGGACCCGCCGAGCTGGTCTATGTCGGCGATCTGACGATCTGAGCTCACACGCGCGGCAGGGTGATCTCCTGCGTCATCCCCGTGCCGCTGCGGCGACGCGCGCGCAGCACGCGGTACCCCTTGTTCGTGGCGGCTCGGGTGACGGCGAAGTCCTGGGGGAGCTCGGCCTGGAGCCAGCGGTGCAGGGAATCCGAGCCGAGGTTTCGCTGCGCGACGAGCCAGGCATCCGTCCCCGGTTCGAGCCGCGGCAGCCAGCTCAGCATCATGGCGTGCAACTCGTTCTTGCCGACCCGGATCGGTGGATTCGACCAGATGGACATGAATGGGACGTCAGCAGGAACATCGGCGGGCGTCACGGCGTTGACATTGTCGAGGCCGAGCGACTCGGCGTTGCGGCGGACCAGTTCGAGGGCTCGCTCGTTGACGTCGACGGCCCAGACGGTGGCGCGGGGGGATTCCAGTGCGAGGGTGAGGGCGATCGGTCCCCACCCGCAGCCGAGATCGAGCAGATTGCCGCCCGGGGGCGGTGCCGGGACGTTGCCGAGCAGCACCTGGGTCCCGGTGTCGATCCGCTCGGGACTGAAGATCCCGTTCGCGGTGGTGACGTCGAGCTGGCGGCCGGCCAACTGAACGGAGATCGTGCGGGGGACCATGGCCCCTCCCGGGCTCGCCGAGAAGTAGTGGTCCGGGGGCGCCATGCAGAGAACCTATCGAAAACGAGGAACTAGGGTTAAGCGATCATGAGCGCGAACGACGATCAGATGCTCGACCGCGTGCTCGCCAGCGAGGATGCGAAGGCCAACGGCGTGCGCCATTTCGGCGCCGACGGCGCTCTGGGGCGCGCGCAGGCCTTGCAGACCGAGGGGCTGGACCTCGATATCGACGACGCCGGCATCCCCGACGACATCGACGGGGAGCAGTTCGATCGCGAGGCCCGCGCCTCACTCCGGCGCGTCGGCGGTCTGAGCACCGAACTCGAAGACGTCACCGAGGTCGAATACCGCCAGCTGCGGCTCGAGAACGTCGTGCTGATCGGCGTCTACTCCGGGCAGGGACTCGAGGACGCCGAGAACTCGCTTCGCGAGCTCGCCGCGCTGGCCGAGACGGCGGGAGCCGTCGTGCTCGATGGGCTGCTGCAGCGACGGCCGCATCCGGACCCCGCCACCTATCTCGGGCGGGGGAAGGTCCAGGAACTGGCCGCGATCGTCCAGTCGCTCGGGGCCGACACGGTCGTGGCCGACACCGAGCTCGCGCCGAGCCAGCGCCGCGCGCTCGAAGACGCCGTGAAGGTGAAGGTCATCGACCGGACCGCGGTGATCCTCGACATCTTCAGCCAGCACGCCAAGAGCCGTGAGGGCAAAGCGCAGGTCGAACTCGCGCAGCTCGAATACCTGCTGCCTCGGCTGCGCGGCTGGGGCGAGTCGATGTCCCGCCAGGCCGGTGGCCAGGTGGGCGGGGCCGGCGCGGGAATGGGAAGCCGCGGCCCGGGTGAGACCAAGATCGAGCTCGACCGCCGCCGCATCCACACCCGGATGGCCCGGCTGCGCAAGCAGATCAAGGGCTTCGCCCCGGCCCGCGAGGCCAAGCGCGCCAACCGCGACCGCTTCGAGGTGCCCAGCGCCGCGATCGTCGGCTACACCAACGCGGGCAAGTCGAGCCTGCTGAACCGGATGACGCGCGCCGGCGTGCTGGTGCAGAACCAGCTGTTCGCGACGCTCGACCCGACCGTGCGGCGCACCGAGACCCCCGACGGGCAGCTGTACACGCTGGCCGACACCGTGGGATTCGTCCGCAACCTGCCCCACCAGCTGGTGGAGGCCTTCCGGTCGACGCTCGAGGAGCTCGGCAACTCCGAAGTCATCGTGCATGTGGTCGACGGGGCGCATCCTGATCCGGCCGCGCAGCTCGCCACGGTGCGCGACGTGATCGGCGAGGTCGGCGCACGGGACCTTCCCGAGATCGTGGTGTTCAACAAGAGCGATCTGGTGGATGACGACCAGCGTCTGCTGCTCCGCGGCCTGGAGCCCGATGCGGTCTTCGTCAGCGCCCGGACCGGCGAGGGCATCGACCTGCTGCTCGACCGCATCGCGGCGGCGCTGCCGCATCCCGATGTCGAGCTGGAGCTGCTGGTGCCGTACGACCGCGGCGACCTCGTCTCGCTGGCCCACGCCCGCGCGCGCGTGATCGAGACGCGGTACGACGAGCGCGGAACCTGGCTGACCCTGATGGCGACCCAGCGCGTGGCCGAGCAGCTCAAAGCCGCGGTGACGGCCGGGGCCCCCGCGACGGCGTAACACTCCGTAGCGCGGGAGTTCGGCTGGGATGTTTTGCCCGTTGGCTGGCTAGCCTGAACTCAGCGTCGCTCGGACAGGACGCGGTGCGAAAGCCGAGCCCGGCACCCGCTCCAGACGGCACGCGGCGAACCGCCGGTGCCGAAGGACGGACGAGGCGTGCAGACTCGGCGGCATCCGGTCGGACTCGGGTTCGGCTCCGCTGACCGTGTCGGCTCGGCCTCCCCATTTCGCGAGGAGTCCCGCATGACCACCATCTCTCCCTTCCCGACCGGCACGATCCTCGGGTACCCGCGCATCGGCCCGCACCGCGAGCTCAAGCGGGCGGTCGAGGCGTTCTGGGCGCATTCGATCGACGCCGAGGAACTCGAGCGCACCACCGCCGAGCTGCGGGCGGCGACGCGCGCGCGGTTGGCCGCGCTCGGCCTTGATCCCCGAGGCTCCGCGATCCCCGAATCGTTCTCGTACTACGACCAGGTCTTGGATGCCGCGGTGACCGTGGGCGCGATCCCCAGCCGGTTCGCCGACCTGCTCGACGACGGCGGGCGTCTGGACCTGCACGGCTACTTCACCCTCGCCCGCGGCGAGGGCGATCGAGCTCCGTTGGAGATGACCAAGTGGTTCGACTCGAACTACCACTACCTGGTGCCCGAGATCGGCCCCGAGACCGTCTTCTCGCTCGCCGGCGACCGTCTGGTGCGGGAGGTCGTCGAGGCGAAGGCTGCGGGGTTCGTGACGCGTCCGGTCATCGTCGGGCCGGTCACCCTGCTCGCTCTCAGCAAGCCGGCCGACGGCGCCCCCGAGGGGTTCGAACCGCTCTCGAAGCTCGACGAGCTCCTGCCGGTGTACGTCGAGCTTCTCGACCAGCTCGCGGTCGCAGGTGCCGAATGGGTCCAATTGGATGAGCCCGCCCTGGTGAGCGAATCGCTCGCCGTCTCTCCCGCCGCGCTGAGAGACGCCGCCGCGGCCGCCTACTCTCTTCTCGGAGCCGATCGGCCCCTCGGCATCCTGGTCGCCGCGCCGTACGGCTCACTCGGCGAGGCATTCGGGGTGCTGGACGCGTCGCCGATCGACGCGATCGCGCTCGACCTGGTCACGGGCCCTCTGCCGCTGAAGGTGACGACCGACAAGGTACTCGTCGGGGGTGTGATCGACGGCCACAACATCTGGCGAGGCGATCTCGCGGGTGCGTTCGACAAGCTGGAGGCGCTTCGGGCGGTCTCGCCCCGGGTCGCCGTCGGCACGTCGACCAACCTCTTCCACACGCCGCACGACCTCGCCGGCGAGACGGCGCTGCCCGAACAGCTGAAGAACTGGCTCGCCTTCGCCGACCAGAAGGTTGCGCAGGTCGCCCTGCTGGCGGCGGGGCTGCGCGATGGGAGAGCCGGCATTCAGGCGGAACTGGATGCCGCATCCGCCGCCCTCGACGACCGCCGCCACGCACAGGGCGTGCGTGACGGGCTCGTGCGCGCCCGGGTTGCGGCGCTCGAGGAGTCGGCGTTCCACCGCGGCGACTACGAAACGCGCCGCGCCGTTCAAGAGGCCGAGCTCGGACTTCCGGCTCTGCCGACGACGACCATCGGCTCGTTCCCGCAGACCGGCGCCATCCGCAGGGAGCGCTCGCGATATGCGAAGGGCGAGATCGATCGCGCCGAGTACGACGCCTTCCTCGAGCGCGAGATCCGCGACGTGATCGAGTTGCAGGAACGCATCGGTCTCGATGTCCTCGTGCACGGCGAGCCGGAGCGCAACGACATGGTGCAGTACTTCGCCGAGCAGCTCGACGGCTTCGCGGTGACGCAGAACGGGTGGGTGCAGTCGTACGGGTCACGAGCGACACGGCCGTCGATCCTGTGGGGCGACGTGTCGCGTCCCGCGCCGATCACGGTCCGCTGGTCGACCTTCACCCAGGGTCTGACGAGCAAGCCCGTGAAGGGGATGCTGACCGGCCCGGTGACGATCCTCGCCTGGTCGTTCGTGCGCGACGACCAACCGCTCGCCGAGACCGCCGACCAGGTCGCTCTGGCCCTGCGCGACGAGATCCTGGACCTCGAGGCCGCGGGGATCACGGTGATCCAGGTGGACGAACCCGCGCTGCGCGAACTTCTGCCGCTGACGAGAGCCGAGCAGCCTGCGTACTTGGACTGGTCGGTGAGGTCCTTCCGCCTGGCGACCTCCGGCGTTCGCGACAGCACCCAGATCCACACGCACCTCTGCTACTCGGAGTTCGGTGTCGTTCTCGATGCGATCGACGGCTTGGATGCCGACGTCACCTCGATCGAAGCGGCTCGCTCCCGCATGGAGGTCGTCCCCGAGCTCCAACGGAACGGCTTCGGCCGAGGCGTCGGACCCGGGATCTACGACATCCACTCTCCCCGCGTGCCGAGCGTCGACGAGGTCACGGAGCTTCTGGAGATCGCCGTGGCGTCGATCCCGCAGCGTCAACTGTGGGTGAACCCGGATTGCGGGCTCAAGACCCGCGGCTACGACGAGACCGTCGCCTCGCTCGAGAACATGATCGCCGCGACGCGCGAACTTCGTCACCGAGTCGCAGCCGCGTCGTAGGGCAGGCTCGAAGCGGCGGTGCGTCGGGATAGGCTAGGAGGGGTCGTGCGTCTGGCGCGCGACACGGAGCGACAGCCGAGCCCGGCACCCGCCCAACCGGAGAAGCGCGCTCGCGCCACCGTTGGAGGGCAGATGGCCGGACACGAGATCGGGGATGACCCGGTCGACCTCGACGTGCCCACGACACCCGGAGCACCGACGTATTCGTTCGAGCTGTTCCCGCCCCGCTCGCCCGCGGCCGAAGAGGCGCTGCAGGTCCATCTGGCCCGCCTCGTCGCGTCACGCCCCGACTTCATCTCGGTCACCTACGGAGCCAATGGATCGAGCCGCGATGTCTCCCTCGGCGTGCTCAAGCACCTGCTCGAGAACACCACGGTGCCGCCGATGGCGCACTTCACGGCGGTCGGGTCGTCGTTCGCCGAGGCGTCGCAGCTGGTGCGCGAGTTCCTGGATGCCGGCGTCACGAGGTTCCTGGCGCTGCGCGGTGACCCTCCGCGGGGCGTGCCCGACGACGAGTCGGTGCTGGGTGACTTTCGGAGCGCGAGCGAGCTCGTGCAGTTGATCCACGGGGTCCAGCGCGAGCGCGAACCGTTCGTGACGCACGAGGTCCGCGGGTTTCCCGGAGCCAAGCGCATCGGAACCGGCCGCAAGGTCACGATCGCGGTCGCGGCTTTTCCCAACGGTCATCCCCTTTCGCGTTCGAGGGAGCAGGACATGGATGCCCTGCTCGCCAAGGAGGCGGCCGGCGCGAACCTGGCGATCACGCAGCTCTTCTTCGAGGCGGACGACTATCTGCGGCTGGTCGACGACGCCCGCGCGGCCGGCGTCACCATGCCGATCCTGCCCGGCATCCAACCGGTGCTCAGCGAGGGTCGCCTGCACCGGATCCTGGAGCTGACTCAGGTTCCCATGCCGCGCCGGCTGCTCGACGAGCTGCGAGCGGCACCCGAGCCGGCCGCGGTCGGGATCGCGCATGCGGCCGCGCTCGCTCGGGAGGTCCTCGCCGGCGGAGCGCCGGGCATCCACCTCTACACCTCGAACCGCTCAGAGGCACCACTCGCCATCCTCGACGACGTGGGCCTCCTCACCTCCAGGGAGATCCCCGCGTGACCGCATCATCCCCCCGTCTTCTTCTCGTGCTCACGGTTGTGGCGCCCCTCGCGCTGCTGATCGGCCTGACCGGATGCGCCGTGCAGACCGCGGCGCCGTCGTCGACTCCCAAGGCCCCCGCCACCGCGGCCGAAGGGCCGTGCACCGACGTCACGGTGATCGTGGACTTCGGCACACTGAAGCACGACGCCATCAAGACCTGCGCACGGGCCGGCACGGCCGCCGAGGTGCTGACGGCCGCGCACATCGAGACCGCAGGAACCGCCGACTACGGCGACGCCGTCATCTGCCGCGTCGACTCGCTGCCGTCGCCGGCCTCGGAGTCCTGCGCCAAACTGCCCACGGCGGCGTACTGGGCCATGTGGGTCAAGCCCAGCGCCGACGGGAAATGGGATTACGCCCAAGAGGGCATCCAGACCCAGAAGCTGAACGCAGGCGAGTACCTCGGCCTGGTGTACACGACGGGCAGCGACTCGACGCTGCCGCAGGGCTGATGCGCCGCGACCGCCTGATCGCACTGCGAACTGCGGCCCTCGTGGCCGTGGGGTTCATCGTGCTGCGGGTGGTGTATCGCATCATCTTCGGCGGCGGCTCCGGGTCGGGGCTCGTCATCGTCGATCCGCCGCGGGTGCCCCTGTCGGGACCCTTCTCGGGCATCTTCCTGTTCGGCGCGATCACCACCGGGGGCATCGCGACCGCAGCGCTCAGCGCGCTGCCATTCGCGGCGCTCATCCTGCTCGCGGGGTTGATCGGGGTCGTCGTGGACCTGCGAGGGCTGCTCGTTCGCGGGTCGCACCGCGGGCCGCTCCGGACCATCTCGCGCAGCCTGGTGATCGCCCTGGCGACCTTCCCGGCGCTGCGCGTGGCGGTGGCCAGGGTGCGCGTCGCCCGTCAGCTGCGCGCGGAGCGGTCGATGGCGTCCCTGCTGGTCCCGGTGCTCGAGCAGACGATCGAACGGGCGATCGCGTTGGGCGCCTCGATGGAGGCGCGCGGATTCGCGGCGACCCGGCATCCGGACATCGATCGATCGCGCCCCGTCGTCATCGACGATGCGTCGCTGGGCTACGGGGCGACGTGGATCATGGATCGCGTCGACCTGACCCTGGTGCCCGGCACGCTGACCCTGGTGACCGGGCCGACCGGCTCGGGCAAGACCACGCTCCTCGATGCGATGAGCGGACTCTTCCAGCACCTGTCGGAGGGGCGGCAAGAGGGCACGATCCTGGTCGGGGGCGTCGATCGGGATCGCACCCCGCCGCGCGAGACCGCGGGGTTCGTCGGCGTCGTCCCGCAGGCCGTGCGGTGGTCGTTCGTCGCGTCGACCGTGTCGGAGGAGCTCGGATTCGCGCTCGCCACGCAGGGCCGCGCGGCCGAGGTCATGCGGCGGCGGGTCGCCGACGTCGCGGAACAGCTCGACATCACGCACCTTCTGGACCGCCACCTCACGGAGCTCTCGGCGGGGGAGGCCTGCCTGGTCGCGATCGGCGGGGCGCTGGCATCCGATCCCGGCCTGCTGATCCTCGACGAACCGCTCGCCGAACTCGACGCCGCGGCGCGCGATCGGGTGGTTCGGGTGCTGACGTGCCTGGCTCACGAGCACGGCGTGTGCGTGATCGTGGCTGAGCACACCCCGCAGCACTGGGGAACAGCGCCCGATCGCCGAATCGTGCTGCAGGCGGCGAGCCGCGAGGAGCCCACTGACGACGCCGAGCCCCGCCCGATCCCCGGCACGGCCCCCCGCACGGCCACGAGCGTCACGTCGCGGCCGATCCTTCAGGCGCAAGCCGTCACCGTGCGGCATGGCAGCACCATCGCGGTCGACGCCGTGGATCTCGAGCTGTCGAGCGGCGTCATCACGGCTCTGACGGGACCGAACGGAGCCGGCAAGAGCAGCCTGCTGCTGGAGTTGGCGCGACCGCGCGCACGGAACTCCGTTCTGGTGAACGGCGACGACGTGGCCGGCATGTCGTCCGCGGCGCGCCGTCGCTGCGTCGCGCTGGTGCCCGAAGGCTTCGACGACATGCTGTTCGCGACCTCGGTGGCGGCGGAATGCGCGCGCGCCGATCGGCGAGCCGTCGCACCCGGCACGGCCGCGGCGTTCCTCGCCCTTCTCGGCTTCGACGACTCCGACGGTTCCGACCCGGGGGCCGTCGCCGAGCTGCTCGAGCGCCACCCGCGCGACCTCTCCGCCGGCCAGCGACTGTGCCTGGTCATCGCCATCCAGCTGTCCGCTCGGCCGCGTGTGCTGCTCATCGACGAGCCGACCCGGGGCCTCGACTCTGCCGCGCGGGCGTTGGTGGGTGCCGCACTCCGGCGCATCGCCGCCGACGGCACGGCCGTGGTCGTCGCGACTCACGATGCGGAGTTCGCCGCCGACTACGCGACCCGCAGCATCCGCCTGGAGCGTGGTCGCATCACCGAGCCGATGAAGGCGATCCCGCGATGAGAGAACGCTCCCGCTCTCCGTGGTCCGCCTGGCTACTCGTCGCGGCCAGTGTCGCGGCCGCTGCCGGATTCGCCTGGCCGCTGCTCGCGGCCGCGGTCCCCGCTCAGGCTCAGGCCGCGGTGCCCGTCTTGTCCCTCGCGCTCATGCCAGCGCCGGTCGTGGCGGTCGCCCTGACCCTGGACCGCGAGATGTACACCGCCCGCACGGTCGCGATGCTCGGGATGCTGACCGCGGTCGGCGCGGCCGTGCGCATCGCGGGGACCGGGGTCGCCGGGGTGGAGGCGGTGTTCATCGTGCTCATCCTGGCGGGCCGCGCCTACGGCGCCCGTTTCGGCCTGCTCCTGGGGATCTCGACCATCGCCCTGTCGTCGGTGCTGTGGGGCGGAATCGGTCCCTGGACGCCGTTCCAGGCCTTCGCGTGCGGCTGGGTCGGCGGCGGCGCCGGACTGCTCCCGCGCATCCGCGCCCGTTCGCCGCGCCGATCGAGCGCCCTCGAACTCGGGATGCTCGCCCTCTACGGCGTCGTGGCCGCCTACGCGTTCGGCCTCGTGATGAACCTCTGGTTCTGGCCGTTCGCGGTCGGATCCGGGTCGGGACTCTCGTATGTCGCCGGCGCACCGCTTCCTCAGAACCTGGCGTCGTTCGGTCTCTACTCGCTCGTCACCTCGACGCTGACCTGGGACACCGTGCGGGCCATCACGACCGTGGTCGGCATCGTGCTGGTCGGGCCCGCGCTGCTGCCCGCCCTGCGGCGGGCCAAGTTGGGTCGCGCGACCCCTACACCGAGAAGTAGCGCGCCTCGGGGTGATGGAACACGAACGCGTCCGTCGACTGTTCGGGATGCAGCTGCAGCTCCTCCGACAGCTCCACCCCCATCCGTTCCGGCCTGAGCAACTCGACCACCTTGCGGCGGTCCTCCATGTTCGGGCAGGCCGGGTAGCCCAGTGAGAAACGAGCTCCGCGGTAGCGCAGCTTGAACATGCCCTCGACGTCGTCCGGGTCCTCGCCGGCGAAGCCGAGGTCGGCGCGGATCCGCGAGTGCCAGTACTCGGCCAGGGCCTCGGTGAGCTGCATGGTCAGCCCGTTCAGCTCCAGGTAGTCGCGGTACTTGTTCTCGGCGAACATCTTCGCCGTGAAGGCGTCGACGGTGGCACCGGCCGTCACGAGTTGGATGCCGACCACGTCGACCCTGCCGCCCGGAGCCTGGGCGCTCTCCTTCGAGCGCACGTAGTCGGCCAGGCAGAGATGGCGGTCGCGGCGCTGCCGCGGGAAGGTGAAACGCATCCGCTCGGTGCCGAGAGAGCCACCGGATCCGCCGTCCGGGGCAAGCAACCCGGGGACGCCCAGCACGCCGCTGGGGTCGTCTCCGTGGTGGAGGACGACCATGTCGTCGCCCTCGGAGTAGACGGGGAAGTAGCCGTAGGCGACGGAGGCGTCGAGCATCCCCTCGGCGAGGATGCGGTCGAGCCAGTAGCGCAGGCGCGGCCGCCCCTCGGTCTCGACCAGCTCGTCGTAGCTGGCCCCGTCATCCGCGCGGCTGGGCTTCAGACCCCACTGGCCCATGAAGGTCGCGCGCTCGTCGAGGAAGGCGGCGTAGTCGCCGAGCGCGACGCCGCGCACGATCCGGGTGCCCCAGAACGGTGGCGCCGGGATCGGATTGTCGGTGACGACATCCGCGCGCGACGGCATGTCCTCGGGCTCGGTGACCTCCACGACGTTCCGCGCGTGGATGCGCTTCTTCAGCGGCGGGAGACCGACAGAGTCCGGGTCGGCGCCGCGCGCGATCGCCACCAGCGGCTCCATCAACGCGAGACCCTCGAACGCGTCGCGGGCGTACCGGACCTGGCCGTCGAACATCGACGCCAGGTCGTCTTCGACGTAGGCGCGGGTCAGCGCGGCTCCGCCGAGCAGCACCGGCCACTTGGTGCCCAGCCCGCGCGACTGCAATTCGAGCAGGTTCTCTTTCATCACCACCGTGGACTTGACCAGCAGGCCGCTCATCCCGATGACATCGGCATTGTGGGCCTCGGCCGCCTCGATGAACGCGCTCAGGGGCTGCTTGATCCCGATGTTGATGACCTCGTAGCCGTTATTGGTGAGGATGATGTCGACCAGGTTCTTGCCGATGTCATGCACATCACCACGCACCGTGCCGATCACCATGGTGCCCTTGCCGACGGCCTCGGTCTTCTCCATGTAGGGCTCGAGGAGCGCGACCGCGGCCTTCATCACCTCGGCGGACTGCAGCACGAACGGCAGCTGCATCTCGCCGCTGCCGAAGCGCTCGCCGACCACCTGCATGCCCGACAGCAGGTGCACGTTGACGATGTCGAGGGCGCTGAGTCCGCCGTCCATCGCCAGGTGCAGGTCGGCCTCGAGACCCTTGGCTTCGCCGTCGATGATGCGCCGCTCCAGGCGCTCGCCGACCGGCAGGGCCGCGAGTTCGGCCGCGCGGGCATCCTTGAGCGCCGCCGAATCGACCCCGGCGAACAGGTCGAGCATCGCGGCAAGCGGGTCGTAGGTCAGGTTGCCGTCGGCGTCGTATTCGCGGCGATCCCAGACCAGGTCGAGGGCGACCTTGCGGCGGTCGTCGGGCACCGACGCCAGCGGGACGATCTTGGCGGCATTGACGATCGCGGAATCCAGACCGGCCTCGACTGCCTCGTGCAGGAACACCGAGTTCAACACCGAACGCGCGGCCGGGTTGAGGCCGAAGGAGATGTTCGAGACCCCGAGGGTGGTGTGGATGCCGGGGTACTTGGCGGTGATCTGCCGGATCGCCTCGATCGTCTCGATCGCGTCGCGCCGGGTCTCCTCCTGGCCGGTCGCGATGGGGAAGGTCAGCGCGTCGACCACGATGTCGTCGACCCGCATGCCCCAGTCGTTCACGAGGGTGTCGACGAGTCGACTGGCGATGCGCACCTTGTTCTCGGCGGTGCGGGCCTGGCCCTCCTCGTCGATCGTGAGGGCGATCACGGCCGCGCCGTGTTCCTTGACGAGCGGCATGATCCGCCCGAACCGGGATTCGGCGCCGTCGCCGTCTTCGAAGTTCACCGAGTTGACGATCGGGCGGCCGCCGATCAGCTCCATGCCGGCCTTTAGGACGGCCGGCTCGGTGGAATCGACCACGAGGGGAAGGGTCGAGGCGCTGGCCAGGCGGGAGACCGCGGCCCGGATGTCGGCGACTCCATCACGACCGACGTAGTCGACGCAGACATCGAGCAGGTGGGCGCCTTCGCGCACCTGGCTGCGCGCGATGTCGACGCAGTCGTCCCAGCGCTCCTCGAGCATCGCCTGACGGAACGCCAGCGAGCCGTTGGCATTGGTGCGCTCACCGATCGCGAGGTAGGAGGAGTCCTGGTTGAAGCCGACGTGCTGGTAGAGGCTGGCGACTCCGGGATCCTCTTCGATGGTGCGGGTCAGCGCTCGCGTGCCGCCGATGCGATCGACGACGGCCTTGAGGTGCGCGGGGGTGGTGCCGCAGCATCCGCCGACCAGGCCGAGTCCGAACTCCTTGACGAACTGCTCGTGCGCGGTCGCCAGCTCGTCGGGAGTGAGCGGATAGCTTGCCCCGTTCGCGCCGAGCACCGGCAGACCGGCGTTCGGCATGCACATCACGGGGACGTGCGCGAACTTCGACAGGTGCCGCAGGTGCTCGCTCATCTCGGTCGGCCCGGTCGCGCAGTTCAGGCCGATCATGTCGATGCCCAGCGGCTCGAGTGTGGTGAGCGCCGCGCCGATCTCGCTGCCCATCAGCATGGTTCCGGTGGTCTCAACGGTCACCTCGACGAAGATCGGCACCCGGATGCCGGTTTCGACGATCGCCTGCTTGCACCCGTTGACGGCCGCTTTCGCCTGCAAGAGATCTTGGGAGGTCTCCACCAGAAGGGCGTCGACGCCGCCCAGGATCAGTCCGCGCGCCTGATCGGCGAAGGTCGTCTTGAGGTGGGCGTAGGTCGTGTGACCGAGGCTCGGGAGCTTCGTGCCCGGGCCCATCGACCCGAGCACCCACCGCATCCGCCCGTCTTTCGCCTCGAAGGCCTCGACGGTGCGTCGGGCGATGGCGGCGCCGGCCCGGGCGAGTTCTTCGATGCGGTCGTCGATCCCGTAGTCGGACAGGTTCGACCAGTTGGCCCCGAAGGTGTTGGTCTCGATCGCATCGATGCCGGTGTCGAGGTACGTGCTGTGGATGGTCTCGACGATGTCGGGCCGCGTCACGTTGAGGATCTCGTTGCAGCCCTCGTGCTGCTCGAAGTCGTCGAGGCTGGGGTTGACGTCCTGCAGCATCGTGCCCATGGCGCCGTCGGCGATGACGACGCGCTCCTTGAGAGTGGCGAGGAGCTGCTCAGACCGAGCCGGGCGCGGGATGCCGGTGATGTCGAGAGACGACGCGACGGCGGGGGAGGGCATCCACCCAGCTTATTGGCGGCGCCGAGACGTCGCCGGGATCGTCGCCCCGCGGCACGCGCCGCGTTATCGTCGAACGTGCCGTTCACCCCGAGCCACGTCGCCGCGGCCCTGCCCTTCGTCCGAACCCCCTTGTTGACAGCAGGCGTCGTGGTTGGGACGATGGCACCCGATATTCCGTACTACGTCCCCGTTCCCGTGCCGCGCGAGCTGTCGCACGGAGCCCTGGGTGCCGTGACCGTCGACCCGCTCATGGCTCTCGTCGTGGTGGCTGCCTGGTGGTTCCTCCTGCGTGAGCCGATCATCGATCTGCTCCCGCGGTTCGTCGGCGAACGCATACCACCGCTGTCGACGACCGGATGGCGACCCGCGACCTGGAGCTGGGCGCGCACGGTCCTGGTGCTGCTCATCTCCGTTCTGCTGGGAATCGTCACCCACCTGGTGTGGGATTCGTTCACCCATCCCGGTTGGGTCGTCGACCACCTCGCACCCCTGCGTGTCCAACTCGGTCCGTTGCTACTGGAGAAGTGGCTCCAGCACGCGAGCACCGTCGCGGGACTGCTGGTCGTTGCGATCTGGGCGATTCGGCGTCTCAGGAACACGGCACCCGATCCTTCGCGACCGACCCGGCTGAGCCCGGCGCTGAGACATGCCGGACAGGCCTTCTTCCTTGCGGCTGGGGTCGTCGCGGGGCTCACCACCTGGATTCAGCGCATCGTGACTGGGGCCGTGCCCTTCGATCCCGGCCTCGTGTTCCTCGTCGCACGCGTTGGCGTCGGTGCGGCGGGCGCCGCGACGATCCTGCTCGCGATCCTCTGGCTGATCATGAAGCCGGCCCGAAGGGCACGCTCAGCCTCCTGACCTAGCCTGGCCGCATGAAGCTGGCGGTGCACGAAGCGGGGACAGGCCCGCGTACCGCCGTGCTCGTCCACGGCATCATGTCGGATCACCGTGCCTGGCATCGGGTCGGACAGGAGTTGATGGAGCGGGGCTTTCGGATCATCGCGGTCGACCTGGCCGGGCACGGGGGCAGTCCACGAGCGCGGCGCTACTCGCTGAGGGCATGGGCCGATGATGTCGTCGAGACGCTCGAGCCGCTGTTGACCTCGCGGCCGGACGTGATCATGGGTCACTCGCTGGGAGGTCTGGTCGCGAGCATGGTCGCCGATCGACTCGCGCCGCGCGCCGCCGTCTACGTGGACCCCGCGTTCGCCTTTCCGCGTGGGGTGCGGGGAGCCGTCATGAAACTCGTGTTCGCGGTGGCGCCGCGGCCGCGGCGAGCGGCTCTCGTGCGCTGGAATCCCAAGTGGAGTGCCGCCGACATCGACATCGAGTTGGCGACGTTGCGAGACTGGGACAAGCGGACCATCCTCGGACTGGCCAGTACGCGAGGGCTCGTGCCGCCCGCGCGGCTGATCGCGCCGTCGCTCGTGGTCCTCGCTGAGAAGAGCCTCCTGATCACGGATGCGGTCGCGGCGCGGCTGCGGCGTCAGGGGATGACGGTCGAGACGGTCGCGGGCACGGGCCACATGGTGTTCCGCGACGAGCATGCGCGATTCATGGAGCTCATCGGCAGTTGGCTCGACTCGGTGGTGGGACCGCCCGCGCTCCGCCCGCTCGAACTCGGCTGACGCCGCGCTCCTCGGCGGACGCCGCACAGCGGCATCGTTCGACGCACTAGATCAGACCGAGCGCAGCACCGCGACGACCTTGCCGAGCACCTCGGCCTGGTCGCCCATGATCGGCTCGAATGCCGAGTTGCGCGGAAGCAGCCAGGTGTGGCCGTCGCGCTGCCGGAACACCTTGACCGTGGCCTCGCCGTCGAGCATCGCGGCGACGATTTCGCCGTTCTCGGCCGAACCCTGCTGACGAACGACCACCCAGTCACCGTCGCAGATCGCGGCGTCGATCATCGATTCGCCGACCACCTTCAGCATGAACAGGTCGCCCTTGCCGACCAACTGGCGGGGGAGCGGGAAGACCTCGTCGATCTGCTGGTCCGCCGTGATCGGGATGCCCGCCGCGATCCGGCCGACGAGCGGCACCATCGCGGCGTCGGCGACCGAGGGGCCGGAGTTGTCGGCATCCGTCGACTCCAACTCGATGAGCACCTCGAGAGCGCGGGGGCGGTTGGGGTCGCGGCGCAGATAGCCGCTCAACTCGAGCTGGTTCAGCTGATGCGTGACGCTGGACAGGGAGGCGAGCCCCACCGCATCGCCGATCTCGCGCATGCTCGGCGGGTACCCCCGCGATGACACGGAGCGCTGGATCATCTCGAGGATGGCCTGCTGCTTCTCGCTCAGGCTGGTGCGGCGGCGGGTGCCGGCACGCTCCGGTACGTCTGCCTCGCTCATGTCTGCTCCCGATGTCGTGGCGATGTCTGTGTCGCGATGTCGGTGGGTGCTGATCGAATCAGCCCCATCGATCGAAACTGTATCCGCTTCGGCGGTCCGCAGCAAACATCTGTTCGAGTGTGTCGCAAGATTCTCGCGGGAATCACTGTGAAGGACTTGAACATACATTCGATCGAAGGTATGTTCGGAACACAGGTTCGCATCTGAGCCTCCGGCCGAGGTCCGGATGCGCAACCTGTCCAGCTTGAGTCAGTACAGACCAGGGGAGTCACGATGAGCACGGTCTCGATGAGCACGATGTCCCTGCGGAGTGCCGCTTTCCCGCAGCCGCGGCTGCGGATCACGCGTCGCGGACGCGCCGTGCTGACGCTTCTCATCGCGATCCCGCTGGCGATCGGAGCCGCCGTGACGGGCGTCGGTGCCATCGGCGCCGCAGCCGGCTCGCACAGCAGCTCGGCGACTTACCAGTACGTCACCGTCGAGTCGGGCGAGTCGCTGTGGCAGGTGGCCGAGCAGGTCGCGCCGAATGCCGATCCGCGCGAGGTGATCGCCGACATCCTCAGCCTCAACAACCTCAGCTCGGGCGACGTGCAGGCAGGCCAGCGCCTGGCCATCCCCGCGCAGTACTCCCACTGACGCACTTCCCCCAACGGACGATTTCGTCCCCGCCGCCCGGCGTGCACCGACCCCCCTCGGTGCGGCGCCGGGCGGCTTTCTTGTCGCCGCGGGCGCCTGTTGTGAGCGCCGAGGGGCCCGTTGCCGGCGCCGATAGAATCGGCCGGTGGCTTCGCTCTCCGACCTGCCGATCCGCGACGACCTGAGAGGGCAGCACCCCTATGGGGCGCCGATGATCCCGGTGCGGTACGCGCTGAACGTCAACGAGAACACGCACCCCATTCCCGAGCCCGTCGCGCGCGACATCGTCGAATCACTCGCGCGGGCGGTGTTGACGGTCAACCGGTACCCCGATCGCGAGTTCACCGAACTGCGGGAGAACCTGGCCGCGTATCTCGGACGCGGGATCACCCCCGAGCAGGTCTGGGCGGCCAATGGGTCGAACGAGATCATCCAGCAGACCCTTGAGGCCTTCGGCGGCCCGGGGCGCAGCGTGCTGGGCTTTCCGCCCACCTACTCGATGCATCCGATCATCGCCGCGGGCACCGGAACGACCTGGCTGACTGCCGAGCGGGATGCCGACTACCGGATCTCGCCCGAGACCGCGGTCGCGGCCATCGAGGCGCAACGCCCTGACCTGGTCTTCTTCTGCGCGCCGAACAATCCGACGGGCACGCCGCTTACTCTCGCCACCATCGAAGCGGCATACGACGCCACCGAGGGCATCGTGTTCGTGGATGAGGCGTACGCCGAGTTCATGCCGCATGACGCGCCGAGCGCCCTGACGTTGCTGCCCGGGCGGGAGCGGCTGCTGGTCTCGCGCACCATGAGCAAGGCGTTCGCGTTCGCCGGCGCGCGGCTCGGCTACCTGGCCGCGGATCCGGCGGTCACCGATGCTCTGCGGCTCGTGAGGTTGCCCTATCACCTGTCGGCTCTGACGCAGGCGGCGTCGATCGCGGCACTGCACCACGCCCCCGAGATGCTCGCGATGGTCGACGACATCGCGGCGCAGCGCGATCGGATGCTCGCCGAACTGCCCGAACTGGGCTACCGGGTGTTCGAGAGCCAGGCGAACTTCGTGCTCTTCGACGGGGTCGACGACCCGCAAGCGACGTTTCGCGCGCTGCTCGAGCGCGACATCCTGATCCGGGACGTCGGCATCCCCGGTGCACTTCGCGTGACCGCGGGCACCGAGGCAGAGACGTCGTACTTCTTGCAGTCGCTGGCTGAACTGGGACCAGGAGGCGCCCGATAGGCTTGCGGGCATGGCATCTGGGCGGACTGCGACCCTCGCGCGCGAGACCCGCGAATCGAGCGTCACCGTGACGATCGATCTCGACGGATCGGGCGTGTCCGACATCCACACCACCGTGCCGTTCTTCGACCACCTCCTCACCGCGTTCGCGAAGCACTCGCTGGTCGACCTGACCGTGAAGTCCTCGGGTGACACCGACATCGACGTGCACCACACCGTCGAAGACACCGCCATCGTGCTCGGCACGGCGATCAAGCAGGCGCTCGGCGACAAGACCGGGATCTCGCGATTCGGCGACGCCCTGGTCCCGCTCGACGACGCCCTGGCGCAAGCGGTCGTGGACGTCTCGGGGCGCCCGTACCTGGTGCACTCGGGTGAGCCGGAGGGCTTCGAGCACCACCTGATCGGCGGACACTTCACCGGCTCGATGATCCGGCACGTCTTCGAGGCGCTCAGTGTCAACGCCGGGCTGACCGTGCACCTTCGGGTGTTGGCCGGACGCGACCCGCACCACATCGCCGAGGCCGAGTTCAAGGCCTTCGCGCGCGCCTTCCGTCAAGCGGTCGCGCTCGACCCCCGCGTGGTCGGGGTGCCGTCGACGAAGGGCGCGCTGTAGTCGTGCCCGGTGCGCAACCCGGCGTCGGCCCCAGCGGCGCTGCGGCGCCGCGAGTCGTCGTTCTCGACTACGGTTCCGGCAACGTGCACTCCGCCGCCAAGGCGCTGGAGGCCGCCGGTGCCCGGGTCGAGTTGACGCGCGATCGCTCGGCCGTGATGGCCGCCGATGGGCTCGTCGTGCCCGGCGTGGGCGCCTTCGCCGCGGTCATGGAGCAGTTGAACGCCGTGCGAGGCGGCGAGCTGATCGAGCGCCGGCTGGCGGGCGGCCGTGCGGTGCTCGGCATCTGCGTGGGCATGCAGGTGCTGTTCGAACGCGGGATCGAGCGCGGGACCGACACCGAGGGCCTCGGCGAATGGCCGGGACTCGTCGACGAGCTGGACGCCCCCGTGCTGCCGCACATGGGCTGGAACACCGTCGACGCGCCCGCCGACTCCGTGCTGTTCGAGGGGATCGCCGACGAGCGCTTCTACTTCGTGCACTCCTATGCCGCTCGCGTCTGGGCGCTGGACCCGATCGGGGCCTTCGCGCACCCGAAGGTCACCTGGGCTCGGCACGGCGACCGCTTCGTCGCGGCCGCGGAGAACGGCCCGCTGTCCGCCACCCAATTCCACCCCGAGAAGTCGGGCGAGCCGGGCATCCGGCTGCTCGGCAACTGGCTCAGGAGCCTGTGAACCATGACCGACCCACTTCCCGCCCTCACCCTGCTTCCTGCGGTGGATGTCGCCGACGGCCAGGCGGTGCGCCTCACGCAGGGCGCGGCCGGCAGCGAGACCAGCTACGGTGAGCCGCTCGACGCGGCCGAGGCCTGGATCGCGCAGGGCGCCGAGTGGATCCATCTGGTCGACCTCGACGCCGCATTCGGCCGCGGTGACAACCGCCGCGTGATCGCGGAGGTGATCCACGCGACGCCCGCGACCGTCAAGATCGAGCTGTCGGGCGGCATCCGGGATGACGCGAGCCTCGACGCCGCGCTGGCGACCGGCGCCGCGCGCATCAACCTGGGCACCGCGGCGCTCGAGGACCCGGAGTGGGCGGCAGAGGTCATCGCGCGCCATGGCGACGCCGTGGCGGTGGGACTCGATGTGCGCGGCACCACGCTGGCCGCCCGCGGCTGGACCCAGGAGGGCGGCGATCTCTGGGAGGTGCTGGCCCGTCTCGACGACGCCGGGTGCGCGCGGTACGTCGTCACCGATGTGACCAAGGACGGCACGCTCAAGGGCCCGAATCTCGAGCTGCTCCGCGAGGTGATAGGACGCACCTCGAAGCCCGTAGTGGCATCCGGTGGGATCTCGAACCTCGACGATATCGCGGCGCTGCGCGAGCTGGTTCCGCTCGGTCTCGAGGGTGCGATCGTCGGCAAGGCGCTGTATGCCGGGGCGTTCACCTTGATCGAGGCGCTGGATGTCGCGTCTCGCTGACTCGGCAGGCGTCCCCTTCGAGGGGCGCGTCTTTCACGAGAACCCCGGCGCGGGCGACGACGGGTCGGCGCCTCCGCGGGTGCTCGAGGCGCTCAGACGTTTTCGCGCGCACGAGGTCGGGGTCGCCGAGGTGGTGGCGGCCCTGCACGGGTCACGGCTGCTCATCCCGCTGGTGGCGGTCCGCGGCGACCAGGGGGTCGGAGCGCACGGTCAGCTCGTCGACAAGACGCAAGAGCTGTCGATCGTGACGGTGGCCGGGCCCGATGGGCGCAACGTGCTGCCGGCCTTCAGTTCGGTCGCGGCCCTGTCGACCTGGGATCCCGCGGCCCGCCCGATCCCGATCGAGGCGGCCCGCGTCGCGCTCGCCGCGGCATCCGAGGGGACCCCGTTGATCGTGCTCGACCCCGGATCGCCGACCGAGTTCGCGATCCGCGCCCCCGCCTTCGAGTCCATCGCGACGGGCTCGTCGTGGACGCCGAGCTACGCCGACGAGGGCGTGCTGGACGCGTTCCTGTCAGCGAGCGCTGCCGAGGAGGCCGTGCGGGCGCTCCAACTGGCGCCCGGTGACCCGGATGCGCGGCTCGCCGGGCCCGAGCTGCTGGTGCAGCTGTCGGTGCGAGCCGGCCTGGAGAAGGACGAACTGGATGCGATGCTGGCGCGGTTGCAAGATTCGTGGGCCGCGAGTGCGGTCATCGCGACCCGCGTGGACTCGATCGGCGTCCGGATCGACCGAGTCGATTAACGACGTTCTGGTTCTCAAGTGCAGCACTTGACAACCAGAACGCGCCGACTAGGTGACTGCGCCCGTCCACTTCTCTCCTGGGCCCTTGCCGATCGGGTCGGGGATCGGCGACGCCTCGCGGAATGCCAGTTGCAGGCTCCGCAGACCGTCGCGCAGCGGGCGGGCGTGCTGGTCTCCGACACTGCCGGCGGCGGCCGTCACCAGTCCGGCGAGCGCGTCGATCAGCTTGCGCGCCTCATCCAGGTCGAGCTGCGATACCGGATCGTCGGCGAGTCCCACCTTGACGGCGGCGGCGCTGAGCAGGTGAACGGCGACCGTGTTGATGACCTCGACGGCGGGGACGTCGGCGATGTCCCTGGTCTCTTGGCCGGCGTCCAGATCCAGGTACTCTTCGGCCACGAACGCATCCTCTGCTAGTCTTGTGCGGGCTCCGAGGCCAGATCCTCGGAAACGAAGTGGAGAAATCCCACCCGCTGGCCGCATTCTCAAGGTTAGCCGGGTCAGTTGCACCCCGCCGTTCGCCGCAGACGCAGCATCCGGTAGCCAGGGTGTTTGTGACGGCGTAGCCGTGGAATTCGCTCCCTTTCGTGCCGAACTCAACGAAAGGAACATCGCATCAGCGATCCCAGAACGAACGACCGGATCCGCGTCCCCGAGGTCCGCCTCGTCGGACCCAACGGGGAACAGGTCGGCGTCGTCCGCATCGAAGACGCCCTGCGCCTGGCGCAGGAAGCCGACTTGGACCTGGTCGAGGTCGCTCCCGACTCCAAGCCGCCGGTCGTCAAGATCATGGACTACGGCAAGTTCAAGTACGAACAGGCTCAGAAGCTCAAGGAAGCGCGTCGCAACCAGGCGAACACCATCCTCAAAGAGGTCCGGTTCCGTCTCAAGATCGACGTGCACGACTACGAGACCAAGCGCAAGCGCGCCGAGGGCTTCCTGCAGTCCGGCGACAAGGTGAAGGCCATGATCCTGTTCCGCGGCCGCGAGCAGTCGCGACCCGAGCAGGGTGTGCGCCTGCTGCAGAAGTTCGCCGAGGATGTCGCCGAGTACGGCAGCGTCGAATCGACCCCGATGATCGACGGCCGCAACATGGTGATGGTGATCGGCCCGCACAAGAACAAGTCGGACGCCAAGGCCGAAGCCAACGCCAAGCGCGCGCAGGCTCGAGCCCGTAACGCCCCCGAGGCCGAGGCTCCGGCCGCTCCCGTCGCTGAGGCCCCCGCGGCCAAGCCGGCCGCAGCACCCCGTACCACCACGAAGACGGCCACCGCCAAGGCGGCCGCAACGAAGACAGAGGACGAGTAATGCCCAAGCAGAAGACGCATTCCGGTGCGAAGAAGCGTTTCAAGATCACCGGCAGCGGCAAGGTCAAGAAGCAGGGCGCCGGAATGCGCCACCACCTCGAGGTGAAGACCTCGCGCGAGACCCGCCGTCTCAACAAGGACGTGATCTTGGCTCCTCAGGACGCCAAGGTCATCAAGAAGCTTCTCGGCAAGTAGCCAGAACCAGAATCCAGAAGGAACGAAGAAATGGCACGTGTCAAGAGGGCGGTCAACGCCGCCAAGAAGCGCCGCACCGTCTTGGAGCGGGCAGAGGGCTACCGCGGTCAGCGGTCGCGCCTGTACCGCAAGGCCAAGGAGCAGGTCACTCACTCGCTCGTCTACGCCTACCGCGACCGTCACGCGAAGAAGGGCGAGTTCCGTCGCCTGTGGATCCAGCGGATCAACGCCGCTGCCCGCGCCAACGGCATCACCTACAACCGCCTGATCCAGGGTCTGGGTCTGGCCGGCATCGAGGTGGACCGCCGCATCCTGGCCGACCTCGCGATCAACGAGCCCGCGACCTTCGCCGGTCTCGTCGCCGCCGCCAAGGCCGCGCTGCCGAAGGATGTCAACGCACCGGCGGCAAGCTAGTCCTCTCCGAACCGCGCACGACGCGGATGCCGACGATCGCTCGGCATCCGCGTCGTCGTCGTTTCAGCGCCGAACGTTCACCTGCGCGCCGTAGCCTGACAGCGTGATCGACAACCCGCGTTCTCCACGCGTGCGCGCTGTGGCCAAGCTGGCCAAACGCAGCGCGCGCGAAGAGACCGGGCTGTTCCTGGTCGAGGGTCCGCAGGCGGTCTCCGAGGCCCTCGAGTTCCGCGCGGCACTGCTCGTCGACCTCTTCATGACGCGCGCCGCGATGGACCGCTACGCCGACATCGGGCGCGGGGCGACGGCATCCGGAGTCGAACCCGAGATCGTGAGCGACCATGTGCTCGAGACGATGTCCGACACGGTGACGCCGCAGGGTGTCATCGCCGTCGCCAGGCAGTTCCCGGTGACCGTCAAAGAGCTGCTGGCGGGCGGGTCGAAGCTGGTGGCGATCCTCGACGAGGTGCGCGACCCCGGCAACGCGGGCACCATCATCCGGGCGGCGGATGCGGCGGGCGCCGATGGCGTCATCCTCACCGGCAAGAGCGTCGACGCCTACAACCCCAAGGTGGTGCGCTCGACGACGGGCTCGCTCTTTCACGTAGGCATCTCGCAGGGCGGCGAACTGGATGCGGCGATCAAAGCGGTGCGCGGCGCCGGCATGCAGGTGCTCGCCGCCGACATCGCGGGAGACGACCTGCCTACCGTGCGCGACCGGCTCTCCGGGCCGACCGCCTGGCTGTTCGGCAACGAGGCGCACGGTCTCACCGACGAGTCGCTGAAGTTCGCCGACGCGGTCGTGAAGGTGCCGATCTACGGGCACGCCGAGTCGCTGAACCTGGCGACGGCCGCGAGCGTGTGCCTGTACGAGAGCGCGTTCGCGCAACGCACGCCAGGCTGAGGGCACCAGGGCCGGCGCCACGCCCGGGCCGGGCGTCGGGGCTCGTGAGCGCCAACTAAGCTTGTGACTCGTGCCAGACGCTCCCCAGATCACCGAGAAAGCGGTCGAGGCAGCCGTTGAGGCAGCCCTCGCCGCGATCGCCGCGGCGACCGATTCCGCCGCGCTGAAGGCGGCGCGCACCGCGCACTCTGCCGAGGGATCGCCGCTCGCGAGCTTCAACGCCGCGATCCGCGATCTGCCAGGCGATCAGAAGGCCGCGGCGGGGCAGCTCGTCGGCGGCGCCCGCGCGCGGGTGAACGCGGCCTTCTCCGAGCAGGAGTCGGTCATCCGCGCCGCCGAAGAAGCGGCCCAGCTCGCGGCGGAGGCCCTCGACGTCACCGCCGTGCCGACACGCTGGCGAGCCGGCGCACGGCATCCGCTCTCGCTCCTGATGGAGCAGATGAGCGACCTGTTCGTCTCGATGGGCTGGGAGATCGGCGAGGGGCCGGAACTCGAGCACGAGTGGTTCAACTTCGACGCGCTGAACTTCGACGAGGATCACCCGGCGCGCGCCCTGCAAGATACCTTCTTCGTCGACCCGGTCGAACGCCACCTGGTACTGCGCACCCACACCAGTCCGGTGCAGATCCGCTCGCTGCTGACGCGGCCGCTGCCGGTCTACGTCGCCGCCGTCGGGGCGACCTACCGCACCGACGAGGTGGATGCCACGCACACCCCGGTCTTCCACCAGATCGAGGGCATCGCGATCGACCGCGGTCTCACCATGGCCAATCTGCGCGGAACGCTCGAGCACATGGCGCGCTCGCTGTTCGGTGCGGGTGCCCAGATCCGGCTGCGGCCCAACTACTTCCCGTTCACCGAGCCGAGCGCCGAGATGGATGTCTGGGTCGAGAACGCCAAGGGCGGCCCGCGCTGGATCGAGTGGGGCGGCTGCGGCATGGTGAACCAGAACGTGCTGCGCGCGGCGGGCATCGACCCTGACGAGTACCAGGGCTTCGCCTTCGGAATGGGCATCGAGCGGACTCTCATGTTCCGCAACGAGCTCACCGACATGCACGACATCGTCGAGGGCGATGTGCGGTTCTCGCAGCAGTTCGGGCTGGTGGTCTGATGCGCGTCCCCCTGTCGTGGCTGGGCGAATGGGTCGACCTGCCCGAGGATGTCTCGCTCGAGAGCGTGCACGAGGCCCTGGTGAAGGTGGGCTTCGAGGAGGAAGACCTGCACACCTTCGACGTGACCGGTCCGGTCGTCGTGGGCCAGGTGCTGTCGGTCGAGCCCGAGCCGCAGAGCAACGGCAAGACGATCAACTGGTGCCAGGTTGACGTCGGCGAGGCTGAACCGCGCGGCATCGTCTGCGGCGCCCACAACTTCGGCGTCGGCGACAAGGTCGTCGTGACGCTGCCGGGAGCCGTGCTGCCGGGTCCCTTCCCGATCGCGGCCCGCAAGACCTACGGCCACACCTCCGACGGCATGATCGCATCGGCTCGCGAACTGGGGCTCGGCGACGAGCACGACGGCATCCTGCGACTCGCGGCGCTGGGGCTGGACGACGCGCCGGTGGGCGCCGACGCCATCCACCTGCTGGGCCTGGATGACGCCGCGATCGAGATCAACGTCACGCCCGACCGCGGCTACGCCTTCTCGATCCGCGGAGTGGCGCGAGAGTACAGCCACTCGACGGGAGCCGCGTTCCGGGATCCCGCGCTCGCGGTGACGGTCACGCCCGGCACCGGCTTCGAGGTGAAAGTCGACGACCAGGCTCCGATCCGCGGTGTCGCGGGCTCGCGCGTGTTCACCACGCGCGCGGTGCGCGGGGTCGACGTGAAAGCGCCCACGCCGCCTTGGATGGTGGCGCGTTTGCTGCTAGCGGGGATGCGATCCATCTCGCTGCCCGTGGACATCACCAACTACGTGATGCTCGAGCTCGGCCAGCCCATCCACGGCTACGACCTGAGCAAACTGACTGACGGCTTCGTCGTTCGCCGCGCGACCCCGGGAGAGAAGCTCGAGACCCTCGACGGCGTCGTGCGCACCCTCTCGCCCGAGGACCTGCTGATCACCGACGGCTCGGGCCCGATCGGCCTCGCCGGCGTGATGGGCGGCGCGACGACCGAGATCTCGGATGCCACCACCGACATCCTGATCGAGGCCGCGAACTTCGACCCGGTCTCGATCGCGCGCACCGCCCGGCGCCACAAGCTGCCGAGCGAGGCGTCCCGTCGCTTCGAGCGCGGGGTGGACCCGACCCTCGGCCCGATCGCGGCGCAGCGTGTCGTCGATCTGCTGGTCTCGCTCGCCGGAGGGACGGCCGACCCGCTCGGCTCGGTGCTCGATGAGTATCCGGCACCGACTCCGATCGCCTTCGACCCGGCGAGGCCGGCCGCGATCATCGGGGTCGACTACAGCGAGTCCGAGGTGCGTGACTCGCTCGTGATGATCGGAGCCGCCGTGGAGTCGGCCGGCGACGGCAGCTGGACCGTCACCCCGCCTCCCTGGCGCCCCGACCTCACCGATGAGCTCACGCTGGTCGAAGAGGTGGCGCGCCTCGTCGGCTACGACCGCATCCCCTCGGTGCTGCCGATCGCACCGCCGGGTCGCGGCCTGACCCGCTCGCAGTCGGCCCGTCGTCGCGCGGCCGCGACGCTGGCCGCGGCGGGAGCGACCGAGGTGCTCGCCTATCCGTTCAGCTCGGCCGCGCAGCTGGCGATGTTCGATCCCGGCGCGCCGGTAATCCGTCTCGCCAACCCGCTCGATCCTCAGGCCGGCCTGTTGCGCCGGTCGGTGCTGCCCGGACTGATCGAGGTCGCCCGTCGCAACCTGTCGCGTGGGATGACCGACCTGGCGCTCTTCGAGATCGGCACGGTCTTCCTGCCGGACGAGGGCGTCGTCTACGGAACCGACTTCATCCCGGTGGGCGCGGCCCGCCCGGATGACGCCACGCTCGACAAGCTGAACGCGAGCATCCCGCCACAGCGCTGGCACGTCGGCGGTCTGTTCCTCGGCGAGGCGCTGCCGAAGCAGCCGGGCGCCGCTGCAGTCGCGACCGGACTCACCGACGCGCTCGATGTCGTCCGGCAGCTGTCGGTCGCCCTGGCCGCCGAGATCACGATCGCGACCGGATCGCACCCCGCACTGCACCCCGGGCGCACGGCAGAGCTGCGCGTCGGCGACCGCTCCGTCGGAATCGCGGGCGAACTGCTGCCCTCGCTGGCGCACGAGCTCGACCTGCCGCGCGTGGTCGCGCTCGTGGAACTCGACCTCGACGCGCTCATCGAGCTCGGGGCGCGTCAGGCGTCGCCGACCCAGCTCGGCACGCTCCCGGCCGCGACTCAGGATCTCTCGCTGGTCGTCCCGCTTGAGACGCCGGCCGGCGAGGTGCTGGCTGCGGTGATCACGGGGGCGGGCGAACTGCTCGAGGATGCGCGCCTCGTGGACGACTACCGCGGCACCGGGCTCCCCGATGGCCGCAAGTCGCTGACCTTCGCCCTGCGCTTCCGCGCTCCGGATCGGACGCTCACCGCCGCCGAGGCCAGCGAGGCGAAGCTCGCCGGCGCGGCGCGGGCCGCCGAGCTGTTCGGCGCGACCATCCGGGAGTAACGCAGGTCCACCCGTCGCGAGGGGTGCAGGTCGCAAAAACCCATTTCAGTTCGCGCTGAATTGCGCGCAAACCGAAATGTGATTTCGCGACCTTCGCCGCAACGAGAACGGGAGCCGACCCGAGGGCCGACTCCCGCTCTCGGTGCAAGCTACTTCCCGCCGCCCAACAGACCGCTGAGCAAGCCGCCGACGACCTGCTGCGTGTTCGGGTCGGAGAGCAGGCCGCCGATTACCGAACCGAGGTCGCCTCCGGTCGAGGCCGGCGTCGCGGCCTTCTTGGCGGGCGCCGCGGGCGCGGCCTTCGGGATCAGGAACTGCGAGGCGATGAACGACAGCACGATCGGGGCGACGATCGGCAGCACCTGCTTGATGATGTCGGCGGTGACGTTCGGCGCCGGGTGCCCGTCGGCGAGCTTCGAAGCCACCTGGTCGGTGTTGTCGCCGAACACGTGCTTCACGATCTTGGCGCCGTCGTTGGTGTCGATGTCGTCGACGCTCTTCGGCGTCGCTGTGTGGTTGCTCAGCGCCTTCTCGAGCGCGGCGGAGCCCGATGAGGTGGAGGCGTTGGCCGCCAGCCCGCCGACGAGGCCGGGGAGCACCTGCTTGACCGCCGCGTCCGCCACGTCTTCGGGGATTCCCAGCTTCTTGGCGATGTCGCCCACCGGCACCATATCGAGCACTGCATTGAGGTCAGTCATGATCACCCGTCTCTTCGGCGCGCCCACATCGAGCGGCGCTCGCCCACCAGATTAGTGCTCGGGGATGGTTGGGCAGTATGGTCGTTTTCGTGCAGAACACGACGATCGAATTCCGGAGCGCAGCGCTCCGTCGAGTCCGTCGTGCGCGCCGACTTCCGGCGACGCCGCGCGGCTGATCGGTTCAGCTTTTCTTCGCGTGACGTTCGCCGCCTCGGTCCCGTCCCGTCGAACCCTAAGGTTGAGCCATGTCGCTGTCCGTCGCCGTTGCCGGCGCGAGCGGATACGCCGGGGGCGAGCTGCTTCGGCTGCTCTCCCAGCATCCGGATCTCGAGATCACCACGGTCACCGCGTTCCAGAACGCGGGCCAGCCGCTCGTCGCCGTGCAGCCCCACCTGCGGTCGCTGTCGCACCTCACGCTGCAGGAGACCACCTCGGAGGTGCTCTCGGGCGCCGACGTCGTCTTTCTGGCTCTGCCGCACGGGGCGTCCGGTGCGATCACGGCGCAGCTTCCGGATGACGTGCTCGTCGTCGACTGCGGCGCCGATCACCGACTCACCGATGCGGCCGCGTGGGCGCAGTTCTACGGCGGCGAGTATTTCGGCGCGTGGAACTACGGGCTGCCCGAACTGATCCTCGGGCCGACCGGCGAGCGCCAGCGCGAGCAGCTGGTCGGGGCGACCCGGATCGCGGTCCCTGGCTGCAACGTCACCGCCATCACCCTGGGGCTGGCCCCCGGGATCGCGGCCGGAGTCATCGCACCCCACGACCTGGTCTCGGTGCTGGCGGTCGGCACCTCGGGCGCCGGCAAGAGCCCGAAGACCGAGCTCCTGGCCAGTGAGGTCGCCGGGTCGGCGTCGGCGTACCAGGTCGGCGGCACTCACCGCCACAACCCCGAGATCGTCCAGAACCTCACCGCGGCCGGGGGAGTCGGGGTGACCATCTCGTTCACGCCGGTTCTGGTGCCGATGTCGCGCGGCATCCTCGCCACCTCGACGGCGAGACTGGAGCCGGGAGTGAGCGAGCACGATGTGCGCGAGGCGTGGCAGGCGGCGTACGCCGGCGAGCCGTTCGTGCATGTGCTGCCGGCCGGGCAACTCCCGAGATCGGGTGACACGACGGGGGCGAACACCGCGCTCATCGGCCTGGCCGTCGACGAGCGCGCGGGGCGCGTCGTCGTGATCAGTGGCATCGACAACCTGGTGAAGGGCACGGCGGGCGCCGCGATCCAGTCCGCGAACATCGCACTCGGGCTGCCCGAGACGACCGGGCTTCCCGTGAATGGAGTGGCGCCGTGAGCGTGACAGCAGCATCCGGTTTCGAGGCATCGGGCGTGCGCGCCGGACTCAAGGCCTCGGGCCATCCCGACCTCGCCCTGGTGGTCAATCGCGGCCCCCTGAACAGCGCCGCGGCCGTCTTCACCAGCAACCGCGCCCAGGCGAATCCGATCATCTGGTCGAAGCAGGTCATCGCCGACGGCGAGGTCAGCGCGATCGTGCTCAACTCGGGCGGGGCGAACTGCTTCACCGGGGCGCAGGGGTTCCAGACCACCCATGCCACCGCCGAGGCGGTCGGCACCGCGCTCGGTGTCAGCGCCGGCGACGTCCTCGTCTGCTCCACCGGCCTGATCGGCGAGCAGCTGCCGGTCGACAAGCTGGTCGCCGGTGTCGCGACCGCGGCAGCCGCCCTCAGCACCGACGGCGGGATGGATGCCGCCACCGCCATCATCACCACCGACACCCACGCGAAGACCGCCGTGGTCTCGCGCGACGGCTGGAGCATCGGCGGCATGGCCAAGGGAGCCGGGATGCTGGCCCCGGGCCTCGCCACGATGCTCGTCGTCATCACCACCGACGCGGTGCTCGACTCGGCAGCACTCGACTCCTCGTTGCGCGCCGCGACCCGCGTCAGCTTCGACCGGCTCGACTCGGACGGCTGCATGTCGACCAACGATCAGGTGACGCTGATGGCGAGCGGGGCATCCGGCGTCACGCCGTCTCTCGACGAGTTCGCCACGGCCCTCACCGAGCTCACGCTCGACCTCGCGACCCAGCTGCAGCGCGACGCCGAGGGAGCCAGCCATGACATCGCGATCGAGGTGGTCAACGCCGCGAGCGACGACGACGCCGTCGAGGTCGGACGCTCGGTGGCTCGCAACAACCTGTTCAAGGCGGCGGTGTTCGGCAACGATCCGAACTGGGGCCGGGTGCTCGCGGCGATCGGGACCACCAGCGCGCCGTTCGACCCCTACGCGGTCGACGTGTCGATGAACGGAGTGCGGGTGTGCTCGAACGGCGCACCCGACCGTCCGCGCGACGAGGTGGACCTGCGGCCCCGAGCGGTGCACGTGCTGATCGATCTGAAGGCGGGCGACGCGACCGCCACCATCCTGACCAACGACCTCACCCACGACTACGTGCACGAGAACTCGGCGTACGCGTCATGACCGCGCGCTGGAGCTGGGAGCAACGGCACTTTCGTGCCGTTGTCGCGACGCCAGCGCCGACGGTCGTCTCGACCGTCGGATATGGAGGTGAGCTGTGAAGTCCGAAGCTGAGGTGAAGGCCGCCACCCTCATCGAGAGCCTGCCCTGGCTGCGGCGCTTCGCGGGCCAGATCATCGTCGTCAAGTTCGGTGGGAACGCCATGGTCGACGAGTCGCTGCAACGAGCCTTCGCCGAAGACATGGTCTACCTGCGGCATGTCGGCCTGAAGCCGGTCGTCGTGCACGGCGGAGGACCGCAGATCACCAGCATGCTCGAGCGGCTCGGCATCCCCAGTCAGTTCGTGGGCGGCTACCGGGTCACCACGGCCGAGACCATGGAGGTCGTCCGCATGGTGCTGACCGGCCAGGTCAGCCGCGAGCTGGTCAGCATGATCAACGAGCACGGCCCGCTGGCCTCGGCGATCTCGGGCGAGGATGCCGGACTGTTCCGCGGCCACCGGCGCGGCGCCCTGGTCGACGGCGAGATCGTCGACATCGGGCTGGTGGGCGACGTGGTCGAGGTGGATCCGGCGGCCGTGCTCGCCGAGGTGGATGCGGGCCGCATCCCGGTGATCTCGTCCATCGCACCTGACATCGAGGTGCCGGGGCAGTCGCTCAACGTCAACGCCGACTCGGCGGCTGCCGCGCTCGCCGTCGCCCTGGGGGCCGCCAAATTGGTCGTTCTCACCGACATCGAGGGGCTGTACCGCGACTGGCCGAACCGCGACTCGCTGGTGTCGGTCATCGACACCACCGAGCTGATCGGGTTGTTGCCGCACCTCGAGAGCGGAATGATCCCCAAGATGACCGCCTGCCTCGAGGCGGTCAGCGGGGGAGTGCCCAAGGCCGCGATCATCGACGGCCGGCGCCCGCACTCGATCCTGCTCGAGATCTTCACGGATGCGGGGATCGGCACCGAGGTGGTGCCCGCATGAGCGCGTCCGGCCCGAGCGGGCCCGCGGGTTCGCTGAACACCGAGTACGCGGATCGGCTCGGCGTCGCCGGGATGCGCACCATCCCGCGCCCGCTCGCCGTGCTCGATCACGGAGCGGGAGCCCGGGTGTGGGACGTCGACGGCACCGAGTACCTCGACTTCCTGGCCGGGATCGCGGTCAACTCGCTCGGGCACGCGCACCCGGTCTTCGTCGACGCGGTGTCGCGCCAGGCCGCGACGCTGGCGCACGTGTCGAACTACTTCGCGACCCGGCCCGAGGTCGAGTTGGCAGAGCGGCTGCTGCGCCTCACCGGCGGGCAGCGCGTGGTGTTCGGCAATTCCGGCGCCGAGGCGATCGAGGCCGCGATCAAGCTGTCGCGGCGCACCGGCCGCACGCGGATCCTCGCGCTCGAGGGAGCGTTCCACGGGCGCACGACCGGCGCGACGGCGCTGACCGGCAAGCCGGCCATGCGCGCACCGTTCGAGCCGCTCATCCCGGGGGTCGAGCACCTGCCGCCGGCGATCGAGGCGCTCGAGGCGGCGCTCGCAGCCGGCGACGTGGCGGCGCTGTTCGTCGAGCCGATCCAGGGCGAGGCTGGGGTCGTCGACCTGCCGACCGGCTACCTCGCCGAGGCACGTCGGCTGACCGCGGCCCATGGGGCGCTGCTGATCCTCGATGAGATCCAGACCGGCGCGGGCCGCACCGGCGACTGGTTCGCCTTCCAGCGGGATCTGCCTGCGGGCAGCCTCCCGGATGCGATCGCTGTCGCCAAGGGCGTCGGCGGCGGCTTCCCGATCGGGGCGCTGGTCGCGTTCGGGCCGGCAGCGGAGTTGCTGCAGCCGGGCCAGCACGGCACCACCTTCGGGGGAAACCCGCTCGCGACCGCCACGGCGAATGCCGTGCTCGCCGAGATCGAGCGGCAGGGTCTGGTCGAGAACGCGCGAGTGCGTGGGGAGCAGCTCCGCGCCGCGATCCTCGGCCTCGGCTCCCCGCTCGTGACCGATGTCCAGGGTCGCGGGCTGCTGCTCGGCATCGGGCTGGCCGCTCCCGTCGCCGGCGCGATCGCGACGCGCGCCCTTCAGCTCGGGCTGATCGTCAACGCCGCGAGCGACATCCGGATCCGGATCGCGCCGCCCCTGATCATCGGCGACTCCGAGATCGCCGAGTTCACCCGCGTCTTCGCGCACGCCCTGCAGTCCCACGCCACCCCGAACGACGGAGCCACCTCATGACCCGCCACTTCCTGCGCGACGACGACATCAGTCAGGGCGAGCAGACCGAGATCCTCGATCTGGCCGAGACCATCAAGGCCGACCGCTGGGGCAAGAAGCCCCTGGCCGGCCCGCAGACGGTCGCGGTGATCTTCGACAAGTCGTCGACGCGCACGCGCGTGAGCTTCGCGGTGGGCATCGCCGACCTCGGCGGCAGCCCGCTGATCATCTCTACCGCGAACAGCCAGCTCGGCGGCAAAGAGAGCCCGACCGACACGGCTCGCGTGCTCGAGCGGCAGGTGGCGGCGATCGTCTGGCGCACCTACGCCCAGTCCGGGCTGGAGCAGATGGCGCTGGGCACCACGGTGCCGGTGGTCAACGCGCTCAGCGACGACTTCCACCCCTGTCAGCTGCTCGCCGACCTGCTGACGATTCGCGAGCACAAGGGTACCCTCGCCGGACTCACGGTGACCTTCCTGGGCGATGGCGCCAGCAACATGGCGCAGAGCTACCTGCTGGCCGGCGCGACGGCGGGCATGCACGTGCGTGTCGCCGCGCCCGAGGAGTTCAGCGCCTCTGACGATGTGGTCGCGGATGCCGACGCGCGCGCCGCAGCAACCGGCGGCTCTGTCGCGCTCTACACCGACCCCAACGAGGCCGTCGCCGGCGCGGATGTCGTGGTCACCGACACCTGGGTGTCGATGGGCAAGGAGGACGAGAAGGCGCATCGCGTCGCCACCTTCGGCAGCTACCAGGTGACGTCCGAGCTCATGGCGCTCGCCCAGCCGGACGCCCTCTTCCTGCACTGCCTGCCTGCCGACCGCGGGTACGAGGTCACGGCCGAGGTGATCGACGGTCCGCAGAGCGTCATCTGGGATGAGGCCGAGAACCGCCTCCACGCCCAGAAGGCGCTGCTGGTCTGGCTGCTCGAGCGGGCGAGCGACTAGCCGCCGTACTTGGACATGAACGACGGGTCCGAGAGGATCACCGAGAACACGGTGGCCCAGAAGATGACGGCGGCGACCACGCCGATCGTCAGCGGGATCCAGAACACCACGACCTTCCCGCGGATGAGAAGCGGGATGCTCAACCCGAGGGCGAGGAGGTACAACGCGATGTGGCTGATCAGCAACACAGCCGGCGCAGCTCCGATGTTGCCCGAGAACCCGCTGTATCCCGCGGAGGCCATCGTCTGGTCGAGCAGGTCGGGCGTCGCGAAGATCGCGGCGTACCCCAGGCCGGCGAGCATGCCGAAGAATCCCACGACCAGCAGGATGCTGGTGAGCACGACGTCCCAGGTGCGGCGTTTCCGCACGGGCGGCGCGTACGCCGCCGGGTACGCCGGCCCTCCGTACGCGGGCGGAGCCGGGGCGGCGGGCGGCGCGGCGGGAGCCGCGGCGTATCCGGGAACTCCGTACGGATTGCTCGCATCGACCGGGGCGTACTCGCCGTACTTCGGCACCTCGGGCCGCGCCGGCTCCGGCGCGACCGGGGGAGCGGGCGGCGCCTGCGGAGGCGCAGGCGGAGCCGTGGGCGGCACCGGCGGGTCCATCGGACGGGACGGGTCTGAGTTCTGCTCCGACATAGTGCCCACCCTAGCTCCCGGCTCACGCGCTGCCGATCGCCGGCCCTGAGGCGGCGCGCGTCGCGTGGTGACGCGCAAACCTAGACTGAACACCGAACCAAGGAGACATCCCTCATGACAGAACGCGTCGTCCTCGCCTATTCCGGCGGACTCGACACCTCGGTCGGCATCGGCTGGCTGCACGATGCGACCGGAAAAGACGTCGTCGCCCTCGCGGTCGACGTCGGCCAGGGCGGCGAGGACATGGATGACATCCGTCAGCGCGCGCTGGACTGCGGCGCCGTCGAGGCGATCGTCGTCGACGCGAAGGACGAGTTCGCCGACGACTTCCTGATGCCCGCCCTGAAGGCCAATGCCCTCTACCAGAAGCGTTATCCGCTGGTCTCGGCGCTGAGCCGTCCGGTGATCGCGCGCCACCTGGCGCGGGTCGCCCGCGAACTGGGAGCGGACTCCGTCGCCCACGGCTGCACCGGCAAGGGCAACGACCAGGTGCGGTTCGAGGCGGCTGTCGCGGCCCTCGCTCCGGAGCTGACCAGCATCGCGCCGATCCGCGACCTCGCTCTGACCCGCGACAAGGCCATCGTCTACGCCGAAGAGCACGGGCTGCCCATCAAGCAGTCGGCGAAGAACCCGTACTCGATCGACAAGAACGTCTGGGGTCGAGCGGTCGAGACCGGCTTCCTCGAAGACCCGTGGAACGCCCCGATCGAGGACCTCTACGAGTACACCCAGGATCCCGCGGTCGACCGCGCCGCCGACGAGGTCACGATCACCTTCACCGAGGGCATCCCGACCGCGATCGACGGCAAGTCCGTCACCGCCCTGCAGGCGGTGGAGCAGCTGAACGCTCTCGCCGGCAAGCACGGCGTTGGCCGCATCGACATCGTCGAAGACCGCCTGGTGGGCATCAAGAGCCGCGAGGTCTACGAGGCTCCTGCCGCGCTGGCGCTGATCGCCGCTCACGAGGAGCTCGAGAACCTCACCCTCGAACGCGACGTCAACCGCTTCAAGCGCGGGGTCGAGTCGGAGTGGGCGACCCTGGTCTACGAGGGCCTCTGGTACTCGGGGCTCAAGCGCAGCCTCGATGTGTTCATCGACCACACGCAAGAGAAGGTGAGCGGCGACATCCGGCTCAGCCTGCAGGGCGGTCGCGCGGTGGTCACCGGGCGCAAGAGCGCCCAGAGCCTCTACGACTTCGACCTGGCGACCTACGACACGGGCGACACCTTCGACCAGTCCCAAGCCAAGGGCTTCATCGAGATCTGGTCGCTGCCGTCGAAGATCTCGGCGCGGCGCGACGGCGCCAAGTAGGTTCCGGATGCCGAGCGACGAGACGAAGGCGGGCGAGGGTTCGCTGTGGGGCGGTCGGTTCGCCGACGGACCGGCGCCCGAGCTCGTCGCGCTCAGTCGCTCGACGCAGTTCGACTGGCGGCTCGCGCGGTATGACCTCGCCGGCTCACGCGCGCACGCTCGAGCCCTCGCGGCGGCCGGATTCCTCGACGCCGACGAGTTGGCGCGCATGATCGCCGGGCTCGACGCGATTGAAGCGGGGGTCGCAGACGGCTCGATCGTGCCGCGCGATAGCGACGAGGACGTCCACTTCGCGCTCGAGCGGGAGCTGGTCGGCGCGGTCGGCGCCGAACTCGGCGGCAAGCTGCGCGCCGGGCGCAGTCGCAACGACCAGATCGCGACGCTGGTCCGGCTGTATCTGCTCGACCATGCGGCGACCATCGCCGGGCAGACGGTCGCGCTCGTCGACGCCATCGCGGGGCAGGCGAACGCGCATCCGGATGCCGTCATGCCGGGCCGCACGCACCTGCAGCACGCACAGCCGATCCTGCTGGCACATCACCTGCTCGCGCACGCCTGGCCGCTGGTGCGCGACCTGGAGCGGATCCGAGACTGGCGCGTCCGGGCGACCGCCTCGCCCTACGGCGCCGGTGCGCTCGCCGGCGGGTCGCTCGGGCTCGACCCGCGCGCCGTGGCATCCGATCTCGGCCTGGGGGCTCCGATGCCCAACTCGATCGACGCCACGGCCAGTCGCGATGTCGTGGCGGAGTTCGCATACCTCTGCGCGCAGCTCGGCGTCGACCTGTCGCGGTTCGCCGAAGACCTCATCATCTGGAACACCCGGGAGTTCGGCTTCGTGCGGCTCGCCGACGCGTACTCGACCGGGTCGTCGATCATGCCGCAGAAGAAGAATCCCGACATCGCGGAGCTCGCGCGCGGCAAGGCCGGCCGCCTGATCGGCAATCTCACGGGTCTTCTCGCCACCCTCAAGGGCCTTCCGCTCGCGTACAACCGCGATCTGCAGGAAGACAAGGAGCCGATCTTCGACTCGGTGGCGACGCTCGAACTGCTGCTCCCCGCCTTCGCCGGAATGGTCGCCACCCTCGAGTTCGACGAGGCACGCATGGCCGAACTCGCTCCGCAGGGCTTCTCGCTGGCCACCGACGTCGCCGACTGGCTGGTGCGGCAGAGCGTGCCGTTCCGCGAGGCCCACGAGATCGCCGGAAAGCTGGTCCGGTTCTGCGAGGCGAACAACCTCGAGCTCGATCAGCCGACGGATGCCGACTACACCGCGATCGATCCGCGCCTGACCGGCGAGGTGCGCTCGGTGCTCACGGTCGCCGGTTCGATCGCCAGCCGCGCCGGAACCGGGGGAACGGCTCCCGCGCGGGTCGCCGAACAGCTCTCCGCCCTCACCGCCGCCGTTCGCGCCGCCCTGTCCTGATCGACCATCCCACCCCGAGGAGCCACGATGACCCTGTTCAGCGACAAGTCCCGCAGCGAGCGCGGCAAGGTGTTCAAGCAAGACCGTCTCGACCGCCAAGACCGGCAGGCGAAGCGATTCCCGTGGCTCATGCCCACGATCGTCGTTCTCGCCGCGGTCATCGTGGTGACCGGGGTCATCATCGCGGCCGCGATGGGCAAGCTGTTCTGAGCCGGTGCCGTCGCTGTTGCCGCTCCTGAGCGGCTCGTCCGTCGACATCGCGCCTCGCCTGCTGGGCGCGCTGCTGCACGGACGCGGCGTCACCGTGCGACTCACCGAGGTCGAGGCCTACCGCGGCGAAACCGACCCGGGCTCGCACGCTTTCCGGGGGGAGACACCCCGCACCCGCATCATGTTCGATCGGCCGGGCACCCTGTACGTCTACTTCAGCTACGGGATGCATGTCTGCGCCAACATCGTGACCTCGCCGGCCGGCGAGGCGTCCGCCATCCTGGTGCGCGCCGGCGAGGTCGTCGACGGGATCGAGCTCGCCCGCGCTCGGCGACTCACCAGCAAGACGGATGCCGACCTCGCCCGCGGCCCCGCGCGCCTCTGTGTGGCCCTGGGCATCACCCTCGCCGACAACGGCGACGACCTCGAGACCGGCGCGATCCGGCTCGAGCTGCCGGATGCCGTTGCCGCCCCGGTGCCGTTCGCTCAAGGCCCGCGCACCGGCGTCTCGGGCGCGGGCGGCTCCGACGACTACCCGTGGCGCTTCTGGATCCCGGGCGACCCGACGGTCTCGCCGTATAAGAAGAGCCCACCCAGGGGCGGCGACAAGAAGAGCCCGCGCTAGCTACTCCGCCGCCGCATCCAGCGCTTCGAGCGCCTGAGTCAGCGGCGCGATGTTCGCAGCCTCGAGCCGCAGTTGGGCCGATTGGGCGCGCAGGCTGATCGCCTGCGGAGTCACCCCGAGCCGGTCGGCGGCCTCGCGCTGGGTGAGACCCGCCTGCACGAGGTCGTAGAGCTGCCAGCCTTCGACGGTGCGCCGGGCGCGCAGGGTGAGCAGCATGTCGACGAAGGGGCCGGGATCGATGTGGTCGGTGGTGCCACGGGTCTCGATACGGAACCGCAGCGGGGTCCGCTTGGCCGCGGTGACCGCCACGCGCGCGGCCTGGAACGCCTTGCCGCTCGCCGAGCGCACATTGGCAGGCAGAGGCTGTCGCACCGAGCCGACCCCCAACCCGACGCTCCATTCGCTGGAGCGCGTGAGTTCGAGCACGATCTCGAGCGCGACTCGGGCGTCGTCGGTCAGGGCCTGGATCTCGTCGCCCGAGTTGCGATCGAACTCCAGCAGCAGACGACTGCCGTGGCGGTGGTTGAGCCCCTCCATGGTCACGTCCACCAGATCGGGACGGCCGGTGCTGTTCACCTGGTCGGCGGTGATCGCGAACATCTACGGCACCAACCGGGTCTGTGCCACGACCAGCACCGCGAAGCAGAGCAGCGCCCAGATCACGCTGGTGAGCGTGCCGAGCACGCGGATCGACGCGACCCGATTCGTTCCGTGCGCGTCTCCGCGATAGCTGCCGAGCGCCTTGACGGCGATGACGACGGCCGCGATCGCGCCCTGCCCGATGGCGAGGGCGAACGTCATAGCGAACCGCTCGGCCATCCCGATCCAGGCCGACGCCGGCAGGTCGTCGTCGACGGTCATCGGATGACCGGACAGCTTCAGCACGGCCTTCACGACGATCCCGCCCCCGAAGGTCGCCGCGAGCACCGCGCAGACGGCGAGCGAAATCGACGAACCGGAGGTCGGGGTCGGCCACACGAGCACCAGCACGCCGGCGGCGGCGACCAGCACCAACTGGACGATCGCCCACCCGACACCGTTCGACTCGCGTCGCCAGAGCGCCACGGCGCCGCCCACGATGGCCGTCGCGATCAGCAGTCCTCCCACGATCCACACCATGCGCCCATCCTGCCAGGAGGTCCCGACGGCCCGGGAGGGCGCGCGCCGAGGCGATCGTGCGACGCTGATAATCTGTGCCGGTGCCCGCATCCCCCAGCGCCATCGATCGCCAGCGCAACGACCCGTCGTTCGCGAACGTCTGGGACGAGATCGTCTGGCGCGGCCTGGTGCATGTCTCGACCGATGCCGACGAGCTGAGGGCCCTGCTCGCCGGTCCGCCGATCACCTACTACTGCGGCTTCGATCCGACGGCCCGGAGCCTGCATCTGGGCAACCTGGTGCAGCTGCTCACCATGCGCCGCCTGCAGCTCGCCGGCCATAAGCCGCTCGGGCTGATCGGGGGATCCACCGGCCTGATCGGCGATCCTCGCCCGACAGCCGAGCGCACGCTCAATACCAAGGACACGGTGGCCGAATGGGTCGGCTACCTGCGCGCCCAGGTGGAGAAGTTCCTGAGCTTCGAGGGCGACAACGCGGCGAGGATGGTCAACAACCTCGACTGGACGGCCGGGCTGAGCGCCATCGACTTCCTGCGCGACATCGGCAAGCACTTTCGGGTCGGCACGATGCTCAAGAAGGATGCCGTGAGCGCGCGCCTGAACAGCGACGCCGGCATCAGCTACACCGAGTTCAGCTACCAGATCCTGCAGGGCTTCGACTACCTGGAGCTCTACCGACAGTACGGCTGCGTGCTGCAGACCGGCGGCAGCGACCAGTGGGGCAACCTGACCAGCGGCACCGATCTCATCCATCGCGCCGAGGGGGCGTCGGTGCACGCGATCGGCACTCCGCTGATCACCAACTCCGATGGCACCAAGTTCGGCAAGAGCGAGGGCAACGCGATCTGGCTCGATGCGTCGATGACCAGCCCATACGCCTTCTACCAGTTCTGGCTCAACACCGACGACGCCGATGTGATCGAGCGGCTCAAGATCTTCACCTTCTTGAGCCGGGCCGAGATCGAGCGGCTCGAGGCGGCGGTGGCTGCCGAGCCGTTCCGCCGTGAGGCGCAGCGCGTGCTGGCCGACCAGGTCACCGAGGTGGTGCACGGACGAGCTGCGACCGACGCGGTCATCGCCGCATCCGAGGCCCTGTTCGGCCAGGGTGATCTGACGCAGCTGGATGCCGCCACCCTCCGTTCGGCCATCGCCGAGCTGCCCAGCGCAACCGGCACTGCCGCGTCGCCGGTCGCTCAGCTTCTCGTGGACTCCGGACTCACCTCGAGCCTGGGGGAGTCGCGGCGCGCGATCGAGCAGGGTGGGGTGTACCTGAACAACCAGCGGGTGGAGGATGCCGCGGCGCTGCTCGGGTCCGCCGTGCTGGCCGGCGGCGTCGCGGTGCTGCGACGTGGCAAGCGGACGCTCGCCGGAGTTGTGACATCCTGAGGAACACAACAGCACCGACCGTGCGCGTCACCCCGATCAGGGGTGAACGTGTCTTATGCTCACCCCGGGGGGAGGCGCCCGATGGATGCCACAGACAACACTGAGGACGACGCGTTCGCGCGGCTCCTCGCGCAGTTGAACGGAACCCCGGAGCCCGAGCCTGCTGCCGCGAATCCCGTCGCCCAGGATCCTGCGCTCCCTCCGTCTTCGGCGGTCCCGCCCGCCCCGACGACTGCGGCTCCGCCGGCGGGGCCGTTCACGATGCCCGCTGCCCCTGCCGCGCCTGCTCCGGTAACGCCGCCCGCCCCCGCGGTGCCCCAGACGCCCGTCGCGCCTGCGTTCGGCGCTGCCACGCCGTATCCGCCCCGACTGGAGCAGCCGGCCGCGACGACGTTCGATGCATCTCCGCTCGGGCCGGCCGCCGTGACCTTCCCCGGGTTCGCTGCTCCGCACGTGGACGTCGCCCCCGTGGCACCGCCGTTGCCGCGGGCGCCGGAATTGATGGGCGCCGATGAGCTCGCGGCTCCGCCGCGGTCCGCCGCGCCGCAGTCCGAGCCCCTGCCTCCGCTGGTCGACCCTCCGAACAACGGGGCGCAGCCGATGTCCGGCCCGGTCGCGCCCTCGTTCGAGCCGCCGCAGTTCGAGCCGCCACAGTTCGAGTCGCCGCAGGCGTTCAGCCCCGAGCCCTCGCCGCCCGTGGTGTCGGCCCCGGTCGCCCCGCCGCCCGCGATGTCAGCACCGGTCGCCCCGCCGCCCGACGCGTCTGCGCCGGTCGCATCAGGCGCGTCAGCTCCCTTCGCCTCGGCGCCGGCACCGACGGCACCGGCTCTCTTCGCGCCTGATTCCTCCGCGCCGGCGGGCCCCTTCACGCCCGCCCCCGGTGCACCTGCGCCGAGTGCCTCCATGCCGAACACGTCGGTCCCGAGCGCAGCCGCCCCGAACGCGTATGCGCCCAGCTCGGCGGCTCCCAGGATGCCGGCTCCGGCCACGCCGACCGCTGCGACGCCGCCGCCGGTCGGCCGGGCGCCCCTGGATTTCGCATCCGTGCTCGCGACCCCGGTCGGCGCGGACGACGACGCCCGTGCAGCCTCCGCGCTACGGCTCGGGTCGCCCGTCGGTGACGATGACGACGAACGCGACATCGGGCGTGCGACCACGGGCGAGAAGATCGGGTTGGCCCTCGCGGTCCTGGTCGCCCCGATCGGACTCGTCGTCGGGGTGGTGGCTGCGGTGCGCAGTGCTCAACGCCGCGGATGGGTGATCGGCCTGGTCCGCGCGTCGATCGCGATCGCCGCCGTGCTGTCGGTTGCCATCGGGATCGCCGGCTACTACGAGTACACGCAGCTCAAGCTGCAGCAGGCGCACGATGAGATCGCCGCGTCGAGCGCCACGTTCTGCTCCACGATCAAAGCGAACCCGAGCATGGCGCAGCTGCCGACCTTCGGCTGGCCGGCGGTCGCAGCATCCATCCCCGACTCGCTCAAGGCGATGCAGGCCTACGAGGACCGTTGGACCAAACTCGCCGCGGCGTCGCCGGCCGGCATCAAGCCGGGCGTGGCCAGGGTGGCAGCGCAGGCGAAGAAGATCGTCGACGCGGTCACGGTGGCGCGCACCATCGACGACCCCGCAAACGTTGCGGCGATCTCGGCGGTGGCCTCGAGTTCGGGCGTGCCCGAGTGGTACGCGGAGTACTGCAAGTAGCGCGACACGCCCGGGATTCGCCTGCAATTTGGCGCGAGGCCGATCGCCACGTAATGTAATCCCTCGTCACCCCAAAGGTGCGGGAGAGCCGAAGCGCTCCCCGGCCTCAAGTGGGACAACCACCCACAGCGAGTCACTTCGATGCTTCACGGATCTCGGTCCTTGAAGACGGACAAGCGGCGAGCCTAGGATGGAGCCTCCAAGTGGGCCGGAAGCAATGTTCTTCCGAGTGTCACAGACACGTCGACTTGGTGGTAGGTTTGAGCAGTTGCCCTGAATCCAACCCGAAAAAGTTGCGATTCTGGCGCGCCCGATCCTTGAGAACTCAACAGCGTGCACTATGTCAAATGCCAAATAACAACCTCGTTCGGTTGACCCCGGTCAGCCGATAGAGATTCCTTTGGATTGACGGATTGTCAGTAGACAATCCTTTAGTCAGATCAAACTCGTCGCAGCCCATCGATTTTCCTCGACAGCTGCGGCACAGATGTGCGCGGTTCGCTTGCGAGCCGTTGCAATCAAACATTTACGGAGAGTTTGATCCTGGCTCAGGATGAACGCTGGCGGCGTGCTTAACACATGCAAGTCGAACGGTGAAAGAGGAGCTTGCTCCTCTGGATCAGTGGCGAACGGGTGAGTAACACGTGAGCAATCTGCCCTGGACTCTGGGATAAGCGTTGGAAACGACGTCTAATACCGGATACGCGACGCGAAGGCATCTTCAGCGTCGGGAAAGAACTTCGGTCCAGGATGAGCTCGCGGCCTATCAGCTAGTTGGTGAGGTAACGGCCCACCAAGGCGACGACGGGTAGCCGGCCTGAGAGGGTGACCGGCCACACTGGGACTGAGACACGGCCCAGACTCCTACGGGAGGCAGCAGTGGGGAATATTGCACAATGGGCGCAAGCCTGATGCAGCAACGCCGCGTGAGGGACGACGGCCTTCGGGTTGTAAACCTCTTTTAGTAGGGAAGAAGCGAAAGTGACGGTACCTGCAGAAAAAGCACCGGCTAACTACGTGCCAGCAGCCGCGGTAATACGTAGGGTGCAAGCGTTATCCGGAATTATTGGGCGTAAAGAGCTCGTAGGCGGTTTGTCGCGTCTGCTGTGAAAACTGGAGGCTCAACCTCCAGCCTGCAGTGGGTACGGGCAAACTAGAGTGCGGTAGGGGAGATTGGAATTCCTGGTGTAGCGGTGGAATGCGCAGATATCAGGAGGAACACCGATGGCGAAGGCAGATCTCTGGGCCGTAACTGACGCTGAGGAGCGAAAGCATGGGGAGCGAACAGGATTAGATACCCTGGTAGTCCATGCCGTAAACGTTGGGCGCTAGATGTGGGGACCATTCCACGGTTTCCGTGTCGCAGCTAACGCATTAAGCGCCCCGCCTGGGGAGTACGGCCGCAAGGCTAAAACTCAAAGGAATTGACGGGGGCCCGCACAAGCGGCGGAGCATGCGGATTAATTCGATGCAACGCGAAGAACCTTACCAAGGCTTGACATTTACGAGAACGCTGCAGAAATGCAGAACTCTTTGGACACTCGTAAACAGGTGGTGCATGGTTGTCGTCAGCTCGTGTCGTGAGATGTTGGGTTAAGTCCCGCAACGAGCGCAACCCTCGTTCTATGTTGCCAGCGCGTTATGGCGGGAACTCATAGGAGACTGCCGGGGTCAACTCGGAGGAAGGTGGGGATGACGTCAAATCATCATGCCCCTTATGTCTTGGGCTTCACGCATGCTACAATGGCCGGTACAAAGGGCTGCAATACCGTAAGGTGGAGCGAATCCCAAAAAGCCGGTCTCAGTTCGGATTGAGGTCTGCAACTCGACCTCATGAAGTCGGAGTCGCTAGTAATCGTGGATCAGCAACGCCACGGTGAATACGTTCCCGGGCCTTGTACACACCGCCCGTCAAGTCATGAAAGTCGGTAACACCCGAAGCCAGTGGCCCAACCGCAAGGAGGGAGCTGTCGAAGGTGGGATCGGTGATTAGGACTAAGTCGTAACAAGGTAGCCGTACCGGAAGGTGCGGCTGGATCACCTCCTTTCTAAGGAGCTTCTGCTGTGTCTCCCTCGGGAGGCATCAGCCAGAGCCGTGCCATCACCGTTCGCGTGATGGACGGTTTGCTCATGGGTGGAACATTTGACTAGGTGCTGACTCGAATCTCGAGATCCCAGTACTGCTCTTCGGAGCATGGAACGGAACGGAAGAGGGAAGCCGGCACATGCACGCTGTTGGGTCCTGAGGGACCGGGCCGACCGTCGCAAGACGGCCGAAACGACTCTCTGGACTTCGACTGTCCCGGCCAGCGGCCGAGGCGGCGGAGTACCGCCCGTATTTTGAGAACTACACAGTGGACGCGAGCATCTTAGAACTGGGCTTTCGAGCCCAGATCTACAAGATGATCAAATAGGAGACTCCTTCGGGAGTCTTCCGATAGATCATTGGTCAATCTGCAGCTGACGGAACGTGCCTTCGGGCTCAGTACGCCGGCTGTCGATCGATTCTAAAAACTCATGTAGTCAAGTTTCTAAGAGCAGACGGTGGATGCCTTGGCATCTGGAGCCGAAGAAGGACGTAGCAATCTGCGATAAGCCTCGGGGAGCTGATAAGCGAGCTTTGATCCGAGGATGTCCGAATGGGGAAACCCCGTCAGGCGTACTTGTGCGACCTGATGACTCCCGCCTGAATATATAGGGCGGGTAGAGGGAACGTGGGGAAGTGAAACATCTCAGTACCCACAGGAAGAGAAAGCAACCGCGATTCCGTTAGTAGTGGCGAGCGAAACCGGAACAGGCCAAACCGATCATGTGTGATAGCCGGCAGGCGTTGCATGGTCGGGGTAGCGGGACCTCCACGTACTTCTGCCGAAGTACACATCGACGTGCGCGATATAGATGAACGACTTTGAAAGGTCGACCACAGAGGGTGCCAGTCCCGTAATCGAAATGTCGCGCAGAGGTGGGAGGGATCCCAAGTAGCACGGGGCCCGAGAAATCCCGTGTGAATCTGCCAGGACCACCTGGTAAGCCTAAATACTCCCAGATGACCGATAGCGGACAAGTACCGTGAGGGAAAGGTGAAAAGTACCCCGGGAGGGGAGTGAAATAGTACCTGAAACCGTCTGCTTACAAACCGTTGGAGCCTCCTTAGTAGGGGTGACAGCGTGCCTTTTGAAGAATGAGCCTGCGAGTTAGTGGTATGTGGCGAGGTTAACCCGTGAGGGGCAGCCGTAGCGAAAGCGAGTTCGAATAGAGCGATTCAGTCGCATGCCCTAGACCCGAAGCGAAGTGATCTATCCATGGCCAGGTTGAAGCGACGGTAAGACGTCGTGGAGGACCGAACCCACTTGGGTTGAAAACCGAGGGGATGAGCTGTGGATAGGGGTGAAAGGCCAATCAAACTTCGTGATAGCTGGTTCTCTCCGAAATGCATTTAGGTGCAGCGTTGCGTGTTTCTTGCCGGAGGTAGAGCTACTGGATGGCCGATGGGCCCTACAAGGTTACTGACGTCAGCCAAACTCCGAATGCCGGTAAGTGAGAGCGCAGCAGTGAGACGGTGGGGGATAAGCTTCATCGTCGAGAGGGAAACAACCCAGACTACCGACTAAGGCCCCTAAGCGTGTGCTAAGTGGGAAAGGATGTGGAGTTGCACAGACAACCAGGAGGTTGGCTTAGAAGCAGCCACCCTTGAAAGAGTGCGTAATAGCTCACTGGTCAAGTGATTCCGCGCCGACAATGTAACGGGGCTCAAGCACACCGCCGAAGTCGTAGGATTCGCATTATAGGTAGGCCTTCGTGGTCCAGCCGTGCGGATCGGTAGGAGAGCGTCGTGTGGCGAGTGAAGCGGCGGGGTGACCCAGCCGTGGACGCCACACGAGTGAGAATGCAGGCATGAGTAGCGAAAGACATGTGAGAAACATGTCCTCCGAAAGACCAAGGGTTCCAGGGTCAAGCTAATCTTCCCTGGGTAAGTCGGGACCTAAGGCGAGGCCGACAGGCGTAGTCGATGGACAACGGGTTGATATTCCCGTACCGGCGAAGAACCGCCCAAGCTAATCCAGTAGTGCTAAGAGTCCTAATCCGGCAGATGGATCCCTTCGGGGTGAAGCAGCCGGCCTAACGCTCGACCCCATTCTGGTGCGGCTAGCGTATTAACAGGTGTGACGCAGGAAGGTAGCTGAGCCGGGCGATGGTTGTCCCGGTGTAAGGACGTAGGGCGAGAGATAGGCAAATCCGTCTCTCACATAGCCTGAGATCCGATGCGTATCCCTCACGGGAGAAATCAGTGATCCTATGCTGCCAAGAAAAGCATCGACGCGAGGTTCCAGCCGCCCGTACCCCAAACCGACTCAGGTGGTCAGGTAGAGAATACCAAGGAGATCGAGAGAATCGTGGTTAAGGAACTCGGCAAAATGCCCCCGTAACTTCGGGAGAAGGGGGGCCGAATTCGTGAAGGGACTTGCTCCCGGAGCGATGAAGGCCGCAGAGACCAGTGGGAAGCGACTGTTTACTAAAAACACAGGTCCGTGCGAAGACGCAAGTCGATGTATACGGACTGACGCCTGCCCGGTGCTGGAAGGTTAAGAGGAAGGGTTAGCTTCGGCAAAGCTCTGAATTTAAGCCCCAGTAAACGGCGGTGGTAACTATAACCATCCTAAGGTAGCGAAATTCCTTGTCGGGTAAGTTCCGACCTGCACGAATGGCGTAACGACTTCCCAGCTGTCTCAACCGCGAACTCGGCGAAATTGCACTACGAGTAAAGATGCTCGTTACGCGCAGCAGGACGGAAAGACCCCGTGACCTTTACTACAGCTTGGTATTGGTGTTCGGTGTGGCTTGTGTAGGATAGGTGGGAGACTTTGAAGCGGGCACGCCAGTGTTCGTGGAGTCATTGTTGAAATACCACTCTGGTCACTCTGGATATCTAACTACGAACCGTAATCCGGTTCTGGGACAGTGCCTGGTGGGTAGTTTAACTGGGGCGGTTGCCTCCCAAAAAGTAACGGAGGCGCCCAAAGGTTCCCTCAACCTGGTTGGCAATCAGGTGTCGAGTGTAAGTGCACAAGGGAGCTTGACTGTGAGAGTGACGGCTCGAGCAGGGACGAAAGTCGGGACTAGTGATCCGGCAGTGGCTTGTGGAAGCGCTGTCGCTCAACGGATAAAAGGTACCTCGGGGATAACAGGCTGATCTTGCCCAAGAGTCCATATCGACGGCATGGTTTGGCACCTCGATGTCGGCTCGTCGCATCCTGGGGCTGGAGTAGGTCCCAAGGGTTGGGCTGTTCGCCCATTAAAGCGGTACGCGAGCTGGGTTTAGAACGTCGTGAGACAGTTCGGTCCCTATCCGCTGCGCGCGCAGGAAATTTGAGAAGAGCTGTCCCTAGTACGAGAGGACCGGGACGGACGAACCTCTGGTGTGTCAGTTGTTCCGCCAGGAGCACCGCTGATTAGCTACGTTCGGAACGGATAACCGCTGAAAGCATCTAAGCGGGAAGCCGGCTTCAAGATGAGATTTCCATCCCTTCGGGGGAGAGGCTCCCAGCTAGACGACTGGGTTGATAGGCCGGATGTGGAAGTGGGGACTAAAGACCCACGGAGCTGACCGGTACTAATAAGCCGATAACTTGATAACACACAAGTTTTTAGACAATGCGCTTGCGTCCACTTTGTAGTTCCCGATTTACGGTCGGGAACAAAGCTCGCTGATCGAGTGTCGCCGCGAGGCGGCGAAGATCAGCCGGCACGATTGACTGATAAATCAATAGTGTTTCGGCGGCCATAGCGAAGGGGAAACGCCCGGTTACATTCCGAACCCGGAAGCTAAGACCTTCTGCGCCGATGGTACTGCAAGGGTGACCTTGTGGGAGAGTAGGACACCGCCGGACTTCTTTGTGAGATGGCCATCCGTCCCAGCTGAAAAGCGGGGCCGGGTGGCCATTTCGCGTTAACGACTGCGTTCACGAACGACGCACCGAGGCGTGCAGACCAGGAGTCACCATGACCGATCCGTCCGACGACGCGGAGCGTCCGCGGCGAGCGAGTGCGCCCCGGAGCGGCGGAGGACCACGCGGCGCGGCCTCCGGCAGGGGGACGGGCGCAGCCGGCCGAGGCGGCACAGGATCCGGCGCTTCGGGTCGCGGCGGCGCACCTCGTCGGGAGGGCGCTGGCGCTCCGAAGCGGGAGTGGAAGCCGCGCGAGGGTGCTGCTCCGAAGCGGGAGTGGAAGCCGCGCGAGGGTGCTGCTCCGAAGCGGGAGTGGAAGCCGCGCGAGGGAGCTGCCCCCAGCCGTTCCGGCGCGCCGATCCGTTCCGGAGGCTCGCCCACTCGATCGGGGCGTCCGCCAGCAGGTTCCGACCGTCGACCACCCCGCGCCGTCGACGACGACTCGCGGCCGCGGCACGACGACCCCCCGATTCCCGACAGTGTCGAAGCGAAGCAGCTCGACAAGGTCGCGCGCGCGCAGCTCCGCACGCTCAGCAAGGACAACGCCGACTGGGTGGCTCGCCACCTGGTGATGGCCGGCCGCCTGATCGACGACGATCCGGAGCTGGCTCACAAGCACGCGCTTGCCGCGGGTCGGCGCGCCGGCCGGATCGGGGTCGTCCGCGAGACGGTCGCGATCACGGCATACGCCACGGGTGACTTCGCGCTGGCCCTGCGTGAACTCCGCACCTATCGGCGCCTGACCGGGCGCAACGATGAGCTGCCCCTCATGGTCGACAGCGAACGCGGCGTCGGGCGGCCCGATCGCGCTCTCGAGCTCGGTCGCTCGGTCCCGCGGAGCGAGCTCGATGTCGCGGTCCAGGTCGAGCTCGCGATCGCGATGTCGGGTGCGCGGCTCGATCTCGGACAGCCGGAGGCTGCCCTCACCGAGCTGCAGATCCCGCAGCTCGACCCCGAGCGAGCCTTCCCGTGGAGCCCCGCGTTGTTCGACGCGTACGCCACGGTCCTCGAAGAACTCGGTCATGACGACGAAGCCGAGCAATGGTGGCAGCGATCGGACCGGGCCACGATCGCGCTCGAGCAGGCCGCCATCCCCGAGGGCGAGGACACCGTCGAGATCATCGAAGAGCTCGTCGAGGAGACGGACGAGACGCACGAGACGCACGACGGAACGCATGCCGACAGCGCGGCCGCCGAGCCGCGGGCCGAGGGAGACCAGAGTGGCGCGTCGCTCTGAGAGCGGCCCGACTCCGCTCGACGGTGTCGATCTGCTGCTCGCCGACCTGGACGGCGTGGTGTATTCCGGCCCTGCCGCGCTTCCATATGCCGTTGAAAGCATCAATCGCGCTCAGAAGACGATGCGAGTCGGTTACCTGACGAACAACGCGTCGAGAACCGACGCGACCGTGGCCTCGCATCTGATCGAGCTGGGGCTCACGGTGGCGCCCGACGAGGTCGTCACCTCGCCGCAGGCGGCGGTCGTTCTGCTCGCAGGTCTGGTGCCCGCGGGGTCGAAGGTCCTAGTGGTCGGGGGCGATGGGCTGACCCACGAGTTGGAGAAGGGCGGATTCACGGTCACCCGGTCCGCGGACGACGATCCCGTCGCCGTCGTCCAGGGATTCGCGCCGGAGGTCGGCTGGGTGGATCTCGCCGAGGCGTCGTTCGCGCTCCAGCAGCGGCCGGGTCACGACGAGCTGCCGTGGGTGGCGACGAACACCGACTGGACCATTCCACAGGCACGTGGCACCGCACCGGGCAACGGCGCGCTGGTGTCCGCTGTCCACACCGCCACCGGGCGGCTTCCGATCGTCGCCGGCAAGCCCGAGCGCGCCATCTTCGACGCGGCGGTCGCGCGTTTCGGCGCGTCGAGCCCTTTGTTCATCGGCGACCGGCTGGACACCGACATCCTGGGGGCCAACCGCGCAGGGATGCCGTCCGCGCTGGTGATGACCGGGATCGATCGCGCCAAGCAGGTTCTGGCGGCCCCTGAGGAATCGCGCCCGAGGTACCTGCTCGGTGACCTCCGCGAGCTGTTCGAGCCGTACCCGAAGGCCGAGACTCGCACGGAGGGCCGCAGCGGCGACACCCTGGTCACCGTCGCCGACGCGGTGGTCCGGATCCATCAGAGCAGGGTCTCGATCGAACGAGCAGGGCGCCGCTCGATAGACCTGCTACGCGCGGGCGCGGCCGCCATCTGGGGCGCGGGCGTGCCGATCTACGCGCTCGAGGTCGACCCCGGCCTCTATTCTGAATCGTGATGGACGAGCCGAAGCTGGACGACAGCGTGAACCACGATCGGGATGCGGCGCCGGCGACTCGCGGCGACGAGGAGCCCAGCGCGCTGCTGTCGCGGCTGCGTGTGATCGAGGATCAGCCGCTCGAGACGCGCGCCGAATCGCTCGCCCAGCTGCACGACGAGCTCCGCGCTCAGCTCGAAGCGGGGGACGCGACCCGACCGCATGCCTGACGCGGCATCAGATCGGCGGGATGACGACGGCGCGGGCGGGTCGGCACGTCTCGACGCCGAGTTGGTGCGGCGCGGGCTGGCACGGTCACGGGCTCTGGCGGTCGACGCCATCGCCGGCGGGCGGGTCACGGTGGACGGCAAGCAGGCGCTCAAAGCGTCACTGCGCATTACGCCGGAGGCCGAGCTCGGCCTGATCGGCGACGACGGCTACGTCAGCCGCTCCGCCCACAAGCTGGCGGCGGCGCTGGACGCCTTCGCGGTGACGGTGGAGGGCAGGCTCGCCCTCGACGTCGGCGCCTCCACCGGTGGGTTCACCCAGGTGCTGCTCGAACGGGGCGCGCGGCGGGTGATCGCCCTGGACGTGGGACACGGACAGCTCGCGGCGCCAGTACGCGAGGATCCGCGCGTCGCGGTGGTCGAAGGCGTCAACGCCCGGTCGCTCACCGCACACGAGCTGGCAGAGACGTCGGAAATCGACGAGCGTCCCGAGCTGGTCGTCGCGGACGTGTCGTTCATCTCGCTCACCACGATCCTGCCGGCGCTCCTCGACACGGTCGGGCCCGAGGCCGACTACGTGCTGCTGATCAAGCCGCAGTTCGAGGTGGGGCGGCAGGGCATCCGCGAGGGGCTGGTGCGCGATCGGGCGCGACGCCACGATGCGGCATCCGCGGTGCTCTGGGCGGCATGGGATCTCGGGCTGGGCACGGCGGGACTCATCTCCTCCCCACTGCTGGGAAGCAACGGAAATCAGGAGTACCTGGTCTGGCTGAGCCGCGCCGTCGGAGGCAATCCGACAGAATGGACGGGGACGGTCGCCGCACTGCTGTGACCGCGCCCTGCCGTGACCGCCGGGCTTCGACGAGGGAAGGAATCGCATGACTGACTCTCGTCACCTCTTGGTGGTCGCTCACACCGGGCGCGATGAATCGTTGCAGGCCGGCGTCGAGGTGTGCCGCCAGTTGATCGCCGCCGGCCTCGTGCCGGTTGTCTCCGGCGACGAGCGGGCCGGGCTCCTCGCCGCCGCTCCCGATCTGGCGCCCCTGCACCTGCTGGGAGTGGATGTCGCGACCACGGACCTCGAGCTGGTGATCGTGCTGGGGGGCGACGGCACCATCCTGCGTGCTGCGGAGCTGGCCCGCGAATCCACCGCACCGCTGCTCGGGGTCAACCTCGGCCATGTGGGCTTCCTCGCCGAGGCCGAACGCGACGATCTTCCGGCGGCCGTGGCACGGGCGCTCGCCCGTGACTACCAGGTCGAAGAGCGCATGACGATCTCGGTGCGCGTCAAACATCAGGGCGCGGTGGTCTGGGAGAGCTGGGCGCTCAACGACGCCTCCGTCGAGAAGGGCAGCCGCGAGCGGTCGATCGAGGTGGCCATCGAGGTCGAGGGGCGTCCGCTGTCGACCTTCGGATGCGATGGCGTCGTCATGTCCACCCCGACCGGATCGACCGCATACTCGTTCTCGGCGGGGGGCCCGATCGTGTGGCCCACCGTGGAGGCGCTGCTCATGGTCCCGCTGTCGGCGCACGCGTTGTTCGCGAGGCCCCTGGTGGTCGGGCCGGACTCCTCGTTGGCGGTCGAGGTGCTGGAGCGATCGGTCGGCACCGGCGTGGTCTGGTGCGATGGCCGTCGCACCTTCGATCTGCCCGCCGGGGCTCGCGTTGTCGTGCGACGTTCGCCGACCCCGGTGCGCCTGGCGCGTCTGAGCATGAGCCCGTTCACCGACCGCCTGGTCAACAAGTTCGCCCTGCCGGTGGTGGGCTGGCGCGGCCCCGGAGACGGCGCATGATCGAAGAGATCTCGATCCGCGACCTCGGCGTGATCGGCGAGGCGCGCCTGCCCTTGGGCGCGGGGTTCACGGCCCTCACCGGAGAGACCGGAGCCGGCAAGACGATGGTCGTGACCGCCCTCGGGCTCGTGCTGGGCGAGCGGGCCGACGCGGGGGCCGTGCGGCTCGGTGCGTCCCAGGCGGTCGTCGAGGGGCACTGGGAGGTTGACGAGTCCGGCGCCATCGCCGATCGCGTGCGCGACGCCGGGGGAGACCTCGACCCGGCGCCCAACGGGCGGGCTCAGCTCATCCTGAGCCGCTCGGTGTCGAGCGAGGGCCGCAGCCGCGCCACCGTGGGTGGCCGGGCGGCTCCGGTCGGCGTGCTCGCCGAGATCGGCGAGCAGCTGGTCGTCGTGCACGGGCAGTCGGAGCAGATCCGCCTGAGGTCGGCGACAGCGCAGCGCGAGGCGCTGGACCGCTTCGCCGGCCCGGAATTCGCGGCGGTGCTCGGCGACTATCAGGAGATCTTCCGGCGCTGGCAGACCCAGCAGGGCGAACTCGACGTGCTGATCGCCGAGCGCGACCGTCGAGCGCGCGAGGCCGAAGAGCTGCGGCTCGCGATGGACGAGATCGAGGCGGCGGCGCCTCAACGCGGAGAAGACGAGGAGCTCGCCGAGCGGGCCGAGCGTCTTACGAACCTCGAAGACCTGCGGCTGGCGGCGGTCGAAGCACAGGAGGCCGTATCTGCCCAGTTCGCGGACGACGCGAGTGACGCGCTCGCGCGCGTGGATGGCGCGCGGCGATCGCTGGATCGCGTCGCCGCCCACGACCCGGCACTCGCACCGATCGTGGAGGCGCTCGCCAACGCCTCGTTCGCCCTGACCGAGATCTCGGGCCAGTTGGCCAGCTACCTCAGCTCGCTCGACGCGGATGGCGGGCGCGAGTTGGAGAGCATCCAAGAGCGGCGCTCGGCGCTGAACGCGCTCGCGCGACGGTACGGACCGACCCTCGACGAGGTGATCGACTACCTCGAGTCGGGCAGCAGCCGGCTGGTCGAGCTGGACAGCGACGCCGACCGCATCCTGGAACTCGGTGAGGATGTCGAGGCCGATCGTCGTCGGGTCGACGAACTCGCCGACACGTTGAGCGCGTTGCGGCACGCCGCCGCCGAGAAGCTCGGCGCCGAGGTGACCGCCGAGCTCGCAGCGCTCGCCATGCCTGACGCCCGCCTCACCATCGAGGTCACCGATCGCGAACTGGGGGTGACCGGGCGCGACCAGGTCGCGATCCTGCTCCAGCCGCACGCGGGGAGCGAGCCGCGCCCGATCGCCCGCGGCGCATCCGGTGGTGAGCTCTCGCGCGTCATGCTCGCGATCGAGGTGGTGCTCGCGGCAACGGATCCGGTCCCGACTTTCGTCTTCGACGAGGTGGACGCCGGGGTCGGCGGTGCAAGCGCCACCGAGATCGGTCGGCGGCTGGCCCGCCTGGCGCAGACCTCGCAGGTGATCGTGGTCACGCACCTGGCGCAAGTGGCCGCGTTCTCGACCAACCATCTCGTTGTCGAGAAGGCCAGCGACGGGTCGATCACGGCATCCAGCGTGCGCCTGGTGCACGGCGAGGAGCGCACCCTCGAGATGGCGAGGCTGCTCAGCGGCTCGCCCGACTCCGAGTCGGCGCTTGCGCACGCGCGCGAACTGCTGGACAACGCACACCGGGTGGGCTGACCTCGTGCGGACGGCACAGTGACTGACGCGGATCGGCCGGCGACGCCCGGCGGCCCGACCGGACGTGATGTTGCGCGTCGCGCCCCGCTCTCACCCTGGCAGCTGGTGCTCGGTCTCGGCCTCGTGAGTCTCACGATCGACATCGTCTCGGACGGATCGGCCTCGGTGGGCGGCGCGCTCCTCGGCCAACTCGGCGCCTCGGCCGCGCTCGTCGGCGTGATCACCGGAGCGGCAGCAGCCGTCGCCCTCATCCTGCGACTCGTCACCGGTCCGTGGGTCGACCGGACCGGCCGATATTGGGGTTTCACGATGGTCGGCTACGCGGTGACGGCCATCAGCGTGCCCCTGCTCGCCCTGACGCCCGTGCTCGGGGCGGCCGCGCTCGTGGTCGCCGCGTCGCTGATCCTGGTCGAGCGGACCGGAAAGGCGGTGCGAGCGCCGGCGAAGACCGTGCTGCTGGCAGACGCCGCCGGTGCCGTGGGTCGCGGCAAGGGATTCGGCGTCCACAAGCTCCTGGATCAGATCGGAGCGTTCTCGGGCCCGCTGATCGTCTCGGCCGTCGCGGCGCTGACGGGGGTGCTGTGGCCGGCGTTCCTGGTGCTGATCATTCCGGGTGCGATCGCCATGTTGATCCTGGTGCTGCTGCGCCGTCGCGTTCCGGACACCAGCATCTACGCTCCCGCCGCCGAGCGTCCGGCCGAGCGTGGGGCAGCGCCGGTGCGGGCACCTGCTCGCGGGCCGGCGCGGTTGCTGGCCGGCCTCGCCGAGATCGAACCCACCACCCGCGGAACGTTCATCCTGTTCGGCTCGTTCGCCGCACTCACGACGTTCGGACTCGTGAGCTTCGGGCTGATCTCCTTCCACCTCGATCACGCGGGGCTCGCTCCGCTGGCCGCGATCCCCTTGGTGTACGCGGTCGGGATGGCGACGGCCGCGATCGCCGCCGTCGTGGTGGGCTGGGCCTACGACCGGTCGGCATCGGCGGTGCTCTTCGTCGTCCCCGTGCTGACCGCCTTCGTTCCCCCTCTCGCTCTCGCCGGCAACGTGGGACTCGTCATCGTCGGCGTCGCACTGTGGGGAGGCGCGACCGGTCTGCAGGACTCGACGGTCAAGGCCCTGGTGGCCGATCTCATCCCCTCGGCACAGCGCGGATCGGCATACGGCTGGTTCGCGGTCTTCCAGGGGGTCGCATCGTTCGCAGGTGCGGCCGTCGCCGGCGCCCTCTACGGCGACGTCCCCCTGCTGTCGGTGCTGGTGATCGCGGCCCAGGTCGCCGCCGTCATCCTCCTGGTGGTGGTGAGGCGGCGCATCCGGCGTTCACAACCGACGCCCGAGACGGGCGTCGGCGCGGGGGTCTGAGCTCCACCGCGCGTGTCCCGGCGAGGCCGCTTCATCCTGGGATATGCTGAAACCCCGTGGTGGTCAATCCTGCGGCAGTCGTAACCAAGCACATCTTCGTCACCGGGGGCGTCGTCTCGTCCCTCGGAAAGGGCCTCACGGCCGCGAGCTTGGGCAATCTTCTCACCGCGCGCGGGCTCCGCGTCGTCATGCAGAAGCTCGACCCGTACCTCAACGTCGACCCGGGCACGATGAACCCGTTCCAGCACGGCGAGGTCTTCGTCACCGATGACGGCGCCGAGACCGACCTCGACATCGGCCACTACGAGCGCTTCCTCGACATCAACCTCGATCAGGCCGCCAACGTCACCACCGGCCAGATCTACTCGCGGGTGATCCAGCGCGAGCGTCGCGGCGAGTACCTGGGCGACACGGTTCAGGTCATCCCGCACATCACCGACGAGATCAAGCGCCGGATGCGGTTGCAGGCGCAGCCTCCCGCCGACGGCTCGCCCGTGCCCGACGTCATCATCACCGAGATCGGCGGCACGGTCGGCGACATCGAATCCCAGCCGTTCATCGAATCTGCGCGCCAGGTGCGGCACGAGCTCGGGCGGCACAACGTGTTCTTCGTGCACGTCTCGCTCGTGCCCTACATGGGCGCGTCGGGGGAGCAGAAGACCAAGCCGACGCAGCATTCGGTGGCGGCCCTGCGGTCCATCGGCATCCAGCCGGATGCGCTGGTACTGCGCAGCGACCGCCCGGTCAGCGACTCCAACAAGCGCAAGATCGCCCTGATGTGCGATGTCGACGAGCGCGCCGTCGTGAACGCGGTCGACGTCGCGAGCATCTACGACATCCCCGGGATGCTCAACGAGCAGGGCCTGGACGCCTACATCATCGAGCAGCTCGGCCTCGGCCACGCGCACGACGTCGAGTGGGATGGCTGGCAGCGGCTGCTCACCGCCGTGCACGAGCCCAAGCACGAGGTCACCATCGCCCTGGTCGGCAAGTACATCGACCTGCCCGATGCCTACCTCTCGGTCACCGAGGCGCTGAAGGCCGGCGGATTCGCGTCCGAGACCAAGGTCAAGATCCGCTGGGTGCCGTCTGACGAGTGCGAGACGCCGGAGGGCGCGGCGAAGCAACTCGCCGATGTCGACGGCATCTGCGTGCCCGGCGGATTCGGCGTGCGCGGCATCGAGGGCAAGCTGGGTGCGCTGCGCTTCGCGCGCGAGAACCGCATCCCGGCTCTCGGGCTCTGCCTCGGACTGCAGTGCATGGTCATCGAGTACTCGCGAGACGTCGTCGGTCTCGAGGGTGCATCGAGCTCTGAGTTCGATCCGGACACCGAGTTCCCGGTCATCGCCACGATGGCCGAGCAGGTCGACATCATCGATCACGGCGACATGGGCGGCACCATGCGGCTGGGGCTCTACGAGGCGGACCTCCAGCCGGGGTCCATCGTGAACGAGCTGTACGGGGCGACCACCGCGTCCGAGCGCCACCGCCACCGTTACGAGGTCAACAACCACTACCGTGACCGCATCGCCGAGGCCGGCTTGGTGTTCTCGGGTCTGTCGCCCGACAACTCCCTGGTCGAGTATGTGGAGCTGCCGCGCGATGTGCATCCGTTCTACGTCGGCACGCAGGCTCATCCGGAGCTGCGATCCCGCCCGAACCGATCGCACCCGCTCTTCCGCGGGCTGGTCGCGGCCGCGCTTGAACGCAACCGCGCATCGCGGCTGTTCGAGGTGGCAGAGCCGGGGCCGCTGCCGGAGGCGGACGATGACGACTCGGCCCTGCGCGCACCCCGGCTCGAGGCCGAAGCCGCGGGCGTCGCCGAGCCCGCGGAGGTCTGAGCCATGTCAGATGACGACGACCTGTTGATCCTCGGCCAGGGGCAGATCCGAGATCTGCGCGACCCTGCGGCGGTCACCTCGAGTGATCGCGTGTTCGAGGGGCGCGTCTGGGACATCCGTCGCGACGAGTTCGCCTTCGCAGGTCACACCATCACGCGCGAGTACGTGGATCATCCCGGCGCCGTCGCCGTGCTCGCGATCGACGATCAGGATCGGGTGCTGCTGATCAACCAGTACCGGCATCCGATCGGGTTGCGTGACTGGGAGCTGCCGGCCGGCCTTCTCGACGTCGACGGAGAGCCGCCCCTCGACACCGCCCGCCGGGAGCTCGCCGAAGAGGCGGACCTCATGGCCGAGCACTGGTCGGAGCTGATCACCTTCCACACCTCGCCCGGGGGCAGCAACGAGACGCTCCACGTCTTCGAGGCACGCGGTCTGCTGCCCACCCAGGCCTTCGCGCGCACGGAGGAGGAGGCCGAGATCGTCACGCGCTGGGTCCCGCTCGACGAGGCCGTCGACGCTGTGCTCGAGGGGCGCCTCAGCAACTCGATCTTGATCATCGCCGTACTGGCGGCTCATGCCCGACGCGACTGAGCCGGCTCGGGACCTTCGACAGCAGCTCGAGCGCTACCTGCGCCACGTGGGGATCGAACGCGGGCGCTCGGCGAACACGGTGGCCGCGTACCGGCGGGACCTCGAGGGGTTTCTGGCGTTCCTGGATGAGCAGGGTGCGGGCGGTGCCGCGACCGCAGACGGACTCACGACGGCGGCGGTGGCGGGCTTCGCGCGCGGGCTGCGGGAGCGGCCGCATCCCCTCGCCGCGTCGTCCGTCGCCCGGGCTCTGTCGTCGGTGCGGGGGTTCACGCGGTTCCTGGTGGATGAGGGCGTGCTCGAGGTCGATCCCGCGATCGAGGTCAGCCCCCCGAAGCTGCCGATGCGCCTGCCGAAGGCTCTGACGATCGAGCAGGTCGAGCGGTTGTTGGCCGCGACCGACGGCGACGAGCTGGACCGGGTGCGCGACAAGGCTCTGCTCGAACTGCTCTACGCGACCGGCGCGCGCGTCTCGGAGGCCGTGAATCTCAACGTCGACGACCTGATCGGCGACGAGGGCACGGCCGAGGTGGTGCGCCTGTTCGGCAAGGGCAACAAGCAGCGCATCGTGCCGGTCGGCAGCTACGCGCGCCGGGCGTTGGATGCCTACCTGGTGCGGGTGCGCCCGGTGCTGTCGGCGCGCGGCCGGTCGACCCCCGCGCTCTTTCTCGGGATGCGCGGGGCCCGGCTGTCGCGGCAGAGCGCGTGGCTCGTGATCCGGGCGGCCGGCGAGCGAGCGGGGCTCCAGCTCGAGCTCTCGCCGCACAGCATGCGGCACTCGTTCGCGACCCATCTGCTGCAGGGCGGAGCCGACGTGCGCGTGGTGCAGGAACTGCTCGGCCACGCGAGCGTCGCGACCACGCAGATCTACACGCGCGTCACCGCGGATGCTCTGCGCGACGTCTATGTGACGGCTCACCCCAGAGCGCGCTGATCGCGTCGCCGACAACCTTCAACCTTCACTCGAAGCGCGCCGCCCGGGCCTCTCATATGCCCGCCGTAGACTCGTCGCATGACGGCGCAGCGTGAGGATGTCACCGAGCTGCCGGGGATGGAGACTCCCGTTCTCGGCCCCACCGGGCGCCCGCTCACCGAGTTTCCGGTGCCTCCCAAGATCAAGTCGCACGGTCCTGCGCGCATCATCGCCCTCTGCAACCAGAAGGGCGGCGTCGGCAAGACCACGACCGCGATCAACCTGGGCGCCTCATTCGCCGAGTACGGCAGGCGAACCCTCGTCGTCGACTTCGATCCCCAGGGCGCCCTGAGCGCGGGCCTCGGTGTTCCGACTCACGACGCGGTCACCATCTACGACCTCCTGCTGGGCACGGTGAAAGACGTGTCGAGCGCGATCGTGCCGACCGCGACCGAGAACCTCGACGTCATCCCGGCGAACATCGATCTGTCGGCCGCCGAGGTGCACCTGGTGAACGAGGTGGCGCGCGAGCAGATCCTGGCGCGCGTGCTGCGCCAGGTGTCCGATCGCTACGACGTGATCCTGATCGACTGCCAGCCGTCGCTCGGCCTGCTGACCGTCAACGCGCTGACCGCCGCCCACGGCGTGCTGATCCCGCTCGAGTGCGAGTACTTCGCCCTCCGCGGCGTTGCCCTGCTGGTCGAGACGGTCGAGAAGGTGCGCGACCGGCTCAACCCGGCGATCAAGCTGGACGGCATCCTGGCCACCATGTACGACGCGCGCACCCTGCACTCGCGCGAGGTGCTCGAGCGGGTCGTCGAGGCGTTCGGCGACAACGTGCTCGAGACCGTGATCGGGCGGACTGTCAAGTTCCCGGACGCCTCGGTCGCCGGCGCGCCACTGAACACCTTCGCCCCCGACCACGCCGCCGCCGAGGCCTACCGCCAGGTGGCGCGAGAACTGATCTCCCGTGGCGCCGTCGCCTAGCCCGGCGGGCGTTGACGAGGCAGCCACGACGGACCCAGCCACGACGGACCCAGCCGCGACGGACACCGCCACGACGAACATCGTCACGACGAACACCGCCGAGGACGACGCGCCCGATCCCGGCGTCTTCTCGCTCTCGCTCAGCAACTTCAACGGTCCGTTCGATCTGCTGCTCTCGCTGATCGCCAAACATGAGCTCGACATCACCGAGGTCTCGCTGAGCAAGGTCACCGACGAGTTCATCTCGTACCTGCACGGTCTCGGCTCCGAGCAGGAGCTCGATCAGGCCAGCGAGTTCCTCGTGGTCGCGGCCACGCTGCTCGACCTCAAGGTTGCGGGACTGCTGCCGCAAGGCGAACTGGTGGATGCCGAAGACGTCGCCCTGCTCGAGGCGCGCGACCTGCTCTTCGCGCGACTGCTGCAGTACCGGGCCTTCAAAGAGGCCGCCGCCTGGTTCGCCAGGGGACTCGAGGCGGAGTCGACCCGTCACGTGCGCTCGGTGCGACTGGAGGAGAAGTTCCGGCAGCAGACTCCCGAACTGGTCTGGACGCTCAGCGTCGACGACTTCGCGGCGCTCGCCGCGCTGGCGTTCGCGCCGCGCGAGATCCCCGTCGTCGGGCTGGACCATCTGCACGCGCCCCTGGTCAGCATCCGGGAGCAAGCCGCCCACGTCGTGGCCCTCCTGCGTCAGGGCGGGCCCGTGAGCTTCCGGCAGCTGATCGCGGGTGCGGATGCCAAGGGCGTCGTGATCGCGCGTTTTCTCGCGGTGCTCGAGCTGTATCGACACGCGGCGATCTCGTTCGAGCAGCTCGAGCCGTTGGGGGAGCTGACGCTGCGCTGGACGGCGCAGCACTGGAACGAGGAGCAACTCGCGACCTTGGGAGCCGACTATGACCAGTGAAATCGTCTCCGAAGCGGGCGGCGGCGCTGGAGCGCCGACGTCCGCCGTCGATATTGAGAGGAGCCTCGAAGCCATTCTCGTGGTGGCTGATGAGCCTCAGTCTTTGGTCTCCCTGGCCACCGCATTGAATGCTCCCGTGCCGGCCGTTCGTCAGTCGATCGAGCGTCTCGTTGCCGACTACGACGGGTTGAGCGGCGGTCCGCGCCGCGGGTTCGAGCTGCGCGAGGTCGGCGGGGGCTGGCGGCTGTACGTGCGCGCCGACTACGACGAGCTGGTGCGCGACTTCGTGCTGACCCAGAGTCCGAGCAAGCTGTCGCAGGCCGCGCTCGAGACGCTCGCCGTCATCGCGTACAAGCAGCCGATCAGTCGCGGCTCGATCGCATCCATCCGGGCCGTCAACGTGGATTCGGTGGTCCGCACCCTGCTCGGCCGCGGCCTGATCACCGAGGCCTTCACCGACAGCGAGACCGGCGCCATCCACTACGCCACGACGGACCTGCTGCTCACCCAGCTCGGCATCAACTCGCTCGACGAACTACCGCTCATCTCGCCGCTGCTCGAAGACGGAGCAGACGGCTTCGACGACGTGTTCAGCAGCCGGTAGCGCCCCCGTGTCCGACACGCCCCGAGAGGACGGCGAGCGCCTGCAGAAGGTGCTCGCCGCCGCGGGCGTCGCCTCGCGCCGAGTCAGCGAACAGCTGATCGCCGCCGGCCGAGTCACCGTGAACGGCTCGGTGGTCACCGAGCTCGGTTCGCGGGTCGACCCGCTGGTCGACAAGGTCGCGGTCGACGGCAGCGCCGTCCAGCTGGATCCCGACAAGCGCTACATCATGCTCAACAAGCCCACCGGCGTGGTGAGCACGATGGCCGACGAGAAGGGCCGTCGTGATCTGCGCGAGTTCACCGCCGAGTATCCGGAGCGGCTGTTCAACGTGGGTCGGCTGGATTCCGAAACGAGCGGGCTGCTGCTGCTGACCAACGACGGCGAACTCGCGCACGTGCTCGCGCATCCCTCGTTCGGCGTCACGAAGACCTACATCGCGACCGTCGAGGGCGTCGTGTTTCCGAACGTTTTGCGCAAGCTCGAGGCCGGCATCGAGCTCGACGACGGGCCGATCGCCGCCGACCGCGCGCGACTGATCGGCGAGCCATCTCGCGGGAGGAGCATCGTCGAGGTGACGCTGCACTCGGGCCGCAACCGGATCGTGCGCCGCATGCTCGACGCGGTCGGCCACCCGGTGCTCGAGCTGGTGCGGCGGCAGTTCGGGCCCCTCCACCTCGGTACGCTCGGCGTGGGCCGCGCCCGCGATCTCACACGCGCCGAGCTCGGGATGCTGCTCACGTTGTCGCGGGCGGAGCGCCCCGAGGGCGATCCGCGAGTGAGCAGAGAGGACGTCGAATGAGCAACGAGAGCACCGCCGCCGGTCGAGTGAACGGCCCCGTGCGCATCGTCGGCGCCGGTCTGCTCGGTGCCAGCATCGGGCTCGCCCTGCGGGAGCGCGGCATCGACGTCACGCTCGCCGACACCTCGCGCAGCAATCTGCGGCTCGCGATCGACTACGGCGCGGGTCGGGCCGCAACGCCGGGCGACGACGAGCCCGCCCTGGTCGTGGTGGCAGTCCCTCCCGATCTTGTCGCCGAGGTGGTCGAGGCCGAGCTGGCCGCCCACCCCGGCGCGCTCGTCACCGATGTCGCGAGCGTCAAGACGGGCATTCTGAGCGCGCTGCAGGATGCCGGCGCCGACGTCTCGAGATACCTCGGCTCGCACCCGATGGCCGGCCGTGAGCGCGGGGGAGCCCTGTCGGCGCGCGCGGACCTGTTCTTCGGCCGCCCGTGGGTGATCACGCCGCATGAGGCGACCGCGGCGGCGCAGTATCGCGCGCTGGAGGACCTCGCGCTCGAACTGGGCGCGACGCCGGTGCGGATGACCGCCGAGGAGCACGACGAGGGCGTCGCCCTGGTCTCGCACGTTCCGCAGCTCGTGGCCTCGCTGCTGGCGGCCCGGCTGCGTGGCGCCACCTCTGCCGAGGTCGGACTGGCCGGGCAGGGCCTGCGCGACACGACACGTATCGCGGGCAGCAACCCCGAGCTGTGGGTCCAGATCCTCGGCGCGAACGCGGCGCCCGTGGCCCGCGTGCTTCGCGACTACCGGGACGAGCTGGATGCGGTGATCGACGCGCTCGAAGATCCCGCCGCATCCGGGTCGCCGCGCCGCATCGCCGAGACGCTCGCCGCCGGAAACCAGGGGGTCGCGCGCATCCCGGGCAAGCACGGTCGCGACGACCGCTACACGGCCCTGATCGTCAAGATCGACGACCGGCCCGGTCAGTTGGCGCGGCTGCTCACCGAGATCGGCGAGGAGGGGGTGAACCTCGAAGACTTCCGCCTCGAGCACTCGCCCGGCGCGCAGGTCGGCTTCGCCGAGGTCAATGTGCTGCCCGAGGCGGCGCACCGCCTGGCTGCAGCGCTCGAATCGCGCGGCTGGACACTGGCCGAGGGCGAGCGATGAGCTCCGACTCGACGCAGCCCATCGTCGTCGCCGTCGACGGCCCGGCAGGAAGCGGCAAGTCGAGTGTCAGCAAGGCCGCGGCCGTCGCCCTGGGATACGCCTTTCTCGACACCGGGGCCGCCTACCGCGCGCTGACCTGGTTGGTGCTCAAGCGGGGGATCGCCCCGACCGACACCGCCGCGGTGCTCGCGCTGCTGCCGACCTTCCACTACACGACCGAGGTGGTGCCGGCGGGCACCGTCGTGCATGTGGGCGACGATGACGTGACCGACGCCATTCGCGAGCCGCGCATCAGCGCGGTGGTGAGCGATATCGCCCGCATTCCCGAGGTGCGCGAGGCGTTGACCGAGGTGTTCCGGCGACTCATCCGGGCGACCGATCGAGCCGGCATCGTGGTCGAGGGCCGCGACATCACCACCGTGGTCGCGCCGGACGCCCAGGTGCGCATCCTGCTCACCGCCGATGAAGACGTTAGGATTGCCAGGCGCGCCGCCGAACTGTCGCCGGACGCCACCTCGACGGCCTCGCAGTTGCGCGAGCGGGATCGCCGGGACGCCCAGGTGGTCGACTTCATGACCGCGGCTCCCGGGGTGACGACGATCGATTCGACCGAGATGGATTTCGGTCAGACCGTTCACGCCGTCGTCGATCTGGTGCGCACCACGACATCCCTGCACTGAAAGAGACACCGCCATGACCGACGACCGCGAGCCGATCGACGGAGCTGACGACGCCGAAGAGTTCGGCGACCTCGACGAGACCCTGATCGAGCGCCTCAACGAGCTCGACGACGACGAGGCTGAGGCGCGCGCGAGCTCGCTGCGCAGGGGCCTGGCCGACTACGACCTCGACGATGAAGACCTGGAGATCCTCGAGGCGTCCGAAGAGGGCATCGACGGCATCTACTACCTGCCCGCGCTGCCGGTGCTGGCCATCGTCGGCCGGCCGAATGTCGGCAAGTCGGCGCTGGTGAACCGCATCATCGGGCGCCGCGAGGCCGTCGTCGAAGACACCCCCGGTGTCACGCGAGACCGGGTCTCGTACAAGGCCGAATGGATGGACCGCCGCTTCACCGTCGTCGATACCGGCGGCTGGGAGCCGGACGCCAAGGGCATCAACGCCTCGGTCGCCGCCCAGGCCGAGGTCGCCGTCGACCTGGCCGACGTCGTCCTGTTCGTCGTCGACATCAACGTCGGCGCGACCTCGACCGATGAGCACGTGGTGCGGATGCTGCGCGCGAGCAAGCGCCCGGTCATCCTGGTCGCCAACAAGGCCGACGACGCGATCCGCGATCCGCAGGCGTCGGAGCTGTGGAGCCTCGGACTCGGCGAGCCGTGGCCGGTGAGCGCCCTGCACGGCCGGGGCGTTGCCGACCTGCTCGACCACGTCATGACCGTGCTGCCCGAGGTGTCGGCCGTCGCCAAGGAGGAGGTCGGCGGACCGCGTCGCGTCGCCCTGCTCGGGCGGCCGAACGTGGGCAAGTCGAGCCTGCTCAACAAGGCAGCGGGGGAGGAGCGCGTGGTCGTCAACGAGCTCGCGGGCACGACGCGCGATCCGGTGGATGAGCTGGTCGAGATCGCGGGCAAGCCGTGGCGCTTCGTCGACACCGCCGGCATCCGTCGTCGGGTGCACCTGCAGCAGGGCGCCGACTTCTACGCCAGCCTGCGCACAAGCGCCGCCCTCGAGAAGGCCGAGGTCGCCGTCGTACTGCTCGATGTGAGCGAGCCGGTCAGCGAGCAGGATGTGCGCATCATCGATCTGGTGCTCGAGTCGGGCCGCGCGCTCGTGCTCGCGTACAACAAGTGGGACCTGCTCGACACCGCCGAAGCCGAGAACCAGGACCGCCGCCGCTACCTCGAGCGCGAGATCGAACAGGATCTCGCGCACGTCAGCTGGGCACCTCGGGTCAATATCTCGGCGCGCACCGGCCGTCACCTCGAGAAACTGGTGCCCGCGCTCGAGGTCGCGCTCGACAGCTGGGACACGCGCATCCCGACCGGCAAGTTCAACGCGTTGCTGGCCGAGCTCACCTCCGAGCACCCGCACCCGGTGCGCGGAGGCAAGCAGCCGCGCATCCTGTTCGGCACGCAGGCCTCCACCCGTCCGCCGACCTTCGTGCTGTTCACGACCGGATTCCTCGACCCGCAGTACCGCCGCTTCATCACCCGCCGGCTGCGCGAGGTCTACGGCTTCGAGGGCACCCCGATCGTGGTCAATATGCGTGTGCGGGAAAAACGATCGAAGAAGTAGCGATGGCCTGCCCGTGCGGCTCGGGCCTCGACTACTCGGGATGCTGCGAGCCGCTGCACCACGGATCCGCGGCCGAGACCGCCGAGGCCCTGATGCGCTCGCGGTTCAGTGCCTTCGCGCTAGGACTGGAGGGCTACCTGCTGGCGAGTTGGCATCCATCGACCAGGCCGGCGACGCTGGAGCTCGATGGCGGCACGGTCTGGCGCAAGCTGCAGATCGTCGACACGGTTGCCGGCGGGCGCGGCGACGAGACCGGGCTGGTCGAATTCCGCGCGTCGTACCGCGACGCTGATGGCAACGCCGGCGTCCTGCACGAGCGCAGCCGCTTCGAGCGGGTCGACGGGCGCTGGACGTACCTCGACGGCGACCTTCTGGATTGATCCGCTCCGGCGCGGCATGATATGAGCCGGGGGAGCGACCCAAGGAGCCCCGATGACGATGAGGCACGTGCGCGTGGCGATCATCGGCGCCGGCTTCTCGGGGCTCGGGATGGCAGCGCAGCTCACGCGGCACGGCATCCGCGACTTCCTCGTGGTGGAGCGCGCGCACGAGGTGGGTGGAACCTGGCGCGACAACACCTATCCGGGAGCGGCCTGCGACATCCGCAGCGACCTGTACTCCTTCTCGTTCGCGCCGAACCCGGGCTGGACTCACCGCTACGGTCGCCAGCGCGAGATCCTTGAATACCTCAAGGGCGTCGCCGATCGCTTCGAGCTGCGGCCGCGGATCCTGTTCGGCGCCGAGCTGCGGCGGGCCGACTGGGATGACGACGCGGCCGTCTGGCGCATCACGACCAGCGTCGAGACCTTCACCGCCGACGTGCTGGTCAGTGGCAACGGCCCGCTGATCGATCCGAAATGGCCGGCGATCCCCGGGATCGAGACCTTCACCGGGCCGCGCTTCCACTCGGCGCGCTGGCGACACGACACCTATCTCGCGGGCAAGCGCATCGCGGTGATCGGCACCGGCGCCTCGGCGATCCAGTTCGTGCCCGAACTGCAGAAGATCGCCGGACGGTTGACGATCTTCCAGCGCACGCCACCGTGGATCATCCCGCGCGCCGACGGCGCGACGAGCGGCGGCCGCAGACGGTGGTTCGCGCGCCTGCCGGTCGTGCAGCGCCTAGCCCGCACGGCCATCTTCTGGTCGGCCGAGGCGCGGTTCCTGGGGTTCCGGTTCAAGCCGATCGGCCGGGTGTTCGAGGCCGTTTCACGACGGTACCTGCGCTCCCAGGTCGCCGACCCGGTGCTGCGCGCCAAGCTGACGCCCGACTACCGGATCGGCTGCAAGCGCATCCTGATCTCGAGCGACTACTACGCGACGCTGACGAAGCCGTGCGTCGAGCTGGTGACGGATGCCATCGCGTCCATCGAGGGCCACGAGATCGTGACAGCAGACGGCACCCGACGTCGGTTCGATGTGCTCATCAGCGGCACGGGCTTCGATGCGACGCATCCCTCGATCGCGCCCCTGGTGCACGGCCGCGACGGCGTCTCGCTGGCCGAGGCGTGGTCGCCGCACATGTCGGCGCTGCGCGGCACGACGGTGCACGGCTTTCCCAACCTGTTCCTGCTGGTCGGGCCGAACACCGCCCTCGGTCACAACAGCATGATCTATGTGATCGAGGCGCAGCTCGGCTATGTGCTGCAGGCGCTGCGATTCATGGATGCCACCAGCACCCGCGTCATCGAACCGCGGGCCGCGGCGCAGGCGGCCTACAACGAGCGCATCCAGCACGAACTGAGCGACTCGGTGTGGACCACGGGCGGATGCCGCAGCTACTACCTCGACGACGGCGGGCGCAACACCACGCTGTGGCCGCGTCGCGCCGCGGCGTTCCGGGCGGCGGTGCGGCGTTTCGACCCGACCGAGTACGAGCTGAGCGGCGCGGCCCCTGCACCGGCGCCAGTCCGTCAGCCCGCCCTCTCCTAGGATCCCCCTCTCGTAGGATCGAGGGGTGCCCGAACTTCTCGCCGTCTGCGTCGTGCACGAGCTGCACGCCGACTCCGGAATGATCGGCGTCACGGCCATCGACAAGCGCGCGGTCGACCGCGCGGTGCCGATCGGGCGCTACGGAGCCCGCGCCGATGTCCAGGCCGACCGCAAGCATCACGGCGGGCTGGATGCGGCCCTCTACGCCTACGCCGACGAGGACGCCGCGTGGTGGGCCGACCAGTTGCTCGAACGGCTGGGGGAGCGCGCGCCGATGGAGCTCGAGCCGGGCTGGTTCGGCGAGAACCTGCGAACTCGCGGCGTCGACGTCAGCGGCGCGCGGATCGGCGAACGCTGGCGCATCGGCACGGACGAGCACGCCGTCGAGGTCGAGGTGACGTCGCCGCGTCGCCCGTGCCAGACCTTCGCGCGCTGGGTGGCGCGCCAGTACGGAGCCGAGCTGGAACGCGGCTGGGTCAAGGGGTTCCAGGATGCCGGCCGCCCGGGGACGTACCTGCGGGTGCTGCGCAACGGCCGCATCCGGGCCGGCGATGCGATCGAGATCCTCTCGCGCCCCGACGACGCGCCGACCATCGCCGAGGTGTACCGCGACGGCGAGGTCGCACGCGAGATCAGGAACTGACCGCGTGAGCCCACTGGAGCTCGCCACGCGGCTGCTGCGTCCGTTCGAACCGCTGTTCCTGCGCCTCGATCGCCTCGGCGGCGGCCGGATCGCGGGGCGGCGGGTAGACCTGGCGCAGCATCCGAAGACCCGGCGCGGCTTCGACGGCATCCTGTGGATCCTCGCCGCCGAGATCGTGGTCGGCCTGGCGGCGATCGTGATCGCGATCGTGCTGACCGCGAACGGGGTGCCGCAGCCGTGGGCGGTGTGGTTCCGCGGCATCGCAGTGCTGGCGATCACCGCAACCCTGCTCTACTTCGCGTGGCGGGCGTCGCTGGGCTGGTACTGGGCGTATTCGCGGTTGCGGCTGTTCAGCCGGATCTTCCCCGTCGTCACGCTGGTGATCGCCGCGATCCCGGGCCTGTACCCGCTCTGGATGACGATCGAGCAGATCGTGTTCAGCCTGCTGCTGATCGGGGTGGGCGACATCCTGACCGGGGATGCGATGCGCGAGGCGTTCCCGCGCCCGGCCAAGTCGGGCGGCGCCGTGAACTCGGAGGGCGCGTGACCCGGTAACATGGCTACTCGTGCCGGTTCGCCGGCGCAGCCACGGGCTGTGGCGCAGCTTGGTAGCGCACCTGACTGGGGGTCAGGGGGTCGCAAGTTCAAATCTTGTCAGCCCGACTGGTGAGCCGTCCCGATCTCCGTTCTGAGAACGGGTAACGAGGCGGCCCGCGCTTGACCGATCGGCATATGGCGCATCACGGCCCAGACATAACGCTCGGTCACGGTGGCCATGGGCACACGGTAGGGCTCGGCGGCGACGGCGTGGCAGGGCTTTGGTCCTGCCTCTGTTGCTCAGACAGCCTCAGCGTGCAGCGCGGGAGCTGCTCGGTTTGGTGGCGAGGTACTGGTGGACGCTGCCCCAGCCGCCGATCTCGTCTTCTGCGACCTCAAAGCCGGCGTCGGACAACACCGTCGGGACGTTGCGGATGAGGTCGCCGAAAGGCTTCCAGAATCGTTCGACGAGCCACCTGCCCATCCGGTTGCCATCGCGCGGGTAGTCGATGTCGATCAGAACCAGACGGCCACCGGGCTTGAGCACTCGTGCCAGCTCGGCCGCGGCCTTGGCAGCATCGGGATAGCCGGTGAACGCCATGGTGTTCACCACGGTGTCGAAGATGGCATCCGGGTAGGGCAGTGCCTCGACGGTGCCCTGCTGCAGCTCGGCCCGGACCCCGGCGCGAGCTAGATTGCGGCGCGCGACGGCGATGAGATCCGGATTGAGGTCGAGACCGTCGGTGTCGTATCGACCCGCGTACTGAGTGAGCAGCCAGCCGGTTCCGAAGGAGACCTCCAAGACCCGGGGACCCCGGATCTCGGGCAGGGCATGGGAGAGCCATCGTCGCCAGACCGGCGACGCCTTGACCACGACGTCGTACAGGCGGGCGAAGCGCGTGTACAGCCGATCGTTAGCCCCCGTGTACGCCACCGGATCGAGCGGTTCAGCGGAGTACCGCCGATTGTCGGGAGCCACAGCACGATGTTGTCACAGCCGGCGCGCGACCGGCCGCCCGACCACCATCGACTGCAGCAGCTCGGGCGCGAACGCCTCCGCCGTCTCGACATCGAGCTGGGCGCCGAGTCCGTCCAGAACCCGGGTGAAGAACGATCGGGCCGCCACGGCGTAGACGATGTTGGCGATATCAGCGTCCGACAGGTCATGGGCGCGCAGGGCATCGACATCCGACTGCTGGATCGAGCTCGCATCGGTGGCGACCCGGGTCGCGAAATCGAACACCGCGCGATCCTGCGGGCTGAGGCCGGCGCCGCTCGGATCGTCGGCGATCCGGTGCAGCGTCGCCTCGTCGCCGCAGACATCGCGGAGGAACTTGGAGTGCGCCGCGGTGCAGTAGGTGGAGTGCAGCGCCCGAGCGGCCGCGATCGTGGCCAACTCGAACAGCCGGCGGTCCATGCCGCCGCGGATGGCCAGGTTGAGCTGGTTCCAGGCCTGCGCGACGTCCGGTCGGCTGCCGAACGCGAGTGCGTAGTTGGGCAGGAAGCCCCACGACTCGCGCTGGTGGCGGTAGTAGTCGGCGACCGCGCCGGTGGCGGCATCCTCGGGAATCGTCTCAATGAACATCGGGTCACGCCCTCGCTTTCTGCGGTGTGGACAGGGTCGGGATTCCGTCCAGAGCAGAGTAGGCCGATGCAGTCGGCGCTGCCTACGCGGTTATTCCGACCGACCGATCTTCGGTCGCCGCAACCCGATCAGCAGCAGCACCAGCCCGACGAAGGCGACGCCCAAGCCGATGTAGAACCACGTGCGGTCGCCGGTCATGAAGCTGCCGGGAATGACGCCGAGACCTTGACCGCCCCAGACGATCCCCACGAGCAGGGCGATCACGCCGATCACGATCATCACGGTTCGAACTGCACGGCTCATGTAGCCACCGTAGCTGGCAAGGTGGGTCACCTGGGAAGGAGACGACATGACCTTGGCGGTCAGCTTCTACGACGAGATGGGCCCGGGCGGCATGGCGCACGCGCAGCAGGTGTATCCGCGGCACGTGGCCTACCTCGAGCAGTTCAACGTCGACGGCGAGGTGCTGATGATCGGAACCTTCGCCGATCCGGCGACGGACGGCTCGATGGCGGTGTTCCGCAGCCGCGAGGCGGCCGAGCGGTTCATCGCGGGCGACCCCTTCGTCACCGAGGGTGTGGTCGCCAGCTGGCGCGTACTCGACTGGAACGGCGACGCACCGGCGACGAACCGTTCGGTGCCGCTCGGTCCGGTCATCCCGGTGCTGAGCTACGCCGATGTGCAGGCCGCGACCGACTGGCTGGTCGACGTGCTCGGCTTCAAGGTTCGCGTGCTGATCGGCCCGGGTCACCGCGCGCAGTTGACCTTCGCCGACGGATCGCTGATCGTGGCCGACGACGGGTCGGACCGTGTGGCGCCCTCCCCGGGCGCGGTGACGGCATCGGTCATGCTGCGGGTCGACGACGTGAACGCGGTGTGCGAGAAGGTGCGCCAGGCCGGAGGGGTGATCCTCTCCGAGCCGCAGACCTACCCGTACGGGGAGCGCCAGGGCACCTTCCGGGATCCGGGCGGACACGTCTGGACGCTCACGCAGACCCTCACCAACACGCCTCCCGGCGACTGGACCGGCGTCGCGGCGACCCCCTAAGCGACGCGGTAGTCGACGAGAAGGTATCCCGTCGGCGAGACGACGGTTCGCACATGCTCGAGCCTGAGGGCCGGGAGTCCCTCGAGAAGGCGGATACCGCGCCCGACGATCGTCGGCGCGATCACCAGTCGGAGCTCATCGACGACCCCGGCGGCAAGCAGCGCGCGGGCGACCGAGATGCTGGCGTGGACGCCGATGTCTCCGCCCGGCTGACTCTTCAGGTCGCGCACGAACTCGACGAGGTCGCCCTCGATGACGGTCGTGTTGATCCACTCCCGTCCCAGGGGAGTCGACGTCGCGACATACTTCGCGACCGGATTGATGAAATCGGAGAACGGCTGGATGTCTTTTCCCGGCCAGTAGGCCGACCAGTCGTCGTAGCTGCGGCGACCGAGGATCACCGCGTCCTGCGAGCCGATCACCTCGCCGAGGCGCGCATCCATCTCGTCGTCCCAGTCGCTGAAGAACTGGTCGGGGGATTCGGCCACTCCGTCGAGCGACAGCAACTCATACACGACGACCTGGCGCATCAGACCGGCTCCCACGGTGCGTTGCAGCGCCAGCACGGCACACCGCGCGACCCCTCGATGAGCGCGCCGCAGTTGTCGCAGACCCGGCCGAGCCAGCAGGCAGCATCGCCGCCCTCGTCGTCGGGCACAACGACGGGCAGCGATGGGGGCCGCTGCTCGAGCGGGTTTTCAGCGTCAGCCGGCATGCCCCCAGGCTAAGCCGATCCGACGGGATTTAGGCGCGGCCCGGCGACGGGATGCAGTGGCTCCCGTCAGTCCGGATCGCTCGGATCCAGCGGCGCGTGGTGGTCGAGGTTGACGATTCCGCGCCGCCAGTAGCCGCTCGCCGAGACCTGCTCGGCCGGCAGCAGCAGTTCGTGGCGCAGGTAGCGCCGCAGCGGGACCAGGATGTCGGCCTCGCCGGCCATGAACACGAACGTTCCCGGGTCGATCCTGCCGAGGGAGCGCAGCGACTCCTCGAGCTGCGAGTGGCCGTCGGCGTGGGTGATCCATTCGGCATCGAGGCGGGCGGCGACCGCCTCGTCGAAGTAGCCCTCGACGCGCTCGTCGACGACGTGGAACAGGGCGGTCACGGGGATGTCGGCCGGAAGCAGCTCGAGCCAGCGCCCGGTCGCCGGCAGCGCCGTCTCATCGGCCACGACGAGCAGGCGCTCGATGCCCTGCGGCACGAGGCGGGAGCCGCGCGGGCCCGCGAGCCCGAGTCCGTCACCCACCGTCGCGAGCTCGGCCCACGCGGACGCCGGACCCTCGGTGCCGTGGGTGACCAGGTCCAGGTCCAGTTCGGTGGCGCCATTCGGTCGGATCCGGACCGCGCGCGGGGTGTAGTCACGCGAGATGACGACGCCCTCGGCTCCGCGTCGCATGCCATCCGGCCCGACCTGGGGCAGCGTCAGGATGCCCGTCGACGGATCGGGGAAGAACACCTTCATGTGGTCGCTCGGCCCGCTGCTCACGAAGCCGCTGAGCTCGGCGCCGGTCAGGGTGACGCGCACGATATTCGGCACGACACGGTGCACCGTGGCGACCTCGGCCCGGCGCAGAACCAGGGGATGACGGACATGTTCGCGTGTGAAGGCCACGTCTCCACGGTAGCGTGGCGCGCAATGAGCACGCCGGATCCGCAGCCGATCGATTCCACGGGATCGAACGAGTCCACCGCGGTCGACGCCGGCCGCACCTTGTGGGCCCGCAGCCTGTCCGCGCAGCTGGCGACCTTCCTGCGCACCGAGTCGGGCAGCTCGGGTGTGCTGCTGTTCGCGATCGTCGCGGCGCTGGTCTGGGCGAACGTGAACCTCGCCAGCTACAACGCGGTCTGGACGACCGATCTGTCGATCCAGATCGGCTCCCTGCATCTCGGCATGGACTTGCGCGCCTGGGTGGGATCGGGCCTGATGACCCTGTTCTTCCTGGTGGTCGGGCTCGAGGCACGCCGCGAACTCGACCTGGGCGAGTTGCGCGACCGACGCCGACTCGTCATCCCGTTCGCCGCCGGTCTGCTGGGCATGGCGATCCCCGTTCTGATCTTCGTCGCGGTGAATGCGGGCGGGCCGGGATTGCGCGGTTGGGGCGTCGCGATGTCGACCGACACCGCGCTCGCACTCGGCCTGCTCACCTTGCTGGGTCGGCGCCTGCCCGAGCGGCTGCGCGGCTTCATCGTGACGCTGTTCATCGTGGACGACGTGGTCGCTCTGATCGTCATCGCCGTCGTCTACAGCAGCAACATCCAGTGGATCCCGTTGGTTGTCGCAGTGCTGGCCGTCGCGGTGTTCCCGATCGCCATCCGCTTCACGCGGCTGCCCGCGCCGTTCTACGTCGCCGTGGGATTGGTGGCCTGGGGCTCCTTGCTCTTCAGCGGCGTGGATGCGGTCGTCGCCGGTCTCGCGATCGGCCTGGTCGCGCCCGCGTACACCCCGGGCCGTGACAACCTCGAGGCGGCGGCGGGACTGTTCCGCCGGTTCCGCGAGCAGCCGACCCCGCAGCTGGCCCGCTCGGCCGGCGCCGGTCTCATCGGCGCACTGTCGCCCAACGAGCGCCTGCAGACGCTCTACCACCCGTGGACGAGCTACCTGATCGTTCCGCTGTTCGCGCTGGCCAACGCAGGCATCAAGATCGACGGACGCTTTCTCGCGACCGCGTATGTGTCGCCAATCACGCTGGGGGTGATCGTCGCCTACGTCGTCGGCAAGCCGGTCGCGGTGACGGGCACCTCCTGGCTGATCGCCAAGCTCAGCAGAGGGAGGTTCACTCCTCCGGTCGGGTGGGCCGCGGTGGCAGGAGCCGGCACGATCGCCGGCGTCGGATTCACCGTGGCGGTGCTGATCGCGAGCCTGGCGTTCCGCGGCGAGGCGCTCGCGCAGGCCAAGCTCGGCATCCTGACCGCGGCGGTGTTGTCGTCGCTGATCACCTGGATCCTGTTCCGGATCGCCGGCGCACTGCCCGCCAGGGTGCGCGCTCGGGCGCTGCTCGGCGATGTGGCGCAGCTGGTCGACCTGACGATGCCGGTCGACCCGGCCCGCGATCACATCCGGGGTCCCGAGGATGCCGTGGTCACCGTCGTCGAATACGGCGACTTCCAGTGCCCGTACTGCGGCCGCGCCGAGCCGTCGGTTCGCAAGCTGCTGGCCGACGTCGACGTACGGTTCGTCTGGCGGCACCTGCCGCTCACCGAGGTGCATCCGCAGGCGCAGCTCGCGGCGGAGGCTGCCGAGGCGGCCGCCACCCAGGGTGCGTTCTGGGAGGTGCACGACGCGATGCTGGCCCACCAAGACCAGCTCGAAGAGCCCGATCTCGTCGCGCTGGCGACCTCGCTCGGGCTCGACGCCGACGCCCTGGTCGAGGCGCTGCATTCGCGTCGTTTCGCGGCGCGCGTCGAAGAAGACGTGCGCACCGCCGACGCGAGCGGGGTCGCCGGAACGCCGACGTTCTTCATCAACGGGCAGCGCCACTACGGCCGCTACGACATCGACAGCCTCAAGGCGGCGGTCGCTGCCGCGCACGAGCAGGCGCTGGTCGGAAAGAGCACTCGCCGCTCCTCGTGACCTCGTCCTCATGGAGGGATAGCCTGAGCCATCCCTTACCCGAGAGGTGCAGGCCATGGCTCCATCCGCATCCCACTCCACCCCTTCCGACGAGGACGTCTTCGCCGGACCGCAGGCCCTGCGCCGGGCGCCGAAGACGCACTTCCCGGCACACGGGCAACCGCCGCGCGAGATCTACCAGCTCATCCATGACGAGCTGCTGCTCGACGGGGTGGCTCGCATGAACCTGGCCACCTTCTGCACCACCTGGGTCGAGCCCGAGGTGCAGCAGTTGATGGCTGAGACACTCGACAAGAACATCGTCGACAAAGACGAGTACCCGCAGACGGCGGAGCTGGAGGCGCGCTGCGTGCGGATGTTCGCCGACCTGCTGCACGCGCCCGACCCGAAGACGACGCTCGGCACCTCGACCACCGGCTCGAGCGAGGCCGCGATGCTCGGCGGTCTCGCGGCCAAGTGGCGCTGGCGGGCCAAGCGCCAGGCCGCGGGGCTCGACACGGCCCGTCCGAACCTGGTCTGCGGCCCGGTGCAGGTCTGCTGGGAGAAGTTCTGCCGCTACTTCGACGTCGAGATCCGCGAGGTGAAGATGGGCCCGGGTCACGTCATGACGCCGGAGGATGCCATCGCGGCCTGCGACGAGAACACGATCGTCGTCGTCGCCACCATGGGTCAGACCTTCACGGGCAAGTACGAGGATGTCGCCGCCATCAGCGCGGCGCTCGACGCCTTCCAGGAGGAGACCGGCCTCGACATCCCGCTCCATGTGGATGCCGCGAGCGGCGGCTTCGTCGCCCCGTTCTGCGCGCCCGAGCTGGACTGGGACTTCCGCCTGCCGCGTGTGAAGTCCATCAACGCCTCGGGGCACAAGACCGGACTCGCGCCGCTCGGGAGCGGCTGGGCGATCTGGCGCGAGGCCTCCGACCTGCCCGAGGAGTTGATCTTCAACGTCAACTACCTCGGCGGCCACATGCCGACCTTCAACCTCAACTTCTCGCGGCCCGGCGGCCAGGTCGTGGCCTCGTACTACAACTTCCTGCGGCTGGGGCGCGAGGGCTACACCGCCGTCCAGTCCGCGACGTACACCGTGGCCGCCTACCTCGCGGAGCACCTGGGCAAGATGGGGGAGTTCGACATCCTGTTCGACGGCGACCCGCACCGCGGCATCCCGGCCGTGACCTGGAAGCTCCAGAACGACGACGGGCCGTACACCGTGTTCGACCTGGCCGAAGAGCTGCGCGGCCGCGGCTGGCTGGTGCCGGCCTACACGCTGCCGCCCACTCAGGATGCCGTGGCGGTGCAGCGCATCATCGTACGCCACGGGCTCAGCCTCGATATGGCCGACCTGCTGCTGGCCGACTTCCGCCGCGCCATCGAGGCGCTGAAGAACGGACCGCGCGGTCGCCGCCTCGAGGCCGGAGACGCCCCGAGCTTCACGCACGACGCGACGCCGGCGTTGGCGGTAGTGGCGCCCTAGGCGGTGGTGGCTCGCGCAGCGGTGCTCTGGCTCGCCCGCACCCGCGCGATCGCGTCGGCGGCGCGCACCAGCGCGAGGTGCGACAGTGCCTGCGGCGTGTTGCCGACGTGGCGCTGATCGCCGACGTCGTATTCCTCGCTGAGCATGCCCACGTCGTTGCAGAGGGAGACGAGCCGATCCATCAGCGTCGTCGCGTCGTCGAGTCGACCGGATTCGGCGTACTGCTGCACCAGCCAGAACGAGCAAGCCAGGAACGGGTGCTCGTCGCCGACGAGACCGTCGACTCCGGTGGATGCCTCGTAGCGCATCACGAACCCGTCACGCATGAGGCTGCGCTCGATCGCGGCGACGGTGCCCAGCATCCGCGGATCCTCGGCGGGCAGGAAGCCCAGCTGCGGCAGGATCAGCAACGAGGCGTCGACCTCGGTCGCGCCGTAATACTGCACGAAGCTGTTGAGGTCGGGGTCGAATCCGCTGGTCTCGATCTCGGTGCGGAGCTGGTCGCGCAGCGCGCGCCAATGCTCGGCCGGGCCTTGCATGCCGCGCTGCTCGACCGCGCGGATCCCGCAGTCGAACGCGGCCCACATCATCGCGCGCGAGTGAGTGAAGCGGTGCAGTGGACCGCGGATCTCCCAGATGCCGTGGTCGTCGCGGTCCATCACCTGCTCGACATGATCGAGCAACGCGAGTTGCAGCGACCACGAGGTGCGGTCCTCGGCGACGCCGCGTTCGCGCGTCTGCTGCAGGGCCAGCATGACCTCGCCGAAGACATCGCCCTGGAACTGCAGCGCGGCCCCGTTGCCGACGCGGACCGGCGACGCGCCCCGGTAGCCGGGGAGCGACTCGACCTCCCACTCAACGAGTCGGCGCTCGCCGGCCAGGCCGTACATGATCTGCACATCCGCCGGGTCGCCGGCGATCGCGCGCAGCAGCCAGTTGCGCCAGTCGAGGGCTTCGGTGTCGAATCCGTGCTCGAGCAGCGCCTGCAGGGTGAGCGCCGCGTCGCGCAGCCAGACGTAGCGGTAGTCCCAGTTGCGATGGCCGCCGAATGCCTCGGGCAGGCTGGTGGTGGCCGCGGCGACGATGCCTCCGGTGTCCTCGTGCGTGAGCGCGCGCAGCAGCAGCAAGGATCGCCGGACCGCATGCGCGTAGGGGCCGGTGGCGTCGATGCGGGCCGCCCAGGTGCGCCACCATTTCTCGGTCTCGCGGATGCGGCGACTCGCCTTCAGCGGCGGGGGGGGCTCGCGATGCGATGGGTACCAGGTCAGCGCGATGTCCACGGTCTCGCCTGCCGAGACCTCGAAGTGCGCGCGGTGCACCATGCCGTCCGGCTCCAGCCGCGGGCCGCGCACGATCACCGAGTCCGGCCCGGCGACGGCGATCAGGGCGTGCTGGTCGCGGCCGGGTCCGTCGTGCTCGGGCGCCTGCCGCATCCACGGGACAGCGGCGGCGTAGTCGAAGCGGATGCGCAGCGACTGCTCCATGGCCACCGTGCCCCGGATGCCGCGCACCTGCCTGATCAGGTCCGCTCGCCGATCGCCGTGCGGCATGACGTCGACGACCTCGACCTCGCCGTCGTCGGTCACCCAGTGGGTGACCAGCACGAAGCTGTCGTCGCGGTACTCGCGGGACGTGGCGAGAGTCGCCCCGGCCGGGGCCAGCCGCCAGTGCCCCTGTTCGGCGTCGCCGAGCAGAGCACCGAAGGTGCTGGGGGAGTCGAAGCGCGGCAGGCACAGCCAGTCGATGTTGCCATCGAGGCCGACCAGCGCGCCCGTGTGGCAGTCGCCAATCAGCGCATAGTTCTCGATGGCGAGTGGCACGAGCCCATCCTCTCAGGCGAATCCTGGATCGGAGCAGGACTCAGCGGGGATCCGTCAAGCGCTCCAGCGCGGGCAGCGCGGCGGCGATGCTCGCGGCATCGGCCTCGCTGAGGGTCGAGAGCAGTTCGGCGATCACGTGCGCGCGGGCATTGCGGGCATCCATGATCGCGGCCGTCCCCGCGTCGGCGGCGGCGATCAGCGCGGCTCGCCCGTCGACCGGGTCGGGGCTGCGGACGACGTAGCCGCGAGCCTCGAGGTCGGCGACCGTGCGCGTCATGCTCGGTGCCGACACGCCCTCGAGCTGGGCGAGCTCCGAGAGCCGCAGCGGACCGCGCTTCGTGATGACCGCCAGGGCCGACAGCAACCCGTGGCTGAGTCCGCCCGTCGCGGCCTGCAGCCGCCGGTTGAGCCGGCCCGTCACCAGGGCGAGCCGCTCGGCGTCGGTGCTGGGCGTGCGGCCGACGTCAGACATCGCTGAGCGCGTCGGCCGTCTGCTCGTCGGCGGTGGACCCCGAGAGGGTCACGGCGGCCGTGTCGGCGTGGATGTACCTGCCGCCCATGACGACCGAGGCGATGGCCCCGATCACCGACATGATCGCCGCGGCGACGAACACGATCACCAGGCCCGAGTGGAACGGGTCCGAGATCAGCTGCGGGAAGAAGGTCTTGCCGGTCAGGACCGCCAGATCGTTCGGCGGCACCGCACCGGTCACGTGCAACTGATGCAGCAACGACGAGATCGGGTTGTAGCCCAGGAATGCCGCGAACAGGTTGCCCACCGGCGGGATCTGCGAGGCCGCCTGCACGGCGGCCCGCGGCACGTGATGGGCGGCCAACCCCGAGCTCAGGGCTTTCGGTAGGGTGGCCGCCAGTCCGGTGATCATCAGCGAGAAGAAGATCCCGATCGACAGCGAGTTGCCCGCGTTCTGGAAGGTGCCGGTCATCCCGGATGCGGCCCCTCGCTGGTTCGCCGGAACGCTGTTCATGATCGCGGTGCGGTTCGGCGCGGCGAACATGCCCGAGCCCACCCCGTTGAGGAAGGTGATGATCGCGAACACCCAGTACTCGAAGTTCACCGGGATCAGCAGCAGTGCCACGAACGTGGCGGCGACCAGCAGAAGCCCGGCGGTGGCGAAGGTGCGGGCGCCGAACCGGTCGGAGAGGATGCCCGAGATCGGGCCAGAGACCAGAAAACCTACCGTGAGCGGCAGCAGGTAGATGCCCGCCCAGAACGGCGTGGACTCGTAGCTGTAGCCGTGCAGCGGAAGCCAGATGCCCTGCAACCAGATGATCAGCATGAACTGCAGGCCGCCGCGACCCACCGACGCGAGCAGGCCGGCCAGGTTGCCCCAGACGAACGCCCGGATCCGGAACAGCTTCAGGTTGAACATCGGGTACGCGACTCGCTGCTCGATGAACACGAACACGACGAGCAGGGCGACCCCGCCGATGATCCCGGCGAGCACCCACGGGTTGCCCCAGCCGGTGCTCGAGTCGCCATAGGGCTGGATGCCGTAGGTGATACCCGCGAGCAGCGCGGTGAGCCCCACGGCGAAGACGATGTTGCCCGGCCAGTCGACCTTGCCCTCGCTGCGGGCGGAGACCTCGTGCAGCGACTTGTACGACCAGATCGTGCCGAGCACGCCGAACGGAACGCTCACGATGAAGATCGCGTGCCAGTCGATCGAGGCGAGCACGCCTCCGATGATCAGACCGAGAAAGGTTCCGGCGATGGCGGCGATCTGGTTCACGCCGATCGCGAACCCGCGCCGGTTGGGCGGGAAGGCATCCGTCAGGATCGCCGTCGAGTTGGCGAACAGCATCGCGCCCCCGACCGCCTGCACCACGCGCCATCCGATGAGCCAGAGGGCGCCGCCACCGCCGGTCAGCGGGTCGAAGACCAGGGCGATGGCGGCCACGGTGAAGACCGCGAATCCGAGGTTGTAGATGCGCACCCGGCCGTAGATGTCACCGAGACGGCCGAAGCTGACGACCAGAACGGCCGTGACCAGGATGTAGCCCATCAGCATCCAGAGCAGGTAGCTGACATTGCCGGGCTGCAGCGGGTCGAGCTTGATGCCGGTGAAGATCGCCGGCAGCGAGATCAGCACGATCGAGCCGTTGATGGTGGCCATCAGCATGCCGAGCGTGGTGTTGCTCAGGGCGATCCACTTGTAGTTCGGATGATCCTTGTGGAACATGCCCGAGCGCTCGCGGGCGGGCTTCGATGTCGCTGACACAGGACTTCTCTCTGGGCTCGCGCCCGAGTGGTGGTCACTCGCCGTTGAGTCGACCCTATTCGTTACTTGTTGAATGCTAACTATATAGCTCGAGGCATCGGCGGTACCAGCCAGGGCGGATGGATAACATGCGCTCATGCCCGTGACCGTCTCCGATATCTCGCTGCCCGACGTCGAGGGCGGCAGCGCCGGACTGACCGGGGTGCTCGCCATCCCCGAGGGGACGGGCCCGTGGCCGGGCGTCGTGCTCGTGCACGAGGCGTACGGGGTGAACGAGGTGATGCGCAGGCAGGTGGTGCGCATGGCCGAGGGTGGATACCTGGCCCTCATGCCCGACCTGTTCTCGCAGGGCGGTGCTCGACGCTGCCTGGGTGCGACGTTCCGCGCGCTGCGTTCTGGTGAGGGGCGCGCTTTCGTCGACATCGAGAGCGCCCGCGCGTATCTGGCGGGGCGATCCGACTCGACCGGCGTCACCGGCGTGCTCGGCTTCTGCATGGGAGGCGGGTTCGCGCTCGCCGCGGCCTCTGATCGGGGATTCGGGGCGGCATCCGCCAATTACGGGATGCTGCCACGCGACCTCGACACACTCGAGCACGCGTGCCCGATCGTCGGCAGCTATGGCGCGCGAGACCACTCGCTGACCGGCGCCGCCGACAAGCTGTCCGCCACCCTGACCCGGTACGGCGTGCCGCACGACGTCAAGGAGTATCCGGATGCCGGCCACTCCTTCCTGAACGATGCCGAGTCCGGACCGGTCGCGGTTCGACTGCTGACCAAGCGCATCCTCGGAGCCGGCCCGAACCCGGAGGCCGCCGCCGACGCCTGGCGCCGCATCGAGGCGTTCTTCGGCGAGTACCTGGGCCGGGCAGACTAGGGGAATGATCTACGAGTCCCGCGTCTACACCGCGCTTCCCGGCCGACTGCCTGCCCTGCTCGCCCGTTTCGAGAACGTGACGCTCGGATTCTGGGAGAAGTACGGCATCCGCCAGGTCGGGTTCTTCACGACCACGATCGGGCCGAACAGCCAGGACCTCACCTACCTGCTGGCCTGGGAGTCGCTGGCCGAGCGGGAGCAGAAGTGGGGCGCGTTCCAGTCGGACCCGGAATGGATCGCGGCGCGCACCGCGAGCGAGTCCGACGGCCAGATCGTCGCCAACATCGCCAGCGTGATCCTGACGCCGACGAAGTTCTCGGCGCTGACGTAGCTCGGTGCTGACGCACGTCGGCATTGACGCAGCTCGGCGTCAACCCATCGACGGCTTCACGTCGCGCACGATCGACTCGAGGATCCGCGCGTTGAAGTCGACGCCCAGCTGGTTCGGCACGGTGACCAGCACGGTGTCCGCGGCCTGGACCGCGGCATCCTGAGCCAGCTCGGCCGCGATCACGTCGGGCTCGCCGATGTAGCTGCGGCCGAAGCGGGCGTTGCCGCCGTCGAGCCAGCCGACCTGGTCCTGCGAGTCGGCCTGGGCGCGCAGTCCGAAGTAGTGGCGGGTCTCGTCATCGATCAGGGGAAGGATGCTGCGGCTCACCGACACGCGCGGCTCGCGATCGTGCCCGGCGGCCTTCCAGGCATCGCGGTAGAGCTGGATCTGCTCGGCCTGGAGTTCGTCAAAGGGAACGCCGGTGTCTTCGGTCAGCAGGGTCGAGCTCATCAGGTTCATGCCCTGCTCGGCGGTCCAGACCGCGGTCTTGCGGGTTCCGGCACCCCACCAGATCCGATCGGGTAGGCCGGGGGAGCGGGGCTCGATCGCGAGCGGCTGACTGACGCCGGTCATCTGCGGGTTCGACATGGCGACGCCGGCGCCGGCGATCGCGGCGCGGAAGATCTCGGTGTGCTGGCGGGCCAGGTCGGCATCCGTCTCGCCGTCGGCGGGCAGGTACCCGAATGACTGGGAGCCGTTCAACGCGGTCTCGGGTGAGCCGCGGCTGACGCCGAGTTGCAGGCGGCCGCCGCTGATCAGGTCGGCCGCGGCGGCATCCTCAGCCATGTAGAGCGGGTTCTCGTAGCGCATGTCGATGACGGCGGTGCCGATCTCGATGGTCTTCGTCCTGGCGCCGATCGCGGCGAGCAGCGGGAACGGCGAGGCGAGCTGGCGGGCGAAATGGTGCACGCGCACGAACGCGCCATCGGCGCCGACCTCCTCGGCTGCGACCGCCAGTTCGATGGTCTGCAGCAGCGCATCGGCACCGGTGCGAACCTGCGATCCGGGCACCGCCTGCCAGTGGCCGAAGGAGAGGAAGCCGATCTTGGTGGTCATGTCGATACGAACGTATCGGCGCAATGGGCGATTCCCAAGGCCGGGCGGCGGTCTACGGCATGATCGAGCCATGGCTCTTCCGCGCGCGTTCCGACCGGGGGTGGCGTGGTTCTCGCGCACGCTGTTGTTCCGCCGGGTCGGGCCGACGATCATGCCGCCGCTTGAGCGGATGATGGTGCGCCTCACGAAGGGCCGCGTGCAACTGAGCGGGCTGCTGCTTCCCTCGCTGGTGCTGCACTCGGTGGGGGCGAAATCCGGCATCGAGCGCGACGTCACGCTGATGTACTGCCCCGAGCCGACGACGTCGGGCGAGCGGCTGCTCATCACCGGGAGCAACTTCGCGCGCGAGTCGCACCCGGCATGGACAGCGAACCTGATCGCGAATCCGGAGGCCGCGGTGTCGGTCCACGGCGTGCGCATCACGGTGGTGGCCGAACAGATCGCCGACCACGAGCGCGAGGATGTCTGGGTCACTCTCGAAGACAACTGGCCCGGATACCGCGGTTACGAGCGCAGCTCGGGGCGCGTCCTGCGCATCTTCCGGCTCACCCCGACGGTGACGGGTGACGAGCTCGAGGCGGCGACTACCGTGCTGCGAGCAGCGCGGCACGCTCCGGGTGCCGGTCGAACCACTCGGCGACGTACCAGCAACTCGGCGTGACCGGACCGCGGCCGCGCGACTCCACGTCGTTCACCGCGAACTCGACGAGCTCGGCGGCGTAGCCCTTGCCGCGGTACTTCGGGATGGTCACCGTGTGGTGCATCACCGTGCCCGCGCCGTGATCCCGATACTCGAGCACGCTGACCACGTCACCGTCGACCCGCATCGTGTAGCGATGCGCGTCGGGCTCGTGCGAGAACTCCGTGGACATGTCATCGAGGCTACGCCCAGCAATCCGAAAGCGCCTGGACGTAGGCTGCGCCTATGGGAATCCGGGACATCGAACTGACCACCATCGACGGCGCTCCGGCGTCCATGGCCGACTACGCCGACAAGGTCGTGCTGGTCGTCAACGTGGCGTCCAGGTGCGGGCTGACCCCGCAGTACGAGAAGCTCGAGGAGCTGCAGAAGCAGTACGAGAGCCGTGGTTTCACCGTGCTCGGCTTCCCGTGCAATCAGTTCCTCGGCCAGGAGCCGGGAACCGATGAAGAGATCAAGGAGTTCTGCTCCACCACCTACGGCGTGACCTTCCCGCTGATGGACAAGACCAAGGTCAACGGCCGCGACAAGCACCCGCTGTATGCCGAGCTGACCCAGGTGAAAGACGCGAACGGCAAGGCCGGCAAGGTCAAGTGGAACTTCGAGAAGTTCGTGATCAGCCCGGATGGCGCCATCTCGCGATTCCGCCCGCAGACCCAGCCCGACGCCCCCGAGGTCATCGCGGCCATCGAGCAGGGCCTCACGAGCGCCGGCTCGGGCAGCGCCGCCGCCTGAATCGAGCGCGCTCAGTCGCCGGATTCGCCCATCAGTTCTTCGATCTTGCGCCGATCGCGCTTGGTCGGACGGCCGGCTCCCCGGTCGCGGATCCCCAGGAAGAGCCGTTCCTCGCGCGGTGGCGGGGGAGGGCTGTGGTCCTCGTACGCCTCGGCGGCCAGCGGCGCGCCGACGCGCTTGACGTAGATTCCGCGCACCACCACGATCCGCGGCGGCCCGCCCTCCGAGCGGAACTGGATCTCGTCGCCGGCCTTGAGGTGCTGCGCGGGCTTGGCGCGCTCGCCGTTGATGCGCACGTGGCCCGCCTTGCACAGGGCGGTCGCGGCCGAGCGGGTCTTCACCAATCGGACCGCCCAGAGCCAGGAGTCGACGCGCGCGCCGGACGTCGCCGCCTCAGCCATGCGTGCCCACCTCCTGCACGCGATCGACCAGCACGCGCCACGGCCCGACCAGGTGCGCATCGGGAACGGATGCCCTGCGCACCGCGCGCGGCAGGTGCGCCTCGATGCGCCACACGAAGCGATCGCGCGACTCCGTATCCCGTGCAACCGCACCCCACGGGCACGCGCGCACCAGCTCGAGCCACTCATCCGCGTCGTCGCGGGCCTCGACCCGCCACTGCTGGCTGATCCCGGCGAATCCGCCGCTGCGCACCACCAGGATCGTCAGACCCGCTCGCGACGCTGTGCCGGTGTCATCGCTTCGCCGCGCCATCGCTCTCGACTCCCACGCCGGCCCACCCGGCTCGTACCGCGGCCACCTCGGCCGATGAGTCACCGTACCGTTTCGCCGCCGCGGCGACCGTGGCCGCGGCGAAACCCGCGAAGTCCGTCGTCGGGCGCAGGCCCGAGAGGAGTGTGTCGTACCAGATCTGACCGGCCTTGACCCAGGCGTGGCCGCCCAGGCGGTGCGCCACGAGGTAGAACGCATGGTTCGGGATGCCGGAGTTGAGGTGCACGCCGCCCTCGTCGTCGGTGGTCTTCACGTAGTGCGCGAAGTCGGCGGGCTGCGGGTCCTTGCCGAGCCGCGGATCGTCGTACGCGGTGCCCGGGGCCTTCATCGACCGGAGCGCGACGCCGTGGACGCTCGTCGTGAAGAGCCCCGCACCGATGAGCCAGCTCGCGGTCGCGACCGTCTGCTTCTTGGCGTACTGCTCGACCAGCGAGCCGAACACATCGGAGATGGATTCATTGAGCGCGCCGGGCTGATCCTTGTAGACCAGCCCCGCTGTGTACTGCGTCACCCCGTGGGTCAGCTCGTGTCCCACCACGGTGTACGACGAGGTGAATCGCCCGAAGACCTGGCCGTCTCCGTCGCCGAACACCATCCGCTCTCCGTTCCAGAAGGCGTTGTCGTAGAGCGAGCCGTAGTGCACGGTGCCGTCGAGGGGCAGCCCCTGGCCGTCGATCGAGTTGCGGCCGTAGACCTCCGAGAACAGGGCGAAGGTGGCGCCGAGCCCGTCGTACGCCTCATTCGCGGCGACGTCGGCCACCGGATCCGCACCCTCGGCTCGCACGACGCGGCCGGGCAGGGTCTCGGTGTGACGGGCGTCGCTGATCGTGCGGTTGGGAGCGTCGGTGAGCTCGGCGACCAGGTCGTGCTTCGCGTCGAGGCTCAGCGTGAGTCGAGCAGCGCGCCTGGGTTCGTCGTGCACCAGGGTCTGCTGGGCGGCTACGGCCGCCTGCTGGAACTCGGGCGCATCCGACTGGGCGATGCGGCTGAGCAGGTACGGGGGCACGATTCCGGCGGACATGCGGCCACGCTACGCCGAGCCCCCGAGAGCGCGCGCAGAGTGTCGACATCCGGCGTCTCGGCATGCGACCGGCGTGGGCGGCGAGCCTAGGCTGGAGCCATGGATCGGCCCAGCCACGACCCGACGCAGCGGCGTCCGCACGGGACGACCGACGCCTGGGTCGACGGACCGGATGGCCGGTTCTGGGGAACCTACGGCGCGGCCGGGCTGCTGCTCGCGCATCCGGATGCCGGCGTGCTGCTGCAGCACCGCGCGGTCTGGAGCCACCACGGCGGCACCTGGGGTGTGCCGGGTGGCGCGCGCAAGCAGGACGAGCCGGCCGAGTCGGCGGCGATCCGGGAGGCCGACGAAGAGGCGGGCGTGCCGCCCCAGCTGGTCCGCGTGCTGGGCACCTCGGTGTTCGACATCGGGTACTGGAGCTACACGACGGTGCTGGCCCGCTCCCTCGAGTTCTTCGAGCCGTTCGTCGGCGACGCCGAGAGCATCGCGATGAGCTGGGTGCCGTTTCAGGATGTCGCGGGGTTGCCGCTGCATCCCGGTCTCGCCTCGAGCTGGCCCGCGTTGCGGTCGCGCCTCGCGGAGCTCGACCCTGAGCTCGGGTAGGCGGAGCTCGCCTCGGCGGAGCTCGCCTAGGCCGAGACGGCCAGCGAGGTCTTCCAGGCCACCAGCGAACGCACCGTCTCGCTCGGGTCGTCGCGCAGGGCGAGCATGACATCGCTGGGAACGTAGAAGTTCACCGCGACCCAGCCGCGCACCGTCTCGTCGGGGTCGTGCGCCAGCTCGCGCAGCACGTCGCACGGCGCGGCCTCGTTGCGAGCGACGCAGCTGCGCACCCCGGCGTCGTCATCGCGAGCCAGCTGCTCGAACAGGTCGACGGGTGCGTGGTACGAACTGGCGACGCTCTCGCGGATCTTGGGATTCCGGCTCTCGGCCAGCAGCCGCAGCCTGCGCAGCTTGCTCTCGGTGACCACCGGTGCCGGGTGCAGCGCCAGCGCCTGCTCGCGGGTCAGCATCGCCGGTGCTGCCGCCCGCATCTGCGCTCGCTGGGCCGGGGTGTTGAAGCGGATGCACGACATGCGGTGAGGCTAATCGCTCAGGCCGCGACCGACTTCGTGACCCGCCGGGGGAACCACGGGATGACCGCCGACGTCGTCTTCTGGAACTCGGCGTACTCCGGGTACTTCGACTTCGTGATCGCCTCGGTGAAGTTCGTGGAGCCGATGAAGATCGCCAGCAGGAGCACGACGCCGGCGACCGTCCACTGCAGGACGGACCCTGCGGCCACCGCTCCGAACGCGAAGACCGTCCACCACTGGGCGTTCTCGAAGAAGAAGTTGGGATGCCGCGACAGCCGCCACAGCCCGCTCTGCACGAATCGCGAAGACGGCTGCCGCCCCGCGGCGAGCTCGGCGCGCTTCCAGCTCTGGAAGTTCCACTGCTGCTGATCCGCCACCGTCTCGCCGGTGAGGAACAGCAGGAAGAGGACGGTCAGCACGACATCGAGCACACCGAACGCGGTGCCGCGGTGCTGGTACGCCGTGTAGGCGGGCAGCGCGATCAGCACCAGCACCGCGTTCTGGAAGAGCACGATGAAGAAGATGTTGAAGACCTGGTATGCGGCCGGCGACATCCGCGCCCGCAACACGGCCCAGCGGTAGTCCTCGTGGTCGCCGCCGATGCCGGCGTAGCCGCCCTTGCGCGCGAAGTTGAAGGTGAGGCGCGCGCCCCACAGCGTGATCAGAACCGCCATGACATCCAGCCGGGCGTCGCTCAAGCCGGCGCCGATCGCGAAGATCCACACGTAGACCACGGGCACGATCGACCAGATCCGATCCACCCACGAGGTGTCTTTGGTGAGGAGGGAGGCGATCCAGCAGAACGCGCAGACGGCCGCGGCCACGATGAGCACGACGAGCAGAGGAGACATGCTCCGATGCTAATTGCTGCCGTGGGTGCGGCAGCGGCAGGTGGATAGACTCTCGCGAGAAAGGAGGCAGATGGTGACGACAGTGAGCTCGCGGATCGTGACGATCCCGAATGTGCTCAGCTTCTTCCGCCTGCTCCTGATCCCGGTCTTCCTCGTCCTGCTGCTGACGCACCAGTACCTCTGGGCCCTGGTCACGCTCGTGATCTCGAGCGTCACCGACTTCGTCGACGGCTTCATCGCCCGCAAGTTCAACCAGGTGAGCCGCGTCGGCCAGCTGCTCGACCCCGCCGCCGATCGCCTCTTCATCTTCTCGACGTTGATCGGTTTGGCGTGGGGTGGTTTCGTTCCCTGGTGGCTCGCCGGCGTGATCATCGCCCGTGATGTGCTGCTGATCGTGGTCGGCCTCTTCCTGACGAACCATGGCTTCGGCCCCCTGCCGGTGCACCACCTGGGCAAGATGGGCACCTTCGCTCTGCTCTTCGCCATGCCGGTCTTGGTGCTCGGTGCGGCGTTCCCCGCCATCGATCAGGTCGCCAACCCGTTGGGCTGGGCGGCTGCGCTGTGGGGTGTTTTCCTGTACTGGTGGGCGGGCGTGATCTACGCGCTGCAAGCCGGACGGATGATCAGCGAACTTCGGGATGCGCCCGCCGCCGCATCCGATACTGTGGACAGCTAAGGAGGGCATGATGGCCGACGACGTCCCGGGGGAGTCCCCCGAAGCGCCCGAGACCGGCGCCTCCGCAGGTCACGCGCCGAGCAACGACACGACCGCGCACTTCACCGACGAGTTCGTGTCGCAGCTCGCGGCGATGGAAGCCGGCATCTCGCCCGAGGAGCAGGAGGCGATCGCGGCTCTGCCGTCCGGCTCGGCACTGCTCGTGGTTCGCCGTGGCCCGAACGTCGGCGCGCGCTTTCTGCTTGACGCCGACTCGACCGTGGCGGGACGGCATCCGGATGCCGACATCTTCCTCGACGACGTCACGGTCTCGCGGCGTCACGCCGAGTTCAACCGCGTGGGCAAGGCGTTCCAGGTGCACGACCTCGGATCACTGAACGGTACGTACTTCGACGGCGTCCGCATCGAATCCGCGCTCTTGAGTGACGGAGCAGAGGTGCAGGTGGGCAAGTTCCGGTTGACGTTCTACGCCTCTCGACTCGATCTCGCGACCAACACCGCGCCGACGAGTCGTTGATGGCGGGCGTCACCTCTCCGGCCCGTCAGGCGGCCGGACCTCAACTGCTCAGCATCGGGCAGGTGCTCGCGCGCCTGAGCCCGGAATTCCCCGACCTGTCGCCGTCGAAGCTCCGCTTCCTCGAGGAGCGGCACCTGGTCACTCCGTCGCGCACCGAGTCCGGCTACCGCAAGTTCTCGCCGTCCGACCTCGAGCGACTGCGTCTTGTCTTGACGATGCAGCGCGACTACTACCTGCCGCTCAAGGTGATCCGCGGGTATCTCGACGACCTGGATGCCGGACGCGAGCCGCAGCTCCCGGGCGGCGTCACCGTCAGCGGTCCCTCGATGCTGCCGAGCGATCGGCGCCTCACCCGCGAGGAGCTGATCAAAGAGGCGGGCGCGACGCCGATGCTCCTCGGCGACGCGATCACGGCGTCCCTGATCGTGGCGGCCGAGCACTACGGCGACGACGCCCTCGCGGTGCTGAAAGCCCTCGTCGAGTTGCAGCGCTCCGGGATCGAGCCGCGGCACCTGCGCGGATTCCGCGCGGCGGCCGAACGCGAGCTCGGCCTCATCGAGAGTGCGCTGATCCCGGTTGCACGCCGCAAGGATGCGTCGAGCCGCGCCAAGGCGCTTGACATGGCGGGCGAGATCGCCGGCCAGCTCGAAGTCGTGCGCTCCAATCTGATCCGATCGGCGCTGAACCGCCTCTGAACTACTTGTGCGATGCAATTCGCACGACACGCCGAACGCTGAGAGCGGATGTCATTGCTGCGCGTGCCCCCGATGGGTACCGTGGAAAACACGAGGAAGTTGAGCTTCAAGTTCAACTTGAGGGTGAGGACACCATGGTCGACGTGAACCGCAGCGAAGAGTCTCGCTACGATCTCGGGCTGCTCTTCACCGACGGTCTGCCCGACCTCGACGACGGCTCCGGCTACCGCGGTGCGGTCGCCGCCCGCGCTGCCGGCATCAGTTATCGGCAGCTCGACTATTGGGCACGCACGCAGCTCGTCGAACCGACCGTGCGCGGAGCGGCCGGGTCCGGTTCGCAACGTCTCTACGGCTTCCGCGACATCCTGGTTCTGAAGCTGGTCAAGCGGCTGCTCGACACCGGGATCTCGCTGCAGCAGATCCGCGTCGCGGTCGACCAGCTACGCGAATCCGGGGTCTACGACCTCGCCCAGACCACCCTGATGAGCGATGGAGCAAGCGTCTACCTGTGCACATCGGATGACGAGGTCATCGACCTCGTGAGCCGGGGCCAGGGCGTCTTCGGCATCGCCGTCGGCAAGGTGCTCCGCGAGGTGGAGTCCAGCCTCATCGAGCTCGATTCGACGCCGGGCGAAGACCCGCACGACGAGCTCGCCGCGCGCCGCGCCAGCCGCGCGAGCTAGCCGCCGCCGGCCGAGTCGGCCCGCAGCACCGGACCGAGACGCTGGTCAGCCCGGAAAGCCCGGGAACAACGACTCCATCGACACGTTCGCGGGCGCGCCGGTGGGTGCCGGCGCCTGCATGGGGGCCGTGGCCCCGGGCGCGGTGGCTTCGGGAGCATCCATCGGCGATCCGCTCAACTGCGCCGTGCGCATCACCCGGTCGAGCAACTGGTCGAAGTTGCGCGCCATCTCTTGGGCGCTCTCGCCCGGCCAGATGTGCAACGGCTTGGCCGCTCCCTGAGCCTGCTGCAACGAGGTGCGCTCGGGCAGTTGCGGAGCGAGCACCAGCGGGCCGAACATGTCGCGCAGCTCCTTGATGCGGAACTGGTGCTCCAACGACTGGACGCGCGCCCGGTTCACGATGATGCCGAGCGGCTGCAGACGGGGAGACAGCCCCCGGCGGATCTCCTCGATCGCCCGCAGCGCGCGGTCGGCGGCCGCCACCGAGAAGAGCCCGGGCTCGGTGACCACGGCCACGCGGTCCGACGCGGCCCACGCGGTGCGGGTCAGCGCGTTGAGCGAGGGCGCGCAGTCGATGAGCACCAGCTCGTAGTCCTTCTCGACGTGAGCGAGCGCCTCTTCGAGCTTCCAGATGTCGCGGATGCTGGGGTGCGGCCCATCGAAGTTGATCGCCGACGGCGAGCCGATCAGCACATCGACCGTGCCGGGCCGGCCGCGGGTCCAGCCCGAGGGAGCGATTGCCGACCGCACGATCTTGTCTTTCGGTGACGCGAGAACGTCCGCGACGTTCAGGTGCCCGGCGACCGCGATGTCCATGCCGGTCGAGACATCGGACTGCGGATCGAGGTCGACGACGAGCGTCGAAACGCCCTTCGCGAAGGCGGCGGATGCGAGCCCGAGCGTCACCGTGGTCTTCCCCACGCCCCCTTTGAGGGAGCTGACGCTGAGCACATGCACGAATAGGGAGCCTACCTTCACTAATCTGAAAGAACCCACTTCTTGACGCCCGCGCGCCACCGACGCCTCGCAGGCCTCACGCCCGGCCCCTCTAGGCTGGAATGACGCATCGAGAGGACCGAGTTGTTCACGAAGATCCTGGTGGCAAACCGCGGCGAGATCGCCATCCGTGCGTTCCGTGCGGCGTTCGAGCTCGGCGCCAAGACCGTCGCGGTGTACCCCTACGAGGATCGCAACTCGCTGCACCGGCTGAAGGCCGACGAGGCGTATCTGATCGGCGAGGAGGGGCATCCGGTCAGGGCGTACCTCGACGTCAAGGAGATCATCCGGGTCGCTCGTGAGTGCGGCGCCGATGCGATCTACCCGGGCTACGGCTTCCTCTCCGAGAACCCGGATCTCGCCCAGGCCGCGGCCGACGCCGGCATCACCTTCATCGGTCCCGGCAGCCACGTGCTCGAGATGGCCGGCAACAAGGTCACGGCGAAGGAGCACGCGATCGCCGCCGGGGTTCCCGTGCTGAAGTCGACCCCCGCGACCACCGACATCGACGCCCTCATCGCCGGTGCCGACGAGATCGGATTCCCGGTCTTCGCCAAGGCCGTCGCCGGCGGTGGCGGTCGGGGGATGCGCCGGGTCGAGTCCCGTGATGAGCTGCGTCCGGCGCTCGAGGCCGCCATGCGCGAGGCGGACAGCGCGTTCGGCGACCCGACGATGTTCGTCGAACAGGCCGTCATCCGCCCCCGTCACATCGAGGTGCAGATCCTCGCGGATGCGACGGGCGAGACCGTCCACCTGTTCGAGCGGGATTGCTCGATCCAGCGCCGCAACCAGAAGGTCGTCGAGATCGCCCCGGCGCCCAACCTCGACCCGTCCATCCGCGAGGCGCTCTACCGCGACGCGATCGCCTTCGCCAAGTCCATCGGGTACGTCAACGCCGGCACCGTCGAGTTCCTGCTCGACACCGAGGGGGAGCGCGCGGGCCAGCACGTCTTCATCGAGATGAACCCGCGCATCCAGGTCGAGCACACCGTGACCGAGGAGGTCACCGACGTCGACCTGGTCCAATCGCAGATGCGGATCGCCGCGGGCGAGACCCTGGCCGATCTCGGCCTGCACCAGGACGAGATCCACCTGCGCGGCACCGCGATCCAGGTGCGGATCACCACCGAGGATCCGGCCGCCGACTTCCGGCCCGACACCGGCAAGATCACCACCTATCGCTCGCCGGGCGGGGCCGGCATCCGTCTGGATGGCGGAACCGTTCAGACCGGTGCGCAGATCAGCCCGCACTTCGACTCCATGCTCGCCAAGATGATCGCCCGCGGGCGGGACTACGCGACGGCCGTGCGACGGGCGCAGCGCGGCCTGGCCGAGTTCCGCATCCGGGGCGTGACGACCAACATCTCCTACGTGCAGGCGGTGCTCGCCGATCCGGCGTTCCAGGCGGGCGATCTGAGCACCAAGTTCATCGAGGAGCGCCCTGAGCTGTTCCGCGCGCGCGAGTCGCGCGACCGGGGCACCAAGATCCTGAACTGGCTCACCGACGTGACGGTCAACCAGCCGAACGGTAGCGGGGCCGGCCTCGTCGATCCCGCGCTCAAGCTGCCCGTGGTCGACGTCGACAGCGCCCCGCCGCCCGGGTCGCGCCAGCGGCTGCTCGAGCTGGGCCCCGCCGGGTTCGCCGCGGCCCTGCGCGCTCAGACCGCGCTGGCCGTCACGGAGACCACGTTCCGCGACGCGCATCAGTCGCTGCTGGCCACCCGGGTGCGTACCAAGGACCTGGTGGCCGTCCTGCCCGCCGTCGCCCGCATGACACCGCAACTGCTCTCGGTGGAGGCCTGGGGCGGCGCGACCTACGACGTCGCCCTGAGATTCCTGGGCGAAGACCCGTGGGAGCGCCTGGTGGCGATGCGCGATGCGCTGCCGAACGTGGCGATCCAGATGCTGCTGCGTGGCCGCAACACCGTGGGCTACACGCCCTATCCGACCGAGGTGACCGACGCGTTCGTGCGCGAGGCGGCCGCCAGCGGCGTCGACATCTTCCGCATCTTCGACGCGCTCAACGATGTCGATCAGATGCGCCCGGCGATCGACGCGGTGCTCGCGACCGGAACGGCCGTCGCCGAGGTGGCCATGTGCTACACCGGCGACCTGCTCAACCCCGACGAGGAGCTCTACACCCTCGACTACTACCTGCGTCTGGCCGAGCAGATGGTCGAGGCGGGGGCGCACATCCTCGGCATCAAGGACATGGCGGGACTGCTGCGCGCCGGCGCAGCCGAGAAGCTCGTCACCGCTCTGCGAGCACGCTTCGACCTGCCCGTGCACGTGCACACCCACGACACCGCCGGTGGACAGCTGGCGACCCTGCTCGCCGCCAGCGGAGCGGGGGCGGATGCCGTGGATGCCGCCAGCGCCCCGATGGCCGGCACGACCAGCCAGCCCTCGCTCTCGGCGCTCGTGGCCGCGACCGCGCACACCGAGCGCGACACCGGGCTCTCGCTCGACGCTGTCAGCAACCTCGAGCCCTACTGGGAAGCCGTGCGCCGGGTGTACCGGCCGTTCGAGTCGGGCCTGCCCGGCCCGACGGGACGCGTGTACCGGCACGAGATCCCGGGCGGTCAGCTGTCCAACCTGCGCCAGCAGGCGATCGCACTCGGGCTGGGCGACCAGTTCGAGAAGGTGGAGGACTGGTATGCGGCGGCGAACCGCATCCTGGGCCGTCCTCCCAAGGTGACGCCGTCGTCGAAAGTGGTGGGCGACCTCGCGCTGATGCTCGCCGCGGCGGATGCCGACCCGGACGACTTCGAGAAGAACCCGGACAAGTACGACATCCCCGACTCGGTGATCGGCTTCATGGCGGGTGAGCTGGGGGACCTCCCGGGCGGGTGGCCGGAGCCGTTCCGCTCCAAAGTGCTCGCCGGTCGCAACGTCAAGATCGGGGTCGAAGACATCTCGGCCGACGATCGGGCAGCGCTCGACGGCACCTCCGACGAGCGGCGCGCCGCGCTGAACCGCTTGCTCTTCCCGGCGCCCACGCGTCAGTTCGAGCAGGTGCGAGAACTGTTCGGCGACCTATCGCCCGTCGACACCATCGGCTACCTGTACGGATTGCAACCCGGCGTCGAGCACGCCGTCGAGATCAGCAAGGGCGTCGACCTGCTGCTGACGCTCGAAGCCCTCGGCCAGCCGGACGACAAGGGCATGCGGACTGTCATGACCACGATCAACGGCCAGCTGCGGCCGGTCGCCGTGCGTGACCGGAGCATCACCGTCGACACCAAGGCCGCCGAGAAGGCCGACCCGAACAAGGCGGGCCACGTCGCCGCTCCCTTCTCGGGCGTGGTGACGCTGAAGATCTCCGAAGGCGTCACCGTGGTCGCCGGCCAGCAGGTCGCGTCGATCGAGGCCATGAAGATGGAGGCCGCCATCACCACGCCGGTCGCGGGCACCGTCGTGCGGCTCGCGATCCCGGTGACCCAGCAGGTGGACGCCGGCGACCTCCTCGTCGTCGTGGAGTGAGCGCGCTCAGGGGAGAGGCCGCATAAGCTGGAGAGTCGGGTAGACAGCCCCCGACCGAGGAAAGGGACATTCGTGGCGACGCGCAGGAACACCGGCTCGACGGACGGCGGCCACGCGATCCTTCCCGAGCACCCGCCTGTGCTCGGCGATCTGGCCGCTAGCGTCCCCGAGAGCCTCACGGTGAGCATCGACCTGCCGCCGGTGGCTCAGATCGCCCCGGTCACCCATTCGATCGACATCATCACCGATCCCGTCGTGCTGGCCGAACAGGATCTCGTCGTCGACGAGGCGCCCGTCATCGTGCCGCTTCCCGGAGACGACGAGCGCGACGAGACCTCGCCGACGCGCCGTGGACGACTGCGCGGCGACGCTCCGCGCACCGCCGAGACGGCGTCGATGCTGACCGCCGACCGGATGCTCGACCCGAAGCGCCGTCGCAAGACGGCCCCCGAGGGCTTCTGGCAGAACGGCGTCTACCGCGCCACCTTCCACCTGGTCAACCTGGGCGACTCGGCACAGGCGCGGGAGCGTAAGGCGATCGACGCCCGCATCGCCAAGCGACTCGAGGGACCGACCCGGTTCGTGCCCGTGCTGACCCGCAAGGGCGGGGTCGGCAAGACCACCATCACCACGCTTCTCGGCATGGCCCTCGCCGATGTTCGTGATGATCGCGTCATCGCGGTGGACGCCAATCCCGACCGCGGCACCCTGGCCGAGCGCGTCAACAAGCAGACCCGCTCTACGGTGCGCGACCTCGTCACGCACGCACCGAGCATCCGCGACTTCAGCGAGCTGTCGACCCACGTGTCGCGCGATGTGACGCGCCTCGATGTGCTGGCATCCGACACCGATCCGCTGCTCTCCGAGGCATTCGACGAGAACGACTACAACGTGGTGGCGGATGTCGCCGCCCGGTACTACTCGATCGTCCTCACCGACTGCGGCACCGGCATCGTGCACTCGGTGATGCGCGCCACGCTGCAACGCGCGGACTCGGTCGTGATCGTGTCCGGCGGCAGCGTGGACGAGGCGCGTCTCGCGTCGGAGACCCTGACCTGGTTGGAGGCCAACAACTACGGACACCTGGCCAAGAACGCCATCGTCGCGCTGAACACGGCGACCCAGGGCACCAACCTCGTGAAGCTGGACGAGATCGAGGCGCACTTCCGCTCTCGGGTGCGCGACATCGTCCGGATCCCGTACGACCCCGAGCTGGCCGCCGGCTCGGTGGTGCGCTACTCGGCCCTCAAGCCCTTCACCCGCGCTTCGGCGCGCGAACTCGCGGCGCTCGTCATGGACGGGCTTCCGACGCGTCGCGACGCATGACGGAACGCCAGATCCGGCTCTTCGGCGATCCGGTGCTGCGGTCGAAGGCCGACCCGGTCACCGCGAAACCGGGGGACGCGCGCACCAAAGCCCTGGTCGACGACCTCATCGACACCGTTACCCCACCCGGGCGAGCCGGCGTCGCCGCGCCGCAGATCGGCGTCGGACTGCGCGCCTTCAGCTACAACATCGACGGTGACATCGGCTACGTGATCAACCCCGTGCTCGAGGTCTCGGGGCAGCCCGAACTCGTCGACGAAGGCTGCCTTTCGGTGCCGGGCTTCTACTTCCCCCGCATGCGCTACCCCTTCGCGCGGGTCACCGGGGTGGATGTCGCGGGTCGCGAGATCGTCGTCGAGGGCGACGGTCTCATGGCACAGGCGCTGCAGCACGAGACCGATCACCTCGACGGCAAGCTCTACATCGAGGGACTGGAGCCCGACGTCAAACGCGAGGCGATGCGCGCCGTGCGCGCAGCGGATTGGTTCAGAAACGCCTGAGAGGCGTTTCTGAACCAGATCCGCCGCACGGCGGCGTGAGCATCCGGCGTTCGTCGAACACTGTCCGCCGACACCCCGCGCGAGGTACCCGCCTAACCGACCCCCAGCGACTCCGTCACCGGGGTCGCCGTGTACAGCCCGTCGATGACGTCCGCGTAGTCGTTCATGATCGGACCGCGCTTGATGCTCATCTTCGGGGTGAGGTGGCCGGAGGCCTCCGTGAAGTCCTCGGGGAGGATGACGAACTTGCGGATCGACTCGGCGCGCGAGACGCGGGTGTTGGCCGCATCCACCGCCTTCTGCACCTCGGCGACCACCTTGGGATTCGTGCAGGCCTGCTCGAGGGTCATGTCGGCCGACTCCCCGTTGTTGTGGAGCCACACCGGCAGCATCTCGGGGTCGAGGGTGATCAGAGCAGAAATGAACGGCTTCTGGTCTCCGACGACGACGACCTGGCTGATCAGCGGGTTGGAGCGGATCGGGTCTTCGAGAGCGGCGGGCGCCACGTTCTTGCCGCCGGCTGTGACGATGATCTCCTTCTTGCGGCCGGTGACCGTGAGGTAGCCGTCTTCGTCCAGCGCCCCGAGGTCGCCGGTGTGGAACCACTCGCCCTGCATGACCTCTTCGGTGGCCGCCTTGTTGTTCCAGTAGCCGGCGAACACGTCGATGCCCTTGACCAGGATCTCGCCGTCGTCGGCGATCTTCAGGCCCACGCCGGGCAGCGCCGGGCCGACGGTGCCGATCTTGAACTTCGAGACCAGGTTGACGGTCGCGGGCGCAGTGGTCTCGGTGAGGCCGTAGCCCTCGAGGATCTTGACGCCCAGGCTGCGGAAGAAGTGACCCAGGTAGGTGCCCAGCGGCGCCGATCCCGACACCGCGAACTGGATGTTGCCGCCCATCGCCGCGCGCAGTTTGCTGTAGACGAGCCGGTCGTACAGGGCGAACTTGAGCTTCAGGCCGGTCGGAACCGACCCGGCATCCAGAGCCTTCGAGTGATCGACGGCGGCACGGGCCGCTGCACGGAAGATCTTGCCGCGACCGCCGCTCTCGGCCTTCTGCTCCGCCGAGTTGTAGACCTTCTCGAACACGCGGGGCACCGCGAGCAGGAAGGTGGGCTTGAAGCTGCCGAGCGCGGGCAGCAACTGCTTGGTGTCGGCCTGGTGACCGACCTTGACCCCCGTGTGCACCGCGAGGATCGAGATGAAGCGCGCGAAGACGTGCGCCGTGGTGATGAACAGCAGGGTGGATGACCCCGGCGCGACGACCTCGCCCATCGCTACGGCGGCGTTGCGGCTCAGCTCCACGAAGTTCGAGTGCGTGATGATGCACCCCTTCGGACGCCCGGTGGACCCGGAGGTGTAGATCAGCGTCGCCAGATCGGAGCCCTTGGCGGCGCTGCGCCGCTTCTCGATCTCGTCGTCGCCGACCTTCGTGCCGCCGGCGACCAGTTTGTCGAGGTCGCCGAGGCCGAGCTGCCACACCTTCGTCACCTGGGGGAGCTCGCTGCGCACCTCGTCGAACTTGGCGAAGTGATCTGCGGTCTCGACGATCAGGGCCGTGGCTCCCGAGTCGGTCAGGTTGAACTGGATCTGCGCCGGGGCGGACGTCTCGTAGATCGGAACCAGCACCGCGCCGGCGAACCATGCCGCGAAGTCGATGAGGGTCCACTCATAGCGCGTCTTGCAGATGAACCCGATCTTCTCGCCGGGCTGGATGCCGGCGGCGACGAGCCCCTTCGCCAGTGCGACCACCTGGCGGTGGAACTCGGCGACCGAGACGTCGCTCCAGCCGCCGTCGGCCGTGGGCAGGGCGAAGAGGGGTGCGTCGGGTGTGGCGGCGAGCCGGTCGACCAGCAGGTCGGTGGTGTTCGCCTCCGGGTCAGCGGGGACGATGGCAGGGGTGAAGTATTCGTTCACGGCAACTCCTTCGGTACCGATCGTGTTCCTCAGCCCCAGCCTAGATCGTTGCGAAGAGCCTAGCCGGGGGAGCCGCGCGCGTGCAGGGCCGCTCCCAGCCAACGGTAAAGTCGAACCCCGTGCATGCCATCGGAATCGACATCGGCGGGACCAAGATCGCCGGCGCTCTGGTCAGCGAATCCGGTGAGATCCTGCGCACCGACCGGCGCCCGACACCCGCGGGCGATCCGGCCGCCATCGTCGACATCGTCGTCGGCCTGATCACCCAACTCGGTGAGGGCGAAGACGTTGTCGCGGCCGGTGTCGCGGCAGCGGGATTCGTCGACGCCGCTCAGTCGGTCGTCTATTACGCGCCCAACATCAACTGGCGTTCCGAACCGTTCCGGGATCATCTGTCCCAGCGGCTGCCCGGCATCGACATCACCGTCGACAACGACGCGAACGCGGCGGGCTGGGCCGAGTTCCGGTTCGGCGGCGGCCGCGGGGCCACCGACATGACCTTGCTGACCATCGGCACGGGGGTCGGAGGAGCGGTGATCGTCGACGGGCGACTGCTGCGCGGCGGATTCGGCGCCGCCGGAGAGGTCGGCCACCTGCGCGTCGTGCCCGGCGGGTTGCCGTGCGGCTGCGGTCAGCGCGGCTGCATCGAGCAATACGGCTCCGGCCGTGCACTGCTGCGCTACGCCAACGAGATCGCGGATGCCGGCGGCATCGGCTTGAACCTGGCCGAGGCCCGGGCCGCTCACGGCGAGCTCGACGGCGCGATCGTCGGCGCGCTCATCGCGGATCGCGATCCCGGCGCGCTTGCCGCCCTTCGCGAACTGGGGTCGTGGCTGGGTCAGGCCTGCGCATCCATCGGAGCCGTGCTCGACCCGCAGCGCTTCGTGTTCGGCGGGGGAGTCGCCGCCGCGGGCGAGCTACTGCTCGAGCCGATCCGTGACGCCTTCCTGACGCATCTGCCCGCGCGCGGATTCCACCCGGAGCCGACGTTCACGGTGGCCGAGCTGGTCAACGACGCCGGTGTCGTCGGCGCTGCGGATCTCGCCCGATTGCACGCGCGCGGTGAGTCGACCGCCCCGGCTCGATAGACTTTCGCACGGCGTCGGGAGGTCGCGTGCTCTACTGGTTCTTGAAGACCTTCATCATCGGTCCGTTCGCCAACTCGGTGTTCCGGCCGTGGTCACGGGGTGACGAGAGCGTGCCGGAGTCCGGTCCGGTGATCTTCGCGAGCAATCATCTGTCGTTCGTCGACTCGGTCTTTCTGCCGCTCGCGGTCAAACGCCCGATCAGCTTTCTGGCCAAGAGCGAGTACTTCACGGGCAAGGGCCTCTTCGGCTGGTTGACCAAGCAGTTCTTCCTCGGCATCAACCAGCTGCCGATCGATCGCTCCGGCGGCAAGGCATCAGAGGACTCGCTGAACTCCGGACTCGAGCATCTGGCCAAGGGCGGCCAGTTGGGGATCTACCCGGAGGGCACCCGCAGCCCGGACGGACGGCTCTACCGCGGCCGCACCGGCGTGGCGCGGATGATCCTCGAGTCGGGAGCGACCGTGATCCCGGTTGCGATGATCGACACCGAGAAGGTCATGCCGACCGGCTCGAAGTTCCCCAAGGTGCGACGCGTGGGTGTGGTCTTCGGCGAACCCCTCGACTTCAGTCGGTTCGCCGGCATGGAGGGCGACCGCTTCGTCCTGCGATCCATCACCGACGAGATCATGTACGAGCTGTCGCGCATCAGCGGTCAGGAGTACGTCGACGTCTACGCCTCGTCGGTGAAGAAGCCGGGCAAGAGCGGCGTCGACCGCCGCGCTGCGGCGGCGCGGGCGAAGGCTCAGGCGAAGGCTCAGGAGAAGGCCCAGCCGAACGTCCAGCCGAACGCCCAGCCGAAGGCGGGCGTCGCCGCGTCCTGACGGTCAGCGTCGCGCTCCACCCTCCAATAGGCTGAACGACGGCGCATTCCTGCGCCTCACAGCCCAGAGGAACCCCGTGTCAGACCCGTCAGAGACCATCGTTCAGGCCGATCCGAGTGTGATCGCCGGTCTCGACTATTGGCGCCAGTTGCCGATCAAGCAGCAGCCGGATTGGCCGGATCCCGCGGCTGTTGCGGCCGCATCCGCCGAGATCTCGACGCTCCCGCCGCTGATCTTCGCGGGTGAGGTCGACATCCTGCGCGAGCGCCTGGCGCGAGCGGCGCGCGGTGAGTCGTTCCTGCTCCAGGGCGGGGACTGCGCCGAGACCTTCGCCGGCGCGACCGCCGAGCAGATCCGCAACCGGCTGAAGACCCTCCTGCAGATGGCCGTCGTGCTCACCTACGGCGCGTCGATGCCGATCGTCAAGATGGGGCGGATGGCCGGCCAGTTCGCCAAGCCGCGCTCCAGCGATCTCGAGACCCAGGGCGACGTCACCCTGCCTGCTTACCGGGGCGACATCGTGAACGGCTACCCGTTCACCCCGGAGTCGCGCCAAGCCGATCCGCGTCGGCTGATTCAGGGCTACCACACGAGCGCATCGACGCTGAATCTGATCCGCGCGTTCACCCAGGGCGGATTCGCCGACCTGCGCGAAGTGCACAGCTGGAACAAGGGCTTCGCCACGAACCCGGCGAACCAGCGCTACGCCAGCCTGGCGAGCGAGATCGACCGGGCCGTCAAGTTCATGGAGGCCGCAGGCGCCGACTTCGACGAGCTCAAGCGCGTCGAGTTCTACACCTCCCACGAGGGCCTGCTCATGGATTACGAGCGCCCGATGACGCGCATCGACTCACGCAACGGCACCCCGATCAACACCAGCGCGCACTTCCTGTGGATCGGCGAGCGCACACGTGATCTCGACGGGGCGCACGTCGACTACTTCTCGCGCATCCGGAATCCGATCGGCGTGAAGCTCGGGCCCACGACGTCGCCCGACGACATGGAGCGGCTGATCGACAAGCTCGACCCGAACCGCGAGCCGGGGCGCCTGACCTTCATCACGCGCATGGGCGCCGGCAAGGTCCGCGACGCCCTGCCACCGCTCCTCGAGGCGATCAAGGGCTTCGACGCGACGCCCCTCTGGGTCACCGACCCGATGCACGGCAACGGGCTGACCACGCCCACCGGATACAAGACGCGGCGGTTCGACGATGTCGTGGATGAGGTCCGCGGCTTCTTCGAGAGCCACCGCGCCGCGGGCACGCACCCGGGCGGCATCCATGTGGAGCTCACGGGCGATGACGTGACCGAGTGCCTCGGCGGCTCGGAGCAGATCGACGAGGCGACGCTGGCGACCAAGTACGAGTCGCTGTGCGATCCGCGACTGAACCACATGCAGTCGCTCGAGCTGGCGTTCCTCGTCGCCGAGGAGCTGACGATCGCCCGCTAGCCCGTGAAGCGCACGGTGATGGTGTCGCCCCGGTGCACCATCGTTCCGGGCTTCGGGTTGGTGGACCTGACGGTCACCAAGGTGGGCACCTGGTCAGCCGCATGGTCATAGTTGTACTTCAATCCGGCGGCGTCCAGGGCGGCCTTTGCCTTATCCCAGGTCATTCCGATGACGTTGGGGACGGCAACGGCGGCGGGTCCGTCCGAGATCTGCAGCTTGACCGTGTCGCCTGGATGCAGAGCGGTTCCGTCGGGCACTTCGAGCCCGATGACGTCGCCCTTGGGGATGGTGTCGCTGTTGGCGTGGGTACCCTCCTGCGCGGTGAGCTTCACTCCGGCCAGGACGGCGCTCGCCTGCGCAAAGGTCTGGTTCGCGACATCCGGAACCGCGCCGACCGATACGACCAGCGTCACCGGCAGTTGCTGGCCGTAGCTGCCGCTTCCGATCAGGTTCGTCTTGCCGTCGGCGCCGTAGGCCGCGATCACCGTGTCTTTGGGCACCTTGGGATCGAACTGCAGGATCGCGGTCTTCTCGACCCAGGGCGCGCCCTTGATGATGGCCTCGGCGGCGGCCACCGGCATCCCTTGCGTGATGCTGAACGGGATCAGCTTGCGCCCGGTCGACACCAGGAGGGTGACCTGTCCGCCCTTCGCGACCGAGGACCCGATCTTCGGGTCCGTGTCGGCGACGGCGCCTGCGGGGATCGAGTTCGAGGTGGTCGTCCCGTTGGTCGGGTTCACCGTCAACCCGAGCTTGGTCAGAGCGGTGGTCGCCGCGGCAGGCGATAAGCCGGCGATCGAGTTCGGGATGGTGACGCGCGATCCCGGTCCGAGCCCGAAGTACCATCCGGTGATCCCGGCTGCCGCGGCCAGGACCGCGATCACGAGGAAGATGGCGAGGCCACGCCCCCGGCGCTTCTGCGACACTCTCGCAAGCGCGGATGTCGAGTCCGAGATCTCGGCGCCACGCGGCCCGCGGGGAGTGATGATCGCGGTCTCGGCATCCGACCCCGTCGGCGGCGCCGGGCGCGCGAATGCGACGGTTTCGCCTGTCGCGGCGGTCGTGGCCGGTGCGGACGGCATGAGGAGCGTGCGCTGCGAGGCCGTCGAGCCCGGAGGCAGTGCGGTGCGCAGCTGGGACTCGGTGTCGTGGAGCTGATCGAGCATCGCACGCGCGTCTCGCGGGCGCTGGTCGGGATCCTTCTCGGTCGCCCACTGCACCAGCTCGTCGAGTTCGGCCGGGACCTTCGGATTCTTCACGCTCGGCAGCGGGACCGTGTCGTTGGCGTGCTGATACGCGATCTGCATCGGCTGCTCGCCCTTGAACGGCTGCTCGCCGGTGAGCATCTCGTACATCATGATGCCCACCGCATAGATGTCGCTGCGCGTGTCGGCGATGCCGCGGGTGACGAGCTCGGGGGAGAGGTAGGCGATGGTCCCCAGCAGCGCGGCGCCGGTCGCGGTGTTCGCGGATGCGGCGCGCGCGAGCCCGAAGTCGCCGATCTTGATGCGGCCATCGTCGGCCAGCAGCACGTTCTCGGGCTTCAGATCGCGGTGGACGATGCCCGCCTTGTGCGCTGCCGCCAGCCCCGAGAGCACCGCTTCGGTGATGTCGATGGTCTGCTGGCTGGTGAGCGACCCGTACTCCTGCAGCAGATCGCGCAGCGTGATGCCGGGCAGGTATTCCATGACCAGGTAGGCACTGTCGGCATCCTGCCCCTGATCGAAGACGTTGACCACGTTGGGGTGGGCGAGCCTGGCCGCCGAGCGGGCCTCCTGGATGAAGCGCTGCTTGAACTGGCTGTCATCGGCGAGGTGGCCGTGCATCACCTTCACCGCGACCCGGCGTTCGAGGCGCAGGTCGGTCGCGAGGTAGACCGTCGCCATCCCGCCGCGCGCGATGCGTGAGCGGACCTGGTACCGGCCGTCGATGAGACGGCCAATCATCGGGTCGGTCGTGTTGACGCTCACCGTTCGAGTGTAGGCAGCACCTTCCTGAACGTCCGGCTGCCACACGGTGCTACCGGTACTGAGCCAACCAGCCCCACGCGCTGGTCTCCCACTTGGCGTAGGCGTTCGGATACGCCGAGATCTGCACGGCCTGCGCGGCCTGGGCGATGGTCATCGACTGCCAGCCGCGGATGTCGAGCAGCCCACGGGTGCGCCCGGCGTTCGGGTTGCTCGGACCGCCGAAGAACAGCTCCGTCGCGTACGTCGGGTTCTGCAGTTGAGCAGCGCTGCCCCAGCCGGTGCTCGGACGCTGCTGGAACATGCCGACCGAGTCGCGGTCGCCGTAGCTCAGGTTGCGGAGTCCGGACTCCTGCATGGCGGCGGCGAGGGCGACGACGATGCCGCGATCCGGGACCCCGAGGCGATGGCCGGTCTGGATGATCAGGCGCACGTTCGCGGCCATCTCGTCGGTGAGCGGGGTGCCGGACGTCTTCGTCACCGACGAGACCGTCGTGGCAGCGAGGGCAGGCGCTGCGGTCCCGGTGGGGATGACCAAGGTGCGACCGGAGTAGATGATCGTCGACGATCCCATCCCGTTCGCGGCCATGATCGCCGCAGTCGTCGTCCCGAACCGGGTGGCGAGCGCCGAGAGCGTGTCGCCGGCCTTGATCGTGTACGAGGTGCCGGCAGACGGAGCCGCGGACGGGGCCGGGGGCGGTGCTGGTGCCGCGCTCGCGGCCGCGTGGCCGCCGGCCGGGATGGCGATGATCTGGCCCGGATAGATGATGCTCGACCATCCGAGTCCATTGGCCGCGAGCACCGCCTGCGTGGTGACACCGAAGCGTGCCGCGATCGCCGAGATGGTGTCCCCCCGGACGACGGTGTATCGACCGCCCGCACCCGCCGCAGGGGCCGGTGCGGCGGCGGCGGCCGGGCCGGCGCTCGCTGTCGACGCGGCGAGCTTCAAGACCTGCCCGGGGAAGATCAACGACTTCCAGCTCAAGCCGTTGAGGGCGAGCACCGATGCGGTGGACAGGCCGTAGCGACCTGCGATGGACGACACGGTGTCGCCCGGAACCACCGTGTACGTCGCGGGCGCCGCAGTGACGGCGGCATTGCTCTTGGCCGAGCTGAGCAGGATCTCGCGCAGCGTCTTCGCCGGCTCGGACTTCGGTCTCATCGGCTTCTTGGGCGCGGCGGATGCGGAATCGGCGGGGCCGGCCAGGTTGAGGCCCATGGTCATCGCTCCAGCCAGCACGATCGGGACGGTCGCCATGACTCCCGAGCGCCAGTGAGCCGAGCGGAATCCGGCCGACGGCTCGTCACCGGAGTGCCGCCCTGCCCGTCCGGTCTTCGACGCAGTGGTCGACGGAACGAGGCCGGAGAACACGGCGCGGGCGTACGAGTCACGCTCAGAGATGTCCGTCATCGCGGTCCTGCCTTTCCCCGCCCCCGGGATACGCGGATCCGATCGATGCGGGAGTCCGCGGATTTCAGCTCCCACGCTGTCACAGAAGACACACAGAGTCAATCAAAGTGATAGGTGTGGCGCGAGTTTACATGTTCGTAACATAGTGGGATCGCGCGGGGCCGGCGGGCGTCGTGGCAGGCTGGGGGCGTGAGCGACTCTGCCGGCCCGCACTGGCTGACCATCCCCGACCTCGTCACAGCTCTGGGCATCACGCAGAGCCAGGTGCGGCGCCTGATCGAAGACCGAGCGCTTCTCGCTGCGCGAGTGGACGGCGTGCTCCGCGTGCCCGCGGAATTCATCAAAGACGGCGAGCCCCTCGGCGAACTCCGAGGCACGATCGTGGTGCTCGGCGATGCCGGGTTCAGCGATGAGGAGGCGATCCACTGGCTGCTCAACGAGGAGGACAGCCTGGGCGTCGCTCCGATCGCGGCCTTGCGTGCCGGTCGAAAGGCCGAAGTCCGCCGGGTCGCCCAGGCCCTGGGGTTCTGACCGCCGGCTAGCTCGCCCGCTGGGTGACCGCCTTGGCGAGGGCGCCGAGTTCGTCACGCGCCGAGCGGGCGATCGGGGCATCCGCGAGCGCCGCGACGGCCGTCTCGACGTTGTGGGCGATGATGCGCTCGACCTGCTCGACGGCGCCGCTGTCTCGCACGGCGGTTTGCAGCATCCCGATCTGCTGCTCGTCCAGAGTGTCGTCGCCGAGCAGTTCGTCGAACAGTCGCGCAGCGGACACGGGCAGCTTCTGCCGTGCGAGCGTGACGAGGACGGTGCGCTTGCCCTCGCGCAGATCGTCGCCCGCCGGCTTGCCCGTGACAGCGGGATCGCCGAAGACGCCGAGCAGGTCGTCGCGCAGCTGGAAGGCGACTCCCAGCGGCAGGCCGAAGGCACGGAGGGCCGCGAGCTGGGGGAGTGAGGCCTCGGCGAGGGAGGCGCCGATGGCGAGAGGGGCTTCGACACTGTACTTGGCCGACTTGTAGACGATCACCCGGTGGGAGCGCGACAGGAGTTCGGACTCCGGCCGGGTGCGCCACGAGGCCTCCTCGAGCATGTCGAGGTACTGCCCGACGGTCACCTCGGTGCGCATCAGCGCGAATTGGGCGCGGGCGGCGGCCGCGGCGTCCGGGGTGCGCGCCAGGGCGGTGCCGGCCTCGAAGAGCTCGTCGCTCCAGGCGAGCAGCAGATCGCCGACCAGCAAAGCGGCCGCGTCGCCGTACTGGCGGCCTGATCCGTCCCATCCCTGCTCATCGTGCAGGGACTCGAAGCGCCGATGCAGGCTGGGCTTGCCTCTGCGGAGGTCGGAGTTGTCCATGATGTCGTCGTGCACGAGGGCGGCGGCGTGGAAGATCTCGAGAGCCGACGCCACCGACACGATGGGGTCGAGCGCCGCTCGCTCCGTCTCGCCGATCGTCTCGCTGGTCCAGGAGTCGTCGGCAACGGCCGCGACAGCACGCCAGCCCCAATAGCAGAACAGGGCGCGAAACCTCTTGCCGCCGGCCATCAGGTCGCGGGCGGACCGCTCGATGATCTCGAGGTCGGGTGAGATCGCGGCGAGCGCCGCTCCCTGCTCCGCGAGGAATCCGTCGAGTCGGGACTGGACGAGATCGACTAAGCGCGTACTCCCAGCCACCGTTCTATGCTATCGGCGCTTCTGCGGCCTACACTTGGCGATGAATCAACGAGTCGGGCCGACCAGAAGCCCCGGCCGTGAGGGAGCAGGAATCATGCCGCTTTCTGAGCAGGAGCAGCGTCTTCTCGACGAGATGGAGCGCAGCCTCTATCACAACGACGCTGACGACGTCACGACGGTTGGCGCGCGCCGCGGGCGGCCCAACTACACGGCGGTCGTGCTCGGCGTCCTGGCGGGCGCGGTCGGTCTCGTTCTGCTCGTCGTCGGCGTGATGATCCGGCAGCCGATCGTCGGCATCCTCGGCTTCGCCCTGATGTTCACCGGAGCGCTGGTGGCGATCGCGCCGCCGCGGCGGCTCACCGTCCCGGGTTCGGGCTCGACGAGCGCAGCCAAGCCGCGCTCGGGATTCATGGACTCGCTCAACGAGCGGTGGGAACGCCGCAACGACGAATCCGAGCACTAGACACCGCTCGGGAGTCGCCGCGAGAGCTGAGGCGACTCACCTCTGATTTCTCCGAAGGGGGCCGGTTGATCCGGCCTCTCCTGCGTTAACCCCTCTCCGCGTCGCCCGAGGAGTGCGGCCGGTCCCCGCCGCGCTCGATTTCCCTCCACTCCGCTCCCCGCTGCGTTCGCGCCCGCGATGACCGTGTTTGCCGCCTATTCATGCGGCTCTGGAACGGATGCGACCCCTGGCGGGTGGGCGATGTCCCCCTTTGTGGGGGCCGAATGCGGGTCATTTCGCTCTCTGGGTGGTGGACAGTGGTGCGAAGTGGAGTAAAGTGGGGACCGTCCTTCTGTCTGGCCGGAGAGTGAGGGGGCCCGCGCATGCTGCTCGGTACGTTCGTCCCCAAGCTCGACGAGAAGGGGCGCATCATCCTTCCCGCCAAGTTCGCGGAGGACTTCGCGGGCGGCGTGGTGATGGCGCGGGGCCAGGAGCACGCGATCTACGTGTACAGCCAGCGCGAGTTCGAGAACCTGGTCGAGCGGATGCAGCAGCAGGCCCCCGCGCTGGGCAAGAAGGGGCGCGACTACCTGCGCCTGTTCCTCAGCGGGGCGACCCAGGAGATCCCCGACGGCCAGCGCCGCGTGACCATCCCTCCGATGCTGCGTGAGTACGCCGGCCTGGATCGCGACCTCACGGTGATCGGCGCGGGCACCCGCGCCGAGATCTGGGACACCGCCGCCTGGAACTCCTACTACTCCAACGCCGAGTCCGACTTCGCCGACGCCGACGAGGAGGTGATCTCGGGACTGTTCTAGCGCCTCGTGCCCGACCCTCAGCCGCGCACCCTGACTCCCCTTCCCCGGAGCCAGGTCGCAGCGGATGGGGATCAGGCCCGAGGGGTTCGACCCCGATTCCTCATGGCCGACAACACCCTGCACACCCCCGTGATGCTCGAGCGCACCCTCGAGCTGCTGACCCCCGCCCTGGAACGCCCCGGCGCGGTGCTCGTCGATGCCACCCTCGGGCTCGGCGGGCACGCCGAGGCGTTCCTCGAGCGGTTCCCCGAGCTGGTCTTCGTCGGGCTCGACCGCGACCCCCACGCGCTCGAGCTGACCCGCGAGCGGCTCGCGCCGTTCGGAGCGCGCGTGCACCTGGTGCACACCGTGTACGACCGGGTGCGCGAGGTGCTCCACGAGCTCGGCATCGCGTCGGTGGCCGGCATCCTCTTCGATCTCGGCGTCTCGTCGATGCAGCTCGATCAGGTCGAGCGCGGGTTCTCGTACTCGAAGGACGCCCCGCTCGATATGCGCATGGATGACACGGCTGACCTCACCGCGGCGCGCATCCTCGCCGAATACGACGAGGCCAGTCTGCGTCGTATCTTCTACGAGTACGGCGAAGAGAAGCTCGCACCGCGTTACGCCAGCCGGATCGTCCGCGAACGCGCCGTCGCGCCCCTGGTGACCTCCGCGCAACTCGTCGAGCTCCTGATCGCGGCGACGCCCGCGGCGCTGCAGCGTGCCGGGCACCCGGCCAAGCGGGTCTTCCAGGCCCTGCGGATCGAGGTCAATCAGGAGCTGTCGGTGCTGGAGCGCGCGATTCCCGCGGCCCTCGATGCGCTCGAGGTGGGCGGCCGGATCGTCGTGCTGGCCTACCAGTCCCTCGAAGACCGCATCGTCAAGCGCGAACTGGCCGCGCGATCCACATCGACCGCCCCGCGCGGACTTCCCGTCGAACTGCCGGAGCACCGCCCGGAGTTCAAGCTGCTGGTGCGCGGGGCCGAACTCGCGAGCGAGTCGGAGAAGGCGGCGAACTCACGTGCGACCCCGGTGCGGCTCCGTGCCGCCGAGCGGTTGAGGGCAGCATGAGCGCCGTCAGCGTCGCCGTCGCGCGTCCTCTGCGTCAGCCGGCCGCCCGGCCGCATGCAGAGCCGCGCCGTCACCTCGAGGTCGTCCCGACCCGGGCTCAGCGCCGGGCACGGCCGCGCATGCTGCCTGCGCTCGTCACGATCGGCGGCATCGGCGTCATCCTGCTCGCCCAGTTGCTGCTGAGCATCGTGATCGCCAACGGCGCGTACCAGATCTCCGGTCTGCAGTCGCAGAAGCACAGTGCGGTGCTGCAGCAGCACGCCCTGTCCGAGCAGCTCGACCTGCTGGCCTCCCCGCAGCACCTCGCCGCCAATGCCGAGGCGCTGGGAATGGTGGCCAGCGGCGGCGCCGTCTATCTCGACGCCAAGACCGGTGCCGTCACCGGCAGTGGCGGCGCGCCAGGCGGAAGCATGCTCGGCTCCGGCGACCAGGTCGGCAACGCACTGCTCACCGGGACACCGCTGGTCACGCCCAGCCCGTCGGGTTCCGGCACCACGACCACCACAGACGCACGCGGGGACTCCCAGGCCTCGACCGACGCGGGGACGGGAGGTGCCGGGCAGGACCCCCAGACCCCCGGTCTCCTCCCGTCTCCCACCACCCACTAGCCGGCATCGAGACGAGGACCCCCGTGCTTTCCCTGCGCAGCTCGCGACGGCGGCTCTCGCTGACCGTGTTCGCGGTCTTCGCGATCTTCTCGGTGTTCATCGTCCGACTGGTGGACATCCAGATCGTCCAGGCCGCCCAGCTGACGAAGGCCGCGGACTCGCGCCAATTGCGGAACGTGACCGTCTACGGCGTGCGCGGCAACATCGTCGACAGCAACGGGGTCGTGCTGGCCGACAGCGTCGATCGCTTCGACATCACCGCCTCTCCGAAGAACGCGGTTCCCCGCAACGGAATCGACGGCTTCACGCGTGTCAACAAGGACGGCACGAAGGTGCACGTCAGCCTGACCGACGCGATCGCCGAGATCTCGCAGATCACGGGTGTGGACTCGCGGACCCTGTACACCGCCCTGATGAAGAATCCGGCCTCCGACTTCGCCTATCTGGTGAAGGCGGTCAAGCTCTCGGTCTTCAACAAGGTGATGGCGCTGCACATCCCGTGGGTCTACAGCGAACCGCATCCGGCTCGTAGCTATCCCAATGGTGCCGTGGCGGGCAACCTGGTGGGTTTCATCGGAACCGACGGACCTCTGGCGGGCACCGAGCTCAAGCAGAACGCCTGCCTGGCCGGCAAGGACGGGACGTCGACCTATGAGACGAGCGCTGACGGCGTGCGCCTGCCGGGCAGCACGGTCGTCGTCAAGCCGGCCGTCGACGGCGGAACGATCACCTTGACGATCGACGCGAACCTGCAGTGGTTCGCGCAGCAGACGCTGGCTCAGCAGGTCCAGGCGACCGGATCCTCGTGGGGGACCGTCATGGTGGTGCGGGTCAACGACGGGCACATCATGGCCGACGCCGACTATCCGTCGATCGACCCCAACGACCTCAACTCGGTGCCTCGGGATTCGACAGGCGCCCGCAGCTTCTCCAGCCCGTTCGAGCCGGGATCGATCATGAAGCCCGCCACGGTGGCCGGTCTCGTCGACAAGGGCCTGGTCACGGCGGCGACCCACGTCGACGTGCCATCCCGGTTCACCGATGGTCTCCCCGCCGGCACCTACATCAAGGACGCCGACCCGCACGGCGACGTGCACATGACGGTCGCGGGCGTGATCATGAACTCGTCGAACATCGGCATCGCCGAGCTGACGAAGCTCGAGAGCGAGAAGGACCGCTACGCCAATCTGCGCGCCTTCGGATTCGGCTCGCGCACCACCGTCGACTTCCTCGGCGAGAGCAAGGGCTACGTGGCGGACCCCCAGACCGTCGACGCCCGCACGACCGTCACCCAGCAGTTCGGTCAGGGCATGAGCGCGACCTCCGCTCAGGTGGCCAGCATGTACCAGGCGATCGGCAACGACGGCAAGAAGGTGCCGCTCACGCTGATCCAGAGCTGCACGGCGGCAGACGGCACCGTGAGCTACCCCAACGCGGGTCCGACCACGCAGGTGGTCTCGGCCTCGGCCGCCCAGCAGGTGCGTCTGATGATGGAGACCGTGACCACGCAGGGCTACATCCACAAGCAGATCTCGATCCCGGGCTACCGCATCGCGGCCAAGACCGGAACCGCGCAGGTCGCCGACGGCACCGGCAAGTACGGCAACGACTACATCGTCTCGATTGCGGGCCTGGTGCCCGCCGACAAGCCGCAGTATGCGGTGATTGTCACCCTGGCCAAGCCCGGTACGATAAAGACGTCCGCCGCCGCGGCGCCGGGGTATGCGACGATCATGAAGCAGGTCATCAAGACGTATCGCATCCAGCCGTCGACGACACCGGCGCCCCCCATCCCCGTCGCCTGGTAGTGCCCCTGCTGGGCGTCGAGGCGAGACGCCGAGCAGACAGCAAGGAGGCAGCGCCAGCGTGACATCCCGGATACCCCCGGTGCTGCGGCCCGAGCATCCTGTCCCGCGGTCGCTGGCGATGCTCGTGCAGGAGTTCGGCCTCGATCACCGCGGCTCGGTCGACGGGGTCGAGGTCTCGGGCGTGACGCTCGGCACAGGCGACCTGCACCCGGGCGACCTGTTCGTCGGCATCCAGGGGCTCAACAGTCACGGCGCGTCCTACGCGGCGGCTGCCAAGCAAGGCGGCGCGGTCGCCATCCTGACGGATGCGGCGGGCGCCGACATCGTCGAGGCCGACCCCGGCGCGGCCGGGCTGCCCATCCTGATCGTCGACGACCCGCGCGGGGCGCTCGGCGCGCTGTCTGCCTGGGTCTACCGCACCGCGGAGTCCAACGCGCTGCTGTTCGGCACGACCGGCACCAACGGCAAGACGTCCACGTCGTACCTGCTCGAAGCGATCCTGCGCCAGCTTGGGCTCGTGACCGGCCTCAGCTCAACGGCCGAGCGCCACATCGGCGAGCTCACGGTGGTGAGCAGGCTGACCACCCCCGAGGCGAGCGAGATGCACGCGCTGCTGGCCCGGATGCGCGAGGCCGGCGTGCGCGCGGTCGCCGTCGAGGTGAGCGCCCAGGCGCTGACCCGGCACCGCGTCGACGGCCTGCTCTTCGACGTCGTCGCCTTCACGAACCTGAGTCACGACCACCTGGACGACTACGTCGACATGGAGGAGTACTTCCAGGCGAAGCTGGCCCTGTTCGCCCCGGAGCACGGCAAGCGCGGGGTGGTCTGCCTCGACACCGCGTGGGGGGCTCGCGTCGTGGCGGAATCGCGCATCCCCGTCACCACCATCGCGACCGTCGGGCACGCCAGCCCGGACGACGTGGCGAACGCCGAATGGGTCGTCGAGGTACTCGAGGAGACGGCCGCGTACACCGGGTTCCGCCTGACCGGCCCCGACGGACGCTCGCTCGTCACCCGCGAGCCGCTCATCGGGTGGCACATGGCCGCCAACGCCGCTCTGGCGATCGTCATGCTCGTCGAGGCCGGCTTCGAGCTCGAGGCCATCGGGGCGGCGATCGCGGTGGACGACGAGGGCGATGGCGGCATCCGGGCCTACCTGCCGGGGCGCACCGAACGCGTCTCGGGGGAGCGCGGCCCCAGCGTGTATGTCGACTTCGGTCACAGCCCCGATGCCTTCGAGAACACCCTGGCCGCCGTCCGCCAGTTCACGACCGGCCGCACGATCATGGTCTTCGGCGCCGACGGCGACCGGGATGCCACCAAGCGCCACGAGATGGCGCGCGTCGCCGCGCAGGGCAGCGACATCCTGGTGATCACCGACCACCACCCGCGTTTCGAAGACGCGGCCTCGATCCGCGCCACCTTGCTCGAGGGGGCGAAGCTGGCCGCCGATCAGCCGGAGATCTACGAGGTGAGCCCGCCCGAGGCGGCGATCCGCAAGGCGGTGTCGCTGGCGAAGGAGGGGGACTCCATCCTGTGGGCGGGCCCCGGGCACCAGGACTACCGCGACATCCGGGGGGAGCGCACGCCCTACTCGGCTCGTGATGAGGCGCGCGCTGCCCTGCGTGAGGCGGGCTGGGCGTGATCCCCCTCACTCTGGCCGAGGTGAACGACGCGCTCGGCGGATCCCTGACGCTGCCGCACCGCGTCACCGCCGACGCCGTGGTGAGCGGCAGCGTGCAGACGAACTCGACCCTCGTCGAACCCGGATCGATCTTCTTCGCCCTGCCGGGCGAGGTCACCGACGGCCATCTGTTCGCCGCGGACGCCGTGGCGCGCGGCGCCGCCCTGGTCGTCGCGGAACGGCCGCTCGACCTCCCGGTACCGCTGCTGGTGGTGCCGAACGGCGTCACCGCCCTCGCCGATCTCGCTCGCCTCGTCGTCGCCCGGGTGCGCGCGAACGGCACGCTCACGGTGATCGGGATCACCGGCTCCAACGGCAAGACCACCACCAAGAACCTGCTGCAGGCGATCCTCTCGGCCGAGGGTCCGACGGTCGCGCCGGCCGGGTCGTTCAACAACCAGGTCGGCGCGCCTATCACGATGTCGCAGGTCGACGAATCGACCCGGTATCTGATCAGCGAGATGGGCGCGAGCCGCGCCGGCGAGATCGCCCGCCTGGTCGGGATCGCGATGCCCGATATCTCGGTGGTTCTGAAGGTCGGCCTCGCTCACGCGGGCGAGTTCGGCGGTGTCGAGGCGACGCAGCGGGCCAAGTCCGAGATCGTCCGCGAACTCCCCGCATCGGCGGTGGCGGCCTTGAACGCCGACGACGACCGGGTGGCGGCGATGGCCGGGATGACGGCGGCCCGTGTCGTGTGGTTCGGGCTTTCTCCGGACGCCGAGGTGCGCGCCGACGGCGTGCGGGCCACCGCATCCGGAACCCGCTTCACACTGATCGTCGACGGGGCGGCGCACGAGGTCGCCCTGCGCATTCTGGGCGAGCACCACGTCTCGAACGCCCTCGCCGCGCTGACGGTCGCCCGTGAACTCGGGGTGCCGGTCGAGCGCGCGATCGCCGCGATCGAGGCGGTTCCACGCGCCGAGCGCTGGCGCATGGAGGTGCTGCAGCCCGGCGGGGGCATCACGGTGATCAATGACGCGTACAACGCCAGTCCCGACTCGACGGCCGCCGCGCTCAAGACGCTCGCGCAGATCCGCGAACCGGGGCAGCGCACGGTCGCGGTGCTCGGCGAGATGGCCGAGCTGGGGGAGTACTCCCATGACGAGCACGACCGGCTCGGCCGCCTCGTCGTCCGTCTCAACATCGGAAAGCTGGTCGTGGTGGGCGAGGGCGCCCGTCGCATCCACGCCGCGGCCGGGCTCGAAGGCTCATGGGACGGGGAGTCGGTGTTCGTCCCCGATCTCGACGCCGCATACGATCTACTCCGTGAGCAACTGCGTGCGGGCGACATCGTGCTCGTGAAGTCGTCGAAGTCCGCAGGGCTCCGATTCCTGGGCGACCGGCTCGGCGGAATCGCGGGTGCCGAGTGATCGCCCTCCTGCTGGGGGCGGGCTTCTCGCTGGCCTTCACGCTCTTCTTGACGCCGCTGTTCATCCGCCTGTTCCGGCGGATCGGCTGGACGCAGTTCGTCCGCGACGATGGACCGAACTGGCACCACACCAAGCGCGGCACGCCGACCATGGGCGGGATCGTCTTCATCCTCGGCGCGATCTTCGGCTATCTGATGGGTCACCTGGTCGCGCAGGTGCCGTGGACGATGGTCGGGGTCCTCGTGCTCGCCATGATGAGCGGCCTGGGCCTGGTGGGCTTCATCGACGACTTCATCAAGACCCGGAAGCAGCGCAGCCTCGGGCTCGGCGGCTGGGCCAAGATCGCAGGTCAGGTCGTCATCGGCACCATCTTCGCGGTGCTGGCGATCTCGCCGGTGTTCCTCGACGAGCACAAACTCACCCCGGCGTCGCACTACATCTCGGCCATTCGCGACATCCCGGCCCTGAATCTCTTCGCCTTCGGGCCGATCATCGGCATCATCCTGTTCGTGCTCTGGGTCAACATCATGACCGTGAGCGCGTCGAACGGCGTCAACATCGCGGACGGGCTCGACGGCCTCGCCACCGGCGCATCCGTCTTCGCGATCTCGGCCTACCTGTTCATCGGGTTCTGGCAGAGCAACCAGAGCTGCTTCGGTTTCCGGCTGTCCGAGGAAGTGCGTTACAAGTGCTACGACGCCCGTGACCCCATCGATATCGCCGTCGTCGCGGCGGCGATCGTCGGAAGCCTCGTCGGATTCCTCTGGTGGAACACCTCGCCGGCCCAGATCTTCATGGGCGACACCGGCTCGCTCGGCCTCGGGGGCGCCCTCGCCGCTCTGGCTATCGTGAGCCGCACCGAGCTGCTGCTGGTGTTCACCGGCGGACTGTTCCTGATCATCACGGGATCGGTGATCCTGCAGAGCGGCTACTTCAAGTACACCCGGCGACGATATGGGACCGGCAGGCGCATCTTCCGGATGGCCCCGCTGCATCACCACTTCGAGCTCAAGGGCTGGGCCGAGATCACGATCGTGGTGCGCTTCTGGATCATCGCCGTGCTGTTCGTGGCGGCCGGCGTCGGTCTGTTCTACCTCGAATGGGTCAGTCGCTGATCGTGCCCCCGGCGTCCGAGAAGTCTGGGGATGCGGCGCGCGACCTCGCCGCGCTGACCAGCTGGCACTCCGACTGGGCAGGCCTGCGCGTCGCGGTGTTCGGCCTCGGGGTGACGGGATTCTCTGTCGCCGACACCCTCGTCGAACTGGGCGCGGAGGTGCTCGTGGTCGCTCGCGGGGCGAGCGAGGAGCACCGTGAGCTTCTCGACGTGATCGGGGCGTCGTTCGTCGAGGCCGACGATACGGTGCCGAACGCCGCGGTGCCCCTGGCCCTGGCGGGCTTCGATGCCGACCTGGTCGTCGTCTCGCCCGGGTATCCGCCCCGGCATCCGCTCCTGCTTTGGGCCGCCGAGCAGGGCCTCGACGTCTGGGGCGACATCGAGTTGGCGTGGCGCCTGCGTGACAAGGTGCTCCGGGCGGATGGGACGCCGGCAGATTGGGTCTGCATCACCGGGACCAACGGCAAGACCACGACGACGCAGCTCACCGCGACCATGCTGGTCGCCGGCGGCCTGCGGGCCGCGCCCGCCGGCAACATCGGCATTCCGGTGCTCGACGCGATCCGCGATCCCCAGGGGTTCGACGTGCTGGTCATCGAGCTCTCGAGCCACCAGCTGCACTGGATCAATCGGCACGTGGGCGGCGTTCTCTCGCCGCTGGCATCCGTCTGCCTGAACCTGGCCGACGACCACCTCGAATGGCACGGCAGCCGCGACGAGTACCGCGGAGCGAAAGCCAAGGTGTACCAGAACGTGCGGGTCGCCTGCGTCTACAACCTCGCGGACACCGCGACGCGCGACATGGTCGAAGAGGCGGAGGTTCAGGAGGGATGCCGTGCCATCGGCTTCGGCCTGGGCGTGCCCGGTCCGAGCGATGTCGGGCTCGTCGACGGGATCCTCGTGGATCGCGCCTTCCTCGAGGAGCGCCGCACCTCGGCCCTCGAGCTCGCGACCATGGCCGATCTGGCGCCGGGCGGCCTCGACAGCCCGCATATGACCGCCAACGTGCTGGCTGCGGCCGCCCTGGCCCGAGCCGTCGGCGTCGAACCCGCGGCGATCCGCGACGCGGTTCGCGGCTTTCGACTCGATCACCATCGCATCGAGGTCGTGGGGGAGGGGGGCGGCATCACCTGGGTCGACGACTCCAAGGCCACCAATGCTCACGCGGCGGACGCCGCCCTGTCGGGCTTCCGAAACGTCGTCTGGATCGCCGGCGGCCTTCTCAAGGGAATCGACCCGGCACCGCTGGTGAGCAAGCACGCATCGCGGCTCCGCGCCGCCGTGCTGATCGGCGCGGACCGCACCGTGCTCCGTGAGGCGTTCGAGCGACACGCGCCCGGCGTCACGGTGCTGGAGGTCACGGGCGGCGAGACTGGCGGGGTGATGTTCGCGGCCGTGCGAGCTGCCGCATCCGTCGCCCGCCCGGGAGACGTCGTGCTGCTCGCGCCGGCCGCTGCATCGATGGACCAGTTCACCGACTATGCGGACCGCGGAGCGCGATTCGCCGAAGCGGTGCGCGAGCACGTGGAGGGAGCCGATCGTGACGACGAGCCGACCTCCCGCCCGGAGTCGTAACTCCCCGCCTCCCGACCCGGATCCGCAGCCGCCGCGCGCTGCGGTGGTCGCCGTTCGCCGACTGTTCGCGGCTGAGGCGCCCGAGTTCTTCCTGCTCCTGGGTACCACGATGTTCCTGGTCGTGTTCGGTCTGGTGATGGTGCTGTCGTCGTCGTCGATCGAGTCCTATGTGCAGAGCGGCGACTTCTTCACGACCGCGACTCGCCAGGGCCTGTACGCCCTGATCGGCGTGCCGGTCATGCTGATCGCGGCGCGGGCGCCGATCTCGTTCTGGAAGCGCTGGGCGCGGGTCGCCGTCTTCCTGGGCATCGGCCTGCAGCTGCTGGTGTTCACGCCGCTCGGGTGGGGCAACGGGTATAACCAGAACTGGATCCACATCGGATCGTTCACCGCCCAGCCATCGGAGCTCATCAAGCTGGCGTTCGTGGTCTGGCTGGCCTGGATGCTCACCGCACGACCCGAGCTGCTGGACGACTGGAAGCGCATCCTCTTCAGCATCGGCCCCGTGGTCGGGCTCTCGATCGGTCTCGTGCTGTTCGGCGCCGACCTCGGCACCGCGATCATCCTGATCTCGATCGCGCTCGGCGCCCTGTTCTTCGCGGGCGTCAAGCTGCGCTGGGTCGCGGGCGCCGTCGCGGTCATCTCGGTGATCGCGCTGTTCTTCGTGCAGCTGAGCGGCTCGCGGTCGGGTCGCGTCGCGGCCTGGCTGGGCGGCTGCACCGATCCGTCGAAGGCACAGAACGAGTGCTACCAGGTCACCCATGGCTGGCAGTCGCTGGCGCACGGCGGTCTGTTCGGGGTCGGCCTCGGCAATTCGACGGGGAAGTGGTCGTGGGTCCCCGAAGCCGACAACGACTTCATCTTCGCGATCATCGGTGAGGAGCTCGGGTTGCTGGGCGCGATCCTCGTGCTGGGTCTGTTCGTCGTGCTGACGATCTGTTTCGTGCGCATCATCCGGATGTCGCGCGACCCGTTCGCCAAGCTGGCCACCGCCGCGGCGATGGTCTGGATCATCGGTCAGGCGTTCGTGAACATCGCCGTGGTGCTGGGGCTGCTTCCCGTGCTCGGGGTACCGCTGCCCCTGGTGTCGGCGGGAGGCTCTGCCCTGATCACGACGCTCGCGGCGATCGGGGTGGTCCTGTCGTTCGCTCGGAAGCGGCCTGAGCCCGTACCGGTCGCGGGGGCGTCGCGCCGATGACCACGTACCTGTTCGCCGGCGGGGGTACCGCCGGCCACGTGAATCCGCTGCTCGCGACGGCCGACCGGCTCGTGGCGCGAGAACCGGATGCCACGGTGCTCGTGCTGGGCACGTCCGAGGGGCTGGAGGCGAAGCTCGTTCCCGAGCGCGGATACGAGCTGCTGACGATCCCGCGGCTGCCCTTGCCGCGCCGCCTGAACGGCGACGCCCTGCGCTTTCCCGGGCGCTGGCGCAGCACCGTCACCCAGGTGCGCGAGATCCTTCGTGACCGGCACGTGGATGTCGTCGTCGGCTTCGGCGGCTACGCATCGGCGCCCGCCTACCGGGCGGCCCGTCTCGAGAAGGTGCCCACCGCCATCCACGAGCAGAACGCGAAGCCGGGATTCGCCAACCGGTTCGGCGCGCGCGGCACCCGATTTGTCGGAACCACCTTCGCCTCGACCAAGCTCACGCACTCGACGGTGGTGGGGCTCCCGCTTCGCCGGGAGATCGAGACCCTCTACCTCCCGCCCGCCCGATCGGAGGGCCGTGCCCTGTTCGGCCTGGACCATCGGATGCCGACGCTGCTGGTCACCGGCGGCTCGACCGGTGCGCTGCGCATCAACGAGAGCGTGTCGCGGTCGATCGCGGCGATCCTCGGAAGCGGGTGGCAGGTGCTGCACCTCACCGGTTCGCGCTCACCGGTCGTGGATCCCGGCCTGCCCGGCTACCACATCCTGGAGTACTGCGACCGGATGGAGCTCGCTCTCGCCGTCGCCGATCTGGCGATCTCCCGTGCCGGGGCGGGAACGCTCGCCGAACTCGCCGCGCTCGGCATCCCGGCGGTCCTCGTGCCCTATGCGGCGGGCAACGGCGAGCAGGCGTACAACGCGCAGGACGCGGTGCACGCCGGCGGCGCGATCGTCGTGACGGACGACGCCTTCACGCCCGAGTACGTCCAGTCGGAGCTGCCTGCCCTGTTGCGCAATCGCGCGCGGATCGCCGACATGGCGGCCAGGATGGTGTCGGTCGGGGTCCGCGACGGCGCCGATCGGATGGTCGATCTGGTGCTGGCGGCGCGCGACAGCGCGCGGGAGCACGGGCAGGTAGCGTAGTCCGGATGATCAAGCCCGACCTCGAGCTGGAGCTGCCCGCCGAACTCGGCACGACGCACTTCGTCGGCATCGGCGGCTCCGGGATGAGCGGCATCGCCCGTCTCTTCCTCGAGGCGGGTCATCGGCTCACGGGATCCGATCTGCGCGACACCGAGGCCGTGCGCGAGCTCCGGGAGCTCGGCGCCGAGATCTGGATCGGGCATGACGCCTCCCACGTCGGAGACGTGGACACCCTGGTCGTCACGGGTGCGCTCTGGCAGGACAACCCCGAGTATCAGGAGGCGCTGCGGCGCGGTATCCCGGTGCTGCATCGCTCGCAGGCACTCAATTGGCTGGTCTCGGGCCATCGGACGATCTCGATCGCCGGCGCGCACGGCAAGTCGACGTCGACCGGGATGCTGGTCACCGCGCTCCGCGAACTCGGAGCGGATCCCAGCTTCGTCAATGGCGGCGTGATCCAGGGGTACGGTCGCAGCTCGGCGTTCGGGGCCGATGAGCTGTTCGTGGTGGAGGCCGACGAGTCGGATGGCTCGTTCCTGCTCTATGACACCGCCATCGCCCTGATCACCAATGTCGACGCGGATCACCTCGATCACTACGGAACGCAGGCGGCATTCGAAGACGCCTTCGTGCGATTCGCCCAGGGGGCCGGCGAGTTCGTCGTCGCGTCCAGCGACGACGCCGGAACGATCGCGGTCACCGAACGACTGGTCGGCAAGAAGCTCGTCACCTTCGGCTTCGCCCAGGATGCCGACGTGCGGCTCCACTCGGTGGGCACCGAGGGCCCGGTGCCGTTCACGGTCGAGTACGGGGGAGTCGCCTACCCAGCGCAGCTCGCGATCCCGGGAGCGCACAACGCGGTGAATGCGACCGGAGTGTTCGCCCTGCTGGTGGAGCTCGGGTACCCGCCGGACGCGGTGCTTCGAGCTCTCGAGACCTTCCAGGGCACCGGTCGCCGCTTCGAACTGCGCGGGACGGTGCGCGGTGTGCGGGTCTTCGACGACTACGCGCACCATCCGACCGAGGTGGCGGCAGCCCTGGCAACGGCGCGGTCGGTGGTGGGCTCCGGCCGGGTGATCGCCGTGCATCAGCCGCACCTCTACAGCCGCACGCAGATGCTCGCCGGCGAGTTCGCCGAGACCTACGAGCGGCTGGCCGATCACACCATCGTGCTCGACGTGTTCGGGGCGCGCGAAGACCCGGTGCCCGGGGTGACGGGGGCTCTGGTGGCGGAACGATTCGCCGATCCGCGTCATGTCGACTACCTGCCGGACTGGCAGGAGGCCGCCGACCAGGTGGCGGCGATCGCGCGTGACGGCGACCTGGTCATGACCTTGAGTTGCGGCGACGTGTACCGGATCATCCCGCAGATCCTGGGTGCGCTCGAGGGCAGCTCGGAGTCGGCCCGCACGTGAAGCGTCCTGAGGGCGTCGCGGTGCCGGGCGGGGCGAAGAGTCCGACCACGCCGGACAAGGCGTCGAAGAAGGCTGTGACGGCGAGCGGCGCGAGGAAGTCGGACACACCAGACCGCATGCAGGCGCCTCCGGCGAAGGTCGCACCTCTCACGAGACCGGCGCCCGATGTACGTCGGGACAAGCAAGCGCTTCCGTCTTCGAGCGCTCGCGCGCTCGCCCGTCAACGCCGCCGCTACGAGCGTCTCGAGGTCAAGCGCTTCACCCGGCGAGCTCGTCGCCGGCGCACCGGCTGGTTCGTGGCGGTCCTGTTGGTGCTCGCCGTCGGAGGCCTGGTGGTGGTCGCCGTGTTCTCGCCGCTGCTGGCACTTCGCACCATCACGGTGGATGGCACATCCCGGCTGAACGCGGCGGCGCTCGAGAAGGCGGTCGACGGCCAGCTCGGAACGCCGCTCGCCCTCCTGAACTACGACACGATCACGCGCGATCTCGCCTCGTTCCGGCTGATCCGCAGCTACTCGACCGAGGTCGTTCCGCCAGACACTCTGATGATTCACATCGTCGAGCGGACCCCGATCGGAGCGATCCAAGGTGCGGACTCCTTCGATCTGGTCGATCCGGCCGGCGTCACCGTGGAGTCGTCGAAGACGCGTCCGTCCGGCTACCCGCTCATCCAACTCGGCGACGGGAAGCTTGACGGTCCCGGTTTCGCGTCGATGGCGCAGGTGCTGCTGGCTCTGCCCCCCGCCGTGCTGACGAAGGTCGACACCATCACCGCCCAGACGCACGACGATGTCACCCTCAGCCTCAGCGGCTCGAATCAGCGCGTGGTGTGGGGCAGTTCGGAGGATTCGGACGCGAAGGCCCGCGTGCTCGCCGATCTCATCGCCCTGCACACCGGTTCGGGGGCGGGGGAGTACGACGTCTCGGCTCCCGGGACCGCGGTGTTCCATCAGGACTGACCGGGAGCGCGACTTACTGGGAGTTCCCGCGACACGCGCGCCCTTGCCGCACTCAGCGCCGACCCGACCGTAACTTGTGGGTCAGACATGGTACTGAGAAAGACTCTGAACTTCAAGTAGAGGTTTAAGCTTTCCCAATCCGCACGGAGGCCGGACGTGACATCGAACCAGAACTACCTCGCGGTGATCAAGGTCGTCGGCATCGGCGGCGGGGGGGTCAACGCGGTCAACCGGATGATCGAGCTCGGTCTGCGCGGAGTGGAGTTCATCGCGATCAACACCGACGCACAGGCGCTGCTGATGAGCGACGCCGACGTCAAGCTCGACGTCGGGCGCGAGCTCACCCGCGGACTCGGCGCCGGTGCCGACCCCGAGGTCGGCCGTCGAGCGGCCGAGGACCACGCGGAAGAGATCGAAGAAGCTCTCGCGGGCGCCGACATGGTGTTCGTGACGGCGGGTGAGGGTGGAGGCACCGGGACCGGTGGAGCGCCGGTGGTCGCGCGCATTGCCAAGTCGATCGGCGCCCTCACCATCGGCGTCGTGACCAAGCCGTTCGCGTTCGAGGGCAAGAGGCGCTCGGCACAGGCGGACCTCGGAGTGATGAACCTCAAGAACGAGGTCGACACGCTCATCGTGGTGCCCAACGACCGACTGCTCGAGATCAGCGACCGCGGCATCAGCATGCTCGAGGCCTTCGCCACGGCCGACCAGGTTCTTCTCGCGGGTGTTCAAGGCATCACCGACCTGATCACGACGCCGGGTCTGATCAACCTCGACTTCGCCGACGTCAAGTCCGTGATGTCGGGTGCCGGGTCCGCGCTCATGGGCATCGGGGCCAGTCGCGGCGCCGACCGCGCCATCAAGGCCGCGGAGCTGGCGGTGGCGTCCCCATTGCTCGAGGCGAGCATCGACGGCGCGCACGGGGTGCTGCTGTCGATCCAGGGTGGATCGAATCTGGGCATCTTCGAGATCAACGACGCGGCCAGACTCGTGCAGGAGGCCGTGCATCCCGAGGCCAACATCATCTTCGGCGCGGTCATCGACGACACGCTGGGCGACGAGGTGCGCGTCACGGTCATCGCCGCCGGGTTCGACGGCGGAGAGCCCACGGTCCGGCCGACGACGGCACACCGCAGCAACTTCGTGGATGCGGCAGTACCTGTCGGAGTCGGCGCCGAGGCGTCGGGGTTCGCCGGCGCGGGCACGGGGTCGGGAGGCTGGGGTGCGGAGCCCGACTCGCCGCTTCCCCTGCCGCGTGACAGGGACTTCGACGATGACGACGACCTGGACGTCCCCGACTTCCTCAAGTAGGTGCCAGACCAGCAGGGTCACGACGGGCCGGATCTCGCCGAACGGCTGGCGCGCGTCGACGGCGCGATCGCCGATGCCGCTCGTGCCGCCGGTAGAGACCCCGGCGAGCTGACCCGCATCGTCGTCACCAAGTTCCACCCAGCGGAGCTGGTGCGGGAACTGGTCGGTCTCGGCGTGCGCGACGTCGGCGAGAACCGCCATCAGGAGGCCGCGGCCAAGGCCGCCGAGCTGTCCGATCTCCCGCTGAACTGGCACTTCGTCGGACAGCTCCAGAGCAATAAGGCGAAGGCGGTGCGGGCGTACGCCGCGGCGGTGCATTCGGTCGACCGCGCGTCGCTGGTCGACGCGCTGGCCGCCGAGGAGCCGCTCGACGTGTTCCTGGAGCTGAACCTGACGGGGGACCCCGCCCGAGGCGGCGTCGAACCGCAGCGGATGCCGGAGCTGGCCGAGCGCGTGCTCTCGACATCCGGGTTGGTACTGCGCGGGGTGATGGCGGTCGCGCCCCTGGATGAGGAGCCGCGGGCCGCATTCGAGCGCGTGCGTGCCGCATCCGAGTCCCTGAAGCGGATCGCCCCCACGGCGACGGCGATCTCGGCGGGCATGTCCGGCGACTTCCGCGAGGCGATCCTCGAGGGCGCGACACACCTGCGCATCGGCACGGCAATCACCGGAAAACGACCGACGCCCGGTTAATGTCGGACACGACGCGAACACCGTTCGGAGGATGACATGGCGAACCCGCTGCGCAAGACGATGGTCTATCTCGGCCTGGCCGACGAGGAGTACGAGGACGACATCCCATCGGCTCCGGTCGCGCCGGTTGCGAGTGCCGGGGGAGCCGGCCGCGCCGCCGTGACGCCGCTGCGGCGACCCGTGGCGACGCGTCATGCGGCGCCTGCCGGCATGAACGAGATCCTCACCGTGCACCCCCGTCAATACCGGGACGCGCAGGTGATCGCCGAGAGCTTCCGCGAGGGCGTCCCCGTGATCATGAACCTCTCGCAGATGAGCGAGCCGGACGCCCGTCGCCTGATCGACTTCGCCAGCGGCCTCTCGCAGGGCCTGTACGGCAAGATCGAGCGCGTCACGAACAAGGTGTTCCTGCTGTCGCCGGAGCACGTCGCGGTGAGCGGCGAGCAGGCGGAGACCGAGAGCGACGTGGAAGCCGGATTCTTCGGCGCATGACGTGTCATGCGCGCCGCGTTGAGCAATCGATCCGGTAGCGCGTGAGTTCATGGCTGCGCGTCTTCGCTGACGTCGCGCTGACCGTTCTCGTCGTCTTCTTCCTTGTCATGTGGGTTCGGCTCGTCCTCGACTGGATGCGCGTGCTCCGTCCGGGGTGGCGTCCGCGCGGGGCGGCCCTGGTGGCGGCCGAGACGGCGTACGCGGTCACTGATCCGCCGATCAAGGCGGTTCGTCGGATCCTCCCGCCGATCCGAGTGGGCGGCGCCCGTGTGGAGTTCTCGTGGAGCATCGTGATGCTCGTCTGCCTCGCCCTGATCTGGGGGGTCGGACTGTTCGCCTGACGACCGCGTCATACGCACTGGGGCTATCCAGGGTGCCGCGTGTACTCTGGGATTCTCATCGTGAGACCCTCACTCTCTAGGTGAGCCGAAAACTTGTACGCGAACCCTGCGTGCGATCGCACGGCGCTGAGCCTTCCCCGGTGACGCACCCTGAACACATGATGGAAATCGACGAGGTGACTGAGATGGCTTTGACTCCGGAAGACGTGGTCAACAAGCGGTTCAATCCGACGAAGTTCCGCGAGGGCTACGACCAGGACGAGGTCGACGACTTCCTCGACGAGGTGGTCGTCGAGCTGCGCCGTCTGAATCAGGAGAACGAGGAGCTGCGTCAGCGCCTCGTCGCCGGCGAGGCCCGGATCAACGAGCTCCAGCGCAGCGGTGCTGCTGCGCCGGCCGCTCAGGCCGCCCCCGCGGCGCCGGAGCCGGTCGTCGCCGCTCCCGTGGACGCGGCCGCGATGGACCCGAGCAACACCAACAACCTCCTCCAGCTGGCCCGCCGGCTGCACGAGGAGCACGTGCGGGAGGGCATGGAGAAGCGCGACGCCCTCATCGCCGAGGGCCACGCAACCGCGGCTCGGGTCGTCTCCGAGGCCCAGCAGGCGCAGCAGGCGCAGCTGGCGAGCCTGGAGCAGGAGAAGAAGGATCTCGAGCGCAAGGTCGACGAGCTCCGTTCCTTCGAGAAGGAGTACCGCGAGAAGCTGCGCGCCTACATCCAGGAGCAGCTGCAGGGGCTCGAGAACACGAACGTGCTGACCACCGGGTCCGCACCGGCCGCCTCGGCGCCGGCTGCCGCTCCGGCTCCGGAGTACCAGCCGGCGCAGGCCGCGGCTCCCGCCGGATACACCGGGCCGCAGTCGCCCGACTACGCCGCGTACCCGCAGCCCACCGACTACCCGGGTTTTGCCGCCGGAAACTGAGCCGACGGCGCCGAAGGGCGAGCGGAGCCGCGGACGCGTCAGCGTCCGTGCTCTGCTGCTGCTCGGCGCAGTCGCGCTCGCGCTCTACGGCGCAGACCAGGTCGCCAAGTATCTGATCGTCACCCAGCTCCGCCCGGGCGACCTCGTACCGGTGCTCGGGCAGGTGCTGCAGCTGCACTACGTGACCAACTCCGGAGCCGCGTTCTCGCTGGCGACGGGCTTCACCTGGATCCTGTCGATCGTGGCCGTGGGTGTGGTCGTGGTCATCGTGTGGTTCGCGCGCCGCATCCGGTCTCTGGGATGGGCGTGCGTGTTCGGGCTCGTTCTGGGCGGGGCAGCCGGCAACCTGACCGATCGGCTGTTCCGCGAGCCCGGATTCGGGGTCGGGCACGTCGTCGACTTCATCCAGGTCTGGGGATTCCCGGCCATCTTCAACATCGCGGACTCGGGCATCGTGGTGGCGATGGGGCTGTTCCTCATCCTGTCGATCCGGGGTGTGGGCCTCGACGGTCGCACGGCGGTGTACGTGCGCCGTGCGCGCTCGGCGGATGACGCCGACATCGTGCCCGAGAAAGCCGTCGCGAAGAACCCCGCGAAGAAGCCCGCCAACACCGGCCACCAGCCTGCCGCGAAGTCCGCGCCGAAAGCCTAGGAGCATGGAGTCGCGCAGCCTGCCCGTACCGGAAGGGCGGGCAGGGGAGCGCGCGGATGCCGCCATCGCCCGGATTCTCGGATTCTCGCGCACCTTCGCGGCCGAGGTCATCGACGCCGGCGGAGCGACCCTTGACGGGCGGACGCTGGCCAAGTCGGATCGCCTCGTGGCCGGAGGCTGGCTCGAGGTGAGCTGGACTCCCACGTCGGAGCCGAGCATCGTGCCGACCCTCGTGCCCGGCTTTGCGATCGTGTACGACGATGACGACATCGTCGTCATCGACAAGCCCGTCGGGGTGGCGGCTCATCCCGCTGTCGGCTGGAACGGCCCGACCGTGCTCGGGGCCCTCGCCGGTGCCGGATTCCGGATCAGCACCTCGGGCGCCGCGGAGCGCGCCGGCATCGTCCACCGTCTCGACGTCGGAACCAGCGGGCTGATGGTCGTCGCCAAGAGCGAGCGGGCGTACACCGAGCTCAAGCGGCAGTTCCATGATCGCGAGGTCGACAAGATCTACCACGCGGTCGTGCAGGGGCACCCCGATCCCTTCTCGGGGACCATCGACGCGCCCATCGGCCGGCATCCGAGCTCGAGCTGGAAGTTCGCGGTCACCGCCGACGGCAAGCCGAGCGTCACGCACTACGAGACGCTCGAGGCGATGCGGGGCGCGACACTGCTCGAGGTCCATCTCGAGACCGGGCGCACCCATCAGATCCGCGTGCACATGGCGGCCCAGCGGCATCCGTGCGTCGGCGATCTGCTGTACGGGGCGGATCCCGTGCTGGCCGCGCGAGTCGGGCTCGAGCGGCAGTGGCTGCACGCGATGAGGCTCGGATTCCGGCACCCGACGATGGGCGAGCGGGTCGATTTCGAGACCGTCTACCCCGCCGACCTGCAACACGCACTCGACGTCCTGCGCGACGACTGAGGTCGCGATTAGGGTGAGGACTTAACCCTCAGACCGCCCCACCAGAAACGACCGTTCCAGAAGACACCGTGGCGAACGATTCCTTCGTGCATCTGCACGTGCACACCGAGTACTCGATGCTCGACGGTGCGGCGCGCGTCACCGATCTGATGGCTGCTGCCGTCGAGCAGGGCATGCCCGCGATCGCCATCACCGACCACGGCAACAACTTCGGCGCCTACGACTTCTGGAAGCAGGCGACCGCCGCGGGGATCAAGCCGATCATCGGCACCGAGGCCTACGTGACGCCCGGGACGCACCGCAGCGAGCGCACCCGCGTGCGCTGGGGCACGGGTGGCGAAGACGATGTGTCGGGCTCGGGCGCGTACACCCACATGACGCTGCTGGCCGAGAACACGGCAGGCATGCACAACCTGTTCCGGCTGTCGTCGCTCGCCTCGATCGAGGGCTACTACTACAAGCCCCGGATGGATCGCGAACTCCTCAGCACCTACGCCTCCGGTCTGATCGGCACCACGGGCTGCGCGAGCGGTGAGGTGCAGACCCGGCTCCGCCTCGGACAGTACGACGAGGCCAAACGTGCCGCCGGCGAGCTGCGCGACATCTTCGGTGCCGGCAACTACTTCGCCGAGATCATGGACCACGGCATCGGCATCGAGCGCCGTGTCATGAGCGACCTCATCCGTCTGGCGAAAGAGCTCGACCTGCCCCTGGTCGCGACCAACGACCTGCACTACACGCACGCGCACGATTCGAGCGCCCACGAGATCCTGCTCTGCGTGCAGTCCGGGTCGACGATGGAAGACCCGAACCGATTCAAGCTCGAGGGTCACGAGTACTACCTGAAGTCGGCCGCGCAGATGCGCCAGGTGTTCGCCGATCACCCGGACGCCTGCGACAACACGCTGCTGATCGCCGAGCGCTGCGAGGTGGGCTTCGAGAAGCGCGACCTGATGCCGCGATTCCCGGTGCCCGAGGGCGAGACCGAGGCCACCTGGTTCGAGAAGGAGGTCGCGGCCGGGCTGACACGCCGGTTCCCCGACGGGCTCAGCGACGAGCACGCGGTGCGTGCGCAGTACGAGATCGACGTCATCAAGCAGATGGGATTCCCCGGCTACTTCTTGGTGGTCGCCGACTTCATCGGCTGGGCCAAGAGCCAGGGCATCCGGGTCGGCCCGGGCCGAGGGTCGGCGGCGGGCTCCCTGGTCGCCTACGCCATGGGCATCACCGAGCTCGACCCGCTCAAGTACGGGCTGATCTTCGAGCGGTTCCTCAACCCCGACCGCGTGTCGATGCCCGACGTCGACGTCGACTTCGACGACCGCCGCCGCGGCGAGGTCATCCGCTACGTCACCGAGAAGTACGGCGACGACCGGGTGGCGCAGATCGTCACCTACGGCACGATCAAGGCGAAGCAGGCCCTCAAGGACTCCGCCCGCGTGCTCGGGATGCCCTTCTCGGTCGGCGACAAGCTCACCAAGGCGATGCCGCCGGCGATCATGGGCAAAGACATCTCCCTGAGCGAGATGGTCACCGCCTCATCGGAGCGCTACAAGGAGGCCGGCGACTTCCGCGCCCTGATCGCCCAGGACGCCGAGGCGGCCAAGGTCTTCGACACGGCCCGCGGTATCGAGAACCTCAAGCGGCAATGGGGCGTGCACGCGGCCGGCGTCATCATGTCGGCTGAGCCCCTGATCGACGTGCTTCCGATGATGAAGCGCGAAGACGACGGGGCGATCATCACCCAGTTCGACCAGCCGCCGCTCGAAGAACTCGGCCTGCTCAAGATGGACTTCCTCGGGCTGCGCAACCTGACCGTGATCCAGGATGCGCTGAACGCCATCGAGCGCAACACCGGTACGACTCTCGAGATCGAGTCGCTCGATCTTGACGCGGACGGGCCGACGTACCAGTTGCTCGCCCGCGGCGACACGCTGGGCGTGTTCCAGTTGGATGGCGGCCCGATGCGCTCCCTCATCCGCCAGATGAAGCCCACCAACTTCGAAGACATCTCGGCCCTCATCGCCCTGTACCGCCCCGGTCCGATGGGCATGAACTCGCACACCAACTACGCGCTGCGCAAGAACGGCCTCCAGCAGGTCGATGCGATCCATCCCGAGTTGGCGGAGCCGCTGCGCGAGATCCTCGATCCGACCTTCGGGGTGATCGTCTACCAGGAGCAGGTGATGGCGGTCGCGCAGAAGGTCGCCGGGTTCTCGCTGGCTCAGGCCGACATCCTGCGCAAGGCGATGGGCAAGAAGAAGAAGAGCGAGCTCGACAAGCAGTTCGCCGACTTCGAGGCCGGCATGCTCGGCAACGGCTACAGCAAGCAGGCCGTGCAGGTGCTCTGGGACACCCTGATGCCCTTCGCCGATTACGCCTTCAACAAGGCGCACAGCGCCGGCTACGGCGTGCTCAGCTACTGGACGGCCTATCTCAAGGCGAACCATCCCGCCGAGTACATGGCGGCGCTGCTGACCAGTGTGGGCGACTCGAAGGACAAGCTCGGCATGTACCTGAACGAGTGCCGCAGGATGGGCATCCAGGTGCTGCCGCCCGACGTCAACGAATCGGCGGGAGACTTCACGGCGGTGCCGAACGTCCGGGCCGACGGCACGGCGGGGCCCGGCGACATCCGCTTCGGTCTCGGCGCGGTCCGCAACGTCGGAACCGGGGTCGTCGACGGCATCCGCGCGGCGCGCGAGAGCAAGGGCCGGTTCACCTCGTTCCACGACTTCCTGCGCAAGGTGCCGATCCCGGTCGCGAACAAGCGCACGGTCGAATCCCTGATCAAGGCCGGTGCGTTCGACTCGCTGGGTGCGACCCGGCGCGCTCTCATGGAGATCCACGAGGAGGCCGTCGAGGCCGCCGTGAGCGTCAAGCGGAACGAGGCGAACGGTCAGGTCGGGTTCGACTTCGACAGCCTCTGGGACGAGCCGGAGGCGATCGACAACGTGCCCACCCGGCCGGAATGGGCCAAACGCGACAAGCTGGCGTTCGAGCGCGAGATGCTCGGTCTCTACGTGAGCGACCACCCGCTGGCAGGACTCGAGGTGCAACTGGCCAAGCATGCGACGATCTCGATCGCCGAACTGCTCGACGGCGAGACGGTCGGCGACGGCGAGACCGTCACCATCGCAGGGCTCATCACGAGCGTGCAGCACCGCACCGCGCGAGCGTCCGGCAATCCGTACGGCATCGTGCAGCTCGAGGATTTCGGCGGCGAGGTCGCCGTGATGTTCCTGGGCAAGACCTACCAGGAGTTCTCGCCCGCCCTGGCCAACGACGCGATCGCGGTCATCAAGGGGCGGGTCAGCACCCGGGATGACGGGCTCAACATCCACGCACAGAGCATGTTCCTGCCCGACACGGGGCAGAGCCTGGGCTCCGGGCCGCTCGTGATCTCGGTGCCGGAGCAGCGCGCGACGACCGAGATCGTCACGGCCCTGAACGACGTGCTGATCCGCCACTCGGGCGACAACGAGGTGCGGCTGCGACTGGTGCGCGGCGAGACGGCACGCATGTTCGAGATCCCGTACCCGGTCTCGGTGACGGCCGACCTCTACGGCGAGCTGAAGCGGCTGCTCGGGCCTAATTGCGTGGTCTAGACCCGGTCACCCGGCTGCCAATACGTCCTCTCGTGGTACAGCAGGGGGACGTCCGGCGCTCCGAGTGAGCCCTCCTCGATGCGCACGACGATCGTGGCGCTCTGCTCGATCGGGTAGCGGCCGACGATGCGGCACAGCATCCAGGCCGGTACGTCGTTGAGCAGGGGCAGCCCCAGAGGGCCCGGGGCCCAATGATCACCCGCGAAACGCTGCTCCGCGGCGAGCGACAGGGTCTCGGCGACTGCGCGATTGCGGATGCCGAGCAGATGCACGAGAACGTGGTCGGTCTGCTCGATGGCCGGCCAGGCCGTCGCGCGCCGCGCCATGTTGAACGTCGCCATCGGCGGATCGGCGGCCAACGAGGCGAGCGAGGTCGCCGTGAAGCCTGCCGGTCGTCCGTCCGGCTGGAGTGCGGTGATCACGGAGACGCCGGCGGCCAGTCGGCGGAACGCCAGCTTGAATGCCGACACGTCGTCGGTGATCGGCGGTTCGGAGTCCACCTCCCGACTCTGCCACCATTGACGCATGATGCGCTTGCTCGACCTTCGTGGACCCCGACCCGGTCGTGCCGAGCTCATGACCCTGGTACCGCGCGCCCAGGTCGACGTCACGGTCGCGAGTGAGACCGCCGCACGGCTCATCGATGAGGTGCGCAGGGGCGGCGAGGCGGCTCTGATCGCGCAGGCCGAGCGTCTCGATCGCGTGCGCCCGACGCGCATCCGCGTCGACCCCGACGACATCGCGGCGGCAGCAGAAGCCCTCGATCCGGCGGTGCGCGCGGCGCTCGACGAGGCGATCCGCCGGGTCCGACTCGCCAGCGAAGCGCAGGTTCCGCCTCCTGCGGTGACCGGACTCGCGGCGGGCGCGGAGGTCGTCCAGCGCTGGCAGCCGATCGAGCGCGTCGGGGTCTACGTCCCGGGCGGCAAGGCGGTGTATCCCTCGAGTGTGGTGATGAACGTGGTTCCCGCGCAGGTGGCGGGTGTCGCCTCGGTGGCCCTCGCGTCGCCACCGCAGGCGGCATTCGGCGGGGGAGTACACCCGACGATCCTGGGCGCCGCGGGCGTCCTGGGCGTCGAGGAGGTGTACGCGATGGGTGGCGCCGGGGCGATCGGCGCGCTCGCCTACGGGGTGCCGGGCCTGGGTCTGGATCCCGTGGATCTCATCACCGGCCCCGGCAACGTGTACGTCGCCGCCGCCAAGCGCCTGGTGCGTGGGGCGGTCGGCATCGACGCCGAGGCCGGACCGACCGAGATCCTCATCATCGCCGATGCGACAGCGCAGGCCCGCCTGGTCGCCGCCGACCTGGTCAGTCAGGCCGAGCACGACGAGCTCGCGGCGGCGGTCCTGGTCACCGATTCGCCCGAGTTGGTGGATGCGGTGCTCCCCGAACTCGAGAAGCTCGCCGCGGCGGCCTCGGCCTCCCTGCGCGTGACCGCCGCGCTCGACGGCCAGCAGTCGGCGATCGTGCTGGTGGACGACATCGCGACGGCTGCCGCCTTCAGCAATGCCTACGGCCCCGAGCACCTCGAGCTGCAGACCGCCGACCCCGGCGCGACTCTCGATCTGATCACCAACGCGGGGGCGATCTTCCTCGGCAGCGACGCCCCGGTCAGCCTGGGCGACTACCTGGCCGGCTCGAACCACGTCTTGCCGACGGGAGGGCAGTCGCGGTTCTCGTCCGGCTTGGGGGCGGCGACTTTCCTGCGGTCGCAGCAGGTGATCCGGTACGACCACGAGGGACTCGCCGGCGTGCGGGCCGGCATCCGTGCTCTGAGCGACGCCGAGCAGCTCCCGGCGCACGGCGACGCGGTCGATTCGCGATTCGAGGGGTGACACGGCTCAGCTGACCCGCCGGCCGAGACGGCCGTCGGCGCTGGCGCCGCGCGAGAAGCCAGAAATGGCTTCCCTCCAACGCGGAGCGCGCGCATCGTTTATCCTGATCACACGATGTTCTGCCCCTTCTGCCGGTACCCGGATTCGCGCGTCGTCGACTCGCGGACCAGCGACGACGGCTTGGCGATCCGCCGCCGTCGACAGTGCCCGCAGTGCGGACGTCGCTTCAGCACGACCGAGACCGCCAGCCTCAGCGTGATCAAACGCAGCGGCATCGTCGAGCCGTTCAGCCGCGAGAAGATCGTGTCGGGTGTTCGCAAGGCTTGCCAGGGTCGGCCGGTGAGCGACGCCGACCTCGCACTCCTGGCCCAGAAGGTCGAGGAGTCGATCAGGGCGACCGGTGTCTCGCAGATCGACGCCAATGACATCGGCCTGTCGATCCTGCCCCCGCTCCGCGAGCTCGACGAGGTCGCCTACCTGCGGTTCGCGAGCGTCTACCAGGGCTTCGACTCTCTGGACGACTTCGAGGCGGCCATCACCCTGTTGCGCGTCGAGCACGCGTCGGGGCTTGCTGTGGACGATCACACCGACGTGTGATCGCCGCGCCCCGACGCCGACGAGGCGGCGCCTCGTCGGGTCACCGACGCAATACTCTTGACCCGGTATGTACCGCTTCTTCTTCCGCCTCGTGCTGTCGCGCCTGGATCCCGAGTTCGCGCATCACCTGGCGTTCCTCGTCATCCGGATGCTGCCCGCCCTCGGCATCGGAGCGCTCGTTCGCCGCGCAACGCGTCCCGATCCGCGACTCGCGGTCGAGACCCTGGGCCTGACCTTCCCGTCGCCGTTCGGCATGGCCGCCGGATTCGACAAGGACGCCCGCGGCATCCGCGGTCTGGGCCAGCTCGGCTTCGGCCACGTCGAGGTGGGCACCATCACGGCGCGGGCCCAGCCGGGCAATCCGAAGCCGAGACTGTTCCGTCTCATCCCGGATCGCGCGGTGATCAACCGCATGGGGTTCAACAACCACGGAGCCGCGGCGGCCGTGCCGCGGCTGGCGCGCGAGGCGGGGCGCAGCGTGAGGCCGATCATCGGCGTGAACATCGGCAAGAGCCGCGTGGTCGACGTGGATGCGGCCATCCCCGACTACCTCGAGAGCACGCGGTTGCTGGCGCCGCACGCCGACTATCTCGTGGTCAACGTCAGCTCGCCCAATACTCCGGGACTCCGGGGCCTGCAGGAGCTCGACAAGCTGGCACCCCTGCTCGAGTCGGTGCGGGATGCGGCCGGCGGGGTGCCCGTGCTCGTCAAGATCGCGCCCGACCTCAGCGACGACGAGGTGCGCAGGATCGCCGAGCTGGTGGTGCGCATGAAGCTGGATGGCATCATCGCCACCAACACGACGCTGTCGCGCGAGGGATTGCGCACGGATCCGACGATCGTCGAGGCCGCGGGCGCCGGTGGGCTGTCCGGCCCTCCTGTCGCGGCGAGGTCGATCCAGATTCTCCGCGTGCTGCGCTCGGTCGTGCCACAGGAGCTCTGCGTGATCTCGGTGGGCGGTGTCGAGACCGGTGCCGATGTCGCCGCGCGGCTCGCCTCCGGTGCAACCCTGGTGCAGGGCTACACCGCGTTCCTCTACCGCGGCCCGTTGTGGGCCGCGTCGATCAATCGCGAACTCGCCAGGCTCAGCTCGGGTACTGCCCGCGCTTGACCTGCGGCTTGGGCAGCCGCATCGGGCGCAACTGGATCGCGCGCATGAACGAGTACCAGCGGATGCCGCGCTCGACCTTGTCTTTGCCGTACTTGGCGGCCAGCTGCGTGATGATCCGGTGGCCCATCCAGATGCCGTCGGCGACGACGACCAACAGCACGAGCCAGACCGCGATGAGCGCGATGCTCGAGAACTGCTGCGGTAGGAAGTAGGTGAGAATGACGATGACCAGCACCGGCATCAGGACCTCGCCGACGCTGAACCGCGCGTCGACGAAGTCGCGGGCGAAACGCTTCTGCGGCCCGCGGTCACGAGCGGGGAGGTACTTCTCCTCGCCCCGCGCCATACCGATCCGCGCTCGATCGCGCTGCGCGGCCTGCTGGTCTCGCGACTGACGAGCTGCCAGGCGGCGGTCGCTCGGCACCAGGGGCTGCTTGCGCGCGGCCTCCTGCTCCTTGCGGGTGGGCGTCGGGCGGCCCTTCGCGGCGGGGACGTCGACGGGCGCGACGGTGATGCTCGCGTCGCGTTCGGAGCTGGATGCCGCTTCTTTAGGGATGCGTGCCACGCTGGGGGTCCTTGCTGTCGTGTGGTGTTTAGATTACCCGCATGGCTTCACACCACGCTTCCGACTCCTCCTCCGCCCCCGCACCCGAGGCGTCGCCGCACGCGGACGACCTCCGAGAGGCGGTGCAGGCCGGGCTGCCGACGGCCATCGCCGAGCTGTCGACGTTGGTGCGCATCCCCTCGGTCTCCTGGGATGGATTCGACCCCGAGCACGTGCGCGCCAGCGCCGAGAAGGTGGCCGAGCTGGCCCGCGAGACCGGCGTCTTCGACAGCGTCGAGGTCATCCAGGAGCCGATCCCGGCCGACGCCGTCTCGGGAGCCGGCAAACTCGGCCTGCCCGCCGTGCTGGCCCGCCGGGCCGCGCGCAACGGTCGGCCGACCGTCATGCTGTACGCGCATCACGACGTCCAGCCCGAGGGCGACGAGGCGCACTGGGAGTCCAAGCCCTTCGAGCCGACCCTGCGCGGCGAGCGCCTGTACGGGCGCGGGGTCGCTGACGACAAGGCGGGCGCGATCACGCACCTGAGCGCGATCCGCGCTCTGACCGCGGTCCTGGGCACCGAGCCCGATGTCGGCATCGTGCTCTTCGCCGAAGGCGAGGAGGAGTTCGGGTCCCGTTCGCTCCCGACGATCCTCGAGCGCTACCACGACCAGCTCGCCGCCGACGCGATCGTGGTCGCCGACGGCGGCAACTGGGATCTCGCCTCACCCGGTCTGACCGTCGCACTCCGGGGCGCTGTGGCGTTCAACCTCCGGGTGTCGACCCTCGACCACGCATCGCACTCGGGCATGTTCGGCGGCCAGGTGCCCGACGCGATGCTGGCCGCGATCGAACTGCTGGCCACGCTCTGGAAGAAGGACGGCTCGGTCGCCGTCACGGGTCTGACCTCGCACGCCGCCGAGACCCCCGAGTACGACGAAGACAAGCTCCGCGACGAGACCGGCCTGCTGGAGGGCGTCGAGCCGATCGGCACCGGCGACATCCTGTCGCGCGCCTGGTATCAGCCGGCCATCACCGTGACCGGGATCGACGCGCCTTCGGTGAAGAACGCCTCGAATACCTTGATCCCGAGCGTTCGGGTGCGGATCAGTGCCCGCGTGGCGCCCGGCCAGACCGACCGAGAGGCGTTCGAGGCGATCTCGGCCCACCTGTTCGAGCACGTCCCGTTCGGCGCGCAGCTGTCGATCGAGGACCTCGACCTGGGCAAGCCGTTCCTGGTGGATGTCAGCGGCTGGGCGGCCGAAGACGCGCTGGCCGCGATGCAGGAGGCATACGGCGCCGAACCCGTGCAGATGGGCTCCGGTGGATCGATCCCGTTCATCGCCGACCTCGTCGAGCGCTACCCGAACGCTCAGATCCTGATCACCGGCGTCGAGGACCCCGACACCCGGGCGCACAGCCCGAACGAGTCCCTTCACCTGCCGACGCTGCAGCGCGCCATCCTGGCCGAGGCTCTCCTGCTGGCCCGGATGAACTCGCGAACGGTGTAGCCCGCGAAGGTGCAGGCCGTCGTCGTACACTGGACGACATGTCCGACACCATGATCGCCACCGAGCAGTCCGAGCCGATCACGCATGGCGTGAAGCTCTCCGACGTGGCAGCCGACAAGGTCCGCAGCCTCCTCGAGCAGGAGGGCCGCGACGACCTGCGACTGCGCGTCGCCGTGCAGCCGGGCGGATGCTCCGGACTCATCTACCAGCTCTACTTCGACGAGCGACTGCTCGACGGCGACACGACCGCCGATTTCGGGGGAGTCGAGGTCGTGGTCGACCCGATGAGCGTGCCCTACCTCGACGGCGCATCCATCGACTTCGAAGACACCATCCAGAAGCAGGGCTTCACCATCGACAACCCCAATGCGTCGGGCAGTTGCGCGTGTGGAGACAGCTTCCACTGAGCCGGACAACACGCAGTTCCGAAGGCCTCCACCGCGACCGGTGGGGGCCTTCCTGCGTTGTAGAGTGGGAGAGAACCAGCCCCACGCTCGAGAGGTTTCAGGTGCGTTCCAACCGCTCCCACGCGCAGTCGTCCGAGAACCGGCGGCCGCGTCGGTCTCGGCCGCGTCGATCCCATCTGGCCCGCTGGGCTCTGCTGCCCATCGGCGGCGCCGTCGCCCTGGTCCTGGCGGGGTGCTCGCAGCAGCAGCTCGCCGGCTTCCTCCCGGGTGGTCCCGGCGTCACCAATCAGACCGAGCGCATCACCGGCCTGTGGGTCACCTCGTGGATCGTGCTGCTCGGGGTCGGTCTCATCACCTGGGGCCTGATCATCTGGGCCGCCGTCGTCTACCGTCGCCGCAAGGGCCAGACCGGTCTGCCCGTCCAGCTGCGCTACAACCTGCCGATCGAGATCTTCTACACGATCGTGCCGCTCATCCTGGTGCTCGGGTTCTTCGCGTTCACCGCCCGTGACCAGGCCGCCATCGAGGCGAACCCGGGTCATCCCGACGTCAAGATCGAGGTGTTCGGCAAGCGCTGGTCGTGGGACTTCAACTACCTCGATGAGAACGTGTACTCGCCCGGGGTCCAGGTGCAGAACCGGCTCAACCCCGATGGCAGCGTCGATCTGAGCAAGCTGCCGACCCTGTATCTGCCGGTCAACAAGAAGGTCCAGATCGACATCGAGTCGCGCGACGTGGCGCACGACTTCTGGATCGTCGACTTCCTCTACAAGAAGGACGTCATCCCGGCGCAGGTCAACCACATGTACTTCATCCCCGAGAAGATCGGCACCTACGCGGGCAAGTGCGCCGAGCTGTGCGGCGAGTACCACGCCGACATGCTCTTCCAGGTGAAGGTCGTCTCCGAGGCGGACTACGAGCAGCACATCCAAGACCTGAAGGATCTCGGTCAGGTCGGCCGCCTGGGGCCCGACTACAACACGAACAGCAACCTGCCGGGCAATACCGGCACCGGCACAGAGGGCTAGGTCGATGAGCACCGCAACGGCACCCGCGAACTTGAGCCCCGCGCCGACGACCACGGTCAACGGCGGCGCCAAGGTCGAGCGCAAGGGCAACATCCTGGTCAAGTGGATCACCACCACCGACCACAAGACGATCGGGTACCTGTATCTGATCACCTCGTTCATCTATTTCTGCATCGGCGGCGTGCTCGCCCTCGTCATGCGCGCCGAGCTCTTCACGCCCGGCCTCGACGTGCTCAACTCGAACGAGCAGTACAACCAGCTCTTCACGATGCACGGCACGATCATGCTGCTGCTCTTCGCGACGCCGCTGTTCGCCGGCTTCGCCAACGTCGCGATGCCGCTGCAGATCGGAGCGCCCGACGTCGCGTTCCCGCGTCTGAACGCCTTCGCGTACTGGCTGTACTTCATGGGCGCCCTGGTCACGATGGGCGGGTTCTTCACGCCACAGGGCGCTGCGGACTTCGGCTGGACGGCCTACGCACCGCTGTCGAGCACGACCTTCACACCGGGCCTGGGTGGCAACCTCTGGGTGTTCGGCTTGGCGATGACCGGTTTCGGCACCATCTTGGGCGCCGTCAACTTCATCACGACGATCATCACCATGCGCGCTCCGGGTATGACGATGTTCCGGATGCCGATCTTCACCTGGAACATCCTGGTCACCTCGATCCTCGTGCTGGTCGCGTTCCCGGTGCTCGCGGTCGCGCTCTTCGGGCTCGGCGCCGACCGGGTGTTCGGCTCGCACCTGCTGGATCCCGCCAACGGCGGCACGATCCTCTGGCAGCACCTGTTCTGGTTCTTCGGCCACCCCGAGGTCTACATCATCGCCCTGCCGTTCTTCGGCATCGTGTCGGAGGTGTTCCCGGTCTTCAGCCGCAAGCCGATCTTCGGCTACAAGACGCTGATCTACGCGACCATCTCGATCGCCGCGCTCTCGGTGACCGTGTGGGCGCACCACATGTACGTGACCGGCTCGGTGCTGCTGCCGTTCTTCTCGCTGATGACGATGCTGATCGCGGTCCCGACCGGCGTGAAGATCTTCAACTGGGTCGGCACGATGTGGCGCGGCTCGGTGACCTTCGAGACGCCGATGATCTGGGCGATCGGCTTCTTGATCACGTTCACCTTCGGCGGATTGACCGGTGTGATCCTGGCATCGCCTCCGCTCGACTTCCACGTCTCGGACACCTACTTCGTGGTGGCGCACTTCCACTATGTGGTCTTCGGAACCGTCGTGTTCGCGATGTTCTCGGGCTTCTACTTCTGGTGGCCCAAGTGGACGGGTCGCATGCTCAACGAGCGGCTCGGCAAGATCCACTTCTGGCTGCTGTTCATCGGCTTCCATACGACGTTCCTGATCCAGCACTGGCTCGGCGTGATCGGCATGCCTCGCCGCTACGCGAGCTACCTGCCGAGCGAGGGCTTCACCTGGATGAACGAGCTGTCGACGATCGGCGCCGCGATCCTGGGCATCTCGATGCTCCCGTTCCTCATCAACGTGTACATCACCGCGCGGTACGCGCCGAAGGTGACCGTCGACGACCCGTGGGGCACGGCGCGCTCGCTCGAATGGGCGACCTCGTGCCCGCCGCCGCGGCACAACTTCACGTCGATCCCGCGCATCCGTTCGGAGTCACCGGCGTTCGACCTGCACCACCCCGAGGTGGGCATCCCGGTCGGAATCGGCGGCATGAAGGATGCGCCCGATGCACCGACCGTCGATCTGGCCTCCGGAGAGGTGAAGTAGCTCATGCGCGCGAATACGAACCTGTTCTGGATCCTCGGCGGCTTCTTCTGGCTCGCCGATGCCGCCTACATCGTGTGGTCGCTGGTGGGTTCCGAGCACCGCGAGATCGAGTGGGTCGGCACCGTGGCGATGGGCCTCTCGGGTGTCTTCGCCTTCTTCCTCGCCTTCTACCTGGGGCGCACGCATGCGGCGCAGGGCGGCGAGGGGCCGTCCGACCTGGTCGACGCCAACATCGATGACGGCGACCCCGAGTTGGGCAACTTCAGCCCGTGGAGCTGGTGGCCGTTCACCCTCGCGTTCGCCCTCGCCCTGGTGTTTCTCGGCTTCGCGGTGGGCACCTGGATCTCGTTCATCGGCGCCCCGATCGTGATCGTGTCGGTGGTCGGCTGGTACTACGAGTACTACCGCAACAACTTCGCACGCTGATCCGACGATGATCCGCGAGGCGCGACCGGGCGACGAAGACGGTCTCTTCGCGCTCGTCGTCATGCTGGGCCACGCCTTTCCGCCCGTGCGGGAGGCCTTCGACGCCACCATCGCGTCCTACTTCGCGGGCGAGCAGAACAGTGTCGTGCTCTATGTTTCAGAAGGCGATGACGGGGCGCTGCAGGGCTACGCCCTGACGACCATCGTGCCGTTACTGTCGACGAACGGCCCCTCGGCGCAATTGCAGGAGCTGGTAGTGGATGCCGCGGCTCGCGGCCACGACATCGGCACCCAGCTGGTGCGCGCCGTCGAGGCCGAATGCGAGCGGCGCGGAGTCACTCAGCTGACCGTCGCCAGCCGCCGCGCGGGCGGCTTCTACGACCGGCTCGGCTTTCACGAGAGCGCCGAGTACATGCGCAGATTCTTCTGACCCTCCGCGTGCCGTAACACGACGGTTCGGGCTGCACCGACTCCGTACCCTGGACGGATGACCTTCCAGCGCACCCTCATCGCCGACCAGCCGGCCCTCATTCTCGCTCAGTCGGGTCCGTTGCTGCGCTCCGAGGATGACGCGCGTGACGTGATCCAGGAGACCTTCGGCACCGGCATCGAGCTGGCCGTCGTTCCGGTGGAGCGTCTCGACCCGGACTTCTTCGTCCTGCGCAGCGGGGTCGCGGGCGTCTTCGTGCAGAAACTGGTGCAATACCGGCTGCGGTTGGCGGTGGTCGGCGACATCTCGGCGCAGGTGTCGGCCAGCGACGCGCTGCGGGACTGGGTGCGCGAGGTCAACCGCGGCCGCGACATCCTGTTCGTGCCGGATATCGCCGCGCTGGAGGCTCGCCTGTTCGCCGAGAGGGGATAGCGCCGGACCTCAGTGGTGCGACGAGGCCTCGAGCTCGGTGCGGGTCACCGGGGCGATGCGGTCCTCGAAGAACCAGCTCGACATGCGTGCACGCAGGCGAGCCCGTGCGGTGATCCTGCCCTGCTTGTCGGGGCGGAGCATGATGGGCGCGTAGTCGTCGAAGCTGACCAGCTTCCAGCGCTCGTAGTCCGAGAGCTGCTGGTGGACCTCGACGTACTCACCGCCGGGCAGGCGAACGATGCGGCCCGACTCGAAGCCGTGCAGGGCGATCTCGCGGTCCTTCTTCTGCAGGCCGATGCAGATCCGCTTCGTCACGAAGTAGGCGACGACGGGGCCGACGAAGATCAGGGCCTGCAGCACCGCGATGACCGCCTCGATGGTGAGGCGGAAGTGCGTGGCGATGAGGTCGGAGCTCGCCGCGGCCCAGAGCACCGCGTAGAACGTCACGCCGGCCGCCCCGATGGCGGTGCGGGTGGGGGCGTTGCGCGGCCGGTCGGCCATGTGGTGCTCGCGCTTGTCGCCGGTCACCCATGCCTCCACGAAGGGGTACGCGGCCACCACGGCGAGGAACACCAGCAGGACGAGGATCGGGATGAGGATGTTCATCGACACGGTGTACGGGCCGAGCATGAACTCCCAGCCGTGCGGGATCAGCCGCAAGGCGCCGTCGGCGAACCCGATGTACCAGTCGGGCTGGGTGCCCGCCGAGATGGGGGAGGGGTCGTATGGCCCGTAGACCCAGATCGGGTTGATCGTCACGAACGAGGCGGTCAGCATGATGACGCCGAAGATGATGAAGAAGAAGCCGCCGGCCTTCGCCGCGAACACCGGCATGATCGGCACGCCGACGACGTTGCCCTCTGTGCGACCCGGCCCGGCGAACTGGGTGTGCTTGTTGACGATCAGCAGTACGAGGTGGATGCCGAGAGCCGCCACCAGGATCGCCGGAAGCAGCAGGATGTGCAGGCTGTACAGGCGGCCGACGATGGCGGTGCCGGGGAACTCGCTGCCGAACAGCAGGTACGAGATCCAGGTGCCCACCACGGGGACACCCTTGACCATGCCGTCGATGATGCGCAGGCCGTTGCCGGACAGGAGGTCGTCGGGCAGCGAGTAGCCGGTGAAGCCCTCTGCCAGGGCGAGCACGAAGAGCACGAAGCCGATGAGCCAGTTCAGCTCGCGCGGCTTGCGGAAGGCGCCCGTGAAGTAGATGCGCAGCATGTGCAGTCCGATGGATGCCACGAACAGCAGAGCGGCCCAGTGGTGCACCTGACGCAGCAGCAGACCGCCGCGGATGTCGAAGCTGATGTTCAACGTCGACGACATCGCGGCCGACATCGGGATGCCCTTGAGCGGTGCGTACGATCCGTCGTAGATGGTCGGCGTGCCCGAGGGCTGGAAGAAGAAGGTCAGGAACGACCCGCTCAGCAGGATGACGACGAAGCTGTAGAGCGCCACCTCACCCAGCATGAACGACCAGTGGTCGGGGAAGATCTTGCGGCCGAGTTCCCGGACCAGTCCCGAGATGCTAGTGCGCTCGTCGATGTAGTTGGACGCCCAGTTGGTGAGCTTCATTCCGTTGCCCAGCGGCGGCTGGTCATCCGGGTTCAGCGCGGGGGCCGCGGCGGGGGCTGTGGTTTCGACGGTCAATGTTCCCGCTCCCAGAAGCTCGGGCCGACGGGCTCGTGGAAGTCGCTCTGTGCGACCAGGTAGCCCTCGGAATCGATGGTGATCGGCAGCTGCGGCAGCGGTCGCTTGGCCGGGCCGAAGATGACCTCGGCCTCGTGCGTGATGTCGAACTGCGAGGAATGGCATGGGCACAGCAGGTGGTGGGTCTGCTGCTCGTACAGGGCGACCGGGCAGCCGACGTGCGTGCAGATCTTCGAGTACGCGACGATGCCCTTGTAGTTCCAGGTCTCGCGCCCCTTGGAGACGTGCAGGTCTTCGGGCTTGAGACGCATGAGCAGCACGGCGGCCTTGGCCTTCTGCTCGAGGGCGTCTTCGAGGTCGTTCAGCCCGTCGGGGATGACGTGGAAGACCGAGCCCAGCGTGACCTCCGATGCGAGGATCGGGGTGCCGCTCGGGTCTTTCGTGAGCCGCGTGCCCTTCTTCCACATGGTGTGCTTGAGCAGCTCGTTCGGGTCGGCGGCGGGAGCCAGGTCGCGGAACACCACGATGCCCGGCAGCGGGAACAGCACCAGCGCGCCGATCAGGGTGTTGCGGATCAGCTTGCGACGAGTCCAGCCTGATTCCTTGTTCCCGAGCTTGAAGACCTCGATCGCTTTCGCGCGGGTCTCGTCGGAACCGCGGGTGCCGTGACGGAGCTCGACCAGGTCGTGCCCGTCCATCAGAGCCTTCGCCCAGTGCACCGCGCCGAAGCCGATGCCGAACAGGGCGAGCGCCAGGCCGAGGCCGAGCAGGAAGGTGTTGTCGCGTACCGAACCCGTGTCTCCCGACTTGATCGGGAAGGCGATGTAGGCCGCGATCGCGGCGACGCTGCCGAGCATGGACAGGCCGAACAGCAAGGCTACCCGGCGCGAGTTGGCCGCATCCTTCTTCGGGTCGAGCTCCGAGACGCGCGGACGGAACGGCGGGAATCCGGGGTTCTCGACCCGGTCCGACGTCACGATGGCGCTGCCCGGCGACACGCTGGCGTCGTACTTCTCGACGTCGGTGCCGTGATCGGCGCCCTGGTCAGCCATGACGGTTCCCTTTCCGGTGGTGCAGGTCAGTTGGACTTGGCGGTCAGCCACACGGTGATGGCGACGACCGAGCCGAGAGCGAAGATCCAGACGAACAGCCCCTCGGACACCGGACCCAGACCGCCCAGGTCGAGACCGCCCGGCGAGGGGTGCTTGTCGAGGTACTTCAGGTAGCTGATGATGTTCGCCTTGTCAGCGGGCGTGATGTTCATGTCGTTGAACACCGGCATGTTCTGCGGGCCGGTGACCATGGCTTCGTAGATGTGCTTGGCCGAGACGCCGCTCAACGACGGCGCGTACTTGCCCTCGGTGAGCGCGCCGCCTGCGCCGGCAACGTTGTGGCACATCGCGCAGTTGACGCGGAAGAGCTCGGCGCCCGCCGCGACATCGCCGTTGCCCTGCAGATACTCGGAGTCGGGGATCGCCGGGCCGGGGCCCAGCGAGGCGACGTACGTCGCCAGGGCGGCGATCTGAGCGTCGGTGAACTGGACGGGCTTCTGCTCGACCTGCGGCCCCGATGCGGCGGCCGGCATGCGGCCCGTTCCGACCTGGAAGTCGACGGAGGCGGCCCCGACGCCGATGAGCGAGGGGGCGACACTGGAGCCTTGCGCGTTCAACCCGTGGCAGCTGGCGCAGTTCGCGGCGAACAGCTTCTGACCCTCGGAGACCATCGAGCTGACCTGCGAGGAAGTCTCGGCCGTGGCACTCGTGGTGAACAGGGCGTACGCGCCGCCGGTGGCGAGAAGTCCGATCACCAGCAGGGCGACGGAGGCCAGCGGCGAACGGCGCCCGGTGCGGGGAGAGGAAGGTGCTGTCTTCGCCATGTGCTGGAAGTGATCCGTTCTGGGTGCTGTGTGCGGTCGTTTTTCGAGGCTATTTGAGGACGTAGATCACCAGGAACAGGCCGATCCAGACCACGTCGACGAAGTGCCAGTAGTACGAGACCGAGATCGCGGTCGTCGCCTCGCGGTGCGTGAAGTCCTTGACGGCGAAGGCGCGGCCGATGCAGAGCAGGAACGCCATCAGGCCGCCGGTGACGTGCAGGGCGTGGAAGCCGGTCGTCAGGTAGAACGCGGAGCCATAGGAGTCGGAGGTGAACCCGATGTGCTCGCTGACCAGGTTCGCGTACTCGAAGACCTGGCCGCTCACGAACACGGCGCCCAGGAAGAAGGTCAGGAAGAACCACTCGACCATGCCCCACTTCCAGAACTTGAGGAGGCTGCCGGTGCGGGTTCTCTGCAGGCGCTCGGCGGCGAAGACGCCCGCCTGCGCCGTGAACGAGGACGAGACCAGGACGAGCGTGTTGGCGAGCGCGTACGGCACGTTGAGGTGCGCGGTCTGCTCGGCCCACAGGCCCGGCGAGGTCGAACGGAGCGTGAAATAGACCGCGAACAGCCCCGCGAAGAACATGACCTCGCTGCCGAGCCACACGATCACGCCGACCTGGGTCACGTTCGGCCGGTTGATGACCGAGGTGCCGGGGGCGCTGGTGAGGGAGGTGGACGTCACCCTCCCATTATGGTCGATTTCGCCCCGCAAGGATTCCATTCCGGGCGGGTCGCTACGATCGAGGCCATGCCCACCGAACTGACCTGGCCGGCCGTGCTCACCCAGCTTCTCGCGGGGGCGGATCTCTCGATCGCTGAGGCGTCGTGGGCCATGGAAGAGGTCATGGCGGGACGCGCGACCCCCTCGCAATTGGGCGGTTTTCTCGTGGCGCTGCGGGCCAAGGGCGAGACGGTCGACGAGATCGTCGGATTCCGGGACGCCATCCTCGCCAATGCGCGATCACTCGACGTCGACCCGATGGCTCTCGACATCGTGGGCACCGGGGGAGACCGCTTCGGCACGGTCAACGTGTCGACCATGTCGTCGATCGTCGCCGCAGCCGCCGGCGCGAAGGTCGTCAAGCACGGCAACAAGGCGGCGTCATCGGCGTCGGGGTCGTCGGACGTGCTCGCCGCGCTCGGCATCGATCTGGAGCTGCCGCCGGAGCGGGTGGCCGCGATCCTGGATGAGGTCGGCATCACCTTCGCGTTCGCCGCCCTGTTCCACCCGGGATTCAAGAACGCCGGACCGACGCGCGCCGAGCTGGGCGTTCCGACCGTGTTCAACTTCCTCGGACCGCTGTCGAACCCGGCCCGAGCCGAGGCATCCGCGGTCGGCGTCGCGCAGCTCGACAAGGTGCCGCTCATCGTCGGCGTCTTCCAGACCCGCGGGGCCACCGCCCTGGTCTTCCGCGGCGACGACGGCCTCGACGAACTCTCGACGACCGGCCACAGCCATCTCTGGGAGGTGTCGCGCGGGTCGGTCACCGAGCACGACATCGACCCGGCCGACCTGGGGCTCACCCGGGCATCGCTCGACGAGCTGCGAGGCGGGGATGCCGCGCACAACGCCGACATCGCCCGGCGCGTGTTCGCGGGGGAGAGCGGGCCGGTGCGCGACATCGTGCTGCTCAACACCGCAGCGGGCCTGGTCGGCTGGGACCTGGCGCACGACCACACGCTCGGCGAGCAGGACATCCGGGCACGGTTCCGCGACAAGATGGCGGTCGCCGCCGAGACGATCGACTCGGGCGCGGCTGCGGCCAAGCTCGAGGCGTGGGTGGCGGCGACCCGGCGCTAGGCGCGGCGCGGCCGCTCAGTTCACGTCGTCGTCGACCCAGTCGAAGGTGCGCGTGACGGCCTTCTTCCACAGCCGCATCCGGCGGGCACGCTCGGCGTCGTCGATCCGCGGTTCCCAACGGCGGTCCTCGTGCCAGTTGTCTGCGAGCTCGCCGAGGTCCGACCAGAATCCGACGGCCAGTCCGGCGGCGTATGCGGCGCCCAACGCCGTCGTCTCGATCACCGCGGGTCGCACGACCGGTACCCCGAGGATGTCCGCTTGGAACTGCATGAGCGTGTCGTTGACGACCATGCCGCCGTCGACCTTCAGCTCGGCGAGCGGGACGCCGGCGTCGGCGTTGACGGCCTCGATCACCTCGGCGGTCTGGAAGGCGACCGCCTCGAGCGCGGCGCGCGCGACGTGGCCCTTGTTCACGAAGCGGGTGAGGCCGACGATGACACCGCGCGCATCCGGCCTCCAATAGGGGGCGAACAGACCCGAGAACGCGGGCACGATGTAGACGCCGCCGTTGTCGTCGACCGAGCGCGCCAGCGTCTCGATCTGGGAGGACTGCGTGATCAGCCCGAGATTGTCGCGCAGCCACTGCACGAGGGAGCCGGTGACCGCGATCGAGCCCTCCAGCGCGTAGTGCGGAGCCTGGTCGCCGATGCGGTATCCCAACGTGGTGAGCAGGCCGTTCTGGGAGTGGACGATCTTCTCGCCGGTGTTGAAGATCAAGAAGTTGCCGGTCCCGTAGGTGTTCTTCGATTCCCCGGCCCCGAAGGCGGCCTGGCCGAACGTCGCGGCCTGCTGGTCGCCGAGGATCCCGGAGACCGGCACCTGACGCAGCAGGCTGGAGTCCTCGATGATCCCGTACACCTCGGACGAGCTGCGGATCTCGGGCAGCATCGAGCGCGGCACGTCGAACGCCGCGAGGATCCCGTCGTCCCACTGGCAGGTCTCGAGATCCATGAAGAGGGTCCGGCTCGCATTCGTGACATCCGTCGCGTGCACGCCGCCGTCCGGGCCACCAGTCAGGTTCCACAGCACCCAGCTGTCGGTGGTACCGAACAGCAACTCGCCCGCCTCGGCGGCCGCGCGGGCGCCGTCGACGTTCTCGAGGATCCAGGCGATCTTCGTCCCGGCGAAGTAGGTGGCGAGCGGCAGTCCCACCTTCTCTTTGAAGCGATCGACTCCGCCGTCCGCTGCCAGTCGATCGACGATCGCCTGGGTGCGGGTGTCCTGCCAGACGATGGCGTTGTAGACGGGTTGCCCGGTGGTCTTGTTCCACACCACCGACGTCTCGCGCTGGTTGGTGATGCCGACCGCCTTCACGTCATGACGGGTGACGTCGGCCTTGGCGAGAGCCTGCCCGATGACCTCCCGGACGTTGTTCCAGATCTCCATCGGGTTGTGCTCGACCCAGCCGGCCCGCGGGAAGATCTGCTCGTGCTCGAGCTGCCCCGATGCTGCGGGGAGTCCGTCGTGGTCGAACAGGATGGCCCGTGTGCTCGTCGTGCCCTGATCGATCGCGAGGACGTACTCAGCCATCTGTCGATGCTATCGAGGATGCGACAGCCGCTTGCGGCGCCCGGCGACGCGACAGACCCGCGGCGAGTTGAGAGACTTTCCGGATGGCCCTGATGTTCTGGCGACGGCGCGCAGCGATGCAGCGCGGTCTGCAGCTGGGGCTGGGTGCCGTCGTGCTGGTCGGGACGCTGGGCGCGTCGCTGACGATCGGATATGCGTCTCGGCAACCGGACAACGCTGTACGGGCCGCCTGGGCCGCGACGAGCGCTGCGGACGGCTCGATGGTGTACGTGCGCCAGGCCGCCTCGGACGGTGCCGCGCAGGACGCGTCGGTGCGGGCGCGGCTGCGGCACGCCGTCGCCGGGGTCGCCGTGGCGATCGCCGCCACCACGATCGGTGATCCCGTGCGGCTCGACGCGTCGCGCCTCACGGCCCTGCCTCTGCGAGATGACGCAGAACTCCGCGCCTCGGTTGACGGCTTGTCAGAACTCGGCAGCGGCGAGGCGGCGATCGATGCCGACGGCGCCCGAGCGCTGAAGGTGGCCGTAGGCGACACGATCCGGGTGCAGACGGATGCGGGCGTCCGCCCCCTGCGCGTCGCGGCGATCTGGACGGCGATCGACCCGCGCGCCGCGATCTGGAACGGCATCGGACCGGGAACCTCGGGCACGGGTGCCCGCCTGGTGCTCGCCGCTGCCGAGCTGCGCGCGGACGGAGTCGCCCTGACGACCCGCTGGAGCACGGCGCCCGATGTCGCCCGCCTGCGCGCATCACAACTCGCGGTGCTCGACGCCGGATGGCGGCGGCTTCAGGACCAGGCGCGGGTCGCGACCACGCTCACCCGCTTCGAGGGCGGCGGCATCGACACCGTGACGCGATTGCGGGACGGCATCGCGGCGGCGCGTGCCGTGGTTCCCGTTCCGCTTGCCCTCCTCGCCGGCGCCGGGGTCTTGGCCTTCTTCCTGTTGCTGCGCCTGCGGGCCGAGCTCGCCGGTGAAGAGACCGCCCTGCTTCGCGCGCGTGGCGCGTCGCGGGCACAGCTGGTGCGTGGCGACCTGGGCGCTGCCGCACCGTGGGTGGTCTTGGGGGCCGTGGTCGGGTGGCTCGTCGCCCAGGGGGTGCTGTGGTGGATCGTCGGACCACCGCTGAGCGTGGTCGACCCCCTGGTGCCCCTTCTGGTTCCCGTGGTGTTCGCGCTCGCCCTGGTGCCGACGGCATCGCTCTCGGCCGACGCGTCGGCCGAGGTCGCGAGCGGCCGTCGCGACCGCCGGCTGCGCGCTGCGACGACCGGGGCCGTGGTCCTGCTCGTCGCGGTCGCCGTGCTCAGCCAGCTCCGGCTCGTCGGCGCGGGAGTGGGGTCGGATCCGGCCTCCGAACTCGCGCCGGCCCTCATCGTGGTCGCGGTCGTCGTCGTCGGGCTCGTCGCGGGGCGACCGGCTGCCCGCACCGCCGATCGCCTCGTGCGCGATCGCGACGGTTTCGCGCTCCCGCTTGCCGCACGCCGACTCCGGCACCGGCCCGGTCTGCTGGCAGGGTCCGTCGTGCTGGTCTCGTTGGCCGTCGCCACCTGCGGGTTCGCCGCAGCGACGACCGCGAGCTCCTCGAGCTTCGTGCGGGACGCCGGCCGCCTGACGACGGGAGGCGACCTGTCGGTGCTGGCGCCGAATCCATCGCGCGCCGCCACGCTGGCGCGCACCACCGGGGTGACGGCCTCGGCGCCCGCCGTGGTGCAACAGCTGGTGCTCGGCGACCTGCCCGCGGCGTTGGCGGCGGCACCCGTCGCCTCGATCGGCGCGTTCCAGGATGCCTCTCTCGCCGATCTCCCCGCCCTCTCGCGCACCGCGGTGCCGCTTCCTGGGGTGCTGTTGAAGCGCGCCTCCGGTGCGGGACTCACGGTGCAGGTGACATCCGCGTCCGCACCCGACGGCGCGACCGTCGACCTGACCGGCTGGTTCGTGCGCTCGGACGGTGCGGCGGTCGGTGTCGACCTCGGGTCGGCGCCGGTAGGGCCCGGGACCTTCGCGACCACGCTTCAGGCGCGACTGCCGGCGATCGCCGACTGGCATTGGGTCGGGATCGACGCGGATGTGCAATCCCGCTCCGCGGTGACGGGTCTCGAGGTGCGCGTCACCGCGCTGTCGCTCGTGAGCTCCGGCGCGTCGCATCCCGTCGCCATGCCGTCGTCGGCATGGGCGCGCGTGGATGCGATCACGCCGCCGCTCGGCATCGGTCAGCTCGGGGTCATCGGCTGGTCGGCCGGCCTGCCTGTGAACCCCGACGGCGGTCTGGCACAGCTCGGTCGGCTGATGCCTCACGGCTCGGCCGTGGTCCCGGTGGCGATGTCACGGCCGCTCGCCACCACGGCGGGGCTGCAACCCGGGGATCGCACCGACCTCGGTTCCGCCCCGGGGGCGACGATCCGCCTGGTGGCCGTCGTGCCCCACGTCATCGGTACGAATTCGGCCGCCGGCATCTGGGCCGACCTGCCGACGCTCCAACTCGCGACGTTGCGCACCGACCCGCGAGGCGTGGTGGCGGACCGGATCTGGCTATCGTCCCTCGCCCCCGAGGCCGTCGCCACGCGGATCTCCACGAGCGATCCGGCCGCTCAGATCACCCCGGCGCCGGCGCTCGTGGGGGAGACCCTGGCCCGACCGGCGGTCGTGGGCCTCGTGGTGGGTGCTGCCGGCTCGCTCATCTTCGCCCTCGTCGGGATCATCACGGGCGTCGCGGGCCTGCTGCGCACTCGGCGTGCCGAGACCGCCGTGCTGCGCGCGCTCGGCGCCGATCCGGCGAGCCAGCTGGCGGCCGAACGTTCGGAGCTGCTGGCGGGTCTGCTGTTCGGGATCGTCGTCGGCGTGATCGCCGCGGCGGCGGTCATGATCCTCACCGTGCCGGTCATCGCCCATGCGGCCGACACGGCGGCCGGCCCGGAGCTGCGGGCGGGCATCCACCTCGATCCCGTGCTCGGCGGCGCGGCCACGATCATCCTCGCGCTCGGCCTGATCGGGGCGCTCGTGGCGCAGAACCGCGTGGTCCGACGTGCGGCGTCGGCTCCGAGCGAAACGGAGTTCGAGCGATGAGCGCGCTTCGAGCCGCCCGGCTCATCCGGCGCGGGGCGGCGCAGGCCCGTGTTGTCTCGGCCTTGCTCGCCGTGTTCATGCTCTGCGCGACACTCCTCGCGGTCGGAGTCCCGAGAGCGGTCGACCGCACGCTCACGGATGCGTTGCACGACGACCTGGCAACGGCGGGCAACGGTCGTCTGGCGCTCAACGCGTTCCTGACCTCGGATGCCACGTTCGACGTGACGGGCGGCGAGCCGAGTATCACCCCGGTCTGGTCGTCGATCCCCAGCGGGCTGTCGGAGGCCCGTCGCCGACTCGCGAGCCTCGGCGCGATCGTGGGTCGCGGAGCGTACCTCGGCCAGGCACTCGGGCAGGGCGGCGCCGGATTCCCCGGCCAGGGCACGCCGACCGCCGACAGCAACGCGCTGTTCCGCTTCGGTCTCGAGGCGGTCCCCGCGCTCCGCGACGACGCACGACTCGTCGCCGGTCGGTGGCCGCGCGGCGTGCGCGACGACACGCCGATCGAGGTGGTGATGGCTGCGGCATCCGCCGCGTCGATGAAGTGGCGCATCGGTCAGACGCAGATCCTGTCGCTGCCCGAGCCACGCGAAGTCACCTTGGTGGGGACCGTGGCACCGCGGGATCCGCTGTCGGCATTCTGGGCACTCGACCCGCATCGGGCGAAGGCGGGCGCCCAGCCGAGCTCGGACGGCACCTTCGTGACCTACCGCGGCACGCTGTGGGTCGATGCCGCGTCGTGGCCGAAACTCGCCACGAGCCTCACCGGGCACCAGATCGAGGCCTGGCTGCCGGTGGATGCAACCCGGATCCGCACCGGCGACGTCACGTCGGTCGCCGCCACGGTTCGCCGGTTCGTCGTCCAGACCCAGCCCCTCAACGTCTCGGGAACGAACGCCGCACTCTCGTTCCGCACGGATCTCCCCTCCGAGCTCGCCGACTTCACGGCGCACTCGGCGCCGTCGATCGCGATGATCGCGCTGTTCGCGATCGGTCCCGTTGGGGCGTTCGCGGCGGTCCTGCTGCTCGGTCTGCGGCTGCTCGCCCGTCGGCGCTCCACGGCGGCGCTGCTGCTGCGCGCGCGCGGCAGCTCCGGCGCGCAAGGACGACTGATCGCGCTCGGCGAGGTGCTTCTCTGGACCGCCCCCGCCGTGGTGCTCGGCGCCGTCGGCGGGGTCGCCCTGACTCCCGACGTGGGTTCTCCGGTCGCCGCCATCCCCACCGTCGTGCTCTGCCTGCTCGCGGCGCCGATCGCGGCGGCCCTTCTGGGCCGAGCCGATGACGCGACCGAGGACACCGGTCGGCTGGCGGCGACGCTCCGCTTCGCGGGGGAGGGGGTCGTGGTGCTCCTCGCGGCTCTGGCGCTCGCACTGCTTCTCACGCGCGGTCCGGTCGCGAGCGGAGCATCCACCGATCCTGTGCTGCTCGCGGCGCCGTTGCTGATCGGCCTGGCGGTCACGGTCGTCGTGGTGCGGGTCGCACCCCCGGTGTCTGCCCGCCTGGCGCGGCTGGAGCGGCGAGGCAACGGGCCGGTGGGCCTGGTCTCGGCATCCGCCACGGCGCGTGGCGGCGGAGGGATCTGGACCCTGTTCGCCCTGGTGGTCGGTGTCGGCATGGCCGTGTTCTCGCTGACCCTGGTCGCGACTCAGCAGCACGGTGCCGAGCAGGCGGCCGTGGCGCGCACCGGATCCGATGTGGCCGTGAGAGCCACCGTCTTGACCTCCGATCAGGTGCGACTCATCGCGGCGATCCCGGGTGTGACGGCTCATGCGACCGTCGAGGTCTTCGGGCAGCAGCCGGTGGGCAGCGTGCCGGCGACGATCTACGGCGTGGACGTCGCGGATCTCGCCGCCGTGCAGACCGGTCTGGACCGTCCAGTTCTGGCGGGTGTCGGCGGCACCGCGGCTCTCGTCGCCGGGTTCGACAGCCCGCCTCACTCGCTCAGCCTCGCGCCGCTCGCCCGCCGGACGCTCAGCCTGCGGGTCGTCGATCCCGATGTCGTCTCGGACGTATTCACCCAACCGCAATGGGTGCTGCTCGACCAGCGCGAGGTGTCGAACGCAGACGGGATCCCCACGGGGATGCTGCTGCGCATCCGTCCGGGAGCCGACCCCGCCCGGGTGGCCCGTACAGCCGCCGAACTCGCACCGCTCGCCACCGTGACGACGGCGCAGGACGCAGAGCGCGGCTTCCTGGGAACGCCGCTGGATGCTGCCGTTCAGGCCGCGATCCTGGCAGCTGCCGCGATCTCGGCGCTCATGGTGCTCGCGGTGTTCGCCCTCTCGTTGGCTGCGGACGCCGCGGAGCGCCTGCGTCGCGGTGCGATCCTGCGCGCGCTCGGGTTCGACCGCCGTCAGACCGGGGCTCTCGTGTTCCTCGGCATCGCGCCGACCGCGGTCGCGGGCGTCATCGCGGGGACGGTCACGGGCATCGGGCTGGCGGCTGCCGTGCTCCGCAGCCTCGACCCGGTCGGGCTCGTGGGATCCCCGGTCCCGCCCGCGCTGGTGATCGACCCGGTGGCCACCACGCTGGCCGCCCTGGGATTCTTGGTGGCGGCAGGGCTCGCGGGCCTGGTCGCTGTCGTGTTGGACGGTCGCCGCCCGGCGACGGCCGGGCTCCAGACTCTCGGAGAGGAACGCTGATGACAACGGCTCCCGTGATCGACTGCGCGGACCTGGTCCGCATCTACCGCGGCGACGGCGTGGAGGTGCAGGCCCTCCAGGGTCTGACGCTGCGCGTCTCGGAGGGCGACATCGTGGCGATGGTCGGGGCATCCGGGTCGGGCAAGTCCACGCTGCTCGGCGTGCTCTCGGGTCTCGACCGGCCGAGCGCCGGGCGAGCCACCGTCGCGGGCTACGACCTCACCGCCCTGTCGCGTTCGCAACGGTTGCGCTACCGGCGGGAGGCCGTCGGCTTCGTCTGGCAGCAGACCGAGCGCAACCTGCTGCCCTATCTGACGGTGCACGAGAACGTCGAGTTGCCGATGTTCCTGGCCGGCCGACCCGATCGCGAGAAGCGGGCGGCGGAGCTTGTCCGCCTGCTCGAACTCGGCGACCTTGGCGATCGCCGCCCGGGCCAGCTGTCCGGCGGTGAACAGCAGCGGGCCGCGATCGCCGTCGCCCTCGCCAACGGACCTCGGGTGCTGCTGGCCGACGAGCCCACCGGCGAGCTCGACGAGGTGATGTCCGCCGAGGTGCTCGAGGCGATCCGCTCGGTCAACGACCGCCTCGGCGTCACGGCGCTCATCGTCACCCACGATCCCGCGGTCTCCGATCACGTCCGCCGCACCGTCCAGATCCGCGACGGACGGACGGCGACCGAGGTGCACCGTGGCGCGGAGCGCGACGACGCCGAGACATTCACGGTGATCGACGCGGTGGGCAGGATGCAGCTTCCGCGCGAATACGTCGACCGGCTCGGTCTGCATGACCTGGTCCGCCTCACACTCGAGCCCGGGCACGCGGAGGTCCGTCCCACTCGTTCGGATCCCGGTGCGCTCGAGAGCGACAGCTCGATCGAGGAGGACGGACGATGACCGCGATCGTGAGCGCCGTCGGGGTGACCCGGGTGTTCGGCACCGGTCCCTCTACCGTCGCGGGGTGCCGGGACGTCGATCTCGAGGTCTCTCCCGGTGAGTTGCTGGTGGTGCGTGGGCCGTCCGGCGCGGGCAAGACCACCCTGCTCACCCTGCTGGGCACCTTGGATCGCCCCGATCTCGGAACGATCACGATCGACGGGGTGGAGACGAGCGCGGCCCCCGAGCGCGAGCTGGTCGGCCTCCGTCGTCGGCTTCTCGGATTCGTCTTTCAGCGCTTCGGGCTGCTTCCCGCGCTGACCGCTGCCGAGAACGTCGAGCTGCCGTTGCGACTCGCCGGCATGGCCCGCGATGAGCGGCTGGAGCGCGTCGCCGGTCTGCTCGAGCGGGTCGGGCTCGCGGGTCAGGCCCGTCAGCTGCCCGAGGAGCTGTCAGGCGGTCAGCAGCAGCGCGTCGGGATCGCGCGAGCCCTGGCGGCCGAGCCTCGCGTGCTGCTGGCCGACGAGCCGACCGGACAGCTCGACAGCGGCACCGCGCTGGCCGTCATGGACCTCGTCGTGGAGCTCGTGCACGAGCGCGGCGTCGCCGGCATCGTGACGACTCACGATCCAGCGTTCATGGATCGGGCCGACCGAGTCGCGCAACTGCACGACGGACGCATCACCTACGGGCGGCACCTTCGAGCGTGACCTGGTGCAGCTCGGCCAGGTCGCGGGTCGCAGAGGCGACCTCGTCGCGACGTCGCTGCGTCGACCAGCCGAGGGTGTCGCCGGCCAGCTCGGCCAGCTCGTCGAGCAGGGGAGCCGTGATGGCGCCCACGAAGGCCACACTGGTTCGCCGGTAGATCAGGTCGCCGAGATGCTCGACCTGCTCGTGGCCGACCAGGAAGCGCACCTCGTCGGTGGTGTAGCCCTCGAGATGCGTCAGCGGGGCATCCTTCGCTGTGAAGGAATCGATGATCGCTGCGGCGCTCGTGCCGTAGCGCAGCAGCAGGCGGTCCGCGTGCTCGGCTCCGACCTTCGCCGAGTGGGCGGCGACCCAGGCGGCTCGATCCTGGTCGGTGCGTGGAAAGTCTTTGCCTCCGCCGATCGCCAGGGTCTGGGTCCCGACGACCCGAGTGACGCCGAGTCGAGCCAGTGCGAGGTTCGCCATGTGCTCGCCGAGGGCGCGGAACGTCGTCCACTTGCCGCCGACCAGGCTGAGCAGCAGGGAGCCGCCCGGCAGCTCGGCCGGCTCGATGCGGTAGTCGCGCGAGACGAATCCGGGTGTCTCGTCGTCGTGGCGCGGAAGGGGACGGATGCCCGAGAAGCGATAGACGATCTGGGAGCGATCGAGTTTGATCTCCGGCAGCACGTGATGCACGAGCTCGAAGAAGTAGTCGACCTCTTCTTCGGTGCAGACCACGGGCTGTCGCGGGTCCGCGTCGATATCGGTCGTTCCCACCATCACGCGACCCTTGAGCGGGTAGATCAGCACGATGCGTCCGTCGTCGTTCTCGAAGAACAGTTCGCGTCCACGGGTTGCCGCGAGCAGCTCCGGATGATCCAGCACGATGTGCGAGCCCTTCGTGCCGCCCATGTAGCGGGTCGGCATCCCGAGTTCGTCGTTGGTGAGGTCGGTCCACGGGCCCGTGGTGTTGACGACGACCTTCGCGGTCATCGTGAACTCGTGACCGCTGGCGACGTCGCGAAGCCGGACCTCGGATCCCGCTGTCTCGCCGGAGGCTGCCGAGCCCACGCCGACGACCTCGACGTAGTTGGCCGCGCGGCCGTGACCGGTCGCCACCCCGTCGAGCAGCACGTCGAGCGCGAGGCGCTCGGGGTTGTGCATGGACGCGTCGTAGTAGGTGGCCGTGTACTTGAGGGCCGGGTTGAGATCCGGCATCGCGGCGAGTGACTTCTTGCGGCCCAGAAAGCGGTGGCGGGGCACCGATCCGCCGTCGCGCGAGAACGCGTCGTAGATGATCAGTCCGACTTTGATGAGCAGGGCTCCGCGCTCGACGGTGCTGCGCTGGGTGTGGGTCAGAAATCGCAGCGGTGCGGCGAGGAGGCCGGAGAAGGTCTTGAAGATCGGGATGGTGGTCTCGAGCGGCCGCACGTAGTGCGGCGCGTTCTTCAGCAGCCGGTTGCGCTCGTGCACGGCCTCGTTGACCAGCCGGAACTCGCCGTTCTCGAGGTACCGCACCCCGCCGTGCACCATGTGCGACGAGGCGGAGGACGCGCCCGAGACGTAGTCGCCGCGCTCGACGAGGGCGACGTCGACCCCCTGAAGCGCCAGCTCGCGGAAGGTCGCGATGCCGTTGATGCCTCCGCCCAGCACGAGGACGTCGGCCGACGGTCGCTCGGTTAGTGCGGTGACGGTGGAACGGACCTTCGGGGCGGTGGGGCGGGCGGGCATGCCACCAGCATCCCGCACGGGTCCTGTCGTGCGCACGTTCGGCCAACATGCTTGCACATATGTGCAGAATGGATGCGTGGCGCGCTTCGACGACTCCGACACCCTGCGAACGCGGGATGCGCTCATCGCTGCGCGCCTGTACTACCAGCAGGACCTCACCATGGAGGCGATCGCTCACGAACTCAGCGTCTCGCGGTCATCGGTCTCGCGGCTGCTGAGCTTCGCGCGCGACACCGGGCTCGTCGACATCACCGTGCGGTCGCCGAGCGAGATGCCGAGCGGGATCGAGCGCGAGCTACGGCGGAGGTACTCGGTCGTCGCCCACGTCGTGCCCATGCCCGACGCCACGAACGAGGTCGACCGCCGCGAGCGGGTTGCCTTGTACACGGCGCGCATCGTCGGCCAGTACTTCGATTCCAACATGACCATGGGGATCGCCTGGGGCTCGACGATGAGCGCCATCAGCAGGCATCTGATCGAGAAGCCGACACACAATTCCCAGATCGTGCAGCTCAACGGAGCGGGCAATCCGCGTACCACGGGCATCATCTACGCCAGCGAGATCCTGCAGCGGTTCGGCGACGCCTTCGGGGCGTTCGTGCAGCAGTTCCCGGTGCCGGCCTTCTTCGACCATGCCGAGACCAAGGCGGCCATGTGGCGCGAGAGCAGCGTGCGCCGCGTGCTCGACGTGCAGCGCACCATCGACATCGCCCTGTTCGGGCTGGGCGCGCCGTTCGGCACACTGCCCAGCCACGTCTACACCGGCGGCTACCTCGACCAGAGCGATCTCGATTGGTTGCAGCGCAACGGCGCCGTCGGCGACATCGCGACCGTCTTCTATCGAGAAGACGGGAGCTACGACGGCATTCCGCTGAACGAACGTGCGACCGGTCCTGACCCGGCCGTGCTCCGGCGCGTGGCTCGCCGCATCTGCGTGGTGTCGGGGGAATCGAAGCTTCCCAGCATCCGCGGTGCCCTGGCCGGCGGGTTCCTCACCGACCTGGTGATCGACGTCGGGACGGCGCATCTGCTGCTCGACACGGCCCCGTAGGCGGCGTCAGAGCGCGATCACCGCATCCGGGCCCAGTTCGACGATCGAGCGGTGCCCGCTGAGGCCGAGGACCAGGTCGAGCTCGGCGATGAGGTTGCGCAACGCCTCGGACGCTCCCGCCTCGCCCGCGATCGCCATCCCGTAGACCCACGGCCTGCCCACGCCGACGGCCGTGGCGCCGAGGGCGAGCGCGCGGAAGATGTCAGCGCCCCCGCGGATGCCGCTGTCGAAGAGGACCGGAACGCGCCCCTCCACCGCGGCCACCACGCCGGGCAGCGCGTCGAGCGATGCGATCGCGCCGTCGATCTGGCGGCCCGCGTGGTTGGAGACGATCACCCCGTCCATGCCGGCCTCGACGGCCCGCCGCGCGTCATCCGGATGCTGGATGCCCTTGAGCACGATCGGCAGGCTCGTGCGCGAACGCAGGAAAGCCAGGTCGCTCCAGGTGAGGTTGGCCCGCGAGAACACGTCGAGGAAGGTCTCGACCGCGGCGCGCGGCTCGCCGGAGCGCAGATTCGCCAGGAATCGGCCAGGATGCCGCCGCGTCATGCCGGTCAGCGTGCGGATCGCAGCGGGAGTGACCTTCGGCTTCGGCGCCGCCGGATCCACGGGGCGGTCCATCCGCTCGGCGACCAGCCGTCGGAACACCGGGTCGCTCGTGTACTGCGCGATGCCCATGCCCCGGATGAACGGCAGAAAACCCAGGTCGAGATCGCGGGGGCGCCAGCCCAGCATCTGGGTGTCGAGGGTCACCACGATCGCCTGGGCGCCGAGCTTCTCGGCACGGCCGACCAGGCTCTCGACCAGCTCGTTCGAGGTGCTCCAGTACAGCTGGAACCACTTCGGCCCGTCGCCGCCCTCCGCGAAGACGCGTTCCATCGGGACCGAGGCCTGATTGGACAGGATGGCGGGCACACCCAGCGACGACGCCGCGCGCGCGATCGCCAGGTCGGCATCCGGGTCGACCAATTCGAGCACGCCGACGGGCGACGTCAGCAGGGGAGTGGGGTAGTGGTGACCGAACAGGGTGATGCCCAGCTCGCGCTCCGAGACGTCACGGAGAACGCGCGGCACGATCCGCCAGCGCTCGAAGGCCTCGGCGTTCGCCTCCGCCGTGGATTCCGTGCCGCTCGACCCGTGCACGTACGCCCAGGCCTCGGGCGACATCGCGCGTTGCGCGGCGGCGATCAGGGCCGGCCACGAGGTGGGGATCCGCGGCTCGGCACCGGATGCCCCGGCGCGGAAGATCGCGGTCTGCGTGCGTCGTCCGAATCCGTCGGCCACGCTGCTCACCCTAGCCGCGGGCGGCGTGCGCAGAAACAGCTCGTACAGGCGCAGACTCTGTGCATGTCCGAAGCGCTCCTGCTCATTCTGGCCATGGATCACCGCGACAGCCTCGAACGCGAGCTCTACCGTCTGACCGCGCCCCCGACGGCCGCCGAAGCCGCCCGCATCGCCGCCGACAAATTGCTGGTGTACCGAGCGCTGCTGGACGCGGCCGCGCAGCTCCCGGCCACCGCTCGGCCGGGCGTGCTCGTCGACGAGGAATACGGCGCGTCGGTCGCCGAACTCGCACAACACGTCGCGACCGTGGATCTGGCGATGCCGATCGAGGCGAGCGGACATCCCTGGTTCCAGTTCGCGTTCGGCGACGACTGGACGGCCCATGCCGAGTTCTTCGCCACCGATCACTCGAAGGTGCTGATCCGCGACAATCCGGGCTTCGACGCGTCCGATCGGCAGGCCCAGATGACCACCCTGGCGACCGTGTCGAGCTGGGCGGGCGACGCGGGTCGGCCGCTGATCGTCGAGCTGCTCGTTCCGGCGACGGATGCCGACCTCGCCTCGGTCGCCAACGATGCGGCCCGCTACGACGCCGAGGTGCGGCCGCGACTGACCGTCGAGGTCATCCACGCGATGCAGGACGCGGGTGTCGAGCCGGTGCTCTGGAAGGTCGAAGGGCTGGAGACGACCACCGACGCCCGCGCGGTCGCGGCGGCGGCTCGGCGCGGTGGTCGCGACGCACGATGCATCGTGCTCGGGCGGCACGCACCGGCTGACCGGCTCGACCACTGGCTCGAGGCCGCCGCCCCGGTGCGAGACTTCGTCGGCTTCGCCATCGGACGCAGCATCTGGTGGGAAGCCCTCAGCGAGCTGCTGGAGGGCTCGATCGACGAGGCGGCGGCGCGCAAGCGCATCGCGGCGTCCTACCTGAGCTACGCCGACGCCTTCCTGGCGGCGCGTGCCGCCGCGGGGGAGTAGCCCGCACCGTCATACTGGGCGCATGCCGACCACGAAGCTGATCGACCGCGTGCGCGCCCAGCTCGACGAGCTCGGGCTCGAGGGCGAGCTGATCGAGAAGCAGATCGTGGGTGGCACCGGATTCCTCTGGAACGGCAACCTGGTGTGCGGCGTGGTCGGCGACGACCTGCTCGTCCGGCTGGGCAAGGAGGGCGGCGCATTCGTCCGGCTCGCCAAGGCGGAGGCGAGCTCGTTCGATGACGCGAAGGCCTCGGTGCGCAGGATGGTGATGGGCGGCAGGGAGAGCAAGACCTGGTTCCTGGTGTCCGGGGCCGAGGTGCGCACGAAACGCCCTCTTCGGCTCTGGATCGACCGGGCGGTCGCCTTCGCGGCGACGCTGGACGGCGCCCCCGAACGCTAGGCTGATCGTCGAACGTGACACGAACGAAGGAGGTGAGCCCGATGCACACTTTGTCCACTCCGGGCGCTCCTTCGAGTTCACGATCACGCGACTGACGTAGCCGTCGCGGGGAGCGCTTGCCACGCTCTCTCAGAAAGCTACGCACATGACTGATTCTCAACATCCTTCTCGCACCGCATTGGTGCTCGGCGGCGGTGGTTCCACCGGCAACGCCTGGTTGATCGGAGTCGTCGCCGGTCTGTTCGACGGCGGGCTCGACGTGACGACGGCCGACCTGATTGTCGGAACGTCGGCAGGAGCCACGGCAGCCGCGCAGATCACGGGCGCGCCGCCGCGCGAACTGCTGGACGCCACTCTCACGGCCGCGCCACCTCCGCGTCCGGCAGGAGTCGCGGGTCCATCCGGTCGGCAGGGGGTCGCCACGCACATGGAGAAAACGGCCGCCATCATCGCCTCGGCCGCCGACCACGCCGAGATGCGGCGCACCATGGGCGCTGCAGCGCTCGAGGTGGATGCCGCATCGGACGGATCCTGGACGGATCAGTGGCGCGCAACCGTCGCCGCGCGTCTGCCTCGCGCCGAATGGCCCGACGCGCCGCTGAGCCTGACCGCCGTCGACGCCCGCACGGGGGAGGGGGTCGCCTTCACCCGCGAGAGCGGCGTCGACCTGGTAGACGCCGTCGCCGCCAGCACCTCCGGCGGACCGCATCCCTATCGGATCGGCGACGGCCGGTACATCGACGGCGGATACCGCACCAACGCCGAGAACGCCGATCTGGCCGCCGGGTACGAGCGCGTTCTCGTGCTCTCGCCTTTCGGCGGCCGAACCCGGATGCCGCTGGAATGGGGCATGCACCTGGCGCCCCAGGTGGAGCAGCTGCGAGCACAGGGGAGCCGCGTCGAGACGATCTTCCCGGACGCCGCTGCCGAGCACCTGTTCGGCGTGCACGGGATGGATCTGTCGCTGCGTCCGGCTGCCGCGCAAGCCGGATTCGACCAGGGGAGCGGGCTGGCGCAGCCGCTCACCGAACTGTGGCGCTGAGGACTGTGTGCTGAGGACTGCGTGCTGAGGCCGCAATAGGATTCCGGCGTGGCAGAGGAATCGGTCGAGGCATCCGACGAACCGGCCGCAACGCGCTTCCGCATCCGCTGGGGCTGGTTCGTCGGGTGCATCGTTCTCGGCCTCGCGGCCATCCTGATCGGGTGGAGAGTGGCCAGCTCGATGGGCTATCTCGCCGGAGTTCTGGCCAACATCGGCACAACACTGCTGCTGGTGGGCATCGTGGTTCTCCTCGAGAGGCGCATCATCGACAACGCGGTCCGGGTCGTCCGCAGCGCCAACGAGCGGTCGAACGAGGCGCTGCGCACCCAGATCCGTGATCTCGAGGACCGCCTGGCTGCCGTCTGGAAGTCGGCCTCGGCCGAGGACGTACCCGCCAAGAAGGCCGAAACGGCTCGACTGACCGACGAGTTCACGAAGCGGATCGTCGATGAGGCCACCGGTGGGGAGTCGCCCAGGGGCTGACTACATGCCCGGTGGCGGAAGCTCGCCGGTGTACATGCGATACGTAGTCGTCGCGGCGGCGTTCGCGGTGTCGACTTCCGCTCCGTTCGCGATGTGCTCCCGTGCCCACGCGTCTGCCGAGCCGCGCAGGAACGACTTCCCCTCATCGGTCGCGAGCCACGCCTGGCCTTCCTCGGGTGAGATGCCTTCGCCGCCGTTGACGTACAAGGCGAGGCCGAGCAGTGCCGAGTCCCAGCCCATGCCGGTCGCCGACGGTCCGAACTGCTCCCAGAAGCCTTCGGGGATCGAGTCGACCGCCGCGATGTTCTCGAGTTCGAAGCGGGTCGACGCCGCGTCGAGAGCCGTCAGGCGCACGTGCACGATGGCCGGTTCACCCAGACCAGTTCCCCAGGTCAGGGTGTACCCGGCCGAGCCGGCGTTCGGCGGATCGCAGTTGCGGATCTCGCCGCCGGCGTTCCCCTCGAGCTGGTAGCGGCCGCCGACCCGGAGGTCTCCGCTCACAGGCAGGAACCACCGGGGAATGCGTTCTGCGGTCGTCACGGCATCCCAGACATCGTCGATCGGCGACGGGTAGGTCTGGGCGAGTGTCTGCACGAACGAAAGAACGCCATCAACCTCCTTCGTCTGGATCCCGCGGGCCACAGCTCCGAGTTGGGCATTCACATCCATCAGTCGTCTCCTTCTTCGCGGCCTCGTTCTGTCGGGGTGCCTCGGGTGGATGCCGCGGCAGCGGCCTTCCGCTGGGCGTGCCGTTCGCGCGCGAGTTCGGTACCGAGGGCATCGAGTTTCGGTTGCCAGAATCGTCGGAACACGTCGAACCAGGCGTCGGCCTGAGCCAGGGGAGCCGCATCCACCGAATACAGCCGTCGCGCGCCGTCCGGGCGCACCGTCGCGAATCCAGCGTCGCGAAGCACGCGGAGGTGCTGCGAGACCGCGGGCTGCGAAATGCCGAACTCCGACTGGATGACGCGGCCCAGCTCGCCGGCCGATTCCTCGCCATCGACAAGGAGCTCGAGGATCCGGCGCCGGACCGGATCACCGAGGACGTCAAGCGCGTGCATGACTCCACACTTGCATCGAAACTTATATAAGTCAACACTAATGTGAAGACGAAGACTCCTCCCGGGTGGGAGCGCTGCCTGCGGGCTCAGAGACCCGGGCTCGGGCCGATCGCGTCATTGATGCTGCGCGGTCCAGGCGTCCCGCAAGGGGTATGTGTCGTACACGATGTGCAGGGCAGTGATCAGTCCGTCGCGCAGCTCGGCGATGTCGACGACGGTGAACGGGGCGGGGGAGCCGTCGGCGAGCACCCAGTCGAAGTCGAACCAGAGGGCGATGGTCGAGGAGTCGTCACTGATCAGGAGTTTGCGGAGGGTCACCACGGACGCGGACGTGTCCGCGAAGAGCGCGGGGTAGAACTCGCGCGCCGGCAGAAGGCCGTAGAGCGGCGAATCCACGACCCCGTCCGGTGCGAACAGGCTGATGGCGAGGTCGGCATCTTTCGTCCCGAGGGCTCGAAGATAGGCGTCGACGAGGGCGTCTGCGTGGGAGGGCGTCATTGCCTCATTCTGGTGCGATCCGGGGCATCGTTCCTGAGCTGAGGGGCGTCGACACGCGGCGCCAGATCTTCCAGGATCCGTCTGCTCGCCTCCAGACGTCGGTGATCGTGAACGGCCCGCTGCGCTCGACACCCAGCACGATCGCGGTCTGGTCCACCAGCTGCGTGTGGACGGCGAGGTCGCCAGTCGTATCCCACTCGGAGATCTTCGTGACCCAGGCGGAGATCCGGTAGTCGGGGAGCGTCGCCAACCATTCACGTCGGGTGACGCGCGCGAGCGCGGGAAAGAGCACGACGAGGGTGAAGTCATCATCCATGAACGGCAGGACGGCAACGGTGTCTCGGGCCAGCAACGCGTCAGACCACTGAGCGTCGGCTTCCTGGGGTGTCTGTGACATGTCCGGAGCCTAGGGCACGAACTCGTGGACCGCGCCATTTCGAACTGACATAATGGAGCTTATCGGAGAACGCCCATACGTCAGAAAGGGCCCTTCCAGCCCAGAAGGCCCGCCTCAGTTGTTCGAGCGGGCCAGCGCGATCAGACAGGCGACCAGGGCGATCCCGCCGACCACGACCAATGCGCCGATCAAAGTCAAAGAAATGGCTGCCATGGCGCGAGTGTACGCGCCGCGTTCAGCGGGTGGCGAGAAAACGTGCGACGGCTTCTGCGGCCGCCTGATGATCGATCACGTCCGGTTCGCCGGAGGTCGTGATGGTGCCGACGACCTCGCCGTCGACGCGGATCGGGATGGATCCGCCGTGAGCCTTCAGCGCGTCGTGATCCACATCCGTTCGCTGCTCGAACGGCGTGCCGGACTCCAGATCGCGGAGCTTCACCAGCAGGGATGGTTCACCGAATCGCTCGGCGACGGCCGCCTTGCCGGCCAGCCACGGATCGTTGCCGGGGCCGGTGGCCTTGAGCTTCGCCTGGAACACGATGTCGCCCCGCAGGACGACGCGGACAGCCAGGCTGAGCTCTCGCTCGCGGATCACCTCGACGGTGAACAGGCCCAGCTGGACCGCGTCGTCGTTGTCGAACGACGGGAGGTCGATCGTGGGCTCCGCCGTGACGTCGGCGGCGGTGTAGACGGGAAGGTCGGTCATTGGGATCCCTCGATTCGTCGGCGGAGCATGGCGGGCAGGTGCTCGGGCTCGACGTCGTGGATCTCGGCGGCGAGCTCGTCGGCCGTCATCCAACGCCATTCGACGACGTCGGCGCGCTCCTCATCGGTCCAGCCGTCGCGAGCGGGAGCGAATCGATCGACACGGACGTCGTACCAGGCCCAGCGGCCGCGTTGATAGGGATGCCAGCGCTGATCCGGTGCGAAGTCCTCTTCGAGGAATGCCGCGGGAACGCTCTCGAGCGCGAGCCCGGTCTCTTCGAACACCTCGCGGATCGCCGCCTGATCGTGACTCTCCCCCGGGTCGACGCCGCCGCCGGGCGTGATCCAGCGCGGGCGCACCTCGTGATCCTTGCCGTACTGCAGGAACATGAGCACGGCTCCGCTCGGGTCGATGAGCAGCACACGAGAGGTCGCACGGAAGGTCCCCTCCCCCGCGCCGCTGCCCGCCGAGTCGTCGCTCACGGCTGCACCGGCAGCATCCGGGCCCACCAGTCCAGGATGATCTCGAAGCGCTGCCGGCGGTGGCGCGGCCGCCCGGAGCGGCTCAGTTCGTGGTTCTCGCCGGGGAAGATCACCAGCTCGGCCTGCACGCCATTCCGCTTCAGGCTCGAGTAGTACGACTCGGCCTGCGGAAGCGGACAGCGCAGATCGAGCTCGGAGTGCAGCACGAGCGTGGGCGTCGTCACCTGTGCGACGACGGCCTGCGGGCTCTGCGTCGCCCGATGCTCGGGCGTGTCACCGGTGTACGCGGCACTGAAGAACGAGCCGATGTCGCTGGTGCCGATAAACGAGTCGGGATCGAGAAAGCCGCGCTCCACGATCGCGCCGGCCCACCGGTGATCGTGAGCGATCGTCCAGGCCGTCAGGTACCCGCCGTACGAGCCGCCGAGGATTCCGACCCGCGCGCCATCGAGCTGCGGGTGCGCTGCGATCGCCCCGTCGAAGAAGTCGAGCACGTCGTGAAGATCGACCGTCCCCATGGCGTCCTTGATGGTGCGGCCGTGGGGTTGCCCGTATCCGGCCGACCCGCGGGGGTTGCAGTAGACGACCGCGTAGCCGGCATCCACGTAGACCTGGGTCTCGTCGAAGAGATGCACGGAGTACTGCGCGAAGGGACCGCCGTGGATGTTGAGGAGCACCGGATGCGGCCCTGCTCCTGCGGGCGTCGCCACCCAGCCGTGCACCGGGTAGCCGTCGCGGCCGGTCACGGTCAGTTCGACAGGAGTCGCGAGACCGCGCGCCTGCAGTGCTGCCCCGAAGTCGGTCAGCAACTCGAGCCCGCCGTCCGCCTCCGGTTCGAGCAGGGCGAGTTCGCCGAACGACTCGGGGGTCGCGATCGAGAGGACGGCGACTCCCCCGCCGACGCCATGCCCGGTCACCTCGACGTCACCGGGCGTCAGCACGGTCACCGTGCCGCGGTCGTCGATCCGCAGCAACGGCTTCCTGCCGCGTGCCGTCTCGGCGATCAGCACCGTGGTCGGGGTCTCGACGGTGATCGCCGCGTCGGCGAGATCGTGCTCCGCCGGGTCGGTCAGCCGGGTGACGGCGTCTGGGTCGATCAGATAGAGCGCAGCATTCTTGGCGACGAAGTCGGTGCCGTCGGGCCCGAGGTCCTCGGCGGTGAACCAGATGCGTCCATCGGCGCCGACTCGGAGATCGCCGATCGCCAGCGGCGCGTCGGCTGTGCGGCGGACGGGAGCGGTGCTCGACGGCCCCGCGAGCGGGATCATCCAGATGTCGTCGCGCAGATCGACGTCCCGGCTGTCATGGAGGGCGGCGACGAACAGCACGTGCACTCCGTCCGGCGTGACGTGCGGCGCCGTGTGATCGGCGTCGCCCTCGGTCAGCTGCCGGGATGCCGGGACCTTGACGGGCTTCGGAGCGTCGCCGTCGGCATCCGTGGGCATGGGCGCCCGGTCGTACACCGGTTCGGCGTCGATCGGAGGCACCTCGACGGCGAACAGCTGGACGCGACGGTCGTTGCGGTAGCCGAGGCCATTCGCCTTGTACTTCAGCGTGGTGATCGTGCGCGCCGGTTCGGCCGGCGCAGTCAGCCCCTCGACCGAGCCGTACCGGCCGGGCTCCGGCACGCGTGCCGAGTAGACGATGACGGCCGAGTCCGGCGCCCAGGTGAACTCGCCAACGCCGAGTTTCTGGTCGGTGAGCGTGATCGGCTCGCCACCCCGCGCATCGATGATGGCGAGCTGCGGTGGTCCACCTGCCGAGCGGAGAAACGCGATCAGGGCACCGTCAGGCGAGAACTGGGGAGAGGAATCGCCCACTCCCCTGGTCAGTCGTCGAGGGCGGGACACCGCGGCGTCACGCCCGGCGTCCGCTCCGTCGAGCGGCACCTCCCAGAGCTGGCCGACGTTGTCGTCCGCCTCGAAGGAGGGATGCGACACCTCGACGACGGCCCGACTGCCGTCCGGCGCCACGGTCGGGCGGCCGACGGACTGCAGCAACTCCAGGTCGGCGATCTTCACGACGAACGCCCTAGGCCGTGAAACCGGAGATGTCGCCCACGTACCGGGTGTGATTCTCGGGAATCGGATCGACGGCCGCCTGGGCGACCTCGGCAGCGAACTCGTTCACCGTGTACAGCTTGCCTGCTTCCTCGCGACGCGACTCGATCGCGCCGGGGTTCGCACGCTCGAGCAGGGTCGCGGTGATCGTGCCCTCGATCATGTCGCCGGATACCACGACGAATCCGATGCCCTTCTCGGTCAGCTCGTCGATGCGCGAACGCAGGGCGTCCTCCCCCGCGCGCTTGCTGAGGGCGACGGGGAGGTATTCCGGCATGGTCTCGGCGGTGCCGACGAAGTGGGCCTGGTGGCTGGTCACGAAGATGACCCGCGAACCGGATGCCATCAGCGGCAGCGCCGCGTTCAGCACGTTGACCTGGGCGTCGCGATTGAGCTTCATGGCGTAGTCGTCGCCCATGCCGCTCTCCATGCCGCCGGAGGCATTCAGCACGAGCAGGTCGAGGCCGCCCCACTGCTGCTTCACCGTGTCGAACATCGCCGCGACCGATGCGGGGTCGGTGAGATCGCCGCCCAGCGCGATCGCCTCGCCGCCCTCGGCTTCGATCGACGCCACGACCTTGAGCGCGCGAGCCTCTTTGTTCCGGTAGTTGATGGCGACGCGCGCGCCGGCAGCGGCCAGCATGCCGGCCGTGTCGGCGCCGATGCCGCGCGACGAGCCGGTGACGAGGGCGCGGATGCCGGCGAGGGCCTGGGGCGGGAGCACGTTGTTCACGGTTCCCGACCCTACCAATCGGCGAGCCCCCGACCGTCGGGAACGGCGTCAATAACGGCCGTCGAGCCGGCCCCACCCCTGCGAGAGTCCGGCCGTGCTGCGGCGTTGCGGGATCTTCCACGGATTGTCGTCGCGCAGCGGCATCGGCAGCACAGCGGCCGGCGCGCTTTGATAGGCGACGGCCCGCAAGAAGCGACCGATGGCTGCCGTGCCGACGCTGGTGGAATCCGTGGTCGTCGCGGGAAACGGACCGCCATGCTGCATCGCACTGGTCACGGACACGCCGGTCGGCCATCCCGAGAACAGCACGCGGCCACTGGTCGCCCCCAGCTCGGTGATCAGGCTCGACCACTCCCCCGATTCCAGCTCGGCATCTGTCGCATGCAGTGTCGAGGTCAGGTTGCCCGGGAACAGGCGCCGGTGCAGCGGGGCGAGCTCGGCGGCGTCGCGATAGCGGACCAGGACCGAGAGCGGTCCGAAGCACTCGTCGAGCAGGATGTCGGTGCCTGCCAGCACCTCGGTCGCCACCTCGATGACGGTGGGCGTCGCGAACCACTGGCCCCCGTCCCCCTCGCGCGCCGAGCCGTCGAGCAGCACCGTGACGCCCGGCGCCCCGAGCACCTGCGCCCGCCGGTCGGCGAAGGCGGCGCCGATCACCGGGTTGAGCAGCCGATGCTCGGTGGGAAGGCCGAGCCGAGCGGCGAGGTCACCCAGCTCCACCCCCGCCGGCACGAACAGGAAGCCCGGCTTCGTGCACAGCTGACCGGCCGACCCCGCTACCGAGCTGAGGAAGCCCGAGATCAGCTCGGGCTCCTGCTCGAAGGCGCCCACGGTGGCGTAGGAGGGATTGACGCTGCCGAGTTCGCCGAAGAAGGGAATGGGGACGTCGCGGGTCGCCGCGATCTCGGCCAGCATCCTCCCGACGCGGGTCGACCCGGTGAACGAGGCGGCGCGGATCCGGGTGTCGCGCATCAGCGCGGTTCCCACCTCCTGGCCGGAGACGAGCTGGAAGACGCCATCGGGCATCCCCGACGCGGCGAGCGAGTCGACCACGATCCTCGCGGTCTGCACCGAGAGCTCGGGATGCCCGGGGCTGGCCTTGACGATGACCGGACAGCCTGCCGCCAGGGCCGCCGCGGTGTCGCCGCCCGCAACCGAGAAGGCAAAGGGGAAGTTGGATGCCGCGAAGTTGAGCACGGGCCCCACCGGCTGCAGCACGCGCCGCACGTCGGGTCGCGGCCCGATGACGTACTGCGGATCCGCCTCGTCGATCCTGGCGTCCAGGTATGCCCCCTCGACGATGACCTCGGCGAACAGCCGCAGCTGGTTGCTGGTGCGACGCAGCTCACCCTGAAGGCGCGGCTCGCCCAGGCCGGTTTCGCGCATCGCCGTGACGATGAGGTCGGCCGCCGAGGCATCGATCGCGTCGGCGAGGTCGACGAGCGCCTGCGCGCGTGCACGAGGCTCGAGTTCGGCGAACGGACGCGCGGCGGCCTCGGCCCTCGCGGCGACGTCATCGACGGAAGGATCTTCGTGCGTCATCATGCCCGCGCCCCCGGCTCTGCGCCCCGCTGAGCGAACGCCATCGTCGTCGTCACGGAGCCCAGCTGATCAACTCTCACCGTGACCTCGTCGCCTTCGATCATGCTCTGGCCGAGCTCCGGGACGATGCAGGTGCCGGTGCTGAGAACGACTCCGTCGGGGAAGTCGGTCGCCGCGAACAGCCAGGTGACCAGTTCCTGGTAGCTGCGCTTCATCGCCGAGGTGTTCGCGGATCCCTCGAACCAGACCGATCCAGACCGTCGGATCTCGAGCGAGATGGTCAGCTCCGCGGGATGCTCGAGCTCCCACCACGGCACGATCTCGCTCGAGAGCGCGCAGCTTCCTGTGAAGGTCTTGGCCTGCGGCAGGTAGATCGGATTCTCGGCCTCGATGCTGCGCGAGGTGAAGTCGTTGCAGATCAGCCCGCCGACGATCTCGCCGCGGCTGTTCGCCACGATCGCGACCTCGGGCTCCGGGATCGAGTCGGTCGAGTCGTGCCGCATTCCGCCGCGCGCGCCGTCGCCGAGCACCCGCCAGGCGGGTGACTTGAAGAACAGTTCGGGGCGATCGGCGTCGTAGACCTCGCGATAGACCCGGTCGAATGCCGACTCCTCCATCCGGGCTTCGCGCGAACGGATGTAGGTGACCCCCGCTCCCCACACCTCGGTTCGGCCGTCGATGGGGGCGAGCAGCTCGAGCGCGGAGAGAGGCAGCGGTGCACTCGTGGCGGCCGCGGCGTCGAGCGCGGCGCGTAACTCGTCGCTCGAGAGCCTCAAGAGCGACGCGATGCTCGCCTCGGAGATCGGACGCACGTCCTCTCCCCGCCGCACGCCGACCTGCTCGCGGCCCGAGCCGTCTCTATAGCGGACTATCGACATCAGGCCTCCGTCATCGGGGGTGCAGCGCGGCTCAGCGGTGTGACCATTCAATCGGACCGGGCGGCCGCCCGGGTGATAGGTTCTGACCATGCCGGCAGACGTGCTCACCAGCTGGGCCTGGGTGTTCTGGTTGGCCTTGATCCTGGTGTTCCTGATCATCGAGGTTCTCAGCCTCTCGTTCGTGTTCCTCATGCTCGCGGTCGGCAGTCTCGGCGGTCTGGTGGCGGGTCTGCTCGGGGCCCCGTGGTGGGTCGAGCTGATCGTCGCCGCGGTCCTCTCGCTGCTTCTGCTGTTCTTCGTCCGGCCGCCGTTGCTGCGTCTGACGCACCGCGGCGCGGACCCGGCGCGCAGCAACGTCGAGCGCCTGATCGGAACCCCTGGCACCGTCGTCAAGGCATTCGACGCCGGATCCGGCCAGGTCAAGCTGTCGAACGGCGAGACCTGGACCGCCCAGCTCGCGCACCACGCCACGATCCCTTTGATCGAGGGCGACCCGGTTCAGGTGGATTCGATCGAGGGCGCAACGGCCATCGTGTCTCCCGTAACAAAGCCAGAGCCAAGAGAGAAGAGCCCCAGCTGATGGATGCCCAGGTCTTCGGCAACGTGATCCTCGTGATCGTGCTCGTCATCATCGTGATCTTCGTGATCACGGTGCTGTTCCGCTCGATCCGGATCATCCCCCAGGCATACGCCGGCATCGTCGAGCGACTGGGCAAGTACCACAAGACCCTGATGCCGGGTCTGAACCTCCTGGTGCCCTTCGTCGACCGGCTGCGTCCGCTCGTCGATCTGCGCGAGCAGGTCGTGTCGTTCCCGCCCCAGCCGGTGATCACCGAAGACAACCTGGTGGTCTCGATCGACACCGTCGTCTACTTCCAGGTCACGGATGCTCGCGCGGCCACCTACGAGATCGCGAACTACCTCGGCGCGGTCGAGCAGTTGACGACCACGACCCTTCGCAACGTGGTCGGCGGCCTCAACCTCGAAGAGGCGCTCACCAGCCGCGACAACATCAACGGGCAGTTGCGCATCGTTCTCGATGAGGCGACCGGCAAGTGGGGCATCCGCGTCAGCCGCGTCGAGCTCAAGGCGATCGACCCGCCCGTCTCGATCCAGGACTCGATGGAGAAGCAGATGCGCGCCGAGCGCGACCGCCGAGCCGTCATCCTGACCGCGGAGGGCACCAAGCAGTCGCAGATCCTGGAGGCCGAGGGCGCGCGCCAGTCGGCGATCCTCCAGGCCGAGGGTGACGCCAAGGCTGCCGTGCTTCGCGCCGAGGGCGAGGCGAAGGCCATCGAGACGGTGTTCGGCGCCATCCATGCCGGCGACGCCGACCCGAAGCTGCTCGCGTACCAGTACCTGCTGACCCTGCCGAAGCTGGCGGAGGGCGACGCGAACAAGCTCTGGATCATCCCGAGCGAGTTCACCGAAGCGCTCAAGGGCATCAGCGCCGGCTTCTTCCCGTCACGAGACCCCAACGTGGCGGCCGCGTTCGGAGCTGCCGCCGCATCGGTCGCGAAGGCGGCGACGAACGCGTCGAAGCCGGAAGCCTCGAAGCCGTCCGCGCCGAAGCCCGCGCCGCGGAGCCGTTCGGCGAAGAGCGATTCCTAGGCGGACGGCCGCCGCCGAGCAGGGCTACTTCTTCCCCGCTCCCCCGCGTGTGCTCGCGCACCGCGGTCTGGCGGTCGACGCGCCCGAGAACACGCTGCTCGCGTTCGCCCGGGCCCTCGCGGCCGGGGTCACGCACCTCGAGACCGACGTACATGCCTCCGCCGACGGCGTCGCGATCCTCAGTCACGATCCCGACCTCTTCCGGTTGACGGGTCGTCGGGTGAGGATCGATCAGCTCACGGCATCCGAACTGGCGCGCATCGATCTCGGGGAATCACAGACCTTCGTCACTCTGTCGGCGGCGCTCGAGGCTTTCCCGGACGCGCGCTTCAACATCGACATCAAGGCGGCCGCGGCCGCCGTCCCGGCGATCGAAGCCATCCGCGGCGCGCACGCCGAACGCCGAGTGCTCATCGGCTCGTTCAGCAACGCGCGTCGACTCGCGGTCGTCCGGCGGCTTCCGGGGGTGGCCACCTCGGTGTCGTCCCGCGGGGCCGTCATCGCGACCTGGGCCGGCGCGCTCGGCCTGCGGCGGATGGTCCGGTTCGCCCTGCGAGGCGTGCAGGCCGTCCAACTGCCCGTGCGCGTCCTCGGTGTCAGGACGACCTCCCCCCGGGTGATCGCCGCCTACCACTCGGCCGGGGTCGAGGTGCACATCTGGACCATCAACGATCCGGCCGAGATGACGCGGCTGCTCGACGCCGGGGTCGACGGTCTCGTCAGCGACCGAGCGGACATCGCCCTCGAGGTCCTGGCGAAGCGGAGATTGGCCTCGCCTGGCTCGATCTGACGCCGCTGACCGCCAATCCCTTACCAATCACCTGTGAAAGCTCTGAAAACGGCCACGACCGGGCATTATTCCGGCCACGGTGTCGTTATACCTGTGTTCTGACCGAAGGGGTGGTCGAGCAGGGAATCCAGGATTCTCCACCAGCTCAGTGCCTCGCAGGACACGCAGACCAGCGCCCCACCGGGCGCAGCGCATGAGGGAGGCCACACAATGGCAGATCGTAGTTTGCGCGGCATGCGACTCGGATCCCAGAGCTTGCAAAGCGAAGAGGGAGTCGAGTTCTCGCCGCGGAAGAAGAGCGTCTACCGCACGGAAGACGGGTCGACGTTCGAGGTGATGTTCGCTGCCGAGGCCGAGGTCCCCGAGACCTGGGAGTCGCCGCGCACCGGCCAGGAGGGCCGGCTCGTGGGTGAAGATGGCGGCCTGGTCGAGTCGACCGCCGTCGAAGCCAAGCCTGCGCGCACCCACTGGGACATGCTGCTCGAGCGCCGCACTCGGCCCGAGCTCGAAGAGCTGCTGCAGGAGCGGCTGGAGCTGCTGCGCGCGCGCCGCGGTCAGACCAAGTCGACGAAGAGCCCGGCGAAGACCGCGTAGCGCGCTGGAGCTTGGAGCGAAGGTCATTTCTGACCTTCGCCGCGACACCAGCGCTGATGCCCGTCTCGGGCATCAGGTCACTTGCGCCGGATCCGCAGGGTACCGCCCGCCAACAGCGCGCCGATCCCGATGCCGCACACCAACCACTCGAACTGACGCCCGCCCGCGACGGCGGGCGTCGTTCCTGTGGCCAGAGGGACGTCGTCGATGATCACACCGGGCGTGTACACCGGCAGTTGGTGCGAGACGGTTCCATCGGGTGCGATCACGGCGCTGGTGCCCACGGTCGAGATGTTCACGACGCTGCGGCTCAGCTCCTCGGCCCGGATGCGCGCCATCGCCAGCTGCTGCACGCTCTCGTCGGTGCGCCCGAAGTCGGCATTGTTCGTCTGGGCGAACACGACATCCGCCCCCTGACGCACCATGTCGGTCATCAGCTGGTCGTCGACGATGTCGAAGCAGATGGCGATGCCGGCGAGCACGTTCGGCACCCCGCTGCTCTTGGCCGTGCCGATGTTCATCACCTCGTCGGTGGTGCCTGGCGTGTACTCGCGTTGGATGAGGTCGATCAGGTTGGGCGCGAACTGCCGCCAGAACGGCCGATCGGGCACGTACTCGCCGAATGGCACGGGGTGCTTCTTGTCGTAGTAGTCGACGACCCCCTTGCCGGCCTCCCACAGCAGCGAGGTGTTGTAGTAGCGGGTCACCTGCATGCCATGCTCGACCGTCGTGCGCGTGGTGATGGTGCCGCCGACCAGCGGTGCGTCGGCGCGGACGGCGACCTGATCCCAGAGCTCCGCTGCGTTGCTGTCCTCGAGCGGATCGACGTCGGACGCGCCCTCCGGCCAGACGACCACGTCGACCTTCTGGTCGTAGACGGGCCGGGTCGCGGCGATCTGGCCGAGCAGGTTGTCACCGAAGTTCGGCGGCGGGTCGAAATAGCCGGCCTTGGTATCGCCCTGCACCGCCCCCACCCGCAGCGTGCCCTGAATGTGCGCGGGCCAGGCAGGGATGACGACCAGCACGGTCAGTGCGGCCACCACGATCGTGGCGCGCGTGACCGCGTGGAGCCCGCGTCCCGCGGTGGAGAATCCGGGCGTCGAGTTCCCGGACGCCGCGGCCCCCGAGCTGACGCCCGCCGCCGCCATCCCATCGCCCCCGTCGACCCACGGGCGGTACCACGCCGCACTCCTCCCGGGGAGCGTGCGGCGTCCCTCCTGCACGGCGGCTATCGCGATGGCGACGACCAGCACCATGAGGAAGCTCACGCCCGACACGCCGAACCAGGCGAACAACGGGGACAGCGGGCTCGCAGACTGCGAGAACGCGACGCGGCCCCACGAGAACCCGCCATAGGGCCAGACGCTCGCGACGGCCTCCCGCAGAGTCCACAGACCGGCGACGACGACCGGGACGAAGAGCAGACGGCTCCACGCCGTGGGGAAGGCGCGCGGCACCCAGCGGTACCCGAGGGTGATCAGCATGCCGCCGAGACCGCACCACAGCGCCATCAGGGTCGACAGCGCCGACCACGGAATCGGGCCGAGGAACACCGCGGCCCACTGGATGTCCACGAAGTAGAAGGTCGCTCCGAACGCGAACCCGACCAGGAATGCCGAGCCCAGTCGCCGGCCCTGCAGCGCCACCAGCTGCAGGCCGATCGCGAGGAAGGCGAGCGGCCACCAGCCGAGATCGGGAAAGGCGCCATCGAGAATCGGCCCCGCCCCTGCGGCGACAACCAGCGCGACCGGCAGCGGGAGGGCGGGCCGGGTGCGGGTCACCGGATGAGCCTAAGCGACGTGGCTGTCACGACACCGAGCTGTACGCGACGATGCCGCGACGGATGCCGTCGATGGCGCTCCGCGCGGTGCGCCCGAGCGGGCCGTCGGCCACGATCGAGACCTGGTCGAGCAGATCGATGGCCTGCTTCATCCACCGCACGAAATCACCCGCGGCCAGATCGGCTTCTCGCAACACGCCGTCGAGTTGACCACCCCGAGCCCACAGCTGCGTGGCCAGCGCCAGACCGGTCGACGGCGGGTTGCTGTCGGGCAGGCGGTGCTCGGCCTCGAGGTCGCTGAGCCGCGCCCACAGCTCTCCTGTGGCCTCCATGGCGGCTCGGAACGGCCCGCGCGGCAGATTGCGCTCCCCGGCTTCCTCGCGGCGCGGCTCGAAGACGAGGGTGCTGATGACGGCGGCCAGGCTGGGGGCGTCGAGGTCGTTCCAGATGCCGCGGCGCAGGCATTCGGCGACGAGCAGATCGCGTTCGCCGTAGATCCTCCTGAGCGAGCGGCCAGGAGCCGCCACGGTCACCAGGCCGTCGTGGGTCTCGAGGTAGCCGAGCTCGAGCAGCACGTCGGTGACCCGGTCGAACACCTGGGCGACGGCGCCGGTGCGCCCGCGGATCTGCGAGCTCAATTGCTCCGTCTCGCGCTTCAACCTCCACCAGCGCTCTGCCCACCTCGAGTGCGCTTCACGCTCGGCACACGCCTGGCAGGGGTGTGCCTTCATCCGCTTGCGCAACTCAGAGATGCGCCGCTGCCGACGATCGCGCTCCGACCGGCTCTCGCCGCTCTGACTGCCGCCGCGGCCCTCGGCTCGCGCGTTCTTCTTCTCGAGGTCGGTGAGTTCGCGCCGCAGCCCCGAGTACTCCTGGAAGTCGCCGAGATGGCACTGCATCGCCTCGGCGTATTTCGCCAGCGACGCCTCCTGCTCGCGCACACGACGAGCCAGATCGACGACGGCCCGGTCGGCTTGGAACTGGGCGAACGAGCTCTCGAGGATCTCGCGCGTGCGATCCCGTCCAAACTGCTCGATCAGGTTGACCGCCATGTTGTAGGTCGGCCGGAAGCTCGAGATCAAGGGATAGCTGCGCCGCGACGCCAGCGACGCCACCGCGGCCGGATCGAGCCCCGCCGACCACTGGATGACGGCGTGCCCCTCGACGTCGATCCCTCTGCGGCCCGCTCGCCCGGTCAGCTGGGTGTACTCCCCCGGCGTGATCGGCACGCGGGCCTCGCCGTTGAATTTCTCGAGTTTCTCGAGCACCACCGTCCTGGCCGGCATGTTGACGCCGAGCGCGAGGGTCTCGGTGGCGAACACGACCTTGAGCAGCTTGCGCTGGAAGAGCTCCTCGACGACCTCCTTGAAGGCGGGAAGCATGCCGGCGTGGTGCGCCGCGATGCCGCGCTCAAGGCCCTCAAGCCACTCCCAGTAGCCGAGCACGCTGAGGTCCTGGTCCGGGATGGCGCGGGTGCGTTCCTCGACGATCGCCCGGATCTCGTCGCGCTCGGCCCGTTCGGTGAGCCGGATGTCCGAGCGCACCACCTGTCGAACGGCGGCGTCGCAGCCGACCCGGCTGAAGACGAAGAAGATCGCCGGGAGCAGGTTCTTGCTCTCGAGCATCCGTGCGAACTCGGGGCGGTCCATCCGGTCGTCGTGGCCGCCGCCTGCCCCGTAGGTCGAGCCGGTGGCGGCGAGGCCCGACCCGCGACTGCCCTCGGACCCCGATCCGCCCTGACCCTTGCGGTGAAGGCGCCCGCCGCCAGGACCGCGCCCGCGGTAGGTGCCGCCGCTCCCCCCGCCCGGCCGAACACCGGTCGACACGGTGCGCCTCAGCTCCGGGTTCACCCGATTGGTCGCGGCCGGCCCGAGGTTGATCACGGCGGAGCTGTCGAAGAGGTCGAGGAGCTTGCTGCGCACCAGCACGTGCTGCTCGAGCGGAACAGGCCGTTCTTCGGAGACGATCACATCCGTGTCACCGCGCACCGCCTGCAGCCAGTCGCCGAACTCCTCGGCGTTCGAGACCGTGGCGCTCAGCGAGACCATCTTCACCTCGGGGGGGAGGTGGATGATGACCTCCTCCCAGACGGCGCCGCGGAAGCGGTCGGCCAGGTAGTGCACCTCGTCCATCACGACGTATGCAAGGTCTTTCAGGAGCGGGGAATCGGCGTACAGCATGTTGCGCAGCACCTCGGTGGTCATCACGACCACCCGCGCCCCGCTGTTCACGTTGCTGTCGCCGGTGAGCAGACCGACGGATGCGGCACCGTGCTCGCCCGAGAGCTCGTTGTACTTCTGGTTGCTGAGCGCCTTCATCGGCGTGGTGTAGAACACCTTCGCGCGGGGATGATCGAGGGCGAGATGGACTGCGAACTCGGCGACGATCGTCTTACCGGCTCCGGTCGGCGCGGCCACGAGGACGCTGCGCCCCTCCTCGAGCACCCGGCAGGCCTCGAGTTGGAAGGGGTCGAGGTCGAAGTCCTGAGTGCGGCGGAACTGCTCGAGCTTCGGAGCGGTGCGGCGCGTGCGCGCCGCCGCATAGCGCTCGGCAGGCGACAGCGTCACGCGCGCGCGAGATCGGCCGAGAGCCCGTCGGCACGCCGGGCGACGGCGCGATCGTGCAGGCTCGCGACGCCCCACGCCGCGAAGTACAGCGCGACCATCGGGGCGGCGAGCAGGAACATCGACAGGGGGTCAGCGGCCGGCGTCGCGATCGCGGTGAACACGGTGATCGCCAGGACCGCCCAACGCCATCCCTTGAGGATCGTCTTGGCGGAGAGGATCCCGATGAAGTTCAGGAGCACGAGGAACACCGGGAGCACGAACGCGATGCCCGACGCGAGGATCAGCTTGATCACGAAGTCGAGGTAGTACTTGGCATCGATGATCGCGCTGTCCTGTCCGGGAACGAACCCGACCATCACCTCGACCAGCCGAGGGAGCACGACCCAGCCGACCGCGCATCCCACCAGGAACAGCGGCACCGCGGTCAGGAAGAAGCCGAAGATGTACTTCTTCTCGCGGCCACTCAGCCCCGGGACCAGGAACGCGAAGATCTGGAACAACCACAGCGGGCTCGAGATGACGATGCCGATCATCAGCGCGATCTGCAGCCGGATGTCCCAAGCACTGGTGATGCCCGAGTAGTTGATCGATGCGGCCGAGTGGTGGGCCTTGGCGATCACCAGGATCGGGGCACGCAGCCGGTCCTGCACGAAGGACGAGATGAACCAGCCGCCGATGGTACCCGCCAACACGCCGGCGCCGGCGATCATCAGTCGCTTGCGGAGCTCGACCAGGTGCTGACCGAGCGACATCCGCTTTTCGGGGTCCTTGCGCCGTTTGCGGACGGCCATGAGCTAGGACTTCGCGGACTTGCCCGATTTGCCCGCTTGAGGCTTCTTCGGTGCGGTCTTCTCCGCGGCCGGCGCCGCGGGAGCTGTGGGTTCTGCGACAGAGGCGGCGACGCCATCCGATGCGGCATCCGCGTCTGCGTCGCCGTTCTTGCCGGTCTTCATCTCTTCGCGGAAGATCTTGGTGGACTGACCGATGCTGCGGGCGAGGGCCGGGAGCCGCGTCGCTCCGAACAACAACAGGACGACGACAAGCACGATCCAAATGCCGGGTCCATCAAAGATCCTGCCCATGGCCATATCCTCACTGATCGAAAAACCTGTCCCCAGACTACAGGCTGTTCGCGGTGCTCGCCCATGCGATCGCGCCGGAGCGGGCGACACCCCGGGTGTCGGTGATCCGTGCGTTCGTCAGCTCTGAGCGCGATAGCGTGCGACGCCCTCACGCGCCCACGCCTCGACCGCAGCGCGAGCGCTCGCCGGCGCGACGACGGTGGCGACTCCTGGCATGCTCGCGATGAGCCGCTTGAGGCCGTGGTAGTGCGAGACCCGAAGGGTCGTGCGGATGCGCCCGTCGTGCTCGGTGGTGGTCGCGCCGTCGGGGATGTAGTCGGTCAGCAGCGGCATGGCCGACGGGATCACATCGATGGTGACCTCGAGATCCTCCGGCGAGGGCTCGAAGAGCACGTCGGGCAGCCGCACGTCGGAGTCCGTCGCCCGGTGCTCGATCGGCTCCTCGGTGATGACCGCGTTCGAGATCCGGTCGAGTCGGAAGGTGCGGACCGCCTCGCGGAGGTGGCACCAGCCGCGCAAGTACCAATCCGTGTCGATCGATTCGACCCGCAGCGGGTCGACGCGGCGCCGCTCGCGCTGACCCTGCGAGTTCTGGTAGTCGAGTTCGAGCTGCACACCGCGCGCGACCGACTCGCGGATGAGAGCCAGCGTGGGCGCGAGCGGATCCGGCGCGACGGTGTCGATGGCCCCGGTGGTCACCGCGCCTTCGACACCCACCTGACTGGGCGCGGCGGACGCGCCGCGCGACAGCTTGGACATCAACGAGGCGATCGCCGCGCGGTCGGCGTTCTCGGGCAGCGCCGAGAGGTACTGGAGCCCGGCGATCAAGGCGGCGGCCTCGCGCGCCGAGAACCGCGGCGAGTCGTCGATCGCGACCAGGTTGGTGATCACGATCTCGTCGCGCTCTTCGAAGGCATCCCAGTTGATGTCGAAGAGGTCGCCGTGCTGATACGCGTCGGTCTCGCCCGGCACGCCGCTGACGGCGATGAGCTCGACGGCCTCGCGGATCTGCTGCGGCGTCATGCCGAAGTGCTCGGCGGCTTCGCTGACCTTCGCGCCGTCGTGATCCATCAACCACGGAACGAGAGAGAGCAGGAAGGCGAGCTTGTCGCGCGCCTGCAGCGGTTGGGCACGATCAGCCATGGTCGCGCTCCGTCCGCTCGAGTCGGCTCACGACGGCGTCCCGCAGCTCGGGCGGGCTCACGACCAGCACCTCCGGGCCGAAGCCCGCGAGCTCGTCGGCCAGGATGTTGAGGTCGACGTAGTGCAGCTGCAGCCTGGCCTCGGCGGCGTCGCCCGCGACCGTGACACGCTCGGTGCCGCGCCGGTTGGTGAGACGGGTGGCGGCATCCGAGTCGCAGATCACGTCGACCTCGGCCACACCGTGCTCCCACACCTGGTCGAGACCCGCCAGGGCCGCCGCCGCGTGGTCGCCCGGGCGGACGGGCGCGGCGCGACCGAGCTCGACCGGGCCCACGATGCGACGCAGGAGGTAGGTCTTGCGGGCTCCCTCGGCGCCCGCCGCGGTCGAACCCGGCGTCACTTCTTCGGCGGACAGATGCCAGCGCCCCTGGTACTGCACGAGCGCGAGCGGGATCACCTCGCGTTCGCGGGCCTCGTCCTCGCCCGGTTTCAGGTACAGGAAGCGCACGATCAGGTGCTTCTCGAGCGCCGCGCTCAGGGGCTCGAATGCGGCGTCGCGCAGCCGGACGCGCGGTGCGTACCCGAGCACCGGCTCATCGGCCGTGACGCCAAGCGAGCGGAGCTTGAGCAGCGCGCGACGGGACTCCCCCGACAGGGACCCCTCGCGCCAGACCATCGCGGCGAGGTTGAGCAGGGTGGTCTCGTCGCTCGAGAAGGTGATGTCGGACGGCAACTCGTACGCGCCGCGCGGGATGCGGTAGCGCAGCGTCTGGTTGTTGCCGGCGTCGCCCGGCGAATCGATGGTCTCGAGCGGGACCCCGAGATCGCGGATGTCGTCTTTGTCGCGCTCGAACTGGCGCTCGAGGTTGGCGTTGTCGCCACCCGAGCGGTACTTCTGGCGATAGCCCTGGACGGTCGACAGGATCTCGTTCTTGGTCAGCCCTGATTCGGTCGCCAGCAGCGCCAGCACGAGGCTGAACAGGCGCTCCTCGACCGGCACGCGCGAGGCGCCCGACGACGTCGAAACGGGGGAAGAGGACACCTCAGGAATCCTACGGCGGAAGGGACGCGGGCTAGGCGATCCCCAGCACGTCGATCACCATGATCACCGTGTCGGTGTCCGAGAAGCCGTACGCGCTCGAGTGGGAGCCGAATCCGTCTTTCGGCGGGATGACCACCAGCACCTGCGATCCCACCTTCGCGCCGAGCAGGGCCTTGTACATCCCGACGGGCAGGCCGCTGGCCGCGACCTTGATGTCGGCGGCCTGATCCGTCGTCCAGGTCGAGTCGCCGCTGGGCACCGTCGTGCCGTCCGAGGTCTGACCACCCGGCCACACCACCGGTTTGTCGGTGGACGATGTCGGCCAACTCCATCCGCTGTACTTCACGTGGACGATGTCGTCCTTCTTGACGGTGGGGCCCGAGCCGGCCTTGATCGTCGAGATGCGCAGCGTCTTGGGCTTGTCGAGCTCTTGGATGACGATGCCCGGCTGACCGTCGACCGCCGTGATCACGTTCGGCATGCCGTCGAGGGGAAGCTGGTTGACGCCGTTGGCCTTGCCGAGGAACCGGTCTTTCACGTCCACGACGATCACGAGCGTTGCGTCGTCGGCGATCCCGGCACTTGCGCCGGCGCCCTTGCCGAACGCGTCCTTCACCGTCGACACCAGGGAGTACCGCTCCCCGGCTCGCGCGCAGAGCAACGAGCGGATGATCGACGTCGCCTTCGGGGACGCCGAGGCTCCCGCGCGCTGCGGGCTCTGGGTGCCGCCGACATTCTGGCCGTCGACGCCGTTGTAGATCGTGAAGGTGTAGTCGACCTGGTCGCCGTTCTGAACCGGGCTGCCGGTGCCTGCCTTGTTCTGCGACACCTGGGCGGTCTTGGCCACGAGGGGCGTCGGGAAGTCCGCCGTGCTCGCGGTCGCCGTCACCAGCTTCGACGCGGGCCCCGACGCGAAGGCGGGCGCGCACTCGGCAGACGGGCTCGACGAGCAGGCCGCCAGCGAGGCGACCACGAGCGCGGCGGCGGCGACGGCAGAGAGAAGCGCGGGTGTCTTGCGCACAGGGCCTTCTTCCAGGGTCTCGCCGGATGACTCACGGCGCACGAACGAGCGGGACAACTCTACTGGCAGATCGGACGGCCCTAGCTGGGAGGCTCGGTCGAGGCGCGGTCAGGCAGGTCGATCCCCGATTCGCTGGCCAGGGCGCGGGCGTCGCGCACGACCCGCCGCAGCCGCTTGTCGCTCTTGACCGCGTCGCCGAGGGCGCCGGGAGTCCACAGTTCGACGTCCTCGTCGCCGTATTCGGTCTTCGAGGAGCGGCGGACCGGCTGCGGGAGCACGGTGCCCGGAGCGAGCCGTCGTGCCGTGATCAGGAAGCCGGTGTGACCGACCATCCGGTGATCGGGGCGCACGGCCAGTCCCTCCACGTGCCAGCCGCGGACGATCGTCTCGCTGGCATCCGGGTCGGTGAAATTCCCGGTCGCCCGGATCGCCTCCGCCACTCGCGACAGCTGCGTCACCGTGGCGACGTAGCACAGCAGCACTCCCCCGGGCGTCAGAGCGGTGGATGCCGCTTCCAGGCACTCCCACGGAGCCAGCATGTCGAGCACCACCCGGTCGACGGTCGCGGGCTCGGTCGTCGTCGGCAGCACCTCGGAGAGGTCGCCGATCGTGATGCTCCAGTTCGGCGGCTCTTCACCCAGGAAGGCCGCGACGTTGGCACGGGCGACGGTCGCGAACTCCTCGCGGCGCTCGTACGAGAGCAGTCGGCCCTCGGGGCCAACCGCGCGCAGCAGCCACAGCGAGAGCGCACCGGATCCGACCCCGGCCTCGACCACGGTCGCGCCGGGGAACACGTCGGCCAGCGCGCCGATCTGCGCGGCGTCCTTCGGGTAGACGATCGCGGCGCCGCGTGGCATCGACATGACGAAGTCGCTCAGCAGGGGGCGCAGCGCCAGGTAGAGATCACCGTTGGTGGCGGCGACCACGGTGCCGTCTGGCCGACCGATGATCGTGTCGTGCTTGACCACGCCGCGGTGGGTGTGGAACTCGCCGCCCGGCTGCAGGGTGACGGTGTTGAGCCTGCCGCGTGGACCGGTGAGCTGCACGCGGTCGCCGACGGCGAACGGCCCCGTGTGCCGGGGCGCTGGCGCGCTCATCGCCGCACCCCGCGCAGCTCGACGAGGTCCTGGAGGGTCCGCCCGTGGAGCGACTCCCAGAGCGTGTAGGCCGGGCTCGGCGGCAACGGCACGTGCAAGGGGACGGCCACGGTCGTCGCGCCGCTGGCGACGGCCGACGCGACCCCGAACTCGGAGTCCTCGATGGCGATGCAGTCCGTCGGATCGACGCCGAGAGCTTGAGCGGCGCGCAGGTAGGGCTCGGGATCCGGCTTGCCGTTGATCACCTCATCACCCGCGATGACGATGTCGAACGCGGGGAAGCCGGCCGCTGCGGCGATGTAGTCCGCCATTCGTCGGATCGACATGGTGACCAGAGCGGTCGCGATGCCGGCCTCCTGCAACTCGACGAGCAGGTCACGAGCGCCGGGGCGCCATGGCACCTCGTCGGCGAGCTGGGCGATCACGCGATCGGTCAGGACCTGGATGATCTCCTGGGGCTCGAGCTCGACGCCGCGCGACGCGATGATCAGCGACGAGCGTTCGAGCGACGATCCGACCAGTGACAGGCCGTCGTCGATGCTCCAGTCGCCACCCCAGGCGTGCACCAGCTCGGTCTCGGCGGTGAGCCAGTACGGCTCGGTGTCGACCAGGGTGCCGTCCATGTCCCACAGCACCGCGGCCGGCCGGGCGGCGTCGCTGCGGTCACGGGTGTCGTCGCTCACGTCGCACGAGTCTACGAGCAACGGATGGCGGCCTTGCGCTGATGGCGAACGCTGCGAGCCCGGCGGGTGGCGGGGCGGAGTCCTATTCTGGAGGAACGTCGCGGAGCACGTTCCGCGCCGGGACGCCGGGCGACCGGCGAGAGGAACCACGTGGCGGACGCAAGCAGATTCGGCGAGAGCTCCCTTCTCGTCGTCGCCTTCGAGGGCTGGAACGACGCGGGTGAAGCCGCGAGCGGAGCCGCCCGTGCGCTGCGCGACCAGCTCGAGCTCGTCCCCGTCGCCGATCTGGACCCTGAGGACTACTTCGACTACCAGTTCAACCGTCCCAGCTCGACCATCGACGAGAACGGCGACCGCGTGCTCGAGTGGCCGGGCGTGACGCTCTGGGGTCCCGCCGATGGCGGCCCCGGGGTCCACGTGCTCCTGGGCACCGAGCCGTCGCGCGGGTGGAAGACCTTCGCGGCCGAGGTGATCGAGGCGCTCGCGACGGCGGGCATCGACGGGATCGTGTTCCTGGGCGCCATGCTGGCCGACGTGCCGCACACCCGTCCGATCTCGATCTTCGCGACCAGCGAGAACGAGGCGCTGCGCGACCGTTTCGAGCTGGAGAAGAGCACCTACGAGGGGCCGGTGGGCATCCTCTCGGTGCTGGGCGAAGCAGCGGAGCGCGTCGGCATCCCAACGCTGTCGATCTGGGCATCGGTGCCGCACTACGTGCACAACGCGCCGTCGCCCAAGGCGACCCTCGCGCTCATCGAGCGGCTCGAGGAATTTGTCGACGTCTCGGTGGATCGCGGCTCGCTCGAAGCGGACTCCGCGGCCTGGGTCGAGGGCATCGACGCGCTGGCCAGCGACGACGACGACATGGCGGCCTACATCGCCCAGCTCGAGCAGGCGCGCGACACCGTCGACTCCCCCGAGGCCAGCGGCGACGCGATCGCCGAGGAGTTCGAGCGCTACCTGCGCCGGCGCGAGGGCCGCGCTGGAGACGATCGTTCGGGCGGCAACGGCCCGTAAGCAGCCGCGGACCGCAGCGCCCAGTGCACGATCACTAGTGCACGATCACTAGTGCACGATCACCTTGAGGATCATCAGGGCGAGGCCGAGCAGCGCTGACACCACCGCGCCGACGATGCGGCCGCCGAGGCCGGTACCACGTTCGGCGAAGGACTGCCAGCCCAGTACTCCCAGCACGATGACGGCCAGGACGAGCGACCAGTCCGCCGCGTCCGGCAGCAGGCCGACCACGCCGAGCAGGAGCACGATGGTCGACGGGATCGCCGCGATGAGCATGGCCGACGACGTTTCCAATGCGTGCCCCAACGCCATCCGCACGCTCCTCGCCGCACCATGCCCGGCGATGGTGTGCGCGTAGACGTGCGCGAGCCAGAACACGATGAGGGTCACCCCCGCGAGCAGCAGCGTGTCGAGGTCCGCCGTGCGGTCGATGGCGCTGTCGCCGAAATGCAGAGCGATGCCGTGCAGACTGGCGTCGCCGGGGATGCCGTCGCCTTCGCCGTCGGTCGATCCCTGACCCGATGCGGCGGCGATGAGGGCGGCGAACAAGAGGGTGCCGTAGATCGCGTCGGCCGACACGACGCGGTCGCGCAGGCGCGCCCATCCCGTCATGGGGCCGAGGTTACCGGTCGGGCGGGTCGAGACGGGAGCTCAGTGCCGATTCCGTCGGAGGCGCGGCGACACCAGCACGTTCCAGAGGCCGGCGAACAGGAGGGCTCCTGCGATGCCGTTCACGACGCCGCCGACCGTGTCCGTCAGGTAGTGGATCCCGGTGTAGAGCCGCGACATCGCCACGATGACGGCGATGACCCCGAAGATGACGACGATCAGCGTCCGCGAGGTGCTCCGCGAGGCCGCGAAGAACAGCGCGGCGCCGAGGGCGGCGACGAACGCGACGTGACCACTCGGGTAGCTCAGCGTCGACGCCTCCTTCAGCAATTGGTGCGGAACATCGTTGAGGTCGGGCCGCGGCTGGTGCACGGCGTATTTCGTCACGAGGCAGGTGACCCATCCCGCTCCGGCGACCACGACGATTCCCAGCCCCGTCCGCCATCCCTTCAGCAGCCACATCACGGCGAAGACGATCACCAGGATGACGGCGACGACGGGCGGCTGATCCAACTTGTCGAGCAGGGTCGCGATCGTGTCGAGCGCCGCGGTGTTGGCGCGATTCAGAGCCGCATCGATCGGGAGCTGCGCGGTGCCGAGGGCCGGGACCAGCTTCACCAGGAATCCGAGCGCGAACGTCACCACGAACAGCACCACCGTCACCACGATCCAGCGGCGGGGAAGGGCGAAGTCGGTGCGAGGGGGAACGGTCATGGAGCCATCCAAACGGATGCGGGGCGCGAAAACCGAATCGACGGTCAGCAGTCTCTGAGAAAATCCGCAAGAACGCGGCGACCGAACGCCAGGGCGTCCAGGGGGACGCGCTCGTCGACGCCGTGGAACAGCGCCGGAAAGTTCAGATCGCCGGTCAACTGCAGCGGTGCGAACCCGTAGCCCTCGATGCCCAGCTTGGCGAGCGCCTTGTTGTCGGTGCCTCCGCTCATCAGGTACGGCAGCACCGGCGCGCCGCGGTCGTGCTTGTCGAGGGCGGCGATCATCTTCTCGACCAGCGGCCCCTCGAACGGCAGCTCGAGGCCGATGTCGTGGTGCATCACCTCGATCTCGATGTCGGGGCCGACGAGCTCGCGGACGCGCGCGAGCACCTCGTCCTCCTGACCGGCGAAGGGGCGCAGGTCGACGAGCGCTTCGGCGCGATCCGGGATCACGTTGTGCTTGTAACCGGCGGTCAGCAGCGTGGGGTTGCTGGTGACCCGGAGCGTCGCCCGCAGGAATCCGGCGGCCGTTCCGGTGGCCTCGACCACGTCATCCGGGTGGGCGTCCGGCATGTCCATGATCTGCGTCAGGCGCTCGAGCAGGTCGGTGGTGGTCGGGGTCAGCCGCAGCGGCCACTCCTCCTGGCCGATCGCCGCGACGGCCAGCGCGAGCTTGACGATCGCGTTGTCACGGATGATCCGCGAACCGTGCGCCGCCGTGCCGTGGGCGGTCAGCCTGATCCAGACCAGGGCCTTCTCCCCCGTCTGCAGCAGATAGGCACGTCTGCCGTTGAGGTCGATCGAGTAGCCGCCGACCTCGCTGATCGCCTCGGTCGCTCCCGCGAAGAGCTCGGGATGCTCGTCGACCATCCAGTGCGAGCCGTACACGCCGCCGTTCTCCTCGTCGGAGAAGAAGGTGACGACCAGATCACGTGCAGGCTGCTCGCCGCCCTCGAGGAGGTCGCCGAGCGCGGTCAGGATCATGGCATCCATGTCCTTCATGTCGACGGCTCCGCGCCCCCACAGCAGACCGTCGCGGATCTCGCCGCCGAACGGGTCGACCGTCCAGTCGGCGGCGACGGCAGGCACCACGTCGAGGTGCCCATGCACCACCAACGCCGGACGGTCGGCGTCGCGCCCCTCGACCCGCGCCACCACGCTTGTGCGTCTCGGTGCCGCATCGAAAAGCTGAGGAGCGAGCCCCAGCCGCTGGAGCTCGGCCTCGACGTACTGCGCCGCCTCGGTCTCGCCCTCCGACCTGCCGCCGCCCCAGTTGACGGTCTCGAAGCGGATCAGGTCGCGCGCGATCCGCGCGGTCGCCTCGAGGTCGGGGGTGTCATCCAACTCGGCCATGGGGCAACGCTACGCGGTGGGTGGGTCGGACGCCTTCTTGCGCGATGTCCTCTGCCTCTCACGGCATCGCTGCCCGCGTCCGGTCGGAGCCGCGCCATGCTAATGTCGTTCCTCGGTCGCCACCGCGTTCTCGAACGCCGGCGGCCGGTCTCGCGCGGGTGGCGGAATGGCAGACGCGCTAGCTTGAGGTGCTAGTGCCCGTAAGGGCGTGGGGGTTCAAGTCCCCCTCCGCGCACGAGATGCGAAGGCCCCGGATCGTCATGATCCGGGGCTGTTCGTTTCTGCGGCCGGTGACGTATCACCGACGGGCGTAGCGTGAGGATCATGCAGCTCGGCATCCACTACATGAACTTCACCCACCCCGACGTCAGCCCCGAGAAGATGGCTCCCCTCCTGCGCGACACCGCGATCGCTGCCGAGGAGATCGGCGCGTACTGGTTCACGATGATGGACCACTACTTCCAGATGGAGGCGTTCGCGACCGCGCACGATCCGATGCTCGAGGGCTACACCTCGCTCGGCTTCGTGGCCGCGCTGACGAAGCGGATGCAGCTGGGCCTGATGGTCACCGGGGTCACCTACCGGCATCCGGGTCTGCTGGCGAAGATCGTCACCACGCTCGACGTGCTGTCGGAGGGCCGCGCCTTCCTCGGGATCGGCGCCGCCTGGTACGAGCGCGAGCACAACGCGCTCGGCGTGCCGTACCCCGAGCTCAAGCACCGCTTCGAGCGCCTCGAAGAGGCCATCCAGATCGCCGAGCAGATGTGGAGCGACAACGAGGGCCCGTACACCGGCAAGCACTATCAGCTGGCCGAGACCATCAACATCCCGACCACGGTGCAGCGGCCGCGCCCGCCGATCCTCATCGGGGGCGGCGGCGAGAAGAAGACCCTCCGGTTGGTCGCCCAGTACGCCGACGCCTGCAATCTGTTCGGCGGCGACGTGGACATGATCGCGCACAAGATCGATGTGCTGAAGCGGCACTGCGACGAGCTCGGTCGTGACTTCTCGACCATCAAGATCACGATGCAGGGCGGCCAGCTGAAGCCGCTGGACGACCCCGACGGTTTCCTGCGCTCGATGGAGCAGTACGCGAAGCTGGGCGTCTCGCTGGTCGGGCTGGCCCCGGGAGTGGCGCCCGACCCGGTCGCCTACGTGCGCGGACTCGAGCCGCTGATGCCCCGACTGGCGGCCATCGGCTCCTAGGCGCGTCCCGATCGGTCACCTAGCATCGAAGGATGTCCAGCCGCACCGCGAACCGCGTCGGCGGCGTCGTCGTGACCTGGAACGACGATCGGGGTTTCGGGTTCGTCCGGCCGGACGATGGCGGCCCGGACGCGTTCCTGCATTTCACCGCGGCACCCCGCGGCACCACGCGTCCCTATGAGGGGCAGCGGCTCACCTTCGAGGTCGAGCAGGACGAGAAGGGCAGGCCGCGGGCGGTCCACGCCGAGCCGGTGCTGGTCGGCGAGCGTGCTGAGCCGCCGGTACGGCCCACCTCGGTCGTGGTCGCGATCGGATCGATCCTCGCCTTCGGCACCCTGTTCTTCGTCGTCCACGAGGTGTGGCGGGTGCCGTGGACCATCGGCGGCATCTACCTCGGGCTCAGCCTCCTGACCTTCGCGGTCTACGCCGCCGACAAGCGTGCCGCCCAGACCCACCGCTGGCGTACACCCGAGAACACCATGCTGCTGATCGGGCTGGTCGGCGGGTGGCCGGGCGCCGCAATCGCCCAACAGGTGCTGCGCCACAAGACGAAGAAGCTCAGCTTTCGAACCAAGTTCTGGTCGACCGTGATCGTCAACGTCATCGCGTTCGTGCTGCTCGCCTGGTTCACGTACACCCACCCGATCCCCGGATTCGAGCTGTTCTAGAGCGGTCGGCGTCCGATCACGACGACCGTCACGTCGTCGTCCTCGTCGTCGAGCTCGGTCTGCGCCCAGAGCCCCGCATCTGCCATCAGGGATGCCGTCACGGGCGCCTGCGCCTCGCTCACCTCGATCAGCAACCGACCGCCGGGTGCGAGCCAGAGCGGGGCTGCGGCGATCACGCGGCGGTGGATCTCGAGTCCGTCCGGCCCGCCGTCGAGGGCGAGCACGTGCTCGTGCTGCCGGGCCTCGGGCGGAAGCAGAGCAATTCCGCCGGTGGGCACGTACGGCGCGTTCGCCAGGAGCAGCTCGACCCGGCCGCGCAGGGAGTCCGGCAACGGATCGAAGAGGTCCCCTTCGTAGACGCTGCCCGGGCCCACATTGATGCGGGCGCAGTGGGCGGCGGCGGGATCGAGATCCGCGGCGTGGAGTTCGACGCCGTCACCCAGACGAGCGCGCACGGCCACCCCGAGGGCGCCGACGCCGCAGCACAGGTCGAGGACGACCGCATCCGGATGCCCGAACGCCGCGGCCAGCTGCACGAGGAACTCGGTGCGATGACGCGGCACGAACACGCCGGGCTCGACGACGAAGCGGATTCCGTCGAACTCGGCCCAGCCCACGATCTGCTCGAGCGGCTCGCCTGCCACGCGTCGCGCCACCATGCGCTCGAGGTGGCCGTCGTCGGCCGCCTCGGCGATCAGCAAGGCCGCCTCCGGCTCGGCGAACACGCAGCCCGCGGATCGCAGGCGCAGCACGATGTCGGCTTCGGTCACCCAGCGACCTTGCCACGAACCGGCGGGCTCCGAATGCATTGTGCAATCGGAGCAGCAAAGGGCGAGACTGTTCACACGATCGAAGGAGATCCCATGACCATCTCGGATCAGGCTGCGAAGTCTGCCTCCGCAGCACCCGATGCCGAACTCTCGGCGGCGCAGAAAGCGGAGCTCGACGCCGACATCCAGGCGCTCACCGCCGGTGCCGCCGCCTGGGCCCAGCTGCCGCTCGACAAGCGAGCCGCCCTGCTTCGCGATGTGCATGCCACGGTCTCGACGCAGGCCGAGCAGTGGGCGCACACGGCCGCCCGCATCAAGGGGCTAGCGCCCGATTCGCCGCTGGTCGGCGAGGAATGGATGTCGGGACCGTACGCGGTGTTGACGGCGCTCGCCGCGCTCGCCGAGACCGTCGAGACGCTCGCCTCCGGCCACTCCCCGATCGAGAAGCTGACGCTGGGCACGGCTCCGGGTGGACGCGTCACCGTGCCCGTCATGCCGTACAACGCCTACGAGGGCCTGCTGCTGCACGGCTTCCACGGCGAGGTCTGGTTGAAGCCGGGAGTCAGCGCGACTCAGGCCCGCGGCGAGGCGGGGCTCGGCGAGCTGACTCCGACCCTGTCGGGCGGCGTCGGACTGGTGCTGGGTGCGGGCAACATCACCTCGATCCCGCCGCTCGACGTGCTGTACGAGATCGTCGCCCACAACCGGTCGAGCCTGCTCAAGCTCAACCCGATCATGAGCGGCATGATGCCGGTGTACCAGGCGGCCCTGGCTCCGCTGGTGACCGCCGGGATGCTGCGGATCGTGCAGGGCGGCGCGGCCGAAGGGTCGTACCTGACGCAGCATGACGGCATTCAGCACGTCCACATCACGGGCAGCGCGGCGACGCACGACGCGATCGTGTGGGGTGTCGGGGCGCAGCGCGCCGCGAACAAGAAGGCCCTGACGCCGCTGCTGAAGAAGCCCATCACCAGCGAGCTGGGCGGCGTGTCGCCGATCATCCTGGTTCCCGGGAAGTGGACCAAGCGCGACCTGCGCTACCAGGCCGAGCACGTGGCGACGCAGCGACTCCACAACGGCGGCTACAACTGCATCGCCGGCCAGATCGTGGTGCTGAGTTCGGACTGGCCGCAGAAGGCGGCGTTCCTCGACGAACTGCGAGCGGCCATCGAGCGCACCCCGCGTCGCCCGGCCTGGTATCCGGGCAGTGACGACCGGGTGGCGGATGTCGAGGCCCACTATCCGAAGGCTCAGCGGCTCGCCGACGGCACCCGCCTTCTGGTCGACATCCACTCGGATGACGACGCGTCGCGCCTGGAGACCACCGAGTCGTTCTCGCCGGTGCTCGGCGTGGTCGAGGTGGCCGGCACCGGTCAGGCATTCCTGGATGCCGCGGTGAAGACCGTCAACGCCGACTTCCTGGGCACGCTGGGCGCCAACGTGCTGATCGCGCCCGCCGACCGCAAGAGGCTCGGCGCCGGATTCGACGACGCGATCGCGGCGCTGCGATACGGCTCGATCGCGATCAACAGCTGGACCGGCTTCGCCTTCCTCGCAGCCGGGGCGTCGTGGGGAGCGTTCCCCGGACACACCCTCGACAACGTGCAGTCGGGCATCGGCATCGTGCACAATGCGCTCCTGCTGGATCACGCGGAACGCACGGTCGTGACCGGGCCGTTCCGACCGTTCCCGCGTTCGATCGCCGGTGGCGAGTTCGCGCTCTTCCCGAAGCCGCCGTGGTTCGTGACGGCGCGGTCGGCCACCCGCACCGGGGAGCTGCTGACCCGTTTCGCCCAGAAACCGAGCTGGCTGAAGATGTCCGGCATCTTCCTCTCGGCCTTCCGCGCCTAGCGCAGCGGGTCATCCGGAGGTTATCCACGTCATCCTGAAGTCTGAGGCGTGGTCGTGACAGAACTTCATACCCTGGGGGGATGACGAAGGCCTGGACCGACGACGTCGCCCGTTACCTCCTGAATGACCGGTTCTGCCCGCGGTGCGGCGCGGTTCTCTCGACACCCGAGTGGTGCGCTGCCTGCTCCGCAGACCTGAGCGGAGCCGACGCCGAGGGTGTCCGCGGTGCGGCGCGCGAAGCGGTCGACGCTCTCGAGCGGCGACAGCGGTTCATCGAGCAGATCCCTGACCTGGTGCGGACGCCGGCGGCGGTTCCTCCTCCCCCCGCCGGGCAGCCGGTCGGGGCTCCCCCCGCGGCGCGTGCCGCCTCGGGCAACTCGGTGAGCGTGCAGTCGGTGCTCGCCGTCGCCGGCGCCGGGCTGGTCGCGGTCGCCGCGATCGTGTTCACCTTCCTCAACCCGGACCTCACCGACTTCACCACCCGCAGCCTGATCGTCGCGGCCATCACGGTGGTGTTCCTCGGCAGCGCCTGGCTTCTGGTGCGGGCGCACCTTCAGTTCTCGGCCGAGGCGGTCGGGGCGCTCGGCATGGTGTTCGTCGTCCTCGACATCTGGGCCTTCTCGACGCTGGCGCCGCAGCTGAGCGGGTGGGTGTTCGCGGGCATCGGAACGGCTGTCGCATCGGGCCTGATGGTCCTGATCGCCTGGCTGGCGCGCGTGCGCACCTGGCTGTGGTCGGGTCTGCTCGGTCTCACCGTCGTGCCCGCGCTGTTCTCCTACGCGGCCGACAACCCGTGGATCACGATCGTCGGCCACCTGGCCGTCGGCTTCGCGGCACTCGCCGTTCACGACGTTGCACGGGCTCTCGGCCCACGGTTCGGCAGCGGATTGCGGGTCGAGCGCGTCACGGCCACCGTGGTCGAACTCGTCGTCGCGGTCGTGGTGGTCGTCTCGGCGATGCTGCTGCCTCAGGCGCGGGCCATTGATGGCCTCGGCGTCGCGGCGGTGATCCTCGGCCTCGCCGTGCTCGCCGCGGCGAGCTCCCGACACCAGCTCGTTCACCTGTGGAGCGGGCTGGCCGGCGCGTTCCTGGTGAGCGCCTTCGCGATCGTGCCCTCGTCGATCTGGACGCACACGACCTGGCTGCTCGCGCTCACCCCCGCCGCCGCGGCGATCGGAGTCGGCCTGCTGGCGGCTCTGCCGACCGTCGGCCCAATGCGGCGCCTGCTGCTGCTGATCGGCGGCTGGGGCGTGGCCCTCGCGGTGACGGCCCCGGCGTTTATCCAGGTCGTCGTCCGAGACCTGACTCCGCTCTGGTCCACCGACGGCAGCTACCTCCTCGGCGCCGATGCCCCGACGTCTCTGGCTGCTGTGCTGGGTGTGGCGGCCGGCGCCACAGCCTCGAGCCTGCTCTGGGCATTCTCCCGACGGCGCCCCGCGACGGCGGTCATGGCGCGCGGCGTGCTTGCCACCGGGCTCTGGCTGGCGATGCTGGCGCTCCTGGCCCTCGCGGACTGGACAGCCCTGCTTCCGGCCGTCCGCGTCGGGCTGGGGCTCGCCCTGGCGCTGGGGCTCGCCCTCGGCGTCGCGCGGATCCGACGGGCCTCGTCGGCACCGCTGCGGATCCGGCTCCCCCTGATCGTCGGTGCGCACCTGCTGGTGATGTCGGCCGCCGCCCTCGCCTGGACGGACTGGAACCTCGTCGTCGCGGGTGGAGCCGCGAGCGTCGCCGTCCTCGCGGTGCTCGCCCGCACGGTGCCCGCCGTCATCCGGCCCCTCTACGCCGGCGTCGCGTACGCGTACGCCCTGATCGTCTTCGCCGCCGGACTGAACCTCGTCCACGTCGAGACCATCGCCGTGCTCTGCCTGACCACGACGCTCGGCGCGTTGACCGCCCTCGTGGCGACCCTCCTCCGTCGTCTGCCCGCCGGATCCTGGTATGCGGTGCTGATCGTCACCGCCGTACCGTTCCTGATCGGGGTGGGTTCGGTGCTCGCGGAGCGCAGCGGCTGGACCGCGCTCTCGACCGGCGTGACCTTCTTGCTGGCCGTGACCCTGCTGGTCACGACCCGCCCCGGGCTCAACCGGTTCGTGAGATCGCTGGCGGCTGCGCTCCTGGTGCCGAGCCTCGCGGTCGTGGTCGTCTGCCTCGGCGCTCAAGTGCTCGCGGTGAGCGCCTCCCCGGTCACCCTGCCGATCATCGCCGTGATCGTCGCCTGCACGCTGCCCAGCACGGGGCTGGTCCGTGCCGCTCTCGAGCGCCGCGGCATCCCCGGCGCTCATGCATCCTCGGCCCGGCTGTGGATCGAGGTCTCGACCCTGGTCACGGCCGCTCTCGCGGTGGTACTGGCGCTCGTCCGCTCGGCCGCCGGCCTCGGCACGAGCTGCCTCGTGCTCCTCATCATCGGACTGGGTGCCGCCGCCATGGCCCTGTTCGCGAAGCGCCGCTACGGCTGGGTGCTCGCCTTCGCCAGCTGGACCGGTGCGCTCTGGTGCGTGTGGGCGCTGGCCGGGGTCCGTGTCGCGGAGCCCTACATCCTTCCCCCGGCGCTTGTCGCCGCCACCATCGGTGCGGTCCTGGTGGCTCGCGGGCGGCCGGGTATCGGTCTGCCCGCCGTCGGCCTGTTCTCGACGGCTCTGGCCGCGGCGGTCGTCCCCTCGCTGGCGATCTTCGCCATGGTCGGCGACGGAGCGGATGCCGCGCAGCTCTGGCGCGGGATCGCGCTGGTGGCCGCATCCCTCGTGCTGATCGTGCTGGGCGCTCTGGTGCGGCGCATCCCGGCGGACTCGCGCGTCGCGCTCCTCGCCCGCCTGCGCGGTCCCCTGCTGGTGATCGCGATCACCGCCGCCGCTGCCGGCCCGGTACAGGCCGTGCGGTGGGGCATCGGCGCCGACCACTCCCCTGTTGCCGATGCGCTGCTGATGTGGCCGGTCCTCGCGGTCAGCATCGGGTCGGCGGCGCTGGCGGTGATTGCGGGGCGGCTGCTGCGCCCGCGAGTCGGAGCGCGATGGGTCTACGCGCCCGCCCTGGTGTTCCTGGCGATCGGTCCGATCTCGACGGTGAGCAACGGCGTCCTGCCCATCCTGGCGCTCTATGTGCTCGGCTTCGCGTTGCTCGCGCTCATGCTCATCACCGTGGTGCGCTCTCGCACCCGCGCCATCACGCTTCCGCCGGTCTGGTTCACCTTCGTCGTGGCCTGGTGCGTGATGGTGGCGAGCTGGAGCACGCGTGAGCTGTTCCGTGTCGAGGCGTATTCGCTTCCGCTCGGCCTCGCGCTGCTGGCTGCCGGCGTGATCGCGATGCGTCAGGAGACGATTGCCGTCACAGCGGGCCCCAGCAGCTGGCCGGTGGGTTTCCGGGGATCGTGGCGGCTGCTCGCCCCGGGAATCACCGTGACCCTGCTGCCGTCGATCCTCGCGACGGGGACCGACCCGCAGACCTTGCGCGCGATCCTGGTGCTCGGTCTTGCGCTGATCTCCATCCTGATCGGCTCGCTGCGGCGGCTGGGAGCGCCCTTCATCATCGGACTGATCGTGCTCCCGATCGAGAACATCGTGGTGTTCGCCGTGCAGGTCGGCCGCTCCATCGGCGCGACGCCCTGGTGGATCACCCTGGCGACGGCCGGTGCCGTGCTGCTGGTGATCGCGGTGACGTCCGAGCGCCGCTCCACCGGTCAGAAAGGCGTGGCGGCGCGGTTGCGCGACCTGTGGTGAGGATCCGCGCCTCGATTGACACACTCGAACATATGTTCGAAAATAGAGGAATGGCTCCGTCATCCTCTTCCGTCGCCCTGACGGTCGATGACGACCTGGGTGCGCCCGAGTCGACTCTGGCCGGCACGACCGACGTCGTGCGTGAGTTGCAGGCGCGCATCCGGGTCATGCAGCGCACGACCCTCGACACCCGAGCGCTGCCGACGCACCCCGCTCTCGGCGAGCTGCTGCCCGGCGGAGCCCTCGCCGCTGGCGGCGTCTACGCCGTCGACAACTCGACGACGCTCGCGCTCGGGCTGCTGCAGGGGCCGAGTGCTGCAGGGTCCTGGTGCGCCATCGTCGGCGTGCCCGACCTGGGTGTCGAGGCGGCCGCCGGGCTGGGGCTCGATCTGGAGCGGCTGGTGCTGGTGCCGCATCCGGGCGAGCAGTGGCTTTCCGTCGTGTCAGCTTTGATCGACGTGGTCTCGGTCGTGCTGGTGAAGCCGCCGCCAGCAGCGCAGGGGCGTGTCCGCCTGGGCGACGCGGCCGCCAGCAGGCTGGCATCCCGGTTGCGGCAGCGCGAGGCGGTGCTGGTGAGCCTGGGCGAATGGCCCCGAACGGATGCTCGCCTCACCGTCACCGCAAGCACCTGGGCCGGCATCGGGGCCGGCTTCGGGCATCTCACCGCGCGTCAGGTCACGGTCAGCTCGGCATCACGCGCCTGGGCGGGCCGCGCCAAGTCGCGCCGCCTGTGGCTGCCCGGCCCCGATCAGCGGCTCGAGTCGGTCGTGGCCCGAGACGACATCGCCCCGCGACTCGTGAGGCACGAGGTTGCCGGCTAGCCGTACCGTGGCATCCATGCCGCCTCGCTACACCTTCACAGCCCCGCTCTGGCAGTGGATGGCGCGCCGCGACGAGTGGTTCTTCGTCAGCGTGCCTGACGACGTGTCCGACGAGATCATGGCGCGCAGCGAAGGGTTGACCGGCGGATTCAACTCGGTGCCGGTGCTGGTGACCATCGGGCGAACGAGCTGGCGCACGTCGATCTTCCCGGGCGGAGACGGCCGCTATGCGCTCCCGCTCAAGAAGTCGGTGCGGGTCGCGGAAGGGATTCAACGCGACTCGATGATCGACGTCGCCATTGAGCTCAGACTGAGCACGCCGTAGCGGCCGGGGGCGGCTCGCCGACTCAGGAGATCACGAACTCCTTGCGCATGTGCACCAACTCGACACCGGACCCCAGCTGCTCGCGGTGCGTCTCGACATAGCCTCGCCGAGCATAGAGCCGCAGGTTCGCCTCGCTCAGCTTGCCGGTGAACAGAACGGCGGCGTCAGCGGCCAGGGCCGAGGTCTCGTCGGTCGTCGACGCTTCACCCTCCGCCGCGTTCATCAGGATGCTGCCGAAGCCCAGACCCTGCATGTCCGGAGCCACCGTCAGACGACCGATGTGCAGCAGGCCGCTGACCACCCTGAGCCGGACCGCGCCGACCATTCGTCCGTTCTTGCGAAGCACGAAACCACCGCCCGTCTCGATCTCGTCGACGAGCTCGTCGAAGGTCTGGGTCAACGCGGGAAGAAAGGCGTCGTTGTAGAGTTGCGCCTCGCTGACGTACGCCGCGCGCTGCAGCGTGAGAACCTCTCCGGCGTCTGCGGTGGTCATGCGCAGCAGCTTGAGGTCCTGTCGGCTCATGGTCACATCGATCACGATCGACCTCCTGATCTGCAGACAGTCTCGTCGTCCCGACGAGCGCGGTCATCGCCCCAGATCAGGTGCCGGGCGCGACGCTCATTCCTCGCCGATGTCCTCGTTCCAGAGTTCTGGGTTTGCCTCGATGAACTCGGCCATGATCCGGATCAGCTCCGGATCGTTGACGGTCGTCACCGAGGTGCCGTTCTCGACCAGCCAGTCCTGACCGCCGAAGAAGTTCTGGTTCTCGCCCACGATCACTCGCCCGATGTTGAACTGCCGCACCAGGCCGGAGCAGTACCAGCAGGGCGACAGGGTGGTCGCCATCGTCGTCTTGCGGTAACTCTTCTGCCGGCCGGCGTTGAGGAAGGCGGCCGTCTCGCCGTGCAGCGCCGGGTTGCCGCCCTGGACGCGCTGGTTGTGCCCGCTGCCGAGCAGGCGGCCCTCCTCATCGAAGAGGGCCGCCCCGATCGGGATCCCGCCCTCGGCTTGGCCTTTCAAGGCCTCGGCCGTGGCGACGGCGAGCTTCTCGGCGTCTGTGGCGTAGATCCGGTCGTCCATGAGGCGGCTACGCGTCCGAGTCCGCTGCGTCGACGCCGACGATCACGTCGGGCTCCTCGGCGAGCGGGCCACCGACCTTCGGCTTGAATGCCAGGAACAGGAGCCAGTAGATGAGCCCCGCGAGCACGAACCCGACCAGCGGGGTGATGTCGCCGACCACCGCGAGCGGCGCCTTCGGGCGCACCAGGAAGCCCGTGAAGAGCACCTGGTTCGAGAACAGCACGATCGAGATGACGCCGGCGACGAGGAGCGAGAGGATGCCCGCCGGGTTGCGGTACTTCGCCTTGTCGGGGATGAAGGACGAGATCGCAGTACCACGGCGGAGCAGCCGGTCGACCAGCACGATGCCGAGCCAGGGGGCGATCCAGTACGCGATCACGAGCAGGAAGTTCTCGTAGTTCGACGTGTAGTTGGCCAGGATCGAGATCAGGGCGATCACGAAGCCCAAGATGCCGAAGGCGATCGCGATGATGGCGCGGCGCAGGGCGAACGGGATCTTGACTCCCGCTGCGAGGAACGACATCGCACCGGAGTAGATGTTGAGTGCGTTCGCCGCGATCGCACCCACCGCGATGGCTACCAGGGTGAGGTCGCCGATCCAGGTCGGCATCCCGCTCACGAAAGCGTCGGTCGGGCTGGCGCCCTTCGGGGCAGCGATGAAGGCCGACGCGGCCCCGGCCGCCATGAGCACGGTGCACGAGACGAAGTTGCCGAGCCCCGCGGCCCAGCCGACCTTGGCCGGGCTGGCGGTCTTGGGCAGATAACGGCTGTAGTCCGCCGCGTAGGGGTTCCAGCCGGCGGCGTATCCGAACGCGGCCGACGCCGTCAGCGTGAAGCCGGCCAGGCTGAAGCCGTTGTGGCTGGCGATCGCCGGGGCGACCTCCTTGTTGGCGAAGATCGCGATCGTGGCCAGGATGAAGATCACGCCGAGCACGATGCTCGCGTACCGCTCGAACACCTGCACCAGGTCGTGGCCGACGAAGGCGAGGACGACCTCGAGCACCACGATGATGATCAGGGCGACCCAGACCGGGATCTTGGTGAGGGTCGCGAGCGCGAAGGCGCCGCTCACCGAGTTGACCGCGAACCAGCCCAGACCCGCCATGATCGTGTTGATCGCCGCAGGCAGGATGTTGCCGCGCAGCCCGAAGGCGGTGCGACTGAGCACCAGCTGGGCGAGCCCTTCGCGCGGGCCCCACGTGGACAGTATGCCCTGGGTCGCCGCGCCGAGGGCGTTGCCCAGGACGATGGCGGCGATCGCCTGCCAGAACCCGAGGCCGAAGAACGCGACGCCGATGAATCCGACGAAGACGGTGGCGAACTCGAGGTTCGGCGCGGACCAGGTGGCGAACAGCTGCCAGGGTGACCCGTGGCGCTTGGAAGCCGGGATGGCTTCGATGCCCCCCGGTTCGACAGACGTAGGACGTGCGGGGGCGGTAGTGGTCATGGCGCCCAGCGTAGGGAGTCAGGCGCGCCGCACTCGCATCGAATCGCCAGTTTGTTACACAGGATTAACGCGAGATGAACGAACGGGCGGCCGTCACATCACGAAGACGTAGTCGGAGAGCCGGGTCCAACCTTCCGGTGCCGCCGTCGTGACCATCGGGAGGTACTTGGCCGTCGTTCCGTCCGGCAGCTCGTCGGTCACCACGCCGTTGCCGTCGCCGCAGGCCGCCGTCCATTTGTCGGCGTCGTGAAGAGTAGTCATCACCAGGCAGACCGAGCCGGCCGACTTGACGGCGAGGAACACCTGACGGCCGTTCCAACTGCCCTGGTAGCGCGTGCTCCCGGGGTCGATGTGCATGCCGTCGGCGACGCTCTCCGGAAGCACGTCCGCATCGGTCTGCGGCGATGTCAGGAAGGCGGGCCGCGAGACGGTCGGTGTCGGCTCGGTGCGATGCGGTGACGGGCTGTTCGAGGGCGCGCAGCCGCTCAGCAGCAGCACACAGCCCACTGCTGCCGCGACCGGACCGCGGAGTGACATGGGGTCAGGTTAGGTCGGCACTTCAGGGGACGGGCAGCGCTCGTTCGGGGGCCCCGGGTGCGAAATCCCCCCTGTTTACTGGCCAGTCGTTGTCCCCCTGCCACGTTCTGGGGGTAGCCCTAGCTGCTCGGCGAGCGGTCGATGAGTGCCGACTCAGCACCGCCCCCGCGGCGAAGATGGGCGCTGTGCCGGCACCGTCGGCGATCGTGTCGATGGCTCCTTCGGTGAAGTGGTGCCCCTCCGCGGTGAGCATGCTGATTCTCGCGTGCTCTGCGGTGAGCGCCGGACGCGCGCTCTCCCATGCGCCGACGGTCGCGAGCAGGGGTCGGGCCGTGTCGAGCAGTGCGTCGATGAGGGCATCCATGGCGGGATCGCGGACGTCCCAGACGATGACGCCGCCACCGTGATTGAGATAGCGGGCGGTGTGGTCGTCATAGGCGGCCAGGGTGTCCCAGCCCTGCTCGAGCGGGACGTCGAGCACGACTCCGAAGAGTCGTTCCGGCCGTCCGGTTGGCGCATCGCGGTCGAGTTGGCGCAGGCAGCTCCAGGCTTGCAGGTACTGGCGCGACTCGAGATCCGGGGTGTCGAGCACCGCGCGCAGGGCCGCTTCGGCGGCGGGAACGTCCGCCCGCGCCATCGCGTGCTCGGCATCCTGGAAATGGATCCACGGGGGCTCGGGCGACGAGCCCGCCCAGTCCTCGATCGGCACGTCGCCGAACAGCAGTTCGCGGAGCTCGGTCATATCGGCAACGCTACCGGCATTGACACATTCGAACATGTGTTCGAAAATAGGTCATGAGCATGGCGAGTGTCACAGGTGCCTCGGGGCAGCCGCGCCTGCTCGTGCTGTGGGCTCCCGACTGGCCCGTGCTCGCCCATGCCCGCGCCAACCGGATCCCGGATGACGCTCCCCTCGCGCTCGTCGAGAAGGGGATGGTGTTCGCCTGCTCGGCGCCGGCTCGGGCGGAGGGGGTGGCACGCGGGCAGCGGATCCGGGAGGCGCAGTCGCGCTGCCCCCGTCTCCACGTGCTGCGGTACGACCCGGCCCTCGACGCCCGGGCCTTCGAGCCTGTGCTGGCCGGGCTCGAGCAGGCACTGCCGGGGCTGCATCCGCTGCGTCCGGGAACGGTCGCGGTGCGCGCACGCGGCCCCGCCCGCTACTACGGCGGCGAAGAGGCGGCTGCGCTGACGACGCTGGGCATCGTCGCCGAGCACGGGGTCGAGCACGCGCGGGTGGGGATCGCGGCGGGGCTGTTCGCGGCGGAACGCGCGGCCAAGACCGCTCGATCGGCGCGGGTCACCATCGTCCCGAGCGACCAGACCGCCGACTTTCTCGCGCCCCTGCCGGTGAGCCTGCTCGAAGACGGCGAGCTGGCCGGCCTGCTCCCCCAGCTCGGCATCCGCACCCTGGGCGAGTTCGCCGCGCTCGGCGAGCAGGATGTGGTGGCGCGCTTCGGTCCCCTGGGGGCGCGACTGCATGCGCTCGCCGGCGGGCGCGACCCGCGACCGGCGACCCCGCGCATCCCGCCCCGCGACGTCGACGTGCAGGTGGACTTCGAGCCCCCGCTCGACCGGGTCGATCAGGTGGCGTTCGGGGTACGGGTGGCGTCCGACGACTTCGTGAACGGGCTGCTCGCCCAGCGGCTGGTCTGCACCGCCCTGCGCGTGGAGCTGATCGGCGACCGCGGGGAGGCGAGCGAGCGGGTGTGGCTGCATCCGCGGTCCTTCTCGGCGGCCGAGGTGGTCGACCGGGTGCGGTGGCAATTGCAGGGCGCAGAGCTGCGCTCCCCCGTCACCCGGGTGCGCATCAGTCCCGAAGCGGTCGATCCGGTCGGCGCGCACGAACGGGGGCTGTGGGGCACGGGGCCCGACGAGAACGTGCACTCCGGTCTGTCGCGCGTGCAGGGCATGGTCGGGCACCGCGGCGTGCTCACCGCGACACCGTCCGGCGGTCGCACCCCGGCCGAGCGGCAGACCCTCGTGCCCTGGGGCGACCGGCCGCTCGTTCCGCGGGATCCGCGCAAGCCGTGGCCGGGGACGCTGCCGCCGCCCGCTCCGGCGACCGTCTACGAACTGCCGCGGCAGATCGCGGTTCAGGATGCCCGTGGCCGTCCGGTCGCGGTCGACGAGCGCGGCACGCTCAGCGCCCCGCCCGCTGCCATGGTCTCGGCGACGGGAGCACGGCGCCCGCTCACGGCCTGGGCCGGCCCGTGGCCGCTGCAGGAGCGCTGGTGGGATGCCGAGGCCGCCCGCTCGACGAACCGCTTCCAGGCGGTCGACAGCGAGGGTGTCGCGTGGCTGCTGGTGCTCGACGACGACGGCTGGTGGGCGGAGGGCCGCTATGACTGACCGGCGGCATGCGGGGAGCCTAGGCGGAGCCGACGACTCTGCGATAGTCGGTGCCGTCGGCATTGCGGGTGATCAGACCGGCGTCGACGAGCGCGCGGCGCAGGGTGTTCGGATCGGTGGTGAAGGCGAACAGCTTCTGCGTGAAGGGCTTCTCGGCGAGCACCTCGTCGGTGCCCATCAGACGTTCGGCGATCCAGGTCAGCAGCTCGAGCCGGTCATCGGCGGATTTCGGCCAGTGGTCGATGCGTCCGTCGGCGCGCAGCCAGCGGTCGACACCCTCTTTCTCGACCCGTCCGGCGGCGAGCATGGCGCGCAGACGTGCTTCGTCGAGTTGCTGGGCGGGCGTGAGCAGCCCGCTCTGCAGCAGGATGCGGCGCGCATCCCGCCGTTCGGGAGCACTGAGCTCGGGGTCGGAGTCCACGATGATCTCAGCCAGGGTGCGCCGCAGCCGCGGATTCACCAGCGCCGCCAGCACGGCGCGCCAGGCCTCGGTGCTCTCGACGGCGCTCTCGACAGCGGTCTCGACAGCAGCGGCCGTCGGCTCAGCAGCATCCATGCTTCGAGGGTAGGCGCGTAGCCATGGGCTGGAACAACCCCCCGATCCCCTGGTCGGAGTTCGAGCGCGCCCTGAGCGACCGCCGTCGGCCGCGGCAGATGCCGGTGGGCGTCGACGGCGGAGACAGCCCGGCCTGGTCGCTCAAGCGCGGGCCGTACGTGGCTCCCGAGGGGATCGTGCGCGATCCGGATGCCCTGCCGTACGCCGAACTGCACGCCCATTCCAGCTACAGCTTCCTCGACGGCGCGTCCAGCCCCGAAGAGCTGCTCGAAGAGGCGGAGCGACTCGGGCTGCATGCTCTCGCGATCACCGATCATGACGGGTTCTACGGCATCGTGCGTTTCGCGGAGGCGGCCGAGAAGGCATCCGTCAAGACCGTGTTCGGCGCCGAGCTGTCGCTGGGATTGAGCGGTCCGCAGAACGGGGAGGCCGACCCCGAGGGCACCCATCTGCTGGTGCTCGCCCGCCAGGAGGAGGGTTACCACCGGCTCGCCAGAGCCATCACCGAGGCGCAGTTGCGCGGCGGCGAGAAGGGTCGGCCGGTGTACGACCTCGAGGAGCTCGGCGAGCTGAGCGGCGGCCACTGGGTGATCCTCACCGGATGCCGCAAGGGGAGCGTACGCCGCGCTTTAGAGGCGGTCATTTCTGACCGCCGGGGCGTACGCTCCGACGGCCGTCTCGGCCGTCGGGAACTTGAGCCTGTCGCCGCCGAACTCGACCGCCTGGTGCGCCTGTTCGGTCACGACAACGTCTACGTCGAGCTCATCGATCACGGCGAGCCGCTCGACAGCGAGCACAACGACCGGCTGGCGGCGCTGGCGGCCGAGCGCGGCCTCCCGGTGATCGCGACCGGCAACGTGCACTACGCCGCGCCCGCCGACCGGCAGCTGGCGACCGCGGTGGCAGCGGTCCGCGCCCAGCGCAGCCTCGACGAGCTCGACGGCTGGCTGCCGGGTGCCGGCACGGCGCATCTGCGTTCGGGTCGCGAGATGCGCGCCCGTTTCGCCCGGTATCCGGGAGCGGTCGAGCGCACGGTCGAGCTGGCCGACGAGCTCGCCTTCCCGCTGCGCAGGGCCAAGCCGGCCCTGCCCAGGCAGGAGGTGCCCGATGGGCACACCCCGATGAGCTACCTGAAGAAGCTGGTCTGGGATGCGGTGCCACGCAAATATCCCGACATCACGGCGGCCGACCGGCAGCGCATCGAGGCCGAGCTCGCGGTCATCGAGCAGAAGGACTTCCCCGGCTACTTCCTGATCGTCTACGACATCGTCCAGTTCGCCCGCAGTCGCGGCATCCTGTGCCAGGGCCGTGGTTCGGCGGCCAATTCGGCGGTCTGCTATCTGCTCGACATCACCGCGGTCGACTCGATCTTCTACCAGCTGCCGTTCGAGCGCTTCCTCTCCAGCCTGCGCGACGAGGAGCCAGACATCGACGTCGACTTCGACTCCGACCGGCGCGAGGAGGTGATCCAGTGGGTGTTCGAGAAGTACGGCAGGCGCAACGCGGCGCAGGTGGCCAACGTCATCCAGTACCGGCCCAAGAACGCCGTGCGCGACATGGCGAAGGCGCTCGGACACAGTCCCGGCCAACAGGATGCCTGGAGCAAGCAGGTGGAGCGCTGGGGCGCCCAGCTGACCACCGGCGATGACAACGACATTCCGGATGCGGTCGTCACCCTCGCGATGAAGCTGCTGAAGGCGCCGCGGCACCTCGGCATCCACTCCGGCGGGATGGTGCTGACCGACCGCCCGGTCGGCGAGGTGGTGCCGATCGAGCACGCGCGCATGGACGACCGCACCGTCATCCAGTGGGACAAGGACGACGCGGCCTGGATGGGGCTGGTCAAGTTCGATCTGCTGGGCCTGGGCATGCTGGCCGCACTGCAGTACTGCTTCGACCTGATCCGGGAGTCGACCGGCGAGAGCTGGGAGCTCGCCACCCTCCCCAAAGAGGAGAAGGCGGTCTACGACATGCTCTGCCGCGCCGACTCGATCGGCGTGTTCCAGGTCGAGAGCCGGGCGCAGATGGGGCTGCTCCCCCGCTTGCAACCGCGGCGCTTCTACGACCTCGTGGTGCAGATCGCGCTGGTGCGGCCCGGTCCGATTCAGGGTGGCGCCGTGCATCCCTTCGTGCGCCGCAAGCTCGGGCAGGAGGAGGTGACCTATCTGCACCCGAAGCTGATCCCGCCGCTGGAACGCACGCTCGGCATCCCGGTGTTCCAGGAGCAGCTGATGCAGATGGCGATGGCGGTCGGCGAGTGCTCAGGAGAAGACGCCGACCTGCTGCGCCGCGCGATGGGGTCCAAGCGCGGGCTGGAGAAGATCGAGTCGCTGCGCGCCAAGCTCTACGCCGGCATGGCGGCCAACGGGCTGACCGGCGAGGTCGCCGACGAGATCTACGGCCGCATCCAGGCCTTCGCCAACTTCGGCTTCGCCGAGAGCCACAGCCTGAGCTTCTCGCTGCTGGTCTATGCCAGCTCGTGGTTGAAGCTGCACTACCCCGGCGTGTTCCTGGCGGGGCTGCTGCGGGCGCAGCCGATGGGCTTCTACTCCCCCGCGAGCCTGACCGCGGATGCCCGGCGCCACGGCGTCGAGGTGCGTCGCCCCGATCTGCAGCTGTCGGGGGTCGAGGCGGGAATGGAAGCCATCGTCGACTCCGAGCGCGGCGCAACGGGTCTCTCGTCGTGCACCGATCGCATCCAAGCTCCGGTCGGCCCGTTCGACCGTTCGGAGCCGGATGTCTCATCGGAGCACCGCCGCGACGGCAACTGGGCGGTGCGGTTGGGCCTGGCTGCCGTCAACCGGATCGGCACCAAGGTGGCCGAGCGGATCGTCGCCGAGCGCGACGCATCCGGTCCGTATCACTCCATGGAAGACCTGGTGCGCCGCACCTCGCTCACTACCGCCCAGCTCGAGTCACTGGCCACGGCGGGCGCCTTCGACTGCTTCGAGCTCAGCAGGCGCGAGGCGCTCTGGCGGGCCGGATCGGCGGCCCAGGACCGCGAGGAGTTCCTGGCCGACTCGATCGTCACCGTGCAACCGCCGCTGTTCGCCGACCCGAGTGCCTTCGAGACGCTCGCCTCGGATCTCTGGGCGACCGGCATCTCGACCGACGATCATCCGCTTGCGCACTTCCGTGAGGCCTTGGGCGAACGGGGCGCGCTCTCGTCGCGCGACATGCGCACGGCCGAGAGCGGGCGCCGCATCGAGGTGGCGGGGCTGGTGACCCACCGGCAGCGGCCGGCCACCGCATCCGGGATCACCTTCCTCAATCTCGAAGACGAGCACGGCCTGGTCAACGTGATCTGCTCGATGGGCGTGTGGGGGCGGTACCGCCGCGTGGTGCGGGAGTCTCCGGCTCTCATCGTGCGCGGCATCCTGGAGCGCTCGGACGAAGGGGTGACGAACCTGCTCGCCGACCGGTTCGAGCCGCTGCGCGTCGAGGTGATGCACCGCTCGCGCGACTTCCACTAGGCCGCAGAATCGCCTCGTGGGGCGACGAGCGCCGCCCCTACACTGCTGCCATGCATCTGCTGCTGATCCGTCACGGCCAATCCGCGGCCAACGTCGCGGGCATCCTCGAGACCCGTGCTCCGGGTCCCGGACTGACCGCGCTCGGCATGGCGCAGGCCGCGGCCTTGCCCGCCGTCCTGCTCAAGCACGACATCCACGGCGTCTACGCCTCGGCACTGATGCGAACCCAACTGACCGCTGTTCCGCTCTCGGGCAGCCGGACCCTCGAGACGACCGTGCTGCCCGGGCTGCATGAGATCGGCGCCGGCGACTTCGAGGGGACCAAGGATCCCGCCGAGACCGCCCAGTACGTCGCCACCATCTCGGCATGGCTGCACGGCGACCTGGACCGCAAGATGCCGGGCGGAGCCGACGGGAACGCCTTCCTCGAGCGCTTCGACGACAGTGTCGCCCAGATCGCCGCAACCCACCCGGACGGCATGGCGGTCGCGTTCAGTCACGGAGCCGCCATTCGGGCGTGGACCGCGCTGCGCGCCACGGGCACGCCGTCGCGAGCGGCCGCCGCAGGCGAACTGCACAACACGGCGGGCGTGGGACTGACGGGCGACCCGGTCTCCGGCTGGACCATCAAGTCCTGGTCGGCCAACGCGCTTGGCGGTGCGCACCTCGATGGGCCGAAGTCGAAGGATGTCACGGGGCATCATCCGCTCTGAACCGCCACGGCGTCCCTCACCTGTCACGCCAGCCACAGCAGCCACTTCGGCCCCGCGGAATCGACCTTCTGTCCCCAGGTTTGGGTCCGGCGCCGGAAGCCGGCGGCCCGTAGCGTCGCAGACACACCCGACGACACGAGGTTCCCGTGCCCGCATCCACATCCACCCCTGCACGCTTCGCCTTGCGCGCCTGGTACGCCTTCCGCATGCTGCGGATGCGCACCCAGGTGCAGCCCAAGGACGTGCCCGCCGTGCGCAGCGGTGACGCCGAGGCCGACCGCATCCTCGTCGTCGGCAACGGCCCCAGCCACGGATGGGGCGTCGTGAGCCATCAACTGGCGCTGACCGGTCAATTGGCCGACGCCGTCGCGGCCCGGACCGGGAGGTCGTGCGACGTCGACCTGATCGGCGCCGAGTCGATGAACGTCCGCTCGGCGCTCTCCTGGATCGGGGATCGTGACCTGCGCGGCGACGACTGCGTCGTTCTCGTCGTCGGGTTCAACGACGCCTTGCGCTTCACCCCGGTTTCGACCTGGGAACGCGAACTGCGACTCCTGATCGATGGCATCGGCGACCGCATGCGTCAGGGATCGGCCATCGCGGTCGTCGGGATCCCGCCGATCTCCTCGTTCAGCTCCTACGGCAGCCTGGCCGGTCGGTTGAGCGACCAGCATCGACTCAAGTTGAACGCGGCCACCAAGCAGATCGCGCGCATCCGCGGCATCGACTACCTCGAGCTCCCTTTGCCCAAGGGCGCAGGAAGCGCCGACGCGGTGTATCGGGAATTCGCGAACCGGATCGCGGTGGACGTCGCGCCCCAGCTGCTCACGACCCGTCCGGTGCCCACCGCACGAGCCGCGCGCCGCGACAAGGTGTGGGACTGGAGCGGAACCGGCGCGATCGTCGAGGCCGCGCGCCACGGCGGGGAAGCCGACCTGGTCCGCCTGACCGAGAAGGCGCAGAAGTCGTTCGGCGTCGAACTCGCCGTCGTCTCGCTCGTCGACGGCGATCGCCTGTACCACGGCACCAACACCGACGTCATGCCGCCCTCGGTGCCCCTGGAGCTGTCGTTCTGCCGCTACACGGTGGAGAGCGGCGAGCCCGTCGTCATCCCGGATACCGGCCGTGACCCTCGGTTCACCGACAACCCGCTTGTCGACGTCTCTTTCATCAACTTCTACGCCGGCTACCCGCTCCGAGCCACCGACGGGCACGTCATCGGGTCGTTCTGCCTGCAGGGCTCGCAGGCTCGCAAGGAGTCGACGGTCGCGATGGATCTGCTGCGCCAACTCGCGCTCGAGGCCCAGGAGGTGCTGCGAGGGTACGAGTCGGAGGTTCCACCTCAGAGCTTCGCCCCGCCGGCGGTCACCATGCCCGCCCCGGTGGGCGCGCCCATCACCTTCCAGGACGCCGACTAGCCGGCGTCAGGACGTCGCGGTCGCCGCCAGCTCGGCTTCGGCCAGCAGCACGCAGTCGCACAGCCCGGAGATGGCGGTCTCGAGCTCGTCGAGCGAGGGGTAGGTCGGCGCGATCCGGATGACGGCGTCGTTCGGGTCGTCACCGTATGGGAAGGCGGCGCCCGCCGGCGTCACCGCGATTCCGGCCGCCTTCGCGAGGTCGACCGCGCGCGTGGCCGTGCCGACCGGCGCGGTCAGCGCCACGAAGTAGCCGCCGAGCGGGGCTGTCCAGGTGGCGTGACCGGTCAAGCGCTCGGCGAGCAGCCGCTCGGTCGCCGCGAACTTGGGCGCGATGAGTTCGCGGTGCTTGCGCATGTGCGCGCGCACGCCGTCAGCGGAGCCCAGGAAGCGTACGTGTCGCAACTGGTTCACCTTGTCGGGCCCGATGGTCTGCACGCCGGCGTGGAGCCGGTACCACGCGATGTTGGCCGGCGACGCTCCGAAGAACGAGACGCCTGAGCCGGCCGTCGTGATCTTCGACGTCGACGCGAACACGAGAGGGCGATCGGGCTTGCCCGCGGCCGCCGCCAGTCCGAGCACGTCGATCGCGGGCTGCTCGTCGTCGGTCAGGTGATGCACGGCATAGGCGTTGTCCCAGAAGATGCGGAAATCCGGGGCGGCAGCCGGCATCGAGACCAAGGCCTCGGCCTCGGCCTCGGTGACCGTGAAGCCGCTGGGGTTGCCGTACATCGGGACCAGCCACATCCCCCGCACCGCCGGGTCGGCCAGGTGCTTCTCGATCGCGGCGAGGTCGAGCGCGCCCCCCTCGAGGTACGGCAGCGGGATCATCCTGATGCCGAACGATTCGGTGATCGCAAAGTGCCGGTCGTAGCCGGGCACCGGGCACAGGAACGCGATCTCGTCGTCGCGCCACGGCACGGTGTTGCCCGGGACGCCGTGCAGCAGCGCGTGCACGATCACGTCGTGCATCACGTTCAGACTCGCGTTGCCGAGGGCCAGCAGTTGGTCGACGGGAATGCCGAGCAGTTCGCCGAAGATCGCGCGCAACTCGGGCAGGCCGTCCGCGCCGCCGTAGTTGCGGACGTCGACGCCGTCCGCCGAGGTGTGGTCCGCCGACAGCGGCAGGTCGAGCATCGGATTCGACAGGTCGAGCTGCGCCGGCGCCGGCTTGCCGCGAGTGAGATCCAGCTTCAGCCCGCGCGCCTTCAGCGCCTCGTAGGCGCTCTGCAATTCGGCCAGGGATGAAGCTGCTGTCGTGCTGGTGGGCATGAGACAACGGTAGCCGTTCCGCTCGCGGGACACCCCGCGCGGCTCACCCCGCCAGTCGCCCGCGCAACCAGTCGATGCGGGACTGCAGCTGGGCGACAGTCGCCTTCGCGACCTCCGGGCCGCCGCATGCTCGTCGCACCTCGGCGTGCACCATTGCGTGCGACTGACCGGACGCGCGCGCACGGATCGAGACGAGGCTGTTCAGCAGTCGTCTCTGTTCGGCCAGTGTGCGGTGGAGCGGCTTGGATTCGGCCGCGATCGCCTCACCGGCCGACAGCCCCCCGCTTTCGGCGGCCGCCCGCTGCCGCTCGCGCGCGTGCCGCGCCTGGCGCTGCTGCCGGGCCTTGAGCAGTTCGCTGACCTGATCCGGCTCCAGGATCCCGGGCAGGCCGATGAAGTCCCACTCCTCGGCAGAGCCCGGCTCGGCGAGGGCGCCGAACTCGTCGCCGTCGTAGAGGACCTTCTCGAAGGTCGCGACGGAGCCGAGCGCCGTCCATTCGTACTCGTCCAGCAGTTCGGCCGACGCGGACTCCTCGCGCTCGGCACGCTCGATCGCCTCGTCGTCGAACAGCTGATCCTCGGGTGTCTCCCGGTCGAGGGCGTGGTCGCGCTCGCGCTCCAGCTCGGAGGCGAGACCCAACAGGATCGGAACGCTCGGGACGAAGATGGACGCCAGCTCGCCGCGACGCCTGGCCCGCACGAATCGGCCGATCGCCTGCGCGAAGTACAGCGGTGTCGCCGCGCTGGTGGCGTACACGCCCACCGAGAGCCGGGGCACATCCACCCCCTCCGACACCATCCGGACCGCTACCATCCAGCGCTGAGTGCCCTCGGCGAACGCCTGGATGCGGGCGCTCGCCTCGGACTCGTCGCTGAGCACCACCACCGGCGCGTGGCCGGTGAGTCCGGTCAGGATCGTGGCATAGGCACGCGCGGTCGCCTGATCGGTCGCGATCACCAGGCCGCCGGCATCCGGGACCGATTGCCGCACCTCGCTCAACCGCCGGTCGGCGGCGGCGAGCACGGCCGCCATCCAGTCGCCGTCGGGGTCGAGCGCGGTACGCCAGGCCTGGGCCGTCACGTCGGTCGTATCGGGCTGTCCGAGCGTCGCTTCGAACTCCTCCCCCTGGCGGGTCCGCCAGCGCATCGAGCCCGCGTAGCTCAGGAAGATGACAGGGCGCACCACGCCGTCGCGCAGCGCACGCCCGTAGCCGTAGGCGTAATCGGTCTGCGAGAGCCGGATGCCCTTCTCATTGCGCAGGTAGCGCACGAAGGGGATCGGCGCGGTGTCGCTGCGGAACGGCGTCCCGGTCAGCGAGAGGCGCCGGGTCGCGCCCTCGAAGGCCTCCCGGATCGCGTCGCCCCAACTCAGGGCGTCGCCGCCGTGATGGACCTCGTCGAGGATGACGAGCGTGCGCTTCGACTCCGTGAGCTCGCGGTGCAGAGCGGCCCGCACGGCGACCTGGGCGTAGGTCACGACGACGCCGTGGTACTGCCGCGACTCGCGACCGTGCCGGTTGCTGAAGCGCGGGTCGAGGCGGATGCCTGCTCGGTGCGCGGCATCCGCCCACTGGGTCTTCAAATGCTCGGTGGGCGCCACCACCGTCACGCGGTCGACGAGTCGCCGCTTGAGCAACTCGCTCGCGAGCCGGAGGGCGAAGGTCGTCTTGCCGGCGCCCGGGGTCGCGCTAACCAGGAAGTCGCGGTGCTCCCCCTCGAAGTAGCGATCGAGCGCCTCCTGCTGCCAGGCCCGCAGCTTGTCGGCGGTGCCGCGTGGTGCGCGCTCCGGGAACGACGGAGGGAGGTGCTCTGCCGCCGAGGTCGCGCGGAACAGCGCTCCCCCGGACGGCGTGTCAGTCACTTGCTCCACGGTACTTCAGGCCGGTGACGATGAAGGACCGACCTCGACGACCGGTCCCGACGACCGACGCCGGATGCCCCGGCGCGAAGTCAGCGGCGGCGCCGAGCCGCCAGCACCGCGATGGTCGTTCCGATCGCGGCGGCCGCGACGGCCGTGAGCGCGATGCGCCGGCTCTGGGTGCCCGAGAGCGACTGCGAGACGCGTTGACCCAACACCGCGCCGCTCGATTGCCAGGACAACAGGGACCGGTCGGACTGGCCGGACAGCGCCGACTCGCGTGACTGGAACGAGCTGGCCGAGAACATCGACATGGCAGACGCGAAGGAGCCGAGCGACGCGAACGAGAAGGTCGACCCGACCGACAGGATCGATCCGACGCTGCCGATGGAGAGGATCGACCCGCGCGACCCGATCGACAGGATCGAATCGCGTGACCAGAGCGAGAGCATGCCGCCACGCTACCGATGGTGGCTAGTCGTCTCCACCCGAGATCCGGCGTCGCGGTGCCTCGCCCAACAGCGTGGCCGGACGCACGACCCCGGCGCCGAAGCGTGAGCCGATCGCATCGACGGCGCCCTCGACGCCGCGCCACTGCTCGTCGTCGTCCCAGAGGCCCAGACCGGCCACGGCACCGACTAGCCCCTCGCCGCGCACGCCGATGAGCCGGACCGGCCGTCCGCCGTCTGCCGCCGCGTCGTACAGCGAACGTGCCTCCTCGTAGATCCGCTTGCCCAGATCGGTGGGCTCGGCGAGGGTGCGCGAGCGGCTGATGGTGGTGAAGTCCTCGAAGCGGAGCTTGAGTGCGACCGTACGGGCTTGCACGCCGGCGCGGCGCAGGCGCGCTCCGACGGCGTCGGAGAGGCGCAGCAGCTCGCGATGCAGGGCAACGGGATCCGTGACGTCGGTCTCGAAGGTGGTCTCGTGGCCGACGCTCTTCTCCTCGCGGGTGAGGTCGACAGTGCGTGGATCGCGACCCCACGCCAGCTCGTGCAGCCGCGCGGCGTTCACCGGCCCGATGGCGCGCTTCAGCGTGTCGAGGGGTACCGCGGCGACATCTCCGATGGTGCGCAGGCCCAGACGTTGCAACTGCTCCTCCGACTTGCCGCCGACTCCCCACAGCGCCGTGACCGGCTGCGGGTGCAGGAAGGCGATGGTGTCGGCGGCCGGGATCACGAGCAGACCATCCGGCTTCGACCGCCCGGAGGCGAGCTTCGCCACGTACTTGGTGGATGCCGCCCCCACCGAGCAGCGCAGCCCGGTCCGCTCGAACACCAGGGCGCGCAGTCGGGTGCCGATCTGCCAGGGCGTGCCCAGGAGTCGGATCGCGCCCTTCACGTCGAGGAACGCCTCGTCGATGCTGAGCGGCTCGACCAGGGGCGTGATCTCGCCGAGCAGCGTCATCACGCGTTTCGAGTAATGGCTGTAGCGCTCGAAGTGCGGTTCGAGCACGATCGCCTGCGGGCATCGGCGCAGGGCGACCGCCATCGGCATCGCGGAGTTCACCCCGTACTTGCGCGCCTCGTAGGTGGCGGCCGTCACGACGGAGCGCGCGGAGCGGTGGCCGACGATGACGGGTTTGCCGACCAGCTCCGGCCGCTCGAGGAGCTCTACGGAGGCGAAGAAGGCATCCATGTCGACGTGCAGGATCGTCGCGGTCAGGTCGTCGATCGGCTCGGACGTGACCAGGCGACCGCTGCCGTCCTGTTTGCTCACCAGGTCATCGTCTCACCTGCCCCCGCGGCTCACCGGGGCCCGACGAGGGGACATACGTCGAGGGGACATACGTAAGGCCCCGGCTTTCACCGGGGCCTTACGAGAGAGAAGCTACACCCGCCGGCGGCGGTTGAACAAGGCGTTGAAGATCAGCGTGACGATCAGCGCGCCTACGATGGCCGCGATCCACGCTGCGAGGGAGAAGAAGCTGGAGTAGGCGTCGGTGACGAAGAAGCCGGCGATCCATCCGCCGAGCATCGCGCCGACGATGCCGAGGATGATCGTCAGGACCCATCCGCCCTTCTGCCGACCGGGGATGATCAGCCGAGCGATGATGCCGGCGATGATGCCCAGGATGAGGAACGAGAGAAAGCCCATGTGGGGGTTCCAATCAGTGCGTGCTGCATCCCGACTCTCGGGATGCCGCCCAGTCTCCCAGAGCGGGAGGTTCGAGCGCGCCCCCTTGACACGGCGGGTCGAACCCTGTTGCAAACTGGAGTCATGAATCCGAAGCACCCGTGGACGCGCTACGTCGCGATCGGGGATTCCTTCACCGAGGGGATCGGTGATCCGGAACCGCGCTCCCCCGGCGGCCATCGTGGCTGGGCCGACCGGGTCGCAGAAGTCCTGAGCGAGCAGACCGACGACTTCGCCTACGCCAATCTGGCGATCCGCGGGCGCCTGCTCGGTCAGATCCTCGACGAGCAGATCGAGCCGGCCCTCGAACTCCGACCCGACCTGGTCAGCTTTGCCGCCGGTGGAAACGACATCCTGCGACCGGGCACGGATCCGGATGAGGTGGCCGCCCGTTTCGAGACCGGTCTGGTCCGCCTGACAGCGTCGGGCGCCACGGTGGTGATGTTCAACGGGGCGGACGTCGGACGGACGCCCGTGCTCGGCCGCATCCGGGGCAAGGTGGCGATCTACAACGAGAACCTGCGCGTCGTCGCACAGAAGCACGGCGCGATCATGGCCGACATGTGGGCGCTGCGCGAGCTCGGCGATCCGCGGATGTGGGCGCCCGATCGGCTGCACCTGTCGGCGGTCGGACACCACACCGTGGCGAGGATGGTGCTGGCGTCGCTCGGGGTCGAGAACGACCTCGAGCCCTACCACCCCGAGCCCCTGCCGCCGGTGTCCTGGCGGCGAGCACGGCGCGACGACATGGACTGGGCGCGCGAATATTTCGGCCCGTGGATCGTGCGCCGGCTGCGCAGGAAGAGCTCGGGAGACGGCGTGTCGGCGAAGCGGCCGAGCCCCGGTCGCGTGCGCGAGGGCTAGCAGCCCGCGGTGCACGGCGTCGGCTAGGGCGCGCCCACGATCAGTCCGGGATGCGACAACCGCCACCCCGGCCCCGGGTCGTCGATTCGGGCCGCCAGTCCCAGCGGGACCGTGACGGTGTGGCCCTCCGAGGTGAAGGTCGCGGTTCCGACCCTCTGACCCCTCGTCGCGGTCGCCACGGGCGTCGCGGTCACCGCGGTCGTGACCTTCGCATCCCCCCAGGTGACGAGAGCGGCGCTGGTCTGCGCGACGGCGGAGACCTTCTGCCCCCACTCGGTCGTATAGCTCGCGAAGACGTCTCCCTTCGTGGCCAGGTGCACCTGGTGGAAGCCGGCGAGGACGCCGGTCAGCAGCGAGCGGATGTCGGCGTCCAATGTCTGGTGCGTGCTCCCGCCCAGCACCACGCCGATCACGACCACCGTGGCGGTCCCGACCTGGTGGCGCGAGGCGAACAGCAGGTTGGATCCCGCGGTGTTGAGGGTGCCGGTCTTGATGCCCTCGATCCCGTCGGTGCCCAGCAGCGTGTTGGTGTTGGTCAGCGTGCCGACGTCGTGGATCGTGACGCTCTGGGTCTTCACGATCGGGGCCAGAATGGGATCGGCCAACGTCAGCTTGCCGAGTTCGATCAGGTCGGCCGTGCTCGCGACATCGGTCGGCTCGATGCCAGTCGGATCGGTCACCGTGACGCTGTGCAACTTGTGGGCGGACAGCCAGGTCTTGGTGGCCGCGAGGTAGGCGTCGGTCGATCCGAAGGCCCACAGCGCCAGCGTGGTCGCGTAGTTGTTGGCCGAGTGGATCAGGGCGAGCTGCAGCAGCTCATGTTCGGTGAACACGTACCCGGCCCTGACCGCGACGACCTGGCCGTCGATCGAGAGGTAGTGATGATAGAGGGCGACATCCGCCGCCGTCATCGTCACGGACGGTCCTTCGGCGCCGACCGCGAGCGGCTTGGCCTGCAGCACGACGAGCGCCGTGATCAGCTTCGTGATGCTCGCCATCGGCAGCGGCGACGTCGATCCCGAGCGGGCCAGGACCCCGTCGAAGCCGACCGCCCCGATGGCGGTGCCCCCATAGCCCGGCAAGTCGAGCACGGCGGGAGCGCCGGAGGCGACCGCGGGTCGGGCGATCGCCGGGTCGACCGCGCGCAGCGGCGCCAGGAGGGTCATCGGCAGGTAGAACACGATGGCGAGAATCAGTCCTGCCGCGCCGAACACCACGATCCGCCGACGGCGGTAGATCTGCTGTCGGGTCAGGGGCACCCCGAAATCGTACGGGTCAGACCCTGAGAGCCCAGAGCGCCACGGCCGATGCGGCGGCGACATTGAGGGAGTCCACGTCACGCGCCATGGGAATGGTCACCACGACGTCCGAGCCCTCGATCGCGGCCGCCGACAGCCCGTCGCCCTCGGTGCCGAGGAGCAGGGCGATGTGTTCCGGCGGATCCGCCGCGAAGGCGTCGAGCGTGACCGCGCCCTCATCGAGAGCGAGCGCGGCGATCGTGAAACCGGCGTCATGCAGCTGGGACGCGGCATCCGGCCACTCGGGAAGACGGGTCCACGGGATCTGCAGCACCGCACCCATGCTCACGCGCACTGACCGCCGGTACAGCGGGTCGGCGCACCGGGGCGTGGCCAGGACCGCGTCGGCCCCGAGTCCGGCGACCGCGCGGAAAATCGCGCCGACGTTGGTGTGATCGACGATGTCCTCGAGCACGACCACGCGCCGAGCGTGAGCGAGCAGTTCGGCAGGAGCCGGCAGCACCGGCCGGTGCATCGAGGCGAGCGCACCCCGGTGCATCACGAAGCCGGTGATCTCTCCCAGCACCTCCTGAGAGGCCAGGAAGAGGGGGATGTCGAAATCGCCCAGCAGCGGCGCCAACTCGTCGAGCCACTTCTGCTGCAGCAGAACGGACCGCGGGCGATGGCCCGCCGCCAGCGCGCGTTCGATCACCTTGGTCGATTCGGCGATGTAGAGCCCGTCCTGCGGTTCGGTGAGTCGACGCAGCGACACGTCCGTCAGGGCGATGTAATCGCGCAAGCGGGCGTCGGCGGGGTCGGAGATCGGAACGATGTGCATCGTCGGCGCCTCCCCTCTGCCAGCCGTCGGAAACATATCGGAAAACTGAATTGTTTACTCTGGCGGCAGCGGGAGGAGGCTCCGTGATCTCGACACCCGGCGATACCGTGGCGAGCGACCTTCTCGACGCGCGCCTGGAGGACGAGGTGCAACGGGCCGTCGAACTGCTTCGAGGCCGCACGATCGCCGTCCTGACCGGGGCGGGGGTCAGCACCGATTCCGGGATCCCGGACTACCGCGGCGAGGGCGCACCGGTGCGCACGCCCATGACCTTCGACCACTTCCTCGCCGACGAGGGGGGTCGTCGTCGCTACTGGGCGGGCAGCCACCTCGGTTGGCGGCACTTCTCGGCCGCGCAGCCGAACGCCGGTCACCGGGCCCTCGCGCAACTCGAGCTGGCGGGCGTCGTCAACGGGATCATCACGCAGAACGTCGACGGGTTGCACCTGCGCGCCGGGTCGCGGCGGGTGGTCGACATCCACGGCTCCATGGACAGGGTGCGCTGCCTGCACTGCGGTCAGACCTTCGCGCGCGTCGACATCGCCGAGCGGATGGCGCGCGACAACCCGTGGCTCGACGCGCCCGATGGGGTCCAACTCAACCCGGATGGCGATGTGACCGTCGAGGACTCCGATCGGATGATCGTGCCCAGCTGCACGGTCTGCGGCGGCATCCTGAAGCCCGAGGTGGTGTTCTTCGGCGAGTTCGTCCCCGTCGAGAAGTTCGACGAGGCCCGCGCCCTGGTGCGCGGCGCCGACGCCCTGGTGATCGCGGGGTCGTCGCTGGCCGTGAACTCCGGCATCCGCCTGCTCGATCAGGCGACGAAGCGCAAGATGCCCGTCGTCATCATCAACCGCGGGGTCACCAAGGGCGACCCGCGCGCGAGCCTTAAGATCGACGCGGGAACGTCCGAGGTGCTCGAGACACTGCGCGATCGGCTCGGCTGAGTGCTGACGGCGGCTCCCGCGAGGAGGCGCAAGGCATGACAGAGCTGTACCTGGTGCGACACGGCGAGACCGACTGGAATCGGCAGCGGCGCATCCAGGGTCTCACCGACATCCCCCTCAACGAGACCGGTCGCCGACAGGCACGCGACACCGGGATGCTGCTGCGCCGCCGGCACTGGGACGCGATCTTCTCCAGCCCGCTCGGGCGAGCGGTGGAGACCGCGTCGATCATCGCGGCCGAGGTCGGACTCGGCGCGCCGATCCTCGTCGACGCCCTCGTGGAGCGCAACTACGGCGCGGCGGAGGGGCTCGACTGGGTCGAGATCGAACGCCGGTACCCGCGCGGCACCGTCGTGCCGGGGCGCGAATCCCGCGAGGAGGTCGGCGCGCGGGTCGTCCCGGCGCTTCTCCAGTTGGCGGCCGAACGGCCCGGTGAGGCGTTGCTGATCGTCAGTCACGGCGGCGCGATCCGCTCCGTTCTGAACCAGGTCGAGCCGAGCGCCAGCCACGGGACGATCACCAACGGCTCGGTGCACAGCTTCCGACTCGAAGCCGGCGCGTTGCGCCTGCTCGCCTTCGACGACCCGATCGAGGTCGAGTCGATCGGCGAGGACTGCGGCGACCTCGACGAGCAGAACCGCGTCGAAGCGCAGGAAGACGGTGCCGCGTGAGTTCCGCCGGGGTCGCGCGCTTTCTCGCGGCGGTGGCGCCGCTCGGGCTTCACCCCGAGATCCGGGAGTTCGACGAATCCACCCACACCGCGGCGGAGGCGGCCGCGGCGATCGGGTGCGACGTCGCGGCCATCGTCAAGAGCCTGGTCTTTCAGGCCGAAGGGGCGCCTCTGCTGGTGCTGGCATCCGGCCCGAATCGCGTCGACACCGCCGCGCTGGGCGCGCGAATCGGTGCTGTGATCGGCAAGGCGGACGCCGACGCGGTGAAGACGGCGTCGGGCTACAGCATCGGCGGCGTGCCGCCACTGGGCTTGGTCACCCCGATGCGCACCGTCTTCGACGAGACGCTGCTCGCGCTCCCCCTGGTCTGGGCGGCGGCCGGGAGTGCCACGGCCGTGTTCGCGATCGAGCCGGACGAACTCGTGCGGCTGAGCGGTGCCGAGGTGCTGCCGATCACCTGACCGGAGCGGTTCCGGTCGTCAGCCCCGTCAGGGCCGCGAGCAGAGTCTCGGCCGAGCGTTCCCAGCTGAAATGCGCCGCCTGGGCGCGTGATGCGGTCGAGCGCGCCTTCCATTCGGCGGGGTCCTCGAGCCGGCGGACGGCCGCAGCGACGGCCGACGGGTCGGTCGCCGGAGCGTAGAGCGCCGCCTCTCCCCCGATTTCGCGGAAGATCGGGATGTCGCTGACCACTACAGGAGTGCCGAGCGACATCGCCTCGACGAGCGGAAGCCCGAACCCCTCATCCAGCGACGTCGTCACGAGCGCCGTCGCGGTCTCGAGCAGCACCCGGTAGTCGGCTTCGCTGGTTCCGTTGTGGATGACCAGCGCATCGGCTGGGGCCAGCGCGGTGAGCCGCTCACGGTCGGCCGACGAGATGCGACTGAGCAGATGCAGGCGGTATCCCGGTAGTTGGTGCAGGGCGCGCGCCAGCGTCTCGACGTTCTTGTACGGCATGAACGAGCCCATGTAGACGAGTTCGCGGGTCGTGGGCATCGCACGGCGCGTGGGGGCGTCGGCGGGCACCGGATCCGCGGCGTTGCCCACGATCACGATCGGCCGCCGCGTCAGACGGTGTTCCTGCATGAGGTGCTTGGTCGTCTCCGAGACGGTGGCGACGACGTCCGCGCGGTTCAGCAGCAGGCGTTGCGGCCACCAGGCCAGGTGATACAGCCGCCACAGGATCCGGATCGCGGGGTTGAGATCGCGGGGCGGCGTGCGGTTGCGGTAGTAGATCAAGTCGTGAAGCGTCTTGATCAGCCGGTACCGGCGGCCGAGCGTGCCCATGGTCTGCATCGGGGTGAACACCACGTCGGGCATCAGCTTGTTGACCTGGAAGGCGACGAACGGTTCACGGGCGCTGGTCGGGCCGGAGGCGAGGGCCCACGGCAGCTCGGGCAGCAGCTTCAGCTGCCGCTGGTCGCTGATGAGCATGGTCAGCTCGTGCTTGCGGCTGAGGGCGTCGACGATTCCGGCCGTGTACCGGCTGATCCCGTCGTGCTGATCCGTGCGCACATAGCGGCAGTCGACGACGATCTTCATGGGCGGGCCGGCTCAGAGGGCGTCGACGAAGGTGCGGATGGCATCCGCCGCACCCTGCGCGGCCTCGTAGTGCACGAGATGCCCGACTCCCGGCAGCACGACCAGCCGAGCATCCGGGAACAACCCGACGGTTGTCTGCTGCCCACGCAGCGGCGCGATCCGGTCGACCTCGCCCGCGATCATCAGCACGGGCACAGCGATTCGGGGGGCGGCCTTGCCGACCTCGGTGCTCAACGACGCGTCGAACGCCTCGGCGACGGTCCGAGGGTCCGAGAAGCCGTTGAAGTAGCGGTGATGCTCCTCGTGCACCCAGCGGCGCAGGTGCTTGTCCCGGGTGGTGGCCAGGCTCATGCTCATGAACTGGACGACCAGCCAGTTGCCCAGCAGTCGTCGACCGATCGCGGGCGGCAGTCGCCGCGCCAACCCGTAGTACGCGCGAGTCAGCCGGGTGATCCCCGCGCCCGCCGCGGTGCGCGGGTCGGCCGAGATCGGGTTGAGCAGGATCAGCGCGCGCGTCGGGAAGCCATCGGCCACGGCGTGGCTGGTGATCATCGATCCGAAGGAGTGGCCCAAGACGATGGCATCGGCCGGCAGTCGTACCGCCTGGGCGAAGGCCGTCAGCCACCGCTCATAGCCGGCGATCGAGTGCGGTGCCTCGGTGAGCGGAGTCGAGGCGCCGAAACCCGGCAGGTCGGGGCTCACGAAGCGGATGCCCGGCAGCAGGGCGATCACCGGCTCGAGCCCGTGGTGATCACCGCGGTAGCCGTGCACGAGCAGGATCGTGGTGGCGGCGTCGCTCGGCCCGTACTCCCAGTAGCGCGTGCGGCTGCCGAGCACGGTGACCTCGGCCTCGCGAACGGGGATCTCGGCAAGGGCCGCAGCGTGCGGAGTGGGGACGCTCATCGGGTTCAGTTTAGGCGGCGGGCCCGCCAGTAGGCTCGACGGGTGACCTTCACTGCGCCGATCACGTTGCCCGGACTGACGCTCGATCCGCAGTGGTATCGGCGGTCGGTGTTCTACGAGGTCATGGTGCGATCGTTCGTCGACAGCAACGGCGACGGGTCCGGTGACCTCGGTGGGCTGATCTCGAAGCTCGACTACCTGCAGTGGCTCGGGGTCGACGCGCTGTGGATCCCGCCGATCTTCTCGTCGCCGCTGCGTGACGGCGGCTACGACGTGGCGGACTACCGCACGATCCTGCCGGAGTTCGGCACCGTCGAAGAGTTCCGCGAGCTGGTGACGAAGGCGCACGAGCGCAACATGCGCATCATCATCGACCTGCCGCTCAATCACACCTCGGACCAGCACGAGTGGTTCCAGCAGTCGCGCTCCGACCCCGACGGGCCGTACGGCGACTTCTACGTCTGGAGCGATACCGACCAGAAGTATCCGGGCATCCGGATCATCTTCACCGACAGCGAGGACTCGAACTGGGCGTTCGACTCCGAGCGCCGGCAGTTCTACTTCCACCGCTTCTTCTCGCACCAGCCGGACCTGAACTTCGACAATCCGGCTGTCGTGGATGCCGCCTTCGACATCATCCGGTTCTGGATGGACATGGGCGTCGACGGGTTCCGGCTGGATGCCATCCCCTACCTCTACGAGTCCGAAGGCGGCACCGGGGAGGGAGAGCCGAAGACCCACGAGTTCCTCAAGGCCGTGCGGCGCATGATGGATGCCGAGTACCCGGGCCGGGTGGTGATCGCCGAGGCGAACCAGTGGCCGGCCGAGACCGTGCAGTTCATGGGCACAGCCGAAGAGCCGGAGTGCCACATGGCCTTCGACTTCCCGGTGATGCCGCGCATCTTCTACTCGCTGCGCTCGCAGTCCGCCGCCGAGTTGAACCGCGTGCTCTCGGAGACCACCGAGACGCCGCCCGGCGCGGGCTGGGCGGTCTTCCTGCGCAATCACGACGAGCTGACCCTCGAGATGGTCAGCGAGGAGTACCGGCAGGCGATGTACGGCTGGTACGCCTACGACCCGCGGATGCGCGTGAACGTCGGAATCCGGCGGCGGCTCGCCCCTCTGCTCGACAACTCGCGCGCCGAGTTGGAGCTCGCCCACGCGCTGCTCTTCTCGCTGCCCGGCTCGCCGTTCCTGTACTACGGCGACGAGATCGGCATGGGCGACAACATCTGGCTCCCGGACCGCGACGCATCCCGCACGCCCATGCAGTGGACGCCCGACCGCAACGCCGGCTTCTCGACCGCGGACCCCGGCAAGCTCTACCTTCCCGTCGTCCAGTCGCTGGTGTACAACTACACGCTGGTCAACGTGGAGTCCCAGTTGGCGCAGTCGCGCTCGCTGCTGCACTGGGTGCGCAATGTCATCCATGTGCGCAAAGGGCATCCCACGTTCGGATTGGGCAGCATCCGCGTCTTGCGGACGAACCATGAATCGGTGCTCGCATTCGTGCGCGAGTACGAGGGGTCCGGCCATCAGTTCGGCGACGCTCCGGAGCGCATCCTGTGCGTCTTCTCGTTCTCGCACAACCCGGTTTCGGCGACGATCGAGGTCGGCGAACCCGGGTCCGCCCTGTACGACCTCTTCGGCGGCGGCGAGTTCCCGTCCATCGGCGACGACGGAACCGTCACGCTGACCTTGGCGACCCAGAGCTTCTACTGGCTGCACGTCGGCGAAGTCCGCTACCAACCCGCTGCGTACTGATCGGAGCCCGCACGATGACCCAGGATGCCGCGTCCGGCCCCGTCGAGCTGTGCGTGCTGCTCTGGGCGCATCCCGGGCACGAGGAGGGTCTCGTGGCCTACGAGGATCGCGTGCTGGCCCTGGTCCCGGCGCACGGCGGCACGGTGCTGCAGCGGGCCCGCACCGACGGCGATGCCGCGCACCCGCTCGAGGTGCAGTTCTATCGGTTCCCGTCCGAGGGGGCGCTGCAGTCCTATCTCGCCGATGACCGTCGGGTCGCACTGGCGGCCGAACGCGACCGCGTCGTCTTGCGGACCGAGATCATGCGGGTGACCTTCTCGTAGGACTGCGCGGTCCGCAGGCGAATTCTCAGGTTCGCTCCCCCGCCGCCGGCCTGCAGGGTGCTGTCCGCCGTAGTCGCTACGGTGAGGGCATGAGTTCCTGGGGCGACCGCCTGGGCGTCTTCGATCTGGAGACCACCGGGGTCGATGTTGACACCAGTCGCATCGTGTCGGCCTGTATCGCCGTGCTCGATGATGCCGGGCGGGTGATCTCACGCTGGGACTGGCTGGCCGATCCGGGCATCGAGATCCCGGAGGGCGCGAGCGCGGTGCACGGCATCACGACCGAGCGGGCACGCGCCGAGGGCCGGCCCGCGACGCTCGTCATCGCCGAGATCGCCCAGACACTGCGGGTGCTGTTCGATTCGCGCATCCCGGTCACCGTCTACAACGCGCCATACGATCTGACCCTTCTCGACCGCGAATGCCGTCGTCACGGGCTCGACGCGCTCGACGACGTGGCGCCGGTCATCGATCCGCTCGTCATCGACAAGGCGGTCGACCGATACCGCAAGGGGAAGCGCACGCTCGAGGTGACCGCGGAGCTCTACGAGGTCCCGCTCGACGACGCGCACGACGCGGGGGCGGATGCCATCGCGGCGGGGCGCGTGGCGCTCGCTCTGCTGCGGCGCTATCCCGACGATCTCGACATCGAGCTGGCCGATCTGCACGGCCGGCAGGAGGTCTGGCATGCGGAGCAGGCGGCCAGCTTCCAGGAGTACCTCCGCAGCAAGCGCGGCGACGATAGCTACATCGCCGACCCGTCGTGGCCGGTGAAGCCCGTCGGCGACACGAGCCTGTTGATCGACACCCAGCCGATCCCGCCGCTGCCGCCGCGTCCGAGCGGCAATGTGCCCGTGCTCGACTTCTCAGAGACCGGGGTGCTGGCTCTCGAGTCGGCGCGCGGCGATTCGGCGCCCGCTGCCCCGCGTTTCGATTCGGAGGCGTACCGCTTGGCGGCTCCTCCGGTGCTCGGCGAGCGGGTCGACGATCCCTTCGTCGACGACGGCGTCGATGACTCGGAGCCCGCCTGGATCATCGAGCCCAGCGAGGTCCCGTTGGTCAGTGTCGACGTCGTGGCGGTCGACGTCATCGAGGTCGAACCGATCGACGTCGAAGCAACGGAGGACGACCCCCTCGGCGACGACCGCATGGGCGACGGCGTCGAGGTCTCGGCCCCGACGCCCGATACCGACAACACGGCGCAGGTCGTGCCCGTGTCGGCGCCTCCGACCGTGCTCCGGGTCGCCGCGGCGATCGTGACCGATCCCGACGGGCGCTGCCTGTTGGTGCGCAAATCCGGAAGTTCGGTGTTCATGCAGGCGGGCGGCAAACTCGAGCCGGGTGAATCCGCCCTCGACGCGCTCTCCCGTGAGCTGAACGAGGAGCTCGGCATCGAGCTCGACGAGTCCTCCGCCGAATACCTGGGCGTCTACCGGGCCGACGCAGCCCACGAGCCGAACACGATCGTGTCGGCCGCGGTCTTCGCGCTGGAGACCTCCGCCGAGATCCGGCCGCAAGGTGAGATCGAAGAAGTCCTGTGGATCGACCGACTCGACAGCATCCCGGTCGAGCTGGCGCCCCTCACCCGTGATGAGCTCCTCCCGCTGTGGGCGTCGCGTCGCGCTGGCGCCACCCTGTTCTAGTCGGGCCGCCCGCCGATCGCAGACAGGATCGCGTCCGACACCTGCGCCAGGTGACGGATGCCGACTTGTGGACGCGGCACCCGATCGGTGAGGTAGCTCACCACGAGGTCGCGGCGCGGGTCGGCCCAACCCAGGCAGCAGTTGCTGCCGTTGTGTCCGAAAGCCAGCGGACTGCTCAGCCGGCCCATCGGACCGGTCCGCGAGCCCCAGCGCATCCCGCCGAGCTGGAATCCCGCCGACCAGCGGATCGGCGCCCTGGCGAAGACATCCATCTGGCGCTCGTTGGAGGGCTCGAGCGCGGTCGTGAGGGTCTCCGGGCGCAGCAGACCGGGCCCAAGTCCCGCGAGATCGTCAAGCAGCGAACGGTAGAACACGCCGAGGTCCGCTGCCGTCGTAGAGATGCCGGCAGCGGGGATCACGGCGGCACGAGTGACCCGCCGGTTGAGGACGGACTGCGCGATACCGCCACCCGGGCCGTCCACGTGGACCGGAATGTGACGGTCCCATGCCTCATCCGGCAGCCCGACGAAGGTGTCGCGCAGTCCCAGAGGCTCGAGCAACTGCTGCCGCAGCAGCTCCTCGACCGGGCGGCCGCTGATGCGCTGCAGGAGCTCACCGAGCAGGAACCCGTAGATCAGGAACTGGTAGGCCGGACCGAGGTCGGGATCGAGCTTCGGTGCAGAGCGTTCGATGCGTTCGACGCTCCGACGCCAGTTGGACATCGCGAGGGCGTCGCCCAACGCCGAGCCGGCGGTCGGCATCCCCGTCCGGTGTTGGAGCACCTGTCGCACGGTGATGTGCTGTTTGCCGCGATGGCCGAACTCGGGCCAGTAGCGACTGACCGGCGCGTCGAGCCGCAGCTCGCCGCGCTCGACGTAGCGGTGAACCAGCACGGCGATGAACGGCTTGCTGGCCGAGAACAACCAGAACAGGGCGTTCGGCTCGCAGCCCCACGCCGTTTCCACGAGGACCTGGTGACGGTGCTCGACGCGCAATTGACCGCGGGTGCTCCATGCCCTCGCGAGCGCGACCGCTCGATCGAGACCGCTCCCCCGGTTCGCGGCGACCGGGTCGCGCCGACCGGGTTCGAGCACGTCTCGACGCTAACAGGGTCAGGAAACGACGAAGGGCGACCGGCCGAAGCCGATCGCCCTCGCGAAGATGAATTTGCGGTGCAGCGGGAACTACTTGCCGAAACCCTTGTAACGCGAGTTGAACTTCTCGACGCGGCCCGCGCTGTCGAGGATGCGCTGCTTGCCCGTGTAGAACGGGTGCGACGCCGAAGAGATCTCCACGTCGATCACCGGGTAGGTCTCGCCGTCGAGCTCGATCGTCTTGTCGCTGGTCGCGGTCGAGCGGGTGAGGAAGGTCTCGCCGCTGGCCAGATCGCGGAACACGATCGGCGCGTATGCCGGGTGGATCTCGGACTTCATAGTGAACCTCGGTGAATGTCGGTGTGGGAAAAAAGTCGTGGGCCGAACGGCCAAGGATCGACTATATCAGGCGGCGCGAGCGCTGTAACGCCCGTTCTCGCTGGTGGAGACCAGCAACTCGAGCCCGAACACCTCGCTGAGGCGCTCGCCGGTGATGATCTCGGCGATCGGCCCGGTCGCGGCGATCTTGCCGTCGGCGAGCAGCAGCGCGTGCGTGAACCCGGGAGGGATCTCTTCGACGTGATGCGTGACCATGACCATCGCGGGCGAACCGCTCGAGGTCGCGTAGGCGCCGAGCAACTGCAGCAGCTCCTCGCGCGACCCCAGGTCGAGGCTCGCGGCCGGCTCGTCGAGCAGCAGCAGTTCGGGGTCGGTCATCACCGCGCGGGCGATCTGCACGCGCTTCTGCTCGCCGTCGCTGAGCGTGCCGAACAGGCGCCCCTCGAGGTGGTCGAGCTTCCACTCCCGGAGCACGCGCTGCGCTCGGCGCTGGTCGACCTCGTCGTACTGCTCGTTCCAGCGGCCGGTGACCGAATAGGCAGCGGTCATCACGGCATCCAGCACCGCCTCATTGGCTGGGATACGGCGTCCGAGCGCGGTCGAAGCGAAGCCGACGCGCGGGCGCAGGTCGAACACGTCGACCTTGCCGAGCTTCTCGCCGAGGATCGTGGCCGACCCGGAGCTCGGGTGGATCGTCGCCGAGGCGATCTGCAGGAGGGTCGTCTTGCCCGCGCCGTTCGGGCCGAGCACCACCCATCGCTCGTCCGGTTCGACGGTCCAGGTCACGGAGTCGAGGATGTTGTTTCCTCCCCGAACGACGGTCAGATCGGAGAGTTCGAGCACGGCGGGCATGATCGTTCCAGACTACGCGAGCAGTTCCGCGTAAATCGCCCGGGTTCGCGCGGCGATCGTGTCCCAGCTGAACTCGGCGCGAGCCCGCAGACGCCCCGCCTCGCCCATCAGACGTGCGGCGCCGGGATCCGAGACCACCTCGGTGAGGGTGGTCGCCAGGTCGGCGATGAACCTCTCGGGATCGACGGGCGTGCCGGTGCCGTCCTGGAGTTGCTCGATCGGGACCAGCCGCCCGGTCAGATGATCGGCGACCACCTCCGGGATCCCGCCCGTGGCCGTGCCCACCACGGGCACGCCGCACGCCATCGCTTCGAGATTGACGATGCCGAGAGGCTCGTAGATCGAGGGACAGACGAAGGTGGTGGCGCTGGACAGGATGGCGGCCAACTCGTGCTGACTCAGCAGTCGGTCGATCCAGATCACCCCGCTGCGTTCGGCCTGCAGAGCCTGGACGCCCTCGCGCACCTCCGCGAGGATCTCGGGAGTGTCGGGGGCGCCGGCGCACAGCACCAGCTGCACGTCCGGTGGCAGCTGTTTGGCGGCCGCCAGAAGGTACGGAAGACCCTTCTGGCGGGTGATGCGCCCCACGAAGACGATGCTCGGCCGGTCGGGGTCGACGCCCAACTGCCGCACCAGATCGGGGTCGTCGACACGCTGCCAGCGCTCCAGGTCGATTCCGTTGTGCACCACCCGCACCCGTTCGGGATCGATCGCCGGATAGCTGCGCAGGATGTCGGATGCCATGCCGGCGCTGACCGCGATCACCGCATCCGCTGCTTCGAACGCCGTCTTCTCGATCCAGCTCGAGACCCGGTAGCCGCCGCCCAGCTGCTCGGCCTTCCAGGGGCGCAGAGGCTCGAGACTGTGCGCCGTGACCACGTGCGGGACGCCGTGCAGCAGCTTCGCCAGGTGTCCGGCGCCGTTCGCGTACCAGGTGTGCGAGTGGACGAGATCGGCGCCCGCGACATCCTCCGCCATCTGCAGATCGACACCGAGGGTCGCCAGGGCGGGATTGGCGCCCGTGAGCTGGGCGGGAACCAGGTAGGAGAAGACACCCGGCTCGTCACGCGGCATTCCGAACGCGCGCACCACCACCTCGGTCGTCGGCCGCAGCGCGTTCACGAGCTCGGCCACGTGAACGCCCGCACCGCCGTAGACCTCTGGCGGATATTCGCGGCTGAGAATGTCGACTCGCATGGTTCGACGCTAGCCCAGCCGGACCGCGACGCGCGCACCAGGAAAGCAGACCGTTCCTGCTCCGCTGAACGTGCCTGCTCGCCTACTGTTGGGTCATGGCATCGAAGAAGATCTTCGGCATCGTCCTCGCCGGCGGAGAGGGCAAGCGACTCATGCCGCTGACGGCGGATCGCGCCAAGCCAGCGGTGCCCTTCGGCGGCGTCTACCGCCTGATCGACTTCGCCCTGTCGAACCTCGTCAACTCTGGACTTCGGCAGATCGTCGTGCTCACCCAGTACAAGTCGCATTCGCTCGACCGGCACGTGTCGACGACCTGGCTGCTCTCCGGGATGCTCGGCTCATATGTCGCGTCCGTCCCGGCGCAACAGCGGTTGGGCAAGCGCTGGTTCAGCGGATCGGCCGACGCGATCCTGCAGAGCCTCAATCTGCTGCGCGACGAGAAGCCCGACATCGTGGTGGTGGTCGGCGCCGACCACGTCTACCGGATGGACTTCACCGCCATGATCGACGCGCACATCGCCTCGGGAATGGGCGTGACGGTGGCCGCGATCCGTCAGCCCATCGCACTCGCCGACCAGTTCGGTGTGATCGAGCTCGACGCGAAGAACCCGGAGAAGATCGCCGCGTTCCGAGAGAAGCCCAAGGATGCGGTCGGCCTGGCCGACTCGCCCGGCGAGATCCTCGCCTCGATGGGCAACTACGTGTTCGACGCCGACGTCCTCATCGACGCGGTCCAGCGGGACGGTGCCCGCGCGGACTCCAACCACGACATGGGCGGCGACATCGTCCCCGACTTCGTCGCGCGCGGAGAGGCCGGGGTGTACGACCTGAACCGCAACGAGGTCCCGGGAGCCACCGAGCGGGACCGGTTCTATTGGCGCGACGTGGGGACCATCGATTCGTTCTTCGACGCGCACCAGGACCTGATCGCCGCACTGCCGGTCTTCAACCTCTACAACCGCGAGTGGCCGATCTACAGCCAGCAGCTCAACTCGCCGCCCGCCAAGTTCGTTCGCGACGGCAAGGGCGCGGTCGGCACGGCGATCGATTCGATCGTGTCCCTCGGCTGCGTGATCTCCGGCGGCCATCTGGAGCGCAGCGTGCTCAGCGCGTGGGTGACCATCGACTCGGGGGCGAAGGTGGCCGACTCCGTCGTCTTCGAGCGCGTCCACATCGGCGAGAACGCCGTGGTGCAGCGCGCTATTCTCGACAAAGACGTGGTGATCGCCCCCGGGGCGACCGTCGGCGTCGACCATGACGCGGATCGCGCGCGCGGCTTCACGGTGACCGAATCCGGGATCACCGTGGTGGGCAAGGGCGAGGTCGTCACCTAGTCCCGACAGCCCACGACGGAAGGCGTTCCTGCCCCCATGCCCGCCTTCCTGGTCGTCCTGGATGTCGACTCGACCTTGATCGAAGACGAGGTCATCGAGCTGCTGGCCGACGAGGCCGGATCACGCGAGGCGGTCGCCGAGATCACCTTCCGCGCGATGAACGGCGAGTTGGATTTCGAGCACAGCCTGCGCGAACGGGTCGCCACCCTGAAGGGGCTCCCCGTCTCGGCCATCGAGACCGTGCGCCAGAAGGTCACGGTAACGCGCGGCGTTCCCGAACTGATCGCCGGGTTGCATGCGGCGGGAGGGCGCGTCGCGGTGGTGTCGGGCGGGTTCCACGAGGTGATCGATCCGCTCGCCGCAGAACTCGGTCTCGACGCGTGGCGGGCCAACCGTCTCGAGGTGGCGGACGGCGTGCTCACCGGCGGGCTCATCCCCCCGATCATCGACGCGGCGGCCAAGGCGGACGCGCTGCGCGAATGGGCGGCGGATGCCGGCCTGCCGCTGTCGCAGACCATCGCGGTAGGCGACGGGGCCAACGACCTCCCGATGATGGCGATCTGCGGCCTCGCCGTCGGATTCGATGCGAAGGCACCCGTCCGCGACCTCGCACATGCGCTGCTCGACGAGCGCGACCTGTCGATGCTGCTGCCGCTGATGGGGCTGTCGCGATGAACGGGGTCGTCGTTCGCACGGCGACGATCGATGACGCGGCGGGAATCGCACGCGTGCACATCCAGAGCTGGCGCGAGACGTACTCCTCGCTGGTCGAGCCCGGTGAGTTGGACGAGCTCTCGGTGCAGCAGCGGGCCGATCGCTGGACGACGAACCTCGCCGGTGGGTCCGAGGTCTGGGTCGCTGAGGCCGACGGGGTCGTCGTCGGATTCGCCGGCCGCGGCGGCGGCCGTCACGAAGAACGACCGCGGCCGCTCGAGCTCGGTGCGCTATACGTGATCGCCGATTTCCACGGGACCGGCGCGGGCCAACGGTTGCTGGATGCCGCGATCGGCGATGCGCCGGCGTTCCTGTTCGTGGCTCGCGGCAATCCGCGTGCGATCCATTTCTATGAGCGCAACGGCTTCGTCTTCGACGGCGCCAGCGAGTCGTACCCGCTGGTCCGGACGCCGATCGTCTCGCTGCGGATGGTGCGCTGAGGGCTAGTGCCCCATCCCGAGGCCGCCGTCGACCGGGATGACCGCGCCCGAGATGTAGGCGGCGTCGTCGCCGGCGAGCCACACGATGACCTTGGCCACTTCGTCGGGCGTCGCGAATCGGCCGGCCGGGATCGACTTCTTGTACTCGGCCTGCTGAGCCTCGGGCAGTTCGGCGGTCATGTCGGTCTCGATGAACCCGGGTGCGACCACATTCGCCGTGATCCCGCGGCTGCCGAGCTCGCGGGTGATCGAGCGCGCCATGCCCACCAGGCCGGCCTTGGACGACGAGTAGTTGACCTGGCCGGCACCCCCCAGCAGCCCGACGACGCTGGAGACCAGGATGATGCGACCGAACTTGGCCTTCAGCATCCCCTTCGACGCTCGTTTGACGACACGGAACGCACCACCCAGGTTCGTGTCGACGACGTCGTCGAAGTCGGTGTCGGTCATGCGCAGCAGCAGCATGTCCCGGGTGATCCCCGCGTTGGCCACGACGACCTCGACCGGGCCGAGCTTCTCTTCGACCTCCGAGAACGCGGCGTCGAGCGCCGCGGTATCGGTGACATCGGCCCGCACGGTCAGGGTGCCATCGGGACCCTCCCCGGAACGCGCGGTGACGGCGACCCGGTGGCCGGCGGCCACGAATTCCTGGGCGATGGCATAGCCGATGCCGCGGTTGCCGCCGGTGATCAGAACGGTACGGGGGGTGCTCACGATCGACCAGCCTAGCGATGAAGCAGATGACCGGGCGGCAGACGTAGGGTGGGGGTAGCCATGCGAGCCAAGTCCGTGTCGATCACCGAACTGCCCCCGTCGCCAGACGCCGAGCGGCATTCCCGGATGATCAAGTACGCCATCGCGCAAGGCGTCCGTGTGCTCTGCATCGTCGCGGTCTTCTTCGTCCACGGATGGTGGGTTCTGATCCCCGCAGCCGGGGCGGTGTTCCTTCCCTACTTCGCGGTCGTGGCCGCGAACAACGTCAAGCGCGGTGGGGCCAGCGTCGTGCAACGGCCCGGTGCGATCGTTCCGGTCGCCCCCTCCCCCTCGAATGGCAGACAGGCATGATCGGATTCGGCGAGACCACCATGCGCTGCTCGGCAGCCGGCTGCACCGGCGAGGCGGAGTGGCGCATCAACTGGCGCAACCCCCGCATCCACACCGCGGACCGCGTCAAGGTCTGGCTGTCCTGCGACGCCCACCGCCCACATCTGACCGGATACCTCGGCTCTCGAGGCTTCCCCGTCGTGATCACGCCCGTGGATGTCGCAGCGGCGAGCGTGCCCGACATCGCCTGACCGTGTCATCCGAACGCGGAATCGCGTGAGCGACCCCGAGAACCCCAACCACCCCACCGGAGTGCGCCGATGGGGCGCGTACCTGGTGCTCGTCGTGGTGTTCGCGATCGCCTGCGGCCTGCTCTCCTGGTGGCAGTGGGACCGTCGCGCGGAGACGCTCGCGCAAGGCACGCTCGTGACCCGCAACTACGAGTCGACTCCCGTGCCGATCGACACGCTGCTGCCGAGTCTCGGTGCCTGGAAGGCCGGCGAGGAATGGCGTCCCGTTCGCCTGCACGGGCGCTACCTGGGCGATCAGCAGCTGTTGGTGCGCAACCGTGTCTTCAACGCCAACCCCGGCTTCGAGGTGCTGGTTCCGTTCGAACTGGATGACGGGCGCGTCTTCGTCGTCGACCGCGGTTGGCTGCCGATCGGGTCGACGCAGGACACGCCCGATCACGTCCCGGCGGCGCCAGCCGGTGACGTGACCGTGGTGGCGCGGTTGCAGCAGAGCGAACCCGTCCTCCCCGGCCGTCAGGCGCCTGCCGGCCAGATCCCCGAGATCAATCTCGCCGAGGTGGCGAAGCTGGCGGGCACGGCGGGCACGACCTACACGGGGGCGTACGGACTGCTCGACAGCGAGACCCCGGCGCCCGCCGAGCGGCCGACCGCCGCTCAGGAGCCGACCATCGACGAGGGACCGCACCTCTCGTATGCGATCCAGTGGATCGTCTTCGCAGTCCTGGCCTTCTTCGGCCTGGTGTGGGCCTACCGGCGTGAGAAGCGGATCAACGCGCTCCCGGCCGGCCAGCGCGCGGCCGCGCGAGCCCCTCGAGCACGCAACTCCGACAGCGATGCCGAGGATGCGATCCTCGATCGGGCCGGCATCCACTGAGTCCTTAACGCGCCGCCGCTCCTGCGGCGCGTGACGCTTCCGCGATACGAGCGCGGTCGCATCGCTTCGCTGGCTCGGACTCAAGAAATACTGATCAGGTCCGCGTAGTCGGGGTTCCAGTGGTCTTCCGTGCCCTCGGGGAGGATCAGCACGCGCTCGGGGTTCAGCGCTTCGACGGCGCCTTCGTCATGAGAAACAAGCACCACGGCGCCGCTGTAGCCCGCGAGAGCGCCCAGGATCTCTTCGCGGCTGGCCGGATCGAGGTTGTTTGTCGGCTCGTCCAGCAGCAGCACGTTGGCGCCCGAGACCACGATCATCGCGAGAGCCAGTCGGGTCTTCTCCCCACCGCTGAGGACGCCTGCCAGCTTGTGCCCGTCATCCCCGGTGAACAGGAACGAGCCGAGCACCTTGCGCGCCTCGGTCTCGTTGAGCTGCGGCGAGGCGCTCAGCATGTTCTCGAGCACGGTGCGCTTGACGTCGATCGTCTCGTGCTCCTGCGCGTAGTAGCCCACTCGAAGGCCATGACCGGGCTCGACCTGTCCCGTGTCCGGCGTGTCGACCCCGGCCAGGATGCGCAGCAGCGTCGTCTTGCCCGCGCCGTTCAGGCCCAGGACTACCACCTTCGAACCGCGATCGATCGCCAGGTCGACGGCCGTGAAGATCTCGAGTGACCCGTAGCTCTTGCTGAGTCCGGATGCCGCGAGCGGCGTGCGCCCGCACGCCACCGGCTCCGGGAAGCGCAACTTGGCCACGCGATCCGCCACGCGCACCTCGTCGAGTCCGGCCAGCATCTTCTCGGCGCGAGCTACCATCTGATGTGCGGCGGCGGCCTTGGACGCCTTTGCGCCGAAGCGGGCAGCCTGCAGTTGCAGGGTGCTCGCCTTCTTCTCGACGTTGACGCGCTCCTTCTTGCGGCGGTCCTCGTCGGCCTCGCGCTGGCGCAGGTAGTGCTTCCAGCCCATGTTGTAGATGTCGATGACCTGGCGGTTCGCGTCGAGATAGAAGACCTTGTTGACGGTCTCCTCGACGAGGTCCACGTCGTGGCTGATCACGATCACACCGCCGGCGTAGTTCTTCAGGAACTCGCGCAGCCAGACGACGGAGTCGGCGTCCAGGTGGTTGGTCGGTTCGTCGAGGATCATCGTGTCGGCGCCCGAGAACAGGATGCGCGCCAACTCGATCCGGCGGCGCTGACCGCCCGAGAGCGTCTTGAGCTGCTGATCCAGGATCCGGTCGGGCAGCGAGAGGTTGGACGCGATGGAGGCGGCTTCGGCCTCTGCTGCGTAGCCGCCCAGCGCGAGGAACCGGTCCTCGAGTCGTGAATAGGCGGCCATGGCGGCCTCGCTGGTGGCGGCATCCGTGCTGGCCATGTCAAGTGTGGCCTGCCGGATCCCGGCGACCAGCTGACCCATGCCGCGCGCATCGAGGATGCGGGTGCGGGCGGTGTCCTCCGGGTTACCGGAGCGCGGATCCTGCGGCAGGTAGCCGATCTCGCCGGTGCGGTCGATCCGACCGCCATTCGGCGCCAACTCGCCCGCGAGGGTCTTGGTCAGGGTCGTCTTGCCGGCACCGTTGCGGCCGACGAGCCCGATCTTGTCGCCCTTGTCGACCCGGAAGCTCACGCCCTCCATGAGGAGGCGCGCGCCGACGCGGATCTCGAGATCATGCACGGCGAGCACGGCGAACGGCCCCTTTCGAGGGTTTGGCTGCGACTTTGGAGGATGACGACAACGGCCCGAGTGGGCCAGCCCGATAGTCTAACCGGAGGAAACGGCCCGCCATTCCATGCCGTTCCGTCCGCCGATCGACGACGAACAAGGAACTCCATGACGACTCTCGCCCCCACCGCCCGCCGCCTGGTTCTTGCTGACCGTGTGTTCCCCCGCACGCTCCTCATGGATGTCGTGCTCGTCGTCGCCGGCGCCGCGCTCGTGACGGTGCTCGCCCAGGTCGCCATCCCGCTGTGGCCCGTCCCGATCACCGGGCAGACGCTCGCCGTGCTCCTGGTCGGCTCGACGCTCGGTGCCGTGCGCGGTGCGATCTCGATGGTCCTGTACGCGCTGCTCGGCCTGGTCGGCCTCCCCATCTTCAGCGATGGCTCTCACGGTGCGGGCGTGCTGTTCGGCGCGACCGGCGGCTACATCGTCGGATTCATCATCTCCGCGGCGCTCGTCGGATGGCTAGCCGAGCGTCAGTGGGACCGCAAGATCCTGAAGGCGATCGTGACCTTCGTCGCCGGTTCGGTCGTCGTCTTCGCCGTCGGACTCCCGTGGCTCGCGGTCGTGCTCCACACGGACCTGCCCACGACCCTGCAGTACGGCCTCTACCCGTTCATCCTCGGCGGCATCATCAAGGCCGCCATCGCCGCCGGCCTGCTGCCGCTCGCATGGTGGGGCGCCGACAAGATCTCGGCGAAGCGCGCGCTGGAGCAGAGCTAACCTCAAGCCGACAACCGGCTTCCGCCGGCGCGATAGGTCGGCCGCCATCGGCGCCCGACATCTGACCGGAGGTCAGATGGTGAACCCTATCGCGCGCATCATGTCGCGGCCGTCATCGGTGATCCGCTCGGGACCCCACGGCGGCATCCACACCCAGTTCATGCGGAAGCGCTCGACGATGCCGTCGAGAGCCTGACCGGTCTGCTCCTCGATCACGTCGGTGAGCGGGCATCCCGCGCTGGTGAGGGTCATCGAGATGATGAGGGCGTCGTTCTCGTCGTCCCAGGCCAGGTCGTAGATCAGCCCGAGGTCGACGATGTTGACGCCGAGTTCGGGGTCGATGACGTCCTTGAGCGCCTCTTCGACCTGGTCGAAGAGTTTCGGTTCGAGCGCGACGGGCATGTTCTGAGATTACGCCTCGACCGGCGCGTCGGCCGGGTTCGCCTCGTCGGTCACGCCGTCGACCAGGAACCGGTCGTAGCCCTCGTTCTCGAGGCGCTCGGCCAGCTCGGGGCCGCCCTCTTCGGCGACGCGGCCGTCGACGAAGACGTGCACGAAGTCGGGCTTGATGTAGCGCAGGATCCGCGTGTAGTGCGTGATCAGCAGGATGCCGAGCCCGGTGGTGTCGTGAGCGCGGTTCACTCCCTCGGCGACGATCTTGAGCGCGTCGACATCCAGTCCCGAGTCGGTCTCGTCGAGCACCGCGAACTTGGGCTTGAGCAGCTCGAGCTGCAGGATCTCGTGACGCTTCTTCTCGCCGCCCGAGAAGCCCTCGTTGACGTTGCGCGCGGCGAACTCCTTGTCCATCCGGAGATTCTTCATCGCGTCGCGCACGGTCGTGGTCCAACCGCGGATGGCCGGGGCCTCGCCGTCGATCGCGGTCTTGGCGGTGCGCAGGAAGTTCGACACGGTGACTCCGGGGATCTCGACCGGGTACTGCATCGCCAGGAACAGCCCGGCGCGAGCGCGGGCGTCGACCGACATCGCCAGCACGTCTTCGCCGTCGAGCGTGATCGAGCCGCCCTCGACCTTGTACCGGGGATGCCCGGCGATCGTGTACGCCAGGGTCGACTTGCCCGATCCATTCGGGCCCATGACCGCGTGGATCTCGCCCTCGTTGATCGTCAGGTCGACGCCCTTAAGGATGTGCTTCGTGCCCTGGTCGGTCTCGATGCTGACCTTCAGGTCGGTGATCTTCAGCGTGCTCATGATGGTCTCCTAAACCGCGAGTCTCGTACTCGGGTCGACGTAGATATCGCCGTCGATGATCTCGACCGCGAAAACGGGAACCGGCTCGTAGGCCGGGAGGTTGCGGGGCTGACCGTCGGCAAGTCCGAACGCCGAGCCGTGCGCCCAGCACTCGATGGCATCGTCTTCGACGAAGCCCTCGCTCAGCGAGATCTCGCCGTGGGTGCAGGTGTCGCCGAGGGCGTGCACCTGGCCGGCAGAGTCGCGCACCACGGCGATCGGGATGCCCCCCAGAACGACCTTCTTGGCCGAGCCCGGCTCGAGCTCGTCCAGTGCGAAGACCTTCTCACCGCTCATTTCACTGCTCCCAGCTCGTCTTCCAATGCCGTCAGCAGGCGCGACTCGAGAGCCGGCTCGCCGATCTTCTGCACGATCTCGCTGAGGAAGCCGAGCACGACGAGCTTGCGCGCCTCGTCTTCGGGGATGCCGCGCGACATCAGGTAGAACAGGTGCTCGTCATCGAAGCGGCCAGTCGCACTGGCGTGACCGGCGCCGACGATGTCGCCGGTCTCGATCTCGAGGTTCGGGATGCTGTCGGCGCGGGTTCCCTCGCTGAGCACGAGATTGCGGTTCTGCTCGTAGGTGTCGGTGCCGGGCGCGGACGGCGCGATCAGCACATCCCCGACCCACACCGTGCGGGCGCCTTCACCGTTGAGCGCACCCTTGTAGGTCACGCGGCTGCGGGAGTGCGGAGCGTCGTGGTGCACGTAGACGCGCTGCTCGAGGTGCTGGCCAGCGTCGGCGAAGTACACGCCGAACAGCTCGGCGTCCGCTCCGTCGTCCGCCAGGTGTGCCGAGGGGTTGACGCGCACGATGCTGCCGCCCAGTGACACCACGAAGTGCTTGAGCCGCGCGCTCCTGCCGAGCCGGGCGAAGTGGCTGGCCAGGTGCAGGGCCGGCGCGTCCCACTCCTGGAGGCTGACGACGGTGAGCTGGGCGTCATCGCCGACCACGATCTCGAGGTTCTCGGTGAGCGTGGCGTTGCCGCGGCTGTCGAGGACGATCAGGCCGTGGCTCTTCGGCGCGGCCGTGATGATCGTGTGTGCGGCACGGGGCGCGTCACCCAAGGTGCTTCGGGTGACGGTGAGGGCGGTGTCCACATCGCCGTCGATCCCGATGTGGAGGGCCTTCTCGAAGTGGGTCCAGGCGTTGGCCGACGCGCGCTCCTCGGGGATTCCCGCCGAGCCCACGCGCGCGTCGTCGCGCGGGATCCACTCGACGGACGTGCCCTCGATCTCGGGATACAGGATCGCGTATGCGGCGCCATCGAGCTCCCCGTCGATCAGCGACCTGACGCGATCGACGGGTGTGAGCTTCCACTCGGCCTCGAAGCCGGTGACCTCGGGGAAGTCGGCGTGGGTGAACGACTTGTAGCGCTCGGAGCGGGTCTGAACCGGGACGACCGGCCCGTCGCTGTGCTCACGGATCCCCAGACGCTCGGCGGCGTCGGTTGAAGCGGTTGCCACTAACCGACCGAGCCTTCCATGCTCATCTCGATCAGCTTGTTGAGCTCGAGCGCGTACTCCATCGGGAGTTCGCGGGCGATCGGCTCGATGAAGCCGCGGACGATCATCGCCATGGCCTCGTCTTCGGGCATTCCACGCGACATCAGGTAGAACAGCTGCTCTTCGCTGACGCGCGACACGGTGGCCTCGTGACCGAGCTGCACGTCGTCCACCCGGATGTCGATGGCCGGGTAGGTATCCGAGCGTGACATCGTGTCGACCAGCAGCGCGTCGCAGCGCACGGTGTTGGCCGAGTGGTGCGCATTCTCCGCCACGCGGACCTCGCCGCGGTAGCCGGCGCGTCCACCGCCTCGCGCGATGGACTTCGAGACGATCGATGACGTCGTGTACGGCGCCATGTGGATCATCTTGGCGCCGGCATCCTGATGCTGCCCGGGGCCGGCGAAGGCCACCGAGAGGGTCTCGCCCTTGGCGTGCTCCCCCACCAGGTAGATCGAGGGGTACTTCATGGTGACCTTCGAGCCGATGTTGCCGTCGATCCACTCCATGGTGGCGCCCTCGTGGGCGATGGCGCGCTTGGTGACCAGGTTGTAGACGTTGTTCGACCAGTTCTGGATCGTCGTGTAGCGCACGCGGGCGTTCTTCTTCACGATGATCTCGACCACCGCGGAGTGCAAGGAGTCGCTCTTGTAGATCGGCGCGGTGCAGCCCTCGATGTAGTGCACGTAGCTGTCTTCGTCGGCGATGATCAGCGTGCGCTCGAACTGGCCCATGTTCTCGGTGTTGATGCGGAAGTAGGCCTGCAGCGGGATCTCGACGTGCACACCCTTGGGGACGTACACGAACGATCCGCCCGACCACACCGCCGTGTTCAGCGCCGCGAACTTGTTGTCGCCCGACGGGATGACCGTGCCGAAGTACTCCGTGAAGAACTCGGGATGCTCGCGGAGAGCGGTGTCGGTGTCCATGAAGATCACGCCCTGGGCTTCGAGGTCTTCGCGGATCTGGTGGTACACCACCTCGGATTCGTACTGGGCCGCGACGCCGGCGACGAGGCGCTGGCGCTCCGCCTCGGGGATGCCGAGCTTCTCGTAGGTGTTCTTGATGTCTTCGGGCAGTTCCTCCCAGGTGGTGGCCTGCTTCTCGGTGGAGCGCACGAAGTACTTGATGTTGTCGAAGTCGATGCCGCTCAGGTCGGCGCCCCAGGTCGGCATGGGCTTCATCCCGAAGATCTTGAGAGCCTTGAGACGGTTCTTCAGCATCCAGTCGGGCTCGTTCTTCAGCCTCGAGATGTTGGTGACGACCTCGTCGGAGAGGCCACGTCGCGCGCTGGCACCCGCTGTGTCGGAGTCGGACCAACCGAACTCGTATTGGCCGAGATTCGACAGTTCGGGTCGATCGATCAGCACGTCGGACATGGCTACCTTCTCTCTGCCGCTGCGAACCATTCCGCTCGGACCGGCAATGCGCTGGAAATCAGCACGGTGGGCACGCGCCGTTGCGTGGAAATCTACGGTCGAGTCTACAGGGGCTGAGTGACGACCGCCGAGGATTCGGACTGCGTTCGCAGCGCGAAAAGCCCGGGCTCGACATCGAGCAGCACCCGGATCGCCCCGACCCACACCAACGCGGCGCCCAGCAGGTGCAGAGCGACCAGCACCGCCGGGATCCCGATGAGCGATTGCACGCCGCCGATCGCGCCCTGGGCCAGCAGCACCACGAGGAAGGTGAGGGTGGTGCGGCGCGCGGCACCAGCATCCGGCGCTCGTCGGAGCACGACGTAGAGGACGATTGCCAGCACGATCGTGGCGATTGCGAGGCCCGCGTGCACGAGCACGATGCGTGACCAGACCTCGGTGCTCTGCGTGCCGCCGATGCGCGGCACGTCGCGGCTGTCGCCCGAGTGCGGGCCGGCGCCCGAGACGATCGTCCCGACCACGACAAGCGCCGCAGTCACCGCCACGAGAGTGCCCGCGAGCCAGCGAGGAGCAAGCTCGCCGTCGCGGCCCACGGTGCCAGGCCAACGGGACCGGTGCCAGGTGAGCGTCGCGGTCGCCAGCAGGCCCATCGCGAGCACGAAGTGCACGGCCACCACCCAGGGGTTCAACCCCACCAGCACGGTGATGCCACCGGCGACGGCGTTGATGACCACCAGCCAGAACATCGACCAGGCGAGGCGGGTCAGCGTCCGGTCCCGAAGTGCTTGAAGACGCGCGGCGACGATCGCCCAGCCGACGGCGAAGATCAGCAGCACGGTGACGAGCCGGTTGCCGAATTCGATCAACCCGTGGAGGCCCAGCTCGGGGATCGGCGCCACCGACGACCCTTCACAGGTCGGCCAGGTCGGGCAGCCGAGGCCGGAGCCGGTGACGCGCACCACTCCCCCGCCCAGCACCACCAGGATCGCAACGATCAGGGCTGCTGTTGTGCTCCAACGCAGAGCGCGCGGCGACAGCGTCACATGCCGGGCGAGCAAGCCGAATGGGGTGATCACGGTGCCACTAGAACGGGATCGGCAGGTGCAGCAGGGGGTCGAGCCCGACCGCGATGAACACCAGCGTCAGATAGGTGATGCTGGCGTGGAACACGCGCATCGGCTTGACCTCGCCCGCGCGGATGGCCGACGAATACAGCCGGTGCGACTCGAGCAGGAACCAGGCCCCCGACAGCGCAGCGACGATCGCGTACAAGACGCCCATCGACGCGATCGGGATGAGCAGCAGCGAGCAGGCGACCGTGGCCCAGGCGTAGAGCACGACCTGCAGCCCGACCGTGGTGCGACCACGGACCACGGCGAGCATGGGCACGTTGACCGACGCGTAGTCCTCCTTGTAGCGCATCGACAGCGGCCAGTAATGCGGCGGCGTCCACAGGAACACGATGCCGAACAGGATGACCGGAGCCCAGGTCAGCGAGCCGGTGACGGCTGCCCATCCGATCAGCACCGGCATGCATCCCGCTGCCCCACCCCAGACGATGTTCTGCGGAGTGCGGCGCTTCAGGATGAGCGTGTAGATCAGCACGTAGAACGCGATCGCGGCCGCCGACAGGATCGCGGCCAATGGGGTCGTGAAGAACCACAGCCAGGCGATCGACACGACACCGGTGATCCACGCGAAGGCGAGGGCCTCGCCGTCCTTCAGCGCGCCGGTGACCAACGGGCGGTTCTGGGTGCGCTTCATCACCCGGTCGATGTCGCGGTCGATGTAGCAGTTGAACGCGTTGGCCGAACCGGCGCTCAGACTGCCGCCGACCAGGGTGCCGAGCACGAGCCATAGATTCGGGATGCCATGGGCCGCCAGCACCATGACCGGCGCGGTGGTGACCAGCAGCAGCTCGATCACCCGCGGCTTGGTCAGGGCGACGTACGCGCCTGCCTTACGGACGACGCGGGTGCCGACGCTGGGATTCCGCAAAACGGCGGTGTCGGGGGTTTCGACAGCTCCCTGCATGGCTCCTCAGACGACTCGGGCGACATACGAAGTCTAAGCGCGCGCAGAGCGGCCCGTTTTCATCCCCCAGGAGTATGAAGGTCTGCTGGCAGGTGCCAGGGGGACAAGCAGGGGTACCCCCGTCGTCGCTATGCTGGACGGGCTCGCCGACCGTGGCCGCATCCCCTCGATCCTCCCCCTTGATGATCATCGGGCTGCCCACGGTGAGCCGATGACGTCGCATCGGTGAGCAGCTTCCTGCCGGGGCTGTCTCGCCCCGCCAAGCATTCGAAAGGGCGACACGCACGTGGCAACACTCTCCTGGGATGACCTGGACGACCAGGCCGTGAAGACGGTCAAGGTTCTGGCGGCCGACGCCGTCGAGAAAGTCGGGAACGGGCATCCGGGAACGGCGATCAGTCTTGCCCCGCTCGGTTACCTGCTCTTTCAGAAGGTCATGCGTCGCGACCCGCACGACAACGAATGGATCGGGCGCGACCGGTTCATCCTCTCGGCCGGTCACAGCTCGCTGACGCTCTACATCCAGCTCTACTTCGGCGGCTACGGCCTCGAGCTCAGCGACCTCGAGGCCCTGCGCACCTGGGGCTCGAAGACCCCCGGTCACCCGGAATACGGCCACACCGACGGCGTGGAGATCACCACCGGCCCGCTCGGTCAGGGCATCTCGTCGGCGGTGGGTTTCGCCTACGCGGCCCGCTACGAGCGCGGCCTGTTCGACCCGGACGCAGAGCCCGGCACGAGCCCCTTCGACCACTTCATCTACACGATCGCCGGCGACGGCGACATCGAAGAGGGCATCTCGAGCGAGGCCAGCTCGCTGGCCGGCGTGCAGGAGCTCGGCAACCTCATCGCCTTTTACGACAGCAACCAGATCTCGATCGAGGACGACACCAACATCGCCCTCGACGAGGACGTCAAGGCCCGCTACGAGGCGTACGGCTGGCACGTGCAGGTCGTCGACTTCAAGAAGACCGGTGAGTACGTCGAAGACCCGCAGGGTCTGTTCGACGCCATCGAGGCCGCCAAGGCCGTCACCGACAAGCCATCGCTGATCATCGTGAAGACGATCATCGGGTGGCCGAGCCCGAAGAAGCAGAACTCCGGCAAGATCCACGGCTCGGCGCTCGGCGCCGACGAGCTGCGCGGGCTGAAGGAGGTGCTCGGATTCGATCCCGAGAAGACCTTCGAGGTGGCCCCCGAGGTCATCGAGCACACCCGCAAGGCGGTCGACCGCGGCGCCGAGGCGCACGCCGAATGGCAGAAGGGCTTCGACGCCTGGGCCGCCGCGAACCCCGAGCGCAAGAAGCTGCTCGATCGCATGAATGCGCTCGAGCTGCCTGAGGGCATCGAAGAAGCGCTGCCGGTCTTCGAGGCGGGCAAGGACATCTCGACCCGCGCCGCTAGCGGCAAGGTGATCAACGCGATCGCGCCGCTGATGCCCGAGCTGTGGGGCGGATCGGCCGACCTCGCCGAGTCCAACCTCACCACGATCGAGGGAGCGGCGTCGTTCATCCCGACCGCTCGCTCGACGCACGAGTGGCCGGGCGACCCCTACGGGCGCGTGCTGCACTTCGGCATCCGCGAGCACGCGATGGGCGCGATCCTGAACGGCATCGTCCTGCACGGCAACACGCGTGCTTTCGGCGGCACCTTCTTGACCTTCAGCGACTACATGCGCGGAGCGGTGCGCCTCGCCGCGCTGATGAAGGCGCCCGCGATCTACGTGTGGACCCACGATTCCGTCGCCCTGGGTGAAGACGGACCGACCCACCAGCCGATCGAGCACCTGACCGCTCTCCGTGCCATCCCGCAGCTCGACATCGTGCGCCCGGCAGACGCCAACGAGGTCGGCTACGCCTGGAAGACCATCCTCGAGCGCCGCAACGGGCCCGCCGGGCTCGCACTGAGTCGCCAGAACCTCCCGGTCTTCGCGCGCGGCGACGGTGACGCCAGCGGCGACACCTTCGCCTCGGCGAAGAACGTCGCCAAGGGCGCGTACATCCTCGCCGAAGCGCCCGGCGGCACGCCGGACGTGATCTTCCTCGCGACCGGATCCGAGGTCCAGATCGCCGTGGATGCCCGCGAGAAGCTCAAGGCCGATGGCATCAACGCGCGGGTCGTCTCCGTGCCGTGCCAGGAATGGTTCGCCGAGCAAAGCGACGCCTACCGCGAATCGGTTCTGCCGAAGGCGATCAAGGCCAGGGTGTCGATCGAGGCGGGCATCGCGCTCACCTGGGCGCCCTATCTCGGCGATGCCGGCCGGAGCGTCTCGATCGAGCACTACGGGGCATCCGCCGACTACAAGACGCTGTACGAGAAGTTCGGTCTCACCTCGGAGCACGCCATCTCGGCGGCGAAAGAGTCCATCGCCGCGGCGAAGGCCTGACCTTCCCCCTCACGCAGCACCACCACGCAGCACCGAAGAACCAGGAACGAAGAACATGGCAGACAGCAAGACAGCAGAACTCTCCGCGATCGGCGTCAGCATCTGGCTCGACGACCTCTCTCGGGAGCGCGTCGTCTCAGGGGGGCTGCAGCAGCTCATCGACGACCGCAACGTCGTCGGGGTCACCACGAACCCGACGATCTTCGCCGCGGCTCTGGCCAAGGGCAACGCCTACGACAGCAAGGTGGCGGATCTCGCCGCGGCAGGCACGAGCGTCACGGACGCGGTCTTCCAGATCATCACCGGTGACGTCGCGGCCGCGTGCGACGTCTTCGCCCCGGTCTACGAGAAGACCGGCCACGTCGACGGCCGCGTCTCGATCGAGGTCGAGCCGGGCCTCGCCCACGATGCTGCCGGAACCACGGCGCAGGCCAAAGACCTCTGGGCCAAGGTCGACAAGCCGAACGTCATGATCAAGATCCCCGCAACCGTCGAGGGCCTCGAGGCCATCACGGCAGCGACCGCCGCGGGGATCAGCGTCAACGTCACTCTGATCTTCAGCCTCGAGCGTCACAAGGCCGTCATCGACGCCTACCTGACGGGCCTCGAGCAGGCGAAGGCCGCCGGTATCGACCTGTCGACCATCCAGTCGGTCGCGTCGTTCTTCGTGTCGCGCGTCGACACCGAGATTGACAAGCGGCTCGAGGCGATCGGCACCGACGAGGCGCTCGCGCTGAAGAGCCGCGCGGGCGTCGCGAACGCCCAGCTCGCCTACCAGTTGTTCGAGCAGGAGTTCGCCACCGACCGCGCCCAGGCGCTGCTCGCCGCGGGCGCCAACAAGCAGCGCCCGCTGTGGGCGTCGACGGGTGTGAAAGACCCGTCGCTGCCCGACACCCTCTACGTCACTGAGCTCGCGGTCGCCGGCGTCGTGAACACGATGCCCGAGAAGACGCTCGAGGCGACCTACGACCACGCGCCGCTGCACGGGGATGCCGTCACCGGCTCGTACGCGGACGCCCAGTCGGTGCTCGACCAGCTGGCCGCGGTCGGCGTCGACTATGACGACGTCACCGCCCTGCTCGAGAAAGAGGGCGTCGACAAGTTCATCGTCTCGTGGGGTGAACTGCTCGACACCGTGACCGCCGCACTGGAGGCAGCGAAGTGACCCTTCGGGTGCACGCGAGCGGGGCAGCGGGCGACGCGGTCGCCCGGCTGGTCCCCCAGCTCGTCGCCGATGGCGTCGCCAGCGGGATCACGACGCAGGATCCGACCCTGTGGGGTCCGGATGCCGAGGCCGAGTCCGAGAAGCGCCTGGGCTGGGTCGAGGCGGTCGCCATCTCCCAGGATCTGGTCGCGCCCATCCTCGCCCTGCGCGAGAAGCTCGTCGCCGAGGGGGTCACGCACTTCGTCCTGGGTGGAATGGGCGGCTCGTCGCTGGCTCCCGAGGTCATCACGCGCACCTACGGCGTCGCCTTGACGGTCCTCGACTCGACCGACCCCGGTCAGGTACAGGCTGCGCTCAACGATCGACTGACCGAGACCGCCGTGATCATCTCGTCGAAGTCGGGCTCCACGCTCGAGACGGACAGTCAGAAGCGCGTCTACGAGGAGTACTTCCGCGTGGCCGGGATCGACCCGACGGACCGCATCGTCGTCGTCACCGACCCCGGTTCGCCGCTCGATGTCGCGGCCCGCGCTGACGGCTATCAGGTCTTCAACGCCGATCCGAACGTCGGAGGGCGCTACTCGGCGCTGACCGCCTTCGGGCTCGTGCCGAGCGGGCTGGCCGGGGCCGACATCCAGAACCTGCTCGAGGAGGCCCAAGCCGAGACCTTCGCGCTGGTCTTCGACAAGCCGGACAATCCCGGGCTCATCCTCGGCGCCGCGATCGCCGGAACCTCGCCGCTCAAGGACAAACTCGGCATCGTGGCAGACGGCACCTACATCGTCGGCTTCGCCGACTGGGCCGAGCAGCTGGTCGCCGAATCGACCGGCAAGATCGGCAAGGGCCTGCTGCCGGTCGTGCTCGACACGCACTCCCCCGAACTCACCGAGGATCTCGACGACCTGCAGATCGTCCGTCTCGTGGGCGACGAGGACGAGACGCGCAAAGTCCGCCCGGGCGAGATCGAGATCTCGGGCAGCCTCGGCGGGCAGATGCTCGTCTGGGAGTACGCGATCGCCGTGGCCGGCCGCATCCTGGGCATCAACCCCTTCGACCAGCCCGACGTCGAGGCCGCCAAGGTCGCCTCGCGTGCGCTGCTCGACAACCGGCCGGCTCCCGTCGATCCGCTGTTCGTGACCGACGAGGGCATCGAGGTGCGCGCGAGCGGCGGCCTCGAGATCGCGAACCACACCCTCTCCGGCGCGATCGACGCGCTGCTGGCGCACCTGGGTCCGACCGGGTACGTAGCGCTGCAGGCGTACCTCGACCGGGTGCACCACCCCGAGTTCGCCGCGTTGCGCGATGTCGTGGCCGCGAAGTCCGGGCGTCCTGTGACGTTCGGATGGGGACCGCGCTTCTTGCACTCCACCGGGCAGTTCCACAAGGGAGGGCCGGCGATCGGCGTCTTCCTGCAGCTCACCGCCCAGTACGACGAGGCGCACGACCTGGCGATCCCCGGCCGTCCGTTCACGTTCGGGCAGTTCATCCAGGCGCAGGCCGCGGGTGACGCGAGCGTGCTCGCCGACCGAGGTCGACCGGTCTTGACGCTCACGCTGCGCGATGTCGCGGCCGGCGCCGCAGCGATCTCCGCGGCCATCGGCTAGCCGCACGGTCATGCCCGTTCAGATCAGCAAGGACTTCAACCCGCTGCGGTCTCCATCGGACCGTCGGCTGAATCGCATCGCCGGCCCGAGCGCGATCGTCATCTTCGGCGTGACCGGTGACCTGTCGCGCAAGAAGCTCATGCCGGCGGTGTACGACCTCGCGAATCGGGGGCTGCTTCCTCCGGGCTTCGCGCTGGTCGGCTTCGCCCGCCGCGAGTGGGAGGACGAGGACTTCGAGCAGGTCGTCTACGAGAACGTGAAGGCGCACGCGCGCACCCCGTTCGATGAGAACGTCTGGAACCAGCTCAAAGAGGGCATCCGCTTCGTCCAGGGCGAATTCGACGACGACGCGGCGTTCGACCGCCTCAAGCAGACCCTGCACGATCTGGACGAGGTCCGGGGCACGATGGGCAACCACGCGTTCTACCTCTCGATCCCGCCCAAGTCGTTCCCGCTCGTCACCGAGCAGTTGAAGCGGTCCGGGCTCGCCGACCCGCAGCCGGGTCAGTGGCGGCGCGTCGTCATCGAGAAGCCGTTCGGGTCGGACCTGAAGACGGCGCGCGAACTGAACGATGTCGTCGAGTCGGTGTTCCCGCCGGATGCGGTGTTCCGCATCGACCACTACCTCGGCAAAGAGACGGTGCAGAACATCCTGGCGCTGCGGTTCGCCAACCAGCTCTACGAACCGATCTGGAACGCGAACTACGTCGATCACGTGCAGATCACCATGGCCGAGGACATCGGGGTGGGCGGCCGGGCCGGCTACTACGACGGCATCGGTGCCGCGCGCGACGTCATCCAGAACCACCTGCTGCAGCTCATGGCCCTCACGGCCATGGAGGAGCCGGCGTCGTTCGACGCGTCCGATCTGCGCGCCGAGAAGGAGAAGGTGCTGTCCGTCGCGCACGTGGCCGATCTTGCCCGCGACACCGCGCGCGGGCAGTACTCGGCCGGCTGGCAGGGCGGCCAGAAGGTACTCGGCTTCCTGCAGGAGGACGGCATGAGTCCGACCTCCCCGACGGAGACCTACGCCGCCATCAAGCTCGAGATCGACACGCGTCGCTGGTCGGGCGTGCCGTTCTACCTCCGGGCAGGCAAGCGGCTCGGGCGCCGTGTGACCGAGATCGCGGTGGTGTTCAAGCGCGCACCGCAGTACCTGTTCGCCGCGTCGCAGACCTCAGCACTCGGCCAGAACGCCTTGGTGATCCGCGTGCAGCCCGACGAGGGTGTGACGATCAGGTTCGGCTCCAAGGTGCCGGGCGCCGGCATGCAGGTGCGCGACGTGACGATGGACTTCGGCTACGGCCACGCCTTCACGGAGGCCAGCCCCGAGGCCTACGAGCGCCTCATCCTGGATGTCCTGCTCGGCGATCCGCCGTTGTTCCCCCGTCACCAGGAAGTCGAGCTCAGCTGGAAGATCCTCGATCCTGTCGAGGAGTACTGGGCGACCCTCGGGCAGCCGGAGCAGTACAAGCCGGGCACCTGGGGTCCGCGGTCCGCCGACGAGTTGCTCGAGCGCGACGGACGAGTCTGGAGGCGACCGTGATCGTTGATCTGCCGGACACCACGACGAGTGCGGTGTCGAAAGCGCTGGTGAAGATCCGCGAAGAGGGCGGCGCTGTGGCCCTGGGTCGCGTTCTGACCCTGGTCATCGCGACCCCGCTGGGCGAGGAGGAAGAGGCGATCGAGGCGGCCAACGACGCCTCACGCGAGCATCCGATGCGGGTCATCGTGCTCTCGAAGAACGCCGATCCGAAGGCCAAGGAGGATCCGCGCCTCGATGCGCAGATCCGGGTCGGCGGCGACGCGGGAGCCAGCGAGGTCATCGTGCTGCGCGCGTACGGCCCCACGGCCTCAGACGAGGAGGGGCTCGTCACCAGCCTGTTGCTGCCGGATGCGCCGGTCGTCGTCTGGTGGCCCAGTCACGGCCCGGCCGAGCCCAGCGGCTCACCGCTCGGCAAGATCGCACAGCGACGCATCACGGATGCCGCTGAAGCACCCGATCCCGTCCAGGCGCTCAAGAACCTGGGCGCGCATTACGCGCCGGGCGACACCGACTTCGCGTGGACCCGCCTGACGCTGTGGCGCGCCCAGCTCGCCGCGGTGCTCGACCAGCCGCCGTTCGAGCCGGTGACCGCGGTCACGGTCAGCGGCTCGTCGGACTCGCCGTCCACCGAGCTCCTGGCGGCCTGGCTGCAGCTCGCTCTGGAGGTTAAGGTGTCGATGGAGATCACCAGTCCGGTTCACGGATCCAGCGGCATCCACGGGGTCCGGCTCGAGCGCGCATCCGGCGTCATCGACCTCGAGCGCGTCACCCCGGCGGTCGCCACTCTCGTGCAGCCCAATCAGCCGACGCACGACATCTCCCTGCCCCGGCGCAACCTGCGCGATTGCCTTGCCGAGGAGCTGCGCAGGCTCGACCCGGACGACCTGTTCGGCGAGGTCGTGCAACGCGGGGTCCCGCAACTCGACGCTCCCGCGCCGCGCCGCGTGAAGGCTCGGTCGACGAAAGCCGGCTCCACCAAGAGCACCCGGCGCAGGGCCGCGTCGTGAGCAACGAGCGGAGGGTGCTCGTCCACCCGGACAAAGAGACCCTGGCGGGGAGCGTCGCGGCACGTTTCCTCACGAAGATCGTCGATGTGCTGGAGGATCTCGGCGAGGCAAACGTCTGCCTGACCGGCGGCACGATGGGGTTCGCGGTGCTCGCGGCGATCAACGAGTCTCCCGCGCGCGACAGCGTCGACTGGAGCAGGATCACCTTCTGGTGGAGTGACGAGCGCTATCTCCCCCTCGGCGATCCCGACCGCAACGACACCCAGTCGCGAGCCGCGCTCCTCGACCACCTGAACCTGGATGTCGCGCAGATCAAGTCGATGCCCGCACCCGGCGAGCAGCCCGATATCGAACAGGCAGCGCGCTACTACGAGCAGGAGCTCGCCGATGCGGCCGACGACGATGGACGTTACCCGCGTTTCGACATCACCTTTCTCGGGGTGGGCCCGGACGGCCACATCGCTTCGCTCTTCCCCGACCACGCCGCCGTGCACGAGACCGAGCGCGTCGTGATCGCCGAGACGGACTCCCCGAAGCCGCCACCGCAGCGCCTGAGCATGACTCTGCCGGTGATCAACTCGTCGGATCGGATCTGGCTGGTGCTCGCGGGCGCCGACAAGGCATCAGCGCTCGGCCTCGCACTGGCGGGCGCCAGTATCAACGATGTGCCGGCGGCAGGCGCTCAGGGGCGCAAGCGCACGGTGTTCTTCGTCGATCAGGATGCCGCGGCAGAGGTTCCCGAGAACCTCATCGCGCCGTCGTACTACTGGACGTCGGCCGACGACACCTCGGAGTGATCCTCCCGGGGTGATGCTCTCCGGCTACTTCGTGCTCGGGGCTCCGCGACGCGCACGAAGTTGTTCGAGCGCCTCGTCGAGGAGTTGCTCCGCCTCTTTCTCGGTGCGGCGCTCCTTCACATAGGCGAGATGCGTCTTGTACGGCTCCATCTTGGCCAGCTGCGGAGGGTTGTCTTTGTCACGGCCGGCCGGCAGACCCGAGTTCGGGCTGTCGATGATGTCGGGAATCTCTTCCTCCGGCAGATTCGCCGCGAAATACCGCACGGTCTCGTTGCCGAGGGCGTCCCAGTACGAGATGCTGATCCGCTCGGCGTGATAGCCGCGGTCCTGCTCCCCCATCGGACCGGAACCGACTCGCGATCCTCGGATCGCGCTGCCACCTGATGCCATTTTTCCTCAGCTCACACGGTGTCTATTTCGTCCGCCGGCTTCAGCCGGCGAACTTCACGATGAGACCGAGCACGACGATGCTCGAGATCCAGACCAGGCCCAGGATGACGGTGATGCGGTTCAGGTTGCGTTCCGCGACGCCGGAAGCGCCGAGGTTCGACGTCACGCCGCCCCCGAACATGTCGGAGAGCCCGCCGCCGCGTCCGCGGTGCAGCAGGATCAGCAGCGTCAACAGCAGGCTGGTGACCCCGAGGATCACCTGCACGATGACCTGAAGAATGTCCACGACGAATCCCTATCTGGCTTGGAGGTGCCCGAACAGTCTACGTGCCGACGTGCTGCTGGTAGCGCACGATCGACGAGAACTCGTCGAGGAGGAGGCTCGCGCCGCCCACCAGGGCTCCGTCGATGTCGGGCTCCCGCATGAACCCCGCGATGTTGGAGGCCTTCACAGAACCGCCGTAGAGGATGCGGGTGGCCGCGGCGGCATCGTCGCCCAGCATCTCGGCGATCACGCCTCTGAGGGCCGCACAGACCTGCTGAGCCTGCTCGCTGGTCGCTGCCTGCCCTGATCCGATGGCCCACACCGGCTCGTAGGCGACCACCAGCTCCTTGCCCTTCGCCGCTCCCCCGAGCGCGACGCGCAATTGCGCAACCGGGACGGCGCTCGGGCCGTGGGTCTCGAGGTCGTCGGCGGTCTCTCCGACGCAGACGATGGGCACGAGGTCGTTGCGGTGCGCGGCCGTCACCTTCGCCGCGATCAACTCATCGGTCTCCCCGTGGTACTGCCGGCGTTCGGAGTGACCGATGATCACATAGCTCGCGTCGAGTGCCTTGAGGAAGGCCCCCGAGATCTCGCCCGTGTACGCACCGCTATCGTGCTCGGAGAGGTCCTGACCGCCGAATACGATCGGCAGGTCGTCGGCATTCACCAGGGTCTGCACCGAGCGCAGATCCGTGAACGGCGGGAACACCGCGACCTCGACCTTGGCGAAGTCGTGGCGCGCGTCCTTCAAGGTCCAGGCCAGCTTCTGCACGAACGCGATCGACTGCAGGTGGTCGAGATTCATCTTCCAGTTGCCCGCGATCAGCGGGGTCCTGTCTGCGCCGCTCACTGCCATCCGAGGACCTCCAGGCCGGGGAGTTCTTTGCCTTCGAGGAACTCGAGGCTCGCACCGCCCCCGGTGGAGATGTGGCCGAACTGGTCGTCACGGAACCCCAGCTGCCGCACGGCGGCCGCCGAGTCGCCGCCCCCGACGACGCCGAGGCCCTTCACCTCGGTGAGAGCCTGCGCGACAGCCCGCGTCCCCGCCGCGAAGGGCGCCAGCTCGAACACGCCCATCGGGCCGTTCCAGAACACCGTCGAGGAGCTTTCGATGAGCTCGGCGAAGTGCGCAGAGGTCTCGGGGCCGATGTCGAGCCCGATCCCGCTCGCGCCGAAGGGTGTGGCCTCGATCGCATCGGCCGGGGCGACCACGTGATCCGCGTCGGCCCCGAAGTGCGATGCCACCACGACATCCGTGGGGATGACCAGTTCGACGCCTCGGTCGGCGGCCTGCGTGATGTAGTTCTTGACCGCGTCCAGCTGCTCGGCGTCGAGGAGGCTCTTGCCGATGCGGTGACCCTGGGCCGCCAAGAAGGTGAACAGCATGCCACCGCCGATGAGCAGGCGATCGACCTGCGGGAGCAGCGCGTCGATCACCCCGAGCTTGTCGCTGACCTTCGAGCCGCCGAGCACGACGGTGTACGGCTTCGCGGGATCGCGCGTCAACTTCTCGAGCACGCCCAGCTCCGTCTCGACCAGCCGGCCCGCCGCGGACGGCAGCGCCTGGGCGAGCTCGTACACGCTCGCCTGCTTGCGGTGCACGACGCCGAAGCCGTCCGAGACGAAGGCGTCGCCGAACTTGGCGAGCTTCGCCGCGAACTTCTCGCGGTCGGCGTGGTCTTTCGAGGTCTCGTGCTTGTCGAAGCGCAGGTTCTCGAGTAGAGCCACCTGCCCCTGCCCGAGCTGGTGCACGGTGTCGTGCGCCTCGTCACCGACGGTGTCGCCTGCGAAGGCGACGGGCGCGCCGAGCAGCTCGGCCATGCGCTTCGCAACCGGCGACAAGCTGTAGCGCGAGTCGGGCGCGCCGTCCGGGCGGCCCAGGTGCGAGATCGCGATGACTTTTGCGCCCGCTCGGGTCAGCTCCTGGATCGTCCCGATCGACGCGCGGATGCGGCCGTCGTCGGTGATCGTGCCGTGATCGAGGGGAACGTTCAGATCGCAGCGCACGATCACCCGCTTGCCGAGCAGATTCCCCAGCGACTCGATGGTGCGGAGAGCCATCTGCGTGACTAGAGACGGTCGGCGACGTAGGCGGTGATGTCCACGAGCCGGTTGGAGTAGCCCCACTCGTTGTCGTACCACGACGCGACCTTGACCGTGTTGCCGATCACCTTGGTGAGACCGGCATCGAAGATCGACGAGTGCGGGTCTCCCTGGATGTCGGACGACACGATCTCGTCTTCCGTGTAGCTCAGGATGCCCTTGAGCGGACCCTCTGCGGCCTTCTTGTACGCGGCGTTGATCTGCTCGACCGTCACGTTCGCCTTGGTCTCGAGAGTGAGGTCGGTGATCGAGCCCGTGATCACCGGCACCCGCAGCGCGTAACCGTCGAGCTTGCCGATGAGTTCGGGGATGACGAGTCCGAGCGCCTTGGCGGCACCGGTCGAGGTGGGGATGATGTTGGCCGCTGCAGCGCGAGCACGACGCCAGTCGTTGTGCGGGCCATCCTGCAGGTTCTGGTCGGCCGTGTAGGCGTGGACGGTCGTCATGAGACCGCGCTCGATGCCGAACTCGTCCATGAAGACCTTCGCCAACGGCGCGAGGCAGTTCGTGGTGCACGACGCGTTCGAGATGATGTCGTGCTTGGCCGAGTCGTAGGTGCCCTCGTTGACCCCGAGCACCAGCGTCGCGACGTCGTCACCGCTCGCGGGGGCCGAGATGACGACCTTCTTCGCGCCGGCCTCGATGTGCTTGCGCGCGTCGCTGGACTTGGTGAAGCGGCCGGTCGACTCGACGACCACGTCGACACCGAGCTCGCGCCACGGCAGAGCCGCGGGGTCGCGCTCGGCCAGGACCTTGATGCGCTTGCCGTTGACGACGATCGTGTCTCCGTCGACCGAGACATCCGCGTCGAGGCGGCCGCCGACCGTGTCGTACTTGAGGAGGTGCGCAAGCGCTGCGGGGCTGTCGAGGTCGTTGACGGCAACGATCTCGAGGTCGCTGCCCTTGGCGAGGGCAGCACGGAAGAAGTTACGACCGATGCGGCCGAAGCCGTTGATCCCGATCTTGACAGACACAGATTCTCCTCGAATGGGCGCGGTGACAGCGCCGGACATGGTGTGGTGGAAAGGGGCAGCCGGGGCTGCCGTGCCTCTCGGACTTGGCCCCGGCCGCGACGCCGCTTACGACAGTAGCAGCAGGCCCTCGGTCTTCTCGCGCGCGGCGGTGAAGCGCCGGCCGGCGTTCTCCCAGTTGGCGATGTTCCAGAAGGCCTTGACGTAGTCCGCCTTGACGTTCAGGTAGTCCAGGTAGAAGGCGTGCTCCCACATGTCGAGCTGCAGAACGGGGATCGTGCCCATGGCCGAGTTGGCCTGCTGGTCGAAGAGCTGCTGGATGATCAGCTGCGCTCCGATCGGATCCCACGACAGCACCGCCCAGCCCGAGCCCTGGATCCCGGTCGCTGCGGCCGTGAAATGGGCGACGAACTTGTCGAAGGAGCCGAAACCGTCGTCGATGGCCGACGCGAGCTCGCCGGTGGGCTTGTCGCCGCCATCCGGGCTCAGGTTGGTCCAGAAGATCGAGTGGTTCACGTGGCCGCCGAGATTGAACGCGAGGTCCTTCTCGAGCTTGTTGACATTGGCAAGATCGCCGGAGTCGCGGGCCTCCGCGAGTTTCTGCAAGGCGGTGTTCGCCCCCGTCACGTAGGCGGCGTGGTGCTTGTCGTGGTGGAGCTCCATGATCTTCGCGCTGATGTGCGGCTCGAGAGCTGCATAGTCGTACGGAAGGTCGGGGAGCGTGTAGTCAGCCATCGATTTCTCCTAGCGGTTGATCCCCGGGGGTGGAGTCGTTCGCCCCACGGGGTGACTGTTTCAGTCTATTGACGACAACCGCACGGCAACCTCCGTCCTTCCCGTGAGGAAGGACGCAGGCGACTCTCAATCGAGGTCGTCGGGGAGGCCGTGGTCGGTGCCGGGGAGGCCGTGGTCGGCGGCGTGCTTGTCGGCCATGGCGAGCAGGCGACGGATGCGGCCGGCCACCGCATCCTTCGTCATCGGCGGATCGGCGTGGTGGCCCAGCTCGTCGAGGCTCGAGTCGCGGAAGCGCAGTCGCAGCTCGCCCGCATAGCGGAGGTGGTCGGGAACGTCGTCCCCCAGCAGCTCGAGCGCGCGCTCGACGCGGGAGCACGCCGCCACCGCGGCCTGAGCCGAACGTCGTAGGTTGGCGTCGTCGAAGTTCACCAGGCGGTTCGCGGTGGCGCGCACTTCGCGCCGCTGGCGCATCTCCTCCCAGGCACTCAGGCTGCGGTCGGCACCCATCAGCTTGAGCATGGCGCCGATCGCCTCGCCGTCGCGGATCACGACCCGGTGTACGCCGCGAACTTCGCGCGCCTTGGCCGAGATCTTGAGGCGGCCGGCGGCGCCGACGAGGGCCATCGCGGATTCATTGCCCGGGCAGCTCACCTCGAGGGCGGCCGAACGCCCGGGATCGGTCAGAGAGCCGTGCGCCAGGAAGGCCCCTCGCCACACGGCCGCCAGTTCTTCTCGCGACCCGGTGGTGAGTCTGTTTGGCAGACCGCGTACCGGGCGCCGACGGGCGTCGAGAAGACCCGTCTGCCTGGCGAGGGTCTCTCCCCCGTCGATCACACGGACCAGGTAGGTGCTCGTGCGCCGGAGATTGCTGCCCGAGATCACCGACACCTCGCTGCGAACGCCGTACAACTCGGCCAGATCTTTGCGCACCCGCCGCGCGATCTGCGGCGAATCGAGCTCCGACTCCACGGCGATCCGGCCCGAGATGATGTGCAGGCCGCCCGAGAACCGCAGCAGGGCAGCCAGCTCGGCTGCACGCACCGTTGTCTTTCCGACCTCGACGCTGGCGAGTTCTTCTTTGACGTCGGCGGTCAATGCCACGCGGTCTTCCTTCTTCCGGTCGAACAGGAGCACTCGGCTCCGACAATCGCGGGGTGCTGCTACTCGCGACCGAGGTCGCGGTGCCGCACATTGACGGTGACGCCGGGCAACTCGCGCAGGCGACGTCCCAGTTCCTCTGCGATGGCGACCGAACGGTGCTTGCCGCCCGTGCACCCCACAGCGATCGTAGCGTGCCGCTTGTTCTCACGACGGTACCCGCCGAGCACCGGGGCCAGAGCGGCCGCGTAGGCGTCGACGAAGTCCAGCGCGCCCTCGGAGCCGAGCACGTACTCGCGCACCGGTTCGTCGAGACCGCTCTGATTGCGCAGCTCGGGGACCCAGAACGGGTTCGGTAGGAAGCGCGCGTCGGCGACGGCATCCGCGTCCGAGGGGAGCCCGTACTTGAACCCGAAGCTCACCACCGTGACCCGCGTGGCGTCGCCATCCTCCGAGAACTGCTCGGCGACGACGGTCGCCAACTGGTGGATGTTGAGGTCGGAGGTGTCGATCACCAGGTCGCTCTGCGATCGCAGCTCGGCCATCCTGGTGCGCTCTTCGGTGATCCCGTCGAGCAAGGTGCCATCGCCCTGCAGCGGATGCGGCCGACGCACCTGCTCGAACCGCCGCACCAGGGCCGCGTCGGTGGCGTCGAGGAAGACCACGCGCACACTCGCGTTGTCGCGCAGCGACGCAAGAGCCGCCTGCACGTCGGCGAACAGCTTGCCGCCCCGCACATCGACGATGGCGGCGACCTTGGGGATGGCGTCGCCGCTGTGCTCCGAGAGGTCGACCATCGGGCGCAACATCTGCGGAGGGAGATTGTCGACGACGTACCAGCCGAGGTCTTCGAGCGCGTTGCCCACCGTCGAGCGGCCGGCGCCCGACATCCCCGTGACGACCAACATCTCGCGACGCACGCTGTCTGCCATGGAGATCGTCAACCGTCCGATGCTGTCGCCCTGCCACGCTCGGTCGGGTGGTCCGAGTCACCGTTCAGCCTAGCGACGATGGCTTCGGCAAGTGCGGGACCGATGCCGCGGACCTCGCCGATCTGATCGGGGGTCGCCGCCTTGAGCCGCTTGACCGATCCGAAGTGCTTCAGCAGCGTCTTGACCCGTGCAGGACCCAAGCCAGGCACCTCGGCGAGCACCGACCCGATGTCGTTCTTGCGCTTGGCGCGCTGGAAGGTGATGGCGAAGCGGTGCGCCTCGTCGCGGATCCGCTGCAGCATGAACAGCGCCTCGCTGTTGCGGGGCAGGATCACCGGGAAGTCATTGCCGGGCAGCCAGATCTCCTCGAGGCGCTTCGCGAGCCCGCAGATCGGGATGTCGTCGATCCCGAGCTCGGCGAGGGTGCGCGCTGCGGCCTCCACCTGCGGCTGGCCGCCGTCGACGATGATCAGGCCGGGCCGATACGCGAAACGGCGTCGCCGCCGCTCCGCGGCGGTCCCCTCGTCGTCGGAGAGTTCGTGGTCGCTCTCCGGATCTTGCTCCTCGATGCCCGAGATGTCGTCATCCTCGAGATGCGAGAGTCGTCGCGTCAGCACCTGATGCAACGACTCGAGGTCGTCTGCATAGCCGTTCACGGCGAACTTGCGATATGCGCTCTTCTTCGGCAGGCCGTCTTCGAAGACCACCATCGACGCGACGATGTTGGTGCCGCCGAGGTGCGAGACGTCGTAGCACTCCATCCGCAGGGGCGCCTCTGGGAGGCCGAGGGCATCCTGGATGTCGTTGAGCGCTTGAGTGCGGGCGACGTAGTCCGACGACCGGCGGCTCTTGTAGAGCATGAGGGCCTGCTTGGCGTTGAGGGTGGCGGTCTGCAGCACGGCCGCCTTGTCTCCGCGCTGAGCGGTCCGCAGCGCGACCGCTCCCCCGCGCGGCCGCATCGCGGCCAGCCAGGCCTCGAGCGCCGTGGCGTCGTCGGGCAGAGCGGGCACGATGATCTCGCGCGGGGGCGGTTCGCTCTCATAGGCGCTCTCGAGCATCTGCTCGACCAGTTCGCCGGTGGTGACGGCGATCTCCTTGTCGACGACCCAGCTGCGCACACCCCGGATGCGGCCGCCGCGGATCACGAACTGCTGCACGGCGGCGGCCAGCTCGTCTTCCTCGATGCCGAACACGTCGGTGTCGACGCCGTCCGGAAGCACGACAGCGCTCTTCTCCAGGACGTTCTCCAGAGCCTGGATGCGGTCGCGCAGACGCGCGGCCTCCTCGTATTCGAAGGCGGCGCTCGCCTCCTTCATCTCACGCTGGAGCCGCGTGATCACCGAGCGGTCGTGGCTGGCCATGAAGGTCACGAATTGCTCGACGACCTCGCGGTGCTGCTCGATCGTCACCTTCTGCGAGCAGGGCCCGCCGCACCGCCCGATCTGACCGGCGAAGCACGGTCGCCCGCTCGCCATCGCCTTGGTGTAGCTCGAGTCGGAGCAGGTGCGGATGGGGAAGGCCTTCACCATCAGCTCGATGGTCTCGCGCACCGCCCAGATCTTGGGGTACGGCCCGAAATACCGCGCACCCGGGATGCGGCGGTTGCGGGTCACCATGACGCGCGGAGCCTCGTCGGCCATGGTGATCGCCATGTAGGGGTAGGTCTTGTCGTCGCGGAACTTGACGTTGTACGGCGGGTCGAACTCCTTGATCCAGGTGTATTCGAGCTGCAGCGCCTCGAAGTCGCTGCCGACGACCGTCCACTCCACCTGGTTGGCGCTGAGCACCATGTGCCGGGTGCGTTGGTGCAAACTGCGCAGCGGCTGGAAGTAGTTGCTCAGACGCTGGCGCAGGTTGATCGCCTTGCCGACGTAGATCACCCGCCCGGTGGCGTCACGGAAGCGGTAGACGCCCGGCTGCGTCGGGATGTCGCCCGATTTCGGCTTCCAGCTCATCGGGTCGGAGTTCCGTGTCGGCCGCCCGACCGCGCCCGTCATCCCGCTCGACGCGCGGCCGCCCGGTCCGGTGCCGCCCGCGGTCCGGCCCTCGACGAACCCGGCCACGTCAGTCGGCCCGTGTGTCAGCTGGCACGGCGGCGACCCTGCCCCGTCGACTCCGACTCGAGAAGCTCGCGCAGGAACAGACCGGTGAAACTTTGAGGCATCGTCGCCAGCTGCTCGGGTGTCCCGGTCGCGATCACCTCGCCGCCGCCCGATCCGCCCTCCGGTCCGAGGTCGATGACCCAGTCGGCCGACTTGATCACGTCGAGGTTGTGCTCGATCACGATCACGGTATTGCCCTTGTCGACCAGTCCGTTCAGCACGAGCAGCAGCTTGCGCACGTCTTCGAAGTGCAGACCGGTCGTCGGCTCGTCGAGCACGTAGACCGTGCGGCCGGTGGAACGCTTCTGCAGTTCCGTGGCGAGCTTGACGCGCTGCGCCTCGCCGCCTGACAGGGTGGTCGCGCTCTGGCCCAGACGCACATAGCCGAGCCCGACATCAACCAGGGTCTTCAGGTAGCGGTGGATCGCGCTGATCGGCTCGAAGAATTCGGCCGCCTCGCTGATCGACATCTGCAGTACCTCGGCGATGTTCTTGCCCTTGTAGTGCACCTGCAGGGTGTCGCGGTTGTAGCGCGCTCCCCCGCACACCTCGCAGGCGACGTAGACGTCGGGCAGGAAGTTCATCTCGATCTTGATCGTGCCGTCGCCCGCGCAGTTCTCGCAGCGGCCGCCCTTGACGTTGAAGCTGAATCGGCCGGGCTGGTAGCCGCGCGCTTTGGCCTCGATGGTCTCGGAGAACAGGGTGCGCATCCGGTCGAACACGCCCGTGTAGGTCGCCGGGTTGGAGCGCGGCGTGCGCCCGATCGGCGCCTGATCGACGTGGACCACCTTGTCGAGCAGCTCGAGGCCGGTGACCCTCTTGTGCTTGCCCGGCACCTGCTTCGCCCCGTTGAGCTGGTTGGCCAGCACCTTGTAGAGGATGTCGTTGACCAGACTCGACTTGCCGGATCCGCTCACGCCGGTGACGGCGACGAAGGCGCCGAGCGGGAAGCTCACGTTCACGTCGCGCAGGTTGTTCGCCTTGGCGCCCTCGACCGTGATCTGTCGCTTCTTGTCGATGGGGCGGCGCTTGGCGGGCAGCTCGATCGACCGCCGTCCGGCGATGTAGTCGCCGGTGAGCGAGCGGTGGTTGTCGAGGAGCGAGGCGTAGTCGCCGGAGTGGACGACCTCGCCGCCGTGCTCACCGGCGCCCGGACCGATGTCGACGATCCAGTCGGCGGTGCGGATGGTGTCCTCGTCGTGCTCGACAACGATCAGCGTGTTACCGAGGTTCTTGAGTTTGACCAGGGTGTCGATGAGCCGCCGGTTGTCGCGCTGGTGCAGGCCGATGCTGGGCTCATCGAGCACGTACAGCACGCCGGTCAGCCCCGAGCCGATCTGGGTGGCGAGGCGGATGCGCTGCGCCTCCCCGCCCGACAGCGTCGCCGCTGCGCGCGCCATCGTCAGATAGTTCAGCCCGACCTCGAGCAGGAACTCGAGGCGCAGCCGGATCTCGCGGAGCACCTGTGCCGCGATCTTCGCCTCACGCGGCGTCAGTTCGAGCGCGTCCATGAAGGTGTGCGCGTCGGCGAGGCTCAACTCCGACACCGCCGAGATGCTGTGGCCCGCGACGGTGACCGCGAGCACCTCGGGCTTCAGCCGCTGACCGTCGCAGACCGGGCACGGGATCTCGCGCAGGTACTCGCTGTAGCGCTGCTGCGTCCACTCGCTGTCGGCCTCGAGGTACTTGCGCTCGATGTACGGCATGACGCCCTCGAACCCGGTGGAGTATTTCATGGTGCGGCCGTACCGGTTCTTCCACTGCACCTGCACCTGGAAGTCGTTGCCGCGCAGGATGGCGTCCTGCACCTCGGGCTTCAGCTTGCCCCACGGGGTGTCGAGGTCGAATCCGAGGTCGCGGCCGAGACCCTCCAGCAGGCGCTGGAAGTAGCTGTACATGCCCTTGCCGCCCTGGTTCCACGGCAGCACGACACCTTCGTTGAGCGTGAGACTCGGGTCGCCGATCAGGAGCTCGCCGTCGACCGCCATCTTGGTGCCGAGACCCGAGCACTCCGGGCAGGCACCGAACGGCGCGTTGAACGAGAAGGTGCGCGGCTCGATCTCGGTCAACGCGATCGGGTGACCGTTCGGGCAGCTCAGCTTCTCACTGAAGGTGCGGAACGCCGCATCCCCCTCGAGGTCGATGAAGTTGATCATCACGAGGCCGTCGGTGAGCCCGAGTGCGGTCTCGATCGAGTCGGTCAGGCGGGTGAGCAGATCGTCGGATGCCACCAGGCGGTCGACCACGACGGCGATGTCGTGCTTGATCTGCTTCTTGAGCACGGGCGGCTCGGTGAGCTGGATCAGCTCACCGTCGACGAGGGCGCGCGAGTATCCGCCGGCCGCGAGCTCTTTGAACAGGTCGACGAACTCGCCCTTCTTCTGCGAGATCATCGGGGCGAGAACCTGGTATCGGGTGCCCGTTTCCAGTTCCATCAGCTGATCGGCGATCTGCTGCACGGTCTGGCGCTGGATCGGCTCGCCGCAGACCGGGCAGTGCGGGATGCCGATGCGCGCCCAGAGCAGCCGCATGTAGTCGTAGATCTCGGTGATCGTGCCGACGGTCGAGCGCGGGTTGCGGTTGGTCGACTTCTGATCGATCGAGACGGCGGGGCTCAGGCCCTCGATGAAGTCAACGTCGGGGCGGTCGACCTGGCCCAGGAACTGCCGCGCATAGGCCGAGAGCGACTCCACGTAGCGCCGCTGACCCTCGGCGAAGATCGTGTCGAATGCGAGGCTCGACTTGCCGGAACCGGACAGGCCGGTGAAGACGACCAAAGAGTCGCGAGGGATCTCGAGATCCACGTTCTTCAGGTTGTGAACCCGAGCACCTCGAACGCTCAGTCGCTGCGAGCTGGGCACGGATTGGATCGACACTGTAGTCATTCTACGGAGGCCACCGACATCGGGCTGGGTGACGCCTGCGCTCTGAGCGAAGCCGCGCTCCGAGGCGTTACACGCCCATTACAGCTCGGCGCTGCACTGGATCCATGCCCCCGTGCCGACACAACCGGATGACACGATTCCGCCTCGCTGAGGTAGCGTGCGCAGGTGGGCACGCGGATCCAGCTGGTGGGATCGATTGCCGTCGTCGGGGACGGCGGCACGGTGACCGGCGCCGCCCTGGCGGGCCGCCGCGTTCGCCTCGCGCTCGCGGCCCTGGCGACGAACGCAGACGGCCTCAGTTCGGCGGCTCTCGCGGATCGGGTCTGGCCCGACCCGCCGTCCACCTGGGCCGCCGCGCTGCGCGGCACCATCCTCGCGCTTCGCAACGCCCTCGAGCCGATCGGACTCGGTGGTCAGAGCCTGATTCGGACCACCCCCGGTGGGTGGGCTCTTGTCGAGGGTGTGGCTGTTGACCTGTCGGAGGCCGGCGTGGTCGTCTCGGCCGCGGAGAGGATGCTCGCAGACGGCGCGGCCGAATCGGCGATCGACTCCCTCACGGCGGTATCGGCCGTGATCGGCGGCGAGCTGTTGGCCGACGAGGACGCCGCGTGGCTCGACGAGCTGCGCGTCCGGCTGTCGACGACCACCGACCGCGCCCTCGCGGTGGAGGCGGAGGCCGCCCTCCTGCTCGGGCGTGCCGCAACAGCCGGCGATGCGGCACGTCGCCTGCTCGAGCGCAACGAGCTGGACGAGCGCGCCCACCGTGTGCTGATCCGCGCGCTTGCCGCATCCGGCGATCGCGCGGGCGCTATCCGCGCGTACGAGAGCTGCCGCGCCCTCCTCGCCGATCGTCTCGGGACCGATCCAGGCCCCGACACGACGGCGGCATACCTGGATGTGCTGCGGAGTGGAGCGTCCGGCTCCGGCAACCTGCCTGCACTCCCCCGGAACGGGTTCTTCGGCCGACGCACGGAACTCGAGGCGGTCGCGAGCGCCCTGTCCGATCCCGGTGTCGTCTCGGTGCTCGGGCGCGGCGGGGTCGGCAAGACGCGGTTCGCGTTGCATGCCGCGCACGCCGCCGTGGCCAACCTGTCGGGCGGCCGATTCTGGGTCTCGCTCGGGGATCTCTCCGGCGCCGGTCTGGTCGCGGTGAGCATCGCGCGCGCCGTGGGCGCCGACGAGGGGGCGGACCCGCTGGCCGCCACCATAGCGCGTCTTGCTCCGCTCGGTCCCGCGCTGCTCGTGCTCGACGGCTGCGAGGCCGTCGCCGACGCTCTCGCCGAGTTGCTTCCCTCGCTGCAGGCCGCCGGGCCGGAGCTTCGCATCCTGACGACGTCACGCCTCCCCCTTGACGTGCTCGATGAGCGCAAGATCGAGCTGGTGCCGCTGCCCGTTCCGTCGCAGGACGTCTCAGCCCTCGGCCGCAGTGCCGCCGTTCAACTGCTGGCCGACCGGATGGCTGTGCGCGGGCAGCACCTGTCGCTCGACGTGCGCAATGCCGACGCGGTCGCCCAGCTCTGCGCGCGATGCGGGGGCGTCCCCCTTGCGCTCGAACTCGCGGCCGCCCAGCTGAACACGATGGCTGTGGCCGATCTGCTGGATGTGCTTCCGGTCGCCACGCGAAGCGCGGAAGACGTCGTCGATTCCCTGCTGGAGCAAAGCGTCGAGGCGCTCGGCAGCGAAGCCGACGCTCTGTTCACCGCCTGGGGAGCGGTAGACGGCGCGCTGCCTCTGTCACTGGCCGGGGCGCTGACAACGTCGATCTCCTCGGCCGGACGGGTAGCGAGGCTGCTGGGGGAACTGGCCGACTCCGGCCTGCTGTACGTCGACCGGGGCGGCCCGCGGTGGCGCTACCGCCAGGACGACCAGGTGCGTCGCTTCGCCCGGGCACGGCTCGATGCGCGAGGTGACCGCCGGGCGGTGCTGACCGACCTCGCTCGTGGTCTGCGTGACCTGCTGCCCGACGACGCGCGGACGCCGCCTGCCAGCTATCGGGATGCCGCAACAGAGGCGTCGGACGCCTTCCGGACGGTCTTCGACGCCGCACTGCAGGGACGCGTCGACCGCCAAACCGGACTGGAACTGGCGTTCCGTCTGCATCGATACTGGGCGGTCACCAGCCTTGCGGAGGGGCGGTACTGGCTCACCCTGCTCCTCGAGGGCGCCGAGGAGGGCGAATGGAACGCGTTCGCGCTCTTCGCCTCCGGATACCTGGCCTACTGGGCAGGCGAGTCGGCGCTCGCTCAGACGCAGCTCGAGGAGGCGGCGCGCCGACTGCGTGGGGTCGACGACGGATTCGCGGCGCGATCGCTGGTGTTCGCGGCCGGTCTGGCGGACGATCGCGACCGGCCGGACGAGGCCCTCGCCGACATTCGGACGGCAGTCGACCTCGCCCAGACGCTTGACGACCCGAACCTGCTGGTCACCGCGTCGATGGGGATCGCCAGCGTCCTGGCGGAGCGCGGCGACCCCGAGGCTGCCGAGTACGCGATGCGGGCACTCGAGATCTGCCGGGAACGGGCAAGCGAGGATCAGCTCAAGGCGACCCTGGCTACCACGGCCATGGTGCTCTGGCAGGTCGGGGACCTCGACCGAGCCCGAGCCGTCATCGCCGAGGCCGATCCCCTGCTCATGGCCGGCGAACCACGGATCGCGCGCGCGGTCCTCGCCGCCGCCGCGGCGGGTGTGGCGCTTCACGACGGCCGCCTCGAGCACGCCGCTCGCCTCGTGGAGATCGCCGTGCACGACGGGGAGGAACTGGGGATCGAGCGCGAGCTCCCGCTGGCTCATGCGCTGGCGTCACGCATCGCCTTCGCCCGTGGCCGTCGGGCCGACGCGGCACGGGCCGCGCTGGACGGTCTGACCCGAGCGGGTTCGCTCGACTTCGCCTACCCGCTGGCGATCTGCTTCGAATCGACCGCGGAGTTGGCCGACGACCCGGAGGACGCCCGCCAGTTGAGAGCCGCTGCTGCCCGGATTCGGGATGCGGGCGATCGCCCGGCGCCCCGGTTCCTGCAGCCCAGCACGACCGTGCCCGCGTCGGCCGCAGCGATGACTGCGTCGGCGGCCCGAGAGCGAGCGCGCGCTCTGCTCGAGGCGATTCTCGGGCGGTCGGACGGCGACTGAGGGCGCCGACTACCGCACGTGGCCGACCGACTCCATCTGGCGCAGTTCGCGCTTCATCTCGGACAACTCGTCGCGCAGCCGTGCCGCCAACTCGAACTTGAGCTCGCCGGCGGCCTGCAGCATCTGCTCGTTGAGGTCGGCGATGATCGACTCGAGCTCGTTGGCCCCCGCTGCTCCCACGCCTTCGCGGCGCAGGTTCGGTGTCGGTGCGCGCTTCTTGCCGTCGCGTCCCGACAGCAGGGCCGCCGTGTCGGCGCCCTCGCGAGCCAGCACGTCGGTGATGTCGGCGATGCGCTTGCGCAGGGGCTGCGGGTCGATGCCCCGCTCGGTGTTGTAGGCGATCTGCTTCTCGCGTCGACGATCCGTCTCATCGATCGCCTGCTTCATCGAGTCGGTGAGGTTGTCTGCATACATGTGCACCTCGCCCGACACATTGCGCGCCGCGCGACCGATGGTCTGCACGAGCGAGGTGGAGCTGCGCAGGAAGCCCTCCTTGTCGGCATCCAGGATCGCGACCAGCGACACCTCGGGCAGGTCGAGACCCTCGCGCAGCAGGTTGATGCCGACCAGCACGTCGTAGACGCCCTGTCGGAGCTCGGTGAGCAGCTCGACGCGCCGCAGGGTGTCGACATCGGAGTGCAGGTACCTGACGCGCACGCCGTGCTCGCCCAGGAAGTCGGTGAGCTCTTCGGCCATCTTCTTGGTCAGCGTCGTCACCAGCACGCGCTCGTTGCGCTCGGCGCGCACCCGGATCTCTTCGAGCAGGTCGTCGATCTGGCCCTTGCTCGGCTTGACGATGATCTGCGGATCGACCAGGCCGGTCGGACGGATGATCTGCTCGACCACCCCATCGGCGATCCCCAGCTCGTACCGGCCCGGGGTGGCCGAGAGGTAGATCTTCTGGCCCACCCGGCTCAGGAACTCCTCCCAGCGCAACGGGCGGTTGTCGAGCGCGCTCGGCAGGCGGAACCCATGCTCGACCAGCGTGCGCTTGCGGCTCGCATCGCCCTCGTACATGGCGCCGATCTGCGGCACGGTGACGTGCGACTCGTCGATGACGACCAGGAAGTCATCGGGGAAGTAATCGAGCAGGGTGTTCGGTGCCTCGCCGGGCGCCCGCCCGTCGATGTGCCGCGAATAGTTCTCGATGCCGTTGCAGAAGCCGATCTGCTCCATCATCTCGAGGTCGAAAGTGGTGCGCATGCGCAGTCGTTGCGCCTCGAGCAGTTTGCCCTGACGCTCGAACTCCGCCAGCCGTTCGGCGAGCTCGGCGCGGATGCTGACGATCGCGCGCTGCATGGCCTCGGTGCTGGCGGCGTAATGGGTCGCCGGGAAGACGGCGACCGAATCCATCTTCTTGATCACATCGCCGGTCAGCGGATGCAGGCTGTAGAGCGCCTCGATCTCGTCGCCGAACATCTCGATGCGGATCGCGTGCTCCTCGTAGACCGGGATGATCTCGATCGTGTCGCCACGCACCCGGAACTTGCCACGCGAGAAGTCGACGTCGTTGCGCTCGTACTGCATGTTGATGAAGCGCCGGACGAGCTTGTCGCGCGAGATGTGCTCGCCCACCTGGAGCGCTGTCATCGCCCCCAGGTACTCCTCGGCGGCACCCAGGCCGTAGATGCACGACACCGTCGACACCACGACCGTGTCACGCCTGCTCAGCAACGAGTTCGTCGTCGAGTGGCGCAGGCGCTCGACTTCGGCGTTGACCGAGGAGTCCTTCTCGATGAAGGTGTCGGTCTGCGGCACATAGGCCTCTGGCTGGTAGTAGTCGTAGTAGCTGACGAAGTACTCGACCGCGTTGTTCGGCATCAACTCACGGAACTCGTTGGCGAGCTGCGCGGCGAGGGTCTTGTTGTGCGAGAGCACGAGAGTCGGGCGCTGGACCTGCTCGATGAGCCAGGCGGTGGTCGCCGACTTGCCGGTGCCCGTAGCACCGAGCAGCACGACATCGGTCTCACCGGCGTTGATGCGGTGCGCGAGTTCCGCGATGGCGGCCGGCTGGTCGCCGCTCGGCATGTACTCGCTGACGACCTCGAAGGGTCTCACCGATCGCGTGGGCTGCATGAAGCCAGCCTAGGTCGCGCCTCCGACACGCGCTGAGAGCTTCTCCCAGAGCGCATCGGCCTGCTCGAGGGTCTGCTCGAGGGTGCCGTTGGAATCGATCACGACGTCGGCGATCGCCAGACGCTCGGTGTTCGTCGCCTGGGAGTTGAGGCGGTGCATGGCTTCGTCGCGTGTCATCCCGCGCAGCTCGACCATGCGGTTCAACCGGGTCTCGGTGCTCGCGTTCACCACCACGATCAGGTCGAACTCGTCCGTGCGGCCGGCTTCGACGAGAAGCGGAACGTCGTACACCACGATCGCGTCCGGGTTGGCGGCGGCCGCGGCGGCGAACAACTCCTTCGACCGGCTGCCGACGGCCGGATGCGTGATCGCGTTCAGCGCCGCGCGCTTCTCGGGCGACTCGAAGATCAGTGCACCGAGGGCGGCCCGGTCGAGGCTCCCGTCGGAGGCGATGATCTCGTCGCCGAACTCCTCGGCGATCCGCGCGAGGGCCGGGCTGCCGGGTTCGACCACCTCGCGCGCGATCCTGTCGGCGTCGACGACCACGGCCCCGTGCTCGGCGAGACGGGCGGCCACTACCGACTTCCCGGACGCGATCCCACCGGTGAGGCCGATCAGCTGCATCCGACGAGCGTACCCTCGCTGCTAGCCTCTGCTCATGTTCGAGGTCCTCACCGGTGCGGGGCTGGCGGCCGCCGCCGGACTGAACGCCTACATCCCCTTGCTGGCGATCGGGCTGCTGAGCAGGTTCACCGACCTGGTTTCGCTGCCGCCCGGCTGGGCGTGGCTCGAGAACGGGTGGGTGCAGATCATCCTGGGCGTCCTCCTGGTCATCGAGATCGTCGCCGACAAGGTGCCGGCGGTCGACTCGGTCAACGACTGGATCCAGACCATCGTTCGCCCGGCCGCCGGAGGCATCGTCTTCGGATCCGGCACCGCCGCGCAGACGGCCACCGTCACCGACCCGGCGAAGTTCTTCACCAGCAACGCCTGGGTGCCCATCGTCATCGGGATCCTGCTGGCTCTGACGGTGCACATCGGCAAGACCGTGGTGCGCCCGGGTGCGAACCTGGCGACCGCCGGATTCGCCGCCCCCGTGCTGAGCACCGTCGAGGACGTCTTCAGCGCGGTCATGTCGGTCGTCGCGCTGTTGCTGCCCGTGCTGGTCATCGTCGGGCTGGCGGGCCTGGTCGCGGGCGCTGTCGGACTGACTCGCCGCATGCGGAGGCGGCGCGCCGAGGCGCCGCCTGTGCCGCCCGTACCCACGGCAGAGCGCAGCACAGGCTGAGCTGGGCATAACACGAAGGCCGGGCGCTTGCGCGCCCGGCCTTGTGCTTGCTGAGATCGTTGCGAACGACTAGCTGTTCGAGCTGAGCTTCTCGCGCAGTGCCGTGAGCGCCTCATCGTCGGCGAGGGTGCCGGCGCTGGCCGACTCGCTCGAGAACGAGTTGCTGCTCGACGCCGACGACGAGGCGGGCGCCAGGTCGTCGTCCCCTGCAGCCTCTGCGGCGAGGATCTGCTTCTTGTGGGCCTCCCATCGGACCTGGGCAGCCGCGTACTCCTGCTCCCATGCCTCGCGCTGGGTGTCGAAGCCCTCGAGCCACTCGCCGCTGGTCGCGTCGAATCCCTCGGGGAACTTGTAGTTGCCCTGCTCGTCGTACTCGGTGACCATGCCGTAGAGCGCGGCCAGGCCGGAGTCGAACTCGGTGTTGTTCGGGTCGATGCCCTCGTTCGCCTGCTTCAGCGAGAGCGAGATGCGACGGCGCTCGAGGTCGATGTCGATGACCTTGACGAAGACCTCGTCGCCGACCGAGACGACCTGCTCGGCGAGCTCGACGTGCTTGCCGCTGAGCTCCGAGATGTGCACGAGGCCCTCGATGCCCTCCGCCACGCGGACGAACGCACCGAATGGCACCAGCTTGGTGACCTTTCCGGGCGCGATCTGGCCGATGGCGTGAGTGCGGGCGAAGACCTGCCACGGGTCCTCCTGGGTCGCCTTGAGCGAGAGCGACACGCGCTCGCGCTCGAGGTCGACCTCGAGGATCTCGACGGTGACCTCCTGGCCCACCTCGACGACCTCGCTGGCGTGCTCGATGTGCTTCCACGACAGCTCGGAGACGTGGACGAGGCCGTCGACGCCGCCCAGGTCGACGAAGGCGCCGAAGTTGACGATCGAGGACACGACGCCCTTGCGGACCTGGCCCTTCTGGAGGTTGTTGAGGAAGGTGCTGCGCGACTCGCTCTGCGTCTGCTCGAGCAGCGCACGGCGGCTCAGCACGACGTTGTTGCGGTTCTTGTCGAGTTCGAGGATCTTGGCCTCGATCTCCTGGCCGAGGTACGGCGTGAGGTCGCGCACGCGGCGCAGCTCGATGAGCGAGGCCGGCAGGAAGCCGCGGAGGCCGATGTCGACGATCAGGCCGCCCTTGACGACCTCGATGACGGAGCCGGTGACCACGCCGTCGGAATCCTTGATCTTCTCGACGTCGCCCCAGGCGCGCTCGTACTGGGCGCGCTTCTTGGACAGGATGAGCCGACCCTCCTTGTCCTCCTTCTGGAGAACGAGGGCTTCGACCATGTCGCCGACGTTGACGACCTCGGACGGGTCGACGTCGTGCTTGATCGAGAGTTCGCGGGAGGGGATGACACCCTCCGTCTTGTAACCGACGTCGAGGAGGACCTCGTCGCGATCGATCTTGACGACGGTGCCTTCGATGAGGTCTCCGTCATTGAAGAACTTGAGGGTCTTCTCGACGGCGGCGAGAAAGTCCTCAGCAGATCCGATGTCATTGATCGCGACCTGCTTGGCGACCGAAGCGGTCGTTGTGGTTGTCATGTAGTAGTTGCTCCGATAAATCCTGCGACCGGGATGGCGCACAGGGGTGAAGGCCACGGACGTGGTGAAGGGTGGTGACGTATCGCCCGAGGCAGGCGGATATGGATGTCGCCAAAGCGACGTTCTAGCTTAGCGGGCGCTGCAACCGCCCCGCCAGTCAGCCGGGTTACTTCTTGACCTGCCGCAGCACCGTTTCGACCCGGAGAACGTTGACGGCCTTAGCGAGACCGGCCTGGTCGGCGGTCCCCTGCGACAGGGGCTCCGACAGGTAGTAACCCAACTCGCCCTTGTCGTCGGTGGCGGCACCCGAGAAGTTGTAGTACCAGCGTGCCGATGCCGTGGTCGACGGTTTCGCCGTCGGAGTTGCGGTCGCACCCGGCGTCGGGGTCGGGGCGGGTGTGTCGTAGTCGAACCGGACCGTCCACGGCTTCACCGAGACCGTCTTCCTGATCGACGCGATGATGGCTTTGGCGTCGGAGTCGCTGATCCCGATGTACAGCAGAGTCCGATGCGTCTCGACGAACGCGACCCCGCCATCGGGCGTCGTCGGCGCGACGCTCGAGTAGTAGCACGTCGGTGTCGGAGAACCGGGGATGTCGAAGATCTTCGGCACGTCTCCGGCGTTGAAGGTGGTCGCGGTCGTCCCGGAGTCGTCGGACAACAGCACCTTGGAGATGACGCCGGCGCAGTTGTCGACCGTCGGACGGGCCGGCGCTTGGGTGCAGCCGCTGAGCGCGATGGCGGCGACGACGACGGCGGACACCGCGGCGCTGGCGCGGAACAGGGAACGGGGCACGGGGTCGACTCCTACGAGGATCGGTCTCGGGACAGCCTAACCAGCCCGCCTGGAAACCACGGTCACGCCGCTCTCCTGGCCGCGACGATCTGCCGGAGCGCCCCCTCCAGATCGGGATACCGGAAGCGATATCCGGCGTCGAGCAGCCGTTCCGGAAGCACCCACCGGCTCTTGAGGACCAACTCGGTCTCGGTGCGGATCGCCGCGGATCCGAGCTCCAGGGCCCAGCGGGGCAACGGAAGACCGAACGGCACCCCGAGCACGCGCCGGATCGTGCGCATCAGTGTCGCGTCGTCTGTGGGGTTCGGGCTGGTGATGTTCACGACACCGGCGATCTCGGAGCGCTCGGCCAGAAAGCGCAGCGAGCCGACCACGTCATCCAGGTGCACCCAGCTGAAGTGCTGCCGCCCCCAGCGGGCTCCGAAGGCGTGGTACGTGCCCGCACGACGTCGCGCGACGGATGCCGGCCACCTGCCGTCGAGGTGCGCTCCGCCCATCCCGATCCTGGCCAGCCGCAGCAAGGGGATCAGCGCACTGCCGTCGCCGAGCACGATGGCCGTGCGCAAGGCAACACGACGCGTCGCAGGGAGGTCGGCCTCGAAGAACGCATCCTCCCAGGCGCGCGCGACACCGACCGAGAAGCCTTCGCCGAGTTCGCCGCTGCTCTCGGTCATCGGGTGATCCTCGGCGTGCCGGTAGATCGTGGCCGTCGAAGCGTTCAGCCATACGGTGGGTGGTGCGGCGGCCCGTTGCAAAGCTCCGGCCAGTGCCTGCGTGGTCGCCACCCGCGACCGGAGGATCTCGGCGCGATTCTCCGGCCCGTAGCGGCAGTCGACGCTCTTGCCGGCGAGATTGACGAGGACCCCCGCGCCGTCGACGACGCGCGCCAAGCCTGCCGGATCATCCCACTGGGCGTCCGCACCGCTTCTGCCGATCGTGCGCACCTCGGCGCCAGCGCCCGCATACGCAGCCCGAATGGCGCGACCCATGAACCCGGAGGCCCCCGCGATCACGACCTTCATGCGGTCTCGATGCGGTAGTCGAAGTGCCCTGAGTACTCGTAGATGCGGCCGATCAGGGCGGATTCCAGCGTCAGCGCGACGTGCTGGCGACCCACGGCCTCGTCGAACCGTTCGACCAGCCGCAGGCGAGGAGCGAACGGGATGGGCATGATCCCCCAGCGCGCCGAGCTGGACACGAGGAGCAGGGCCCCGTCGAGCACGGAGGCCGTCAGCTTCGTTCGGAGTCTGCCGCCGTCTCCCAGTCGATCAATGAGACGTCCGCGCTCGATCGAGACCCTGTCCACCATCGACCGATCCCCCGCCGCGAAGTGGAAGGTGCGGATCGCTCGCAACGCGTCGCCATCCGGCCGGTTCTCGATCGTGAAGGGCACGCCATGCTCCCAGACCGGGAACAGGATGCGGCGGCGCTCGAGAACGCGCAGCACCGGCCACAGCCAGCGCCGTGATGTGCCGACGCGGTCGAAGGTCCCTGTGCCACGCCCGACTCGCCCGGCGGGGATCGCCGAGAAGTAGGCGAGCAGACGCGGATGGAGTCGAGCGAAGTCCTCCCCCAGAGCCGCACGCCACGGCGAATCGGGCGAGGCGACCTCCTGCACTAGCCGAGCAGACTGGACCGGAGCGTGTCGAGTCCGACGCCGCCCAGGTCGAGCGCGCGCTTGTGGAACGCCTTGATGTCGAAGGCGGCGCCCTCGCGCTTCTTGACCTCGTCGCGCAGTTGCTCCCAGATCCGCTGGCCCACCTTGTACGAGGGAGCCTGACCCGGCCAGCCCAGGTAGCGGTTGACCTCGAAGCGGATGAACGAGTCGTTCATGTTGACGTTGGCCCGCATGAACTCGAGGGCGTCGTCCGCCGTCCAGGTGCCGGTCCCCGAGAGGTTGGGCTTGCCGAGGTGGACGCCGATGTCGAGCACCACGCGGGCGGCGCGCATCCGCTGGCCGTCGAGCATGCCGAGTCGGTCGGCGGGGTTGCGCAGGTAGCCGAGCTCGTCCATCAGACGTTCGGCGTACAGGGCCCAGCCCTCGGCGTGACCGCTCGTGCCCGCCAGGGCACGACGCCAGGTATTGAGCAGCGCGCGGTTGTAGACCGCCTGGCCGAGCTGGAGGTGATGGCCGGGAACACCCTCGTGATACACCGTCGTCGTCTCGCGCCAGGTGTCGAACTCGGTCACTCCCTCCGGAACGCTCCACCACATCCGGCCCGGGCGGCTGAAGTCGTCGTTGGGCGAGGTGTAGTAGATGCCGCCATCGTGCGTGGGGGCGATCATGCACTCGATGGTCTTGACCTCGTCGGGGATGTCGAAGTGCGTGCCCGACAGCTCGGAGACGGCCTGGTCGGCCAACTGCTGCATCCACCTCTGCAACTCGTCGGTGCCGTGCAGCTTGTTCGACTCGTCGGCTTCGAGGAAGGCGATCGCCTCGTCGACCGAGGCGCCGGGCTTGATCTGCCCGGCGATCTGGGTCTGTTCCTCGACCATCCGAGCGAGTTCCTCGATGCCCCACTCGTAGGTCTCGTCGAGGTCGATCTCGGCGCCCAGGAAGCGGCGAGAGTGCAGGGCATACAGCTCTCGGCCGACGCCGTCCTGCTCGCTGGCCTTCGGGGCGAGTTCGAGCTCGAGGAATTCGGCCAGCTTCGCGTACGCCGCCGCCGACGCCTCGGCGCCCTTGCGGAGCTCGGCCTTGAGCGAGTCGGGCAGTGCGCCCCCGCCCTCGAGGGCAGCAGATCCGGTGAAGTCGAAGAAGAAGCCGAGCGGGTCGGCGTGGCGACGGACTCCGGTCGCGGTCTCGATGACCTGGCGGCGCGCGGGCACCACACCATCCGAGATGCCCAGTCGGAGCGTCTCGATGTACCCGTCGACGGCGCCCGGCAGGTTGCCGAGCTTCTCGGCGATCGTCGCCCAGTCGGCCTCGGTCGCGGTCGGCATGAGGTCGAAGGTGTCACGGATGCCCTGGGCCGGCGACGCGATCACGTTCACGTCGCGCTCGTGTAGCTTCGCCGCGTGGTACTCCGCGCTCAGCCGCAACTCGGCGAGCAGATCTGTCTTGGTGACCTCGTCGACGGAGTCGACCGGCGTTGCCGCCTCGAGTTCGGCGATGACGGCGTTGCCTGCCTCGAGCTGCGCCTCCTGCCCCGCGGGCGAATAGTCGGCGTATTCACCGAGGCGACCCGGGATGCCGACCCAGACGGCGACATCCGGATCGAGGTCGGCCAGGGTGGTCACCCATTTCTCGGCGATCGCGTCGATCGGGGTGGGCTGACGGGGGGACGAAGACGTGGCGTCGCTCATCTCTCCAGCCTAACCACGGGCAGTTGCGCCCGACAGTGAACGCACGCGGTGCGCCTGTCGATCGGCTCGCGAACCTCGACTACTGCGTGTCGAGGTCGGTCGCCAGCAACGCGGCGAGTTCGTCGAGCGCGGCGTCCGCCCCCTCGGCATCCGACGACAGCGTCACCTGTTCGCCATGGCCGACCCCGAGGGACAGGACGCCCAGGATGCTCGCGGCGTTCACACTCTTGCCGGCAGCCGAGGTGATCGTCACCGCGACCCCGGTCTTGGCGGCCGCCTGGCTGAACAGCGAGGCGGGTCGCGCGTGCAGGCCGACGCTCGAGGCGACGGTGACGGTGCGCTCAGTCATGGTGAGTACCTCCTGGGTGTCGACCCTACGTGGGCTAGTGCGCGGCCGCATCCCAGTTCGGTCCTGACCCGAGTTGCACATCCAGAGGCACGCTCAACTCGGCGGCGCCGGCCATGCGCGACCGGACGATCTCAGTCAGCTCGTCGAGCTCGCCGGTCGCCACCTCGAGCACCAACTCGTCGTGCACCTGCAGCAGCATGCGCGAGCCCAACTGACGCGAACGGATGTCGGCATCGATCCCCAGCATCGCGCGCTTGATGATGTCGGCGGCCGAACCCTGGATCGGCGAGTTGAGCGCTTGGCGCTCGGCGTTCTCGCGCAGGACGCGGTTGGTCGAGGTGAGGTCGGAGAACGGCCGGCGGCGTCCGAAGATCGTGGTGGTGTAGCCGTCTGACCGCGCCTGCTCGACCACGCCGCGCAGATAATCGCGCACCGCGCCGAACCGTGCGAAGTAGTCGGCCATCAGCTCGCGAGCCTCGGACACCTCGATGCGCAGCTGCTTCGAGAGGCCGAACGCCGAGAGACCGTAGGCGAGGCCGTACGACATCGCCTTCACCTTCGTGCGCATGATCGGCGTGACCTCCGCCGGATCGACCTTGAAGATGCGCGCACCGACGAAGCGGTGGAGGTCTTCGCCCGAGTGGAATGCCTCGATCAGCCCGGCGTCTTCGCTCAGGTGCGCCATGATCCGCATCTCGATCTGCGAGTAGTCGGCGGTCAGCAGGGTCTCGAACTCGGCCCCGGGACGGAACGCGGAACGCACCTCACGGCCGACCTCCGTCTTGATCGGGATGTTCTGGAGGTTCGGGTCGTTCGACGAGATGCGCCCGGTCGCCGAACCGGTCTGCTCGTAGGTGGTGTGCACGCGGCCGTCGGGCCCCACACCCTTTTCGAGGGTCTCGACGATCTGCCGGATCTTGGTCGCATCCCGGTGCTGCAGCAGCAGCTCGAGGAAGGGATGCGGGTGCTGCTCCTGCAGATCGGTCAGACTCGCCGCATCCGTCGAGAAGCCCGTCTTGTTCTGGCGGGTCTTGGGCATGCCCAGTTGGTCGAACAGCACCTCTTGCAGCTGCTTCGGAGAGCCGAGGTTGACCTCGCGGCCGATCTCGGCATAGGCCTTCTGAGCGATCTCGGCCGCCTGTGTGCCCAGCCGCGAGTTCAGTTCGCTGAGGACACCGGCGTCGACCGTGACTCCCTGGATCTCCATGCGCGCGAGCACCGGGATGAGCGGCGCTTCGATGTCGCGGGACACCCCGAGCGACCCCGGGTCGAGCCGCGTCATGAGCTCATCTGCCAACCGCAGGAGGTACCAGGCCTCCGTCGCCGGGCTGAGCGCCTCGGTCTCGGGAACCAACTGGCTCGGGTCGGGCTCGGGCAGCGTCTCGCCCAGGTAGTAATAGGTCAGCCCGCCGAGCGTGTCGGCCTTGTTGCCCGGCCGGAGGAGCCACGCGCCGAGGGCGGTGTCGAAGGCGATCCCGTTGAGCTCGAGGCCGGTTCCCGCCAGCGACTTCAGTTGACGCTTGGCGTCGTGCAGATACTTGGGCGAGTCGGAGGCGAGCCAGCGCTCCAACGCGGCGTAGTCGGGGCGGCCGGGCGCCCACGGCACCCAGGCGCTCTCGGTCAGGCTCGCGATTCCGAACCCCTCGACCCGGCCGTTGAGGGTGACCACGCGCAGTCCCAGGGGCGCGGTGTGCGTGGCCGACGCGGCATCCAGCCACTTCTCCAGCTCCTCGTCGACCAGGGTACGGACGGCGGGGATGGCGGCTGCCGGCAGCTTGTCGTCGGCGACGGCGACGAGGTCGTCCGCCGTCCCCTCGAGCTTGATCACCCGATCGAGCAGGGTGCGGAACTGCAGCCGCTCGAAGACCGCCCGCACCGACGCCGCATCGATCGGATTGCGGGCCAGGTCGGCGGGCGTGATGGGGAGGTCGACGTCGCGGATCAGCCGGTTGAGCTTGCGGTTGCGAATCACCCGGTCTTGCTGTTCGCGCAGGTTGTTGCCCACCACGCCGGTGATCTCGTCGGCGTGCGCGAGCAGCTCGGCCGCGGTGCCGTACTCCTGGATCCACTTCACCGCGGTCTTCTCGCCGACCTTGTCGACGCCGGGCAGGTTGTCGCTGGTCTCGCCGACCAGGGCGGCGATCTCGGGATACTGCGCGGGCTCGATCCCGTACCGCTCACGCACGGCATCCGGGTCGTAGACCTTCAGCTCGGACACCCCGCGCGCGTTCGGGTACAGCAGCGTCACGTCGTCGTCGACAAGCTGGATGGTGTCGCGGTCGCCCGAGACCACGAGCACCCGGTACCCCTGCTCCTTGCCCTGCAACGACAGGGTGGCCAGGATGTCGTCGGCCTCGTAGTCCTCCTTGGTGATGGTGACGATGTTCATCGCCTTCAGTGCCTCTTCGAGGAGCGGGACCTGGCCTTTGAACTCGGGCGGTGTCTCGCCGCGGGTGCCCTTGTAGTCCTCGTACTCGCGGTTGCGGAACGAGAAGCGCGAGATGTCGAACGCGACCCCGAGGTGGGTCGGCTTCTCTTTCTGCAGGAGCAGGATGAGCATCGACAGGAACCCGTGGATGGCGTTCGTGTGCTGGCCGTCACGCGTCACGAAGCTGTCGACGGGCAGCGCGTAGAACGCCCGGAAGGCGAGCGAATGGCCGTCGATGAGCAGGAGCGTAGGCTTTTCGGAGTCCGGCACGGCCTCAGCCTATCCGCCGGTTCCGACACCCCTGTGGAGACCCAGCGTGACGAAACTGCCCCCGGATCTCGACCCATCACTGGTCGCTCGGATCACCGACACCGGAGGCGGCGGGCTCGCCACGAAGATGGGCATCGAGTTCCTCGAGCTGTCTGCCGAGCTCTCGACCGCCCGGATGCCGGTGCTCGGCAACACGCAGGTGGTCGGCATCCTCCACGGCGGCGCGCACGTGGTGCTCGGCGAGTCGCTCGGATCGATCTCGTCGGCCATCCACGGCGGTCCGACCAAGTACGCGGTCGGCATCGAGATCAATGCGACGCACAGCCGCTCGATCAGCGAGGGCTGGGTGCTCGGCACCTGCACCGCGCTCGTCCTCGGCCGCACTCTCTGCACGCACGAGATCGTCATGACCGACGAGGACGGCCGGCGACTCTCGACCGTACGGATGACCAACTACCTGCGGGACATCGAATCCCTGTAGCGGGTTACTTCTTCGCGGCCAGCTGGTCGATGATCGCCTGGGCGACGTCGTGCATGGTGAGACGGCGATCCATGGATGCCTTCTGAATCCAGCGGAACGCCTCCGGCTCGCTGAGGCCCATCTTCTCGTTGAGCAGTCCCTTGGCGCGGTCGACGAGCTTGCGGGTCTCGAAGCGCTCGACCATGTCGGCGACCTCGGCCTCGAGCGTGACGATCTGCTGGTAGCGGCTCAGTGCGATTTCGATCGCGGGCAGCAGGTCGTTCGGGGTGAACGGCTTGACGACATAGGCGAGGGCGCCGGCCTCACTCGCCCGCTCCACAAGCTCCTTCTGGCTGAACGCGGTCAGCAGCACGACCGGGGCGATGTGGTTCTTGGCGAGCTTCTCGGCGGCCGAGATGCCGTCGAGCTGGGGCATCTTGACATCCATGATCACGAGGTCGGGACGCAGTTCCGTGGCCAGGGCGACCGCGGTCTCGCCGTCTCCGGCCTCGCCGACGACATCGAAACCGTTGTCTCGCAGGATCTCGACGATGTCGAGACGGATCAGCGACTCATCCTCGGCGACGACGACACGTCGCGGGGCGGGCGGGGTCTCCTGCACGTCACTCACAGTGGGAGCCTACGGTATCGTTCCAGGTGCTGCGCCCCCGGGGGCGAGAGCGCCGGATTGGCGGAATGGCAGACGCGGGGCACTCAAAATGCTCTGTCCGTAAGGGCGTGTGGGTTCAAGTCCCACATCCGGCACCGAAGGTCGCGAGGCGGCTAGCCCGCGGTCGCGGGGATCGCGGTGAACGCCCCGGTGTCGTTCGTCACCGTGACGTTGACGATCCCGGTCGAACCGTCGGCCAGCGTCATGGTGCAACTGAACGTGCTGGCCGCGGCCGGGAGCGCGGTCGACGGGCACGCAGCCGCGGTTGCGGTCTGACCGAAGTTCTTCTGGGCGTCCGTGATGAGCTGTTTCTCCACGGTGCTGTGGAACGCGACCGTGTGGGCGACCGTCTGGTTGATCTGGTCGACCTCCGCGGCGCTGGGCACCCCGAGCAGCAGCGGAACGAGCGGGAGCGCCGCGAGAACCGTCGCTGCGCCGGACAGGAGCACTCCCAGCAGCGACACCGCGAGACCCTCGCCCGTGACGCGCGCCCGGCGGAACGCCGGCACCGCGCAGATCAAGCCGATGACACCCGGGATGAGCGGAATGATGGTCGAGTAGTTCAGCGCCAGCGATCCGAGATATGCCGCGACGGCGATGAGTCCGATGATGATCACGACGGTGCCCGTGCGGTTCTTGCCCGAGGACACCTGCATCGACGGGTCGGCCCAGGTGTTCTCGAAGCTCGAGCTGAATGGGCTCTCGCCCTGATCGGCCAAATCGAAGGCGCCCGCCCCGATGGCGAGCTGCTGTCCGGTCGCGTCGTTCGACCAGACGGATTCGGCGGTCGGCGCCGCGGTGAGGTGTTCCGTCCAGGCGCCACCGCTCCACCACCGGTATGCCCGAGAATCCGTCGGATCCGGGTACCACCCGGCTTGCGGCGTGATGATGTCGGTCATGCGTCCCTCCGGGGCGTTCGTGCACTCTGCACACCTCGATCCTTGTCGGAATGGGCGGCAGGGGCGACCCCGCATGCGGGGCTCCCCCGGACGGGGGAAGCCGCTACGCTTGCGCTCACAACATCAGGAGGCCGCTATGGCAATAGGCTCCGGCACCAGAGACGACCCGTGGCAATTGCTGACGCCGCCCGGGTCGTCCAGCTACACGATGTACCGCGATCGAGATTCCGATCCGCCCTCGCTCGTCTGCCAGGTCGGGTCGACCAAGCTGCTGTACAACGACCGAGCGATCGACGACCTGCGGTTCTGGTTGCAGGAGAAGGCGGACTGGGTCCCGCTCGGGGCAGCCGACGAGGGCAAAGAGGCTGCCGAGGGCACCGTCGAGTGGTTCGGACGGTGGGACAGCAACCCGATCGGCGGCTGGTACGGGCTCCGTAAGGGCTATCGCGGCCGGTTCGGCATGTACATGCCACCGCTGCTCGAGGCGCTGGGATTCGCCGAGCTCACGCACGAGGCGCGCAACAACAGCATGCGGGCGCTCTAGGCGACTCGACCGGCGCGATGCGCTAGCGACCGACGATCAGGCGCAGCGACCCGTCGAGCACCGCGACGATCCGAGCGGAGATCCGAGGGTCGGCGCGTCGGAACCGGCTGTACTCCTGTCCGATCGCCCCGTAGTCGGCGTCACCGGCACTGCCATCGGCGAAAGCCCGGCCGCGGCCCTCAGTCGGCGTGCTCGCCGCTTTCCCAGACGGGAGCGACGGCGTTCACCGCGTCACCGACGACGTGGACGCGCAGGTCGTTGGTCGATCCGGGGATTCCGGGAGGGGATCCCGAGATCACGACCACCTTGTCGCCCACCTCGGCGAGGCCCGCCTCGATGAGGCAGGTGTCCACCTGGTGGTACATGGCGTCGGTGTGCGTGACGCGGTCGACCAGGAACGACTCGATGCCCCAGGTCAGCGCCATACGTCGACGGATCGCCTCGTCGGGGGTGAATGCCTTCATCGGGATTTTGAAGCGCAGTCGCGACATGCGTCGAGCCGAGTCGCCCGACTCGGTGAAGACGCACACGAACTTAGCGTCGACGAAGTCGGCGACCTCGGCGGCAGCGAGCGTGATCGCGCCGCCCTGGGTGCGCGGCTTCGTGCCGAGCGGGGGGATCCGCTCCAGTCCGTGGTCTTCCGTGGAGGCGACGATGCGAGCCATCGTGGCCACCGTGATCACCGGATACTCGCCGACGCTCGTCTCGCCCGACAGCATCACGGCGTCCGCTCCGTCGAGCACGGCATTCGCGACATCCGAAGTCTCGGCACGGGTCGGGACCGGGCTGGAGATCATCGACTCGAGCATCTGCGTGGCCACGATGACGGGCTTCGCCATCCGCCTGGCCAGCTCGACCGCGCGCTTCTGCACGATCGGCACGGCTTCCAATGGCAGTTCGACACCCAGGTCGCCGCGGGCGACCATGATGCCGTCGAACGCGTCGATGATCTGCTCGAGGTTGTCAACGGCCTGGGGCTTCTCGATCTTGGCGATCACGGGAATCCGGCGGCCTTCTTCCTCCATGATCTCGTGGACCCGGGTGATGTCCGCCGCATCGCGCACGAACGAGAGCGCGATGTAGTCGGCGCCGAGCTTGAGGCCCCAGCGCAGATCGGCCTCGTCCTTCTCGGACAGGGCGGGCACATTGACCGCGACCCCCGGCAGGTTGATGCCCTTGTTGTTCGAGACCGGCCCCGCGACGATGACCTTGGTGCGCACGCGGGTGCCGTCGGTGTCGATGACCTCGACCTTCACCTTGCCGTCGTCGATGAGCAGGAAGTCGCCGGGCTTCACGTCCTGAGGCAGGCCCTTGAACGTCGTCCCCGAGAGCTCCTTGGTGCCGATGACCTCTTCCGTGGTGATGGTGAAGATGTCGCCGACGGCGAGTTCGTACGGGCCGGCCTCGAACTTGCCGAGACGGATCTTCGGGCCCTGCAAGTCGACGAGGACCGCGACCGGGATCCCGGTATCGGCGGCCGCCTTGCGCACGTTGCCGTAGACCTCGTCATGGACGTCGTAGCTGCCGTGGCTCAGGTTCATTCTCGCGACGTTCACACCGGCCTCGATGATGGCGCGGATGTTCTCGTAGCTCGACGTGGCGGGGCCCAGCGTCGCGACGATCTTGGCTCGTCTCATGACTTCCTTCGGTGTGTTGAGGTGATGCTCGGGGGTGAGGGCGCGCCAGTGGCGGTGCGCGACCGTGTGTGAGTCTCTTGGAGATTAGACCGCGATGGCCCGATCGGTGGGACGGACGGGGAACGGCAGCTGCGTCTCCCCCTCCAAGTATCGATCGACGGCGGACGCCGCGGCACGGCCTTCGGCGATCGCCCAGACGATCAGCGACTGACCACGACCAGCATCTCCGGCGACGAAGACGCCCGACTCGGAGGTCTGGTAATCCTGGTCGCGCGCGACATTGCCACGCTCATCGAACGGCAGGTGCAGCTGTCCGTCGAGCGTCTCCGACTCGGCGCCCGTGAATCCCAGGGCGAGCAGAACGAGGTCCGCAGGGATCTCGCGCTCTGTCCCCGACTTCGGCACGCGCCGGCCGTCGACGTACTCCGTCTCGGCGACGCGCAGCGCCCGGACCTCGCCCGCCTCGTTCGCGAGGAACTCGACGGTCGACGCGAGATAGACCCGCTCGCCGCCCTCCTCGTGGGCGCTGGAGACCTCGAACAGGTTCGGGGTCATCGGCCACGGTTGGTGCGCCGGACGCTCGCTCGGCGGCTGAACGCCGATCGCGAGGTTCGTGACGCTGAGGGCACCCTGACGGTGCGCCGTGCCGATGCAGTCGGCCCCGGTGTCTCCACCGCCGAGCACGATGACGTGCTTGCCCTCCGCGGTGATCTGGTTGAGCACCGTATCGCCGGCGCCCGCCTTGTTCTGCTGCACCAGGTAGTCCATCGCGAAGTGGACGCCGAGCAGGTCGCGGCCCGGGATGGACAGGTCGCGCGGGACCATGGCGCCGGTCGCGATCACGACCGCGTCGTAGCGCGACTTCAGGTCGTCCCACGAGATGTCGACGCCGATCTCGACGCCCGCCCGGAATCGGGTGCCCTCCGCCTGCATCTGGGCGAGGCGCGCCTCGAGCTGCTTCTTCTCCATCTTGAAATCCGGGATGCCATAGCGCAGCAGACCGCCGATGCGGTCGTCGCGCTCGAAAACCGCGACCGTGTGTCCGGCGCGGGTGAGCTGCTGAGCGGCGGCCAGACCGGCGGGGCCGGACCCCACCACCGCGACGGTCTTGCCGGTCAGGCGCTCGGGCGGATGCGGGGTCACCCAGCCGTTCTGGAACGCCTGGTCGATGATCGAGACCTCGACCTGCTTGATCGTCACGGCGGGCTGGTTGATGCCCAGCACGCAGCTCGACTCGCAGGGGGCCGGACACAGCCGCCCCGTGAACTCGGGGAAGTTGTTGGTCGCGTGGAGCCGTTCGATCGCGGCGCGGCCCTCGTTGCGCCAGGTGAGGTCGTTCCACTCCGGGATCAGGTTGCCGAGCGGGCAGCCGTGGTGGCAGAACGGGACGCCGCAGTCCATGCAACGGCCGGCCTGGCGGCGCAGCTGCTCGGGATCCTGCGCCTCGTAGACCTCTTTCCAGTCCATGATGCGCACCGGCACCGGACGGCGCTTCGGCAGCTCGCGCTCCTGCGTCTTCAGGAAGCCCTTCGGGTCACCCACCGGTCACCTCCATGATGCGGCTCCAGACGACGTCTCCGTCGGGGTCGAGTCCCTCGTCGACGGCTGTCTGACGGGTCTTCTGCACAGCTGCGTAGTCACGCGGGAGCACCTTGACGAACGACGTGAACGAATCGGGATCGGCCAGCATGCGCGCCGCGAGCGGCGAGTCCGTTTCGGCGACGTGCTGCGTGAGCAGGTCGGTGAGGATCTCGATGTCGGCGCTCTCCAGCGGCAACAGCTTCAGCTCGCCGCTGGCGAGGGCGTCACGGTTGACCCGTTCGGGCTTGAGGTCGTGGATGTAGGCGGTACCGCCCGACATGCCGGCCCCGAGGTTGCGCCCTGTGCCGCCGAGGATCACCGCGAGCCCACCCGTCATGTACTCGAGCGCGTGGTCGCCGACGCCTTCGACGACCGCGCTGGCGCCCGAGTTGCGCACCAGGAACCTCTCGCCGACGACCCCCCGGATGAACATGCTGCCCTGCGTCGCGCCGTAGCCGATCACGTTGCCGGCGATGACGTTGCGCTCGGCCGGGAAGACGGCTCCGCGGGGCGGTCGCACCACGATCTTGCCGCCTGACAGGCCCTTGCCGACGTAGTCGTTGCTGTCGCCCTCGAGCCGGAGGGTGATCCCGCTGGGCAGGAACGCCCCGAGCGACTGCCCGGCTGACCCGGTCATCGACACCTCGATCGTGCCGGTTGGCAGTCCGTGTTCGCCGTACCGCTTCGTGACCTCGTGGCCGAGCATCGTGCCGACCGCCCGCTCGGTGTTGCGCACCGGCAGCTCGATGCGAACCTCGTCGCCATGGTCGAGCGCAGCCTGCGACAGGCGGATCAACTCGACATCGAAGTGCTTCTCGAGGTCGTGCTTCTGCCCGCGCCGGTTGCGCCGCGGCTCGTCGGCAGCGAACTCCGGGCCGACGAGGATCGGCGTCAGGTCGAGGCCGTCAGCCTTCCAGTGCTCGATGGCGCGGTCGACATCCAGCAGCTCGGAGTGCCCGATCGCCTCGTCGAGCGAGCGGAATCCGAGTTCGGCGAGGTACTCGCGCACCTCCTGGGCCAGGAACTCGAAGAACGTCTCGACGAACTCGGGCTTGCCACTGAAGCGGGCGCGGAGTTCGGGGTTCTGGGTGGCGACGCCGACCGGGCAGGTGTCCAGATGGCAGACCCGCATCAGGATGCAGCCGCTCACCACGAGCGGCGCCGTCGCGAACCCGTACTCCTCGGCTCCCAGCAGTGCCGCGATGATCACGTCGCGCCCGGTCTTCATCTGGCCGTCGACCTGCACGATCACCCGGTCGCGCATCCCGTTCAGCATCAGGGTCTGCTGCGTCTCGGCGAGCCCGATCTCCCACGGGGTGCCGGCGTGCTTCAGCGAGTTGAGCGGCGAGGCGCCGGTGCCGCCGTCATGACCCGAGACCAGGACGACATCGGCCAGCGCCTTCGTCACTCCCGCTGCGACAGCGCCGATGCCCGACTGCGAGACCAGCTTGACGTGAACGCGCGCCTCGGGGTTGGCGCGCTTCAGGTCGAAGATCAGCTGCTTGAGGTCTTCGATCGAGTAGATGTCGTGGTGCGGCGGGGGCGAGATGAGGCCGACGCCGGCGGTGCTGTGACGCGTGCGCGCGATCCACGGGTACACCTTCGCGGCAGCCAGCTGACCGCCCTCTCCGGGCTTGGCCCCCTGCGCCATCTTGATCTGGATGTCGGTGGCGTGGGTGAGGTACATGCTCGTCACGCCGAACCGGCCGCTCGCCACCTGCTTGATGCGGGAGCTGCGCTCGGGGTCGAGCAGACGCTCCACATCCTCGCCGCCCTCACCGGTGTTGCTCCGGCCGCCGATCCTGTTCATCGCGACCGCGATCGTCTCGTGAGCTTCTTGACTGATCGATCCGTAGCTCATCGCGCCGGTGTTGAAGCGGGTGATGATCGACTCGATCGGCTCGACCTCGTCGATCGGGATGGGCGCGCGCGCGTGGGTCTTGATGCCGAACAGCCCTCGCAGGGTCTGCAAGCGCTCGCCCTGCTCGTCGATCAGCTTGGTGTAGTCGCGGAAGATGTCGTAGCGCTTCGCCCGGGTGGAGTGCTGCAACCGGAAGACGGTGTCCGGGTTGAACAGGTGCGGCGGACCCTCGCGGCGCCATTGGTACTCGCCGCCGATCTCGAGCCGCTCGTGAGCCAGGATCGCGCCATCCTGCGGGTACGCGGCCGCGTGGCGAGCCGCGTTCTCCGCGGCGATGACCTCGATGCCGACCCCGCCGAGCAGGCTCGTGGTGCCGGTGAAGTACTGGTCGACGAACTCCTGGCTGAGCCCCACTGCCTCGAAGGCCTGCGCGGCGGCATAGGAGCCCACCACCGAGATCCCCATCTTCGACATGATCTTCAGCACGCCCTTGCCGAGCGCCTTGATGAGGTTCTTGACCGCCTTCTCGGGCGTCAGGCCGGTGATCATGCCGCTGAGCACGAGCTGCTCGGCCGTCTCCATCGCCAGATAGGGGTTGATGGCCGACGCGCCGTAGCCGACGAGCAGCGCCACGTGGTGCACTTCGCGCACATCGCCGGCCTCCACCACGATCCCGACCTTCATCCGCGTCTCCTGGCGGATCAGGTGATGGTGCACGGCGGCCAGCATGAGCAGCGACGGAATCGGCGCCAGCTCGGCGTTGGAGTCGCGGTCGCTCAGCACCAGGAACTGCGCGCCGTTCTCGATCGCGGCGTCGGCCTCGTCGCACATCGCCTGCAGCCGGTGCGCGAGCGCGTCGGTGCCGTCGGACACGCGGTAGAGCCCCTTGATCACGTGAGAGGGCTTGCGGCCTCCCCCGGTCTCGAAATGCTGGATCTTGGCGAGCTCGTCATTGTCGATCACCGGGAAGTCGAGCACGATCTGCTTGGCGTGCTCGGGGGTGGCGTCGAGCAGGTTGCGCTCCGGGCCGAGGCCGAGCTTCATGCTCGTGACCACTTCTTCGCGGATGCTGTCCAGCGGCGGGTTCGTCACCTGGGCGAAGGCCTGCGTGAAGTAGTCGAAGAGCAGCCGCGGACGGTCGCTGAGGACGGCGATCGGCGTGTCGGAGCCCATGGCTCCCAGCGGCTCTGCACCGTTCAGTGCCATCGGGGTGACCAGGATGCGCACTTCTTCTTCGGTGTAGCCGAATGTCCGCTGCCGGCGCACCACCGAGGCGGGCGTGTGGGTGATGTGCTCGCGCTCCGGCAGGTCGGCGAGGTGGATGCGGCCGGCATCCAGCCAGTCCTGCCAGGGCCGGGCGGCAGACAGTTCCGCCTTGATCTCGTCGTCCTCGACGATGCGGCCCGCTGCCGTGTCGACGAGGAACATCTTGCCCGGGCGCAGTCGGCCCTTGCGCACGATCTTGTCTGCGGGCACGTCGAGCACGCCGATCTCGCTCGCCAGCACGACGAGCCCGTCATCGGTGACCAGGAACCGCCCGGGACGCAGCCCGTTGCGGTCGAGGGTGGCTCCCACCAGCGTGCCGTCGGTGAAGACGAGGGCGGCGGGGCCGTCCCAGGGCTCCATCATCATCGAGTGGAATTCGTAGAACGCGCGGCGCTGCGGATCGATGTCGACCTGGTTCTCCCAGGCCTCGGGAACCATCATCATGATCGAGTGCGGGAGCGAGCGGCCCGACAGCAGCAGGAGCTCCGCGACCTCGTCGAATGACGCCGAGTCGCTCGCGCCCTCGCTGACGATCGGGAAGAGCGGCCGCAGGTCGCCGAGCAGCTCGGACTCGAGCTGGCTCTGGCGCGCGCGCATCCAGTTGCGGTTGCCCTGCACGGTGTTGATCTCGCCGTTGTGCGCGATCACCCGGAACGGCTGCGCGAGCGGCCATGACGGGAAGGTGTTCGTCGAGTAGCGCGAGTGCACCAGGGCGAGCTTCGACGCGAACCGCTCGTCGCTGAGGTCCGGGTAGAACGGCTCGAGCTGCAGCGTGGTGACCATGCCCTTGTAGACCAGGGTCCGGGCGGACAGCGACGGGAAGTACGCTCCCAGTTCGCGCTCGGCGCGCTTGCGCAGCCGGAAGGTCTGGCGGTCGAGCTCGATGTCCGCCAGCGGCGCGCCGTTCTCACCGGTCCTGGTGGACTCCAGGAAGAGCTGCTCGAACGCCGGAGCGGCCTCACGGGCCAGATGGCCCAGATGAGTCGGGTCGGTCGGGACCTCGCGCCAGCCCAGGACACGGAGGCCCTCGTCGGCGGCGATGCGGGCGATGCCGTCCTTCAGGGCTGCAGCTGCGGTGGCATCCAGGGGCAGGAACGCCATGCCGACGGCATAGCGTCCGACGGGCGGCAGCTCGAACCCGGCGACGGCGCGCAGGAAGGCGTCGGGGATCTGCGTGACGATGCCCGCTCCGTCGCCGGTGCCGGCATCCGATCCCACGGCGCCGCGGTGCTCGAGGTGACGCAGCGCGTCAAGGGCCAGCGCGATGATGTCGTGGCCCGCGGTTCCGCGCAGGGTGGCGACCATGGCCAGACCGCAGGCGTCCTTCTCACGCCTCGGGTCGTACAGACCCTGAGCCGCGGGCACGCCACTGAACCCGCTGAACGGGTTCGGTGCCGGAGCGGAGTGCGCCATGAGTACCGTCCTCACGATGGTGCTGGAGATGGGACGTCAATGGCCCAACGAGTCGAGGGATGCCGGGCGTGGTGTCGCTGGACTTTAGGAGTTGTGGACCGCCCCGCTTGTGGCGAGATCATCCTGCTTGCTCGAACCCGATCTGCCTGAAGGGGCAGCGGCGTCATCGCCGGATTCATCGGTGTCGGAGTAGATGTCCTCGGAGTCTACCTCAGAGGGCGGCGTCCACTCTTTCCCCGGACGGTAGATGCTCGGTTCGGTGCCGGGATGGCGTCGGCTCTGGACCACGATGATGACGAGCCCGAGCACGATCGCGCCGAGGGCGCCCCAGACGTTGTCACGGATCCCGAGGAAGGTCTGGCTCGGATCGATACGGATGTTCTCGAACCAGGTGCGCCCCACGCCGTACCAGATCAGGTAGAGACCGAGCACCTTGCCCCACTGCCACTGGGGGCGCGCGGTCGCGCGGAACCGCACCCGACCGTCCGCCGACGCGACGCGTGTCACCTGGTAGGTGATGAGCAGGATGACGACGCAACCGGTCAGGTTCCAGATGATCTCGTAGAGGAATGTCGGGTGGAAGTACACCCCGCTCGTCGGCAGCCCCGCGGGGTACGCGGCGTTGTCCGGCGAGATCTGCAGACCCCACGGCAGGTCGGTGGGCAGACCGTACAACTCGTTGTTGAAGTAGTTGCCGAGCCGGCCGAGCGACTGAGCGACGAGCAGCGACGGGGCGATCGCGTCGATCACCGAGGTGTAGCGGAGGCCGGTGATCCGGCAGCCGACGTAGACGCCGAGCGCGCCCAACAGGAGCGTTCCCAGGATGGCGTCACCGCCATCCCAGATGTTCCAGATCGCGCCGGGCTTGAAAGGGTTCCAGGTGTTCTTCCCGGGTCCGAAGTAGTCGCTGATGTGAGTGGCGACGTGCCAGGCGCGAGCCCCGATCAGCCCGAAGATGATGGTGGGGATGATCACGTCGATGATGATCCACGGCTCGCCGCCCCGGGCCGTCAGGCGATGGTTCGTGATGATGAGCGCCACGATGATGCCCGCGAGGATGCACAGCGCATAGGTGTGGATCTGCAGCGTCGCGTCGGCCGCCACCCCCGGGAAGATCCCGTGCAGCCAGCCGGTCGGGATCGAGATCGGGACCTGCCAGGCGGGAGGCGGGCTGGGAATGGTGAGCGGAAGCACGGAGCACCCTTCGGTGGGAGGAAAGTCGGATGGAAGTCTAGCGAGTGCGACCCTGAGCGAGCGCCGCAGCGAGACGGGCGACACCACCGACGCCGTGCTCGGCCAACGCGGTGACGAGCGCCGCCCCGACGATGGCGCCGTCGGCGTACTCGAGCACCTCGGCGACCTGATCCCCGCGGGAGATGCCGACCCCGACGCAGACATTCTCGGCGTGCACGGCGCGCAGGCGCGTGACCAGGCCGCGGGCGGCGGCATCCACATTCTGTCGAGCGCCGGTCACACCCATCGTCGAGACGGCGTAGACGAACCCGCGGCTGGCTTCGACGGTATCGACCAGGCGGTCGTCGGTCGAGCTCGGTGCCGCCAGGAACACCCGGTCGAGGCCCGTCCGGTCACTGGTCGCGATCCACGGGCCGGCCGAGTCGGGAGTGATGTCCGGGATGATCAGCCCGGCCCCTCCCGCCTCGACGAGGTCATCGGCGAAGCGATCGACACCGAACTGCAGGACGGGATTCCAATAGGTCATCACGAGCGCCGGGGCGTCGACTCGCGCGCGGATCGCCTCCACGGCGGTGAACACGTCGTGCACCCGGAATCCCGCCGTCAGGGCCGCCTGCGTCGCCTTCTGGATCGCGAGGCCGTCCATCACCGGGTCCGAGTAGGGAACACCCAGTTCGAGCACGTCGACGCCGTTCTCGACCAGGGCGACCGCCGCGTCGATGCTGGTGGCGAGATCCGGGAACCCGACCGGCAGGTAGCCGATCAACGACCCGGTGCCGGCGCGCCGATTCGCGTCGATCGTCGAGGCGACCGATGTCACGCCGCTCACGACTGCACGGCTCCCTCGTCGAAGAGGCCGAACCACTCCCCCGCCGTCTGCACGTCTTTGTCACCGCGCCCGCTGAGATTGACGAGGATGATCGCGTCCGGGCCCAGCTCGCGGCCCAGTTTCAGAGCACCCGCCAACGCATGCGCCGACTCGATCGCCGGAATGATGCCCTCGGTGCGGCTCAGCAGCCGCAGAGCCTCCATCGCCTCGGTGTCGCTCGCCGGCAGGTAGGTGGCTCGGCCGATGTCGGCCAGGTAGGCGTGCTCGGGGCCGACGCCCGGATAGTCGAGCCCGGCAGAGATCGAGTGCGATTCGACGGTCTGGCCGTCCTCATCTTGCAGCAGATAACTCCGTGCGCCGTGCAGCACGCCCGGCCGACCACGTTCGATCGCGGCGGCGTGCCGAGGCGTGTCGATCCCGTCGCCCGCCGCCTCGTAGCCGTACAGCTTCACCGACTCGTCGTCGAGGAAGGCGTCGAAGATGCCGATCGCGTTCGAGCCACCGCCGACGCAGGCCGCCACGGCATCCGGGAGCCGTCCGGTCAGGGCGAGCACCTGCTCGCGGGCCTCCTCGCCGATGACCTTCTGGAAGTCGCGCACCATGGCGGGGAAGGGATGCGGACCGGCCGCGGTGCCGAAGATGTAGTTGGTGGTCTCGACGCTGGTCACCCACTCGCGGTAGGCTTCGTTGATCGCGTCCTTCAGGGTGCGCGATCCCGTGGTCACCGACACGACGTCGGCGCCGAGCAGGCGCATGCGGGCCACGTTGAGCGCCTGGCGCTGGGTGTCGACCTCGCCCATGAAGATCGTGCACTCGAAGCCGAACAGGGCGGCGGCCGTCGCGGTCGCGACCCCGTGCTGGCCCGCCCCGGTCTCGGCGATGACGCGCGTCTTGCCGATGCGCTTCGTGAGCAGCGCCTGGCCGAGCACGTTGTTGATCTTGTGCGAGCCGGTGTGGTTGAGGTCTTCGCGCTTCAGGATGATGCGCCCTCCCCCGGCATGCTGGGCGAACCGCGGCACCTCGGTGATGATCGACGGGCGACCGCTGTAGCTGCGCTCGAGCTCGCGCAGCTCGGCGTGGAACGCCGGGTCCGCCTTGGCGAGGTCGTACGCCGCGGCCAGTTCGTCGATCGCGGCGATCAGCGATTCGGGCATGAACCGGCCGCCGTACTCGCCGTAGAACGGGCCGGGCATCTCCCGCAGGCTCGTCACGCGCTGACCGTGCTCACTCGCGGCCCTGCGGGCCGGACCGGGCCAGCACCGAGGAAGCTCTCGAGGGTTGCGACGGGGTCGCCGCCGGTCACCAGGGCTTCGCCGACGAGCACGACGTCGGCGCCCGCCGCGCGGTAGCGCGCCACATCTGCGGGCTCGGTGACCGCGGATTCGGCGATCCGGATGACACCCGACGGGATGCGGTCGGCGAGCGACCCGAACAGCTCACGATCCAGCTCGAAGGTGCTCAGGTCGCGGGCGTTGACCCCGACGACGGATGCTCCGACGTCGAGCGCCCGCTCCACCTCGTCGGCCGAGTGGGTCTCGACCAACGCCGTCATACCGAGTTGCCGGATGAGGTCGTGCAGTTCGAAGAGCACCGGCTGCTCGAGCGCGGCGACGATCAGCAACACGAGGTCGGCGCCGGCGGCGCGGGCTTCGAACACCTGATACGGCTCGGCGATGAAATCCTTGCGAAGCACCGGGATGTCGACCGCGGCACGCACCGCCTCGAGATCGGCGAGCGATCCGAGAAAGCGGCGACCCTCGGTGAGCACGCTGATCGCGCTCGCCCCGCCGGTCTGGTACGAAACCGCGAGCGAAGCGGGGTCGGGGATGTCGGCAAGCGAACCGCGCGACGGGCTCGCCCGCTTCACCTCGGCGATGATCTTCACGCGGTCGGCGGGCGCCAGCGCGGCCATCGCGTCCAGCGCGGGCGGGCGCGCTGCCGCATCCGCCTCGACCTGGGCCAGAGGACGGATCGCGCGTCGCTCCGAGGCGTCTGCGACGGCCCCGGCGACGAGTTCGGAGAGCACTCTAGGAATGCGCCTTGGGCGCGTAGCGGGGGCCCTTCACGCCGTACCCGAGCTTGGACAGGATCGCGCCGACCAGGGCGCCCACGACGACCAGCCCCGCGAAACTCCAGACCAGCCACGGCACGTCGAACCAGAAGGCGAGAGTGCCTCCGGCGATCGCAATCAGCATGATGATCACGGCGATCCAGGCTGCGGGCGAGTTGCCCTCTCCAGGCTCGTTCTCGTCGGCCACTGCTGCTCCTTCTGATCGAATCGTCGCCAGTCTAGCGGTGAGCGAGAGTCCGCTTGGTTCCCCGATCGCGAGCGACACGCCCGGTAGACAGATCGGTTCGCCCCGTCGTGCGCGGCATGTTACGTTGACCACCCAACAGGAGGAGAATTCACTTTTGAGCCAACTGAGACCCATTCGCATCGCTGCGGCTCTCGCGTTAGCTGTGGCGGGACTTGCGGTCGGGCCCGCCCTCTCGGCGTCGGCAACCAATACGCCGGGCATCAACCCCAGCCCGAACAGTGCTTGTTCAGCTGGCTGGTATTACTCGCCCACTGGCCGGGGTGCGGACACGTTTGCAAAGGTCGGATCTACCCACAGCGACTACAACGGGACACCCAGCAATGCCAGCGTGACGTTCACGGCCACCACGAGCGGCACGGTTACCACGTCGGTTTCGGGCGGAACCAACGTAGGTGTGTCGGCGAAGGTCGCCAGCATTTCTTCCACTTATGGGATCTCGGCATCCACGAGTCTGGCGGTCACTGTCGGTAACTCGATCACGATCACTGTCCCGCCTATGCACTCCGGCAACGGCGACTACGGCGCTTGGCGTGCATATGTCACCGGGATCGAGCGCTACTACGCTGCGTCCTGCGCCGTAACCCAGTCGCATAGTACGACCGTCTATTCGCCCTACAAGAAGGGCTGGAATACTTGGATCAGTTGATCCGCCACCGCACGGGGGTCGTTGCCATTCTGGCGGCGACCCTCGCGCTGTCGGCCTGCTCGACCACGTTGAGTTCGACCGATGACTCTTCAGTAAGCGCTAACCCAACGCAGACCGCCACACCTTCTCCGTCAACCTCTCCGACGGGTCCCGGGCCGAGTTTGGAGGCGTCATATCCGTCAAGCGAGACGTTGATGGGGCAACTCTCGTCACAACGGGGGATAAACGAAGTGGGGCCCTTCGCCGTCACCAGCCCCCGCATATCGGTCTACGTTCGGTGCCTCGGCCAAGGAAGTGTTGACGTCGTGGTAGTCGGCGTTGCTTCGTTCAGCAATCAATGTTCGACTGATGGGTCGGACCTAGGCACCCAGAACACCCTCGACGTTCGATTCGTGAAAAGCGTGACCGTGCGCGTGACGGGGGATAACTCGCTCCTTTGGGCGCTGGCCGTCACTGCCCCGCCGAGCTAGGGCTCCTTCAGTGGGGAGACCGACTCCTGCACCAGGAGGAAATGGTCAGTCAGCGACGTCGGTCGGCGTCCGTTGGCGCGTACTGGTCACGACCGCGTCGGGTCGTCGCCCTCGCTGAGCGCGTCCCATTCCTGGACAGGGTCCTGCGCGTCGAGATCCGCCTCGCTCAGGCGCGAGCGGCTGTACTTGCGACCCGAGTCCGGCCACGACCGCGACGTCGGCACGATCGCGAGCCCCCACAGGGTCATCAGGACTCCGAGCACGATCGCGATCACCGGCCAGGCCGTGATCGACGTGCCACTCACGAGCCGCGCGACCGACTGAGTCCCGGCGACTCCAGTCGCCTTCGTGATCGCGGCCGTCGCGGCCACCACCGGATTGCCGATCGCGAACGCCGACACCGCGACCACGCACACCCCGAGCAACGCGAGCAGCACGCCGAGCACGGGTCGGAAGAATCGCCCGGCGATCGCGAGGGCCGCGATCAGTGCGAGCGACGCGAGGGCGAGGGCCGACAGGGCGCCGCCGGCGATCTGCCCGGACACCGCGAAGGGTTTGCCCTGCACGGTCATGCCGAACCAGGTCTGCGACCAGGCCGCGAACAGCAGACCGGCCAGCGCCGCGATGCCGAGCAGCGAGATCAGCTTGAGCCGGCCTCCGGTCACGACAGCCTGCGCATGGCGTTGGCGATCGCCACGGCGCGCAGCGGGGCGGCGGCCTTGTTCTGCGCCTCCTGGTGCTCGGTGGCGGGATCCGAGTCGGCGACCAGCCCTGCTCCCGCCTGCACGCGAGCGAGGCCGTCGACGATCGTCGCCGTGCGGATCGCGATGGCCAGGTCGGCATCCCCGGCCAGTCCGAAGTAGCCCACCACGCCGCCGTACACGCCGCGTTGCGCCACTTCGAGCTCGTCGATGATCTCCAGCGCGCGCGGCTTGGGCGCACCCGAGAGCGTGCCCGCCGGGAACGTTGCCGTGAAGACGTCGATGGAGCTCGCATCCGGTCGCAGGTCGCCCTCGACGCTCGAGACCAGGTGCATGATGTGGCTGAACCGCTCCACCTGCATGAACTCGGTGACCTCGACCGAGCCGGCGACGCACACCTTGGAGAGATCGTTGCGCGCCAGGTCGACGAGCATCAGGTGTTCGGCCTGCTCCTTGGGATCGGCGAGCAGTTCGTCGGCGAGCTCCAGATCGCGCTCCGGAGTCTCTCCACGGGGGCGCGAACCGGCGATCGGATGCGTGAAGACCCGGCCGCTCTGCACCTTCACGAGTGCCTCAGGCGACGAGCCGACGATCGAGTACGAGTCACCGGCCGGCCCCTCGAGGGTGAGCAGGTACATGTACGGGCTGGGGTTCAGGGCGCGCAGCACGCGGTAGACGTCGATCGGCTCGGCCGTGATCTCATGGTCGAAGCGCTGCGAGATGACGACCTGGAACACGTCGCCATCGCGGATGTACTCCTTCGAACGCTCGACGGCCACCTCGTACTCGGTCGAGCTGACACGCGGGATCGGCGTGGCAGCGGTGGTGAGGTCGACATCGGCGATCCAGGCTTCCGAGGGCTGAGCGAGGCCGGCCTGCAGAGCGTCGAGCGCGGCCTGGGCGCTTTCCCACTGAGCGTCCGCGTCGTCGGTGCCGTCGTTGAGCACCGAGGCGATCAGAGTCGCCGTTCCCTGCCGGTGGTCGAGCACGACCAGTTCGCTGACGAAACTGAGCGCCTGGCCGGGGACCGAGAAGTCGGCGGGGGGTGCGTCGGGCAGCTTCTCGAGTTGACGGACGGCCTCCCAGCCGATGAAACCGACGAGCCCTCCGGTGAGCGGCGGATGGCCGTCGACATGCGGAGTGCTCCAACGCGCGTAGAGGTGGGCGAGCGCCTCCAGTGGTGCGGTCGGGGAATCCTGGCCAAGAGCGCGCTCTGCCGAGACGCCGTAATCGAGCCAGACCGCTCGATCGCTGCCGTCGTCCGCTCGGCCCTGGGTGAGCACCCCCAGCGACCCGACGCCGACGAACGAGAACCGCGACCAGATGCCGCCCTGCTCCGCCGACTCCAACAGGAAGGTGCCCGGCTTGCCGATGCCGAGCTTGCGGTACACGCCGATGGGGGTCTCGCCGTCGGCGAAGAGCTCGCGCAGCACCGGGACCACGCGGTGACCGGCGGCCAGGGCAGTGTCGAAGTCGGCACGGCTGGTCGTGGTCATGAGGTGCTCTCGGAGGGTGGGGCATCCCCGTTCGACGCAGCGACGAACGGGGTCAGCGGATCGACGTCGAAGCAGGCGTGCGCGCCGGTGTGGCAGGCGGGTCCGTGCTGCTCGACCTGGACCAACAGCGTATCGCCGTCGCAATCCAGGGCCGCTCCGCGCACCAGCTGGATGTTGCCGCTGGTGTCTCCCTTGCGCCAGTACTCCTGGCGGCTTCGCGACCAGAACGTCACCCGGCCCTCGGTCAGGGTGCGGCGCAGCGCCTCGGCGTCCATGTAGCCGAGCATCAAGACCTCGCGCGAATCGTGCTGCTGGATGATCGCCGGCAGCAGTCCGTCGGAGTCGAAGCGCGCGCGCTCGACGACCGCGCCGACCGTCTCTGCCGTCAGAACCTCGCTCATCGGGTGCTCCCTCTCATCGGACGGCGAGCCCGGCCGCACTCAGCGCCGTCTTCACGTCGGCCACCGTCAGCTCTCCGTTGTGGAACACGGATGCCGCCAGCACCGCGTCCGCGCCCGCCGCGACGGCCGGGGCGAAGTCTGCCACCGCCCCCGCTCCCCCGCTGGCGATCACCGGGACCGAGCTCAGCTCGCGCACCGCCGCAACCAACTCGAGGTCGTAGCCCTGCTTCGTCCCGTCGGCGTCGATCGAGTTCACCAGCAGTTCGCCCGCGCCCCGCTCGATCGCCTCACGCGCCCAGTCCAGCGCGTCGAGCTCGGTCTCGGTGCGGCCGCCGTGCGTGGTGACGACGAAGCCGCTCGACGTGCGGGGGCTGCGCTTCACGTCGAGCGAGAGCACGAGCACCTGGGCGCCGAACCGGTCGGCGATCTCGCCGATCAACTCGGGTCGGGCGATCGCCGCGCTGTTCACGCCCACCTTGTCGGCTCCGAAGCCGAGCAGTCGCGCCACGTCGTCGTTCGAGCGCACGCCGCCGCCGACGGTCAGCGGGATGAACACCTGCTCGGCCGTCGCCGTCACGGTCTCGTACATGGTCGACCGGTCTTCGACCGTCGCGGTCACGTCGAGGAACGTGATCTCGTCCGCCCCCTGCTCGTAGTACAGCCGCGCCAGTTCGACGGGGTCGCCCGCGTCGCGCAGGTCGAGGAAGTTCACGCCCTTCACCACACGCCCGGCCGCGACATCCAGACAGGGGATGACGCGCGTCACGACGCTCATGGCATCACCACCCACGAGCGCACCGCCGCACTCATGTCAGATCCGGGCCGCGTGGATCGCGCTGACCAGGATCGCGCGCGCGCCCAGCTCGTACAGCGCATCCATGACGTGGTTGGTCTCGGCACGCGGCACCATCACCCGCACAGCCACCCATTCGGAGTCACGGGTCTGCGACACGGTCGGCGACTCCAGTCCGGGCGTGATCTTCGAGGCCGCGTCGAGAAGCACGGCCGGCAGGTCGTAATCCATCAGGACGTACTGGTGCGCCACCATCACGCCCTGCAGCCGACGGCGCAGCGTCTCGAGCCCGTCGATCGAATCCCGGGCGGCGATCAGCACGGCGTGCGATTCCAGGATGACCGGCCCGAAGATCTCGAGTCCCTGCTTCTTGAGCGTCGACCCGGTCTCGACCACGTCGGCGACCGCATCCGCGACCCCGAGTCGGACGGCCGACTCGACCGCCCCATCCAGGTGCACCACGTCGGCCCGCACGCCCTCGAGCTCGAGGAAGTCGCCGACGAGTGAGGCGTAGCTCGTGGCGACGCGCACACCGTTCAGTTGCACAAGCGAGTCGAAGCGGCCGATCGGCCCGGCGAAGCGGAAGGTGGACGCGCCGAAGTCGAGTTCGTCGACCTCGCGTGCCGCCGAATGCGAGTCGAGCAGCAGATCGCGACCCGTGATCCCGACGTCGAGGGCGCCCGATCCGACGTAGGTCGCGATGTCGCGCGGCCGCAGATAGAAGAACTCGACATCGTTGCGCGGGTCGCTGACGATCAGCTCCTTGGGGTCGCGACGCGTCGCATATCCGGCCTCCTGCAGCATCTGCACGGCCGTTTCAGAGAGGGTGCCCTTGTTGGGAACCGCAATTCGCAGCATGGGGTGACGTCTTTCGGTCGACGGGAAAACGGGCAGCGAGAGCGGTCTACAGATGTCGCTGGACGTCGTCGAGTGAGAGTCCCTTGGCGAGCATCAGCACCTGCAGGTGATACAGCAACTGCGAGATCTCGGATGCGGTCTCGTCGGTGCTCTGGAACTCGGCGGCCATCCACACCTCGGCGGCCTCCTCGACGATCTTCTTGCCGATCGCGTGGACACCGGCATCGAGCTCGGCGACCGTGCGCGAGCCCTCCGGGCGCTCAGCCGCTTTGGCGCTGAGTTCCTCGAAGAGCGCGTCGAAGGTCTTCACGCCTCCCAGGCTACCGGGCGCGGCGAACGGCTACCGAACGTCCAGGAGGTCGATCACGAAGACCAGCGTCCGCCCCGACAGGCGATGGCCGCCGCCGGCAGGGCCGTAGGCGTAGGCGGGCGGGGTCACCAGTTGCCGGCGCCCGCCGACCTTCATGCCCGGGATGCCCTCCTGCCAGCCGCGGATCAGCCCGTTGAGCGGGAACTGGATCGACTCGCCCCGGCCCCAGCTGGAGTCGAACTCCTCGCCGGTCTCGAAGTCCACGCCGACGTAGTGGACGTCGACCGTGGCGCCTGGAGCGGCCTCGGCGCCGTCGCCCACCTCCAGGTCGGTGATGACGAGCTCGGTGGGAGCCTCGCCCTCGATGAAGTCGATCTCGGGCTTGGTCTTGTCGGTCATCGTTCTTCCTCTACTCAACTGCTCTTGCGACGGAACTGCCGCTTGCTGCCGGCCTTGCCGTGCACACCATGGATGGCCGACTCGCTTCCCGGGGTCGCCACCCGGCTCTCGCCGTTCGACTTCTTGCGCTCCAGCGCCTCGCGGAACTTGCGCTTGGTCTCGTCGGAGACCGCGTCTGGCTTGCTGTCTTCGGTCATGAGTCCAGTCAATCAGATGGATGCCGATGCCCGGCGGCGGCCGCGCGCAGGGCCGCGATCGCCTGGGCCGCATCCGGTGCACCGTAGACGCTGGAGCCCGCGACGAATGTGTCGGCTCCGGCCTCGGCGGCGATCGCGATGGTGTCGACGGTGATGCCGCCGTCGACCTGCAGCCAGACGTCCAACCCTGTAGCGCCCACCGCCGACCGGACTGCGGCCACCTTCGGCATCATGTCGGCCATGAAGCTCTGGCCGCCGAATCCGGGTTCGACGGTCATCACCAGCAGCTGATCGAACTCGGGCAGCAACTCGAGATAGGGCGTCACATCCGTGCCCGGCTTCACGGCCAGACCGGCCCGGGCGCCGATCGCGCGCAACCGGCGGGCGAGGGCCACCGGTTCGTCGGTGGCCTCGGCGTGGAAGGTGACCGAGAACACGCCCAGCTCGGCGTACCCGGGAGCCCAGCGATCGACATCCGTGATCATCAGGTGCACGTCGAGCGGGATCGGCGAGACGGCCTGCACGCGGGTGACCATCTCGAGCCCGAAGGTGAGGTTGGGCACGAAATGGTTGTCCATCACGTCCACGTGCACCGCGTCGGCAGTGGCGATCGCCTCGACATCGCGCTGCATGTTGACGAAATCGGCACTGAGGATGCTCGGCTGGATGCGGGGAGGCAGAGCGCGCGCGGTCACGTGTCGACCCTACCGATCGGCAGGAGGCGCATCGGCCGGGCGCGCGTCGTCTTTCACCATGAGCTGGATGAACATGGCGTCCGTGCCGTGGCGGTGCGGCCAGAGCTGAGCGTGGCTTGCGGGCGTCAGGTCCAGGTCGCGCGTGGCGATGCGCGCGAGGACCGCCGGGGTGTCGAGGGCGGTGAGCTCGGGATGCCGCGACAGCGCGGCGTCGACGATCGCCCGCGTCTCATCCAGATGCGGAGAGCACGTGACGTAGGCGAGCATCCCGCCCGGAGCGAGAGCGCGGATCGCCGCCTCCAGGAGCTCGCTCTGCAGCACGGTCAGCGCCGCCAGGTCGGAGGGTTGCTTGCGCCAACGTGCCTCCGGCCGGCGGCGGAGTGCGCCCAGCCCGGTGCAGGGAGCATCCAACAGGATGCGGTCGAACGCCTGCTCGCCGTCACCGAACCGGCGCCCATCCCCCTCGACGACCTCAGGCGGATCCGAGAAGACCGACAGCGCCCGCCGGACCAGCCCCGCCCGTGCCGGGATCAGTTCGTTCGCGAGCAGCACCGCGCCGCCGACAGCGGCCTCGGCGGCCAGGACGGCCGCCTTGCCGCCCGGTCCTGAGCACAGGTCGAGCCAGCGTTCACCCGCGACGATGGGGCGCGCCCTGCTGAGGGCGAGTGCCGCCAGCTGCGATCCCTCGTCCTGAACACGTGCCCGTCCGGATGCGATCACGGGATTGCCGGCGGGATCGCCGCCGACGGAGCGTGCGGCGATCGGGGACACGGCGCCGGCCTCCCCCACCTCGGCGACGGCGGCCAGGCCCGGCAGGGCCACGAGGCTGACGCGCGGCGGCTCGTTGTCGGCCTCGAGCAGCCGCTCCAACTCGTCGCCCCGGCCTTCGACCGTGAGCGCGGCACGGAAGGCCTCGACGATCCAGAGCGGATGTGCGTACTCCGCCGCCAACCGTGCATCGCCCGCCAGCCCCTCCAGGGCGCGCTGCCGCCACTCGGCAGGCGAGGTCCGCGAGATCGTGCGCAGCACTCCGTTGGCGAACCCGGTGGCCGAGCGCTTGCCCGCCGCCGCGACCAGCGCCACCGACTCGTCGACCGCGGCGTGAGCGGCGACCCGCATCCCGAGCAGCTGATGAACTCCGAGACGGAGAGCATCCAGGACCTCCGGATCGATCCTCGACAACGCTCGCCCGCTCGCCAGCTCGACGACCCGGTCGTAATAGCCCCGCCAACGAAGCGTGCCGTAGGTCAGTTCGGTGGCGAGCCCGGCATCCGCGTCGCTCAAGCCCGCCTCGGCGAGCCGCGACGGCAGGAGCAGGTTGGCATAGGCGTCACTGCCGTGCACGGCTCGCAGCACGTCGTAGGCCACCCGCCGTGAACTCTGGACGCGCGAGCGCCCTGGCCGCGGTCCGCGCCCGGACGTCGTCACGGAGTCGACCCCGCGGCGCCGAGCGCCGCACGGTCCGGTGCGCCCGGCGGCCGTCCTCGCCACCAATCGGCGGCGCTCATGGCGCGTCTGCCCGAGGGATGCACGGTGACCAGCTCGAGCGGATCGGTCGCGGTCCCGATCAGCACCTGCCCCGCCCGGAGGTCGATGCGGCCGGGTTCGAGCCGCGGGGATCCGTGCGCGACGAGCGCGTCCAGCACCTTGACGCGATCGGCGCCGAGCTCCAGGAAGGCCCCCGGCTCCGGCCAGGTTCCCCGGATGCGGGCGTCGACGCGCGGGGCGGGTTCCGTCCAGTCGAGCCTGCCGTCGGCGAGGGTCAGCTTCGGCGCGAGCGTGACCTCGCCCTGCTGCGGCGAGGCGACGGCGGTGCCGTCGGCGAGCGAATCGACGACGGCCGAAACCAGCTCGGCACCGGAATCCGCGAGGGCGTCGAGCAGATGCGCGGCGGTCTCGTGGGCGCCGATCGGACGGCGCAGGGTCGCGTATACATCGCCCGCGTCCAGCTCCGGCACCAGACGGAAGACCGCTGCTCCGGTCTCGGCGTCTCCGGCCATGATCGCCCGCTGCACGGGCGCTGCTCCGCGCCAGCGCGGAAGCAGCGAGAAGTGCAGGTTGATCCAGCCGAGGCGGGGGGCGCTGAGCAGGGGCTCTCGGATCAGGCCACCGTAGGCGACGACCACGCCCAGGTCCGGCTTCAGAGCCATCAACTCATCGGTGACCGGGCCCAGCCGGTTCGCCTTGATCACAGGGATGCCCGCCTGCCGGGCTTCCTCGGCGACCGGCGTGGGCGTCAGCACGCGCTTACGGCCCAGCGGGGCGTCCTCCCGAGTGACCACCGCGACGACGTCATGCCGGCCGATCAGCAGGCGGTGCAGGCTCGGGACCGCGGCCGCGGGGCTTCCCGCGAAGACGATCCGGAGTGGGGGCACCCGTCGATTCTGCCGTGTCGAGCGCAGGACGGCTCACTCGGTGAAGGGCTCGGGATCGTCGAAGTGGGCTCGAAGCGGCAACTGCTGCCGTCCACGACGGGGCGGGGCGCCCGGAACGGCCTTGCGGCGTTTGGTCGCCTGTCGGATGATCTCGGATCGCACGGCCTCGGCGACCGCCGCGCCGTGGGCGTAGTCGAAGCGCACGATGGCGCGCACCCGCCCGTCGGCCTCGGTCGTTCCCAGCGGGTCGGCATCCGCTGGCAGCGCGCTCAGGGCGGCCGCGACCGCATCCGGGTCCCCTTGCAGGGTGGCGACCCGCACCGCCGGGGGGAAGCGCAGCGCACGCCGATCGACGAGCTCCTGCCGCGCGTAGCCCGCCTGGGTTCCGGTGACGAGGGCGGATGCCAGCGCGCCGCCGACTCCGACCAGCACGACGGGAGCGTCGTCGGCGGCAAGGGCCGCGGCATCCGACCACCACCGCAGGCAGTCCTCGCCGACGCGCAGGCTCTCGCGAGCGACCATGCGATCCCCGTCGAGCAGCAGGACCGCGCGATAGCCGCCGGCCGCGATCGGCTCGGCACCCCGTGTCGCGACCACGATCGCGGGCTTCGCATCGACGGCCTGGACGGTCCGCTCGCCATCGGCGACGATGATCCGCACCCCGGGGAACGCCCTGCCCAGATCCTCGGCCGTGCGACTCGCGCCCACCCCGGCGGGACGCAGACGCGTCGACTGGCAGTTCTGGCATCGCCACGACGCCTCGGGCGCCCCGCACCAGGCGCAGGTCGGGATGCCGCCCGCACGCTTCTGATGAAGCGGGCCGCCGCAGATGCGGCATCGGGCCGACTCGCCGCAGTCGGCGCAGCGCAGGCCCGGAGAGTAGCCGGGACGCGCCACCTGGACGAGTACCGGCCCCTCCTTGCTGCCCGCGGTGGCTTCGCGCCAGGCGATCGACGGGATGCGCGCCTGCGCAGCGAGTCGGTCCTGCGCCGCGATATTGGCGGTGGGGATCACCCGTGGATGGCGGGGCCGGGCGAGGCCGATCTCGTGCAGGTAGCCGACCTCGACCAAGCGCTCCACCTCGGTGGTGCGGGTGTGGCCGGCGAAGACCAGGGCGCCGCCCTGCTGCTCCTGCCGGATGAGCGCCGCGTCGCGTGCGTGCACATAGGGGCTGAGCGGTTCGCCCAGGAGCGGATCGCCGTCGTTCCACACGGCGATCAGACCCAACCTGGTGGCCGGAGCGTAGACGACCGAACGGGTGCCGAGCAGGACGACCGGCGCGGGGCCGAGGGCACGCAGGAGGCCGCGATAGCGATCCGGATTCGACTGACGGGCATCGAGACGGACGATCGCCTCAGCGGGCAGGAGCGTGGCGAGGGCCGCAGCCAGCTGCTCCTGATCGCGATAGTCGGGCACCACCAGGATCGCCGAGGCGCCCGCTGCCACCGTGCGCGCGGCGGCGCGGGCGAGCGTGAGAGCCCACCGGCCGATCCATTGTCCGCTCGCCCCATCGGCCCCCTCAGAGCCGAGCCTGGTCACCCCGGGTTCCACGCCGAGCACGAATCTCTCACCGCCTGCCAGGGCCGCTTCGACCGCACCAGGCGGGTATCCCTCCATCACCGGCGGCTCGAACGGCGGGCGCGCCGCCTGCTCGCCGCGCGCGAGCCACGCCTTCTCGACTCGCACCTGCCGTGGGGGGATCGCGAGCCGCAGCACGTCGCTCGCCGACCCCGCCGCGCGGTCCGCCACCGCTCGGGCAAGAGCCCAGACCTCCGGCTGCAGGACAGGGACGGGCGAGACCAGCGCGACGATGTCGCTCAGTGGCCCTGGAAAGTCCTGCTGAGAACTGAGTTCGACGACGAATCCTTCAGCGATGCGGCTTGCAGCCCTCAGCGGCACCGAGACGCGGACGCCGGGCACCACCCCCGCCATCCCCTCGGGGATGCGGTAGTCCAGCAAACGGTCCAGCTGCGGCAGCGGCGAGTCGACGAGCACCCGCGCGATGTTGCTCACCGTGACGACCGTGTCCGGTCGTCGCGCCGTCGCGCGCCGGTCGTCGTCCCGACGACCGGGTCCCGTTCGGCCGTCAACACCTCACAGGCCCGCGGCACCGCGCAAGGCGTCGACGCGGTCGGTCTTCTCCCACGCGAAGTCAGGCAGCTCGCGACCGAAGTGCCCGTAGCTCGCCGTCTGCGCGTAGATCGGGCGCAGCAGATCGAGATCGCGGATGATCGCCGCGGGGCGCAGGTCGAAGACCTCACGGATCGCGGCGATGATCGACTCCTCAGGAACATGCGCCGTCCCGAAGCTCTCGACATAGAGCCCGACCGGCGATGCCGTGCCGATGGCGTAGGCGACCTGCACCTCCAGCCGATCAGCGAGCCCGGCAGCCACCGCGTTCTTGGCCACCCAGCGCAGCGCATACGCCGCCGAACGATCGACCTTCGAGGGATCCTTCCCGCTGAATGCCCCGCCGCCATGGCGCGCCGAACCACCGTAGGTGTCGACGATGATCTTGCGCCCGGTCAGACCGGCATCGCCCTGCGGTCCCCCGATCTCGAAGCGGCCCGTGGGGTTGATGAGCACCTTGACGTTCTGGGACGGCAGATCGATCCGAGCGAGGGTCGGGTCGATGACCAGCTCGCGGACCGCCTCGCGCAGATCGTCGGTCGCGATCTTGGGCGAGTGCTGGGTCGACACGACGACGGTTTCGACGGTCGCCGGCTTCGTCCCGTCGTAGCCGATCGTCACCTGGGTCTTGCCGTCGGGGCGGAGCCAATCGACGATGCCCTGGTGCCGAACCTCGGCGAGCCGCTCGGACATCCGATGCGCCAACCAGATCGGGAGCGGCATCAGTTGCGGGGTCTCGTTGGTCGCGTAGCCGAACATGATGCCCTGGTCGCCGGCGCCCTGCTTGTCGAGGTCGTCAGAGCTCGAGCCCTCACGCGTTTCGAACGCGTCGTCGACGCCCTGGGCGATGTCCGGGGACTGCCCGCCGATCGAGATGGAGACGCCGCACGAACGGCCGTCGAACCACACGTCGGAGGAGTCGTAGCCGATCTCGGTGATCCGCTTGCGGACGATTCCGGGGATGTCGGCGTATGCCGACGTCGTCACCTCGCCGGCGACATGCACCAGCCCGGTCGTCACCAGCGTCTCGACCGCGACGCGGGAGGTCGGGTCTTGGGCGATCAGCGCATCCAGGATCGAATCGCTGATCTGATCGCAGATCTTGTCGGGATGACCCTCGGTGACTGATTCAGAGGTGAAGAGACGCAGCGCAGAGGTCACGAAGAACGGCCTATCTGATCGAGAGCGGAGGGGATGGGTGGCTCACGCCACCACGTCGAGGATACGGTCGGCGACCGACTGCTTGTCGCCCTGGGCTTCCGCCACGTTACGTCCGGTTGCATCGAGCACGATCACGGAGTTGTCATCGCTGGCGAAGGTCTCGGTCCAGCCGACCCTGTTGACGACGAGGAAGTCGACGCCTTTGCGCTCGCGCTTGGCCACCGCCAGGGCCAGGAGGGCGTCCGCATCGGGCTCCGTCTCGGCGGCGAACCCGACGATCACCTGCGCGTCGTGCCGCCCCGTCGTGAGCTCGCGCAGGATGTCCGGATTCTTCACCAGGCGCAGATCGAGGGTGTCTCCCTGCGTCTCCTTCTTGATCTTCTGATCGGCTACCACCTCGGGGCGGTAGTCGGCGACCGCGGCCGCCATGATGATCAGCTCGGCCGTGCCCGCTGCGAGCAGCGTGGCTTCCTGCAGCTCGAGGGTGGTCGACACGTGCTGGACGCTGACCGTTGCCGGGAGCCGGTCGAGCACGCCGTCGTCCGAGTTCGCCACGATCAGGGTGACGTCGGCTCCACGCGCGGCGGCCGCCCGGGCCAGCGCGACGCCCTGCTTGCCGCTCGAGCGATTGCCGATGAAGCGCACCGGGTCCAGCGGTTCGCGCGTCCCCCCGGCCGTGATCAGGATGCGGCGCCCCGCCAGGTCCCCGCGTGCTGTCCCGTTTTCGACGGGGGTGCCCGCGCGTGCCCCCGCCAGCTGGAGCGCTGCAGAGATGATGTCCTCGGGCTCCGCCATCCGGCCAGGACCCGAGTCGGTGCCCGTCAACTGACCGCTCGCCGGGCCGACGATGTGCACGCCACGCCCGCGCAGCACCTCGACGTTCGCCTGCGTCGCCGCGTTCTGCCACATCTCGGTGTGCATCGCCGGAGCGAGCAGGAGCGGCGCGTTCGAGGCGAGGATGGTGTTGCCCAGCAGGTCATCCGCCAGTCCGGCTGCGATCTTCGCGATCGAGTTCGCCGTCGCGGGAGCCACCACAATCAGGTCGGCGGCCTGCCCGATGGCGACGTGACGTACCTCGGCGACCCCCTCGTACAGCTCGCTGTGCACGGGGTTGCGGCTGATGGCTTCGAGCGTCGGTCGCCCGACGAAACGCAGGGCGCCGTTCGTCGCCACCACATGGACGTCGTGGCCGGCGAGCACGAGCCCGCGCACCACGTTGACGGCCTTGTACGCCGCAATGCCGCCGGTGATGCCGACGACGATGTTCATCTACCCGTGCCTGCGGCGGCTGTCGACTACTCGGGCGCGTCGAACGGGGTCAGCGTGAGCTTGTCCTCGTTGATCTCGCGCAGGGCGACCGAGAGCGGCTTGTCGTCGATGGTCGAGTCGACGAGCGGTCCGACGTTGTCGAAGAGCGACCCCTCGTGCAGGTCGGCGTAGTAGTCGTTGATCTGGCGGGCCCGCTTGCTGGCGAAGATCACCAGCTGGTACTTCGAGTCCACGCGCGAGAGCAGGTCGTCGATCGGCGGGTCGATGATGCCGGAGTTCTTGTCGGCCATGGGGTCCTCCCTGAAGTGGTCGCACCCGAATCAGGGCACTGCGAGCAATTCTACGACCTCGGCGGCTGCTTGGCCGACCTCGCGGTTGACGACCTTGACGTCGAACTCGTCCTGAGCCTGCATCTCGACCTTGGCGGTGTCGAGCCTTCGGGCCTGTTCCGGCGCATCCTCGGTGCCGCGTCCGACGAGCCGGCGCACCAGTTCGTCCCAGCTGGGCGGCAGCAGGAAGACCAGAAGAGCCTCGGGCATCTCCCGGCGAACGGCGCGGGCCCCCTGCAGGTCGATCTCGAGCAGCACGCTCTTGCCATCTGCGAGGGCCGCGTCGATCGGCGGGCGCGGAGTGCCGTATCGCCAGGCGTTGTGGACGGTTGCCCACTCCAGGAACTCCCCCCGCGCGATCATGTCGTCGAATTGCTCGTCGCTGACGAAGTAGTAGTGCTCCCCATCGACCTCGCCCGGGCGCGGCGGTCGGGTCGTCGCCGAGATGCTCAGCAGCACGTTCGGGTAGTGCTCCCGGATGTAGCGCGACACTGTGCCCTTGCCCACTGCCGTCGGTCCGGCCAGAACGACCAGGCGGCTGGTCGGTAGCTCGGTGCGTCCCTCGCGCAGCGTCAGGTACTCCCGCAGCTTCACACGCTGCCGGACGCCCAGACCGCCTACCCGCTTCGACGCGGCGATGCCGAGCTGGTCCATCGCCTTGTCGGCGCGGGTGGGTCCGAGGCTCGGGATGCTCATCAGCAGTTCGCGCACCCGCAGCGTCGCCTCGGGATTCGTCGGGTCGCCCGCCCAGGCGGATTCGGCGACATCCAGCGCTGTGCGGTCGCGATGGGCGACCGCCTGCTTCACGAGCGCACGGGCGCGTCGCGCGGCGACGGCGGCTCGCGCCGCGGCCACACGGTCGACGTCGGGAGGGGCTACTCGCGGCATGCCGCCATCACCTGGGCCACGGCATCGTCGATCGCCGCACCGAGGCCCGATGGGCCCGCCGACAGGATGCTGCGCGATGCACTCACCACAACATTCTGCGCCGCCGAGCCGAAGAGTTCTGACAGCTGGTCGATGCGAGCACCCTGATGACCGAACCCGGGGGCGAGAACAGGCATGCCCGCGAGAGCGGATGCGGTGAGGCCGACGTCCGCGAGTCCGATCGTGGCGCCGACGACCACCCCGGTGGATCCCAGGCCGGATGCGCCGGATGCCGCGTTCCGCGCCGCCACATCGGCGACGACGCCCGCCGCCACCGTCCGGCCATCCGCGCGGGTGGCTGTCTGGGTCGCGAACGCCTCCGGATTCGAGGTGGCGGCCAGCACGAAGACCCCCTTGTCATTCGCCTCCGCGTGGTCGAGAACGCCGGTGAGCGAGTCCAGTCCCTGATATGCCACCGCCGTCATCGCGTCGGCCTCGAGTGACGAGCCGGGCGTCAGCCATGCCTCGCCATAGGCGTCGACACTCGTGCCCACATCTCCCCGCTTGACGTCGGCGATGACCAGCAGGCCCGCCGCACGTGCGGCCGCGAGCACCTCTTCCAGGGCCGCGTAGCCCGCGGCGCCGTGCCGTTCGTAGAAGGCGACCTGCGGCTTGACGATGCCGGCGCGACCGATGACGGCCTCGACGACGCGCATCCCGAAGTCGCGGACGCCCTGCGCGGAGTCGGGAAGGCCCCAGTCCTCCAGCAGGCCCGAGTGAGGGTCGATGCCCACGCAGAGCCGACTCGAGGTATCGAACACCCCGCTCAGACGTTGACCGAAGGCGTCTGTCATCCCGCCGCCAGCCTCGCCGCCCGGTCGGCCGCGTAGTTCTGCAGGCTGCGCACCCGCATCCCGCCACGTGGCACCTCGAACGCCGCCACCGCCGCGCCGACCTGCGCGATCGTCGTGAACAGCGGCTTGTCGGCGGCGACCGTCGCCGTGCGGATCTCGAACCCGTCGGCGCGCGCACTGCGTCCGCTCGGCGTGTTGATGACGATGTCGATCTTGCCGTCATTGATCAGATCGACGATCGACGGCTCGCCCTCGACCACGGTCTGGCCCATGAAGTACTTGCGAACGGTCGTCGCCGGGATGCCGTTCCGAGCGAGCACCTCGGCGGTTCCCTCGGTGGCGACGATGTCGAAGCCGAGCTGCGACATCCGCAGCATCGGCAGCACGATGGCCCGCTTGTCGCGGTCGGCGACCGAGACGAACACGGTGCCGGTGCTGGGCAGACCGCCGTATGCGGCATCCTGGCTCTTCGCGAATGCCCGCGGGAAATCGGCGTCGATGCCCATCACCTCGCCCGTCGATCGCATCTCGGGGCCGAGCACCGAGTCGACGACGTTGCCCTCCTTCGTGCGGAAGCGGTTGAACGGGAGCACCGCCTCCTTGACCGAGACCGGCGAATCGAGCGGCACATGAGAGCCGTCCACCGCCGGCAGCATGCCCGAGGCGACCAGATCGCGGATCGTGCGCCCCACCATGAGCAGCGACGCCGCCTTGGCCAGCGGGATCCCCAGCGCCTTCGAGACGAACGGGACCGTGCGCGAGGCACGCGGATTCGCCTCGAGCACGTAGAGCACGCCGGCGCCGATCGCAAACTGCACGTTGAGCAGGCCCTGCACGCCGATCCCCTCCGCGATCTTGCGGGTGGCCACGACGACCTGCTCGATGATGTCGCGGCCCAGCGTCACGGGGGGCAGGGTGCACGCCGAGTCGCCGGAATGCACGCCGGCCTCCTCGATGTGCTCCATGATGCCGCCCACGTAGAGCTCGTGGCCGTCGTAGAGCGCGTCGACGTCGATCTCGAGCGCGTCGTCGAGGAAGCGATCCACCAGCAGCGGCGAGCCGGGGCCGATGATGGCCTGCTCGCGCACCCGATCGAAGTAGTCCTCGAGCCCGGGCGTGTCATAGACGATCTCCATGCCGCGGCCGCCCAGCACGTAGCTGGGCCGGACGAGCACCGGGTAGCCGATGGCCTCGGCTGCTGCCACCGCTGACGGGGCGTCGGTGGCCGTGCCGTTCTTGGGCGCGAGCAGCTTCGCCTCGGTGAGGATCTTCGAGAACAGCCCGCGTTCCTCGGCCAGATCGATGGCGCCCGGCGACGTCCCCAGGATCGGTACGCCCGCCGCCTCGAGGCCCTTGGCCAGCCCGAGCGCGGTCTGGCCGCCGAGCTGCACGATGACGCCGACGAGCTCCCCACTCTGCGATTCGGCATGGATGACCTCGAGCACGTCTTCGAGCGTGAGCGGTTCGAAGTAGAGCCGATCACTGGTGTCGTAGTCGGTCGAGACGGTCTCGGGATTGCAGTTGATCATGATGGTCTCGAACCCCGCGTCGTGCAGGGCGAAGCTGGCGTGCACGCAGCTGTAGTCGAACTCGACGCCCTGGCCGATGCGGTTCGGACCGGAGCCGAGGATGACCACCTTGCGAGCTCCAGAGGGCGCCACCTCGGTCTCGAGGTCGTAGCTCGAGTAGTGATATGGAGTCAGCGCCGGGAACTCGCCGGCGCAGGTGTCCACCGTCTTGTAGACCGGACGCACACCCAGCTGCCAGCGCGCGTTGCGCACCTCCTGCTCGGTCAGGCCGCGCAGTTCGGCGATCTGGGCATCCGAGAAGCCGTGATTCTTCGCCAGCTCGAACAGCGCGCGGTCGAAGGGGCGCAGACCGGCGACCTCGGCCGCGACCTCGTTGATGAGCACGATCTGATCGAGGAACCAGGGGTCGATCTTGGTGGCCTCGAACATCTCCTCGACGGTCGCCCCGGCGCGCAGCGCCTGCTGAACGGTCACGATGCGACCGTCGGTCGGCACCTTCGATGCCTCGATGAGCTGGGCCTTGGTGCGTCGCTCACCGCCCCAGTGGAAGCTGCTCCCCCGCTTCTCGAGCGAGCGGAGCGCCTTCTGCAGCGCGGTCGTGTAGTTGCGCCCGATCGCCATCGCCTCGCCGACGCTCTTCATCGTGGTGGTGAGGGTCGCATCGGCCGACGGGAACTTCTCGAAGGCGAACCGCGGCACCTTCACCACGACGTAGTCGAGGGTCGGCTCGAAGCTCGCCGGCGTCACCTTGGTGATGTCATTGGGGATCTCGTCGAGGCGGTAGCCGATGGCGAGCTTGGCCGCGATCTTGGCGATCGGGAACCCGGTGGCCTTCGAGGCGAGCGCGCTCGAGCGCGACACCCGCGGGTTCATCTCGATGACGATGAGCCGGCCGTCCTTCGGGTCGACCGCGAACTGGATGTTGCAGCCGCCGGTATCGACGCCCACGGCGCGGATGATGTCGATGCCGACATCGCGCATGCGCTGGTATTCGCGGTCGGTGAGCGTGAGGGCGGGCGCGACCGTGATCGAGTCGCCGGTGTGCACGCCGACCGGGTCCACGTTCTCGATGGAGCACACCACGACGGTGTTGTCCGCCGTGTCGCGCATCAGCTCGAGTTCGTACTCCTTCCAGCCGAGGATCGATTCCTCGAGCAGGACCTCGTGCACCGGACTCTGGTGCAGCCCGTCGGTGATCATGCGCACCAGCTGCTCGCGGTCGTAGGCGAATCCGGATCCCAGCCCGCCCATGGTGAAGGAGGGGCGGAGCACCATGGGGTAGCCCAGATCGTCGGCCGCCGCGAGGGCTTCCTCCAGGCTGTGCACGATGCGGCTGCGGGCCACCTCGGCGCCGCACTCGATCACCAGCTCTTTGAAGATCTGGCGGTCTTCGCCCTTCTTGATCGCCTCGACCTTGGCGCCGATCAGCTCGACCCCGTACTTGGCCAGGATGCCCGCCTCGTCGAGCCGGATGGCGGCGTTCAGGGCGGTCTGGCCGCCGAGGGTCGGGAGCACCGCATCCGGGCGCTCGAGCGCGATGATCGCCTCGAGCGACTCGTTGGTGATCGGCTCGATGTAGGTGGCATCCGCGAAGTCGGGGTCGGTCATGATCGTCGCCGGGTTCGGGTTCACGAGGATAACGCGCACGCCCTCCTCGCGGAGCACGCGGCAGGCCTGCGTGCCGGAGTAGTCGAACTCGGCCGCCTGACCGATGACGATCGGGCCAGAGCCGATGACGAGAACGCTCTGGATGTCGGGGCGCTTGGGCACTAGTTGCTTTCCTTGGCTGCGGAGGTGTTCTTGACGAGCTCGGCGAACCGGTCGAACAGGTAGTTGGCGTCGTGCGGTCCCGCGGCCGCCTCGGGGTGGTACTGCACCGAGAACGCGGGGATGTCGAGGGCGTTGAGCCCCTCGACGACTCCGTCGTTCAGGCCGACATGACTGACCTCGACCCGGCCGTAGCCGTTCGGGCTGTCGAACTCGCCGTCGACCGGCGCATCGACGGCGAATCCGTGATTGTGGGCGGTGATCTCGACGCGGCCCGTCGCCTTGTCGAGGACGGGCTGGTTGATGCCGCGATGGCCGAACGGCAGCTTGTAGGTGCCGAGGCCCAGGGCGCGGCCCAGCAGCTGATTGCCGAAGCAGATGCCGAAGAAGGGTAGGCCGGCATCCAGGATGCCGCGCAGCACCGCGACATGGGAGTCGGAGGCCTCGGGGTCGCCCGGCCCGTTCGAGTAGAACGCCGCGACCGGCTGGATCGCGAGCACCTGCTCGAGGCTGGAGCCCTGCGGAAGGACATGGACCTCGAAGCCGCGCCGGGCCAGGTTGTCGATGGTCGACTGCTTGATGCCCAGGTCGAGCACCGCCAGGGCGCCGAGTTGCTCGCCCGTCGGGGAGGCGGCGGGGGTGACCTGCTCGGCATCGACCGACACCTCCGCGGACAGGTTGAGGCCAGCCATCTCGGGGCTGCTGCGCACGATGGCGAGCTGCTCCTCGGGGCTGAGGGCGGCATCCGGACCCGAGAACACGCCGGCGCGCATGGCGCCGACATCGCGCAGCCGTCGCGTCACCGCACGGGTGTCGATGCCGCTCAGCCCGACGATCCCGTTCGCGGCCAGTTCATCGTCCAGGCTCCGCTGCGCACGGAAGTTGCTGACGACACGCGAAGGATCGCGCACGACGTACCCCGACACCCAGATCCGGCGCGACTCGGGATCCTCGTCGTTCACCCCGGTGTTGCCGATGTGCGGAGCGGTCATGATGACGATCTGGCCGGCGTAGCTCGGGTCGGTCAGCGTCTCCTGGTAGCCGGTCATGCCGGTGGTGAAGACGGCCTCTCCGAGGGCGCGGCCTCGTGCACCGTATGCGCGGCCGGGATAGCGGGTGCCGTCTTCGAGAACGAGCACGGCAGGGTCGGTGGAGATCACGCGGCAGCCTCACGGGGGGTGTTGATGAGCGGTTCGATGGCGGCGACGAGCGCGGCCGGGTCGGCCGAGCGCAGGTAGCTGTCGAGGGTGGCGGCGCCGTCGCTCCAGCGCACGAAGACGAGTCCGTCGTTCGAGACGGCACGGTCGATGGTCCAGGTGGCGCGCCCGACACCGCGCAGCGCGGCGGCGGGGATGAAGCCCGGTTCGGCGCCCGCCAGGTCCATCCGGATGCCGGCGGGCGTAACGGTGAGCACGGCCCGGGCCCGGAACCCGAGCCCCTTCACGGCGATGCGCTGCAGCGGTTGCTCGGCGCGCGTCGTGGCGACGTACAGCAGGTCCTCGGTGAGCGCGGCCGCTCCCGGGTCACCCGGCACCGGCGAGAGGCCGACGACCTCGGTCTGACGCCGACGCAGCGCGCGCCATCCCAGGATCATCAAGCCGCCGACGATCAGCAGCGGGATGACCACCGAGGCGACCGTCAACCATTCAGTGGGCGACACGAGCAGCCACCTCCTCCTCGGGGCGGAGCTCGCCGTCGAGCACGGTCGCCACACCGGCGTGAACGGTGGCCACGACGCGGCCGGGCAGCGCGCGCCCGAGGTAGGGCGAGTTCACGCTCTTGCCGTGCAGGTGCTCGACCCCGAAGGTGCGCCGAGCCGTGGGATCGATGAGGGTGAGGTGCGCAGGGGAACCCACGGCGAACGGCGCGTCGTAACCGCCGAGGCGTCCGATCTCGGCGGGCTTGCTCGACAGCACCCGCGCGACGTCGGACCAGCCGAGCTGACCGCTGTCGACGACGGCCGCCTGCACCACGCTCAGCGCGCTCTCGAGGCCGACCATGCCGAACGCGGCCTCCTGCCAGGCGCACTCCTTCGCCTCGGCCGGATGCGGCGCGTGGTCGGTGGCCACGATGTCGATCACGCCGTCGGCCAGAGCCGCGCGGAGCGCGAGCACATCCTCTTCGCGCCGGAGCGGGGGGTTCACCTTGAAGCGGGCGTCGTAGCCGGCGGCGAGCTGCTCGTCGAGCAGCAGGTGGTGCGGCGTGACCTCCGCCGTGACCTGGATGCCGCGCGCCTTCGCCCAGCGGACCACCTCGACGCTGCCCGCCGTAGACAGGTGGCACACGTGCAGCCGGGCGCCCACATGCTGAGCCAGGAGTACGTCGCGGGCGATGATCGCCTCCTCGGCGACGGCGGGCCAGCCCGCCAGTCCCAGCTCGGAGCTCAATGCTCCCTCGTTGAGCTGCGCCCCTTCGGTGAGCCGCGGCTCCTGAGCGTGCTGGGCGATCACTCCGCCGAAGGTCTTCACGTACTCGAGCGCCCGGCGCATCAGAAGCGGGTCGGCGACGCATTTGCCGTCGTCGCTGAACACCCGCACGGCGGCGCGCGATTGAGCCATCGCGCCGATCTCGCTGAGCCGCTCCCCCGCCAGCCCCATCGAGACCGCGCCGATCGGACGCACCGTCACATAGCCGTAGTGGTCTCCGAGCGACGCGACCTGTTCGACAACACCCGCGGTGTCGGCGACCGGCGAGGTGTTCGCCATCGCGTGCACCGCCGTGAATCCCCCGGCGGCGGCGGCACGCGACCCGGTGAGCACGGTCTCGCTCTGCTCGAATCCCGGCTCGCGCAGGTGCGTGTGAAGGTCGACCAGGCCCGGGAGGGCCTGCAGGCCGGCGGCGTCGATGACGGTCGCACCGCTCTTAGACAACCCGGATCCGCGTTCAGCGATCACCCCGTGATCGACGAGCAGGTCGGTGGTCGTCCCGTCGGGAAGCGTTGCCCCGGTGATCAGCAGGCTCATGCGCCCACCCCGGTTCCCGCGAGCATCAAGTACAAGACCGCCATCCGTATCGACACCCCGTTGGTGACCTGATCGAGCACGAGCGAGCGCGCGGAGTCGGCGGCGGCCGACGAGATCTCGAGCCCGCGATTCATCGGGCCGGGGTGCATCACCATCGTATCCGGGGCGAGCCGAGCCAACCGGACGTCGTCCAGGCCCCACTGGCGCGCGTACTCGCGTTCGTTCGGGAAGTAGGCGGCCAGCATCCGCTCGCTCTGCACGCGCAGCATCATGACGACATCCGGGCCCTGGTCCAGAGCCGCGTCGAGGTCGGTCCCGCTCGTCACCGGCCAGCCGTCGACTCCCTGCGGCAGCAGCGTCTCCGGTCCGACCAGGTGCACAGTCGCGCCCAGCGTCTGCAGCAGCCAGACATTGGATCGGGCGACACGCGAGTGCAGGATGTCGCCGACGATCGTGACGCGGAGACCCGCGAGATCCGCGCCCCGCGAGTCGACGCCGTGCTTCGCCTTGCGCATGGTGAACGCGTCGAGCAGACCCTGGGTCGGATGCTCGTGGGTGCCGTCGCCGGCATTGACCACCGCCGCGTCGATCCACCTGCTGTCGGCAAGCACCCGTGCCGCGCCGCTCGCCCCGTGCCGCAGCACGACAGCATCGATGCCCATAGCCGCGATGGTCTGCGCGGTGTCTTTGAGAGACTCGCCCTTGGAGACACTCGACCCCTTCGCGCTCACGGTGATCACATCGGCGCCGAGGCGCTTCGCCGCGGCCTCGAAGCTCAGTCGGGTGCGGGTGGAGTCCTCGAAGAACAGGTTGGCGACCGTCCGCCCACGCAGGGTCGCGAGCTTGGGAACGGCGCGGGTCGCGACGTCCGCCATGTCTTCGGCCAGATCCAGGATGCCAACCGCGGCCTCCCGATCGAGGTCGCGCACCGAGAGCAAGTGCCGCAACGGCGTCATCCGTGATCCTCTTCGTCGAAGATCGCGACCAGGTCTTGCCCATCTGTCTCGAGCAGCTTCACGTAGATGCGCTGGCTGTGCGACGTCGGCAGGTTCTTGCCGACGAAGTCCGCCCGGATCGGGAGTTCCCGATGCCCACGGTCGATGAGCGTCGCAAGTCGCACCGCACGCGGGCGCCCGAGGTCGTTCAACGCGTCCAGCGCTGCACGGATCGTCCGGCCCGAGTAGAGCACGTCGTCCACGAGCACGACGGTCTTGCCGTCGATGCCGCCGGGGGGCACCGAGGTCGGGCTGGGCGTGCGTGTCGGCTGCTTGGCCAGGTCGTCGCGGTACATCGTCACGTCGAGGGAGCCGACGTCCGCGGAGCCCGGCGAGAGCTCGTCGAGGATGGCGCCGATCCGCTGGGCGAGCAGCACACCTCGAGTGGGGATGCCGAGGATGACGAGATCGGATCCGTGATCGGACTCGAGGATCTCGTGCGCGATGCGGGTGAGTGCTCGCGTGATGTCAGCCTGCTGCAGCACGGTTCGCGCAGCCATCCTGACCCCCTTCCCCGCCTCTCCGGACGGACTTAAAGGATGTCGATATCGTTCAGCGTAGCAGGGACCCGTGCGGCCTTCAGCCGGTGAAGCGGCGCAAGAAGTCCCGGGTGCGCTCCTGCTGCGGGGCGTCAAACAGCTGCGCGGGCGGCCCCTGTTCCACGATCACACCGCCGTCCAGAAACAGCACCCGGTCGGCAACATCGCGGGCGAAAGCCATCTCGTGCGTCGCCATCAGGATCGTGGTGCCTTCGTCGCCCAGTTGACGCACCAGCGCGAGCACCTCGCCGACCAGCTCGGGATCGAGAGCGCTGGTGATCTCGTCGAGCAGGAGCACGGCGGGCTTCGACGCGATCGCCCGCACGATCGCTGCTCGTTGCTGTTGACCGCCCGAGAGCCGATCGGGATGGTCGTGGGCCTTGTCTGCCAGGCCGATCCTCTGGAGAAGCCGCATCCCCTCGCCATCAGCCTCGCGTCGGGCCATGCCGTGGACGGCACGCAACGCGATGGTGACGTTGCTCAGCACCGAGAGATGCGGAAAGAGGTTGTAACTCTGGAACACGACGCCGAAGCGCGCCCGCACCGCGTCGACTTTCGCGCGGGGGTCGCTGATGTCCTCCCCGTCGAGGAGGATGCGGCCATCATCGATGCGTTCGAGGAGATTCAGACAGCGCAGCAGAGTCGACTTGCCCGACCCGCTCGCCCCGATCATGGCGACGACCTCGTGCGCCGCGAGGTCGAGGTCGACCCCCTTCAGCACATCGCGATGGTCGAATGACTTCCAGATGTTCTGGGCGCTGAGCACGGAAGGGGTCACAGCACGCCGCCCATCTGCTCACGGCGGCGCAGTCTCGCGGAATACCAGTCCGTGAGCCGGATCATCGGCAGCGCCAGAACGACGAACAAGACGCCCGCAAGCACGTACGGCGTGAAGTCGAATGCCGTCGCCGTCTCGATCTGAGCGGCACGCACCGCGTCGATCGCGCCAAGAACCGAGACCAGCCCGACATCCTTCTGCATGGAGATGAAGTCGTTCATCAGAGCAGGAGTGACCTTGCGGATCGCCTGCGGGAGGACGACGAGGCGCAAGGTCCTGCCTCGTGACAACCCGAGCGCGCGTGCCGCCAGAACCTGCGAGGGATGCACAGCCTCGATGCCGGCGCGAAGCACCTCGGAGACGTACGCCGAGTAGGTCAGGATCAGCGCGATGGTGCCCCAGACCTCGGCAGGAACGCGCGCGTCGGTCAGCCGCAGCCCGGGGATCCCGAACCCCACGAGGTAGAGCACGATGATCAGGGGCAGGCCGCGGAACAGATCGGTGTATCCGGCCGCCAGCGCGCGAAGGGGGAAGAAGACCGGGCCGCGCAAGGTCCGCAATGCGGCCAACAGGGTGCCGAACACCGCCACGCCGGCCGCCGCGACCAGCAGGACGCGGATGTTCAGCAGGAATCCCCAGAACACGCGCGGCCAGGCCTTCGCCCAGGTCGCCGGGTCGAAGAAGCTCTGCTGCACGGCGCTCCAGCCGGGCGTGTTGACGATCGTGATCCAGACGATCACCGCGAACACGATCGTGCTCACGACCGCGATGGCCACCGACCGTCCGGTCTGGCGTCGACGGAAAACCCGTCGTCCGAGCTCGATCTCGCTCGGACGACGGGCCTCCCGGAGGTCGTCAGGCACGGTGCAACGGTACTGGAGCGCTACTTGAGAACCGGCGCTCCTGCGTCAGCGCCGAGCCAGGTCGACGTGATCTTGTCGAGCGTGCCGTCCGCCTTGAGCTTGTCGATCGCCGCCGACACCTTGCTGGTCAGAGGGCTGCCCTTGGTCAGAACGACACCCCACTGGTCGCTGATCCCGTCGGACGCAGGCAGCTGACCGATCAGCACCCCGTTGTCGAGCTCGGCACCGGTGAGATAGAACGCGGTCGGGAGGTCGACCACGAGGGCGTCCACCTGTCCGCTCTTCAGGGCGAGCACGGCGTCATCGTTCGAGTTGAACGCCTGGGCTCCCGCCGTCGGCTTGATCACCTTCTCGATGCTGTCGAAGCTGGTCGTTCCGGTCGCGGCACCCACGAGAAGTCCCTTGAGACCGGCGATCGAATTCACCTTCTCGGCCTTCGACCCCTTGATCGTGATCACGGCCTGCGGCGTCGAGTAGTACGAGCTCGAGAAGTCGACCTTCTTCTTGCGGTCGTCGGTGATCGAATACTGCTGGATGTTGAGGTCGTAGTTCTTCGCGCCCGGGGCGATGCCCTCGTCGAAGGTCGAGCGAACCCAGACCACGTCCTTCTTGGCGAATCCGAGCTGATCGGCGATCGCGTATGCGACGGCCGCTTCGAATCCCTTGCCGCTCTGCGGCTTGTTGTCGATGACGTAGGGGAAGTAGGCCGGATCGCCGGTGGCGATCGTGATCTTGCCCGGCGTGACGTAGCCGGAATCGGCGGACGATGTCGATGACGGGGTGGTCGTCGCGCAGGCGGCAAGAGCGGCGAGCAGGAGGACGGCGCCTGCTGCGGCGGCGATCCTGGCAGGGACTCGGAACATGGGTTACTCCAAAGGGTCGGGTGCGAAATCCATTGTCGTGCACGGCCGCACGGCGGCTCGCGTGCATGTCGAATCGTGACGACGCCCTATCCTCGTCCCATGCCCGATACCGTGCCGCCGTCGATCGCCGAGCTCTCGCGTGGGTTGTCGTTCGCCATCGGTCGCGCCAACCGCCGCATGCTCGCGGCCGGGCAAGGACTGGGTCAGGGACACCTCAACGCATTGGCGACCATCTTCCGGTCCGGGCCGATCCGGCCGGGCGATCTCGCCCAGCGCGAGTTCGTCAGCGCCCCCACGATGACCCGCACCCTGCGTGACCTCGAGAAGCTCGGGCTCGTCAGCCGGCAACCGAACGCGCGTGACGGCCGCTCGATCCTCATCAGCGTGACCGAGGAGGGCGAGCACGAGGTGCTGCGAGCCCGTTCGGCGCGCGCCGAGCTGCTCGCCGACCTCCTCGCCCAGTTGGAGCCCGACCAGGTCGCCACCCTGCGCGACGCGCTGCCCGCCCTGGAACGGCTCGCGACGATCGGGTCGGAGCACCCGACGGTCTAGGCCCCGGGCTCCGGAGCCGGAAGCGCCTTGTCGCGCGCGATGGCCCCGAGCACTCCGTTGAGAAACCCGGCGGAATCCTCCGTGCTGAGCAGCGCCGCCTGCTCCACCGCCTCGGCGATCGCGACGCCGTCGGGCACCTCGTCGTTGTAGAGGATCTCCCAGGCGCCGATGCGGGCGATGGCCCGATCGAGCACCGGCATGCGCTCGAGCGGCCAGCCGTCGGAGTGCGAGCGGATCGCCTCATCCAGCTCGCTCAGATGCGACTCGACCCCCTCGACGATGTCACGCGCGTACGGCCACGACGACTCGCGCTGCGGGTTCGCTTCGGCTCGGGCAGCCTCCTCGTCGAGCAAGCCGGCGATCGGCAGCTCGCGCAGGTCGGCGCCGAACAGGATGTCGATCGCGCGCTTACGGGACTTGGTGCGGGCGCTCACAGAACGGGCGCCGCCTAGACGCGACCGAGGTAGTCGCCCGTGCGGGTGTCCACCTTGACCTTGGTGTTGTTCTCGATGAACAACGGCACCTGGATCTCGTAGCCGGTCTCGAGGGTCGCCGGCTTGGTGCCCGCGCTGGACCGGTCTCCCTGCAGGCCGGGCTCGGTGTAGGTGATCTCCAGGATCACCGAAGCCGGAAGCTCGACGTAGAGCGGTTCGCCGTCGTGGGTGGCGATCGTGACCGACTGGTTCTCCAACATGTAGTGGGCGGCGTCGCCGACGATCGTGCTCGGCACCGTCGTCTGGTCGTAGGTGGTGGCGTCCATGAAGACGAAGCCATCGCCATCGCGGTACAGGTAGGTGAAGTCGCGTCGGTCGACCGTGGCGAACTCGAGCTTGGTCCCGGCGTTGAACGTGCGGTCAACCACCTTGCCGCTCATGATGTTCTTCGCCTTGGTGCGCACGAAGGCGCCACCCTTGCCCGGCTTCACGTGCTGGAACTCGATGATCGTCCAGAGCTGTCCGTCGATGTTGAGGACGGCGCCGTTCTTGATGTCGCTGGTGTCGGAGGCCATGTCGTTCGTGTTCCGTTCGTCTCTTGGTGGTCGATGGGCGGCGTGGCCGCGTTTCGAGACCCGGCGCTGAAAGCGCCCGGACGAGTCTAGACGAGCCTCAGGATCGGGGCACGACCACCCGCAGCGCGAGCAGGTAGGAGTCGAATCCGAATCCCGCGATCACCCCGGTGGCGACGCCCGAGATGACGCTGTTGTGGCGGAACTCCTCGCGCGCATGCGGGTTGCTGATGTGCACCTCGACCAACGGGATTCCGGCTTTGGTGACCAGAGCAGCCGCGTCGCGCAGGGCGTAGCTGTAGTGGGTGAAGGCCGCGGGGTTCAGGATGACGGGGGTCGCGGTGTCCACCGCCTCGTGCAGCCAGTGGATCAGCTCGGCCTCGTCATCCGTCTGCCGCAGGTCGACCTCGACATCCGGTCCAGCCTGCTCGGACAGCAGCACCCGCAATGCGCTGAGATCCTGCGTGCCGTAGACGTCGGGCTCACGGCTGCCGAGGCGCCCGAGATTCGGTCCGTTGAGCACCAGCACGCGCGACATAGGGCAACTCTAGGGGCTCTCCCGAGTCAGACCTCGGCCACCTCCTGATACGCCGCGAACAACAGCTGCTCCTCCGGGCCGGTGAGGGTCGTCGGCCGGCCGATGTCGTCGAGCACGATGAACCGCAGCAGTTCGCCGCGGGCCTTCTTGTCACGCTTCATCGTGGCGAGCAGCGTCGGCCAGCGTCCGGCCGGATAGCTCGTCGGCAGCGAGAGCAGGTCGAGCACCCGCCGGTGGCGGTCGACGGCCGCGTCGCTGAGCGATCGCGTGAGCCGCGAGAGCTCGGCCGCGAAGACCATCCCGATCGAGATGGCAGCGCCGTGGCGCCATTGATACCGCTCGGCGTGCTCGATCGCGTGTCCGAGCGTGTGCCCGTAGTTCAGGATCTCGCGCAGGCCCTGCTCGGTGAAGTCCTCGCCGACGACGCGGGCCTTCATCGCGATGGCCAGCTCGAGATTGCGACGGAACTGGGGCGAATGCGGGTCGGTGGCGGCATCCGCGTCGGCTTCGATGGTGTCGAGGATCTCGGGCTCGGCGATGAAACCCGCCTTGGCGATCTCGGCGTAACCGGCCAGGATCTCGTTCTTCGACAGGGTGTCGAGCGCGTCGAGGTCGCAGAGCACCGCCCGCGGCGCCCAGAAGGCGCCGACGAGATTCTTGCCCTCCGCCGTGTTGATCCCGGTCTTGCCGCCGACCGCGGCGTCCACCATCCCGAGCACGGTGGTCGGCAACTGGATGAGGTCGATGCCCCGCAGCCAGGTCGCCGCCACGAAGCCCGCCAGATCGGTCGTCGCTCCCCCGCCGAGTCCGACGACGGCGTCGGAGCGCGTGAAGTCGGTCTGGCCCATGACCTGCCAGCAGAAGGCCGCGACCTCGACGCGCTTGGCGGCCTCTGCATCCGGGACCTCGGCGAGCACCACCTCGTAGGCAGGCGTCAGCTGTTCGCGCAGCGCCTCGGCTCGCGCACCCAGGGTCGGTGCGTGGACGATCAGCACCTTGCGCACGCGCGGCCCGAGATGGTCGGCCAGTCGGCTCTGCAGGCCCCGCCCGACGAACACCGAGTAGCCCGGGGTCCCGGCGACCGGGATCTCGGTCACCGCGCCGTTCACGACACTGTCGTCGACCATTCGGCCACCTCCTTGGCGACGGCATCGATCGGACGATGCGAGGTATCGACCGTCAGCTTGGCGAGCTGCTCGTACAGGTGCCGACGCTCGGCGTAGATCCGCTCCCAGTCGGTGAGCCCGTCCCGCAGCAATGGACGACGCGCGTTCGCGATGCGTGGTGCGACGGCCTGGGGCGAGACGGTCACGAGCACGACCCGCTGGTTCGTCAGGTCGGCGCGCGTCTGATCATCGAGCACCGCACCCCCTCCGAGCGCCACCACCGCGTCTCCCGCGAGGGCAGCGGTCACCGCGGCGCGTTCCAGTGCGCGGAAGTGCGCTTCGCCCTGCGATGCGAAGATCGCTGGGATCGGGCCGTGCTCGGCGACGATCAGCTTGTCGGTGTCCACGAACCCGGTACCCAGGATGCGCGCCACCCGTTTGCCGATCCGGGTCTTGCCCGCGCCCATCGGCCCGATCAGGACGACGGGAGGTCCGCCCGACGGACGCTCCTCGCTCATTCCGGCGCCGAGCTCGACGCGGAGCGCAGAGAACTCGGGATGGCCGCGAGATAGGCGTCGAGGTTGCGCTTGGTCTCGGCCACCGAGTCGCCACCGAATTTCTCGAGCATCGCGTCGGCGAGCACGAGCGCGACCATGGCCTCCGCCACGACGCCGGCAGCGGGCACGGCGCACACGTCGGAACGCTGGTGGTGGGCGGCGGCAGCGGCTCCCGTCGCGATATCGACGGTGCGGAGGGCGTGCGGCACGGTCGCGATGGGCTTCATCCCCGCGCGCACGCGCAGCAGCGTCCCGGTGCTCATCCCGCCCTCGGTGCCGCCCGCCTTGTCGCTGAGTCGTGTGATGAGCTGGTCGGCCGATCCGTCCGGCAGCACCACGAGCTCGTCGTGCGCCTGCGATCCACGGCGGCGGGTGGTCTCGAAACCGTCGCCGACCTCGACGCCCTTGATCGCCTGGATGCTCATCAGCGCCAGCGCGAGACGGGCATCGAGCTTGCGGTCCCACTGCACGTAGCTGCCGAGACCGGGAGGCAGACCGTAGGCCAGCACCTCGACGATGCCCCCCAGCGTGTCGCCCGTTTCGTGCGCGTCGTCGATCTCGGCGACCATCCGGGTGGATGTCTCGGGGTCGAAGCAGCGCAGCGGATCGGCGTCGAGCGCCTCGACGTCGGCCGGTGTGGGAAGCGGAGCCCCCTCGGGAACGCGCACCGGACCGATGGACAGCGTGTGGCTCACCAGCGTCACGCCCAGCTCGCCGAGGAAGGCGCGGGCGACCGCGCCGAGCGCGACGCGAGCCGCCGTCTCACGAGCGCTGGCGCGTTCCAGCACGGGGCGGGCGTCGTCGAATCCGTACTTCTGCATACCGACCAGGTCGGCGTGGCCCGGCCGTGGACGCGTGAGCGCCGCCCCTCGCCCGGCGGGGAGCGCGGCGGGATCCACTGGCTCGGCGCTCATGACGTCGACCCACTTCGGCCACTCGGTGTTGCCGATGCGAAGCGCGATCGGACCGCCCATCGAGAGCCCGTGCCGCACGCCGCCTGCGAAGTTCAGTTCGTCCTGCTCGAACTTCATGCGCGCGCCGCGACCGTAGCCGAGCTTGCGTCGCTGCAGGTCGGCTTGGATCGCCTCGCGACTGATCGGAACGCCCGACGGCAGCCCTTCGAGCACCGCCACCAGCTCGGGGCCGTGAGACTCGCCGGCGGTCAACCATCGCAGCATGCCCCCATCCTTTCAGAGAGCGGAGGTGCGACGCGCCGCCTAGAGGCCGACCGACTCGCGCATGGCCGCGACCACCCGTTCCTCGTCGGGAAGGGCGCCCCCCTCGTCACCGGTGACGAAGATGCGCACCTGCCCGATCGCCTGATGCAGCAGCATCTCCAGGCCGCTCACGACCGTTCCCCCCGCCGCCGACCACGCGGTCGCGAGTGCGCTCGGCCACGGCTCGTAGGCGACGTCGAGGAGTGCTGCCTGCTCGCGCACCACCTCGGGAAAGACCATGCCGTGGTCGACGGCACCCGGCAGGGTCGAGATCACCGCGCTGGGGACGATGAGCGAGCGGTCCGCGACGCCCAATCGCCTGATCGACAGCTCGATCCCGACGCGCGCGGCCAGCACGTCGAGCCCGCTCGCGCGTTCTGGATCGCGAGCCGACACCACAGCGCGGGTCGCCCCCAGCTGCGCGACGGCCGCGAGCACGGACGCCGCCGTCGCACCGCCGCCCAGGATGTGGACGCTCTGCAGGTCGGTGACGCCGTGATCGGCGAAGGCATCCACGATTCCCGCGACATCGGTGTTGAACCCGTTCAGCGCCAGGTCGTCGTCGAACAGCACCGTGTTCGCGGCGCCGACCGTCTCGACCAGAGCCGACCGCGACGCCAGCATCGGCAGCACCTCGCGCTTGAGCGGCATGGTCAGCGAGAGCCCGCGCCAGCTGGAGTCGCAGGTGTTGATGAAGGCGCCCAGGCTGCCCTCGACGACTTCGACGGCCGAGTAGGTCCACGGGAGGTTCAGTACTCGATAGGCGGCAGCGTGCAGTCGCGGCGACTTCGAATGCGCGATCGGTGAGCCGAGAACGGCCAGAGTGCGAGCGGTGGCCGTCACTTGCAGTACGCGGCGTTCTCCGGGCTGGCGCGGCACCACGCCTGCCATTGCTTCACCGCGGCGTTGTGCTCGGCGACCGTGGTGGAGAAGACCGTCTCGCCCGTCTTGAGGTTCACGGCGACGAAGAACAGCCACGGGCCGGGGGTCGGATGGAGGGCCGAGTCGATGGCCGCATCACCCGGAAGCCCGATCGGGCCGACCGGCAGCCCGTCGTGCGCGTAGGTGTTGTAGGGGTTTCCGGCATCCGCACGCTCCGCGTCGGTCGTCGTCACCCGGTCGGTGTGACCCGTGCCGTACGCCACGGTCGCGTCGGACTGCAACCGCATGCCCTGATCGAGCCGGTTCTGGAACACCCGCGCGATCTTGTGCATGTCCGACACGCTCGGACCGGACTCGCGTTGCACGATCGATGCCAGCGTGACGACCTTGAGGCGGTCCGCGGGCGCCACACCCGCCTTGTCGAGGTGCTGGATCATCGTCGTCACCAGCTGTTTGAGCACCTGCGGCGCGGTGACCCCGGGATCGAAGGTGTACGTCGCCGGGAACAGGAAGCCTTCGATGCTCGGCGCGTCGGCCGGCACGCCCAGCGCTACGTAGTCCTTGGCCGCCGCCTGGAAGTCGGCCACCGGCAGGCCCGTGGCCGCCGCGAGCTGCACGTAGGCGCTCTGCGCCGAGACGCCCTCCTTGATGACGGCGACATGCACGACCTTGTTCTTGGGGTCTTGCAGGGCGGCAAGCGCCGACTTGGCGCTCATCTGCTTCTGCAACGAGTAGCTGCCCGGCTCGAAGGTCACCTTCGGGTTCTTGAGCAGGAGCTGGTAGAACGCGGTGAAGGTCTTCGTGACGCCCGCCTGTTGCAGCGTCTTGGCCACATCCGACCCGATGTCACCCGACTGGATGACGACGGTCACCTTGGTCCCGTTGCCGGTCGTCGTGTAGTCGTTGGGCTCCTCCCACCCGAGCACGTGCCGGATCTGCGGCTCGAACAAGACCCAGCCGGTGACACCGCCCGCCGCGATCAGGACGAACACGATCAGCAGAGCCCACAACCAGCCCAGGCGGCGCTTCTGCTTCACAGGTGGGCGCCCTCCGCGACGGGGGCCCTGCGCCTCGGCCTCACGCGCGGCACGTCGCGACGCAGGCTGCGACGGGTCGGGCTGCTGCTGCGCTGCTCGGGCCTCGGCGGCGGCGACCGCGAAGGGGTCTGACAGGCGCGCCGTCGGAAAAGCGGTCGAGACAGGCTCGGGGCCCGCCGGGGCCACGGCGGGACGCGCGGGCTCCGCGCTGGCGGGCCGGAAGATGTCGTCCCAGCTCGGTTCCTCAGCCACCGTCAGCGTCCTCCGTGCTGGTTGACGACGGTGCCGGGCGGACGTCCCGCCGAGCGCTCGAAGTCGAGTGCGTTCTGCAGGATGATAACAGCGGCAACCTGATCGATGATGGGGCGCGAGGCCTTCACCGAACGACCGGACTGGTGAAGCGCGCGCTGTGCGGAGACCGTCGAGAGGCGCTCGTCGACGAGGCGCACGGGCACGTCGACGGCTGCCGCGAGCTCCTCGGCGAGTGCCCGGGCGTCAGCGGTGGATGCGGTGTCGTCCCCGCGCATCGACAACGGCAGCCCGACGACCACCTCGATCACGCCGTGCTCGGCGACCAGTTCGCGCAGCTCGCCGATCGTCCCGTCGCCGCGTCGCAACGTGGCGACCGGCGTGGCCAGCAGGCCGTCACGATCGCACACGGCCACCCCGACGCGGGCCTTGCCGGCATCGACGCCGAGGCGAACGCCGCTTCGCATCAGGTGCTCGGATTCCTCGTGACCGGACCGGCGCTCAGCCGTCCAGGGCGGTCGCGATGCCCGACAGAGCGGCACCGATCGCCTGAATGTCGCTGCCGCCGCCCTGCGCGAGGTCGTCCCTGCCGCCGCCCCCACCACCGAGCACACCGGCGGCCTGCTTGGCGAGCACGCCCGCCTTGGCGCCGAGTTCGCGTGCCGCCGGCGAGGTGGCCACGATGACCGCCGGCTTGCCGTCCACGTGTCCCGCCAGGGCCACCACCGACGGCTCGCTGCCGAGTCGTTCGCGCACGGAGGTCGCGAGGGAACGGAGTTCGTCGGCCGACGAGAGGCTGCCGACATCCTCGATCACGGTGAGGTACTTGCCCACCCGCGACGAGGATTTCACGAGCGACGGGACGCGGCTCGACAGCGCGGCCGCCTCGAAGGAGGCGATCTTCTTCTCGGCCGCCTTCAACTCGGCGACCAGCGACTCGATGCGCTGCGGCAACTGCTCGCGCGGCACCTTGAGCGAGGAGGTCAGCGTCGAGACCAGAGCGCGTTCGGCGGCGAGGTCGCGGAAGGCCTCCAGTCCGACCAGGGCCTCGACGCGCCGGTTGGTCGATCCGACCGATGACTCGCTCACCAGGCTCACGAGCCCGACCTCCGCAGAGGTGCGCACGTGCGTCCCCGCACACAGCTCGCGCGACCACGGCCCGCCGATGTCCACCATCCGCACCGTGTCGCCGTACTTCTCGCCGAACAGGGCCATGGCTCCTGCGGCCTTCGCCTCGGCGATGGGAAGGATGCGCGTCGTCACCTCGAGGTTGTCGCGCACCGCGTTGTTGGCGATCTCCTCGAGCTCAGTCCGCGTCTCGGGGCTGAGCGCCTGGTTCCAGGCGAAGTCGAGCCGCATGTAGCCGGCCTTGTTGTACGAGCCGGACTGGTGCGCCTCGGAGCCGAGCGTCTGCCGCAGGGCCGCGTGCACCAGGTGCGTCGCCGAATGAGCCTGAGCCGCGGAGTGGCGGTAGACCGGGTCGACGACACTGGTCGCCTCGGCCCCCACAGACACTTCGCCGGAACGCACCTGCACGGTGTGGCTGATCAGTCCCTTGACGGGGCGCTGCACGTCGAGCACCTCGAGGTCGAAGCCATTGCCGACGATCGATCCGGCGTCCGCGGCTTGACCGCCCGACTCCGGGTACAGAGCCGTTTCGGCCAGGATCACCTCGGCGATGTCGCCGACCGCCGCGCTGGACGCGGGCTGCCCGTCGATCAGGATGCCGAGGATCCGCGAGTCGGTCTGCAGGTAGTCGTAGCCGGTGAACACCGTCTCGCCCGCCGCCCGCAAGTCGGAGTACACCGAGAGGTCGGCCAGGGCGCGCTTCTTCGCCTTGGCATCGGCCTTGGCGCGCGTGCGCTGCTCAGTCATCAGCTGGTCGAACGCGGCACGGTCGACGCTGAGGCCGGCCTCCTCGGCGATCTCGAGGGTGAGATCGATCGGGAACCCGAAGGTGTCATGCAGCAGGAACGCCGTGTCGCCCGCCAGCGCCGAGGCACCCTTCTTCTGCGTGTCCTCCACCGCCAGGTCGAGGATCGTCGTGCCGCTCGCGAGCGTGCTGCGGAAGGTCTCCTCCTCGGCGATCGCCAGACGCGAAGTGCGATCCCACTGCTCCTCGACCTCCGGATACGCGTCGCGCATGGCCACCCGCGACGCGTTGAAGAGTTCGGGGAAGGTCGGCGAATCCACACCGAGCAGGCGCATCGAGCGCACCGAGCGGCGCAGCAGTCGACGCAGGATGTAACCGCGGCCTTCGTTGCTCGGCGACACGCCATCCGTCATGAGCATGAGCGAGGAGCGCACATGGTCGGCCACGATCCGCATGCGCACATCGTCGGCGTGCTCGGCGCCGTAGCGTTTTCCCGACAGAGAAGACGCAAGGTCGAGCACAGGTCGCACCTGGTCGATCTCGTACATGTTCTCGACGCCCTGCTTGATGAACGCGATGCGTTCGACGCCCAAGCCGGTGTCGATGTTCTTCTTCGGCAGCGGGCCGACGATCTCGAACTCGGACTTCGACTTCACATTGGTGATCAGGTCCTGCATGAAGACCAGATTCCAGATCTCGATGAACCGGTTGTCGTCGGCCGCCGGCCCCCCGTCGCGCCCGTATGCCGGACCGCGGTCGAAGAAGATCTCCGAGTCGGGGCCGCCAGGGCCGGGCTGCCCGGTGTGCCAGTAGTTGTCGTCGGCGCCCAGACGCTGGATGCGTTCCGGCTTGATGCCGATGACGTCGCGCCAGATCGCCTCGGCCTCGTCGTCGGTGTCGTAGATCGTGACCCACAGGTCCTTCTCGTCGAAGCCGTATCCGCCGTCGCGCTCCGACATCGTCAGGAGCTCCCAGGCGTACTGGATGGCGCCCTCTTTGAAGTAGTCGCCGAACGACCAGTTGCCGGCCATCTGGAAGAAGGTGCCGTGGCGAGCCGTCTTGCCGACCTCTTCGATGTCATTGGTCCGGATGCACTTCTGCACGTCGGCGGCACGTGGAAACGGCGCCGGCACCACCCCGGTCAGATAGGGGATGAACGGGACCATGCCCGCGATCGTGAACAGGATCGACGGGTCGTCACTGACGAGCGAGGCGGAGGGCACGATGGTGTGCCCGCGCTCTCCGAAGAAGGAGAGCCAGCGGCGTTGGATTTCTGCGGTCTGCACGGGATTCTGTTTCTGGCGGGTGCCCGTGTGGGCACGGCGGTACCTGGATGAGTGGAGAGACGTCCGGTACGCCGGCCCAGCGCGCTGAAATCAGCGGTGTCTGAGAGCCGGCGCCGGACTACCGGGCTCGCGCCTGGAAGTCGGAGACGATCCCGTCGGCAGCCGCGCGAAGCTCGGCCTCGCGCGCCTTGTAGCCGTCCACCACTGCGTTGCCGAAGTCTTTGGCCTTGGCGTCGACGTCATCGAAGAACTGCTTGCCCTGGGGGGTCTTGGCCAACTGATGGGCCGCCACGAAACCGACGGCGACTCCCACGGCCAGGAGCAGTGCACCCTTCATCAGTGTTCTCCTTGTTCGGAACGAAATCTGTAGTTCCACCTTACGCGAAAGGCCCCGGCGGTTACCGGGGCCCTTCGAACACTGTGCTCGCGCAACACTCCCGAGGCCGAGACGGCCTCGGCGGCGCGCGAGCGAAGGCCAGAAACGGCCTTCGCTTCAATCAGCGCGCCGCGTAGTACTCCACCACGAGCTGCACCTCGGCCGTCACCGGCACCTCGGCGCGCTTCGGGCGGCGGATCAGGCGGGCCTGCAGCTTGTCGAGCTCGACCTCGAGGTACGCGGGCACCTTCGGAAGAACGTCGACGTGACCGCCGGCCGCGGCGACCTGGAACGGCTCGAGGCCCTCCGAGCGCTCCTTGACGTGGATGAGCTGGCCCGGCTTGACGCGGAACGACGGGCGGTCGACGAGCTGGCCGTCGACGAGGATGTGGCGGTGCACGACCATCTGACGCGCTTGCGCGGTCGTGCGGGCGAAACCGGAGCGCAGCACGAGCGCGTCCAGGCGCATCTCGAGCAGCTCGACCAGGTTCTCACCGGTCAGGCCCTCGGTGCGGCGGGCTTCGTTGAACACGATGCGCAGCTGCTTCTCGCGGATGCCGTACTGCTCGCGCAGACGCTGCTTCTCGCGCAGACGCACCGCGTAGTCGGAGTCGGCGCGGCGCTTGGTGCGACCGTGCTCGCCCGGAGCGTACGGGCGCTTCTCGAGGTACTTGGCGGCCTTGGGCGTGAGCGGGATGCCCAGGGCACGGGACAGGCGGACCTTGCGGCGGTCCTGCGACTTCGTCGGCATTGCATTCCTTCGGTGACATGGCAGCGTCTTTCGCTGCTCACGGACGTACGACCCGCTCCCCCGCAGGAACCGGACGCACGTCGGGGCGGCCCGGAAGGGTTTGGAGTGGAGTGGGAGTATTCGTCGTCGAGACGAACCGACCAAGACTAACAGACCCGCGAGACGGGGTCGAGCCGGTGTCCGTTAGCGCACCTTGCCGCCCTTGGGCGTCGCCTCACTGCCGGTCACCGGACCGCACCGGGTGCCGGTCACGACGCAGGCATTCACATCAGCCGTGAGAACCGGCTCGTTCCAGCCATTCATGAAGTCGGCGTGCTCCGTCGTGATGGGGCCCTGCTCGGTGGGGGCGATCGACAACGTCAGCCCTGCCGCCGATGACGTCGGGTAGTTGATGTGCATGACGATCTGCGGAATCTGGACCGGGTGCGAGCTGGGGCACGACATCCCGGAAATCATGATGACGTTCGTCTGCTTGGCGCCATCGAGGGTGTGGCCGTCCCAGCAGTTCGGGAAGGTGATGACAAGCCGCAGGAAGGTCCCCGCCGCGCAGTCCTGGGGAGAGTCGGAGAGCCGGGTCTGCGCCAGTCCACTGCAGGTCCACCCGATGGTCTGCCTGCCCTGCGGGGCGAGGGCGCTCTCGTTCCCGGCGATCATGGTGAGCCCGGCCGGCACCGTCTGCACGCTGTGCTGCGCGCCCTTCGGCGCCCGCCAGTAGATCAGGGTGCCCTTCGGGCTCAGGGCCGTGCCGTTCTGGAACAGCACGGGTGTCCAGTACGCCGAGGCATCCGCGCTGGTGCTGCAGCTGGTCGACCCCCCGACGAGCTGCGAGGTCACCGTGCTGGCCGTGGTGGTGGTGTTGCCGAAGAAGTCGTGCTGCATCGCCATCCCGGTCATGCCCGGCATCAGGATCGGGTCGTTCGCCGCGGTCGTGGTGTGCGTGCAGATGTCGGTGAAGATGCCCGGTCCGCCGGTCGGAAAGCCGGCCGTATTCACGGTGGGGCCGGGCGCCGCGGACGCGGCGGCGCCGGACGTCGAGCCCATGCCGGGCATCGCACCCATCGGCCCGCTCTCGGCGTTGCCGTTCAGCGCGAACGCGGTGACCGCCGCCGATCCGCCGGCGATGACCAGGGCGCCGACCACCGCGGCGGCGATCAACCGGATGTGGCGGCTGCGTTGATCGGTCGGGGGTGCCTCAGCGGGGGCTGCCTCCGTCGCCACCGCGCGGTGGTCGAGCGCGGCAACCGGTTCGGCCGGAGCTTCGGGCTTGTCGTTGTTCTTCGCCATGCCGCCCAGGCAACGCCCCGAATGTTCGAGGAGTGTCAGCGCCGCGTTACTCGTCTGTCATGGCGCGGACTCGGGGCCCGACGCCTATTCGCCCCGCAGAATCGCGCGGATCTTCTCGAGTCGGACCGCGACATCCCGTTCGTTGCCGTAGCCGGTCGGCTGGTAGTACTGCGTGCCCACGAGTTCGTCGGGCAGGTACTGCTGAGTCGCGACGCCGAAGTCCGAGTCGTGTGAATACTGATATCCCTTGCCATGCCCGAGACGGGCGGCGCCCGGGTAGTGCGCGTCGCGCAGCGGCTTCGGGATGCGGCCGATCTTGCCGGCTCGCACATCGGCGATCGCCGCATCGAGGGCGACGTATGCCGCGTTCGACTTCGGTGCCGTCGCCAGGTAGACGACGGCTTCGGCGAGCAGGATGCGGCCCTCCGGCATGCCGATCAACTGCACCCCCTCGGCGGCGGCCACGGCGATCGGCAGGGCCTGCGGATCGGCCATCCCGATGTCTTCCGCGGCGCTGATCATGACGCGCCGTGCGATGAAGCGCGGATCCTCCCCCGCCTCGATCATGCGCGCCAGGTAGTGCAGGGCGGCGTCGACGTCCGAGCCCCGGATCGACTTGATGAATGCGCTGATCACGTCGTAGTGCTCGTCACCCTGCCGGTCGTAGCGCAGCAGGGCGCGATCGACGGTGGCAGCGACCAACTCGGCGGTGATGACTGGCAGGCCGGCGGCTTCTTCATCGCCGTCTTCGGAAGCGATGTCGAGCTCGTCCGCTCCCGCCGCGGCGGCGATCGCCGCGGCCTCGAGGGCGGTCAGGGCGCGCCGGGCGTCGCCCGAGGCGAGCCGCACGATCATGGCGCGCGCGTCATCCTCGAGCGTCACGGCGCCGCGCAGACCGCGCGGGTCGGCAACCGCTCGGTCGATCAGCATCCCGAGATCGTCGTCGGTCAAGGTCTCGAGCGTGAGCAGCAGAGACCGCGAGAGCAGCGGCGCGATGACCGAGAACGACGGGTTCTCGGTCGTCGCCGCCACCAGGATCACCCAGCCGTTCTCGACGCCCGGCAGCAGCGCATCCTGCTGCGCCTTGGTGAAGCGGTGGATCTCGTCGAGGAACAGCACGGTCGAGACGCCGTAGAGATCGCTGTTCGCCCGGGCCGCCTCCATCACCTCGCGCACGTCTTTTACGCCGGCCGTGACCGCCGAGAGCTCGACGAACTTGCGTCCCGAACTGTGCGCGATCGCTTGCGCGAGGGTCGTCTTGCCCGTGCCAGGAGGTCCCCACAGGATCACCGACACCGATCCGGATGCCCCGCTCGCATCGTTGGCGAGATTGACAAGCGGCGAGCCCGGCTTCAGCAGGTGCGCCTGACCGGCGACCTCGTCGAGGGAGGTCGGACGCATCCGCACCGCCAGGGGCGTCGACCCGCCGTGCAGCCCGGGCCCGGGGAACGCGGCGCTGGGGGTCATGCTGAACAGCGTATGCGGGTCGTCCGACTAATGTTCTCCTGGCGGCAACCGGCTCCGCCGCACCTCATCTCGCAACGGGAGTACCGCCTTGGCATCGAAGAACCAGGACCGCGCGGCGCGCGAAGCACGCGAGCGCCTGAAGGCGTACCAGGCCAGGCAGACGGTTCACGAGCACGCCACCAAGCGACGGTTCCGCGACAACGTGATCGCCATCGTCGGCGTCGTGGTAATCGCCGCGCTCTCGACTGCGACGATGATCTTCTACTTCTCGGGCGGGCCGGGCACCCCGAAGGCCTCGCCGTCGGCCTCCGCGTCACCGTCCGCAGCGGCGGGCAAGAACGTCGGCGCTCCCGACCCCGGCCTAGCCGAAGGCCGCACCTGGACAGGCACCCTGACCCTGAACTCGGTCGCGCTGGGCGTGTCTCTTGACGGCGCCAAGGCGCCGCAAGCGGTGTCGGGCATCATCCAGGACGTTCGGGCCGGCTACTACCCCGGCAAGACCTGCCACCGGCTCGCCCAGAGCACCGACTTCGGCATCATCCAGTGCGGTTCGATCGACGGCAAGGGCGGCCCCGACCCGAAGTTCTCCTACGGCCCGGTCGAGAACGCTCCCGCCGACAAGGTGTACAAGGCGGGGACGATCGCCATGGCCCGAGCCGGCGGAGACGGCTACAGCAACGGTCACCAGTTCTTCATCTGCTTCGTCGACACCAAACTGCCGACGGATGCCGCAGGCGGCTACACCGTGGTCGGCACCGTGACCAGCGGCCTCGACCAGCTGAAGAGCCAGATCGTCTCCGGCGGTATCGCCGGCGGGGCGACGGATGGCGCTCCCGTCATCCCGACAACGATCACGGCGTTCACCCTGCAATAGGCTTGTGGCCGTTCGGCGAGAGGCCGCCGCGTGGCGGGGCGGCTCTGACGGCGCGCCACGCTGTGTGCGCCGCAGCGGCGGCGCACGATAAGCACAGCGACGATCCAGAGGTTGGCAGAAGTGGCGACAGACGATCAGACCCCGTGGGGTCGCGTCGACGACGACGGCACCGTGTATGTGCGCGAAGGCGATGGCGAGCGCGCGGTCGGGCAATATCCCGACGCGACGCCGACCGAGGCGCTCGCATACTTCGAGCGCAAGTACGTCGAGCTCGCCGGCCAGGTCGGCCTGCTCGAGCAGCGGGTGCGTGGAGGGGCTCCTGCCCGCGACGTCGCCAAAGCGATCACCAGCCTGAAGGGCGCGGTGAGCGGGGCCAACGCGGTGGGAGATCTGGCATCCCTGTCGGAGCGCCTCGAGAAGCTCGGCAGCAGCGTGGGCGAGCTCACCGAGAAGCAGACCGCCGAGGCGAAGGCCGCGGTCGCCGACGCCATCGCCGAGCGCGAAAAGCTGGTCGCCGAGGTCGAGGCGCTTGCCGCTCAGGATCCCGCGAAGGCGCAGTGGAAGCAGGTCACCGCCCAGCTCGAGCAGCTGTTCGCGCGCTGGCAGACCCACCAGCAAGACGGCCCGCGACTGCCCAAGTCGGAGGGCGACGAGCTCTGGAAGCGCTTCCGCGCGGCGCGCACCACCATCGAGGGGCACCGCAAGGCGTTCTTCGCCGAACTCGACGGGACGCACCGGGAGGCCCGCACCCGCAAGCAGGAGCTGGCCGAGAAGGCCGAGGCCCTGGCAAGCAAGGGCACGGCCGCGATTCCCGAGTATCGCAAGCTGCTCGACGACTGGAAGGCCGCCGGACGGGCGGGCAAGAAGGTCGACGACGCGCTCTGGGCCCGGTTCAAGGCCGCGGGCGACGTGCTGTACGCGGCTAAGGCCGAGGTGGATGCCCACGAGAACGCCGAGTTCAGCGCCAACCTCGAGAAGAAGCTCGAGTTGCTCACCGAGGCCGAGAAGCTGCTGACCGAGACCGATCGGAACGTCGCCAAAGAGAAACTGCTCGCCATCCAACGGGCGTGGGACGCCATCGGCAAGGTGCCGCGCGACGCGATGAAGTCGACGGAAGACCGCATGCGCAAGGTCGAGGCGGCCGTTCGCAAGCTCGACGAGGATCACTGGAACAAGTCCAACCCCGAGAAGCAGGCGCGCTCGGATGGACTGGCCTCTCAGCTCACCGCCGCGATCGAGAAGCTCGAGAAGGAACTGGCTGCCGCGAAGGCGGCCGGAGACGCGCGCAAGGTGAAAGAGGCCGAAGAGGCACTCGCTGCCCGCAAGATCTGGCTGGATGCCCTCGGATCCTGACCGACTGTCCACAAGCGCGAGCATCCACCGAATGACGTGGAGCGCCACCACGAGCCGCGCCGCCCCGTCACCATGATGGGATGTCGCTCCCGACCGTCCTGACCACCCTCGACCTGCCCGCACCCGAGTTGGGCGGCATGCGGCTCGACGGTGAGGTCTACCGTCTCGGGGAGGGCTGGTGCAGCGTCGACGTGCTCGAGACTCCCGCCCACCGCGCCCGGGCGGTGCGCGGCCTGCGATCGGAGCGGCTCATCGCCGAGCTCAGCACGGCAGCCTGGGTGTGGGGCGCGACGCCGGTGCTCCCCCGGCTGGTCGAGTTCTGCGTCGACCTCGGGGCACGCGCTCGACTGCGGATCAGCCCGCTCGTGCGCGTTCGCGAGCTGGTGCTCGACCCGGGTGATCGCGTCGACCTCGAGGGCGGTGCCGTGACCTCTCGGGTGCGCACCGCGGTCGACCTGGCGCGCTTCCGAGAGCCCTTCAGCGATGACGATGCGGCATCCATCGTCGAACTCGCGAGTCAGGGCGGCTTCGGCCTGGCCGAGTGCCGCGAGCTCATGGACCGGCGCCGCAATCTGCCTGAGAAGCGGCGGGCGCTGGCACGCCTGGGCGAGCTGCTCTAGCCCGCGTTCACGCGATACACGTCGTACACCGCGTCGATCCGCCGCACCGCGTTCAGCAACCGGTCCAGGTGCACGGTGTCGCCCATCTCGAACACGTAGCGACTGATCGCCAGGCGATCGCTCGAGGTCGAGACGGTGGCCGAGAGGATGTTGACGTGGTTCTCGCTGAGCACTCGGGTGATGTCCGACAGCAGCCCAGAGCGGTCGAGCGCCTCGACCTGGATCTGCACCAGGAACAGGCTCGACGACGTGGGAGCCCACTCGACCTCGATCATCCTGTCGGGTTCGGTGAGCAGTGACTTGACGTTGTTGCAGTCCGAACGATGCACCGAAACGCCCGTGCCACGGGTCACGAAGCCCACGATCTCATCGCCGGGAACGGGTGTGCAGCACTTGGCGAGCTTCACCAGGATGTCCGGAGCTCCGCGCACGAGGACGCCCGAGTCGCTCGGACGCAGCTGCCGCGCTCGCCCCTTCGGGGTGAACGGGAGTTCGGCCTCGTCGGCGTCCGCATCCGTCTGGAGCAGCGCGAGAACCTTCTCGATCACCGACTGGGTCGAGACGTGACCCTCGCCCACCGCGGCGTACAGGGCCTCGACGCCTTCGAACCGCAGCTGGGCGCCGACATCGGTCAGCACATCCTGATTCATGAGCTTCTGAAGCGGCAGGTTCTGCTTGCGCATCGCGCGGGCGATCGCGTCGCGCCCCTGCTCGATGGCCTCCTCGCGGCGCTCCTTCGTGAACCAGCCGCGGATCTTGTTGCGGGCGCGCGGGCTCTTGACGAAGTTGAGCCAATCCTGGCTGGGGGCGGCATCCGGATTCTTCGACGTGAAGACCTCGACCACGTCGCCCGAGTTGAGCGCGCTGTCGAGAGGGACCAGCCGGCCGTTGACCTTCGCGCCCATGGTGCGATGTCCGACCTCGGTGTGGACGGCGTAGGCGAAGTCGACCGGCGTTCCCCCGGCAGGCAGGCCGATCACCTTGCCCTGCGGCGTGAAGACGTAGACCTCTTTCGCTCCGATCTCGAAGCGCAGGTTGTCGAGGAACTCGCCCGGGTCGGCCGTCTCGGACTGCCAATCGCTGATGTGCGCCAGCCACGCCATCTCATTGTCGGAGGCGGGCGTCTTCGCATCGGTCGAGCGGCCGCTGGCGACCCGCTCCTTGTACTTCCAATGCGCGGCGACGCCGAACTCGGCGCGCTGGTGCATCTCGTGGGTGCGGATCTGGATCTCGACCGCGCGCCCGTTCGGCCCGATCACCGTGGTGTGCAGCGACTGATACAGGTTGAACTTCGGCGTCGCGATGTAGTCCTTGAAGCGGCCCGGAATCGGGTTCCAGCGCGCGTGGATCGCGCCGAGCACGGCGTAGCAGTCGCGGATGTTGTTGACCAGCACCCGGATCCCCACCAGGTCGTAGATCTCATCGAACTCGCGACCGCGCTGCACCATCTTCTGATAGATCGAGTAGTACTGCTTCGGCCGGCCGACGACCTGGCCCTTGATCTTGTCCGAGCGCAGGTCCTCGTTGATCGCGTCGATCACCTGCTGCACGAACTCCTCGCGCTGCGGGGTGCGCTGGCGCACCAGGCTCTCGATCTCGACGTAGAGCTTCGGGTACAGCACCGCGAAGCTCAGGTCTTCGAGCTCCCACTTGATGGTCTGGATGCCGAGCCGGTGCGCGAGCGGGGCGTAGATCTCCAGGGTCTCCCGCGCCTTGCGCTCGGCGGACTCGGTCGGCACGAAGCCCCAGGTGCGCGCGTTGTGCAGCCGGTCGGCCAGCTTGATGACCAGCACCCGGATGTCCTTCGACATCGCGACGACCATCTTGCGCACCGTCTCGGCCTGGGCGCTGTCGCCGTACTTCAGCTTGTCGAGCTTGGTGACGCCATCCACCAGCATCGCGATCTCGTCGCCGAAGTCCGCGCGCACCATGTCGAGGTTGTAGTCGGTGTCCTCGACCGTGTCGTGCAGCAGCGCGGCGGCGAGCGTCTTCGAGCCGATCCCGAGGTCGGCCAGGATCTGCGCCACCGCGACCGGGTGCGTGATGTACGGCTCACCGCTCTTGCGCAGCTGACCGGAATGAGCTTTCTCGGCCGCCGCATATGCCCGTTCGATCAGGGCGACATCGGCCTTGGGATGGTGCGTCCGCACCGTCTTGAGCAGGCGGTCGACCGCGCCGACCGGCTGAGCGCGCGAGAACAGGCGGGGCAGGATGGCGCGCAGCGACGACGTGCTCTGCTGCGTCTCCGTCATCGGGCTACCTCCCCTGCCGGAAGTCTACGAGCGTCGTGAGCACCGGGTTGGCAGGTCCGCTGTGGGCGAAGGCTAGGCCGCGACGCTCTTGGCGCGCAGCTGGCGCACGCGCTTGTCGCGCTTGACGATCGCCGCCTCGCCCTGGCGGAAGGTCGCGTACAGCGGCGACGCCACGAACGGCGTCGAGTACGTGCCGATCAGGGTTCCGGTCAGCAGGGCGAGCGAGATGTCGCGCAGGGTGTCCGCGCCCAGGATGAACGAGCCGATGAACAGGATCGCCGCCACCGGCAACGCCGCGACCACACCGGTGTTGATCGACCGCACCAGGGTCTGGTTGACGGCGAGGTTCACCGCCTCGCCGAAGGTCCGCGTGGACTCGTCGCCGAGTTCCGCGGTGTTCTCGCGGATCTTGTCGAAGACCACGACCGTGTCGTAGAGCGAGTAGCCGAGGATCGTCAGGAAGCCGATGATCGTCGCCGGCGTGACCTCGAATCCGGTGAGGGCGTACACGCCCGCCGTGATGATGAGGTCGTGCGCGAGGGAGATGATGGCGGCCATCGACATCTTCCAGGTGCGGAAGTAGAGCGCCATGAACAGCGCAGCCAGGATGACGAACACGATGAGGCCGATCACCGCCTGCTGCGTGATGTCGCCACCCCAGGTCGCCCCGATGAACGAGCTGGTCACGTGTTTGGTCGCGTCGACGTTGTAGGCCTTGGCCAGGGCGGCCGTCACCTGGATGGTCTGGGCCGGCGTGAGCTGGTTCGTCTGCACCTGCACGCCGTCTTTGCCGACGGTCGTGATGTCGACGAGCGCGTTCGGGACGACGGAGTGGACGGCCGCCGTGCCCTTCGCGGTGTCGAGAGAGTTCGCCGCGCTGATCTGGAACTCGGATCCGCCGCGGAACTGGATGCCGAACTTGAATCCCTCGCCGATGTTGCCGCCGCCCTTGATGAGCGGAACCGCGAGAGCCGCGACGACCAGCAGGATGGCGATCGTGAACCAGATGGCGCGCTTGCCGACGAAGTCGACCGAGCGCTTGCCGGTGTAGAGGTCGTTACCGAGGGTGGAGAAACTGGCCATCAGGACTTCTTCCCTCCGCTGCGGCTGGACTTGCTCTGCTTCTTGGGCTGGGTCCGGGTGGTCGTGGTCTTGGGTTTCGCGGTCGAGTCGGACGCGGTGGCCGAGGTCTCGACGGTCGCTTCGACCGTCGGCTCGGCCTTGGCTGCTGCCCGAGCATCCGCTTTCGCATCGGCCTTGGCCGCTTTGACGCCAGCGCTCGACGCCGCTTCGAGTTCAGCGGCCTTCCGCTCGGCGATGGTCTGGCGACGGCCCGCCTCGCGGCTCGCCCCCGCACGTCGTGCGTCGGCCGAGATGCGGAACTCCGCCCGGCCACGGTAGATCGCGCCGAGCGCTGTCGGGTCGAGTCCGCTGAGCGGATGCCCGCTCGAGAAGAACCGGGTGGTCGCGATCAGCTGCAGGATCGGGTGCGTGAACAGCACGACGATCAGCACGTCGATGATGGTCGTGACCCCGAGCGTGAGGGCGAAGCCCTTCACATTGCTGACCGCGACGACGAACAGCACGATGGCTGAGAGCAGGTTGACCGACTTCGCCGCGTAGATGGTGCGCAATGCGCGCTTCCAGCCGGCCTCCACGGCCCCGGGCAGAGCTCTGCCGTCGCGCAACTCGTCTCGGATTCGTTCGAAGTAGACGATGAACGAGTCCGCCGTGAATCCGATGGCGACGATCAACCCCGCGACGCCGGCCAGGGACAGCCGGTAGCCGTTCTGCCACGACAGGAGGTCGACCACTTCGTAGGTGAGCAGCGCGGCGACGATGAGCGAGGTGATCGTCACCAGACCGAGCAGGCGGTACTGGAACAGCGAGTAGATGACGACGAGCAGCAGACCGATCCCGCCGGCGATCAGGCCGCTCTGCAGCTGGCTCGATCCGAGCGTCGGCGCGATGGTGTCGCGGCTCTGCACCTTGAAGCCGATGGGCAGGGCGCCGAACTTGAGTTGATCCGCCAACGTCGTGGCGGTGGTCTGCGTGAAGCTGCCGGTGATCTGCGGCTTGCCGTCCGAGATCGCCGCCTGGGTTGCCGGTGCCGAGATGACCTTGCCATCCAGGACGATTGCGAACTGATTGCGCGGCGCGGTCAGGGCGACGAGGCGGGTCGTCACCTTCGAGAACTCCGAGGTGCCCTTCCCGTTGAACACGATGTTTACCGCCCACTGGCCGTTGTTGATGCCCTGGCTGGTGGTGACCGTTCCGGCGGTGGCGTCGGAGATCGTCGATCCGGCGACCTCGACCGGCCCGAGGATGTAGACCACCGATCCGTCTGCTTCGCAGGTGATGAGCGGCTTGTCGGCGGGGGCGACGTTGGTGTCGACGGAGCTCAGGGTGGAGCAGTCGAAATGGCTGTACTTGTCGAGAAGGGCCGGGGTCACCCACGCCTCGTCACTGCCGTCCTTGGGCTTCGTGGCGGGGGTGTCCGAGGGAGAGGCACTGGGGCTCGGCGACGCGCTGGCCGACGTCGGCGTGCAGGCCGCACTGGGCGTCGCTGCACTACTGGCGCAGATCACCGGACGGAAATCGAGCTTCGCCGAAGCCTGGATGCGCGCCAGGGTCGCCTCGTCGGGGGTCCCTGGGATCGACACGACGATGTTGTCCGAGCCCTGGGTGCTGATCTCGGCTTCCGCTACGCCCGCGGCGTCCACGCGCTGCCGGATGATCGACACGGCCTGGTTCAGCTCGTCCTGCGTGACGTTCTGGTTGTGCGCCAGCGTCGGCGTCAAGGTGATCTCGGTACCGCCCTGCAGGTCGAGGCCGAGCTGCGGCTTGAGGCCCCAGCCCCAGAACAGCTTTCCCGCGCCCAGCAGCACGCCCAGGATGACCACGATGGCGAGAAGCCAGGCCAGCGATCTCACGGCCTTGCGGGCCGGGGTGCTCGATCTCGTTGCCACGTGGCAGCTCTGCTTTCTTCCGTGGGGCGTGCTGTGTCACCGGCCAATGGCAACACCGCGATGGCGCGCTCGCTCGGGGCCGCCCCGGGAAGCCCCGGGACAGCATCCAAGAGTAACCGCTACTCGCCGGCCTTCTTGCGCGGGGCGCGCTTGGGCTTCTCGGCGGTGGTGCCGTCGGTGCGCTCGCCATACTGCGGCTCGCCGGCCGGGATCGCGTGCGACTCGTTGACGGCGGGCGTCGCCGGCTCGTCGATGACATCCTGCTGCGCCTCGATCGGGTCGATGACGCGGCTGATGACCTGACGGTGAACCCGCAGTTTCGTGCCCGGCGTGGTCTCGATGACGGCTTCGTTCTTCTCGTCGTCGATCGACACCAGCGTGCCGAAGATGCCGTGCTGCGTCATCACCTCGGCACCGGGAACGAACTTGTTCTGCAGCTCTTCGGCGTCGCGCTTGCGCTTCCGCGAGTTGCGGAACATGAAGATGATCATGATCGCCAGCACGGCGACGAGGCCGATCGTGAGCGGATCGAGCTGGAAGCCGGCGGGTGCGGCTGCTGCGGTGTGCACGACGGCGGGTGCGAAAGACATGAGGAGAGGAGGACCTTCCGGGGTTCAGGGGAGAAACTCGCCACAGCCTAGGGAGTGCTGCTGGGCGGCTCCCCAGAATCATACGTCGTCGAACAATGTCCCCGTATCGGGGCGGCGCACACCGAGGTGATCCCAGGCCCGCCGGGTCGCCACGCGGCCGCGCGGCGTGCGGGTCAGCATGCCGATCCGCACGAGGAAGGGTTCGACGACCGACTCGATCGTCTCGGCCTCCTCGCCCACCGAAACAGCCAGCGTGTTGAGCCCCACCGGACCGCCTCCGAACCGAGTCACGATGATCTCGAGCACGGCGCGGTCGAGCCGGTCGAGGCCGATCGGATCGACGTCGTAGAGTTCGAGCGCGGCATGCACGGCCTCCATGCCCGCTCCCCCGCCTCGCACGATCGCGTAGTCGCGCACACGCCGCAGCAGCCGGTTCGCGATGCGCGGCGTCCCGCGACTGCGGCTGGCGATCTCGAGGCGCGCATCGGCCGGGATGTCCAACTCGAGCAGGCGAGCGGCTCGCGCCAGCACCTCTTCGAGTTCGGCGTCGTCGTAGAACTCGAGATTCGCGGTGAAGCCGAACCGGTCGCGCAACGGATTCGGCAGAAGGCCCGAGCGGGTGGTGGCGCCGACCAGGGTGAAGGGCGCGAGGTCGAGCGGGATGCTCGTCGCGCCGGCTCCCTTGCCGACCATGATGTCGATCCGGAAGTCCTCCATCGCGAGATAGAGCATCTCTTCGGCGCTGCGGGCCATCCGATGGATCTCGTCGATGAACAGCACCTCGCCCGGCACCAGGCTCGACAGCAGGGCGGCCAGGTCTCCGGCGTGCTGAATGGCGGGTCCGCTCGACATGCGCAGCGGACGGTTGCTCTCGTGCGCCACGATCATCGCGAGCGTGGTCTTGCCCAGCCCGGGCGGGCCGGCCAGCAGGATGTGGTCGGGCGTGCGCGATTGCAGGGCCGCGGCATCCAGCAGAAGCTGCAGCTGACCACGCACCTTGGTCTGTCCGACGAACTCGGCCAGCGTGCGCGGCCGGAGTGCACCCTCGAACGCCAGCTCGGCCTCGGACTCGGGCGTGGGGCGGATGACCAGGTCGGCCGGTTCGATGCCCACCTCGCCCCGAAGCTCGCTGCTCAATTCGTCGTCGCTCACGATGACGCCCCCGTGCGCTGCGGACCGAGCCGCGCCAGCGAGAGCCGGAGCAGGGTCTGCACCGATCCGCGCTCGTCGTCGGTCGCCTCGCCCGCCGCCTCATCGACGGCCTGAGCCGCGACCTTCTCGTTCCAGCCGAGGCCCACCAGGGCGCTCACGACGTTGCCCGCGACGCTGTCGGGAGCGCTCACGGTCGGTGCCGACCCTGTTCCGGTCGGCACGATCAACTTGCCGGCCAGCGACACCGCGATGAGCTTCGCGGTCTTCGGCCCGATCCCCGACACCTTGCGGAACGGTGCATCGTCTTCGGCCGCCACGGCCTGCGCGATCTGCACCGGTGTCAGGGCCGCGAGCACGCCGAGCGCGGACTTCGGCCCGACACCCGAGACGCCGCGCAAGAGGTCGAACACGGTGAGCTCTTCGGGAGTCGCGAAGCCGAACAGGCTCAGGTCGTCTTCGCGCACGATCAGGGCGGTGTGCAACAGCGCCTCCTGGCCGATCCGGAGCGTGAGCCCGTGCTGCGGCGTGACCTGGATGCCCAGGCCGACTCCCCCGACCTCGACGACCGCGACCGTGCCGGCGACCGTGAGCACGGTGCCCCGCACCGACGAGATCATGCCCGCACCGTCCGCTTCTCGGCCTCGCGCCACGCACGCTGAGCAGGAGTCTCTGCAGAACCAGCTGTCACAGCGACACCGCTGAACCTCCAGGCGTGACAGATCGCCAACGCCAGCGCATCGGCAGCGTCCGCGGGACGCGGCACCTCGCTCAGGCCCAGCACCCGCGCCACCATCGCGCCGACCTGCGCCTTCTCGGCCGCGCCGTATCCCGTGATCGCGGCCTTGACCTCGCTCGGCGTGTGAAGCCCGACGACCAGGCCGGCTTCGGCACCGAGCGCGAGCGCGATCCCGCTGGCCTGCGCCGTGCCCATCACCGTGCGCAGGTTGTGCTGCGCGAACACCCGCTCGACGGCCATCGCGGTCGGCCGGTGCCGCTCGACAGCGTCGCGGATCCCGCGCGACACCGCGAGAAGGCGCTGCTCGAGCGCCATTCCAGGTGGGGTCTGAACGACGCCGACGTACACCAACGTCGCGCGGCGATCGGCCGCGACATCGACGACGCCGATGCCGCACCGGGTCAGGCCGGGGTCGACGCCCAGTACTCGCATGTGTCCGAGACTATCGACCACATTCGCACATGTGTTCGAACGGCGGAGCGTGTCGCGCTACTCGTCCTCGTCGAGGATCGCCTGCACGTCGGCCGGCACCTCGTAGTTGCTGAAGATGTTCTGCACGTCGTCGCTCTCTTCGAGGGCGTCGATCAGCTTGATGACCTTGCGCGCCGTCTCGAGGTCGACCTCGACGTGCAGGTTGGGCACGAACTCGGCGTCGGCGGAGTCATAGTCGATGCCGGCATCCACGAGGGCGGTGCGGGCCTGCACCAGCGACGAGGGGTCGGTGATGACCTCGAAACCGCCGCCCTGATCGATGACCTCCTCGGCCCCGGCATCCAGGACCGCCTCGAGGATGCCGTCCTCGGTCACGCCCGGCGCCTTGGTGATCGAGATGACGCCCTTGCGGTTGAAGTTATAGGCCACGCTGCCCGGATCGGCCATCGTGCCGCCGTTGCGGGTCATCAGCGTGCGCACCTCGGCGGCAGCGCGGTTCTTGTTGTCGGTGAGGCACTCGATCAGCAGGGCGACGCCGTTGGGCCCGTAGCCTTCGTACATGATGGTCTGGTAGTCGACGGATTCACCGCTGAGCCCCGCACCGCGCTTGATGGCGCGGTCGATGTTGTCATTGGGCACCGAGGTCTTCTTAGCCTTCTGCACCGCGTCGACCAGGGTCGGGTTTCCCGAGAGATCGGCACCGCCCATCTTGGCGGCGACCTCGATGTTCTTGATGAGCTTCGCGAACGACTTGGCACGGCGCTGGTCGATGACGGCCTTCTTGTGCTTGGTCGTCGCCCACTTGGAATGCCCGCTCACGGTGCTCCTTCTTTGCTGCGACAGATCCCGGTCAGTCTAACCGGGCAGCGAGACGGGCTCAGTGGCCTCGCGCGCGGCTAGGCTCGGCGGGTGGTCGCACGTTGGTTCCGGATCTCGTTCGCCGAGAACGCCCTCCGTCGCTTCGCGGTCGAGAACTCCGTGCCGCTCGAGACCCTTCACGCTCCGGATGCCGTGAGCCTCGCCCTGAGCTTCTATCGGGACCGACGCGCGCAGCACGCGCGCATCACCGACGAGGGCGACGGGCTGCTCTGGCAATGGGGCCCGGATGCCGACGCCGAACGGTTCACCATCGACTTGACCCGGCAGCTGGTGCGGGAAGACGAGGATGCGATCACGCAACTCTGCCTCACGCTCGCCTACCGATGGACCCCGGCACGACGCGCTCTGGGACGCGGGCACGCCTGGTGCTTCACGCCATCGAACGTGAACGAGTTCGGCCGGCAGATCCGTGGCTCGGCGGCTTACCGAGCCGTGGCGACGGCGTCGCCGGTCAATGTGTCGATCCGCACCGAGCTGCTGTAGACGTTCCTCACAGGCGCACGCCGGCCCCGCGCAGCTCGAGTGCCGCCAATGCCCGCACGACGCCGACCTCGCCGTGCCGCCAGGCCTCGACGGGCCGCTCGGCGACCGTGTGCAGCTCCCTGGCGTCGCCGTCGACCAGAGCGCGCAACGCGAGAAGCTGCACCCCGTCGGCCAATTGCGAGATCCGGTAGGCGCGGGTCGCGCGGCGTGCGAAGCGCAGGCGTGGCCGCAACCAGAGGAACAGGATGACCAGGATCGGCACCACCGCGGCCGCGATCGCGATCACCAGAGCCGCGGTGTCGACCAGGTCCTGCTGCGCCTGTCCTGCTTGAGAGAGCAGGCCGCCCGCGCCGCTCGCCGCATCGAAGGGGGCTCGGATGCCCCCGCCGATCAGCGGAACGCCGCCTAAGGCGTCCCCGGCATCCGACATCGTCTTCTGAAAGCCGTCTCCCGCCCCCTTCATGCTCTTGCCGACCTGATCGAGTACGGCGATCGCGGCGTGGATGAGGACGGCGCCCCAGATGACGAGGGCGATCAATCCGACACCGACGACATCGGCGAAGATCTGTGCGGCGCGGCGGCCGGCGAAATCCGAGTAGAGCTTCATGCGGCCAGCCTGGCCTACCGTCGGGCGCAGGCCTAGCCTGCCGGCCGGTTCCCGGCGCGGACCAGGCCGGTGCGCCAGGCCAGAGCGACGACTTCGGTGCGGCTGCTCAGGTGGAACTTGCTGAGGATGCTCCGCAGGTGGGACTTGACGGTCGCCTGTGACACGAACAGAGCAGTCGCGATCTGCGCGTTGGACATGCCGTCGGCGACCAGCAGAAGCACGTCGCGCTCGCGCGGCGTCAGAGCCGGGAGCTCTTCCGACACCGAGCCGAGACTGAGCGCGTCATGCAGGCGAACTCTGATGAGCGGATCGCGTGTCAGGGTCGCGAGAAAGCGCGCGAATCCGGCGACGCCCCATCCGAGAAGCCATGCTCCCCCGGCCAGGAGCGCGAAGACGAGAGCGAAGGTGATGAAGACCTTCAGCCCCACGGGAGCATCCCAAGCACCCAGCCACCGGGCACCGATCTCGGTGGTCCATACCTGACCCCGGGAGAGGGCGATCAGGGCGCTGAGCCCTGTCGAGGCGATGAACGCCGCGACGACCGATGGCCGCAGCGTTCAACGCGAGCCGGTCGCGACCACCAGAGCGGGAACGACGAGGGCCGCGAGATAAAGGGACCAATCGGTGCTCGTCGGCAGGTGAACCCAGCTGCCGGAAGGGGTCAGAGCTGCCGTCGCGCCGATCCCCACCCCGACGAGCGCGAGAGCCAGGGACGCAAACGGGACGAATCGGGCCAGCGCGATCGCGAGGCCCAGGGTGGCAATGGCCGGGACATTCGGCTGGCGGGCAGCCTCCGCCACGATCCAGAGGCTGACGAACGCAGCACCGAGTGCGGGATAGCCGACGAGTGAGACGAGGCGAAAGAAGGTCATGGGCACACTTTCCGGTCTCGCACACGGCCCGTCCAGCCGCTGGACGTCATTTCATCCTTTCGGACGGGCCGACCACCCGACTGCCTAGGCCTGGGCGCGCACCGTGTCGAGGAAGCGCTCGTGAAAGCGGTAGTCGTCGGTCATCTCGGGGTGGAACGAGGTGCCCAGCAGGTTGCCCTGCTCGACGGCGACGACGCGTCCGTCGTCGAGGGCAGCAAGGGCGTGGGCACGGGGGCCGACGGTCTCGACCACCGGCGCCCGGATGAACACGGCGTGCACGGCCGGCTCGCCGAGCTCCGGGATCTCGAGGTCGGTCTCGAATGAATCCAACTGATTCCCGAAGGCGTTGCGCCGCACGGCGATGTCGAGCCCGCCGAGGCTCTGCTGCCCGTTGATCGCATCGAGCACGGTGTCGGCCAGCATGATCAGGCCCGCGCAGGTTCCGTAGACCGGCATCCCGTCGGCGATTCTCGCCTTCAGGGGCTCGGCCAAGCCGAAGGTGCGCGAGAGCTTGTCCATGACACTCGACTCGCCACCCGGGATCACGAGCCCGTCGACCGATTCCAGCTCGCTTTCGCGGCGCACCGGCACGGCATCCGCGCCGAGCTCTCGCAGCACCATCAGGTGCTCGCGGAAGTCGCCCTGAAGAGCGAGGACCCCGACCTGAGGCCGGCCGCTACCAGCCACGATCGGCGAGGCGGTGCGGCGCCGGGATGTCGGCAACGTTGATGCCGACCATCGCCTCGCCGAGCCCGCGGGACGCGGCCGCGATGACACTCGGGTCGTCGTAGAACGTGGTGGCCTTGACGATCGCCGCGGCCCGCGCCTCGGGGTTGCCCGCCTTGAAGATGCCCGAGCCGACGAAGACGCCGTCAGCACCCAGCTGCATCATCAGCGCCGCATCCGCCGGCGTCGCGACGCCCCCGGCGGTGAACAGCACGACCGGAAGCTTGCCCGTCGCCGCGACCTCGGCCACCAGCTCGTATGGCGCCTGCAGCTCCTTCGCCGCGACGTAGAGCTCGTCCTTGGTCTTCGCCTTCAGGGCGTTGATCTCGCCCGTGATCGTGCGGATGTGCTTGGTCGCCTCGGAGACATCGCCCGTGCCCGCCTCGCCCTTCGAGCGGATCATCGCGGCGCCCTCGGTGATCCGGCGCAACGCCTCACCCAGGTTGGTGGCGCCGCAGACGAACGGCACGGTGAACGGCCACTTGTCGATGTGGTTGACGTAGTCGGCGGGCGAGAGCACCTCCGACTCGTCGATGTAGTCGACCCCGAGCGACTGGAGCACCTGCGCCTCGACGAAGTGGCCGATGCGGGCCTTCGCCATCACCGGGATGTTCACCTCGGCGATGATCGAGTCGATGAGGTCGGGGTCGCTCATGCGCGCGACGCCGCCCTGCGCGCGGATGTCGGCCGGAACCCGCTCGAGGGCCATCACCGCGACGGCGCCCGCGTCTTCCGCGATGCGCGCCTGCTCGGCGGTGACGACATCCATGATGACGCCGCCCTTGAGCATTTCTGCGAGCCCGCGCTTGACGCGGCTCGTGCCCAGGTCTCCGGTGTCACTGCTCTTAGCCATGGGTCGATTCTACTTTCAGGTGTTCGGGTGGGGCTGGAGCCAGTTCAGGATGCGTGGCCCCAGGACGTCGGACGAGATCAGCGTGGCCAGGCGTCGGCGACTTCCTGCCGCACCTCGCCCAGCAGGCGCGGAAGCGCCTTGGTCTGCGCGACGATCGGGAAGAAGTTCGCGTCGGTCGCCCATCGTGGCACCACGTGCTGATGCAGGTGCGCCGCGATGCCGGCGCCCGCGATCGCGCCCTGGTTCATCCCGATGTTGAAACCATCGCAATGAGAGGTCGCGGTCAGCACGCGCATGGCCGTCTGAGTGAGGCTAGCGATCTCGGCGGTCTCGTCGACGGTCGCCTCGTCATACGTCGCAACATGGCGGTACGGCACGACCAGCAGGTGACCGCTGTTGTACGGGAACAGGTTCAGGATGACGTAGGCCGCCGTCCCGCGATGCACGATCAGCGTCTGCTCGTCGCTCAACGTGGGCGCGGTGCAGAAGACGCACTGATCGCCGACGGCGGGAGCGCCCTTCTCGATGTAGGCGATACGGTGCGGAGTCCACAGCCGTGCGAACCCGTCAGGCACGGCCGCGAAATCGCGGCTCGACTCGACCTCGTCCGCCGGATACCGCGCGCCGTCGTAGTCCGGCGGGACCTCGATCACACCTGAGCCTTGGTGTCGATCGCCTCGCGCACCCGACGCACGACCTCGTCGACCGCGAGCCCGTTCTCCTGGGTGCCGTCACGGAAGCGGATGCTGACCGTGCCGGCCGCGCGGTCCTGCTCCCCCGCGATCAGCATGAACGGCACCTTCTGCTGGGTGTGCGTGCGGATCTTCTTCTGCATCCGTTCGTCGCTGCCGTCGAGCTCGGCGCGCACGCCCTCGCTCTTGAGGCGGCCGATGACCTCGTTGAGGTAGTCCGCGTACTCCTCGGCGACCGGGATGCCGACCACCTGCACCGGCGACAGCCAGACCGGGAACGCCCCGGCATAGTGCTCGAGCAGGATCGCGAAGAACCGCTCGATCGAGCCCATCAGGGCCCGGTGGATCATGATCGGGCGCTTGCGGGATCCGTCGCGATCGGTGAACTCGAGCTCGAAGCGCTCCGGCAGGTTGACGTCGACCTGGACCGTCGAGAGCTGCCACACGCGGCCCAGGGCGTCCCGCGTCTTCAGGTCGATCTTGGGGCCGTAGAACGCGGCCTCACCCGGCACCTCGGTGAGCTTGAGTCCGCTGGCCTGGGCGACGGTGCGCAGCGCGTTGGTCGAGTACTCCCAGAACTCGTCAGAGCCGATCCACTTGTCTTTGTGGTCGTCGCGCAGCGACAGCTCGAGCTCGAAATCGTCGAGACCGAAGTCGCGCAGCAGCGACAGCACGAAGTCGAGGACCTTGGTGGTCTCCTCCTCGAGCTGTTCGGGAGTCACGAACAGATGCGCGTCGTCCTGAGTGAACCCACGCACCCGAGTCAGGCCGTGCAGTGCGCCAGAGAGCTCGTAGCGGTAGACCGTGCCGTTCTCGGCCAGCCGCATCGGCAGATCCCGGTAGCTGCGTGCCCGCTCCGCGTAGATGAGGATGTGCATCGGGCAGTTCATCGGCTTCAGGTAGTAGTCGGCGCCCTGCTTGACCACCGCCCCGGTCTCGTCGAGCTCCTCGTCGACGCGAAGGGGCGGGAACATCCCCTCCTTGTAGGTGACGAGATGGTTGGACTTGATGAACAGATCGCGCTTCGAGATGTGCGGCGTGTAGACGTAGGTGTAGCCGGCGTCGACGTGCCGCTTGCGGGCGTGCTGTTCCATCTCCATGCGGATCACGCCGCCGCGCGGATGCCAGACCGAGAGCCCCGAGCCGATCTCCTCCGGGAACGAGAACAGGTCGAGTTCTTTGCCGAGTTTGCGGTGGTCGCGCTTGGCGGCCTCCTCGAGTCGCTCGGTGTAGGCGCGCAGCTCGTCTTTGGTCGGCCACGCCGTGCCGTAGATCCGCTGCAGCTGCGGGTTCTTCTCGGAGCCCCGCCAGTAGGCGGCGGCGATCCGCATGAGCTGGAAGACGCCGAGCGCACCGGTGTTGGGCACATGCGGACCGCGGCACAGGTCGCGCCAGACGGTGACGCCGTCGCGATCCACGTTGTCGTAGATGGTCAGCTCGGCCCCGCCGACCTCGACCGACTCGCCGTCGTCGCCGGTGCCCTCGCCATGCCCGACATGGCCCTTGAGCCCGATCAGCTCGAGCTTGTACGGCTCCCCCGCCAGTTCGGCTCGTGCCTCATCCTCGGAGACGACGCGCCGCTGAAAGCGCTGGCCGGACCGGATGATGCGGTCCATCTCCTTCTCGATGGCTTTCAGGTCGTCGGGCGTGAAGGGGGTCGCCACGTCGAAGTCGTAATAGAAGCCGTCGGTGATCGGCGGACCGATACCGAGCTTGGCCTCCGGGTTGATGCGCTGCACGGCCTGGGCCATCACGTGCGCGGTCGAGTGGCGAAGGATGTTCAGACCGTCGGGCGAGTCGATCGCGACAGGCTCGACGGTGTCCGTGGTCGTGACCGTGGTCGCCTTGTCCTTGAGCTCGCCGTTGACGCGCAAGGCGACGACGGCGCGGTCGGGAAACAGGTCGAATCCGGTCTGCGCGCTCACGCGTCAACTGTACCGGCGCGCCCGAGGCGTCGCCGTCCGCCCGAGAGGGGCCGCCCTCAGTGCCCCAACGCGTTGAGGGCGTGCACGAGGGTGGTCATCCAATGCAGCACGATGTCGCGGTTGAAGGCCGTCGCCCAGGCGATGACGATCTGCCCGAGAGCCACGAGATCCATCAGGACGACGGTGATCATTTCCTTCCGAATCGGAATGAGGGCGATGGCCATCAGCGCCATGAGGATGAAGGTGTTGCCCGCGGAGCCCGCCGGGATGAGTCCGACCACGAACGCTCCGAGGATGGCGAAGAACACCAAGGTGGACACCAGGATCGACCCGGGCCTCCGCACGATCACCGCGATCAACCAGGCGCTCAGCACGGGGGCGATGAGCAACCAGCCGCTCGGATGTTCGAAGAGCTGCGGCAGCGAGGCGAGCCGGTCGGGAGCGCCCGCGATCAGCCCTCGGCCCGTGCTTCCCAAGAACCGGTGGATGAAGATGAGGTTGAGGATGGCGATCGCACCGATCGCGGCCACGGTCGGGAACACGATCACCAGCACGTTCGCTCCGCGCGCGCCCTGCTGGTGGTGGCGTCCGAGTCGCAGGAACGGGGCCGCTCCCGCCGCGGTGAGCGTGTACAGGATGCCGCTCAGATCCGACAGGGTCGCGAGCATCAAGAAGAGACCGGCCCGGAATCCCGACTGCGTGTTGCCCCACGCGACGAACCTGACGACGTCGGCGATCCCGAGACCGAAGAAGGCCAGTCCCAGGAACGCCGCGAAGTTCTCGGTGACGGTGTAGGCGAAGAGCGGGTTCGCTGCCAGTGCCAGCATCAGCAGGGTCGTCAGTCCCGGGCGGAAGTTGCGCTGCACCATGATCTCGAGGATCTTCTGCAGGAAGATCCCGGCGACCAGTGCGCCCGCCACCGCGAGTCCGGTCTCGCCGCCCGGGATCACCGCGGCGAGCAGGGTCGACAGGGGCGGGAAGATGTCGCCGATCCAGGTGACGTCGGCGCGATTCCAGTCGATGTGCGCGATGTGCACGATGAGCTGGTGGTTGGGCGTGTACAAGCGCACGACCACGGCGCTCTGCGAGACGGCCCAGGCGACGATGAGATACGGGACCGCGAACAGCAGCCGCACGATCCAGCGGAACACCGGATCGCGCGGGTAGGCGTCCAGGCGCGTCCGCTCGGGATGGCGATGGCTGCGATCGCGCAGTCCGACCGAGTATGGGATGAGGTCCGTGTCGACGCTCACGGCGTCACCGCTCCCTGCCGTGCGGCCTCGTGATGGCCGGGGTTCTGATGGCCGGAGACCTGCGCGGTGAGCCCGTGCTCGGTCTTCTCCCAGTAGTGCGGCTTGGTGATCAGCTGCCAGAGCCCCTTGTACGAGGCGATCGAGTGCAGGATCCAGTAGATCGGGTTCAGCAGTGCCCACAGGATCAGTTCGAAGGTGCCGCGCTTGTACGGCCCCATCATCGACAGGTAGACCATCACCGAGTTGCCGATGATGAAGTTGATCAGGCAGATCCAGAGCAGCCACACCGGGAAGAACTGACTGAGTACTTCGGTCGGGATGAAGATCGTGAAGACCGTCACGGCATACAGCGGCAGGACCCCGAGGAAGGTCAGCGGCGTTCCGCCGATCAGCAGGGCGAAACTCAGGAAACGGCGGATCCCGATCTCGTGGATCAGCTGCCGCGGACGGCGGGCGTGCACCAGCGAGGTCTGCATGTAGCCCTTGATCCACCGGCTGCGCTGGCGGATGAAGTTCGGAATCGAGGTGTTCGCCTCTTCCATGGTGGTCGAGTTGACGACGCCGACCCGGTAGCCGAGCGCGCTCGCCCGGATGCCGAGGTCGGCATCCTCGGTCACGTTGTAGGGATCCCAGCCGCCGAGCTCGTTGAGCGCCGAGGTGCGGAAGTGGTTGGAGGTACCCCCGAGCGGGATCGGCAGATCGGCCGCGTCGAGCCCCGCCAGCATGTAATCGAACCAGTAGCTGTACTCGAGGGTGAACATGCGCGTGAGCACGTTCTCCCGAGCGTTGAAGTAGTTCAGCGACGCCTGGATGCAGACCGTCTTGTCGCCGCCGCGCCGGAACGCGAGGAATGCCTTCTTGAGCTGGTCAGGATCCGGGGTGTCTTCGGCGTCGTAGATCACCAGGAACTCGCCGGTCGCGAAGAACAGGCCGACATTGCAGGCGCGCGGCTTGGTCTGGGGCGCGCCCTTCGGGATCGTCACCACGTGGAAGTTCGGCGGCGGCGATGCCTTCGCCAGCGCGTCCCGGGTCAGGGTGTCTTCCTGCTCGATCAGGATGAGCACCTCGAGCTTCTCGGCCGGCCAGTCGATCTGACCCAGATTGCCGACCAGCTGCCCCACGATGTTGGCCTCGCGGAAAACCGGGACCAGCACCGTGTAGACCGGCAGCTCGCTGTCGTGCAGCGCTGCGACCTGCGCGTCGGTGACGCGTTCGACCACGTCGAATTTGGCCCCGCGCATCGCGATGAGGAACTTGAAGAGCGTTCCCGCGAAGAAGACCACGCTGATCAGGGTGATCGCCGAGATCACCACGACCGCCGGCCAGAAGATCAGGGCGACCAGCGCGACGACGACCAGAGCGGCGATGCCGACCTTCTGCCCGCGCGAGAACACGATGCGGGCAGAGAGCTCGGGGTTCTGCCGGAACAGCTCGTTGGCCGCCTCGTCGGCGATCTCGGCGTGGAAGACGTGCAGCACCAGGTTGCGGATGTCCCACGACGTGGCGACGCCGAAGCGCACCGGGCCTCCGATGGTGCGTTCGATGTGCTCGCGCCGCTCGACATCGGGGACGCGAGCCGTGGCGACCAGCACCGTTCCGTCGGCCTCCTGACGCAGCGGTGCCCAGTTCTCGGCGATCATCATCTGGCCGGACCAGCGGTGCATGAACGCGCTGTCGTGCGGTGCGACGTGCAGATCGAGGACGGGCAGTCCCCACGCCTGCGCCATCACGTGACGCAGAGCCGGCGGCGACACGATGCCCTGGTTGACCAGGATCTCGTCGATGTGCGATCCGGTGCGAGCCTTCGCGGCGCGCGCGAGTGCCAGGTCGTGCTGCGTAATCAGCCCTGATTGGACCAGAAGCTCCGCGAATTCCGTGCTCTGAACCGAGGGCACCCCCACCTGTGCCATAGGTACATGGTTCGCCTAGCGGGGGTAGACGGGGTAGTCCCCAAGGTGGGGACTCGTGCGGCACGGACGCTAGACGGTGCCGATGGCTGTCCAGGCAGAGGCGTCGATGGTGAACGGACTGCTCGGCAGGCTGGCCTGGGCGGCCTCTCTCAGGTCCTCGCGCGCGCCCTCGTCCAAGGCGGCCACGTAGGCGCCGGCAGGCCCGACACCCCAGGTGAAGGGCTCCCACCAGTCGTCGAATGACGCGTAGTCGCGGTGCACGGTCAGCAGAAGCGACCGCACGTCGCGGAGTCCGACCTGCTCGAACAGCCGGGAGAGCTGGCCTTCCTGCGCGCCGAGTTGACCCGACTCGTCGTCGATCCCGGGATCGAGAGTGCGGGCGACTCTCCAGAACGGTGAGAGCGCACCCCGGTCGGTGCCGTGGTCCCAGACGCATGCGGCGATCGTGCCGCCGGGCTTCGTGACCCTGGCCATCTCGCCGACGCCTGCCACCGGATCGCTCATGAACTGCACGACGAGCTCAGCCAGTGCGATGTCAAAGCTGTCATCGTCGAACGGAATGCTCTCGGCCCCTGCCAGCCGGATGTCGACGCCCGGCAGGCGCGACCGCGCGGCCTCCACGAACGGCGCGCTCGGATCGAGCGCCGCCACGTTCTCGCTGCCGAGCCGATCGACCAGCACGGCGGTCAGCGCGCCCGGGCCGGATCCGACATCCAGGGCTCGTTGCCCCGCCGTCACGCCTGCGGCGTCGGCCAGCTCGACCGCGAGCTTCTCGGAGTACCCGCCCATGAATCGCGCGTAGGCGTCGGCCGGGACGTCGAAGGTCATGGCGGGGTCACAGCTCCTTGACCAGGTACTTCGGCGCTTGGGTGCGCCACGACTCGGTGACCAACTCGACCAGGTGGTCCGGGTCGACCGCGCGGAGCCGGATGATGATCGTGGGCTCTCCCCGATCGACCTCGCGGCCGACGAACACGGCAGGCCAACCCTGCAGCAGTGCGCGCTTGTCGTCGTCACCGGCAAGCCTTACGCCAATGCAGGGCTCGGAGGAAACAACGGCGCGGACGTGATCGGGTTCACTCGGCCAGGGCACCGATTCCCAGGCGAATGGCTTGCGACGGACGAACCAGGCGAGCCCGCCCCCTGAGGGCTTCTCCTCGCTGCCGGGAAGGGCGGCAGCGATCCGGCTCACGTCATCCAACGTCGCCATGTCGCCGCCTCCTGCGCACAGCGTATCTGGGGCGTCGTGCACGCAGAAAGCCCCGGAATTCCGGGGCTTCGTGGTGGGCGATACTGGGATCGAACCAGTGACCTCTTCCGTGTCAGGGAAGCGCGCTACCGCTGCGCCAATCGCCCGTCGCCTGTTCTGGATACTGCGTGAACCGGCTGCGGTGAGTGAGGTGGCGACGGGATTCGAACCCGTGTGCACGGCTTTGCAGGCCGCTGCCTCGCCTCTCGGCCACGCCACCAGGTGTGCGGTTCCACGTGCGAACCGTGAGACTTCACTCGAGCGGATGACGAGATTCGAACTCGCGACCCTCACCTTGGCAAGGTGATGCGCTACCACTGCGCCACATCCGCATTCGCTCCCGTTGCCGGGTGCGGAGTCGACTCTATCCGATCCCATCAGCCTGTCCAAACCATGTGACGGCGGGTCCCGGGCGCTATGGCAAGATGGATGCCGCGGGCGATTGGCGCAGTTGGTAGCGCGCTTCCTTCACACGGAAGAGGTCATCGGTTCGAGTCCGGTATCGCCCACCACTCACATTCCGTCTTCGACTCCCGGTGCCGCATCCGCCCGGATCGCCGACGGGATCCGCTCCCGGCTCGCGTGCCTCCGCAGCAGCACCCACACCGGCGCCGACACCACGAGCGACAGCAGGGACACTCCCAGGAACGACAGCACCGGGACCGACAGCACGTCCAGGTGCGCCGAGAACAGGATGCCAACCGTGTCACCCGAGATGGCCGGCGCCAAGAAGCCCACGGCGGATGCGACCATGAGCACGAAGCCCCAGCGCGTCGCGATGCCCGCCGTCGATGACGCCCGACCCG